>Ga0209563_100011_pt1 | contig 1187808 bp, 1056 predicted proteins | sample AraplaCvi_mMF_r2_FD_184271 | JGI IMG/M metagenome (GOLD analysis project Ga0209563, IMG submission 184271) | Arabidopsis root microbial communities from North Carolina, USA - plate scrape CL_Cvi_mMF_r2 (SPAdes) (version 2) | ecosystem: Host-associated > Plants > Roots > Endosphere | place... | reverse complement strand
CGTTCCGATATATTACTCACCCGTTCGCCACTCGCCGCCAGGTTGCCCCGCGCTGCCGTTCGACTTGCATGTGTAAAGCATGCCGCCAGCGTTCAATCTGAGCCAGGATCAAACTCTTCAGTTTAATCTCTGTTTTTGCTACTTTCGTAGCATGTCGCTCACTCAAAATACTGACCGTCACTCATTGCTGAGCAACGTATTTCTTTTGTGTGAACATTTGATAATTTAAGCATTCAGCATCACTCAGTTATTCACCTTGCGATGCTGGCACCTCATCAAACGCCCACACTTATCGACTGTTTATTGTTAAAGAACTCTTGTATTCGGTACTGCCTTGCTGCGTTTGCGAAGCGTTGTGTTCGTCAGCAGCAGAGAAGCGAGATTATGCAGTGTTTCACTTAACTCGTCAACTCTTCGTTTTCTGCAGTGCGTTCCATCTGTTCGATGTCGCGCGCCGCAGAAGCAGGACGCGAACTATAGCAAAACCGTCCGCGCCCGCGCAAGGGCTGTGGAAAAATTACATCCCTTCGAAATTCGGCTTGCGCTTCTCCAGGAACGCCGCCATCCCCTCCTTCTGCGCCGGCGTGCCGAACCCGGCGTGGAAGAAGCGGCGTTCATAGCGGACGCCCTCGGTCAGCGTCGTCTCGAACGCGCGATTGACCGAATCCTTGATCTGCATGGCCACCGACACCGGCATCGCGGCGATCGTCTCCGCCACTTCCAGCGCCACCGTCATCACGAGGTCGGCCGGGACGACGCGCGACACGAGACCCGTGCGCTCCGCTTCCGCCGCGTCGATCATGCGCGCCGTCAGCAGCATGTCCATGGCCTTGGCCTTGCCGATCGCGCGCGGCAGGCGCTGCGTGCCGCCGGCGCCCGGAGTCACGCCGACCTTGATTTCCGGCTGGCCGAATTTGGCCGTCTCGGAAGCGATCAGGAAGTCGCACATCATCGCGAGTTCGCAGCCACCGCCCAGCGCATAGCCGGCCACGACGCCGATCACGGGCTTGCGCACGTTGAGGATGTGCTCCCAGTTGCGGCCGATGTAATTGCCCGGGTACGTATCGGCATACGTATAGTTGGCCATGGCGGCGATGTCGGCGCCCGCCGCGAACACCTTGTCGCTGCCGGTGAGGACGATGACGTTGATGCCGGGATCGGCGTCGAACTTGGTCAGCGCGTCGCCCAGCTCGTTCATCATGTTGTCGTTGAGGGCGTTCATCGCCTTCGGACGGTTCAGGCGGATCACGACCACCTTGTCGTGGTGTTCGATCAGCAGGTCTGCATATTCCATGGGGCCCCCTTTAATAAGATGAACCAGGATTGTAGCGCTTGAACGACGCACATGACGTATACGGCAATCATGTCTTTGTTATCATCGATCCGTGTCCCCCATCGCCCTCCTCCGCAGCCTCGCTAGCGACCGCCAGCTGCGCAACGTCGACTTTCGCCGGTTCTGGTTCAGCAGCACCCTGACGAATTTCGGCGCCCAGATCACCTTGCTCGCGCTGCCCATCTGCGCGGCCCTGCTGCTGCACGCGACGCCGGCGCAGATGGGCACCCTCGCCGCTTTCGGCTCCCTGCCGTTCCTGCTGTTCTCGCTGCCGACGGGCGTCCTGCTCGACCGCAGCCGGCGCCTGCCCGTCATGCTGGGCAGCGATGCGATGGTCGCGCTGAGCCTCGCCACCGTGCCCCTCGCGTGGTGGCAGGGGTGGCTCAGCGTGCACTGGCTGTATGCCGTGCAGTTCATGCTGGGTACCGGCTTCGTCGTGGGCGGCAGCGCCGAGCAGATCTTCCTGACCTTCCTCGTCGGCCGCGATGGCCTGATCGATGCGCAGGCCAAGCTGGGTGCGACAGAATCGGCATCGCGCCTGCTCGGCCCGGGCATCGCGGGCCTGCTCGTGCAGGCGCTCGGTGCGCCCGTCGCGATCCTGTGCAATGTGGCCGGCTTTTCCGTCTCGTTGTGGAATCTGCGCCAGATCCGTACGCGCGAGCCGCAACCGGAACCGCCGCAGGCGCACGTGCTGCGCGACGTCGCCGAGGGCTTGAAATTCGTGTGGAGCCAGCCCGTGCTGCGCCTGCTGGCGTGGACGTCTGCCAGCTGGCACCTGCTGTTCTATGGCTACACGGCGCTGTACGTGCTGTTCGCGACGCGCGTGCTGGGCATGTCGCCCGGCCTGATGGGCACCGCGCAGATGCTGGGCGGCCTCGGCGTCCTGTTGAGTTCCTTGTTATTGAAACCGCTGACGCGGCGCTTCGGCTCCGGCGGCGCCATCGCGACGGGCCTGTGCATCTCGTGCCTCGGCTTCATGCTGATGCCGACGATCCCGCGCGACCTGCTGGGCAGCCGCGGCGCCACGACGGCCGCCTATGCCGCCGTCGTGTTCTGCCTCGATTGCGGCGGCACGTTGTTCTTCCTGCCTTATCTGGCGCTGCGCCAGCGCGTCACGCCCGATGCGTTGCTCGGCCGGATGACGTCGACGATGCGCTTCATGACGGTGGCCACGGCACCCATCGGCGCGGCCGGTGCCGGCGCGCTGGCGGAGTGGCTCGGCGTGCGTGGCGGGCTGACGGTCGTCGCGGCCGGCGCGCTGCTGCTGACGATGACGACGCTGTTCGGTACCCGGCTGCACCGGATCGGGCAGTGATCAACGCGAGGCCGACAACGCAGGCCGCGGCAGCAGCGCCCAGATCTGGCCCCGCTGCTTCATGCGGCCCGCGTTGTCGGCCGCCTGCTCGCCGAAGCCGAAGAAGAAGTCCGCGCGCACGGCACCCTTGATGGCACCGCCGGTGTCCTGCGCCATCACGAGGCGCTGCAGCGGCACGTCGCCGGTCGGCTCCGTCGTCGACAGGAACAGCGGCACGCCCAGCGGTACGAAACTGGGGTCGACGGCGACGGACCGCGTGGGTGTCAACGGCACGCCCAGCGCGCCCTTCGGCCCGACGGAGGGATCGGGCAGGCGCTCCTCGCGGAAGAAGACATAGCTCGGATTGACGTCGAGGAGTTCCTGGCGGCGCTCCGGATGCGCGGCGATCCAGGCGCGGATACCCTGCGCCGTCGCCTCGCCCGGCGCCAGCTCGCCCTTGTCGATGAGCCAGCGGCCGATCGCCTTGTATGGATGGCCGTTCTGGTCCGCGTACGCAATGCGCACCGTCTCGCCATCGTCCAGCTGCACGCGGCCGGAACCCTGCACCTCGAGGAAGAACGCCTCCACCGGATCGTCGACCCACACGAGTTCCTTGCCGGGGATGCGCGCGCGTTCGATCTCGGCCCGCGTGCCGTACGGGACGACCGTCTTGCCGACGAGGCGTCCGCGCAGGCGCATGCCCTTCAGGCTCGGGTAGACGCTCGCCAGGTCCACGGTGATCAGGTCATCCGGTACTTTGTACAACGGCGTCTGATAGGGGCCGCCGCGCCGGCGCGCGCCGCGCAGCATCGGTTCGTAGTAGCCCGTGATCAGGCCCGCGTCCGCGCCGTCGGGCGCGCGCACGAGGTTCGGCACGAAATACGTTTCGAAGAACTGGCGGATCGCGGTGCCATCGGCCGGGTCGACCCGTTTGCCCGCGGCGCACGGCGTATTCCAGTCCGGCTTCGCGCCCAGCGCGCGGCACGAAGCCTGGAACGCGGGCCAGGCCTGGCGCAGGTCGTCCTGCTGCCAGCCGGGCAACGCGTCGAACGTCACGGGCGTGAACAGCGGCGCAGGCGGCGGCGCCGGCTGCGGTTGCGCCGGCGGCTGGGTCGGCGGCACGGTCACCGGCCCGACGGGCGGCGGCATCTTGATCGGCGGCTGCGGCTGGGGGCGCGGCTGCGGCGGTTGCGGCGTCGTGCAGGCGGCCAGCAGGGCGACGACGGTCAATAAAGGGGGTACACTGCGGCGTGTCGAAAACATAGGAGGCATACGGGATGTGGATACTGATGTTGGAAGCCGGCACGGCCCTGTTCCTGCTCGTCTTCATCGTGTGGTGGACGATGTTCGCCGGACGCAAACCCGAGCGCCCGCCCGCCACGAAGAATAACGATACGCCCGACGCCTGACCGGCTCAAGCCGTCAATGAAGGGCGTGCGGCAGCGACAGCACGAATTCCGGGATCTTGACCTCGAACCGGTGCCCGTCCTCGGCGACGAAGAAATACTCGCCGACCATCGACCCCTGCGACGTTTCGAGCTGCGTGCCGCTCGTGTACTCGAATTGCTCGCCCGGCTGCAGCAGCGGCTGGTGGCCGACGACGCCCAATCCGCTGACTTCCTGCACCTTGTTGTTGGCGTCCGTGATCACCCAGTGGCGCGAGATCAGCTGGGCCGCGACGGAGCCCGTGTTCTTGATCGTGATGGTGTAGGTAAACACGTGCTGCGTCCGGTCCGGGTGGGATTGCTCCGGCAGGTACTGCGTCCTGACGGTGATCGCGAAATCGTAGACGGGCATCGGTGTTCCTTGTTGAATTGGCAAAAGTGACGGTGGCGAACATGATACAACGCCTGCCGAAAGCGCGGCGCCGCCCCGGAAGGATGGGCCGGCCACCGTGTCCGCAGCGGCACATCGGCGTACAATGATGGCTTTGTCTCAAGCAAGCCTGCCGCCAACATGACCACCTACCGCATCGCTCCCAGCATCCTGTCCGCCGACTTCGCCCGCCTGGGCGAGGAAGTGCGCAACGTCGTCGCCGCCGGCGCCGACATCATCCACTTCGACGTGATGGACAATCACTACGTCCCGAACCTGACCATCGGCCCGCTCGTGTGCCAGGCCATCCGTCCGCACGTGCAGGTGCCGATCGACGTCCACCTGATGGTCAAGCCCGTCGACCGCATCATCCCCGATTTCGCCAAGGCCGGCGCCGACATCATCACCTTCCATCCGGAAGCGTCGGAACACATCGACCGCACGCTGCAGCTCATCCGCGACAACGGCTGCAAGGCCGGCCTCGTGTTCAACCCGGGCACGCCGCTGCACCACCTGGACCACGTGATGGACAAGATCGACATGATCCTCATTATGTCCGTGAATCCGGGCTTCGGCGGCCAGTCGTTCATCCCGGAAGCGCTGAAGAAGATCGCGCTCGCGCGCCGCATGATCGATGAGTCGGGCCGCGACATCCTGCTGGAAGTCGACGGCGGCATCAAGGCCGACAACATCGCGGCCGCGGCAGCAGCCGGCGCCGACACGTTCGTGGCCGGTTCCGCCATCTTCGGCAAGCCGGACTACAAGGCCGTCATCGACGCCATGCGCGCCGAGCTGGCCACCGTCGCCAGGAAGGCCGCCTGATGAAGCACGGCGCCGATACGATCCGGGCCGCCATCATCGACCTGGACGGCACGATGCTGCACACCGTGCCCGATTTCGAGCTCGCGCTGAACGGCATGCGCGCGGAATTCGGCCTGGCGCCGATCACCCAGCACGTCATCGAACCGATGGTCGGCAAGGGATCGGAAAAGCTGATCCGCGACGTGCTGGCCCTCGACTTCGATACGGCCCGCATCGACGCCGTGTTCGACGACGCGATGGCCGCGTATCAGCGCCACTACCTCGCCATCAACGGCGAGCGCGCCACGCTGTACCCGCACGTGATCGAAGGCCTGCGGGCGCTGAAGGACCTGGGCCTGCGCCTCGCGTGCGTGACGAACAAGCCCGTCGCGTTCACGCAGCCGCTGTTGGCCAAGAAGGGCCTGACGCCGTTCTTCGAGCTGGTCTACGGCGGCGATTCGTTCCCCCGCAAGAAGCCCGATCCGATGCCGCTACTGCAGGTGTGCCGCGACTTCGACCTGGCGCCGGCGCGCGTCGTCGCGATCGGCGATTCCAGCAACGACGCGGAAGCCGCGCGCGCGGCCGGTTGCTTCGTGTTGTCGGTCCCGTATGGCTACAACCACGGAAAACCTGTGCAAACTATTAATTCCGATGGTATAGTTGATTCGCTACTTGAAGCGGCTGAACTGATCAGCGCTCATAACAAAGCCAACTCCTAAACCATCTACTCCATGTTTTTCGCCAAAAAACACATCGTCAACCCAACCGGCGCCCATGAGGCCTGGCTGTGGCGACGCTGGCAATCCTGGTCCATCTGACCCAAGCTGATTGCTGCCGGTGCACGCCCTGTGCACACTTGATACCGGCAGGTTTTTTGAAGAAATCGCCGCCCGTTCCCCTTCCTGCGGGCGGCCCGGAGAAAAGCATGACCGAACTCGAATTCAAATCGCTCGCCACGCAAGGCTATAACCGTATCCCCCTGATCGCGGAAGCATTTGCCGATCTCGAAACCCCGCTCACGCTGTACCTGAAGCTGGCCCAGAGCCAGGACGCCGGCAAGAACACGTTCCTGCTCGAGTCCGTGGTCGGCGGCGAACGGTTCGGCCGCTACTCCTTCATCGGCCTGCCGGCCAAGACGCTGCTGCGCACGCGCGGCACCGTCACGACGGTCGAGAAGAACGGGGAAGTCATCGAGACGCACGACGGCAATCCGCTCGACTTCATCGAGGCCTATCAAGCGCGCTTCAAGGTCGCGCTGCGCCCTGGCCTGCCCCGCTTCTGCGGCGGCCTCGCGGGCTACTTCGGCTACGACACCGTGCGCCACATCGAGAAGAAGCTCGCGCACACGGCGCCGCGCGATGAACTGGACCTGCCGGAAATCCAGCTGATGGTGACGGAAGAACTGGCCGTAATCGACAACCTGTCGGGCAAGCTGTACCTGATCGTCTATGCCGACCCGGCCCTGCCCGAGGCCTTCAACAAGGCGCGCCAGCGTTTGAAAGACTTGCGCATGATGCTGCGCCGGAGCGTGGACGCGCCGGTGACGTCGAGCTCCGTGCGCACCGAGGCCGTGCGCGACTTCAGCAAGGAAGACTACCTGAAGGCCGTCGCCGTCGCGAAGGAATACGTGATGGCGGGCGACCTGATGCAGGTGCAGATCGGCCAGCGCATCCGCAAGCCGTACGTCGATTCGCCGCTGTCCCTGTACCGCTCGCTGCGTTCGCTGAACCCGTCGCCGTACATGTACTACTACAACTTCGGCGACATGCAGATCGTGGGCTCCTCGCCCGAGATCCTCGTGCGCAACGAGAAGGATGCCGCCGTCGGCCGCAAGGTCACGCTGCGTCCGATCGCCGGTACCCGCCCGCGCGGTTCGACGCCGGAACGCGACGCCGAGCTGGCGCACGAACTGCTGAACGATCCGAAGGAAGTGGCGGAGCACGTGATGCTGATCGACCTGGCCCGCAACGACATCGGCCGCATCGCGAAGACGGGCTCCGTGAAAGTCACGGACCAGATGGTCATCGAGAAGTACTCGCACGTGCAGCACATCGTCTCCAACGTCGAAGGCACGTTGAAGGACGGTATGTCGAACCTGGACGTATTGCGCGCCACCTTCCCGGCCGGCACCTTGACGGGTGCGCCGAAAGTGCGCGCGATGGAAGTCATCGACGAGCTGGAGCCCGTGATGCGCGGCATCTACGGCGGCGCCTGCGGTTATCTGTCGTTCGGCGGCGAGATGGACGTGGCGATCGCGATCCGCACGGGCGTCATCAAGGACGGCAACCTGTACGTGCAGGCGTCGGCGGGCATCGTGGCCGATTCCGTCCCCGAGATGGAATGGCTGGAAACAGAACACAAGGCGCGCGCCGTGCTGCGCGCGGCCGAGCAAGTGCAAGACGGACTGGATGGGGAGATCTGACATGCTGCTCATGATCGACAACTACGACTCGTTCACCTACAACATCGTGCAGTACTTCGGTGAGCTGGGCGAGGACGTGCGCACCGTGCGCAACGACGAGATCACCCTCGATGACATCGCGGCACTGAACCCGGACCGCATCTGCATCTCGCCGGGCCCGAAGGCGCCGAAGGATGCCGGCGTCTCCGTCGACGTGCTGAAGCACTTCAAGGGCAAGAAGCCGATCCTCGGCGTGTGCCTGGGCCACCAGGCCATCGGCGAAGCGTTCGGCGGCAACATCATCCGCGCCAAGCAGGTCATGCACGGCAAGACGTCGAAGATCGCGCACATCGGCGAAGGCGTGTTCAAGGGCTTGCCCAGCCCCTTCACCGTGATCCGCTACCACTCGCTGGCGATCGAGCGCGCGTCGCTGCCGTCGTGCCTGGAAGTGACGGCGTGGACGGACGACGGCGAGATCATGGGCGTGCGCCACAAGGAATTCGACATCGAGGGCGTGCAGTTCCACCCCGAGTCGATCCTGTCGGAGCACGGCCACGCGATGCTGAAGAACTTCCTCGACCGCACCGCCTGACCCGAGCCGTATCGACGTCCTGCCCGCCCCGGCCAGGCCTGCGCCGCCGGGACGACGGGTTTCGTGAGTACCTACGTTGACTGGACCTGCCATGATCACCCCTCAAGAAGCGCTCCTGCGCTGCATCGAACACCGCGAAATCTTCCACGACGAGATGCTGCATCTCTTCCGGAAAATCATGTCCGGCGAGATCTCGCCGACGATGGTCGCCGCCCTGACGATGGGCCTGCGCGTGAAGAAGGAAACCATCGGCGAGATCACCGCCGCCGCGCAGGTGATGCGCGAATTCTCCACCAAGGTGCCGATGGCCGACACGACGCACCTCGTCGACATCGTCGGCACCGGCGGCGACGGTGCGCACACTTTCAATATCTCGACCGCGTCGATGTTCGTCGCCGCCGCCGCGGGCGCGCGCGTCGCCAAGCACGGCGGACGCAGCGTGTCGTCGTCGTCGGGCAGCGCGGATGTCATCGAATCGCTGGGCGCCCACATCGACCTGAAACCCGAGCAGATCGCCCAGTCGATCGCGCAAACGGGCATCGGCTTCATGTTCGCGCCGAACCACCACGCCGCGATGAAGAACGTGGCCGCCGTCCGCCGCGAGATGGGCGTGCGCAGCATCTTCAACATCCTCGGGCCGCTGACGAATCCGGCCGGCGCGCCGAACATCCTGATGGGTGTGTTCCACCCGGACCTCGTCGGCATCCAGGTGCGCGTGCTGCAACGCCTCGGCGCCCAGCATGCGCTGGTCGTCTGGGGCCGCGACAATATGGACGAAGTGTCGCTGGGCGCCGGCACGATGGTCGGTGAACTCGTGAACGGCGAGATCCGCGAATACGAGATCCACCCGGAAGACTTCGGCCTCGCGATGATCGCCAGCCGCAACCTGAAGGTGGCGGATGCCGCCGAATCGAAGGCGCGCATCATGGAAGCGCTGCGCGGCGAGCCGGGTCCGGCGCACGACATCGTGGCGCTGAACGCGGGCACGGCGCTGTACGCGGCCGGCGTGGCGGCGTCGATCGAGGACGGCCTGCAGCGCGCGCGCACGGCGATCGCGTCGGGCGCGGCGCTGGCGAAGCTCGACCAGTTCGTGGGCGTCACGCGCCAGCTCGCGGCGCACTGAGGAGGGCGCGATGCTCGGCATCCACGACCTCTCGCTGTTCGTCGTCTCGGGCCTGCTGCTGAACATCATGCCGGGTCCGGACTCGCTGCTCATCATGACGCGCAGCGCGACGCAGGGCTGGCGCGCCGGCAGCGCGGCGGCCCTCGGCATCGGCACCGGCACGTTCGTGCACATCTTCGCCGCGGCCCTCGGGATGTCGGCGATCCTCGCGACGTCCGCCGCCGCGTTCACCGTCGTCAAGCTGCTGGGCGCCGCGTACATCCTGTATCTCGCGGTCGGCATGCTGCTCAGCAAACGCGCCGACGGCAGCGCCGTGCAGGCGCCCGCGCTCGCGCCGCTGCCCCTGCGCCGCATCTATGGGCAAGGCATCCTGACGAACGTGCTGAACCCGAAGGTCGCGCTGTTCTTCCTCGCATTCGTCCCGCAATTCATCGACGCGAACGCGCCGAACAAGGCCCTCGCATTCATCGTCCTCGGCGCCATCTTCAACATCAACGGCATGTTGTGGTGCCATGCGCTGGCGCTGTTCACCGCGCAGGCGCGGGCGCGCCTGAAACTGAATCCTGCCGTCACGCAATGGCTCAACCGCGCCACGGGCGGCCTGTTCGTCTGGCTCGGCGTCAAGCTGGCGCTGGCGAAACAACACTGAAGGTCCACCATGTCCGATATCCTGAACAAGATCCTCGACGTCAAAGCCACCGAAGTCGCCGCGGCGAAACGGCAGCGTGACTTCAACAGCCTGCGCCGCGACGTCGAAAGCGATGCCGAACTGCGCGCCGGCCTGCGCGGCTTCGAAGCGAACCTGCGCCGCACCATCGCCGCGGGCCGCGCCGGCGTGATCGCCGAAGTCAAGAAGGCGTCGCCGTCGAAAGGCGTGCTGCGCGCCGATTTCCGTCCGGCCGACATCGCGCAAAGCTACGAAGCGGGCGGTGCGTCGTGCCTGTCCGTGCTGACGGATGTACAATTCTTCCAAGGCTCGCCCGAGTACCTGAAACAGGCGCGCGCCGCGTGCCACCTGCCCGTGATCCGCAAGGATTTCATCGTCGATACCTACCAGGTCTACGAAGCGCGGGCGATGGGCGCGGATGCGATCCTGCTGATCGTCGCTGCGCTGGATCACGGCCTGATGGCCGATCTGGAGGCATGCGCGCAGGAACTCGGCATGGATGTGCTGGTCGAAGTGCATGACGGCGACGAACTGGATGCGGCGCTGAAGCTGGGTACGCGCCTGCTGGGCATCAACAACCGCAACCTGCGCACTTTCGACGTCACGCTCGATACGACGCTCGGCCTGCTGCCGCGCATTCCGGCGGAGCGGCTCGTCGTCACCGAGTCGGGCATCCTGGCGCCCGCCGACGTCAAGCGCATGCGCGACGCCGACGTGCACGCGTTCCTCGTGGGCGAAGCGTTCATGCGCGCGCCCGATCCAGGCACGGAGCTGCGTCGCCTGTTCGACTGAGCATCGCCGGACGTCGCAGCGCACGCGAGACAACAACGGCGCAGCGATTTTCCGGAGGTGCCGACATGAACACGATCATCCGCGCGGGCCTGGTGTCCATCCCGCTGCTGGCGGCCTTGGTTGGATGCGCGGAAGTGCGAACGGCAACGCAGGCCGTCACGTCGTCCGTCGAACGGGTCGCCGCAAACGTCTTCCACCCTGCCACGCCGGCGCCCTCCGCGGCGCCTTCCTCGGCGCCTTCCTCGGCGCCGGCCCCCGCCGACCTCACCGACTACAAGACCCAGGTCGCGCGCCACGTGGCCGCCCGCAATCCCGACCACATCTATATCGGCACGCTGCCGGCGCAACTGCCCGCCATCGTCGTGCTCGAGATCACGGTTGCCGCCAACGGCCGCGTGCAGGACGTGAACGTGCAGCGGTCGCGCAACCCGGACGCCTCGACCATCGCCATGGCCTCCGTGCAACGCAGTGCGCCGCTGCCGCCGCCGCAGCAGTTGGCGACGCCGGCGGGCAGCCTCACGTTCTCGGAAACCTTCCTGTTCGCGGACGACGCACGGTTCCAGCTGCGCAGCCTCGCGGAGGAGCAGGCGCACGAATGACGGCCGTCAATCGCCGCGATCCGTGCGATGGTCGACGTGCTGGCGGCTGGCGAAGGGGGCGCGTGATCACCCCGGCCGTTATTTACCACGCGTGCGTGCGCTCAGCGTTAATTGGCCTATAATCCGATGTTACATTTTTAAATTTTGTACAAATATGTCGACAGTGCAGCGCAGAAATAACGTCCGGCTGGCCGGCAACGGCCCGGCGACGATGGTGTTCGCCCACGGCTTCGGTTGCGACCAGACCATGTGGCGTTTCCTCGCGCCCGCCTACGAAGACCGGTTCAGGACGATCTCGTTCGATCTCGTCGGCAGCGGCGGTTCCGACCTGTCCGCGTACGACCGCGACAAGTACGGCACGTTGCAGGGCTACGCGGACGACCTGCTCGAGATCATCGACGAATGCGCGACGGGCCCCGTCGTCTTCGTCGGCCATTCCGTCAGCACGATGATCGGCCTGCTGGCCACGATCCGGGCGCCGGAGAAATTCGTCGCGCAAGTGATGGTGGGCCCGTCGCCCTGCTACATCAACGACGGCGACTACGTCGGCGGGTTCAGCCGGGAAGACATCGACGAGCTGCTCGAGACGATGGACGCCAACTACCTCGGCTGGTCGAGCAGCCTGGCGCCCGCGATCATGGGCGTGCCCGACCGCCCCGAACTGCGCGCCGAGCTGACCGACAGCTTTTGCCGCAACGATCCCGAGATCGCCAAGCATTTTGCGCGTGTGACGTTCCTGTCCGACCATCGCACGGACGTGGCCCGGTCCGCGGTGCCGGCCCTCATCCTGCAATGCAGCGACGACCTCGTGGCGCCGCGCGCCGTGGGCGACTTCCTGCACCGGCACATGCCGAACAGCACGCTGCACATCATCGACAACGTCGGCCACTGCCCGCACATGAGCGCGCCGACGGCAAGCTCGCGCGCCATCGACAACTTCCTCGCGCACGCCCTGCGCTGATACCCGTGCCCGCTCCGCCCTCCGGCGACATCCTGTTCGAGCACGCGGCGTGCGCCCTGCTGCTGACGGCCGCCGACGGCGTCATCCTGCGGGCGAACGGCACCGCGTGCACGTGGCTCGGCTACACGGAAGAGGAACTCGTCGGCAAGCTGCGCATGCAGGACCTGCTGCCCGTCGGCGCGCGCCTGTTCTATCACACGCATTGCCAGCCGATCCTGCAGGTGCAAGGTTCCGTGGCCGAGATCCAGGTCGACCTGCGCAACCGGCGCCAGGAACGCCTGCCCATGCTGATCAACATCAGCCGCCGCGAACACGAGGGCGGCACGGTCGATCACTGGGCGCTGTTCAAGGCGTCGGACCGGCGCGCGTACGAACGTGAATTGCTGGCGGCGCGCAAGGCGGCGGAAGCGGCGCTGGACGCGCGCCGCAGCGCCGAAGCGGAGCTGCAGAAGCTGAACGCGCAGCTGTCGGCGGCCGACCGCCGCAAGGACGAATTCCTCGCCACGTTGTCGCACGAACTGCGCAATCCGCTGGCACCGATGCGCAGCGCACTCGACGTCCTCAAGCTCAAGTTCGGCCGCGGCACGGACGAGCGTCTGCTGCAGGCGTTCGACCGGCAGCTGCGCCACCTGACGCGGCTCGTCGACGACCTGATGGAAGTCTCGCGCATCACGCAGGGACGCATGCAGCTGCGCAGCGCGCCCGTCGAACTGTCGGCCCTCGTGCACGGCGCCGCCCACGACCTCGCGGCGACGATGGACGCGGCGCGCCACACGCTGCGCCTGTCCATCGCCGAGCCGCCCGTGATCGTCGACGGCGATGCGACGCGGCTGGCGCAGGTCGTCATCAACCTGCTGACCAACGCGGCCAAGTACACGCCGGACGGCGGCACGATCGAATTGCGCCTGTCGTGCGAGGACGGCCGGGCCGAGATCGCCGTGCGCGACAACGGCATCGGCCTGCCCGCCTCGGCCCTCGCCACCGTCTTCGACATGTTCTCGCAGCTCGAGCCGGCGCTGGAGCGGTCGAAGGGTGGTCTCGGCATCGGCCTCGCGCTCGTGCGCGGCATCGTCGAGCTGCACGGCGGCACCGTGCACGCGGACAGCCCCGGACCAGGCCTCGGCAGCACGTTCACGCTGCGCCTGCCGCTCGCGCAGGGCAGCACGTGCGCGCCGGCCCCGGCGACGACACTGTCCGCCAAAGCGGCGCCGGCCCAGGTGCGCGTGCTCGTCGTGGACGACAACGAGGACGCGGCCGAGACGCTGGCCATGACGTTGGAATTGCACGGCTGCGACGTGCGGACGGCAGCGACGGCCGGCCGCGCGCTCGAGATGCTGCCCGGCTTCGCGCCGGCCGTGGCGCTGCTCGACATCGGCCTGCCGGACATGAACGGCTACGAACTGGCACGCCGGGTACGCCAGCTGCCGTCAGGCGCCGCGATGACCTTGATCGCGACGACGGGCTGGGGCCAGCAGAAGGACCGCGAGCGCGCATTTGCGGCCGGGTTCGACCGCCACCTCACGAAGCCGATCGATTTCGACTTGCTGCGGTCGTACCTGCCCGCTTAACTCGCGCTCGGCCGCTTCACCGCCGGGCCCTTGCGCGTGCCCGGCGCGACGCTGATTTGCACGCACGGCACGCGGTCGCCCTGCAGGGTCACGTCGAACGTCATCAGCTCGTCGCGGCGGAACGCGTGCACGGTGACCGTGTCGTCCACGCGGTAGCGCGCGAGCAGTTGGTCGAGGTTCGACGGGTTGCCGTTCACGCGCAGGCCGTCCACGGCGATCAGCACGTCGCCGGCCGATAGGCCCGCCTGGTGCGCGGCGCCCCCTTCGTGCACCTGCGTCAGCTTGGCGCCGCCGGCATCGCGGCCGATGCCGGCGTCCAGCGACGGCTTGGCGCTCTTGCGCTCTTCCGTCACCTTCACGCCGAACGGCGCGTACAGCTTGGCCAGCGGGATGTCCTCGGTGCCGCGGATGTAACGGTCGAAGATGGATTTCAAACGCACGCCGCTCACCTCGTCGAACAGGCTTTCCACGTCCTGCTCCGTCACGCCGCGCGCACCGCCGGTGTAGAAATCGCGGCCGTAGCGGTCCCACAGGGCCAGCATGACGTCGTCCAGCGACTTCGTGCCGTCCGTCTTCGCGCGGATCGTCAGGTCGAACGCGAGGCCGACGAGGGACCCCTTCGTGTAATAGCTGATGATGGCGTTCGGCGCGTTCTCGTCCTGGCGGTAGTACTTGCTCCACGCGTCGAAGCTGGAATCGGCGATGCTCTGCTTCGTGCGGCCCGTGCCGCGCAGGACGCTGCCGACCGTCTTGGCAAGCAGCTTGAAATACGTCGCCTCGCTGATGATGCCGCTGCGCACGAGCATCAGGTCGTCGTAATAGCTGGTAAAACCTTCGAAGAGCCACAGCAGCGGGGTGTAGTTCTCGTTCTGCAGGTCGTACGGCGCGAACACGGACGGCTTGATGCGCTTGACGTTCCAGGTGTGGAAGTACTCGTGGCTGCACAGGCCCAGGAACTTGATGTAGCCTTCGTTCGGCTCGGCCGTCTTCGGCGCGGCCGTCGTCGGCAGGTCGGTGCGGGAACAGATCAACGCCGTCGACGCGCGGTGTTCCAGGCCGCCGTAGCCGTCACCGACGGCCATCGTCAGGAACACGTAGCGGTCCATCGGCGCCTTCTTCGTCTTCGGCTCGAAGAACGCGATCTGCGTCTCGCAGATGGCTTTCAGGTCTTTTTCCAGGCGCGCCATGTCGAGGTTCGGCACGCGGCCCGTGATCACGATGTCGTGGCGGATGCCGTGCGCCGTGAAGCCGCCGAGCGCGAAGTCGCCCATCTCGACGGGGTGGTCGACGAGGTCGTCGTAGTCGGCGGCGGCATACGTGCCGAAGCCGTAGCGCTTGGCGCCCGCTTCCGGCAGCGACGTGGCGACGCGCCAGTTGCGCGCGGCGGGATCAAGCGGGCGCTGGATGTCGACGAGGTGCGGCCGCCCCTCCTGGCCGACGACGCGCAGGAACACGCTTGTGCCGTTGAAGAAGCCGTGCGTCTGGTCCAGGTGGGCGGCGCGCACGGACAGGTCCCACGCGTAGATTTCGCAATGCACCGTCAGCGGCCCGGCGACGGGAGCGGCCTGCCAGCTATGCTTGTCGAGCTTCGTCAGCCGCACCGCCTGCCCGCCGGCCTCCGCGCGGATGCGCACGATGTTGCGGGCGAATTCGCGGATCATGTAGCTGCCCGGGATCCAGGCCGGCAGTGCGAACACCTGCCCGGCCGGGCTCGGTTCGGCCACGGTGACGGTGACGTTGAACAGGTGTCCGGCCAGGTCCTTCGGGACGATGGTGTACAGGATGGCCGGCTGCTTCTGGGGTGCTTTTTTCATATGACGTGAACAATCTCTCTCCGATGCGCCGTAGTGTAATCGGATTTTTCAGAAATGAGGGTGTTCACACGGTCGCGTCACGGTTCCGTCAGGTCCGCCGGGGTGTCGACGTCGCGGAAGATGCCCGGGTCGCGCACCGCGATGTCTGTCACGGGAAACGCCTGCAGCAGGCCGCGCGCGCCCGCGTCGCCGCGCAAGGCGAGCAATGCGTCGAGGTGGACGGCGCCGAAGCCGACCGGATTGCCGCGCCGGCCATCCAGCACGGGTGCCGCGATGCCGGCGCCCGCCGCCAGCGCGGCGGCCAGCGACTGCAATGTGGAGACGCCCACGTACGGCATGTCGCCCAGCGCCACGAGCCACGCCCGCGGTGCCGGTGCCCACGCCAGCGTGTGCCGGATGGCGTGCGTGAGCGATTGCGCCATGCCGCTGTCGGCATCGACGCAGACGGTGACGTCGCAACCGAGCGCGGACAGCCGCGCGCCGACGCCCCCGTCATCCGGCGCCACGACGGCCACGACGCGCGGCATGGCGGCCAGCAGCTTGCGCGCGCTGGCGACGACGACGGGCTCGCCGTCCGCCAGCGGCTGCAGCAACTTGTTGCGCAGCCCGGCGGGGTCGAAGCGGCGCCCGCGGCCGGCGGCCAGCAGGATGCCGGCCGGCGCGAGAGCGTCCACGGTCAGGCGGACGCCAGGTCGAACGGCAGCTTGCGCAGGCGCTTGCCGGTCAGCTGGAACACGGCATTGGCCAGCGCCGGCGCCAGCGGCGGCAGGCCCGGCTCGCCGATGCCCGTCGGCGCATCCTGCGACGGCACGATGAACACGTCGATGTGCGGCATGTCGTTCATGCGCGCCACCGTGTAGTCGTTGAAGTTCTGCTGCTCGACGACGCCGTCCTTCAGCGTGATGCGCGCGCCCGGCAACGTGGTACCGAGGCCCATCAGCGCCGCACCCTGGATCTGCGCCTCGATCGACATCGGGTTGACAGGCAGGTTGCAGTGCACGGCCGCGGTGACCTTGTGCACCTTCGGGTTGCCGTCGACGACGGATGCCTCGACGACGTACGCCACGACCGTGTTGAACGATTCGTGCAGCGCCACGCCGTACGCGTGCCCTTTCGGCAAGGTCTTCTTGCCGTAGCCGGACTTTGCCACGGCGAGGTCCAGCGCCGCGTGATGGCGCACGTGCTTCGCGTCGATCAGCTTCTTGCGGTACGCGACCGGGTCCTGGCCGGCCGCATGCGCCGCCTCGTCGATCAGCGTCTCCATCACGAACGCCGTGTGCGTCGAACCGACTGAACGCCACCACAGCACGGGCACGTTGGCCTTGGCCATATGCGCCGTCAGGTTCAGCGGCACGTCGTACGGCTCGCCCATGCCTTCGACCATCGTGTTGTCGACGCCGTTCTTGACCATGAACGGTTCGAACGTGGTACCCGTGATGATCGACTGGCCGACGATCGCGTGGTCCCACGCGACAATGTTGCCGGCGGCATCCAGCCCGATGTCGGCGCGGTGCACGTGCGACGGGCGGTAGTAGCCGCCGCGGATGTCGTCCTCGCGGCTCCAGATCAGTTTCACGGGGCCCGCATGGCCCGCCGCCTTGTACGCCTTGGCCACATGGGCCGCTTCCACGACGAAGTCGGACGTGGGCGTGGCGCGCCGGCCGAAGCCGCCGCCCGCCATCATCGTGTTCAGCGTGACCTGTTCGGGCTTCAGGCCCACCACGGCCGCCGTCGCGGCCTGGTCGATGCCCTGGAATTGCGAGCCGACCCACAACGTGCACGCGTCATCCTTCAAATCTACCGTGCAGTTGATCGGTTCCATCGGCGCGTGCGCCAGGTACGGGAATTCGTAGACCGCGGAGATTTTCTTCGCGGCGCCGGCCAGCTTCGACGTGTCGGCCTTGCGCGCGACGGCGCCCGGCGTCTTCGCCAGCTCGACGAATTGCGCCAGCTGCTTGGCGCTGTCGACCTTCTCGACGGCGCCCGTGTCCCATTGGATGGCGAGCAGGTCGCGTGCCTGCTTCGCGGGCCAGTAGCCGTCCGCGACGACGGCCACGCCGCTGCCGCCCCGGTCCACCGGGATTTCCAGCACGGCGATCACGCCGCGCACGGCCTTGGCTTTCGCCGCGTCGAACTTCGCCACCTTGGCGCCGAACACGGGCGGATGCGCGACGACGGCGACCTTCGTGCCGGCCGGCTTGACGTCGATGCCGAACTGCTGACGGCCCGTCGACTTGGCGCGCGCATCGAGGCGCGGCATCGGCTTGCCGATGTAGCGGAACGCCTTCTGGTCCTTCAGGGTGACGGTCTCCGGCACCGGTTGCGCCTTCGCCGCATCGGCCAGCGCGCCATAGGTCGCTTTCCGGCCTGCCGGGCCGTAGACGACGCCCTTCGCCGTGCGGCATTGGGACGGGTCGACCTTCCACTGCTGCGCCGCCGCGGCGACGAGCATCGCGCGGGCGCGGGCGCCCACTTCGCGGTATTGCGTGAACGAGTGGGCGATCGTGCCCGAGCCTCCCGTGATCTGGATGCCGAACACGGGGTCCTTGTACACGTCGCCGGCCGGGGCCAGCTCGGCGCGCATCTGGCTCCAGTCGGCGTCCAGCTCGTCCGCGATCACCATCGGCAGGCCCGTGTGGACGCCCTGGCCGAATTCCAGCCGGTTGACGATCACGGTCACCGTGTTGTCCGGCGCCACGCGCAGGAAGGCGTTCGGCGCGTAGACGGTCGGCTTGGCGGCTTCGGCGGCGCGGGCGATGCGGCCACCGGCCGGCAGCACGAAGCCCAGCACGAGGCCGCCCGTGGCCGCGGTGCCCGCTTTCAGGAAGCCGCGGCGGGACAGGCCGATTGGTCCGGCATGCTTCATCAGGTCGAGTCGCATGCGGCCTCCTTATGCCAGGGTCTTGGCGGCATCCTTGATGGCCGCGCGGATGCGTTGATAGGTGCCGCAGCGGCAGATGTTGCCGCTCATGGCGTTGTCGATGTCGGTGTCCGTCGGCTTCTTGTTCACGCGCAGCAGCGCGGTGGCGCTCATCACCTGGCCGCTCTGGCAATAGCCGCACTGCGGAACGTCGTGCTTGACCCAGGCGTCCTGCACGGCCTTGCCGACCTTGTCCGATTCCATCGCCTCGATGGTCGTGATCTTGTGGCCGGCGGCGGCCGAGATCGGGGTGACGCAGGAACGGATCGCCTGGCCGTCCAGGTGCACGGTGCACGCGCCGCACAGGGCGGCGCCGCAGCCGAACTTGGTACCGGTCATGTTCAGGTTATCGCGCAGCGTCCACAGAATGGGCGTCGCGGGATCGGCATCGACCTGGACGTCGCGCCCGTTGATGTTCAGTGTGACCATGTCTTCTCCCTGTTCTGTTTCGTTGTTGCTTCTTGTGTTGACACGAGGCGGACGCTCGGTGGGCACAGGGTGCCCACCCTACGAATAGCTTTCCGTAGGGTGGGCGGCCTCCGCCCACCAAACGGCTACGTCACTACGGTGAAAAAAACCCGGCGGTGCCGGGCTTCGATTACTGCTTGAGGGAAGCCAGCTTGGCTTCCAGCGTTTTCTGGTCGACCGCACCCGGAATCCGCGTGCCATCCGAGAAGAAGATGGCGGGCGTGCCCGTGATGTGCAGCTTCTGGCCCAGTGCCAGCACCCTCTCGTTCGGTGCCTCGCAGTTCGCGGGCGCGGCCGCTGCCGGTTTGCCGTTGATCATCCAGTCATCCCACGCCTTCGCGCGGTCCGGCGAGCACCAGACGTTCTTCGACTTCTCGAACGAGTCCGGCGACAGGATGTTGTACAGGAACGTGTAGATCGTCACGTTGTCCATGTCCTTCAACGTCGTCTGGCGCAGGCGCTTGCAATAGCCGCAATTCGGGTCTTCGAACACGGCGATCACGCGCTTGCCGTTGCCCTTGACCTGCTTGATGGCGTCGTTCAGCGGCAGGTCGGAGAACTTGATCTTGTTGATGTCCTCGATGCGCTCGCGCGTCAGGTCGCGCGTGGACTTCGCATCGTAGACGTGGCCGATGACCAGGTATTCGCCTTTCTTGTCCGTGTACAGGATGTCACCGGCAACGCGCACTTCGTACAAGCCGGCGTACGGCGTTTCCTTGATCGACTCGATCTTCGCGCCCAGGCGCGGCTCGAGCGACTTCTTGATGTTCGCCTCGACCGCGTTCTGCGCACCGACGCACGACGTGATCAAGCCGGTCGCCAGCAGGACGGCGAGCTTCGTTTTACCCATGAATGTATTCCTTAAAGATTTGGCACGTTACCTGCCCATTGCATGGGCGATCAGCCGTCGCTTGATCACGGGCAACTTATCCAGCAAGTTTAATCCGAAATTGCGAACCACGCGCACCGGTTCCAGATTTGCGCCGAACAAACGCTCCAAACCATCGGTCGCGAGTTGCATCAGCAAGACATCTTCCTTGCGCGCGCGGGCATAGCGCGCCAGCACGCGCTCCTCGCCGATGCCCTGGTGGGCGTCACGCGCGGCGATCGTGTCGAGCAGCGCGACGACGTCCGCGAAGCCCAGGTTCATGCCGTGGCCCGCGAGCGGATGCACGGCGTGCGCGGCGTCGCCGACGAGCGCCACGCGCGGCGCCGTGATCGCGTGCGGGCGCACGAGCGCCAGCGGGATCGCCTTGACGTCTTCCGGCTGCAGGGGCTTCAGCAGGCCTAGTTTTTCTTCCGAATACTCGCCCAGGCGGATTGCCAGCTCGCCCAGCGATTCGCCCATGATGGTATCGGCCAGCGTGTCCGGCGCGGACCATACGAGGGACACCTTGTTACCGGGCAGCGGCAGCAGCGCGACGATGCCGTCCTTGCAAGTGAACCATTGATGGGCGACGTTGTGGTGCGGCTTTTCGCAGGCGAAATTCGCGACGATCCCGCGCTGGTGGTACGAACGGTAATCGATGCCGATGTCGCACTGCCCGCGCACCCAGGAATCGCGGCCGTCGGCGCCGAGCAGCAGCTGGGCCGCCAGGACCTTGCCGTCTTCCAGCTCGACCTCGACGTTGTCGACACCGTTCACGATGCGGCAGGCGCGGCCCGTCACGGTCTCGACGTTCTGGGCGAAGCGCAGCGCGGCGTCGAGCGCCTGGTTCAGGTTGCTGTCCTCGACGATCCACGCGAGCGCGCCCGCGTGGGCGCCGAACGCGTCGAACCCGAGATGACCGCCCTGCGCGCCATCGCCGTGCACGTCCATCGCGTCGACGGGCGCCACGCGCGCCATGTCGAGCGCGCCCCACACCTTCAGCGACGACAGCAGCGTGTGTGCCGTGTGGTTCAGCGCATAGACGCGCACGTCCCAGGGCTTCTCGCCGCCGGCCGCAGCCGCTTCCGGCGCGTCGGGACGCGCGGGCGGCACCAGCAAGGTGACGCTGTGCCCGGCCTGGGACAACCCCAGCGCCGCCGTCTTGGCGATCGCGCCATTGCCGACAATACAAACGTCGCTGCGGCGAGCGACGTTGCGATGATGTGCAGAAGGAGTGGTCTGTGTGCTCATGACACACATTATAGACGCTTCAACCTACCCTGCTTTCGGCGAGCGGGACGGGTGCGACGCCCTGCCGGCGCACGAATTTGCTCGACAGGACTTGCAGCTTCGCAAACCCGTCGCTATAATCATGCCTCCTTTGGCCTGGTAGCTCAGTTGGTAGAGCAGAGGATTGAAAATCCTTGTGTCGGTGGTTCGATTCCGCCCCGGGCCACCAAGAACATGTTTCACGCGACGCCGACCATTTTTGGTTGGCGTTTGTGCTTTCAGCGTCCGATTTTTGCATTCGCGCCCTCCCCGGACCAGGCAACGCCTCCCTATCCAGCCAGCTTCCCATTTGGATATCTTCCATGGAAATTAAAGTCAATTTTCTCGACAAGCTCCGCCTCGAAGCGAAGTTCGATGATTTCACGGTGATCGCTGACCAGCCGATCCGCTACAAGGGCGACGGCTCGGCGCCCGGCCCGTTCGATTATTTCCTGGCATCGTCGGCGTTGTGCGCGGCTTATTTCGTGAAGCTGTATTGCGACACTCGGAATATTCCGACCGAGAACATCCGCCTGTCGCAGAATAATATCGTCGACCCGGAAAACCGTTACCAGCAGATTTTCAAGATCCAGGTCGAACTGCCGCCGGATATTTCCGACAAAGACCGCCAGGGCATCCTGCGCTCCATCGACCGCTGCACCGTCAAGAAGGTGGTGCAGACGGGGCCGGAATTCGTCATCGAAGAAGTCGAGAACCTGGACGCCGATGCGCAGGCGCTGCTGACGCTGCAGCCGGATGCCGGCTCGCAAACCTATATTCCTGGCAAGGACCTGCCGCTGGAACAGACGATCGCGAATATGTCCGGCTTGCTGGCCGGCCTGGGCATCAAGATCGAAATCGCGTCGTGGCGCAATATCGTGCCGAACGTGTGGTCGCTGCATATCCGCGATGCGCATTCGCCGATGTGCTTCACCAACGGCAAAGGGTCGACGAAGGAAAGCGCGCTCGCATCCGCGCTGGGCGAATACATCGAACGCCTGAGCAATAACCACTTCTATGCCGGCGCTTTCTGGGGCGAGGACATCGCCAATGCCCCGTTCGTGCATTACCCGGACGAGCGCTGGTTCCAGCCCGGCCCCGACGATGCGCTGCCGGCGCAGATTCTCGACGCGTACTGCCTGGGCATTTACGATCCCGAAGGCGAATTGCGCGGCTCGCACCTGATCGACACGAACTCGGGCAATGTGGAACGCGGCATCGTGTCGCTGCCGTACGTGCGGCATTCGGACGGCGAGACCGTATATTTCCCGTCGAACCTCATCGAAAACCTGTACGCCAGCAATGGCATGAGCGCCGGAAATACACTGGCCGAAGCGCAGGTGCAGTGCCTGTCCGAGATCTTCGAGCGCGCGGTCAAGCGCGAAATCCTGGAAGGCGAACTCGCCCTGCCCGACGTGCCGCACGAGGTGCTGGCGAAATACCCGGGGATCCTGGCCGGCATCCAAGGGCTGGAAGAACAGGGCTTCCCCGTGCTCGTGAAGGATGCGTCACTGGGCGGCAGCTATCCCGTGATGTGCGTCACGTTGATGAATCCGAAGACGGGCGGCGTCTTTGCGTCGTTCGGTGCGCACCCGAGCTTCGAAGTGGCGCTGGAACGGAGCCTGACGGAACTGATGCAGGGTCGCAGCTTCGAAGGCTTGAACGATCTGCCCCAGCCGACCTTCGCCAGCAATGCCGTGACGGAGCCCTATAACTTCGTCGAGCACTTCATCGATTCCAGCGGTGTCGTGTCGTGGCGGTTCTTCAGCGCAAAGGCCGATTACGATTTCGTCGAGTGGGACTTTTCCGCTCAGGGCGCCGATTCCAACGAACAGGAAGCGGCGACCTTGCTCGGCATTCTCGAAGAAATGGACAAGGAAGTGTACATGGCCGTGTACGACCAGCTGGGCGCCGTCGCCTGCCGGATCCTCGTGCCCGGCTATTCGGAAATCTATCCGGTCGAAGACCTGGTCTGGGACAACACCAACAAGGCGTTGCTGTTCCGCGAAGATATCCTGAACCTGCACCGACTGGACGATGACGCCCTCGCGGCGCTGCTCGATCGCCTGGAAAACAATGAGCTGGACGAGTATTCCGACATCGCGTCGCTGATCGGCATCGAATTCGACGAGAACACGGAATGGGGCCAACTGACCGTGCTCGAATTGAAGCTGCTGATTCACCTCGCGTTGAAGCAATTCGAGGATGCGCACGATCTGGTGGGCGCCTTCCTGCAGTACAACGACAATACCGTCGAGCGCAAACTGTTTTATCAGGCCATGAACGTCGTGCTGGAAGTGGTGCTCGATGACGACCTGGAACTGGACGATTACGTCGTCAATTTCCGCCGCATGTATGGCGATGCGCGGATGGACGCGGTGCTGGGCTCGGTCGACGGCAGCGTGCGCTTCCACGGGCTGACGCCGACGAGCATGAAACTGGAAGGTCTCGACAGGCATCATCGCCTGATCGACAGCTACAGGAAGCTGCACGTCGCGCGGGCCAAGGCGGCGGCTGCATCCCAATAACGTCGAGGCAGAGCGCCACCTGCGGGTGGCGTTTTTCTTTCCCCGCCGCGGCATTTACCGCCGTCTTGGTGTCAATAAAAATACGACGGAATCGAGACAATTGGTGAGATAGTTTCCCTTGAGAATCCGTAAAATCCCAGGTTTCTTTTGAGCCAAGAACACTCGATGCAAGCCTTTGTCCACCTCCACCACAAGAAGATCAACGCCCCCCGCCCGCTCCAGATCAATGGAGCGAACATCGCCTTTTTCAGCACACCGATCAGGGAAACGTCGGAGTTCCTGACATCGGAAGACGGCAAGATTTGGCGGCTCAGGTTTTTCATTGATTCAGCGTTCGAACAGACGCTCTTTGTGGAATTCAATGACAACGGTCCGGGGAATGTCTCTCTGCTCGGGCGCGCCTATTGGTGCGACAACGGCAAGAATGCAGACAACGACACGCGGCTGATATCGGCCGCTTCTCTATTCTTGCGGAATTCGGACAGCCTCACCCTTGCCAAAGGGGAGCAATTGTCTCCAAACCGCACCCTGCTGGTCGATCGCGACGGTTTCGCCTATTTCTCGGGCGACAATGACCAGTTCAAGCGCATCGTGCTGTGCCAGGCGTTGGCTCTCGCCTACGTTGAAGTCATCAAGACATGCATGGCCGAGACCACGAAATGTGTGCGGAACAATCGGACCGACGAGACGATCGCTCTTTACGAGAACATCCTGCGATTCAACGCCGCGTATTACTTCACACTGCCGGTCCTGGTCGACCGCCATGAGCTGTTTGCGGCGTGGAAGGTCTTGTGCGAACACTATCACCTCAAAGTGCTGAGCCAGGAATTGACCCTGCAACTGTCGGACGTCGCGGCATTGCTTAGCGGCCAGCGTGAAAAGCAGAAGGCCGCGGACGAGGCCAAGCGCCAAGCCGAGGAAGCGGCGTCGAGAGAGCTCGAAAAGCAGGCACTCGCGACACAGAAGGCCCGCGAGGACAAGGCCGACAAGCGCCGTAGTTCCCTGCTGTCGGTTGTCAGCGTTTTGTTGACTGCGATGTCCCTGCTGTCCCTGTTCCAGCTGACGCCGACCCAGTTCGTCGACAATGTCTCGCAGTGGAAGCACGCCTTGTGGAAATCCGGCGCCGACAAGACGGCGGAGTCCGCGGCCAAACTGGACGTGGCCCGCAAGGCCAAGGATTGAACGACCAGCGCTTCAAAGCAAAGACGCCGCCCCTGCAGGTCGGCGTTGTCGTTTCTGCCCCCTCTTCAGACAACACCCCACAAGCGCCGCGCCTCTTCCGCGATCACGTCAGGAAACTCTTCCTGGAAAAACAGCTTCCCCTCGGGCACCTGGCGGATGCCTTGCGAGCGCGGGAAGACGCGGTCCAGGTAGACCGCATCCGCGACGGGAAAAATCTTGTCGCTCGCACCCCACACCATCCGCACCGGTACCGTGCTGCGCCTGAGCGCCGCCTCGATGCCCGCCAGCGGATTCGGCGCCAGCGCCTTGTGGAAGTCGTGGTACTGCTTGCGCCGCAGCGGGGTGCTCACCATCGGCGCGACGTAGTACTCGATGTTCGCGTCCGTGAGGCCCGCCGGGTCGTGGTACACGGCCGCGCCGAACGTGGAACGCGCCAGGTTCTTGTCCTTCAGCCACTTGGCCGTGTCGTCGGCCAGCGTGGCCGCATTCGCCATGTCCAGCACGGGCTTGATCATCGGCGGCGGGCTGTTCGGCTCCGTGTCGCAGTTCGTCAGCAGCACCGTGCGCACGCGGTCCGGATGGCGAACGAGGAACAGCTGCGCGACGGCGCCGCCGCTGTCGGACGCGACGATGTCGACCTTACCCACATGCAGCGCATCGAGCAAATCGGCGAGCATCGCCACCTGGGCGGCGGGCGCCACCGACTGGCGTTCCGGCACCTGCGAATAGCCGAGGCCCATGAAGTCCGGCGCAATGCAGCGGCGGTACGGCGCCAGGCGGTCGAGCGCGCCGCGCCACTGGAAGCCGTTGAGTGGCGCGCCGTGCAGGAACAGCGCGGCCTCGCCCTGCCCGCGCTCGGCGTACGCGATGCGGCCGCACGGCAGGTCGACGGTGCGCCGCATCCGGCGATACGCGTTCGCATCGGTCGGCGCGGCCGGCTGCGCGGCCGCATGCATCGCAACCGTGGCGCCGATCGCCGCGCCGGTCACCAGCAAGAAATCCCTACGTTTCATCAAGCGTCTCCTTCGATGGGTTGTGCATGCAAGGATGCTAGCAACGGGCTCGCGACCCGGCGCGCACCGGCGGCCGGTCGCGGACACAGGCGGATGATTTCCTGTACATTCATGGAACGCCAGCCCGGAGCCTTGCGATGATCGACCGTCCCTCCTGCTATCCCAGCCCATCTCCCGCGCTGCTGCCGGACGTGCGCGACAAGGGCCTGCCGCTGCTCGACGTGCTGACGTCGCCCGTCCCGCCCGGCCTGTTCGATTCGCCCGTGGACGCGCGCCACGTGCTGTGCCTGCACCTGGGCACGCCGGTGCCCGTGTCGTACCGGGCGGGCAAGGTCGAGCGGGACGGCGTGCGGCTGCATGGCCAGTTCTGCGTCGTGCCGGGCGGTTCGAGCACGCGCTGGACCGTGTCGAAGCCGGCGACCTCGCTGCTGCTGCGCCTCGCGCCCGCGCACCTGCGCGCGACCGCGGAGGACATGGGCCTCGGGTCGTGCACGTTCGACCTCGCGCCGGCCATCCACATCCGCGACCCGCACATCGAACGCATCGGCTGGATGATGCAGGCGGAAGACCACGACGCCTATCCGGGCGGCAGGCTGTTCGCCGACAGCCTCGCGTCGGCACTCGCGGTGCGTCTCGTCGCCCTGCAGTCGCGCGGCCGGACGACGGCGCCCGCGCCCGCTCGGGCGTTGCCGGCCTGGCGGCTGCGGCACGTGATCGAATACATCGATGCGCACCTCGACCAGGACCTGACGCTCGCCGAACTGGCGGCCGTCGCGCAGTTCAGCCCATCGCACTTCAAGGCCTTATTCAAGCAGGCGACCGGAATGCCGGTCCACCGCTTCGTGCTCGAGCGGCGCGTGGAGCGGGCGCGCCTGCGCCTGCTCGAAGGACGCAAGAGCAACACGGAGATCGCGCTGGAAGCCGGCTTCGCGCATCCGAGCCATATGGCGCGGAGCCTGCGCCGGCTGCTGGGTCTCACGCCGGCGCAGCTGCGCGGCTAGAAGTCGATCCGCTTCACGTTTTCGTCGGGCAGCGGCACGCGCAAGCGGCGCGTGGCCGCGTCGAAGCGCACGTCGCGCGCGGGTTTGCCGTCGATACGGACGTTGGTCGGCGCGGCCACGAGCCCCGTGAATTCGACGGCGCCCACACGCTGCCAGCCCCGGTTCGGCGGGATGTCCAGCCGCACGCCATGCTCGTCCGCCGTCGCGGCGATCGTGCGCGCCATGCCGTCGCGATAGCCGTAGCCGTCGCCCGCGTCCTGGAACACGTGGCCGCTGCCGGCGCCCGCCGCGACGACGAACGTCAGCGGGACGGTCTTCAACTCGCCCGTGTGCTGCACGACGGGCGCCGTGGGCACGACGGCGCCGGCACGGATGAACAGCGGCAGCCGGTCCAGCGGCGCGGCCACCCGCGCCGACGTGCCGCCCGCGTGCCGCGTGCCGTCCCACCAGTCGATCCACGCATCGCCCTGCGGGAAATAGACGTCGCGCGTCGTCTGCCCCTCGTGCAGCACGGGTGCCACCAGCAGGTCGGCGCCGGCCAGGAACTGGTCGTCGACGAGGCTCGCGCGCGCGTCGCCCGGATACGCGAACCACAACGGCCGCAGCGGCGGCAGGCCGGACTGCTCGTTGTCGGCGAACAGCGTGTACAGGTAAGGCAGCAGCCGGTAGCGCAGCTCGATCGTGGCGCGGTTGATGCGCTCGTGCGCGGCGCCGAACGCCCACGGCTCGCGCGGCGCGGAGACGTCGTTCGAATGCGTGCGGAAGTACGGCGTCAATGCCGCCGCCTGCAGCCAGCGCGTCTGCAGTTCCGCGCCCGGACTGCCCATGAAGCCGCCCACGTCGGCGCCGACGAACGGTACGCCGGAGACGGACAGGTTCGTCAGCATCGGGATCGTCAGCGCGAGGTGCGTCCACGTCGGCGAGTTATCGCCCGTCCAGACAGCCGCGTAGCGCTGCACGCCGGCGAAACCCGCGCGCGTGAGCACGAGCGGGCGCTTGTCCGGACGCAGGCTGCGCAAGCCCTCGAAGCTGGCGCGCGCCATCTGCATGCCGTACACGTTGTGGTATTGCGCATGCGTGCCGGGCTGGCCGTCGCCCGCGTGATGGGCGTCGAGGGGGAACGTCTTCTGCGGGCCCAGGCTGATCTCGGGTTTGTCGAAACCGTCGGGCGCGAACACGCCGGGCTCGTTCATGTCGTTCCAGAAGCCGTCGACGCCGACGTCGAGCGGCGCCTTGTACAGGCTGCCGAACCACGTGCGCGCGGCAGGCAGCGTGAAGTCGGGGAAGGCGCAGATGCCGGGCCAGACTTTCGCGTGCAATTCGCTGCCGTCCGCATTGCGCACGTAGACGCCCTGCTCCCGGCCGCTGCGGTAGATCGGATACTGTTCGTCGACCTTGATGCCCGGGTCGACGATGGTGACGGCGTGGAAGCCATCGCCATGCAGCCGCGCCAACATCCCTGTCGGATCGGGGAACGTCGTGCGGTTCCACGTGAACACGCGGAAGCCGTCCATGTGGTCGATGTCGAGGTAGATGACGTCGGCCGGGATGTGGCGCCGGCGGAATCCGCGCGCGACGTCCAGCACCTGGTCCTGCGTCTTGTACGACCAGCGCGATTGCTGGTAGCCCAGCGCCCACAGCGGCGGCAAGGCGCCGCGGCCCGTCAGCGCCGTGTAGTCGCGCAGGACGTTCGCCGGCGTGCGCGCGGCGCCTCCGGTGAAGACGTAGTAATCCAGCTCGCCGCCGTCGGCGCCGAAGCTGTAGCGGTGCGGCGTCGTCTTGCCCATATCGAACCAGCTGCGCCGCGTGTTGTCGAAGAAGACGCCGTAGCTGCGGCCGTCGTGCAGGGCGATGAAGAACGGGATCGATTCATACGACGGATCGTGGCCCGCCGGGTAGTCGGGCACGTCCGCGTTCCACATCGCCATCGATTGCTGGTGCCGCGACAGGGGCATCGTCTTTTCGCCGAAGCCGTAATAGAGCTCGTAGTCGTCGCGGCGCATCGACGTCTCGACGGCGCCGTCGTCCGGATTGAACGTCATCGGACGGGCCGGGTCGTCCGCGACGACGAGCCGGCCGGTGCCGTCGTACACGGCGATCGCCAGGTCGGGCTTCGTCGTGATCACGACGCGCGTGCCCGTGGCCGAACGCAGCTCCACGGCGTCCCCTGTCGTCAACGTCGCCGGGGAGGTGGGTGGCGTGCCGGCAATGGCGTACGAGACGTTCGGGCCGAAGCTACCGGTGGGCGCCATCCGCACGCGCACGACGTCGGGCGTGACGAACCCGACGTGCACGCGCGCACCGCTGGACAAGGTGAGATCCGCACCGTCCGCGGACGGCACGGTGTGCACGACGGCGCCGACCGTGCGCGGGGCGGCGTCGGCGTGGGTCAATACGAAGGCCGCGCACGCGGCGGCGAGCAGGTGTCGATCGAATCGCATGGGCAAGGCATCCTGTCGGGACGATGGGTTCACGTCCCTCGGTTATACAAAGCCCGTGCGCGAAACGCAATGCCTCGCCGGGAATCGGCCGCTGTTTAGCCGCCGCCTCGAGCAACGGACGTCAGCGTCCGGCCTCCGGCCCGAACAGCGAGAAGTCCGGCAGCTTGCCGCGTGCGCGCAGGTCGGCGTCGTCGCCGATGCGGACGATCGTGGATGCGGTCCCGTCGAACGCGGGCCACGCCGGCAAGCCCTTCCCGTTCGGATCGCCCGTGCGCGCGAACGCCGCCCACGTGTCGGCGAGGCGCGCGGCCAGCCGGCGGTCGTACGCGGACCAGGGCCGCGCATCCTGGCCGAGGTGGTCGAACACGTACTGGATCTCGACGCCATGCCCCGCGCCGCAGCCGTAGCCGCAAGGCGTCACGGGCTCGGTGGGCCGGTGCGCGAAATAATAGATGTACGGCTTCGCGCGGCCGTAGCGCGCCTGCAGGCCGGCCCAGTGCGTCATGCGCCAGCCCCACCAGTCGTTCGTCAACTGCTCGATCGACGCCTTGGCCTGCGCGTCCGTCGCGCCCGGATACGTGGCCAGCACGGCGGCCGACGGCGCGTGACCGAGCAGCTTGGCCACGAGCGCGCGGTGGCTGGCGGCCGTGAACTTGTCGGTGCCGACGAGTTCCGGCGCCAGGTCCTTGCCCTCTTCCGCGTTCCAGCCGGCGAGCAGCGGGACGTCGTTCTGGCGGTGGTTGCGATACGTCGTCGTCAGGTCTTCGCGCAGCACGTGGCCATCGACGATCGGATGCGGTGCCCACGCCGGCTTTTGCAGCGCCGCGACGGGCAGCGCGCGCAGGTCCGCCACGTGCGCTGCGCCGGCCGCCTTCGCGAACGCGAGCCCTTCGGCTTCCGCGGCCTTGCGGTCGAACGGCGCGTTCTCGCTCGCGTCCATCGGCACGCCGTCGTTGCCGCTTTCCGAGATCGCGCGCTGGAACAAGCCGCGCGCCAGCGGCGACGCGACGAGGATCGCGACGGACTCGCCGCCCGCCGACTCGCCCATGATCGTCACGCGCGCGGGGTCGCCGCCGAACGCCGCGGCATTGTCCTTCACCCAGCGCAGCGCAGCGATCTGGTCTTCGATGGCCTGGTTGCCCGACGCCTTGTGCGGCGACTCCGCCGTCAGTTCCGGGTGGGCGAAGAAGCCGAAGATGCCGAGACGGTAGTTGATCGTGACGACGACGACCCCGCGCCGCGCCAGCGCCGCGCCGTCGAACATCGGCATCGCGGCCGTGCCGCCAAAGAATCCGCCGCCGTGGATCCAGACGATGACGGGCAGCTTGCGCGCCTGCGCGGGCGTCCACACGTTCAGGTACAGGCAGTCCTCGCTCTTCGGGTTCGGCACCCACGGCGCCGTCTGCGCGCAGGCGGGCGCGAACGCATGCGCTTCCTTCACGCCCTGCCACGGCACGACGGGCTGCGGCGCGCGCCAACGCAGGTTGCCGACCGGCGGCGCCGCGAACGGCACGCCGAGGAATGTGTTCACGTCGCCGGCCTGGGTGCCGACGATTTTTCCGCCCGTCACCGTCACCGGCGCCGTCACCTGGGCTGCCTGGGCCGCCTGCGCGGCGCAGGCTAGCAGGCACCCGGCGACGAGGGCCATCGTTCGCATTCTCGTCATGATGTCTCCTTGTTAAGTATCGACGCCGATTTTAGCGAGCAATGCTTGCTGCCGAGCACATTAAAACGAGGGTGCGCAAAATAATTATCGAAATAACGGTTTTTGTGCTTGCAAACCGCCGCGGCGTCGGATACATTTATCGTCATAATGATTATCGCGATAAGCAATTTACCGAACCACTGACCTGACCGGAGGAATCCATGAACAAGCACATCGTCCGCAACGCCATCGGCGCAGCCGTCTTCGCAGTCCTGGGCCTGGGAGCCGCGCAGGCACAAACGGCCGCCGCACCGGCCGCCTTCCAGAACATCAAGCAGATCGACGCCGGCGTGCTGAACGTCGGCTACGTGGACGCGGGCCCGGCCAACGGTCCCGTCGTGATCCTGCTGCACGGCTGGCCCTACGACATCCACAGCTACGTCGACGTCGTGCCCCGCCTGACGCAGGCCGGCTACCGCGTCATCGTGCCCTACCTGCGCGGCTACGGCACGACGCGCTTCCTCGACAAGAACGCCGTGCGCAACGGCGAACCGGCCGCGTTGGCGGAAGACGTCGTCGCGCTGATGGATGCGCTGAAGATCGACAAGGCGATCCTCGCCGGCTACGACTGGGGCGCACGCAGCGCGGACATCGTCGCGGCGCTGTGGCCCGAGCGCGTCAAGGGCCTCGTGTCCGTCAGCGGCTACCTGATCGGCAGCCAGGACAGCGGCAAGCAGCCGTTGCCGCCCGCCGCCGAGCTGCAATGGTGGTACCAGTTCTATTTCGCCACCGAACGCGGCCGTGTCGGCTACGAAAAGAACCACCACGATTTCGCCAAGCTGATCTGGCAGACGGCGTCGCCGCAATGGCATTTCGACGACCGCACGTTCGACCGCAGCGCGGCCGCGCTGGAGAACCCGGACCAGGCCGCCATCACCGTGCACAACTACCGCTGGCGCCTGGGCCTGGCACAGGGCGAGGCGAAATATGCGCCGCTGGAAGCGCGCCTGGCGCAGTTCCCGGCGATCACCGTCCCGACGATCACGCTGGAAGGCGACGCGAACGGCGCGCCGCACCCGGAGCCTGCCACGTACGCCAAGCGTTTTACGGGCAAGTACAAGCATGAACTGATCAAAGGCGGCGTGGGCCACAACCTGCCGCAGGAAGCACCGGGCGCGTTCGCCGACGCCGTCATCGCCGTCGACCACCTGTAATCCATCCAACCACCACGAAAGGACACACCATGAGCAAGATCGACAAGGTTCTCTACACGGGCAAGACGCACACGACCGGCGGCCGCGACGGCGCCGCGCGCAGCGACGACGGCCGCCTCGACATCGCCCTGGCCCCGCCGGGCAGCCACGGCAAGGGCACGAATCCGGAGCAATTGTTCGCCGCGGGCTGGTCGGCCTGCTTCATTGGCGCCATGGGCCTCGCGGCACGGGAACAAAAAGTCGCGTTGCCGGCGGACACGGCCGTCGACGCGGAAGTCGACCTCGGCACGGGCGCCGACGGCTACCTGCTGCAAGCGCGCCTGACGGTCAGCCTGCCCGGCGTGCCGCGCGACGTGGCGGCGGGGCTCGTCGAGGCCGCGCACCAGCGCTGCCCGTATTCGAAAATGTCACGCGGAAATATCGACGTCAGCATCGCGCTGGCGTAAGTCCGAAACGACGACGCCACCGTCGGAGGGTGGCGTCGTGTCGTTACCGCGGGCACTGCAATCAGTGGAAGAACAGGTACAGGATGACCAGCACGATTGCCGGCACGCCCAGGATCCACGCGAGGAAATATTTACCCATGATCGTTCTCCTTTCGTCTGCGATTGATCATGGGTTCAGGATGCCTGCAGCGGACGCGGGCTTCCGTACGCTAGTGCACGGTGTGCGCGCTCAGCTTACCGACGAACACGAGCCCGCCGAGACCGGCGGCGCCACCCGCGCCATGCGCCAGATCGTCGTGCCGTTGACGAGCGCGATGACGATCTCCAGCGCCGTGCCGCCGATCGAGCCGGCGATCACGTTATTCGCGATCCACAGGAAGGTCCCGCCCAGCATCATGAGCCGCATGGGAATGCCGCGCAGCAGGAACAGCGCGAGCGTGCCGACGCACGATGCGGCCAGTGGCAGCCAGTCCGTCATGCGCGTGGCGAGCGACAGTCCGAGCACGACGTTCATCGCGACGACGCCTGCCGCCACCCAGCGCGAGCGCGTGTACAGCGCCAGCACGGAGCGCAACAGCGACATGGTCGAGCTGGCGACGGCCGTCGGGTTGCCGAGCAGCGCGAAGTGGACGATGTAGGCCAGGCATTCGGCGGCCATGAACAGCTTGAAGCGGCGGTCGTCCTTTTGCGTGAACGAGGCGACGCCGAGGACGAACGCGATGTAGCCGACGCATTGCGCCGGCGCGAACCAGTCGAGGGACATGGAAGACAATCAGGGTAATCGGAAGGGGTCGCGCATTATAGCGGATGTGGAGAGCGCGGATCGCTTCCACCATGGTCTAGAATGACCGGGCAATTCCTATAACCGATGTCCGATGTTTTCAAAGGAGATTCCATGAAAGCCGTGAACCTTGGTATTGCCTGCCTGTCCGCCCTCCTCGCCCTGTCCGCCCACGCCGCCGACCCGATGCCCGTGAAGAAGATGAACGGCATCCTCGTCGATGCGCACGGCATGACGGTCTACACGTTCGACAAGGACGTCGCCGGCAGCGGCAAGAGCGCCTGCGCGGGCCAGTGCGCGGCAAACTGGCCGGCCGTGAAGGCAGGCGACGCCCCGCTGTCCGAACCCTACTCCGCCATCGTGCGCGACGACGGCACCAAGCAGCTCGCCTACCACGGCAAGCCGCTGTACACGTTCGTCAAGGATAAGAAGGCGGGCGAGCGCGAAGGCGACAAGAAGATGAACGTCTGGCACGTCGTGACGGATTGAACGACGCGCGCGGCGGCGTTCAGCGCGCGCCGCCGTCCACGCTGTCCCGCACGACACGCAGCTTCGTCAGCTGGCCCTTGCGGTACGTGTACAGCGTGAGCGCCGCGTCGCGCAGGTCGCCGTTCGCATCGAACGCGATGGTGCCCGTGATGCCCTGGTACTTGATGCGCGCGAGCGCCGGCAGGAACTTCACCGGGTCGGACGATCCGGCCTCCCGCATCGCGGCGGCGAACGCCATCGTCGCGTCGTACGCATACGGCGCATAGGTCTGGAACGACATGCCGTAGCGCTTCCTGTAGCGGTCCGCGAAGGCCGTCATGCCTGCCTCCAGCGGTCCGTCGACGCCGCCCGCCACGACGCACACCACCTTGTCGTCGCCGAGAGCGCTGCCCGCCAGCTGCGGCAGCTTTTCCGAACACACGCCGTCGCCGGACACGAACATCGCATCGATCCCGAGCGCGCGCATCTGCTTGAGCATCGGGCCGGCCGTGGCGTCCATGCCGCCGTAGAAAATCACGTCGGGACGGCGGGCGCGGATCTGCGTGAGGATGGCATTGAAATCCGTCGCGCGGTCGTTCGTGAACTGGCGGCTCACGATCTCCGCGCCTTTCAAGCGCTTGACGTCCTTCGCGAACTGGTCGGCGAGACCCTGGCCGAATGCGGTGCGGTCGTCGATGACGGCGATCTTCTTCGCGTTCAGCGTGTGGATCGAGTAATTGGCCAGCACGCGGCCCACGAGGTCGTCGTTGGCGACGACGCGGAACGCCGTCTTGTAGCCCTGGTGCGTGTACAGCGGCGTGGTGGCGGCCGGAGAAATCTGCGGGATGCCGGCGTTGTTGTAGATCTTCGAGGCGGGCACCGTCGTGCCGGAATTCAGGTGACCGACGACGGCCACCACGCCGCCATCCACGAGCTTTTGCGCGACGGCGGTGCCGAGCTTCGGATCGCTGCCGTCGTCCTCGGCCTGCAGGACCCATTTGACCTTCTTGCCGGCTATCGTCGCACCGCGCGCATTCAAGTCGTCGATGGCGAGGCGGGCGCCGTTCTCGATGTCCTTGCCCTGGTGCGCGCTGGGGCCGGACAGCGGCGACGCGCTGCCGATCTTCACTTGCGACTGGGCGTGGACGGGGGGCACCAAGACCAGCGAGGACAGTGCGACGGCGATGAGGGTCAGGCGCATGGACATTCCTTGAAGTGGGGTGCCCGATTGTAAGGCCTCGCGGCCGCAATCGCGACGACCAACAGTAACAATACGCGCTTGACTTCCCGCGCCTGAGGGCTAGGCTGCATGAAGCGGCGCCGCCGCACACCAAGACCAAGGAGACAGGCATGGACGCGCAACAGAACAAACGGATCATCATGGAAGGCCTCCAGTTGTTCCAGAAGGGCGACATCCAGCAGATGCTGAACCACTTCCACGACGACGCCGAGTGGCTCAGCCCCGACGCGGAAGCCGTCCCGTTCGCCGGCAACTTCCACGGCAAGCAGGAGGTCGCGCGCTTCTTCGCGGAACTGGGCGGCTCGCTGCAGCCGATGCGCTTCGTCGTCCACGACATCGTTGCCGAGAACGACAAGGTCGTCGTCATCGGCGACGCGGCCTGGCTCGTCAAGGCCACGGGCCGCACCTACGAGAACCCGTGGGTCAATGTGTTCACGCTGCGCGACGGCAAGGTCATCCGCACGCACGCCTATTTCGACACCGCGCCGGCCGAGCGCGCGTTCCGTCCCGACCGGCCGGACCAGCTGGCGGCCGCGACGGCGCTGAGGCACTGAGCAGGCGGGGGTGGGCGTCGACGCTGGAATTCCACACCGGCGTCCCCATGTGGATGCCAGGCCCTTCCCGCTGCCGCATCCATGCCAGCCCCCATCCATATCGTCCCGTTCGCCGCCGTGCTGGCCGCCGCCATCGGGCCCGTGCGTGCGGACGAGCTCGCCGATCTCGTCAATGCCTACCGCGCGGCGCCCGGCACGTGCGACGGCCGCCCTGCCGCGCCGGCGCGCGCGCTGGACGTCGAGCCCGCGCTGTCCGCGATCCGCATCACGACGGGCACGTTCCTCGAATCCGCACTGCAGCGGGCCGGTTACGAGGCCGAGCATGCGGAAGCGATCACGGTCACGGGGCCGCAGGACGCGCGCGCGGCCATGGACGCCATCGGGCAGAAATACTGCCGCATCCTGCTCGCACCGGACTTCGCCGCGATCGGCACGGCGCACGTCGGCACCGATTGGCAGGTCGTGCTGGCGCGGCCCGTCGCGATGCCGCCGCTGCCCGACTGGCCGGACGCGGGACAGCAGATCCTCGCGCTCGTGAACGCCGCGCGCGCGCAGCCGCGCACGTGCGGGACGCAGGCGTTCGGGCCGGCCGGCCCCGTGACGTGGAATCCGCAGCTGGGCCAGGCCGCCCTCGCGCACAGTGCCGACATGGCGCAGAAGCACTATTTCAACCACAAGCAGCCGGACGGCAGCCAGCCGCCCGACCGCGCGACGGCGGCCGGCTACCGCTGGCGCCGGGTCGGCGAGAACATCGCGTCGGGCCAGCGCACACCCGCCGAGGCCGTCGCGTCGTGGCTGGGCAGTCCCGGCCACTGCGCCAACATCATGAATCCGGGCTTCACGGAAATGGGCGCCGCATACGTCGTCAATCCGCAGAACCGCAACCGTACCGTCTACTGGACCCAGGTGTTCGGCACGCCGCGCTGATCATCGGTTTCGGCTATGGCATTCATAAAAACAAACATATTGCGCACAATTTAATTGCGCGCTATAGTTCAACCCATGGAAACGAACGACGCCGCCCTCCTCCTCGACAACCAGCTGTGCTTCGCACTCCATTCGGCATCGCTGGCGATGACGAAGGTGTACAAGCCGCACCTGGACAAGCTGGGCGTGACGTACCCGCAGTACCTCGTGCTGCTGGTGCTGTGGGAGCGCGACGGGCTGACCGTGTCCGAAATCGGCGAGCGCCTGTACCTGGATTCCGGCACGTTGACGCCGCTGCTCAAGCGCCTGGAGGCACAGGGCCTGGTCGACCGGTCCCGCGATCCGCAGGACGAGCGCCGCGTCGTGATCCGCCTGACCGGGCGGGCGCGTGCGCTGAAGAAGGAAGCGGCCGGCATCCCGGCCTGCATCCTGGGCGCGACCGGGTGCGACGTGCAGGACGTCGTCAAGCTCGTCGGCGAAATAAAAGCGATGCGCGACCGGCTGGCCGGCGCGCTGTGAAGATGTGATGCAGTACGAACTCAACCACTGAAAGGGTAATGCGATGACCACGAAACTCGAAAAAGTCCTGTACACCGCCAAAGCGCACACCACCGGCGGCCGCGAAGGCCAATCCCGCAGCGACGACGGCCTGCTGGAAGTGAAGCTGGCACCGCCGAAAGAAATGGGCGGCAAAGGTGACGCCACCAACCCGGAACAGCTGTTCGCCGCCGGCTACTCGGCCTGCTTCATGGGCGCCATCAAGTTCGTCGCCGCGCAGAAGAAAGTTGTCGTCCCCGCCGACGCCTCGATCGACGCCAGCGTCTCGATCGGCCCGATCCCGAACGGTTTCGGCCTCGCCGTGGAACTGGCCGTGAGCCTGCCGGGCCTGGACCGCGCCGCAGCGCAAGACCTGGTCGACGCCGCCCACGTCGTGTGCCCGTACTCGAACGCCACCCGTGGCAACATCGACGTCAAGCTGAGCGTGATCTAAGCCAGATCCGCATCAATTCGGGGTCAGAGCCCGAATTGAGCTGACGCAGACAAGGCGCCGCCCCCGATGGGCCGGCGCCTTTTGTTATTTGCAAGCGCGGGCGCGTGGCTGCAATGATCGATGTCAATGCGAGCTCTGACCCCGAATTGCCGAGAGCACGGCGTCGATTCATTATTTCTATCGGATCCATATAAAAGGATAGTTTGCACAAACCACATTGACGCTCTACCATGGCTGTGAATAGGACGGAACTATCGAAATCAATATTTCGATAGAATTTAATCTCAACCTGAAAGCGCCGCCATGACCCAACTGACCACCGCCTCCGGCATCCCCGTCGCCGACAACCAGAACTCGATCACGGCCGGCCCCCGCGGCCCCGTGCTGCTGCAGGACTTCCACCTGATCGAAAAACTGCAGCATTTCAACCGCGAACGCATCCCCGAGCGCGTCGTGCACGCGAAGGGTTCCGGCGCCTACGGTACCTTCACCGTCACGCACGACGTCAGCAAGTACACGAAGGCGAAGCTGTTCGCGGCCATCGGCAAGCAGACGGAGACGTTCCTGCGCTTCTCGACCGTCGGCGGCGAAAAAGGCTCGGCCGACACGGAACGCGATCCGCGCGGTTTCGCCGTGCGCTTCTACACGGAGGAAGGCAACTGGGACCTGGTCGGCAACAACACGCCGACGTTCTTCCTGAAGGACGGCATCAAGTTCCCCGACTTCATCCACACGCAGAAGCGCGATCCGCAGACGAACCTGAAGTCCGCGCAGAACGTGTGGGACTTCTGGAGCAAGGCGCCCGAAAGCCTGCACCAGGTGACGATCCTGTTCTCGGACCGCGGCACGCCGGACGGCTACCGCCACATGGACGGCTTCGGCAGCCACACGTACAGCCTCATCAACGACGCGGGCGAACGCGTGTGGGTCAAGTGGCACTTCAAGACATTGCAAGGCATTAAAAACCTGAGCGCGGCCGAGGCCCAGCGCCTGGCCGGCGTCGACCCGGACTACGCCCAGCGCGACCTGTTCAACGCCATCGCCACCGGTAATTTCCCGCGCTGGAGCGTGGAGATCCAGGTGATGGACGACGCGCAGCGCGCCGCCTGGGAAGCGAAGACGGGCTGGGATGCGTTCGACCTGACGAAGGTGTGGCCGCAGGGCGAATTCCCCCGCATCCCCGTCGGCATCCTCGAACTGAACCGCAATCCGGACAACTACCACGCCGACGTCGAACAGGCTGCCTTGTCGCCGTCGAACATCGTGCCCGGCATGGGCTACAGCCCGGACAAGATGCTGCAGGCGCGCCTGTTCGCCTACCACGATGCCCAGCTGTACCGCGTCGGCACGAACCACCAGCACCTGCCCGTGAACCGTCCGCGCTGCCCGTTCCACAACCAGCAGCGCGACGGCGCGATGGCCATCGCGAATGGCGGCGCGGCGCCGAACTACGATCCGGTGCGGGCCGATGTCCCGGCCGCGGGCGGCTTCGGCCACGGCGACGCCGGCTGGCCCGTCGACGGCAACGCCGGCCGCTACGACACCCGCGCCACCGACGACCATTTCACGCAGGCCGGCAACCTGTTCCGCCTGCTGACGGACGAAGGCCGGCGCAACCTGGTCGCGAACATCGCGGGCAGCCTGGCCGGCGCCGACGCCGCCACCCAGGACCGCCAGATCGGCCACTTCCTGAAGGCCGATCCCGCGTACGGCCAGGGCGTCGCCGACGCACTGCGCCGCCTGCGCGCCGAGGCGTAACGATGACCCGCGCACGGCGCAGGGCACGGGCCGCGTTGCTGTCGCTGCGGGCGACGCTGGCCGTGCTCGGCATGGACGACGGCCCGCCGTCCGGCCGGGGTTGAACGGTGCGCGGCGCTACGCGTCCGCGTGCGCCGCGAGCCAGGGCACGATCACGTCGAGCAGGCGCTGCGGCGCCTCGATGGGGATCATGTGGCCGCTGTCCTCGATGACGGCGAGCGTGGCACCGGGAATCGCGTCCGCCATCTCGCGCGCTTCCGCCAGGCTGCGCAACTGGTCCTGCGCGGCGGCCACGACGAGCGTCGGGCAGCGGATCTCGCCGGAGCGTTCCAGGTCGCCCGGCCGGTCCAGCAGCGACTGGCGCCGGAACACGTCGCCGCCGAGGCGCGTGCCCATCGCGCGCACCCGTTCGATCAGCGCGTCGTTGTCGCGGTGCTTCGGATGCAGCGACGTGGCGACGGCCGTACGGCTCAAGCCGCTGAATGCGATCGTCGGCGCCGCGTTCCCGATCGCGCCCTTGCGCTTCTGCAGCGCGGCCGTGTCGCCGCGGGTGGACGTGGCGACCAGCACGAGCGCCCGCACGCGATCCGGCGCCTGGCGCGCGATCGCGCGCGCGACGTAGCCGCCCATCGAAAAGCCGACGAGCAGGAACGACTCCGGTGCCGTCTCGAGGACGCGGCGCGCCATCGCCTCGACCGACGTGTCGTGGCGCAGGTCGGCATGGACGACGGGACCGAAGCGCGCGAGCCCCGGCACCACGTCGTCCCACAAGGTGTCGTCGGCCATGAAGCCGGGAACGAGAAGGAGAGCCATCCCGGCATCGTAGCAGACGTGGCCGGCGCGCACCGGCGTTGCCGATCCGGCCACGGTCGTTGTCGCCTTGACCTGCTTTTCACCCGCGGCGGATACGGTCCTCGCTGCTCGGCTTGCTCCTGAGCAAACAAATGCACGACCCTGCACGGCGTCAAGGTGGACGCCTGCGGATGGGACTCTCATTGCGTCTTGTTGCCTCAACCAGCCAAGGAGCCCACGTGATCCCATCCGCCACCGCCAGCGTCCGTAACCAGCTCAGGTTCACGTTCGTCGTCGTCATCGCGCTGTCGTTCCTCGCGACGGCCATTGCCATCTGGCGCCTGCAAGTCCTGTCGGACGACACGCAGGCCCTCACCCAGCGTCCGCTTGCCAAGGAGCGCCTCATGTCCGGCTGGCTGCTGAACACGTCGATCGCCGCCAAGCGCACGGGCGCCATCGCGCGCGCGGCCGATCCGGAGCTGGCCACGTACTACGCCGCCGAGACGCAGGACTCGACGACGCGCACCACCGCATTGCAGAAGCAGGTCGGCGCCCTGCTCGACACGCCGGAGGAGCAGGCCGTCTTCGAGCGCATCGGCACGGCGCGCCAGCGCTACATCGCCACGCGCGACCGCGTGATGGCCCTCAAGAAGGCGGCCAACGATGACGTGGCGCGCAAGGTCTTCGACGATGAATTCACGCCCGCCGTGGCCGCGTACCTCGGCCAGATCAAGGCCTTGCTGGAGTTGCAGCAGAAGGAGATCGACACGCGCGTCGCGGCCGTGCTCGCGAGCGCGGACCGCAGTAGCCGCGTGCTGTCCGCGCTGTGCCTCGCCACGCTCGTCTTCAGCATCGCGGCCGGCACGCTGTTCGCACGTACCCTGTTCCGGCGCCTGGGCGGCGAGCCCGCGGCGGCGGCGCAGGTGGCGGCCGAGATCGCGGGCGGCAACCTGTGCGTGGCCGTCCCGGTGCGCAGCGGCGACAAGGACAGCCTGATGGCCGCCCTCGAACGCATGCGCGCGAGCCTCGCCGGCATCGTCGCCGACGTGCGCGCAGGGACGGGCACGATCGGCGCCGCCATCGCCACGATGACGGGGGACGCGCAAGACCTGTCGCACCGCACGGAAAGCCAGGCGCAGGCACTGGAAGAGACGGCGTCGTCGATGGAGCAATTGACGGCGGCCGTCGCCCACAACTCGACCAACGCCGAGGAAGCCAACCGCATGGCCGGCGACGCCGCGCGCGTGGCGCAACAGGGCGGCGCGATGGTGGGCCAGCTGGTCGACACGATGGGCGCGATCAACGCCTCGTCGGCGCGCATCGTCGACATCATCGCCGTCATCGACGGCATCGCCTTCCAGACCAACATCCTCGCGCTGAACGCTGCCGTGGAAGCGGCGCGCGCGGGAGAACAGGGCCGCGGCTTCGCCGTCGTCGCGGCCGAGGTGCGCGCCCTCGCCCAGCGCTCGGCCGCCGCCGCGAAGGAAATCAAGGACCTGATCGACGCCTCGACCCAGCGCGTGGCCGACGGCGCGACCCTCGCGGGCCAGGCGGGCCAGACGATGCAGGACATCGTCGACAGCATCGGCCGCGTCACCGGCATCATGAACGAGATCGTCGCCTCCAGCCGCGAACAGGCCAGCGGCATCGGCCAGGTCAACGAGGCGATCGTGCAGATGGATGGCGTGACGCAGCAGAACGCGGCACTCGTCGAGGAATCGGCGGCCACGACGCAGGCGATGCACGAGCAGGCGCAGGCGCTGGCCGGGCTGGTGGCGCTGTTCCGCGTGGACGGCGGCCCGGTGCCATCGTCCACGCGGCCCCCTGCGCCGCCGCCGGCCGCGACGAAACCCGCGCTGCCGCCCGCACGCCGGCCCGCGGCGGCGGCAACCCGGCCCGTCGCCCGGCCGGCCAACAAGCCCGCGGCCGCCGCCGCGGGCGCGACAAAAGGGGCACGGCATGCAGCCCCCGCAACCGTGGACGGCGAGTGGGAAGAATTCTGACGGCCGCAACGTCGAAGACAGGGCGATGTTGCCGCGACCGAGTTTCTCAGGCAACATCGTCCTATTCTTTTCATCTTTACGCTCGACGCCATGAACCTCCCCGCCCACCAACTCACCATGACGGTCCTGATGACGCCGGATACCGCGAATTTTTCCGGCAACGTACACGGCGGGAACATCCTGAAACTGCTCGACCAGGTGGCCTACGCCTGCGCCAGCCGCTATGCCGGCACGTACGTCGTGACGATGAGCGTCGACCAGGTGACGTTCCGCCAGCCGATCCACGTGGGCGAGCTGGTGACGTTCCTCGCGGCCGTGAACTACACGGGCCGCACGTCGATGGAAATCGGGATCAAGGTCGTCGCGGAAAACATCCGCACCCAGCAAGTGCGCCACGTGAACAGCTGCTTCTTCACGATGGTGGCCGTGGGCGACGACAAGCAGCCCGTCCCCGTGCCGCCGCTGCGCCCGTTCACGCCGGACGAACAGCGCCGCTACGAGGAAGCCAAGGGCCGCAAGGAACTGCGGCTGGAACTCGACCGCAAGCACGAGGAACGGGCCGCCGAACGCGCGGCGGCGCGCACCTGACCCTGGCGCGGGCCGGTGCGACAAAAATTATGGATTTTACGTAACCCGTGCTATACTGCGCCGCCTTGGCCTGGTAGCTCAGTTGGTAGAGCAGAGGATTGAAAATCCTTGTGTCGGTGGTTCGATTCCGCCCCGGGCCACCAAGAACATCCTTGACGAAACGCCGATCCATGCAGATCGGCGTTTTTGTTTTCAGTACCCGAAGTCCTCGTGTCCGGTCTATTCCCGGCCCACAATCTCCGCGCTCGCACAACCGTCCGAATCGTCCAAACGTCCGCCCCACTCAGCTCCTCGCTCCGTAGCACGGACCTCAAACGTCCAAACGTCCAAACGTCCAAACGTCTATTGTGACCTCCAGGCTACGGTGACAGAACGGACTTTTGGTCCGATGGTCGCAGGTTCGAAGCCCGCACGGTCTACCACGAATTGCCTATTCATTCGAATCCGCCTCCGGCTTGTCTTCCTTAGCCTCGTCGATTGGAATGCTCAGCAGCGCGGCATTCATCTGCCGGTAGAGCGGCTCGACATCAGATTCGACCTCGTCGTAGCACTCGGGAAGCAACATGCTGTACTTCTTGTCGAAAACGGTTGTCTTGTCGAGCTGAGCGTCCGAGTGTTTCGTGACGCAGACTATGAGCTGCATGGAATCCGGAAGGCTCTCTGCGATGAACCCGAGGACGACGTGGAGGTTCAGGTCGTCTTGGTCCTGCTGGTTCGGAGAGTCTATGACTACGGGGACCGACATGCCTAACTGTTCGCCGTGGCAGACCTTCCACAAGGCTGCGTAGTAAGCGAGGAGCAAACGAGGCCCTCCGCTGCCTGAACGGTTAGGTCTGCTGACAAGGTTTGGATTGCCCGAAGGATCGGGTACGTTGAGCGACTTCCTCGCTAACTGGTAGGCTTCCCTGAACGCAGCCACAATCCTTTTGGCACGCTTCTTGTCGGTCAACGCGCCGAGTCGCGCCTCGATTTCCGCAAGTTTGGCGTTCCAGTCTGCCAGTTCGCCGGCGATCTGTTCTCTTTCGGCGTCGAATGCCCTATGGGCAGCCTGGGCTCCTTGGGATTCTACTACCTCTTGGAACCGAAGGTCCCCGCGCTTTTGCTCAAGGATCCCGTTGATTCTGGCGTAGTTGCCGCGCAGCGTCCGAAGTTCCCCGTTCGTCGATTCCAGTTGGCGTCTCGCAGTAACGAGATCCCTCTGGAGCGTACGCGTAAGCTCCTCCAGGATCCTGGCGTCCTCGGCATAGCCCAAGTAGTGCAGGAACGACTGCTCGTGCTCCGCCCCACACGTCGGGCAGACGATTTCATTGGCATTGGCAATGTTCGCAAGGTACTTCTGGTCTCCGGCGTATTCCCGCAGCGACGCGAAGGCGGTTTGGATCTGGTGGTTGATGCTTGCAACCACTTCGCCCTCGCGGACATACTTAGCACGCAGAGTTTCTTGCAGGCCGTTGAGCTCGTTCGCCTCCGATGTCAGGCGGCGGATTTCATCTTCGAAGCCCGCCTCCGACAGCTTCACGGTGCCGACCGGAAGAGTCTGGCTCAGCCGACCGCGAGCGCGTTCCAGAAGCTTCATCTCGCTGACACGCGCGTCGGCTTCCTTCGATATTGCGCTTTGCTCGCTCTTGAGCTCGTAGTATTCGGCAGGCTTGATACCGCTGAAATATTCGAGGATGCTGCGGACCGGTGCCGCATACTGCATCGTAGCGGGGAAAGTGTCCCATTTTTCCCGCCAGCTCCCATCTTGGTCAATGTAAAAGGGGAGGAAAAAACAGGAAGGATCGGCCAATACGCCCTGCCCTGTCTTTTTGGAAGTCAGCATGAGCTTGAAACCTACCAGCGCCGCGAACGTTTCTGCCCATGCGGCAGGCGAATCAGTTGCCTTGAGAAGCTTGCCGGACGAATCGTGAAGCGAGCGCGCACCATTATGGTGGATGACAGTGAACGATTCACCGTCTACCTTGAACCTGACTGCGGAAACGGTCTGAGGATCCCATTGTTCGAGGGTTCCCAGCGGTTTGGCACCAAGCGTCACGAAGAGGTGCTTAACGAGGCTTGACTTGCCCGTATGGTTCTCCCCTTGGATCAGGTTCCTGTGCGGGTGAAAGCTGACCTTCCTGGCTTTTTTGTCGCGGTGCGATAGCAGCGATATGCTTTCGAATTGGAAGATTCTCATAAGATTTTGTAGCTAGGGCGCGAAGGAGTTTTCTGAAATTAGGCTGCGGCATTTTTCGTTACCTGGATTAGCAAATACGCGAAGACTTCGGTGTTTTTGAAGGCCGGATGGGACGCGGCTATCCTCGCGGTTTCCGCTTCCAGTGCGGGAAGCAACGAAGAGGATGCCAAGAGCGGAGGCGCTGCCTTGGCGCATTCGTCGATCAGGGCGAGCTCGTCCCCTCCCCACGTCCCGGAGACGACGGCGGAGAAGTACTTCGTCACGCCGACGTCAATCGAGATACGTCTAAGCGGAGCAAGCCCTTCCAGCAGCAGGCCGTCAAGAACCTTGTCGAGGTACGATTTCAGGTCCGGAACGCCTTTGAGATCGGCAAGCGCAGAGTTCAGCTCGGCCATCGAGTATCCCCGCTGACGACGCAGTTCCTTAAACGACGCCACGGGCTGGGTCTGTCGTCCGAGGGCACTGAGCTGCGCGAAGAGAGCGTCCACGAACGCTTTCGCTTGGCCTGCGCTCGCCGGTAGGTGCTTGCTGAGGTAAGCCGTAGCCGCGCCGAGAGCCATTAGGTGAGGGTCGTCCGGATGCAGGGTGGTTTTTCGCAAGGCGAGCCGTTTGAGGTCCGGGACTTCTCCGGGAGCGGCGTGGAGCAGGGCCAACCCCTCGGCCAAAGGTGACGCGTGCGAAGCGTCAAGCTCCGACGCCAGGCACTTGAGCAGGGCCGAGGCTGATCCACTCGTGACTAGCGGAAGGTCGCAGCCCGCGTTCGACACAAAGTGAGCGTTGGCTTCCAAATGCTGGACGGCCAGGCCAGCCTTATACAATTTGCCGAGAGGGCTCTTTCCTACCTTTGACAAAGTGGGGGGTACTTTTTTCTTCGTTCGGCCGTCTGGCTTCAGCAAGCCCGTCAGTTCGTTGAACGACCACTCGCCGCTGTCTTTCTTCTTGATCTGGTATATATCAACGCGGCTGGGTTCCGTTTCGGAATCGAACTCGGCGACGTCCTGGATCGACTCGAAAAGCAGGAGGAAATCGGTCGAGCCGTCTTGTTTGAGCTCGAATATGCGGAGGATCGCCCAATAGCGCTGGAAGTCCACCCCCTTCTGCCCATGACCACCCCCAGCTTCCGCCAGCTCAGGATCCTGGCTCAGGGAAAATATTTCGATGAATTTTTCTTCCGCTAGTGCCATATGTAGAGTTGGAAAGCATCGTTCGTCAATGTGGATGGGGCCCTTTGGGGTTGCTCAGCGCAACTGTTGGTAATTTATCAGTAAGCATGCACACTGACAATTTTTGTTAGCTGTCATGAGGATCAATGCTTGTAAGGTCAAGGGAGGCTCATTGAACATTCCTGTGGCGGGCGCGCACGTCCTGCTCATAGGACTTGAACGGCATGTCCGGCCCGAAGATCATAGAGGCGCTCGAACCCGGACGTACCGGAGTATCGCGGCGACGTTGCAAAAGCGCAGCGAAAAACGTGTGCCAGCTGCAATTGTCGAGTACCTCCTGAGAGCAGCCTATGCTTGAAAAAACGCACTTTAGGCAGCCGCGCCTACTGATTTTTTCGATCTTCTAACCTGACAGATAGAGCTCGTGAGCAAGTACTCCACCGACGGAAGACCTTGTAAGGCTAATCGGTGAGATACACGACGTTCGTCTTGAAAATCCTTGTGTCGACGGTTCGATTCCGCCCGGGCCACCAAGAACATCGTTCACCCAACGCCCACTCATCGAAGTGAGCGTTGTCGTTTCTGGGATTCGCCGTCCTTGTGTCCGGCCCATTTCCGATACTGCGTTTCTTGCCGTCTAGGTGCGATTAGCTGTCGGCCACATCTAGGACGTCTGTCCAACCAAGACTAACGACACGCTAGAACGCGAATTCTTCTAAACCATGTGCCGAAGCGCAACGTTCGGCGTACGGCCGAAATCGACCCAGCGTTCAGTCACTCTCGCAAACTATTCCTGTACTTCGCCCAGTAATTCAGCCGTTTTAAATTCCGTCGAACGTTGCACATTACCAAGTAACTCATCTACAATGTGTGGGCCGTCCGGGTACAGACTTAATTTGGTCCGCGTTAACGCAGACCTTGCAGTGAGGTTGCCCCGCCGCTCGACTATTATCGCCGTGAGCAGTATCGCGCGAGGTATAGGTGAAAGTTACCGGGACGGCACTTCCAAAGGTTACTATGCCAAGCACGTTGCTTCCCATGCCAACATTCGCGTTTCCTTCTCACGACGTGCGCATTCGGACGAACGTGGAATACATGTCAATTCACTTACTTGGCAAACCGTACAGTGACGTAGAAAAAATTATCTACCCCACTCCACCGTACAAAAGTTTCTTAATCACTAAGCGAAGTGGGGCGCCGCGGCTTATTCAAGAGCCCCGCGAGCGACTGAAATTGCTTCAAATGAAGGTGTTAGGGTTCCTTGAAGAACATGCTTCAAAGCCGAAGCCCTGCGCGCATGGCTTTACAAGAAAGCGAAGCATAGTTACAAATGCTCGGAAACACTGTTCACCACAGGTCCAGCACCTGTTGAACATTGACTTGAAGGATTTTTTTCCCTCAATAGGCTTCTTTCGCGTTCGCGGAATTTTTCAGAAAAAGCCCTTCGAGTGTTCGCATAACGTCGCGACAGTGCTGGCGCAAATATGCACCCATCGCAATGAACTTCCTCAAGGCGCACCAACCTCGCCATTTCTGGCAAATCTCGTGTCTCGCCGACTGGACACCGATCTGATGGACCTAGCGCGGCGTCATCGCGCGACCTATACACGTTATGCCGATGATCTGACTTTCTCCTTCTCTGTTCGGGCTTCATCGCGCTTGCCAGAAAACATCTGTGCATTTGAAAGCGGAGGCCTAACGCTCGGACACGAGTTGCTATCAATAATCGAACGCAACAATTTTCAAGTGAACCCTGCGAAGAGCCGGATGAGCACTCGTCATCATCGACTTGAGGTCACAGGCGTTACGATCAATGAGTTCCCGAACGTTAAACGAGACTTTATTGATCGAATTCGCGGGGGACTGCATGCATGGGGGAAATACGGTTACGAAAAGGCGCAAACAGAGTGGAAACGGCGGGTCACGGAAGGCAAGAACGCTGCTTATGAGAAGCGACCTTGGAAGCGCCAATGGAGAAAACGCGACCTACCACAACTAATAAATGTCCTTTGGGGCAAGTTGCTTTATGTACGCATGGTGCGAGGAGCGCACGATGTTATCTATACTAGGTTAGCCGAGCGTTACAACGAATTGTGCGCAAAGGAGCACGCCCTCGATGGTGCATTTTCGTACACCCGGCTGCCAATTGAGCCGATTGTTCGAAACTCGGAAGATGCTGAGCGCGCAGTGTTGGTTGTCTCCTGGATGGGTGACTATCAGCCATCCGGTGCTACCGTAACCGAATTTGTAGGCGCGCAGGGGACTGCGTTCCCGTACAGATCTAACAATCGGCTTATCACGTGCGATCATGTGCTGCGCTGGGAAGGCGCTGTCAACGGTTCTAACGTGATGACGGACTGCAGTTCTGCCGACGTTCATGGCGCGACCATAGAGGTGATTCAGCCTGGAACGGGAGCCAGTTGGCCCGTCCGGGTGGTCCACCGTGACATAGATAAAGACTTAGCAATTTTGGAATTTATCGGTGCCCCTCCTGCTCTTCGTCACTTCATAGGGCTAGACGCCCCCATAAGAAGAAACGAAACTGGAGTTCTCATCGGTTATCCAAACTGGAATGCCGGTCGTGTCGCCAATCAGATCGGTGCGATTGTAGTGAATCGTTTTGGACGTCGCGCTCTTCAACGTTTGGAAATATCAACGACGATCCGTCAAGGCAATAGCGGAGGGCCATTCGTGGATGAATTATTCCGGGTTGCTGGCGTGGCCCAAGAGGGGGCCACTCAGGATAGCGGTAACGATGAATGCCTCTGTGTAGACGAGTTGGATAAGTGGATCGCTAACGTCGAGTCAGCTGTACCATCGTTCCCAGTGCCTTAACCACCGTCCCTTCCAATTGAATTTTCGCCAGTGCAGAATTCGCAGCGCTGCTCGTACTCCCCATCTTCAGCTTCCCAAGACGCCATTTCGCCGCTCGGGACGAGAGCCCCACAACAATCACAAGGAATCTCGATTTCGTCGCTTTCTTCGTTGCCGCAGTTCGTGCAACGATAGCCCGTATATGACGTGGTCTCAGTGATCAGCGTGTCCTCTGAACATTCCGGGCATTCATACCTTCTGAACTCAACCAGTTCATGAAATTTGTGCCTTACTCCTCTAAAGGCGTCGTTTTCTTTCCCCTTAGCTTCAATCTTTGCCTCGCGTAAATGGTGCTCGTATTCGTCTGCTAGTTGATGGTATAGCTCGTTGTTCTCAGCGCTGACTTTCTCGGGCAGCACAAATAATGAGAACACGTCTAAAAATTCCTCGGCATTACGAACTATCCTGCCAAGACATAACCTAACTTCTTTGGGCTCGATTTCGAACTGAAAATGTTCGATACTATTTCGAAGACCTTTCAACCAATCGATGTCGGCGATAAACTTGGCATCGACAAAAAGGCCGCCTGTGATCGAACAACGCTCATCTTTCGCGAGAGATAAGGCCTGGTGAACCATAATGGTTTTGGGCGGTCCCTGATGAGTTGACTTGGGAGTGATATACGAAAAACCGGCGGCCTTCAACGAATTTAAATGGGCCAAAATCGAACCACCCCCCGCCTTCTTGCACTCGTCTTTAAGGTGTAGATAGTTAGCCAGATAAATCAGATTTTCGTCCAAACTTTGCACATAAACCTTCAGTACTAACTCTAGAAAATGAGCCATATGTAGTATCGCAAATTTGTACGCACGAACTTGACCTTCCTCTCCTTCACGATACTTCGCCAGGGCCTCATTGAAACTGTCGATTGAATTCTCTCGGATTCCAAGTTGATATGGCATAACGATTTTTTCTAATTAGTGAACGTGAATCATACCAAAGTTATTTTTTACGCAGTGTCTTTTCGCAGCTAACGGCGCAACTCTCCTGATACGCTTGAGCAGGACGCTCGCTCAACATCGCATGCCGGCACACCGGCTGGCGCTTTTTTACGGCGCAAACGACCCCGGTTGCCTATACTGAAACCGGTGGGTGCAATGCCCGCCGTTGCCAGTAAAGGAGCCGATCATGACACGCAAGTTCATCGATTGCAGGGAGTTCCCAAGCGACACGCATTGCTCTGTCGCGATTTCGGCGGACACGGAGGAAGAGTTATTGCAAGCCGCAGTCGACCACGCGGTGTCGGTGCACCATCACACCGATTCGCCGGAGCTGCGCCAGCAGCTGCGGCAGTTGTTCAAGGACGGCATGCCGCCCGAGTATCTGCCCGCGAGTGGCCAGGACGGCACTGCCGGTACCGGCGCCCAGCGCACGCACTGAGGATTGAATATCCTTGCACCATCCGACCACCACGCCGACCTTCCCAGGTCGGCGTTTTTGCGTGCGCCCGGCTTATCGCGGCACGGCGCCGGCACGCGGCGCCTGGCTGTCGAAGAAGCGCCAGATCGTCGCGCTCGCATCCAGCGCCGTCGACGCCGCTTCCTTGCCCGGCCGGACGCGGTCGGCGCCGGGCCACGAATGGCCACCGGTGTCCGTCACGCAGAGCTGGACCTGGGCGCCGCCCGCGCAGCTCTTGTACGCGTCGCAATACGCGCCGGCCACCTGCAGCACCCGCTGCGGGCTGCCGCTGCACTGGTCGCGCTGCACCCAGCGCGCGACGGTCTCCGGCACCGACACGAAATTCATGACGCTGCTCTGGTCGCGGAACGCGCCGGGGCCCGCGCCGCCATCGAACAGCACGTGGTCATCGTCATGGGCGTGAATGTGGAGCACGGAGATGGGGCGGGACGGCGTGCAGTGCGTGGTCGCGTCCGTGCCGGCGACGGAGGCCACGGCCCGGAACACGTCCGCCGCGTCGCACGCGAGCCGGTGCGCCAGCATGCCGCCGTTGCTCATGCCGGTGGCGAACACGCGGCGGGGGTCGACGGCATACTTCGCCTCGAGCGCGCTCACGACCGCGCGCGCGAAGCCGACGTCGTCGCTGTTCTGGTCGCGCGCATAGCCGCAGCAGGCGCCCGCGTTCCACGTCGCGAACCGGCCACCGGGCAGCTTGCTGGCGCCGTTGGGGAAGGCGACGATGAACCCGCTCCGGTCGGCCTCGCGCTGCAAGCCATAGCGGCTGTCGTCGGCCATGAACGCGGCATCGCCACCGCCGCCGTGGAAGGCCAGCACGAGCGGCGCCGGATGGGCAGGATCGTACCCGGCGGGCACGTGCACGAGCACCTTGCGGCCCTGCACCTGCATTTCCTGCAGGGCGGACGCGCCGTTGCGTTCGTCGCGCCCGGCCCGTTCGGCACGGCGCTGTTCGAGGCGATGGCGGAAATTCTCTCCCAGCTGCAGCGCCTGCGCGGCGGTCGACGCCAGCAGCGCGGACGCGATCAGGCAGCAAGACACGGCGGAATGGCGAAGCTTCATGGGCGTCTCCTTCGTTTATAATCAGCAAACATAATACGGCGTTCGATGGGCCCGCACCAGCCGGGTCACACGCGACGTCCGCACCGAATCACCGTCCAATCCGAGTTCCTGTCATGTCCACTTTCCCTCCCTGCCCCGCGTGCGGCTCCGCCCTGACCTATGAAGACGGCTCCGGCAACTACGTCTGCCCGGAATGCGCGCACGAATGGCCGATCAAGGCGGACGCCGCCACCGACGACGCGACGGCGCGCGTCTGGCGCGACGCGGCCGGCAACGTGCTGCAGGACGGCGACACCGTCACGGTCATCAAGGACCTGAAGCTGAAAGGCGGCGGTGGCGTCGTCAAGCAGGGCACGAAGGTCAAGAACATCCGCCTCGTCGACGGCGATCACGACATCGACTGCAAGATCGACGGCTTCGGCGCGATGAGCTTGAAGTCGGAGTTCGTGCGCAAGAGCTGAGCGGACAGCAATCAACGACAGCGCCACCTCCGGGTGGCGTTTGTTTTTCCAGCGATATCCGATTCGATATGGCCCGCGCAAAAACCGTCATTGGACGCTCTCCGAGGTTCGGCCTAGCATCACGCCATCGGTCCGAACCACGAGAACAACAATGAAGAGACACCTCGCCGCCCTCCTCCTCGCGGCCTGCGCGCCGCTGTGCGCCGCCGAACCATCGTCCCCGCAGCCTGTCAAGCTGACCATCGATGCGACGCGCGTCACGGGTCCGATGACGCCCATCTGGGCCTGGTTCGGCTACGACGAACCGAATTACACGACGGCGCCCAACGGCAAGAAGCTCCTCGGCGAGATCGCCGCGCTGAGTCCCGTCCCCGTCTACGTGCGCGCGCACAACCTCATGACGTCGGGCGACGGCAGCTACGCGCTCAAGTGGGGCTCGACCAATATGTACAGCGAGGACAAGGACGGCAAACCGGTCTACGACTGGACCATCGTCGACGGCATCTTCGACACGTATATCGAACGCGGCATGAAGCCGCTGGCGCAAATCGGCTTCATGCCGGAAGCGCTGTCGCAGCGGCCGCAGCCGTATCGCCACCACTGGAAGCCGGGCACGCCGTACCAGGAGATCATGACCGGCTGGGCCACGCCGCCCAACGACTACGCCAAATGGGGTGAGCTGATCTACCAATGGGTCAAGCACAGCGTGGCTCGCTACGGCCGGAAGGAAGTCGAGAGCTGGTACTGGGAAGTGTGGAACGAGCCGGACGGCCTGTACCTGATCGCGCCCGACACGGAGCAGGCCTATTTCCGCATGTACGACACGGCCGCCGCCGCCGTGAAGCGCGCGCTGCCCACGGCGCGCATCGGCGGGCCGCACACGGCCGCCGCGGGACGCTTCATGGACCACTTCCTTGCGCACTGCCTGCACGGCACCAACTACGCGACGGGCAAGACGGGCACGCCGCTGGACTTCGTCGCCTTCCACGCGAAGGGCGCGCCGAAGGTGGTCGATGGCGTCGTCCGCATGGGCATGGATACGCATTTCCGCCACCTCGACGAAGGCTTCGCGCTCGTCGAAAAATACCCGGAGCTGAAGGGCATTCCCGTCATCGTCGGCGAATCCGATCCGGAAGGCTGCGCCGCGTGCGGCATGCAGACGAATCCCGAGAACGCGTACCGCAACGGCACGCTGTACGCGAGCTACACGGCCGCCTCCATCGCGCGCGAATACGACCTGGCGGCGCGGCGCGGCGTCAACCTGATCGGCGCCGTGAACTGGTCGTTCGAGTTCGAAGACCAGCCGTGGTTCGCGGGTTTCCGCGACCTCGCGACCAATGGCGTCGACAAGCCCGTGCTGAACGTGTTCCGCATGCTCGGCAAGATGCGCGGCGACCGCGTGGCCGTCTCGGGCGACCAGGCCTACGACGCCGCGCACATCCAGGCCGCCGGCGTGCGCGGCGCCCGCACCGACATCGATGCGCTGGCGGCGAAGGACGCGCACGGCATCGCCGTCATGGTCTGGAACTACCACGACGACGACGTCATCGATGCCGGCTCTCCGGTCGAGCTTCGCATTGCGGGCATCCCGGCAAAACAGGTGCAGATGCACCACTACCGCATCGACCAGGAGCACAGCAATTCGTACGCCGCGTGGAAGCGCATGGGCTCGCCGGCGAATCCGACGGCGGCGCAGGTCGCCGAGTTGCAGAAGGCGGGCGACCTTGCGGAACTGGGCGCGGCCAAGACCATCGAGACGCGCGACGGCACGGCGACGGTCAGCATGCAATTGCCGCGGCAGGCGGTGTCGCTCGTCACGCTGAGCTACTGACGCATCCCTCTCCGCTATGAACGAGCGAACGAGCGCCACCTCCGGGTGGCGTCGTCGTTTGTGCCGCCGTGTCAGCCCGAACATTACCGGAACATTAACTTTGTAACGAACCCCGCCCGTTGCCTTTTTTGTCACGAGCCTGTCACGCCTGCCAACGATCCTATGCGCGGCCCGATCCATCGATCGCGTATTTCCGACTCTGACCAGGAGACTCCTCGTGAGGTTAGCAAAGACCTTGATTACCCCGCTCGCGCTCGGCATCCTGCTGGCCGCCTGCGGCAGCGACAGCCACGGCACGACCGCTGCGGCGACGCCGGCAGCATCGGCGGCACCGGCCGCCACCCGTACGATCATCATGGTGTGGGACGGCCTGCGGCCCGATTCCGTCAACGCCACCGATACCCCGAACCTGTACGCGCTGCGCCAGAGCGGCGTCAACTTCAGCGACAACCACTCCACGTATCCGACGTTCACGATGATGAACTCGTCGTCGTTCGCGACGGGTTCGTTCCCGAAGACGAGCGGCTTCTACGGCAACACGTTCTGGACGCCGCCGCAGGGCAGCGGCAACACGATCCCGGCCGGCGCCGGCGCCGGCGGCGCGGCCCAGGATTACCAGGACCCCGTGTTCACCGAAGACTATGCCGTGCTGACGACATTGAACGATTACTACGGCGGCCAGCTGCTCCTGGTGAAGAGCCTGTTCGCGACGGCGCAGGCGGCCGGGCTGACGACGGCCACCATCGGCAAGTCGGGCGCCGCCTACCTGCAGGATCTCGGCAAGGGCGGCTTCTTCCTCGACGAGAACACCGTGCAGCCGCGCAGCCTCGTCACCGAGCTGCAGGGCGCCGGCTTCGCGCTGCCGGCCAACGTCGTCAAGAATTATTCCGGCAGCGACGCCGTCACGCTCGCCGCCGGCAACGGCAACCCGACGGCACGTGCCGGCTACGTGACGTTCAACACGACGGCGTACGACACGGACGGCAAGATCGCGATCTCCGCCCGCGATTCGGCCGACACGACGCAAGGCGCGCCGGAAGACGCGGCCAACAAGTACATGATGTCCGTGTACACGCAATACATCCTGCCGCAGAAGAAGCCGATGCTGTCGCTGATCTGGTTCCGCACGCCGGACAACGTCGAACACGGCTACGGCCCCGGCAGCGCCAACATGAAGGCGGGCCTGCGCTCGCAGGACGCGCGCCTGGGCGAGCTGATCGCCGCGCTGCGCGCCAACGGCATGGACAGCACGACCAACATCGTCGTCGTGTCCGACCACGGCCACTCGAGCGTCTCGGGTCCCGTGTCGACGTTCCCGCTGCGCGCCATCACGGCGTCGACGACCTTGCCGAGCGGCGGCGTGAGCGGCGCATCGATCGGTGCGCCCGATCCGAACGGCTATTCGTTCTCGGGCGACGTGCGCTCGGCCGACCTGCTGACCTACCGCGGCTTCGCGGCGTATGACGGCGGCGGCTGCTCGACGAGCGCCATGTACGGCCTCACGGCCGACGGCAAGCCGGTCATCCCCGTGAAGGTCGACACGACGGGCAGCCTGTGCGGCTCGGCCAACGCGAAATACCAGGCCGTCAGCGCGAGCCTCGCGACACCGGTCGCCAGCTTCAAGGTGCCGGCGCCGGGCAGCCTGCCGGCGAACGGCATCGTCGTCGCCGCGAACGGCGGGTCCGACTACTTCTACGTGCCGGGCCACGACGCGGCCACCGTGCAAAAGCTCGTGACGTTCCTGCAGCAGCGCGAGGAATACGGCGCGATCTTCGTCGACAGCCGCTACGGCAGCATCCCCGGCACGCTGTCGATGGCGCAGGTGAACCTGGAAAACGCGAAGCGCCAGGGCAACGGCCAGCCGGACGTCGTCGTCTCGTTCAACTGGGACTACAACACGTCGGTGCAAGGCATGCCGGGCATCGAGTTCGAAAGCGTCGGCGGCCAGCGCGGCATGCACGGCAGCTTCGGCATCGCGGACGTGCACAACACCTTGATCGCGAACGGCCCGTCGTTCCTGGCGAATAAAGTGGTCTCGACGCCGTCCGGCAACGTCGACGTGGCGCCGACCGTCGCTTACCTGCTCGGCCTCTCCATGCCGCAGGCGGACGGCCGCGTGCTGAACGAAGGTCTCGCCAATCCGGCCTCGAAGGACGTGCCGACGGTCACGCCGTCGACCGTCACGCCGGCCGCCGCCGCGACCGGCCTCGCGTTCGAGCTGCCGACGGATCCGACGGGCGCCGCGAAAGATGCCGCGCTGACGAAGGGTACGTACAACGTCGAGCTGTCCGTGAAGGACCTGACCGTGGGCGGCAAGTCGTACCGCTACTTCGACTCCGCGCGCGCCGTGCGCAACTGACATGACCTACGCCCTTCCTGTCCGCACCGGAAGGCGCGTGTCGCGGTCGCTCGTGCTCTGCACGGCGGCCGCGGCCGTGTTTTCCGCGACCTGCTCCCATGCCGCCACGCCGGATTTCGACCACGTCTTCAGCACGCGCGGCGAGCCCGCGGCGACGCATTTCCAGGCCACCTATCTCGCCGGCGGTCTCGAACACCACGTCGAGGTCTGGCGCGACGGCGACCGTCGCATCCGCCGCCGCACCGACGACAAGGCCGAAAGCTTCGCCATCCGCACGCCGGGAAGCCCGGACTATCACCTGTCCGTGCTGGACCTCGGCAAAAAAATCCGCACCGACATCGACCGCGACAACCTGTACCGCATCGGCCAGTTCACGGACTGGTTCGACCTCGGCCACGGCCTGCGCCACCCGCAAGGCAGCTACCGCCTCGTGCCGGCCGCCACGCCGCACGGCGCGGCGCGCGCGATCGGCGCCTGCGAATGGGTGGCCCTCGTCCAGGGCGCGCAGACGACGCACGTGTGCTGGAGCACGACGGCAAAGTTGCCGTTGCTGATCCAGGCTGCGGACGGCCGCACCGTGTGGCGCGTGACGAGCGTCGATCACAAGCCGATCGCGAACAAGGTCTTCGCCATCCACGACGAAGGCTTCATCCGCAACGACGCGAACGCGGACATCGAGCGCGACTAGCGTCGCACGGCCGTCACGGTTGCGGCGTGACGACCAGCGACAGGGTCACCGCCGCATCCGCGGCGCCGGCCTTGATGGTGGCCTGTTCGTTCAGCCGGGCCAGCAACGTGGGAGCACTGACGACGTCCGTGCCCTCGAGGATGCGGCTCATGACCCAGACGGTGCCGGGCATCTGCGCCTCCCGCACCGTCATTTCGACGCGCCAGGCGCCCGACGCCACGGCGAATTGCTCGCCGCCCCTGGCCAACACGCGCGGCGCGGAGCGCTCGCCGCCTGCCTCCAGCGCCATCGCCACGGCATACGATGGTGCCGTTGCCGCCGGCTCGGCGCGCGCGCCCAGCGTACCCGCGATCGCGCCGGCGACCAGCAGGGTGGCGATGCAACGGCCGGCGAGGCGGCGGCCGGTGCCGGACGGTGTCGACTTCAGATTCATGAGACGCTCCTTGGTTGGGTGTTGGATGTGCCACTGACAGTTCACGCCGGCGCCCGGGAACGGGGCATCGACGTGGAATTTGAGAAGCGCTTCCGCATACGCGCGGCGCCGGCGCGGATGGTGCCGCAGCACGATCGCGTCGCAGGCGATCTCCTGGTCGAGGCGGAAAAAGCGCACGCCCAGGTGAACCAGCGGATTGAACCAGAATACGCATTGGAATGCGCACGCGAGCAGGTTGGCCACGGCATCCCTGCGCGCGATATGGGTCTGCTCGTGAAAGACGATCAATGCCTGTTCGAGCGGCGAATAGCGCAAGCGGAAATCGTGCGGCACGACGATCCGCGGACGGAACAGGCCGACGGATGCCGGGCCCGCGCCGGCGGCGCTGACGTACACGCCATCCGCCGGGGTCAGCCGCCCCGCCTGCCGCAGGAACGCACGATGCGCGAGACCGAACCAAGCGGCCGCCGCAGCCATGCCCACGGCCCAGACGACGAGAAACACATCGACGCCGGCCGGCGCGACGGGCGTGGCCCGGACGGCCAGCGTGTGGATCGACCGCAGCACGGGCGCGGCCTGGATCGGTGCCACGGTGGCGGTCGGCAGCATGGCGGCGATGGCGACGCACGGCACCGCGAGCCAGACCCGGTAGGCCGGCACGGCGCCACTCCAGCGGCGCAACGGCTTGCGGACGACCATGACGAGGATGATCGCGAAGCTCGCGAACAGCGTCGTGCGCAGCAGCGACAGCGTGAATTCACTCGTCATCGTCGAACTCGTCGATCAGCTTGCGCAATTCCTGGATATCCGCCGAGGACAATTTACGGCGGCTGCCGAAGTAGGCGACCAGCGGCGCGACACGTCCTCCGAACAGACGGTCGAGCAACCCGCTGCTCTCGGCGGCGAGCCACTCGTCGCGCTGCAGCACGGCATGGTACAGAAAGCGGCGCCCATCCTTTTGCGCCGCGATCGCGCCCTTCTTCAACAAGCGGTTGAGCAGGGTCTTGACGGTCGCCGCCTGCCAGTCCCGGGTGCGGGACAAGGCATCGACGATCTGCTCGGCCACCAGCGGCGCAGGCGACTGCCACAGCACTTCCATCACATGCGACTCGGCGTCGCTGATGGCGGTTCGGGGGTTATCTTGCATGACCTTAACGTTTACAAATGTAATCGCGACAAGGATTACATGTGTAATCGGTTTTGTCAACGGCTTGCGCCGCTTGCATGCGTGCGCTTCCGGCGCCGAGGTCATACGCTCGTAACGTTCCCGTGCGTATGATGCGGCAACGGAATCCGCACACGACGCCATGTATAAATCGAAGAAACGCCTGCTGATCCTCGACGCGGACGGCACCACCATCGACGCCTTTTCCGCCATCGAAGCGGCCTTCTCGCGGCACGGGCTCGACATCGGCGACGAGGCCCGCTTCCAGAAGCGGCACAACCTCTTCAAATACCTGGGCGGACTGAAGGAGTTCCCCTCGATCATCAAGAAGAACCTGCGCAAGAACAGCCGCGCGCGGCTCGTGGACAGCCTCACGGAAGTCTACCGGCAGGAAGCCGCGATGTACGACGGCATCCCCGACCTCGTGCGGGAGCTGGTCGCCGCACCGGACGTCGTCGTCGGCATGGTCACGCGCAACATCACGAACGAGCCGCTGGAGACGCTGCGCCAGCTGTTCCAGCGCCACGACATCGACATCAACGCGCTCGACTTCCTCGTCCACATCCCGCTGTCGGAAAAGAAGACGAGCCAGTTCCGCGCCATCCGCGAACAATTCGGCATCAACCCCGCACGCGCCTACGTGTGCGGCGACGAACACAAGGACTTCGTGGCCGCGTCGAGCACCGGCATGCATCCGTTCATGGTGTCGTACGGCTTCGAGGACTACGACCGGCTGACGGAAAAATTCGAGATTCCCCACGAGCTGATCTCGCGCACGTCCGCCGAACTGTGCCAGCGCGTGCGCCACGCGCTCGACCTGGGCGGCCGCCGCGCCGGCGCGGTCAGTACGCGTACCAGAACAGCAGCGCGCTGAGGGCGCCGAACACCCAGTAGTCCACCGGAGCCCCGGCGAACCAGCGCTTGTGCCACGGGACCAATGCGCGCTTGAAACGGCGCCAGCCGAATGCCGGGTTGACGACGAACCAGAGCCAGTCCTCGACGATCCAGAACAGCATGACGGCGCCCAGCACGCGCGCCTCCAGCTGCAGCGACCACTGTCCCATGAACGCGAGCGGGAAATGGAAGATCACGCCGATGAAGGAAAACATCCACGCGTGGTAGCCGGTCATCGCGCGGCCGCCCCAGAAGATGTCGAGCAGCGGGTGGTCTTCCACGCGCCACGTGGGCAGGTTCGCGGCCCAGCCCGCGTCGCCTTCGATCTCGACTTCGACGCGGGCAAAAAAATAGGCGGTCACGACGACGGCGGCCAGGGTCGCGAGGAACTGGCCGGCATGGGTAAGTTCAAACGTAGGCATCGATGGATTCGGATTGTTTCAGGACGGCCGCGAGCACGGCGGCGGCGGCATGCGGCCGCCCCAGTGCACGCGCGCGGGCGCGCATCCGGTCGACTTCGTCCGGATGGGCCATCAGGTAGCGCACGCGATACTCGAGCGACGCCGCGTCGAACGCCTTCATCGCGGCGCCATGCTCGAGCAGGAAATTGGCGTTTCTTTCTTCCTGCCCGGGGATCGACGCATTCACGATCATGGGCAGGCCCAGCGCGAGGCATTCCGCCGTCGTCGCCCCGCCCGGCTTCGTAATCGCCACGTCGGCACAGGCCATCAGGCGTTCGACCCGGTCGGTAAAACCCTGCGGCACGAGGCGGCCCGGGTGCATCGCGGCCAGCCGCTGCAGGATCGCCAGCTCTTCCGCGTTGCGGCCGGCGAGCGCGATCAGCTGGAAGTTGCCGGGAATGGCCAGCAGGCGCTGCGCCAGTGCCGCGAGACCGCCCAGGCCCGCGCCGCCGCCCATCAGCAGGAACGTCATCCGGTCCGGATCGATGCCCAGCTCGCGCGCGCATGCGGCGCGGTCGGGCAGGCGGCTGAACGCGGGCATGACGGGGATGCCCGTGACCTGGATGGAGTCCTCCGGGATGCCGTGCTTGCGCATCAGGAACGCGACCTCGTCGTTGCCGGCGAAATACCCCGCCATGTGGCGGTGCACCCACATGCGGTGCAGGTCGAAGTCCGTCACTTGCACCCACACGGGGCATGCCAGGGTGCCGTCCGCGACGCTGTGCGACAGGATCTCGGCCGGTAGAAAATGTGTGCAGACGATGGCGTCCGGCTGGAGCTCGGCGATTTTATCCAGCAGCGGCGCGCTGTCGCGGCGTTCGATCCGGCGCCGCAGCCGGTGCGCCCAGCCGTCGGGCGCGGCGCCGTTCGTGAACTGGTACACCCAACTCCACACGGCCGGCGCGCGCCGCACGAGCGTGATGTACAGGTCGGCGTAGACCTTGCGCAGGCGCGGCGTCGCGTAGGCAGTGGCGTCAAGGTGGATGACGTCGGTGTCGTCCGGCCGCGCGAGCGCGCCGGCGCGGATCGCGTCGGCCACGCGCGTATGGCCGGCGCCCGCGGGCACGCTCAGCACGAGGACACGCTTGCCTGTCCTGCCTTCGCCCTCCACCGGACGCCCATCCATCGTGCTTGCACCGCAGGTCATATCCATGCATGGCACTGTAGCCCGCGAATATGACTGCCCCGTGACCCGGCAACCGTGCGCCCCTTGCAAGGCGCGGCCGCGCACGCGATCATGGGACATGAACCCGCTCATTCCTCCCCGTGCCCTCGCGCACCTGGCCGGCCTGGCGCTGCTGCTGACGAGCAGCGCCTGCCGCAGCGATGCGCCGCAACTACCCTCCCCCGGCGCCGAACGAGGCAGCGCACCCCTGCTCGCGCGCATCGAGGCCGAGCGCGGCGATGCCGCGTGCGACAGCGACGCGCAATGCCACACGATCGGCGTCGGCGCCAAGGCGTGCGGCGGTCCCGAACGCTATCTCGCGTGGTCCAGCAAGAACAGCGACGGCACGCGCCTGCGCGCGCTCGTGGCCGAGCACGCGGCCGCGCGCCGCGCGGAGGATGCGAAGGCCGGCATGATGTCGACCTGCTCCGTCGTGCCCGACCCGGGCGCGACGTGCGCCGCCGGCCACTGCCAGCTGCGCGCGGGGACCAACGGCCCCGGCGGCACGGCGCCCGTCGCACGCTGATTCGCGCACCGTACAAACGACAAAGCCGCGGCAGAGCGCCGCGGCTTTGTCGCAGGGGCCGCTTGTGGCGGCCCTGCCAGGACGATTACTCGACCTTCGCCTGCTTGTCGCCGGCGTTCTGGAACAGGGGGATCGGATCCGTCGTGTCGACTTCGACCATCGTCGTGGCGACCACGGCCCCGCCGCTGACGAAGCCGACGGCACCCAGGTGACGCTTGCCGGTCGGCAGACCCGACCACGACAGCGACACCGACGCCGTGCCGCCCAGCGCGACCATGCTCGGTGCCATCACCTTGAAGTTGCCGCCGGTCGCGGCCGGGTTCAGCACCCACGTGGACAGCTTGTACGTGGCGCTGCCGCCCACCGGCGCGTAGCCGACGACGCAGACCTTGTAGTCGCCGGCCGGCGGGTTGGTCAGCGTGACCATCTCGTTGGACGTCGAGCCGCCGCTGGTGCCGACGACGGTCGTGCCGCGTGCCACGACGAGGTCCAGGTCGGACAGGCCGTCGCCGCTCGTGTCGCTGTCGTACAGGGCGAAGCGCGCCTTCGTCGTGCCGGCCGGGATGGTGACCGTGTGGACGTTCACGCCCGTGCCGCCACCGCCCGTGCACACGGCGTTCGACGTGTCCGAGGCCTTCACGACCGTCGAGTTGAACTCGGTGGCCGGGATCAGGCCGGACTTGGCGATCGCCAGCGGGCCACCGAAGCCGGTGCCGATGGTGACCACCTTCGTGCCGGACGTCGCTTCGCTCGCCACGGAGGCCGGTGCGGCGATCGTGGCGGCGCGGGCCGTCAGCGGGCTGCGCACGGTGTGCATGCCGTCGCTCCACGTCAGCTTGCCGTACACCCACGTGTTCAGCGGCGCGGTGGTGCGGGTCAGCTTGACGGTGAACGTGCCTTTCGCGCCCGGCGCCAGCGTCAGCGTGGCCGGTTGCACGTCGACCGTGAAGCCCGGCAGCACGGCGTTCGCGTTGTACGTCGCCGAAGCGCCGCCCACGTTCGTCACCGTGCGGGTCATCGTCAGGATGCCCAGCACGTTGGCGGCCGTCAGCGACGCGAGGTTCAGGTTGTACGGCTGGATCGTGCCGACGGCCGAGCAGGTCGCCGGGCTGTACACGTTCGTGATGCCGAGGCCGCACAGGAAGCGCGCGTAGTCGATCTCGGACGCGTCATACACGAGGCCCGGGTCGACGGCGACGGACGGCGCCACGTGGCCGGCGCCCTGGCCCCACGGCAGCGTGCCGGTCGTGCGGGCCGTGGTGTCCCAAGGCACGGCGCCGTTCAAGCCATCGTTGAACGTGTCGTACGCGGTCGTCATCAGGGCCGACTTGATCATCGCCGGGCTCCAGTCCGGATGGCGCTGTTTCAGCAGCGCGGCGATGCCCGCCACGTGCGGCGACGCCATCGACGTGCCCGTGTAGAACGCGAAGTCCTTGCTCGGTGCCGCCGCGCCGGCGGCGACCGCGTTGCGCTGGTCACGGGTCAGGTCGGCGCTGACGGCGGCCAGGATGTCCGTGCCCGGCGCCGTGACGTCCGGCTTCATGATGTTCGCGTTGGCCACGTTCGGGCCGCGCGACGAACTGTTGTTCATCTGCGGCGCCACGAGGTTCGGATCGACGATGCCGCGCAGGTTGTTCAGCGCCGCCGTGGCACCCGGCGTGGCCGCGTAGTAATCCTTGACCTTCTGGCCGTCTTCCATCGTGATGTGGACGGTCGAAATGGTGTGGGCCTGGTTCAGGATCGTCGTCGCACCACCCGGCACGTTGGCGATGATCACGCCCACGGCGCCGGCCGTCTTGCCGTTCGCGCTCTTGTTGACCAGCACGTTCGCGCCGCGGTCGCAGACGAGGACCTTGCCCGTCACCTTGGCCGGATCGAGCATGACGGGCGCGCCGTCGGCGGGACCAAAGCAGCGGTTCAGGTTGATGTCGCTCGGATCGACACCGGCCACGCCCGCATCGCGCGCGAGGATCATCGGCGCCGACGGCGTGTTGGCGTTGCCCGACGCGCCGGTGACGGTCACGCCGTTGCCCAGTGCGACGTCGCCCACGTACGTGCGGTTGTGCGTGGAGTTGCCGACGGTGGTCAGCCACGGGCTGATGTGGGCGACCGGTGCCGTCGCCGGGCCGGAGTTGCCCGCGGATGCGGCGACGAACACGCCGGCCGCCGCAGCGCCGAGGAACGCGACTTCCGTCGGTTCATTGAACGCGCCGCCGCCGGCGTTCGGGCCGATCGAGAAGTTGATGACGTTCACGCCATCCTTCACGGCCTGCTCGATCGCGGCCACGCTGTTCGACGTGGCGCAGCCGTTCGTGCCGGTCACGCCGTCCGTCCAGCAAACTTTGTACGCGGCGATGCGCGCGCGCGGCGCCATCCCGGTGACCTTGCCCAGCGACAGGCCGTTGATGACGGCATTCACGTGTGCATTGCCGCCGGCCGTGCTGGCCGTGTGGTCGCCGTGGCCGCCATGGCCTTCGGCGCCGGCGACGGAATCGCGCGCCGACAAAAATTCGGTCCAGTGCAAGGTCTGCGTCGGCTGCTTGAAGTAACGCGCGCCGATCAGCTTGTTGTTGCAGTCGGTGGCGAGGAAGCCTTCGCCAACCTGGCAGATGCCTTTCCACGACGCCGGCGGGGCATCGTAGGCGAGCTTGCTGCCGCTGCGGCTCGGGTTGCCGTTCTCGTCGACGCGGTCGGCGAAGCTGTCCTGCTCGGGCCAGATGCCGCCGTCGACGATACCGATGATGATGCCCTCGCCCGCCTTGTCCTGGCCGCCGAGCTGGTCCCACAGGCCGCCCGGTTTGTCGAGGCCGAGGAACGTCGGGGTGTAGCTCGTGTCGAGCTGCAGGATCGAGTCGGCCGAGATGCTGGCGACGCCCGGATTCTTCTTCAGGGAACGGACTTCGGCGTCGGTCAGCAGGGCCGAGAAGCCGTTGAAGACGACCTTGTATTCGTTCGTGACCTGGGCCTTGTTGATCGTCGAGAGGACGTCGGCCTGCTTGGTCTCGAGGTAGGTGATGTAATTCTGGACGCTGGACGCGTCGACGTTCAGGCGCTGCCCGCTGGTGGGCTTCGTGGCTTGCAGGCCGCTGACGCTGCCGTCGTAGGTGGCGACGGGCTTGTCGGCCAGCTGGACGATGTACGAGCGGCGGACGTCGTCGGCGTGGGCGGACGTGGCCGCGGCGACGGTCAGCGCGAACAGGACGGCCGAAGTGATGGGACGCAGTTTCATGGTCGGCTCCGGCGGGTCAGGCGTTATTGGACGAGGACTTGCGGCGGCGCTGCAGCAGCGCACCCATGCCGAGGCCGATCAGGGCCAGGCTCGCCGGCTCGGGCACTTCGGCCAGTCGCAGGTTGTCGACGGCGAACTGGGCCTGGTAGATCGACGGATCGGTCCAGTCCTGCGCGACCGTGCAGCCGCCCATGCCGTCGAACAGGCAGGCGCGGATCGTCAGGCTGTTCAGCAGCGTATTGCCGAACGCGGTCGGCAGCGTGGCCGAATCGAACATCGGATTGCCGCTGCCGTCGGTGCCGGGGAAGTCGAGGGCGATGCTGGCCGAGCCGCCGTTGCCGAACGTGCCCGTCAGCATCAGCTGGCCGTACGAGACGTTCGCCAGGCCGCCGACCGGGGCGATGAAGCCGTAGTCGAGGCTGCGCAGGCTGAAGACGCCGCCGTCATCCTTCGTGATCGTGAAGCCGCCGTCGTTGAGGCCGGCGTAGAAATGGCTCGTGTTGTTGGTAGGGCAGCCGCCCAGCCAGCAGCTGGTCGGATCGAGGCCGTTGACGAGCAGGCCCACGCCGCCGCTCGTGCCGCCGTGATTGTCCACCGCGTGCAGCGTGTAGCCGGCCTCGGACAGCGTGTCGCCGCCGCCGTAGACCGTGTCGGCAACCAGGGATTCGAAATTCACCGTGGCGGCCATGACCGGGGCGGTGCCCAGCAGTGCCAGCGCCGCGGCGGCGCCAAGAACCAGTTTGTTCAGCCCGGATTGGGCGGGTGAAACGCAAGAAGTCGGATGGGATGTCATTGTCTCTCGCCTTGAAGTGGAAGTGCCGATGGGTTACCGGCCATTCGTGTTTTTTTACCAACTGCACGATTTTTCACTTTAGCAAGAAAACAATTTTCGATCGAAAAAAAATACCCAAATTAACTATTGTATTGGAGATAAGAAATTGAACAAAATTCGGATTTCCCTATGAAAATCACGACGCATTCGCGTGAAAAGTTGTCGCTTTTTAATTACAAATTGATGAATTTGCAGATATTGCTCGACATGAGCGCCGACGCATGCTAGCGATTTTTGCAACGAAAAACGGGGTGAATAAATTTCTTATTGGCAATTTTGACAAAAAAAAGGCGGCAAGCGCCGCCCCGTCCCGCGTTCACTGCGCGCCCATCGCCCACTTCTGGTTGGTTCCGCCGTTCGACGGATACTGGATGATCTGCGCATTGTCGGCCGTGCTCTTGTTCTGCACGTCCAGCACCATGCCGGACAGAAGATTCTTCACCGTGAAGTAGCCGGACCCGGCGCTGGTAAAGCTCCACTGCTGGCCGTTGCCGGCCCAGTAACCCCACTGGGCGATGTTCGTGCCCGCCGTCGTCGAATTGTTGTAATCGTCCATGCTGAGGAGGCTGTTCGCGTTGATGATGCTGTAGTAGCCATCGCCGTGGCCGATCACGTACCACTTCTGGTTCTGGGCGCCGGAATACGTCAGCTGCTGCACGAGGGCGCCGTTCGTCGTCGACGCGTTCGCCACCGTGATTGCCTTGCCGCTGAGGGCAGACGTGAACACGTACGGATCGTCGCTGATGCCGCCGCAGCTCGTGATGCTCGTGAAGTTACGCGTCAGGACGGGCCAGTCGTTCGCGTCGTACGTCATCAGCATCAGCTGCAGCTTGGCATTGCCGTCGCTCGTGTCCACGTAGTGCGTCGACACGTAGTTGCAGCCATCCTTCTTCAGCACACCCACGTGGCCTGGCCCCTTGTGCGTGGGCGCGGCGCCGTCGACGGTCGGCATCACGGTGTTCGTGCCGTTGTACACATTGCCGCCCGTGTAGGGACCCGTCACGCTCGTCGAGCGATAGACTTCGACGTAATAGGTCGTGTTCGACAGCGGATTCGTGCAGCAGGCGCCGCGATTGACGAACAGGTAGTAATAGCCCTTGTTGCGCGTGATGTAGGCGCCTTCCATGTCCAGGCCGTTCCCGCCGATCAGGTGCGTGACGTTCGTCGCCAGCTTGCCCGTGCTCTGGTTGATCTCGGCCACGCCGATGCCGTTGAAGAACGAGCCGTAGGTGAGATACACCTTGCCGTCATGGTCGCGGAACACGGCCGGGTCGATCGCGTTGATCACGTTCGCGCCGGCGCCGCCGCTCGATTGCACGACGATGCCCAGGTCCGTCCACACGGGGTTCTTCAGCGACGGCGAGCGCGCGACGCCGATGGCGGAATTCGCATTGCCGAAGGTATCCGTCACCGAGTAGTACAGGTAGAAATACCCATTCATCTTGATCACGTCCGGCGCCCAGAACGAGCCTTTGCTCCAGTTCGGGAAATTGCTAGTGATCCAGGACGGATAGCTCGTCGACGAAAACACGTTGCCGGTCGTCGTGCCCCAGTTGACGAGGTCCGTCGACGTCGAATACCAGATGCCGTTGGTCCCGGTCGTGAAGTGGAAATAGGTGTCGTGGTCCTTCACGATCGTACCGGGGTCGTGGGAATTCTGCAGGCCCTGCAAGTCCAGCGCGGACGCCGAACAGGCGAACAGGAAGGCCGCGACGGCCAAGAACAGTTTCATAGATGTCTCCTCTATGCATTCATCTTGTTATACCCATCGGATTGGTGGGTAGTTGCATGCTATCCAGATGGCATACGGAAAAACCGTGCGCCGCTGATGAAATTTTCGGCACGACCGATACCGATCGCCGTATCGCCTGCCGTATCGCTCACTGTGCGCGGGTGGCGCCAATCGGCGCCGTGTTGTCGTAGGATAGATAGCGTTCAGTCAACCGATGCTGCCCATGCTGCCGAACTCCCGCCTGATCCTCCTGCTGCTCGGCCTGCTCGGCGCCAGCGCCGCCCTGCTTGCCGCCGAACGAAGCACGCGCACGACGTCCGTCACCCCGATTCCCGATCTCGACGTGCCTCGCTATATGGGCGTCTGGTACGAAATCGCGAAATTCCCGAACCGCTTTCAGAAACAGTGCGCAGGCGACACGACGGCGCACTACAGCCGGACCGCACCGTCCAGGTCATCAACCGTTGCCGCCGCGCGGACGGCACCGTGGTCGACGCCGTCGGCACGGCGCGCCAGCTGGGCGGGCCCACGTCGCCCACGCTGAAGGTGCGCTTCGCGCCCCGCTGGCTGTCGTTCCTGCCGTTCGTGTGGGGCGATTACTGGGTGATCGACCTCGATCCGGGCTACCAGCTGGCCGCCGTCAGCGAGCCCGGCCGCGATTACCTGTGGATCCTGGCGCGCACGCCGACCGTGTCGCGCCAGGCGTACGGCGCCCTGCTCGACCGCCTGGAGCGGCAGGGATTCGACCTGTCGAAGCTGGAGGTGACGCGGCAAGCAAGATAAGGACGCGGTTCTTTCCTTGGTTTTGGAAAATATTTATTGCAAAAAAATACTTGCATATGTATAAATATGTTTCCAACAATAAACGGCCGCTTTATCGGCCAGGTCCAGGGAGAGAACATGTCCAAACCAGTTTTGCGCATCGCGATGATGATGGCCGTCCTGGCCGGCGCGAGCAGCCTCACGGGGTGCGCGTCGATCGTCAGCGGTACGAATCAAGTCGTCTCGGTGGAGACGCTGCACGCCAGCGGCCCCGTCACGGGCGCGACCTGCAAGCTCGAAAACGACAAGGGTGTCTATTACGTGACGACGCCCGGCACGGTCACCGTGCACCGTGCCTACGGCGACATGAGCGTGAAATGCGAGAAGCTGGGCTTCGACCCGGGCCTCGCCACGATCAAGTCCGCGACCAAGGGCATGATGGCAGGCAATATCCTGGTCGGTGGCTTCATCGGTGCCGGCGTGGATGCAGCGACGGGCGCGGGCTACGATTACCCGAACACGTTCCAGATCATGATGGGGCAGCAGACCAACGTGCCGGCAGCGGCGCCGGCAGCGGCAGCCGCCGCATCGGCACCGGCGGCGCCCGCTGCCCCTGTCGCCCAGGGCGGCATGAACTGACCGGGCTTCGCTCCCGCTCCCGATGGCACATGCGCGCATGTGCCATTTTTTTTGATTCGGCGCCGGCGGGACGCGTACCGACAACACTCTCTTGCCCTGCGGCGGCAAATGCTTGCCAAGGTCGTGTTATTTACGGAAACTAGTTATTTCAATTTTGTAACGATCGCCGTTGATGACGCGTTTTCCCCGATCCGTCCCCATCCGGCCCGCCCACGCCGGGAGGCCCAGCGCATGAAGACCGCCGCGCGCGTGTCGCGCCTGTACGAAGTCATGGACCTCATGCTGGACTCGGTCGGCGATCCGCTCGCATTGAAATCGCTGGCGGCGTCGGCCAGCTATTCGTCGTTCCACTTCGACCGCATCTTCCGCGAGCTGACGGGGTTCTCGGCCGTCGAATACCAGCGCAAGCGCCGCCTGCGCCGCGCGGCGCACCTGCTGCGCCACGAGCCCGACGTGCCCATCGTGCGCATCGCGCAAGACTGCGGCTTTCCATCGAACGCCGCATTCGCCAAGGCATTCAAGCAGCAGTTCGCGATGTCGGCCAAGGCCTGGCGCGAAGGCGGCTGGCGCGACTACATGGACCAACAAGTCGGGCGCGAGAGCGACGTCAGCTTCTTCGTGGCCGAGCCGGACGACCTGGAAGCGATCCTCGCGCCCTACTGCCCGCCGGAGCCGGGCACGATTGCGGCCCGCATCGCCGTGCGCAACCTGGCGGCGCTGAACCTGCGTTACCAGCGCTTCTTCGGCCAGTCCGGCGCGGCGCTGTCGTTCGCCTGCCACGACTTCATCCGCGAACGCGAACAGGCCGACGGCGTTCCCGCCAGCACGGCATGGTACGGCGTGTTCGACGAAGACCCCGGCTTCACGGGCGAGCGCGAATACTGCTACGACTTCGGCTGCGCCGACGACACGGTCGTCGATCCGGCGCTGGGCCTGCGCGTGCTGCCGGCAGGCAGTTATGCCTGCCTCGACTTCGACGACGAATGGCCGCGCTTCCGCTCCATGTACGAGGACTGGCTCGACAAGCAAGCCGTCTGGCGCCTGGACAGCACCCGTCCGCACATCCAGAAGGTCGAGCGCACGCCCGAAGGCCGCTGGCGCGGCTGGCTCGCGCTGCCCGTCAAGAAGCGCTAGCTCGCAGGGATCACCTTGATGGCCGGGTGCGCGACGGGCGCGGTGCGCGGGCGGTCCTTCAGCACCACTTGTCCCTTGACGAGCCACGCGGCCGCGAACGCCATCACGGCCAGCGTTTCCGGATAAAAGATCGAGGCCATCTCGTTCTGGTCGCTGTGGTGCCGGAGCCAGATGACGGCCATCCACAGGAACGCGGCCCCCATCAGGTAGCCGCACACGGCATACACCTTGTTGCGTTTGCGCTTGCGCTCCGTCGGATCCGCCGGCGTGTTCGCGCTGAACCGGAATGTCACGAGATAGAAGACGATCGCGAAGAAGACGACAACGAATGCGTAGTGGTAGTGCAGCGGGCCATGCGGGCCGTGCTCCAGCGCCTGCACATAGGCCCTGCGCGCTGCCGGCGTCGTCGCGCCTACCCAATCGATGACGCCTTCCTCGATCGACATGGGAAACAGCGCGATGCCGACGGCCGCCACCCCGGCGATGCGGGACAGCCAGCGGTCCATCTTGTGCGGCGACGGGAAGAACGCGAGCACGGCGCCGCCGACGACGAGTGCGCCGACGAACACGTCGCGCAGGTTCGTGTAGTAATAGGCGCTGATCGAGTTCGTCGTCCAGATACCGTCGTGCAGGAACGCCACGGCCCGTACGAACAAGGGCATCGCGAATGCGATCCAGCCCACGGTCTGCTGCAGCGCGTGGTCGGAGATCGCCACGTACTGTCGTTGCGGAGATGTCATGCCAGCCTCCTCGAGATCACTGATCCATAGAAGCTAGCATAAAAAAACGACAAGTCCAGGGCCGTCGGACCCTGATGTGATGTGGGTCGCCGCCGGCCGTTTACCAGTCGAAGTCGTCCGGAATCTTGAAGTCCTTGTACGGATCGTCCTGGTCGGCCGCGACGGGTTCGGCGGCCTTGTTGACGCGCACGACGCGCTCCGGCGCCCGTTCCGCGATCTTGTCGGCGATCACGCGCGGCACCAGCTCGAAGCCGCCTCCATGCGCGACGATGGACAGGCGCCCGGCCACGAGGTGGTCGCGCACCGTGCTGGAGACGTGAATGCGCTCGATCTTGGTGCCGATCGTGAAGTTGTAGGCGACGTCCAGGTTGCCCTTGCCCTTGGGCTGCCGGTTCACCTGGATCATCTGCGCGATCTGCGCCTCGACGGCCTTCGCGGCCGCCGCGGCGTCGCGCTCGGCGTTCAGCGCGCGGGCGCGCTCGGCCTGCTGGCGCTGCGCCTCGAGCACGGCCTCCTTCGTCTCGTTGACGCTTTGCACGCCGGTGCGGCGCTCAATCTTTTGCTGCTTGGCCTTTTCCTGGTTGGCGACCTTGACCTTCTTCTTGTCGACCAGCCCGGCCTTCATCAGCTGCTCCTGCAGGGAAACCATCGTGTACTCCATCAACGATCTTGGGAATCCTCCAGCATAGCAAACCTGGCGCCTTCGCAACAGCGGCCGCTCAGCCCGCGGTCTGGTGGAGGAAGAAGCGCAACATCTCGGCCGATGCGTCGGGCCCCATCGCATCCGTGTACGACCCGGCCGGATTGCCGCCCGCCCACGCGTGGCCGGCGCCATGCACGACCCAGTGCTCCGCCACGAGGCGGCCGTCGCCGTCCAGCGCCGTCGTGCGCGTGTGGCCGCGGCCCGCGCCGGCGGCGCCGCTCTCCTCGATCTCGTGCAGCGATGCATCCGTGCCCGCGCCCGTGAACTGGCGGTACAGCGCCGCCCCGTTCGATGGATGCACGACGGCGTCCTGGTCGCCATGGAACACGATCAACGGCACGCGCCGGCGCAGCGGCGCATGGCGGCCGCCCTTGCCGGATCCTTTCATCGCATGCAGGCCGGACATCAGGTCGCGCGCGGCGCCCGCCGGCAAGCCGGAATGCACGCCGACGGCCGCATACACGTCGGGATACGCGGCGCCCAGCACGGCCGCCATCGCGCCGCCCGCGGACAGCCCCGCCACGTACACGCGGCGCGGATCGGCACCGTGCTCCCGGGCGACCTGGCCCGTCATGCCGGCGAGCAGCGCCGGCTCGCCCTGCCCGCGCTTCTGGTGCGCGGCGTCGAACCAGTTCCAGCAGTTCGAGCTGTTGGCACTCCGCTCCTGGTCCGGATACAGCACGAGGCAGCCGTGCTCCTCCGCGAGCCGGTTCATCGCCGTGCCGGCCGCGAAATCGCCGGCGCTCTGCTGGCAGCCGTGCAGCATCACGACGAGCGGCCGCGGCCCGGACGCCGCGCGCGCCGGCACGTACAGCCGGTAGCGGCGCGAGCCCGCGTCGTTCGCGAACACGCCCTCAATGAATTGGCCGGGCGCGTCCGGCGTCGCCGGTGGCGTGCGCGGCCGCAGCGCATCGACGCGCGCGCGCCAGTCGCCCGCGGGCGCGCCCGTGCGGCGCAGCCAGTCCGGCATGCCGTTCAGGTCGGGGAACGGCGCACGGGCGGTTGGTTCCGCGGCGGCCGGCATCAGCCCGGCGTTGCGCAGCGCGTCCTGGATCAGCGCGGTGGCCGCGGCCGGGTCCTTGCCCTGGCCCGAGCGGACGGCGCCCAGGATGTTTTCAACAAATTGTTCATATGGTTTCATGGTGTTCCTTAAGAATGGATGCGGTCCGCGAGGGCGGACTTGACGGCGGCAGGCGCGATGAACGCGCCCAGCACCTGGATCGACGCGATCGCCGCACGCGCCAGTTCGGGCGTGACGTCGTCGTCGATCGTCGCGAGGCCCAGCACGTGGATGTCGAGCCGTTCGCCGGCCGCCACGCCCGCTTCCAGTTCCGCCTTCGTGTAGCGCTGCATGCCCATCACGAAGCGCTTGCGCGTGACCGTCTGGCGGATCGCGTCGCCGTGCTGCTGCAACTGGTTGCGGATGGCCGTGCGGACGAAATCCGTACGGTTCGTATAAAAACCTTCCGCCACGAGCAGGTCCATCTGGGCCAGGTCGACAAGGCCGAGGTTGATCGTGACCTTGTCCGTGTCGGGGAATTTGGGCTTTGTTTCGACGAGCTTCATGGCGTCTCCGTGCAATCGATACGCCAAATATACTCCAATTGGAGTATGAGAGGCGTATAAATTTCAAAAAGACGCGTATGCGCACCTAAATGTCGTATAATGCGATTTCCGGACAGAAATCCGGACCACCTCACCGCCGGTGCCTCGAGCACGCACCGGTGCCCTTCTCCATCCCGCCTCATGCCCCGGCAAGCGTCGCGCACAACATGCGCACCCGCCGGCCCGCCTGCGCCTACCAAGGAACCCTCATGGCCAAAGAAGAACTCATCGAAATGGACGGCATCGTCCAGGAAATCCTCCCCGACTCGCGCTTTCGCGTGGACCTGGACAATGGTCACAAGCTGATCGCCTACACGTCCGGCAAGATGCGCCAGCACCACATCCGCATCCTGGCGGGCGACCGCGTCACGCTGGAAATGTCGGCGTACGACCTCAGCAAAGGCCGGATCACGTTCCGCCACATCGAGAAGCGCAACGCGGCACCGGCACGCCGCCCGACGTACCGCCGCTGACGGTCAGGCGCCGTCGGCGGGCGCCATCTTCACGAAGCGCGTCAGCACGAGTACGGGCAGCGCGGACAGCACGACCCACAGGAAGAAGTGGCGATAGCCGAGCAGCAGCTGGATGTCGCCGCTGACCACCTTCGACAGCACGAAGCCCAGCTGCATGAAGCCGGACCCCAGCGCGTAATGCGCCGTCTGGTAGCGGCCCGGCGCGATCACCTGCATGATGAACAGGATCATGCCCACGAAGCCGAAACCGTAGCCGAACATTTCCAGCGACAGCGCCGCCGTGATCAGCCCCAGGTTCGATGGCTGCATCGCGCTCAGGTACCAGAACACGAGGTTCGGCACGTTCATCGCGAGGATCAGCACGAGCATTGCGCGCGCGAGGCCCACGCGCGACGTGAACCAGCCGCCGAGGATGCTGCCGACGAGGAAGGCCGCCGTGCCGGCCGTGCCGTAGATGGCGCCCACTTCCTGCGTCGAGAGACCGAGGCCGCCGAGCGCGCGTGCGTCGCGCAGGAACAGCGGCCCGATCGTCTGCACCTGCCCTTCCGCGAGGCGGAACAGCAGGATGAACACGATGCCCATCCAGATGCCCGGCTTGGCGAAGAACGCGCGCACGACGTCCACCAGCACGTCGGCAGCGCCGCGCATGGAAGCACCCACCGCTGCCGGCGTGAGCGTGCCTGGCAGCGCCCACGCGTGGTACAGCCCCAGTCCCGCCAGCAAGGCGCCCAGCAGCGCGAACACGGTGGCCCATGCGGCCGATGCGCCGATGCGCTGCTCGAGGAAGCCGGCGAGGATCACGAGGCCGCCCAGCGACAGGAATTTCGCACCGTTGAAAAAGGCGCCCTGCCAGCCGGCATACGCGGCCTGCTGGCGCGCCGACAGGCTCGCGATATACAACCCGTCGGCAGCGATGTCGTGCGTGCTGGACGCGAGCGCCACGATGGCGAGCAGCCCGATCGCCAGCGCGAACCACGCGGGCAGCTGCAGCGCGAACGACAGCACGCCGAGCGCGATGCCGCCCGTGACCTGCAGCACGACGACGACACGCTTCTTGCTGGACGCCAGTTCCAGGAACGGGCTCCACAACGCCTTGAACACCCACGCGAGGCCCAGCACGCCGGTCCAGCGCGCGATCTGCTCGTTGGGCACGCCCATGCTCTTGAACATCAGCCCCGCCACGAGGGCGACGCTGTAGAACGGCAGGCCCTGCGCGAGGTACAGCGTGGGCACCCACGCGAGCGGATGGCGGGCGGCGGGCGTCAGGTGGTCGGGGTGGATGCTATCCATGGGAATCCAGTGCGATGACGACGGTTGCGCTCTTGCGTCCGCGCGTGTCGAAGGTGGCGGCCTTGAACACGGCGGCATCCGGCCCGGCTTGTACCGGACCCGCGTAGCGCGGGCTGGCGGCATCGGGCTCGCTGCCATCCAGAGTGTAATGCAGCGCGAGGCCCGGCAGGGCCACGTTCGCGTGCACGGTGCGGCCTTGCGCGACGGCGCCCGGCGGCGGCAGGCGGTAGCCGTACGCGAGCGGTGCGCGGTCGAGACGCGGCAGTTCGCGCTGGCCGAGGCGGTTCGCGAATTCGTTCCACGCGTCGTCCATCGCGGCCGTGCGCGCGGTGGTGTCCTCGATCGCGCACCAGCCGGGGTCTTGGGCCCACGCCCGTTCCGCCAGCGCCACGAGGCGCGGCGCGGCCAGGTATTCGATGCGGTCGCGCGTGCGGGCATTTTCTCCCCACAACTGGCCCTGCAGGCCATTGACGCGGCGCCGGCCTTCCGGTGTCAGGCGCACCAGCGCGGCCAGCCGCTCGGGCGGAACGCTCTGGCCCATCGGGTCGTTCGCCGCGCTGACGATCATGTCCAGCGGGCAGAAGCCGAACGCGTGGCGCGTCTCGACGAAACCGGCCCAGTAATAGCCCGGCTCCTGCGGGTCCTTCGCGTACGCGAGGTCGAAGTACAGGTTCGCCGCATTCGCCAGCACGACGTCGTAGCCCGCGTTGGCGAGCCGGTACGCGACGTCCTCCTTGCCCGACCCCCACGCATTGTTCCATGCATGGACGAGGAAGCCGCCATGCGGCTGCGGCGGCGCCTCGTCATACGCGAGCGCCGTCTCTTCCCAGCCCGCGAACGCGATGCCGTGGCGCGCCAGGATCGCGCGGCAGCGGCTCACGAAATCCGCGTGCAGCTGCCCCACGTGCGTCCAGCCCCGCTCGCGCATCAGCGCGCGGCACCGCGGCGAGCCTTCCCAGGCGCCGCGCGGCACTTCGTCGCCGCCCGTGTGGATGGTCGACAGCGGCACGCCGGCCTCGCGGTACAGCGCGGTCACGTGCGCGACGACCGTGTCGATGAAACGGTCGACGGATGGCAGCGCGATGCAGATCACGTTGTCGCGCCACAGCTGCACGGATTCGTAGACGGAGGCGTCGTCCGGATCGCTCAGCAGGTAGCGCTCCGCGCCCTCGACGTCGCCCTGCGCGCGCAGGCGGTCGTGGCGCGCACGCATCGCCAGCACGGCCGCACGCGCGTGGCCCGGCATATTGAATTCCGGGATGACCTCGATATGGCGCGCATGCGCGTAGCGGAGGATCGCGATGAAGTCGTCCGCGTCGTAAAACCCCGTGCCGGCAGACGACGCCACGTCCGGGCCGGAGCCGAACGATGGCGGCAGCGCGGCGCCGGCGCCCGGTGCGACGCCGCGCCTCGAACCGATGCCGGTGAGTTCCGGCAGCGCGTCGATGGCGAGGCGCCAGCCCTCGTCGTCCGTCAGGTGCAGGTGCAGGCGGTTCAGCTTGTAGCGTGCCATGCAGTCGAGCAGGCGCTGCACGGTCGCCACCGACGCGAAGTGGCGCGCGACGTCCAGCATCATGCCGCGGTAGCCGAAGCGCGGTGCGTCGACCACGCGGCCGCACGGCACCGTGCCGTCCGCATCGAGCAGCTGCGCCAAAGTCTGGATGCCGTTGAACACGCCGTGTGCACTTGCGCCGCGCACGAGGATCGTGTCGGTGTCGACGTCGAGCTGATACGCCTCGGGCCCGGCCGTCGCCACCGTGCCGATCTCCAGCACGATGCGCGCGCCTTCACCGTCCGGCAGATCGGTCAGCAGCGCGCGCAGCAATGCCGCCTCGCCCTCCAGCGCGGCGCCGGCCACGATCCCGCTCGTGCACGTCAGCGTGCAGCGCGCCTCCGTGAAGCGGGCCGAGACGGGCGTCGGCGTGATGCTGCCGACTTCCTCCGCCGGCAGCAGGCGCAGGCCGGCGTTCTCGCGCCAGCGCCACGCCGCGTCGGCCGTCGGCAGCACGTCGTGCGCGTTGCGCCGCAGTTGCTCGGGGCGCGCGAACGGCTTGATGTCCGCGTCGCCCAGGTCGACCGTGCGCCCGCCCGCGTCGACGAGGTAGAAGCCGAGCGGCGCATCCGTCTCGCTGATCGCCCAGAACTGCGCCTCGTAACGCACGTCGAGCACTTCGCCAGGCTGCCACGGCGACGCGTTCGTGCGGCGCAGCGAGAACAGGTCGCCGTTGACGTGCGCGAGGTCGAAGCCCGCGCTCACGTTCAACACGCGGCGGCACGCGTTGAAGTACACGGTCCATCCGGGTTCGATGGGCGCGTCCGACACGTTGGTGAGCGTCAGGCGCGCCGCGAACACGTCGTCCGCGACGAGATTCGTCAGGCATTCCCATGCCGCGGCCACGGGCACGCCGTCCCGCTTCTCCCGTTGCGACACGATCAGAGCTTGCCGCGCAGGCCGAGGTAGAACGTGCGGCCGTTCGAATAGAAGGCGCGCGGCTGGTCCTTGTTCTCGGCGTACATCTTGATCGTCTCGTTGGTGAGGTTCAGCGCATCGAACGTGATCGTGAGGTGCTCGTTCAGCTTGTAGTTCACGGAGGCCGCCAGCGACGGCATCGAATCCACGTGCTGGCTCGCGCCGCGGTCCACGCCGGCCTTGTACGACGAACGGTAGCTGTACGCGAGACGCGCGCTGAATTTGTCGTTCTCGTAATAGCCCGTCACGTTGTAGGTGTTCTTCGACGCGTTGAGCATCTCGCCGCCGCCATCGAGTTCGCCGTCCGCCCACGTGTAGTTGGTCAGCACGCCAAAGTTGTTCCACACGGGCTGCTGCCACGACAGCTCGACGCCCTTGTTCGTCGCCTTCGTGTTGTACGGCGACGTGATCTGGTAATCCGTGAACGTGCCGCGCTTGTTGTTGTAGTAGCTGCCCGTGCTCGTGCCCTGCGCGACGATGGAGCTGAAGTCCATGTAGAACAGGCCCGCCGACAGCATCGCCTTCGGCATGTAGTACCACTCGGCCGAAAGGTCGTAGTTGACGGAGCGGATCGGATCGAGCCTGACGTTGCCGCCGGTGCCCGACAGCGCGTCGTCGTTCAGCGACACGGAGCCGCCCAGCGCGCTGTAGTCCGGCCGGGACATCGTCTTCGCGATGCCGGCGCGGACGACGAGGTCGGAACGAACGTCGAACTTCACGTTCGCGCTCGGCAGATAGTCGCGGTATGTGCGTTCATAGGTTGTCGGCGTGTACGGGCCGAACGCGGAACCGGTGATCGGGTTCGGGCCGCCAGGCAGGTTCACGATCGTCGTCTGGCGCGTCTCGACGGCACGCAAACCGAAGTTGCCGCTCCAGCCATCACCGCCGACGTCGGCCATGCCGTACACGGCGGCCGTCTTCTCGCCGACCTGGAATTCGTCGAGCCAGTTGTGGCGCAACGTGAAGTCGAGCAGGCGGTTGCCCGGCACCGCACCCCACGCGCCGAGGGCCGCGCCGTCGTACTTGAAGTAGTTGTTGAAGACGCTGCCGCCGAGGTCCGAGCCGAAGTCGGACGGGTACATCTGGCCGCTCCACGCCGGTCCCGGATTCGTGAAGCCGTTCGGGCCCGGGCGCGTTTCCAGCGGGTGTTCCGCCGTGCGCTTGTGGTCCGTCCAGCGCGCGCCGAAGCGCACGGCCTGGACCCAGGCGTTGTCGTGCATGCGCCATTCGCCGTCGACCTGCGCATACTTTTCCTTGTCGACCGACTGCGCCTCGCCGCCGCCGGCCCATGCCGTCGATCCGGGCTGCGTCGTGTTCCCGCCCGGGTAGCTCACGCTGGCGGGCGTCATGCCGTTCAGCGCGTACACCATGCCGCCATCGACGTTGTTCTGGTAGTAGACGTCGCCGTGGTCGAAGCCCACGCCGTGCGTGCGCCCGATCTTGCCCGTGAAGCTCAGGTCTTCCGTCGCGCGCCAGCGGCCGTTCAAGTCGACGTACCACGATTCGCCACCCGCATCCGGACGGTAGATGTTGTCCACTTCGCCCGCGTTGCTCGTGAACCCGGCGCCGACGAGCGTGCCGTTGCGCACGACGGGGTTCTGCGGAATCAGGCCCGCGCTGTTGATGGAATTCGCCGGCGCGGCCAGCCAGTTCGTGTTCTGGTGCGGCGCCTTCAGCTTCGAATAAAAGCCGTTCAAGTCGACGCCGATGTCGCGCGACGGTTTCGCCTCGATGTCGAACGCGCCGCCTTCACGCTTCTTCTTTTGCTCGAACAGCGCGGCGCCGATGAAGGTCGGGACCTTTACGCCGGCAAGCGCTGGATTCGCGACGGCGGCGGCGCTCGTCGCGCTGATCGGGGTGTAGCCGAGGATTTCCTGGCCGTCGCGGCGCACGGTCTGCTTTTCCGAGAAGCCCTGCAGCAGCACGCCGAAGTTGTTCGCCGGGTTCTTCCAGCTGACGAGGGCCGACACCTGCGGCTCCGTCTTTTTCGCGAGGTCGTTGTAATTGGCCTGCACGGACGCTTCGACCGTCAGCGGCTGGCGGAAGTCGAGGGGACGGCGTGTGATCACGTTGATGGCACCGGAGACGCCGCCTTCGACGAGGTCGGCGGTGGCGCTCTTCTGCACGACGATGGAGCCCACGAGTTCCGATGGCAGCAGCGAAAAGCTCGACGAACGGCCCACGTTGCCGCCGACCTGGTTCAGCACGAACCAGTCGCCCGTGCTGATGGCGTGGCCGTTGAACAGCGTCTGCTGCAGGCTGGGGCTCGTGCCGCGCAGGCTCACGCGGTCGTTCTCACCGAAGCCGCCCTCGCCGCCCGCGGACGACTGCGTGTTCACGCCGGGCAGGCGCTGGATCGCGTCGGCCACGTTCTTGTCCGGCATCTTGCCGATGTCTTCCGCCGTCACCACCTCGACGACGGCGTCCGCATTGCGCTTCTGGCGCATCGACTGCTCCAGCGCGGCGCGCACACCCGTGACGATCACGGTCTGCGCCTCGCCCGGGCGCGGGCCCGGTGCACCGGCGGCCGCGCTGGCCGCGTTCGTGTTCATGTCGTCCTGCGCGCGCGCCTGCGCGGCGATGCCCATCACCAGTACCGCCACCGCGCCCGCGATCGCGGTGCGCGCGATCATGGTCTTTTGCTGTCTCATGTGCTCTCCCAAAACTGTGGTAATCGAGGAACCTTGCCAGTTTCGAATTCGTGGACGCTGCAGCGTCTCTCGTCTTCGTATGGGGCGCATTGTCGCGTTGAAATTCCGACCATGTTTGTCAAATCTTGCTATCGCGCAGACGCGCGTCATTTTTTTGACACGGCCGAGGGGGACGACTCAGCGGCGGAAAATCCAGAGCAGCAGCGAGACGACGATGGAGATGACGAGGCAGGTGACGATGGGGAAGCTGAAATGGAAGCCGCCGCGCGCGATGTGGATGTCGCCGGGCAGGCGGCCGAACGGCAACCGGCGCAGCCAGGGCCAGGCGAGGCCCGCGGCGAGCAGCACGAGGCCGAGGAGGATGAGAAGTTTTTGCATGGCGCCAGTCTAACTTCTTTCGTACTTCTCGAAAAATCTGGTTGGGATAGACTGGCCTTCAGCCTGTATGGCCCCGGCGGGGCCGACAACTTGATTGCAACTTGGAAAAGGGGAATGTATGACTACCACCTGGATCGTATCCGCCGACGCCGGCCGCGCACGCATCTTCGCCGAATCGGATCCCAAGCAGCCGTACATCGAAATCGAGGACATGGTCAGCGCCAATGCGCGCCTGCGCGACATCGACATCAACACGGACCGCATCGGCGCGACCGCGGCCGGCCAGAGCATCCACAACACCGGGGGCGCCACGCCGAACAAGCAGTACCAGCCGGCGCAGACGCCGGAGCAGCATGACGCGGAATTCTTTGCCAAGGACATCTGCGCCTTCCTGCTGAAGGGCTGGCAGGAACAGCGCTTCCAGAAGCTGGAACTGGTGGCCGAGCCGAAATTCCTCGGCGTGCTGCGCGGCCAGCTCGACAACCAGTTGAAACCCCTCGTCGACCTGGAGCTGAACAAGGACTACAGCCACTGCAACGCGCACCAGCTGCGCGAACAGCTGCAGGCGCAGAAGGCGAAATTCTGAGCCCGCGCGCGGTGCGGGCGTAGGTCACGCCCGCGCCAGCGCGCGCCGCGCAGGCACGGGTGCTTGCGCCGGCGCGGCCGGCGGCGGCAGCGCGCCGGTGCGGAACACGCCGACCGATGCCGCCAGGCGCCGCGCCTGGTCGCGCAGCGCGCCGGCCGCCGCCGCCGCTTCCTCGACGAGCGCCGCATTCTGCTGCGTCACCTGGTCCATCTGCGCCACGGCCGCGTTGATCTGGCCGATGCCCGTCGTCTGTTCGGCGCTGGCCGACGTGATCTCGCCCATGATGTCGGTGACGCGATGCACGCTCGCGACGATCTCGTGCATCGTCGCGCCGGCCTGCTCGACGAGCCGCCCGCCCGCTTCCACGCGCTCCACCGAATGCCCGATGAGCTGCTTGATTTCGCGCGCCGCGCCGGCCGAGCGCTGCGCGAGGCTGCGCACCTCGGACGCCACGACGGCGAAGCCCCGTCCCTGCTCGCCCGCGCGTGCCGCCTCCACCGCCGCGTTCAAGGCGAGGATATTCGTCTGGAACGCGATGCCGTCGATGACGCCGATGATCTCGGCGATGCGGCGCGACGATTCGCTGATCTCGCCCATCGTGCCGACGACTTCCTGGATCACGGCGCCGCCGCGTCCAGCCACGCCGGACGCCGCCTCGGCCAGCGCGTTCGCCTGCCTCGCATTGTCGGCATTGTGCTTCACGTTCGACATCAATTCTTCCATCGACGCCGCCGTCTGTTCCAGCGACGACGCCTGCTGCTCGGTGCGCGCCGACAGGTCCTCGTTGCCCGCCGCGATCTGGTCCGACGTCGCCGCGATCGTGTCCGTGCCGCTGCGCACCTCGCCCACGATGCCGGCCAGTGACGCGTTCATCGCCTGCAGCGCCGTCAGCAGCTGGCCGATTTCGTCGTCGTGCTCGATGTGCACGGTCTGCGTGAGGTCGCCCGCGGCCACGCTGCGCGCGAGGCGCACGGCTTCCGCCAGCGACGTGTCGATCCCGCGGATCAGCAGCGCGGCGACGAGCGCCCCCGCCAGCGTGCCGACGACGATCAGCGCGACCGACAGATTGCGCGTGTGCTCATAGCGCCCGAGGGCGGCGGCGTACTGCGCCTTCGCCAGGTCATGCTGCAGCGCCACGAGCGCCTGCATATGCCGTTCCGCGACGAGGAAGCGCGACTTCAGGGGGCCGGCGACGAGGCGCTTGAGCTGCTCCGGATCGTTGCCGCGCAGCGCGGCCATGGTCGGCTTCAAACCTTCCTGCACGAAGGCCATGCGGCTGTCGATGAACGTGCGGGCGAGCGCCTGTTCCTCCGGCGTCAGGCGGGCCGCCTCGTACTGCTTCCACAAGTCCGTGATCTCGCGGATGCGCGCCTCGACCTCCGCGACCACGGGGCCGTTGTCCGGCGCGGCCGCCAGCGCCGCGCTCGACAAAGCGTTCTGGTTCTGCTGCATCAGCGACAGGACGTGGCCGAGCCGCGACAGGCCCAGCAGGCGATCGTTGTAGACGCCGCCGAGCGCGTCGCTCGTGGCGCCCTGGTTGACGAGGCCGACGACGCCGACGAGGATGGAAACCGTACTCAACAGAACGGTCAGGAAGATCAGGCGGGTTTTGATGCTGAGGTGTTTGAGCATGATGGCTGACGGCGCTTGTCCGTTCGTAAATATGAGACGCCACCGAACTGTAGAGCAGTTTCCCCCGCACCGAAACCAAACCGTTGCCATCTGACTACATTATCGCGCAACCCACGCCTAACTCACATCAACGCGCACCATACTGGAGTTAACTTTCACCACCATGGTGCGCCGCGTCCAAAACAGTGCGACCGTGCGCGCTCCCAAACGACAGCGCCCGTCAGGGGCGTCGGCGACGCTCAGCCGGCGAGTGCCGGCCGCGGTCGTGCGACGGTGCGCGGCGCTCGCGCGGCCGAGGACGCGGCAGCGTGGTCCAGCTTGAACACGCTGACGGCGTCGGCCAGGCTGCGCGCCTGGTCCTGCATCGATTCCGTGGCGGCCGCCGCTTCCTCGACGAGCGCGGCGTTCTGCTGCGTCACGCGGTCCATTTGCAGGATCGCCGAGCTGACCTGTTCGATGCCGGCGCTCTGCTCGCTCGACGCGGACGAGATCTCCGCCATGATGTCCGACACGCGGCGCACGCTCGTGACGACGTCCTGCATCGTCGTCCCCGCTTCGCCGACGAGGCGCGAACCGGTGGCGACCTTGTCGACGGAATCGTCGATGAGCGCCTTGATTTCCTTCGCGGCCGCCGCCGAGCGCTGGGCCAGGGTGCGTACCTCGCCCGCCACGACGGCGAATCCGCGGCCCTGCTCGCCCGCGCGCGCCGCTTCGACGGCGGCGTTCAGCGCGAGGATATTGGTCTGGAACGCGATACCGTCGATGACGCCGATGATGTCGACGATCTTCTTCGACGACGCGTCGATCGCGCCCATCGTTTCCACGACCTGCGCCACGACGTTGCCGCCGCGGACCGCGACTTCGGTCGCCGACACCGCCATCTGGTTGCCCTGCTGGGCATTGTCCGCGTTCTGGCGCACGGTGCTCGTCAATTCCTCGATCGAGGACGCGCTCTCCTCCAACGCGCCGGCCTGCGCCTCGGTACGCGCCGACAGGTCGTGGTTGCCCGTCGCGACTTCGGTGGCGGCGGTGGCGATCGTATCGGCGCCGCTGCGCACGCGCGTCACGAGCGTGTTCAGGTTCGCGTTCATGGTCTGCAGCGCGGCCATCAGTTCGCCCGTCTCGTCGCCGCCCACGGCCTCGATGCGGGTCGACAGGTCGCCGTCCGCGACGGCATTCGCGAGCGTGACGGCACGGCGCAGCGGCCCCGTGATGCTGCGCGAGAGCCACCACGCGAGCAGCGCGCCCAGCAGCATCGCGACGACGCCCACGCCGCCCAGCAGCAGGCGGCCGCTCGCGGCGAGGTCCTCGACGCGCGCCTTGGCCTCGTCGAAGTGCTGCTTCTGGTGTTCGGCGAGGTCGTTCGCCGCCGCCTCGTAGGCAGTCAGCGCCGGATTCATGTCGGCATCGGCCGCACGCCCGACGGCGACGACGTCGGCCGCGCCGCCTTCCTGGAGCGCGAACAGCTTCTTGCGCGCCGTCGTGTACGTCGCGCGCCGCTCGTCGAGCTTCGCCAGCAACGCCTTGCCTTCCGCGCTGGCGACGTCCACCTGCAGTTGCTTGGCGATGTCGGTGATGTCCGCGCTGTTCTCCTTCATCTTCGCGTCGATCCGCTTGCGGTCGTCCGCATCCACCGCGCGCAGCCGCGCTTCGACGAGGGCGCGGTTGATGCGGGTGTCGGCCAGCCAGCGGTCGGCCAGGCGGGTCTTGCGGACGAGCCCGTGCATGTCGGAAGTCGCACTGACGACCTGCTGCAGGCGCAGCGTGCCGACGACGGTGAGCATCGCTGCAAGCGCCAGGACGGCAGCGAACGCGAGGCCGAGCCGGGCCCCGATTTTGAGATTCTGGATAGTCATGTGCACCTCGACGGAAAACGGTAACACTGCGCGATGCGGCTGCGCGTTCAAGCCTTGGCTGCGCGCGGGGGGTCTTGGCGGCTGGCCGGAGCGATGACGGGGGCACGGGTTGGGCCCGACGGGCGCGCGCCTGTGTGGGCGGGGCCGTGTCACAATTTGATCATACACGCGATATTTACCCAAGGAACATTGAGTTGCAGAGTCGCAACGATATTTCACGGGAAAACGAAGAAGCCATCGACGGCGCAAGGTTAGAATTTCCAGATTCGCATTGTTTCAGGCTTGCCATGACCGGTTCCCCGAAGTCCACGATCCTGCGTTCGCGGCGCCGCGTGCTCGCCGCGGGTGCCGTGCTGGCCGCGCTGCCGGGCGCCACGCGCGCGGCAACGCCGTCGCCCGTGCTGTTGGGGATCGACGGCGAATTCGGCCTGGACAATTCGACATCGGCCCAGGCCATCGAACTGGGCATGCGCGCCGCGCTCGCGGAGATCAATGCGGCGGGCGGCGTGCTGCACGGACGGCCCCTGTCCCTCGTCATCAAGGACAACCGTTCGATCCCTGCCCGCGGCATCCGCAACATCCGCGAATTCGCGGCGATGCCCGATCTCGTGGCCGTGTTCGGCGGGCGCTTCAGTCCCGTCGTCATCGAGGAACTGCCGGCGCTGCGCGAAACGCACACGCTGTTCATGGCACCGTGGTCGTCGGCCGACGTCATCGTCGACAACGGCATGCGGCCGAACTACGTGTTCCGCCTGTCGCTGCGCGATTCGCTCGCGATGCCCAAGCTGCTGCGGGCGGCGCAGCGGCGCGGCCTGCGGCGCATCGGCCTGCTGCTGACCAACACGTCGTGGGGCCGCAGCAATGCCCAGGCGGCGGCGCGCGCGCTGCCGGCGCTGCCCGGACTGAAGATCGTCGGCACGTCGTGGTACAACTGGCGCGACACGAGCCTCGTCGACAATTACCGGCACCTGCAGGCGGCCGGCGCCCAGGCCATCGTCCTCGTCGCCAACGACGACGAGGCGGCGATCCTCGTGCGCGAAGTGGCCGCGCTGCCGCAAGAGCAACGCCTGCCGATCCTGAGTCACTGGGGCGTGACGGGCGGCGAGTTCGTGGCGCAGGCGGGGCCCGCGCTGCAGCAGGTCGACCTGTCCGTGATCCAGACGTTCAGCTTCTTCCGCGCCGATCCGGCCCGCGTGCGGCGCTTCCTCGACAGCGCGGCCAAGGTGTCGGCCGTGCGCCGCATCGAGGACATCAAGTCCCCGGTGGGCGCCGCCCACGCGTACGACCTCACGCACATCCTGGCGCTGGCGATAGCCCGCGCCGGCAGCACCGACCGCAACGCGGTGCGCGACGCGCTCGAGCACCTGGGCACGTACCACGGCCTCGTCCAGACCTACGCCCCGCCGTTCACGCCGGCCCGCCACGAAGCGCTCGACCCGGACACACTCCTGCTGGCGCGCTTCCGCGCCGACGGCGTGCTGGTGCCGGCCGGCGACTGACATGGCAGAGACGTTTGCACCGGCCAGCCTGTCGCGCCGTTTCGCGATCGCGGCCGCGATCCTGACGGCGGCCGCCGTGCTGCTGATCGCGGGTGTCTCGTTCTGGCTGATCGACCAGCAGCGCGCGCAGGCCAACGCCCTGCTGCAGAAGCGCGAAGTCACGTTCCACGCCACGACGGTCGGCCACAACCTGGACGCCCTCGCCACGCGGCTGCAGGAAGTGGGCGCCAGCCCGATCCTGGCCACGGCGCTCATCGACAGCACCGGCAAGGAAACCTATCTGACGCCGTTCCTGCACGGCCTGCGCCAGATGAACGGCATCCCCGTGCGGCTGCTGTTCACCGATTTTGAGGCACAGGAAATCGCCGACAACGGCGTGCCCGGCTTCACGCCGGCCGATATGACGTGGCTGCGCGCACGGCTGGACAGCGGCGACGAGCGCGCGGCGCTGCGCGCCGGCCCCGACGGCGGCGAACTGCTCGGCGTCGTGCTGCTGCGCTACTCGCGCACGCGCACGCCGGAGGGCGCGCTGATGTACAAGGTGCGCCTGGCCGACCTGAAGCCCGCGCCGTGGGCCGTGCTCGCGCCCGCGGACGCGCGCACGGGCGCGCACGAGATCGCGGTCGCCGTCCCGCTGCCGCCGCGCCTGGCCCACCTCGGCCTCGTGCTGCACGAGGACGAACGCCGCCTGCCGCCGCCGCTGCCGACGTCGGCCCCGCAATACCTGTTGATCCTCGCCGTGGCCGCGCTGCTTGCACTGGTCGTGTTCCTGCTCGCGTCGCGGCTCGCGCTGGGCCTCACGCACGACCTGCGCCGCCTGGAGACGTTTTCCGCGAGCCTCGGCGACGACATCGGCAGCCAGCGCGCGCCGCTGGACGGGTCGCGCGAAGTCGTGAGCCTCGCGCGCGCGCTGAACCGCATGCTCGACCGCTTGTACGAACAGCATGCGCGGCTGGAAGCGGAGCGCCGCAAGTTCCTGCAGCTGGCGAACAACATCCCGCAACTCGTGTGGATCGCGGACCCGGACGGCAACATCGTCTGGTTCAACGACCGCTGGCACGAATTCACGGGAAGCCCGCCGGGCAGCGTCGGCATGGACGAATGGCACCGGTACCACGATCCGGACGTGCTGCCCCTCGTGATGCGGCGCTGGAAGGAGGCGCTCGCCAGCGGCAACATGGCGCAGATGACCTTCCCCCTGCGCGGCGCCGATGGCCGCTACCGCAGCTTCTTCACGTCGGTGGCGCCGCTGCGCGACGACGGCGGCCGCATCGTCCAGTGGTTCGGCACCTGCACGGACGTCACCCCGCTGGAACGGGCCGAACGCGCCGTGCGCTACAGCGAGGAACGCCTGCAGCAAGGGCTCGTCGCCGCGCACATGGCCGTGTGGGAGCGCGATCCGCACAGCGGCCACGTGAGTTTCTCCGCGAACCTGCACAGCGTGTTCGGCAAGCAGTGGCACAACATCGCCGAGCTGCATAAGCTCATCCATCCGGACGACCGCCAGGCGGTGCGCGCCACGGTCGAGCAAGCGGTCCGCGCCGGCGGCGAATACCGCGCCACGCCGCGCATCCGGCGCGCCGACGACGGGCGCCTCGCGTGGATCGACGTGCGCGGCCGCCTGGGCCTCGGCGCCGACGGCCGCAGCACCGTCGTGCAGGCCATCGCGATCGACATCACGGAGCGCAAGCGCGCGGAAGAAGCGCTGCAGCTGGCCGACCGGCGCAAGGACGAATTCCTCGCGATGCTGGCGCACGAACTCCGGAACCCGCTCGCGCCGATCTCCAGCGCGGCCGACATGCTGCGCCTCGCGTACGCAGGCGAGCCGCGCGTGAAGCAGATCAGCGACATCATCGCGCGCCAGGTCGCGCACATGCGGCACATCGTGGACGACCTGCTGGACGTCTCGCGCGTCACGCGCGGGCTCGTCACCGTCGCGCGCCAGCCGCTGGACGTGCGGCGCGTCGTCGCCGAGGCGGCCGAGCAGGCCCGCCCGCTCGTCGACGCGCGCCACCACGTGCTCACCGTGCGGCTGGGCGATACGCCCGTGATGGTCGACGGCGACCACACGCGCCTCGTGCAGGTGGTGGCGAACCTGCTCAACAACGCGGCCAAGTACACGCCGGAGGGCGGCCGCATCGACGTCGACCTGGAGACGATGGACGGACAAGCCTACCTGGCCGTGCGCGACAACGGCAACGGCATCGGGCCCGACCTGCTGCCCGTCGTGTTCGACCTGTTCACGCAAGGCTCGCGCACGCTCGACCGCGCGCAGGGCGGCCTCGGGCTCGGTCTCGCCCTCGTGCGCAAGCTCGTCGAACTGCACGGCGGCCACGTCGACGCCGCCAGCCCGGGGCCGGGGCGCGGCAGCACGTTCACGGTCACGCTGCCGCTGCTGCCGGTCACCGAGCCAGCTTGAATCCGGCGATAATGCTACGAAGCACTCTCACGCCAATCCCAACAGACCGACCCATGCCCATCCACCCCGTCCGGCCCCGGAGCCGGTCATGATCGTCCGCGACCGCCCATCGGCACTGCGCCTGTTCTTCATCCTGCGCGGCTCGGTGCTGCCGCGCATCTGGATGCACCTCGCCGTCAGCATCCTGCTGGCCATCGCCGTCACGTGGACGGACGGCCAGTTCGGTCACCACAAGCTGCACTTCACGCCGACGCCGTTCACGTTGATGGGCCTCCCCCTCGCCATCTTCCTCGGCTTTCGCAACAACGCCGCGTACGACCGCTACTGGGAGGGCCGCAAGCAGTGGGGCGAACTGGTGCTGCGCAGCCGCAGCCTCGCGCGCCAGTGCCTGTCGCTGGTGGCGCCGGGCAGCGACGGCGGCGACGAGCCGCACCTGCGCATCGTGCGCCGCGCCATCGCGTACGCGCACGCGTTGCGCCACCGGCTGCGCGACGGGAGCAACGGGGGCGACGCGGACGTCGCGCCGTGGCTCGCGCCGGCCGAATGGGAACGGGTGCGCGCGCAGCCGAACCTGCCATACGCGCTGATGCTGGAGATGGGGACGGATCTCGGCCTGTGCCTGCGCACGGGCCGCGTGGACGCCTGCCTGGCGCCCGCCATCGACGCGAGCCTGTCGGCATTGACGGCGGTGGCCGCGTCGTGCGAACGCATCCGCGGCACGCCGATCCCGTTCTCGTACACGCTGCTGCTGCACCGGACGGCGTACCTGTACTGCTTCCTGCTGCCGTTCGGCCTCGTCGACACGATCGGCTACCTGACGCCGCTGGTGTCGGCCATCGTGGCCTACACGTTCTTCGGCCTGGACGCCCTCGGCGACGAACTCGAGGAACCGTTCCGCGCGTCCGACAACGGCCTGCCGCTCGAGGCCTTGTGCCGCACGATCGAGATCGACCTGCGGGCGGCGCTGGGGGAGCGCGACCTGCCGCCCCCGTTGCTGCCGCAGGACTACCGGCTCAGCTGATTACTTGACGTCCAGCTGGAACGGCGCGGCGGGCAGGTCGTCGGCGCCGAACAGGTTCACGAACGGCGCATCGGCCCACGCATAGCGCACGCGCGTGACGTCCGCCGTGGCGGCGCCGGGCAGGACGACCGTGTCGCCCGCCACGCGCGCCTCGGCATAGCGGCAGGCGGCCGCCGCGCACGTCTCGAACGCGAGCGCGCGGTCGGACGAATAGGTGGCGAGACCGCCGCCCGTGTCCTTGAACGCGATGACGATGTCGTTGCCGCTGCGCGTCGCCGACACCGCGGTCGGGCTGCCGGGCACCTCGTGCGCGCCGTACGCGACGACACGCGCGGCGCGCGCCAGGCGTTCGCCGACGAGCGTCTTCTGCGTCGGGTGGATGTCGAAGCGGTCGCCCACGTCGAGCGTGACGGCGAGGCCTGCATGCGCATCGTGCGCCACGGCGTACGCCTGCGCGTCGCGCAGCTCGGCCCAGCCGGACTTGCCGGGCGCCTTCGCCGTCGAACCGAACGACGTCAATTGCACGACGAGGAACGGCAGCGCGGGCTCGGCGAAGCGCTGGCGCCAGTCGCGCATCAACAGCGGCAGCAGCGTGCGGTATTCCTGCGCCGCGTCCGCGTTCGCTTCGCCCTGGTACCACGCGGCCAGCTTGAATTTATAACCGACCAGCGGCGCGATCATGCCGTTGTACAGCGTCGTGAAGCTCGTCGGGACGTCCCACGGCGCCGCCGGCACGGACAAGCCTTTCAGCGCGCTGCCGCGCTGCACCTTCCATGCCGCCGGCAGCGGGATCGCCTGGCCGTCGGCCGTGCCGATGCTGCGGCCGGACGGCGCGCCCGACATGCCGCCGCCCTGCCCGCCGCTCAGCACGCGCATCGCGATCACGTTGCGGCCCGGCTTGAACACACCGGCCGGCACGGCATAGTCGCGCCACATCCACGACGTGCTGGCGCCACCCACGTACACGCCGTTCACCCAGGTGGTGTCGTACGTGTCGACGGGGCCCAGGTGCAGCATGTTCGCGGCCTTCGCCTGCGCATCCGTCAACGTGACGGTCGTGCGGTACCAGGCCGCGCCGTCGAAGTCCTTGAAGCCGGCCACCCCGCTGTCCTTCCACGAACCGCCCGGGGTGACCGTCGGCCACGCGCTGTCGTCGAAGCCGGGGGCGATCCACGCGCGCTGCGCGGCCGCCTGCGGGTCGTGCGCGCGCCACCACGCGTCGTTGCGCGCGTCCTCGGCGCGCATGCCGGCGGCAGGATCGGCGCCGTATTGCGCGACGGCGGCGACGCCGGCCTTGTAGCCGTCCAGCGTACGCAGCGATTCGCCGCCGATCCAGCTCTGGATCGTCGTGCCGCCCCAGCTCGCGTTGACGAAGCCGACCGGCACCTTCTGGCTGGCCTGCAGCGAACGCGCCATGTAGTAGCAGACGGCCGACGCGTCACCGACCGTCTCCGGCGTCACGACGGCCCACTGGACCGGTCCCTTCAGTTCGTCCTGCGGCAGCGCCGTGCTGTTCTTCTGCACGTTCAGGAAGCGCAGCTGCTCGTTGCGGCCCGCGTAGATGGCGCCGACGGCATTGGTCGCCTGGCGCTGCTGGAATTCCATGTTCGACTGGCCCGAGCACAGGTAGACGTCGCCGACGAGGATGTCGGCGCGGCTGACCGTCTGGCCATCCGACGTCACCGTCAGCGTGTACGGCCCGCCCGCCGGCTGCGGCGGCAGCTGGACCTTCCACTTGCCGTGCGCATCCGCGCTGCCGTTCACCGTGTGGCCGGCCAGCGTGACGGCCAGCTTGTGGCCCGCCGCGGCCGTGCCCCAGACGGCGATCGGCTCGTCGCGCTGCAGGACGGCGTGGTCGGAAAAGATGCGGGCCAGGCCCAGGTCGGCCGCTTGCGTGGGCAGGCAAGCGCCGGCTGCGGCGAGTGCGAGCAGGCGCACGGCCAGTTTCGTTGTCTCCATCGTGATTCCTCGTCGTTTGTCGTGGATGCGCCACCGAGGGGCTCGGATGTTTGCGCATATCATTTTTTGATATAGGCAATGTTATACCAACGACGAGGCATTGCGATACCGATGGGCAAAAAAAAGCCAGCCCGCAGGCTGGCGTTGGCGCGCTGTCCGGCCGGAGCCGGACGCCACCACTGATCAGTAGCCTCGGTTGCCCGTGCTCTGATTGTTGGGAGGCGTGGCCGGTGTGGCGGGCGTGGCCGGCGTCGCGGGCGTTGCCGGCGTAGTGGTGCTGGAGCCGCTCGTGCTGGTGCCGGTTCCCATGCTGCTGGAGCCGGACAGGCCCGTGCCGCTGGCGCCCGTGCTGCCGCTCATGCCGCTGGTGCCCGACGAGCCCGAGGTCGACGTGCCGCTCGTGCCCGACGTGCCGGTGCCCGAGGTACCGGTGCCCATGCTGCCGCTGCTGCCGGACGTACCCTGCGTGCCCTGCATGTCCTGGCTACCGCTCATGCCGCTGCTGCTGGAACCGCTGCTGCCCGTCGAGCCGCTGCTGCTGGAGCCGCTGCTCGAGCTGGCGCTGGAACTCTTCTTGTGGTGGCGGGTGTGTTTCTTCTTGCTGTGCTTCTTCATGGGTGCGCTGCTCGACTGATCCTGCGCAGTCGCGCTGCTGTCGGTGGAGGCGCTGCCGCTGGTCTGCGCCTGTGCGCCCACGGTACCGAACATCGCCGCCGTGACGACAGCACCCATCAGGCCTTTCAGTAACTTATTCATTTTCATATCGCTCTCCTCAGAGAATGGGTGGGGCAAAAACTCTGCAATATCAAGTAGATATTGTGGAGGCGAAGTTTAAAGAGATCGTCGCGAGGGGCGCGCGCGTTAGCCGCGAGGCAACAAAAAATGACCTCAAAAAAACGGCCGGCACCGAGGGAAAGCCATGTTCGCGTTGGCCTCAGCCGGCCCCCGCCGCCAGCGCGGCCAGCGTGCCGAGACGCGTGTACAGGTCGAGCACATTGCTCTTGTCGTCCGGGTACACGCGGTTCGACAGCAAGACGTAGAACGCGCGCGACGCCGGATCGATCCACAACACGCATCCCGTAAAGCCCGTGTGGCCGTAACTGCCGATCGGGAACACCGTGCCGCGCGGGCGCTTCGCATACGGTGAATCGATGTCCATGCCGAGGCCGCGCAGCGGCAGGCCGGGCGGCGATTGCACCGTCGTCAGCAGGCGCACGCTCTCCGGGCTCAGGATGCGCACACCGTCCAGCACGCCGCCCGCGAGCAGCATCCGGGCGTAGCGCGCCACGTCGCCCACCGTCGTGAACACGCCGGCCGAACCCGCCACGCCACCCATGCGGCGCACGGTCGGGTCGTGCACGACGCCGCGCAGCACGTCGCCCGGCGCCAGGTCGCCGTGCGCGCCGTGGCCGCCGGCCTGCCCCACCTGCGTGGGTGCGATCGCCGCCGCGTCCACCCGGCGCAGCGGCAGATAGCCCGTCGCCGTCATGCGCAGCGGCGCGAAGATGTGGGCCTGCGCGTAATCGTCCAGCGGCGTGCCCGTGACCTGTTCGACGATCTGGCCCAGCAGCACGTAATTGATGTCGGAGTAGCGGAAGAACGTGCCCGGCGCATGCGTGACGGCCTGCTCGCACGCGAGCTTGTGTGCGGTCGCGCGGCCGTGCCAAGCGGGTATCGCCGGCAGCCCGGCCGGGAGGCCCGAGCTGTGCGTGAGCAGCTGGCGGATCGTGATCGTTTCCTTGCCGCCGCCCGCGCAGTCGGGGAAGTACTTGACGAGCTTGTCGTCCAGGCCGATGCGGCCCTGCTCCACGAGCATCAGCACGGACGGCGCCGTGGCTAAGACCTTCGTCAGCGACGCCGCGTCGAACACGGTGGACGCGGTGACGGCGGCGGCATCCGCATCGTACGTGACGTTGCCGTACGCGCGCTCGTAGAACGCGTCGCCATGCTCCAGGTGGAACACGGCGCCCGGCAGCTTGTGCGCGGCAATCGCGGCTTTGACGGCGGCGTCGATTTGCGGAAAGCGGCTGACGTCCAGCTGGGGCGCCGTCCGCACGGGCGCACGGGGCGCGCGGGCGGGCGCCGCGCAGCCGGCCGCGAGCGCGGCGATGCAGGCGACGGCCAGCCAGACAGGCACTGACGGACGAGCCAGGTAAATACGCATGGCGAAATAAATGATGCCGGAGCGACATTGATCGACCGGCCATCATAGGCAGCCCGCCAGGCGGGGTCAAGCTTGGGAAAATGGCACGTCGTACGCGAAAAAAGCGATCGGCGTATGATCGCCGGATGACTGCTCCCATGATTCCCTTTTCGATACTCGACCTCGCCCCGATCACGGAAGGCAGCGACGCTGCCGAATCGTTCCGCCGCTCGCTCGACCTCGCGCAGCACGGCGAACGCTGGGGCTACCACCGTTTCTGGCTGGCCGAACACCACGGCATGCCGGGCATCGCCAGCGCGGCGACGGCGGTGCTGATTGCCCACGTGGGCAACGGCACGTCGACCATCCGCCTCGGCGCCGGCGGCATCATGCTGCCGAACCATTCCCCGCTCGTCATCGCGGAACAATTCGGCACGCTCGAATCGCTGTTCCCGGGCCGCATCGACCTGGGCCTCGGCCGCGCGCCCGGTTCCGACCACGCGACGGCGCGCGCGCTGCGCCGCAACCTCGCGTCCGACGCGGACGAATTCCCGCAGGACGTCGTGGAACTGATGGATTATTTTGCGGCGTCGCCGCGCCGCCACGTGCGCGCCGTGCCCGGTGCCGGCTTGAACGTGCCCGTGTGGATCCTCGGCTCCAGCCTGTTTGGCGCCCAGCTGGCGGCGATGCTGGGCCTGCCGTACGCGTTCGCGTCGCACTTCGCGCCGCAGATGATGATGCAGGCCATTGAGATCTACCGTACGAACTTCAAGCCTTCCGCCCAGCTCGACAAGCCGTACGTCATGCTCGGCTTTAACGTGTTCGCCGCCGAGACGGATGCGGAAGCGCAGTGGCGTGCCACGTCGATGCAACAGGCGTTCGTGAACCTGCGCAGCGGCCACCCGACCCGGCTGAAGCCGCCCGTCGAAGGCTATCTCGATCTGCTGGGCCCGGCGGAACGGGGCATGCTCGATGGCGTGCTGTCGTGCTCGGCGATCGGTTCGCCCGAGACCGTCGAGCGGCAGTTGAACGCGTTCATCGCGCGCACGGGCGCGGACGAGCTGATGATCACGTCGCAGATCTTCGACCACGCGGCGCGGCTGCGCTCGTACGAGATCACGGCAGAGATCCGCCGCAAGGGTTGAACAGACAGACATTACCGTTGCCCGCAACGGTGATCTGGCGAACATTCAACCGGCGCCGCGGCGTCTAGGCTGTCATCCATGCACGGCATGTGGCCGTTGTAAGCCTACTTACTTGGAGGACACCATGAAGACTCGACTGATCGCCGCCACCCTGATGCTCTCGCTCGCCTCGACGGGCGCCGCCTACGCCAAACCCAGCTGCGCGAAAGGCGCCATCGTCGGCGGCGTCGGCGGCCACGTGGCGGGCAAGCACGGCCTGCTCGGTGCCGCCGCCGGCTGCGCCATCGGCCACCACATGGCGAAGAAGCAGGAACGCCAGGAGCGCGAAGCGCAAGCCCGGGCCAACGCACAGGCGCAGGCCAACAGCCAGCAGCCGGCACCGGCACCGCGCAAGTAAGCCAACACGCCCGGCGCGCGCGTCAGGCGTCGCCCGTGCCCGCCTGCAGCGCGTCGATCACGTGCCGCGTCGAGCGCACCTTGCCCATGATGCGGAACGTGTGCTCGCACGCGAACTTGTGCATCTCGGCCGACATGCTGCTCATCGCATCCTCGACGAACACGACGCCGTAGCCGCGGTCGAACGCGGCGCGCGCCGTGGATTCGACGCCGAAATTCGTCGCGATGCCGCCGAGGACGATCGTCTTGATGTTGCGCCGGCGTAGCAGCTGGTCCAGGTCCGTGCCGTAGAACGCGCCCCACTGGCGTTTCGTGACGACGATGTCCGTCGCCTGCACCTGCGCGTCCGGCGCCAGGTGCGAGGCGTCCGGCGGCGGCGCGGGCGTGCCCGGCTTTCTCAGCGGCGCGTCGGCCGGCGGCAGTTGCATCTGGTCGACGAGCACGCGCACGAAGATCACCATCCCGCCGCGGTCGCGCATCTCGCTCGCCAGCAGCACGCAATTGCCGACCACCTGCTCGGCCGTGTACGGCGCCAGGTCGCGTTTCACATTACTGTTCTGCAAATCGATCAGCACCAGGGCGGTGCGGCCGATGTCGATGTCCAGGTCGCTCATACGTCATCCTCCTCGCCGCGCAGTATTCACCAGCCGCGATTTGCGTGGCGCCCCGTTCCGCTGTGCTAAATTCCTTGCATGCAAAGACTTGCCATTGCCGCCGTGTGCACCGTGCTGGCGGGCTGCGCCAGCCAGCCCGCCCTCACCGACTATACCGTCAACTCGGGCGTCCAGCGCGGCCCGGGCCAGGACGCGCTCGTGTTCGAGCATGCGGACCTGAGCCTCCGCATCGACCCGGACAGCCGCACCCTCGCGGGCGACGCGCTGCTCACGTTCGGCACGCGCGCGGCGCTGGACCATATCGACCTGGACCTCGACCGCAACCTGCCGATCGATGCGATCGCCGTCGACGGCCGGCCGCTGGCGGCAAGCGCGTGGCGCAATCCGGACGGCAAGCTGACGGTCACCCTGCCCCAGCCGCTGACGCCTGGCCGGCACACCACGATCCGCGTGACCTACCACGGCGAGCCGCACGTGGCGAAGCGCGCGCCATGGGACGGCGGCTTCGTGTGGGCACGCACGCCGGACGGCCGGCCGTGGGTCGCCAGCGCCGTCGAGGGCGAAGGGTGCGACCTGTTCTGGCCCTGCATCGACCACCCGATGGGCAAGCCGGCCGTCGTCGACGAACACTTCACCGTGCCGGCGCCCCTCGTCGCCGCGGGCAATGGCGTGGCGCTCGGCATGACGGAAGCGAACGGCTGGCGCACGTGGCACTGGCGCGCCAAGCACCCCAGCACCTACGGCATCGCCGTCAACGTGGGGCCGTACGAGGTGCTGTCCGGCGAATACAAGAGCCGCTACGGCAACGTCATCCCGCTGCGGCTGTGGTACCTGCCGCAAAACAAGGCACAGGCGCAGGACCTGTTCTCGGAATTTCCGCAGATGCTCGATTTCTTCGAAGCGACGATCGGTCCTTACCCGTTCGGCGACGAGAAGATGGGCGTCGTGGAAACCCCGCACAAGGGCATGGAGCACCAGACCATCAATGCCTACGGCAACAAATACGCCAAGACCGCGTACGGCTACGACGACCTGCTGCAGCACGAGTTCGCGCACGAATGGTTCGGCAACCACCTCACCAACGCGGACTGGGACGACATGTGGCTGCACGAGGGCCTCGGCTCGTACATGCAGCCGCTGTACATGCAATACCTGCACGGCGACCAGGAATACTTCGCCGCGCTGATGCAGCAGCGGGCATCCATCCGCAACAAGGCGCCGCTCGTCTCCGGCAAGCACAAGCGCGAGGAAGACGTCTACGACACGAAGCGGGGCGGCCCCGGCGGCGACATCTACACGAAGGGCTCGCTCGTGCTGCACACGTTGCGCGGCCTGATCGGCGACACGGCGTTCTTCCGCGCCGTGCGGGAACTCGTCTACGGCACGCCGGACCCGCGCCCCGGCAATTTCGCGCCGCGTTACGCGACGACGCCGGACTTCATCCGCCTCGCCGAACGCGCGAGCGGACGCGACCTCGGCTGGTTCTTCCAGGCCTATATGTACCAGGCCGCGCTGCCCGAACTGTCCGCCGTGCGCCACGGCGACTCGCTGGACCTGGCATGGACGACGGCCGGCAGGACGCCGTTCCCGATGCCGCTCGAGGTGCGCGTCGGCGAGCGCGTCGTCACCGTGCCGATGACGGACGGCCGCGGCAGCGTCGCCCTGCCGGCCGGCGCGACCTACACGCTCGACCCGCATTCGAAGATCCTGCGGCGCGAGGAACGCTTCGAGGCCTTCCAGCGCTACCAGGAGCGCCAGAAGGCGAAGCCGGGCACGTAGCCGCCCGTCACGGCAGCGGCTTGCCCTCGACGTCGATGCGGCGCACGGTGCCGAGGTTCAACGCGCGGATCGGCGCCTCGATCTTGCTCATGTCGCCGACGACGATCCACACGGGCTGGCGCGGCAGCACGACACGCGCGGCCAGCGCGTTCAGCTGCGCCGGCGTCAGCGCGAGCGCGGCCGCCGTGTACGTGTTGTAGTAATCCTCGGGCAGGCCGTATTGCAGGATGGTCGAGTACGCATTGCTCAGCTGGCCGACCGTCTCGAACGACCCCGGCAGGCCCAGCGTCTCGTTCGCCTGGGCGTCCTGCAGCTCGCGCGGCGTGACGGGACGCGCGGTGCCCAGCTCGGCGTATTCGCGCGCCAGTTCGCGCAGCGCGTCGGCCGTCTTGTCCGTCTGGACGGGCGAATCGCTGTACAGGATGCGCTGGCCGCGCGCCGCCACGAGCGACGTGCCGACGCCGTACGACCAGTGCTTGTCCTCGCGCAGGTCCATGTTGAGGCGCGAACTGAACGTGCCGCCGAACACGTCGTTCAGCAGGTTCAGCGCGACGGTGTCCGGCGTGTTGCGCGGCGGGGCCAGCTGGGCGCCGACGATGTCGCTCTGCAGCGCGCCCGGACGGTCGATCAGGTAGATCGTCGTGCCGGCCGGCTGCTCGACCTTGGCGATGTCGTGCGCGGGCACGGCGCCGGCCTTCCAGCCGCCGAACGCGCGTTCCAGCAGCGGCGTCAGTTCGGCCAGGGTCGTGTCGCCGACGACGAGCAAGGTGGCGTTGTTCGGCTTGAACCACGTGTCGTGGTAGGCGGCGAGGTCGGCGCGGCGCATGCGCGCGACGGCTTCCTCCGTGCCTGAACCCGTCAGCGGCAGCGAATACGGGTGGCCGGGGCCGTACAGCAGCGGCGGCAGCACGCGCAAGGCCATCAGGCGCGGCACCGTCTGCTCGCGCTGGATGGCGGCCAGCCGCGTCTTGCGCACGCGCTCGAAGTCGGCCTGCGGGAACGACGGGTGCAGCGCCAGGTCCGCGTACAAACCGAGCGCCTGCGCCAACGTCGGCTTGAGGACGTTCATGTTGACGAACGCGCCGTCCAGGTTGATCGTCGTGCCGAACGACGCGCCGAGGCCTTCCAGCTCGCGGCTGATCTCCAGCGCGCTGCGCGTCTTGCCCGGCGCGCCCGTGCCCTCTTCCAGCATGCGCAAGGTGAGGCTCGCGAGCCCCGGCAGCGCCTGTGAGTCGGACGCGAATCCGCCGCCCAGCAGCAGCGACAGGTTGATGACGGGCGCGCCGTGGCGTTCGGCCAGCACGACGTGCATGCCGTTGGACAGCGTCGTCTTCTGCATCGGCGGCAGGCGCAGCGCTTCCGGGTGACCCGTTGGCGCGCCCTTGCTGCGATCCACGGTGGACGGCGCGGCGGCCAGGCCGGTCGGGAACGGATCGACTTCCAGCACGTAGTCGCCGTCGGCCAGCCACTCGTTCATCGCCTGGCGCACGGCGGCCGGCGTCGCGGCCTTGATGCGCTGAAGGTAGGTCTTGTAGCAGTCCGGGTTGCCCGTGAACGTGGCGCAGCGCGCGAGCAGGTCGCTCTTGCCGCCGAAGCCGCCCACGCGCTCGACGGCGCGCGCGAACTGCGCAAGGGCCGTCGTCTGCGCGAGGCGCAGCTCGGCCGCCGTCGGGCCGGACTTCAGCAGCGCACGCAATTCCTCGTCGGCCAGCGCTTCCATGCGTGCCACGTCGGCCGCGGGCGCGCCGGGCTTGGCCGTCAGGTTGATGCCGAACTGGCCGGCGATCTCGTTCGAGTCGTCGCCAGCCGACGCGGCCGTCGCCAGTTGTTCCTTCACGACGAGGCGCTGATACAGGCGCGACGTCTTGCCGCCGCCCAGCACCTGGGCCGCGAGGTCGAGCAGCGCCTCTTCCGGCGTGTCGGCGCCGGGCACGTTCCACGACCTGTAGATGCGGGCCTGCGGCACGCGGTCCTGGACCTTGCCGCGATGGGTGCCGCTGCGCTTCGCGATCCACGCCTCCTGGTGCGCCTGCGGCGGCCCCGGCGGGATATCGCCGTAATATTTCTCGACCTTTTCGCGCGCCTGCTGCGGCGTGATGTCGCCCGCGAGCACGAGCACGACGTTGTTCGGACCGTAATGGCCCTTGAACCAGTCGGTGACGTCCGTCATCGACGCGGCGTCGAGGTCGGTCATGGAACCGATCACGGTCCACGAATACGGGTGGTTCGCGGGCCACGTGTTCTCCGTGACGATCTGCTCGACGACGCCGTACGGCTGGTTCTCGCGCTGGCGCTTCTCGTTCTGCACGACGCCCCGCTGCAGGTCGAGCTTCTTCTGGTCGAGCACGCCCAGCAGATGGCCCATGCGGTCGCTCTCCGCGAACAGCGCAAAGTCGACCATCGACGTGGGCACCGTCTCGAAATAATTCGTGCGGTCCTTGTTCGTCGTGCCGTTCAGGTCGGTGGCGCCGATGCCCTCCAATGCCGACAGGAACGTCTTGTCGAAGTTGGCGCTGCCGGAAAACATCAGGTGCTCGAACAGGTGCGCGAAGCCCGTCTTGCCGGGCTTTTCGTTCTTCGAGCCGACGTGGTACCACGTGTTGATCGCGACGACGGGCGATTTATGGTCCTCGTGCACGATCACGGTCAGGCCGTTTTTCAGCGTGAACGTCGTGTACGGGACATCGGGAATGGGGATGGCGACGGCGGCGTCGCGCGCCGGGGCGGCGGCGGCAGTCGTCAATATTGGGAACAGGACACTACACAATCCGAGGGTCAGACGGTGGGACACACGCATGCGGTTCTCCTGGCAATCTTGCAAAAGGGGCAATAGCGACACATTGTAAGCCAATGTTTCCCCGTGTTGTCATCCTTGGCTGACAGACGGGAGGGCTCCCGTCCGCTGCATGAACGATGCGCGAGGCGTATCATTGAGACTGGCAAACAGCAAGGAAACGCTCATGAATCAGCGACGCTCCTTCCTCAAAAGCTCGGCCGCCCTCGCATCGGTGCTCGGTGCACCCGCCATCCGGACCAGCGCCAAGACCTTGCCGGATGCGCCCGTCACGCCGGTGGCACCCAACGAGCGCATCGTGCGCCTGTACAACACGCACACGGGCGAAAGCCTGCGGACCATTTTCTGGGCCGAAGGCGAATTCATCCCCGAAGCCTTGCAGGACATTAATAAGCTGCTGCGCGACCACCGCAACAACAAGATCTCGGCCATCGATCCGAAACTGCTTCTCTTGCTGGACCGCGTGAGCGCCCAGTACGGCAGCCATCCCACGATGCACGTGATCTCCGGTTATCGCTCGCCGGAAACGAACGCGATGCTGCACGAAAACACGAACGGTGTCGCGAAGCACAGCCTGCACATGGAGGGCAAGGCCATCGACGTGCGCATCCCCGGCGAAGACCTCGCCAAGCTGCACAAGATCGCGCTGGCCCAGCAAGCGGGCGGGGTCGGCTATTACCCGGACTCGCAATTCGTGCACATGGACGTCGGCCGCGTGCGCCACTGGTGACCATGCGCCGGATCGTCCTGCCTGCGCTGTTGGCCGCCCTGCTGCCGGGCGCCGCGCAGGCGCAGGCGCAGGCGCAACCGGACCAGGGCATCCAGACCGTCACCGTCACGTACACGCGCGACCCGGTCGACAAGTCGTACCGCAAGATGATCCGCGGCATGGAACGCTTCCAGCGGGAGCACGGGCTGGCGCCGCAGGCCACGCTGCGCTTCCGCCTGCTGCCGCGCTCGCCGACAGTCGACATGCGCGGCATCACGTTGCGCGTCGCCGGCGACCACATCACCGTGCCCGTCGCCGTCGCCCCCGACAACAGCTTTGTCCTGCCGCGCAACGAGCAGGCGCTGCAGGAAGACGCCACCGTCGTCGCCAACCGCAAGACGACGAGCATGACGTGGCGCGCCCAGGTGACGACGCCTGGACTGCCGCCCGGCGCGCGCCGGCTGGGCGATCTGCGGCTCGAATGCCTCGTCGGCATGGAGGCGGGGCTCGTGTCGAACAGTTCGCCGCTGTTCGGCTGGATCTCGAACGCCCTCACGAGCCCGGAACAGGTGTGCAACAGCCCCGACGGCAATTTCCTGTTCTTTACCGAGCGCGCGCTGTTTTCCGTGACCTTGCACGCGGGCGACCGCACCGAGTTGCTGCCATTCCACTTCCTGTACGCGGGCGGCGAGCAGACGCGCGACATGCTGCCGTTCTGCGATTGCCAGGTGCTGCTCGACCGCACGTACTACGCGCCGATCTGGGACCGCAGTTGGCCCGACGACACCCTGGTCACCTTCGACTACATGGACGACGCGCCCCCGGCGCAGGAGAGCACGCCATGAGCGCCCGCGGCATGCTGGTGGCGGTGGCAGTCCTGCTGGCCGGCTGCGCCACGCGCGCGCCCGAGCCCGGCACGAGCGTGGCCGAGACGCGGTTCGACGCACTCGTCATGCCGGGCCGCACGACCCGCGCCGAGCTGCTGGCCGCGTTCGGCCCCACGAAGACGGTCGTGTTCGATTCCGGCATGGAGGCCTGGTTGTACACGGCGCCGGCGACGGGTGGCCGGTACACGGAACTCGTGTTGCTGGTGGGACGCGACGGCATCGTGCGCAAGCTGCGCAAGCGGCCGGCCTACCCGACCGATCCCGTCCCCTGACGGGTCATGGACGGGGCGGCCGGCGAACTCGTTATAATGACCTTTCCATCATCCTGCCGCGCCGCCGCCTTGAAAATCCAACTTCCGCGTTCGTCGACCGTTCCACTGTACATACAGATCAAGGAAGCGATCCGTGCCAAGATCATCGACGGCACGTATGTTGGGCATCAGCAGCTCCCGTCGGAGAACGACATGATCGCCGCGTTCGGCGTCAGCCGCATCACCGTACGCCAGGCGATCAACGACCTGCAAAAGGAAGGCCTGCTGTTCAAGGTGCACGGCAAGGGCACGTTCGTCGCCCTGCCCAACGTGTCGCAGGAGCTGACGCATCTGCAAGGGTTCGGCGAAGCGATGCACCGCCTCGGCCACGAAACCTTTTCCGACGTGTTCGGCCTGAAGACCGTCAAGGCAACGGGCATCGTGGCCGCGAAGCTGGGGATCGGCGACGGCGACCCGGTGACGGAGATCCGGCGCGTGCGCTATCTGAACAGGGAGCCCGTGTCGATCGACCATTCCTGGGTGCGGCACGACATCGGCTCGCGCCTCACCGAGCAAAACCTGCGCGACAAGGACCTGTTCTCGCTGCTGGAAAACGAGCTGCGCCAACGGCTGCACTCGGCCGACATCGAAATCGATGCGACCTCCGCCGCCAACGACGTGGCCACCCGCCTCAAGATCGCGCCGGGTTCGCCCGTGCTGCGCATCGAGCGCCTGACCTATGCGCAGCAAGAGATGCCGCTCGTCTTCGAATACCTGTACTACCGCGCCGAGACGTTCAAATACAAGATGAAGGTCTTGCGCTGAAGCCCGCCCTACTTTGGTGGCCGCCCGCCCCACAACGGCCACCCATCGCGCCACGCGCGCACCGTTCCTGACCATTCTTCCAGTCCGCCGCCCGTAAATCCCGGGGAAATCCATTGGCACGCGTTTTGCACTACTCGTTATTACGAGTTATGACGAGGTGCGCAACGGGCCGCACGGGAACTTTACTGAAAGGGTGACATGAATACCATCGAACTGGAATACGATTTGGTGATCGTCGGCGGCGGTACGGGCGGCCCGATGGCCGCCGTGAAGGCCAAGGAAAAGAATCCGAAGTTGCGCGTGCTCGTGCTGGAAAAGGCGAACGTCAAGCGCAGCGGCGCGATTTCCATGGGCATGGATGGCTTGAACAACGCCGTCATTCCCGGCCATGCGACACCGGAGCAGTACACGAAGGAGATCACGGTCGCCAACGACGGCATCGTCGACCAGAAAGGCGTGTACGCGTACGCGAGCAACAGCTACGCGATGATCGAGGAGCTGGATCGCTGGGGCGTCAAGTTCGAGAAGGACGAGACGGGCGATTTCGCCGTGCGCAAGGTGCACCACCTCGGCAGCTATGTCCTGCCGATGCCGGAAGGGCACCACATGAAGAAGGTGCTGTACCGCCAGCTGAAGCGCCAGCGCGTCGAGATCACCAACCGCGTCGTCGCCACGCGCCTGATCACGGGCGTGAACGGCGAGATCGCCGGCGTCATGGGCTTCGATTGCCGCACGGCCGACTTCTATGTGATCAAAGCGAAGGCAGTCGTCCTGTGCACGGGCGCGGCGGGCCGCCTCGGCCTGCCCGCCTCGGGCTATATGTTCGGTACGTACGAAAACCCGACCAACAGCGGCGAGGGCCACGTGATGGCCTACCACGCGGGCGCCGAGCTGACGAATCTCGAATGCTTCCAGGTCAATCCGCTGATCAAGGACTACAACGGCCCCGCGTGCGCGTACGTGACGGGCCCGTTCGGCGGCTTCACGGCGAACTCCACCGGCGCACGCTTCATCGAGTGCGACTACTGGAGCGGCCAGATGATGCTGGAGTTTTATAACGAACTCGAAGGCGGCCGCGGGCCCGTGTTCCTGAAGCTCGACCATCTGGCCGAGGAAACGATCGCCGAGATCGAGCACATCCTGCACACGAACGAACGCCCGAGCCGCGGCCGCTTCCACGAACGGCGCGGCAACGACTACCGGCAGAAGGCGATCGAGATGCACATCTCGGAAATCGGCTTCTGCAGCGGCCACAGCGCGTCCGGCATCTGGACCAACGAACGCGGCGAATGCTCGATCCCCGGCCTGTACGCGGCGGGCGATTGCGCCAGCATCCCGCACAACTACATGCTGGGCGCCTTCGTGTACGGCAAATTCTGCGGCGAGAACGCGGCGGACTACGTCGCCGGCAGGTCGGCGCCCGTCATCGACAGGGACATGGTCGAAGCGGAGCGCAAGCGCATCATGGCGCCGCTGGCCCGCAGCGAAGGCCTGACGCCGTTCCAGGTCGAGTACAAGACGCGCCGCATCGTCAACGACTACCTGCAGCCGCCGAAGATCACCCGCAAGATGGAGATCGCGCTGGAACGCTTCGGCGAGATCAAGGACGACCTCGAGGAACTCAGCGCCGTCAATCCGCACGAATTGATGCGGGCGATGGAGGCGCACACGATCCGCGACTGCGCGGAACTCGCGGCGCGCGCCTCGCTGTTCCGCAAGGAGAGCCGCTGGGGCCTGTACCACCTGTGCGTCGACCATCCCGAGAAGGACGACGAGAACTGGTTCTGCCACACCAACGTCAGCAAGGGCGCGGACGGCCGGATGAGCTTCCGCAAGCGCGAGATCGAGCCCTACATCGTCGAACTGAATGCCGAGGAAAAAGCCGCATACCAGCGCCTGCGCGTGGCCGGCAGCAAGACCGGCGTCGCCGTCTAACCCACACGAAAAGGAAAGATCATGACCATCGCAACCACCCGTACGCAAGCCCCGGTCGTCGTCGACCAGTCGAAGTGCATCGCCGAGAAAGGCTGCACCGTGTGCGTCGACGTCTGCCCGCTGGACGTGCTGGCGATCGACATCGTCTCGAACAAGGCGTTCATGAAATTCGACGAATGCTGGTACTGCATGCCGTGCGAACAGGACTGCCCCACGGGCGCCGTGCACGTCAACATCCCCTACCTGGTGCGCTGAGGAGACACGGCCATGATGGCAACCGGTATTCACGAACGGCTGCGCAGCAGCGACCCGGGAGTGCGCCGCATCGCGGTGCTGGACCTCCCCTATTCCGAGGAAGAAGACGACATCGTGCCGCTGCTGGTCGCGGCGCTGGCCGATCCCGACGCGTGCGTGCGGCTGGAGGCGGCCAAGGCCATCGAAGGCTACGAAAGCCCCGACGTGCTGGAGGCGCTCGTGCCGCTGCTGAAGGACCCCGATCCCGACGTGCGGCGCGCGACGGCCACGACCCTGGCCGAGCTGAAGGAACCGGCATCGGCGCCGCACCTGCTGCCCTACCTGACCGACGCCGATGCGTCGGTCCGCGCCGCCGCCCTGCACGCGATCCGCGCGCTGCGCGTGGACGCGGCATTCGAGCCCGCGCTGCACGCGCTGGACGACGACGATGCGGCCGTGCGGCGCGAAGCCGTCAGCGTGCTCGGGTACCTGAAGAAGCCGGAAGCGATCGGCGCGCTGACGAATGCCGCGGCACACGACCCGGACCAGGAAGTGCGCCGCATCGCGGTGGGCGCGCTCGGTTACGCGTCGGCCGTCAGCATCCAGCCGACGCTGAGCCGCGTCCTCGCCGACCCGGCCTGGCAGGTGCGCGAGGAGGCGGCCACGACAATGGGCAAGCTTGGCCTCGCGCTCGGCATCCCGGACCTCGTGCGCGCACTGGACGACGAGTTCTGGCAGGTACGCGTGAAGGCGGCGCGCAGCCTCGGCAAGCTGAAGGCGAAGCCCGCGGTGAACGCGCTGTGCCTGGCGTTGCAGCACCCGATGAGCAACCTGCGCAAGGAAGCCGTGATCGCGCTGGGCGAGATCGCCGACACGCGCGCCATCGCCCATCTGGAACTGGCGCTGAAGGACGTGGACTCGGACGTGCGCAAGCTGTCGAAGCTGGCACTGGCCACCATCCAGCTGCGCGGAGGTGCGTCATGACCCACGTCGTCGGCGAATCGTGCATCGGCTGCAAATACACGGACTGCGTGTCGGTCTGCCCCGTCGACTGCTTTCACGAGGGTCCGAACTTCCTCGTGATCGATCCGGAAGCGTGCATCGACTGCGGCGTGTGCGTCGCGGAATGCCCCGTCGAGGCGATTTATGACGAGAAGGACTTGCCGGAGGCGCAGCGGGACTACGTCGCGCTGAACGCCAGGCTCGCCGCGGACTGGCCCGTCATCGCGGCGTCGACGGAACCGCTGCCCGATGCCGACGCATGGGCCTCCCGGCCGGACAAGCGCGAACACCTGATGGAGACGACGTAACACCGCGGACCACGCGCCGGCTTTCATGCTTCGACTCATTCTGGAAGGATTCAACATGACACATTGGTTCATTCGCATCGCCGCCGTCTCCGCCACCGTGCTGTGCGCCGCCCTGGCGCACGCGAAGGACGTCGTCACCATCGGCATCGGCACGCAGAACACGACGACGAACACGGTCACGGGCGGCGTCGTCATCAAGGAACTGGGCCTGCTCGACAAATACCTGCCGAAGACGGGCAAGTACGCGAACGTCGATTTCAAGGTCGACTGGCAGAACTTCACGTCCGGCCCGCCCGTCACGAACGGCATGATGGCCAACAAGATCCAGATCGGCATGATGGGCGACTACCCCCTGCTGATCAACGGCGCCAACGGGCAGCAGAGCCGCGGCAACGAGACGCAGCTCGTCGCCGTGATCGCGTACAACGCGTTCGGCGCCGGCAACGGCGTCGTCGTGAACAAGGACAGCCCGTACTACCAGCTGTCCGACCTGAAGGGCAAGAACGTGTCCGTGCCGTTCGGATCGGCGGCGCACGGCATGCTGCTGCAGGCGATGCAGGCGCGCGGCTGGTCGGATGATTACTGGAACCTCGTCAGCCAGTCGCCGGAAATCGGCTCCAGCAATCTGCAGGAAAAGAAGATCGACGCCCACGCCGACTTCGTGCCGTTCGGCGAACTGCTGCCGTACCGCGGCTTCGCGCGCAAGATCTTCGACGGCGCGGAGACGCGGGTCCCCACGTTCCACGGCATCGTCGTGCGCAAGGATTTCGCCGACAAGTATCCGGAAGTGGTCGTCGCGTACCTGCGCGCACTGATGGATGCGGACGACTGGGTGCGCAAGGACCCGAAGCTGGCGGCCGAGAAGATCGCGCAGTGGACGAAGATCGAAAAGGAAGTCGTCTACATCTTCCTCGGCCCCGACGGCATCCACACGCTCGATCCGACCATCAAGCCCCTGCTCGTCAACAGCATCCGGACCAGCTACGGCGTGCTGCAGAAACTGGGACGGGTAAAGGAGTTCAACGTGGACGGCTGGGTGAACGAGACCTATCTGCGCGCCGCGTTCAAGCAGCGCGGCCTCGATTACGACGCGCAGAAGCGCACGCTCGCCAACTACGACATCCAGGGCAAGGACCCCGTGTGCGCCAAGCCCGTGACGAACCCGAAGAACGCGGGCGAGATCTGGATCGAAGGTGGCGACATCGTGCCCCTCAGCTCCCCCGCCTGCACCTTCATGGGGATCCGCAAGTACCAGCAAGCTGGCAAGAAAATTGCAGTGGCCTATTTGTTCGACCGTGGGCTCGGCATCAAGGTATTCGCCGACAGGGCCTTCTACGCGGTCAACGGGAGCGGTGCCGGGATGGAGGTCGTGCCCTTCCTGCTGAAGAAGGACGCGGAAGCCAGCGCGGCGAAGGCCGGCGGCACCGTCGCAACCTACGAGCAAGTGCTCGCCAAGATGGAGAATTGATCATGGCTCTGACAGATCGTCACACGATCGCGCCGCCCGCGTCCGCGGCGCCGCCCCACCATCCCGTCCCCGGCAAGCCGGTGCGCCAGCCCAGGCTGGAAGCCATCGAAGGCGGTGCCGGCGCCGCCGCGGCACGGCCTGCGCCGTTCTCGCTGAAGCGCTGGCTGGAGTCCGGGCCGGGCGGCGCCCTGCTCGGCACCTTGTCGATCGGTGCCGTCCTGCTCGCGTGGTACCTGGCGACGCGCTTCCGGGTCGATTTCTACATCCGCTTCGGGAATATCCCGACACCGCTGGACGTGTGGCACAGCATCGTCGCCGTCAACCATTCGAGCAAGTTCATGGTGAACATCGGGATCAGCGTGCGCCGCGTGCTGTTCGGCTTTTGCGGCGCGGCGGTCGCCGGCACCGTGCTCGGGATCATGGTGGGCCGCTACCGGATCTTCCGTGCGCTGACGATGCCCGCGATGGAGTTGTTCCGCCCGATCCCGGCGATCGCGTGGGTGCCGATGGCGATCATGCTGTGGCCCAGCAACGAGGTCAGCATCGCGTTCATCACGTTCCTGGGTGCCTTCTTCCCCATCCTGATCAACACGATCCACGGCGTGGAAACCATCGACGACGTCCTGCTGCGCGCGGCGCACAGCCTGGGCGCGAAAGAGAAGGACGTGATCCTGCACGTCGTGATCCCCGGCGCGCTGCAGCACATCTTCACGGGGCTCGCCGTCGGCATGGGCGTCGCCTGGGTGTCGCTGATCGCGGCGGAGATGATCTCCGGCCAGTTCGGCATCGGCTACTTCACGTGGGAAGCGTATTCGCTGATTTCGTATCCGGACATCGCGCTGGGCATGATCACGATCGGCGTCCTCGGCCTCCTGTGCAGCAAGGCGATCCACGTGTGCTCGCGGCTCGCGATGCCGTGGACCGCGCTGGCGGGGGCGCGAAAATGAGCGCCGCCGCCGCGACCCGGTCGGGTCATATCGAGGTACGCGACCTCAACATCGGCTTCAAGGCGAACGGTGCGACCGTGCAGGCCGTCAAATCCGTGTCGCTCGACGTGCAGGCGGGTGAATTCGTGTCGCTGATCGGCCCGTCCGGTTGCGGCAAGTCCACGCTGATGAATGCCGTCGCCGGCTTTACGCCGCCGGACAGCGGCGTCGCGCTGTTGGACGGCAAACGCATCGACGGTCCCGGCTCGGACCGGGGCGTCGTGTTCCAGCAGTATTCGCTGTTCCCCTGGATGACGGTGCGCAAGAACGTCGAGTTCGGGCTGAAGATGGCGCACATGCCGCCGTCGCAGCGCGAGACGCAGGCCCGCACCCTGCTCGGCCTCGCCGGCCTGCTGGCGTTCGAAAATCACTATCCGTCGCAGCTGTCGGGCGGGATGAAGCAGCGCGTGGGCATCGTGCGCGCGCTGGCCACGAGTCCGCAGGTGCTGCTGATGGACGAACCGTTCGGCGCGCTCGATTCGCAGACGCGCACGGTGATGCAGGAAATCCTGACGAACATGTGGCAGCGGCTGCGGCTGTCCGTGCTGTTCATCACGCACGACATCGAAGAAGCGATCTTCCTGTCGGACCGCATCTACGTGATGACGGCCCGGCCGGGGCGGATCAAGGCCGAGATCAAGGTGCCGCTGCCGCGCCCGCGCACGCCCGACATGATCGACACGCCCGAATTCGCGGGCCTCGTCCGCTCGATCAAGAAGCTGATTCGCGAGGAAAGCCTGGCCGCGATGGGCGGCGAATTGCGCGACGGCGGCTACGGCGGGCTCGGCATGGAAATCGGACCGGAGGGGGTGGCCAATGTCCTGTGACGATGCGAACACCATGCCGCCGTCCGCATGGCCCTCCGCGGTCAACCTGCACGCGCAGGCCCGCACGCTGGAACTCGTGTGGGACGGCCGGCACGCCGTGCTGTCGCACCGGGTGTTGCGGCGCTCGTGCCGCTGCAGCGTGTGCGAGAACGCGCGCCGGAAAACGGACGACGCGCTGCCCGTCGCCGCCGACGTGGCGCTGCTGACGATCGAGCCGCTGGGGTCGACGGCCCTGCGCCTCGTCTTTTCGGACGGCCACGAGCGGGGCATCTATCCGTGGACTTACCTGAAGCAGATGGCATTCGGCGACCCGACGATGGGCGGGTTCAGCGACTCTTTGACGAAAGGATGGCGTGATGAGTAATTTCTACGAGGCGGAAGTATTGTCCGTGCATCACTGGACGGATCGCCTGTTTTCCTTCACCACGACGCGCGATCCGGGCTTCCGCTACCAGAGCGGGCAGTTCGCGATGATCGGGCTCGACGTGGACGGCAGGCCGCTGATGCGCGCCTACAGCATGGTCAGCCCGCACTACGACGAGCAGCTCGAATTCCTCAGCATCAAGGTGCCCGACGGTCCCCTCACGTCGCGGCTGCAGAACATCCGGGTCGGCGATGCGATCCTCGTCGGCCGCAAGGCGTCCGGTACGCTGCTCAGCCAGAACCTGTTGCCGGGCAAGCACCTGTACCTGCTCGGCACGGGAACGGGCCTCGCCCCGTTCATGAGCATCGTGCAGGACCCGGACATCTACGACAAGTTCGACAAGGTCATCCTCGTGCACGGCTGCCGCCACGTGAGCGAACTGGCCTACCAGCAGCGCATCGCGGCGGATCTGCCGAACCACGAATTCCTCGGGGAGATGGTGGCCGGCCGCCTGCTCTACTACCCCACGGTGACCCGCGAACCGTTCGAAAACCAGGGCCGCATCCCGGACCTGCTGACCAACCCGCAGTTCTACGACAAGCTGGGCGTGCCGCCGCTCGACATCGACCACGACCGCTTCATGCTGTGCGGCAGCCCCGCCATGCTGAAGGACACCGTCGAGGTGCTGCAGGCACACGGCCTCACGGAAGGCAATATGAGCCATCCCGGCCATTACGTCATCGAGCGCGCGTTCGTCGACAAGTGAGGAAGCCATGATGAGCATACTGGTCCCCGTGAAGCGGGTCGTGGATCCGAACGTCAAGGTGCGCGTGAAGGCGGACGGTTCCGGCATCGATCTCGCCAACGTCAAGATGGCCATCAACCCGTTCGACGAGATCGCCGTGGAAGAAGCCGTGCGGCTGAAGGAAGCGGGACACGCGGCGGAAGTCATCGCCGTGTCCTGCGGCCCCGATGCGTGCCAGGACGTGCTGCGCACCGCGCTGGGCATGGGCGCCGACCGCGCCATCCTGCTGCAGACGGATGGCGAGCTGCAGCCGCTCGCCGTCGCCAGGCTGCTGGCAGCGATCGTCCGGCGCGAAGTGCCGCAACTGGTCATCCTCGGCAAGCAGGCCGTCGACGACGACTGCAACCAGACCGGCCAGCTGCTGGCGGCCATGCTGGGCTGGCCCCAGGGCACGTTCGCATCAAGCGTGCGCGTCGCCGGCGCCCACCTGACCGTGACGCGCGACGTCGATGGCGGCGTCGAGACCGTGGAACTCGCGCTGCCGGCCGTCGTGACGGCGGACCTGCGCCTGAACGCGCCGCGCTTCGTCAGCCTGCCGAACCTGATGAAGGCAAAGAAGAAGCGGCTCGACGTCGTGCGTGCGGAAACGCTGGGTGTCGACCTCGCACCGCGCTGGACCACGCTGCACGTCGGCGCACCGCCGCAGCGCAAGCCGGGCGTGCTCGTGCCGGACGCCGCCGCCCTCGTCCACCGCCTGAAATACGAAGCGCACGTCATCTGAACATCATCGAAGGAGCCATCATGACGGTACTGGTCATTGCAGAACACGACAACGCGGCGCTGAGCACGGCCACGCTGCATGCGGTCGGCGCGGCACGCCTGTGCGGCGCCGACGTGCACCTGCTCGTCGCGGGATACGAATGCGGCCCCGCCGCACACGACGCCGCCCGTGTCGCCGGTGTGGGCAAGGTGCTGCTCGCCGCGGCCCCGCACCTCGCGCACGGTCTCGCGGAAAACGTCGCCGCGCAGGCGCTGCAGGTGCTGGCCGCGCATCCCTACACCCACGTCGTGGCCGCGGCGACCACGTTCGGCAAGAGCGTCATGCCGCGCATCGCAGCGGGACTGGACGCCGGCCAGATCTCGGAAGTCACCCGCGTCGTGGCGCCCGACGTGTTCGAGCGTCCGATTTATGCGGGCAACGCCATCGCGACCGTCCGGGCGCTGGACCCCGTCAAGGTGCTCACCGTGCGCGCCGTCAGTTTCGACGCTGCGCCGCGCACCGGCGGCGACGCGGTCGTGCAGGAGGTGATGCCGGCCGAGGATGCGGGCACGGCGCGCGTCGTCGCGCTGGAGCGCACGGTGTCCGACCGGCCGGAGCTCGCGTCGGCACGCGTTGTCGTCGCGGGCGGGCGCGGTCTCGGCTCCGGCGACCATTTCAGGATGCTCGAGCCGCTGGCGGATGCGCTGGACGGTGCCATCGGCGCGTCGCGCGCGGCCGTCGATGCCGGGTTCGCCGGCAACGACCTGCAGGTCGGCCAGACGGGCAAGGTCGTCGCGCCCGACCTGTATCTCGCGATCGGGATATCCGGCGCGATCCAGCACCTGGCCGGCATCGGCGCTGCGAAGGTCATCGTCGCAATCAACAAGGATGCGGACGCGCCGATCTTCGGGGTGGCGGACTATGGCATCGTCGGCGACCTGTTCGACGTCGTGCCTGCGCTGCTGGCGGCGCTGCGGGAGGATCGTCACAAGCAGCTTGCCGCCTGAGCCTTTTCTTAACTCGTCATATCCAGTTATAATGAGATTCGCCAACCACGTCGATCGGGCGCCATGCCGACATCCGCGAGCCTCGCACTGACCTCCATTGCCATCGGCGTCCTCGTGGGCGCGGCCGGCATCGGCGGTTTCTTCATGCCGCCCGCGCTGACCGTCCTGATGGCGCTGGACCTGCACCGGGCCATGGCCTTGTCGTTGCTGACCTTCGTGTTCACGGGCATCGCCGGCGCGTTCTACTTCCACCGCAAGGGCAACCTCGATTGGAGCCTGGCGCGGCCGGTCTGCGCCGGCGCGGCACCGGCCGGATATGCCGGCGCATGGCTCGGTCACGGCCTCGACACGGGGGTGCTGTCGGCGCTGCTCGCGGCGCTCATCCTCGCCGTCGGCATCCAGACGCTCGCCGCCCGCCCGGCAGGTGTCCCACCGCGGAATGCACCCGGGCGCCGACTGGTCCTCGCGACCATCGGCATCGTGACCGGTTTCCTGTCCGGCCTCACGGGCGTCGGCGGGCCCGTGCTGTCGGTACCGCTGATGGTGATGTGCGGCTATCCCGTGCTGACGGCGATCGGCGTCGGCCAGGTGCTGCAGACGGTCGGCGCCCTCTCCGGTTCGCTCGCCAACCTGCATTACGCCGACATCGACTACCGGCTGGCTGCCTTCATCGGCGTCTTCGAGACGGTTGGCGTGCTGGGCGGCGCCGTCGCCATCCATCGCATCGATGCGGACCTGGTCAAGCGCCTCGTCGGCGGCCTGTGCATGGTGGCCGGTTGCGGCTTCATCCTGCGCAGCCTGTAAGGACGCGCGGGCGTCCCGAATCGGTGTACAGTTGCGCATCATTGTTTTGGAAGGCTCACGATGCGCAGGATGACAGGCGCGCTGCTGGCGGCAGCGCTGGCGTTCGTACATACGGCCCGGGCCGACGGCCTCGACCCCACCGAACAAAAGATCGTCGCGGCAGTGAAGGCGCATGCGCCGCAAGCCCTCGCGCTGCTCGAACAGAGTGTGCGCATCAACAGCGGCACGATGAACGCACGGGGCGTGCGCGACGTCGGGCAGTTGTTCCGCAAGGAGTTCGACGAACTCGGCTTCCGCACGCGCTGGATCGACATGCCGCCCGGGATGCATCGCGCCGGCCACCTCGTCGCCACGCGCGACGGCAACCGGGGCAAGCGCTTGCTGCTGCTGGGCCACCTCGACACCGTGTTCGAGCCGGGCTCCCCGGTCCCCGCATGGCAGGACAGCGCGGGCGGCCGGGTGCGCGGCCAGGGCGTGTCCGACATGAAGGGCGGCGACGTGATCGTCATCGAGGCGCTGCGCGCCCTGCAGCGCGCGGGCGTCCTCGACGGCGCGCGCATCGCCGTCATGTTCACCGGAGACGAGGAGGAAGCGGGCAATCCGAAGAGCGTCTCGCGCGGCGACATGGTCGAACTGGCGAAGCGCAGCGACGTCGCCCTCAGCTTCGAAAGCAACATCCCCGACAAGGACGGCCAGGCGACGGCCACCGTGGGCCGGCGCGCCACCGCCACGTGGGAGTTGCGGGTGCAAGGCCGCCAGGGCCACTCGATGAGCGTGTTCGGCACCAATGGCTACGGCGCCGTGTACGAGACGGCGCGCATCCTCGACGCGTTCCGGCGCGAGGTCGCGGAACCGGGCCTCACGTTCAACCCGGGCGTGATCCTGGGCGGCACCGAGGTCACGCTGGACGACGCCAACTCGCGCGGCACGGCGTTCGGCAAGACGAACGTGATCGCCAACACGGCCGTCGTGAAGGCCGACCTGCGCTACCTGGACTATCCGCAGCGCGACCGCGCACAGGCGCGCATGCGCGACATCGTCGCGCACAGCCTGCCCGGCACCAGCGCCACCATCGCGTTCCACGATTCGTATCCGCCGATGGCCGTCACGCCCGGCAACCTGAAACTGCTCGACCTGTATGCGCGCGCCAGCCAGGATGCGGGACTGGGCACGATCAGCGCCGTGCCGGCCGAGGCGCGCGGCGCGGGCGACATCCAGTTCGTCGCGCCGCTCGTCGACAGCCTCGACGGCCTGGGCGCGAGCGGTCACGGCGCCCATTCGCCGGACGAAGACCTGGACGTGGCCTCGATCGAACGGGGTGCCGTCCGCGCCGCATTGCTGATCTATCGCCTCACCCGCTGACCAATTCAGCTTCTCAACCAACGCAGCCATGGCACGACTGACCCTCACCTTCCCCGAAGACCAGTATTACTACACGACGTTGCTGACGGTGCGCGTCACCGACATCAACGCCGGCAACCACCTCGGCAACGACTCGATGATCTCGATGATTTCCGAGGCCCGCGCCCGCTTCCTGTTCGAATACGGCGTGGCCGAGGCGGAGCGCGACGGCACCGGCATCATCGTCACGGACCTCGCGACCACGTACCGCGCCGAGGCGCACGCGCGCGACCAGCTGCTGTTTGAAGTGGGCGTCATGGACTTCAACAAGTACGGCGGGGACATCACGTTCCGCGTCACGCGCCCCAAGGACAAGGTCCTCGTCGCGATGGCCAAGCAGGGCTTCGTCTTCTTCAACTACAAGACGAGCCAGGTCGTCGCCATGCCGGACGAATTCCGCGCCAAGTTCGAGCGGGTGAACTGGGTCGATTGAGCAGGCGGCCGGAAAAAACCTGGAACTTTCCGCGCCCGCCGCCGGAATACGGGTAAACATAACGACCCATGCTCACGACCACTTCCGACACCGACCTGCTGCGCCAGATGCGCGGCGGGGCCGCCGACGCGTTCGCGGCCTTGTACCGGCGCCACCAGGGGCCGCTGTACCGCTTCGCCCTGCTGCGCTGCGGTTCGGCGGACACGGCGGCCGACGTCGTGCAGGAAACGTTCATGGGTTTGTTGACGGAACGCTTCCGGTTCGACCCGTTGCGCGGCGCCTTGCAGCATTTCCTGTTCGGCGTCGCGCGCAACCTGATCCTGAAGAACGAGACGGCGCACCAGCGCCACGTCGTCCTGCCCGGCTCGGACGACGAGGACGACGGCGCGGCGCAGGCGGCCGACGACGCCTGCCCGCTGGCGCGCCTGCTGGACAACGAGGCGGCCGAGGAAGTGCGGCGCGCGCTGGCGCTGCTGGCACCGCATTACCGCGACGCCGTCATCCTGTACGAGATGCACGACCTGTCGTACGCCGAGATCGCCGACATCTGCCAGGTCGACATCGGCACCGTGCGCTCGCGCCTGTCGCGCGGACGCGCGGCACTCGCCAAGCGCCTGGCCGGCTGGCACGCGACGGCCAACGCGGCATGAGAAGGAAAGCCACCATGGACACCCGACACACGACCCATCGCGATCCCCTGTTCGGCGCCCTGCGCGCGGAAGTGGAACGGCTGGACACGCCGCGCGGCGTGGAAAAGGATTTGCTGCACGCGTTCGCCCGGCTGCATCCGCCGCGGCGGCGCTGGTATGACGCGCCGTTCGCGCGCCGGTGGCTGCTGGCGGGCGGCCTGTCCGGCGCCGCGGCCGCGGCGCTCGTGCTGGCGTTGGGCCTGCGCACACCGGGCGCCGCCGACGACGACGGAGCACGGACGCTCGCCGCGCTCGACGACAACGGGCCGTTCATCGCGCTGGATTCGGCCGAGCGCATCGCCGCGGAACCGGCCCCGCGCCTGGTCGCCGCCGACGTGCCGCGCACGAGCCTGGCCGCGCTGGGCCTGCCGCTGACGCCGGAAAACGCGGGCGATTCCGTACGCGCCGAGATGCTCGTCGCGGCCGACGGCCAGCCGCTGGCGCTGCGCGTCTCCGCCATCCAATAACCACGAGAGGATGCCATGACCACCCGACACCTGCTGCTCGCGACTTTGCTCGCGGCCCTGTTCGCGCCCGCGCACGCCCAGGACGCGCGCGCCAGCCGTCCGGCGGACGGCGCCCAGACGTTCCGCTTCGACGCGCTGGACCACGACGCGCGCCGCGGCACCACGACGATGCGCATGAACGTCGTCAAGAATGCACCGTACACCGCGCAGGTCGTGACCGAGCGCACGCAGGCGCTGGCCGACGGCAACCAGATCGCCATCCGCCGCACGACGATGACGTACCGCGATGGCGCCGGCCGTACGCGCCAGGAAATCCGCGACGCCGACGGCGAGGTCGTCACCGTCACGATCAACGACCCGGTGGCCGGTGCGACGTTGATCCTGCATCCGCGCGACCGTTCGGCCGTCCGGATCGCACACACGCGCAAGGACGGCGGCGAGGACATCATCGTCAAGCGGGTCGAAGGTACGGGCGACGCCGAGCGCCAGCGCGACGTGCGCATCCAGGTGCCGCGGGCGCTGGGAGGAAGCGACACGGCGCTGCGCGACGCGCAGATGCAGGTGGCGCCGCTGATGAACGGCGCGTTCGCCGACCTGAAATGGGCATCGAAGGCGGCCACGAAGGACCTGGGCACGCGCGACGTCGGCGGCATCAAGGCCGAGGGCAAACTACGCAGCTACGAGATTCCGGCCGGCGCGCTCGGCAACCGCAATCCCATCGTCGTCTCGGACGAGACGTGGACGGCGCCGGACCTGCAGGTGACCGTCTACACGAAGCACAGCGACCCGCGCAGCGGCGACGTCGTGTTCCGGCTCGAGAACGTGCGGCGCGAGGAACCCGCCGCCGCGCTGTTCGCCGTACCGGCCGACTACACGGTGCGCGAGCCGGGCGCGCGCTGGCGCGACCGCATGGACCGCGCCGGCAAGTGACGCGGTTCGGCGTCAGCGCTTGCGCACCGGCGCAATCGTTTTATCGAACCAGTCGTCGATCATCTGCTTTTCGTAGCGCAGCGGCTCCGAATCGAAGTAGTGGTTGTACGTCTGCTGGTAATTCATGTCCTGCAGCTTCGCGTCGCCGCTCTTGATCACCTGGCCGTTCTGCTCCACCGCGTAGCGCAGGTCCATGCGCGGCCAGTCGGCGCGCCCGCTGATCACGCGCAGGTCGCGGCCCAGGCGGATGCTGGGGACGAGGCGGCCGGCCGGGTCGAAATCCGTGATCTCGATGCGCAGGTCCTGCCCCGGCGGCAGGTTCGCGCCCAGCTTCTTGAAGTGGTCGGAGATCTGGTCCAGCATCTCGTTGCGTTCCCAGGTCGGGAACGGCAGGTCGTGGAAATTCTCGGGGTGGATCCACGTCACGCTCACCGCGGCCGATGCATTGCCCGCGGCCAGCACCAGCAGGCCCGCCAGGGCCAGGGTTTTCATGAACGGTTTCATGATGTCTTCCTTTCGTGTTCCGTCATCCGTCATCTTTACCGGATAGGATTCTTATACGCCTGTTCCCAGGGCGTTGTCCGTTACAAGATCGTCAAAGTTTGTATCGAAATGTTAGTCGCCGCACAGGTGCCCCGGGCGCTTGCACAGCACAATCGAGGGAAGCGGTACAACCGAGCACAACGAAGGACACATCATGCCGGAAGGCCCGTCGCTGGTCATCCTCAAAGAACAGACAGCCCGTTTCGTGGACCAGGAGATCGTGCGCGCGGAAGGCAATACGTGGGCCATCGACACGACGCGCCTCGTCGGCCAGCCGGTCGTCGCGCTGCGCACGTGGGGCAAGCATTTCCTCATCCAGATGCCGACGATGGTCGTGCGCATCCATTTCCTGCTGTTCGGCACCTATCGCGTGGACGAGGGGCGCGACAAGCCCCCGCGCCTGTCGCTCGGCTTCGCGGACGGCGGCGAACTGAATTTCTATGCGTGCTCCGTGAAGGAAATCGACTGCGACATCGATGCCTATTACGACTGGGCCGCGGACGTGATGTCCGACGCGTGGGATCCCGCGAAGGCCCGCAAGAAATTAAGAGCGGCGCCGGACACGCTCGCCTGCGACGCCCTGCTCGACCAGGACATCTTCGCCGGCGTCGGCAACATCATCAAGAACGAGGTCCTGTTCCGCATCCGCGTGGACCCGCGCTCGACGGTGGGCGCGCTGCCGCCTGCCAAGCTGCGCGCGCTCGTACAGGAAGCGCGCCAGTACAGCTTCGACTTCCTCGAATGGAAGAAGGAATTCACCCTCAAGAAGCATTGGCTCGCGCACAACCAGAAGACCTGCCCCCGCTGCCACATCCCGTTCCACAAGGGGCACCTCGGCCGGACGAACCGGCGCAGCTTCTGGTGCGAGCGCTGCCAGAAACTGTATCAATGAGCCATCGACCACGGCGCAAATGACAGGGAAGCAACACGTTGCGACATTGTGACTTATTGCGCTGCGTCATTAATATTTCTTGTTGTTAATGGTCGCTGCCCATACTACAATCATTTCGAACTGGTGCTGCGTTATTGCAATGTCATTGCTCTTTCCCGAATATTAAGAGATTGGATCGTCATATGTCCTTCCTGTCCTCAACCGCGCCGAAGCTTGCACCATGGAGAGTCCTGCTCGTCGACGACGAACCGGACATCCATGACATCACCAAGCTCACACTCTCCCGTTTCCGCCTGGACGGGCGGAGCCTGTCGTTCCTGCACGCGTACAGCGGCGCGGAGGCGAAGGAGATCCTCGCGCGCGAGAAGGACATCGCCCTCGTGTTCCTGGACGTGGTCATGGAGCGCGAAGACAGCGGCCTGGAAGTGGCGCGCTGGATGCGCCAGGATCTGGACAACCAGTTCACCCGCATCGTGCTGCGCACGGGCCAGCCGGGCCAGGCGCCCGAGGAACGCGTGATCGTCGATTACGACATCAACGATTACAAGGAAAAGACGGAACTCGACCGCACCAAGCTGTTCACGACGACGTTCGCCGCCCTGCGCGCCTACCGCGACATCATGAAGGTCGAGGACGCCCGCCGCGTCCAGCAGAATTACCGCGAGGGCCTGGAGCGCGTGATTTCCGCGTCGGCCCACCTGTTCAAGCAGCGCAACCTGAAGGATTTCGCCAGCGGCCTGCTGCAGCAGGTCGTCGCTCTGTTGCGCCTGGAGCAGAGCATGCTGCTGCGCGTGGCCGGCGCCAGCGTGATCACGGGCGAAAGCCAGTACGAGATCCTCGCGCGCATCGGCGACGTGGGCGACCACACCATCGGCCCGGAACTGGTCGCCCAGCTGGACGAGGCACGCCACAACCGCATCTCCAAGCTGCACGGCGACACCTATGTCGGCTATTTCCCGAACAATAGCGGCAAGGCGTCGCTGCTGGTGCTCAAGGGTGTCGAGGAAATCGACGAGGTCGACGTGCAATTGCTCGACGTATTTTGCTCGGGCGTGGCCATTGCCTTCGACAACATCCTGCTGAACCAGGAAATCACGGACACGCAGGCCGAGCTGATCCTGCGCCTGGGCGACGTCGTCGAGTCGCGCTCGAACGAGGCCGGCAACCACGTGCGCCGCATGGCCCAGGTGTGCCATCTGCTGGCGCAGGAATCGGGCATGCCGGACGACGAGACGGCCGTGCTGATGCACGCGGCGCCGATGCACGACGTCGGCAAGATCGCCACGCCGGACGCCGTGCTGCTGAAGCCCGGCCGCCTCACGCCCGAGGAATGGGACATCATGAAGCAGCACCCGACCATCGGCCTGCAGATCCTGGACGGTTCGCAGCGCCCGATCCTGAAGGCGGCCGCCGTGATCGCCCACCAGCACCACGAGAAATGGGACGGCAGCGGCTATCCGCAGGGCCTGAAGGGCGAGGACATCCACCCGTACGCCCGCATCGTGGCCGTGGCCGACGTGTTCGACGCCCTCACCCACGAGCGCGTGTACAAGAAGGCGTGGCCGATCGACCAGGTGCGCGACTACCTGCACGAAGTGGCCGGCCAACACCTCGATCCCTACTATGTCGACATCCTGATCCGCAATCTCGACAAGGCGGCGGAGATCAACGAGCGGTGGCCGGACTGAACTAAAACGGTCAATCCACGACAAGCCCGACATTGTCGGGTAGTATGCTGGGCTTCGAGGCAACGTTGTCGCGACTGCCCTTCCTGCTCATGCGTATCCGAACCCGACTGCTGCTCCTGATTCTCGCGATCCTGGTGCCCGCCTTCGTCGCGGCGGTGCTGGCCGTCGGGTACGTCTACCAGGAAGAGCGGCATGCCCAGGAGACGAGCGTCAAGGAAGCCGTGCGCGCCTTCGCCCTCGTGGTCGACAACGAACTGGAAACGAAGGAAGGCATCCTGCGCGCGCTGGCGAACTCGCCCGCGCTGGCCCGCGGCGACCTCGACACCTTTTTCCACCACGCCAGCTCGCTCGCGCCGACCGCCGAGACGACGATCATCCTGTTCTCCCCCGACGGCCGCCAGCTGCTCAACACGCGCGCGGCGCCGGGCACGCCGCTGCCGACGCGGCGCGCATCGAACATCGACGACCTGATGCGGCGCGACGGCGCCGACCGCACGCTCGTGTCCGACCTGTTCGTGTCGCCGATCGGACGGCGCCACGACTTCGCGATCCAGGTGCCGGTGCACATCGACGGCCAGATCCGCTACTTTCTGTCGATGGGCGTGAACGCCGCCACGATGCAGGGCCTGCTGCTGGAACAGCGCTTCCCGGCGGAGTGGCAGGCCACGATCGTCGACCGCGGCGGACGCGTCGTCGCGCGCACGCTCGATCCGGACCTGTACCGGGGACGCCCCCTCAGCAGCGTGGCGATGGCGCAGTTCGCCGCCCGCCGCGAAGGCGTCTTCTCGAGCAACAACCTGGCCGGCATCCCCGTCCAAGCGTTCTACAGCACCGTGCCCGGATCGGACTGGAAGGTGCTCGTCAGCATCCCGACGGCGGACCTGCGCCGGGTGCCGCTGCACGCGGCGGCATTCCTCGCGGCGATCATGGCCGTGCTCCTCGTGCTGGCGTCGGTGGCCGCGCGCTGGTTCGCACGCCGCGCCGCCATCCCGATCGAATACCTGGGCCGCCGCGCCGAAGACCTGGGCGCCGGACGCGAAGTGCGCTACGAGCCGCAAGGCATCATCGAGATCGACGCGGTGGCGCAGCGCATGGCCGAGGCCAGCCGCCGGATCCTGACGGCGCAGGCCGAACAAGAGCATCGCGTGGCCGAAGCCGTCGCCGCCAGCGAGCGCGCCCAGACCGCCCTCGTGCGCGGCCAGAAACTGGAAGCCCTCGGCCGCCTCACGGGAGGCATCGCGCACGAATTCAACAACCTGCTGCAGACGCTGACGACGGCGCTGCAGCTGGCCGCGCTGACCGCGAACCAGCCGAAGGTGCTGAACCTGATCGACACGTGCAAGCGCACGGTCAGCCGCGCCACCGCACTCACGACGCGCCTGGGGTCGTTCGGCCGCCTGCAGGAGGCGCGCCTGCTGACGGTGGACCCGGCCGAACAGGTGCGCAGCTCCGTGCAACTGCTGCGCGGCGTGCTGCGCCAGGGCACACGCGTGGAAGTGCAGTGCGGCGACGACGTATGGCCCGTCACCATCGATCCCGTGCAGTTCGACCTCGCGCTGCTGAACCTGGCGATCAATGCGCGCGACGCCATGCCGGACGGCGGCCGCCTCGCCATCGAGGTGCACAACTGCACCCTGGAGCCGACCGTGGAACGCACGGGCGGCGACTACGTGCGCGTGCGCGTGACCGACACTGGCATGGGCATGCCGCCCGACGTGCTGGCGCGCGCGCTCGACCCGTTCTTCACGACGAAGCCGCCCGGCCAGGGCTCGGGTCTCGGACTGCCCCAGGCCTATGCCTTCGCCACCCAGTCGCGCGGGTGGCTGACGGTGGCGAGCACCGTCGGCGCGGGGACCGCGATCGACATCTACCTGCCGCGCTCGCAGCAACCGCTGTCGGCCGTGGCCGGACGCACGGACAGCCAGGTGCCGGGCCGCGGCAGCGGGCGCGTGCTGTTCGTGGAAGACGATCCACTCGTGCGCGAGGCCGTCGTGCGCGGCCTGGAGGATTGCGGCTTCGACGTGATGGTGGCGGCCGACGGCGACAAGGCGCTCGCCATGCTCGATGCCGGACTCGATGCCGACGTCGTGTTCTCCGACATCGTCATGCCCGGCAAGGTGAGCGGCATCGACCTGGCCAGCCTGCTGCGCGAGCGCCGCCCCGGCCTGCCCGTCGTACTGGCCACCGGCTACACCGAGCAGCGCGCCGTGATCCCGGGCGTGCAGGTACTTGCGAAACCCTACGAGATCGACCAGCTGGTCGAGCTGCTGGCCAACCTGTCCGCCGCCCGCTGACCCGTTACAGCGCCAGCGTCACGCGCTCGCCGCCGACGACGACCGTGCACATGGTGGCACCGAGCTTGCCGCCCGCCGCCGTGGCACAGTCGGCGCTGACAGGCTTGCCCTGCCAGTTGCCGTCGAAGCGTCCGTCGCCAGTGACGAGCGAGACCTCGTCGGCGATGACCTTGTCGCCATTGACGAAGATGTGGACGCGCGACGAATCGACCAGTTCGCCCCGGATGTTCAGCTTCCCGTCCCGGCTCGTGTACTGATTTCCGGCGGCCGGCGCGACAGCGGCGCAACCGGAGATTGTGACGGCCAGCGCGGCCGCAATCATGAAATTTGTTGACATCTTCTTTTCATCTCCGCCTATCTTCGCGGTTCTCTTCAGGAACTGGAGATGATACATATGTTCAGACGGAAATAAATATTCAAAACGATCAACTTGACATGTATTTTTTTGCAATGAAAAATGCGCGACGAGGCGTGTTCACAATGCCCCGTCCGACGGGCGTAGAATGCCTCCATGGAGGACAACCACATGCAGACCCTGCCCTTGCGTATCGGCGCCGGCCACGACCTGCGCGCCGCGCTCGACGCCCTCGTCGCGCAACATCACGTCGAAGCCGCCTTCGTCCTGCAGGGCATCGGCAGCCTGTCCGTCGCGCGGCTGCGCTTCGCCGGACGGTCGGAATTTACGGAATTGCGCGGCGACCTGGAAATCCTCACGTTGGGCGGCTCGCTGTCGCCGGACGGTCCGCACCTGCACGTGTCGGTGGCCGACGACGGCGGGCGGGTGCTGGGTGGCCATCTCGGCCCGGGCTGCATCGTGCGCACGACGGCCGAAGTGCTCGTCGCGCTGCTGCCGCGCCATCGCTTCCGCCGCGAGTTCGACCCGGCGACGGGCTTCGATGAGTTGTTCGTGAAGGCTTAGGACGATAAACCGATGCCGCAAAGCGCGCTTTCGCTTGCGGCACCGGCCACGATCACCGTATCAACTGTTCAGCGTGCTCCGGAGGCCGAGGATTTACGCCGTGAGCGAGCGATGCCCGCAAACGCCAAGCCGAAGAGTGCGAGTGTCGACGGCTCGGGAACGGACGCCGCCGAATCCACCTCGAAGGCACCGGGTGTCATCCCGGATGGCGAGAACCACCCGGACCCGTCATTGATGGCATGGGCATTCATATCGCCGGTTGAATTCCAGTTCCACGCGACGGCATTGCCCATGCCGCCCAGGCTTGCGGTAATCCAGTACTCGGTCCCGGCGAGGAGCGTCAGGTTCAGGCTCGAGTTCAGGACCACGGGCGCATTGTTGTTACCCAACAAGCCCAGGCTGCCAGGGGCCAGCAACCAGCTTTCCAGTACGGCGCCGGGCGCATTGCCGCTGTCGGACGTGAGGCTGATCGTCAGCGACGTGCCCTGGGAACCGGGAAAGACTTCGGAGAGCGCGATCCTGAGCGAACCGAACACCGCGTTCTGGATGGGCGCGAAGCTATCCCCTTCCGAGTAAATGCTGCCATCGAACCCGTCGCCCACGACGTTGCCGCTGCTGACGTTATATGTGGAGCCCGGGCCGAAGTTGGAAAAAATAACGTCGGCCAACGCATGAGACGATATGCCCATGCTCAGCACGCACATCCCCAGGTACTTGGAAAGATTAATCAAATATTTTTTCATGAAAATCCCCTTCTTGTGTGCCATGAAAATCAGCCGGATTTCGAGAAGACATCCGGCCCGATCGTTGATTATGGGACGGAGGTAAATACCGGGAATGACGGAATCCCCGCCCCCACCGCAACGACGGAATACCGGCCAGACGGCAGGCCGGCAGGCGTATTAAAGTTGACCGTTTCGGGCCCTGGGCCGACATCGGTATGACTCCAATTCGTCGAACGGGTGTAATACACCAGGCCGGTCACCGTGTTCGTCAAGCGGATAATCGGATAATTTTCATCGCTTTCGGCATCGTCACCATAGCTTGATCCCGACGACTGGCCATTGAGCTGCTTCCCACCGAGCGTAAAACTGCCGCCGCCGTTATTGATGATCTGATTGACGACGGGCCGCATCGCCGGATTCACCGGTCCGTCCGGCGTATACACCCATAATTGGTTGAAGCCGTCCGTGAGGAGCAATTGCCCGGTTGGAAGCATCAACATACGTGCTACGAAGCACGGGACCTGATCGAGTTGGTTCTGAAGCGCTGCCGGCACGCCGGGAAGCGGCGTAATCGTGTTCGTGCTCGGGTTGAAGTCGAACAGGTGGGTTGGCGTACTAAACAGCGCGGACGTGGGGCTCGCGGCATAAATGACATGCCCATTTGGCAGGATTGCCGCAGGGGCATCATAAGCACCCCAGCCAGGATTCGAGGGGCCGGCAGACCACGTATTCGTCGAGGGGTTATAAAAAGCCGTGTTCTCGTTTGCGCCAACCTGGAAAATCCGCCCATCCTGCAAACGGAGCGCAGGACCCATTTCAAAACCAAGGAAAGCGCTGCTCAGCTGCGGGATAGTCCCGTTGGCCGTACCGTTACTCGGGCTGATATCGACCCAAGTATTCGTTGCGGGATTGAAGGTCTCGGCGTACGCGCCGCCGGTGGCGATGCTGCGAAACAGGTCGTACGTGAGGACCCGTCCATTGCCCGTTTTTACCCAGGTTTCTTCATCGCTCCGGTCGTTGTTCACCTTGCTGATCGGCGGACCCCAGCTGTCGGTCGCAATATCGTAGAGCCGACTCGTGTTGTTCACCAAATTCCCGGCAAGGATCTTGTCCCCGTTCAGCAGCATCGATGGATCGTCACCAAAACATCCCGACGGACATTCAGGCTGGGGCGGGTATGGCGCGATCGGGGACCAGGTGTTCGTCAGCGGGTTGTAGACTTCGCCCGTGTTCGTCCATGTCGGATTGCCATTGACGTATTCGCCGCCCAGTACCCACAACCTGCCGTCACGCAGGACGTGAGAGGCGAAATAAAGCCGCGCAACACTCGTCGGCGCGGTCAGGGAAAACGTCCCGGCGATATAACTGCCAAGCGCATTAGGGGATAGTATTTGCCACTGAGCACCATTGCCCTGCATCATCACCCGCCCGTCGCTCAGCAATAACATCGTGCCGCTGCCGGCGGGTGCGAAATTGGTCACGGGGGTCCAGCTTGCCGCGTAGCTCGCTCCGCTACTGGCCGCGAGCAGGGTGAAGATCAACAATATCCGTCTCAGGATACGCAAGCGCACTGCGTCGGCCCAGGCATGAACCGAATTTCCCAATCGATTTTCCATATATCCTCCGGTGTGACTGCGCAAAATCTCCTCAAAATCTCCCATTTACGCGTGCCGCTCAGTGCATTGACATATCAACGGCTTGGCTTGATTCAATCGACAATGGCCATGCGGATTATGCAATTGAGCTAGCTCTTTTGCATATTACCGCCCGGATGCACGCCAGCGGAACGTAAGCAAACAATATGCCAAAAATACTAATCCGTAGTTTTCAATTAGTTAGACGAAGCAATGCAAAGTAATTTCACTAACTGTAAATATTCTCGACAAAATCTTCCCCATTCGCCATAACAAACGGAAACTATTCCGGCTTGTTGAATTTAACGCTGGATGCATAAAAAAATACCAGCGCCGATGCAGGCATAGTACCGACCAGGTCAAATGCGATGCATTCGGCTGCGAGAAGCCATGTGCCACTCGGGAACAAAAAGATTCCTCGAACAATTGCGGCAGACGTAACCAGGGCAATCCGCGCTCACCTAGGCAGTCAAAATAAAAAAGCGATATGAAATAAGAGTAGAAAAATGGTTTCTGCCAAATTCTTTTGGCAAAACAAAACTTTTCCAGCAGAACACTATTTAAAACGACCGGTTTTTAAGCTGTCGTCCGCTGGTAACACACGCCGCGCGAATGACATTGCTATGTCCGTTTCCGCACTGAACGGTCTGTTGTGCGAACTTAAGCTTGAGGGGAAAACAACACCGCCGTCGACGCGCAGAGACCGATCATGACCACATCCACTTCCACACCCGCAGGCGCCGCGACGGACGACGGCCCGGCACCCAAGCCCGCGCCGCTGTCGCTCGCCGCGTGGAAGCAGTTCGTCAACGTGGCCAAGCCGTACTGGCTCGGCGAAGAAAAGAAACGCGCCTGGACGATGCTGGTGCTGCTGATCGTCCTGATGGTCGTCGACACCAAGCTGGCCGTCATGCTGAACAACCAGACCGGCGAGCTGACCTCGGCGCTGGCCGCACGCAACGGCGATCGCTTCTGGACGGCGGTGCGCGCCTGCCTGTTCATTCTCGCGTTCGCGGTGCCGACGTACGCCTTCTATTACTACATGCGCGACGTGTTCGCGAACCAGTGGCGGCGCTGGCTCACGGGCCGCTTCCTCGACGGCTACCTGGCGGGCCGCAAATACTATGCGCTGGGCGCGGGCAGCGCGATCGACAATCCGGACCAGCGCATCAGCGAAGACATCAACACGTTCACGGGCCGGTCCATCAACTTCCTGCTGATCTTCCTCGGGTCGATCATGCAGCTGGTGGGCTTCAGCGCCGTGCTGTGGTCGATCTCGCACGTGCTCGTGGCCGTGCTGGTGGCGTACGCCGTCACGGGCAACATCGTCGCGCTGTACTTCTTCGGCAGCCCGCTGATCCAGCTGAATTTCTGGCAGCTGCGGCGCGAAGCCGATTTCCGCTTCAGCCTCGTGCGCCTGCGCGAGAACGCCGAGTCGATCGCGTTCTACCGCGGCGAAGGCCAGGAGCGCACGCGCATCGACGCCACGTTCGACAAGGTCATCCGCAACTTCGCGCGGTTGATCAGGAAACAGCGTTCGCTGAACTTTTTCCAGCGCACGTTCAGCCAGCTCACCGTCGTCCTGCCATACGGCATCCTGGCCGGCGGCGTGCTGTCCGGCGAACTCGAAGTGGGCCGGGCGACGCAGGCGGCGGGCGCATTCACCGCGGTGCTGGGTGCCGTCGGCGTCATCGTCGACAACTTCGAAAGCCTCAGCCGCTTCGTCGCCGGCATCGGCCGCCTGCAGGCGTTATCGGCTCTCGTGCTGCCCGGCGCGGCGCCCGCGGCCGCGGCCAACGACGAGCGCCCGTGCATCCGGATGACGCCGTGCACGCACCTTGCGCTGGACGCGCTGACCCTGTGCCCGCCGCAATCCGACCGCGTGCTGATCAAGGATCTGAGCCTCGTCCTGAAGCCGGGCGATGCCCTCCTGATCACGGGCGACAGCGGCTGCGGCAAGAGTTCGCTGCTGCGCGCGATCGCAGGCCTGTGGCGGGAAGGCAGCGGCGTCATCCACCATCCGCCGGCCGACGACGTCTTCTTCCTGCCCCAGCAGCCGTATCTGCAGTCGGGCACCTTGCGCAGCCAGCTCATCTACCCCAGCGTCAGCACGGACCAGAGCGACGAGCAGCTGCTGGAGATCCTCGACCTCGTCCACCTGCCCCGGCTGGCCGACCGCGTGGGTGGCCTGGACGCCGTGCACGATTGGGACAAGCTGCTGTCGGTCGGCGAACAGCAGCGCCTCGCCTTCGGCCGCGTGCTCGTGCACAAGCCCGCGATCGTCATCCTCGACGAGGCGACGAGTGCGCTCGACAGCGGCAACGAAGCGTCGCTGTACGCGCGCCTGCGCGACAGCGGCGCCACGCTCGTCAGCATCGCCCACCGCGCCGGCGTACTGCGCCACCACACGCACGTGCTGCACCTGCACGGCGACGGCGGCTGGGCCATGCACGATGCCTGCAACTACCGGTTCGACGAGCCAGCCGCCAACGCGCCTGCCGTCGAGTCCATGCCGGTGGCGCTGCAGCCCGTTGCCGCGACATTCGTCGGGTAGGGCTAGAATGTCCGGTCCGACATCATCCTGAAGACGACCGTGACCATGCTGAACTTTTCCCAACCGGCGCTCGACGACGCCACCATCGCCGCCATGGCCGACACGATGCGCACGGGCTGGATCGCCAGCGGCCCGCGCGTGCTGGAATTCGAGCGCGCGCTGTCCGCCACGTTCGGCGGCCGGCCCACCCGCACGTTGACCTCCGCGACGGGCGCGATGGAACTGGCGCTGCTGGCTTGCGGCATCGGGCCGGGCGACGAAGTGATCACGTCCACGCAGAGCTTCTTCTCGACGATGAACATGATCGTCAAGGTCGGTGCCCGCCCCGTGTTCGTCGACTGCGACCTCGTCACGCGCGCGATCGACCTTGACCAGGTGGCCGCCGCCATCACGCCGCGCACGAAGGCGATCGTGCCCACGCACTTCCCCGGCGCTTTAGGCGACATGGATGCGCTGTACGCGCTGGCGCGCCGGCACGGCCTGCGCGTGATCGAGGACGCGGCCCTGGTCCAGGGCTCGACGTGGAACGGGCAGCCCGTCGGCAGCTTCGGCGACATCGCCACGTTCTCGTTCCACCCCAACAAGAACATGACGACGATCGAGGGCGGCGCCATCGTCGTGCCCGACGAGGCGATGGCGCGGCGCATCGAGGTGCTGCGCTTCCACGGCATCGAGCGCCTGCCGGACGACACGCGCGACGTCGCCGTCGCCAGCGGCAAATACAATATGTCGGACGTGTCGGCCGCGATCGGGCTCGCGCAACTGGCGCAGCTGCCGGGCTTCCTGGCGCAGCGCCAGCGCCAGGCGGACCGTTATTTCGACGCGTTCCCCGCCATCGATGGCGCCGTGCTGCCGCCGCGCGACGTGCCGGGCCAGAGCTGGAACATGTTCTGCGTGCTGCTGCCGTATGAAGCGCTCGGCACGACGCGCCAACGCTTCCGCGCCGCGCTGCGCGAACGGGGCATCGCGACGGGCCTGTCGTACGAACCGTCGCACCTGACCACGCTCGGCCGCAGCCTGGGCTGGCGCGACGGCCAGTTCCCCAACGCGGAGCGCATCGGCCGCGAGACCGTCACGATTCCCCTGCACTGCGGGATGACGGAAGCGGACGTCGACCGCGTATGCGCCGCGATCGCTGCCGTTCTCGAATAGACTCAGGCCGCCTTCAGCACGGGCCGCGCGGCCTTGCGCGGAAAGCGCAGGTGGTAGCGCAAGCCCTGCCCCGGGCTGCTCTCGACGCGCAGCGAACCGCCGAGCACATTGGTCGCGAGGTTGTACAGGATGTGGCCACCGAGGCCGCTGCCGCCGCTGCCGCGCTTCGTCGTAAAGAACGGATCGAACAGCTTGGCCAGCGTCTCCGCGTCCATGCCGGCACCATCGTCGGCATAGTCGAAGACGACGTGGTCGCCGTCGAGCGCCGCGTGCACGGTGATGTGGCCGCGCTGGTCGCGCTCGAAGCCGTGCATCAGCGAATTGACGACCATATTGGTGACGATCTGCGACACGGCGCCGGGGAAGCTCTCCAGCACGAGGTCTTTCGGGCAGTCGACGGCGACTTCGATCGGCCGGCCCTTCAACTTCGGCTGCAGCGACAACAGCACCTCGTTCAGGTAAGTGCCCAGGTTGAAGCTGCGGATGTCGTCCGACGACTGATCGACAGCCACCTGCTTGAAACTGCGCACGAGGGCCGCCGCCCGCTGCGTGTTCGTCGTCATGATGCGCAGCGACTGGTCGACGATGTCGAAGAACGCATTCAGGCTGTCTTCCGTCATCGCACCGGCCGCCAATTCCTCGCGCGTCAGCTTGAGTTCCTGCACGAGGTGGCTCGTGGCCGTCACGCAGATGCCCAGCGGCGTGTTGATCTCGTGCGCGACGCCGGCGACCATCTGACCCAGCGACGCCAGCTTTTCCTTGCGCACGAGTTCCGACTGCGCTTCCTGCAACTGGTGCAGCGCCTGTTCCAGCGCGGCGTTCTGCTGCTCCAGCCGTTCCTTCGCCTTGCGGATCGCGCGGTCGGCCTGCATGCGCGCGATGGCCACCGCCACGTGGCTGGAGATGAACGCCAGCAGGTCGAGGTCGGCCTTCGTGTAGACGACGGTCGGGTCGTAGCTTTGCACGACGAGCACGCCGTACGCCTTGTCGTGCACGAGCATCGGCGCGCCGATCCAGCTGGCGATGTCCGTGCTCCCCAGCGGGTGCTTCACCTTGCCCGCCGCATGCAGGCGCGCGAAGCTGCCGGCGTCGTGAAGCTGCGCCTGCTTCGTCTGCAGCACGTACGACACCATGCCCATGCCGAACGGGAAGCGCTGCTGCGGGGCCTCGTTGTCCTTTTCGTCCGCAAAATACGGGATGCTGATCTCGCCCGTGTCCGGGTGCGTGAGCGCGATGATGAAGTTCTTCGCCATCATCAGCTCGCCGATGATGCCGTGCAGGTTCGCGGCCAGCACGTCCGGCTCGAGGGCGGCCGCGGACAGGTCGGCGATCTGGTACAACGCGTGCTGCACCTGCTCCGCGCGGCGCCGCTCCGCGACCTCGCGCGCGAGCGCGCGCGTGCGCTCCTGGACGGCGCGCTCGAGGCGGTCCATGCTTTGCAGGCCTTGCAGTGCGTTCGACACGTGGTTCGCGATCAGCGCGAACAGCGCCTGGTCTTCCTCGCTGTACCTGTGTTCCGGCACATAGCTCTGGATGACGATGGCGCCCAGGATCTCGTGCTGCTGGTCGAGCAACGGGCAGCCCATCCAATGCTCGGCGAGGCTGCCCCTGCCCCACGCCATGCCCGTCTCGCGCTCGCGCATCTCGTCGCCCGTCATCGTGAGCGCCTGCTTGTTGAGCATCACCCACGCCGTCGGCGATTCGTCGGGCGAGGCGAGCCGCACGCGCTCGTCCGGGCTCGGCCCTTCATCGCGCGCATCGGCGAAGTAGACGAAGCGGACCGTGTCATCTTCCCGTTCCGCCAGGGCCACGTAGAAGTTTTCCGCGTACATGATGCGGCCCAGCGCGCGGTGCACGGCGCCGATGAACTCAGTGACGTCGGTGCAGCTGGCGGACAAGTGCCCGATGCCGAGCAGCATGGCCTGCACAGTTTCCAGGCGGGCAAGACGGTCTTCCATCGATTCCCCTTATCGGATCAAAATGATGCGTTCGGGAAATATTATCAGCTCACGCTGCTCTTGCGGGGATTGTGTCGTGGAAATACACCGTAGGGTGGACGGGTCCCCCGTCCACGCGTCCATCCATCGTTAAAACGGCCGGAGACTCAACCGTACGTTGAACGCGTGGACGGCGGAGCCGTCCACCCTACCGCGGTGCGCGGAAATTGTTCTCGATCCAGGTATGCGCCGATGCCGGCGACAGCTTGAACGCGGGGTCCACGCGCACCTGCGCGACGCGCTCGCCCATCGGGTCGAAGGCGCTCAGCAGCGCGTACGGATTGTCCTCGTCCGGCACGATGTCGAGCGTCACCTTCAGCTCGCCGTCATCGGTGGAGACGACGGTGCTCTTGTGCAGCCGCGCGTGCAACTGCTGCTCGTGGCGGCGGATCACTTCGGATGCCGTCTTGACGAGCGTGTGAAACGCGCTGACGTCGAGCGGCTTCGGGTTCTTCTTGTCGCGCCCCATGGTCCATGGGCCGACGAGGGCGGGTTCCGATTCGCCGTCCTTGTACATCGCGACGGCCCAGCCGTCGTCGTCCTCGTTCTTGATGACGCGCGCGGTCCAGCCGTTGCCCTGCCACAGGCGGGGCTCCTGGACGGGCGCATCGTCGTCGTGGTCGTGGTCGTCGTGGTCGGAAATATGATCGTTCATTCTTGCGTGCTCAGGCTTGCGGGCGGGCGCCCAAAGGCAAGATCATAGGCGTTCGCGGCGCACTGGACAAGCGCCGATTCCCTTGGAACGCAAGAATGACAGGGCCCGCTAGATGATGCGCAAATCGGGGCCGCGCGGCGGTACGATCGGGGGGCCGGGCGGCGTGCGACGCGGGTCGATCGCCGGCGACGGAATCTGGCTCTTGAACGGGTTGATGATGATGGGCGGAATCGCCGGCGGTGCCGAGGGCGGGTTCTTGTGGCCGGCCGCGTGCTGACTGCGGGTATTGAAAATCCACTGCATAGATTGCCTCCTGCAACAGAGCAGGCTGTCAGTATAGACGTCGAGTCCAGCATTGCAAGGCTTGATTTCCGGCCACTTTTTGCCGCTACGCCAGCGCGCGGTCGAGCAACTCGATCCAGTGCTCGACAGGCACGTCCGACCCCGACTGCAGGTGCGTGATGCAGCCGACGTTGGCCGAGACGATGCGGTCCGGCCCCGTCGCCTGCAGCCTGGCCAGCTTGTCGTCGCGCAGCACGTGCCCGCCCTACCGGGGCTGATTCTTGTCGCGCAGCAGGTCGGCCAGGCTGCGCGGCGCGGGCTTCAGCGGGGCGCGGTGCGCCGTCCACCCCAGCTGGTCGTTCGGTGCCAGCGCGCGCAGCCGCGTGGCCGCCCAACGGAACATGCGATACACACGGGGCCGGGCGAACGCGCCGCGCCAGAAGCGCCAGACGAGGCGTTCGCCGCGGCTGTATTTCGCGCCCTGCCCGCGCAGCGGATGTTCGACCTCGGCATCGGGGTTACGGTTCGCCTCCGTGCGCAGGCGCACGAGCAGTTGCGGGATCGGGATGCGCACGGGGCAGACGTCGCCGCACGCGCCGCACAGGCTCGACGCCGTGGCGATATCCGCCGTCGACTCGAGGCCCAGCAAATGCGGCGACAGGATCGCGCCGATCGGCCCCGGATACGTCGTGCCGTACGCATGCCCGCCGATGCGACCGTAGACGGGGCAATGGTTCATGCACGCGCCGCAGCGGATGCACTGGAGCGTCGCGCGCAGCTCTTCGTCCGCATACGCCTGCGTGCGGCCGTTGTCGAGCAGGACGAGGTGCAGTTCGCGCGGCCCGTCCAGTTCACCCACGCGGCGCGGACCCGAGATCAGGTTGCAGTACGTCGTGATGGGCTGGCCGGTGGCGGAGCGCGTCAGCAGGCTCGCGAGCGGCACGATGTGCTCGAGCTTTTCCACGACCTTCTCGATGCCCATGATGGCGATGTGCACGTCCGGCACGGTGGTCGACAGGCGGCCATTTCCCTCGTTCTCGACGAGCCACAGCGTGCCCGTGTCGGCCGCGGCGAAGTTCACGCCGGACAGGCCGATGTCGGCATCGACGAACGCGCTGCGCAACGTGAGCCGTCCCGTCTGGATCAGCTGGTCCACGTCTTCCGTGTACGCGGTGCCCGGGATGTGCTGCGCGAACAGCGCGCCGATGTCGGCACGCGTCTTGTGAATCGCGGGCATCACGATGTGCGACGGCTTTTCGCCCGCCAGCTGGACGATGTATTCGCCCATGTCCGATTCGAGACACTCGATGCCGCGCTCGGCCAGGTAGTGATTCAGTTCGATTTCTTCGCTCGCCATCGACTTGCCCTTGACGATGCGCCGCGCGTGGCGGTCGACGGCGATGCCGTGGATGATCGCGTTCGCTTCCTCCGGCGTGGCGGCCCAGTGCACATGGGCGCCGGCCGCCGTCAGCTTGGCTTCCAGCTGCTCGAGCAGCGCGGGCAGCTTGACCAATGCGTTCTTGCGCACCGCTTCGCCGAGGTCGCGCAGCTGCTGCAGCTCGTCGTCGTCGCCGAACTGGCTGCGCCGCTTGTCCTGCAGGAAGGTCATCGCGCCGCGAAAGCTCTGGCGCAGATGCGGGTCGGCGAGGGCCGCGCGGCTGCGCGCGTGGAAATCCTGCGGCGGCACGAATTGCAATGGAGACGTCGTCATGCCGGGTTCCTCTCGTCGGTGACGATCACGACCCACGTCCAGCGCGGACCGTGCGCGCCGAAAGCGAGCGTCTGCTGGATGTCGGACGTCTTCGACGGCCCCGTCGCCAGCACGAGGTTCGTCGGCATGCCGTCCTGCCAGCGCTCCGCGTGCAGCGCCTGGTGCAAGTCGGCGTGCAGCGTGCGCGCGTGGACGAGCGCGATGTGCAGCGGCGGTACCAGCGACACCGTGCGCGGCGTGACGGCATCCGGTGCCAGCACGAGCGTGCCCGTGGCCGCGATGCCCGAGCGCGCGACGGTGAAGCCGGCATCGACCGTGTCGAACAGCTCTTCTTTCCAGGCTTCCAGCGGGCGGTCGAACGCGACCGCCTCCACGCTCGGCGGCAGCGCGGCACGCAACGCGCGGCCTTCCGGCGTCGCGGCATCGACGACGATGCGGCGCACGCCCGCCTGCTCGATACGTTCGGCCAGCAGCGCGGGCCACGCGTCGGCCGCCATGCACCAGGCTTGCGCGCGCACGGCGTGCAGCGCGTCCTGCATGCGCTGCGCGAGCGTGCACGGCGCGGTCGCCGCTTCCGCGCGGCGTGCGTCGAAATGGGCATCGATGCGGCGTTCGAGATCGGCGGTGCCGGCAGCGCGCGCATTGGCTGCGCGCAGGCCCCCGAGGATGCTGTCGCGCGCCGTCATGCCTGGTTCCCCATCCGGCGCCACAGGAAGCTGGCCAGGTGTTCGACGTCGAACGGCGCCCCCTCGTGGCGCGCCGCGTGCCCGATGTTGAGCAGGCACGCGCAGTCGGCCGACACGACGCGGCCGCATCCGGTCGCGCTCACGGCCGCGACCTTGTCCTTCACCATGGCGCCGGAAATATCGGCATGCTTGATGGAGAACGAGCCGCCGAAGCCGCAGCATTCGGGTTCGCGCTCGTGGTCCACGCGCGTCACGCCGGGCAAGGCATCCAGCAGCGCCACGCCGTGCGCGCGCGTGCCCATCTCGCGCCGCGCCGAGCACGATGTGTGCAGCGCGACTGCCTCCGGTGACGCGGACGTTCCCGCGAGCGAGGTCCAGCCCAGCACGCACGTCAGGTATTCGGCGAACTCGAACACGCGCTCGGCCAATGCCTGCGCTTGCGGGCCCAGGACGGGGTCGTCGCGGAACAGTTCCGGCCAATGCTTGCGCATCATGCCGGCGCAGGAGCCGGACGGGACGATCACGGGCCAGTCGTGCGGGAACAGGTCGAGCTGGGCGCGGGCGACGGCGCGCGCCTCGTCCGGATTGCCGCTGCTCCAGGCGGGCTGGCCGCAGCAGCTCTGGCCGCGCGGATAGTGGACCGTGATGCCGGACGCCTCGAGCACGCGCACGGCGTCGAGGCCGGCCTGCGGCATGAACAGGTCGATCACACAGGTGGCGAACAGATAGATGTCGCCGGCGGGCGGACGGTCGTAGCGGGTCATGCTTTGCCTCCGGTTCGTGGATACGTTTTTCTTTTTGTTGGCAGATATTTCCAGTAATCTGCATGCATGACAAACTGGTTGGGCCAGGGAAGGAATAGACGTGGCGACATCGAATCGGCGGGCCGGCGGGCGGGTCAACGCGGTCACGCGCGGGCTGGAGGACGCCTTGCTTGACGGCACATTCCCCGCGAATTCACGGCTGCCATCGGAGCGCGAGCTCGCGGAACGCTACGCCGTGTCGCGCAACACGGTGCGTGAGGCGATCCAGCAACTGGGGGCGCGCGGCCTCGTGCAGATTCGGCCGCGTAGCGGCGTGTTCGTGTCCGACCAGTTGCGCACGGGCGCGCCGGCGTCGCCCTGGGGCCAGCTGATCGCCGACAGCCCCGCGCGGCGCGAAGACATCCTGGAATTCCGCCGCGTACTCGAAGGTGCGACGGCGTATTTCGCCGCGTTGCGCGGCACGGACGACGACCTCGAACGCATCCGCGGCGCGATGGCTCGGCTCGACCAGGCGCGGCGCGCAAGCGACCATGCGGGCGAATCGCGCATCGACGTCGAGCTGCACGAGGCGATCGCGAAGGCCTCGGGCAACAGCATGTTCCTGCACCTGCACAGCAGCATCACGAAGATGATGCGCGAGCACATCATCCGCAACGTGGACGGCTTGCGCGAACTGAACCAGTCGGTGTCGGAGACCCTGTCGCTGCAGCACCGCACGATCTGCGACGCGATCTGCGCGCGCCGCCCGGAAGAGGCGCGCACGGCGATGCAGACGCACATCGACTACGTGCGCAGCCGGTTCGACGTCGACGGGGACGACTGACCGGAGAGCTGGTTGGACCAGCCGCGCGGGCGCGCCGTTCGTCGTCGCAGGCAGCCCTCCGGCCCTCTAAACATGCAGCTTGTCGCAGTCCGGTGGAGGCGCGCGGGACGTACAGATACAGTACGACCATGCCGACAACGACATGAGCCGGCCAACAAGACACCACGAGGACCCATCATGAAAAAGACCGCCGCCATCATCATCCTGTTCCTGTTCGCCCTGCTCGTCTGGAACGTGTTCACGTTCGGCGACAGCGTCGTCAACATCGATGGCGAGGACTTTGGCGGACCGCTGGGCGCCCTGCTGGCGACGTTCTTCGCGGGTGGGGGGCTGCTGCTCGCGGGCGTGATCATGCTGTTCGTGGGCGGCGTGCTCGCGGTGGTGTTCGCCGGCGTGGGCATCCTGTGTATCGGCGGCCTGGCCCTCGGCGCCTGCGTGCTGGCGCTGATGGTGTCCCCGTTGCTGCTGCCGCTGCTGGTGCCCGTCGCGATCGTATGGTGGCTCGTGAGCCGGTCGCGCAAGCACCGCGTGATGCAGCAACCCGTCTAAATCCCTTCCACCAGCCGCATCGCGAACACGATCGGCAACCCGGCCGCGATGACCTTGCGCGCGGCCGCCCCGTGGTCGTACGGCACGCGGAAATACTGGATCTCGCGCGCCCCGTCATCGAAGATCGCATAACAAGCCGCGTTGTTCTGGTCGCGCGGCTGGCCCACGGCGCCCGGCAGCACGAGGTACTGGTGCTGCGGCTGCAGGGCGATGGCTTCTCCCGCGTGCGGCACGTGGCGGCCCATGCGGCCGTCGTCGGCGCGGCGGTACAGCGCCGGCATGTGCACGTGGCCGGAAAACACGATGCGGCTGCCGGCGGCGCGGATGCTGCGCTCGGCCGCGGCGACGTCCGTCACGTATTCCCACTGCTGCGGCGCATGCGCACTGGCGTGCACGAAGAACGCGTTGCCCTGCTTGTGCGTCAGCGGCAGCGCCGCCAGGAACGCGAGCTGGTCGGCGTCCAGTTGGCCGACCGTCCAGGCGATGACTTCGCGCGCCTCCGCGTGCATGCGCGACGTGGGCGGGTGCGTGGCGGCGTAATCGTGGTTGCCCTGCACGGCGATGGCGCCCCGTGCCACGTACTCGATCACCGTGCGCACGACCCAGGCCGGATCGGCGCCGTAGCCGACAAAGTCTCCCGTGAACGCGTACTGGTCGACGTGCTGCTGCGCCGCGTGCGCGAGGCAGGCCTCGACGGCTTCGCGGTTCGCGTGCAGGTCGGTCAGCAGGGCGAGGCGCATGAGAGGGTCACGCGCCCGCGCGCTCCTGTGCGTACTGCGCGTAGCCGCGCGCGCGCAGCTCGCACGCGGGGCACTTGCCGCAGCCATGGCCCCACGCATGCGGTGCGCCCCGCTCGCCCAGGTAGCACGTGTGCGTCTCGAAGCGGATCAGGTCGACGAGCGCCTCACCGCCGCACGCCTCGGCCAGTTGCCACGTCTGCTTCTTGTCGATCCACATCAGCGGCGTCTCGACCTTCAGCCGCGTCGCCATGCCCAGGTTCAGCGCGACCTGCAGCGCCTTCATCGTGTCGTCGCGGCAGTCGGGGTAGCCGGAGAAGTCCGTCTCGCACATGCCGCCCACGAGCACGTTCAGGCCGCGGCGGTACGCGACCGTCGCCGCCACCGTCATGAACAGCAGGTTGCGGCCGGGGACGAACGTGTTCGGCAAGCCGTTGGCCTGCATCGCGATCTCGACGTTGCTCGTCAGTGCCGTGTCGGAGATGCGCGCGATCAGCGACAGGTCGATCAAATGGTCTTCGCCGAGGCGCTGGTCCCACGTGGCGGACAGCGCGCGCATCTTCGCCAGCACGGGCGCGCGCACGTCCAGTTCGATCGCATGGCGCTGGCCGTAGTCGAAGCCGATGGTCTCCACGCGCTCGTAGCGCTGCAGGGCCCAGGCCAGGCAGGTGGTGGAATCTTGTCCGCCGCTGAACAGGACGAGCGCGGTGTCGGGTGGGTGCATAGTGGATTTCCTGAAGTAATTGTCGAGCGAGGCGTCCGACATCACATTTGACAATCAGTTAAGATGTCGCCGGCATATTGACGAATGGAGCGACATGTTTCCCGCACGACCCGACCCATGCACGGCGATGGCGCCGGCGCGATCACGAATTTTGGCACAAATCGTGCTGGCCGTGAACGCGCTATGCCTTGCTCCGGTCGCGGCCGCGCAGGACGAGCCGGCGCAAGGTCAGCCGGCACCGGCGCCCGCCGACGTCGCGCCGTCCCGCGCCATCGACTACGACGTCCGCATCGACGCGCCGCGCCAGCTGCGCGAGCTGCTGGAGAATAACCTCGACCTGATGCGCTGGCGCGGCAACCCCCGGCTCGACCGCGAACAGCTGCTGCGCCTCGTGCGCGCGGCGCCCGAGCAGATCAAGACCTTGATCGCCACCGAAGGCTATTACAGCCCGACCGTGTCCGCCGACCTCGACACGTCCGGCACGAAGCCGCTCGCGCTCATCGACGTCGTGCCGGGCGACCCCGTCACCGTGGGCGACGTCGACATCGAGCTGCGCGGCTTCGTCCCGTTCGACAAGGGCAGCGCCCCGATCGACGCGGCCGCGCTGCGCAACCGCTGGACCCTGCCCGTCGGCGCGCGCTTCCGCACGGCCGACTGGGAAGCGGCCAAGCGTGGCCTCGTGCGCCAGATCGCGCAGACGCGCTTCCCGCGCGCGCAGCTGCTGGAGTCTTCCGCCACCGTCGACCCGGACACGCACCGCGCGCTGCTGAAGGTCGTCATCGACAGCGGCCCGGACGCGCACTTCGGCGGCCTCGAGATCGAGGGCCTGAAACGCTACCCGCCCAGCGTCATCACGAACCTGAACACGATCCGCCCCGGCGACGAATACAGCGAGGCCGCGCTGCAGGCGCTGCAGGGCCGGTTGCAGGACACCGGCTATTTCAGCGGCGTCGAGGTGAGCGCCGACATGTCGTCCGTGATCGCGTCGCAAGTGCAGGACCTGAAGGAGAACGAGGCCCCGACGCCGCAGCCGCCGAGCCCACCGGCCGTGCTGCCCGTGCTCGTGCGCGTCACGGAGAACAAGCGCAAGAACGTCGCGCTGGGCCTCGGTTACTCGACCAACACGGGCGCCCGCGCGCAGGCCGAATACGACGACCTGAACGTGTTCGGCAAGCGCATGAAGAGCAACGTGCTGTACGAGCAGAAGCACCAGGCCGCGAAGGCCGAGTTCTACCTGCCCACGACGACGGGCGGCTACAACAACAGCTTCGGCGCCGGCTACGACCGCCTCGACGCCAACGGCCAGATCACGCGCACGACGAGCGTGCACGCCAAGCGCGCGTGGGGTTCGCCGCTGCTGGAAAAGACGCTCACCCTGGAAGCGCTGACCGAACAGGTGACCATCGACGACATGCCGACGACGCGCGTAAAAAGCGTGCCGCTGACGTTCTCGATCACGAAGCGCCACCTGGACAGTCTCGTGCAGCCGACCCGCGGCTATATCGTCAACGCGCAGGTCGGCGGCGCCGTGCTGCCCGTGCTGACGGACGAGAAATTCTTGCGCGTCTACACGCGCGCCCTGGGCTACAAACCGGTCGGCGACGCGGGCACCCTGATCGTGCGCGGCGAATTCGGCGCCGTCGGCTCGAAGGACAAGAACGGCGTGCCGTCGACGTTCCTGTTCCGCGCCGGCGGCGACCAGTCCGTGCGCGGCTACGGCTACCAGCAGCTGGGCGTCCCCGTCGGTTCCGCCATCACGGGCGGTCGCTACCTGCTGACGGGCAGCGCCGAATACGATTACTGGTTCAAACCGCCGTGGGGCGCGGCCGTGTTCTACGACGTCGGCAACGCGGGCGACAATTTCCACGACCTGAAGCCGAAGGTCGGCTACGGCGTCGGCGCGCGCTGGCGCAGCCCCGTCGGCCCGATCAACGTCGACGTCGCCTATGGCAAGGCCGTGCACAAGGTTCGCCTGCACTTTTCACTGGGGTTCACGTTCTGATGGAAGCCGACAAGCAAACGCCTGAAACCCCTGCTCCGGAACACAAGCGCCGCTGGCCGCGCCGCGTCGCCATCGGCGTCGTGGTCGTCGGCGTCGTGCTGGGCGGCGCCGTCTGGTACCTGGGGCGCGAAGCCACGTTGCAGATGATCGCCCAGCGCGTGGCCAACGCCAGCGGAGGCAAGCTCACGTTGTCCGGGGTCTCCGGCTCGCTGTACGGCCACATGCACATCGGCCACGTCGTGTTCCGCACCGAGACGTCGGTGACGACGGCCGACGACATCGACATCGACTGGAAGCCCTGGCAATACCTGTCGCGCGGCGTCGAGATCGACAAGCTGTACGCGCGCGTGCTGCGCGTGGAGACCTTGAAGCCGTCCCAGGAGCCGGCGACGATGCCCACGCGCCTCGCGCCGCCGTTCGAAATCGCGGTCGAGGACGCGCGCCTCGCGAAGGCCATCTTCGTGAACAAGGGTGCGGCGACGGAAATCGACGACATCCGCGCGCGCCTGCATGGCGACAAGGTGCAGTGGAAGCTCGACCACGCGTCGGCGACCACGCCCTGGGGCCAGGTCGCGGCGAAGGGCACCATCGCCAACACGCTGCCTTATCAACTCGATGCGGACGCGAGCCTGACGCAGGCGCAGCCGGCCGCGCCCGCGCAGGCCGGGGCCGGGGAATCCGTCACGCCGGCGTCGCTGGGCGCGCAGCTGACCTTGCACGCGACGGGCGACCTGCAGAAGACCGTCGTCGACGCCGCCGGCAAGGCCGCGCGCGCGCAAGGCAAGGCGCAGCTCGTGCTGGCGCCGTTCGCCGACATCCCGTTGCAAGCCTTCACGCTCGATGCGCACGACATCGATCCCGGCTTCTTCAGCCCCACGCTGCCGAGCGCGGACCTGAACCTGGCCGTGGCCGTGCGCCTCGACGCCAACCGCAACATCGCGGGCACCGTCGACCTGGCGAACGACGGCGCCGTGGGCACCCTCGACCAGCAACGCCTGCCGCTGCGCGCGATGCGCGGGCGGCTGGGCGGGAGCCTCTCTGCGATGCGCATCACGGACGTCCTGATCGACGTGGGTGACGCCGGCCGCTTCACCGGCAGCGGCAGCGTGCAGCGCGGTCCCGACGAGAAAGGTCTCGGCACCGCCGAATTCGCGCTGCACACGGACCGCTTCGACCTGCACCGCGTCTACGGCAGCATGAAGCCGACGAAGATCGCGGGCGACGTCAAAGTGGCGAACACGAAGGACGTGCAGACGTTGGACGTGAACCTCGTAGACGCGGGCCTGCGCCTCGCCGCGCAGGCCGCGCTGGACGGCAACGAACTGACGGTGCGCGACGCGCGCCTGTCCGCCGGCAGGAGCAGCGTGCGCGTGACGGGCCGCGCGAGCCTGAAGGACAACAAGCCGTTCAAGGCGAACGCCGTCGCCAGCCATTTCAACCCCGCGGACTTCGGCACGTTCCCGCAGGCCGACATCAATGCCGACATCAACGCGGCCGGTACGCTGGCGCCGAAGTGGAACGTCGCGGCCGATTTCGCCGTGCGCGACAGCCGCCTGTTCGGCCAGCCGCTGGCCGGCCGCGGCAAGGTCGATGCGGACGCCACGCACGTGCACGACGTCGACGCCACGCTGGCGCTGGGCCAGAACACGGTCGACCTGCGCGGCGCGTTCGGCAAGCCGGGCGAGCAGCTGGCGTGGAAGGTCGACGGCAAGCAGCTGTCCGCGCTGCGCGGCGACCTGTATGGTGCCGTGCTCGCGAGCGGCGTCGTGACGGGCACCATGCAGGCGCCGCGCACGACGTTCGACGTCGATGCCCGCAACCTCGGCTGGGTGCCGCGCGAACGGAAGAACGACAACGGGTCCGTGCACGCGAGCGGCGAGGCGTGGCTGGCCGGCGCGCCCGGCGCGCGCGTCGTCGAGGTCAAGGCCAAGGGCGACATGCAGCGCCTGAATCCGGCCGCCTTCGGCTCGCCGCTGGCGGGCAGCATCAACGGCGCGTTCACGGCGAGCGGTCGCACGGGCGCGAACATGGGCGGCGCCATCGACCTCGCGCTGCAGGATTCCACGTTGTCGAAATCGCCGCTGTGGGGCCATGCGAAGCTCGCCGCCGACAAGCACCGCGTGTCGAGTGCCGACGTCGACCTGCACCTGGGTGGCAACGTCGTCGCGACGACCGGCGCGTTCGGCAGCGGGCGCGATACGCTGAACTGGCGCATCGACGCGCCGCAACTGGCCGCGCTGGGCCCCGACTTCGCGGGTGCGCTGCGCGGCTCCGGCACCTTGTCCGGCACGATGGAGACGCCGTCGCTGACCGCGTCCCTCGACGGCCAGAACATCCGCGCGATGGGCACGCAATCGGTGCGCGCGTTGAAGGCAACGGCGAACCTCGGTGCGGGCCGCGGTGCCGCCGATCCGCTCGCGCTGGACGTGACGGTCACGGACTATGTGGGCTCGAAGACGGACAAGCAGGGCAACGTCAGCGAGACGAGGATCGCGTCGGCGCACCTGACGTCGACGGGCACGCGCGGCGCGCACACGATCCGCGCGGCCGCACGCGGCGACACGTTCGACGCGTCGCTTGCCGTGCACGGCGGCCTCACCGGAAATGCGTGGAACGGCACGGTCGACGCGCTGCAGAACGGCGGCCGCTACGCGCTGGCCCTCGTCGCGCCGACGCCACTGCGCATCGCGGGCGCGCCCGGCACGGGCCTCGCGGGCCTGGCGAAACCGGAGCAGATCGCGTTCAACGGTGCGACGTTCAAGCTCGCGGAGGGCACGGTCACCGTGGACTCGCTGGTCAAGACCGGCCCGCGCTGGACGACGCGCGGCAGCGCCAGCGGCGTCTCGATCAGCTACCTCGGACAGGCCTCGCCCGCCGTGGCCGACAACCTGCGCGGCGACCTGACGCTCGGCGCGCAATGGGCGATCGACCTGCGCGCGCCCGCGGTGCCGGGCGCCGTGCCGCAGTTGGCCGGCAGCGTGCACGTGTTCCGCGAAAAGGGTGACCTGATCGCGGGCGACGTCTCACCGATCGCGCTGGGGCTGCGCCAGCTCGACCTGCGCGCGGACGTCGCGGGCGGCGCGCTGCGCACCCAGGTCGCGCTGGACGGCACGCGCATCGGCACGGCGCGCGTCGACGCGACGGCGCAGCTGCTGCAAGGCCGCGTCGACAACGACAGCCCCTTGAAACTGACGGCGAACGCGAACCTCGCGTCGCTGTCGTGGGTATCGCCGCTGCTTGGCCAGCCGGGCCTGGAAGTGGACGGCGCGCTGCGCCTCGCCATCAACGGCACGGGCACCGTCGGTGCACCCACGTTGAACGGCAGCGTCGACGGCGACGGCCTCGCCGTGCGCTGGCCGGACCAGGGCGTCCGCCTGCGCAACGGCCAGTTGCGCGCGCTGCTCGCCGGCGACCAGCTGCAATTGCAGCGCCTCACCTTGGAAGGCAACAGCGGGCGCGCGACGGCCGAGGGCTTCGTGCGCTTCGCCGGCGGCGAGGCGACGATGAACCTGAAACTCGTGGCGGACAAGCTGGAAGCGCTGTCGCGCCCCGACCGCACCGTGATCCTGAGCGGCCAGGCCAGCGTCGTGCGCGACGCGACGCAGTTCAAGGTCGAGGGCAACTTCAAGGCCGACCGCGCCCTCGTCGAACTGGCGCCGCAGGACCGCCCGACGATCTCGGACGACGTGATCGTGCTGGGCCGCGGCAAGACGGCCGCCACGCAATCGAAGAAACAGCCGGCGGTGCCGCTGACGATCGACCTGACGGCCGATCTCGGCGACGACTTCCACCTGCGCGGCATGGGCGCCGACGCCTACCTCGCGGGCAGCGTGCGCGTGCAGAAAACGGGCGATCGTCCGCCGCGCATCAACGGCACCGTCAACACCGTGAGCGGCACGTACGCCGCGTACGGCCAGCACCTCGTGATCGAGCGCGGCGTCATCACGTTCAGCGGCCCGTACGACAATCCATCGCTGGACATCCTCGCCGTGCGCAAGGCGCCGGGCGGCGACCAGTTGAGCACCACGAACGTCGAGGCGGGCGTGCAGGTGCGCGGCTCGGCGCTGTCGCCGACGGCGAAGCTGATATCGACGCCGAACGTGTCCGACAGCGACAAGCTGTCGTGGCTCGTGCTGGGCCACGGCATGGAGGCGACGACGGGCAACGAGGCCGACGTGCTGAGCGCGGCCGCCGGCGCCCTCCTCGGCGGCAAGGGCGGCACGGGCGGCATCACGAGCAAGCTGGCGAACTCGCTGGGCGTGGACGAACTGGGCGTGCGCCAGGGCGCGGGGCAGGCATCGGGGCTGGAGAATACGGTGGTCACGGTGGGCAAGCGCATCTCGTCGCGCCTGTACCTGAGCTTCGAACAGGGCGCGGCGACGGCGTCGAGCGTCGTGCGCGTGCGCTACAAGATCAATCCGCGCATCACGCTGCAGTTGCAGACCGGGACCAACACGGCGCTGGACGTGCTGTATTCGTGGGCGTTCGATTGACGGCACCGTAGGGTGGACGGCTTGCCGTCCACGCGTTCAACGATCGTCGGCACCGACGCGACGTATCCCGCGGCGCGTACCACCGCGTGGGCGGCAGAGCCGCCCACCCTACGTGCGCTACGGCTTGGTCTTCGTCGTCACGCGGCGGTTTTCGTGCGCTTCGGCTTGGCCTTCGCGGCCGCGTTGAGGTCGGCCGCCGCGCGGATCAGGGCGCGGAATGCGGCCGCGTCCAGCTCCTCGCCTTCGTGGATGTCGATGGCGCGGCGCGCGTTGCCGTCCAGGCTGGAGTTGAACAGGCCGGCAGGATCGCCCAGCGATGCGCCCTTGAGAAACGTGAGCTTCACGTGCGACTTGTACGATTCGCCGGTGCACAGAATGCCCTGGCTGTTCCACACGGGCGTGCCCATCCACTTCCACTCTTCCACCACGTCGGGCACGGCTTCGTGGATGAGCGCGCGCACCCGGGCGAGTGCGGCGCCGCGCCAGCCGCCCAGGTCGGCGATACGGCGGTCGATCAGAGCGGATGCGGGCAAGTCCGCGGACGCATTCTCCTGCTTCATGTGGCCTCCAGTCGTCAGTCGTCGAGCTTCGCTAGCACCTCGTCGAGGGCGGTGGTGAATTTGTTCCAGCCATATTTCGCACCATTGTAGGCCGCATCCTGGCCCGGCTGGAAGCCCGTCTGTTCCACTTTCAAATGCGTGCCCGTGCCCGCCGGGGTCAGCGTCCAGGTGACGACGCTGTCGAGGCCCATCGCCGCCCACGTGTACGACAGCGAGCGGTTCGGCTCGATTTCCAGGACTTCGCAATCGACGGAACCCCAGTCGCCGGTGAGCTTGAAACGGTGGTGCGGCGCGGGTACGAAATCGTTCTTCATCAGCCAGGCCTCGATGAGGTGCGGCTGCGTGAGCGCGCGCCAGATCTTTTCCGGCGGGTGCGCGAATTCGCGTTCGACGGTGACGGTGCGCGTTTGGAGCGAGGTATCGTTCATTGGTCCATCCTTTTCAAAAGGTCTTCCAGGTCGTCGAGCCGGCTCTCCCAGAACCGGGCCATGTCGGTCGTCCAATCGGTCAGCGGCGCGAGCGCGCCCGGCTGTGCGGTGTAGTGCGTCTGGCGTCCTGCATGCCGATCGCGCACGAGCCCCGCCTGTTTCAGCAAGCCCAGGTGCTTGGACACGGCCGGCTGCGAGATGCCGGCCCGGGCCGTGAGGGCCCCGACCGTCTGCTCGCCGTCGCGGCACAGCGATTCGAAAATGGCGCGCCGGGTAGGGTCGCCGAGTGTCCGGAAAAGAATGTCTTGAGCGTCTGTCATGGCAATTAATAACCGTCTGGCTATGGGTTTAATCATAACCAGATGGTTATACGTCGGTCAAGCGATTTTTTACGATGCCGGACGCAGCAGCACGGCGCCGCTCGTGCGCCCCTCCTCCAGCGCGGCATGCGCCTCGGCCGCGCGCGCCAGCGGGAGGTCGAGGCCGACCGGCACCCGCAAGCCTGCCGCCAGCCGTTCGACCGCGGCCTGCGTCCCTTCGCGGTACAGCACGGGATCCGTCATGAACTGCATCACGCTGGGGCGCGCGAACGCGATCTGGCGCGGCCTGCCGAGCTGCATCAGGTCGATCGGCTCGACCTTGCCCGCGGCCTGGCCGACGCTGACGGCCATGCCGTACGGGCGCACGGCGTCGAACGTGCGCAGCAGGGTTTCGCCGCCGATGCCGTCGATCGCGTAGTCGACGCCACGGCCGCCGCTGAACTCGCGCGCGGCCGCCACGAAATCCTCGTCCCGGTACAGCACGACGCGTTCGGCGCCGTGCGCCAGCGCCAGCGCTGCTTTGTCGCGGTTGCCGACGGTGCCGATGACGCGTGCCCCGAGTGCGGTCGCCCATTGCGTGAGCACGAGCCCGAGCCCACCGGCGGCCGCGTGCACGAGCACGGTGTCGCCGGGGCGGAGCTCGCGCACGTGCGCGAACAGCATGTGCGCCGTGACGGCGCGCAGCAGGCCGCCGGCAACGGCATTCAGCGCGACGCTATCCGGCACGGCAACGAGCCGTTCCGCCGGCACGTTGCGCACGGCCGCATAGCCGCCCATCAGGCCCGTGTACGCGACGCGCTGGCCCGGCGCGAAGCTGGCGACGCCGGAACCGACCGCCTCGACGATGCCCGCGCCTTCGACACCGAGCGTGGCCGGCAGTTGCGCCAACGGGTAAGCGCCGTTGCGGTAATAGACGTCCAGGAAATTCACGCCGGCCGCCACCTGGCGCACGCGCACTTCTCCGGCCGCGGGCGGCGCGAGCGCGACCCGTTCCGCCTCCAGTTCACCGGCACCGCCCTGGCGGTGGATGCGTACCTGTTCGATCGATTCGTCCATGATTCCTCCTGATGTGTGAGGCCCCATGGTAGATTGATCGAAAATCGCCCGAAATCCCAAAAACTCGTCATTTATCGTGCAAAAATCCATAGGTCAACCGAATGGCGCCGCCTTCGACTGGGACGACATCCGCTACTTCGTCGAACTGGCGCGCCAGGGCAAGCTGAGCGCGACGGCGCGCGTGCTCGACGTGGAGCACTCGACCGTCGCGCGTCGCATCGGCATGCTGGAAACCCGGCTGGGCGTGCGCCTGTTCGACCGCCTGCCCAAGCGCTGGGTGCTGACCATGGACGGCGAGGAATTGCTGGCGCAGGCACGCAAGGTCGAGGACGAGGCGCTCGCGTTCGCGCGCGCCGGCGCGGGCGCGGCCACGTTGCGGGGCGTCGTGCGCTTGTCGGCGCCGCCGACCTTCGCGCACGCCTTTCTCGTGCCGCGCCTCGCGTCCGCGCGGGCGCGCTGGCCTGCGATCACGCTGGAGATCATCGGCGAGGTCCGCCAGGCCGACCTGTACCGGGGCGAGGCCGACCTCGCGCTGCGCATGTCGCGGCCGGACCAGGGCGGGCTCGCCGCGCGGCCATTGGCGCAGACGGGCTACGGCCTGTATGCGGCGCCGGGCTGGTTCGAGCGTCCGGTGGAGGAATGGGAATTCATCGGCTACGGCGAAGCGATGAAGGAGACGCCGCAGCAGGCATGGCTGGCGAAGTTCGTGGCCGGACGGCCGTATGCGTTCTGGACGAACGACGCCGCCGCGATGCTGGCGGCGTGCCGCGCGGGGCTCGGCGTCGCCGTGCTGCCGCACTTCCTCGGCCGCGGCGACCCCATGCTCGTGCTGCATCCGGACTACGCCCAGGTGCTGAGCCGCCCGCTATGGCTGGCCGTCCATCCTGACGTGCGCCGCTCGCCGCGCGTGACCTTGATGGCGGAACTGCTGGCCGAGGTGCTGCAGGCGCACGCGGCCTTGCTGGCCTAGCTCGGTGGACTAGTGCAGGGTCACGCTGGGATTGGGGTCGGTCGGCGGTTCGTCGTTCTGCGGTGTGCGGATCGGCGGCTGGTGCGGATCGGAATTCTCGAACGGGTCGGGCGGCGCTTCTTCGATGGGTGCCGGATCGGGCGCGCGATGGGCATGGCGCCGGATCGCCTGCCCTGCGCTCAGGCGTGGGCTCAGGTATGGGATCATGGGTGGGACTCCTGCGGACGATGCCAAAACATTACCATGGCCGGCGGTTAGCCGACGCGCGCCTGGATTACAATGGCGGATTCGACAGAAAGAACCACGAGGAAACCAATGTTGCCGACTCCCGTCGTTGCCGCCGTGCTCGCCCCGCTCGTGCTGTGGCGCATGTACAGCCGCATCAAGCGCCTGACGACCCGCCAGCGGTCCAAGACGTGGCGCCACCGCACGACCCTCGTGTTCTTCCCGCTGCTGATCGTCCTGCTCGCCGTCCTCAGCATCCAGACGAATCCGTTCGCCCTCGTCGGTCTCGCGGCCGGGCTGCCGGTCGGCGCCATCCTGGGCCGCATCGCGACGGGCAAGACGCGCTTCGAGCAGGTCGGCGACGAATTCTTCTTCACGCCGCACGCGCCGATCGGCATGGCCGTCGCGCTGCTGTTCATGGCCCGCATGGCGTGGCGCGCGTACGAGTTCTACGCACTGGGCTCGTTCGCGCACCGCGAGTTCGTATCGAGTCCGCTGACCCTCGTCATCTTCGGCGTCCTGGCCGGCTATTACATGACCTACGCCTTCGGCCTGCTCGCCTGGCGCAAGCGCACCGCCTGAGTTTTTTTCGCACGAGTTTTATCGCATGAGCCTGACCACCCTCGCCCTGATCGCCCTCGTTCCGCTGCTCGTGTGGCGCATCTATTCGCGTCTGAAGCAGCAGATGACGCGCCAGCGCTCCATCATGTCGCGCCACTACACGGGCCTGTTCGTGTTCGTCGTGATGCTCCTGATCCCCGCGTCGGAACTGGGCGACCGCCCGTTCCAGCTGGCGGCGCTGGCCGGCGGCGCCATCGCTGGCATCGCGCTGGGCACGTACGGCCTGCGCCGCACGCGCTTCGAGGACACGCCGGAAGGCTACTTCTTCACGCCGCCGTCGCGCATGGGCATCCTCGTCGCCATGCTGCTGGTGGCGCGCGTGATCTACCTCGGCATCGAGATCTACATGAACCAGGGCAGCAACAAACCGAACCCGCGCTTTACGGACAGCCCCGTCACGATGCTGTGTCTGGGGATCACGGCCGCCTACTTCGCCACCTTCTCCGCGAGCTTCATGCGCTGGCGCCAGCGCAAGCGCAAGGAAATCGGCGAGATCTGATCCCACAGCGGCACGAAAAAAAACCGGCGTTTGCGAACGCCGGTTTTTTTTCGTCCAATCGGGCCATTATCAAAATCAATTTGCAAAATTTGACAATTAATACGGCGCCAACAATTATCATCGGATTTGCATGGCATTTTAATAAAGCGGGACGCAATGTTTTTTCGGGCGCCCTGATATCGGATCGGGTTCTTCTGTCGCCGATTGCGATGGCTCCTCGATTTGATCGTCCTGTCGGGCCCGGCCGCATTTCAACCCCTTTGCATATCGCCGCATTCCGGATGTTGTGACCATTACGGTGGACGAGCGTGGTGCTTCAGGAATTCGATCATGCCGGCAAAGCGTATTTGGCGCACGGCGCCGATTGCGGCGCAATTCAATACGGTTGAAGAAAAGCCGACACACCCAAACCCATTATGCATCAGCGCACCAAAAAGCGTGTCGGAGCGCTTTACAGCTGAGTTACAAAGAGTTAACTAAACCATTAAAAATCAATGCACTTTTAGTATGGCATGGTCTTTGCTAAACGAAGGTTTCCACAACATTCTGAAAGAAACGATTATGTCCACGCTTACCCGCCTGTTCGCCGCAGCCGCATTGGCCGCGTGCGCTTCCACTTCCGCTTCCGCTGCGGTCATCGACTTCAACGCTTATCCGGCCGCCCCCGGCAATGGCACCATCCTGGGCACGATCACCGTCGACGGCTACAATTTCACCAGCCCGCACGCCCATGTGATCACCGACCCGAATGATTGCACAGGCAGCTGCGCCAGCAACGGTACCCAATACGTGGGCGGTGACATGTCCAGCCTGACGATGGACAAGGGGGGTGCCGCGTTTTCGGTAGCCAGTTTTGACTTCGCAGAAGCATTTGCGGGCCTGACCATTCCGACCACGCTGACGGTGCAAGCCTTCTTCCTGGGTGGTGGCTCGTCCAGCCAGACGTTTGCCTTCGACGGCGTGTACGACGGCTCCGGCCCACTCGTGGATTTCCAGAACCTGACCGTCAACCTTACGAACCTGAGCTCGTTGCACCTGAGCGCGGATGGCTGGTTCGCTGTCGACAATATCAACACGGAAGCAACCGTCAATGTGCCTGAACCTGCCATGCTGAGCCTGATGGCACTGGGCCTGGCTGGCCTTGGCGTCAGCCGCCGTCGCCGCACCTGACCCTGAAATACGAAACGCCCGATGAAGTCCATCGGGCGTCCTTGAGAGCGCAAGAATCTGGCGAATCCAGCTGCGTTTAACTGCCAGCGTATTCCAGAACCGGTCACATCGCGAAGAAGCAGCTTACGCCGCCTTCTCCGCTTCTCCCTCGCGCCGCCGCTGCAGCACGAAGATCGGCTGCGCCCACTGCACGTCCTTCTTCTTCTTGCTCGTGATGAGCGTGAGGTCGGACGGATCGTAGACGTCCGTGTTGTGCGTCAGCGGCGTCGTCATCAGGTATTGCGCGTCGGTGTTCTTGAGGAACTCGCCGACCAGCTGGATGTTGCGGATGTCCAGGTGGGCGAACGGTTCGTCGATGAACACGAAGCCGCCGGAACCCTCTTCCGATTTCAACAGGCCGATGAGCAGCACGAGCGACTTCATGACCTGCTGCCCGCCGGACGCCTCGCCGTCGTTCATGCCGATCTGGCCCTTGCCGTCGAACTTGAAGCGCACGTGCAGGCCGGCCTGCGCCAGTTGCACGTCGTCGTTCTCGAGGCGCACCGGGTCGACGGAAACGTCGATGTTCGCCAGCTCGCCCAGCTCGCGGATGTTCTTCGAATAGGTCTTGATCGTGTAGCGCAGGCGCTCGATGTAGGCGCCGCGCGCATTGTCCGTCGCCTCGATCGCGCGGTTGTTCTGGTAGCGGCGCTCCTCCGTCTCCACCTGGCGGCCCGACAGCTGGTCGTTCAGGCGCGCGTACTGGTCGATGACGGTCGGGTCCTGCTCCCAGTCGCCGCGCGCGAGCGACGCGTCGAGGGAATTCATGCGCAGCTTGACCTGGTGCGCGTTCTGGTGCGTCGCGACGAGCGTCGCGCGCTGCTGCGCGCTGCGCCACGACTTCGGCACGTGGCGCCACGAGCGGCGCAACGTGAGCAGCTCGCGCGCGTGCTCGCTGCGCTGTTCGATCACACGGCGGTTGTTCAGGCGCATGCCCGCTTCCGCTTCCGACAGCGCCATGCGGGCGTTCTGCCAGACGGTGTCGGCGCGCGTGCGCGTGACGGTCGCGTTCTTGATCAGCACTTGCAGCTCGCCCAGGCGCGCACCGACCTGCAGGCGCTCGGCCTTCAACGGTTCCAGCGCGCGCGTGGCTTCCTCGAATTCGGCCTGGCGCGCGGACAGCTCCTTGGCCGCGTCCACGCCCGCGATGCGCACGCGCAGCGCGGACACTTCCGCGGCCAGCTTGCTGATCGCGAGCGTCAGCGTGTCTTCCTGCGCTTCCAGCGACGGCAGCGCCTTCTGGATGGCTTCCAGCCGCTGCGTCTTGCCGGCCGCACCGAAGCGGTAGCGCGACGGCTCGACGAACAGCGAGCGGCCGCCGCGGCGTTCGCGGTGGTACGCGTCCGGCGTGATCCATTCGTCGGCATCGCTCTTGAAGCCGGCGTCGACGGACTCCACGCGCTCGATGCGTTCCAGCTGGTCGATCAGCCACGACGGCGCCTTCGAGCTGAAACGCACGACGGACAGCAGGGTATCGTCCTTGACGACGGGCGCGTCGACGCAGTCGGGCACGATGAAGTGGCGATAACGCTCCTTCTCCGCGAGTTTATAGGCGGCCGGCGCATCCTTCGCGCGCTCCAGCAGCACGACGGACGCATAACCGCCGAGCACACCTTCGACGGCGCCCTGCCACTTCGGGTCCGTCACTTCGACGATGTCCGACAGCATGGCGTGCGGGATGCCCGCATCGCGCAGCGCGCGGCGCATCTGGCGCTGGGCTTCCGGCTCCGGCATCGTCGTCTTGCCCTGCAGCGCGCTGATCGTCGCCAGCTCGCCCGCGATGCGCGTGGCCAAGGCTTCGCGCTCGGCCTTCTTCTTCGCGAGTTCCGCTTCCTTCGCTTCCAGCTGGCTCGCCACTTCCGCGATGTCGGCGCCGGCGTCCGCCGCCAGTTTGTTCAGGCGTTCCTTTTGTTCGAGCAGGCTTTCCAGCGGCTTCAGTTTCGCGTTCACCTGCGTCAGGCGGGTGGCCAACTCGTTCGCTTCCTGCTCGAGTTTGACTTCCTGCTGCTGCGCTTCCGTCAATGCGCGCTGCTGCGCGGCGAGCGCGTTGCGCTTCTCGGACAGGAGGCCGTCCGCCTGCATCAGCGGCTTCTTCGCCTCGCGCAGCGCGCGGCTCACGTTCGCGGCCTTTTCGCGCGCCTCGTGGTACTCGAGGCTCGGCAGCACTTCCTCGACGAGGGCGCGGCGTTCCTTGTTCAGGTCTTCCCACTGGTGGTAGTTCGCCACGCGCAGGCGCAGGCCTTCCAGGTTGATGCGCGACGTTTCCAGCTCGGCCTCGAAGCGCTTCAGTTCCGACTCGGTGTCGCGCTGGTGGCGCTTCGCCTCGTCGTACGCATCGAGCACTTCCTTGTCGCCGAACACCTGGAACACGAGGTCCAGCAACTGGCGCGGCGCGTATTCGCACAGTTTATCGGTCTCGCCCTGCTCCAGCGCCAGCACCTTCGACATCGCGGGCGACAGGCCCGCGGATGCGAGGCGCTTGCGGTAGTTCTCGACGCCGAGCCAGTCCGTCGCTTCCGTCACTTCCTCGATCTGGATGTTCCCGGGTCGCATCAGGTACTGGCGCTTCCAGTCGCCGCCGTTCTTCTGCACCTGGCAGAACAGCGTGACCTCGTCGTCGCTGAAGAAGCCGGAATGGCGGAACGGGCGGTTCGACAGCTGGCGCCCGACGGGCTTGTTGTCGACGACGGCGCGCAGCCAGGCGCTCTGCTGGCCCGAGTGGCGCGCATAGTGCTTGTATGTGCGGCCCATCGAGCAATCGAGGCCGAACAGGGTGCGCAACGCGTCCAGCAACGTCGTCTTGCCGGAGCCGTTCTGGCCCGCGATGGTGATGATCTTGGCGTCGAGCGGGATGTTCTTGATGCGCTGCCAGTAGTCCCAGTGGACCAGCTCGAGGGATTTAATGTGGAACATGCGGGTCTCTTAAGCTTGGGGCGTGTCGGTGTCGGCGGCCGTGTCGACGGCTTCCTGCGGCTCGTCGTTCGCGGCTTCGCTCACATGGCGGCGCGGCGCGGCGGCCAGCGGGGCGCGCTTGAACACGTCGGCCAGCGCGCCGTTGATGATGCGTTCCTTCAGCACGTCGGTGTCCATCAAGAGGTCCAGCAGCGGACCTTCGAGGATCACGTCGCCGCGGCGCTCGATGAAGCCGAGCTTCGACAGCAGGCCCAGGTTCATGTCCATCCGGGTCTTCTTGCCCAGCTTCTCGCCGAAGTCCGCGAGCAGCGCCGTGTACGAGATGCCGATCGACGTGTCTTCCGCGCGCGGGATCGGGTTGTCCTTGTCGAACATGTCGGACTGGTCGACGGCGATGGCCTGGTGCGTTTCCTGGCGCTGGCGCTTCGGGAGGATGATCTGCGCCCACAGCACGACGAGCAGCGCCACGCCGTCGCGCGTGAGGCCGAAGTTATTGTTCTGCCAGATGTCCTTGGCGCCGAAGATCTTCGGCTCGACGTTGCGGTGCAGGGCCAGCGTCACGTGGTCCGCGTACACGTTGTCGAGAAGTTTCAGGCCGCATTCGAGCAGGCGCTTGTCGAGCTCAGTGCGGAACAGGTCGTCGGACAGCGCGCGCTTGACCATCTTGTCGTCACGGCGCAGGGTCTGGTGCGTGAGCAGGCGCGCGATCAGGATTTGGGCGTCGTCATTCATCTTGCGTGGTGCTTTCCGGGGTGCTCGGTAGATCGAGATTCAGTGAGAGGGTCGCGCGCGAGATCGCCGCGAGGTGCGGGTCGTCGAGCGGCACCATTTCGTCGGCCGAGTCGAAGCGCACGGGCAGGCGCGCCAGTTCGGCCGTCGGGCCCTGCAGGTTCGCCTCGGCCGGATCGCCCAGCAGCGGCAGCAGCGAGGCGCGGTACGACGCGACGGCGAAGCTGGCCGGCAGCAGCGATTCCTGGATCGGCACGCTGCGCGGCGCGCCCTCGGCCATCACGGGGAAGTTGTCCAGGTTGGCGAAATCGGACAGGCGCTTGATCCAGTCGTCCAGCTCCGCCTGCATCGCGGGGTTGTCGTTGATGGTCATCGCCGCGTCCTCGCCGCTCGGCAGGCCCGTCGGCGCCACGGCCGCCACGCGCTCCATCATCAGTTCCGTCTCGGCCACGTCGATCATCTCGGCCGGCGTCGTGAACAGCGGGACGACGGGGCGGTCGATCGCGTCCTCGGCGAGGCTCGCGAGGTCGTCGTGCGCCAGCAGCCAGCGCTTGATGTCCGTCGTCGACAGGCCCGATTGGCCCAGGTGCACGCGCTGGCGCTCGATCTGGTTCAGCGCGCGCGAGAACATGCCCTGCATATTGAGCAGCTGCGATTGCGCGCGGCCGATCGCCTGCGCGGCGCGGTGCGTGGCCGAATCGGCGCGCTCGTCGGACGTGATGGCGCGCAGGATCACGGAGCCCTTCTCCACCCAGTCGCACGCCATGTGCCACTTCGCCTGCGACGCGCGCAGGCGGAATTCGGAGCCGGACGCGATCGCGTCGCGGAATTCCTCGTGCAGCTCGACGAGGCGGCCCAGCAAATGCTTCAGCTGCTCCACCGTGACGCCGCCGACGGCTTGCGCACCCGCGACCTGCGACAGCAGGAAGCCCATCTCGGCCTCGTCCTCCTCCGGCTTGCCCAGCGCGAGCAGCGTGTCGAGGGCGGCCAGCACGTTGCGCGCGAGCGGCGTGATGCGGTAGACGGCGGCCGGGTTGTCCCACGCGAGCAGGCCGTGGCTGCGCAGGCGGCCCAGCACCGTCTCCAGGCTTTCCGGGATCAGGTAGGCGAATTTCTGGTTGATGTCGGCGCGCGAGAACGCGGAATCCATCGCGTCGGACGCGAGCTCGCGCAGCACGAGCAGGCGCACGATCACGCCGTCCTGCGAGCCGTGGAACAGCGCCGTGAACGCCTGCAGCATCGGCTGCGCGCGCTTGAGGTGATACACCTGCTCGATCTCGTCCGGCGCCACTCCGTCCTGGAAGTGCGTCTGCAGCGGGTCGAGTTCTTCTAACGCTGGGGATTGGAGGTCGGCGGCGGTTGCTGCCAGGTTGTCGATCATCGTAAGGCTTACCAGTCTGCTATCGCGCGCGGCACATTGACGCCGGCGGGCGCGGGGGCGTCAGTATAACAGTTAAGGCCTGGCAACTAGCACGGGAACGGCCGTCACGTTTTTGCAACTTATGAAACGGACAACAAAATGGACGGGCGCATAACTTGCAAAATAAGCATTACAAATCCGTTATGTCGCGCGGAAATCGAAAGGCTTGTGCTAAGGTCGAGTTCTCGACATGCAAGGAGGACACCATGCAACGAGCACTTGCGAGCGCGGCCATGGTTGTGGCCGTTGCGTTGACTTCGACTGCCGCCCTGGCAGCACCCACCCCGCACCAGCAGAACGGCGTCACCTACGTCAACGGCGGCGTCGGCGTGGAAGAGCAAGCCGCCATGAAGGCCCAGCGCGCCGACTACAACCTGCTGCTGACCTTCGCCACGCAACAGAGCGGCGCCTACCGGTCCGACATCCAGCTCGACATCATGGACGCCAAAGGCACCGACCTGCTGAGCGTCGCGAACGTCGGCCCGATGTTCTTTGCCAAGCTGACGCCAGGGACCTACCGCATCAGCGCATCGGCCGAAGGCAAGACCTTCAAACGGACCGTCAAGGTGGGCAATGCGCCGAAGGAGATCGTGCTGCATTGGGAAAATGACAATCCCGACGATCCCGGCCCGGACGAGTAAACGACCTGACGCCCGGCTGAAAAGCCCCGGAAACTCTACAATGGGACCTTATTCATGAGGTAACACTGAACGGAGTCGACACGATGGGGCGAGCGCGGGAATGGATGCAACGATTCTTCTGCGCGCTGCTCGGCATCGTCTCAAGCGGGGCGGCTTGCGCGCAAGACCCCGGCCCAACGTTCGCCGACTACAATCACGCCGTCTGGACCGCGAGCGACGGCGCGCCGGTCCAGGTCACGCACATGGCGCAGACGCCCGACGGCTGGCTGTGGCTGGGCACGCCGAACGGCCTGTACCGCTTCGACGGCGTCCGCTTCTACCCGTTCGCCGCGGCCAACGGTGCGCATTTGCTGAGCCCCCGGATCTCGGAACTGGCGGCCCAGCCCGACGGCGATCTGTACATCGGCTACGAGGACCACGGCCTGAGCGTCCTCCACGCGGACGGCAGGCTCGATCATCTCGCTCCGGCAACGAAGGACAGTCCCGTCCACTGGACCAACGACGTGAAACGCGATCGCGACGGGACGCTGTGGGTGGGCACGTCGTACGGCTTGCGCCGTCTGCAGGACGGGCGCTGGTCGACGCTCGGCGCGGCGCAAGGCTGTCCCGACAAGGACGTCGTGATCGCGCTCGCCCCCGACGGCCAGTTATGGGCCGGGAAACACAACCAGCTGTTCCGCTACGACCGCACCACGGGCCGCTGCGTCCCCACTGAACTGCGCAACGCAAACGGCGGGCTGTCGGAGCGCATCGAGGGATTCAGGATGTCGCCGGACGGCCGGCTCTGGGCGGGCTCGGACAGGTATCTGGCGCTCGTGGCGGCACCGGCTGCCGGCGCTGCCGTGCCGCCGCGCTACCTCGGCCAGGGATCGGGCAGCACGGCCGTTTTCGACCGCACCGGCAACCTGTGGGCACTGCGTTGCCCGACCGGCGTCTGCCTGGCTGGCTCCGCGGGCAAGCGCGCGGGCGACTTCATCGACCTGGCCGCGGCGACGACGGCCCGGCTCGACCAGCGTGGCCAGTTGGGCTCACTGGCGCCGCGCGTCGTCTTCGAAGACCGCGAAGGCGACATCTGGCTCGGCTCGCCGACCGGCATCGAGCGCTTCCGCCGCAATACCCTGCGCCCCCTGGAACTGCCGGCGATCAAGGGCGATTTCCATGTCGCGCCCGATGCAGACGGCAGCGTGTGGGTGGTCGCGCCCCAGGAAAAGCACGGATGGCGCTACGATCCGGCCGCGCGCAGCCTCACGCCGCTACCGGAAAAGTATCGGGGCGCCACGCTCGGTCCGGACGGCACGGTCGTCCTCCTTCGGGAAGACGGCATCACGCTGCGTCGCGCCGGTGTCGAGACCCATGTCGATCTCCCGGGGCCCATGGCGCGGGCCGCCTGGGCACGCAGCGACGGCGAACGTGTCTGGCTCGGCGGATTCGACGTGCCGATCCAGCTCTGGGATGGCCGCGCCTGGACGCCGCTGCGCGCGCTGTCCGGGGCCGAATTCGTGTTCAGCGCACCGGGCAATCGCGGCCAGATGTGGCGCGCGCTGGCCGATGGGCGCCTCGTGCTGTTCGAGGGCGGGCAGGTGCGGACGACCTACGACCGGGCCGCGCTGGACGGCATCGGCGAGGTGACGTCCGTGTCGGCCGCCCCGGAACTGGTCGTCGGCGGCACGGACGGGCTGGCCGTATTGCACGCCGGGCGGTTCCGCCGGCTGCGCGCGCTGCGCGACGACGTGCTGCAGCGTGTCACCGGCTTCGTCGCGGCCCCCGACGGTGCCCGCTGGCTCAATGGCGGCACGGGCCTCTTGCGTGTCGAGGCGAGCGATTGGCGCCGGGCCGTGGAGACGGGTGCGCCGCTGCGCTATGCGCTGATGGGCGTGCGCGACGGCTACACGGGCACCGCCGCGGGCGTCGTCTCGCTGCGGATGGTGAACGGCCGGTTGTGGGTGACGACGACGGACGGCATCGTCGAGGCCGACCTTGCGCCGCGCGACGTCACGCCGCCCGCGCCGCAACCGTCGCTGCTGGCCGTAACGGGGGACGACGTGGCCTACGCGCCGACCCAGCCGCCCGCCATCCGTGCCGGCACGACACGCCTGCGCTTCGACTTCACGGCGCCCGCCCTGTGCCGCCCGGAACGCGTCGTGTTCAGCTACCGGCTCGACGGCGTGGACGACGCGTGGCAGACCGGCACCGAACGGAGCGCCACCTACACGGGACTCGGCCCGGGCCACTATCGTTTCCGCGTGCGTGCCATGAACGAGGACGGCGCGTGGAGCGGTAACGAACGCACGCTCGACCTGCACATCGCGCCGACCCTCGTACAGACCGTCTGGTTCAAGCTGACGTGCGTCGGGGCCGGCGTGCTGCTGCTCTGGCTCGGCTACTGCCTGCGCGTGCGCTACCTGACCCGCACGCTCACCGCGCGCCTGGGCGCGCAGCTGGAAGAGCGCGAACGCATCGCACGCGACCTGCACGACACGGTGCTGCAGACGTTCCAGGGCTTCGTGCTGAAGGTGGAGACGATCCTGCCCGAATCCGAATCCGGCATGGGGGACGCGCTGCGGCGCAGCCTGGGCGACGCCACGTACGCCATCCGGGAAGGCCGCGACAAGATCACCGCGTTGCGCGCGATGGAGCGCAAGGGGCCGCCATTGCACGAGTATCTGCGCATGGTGGGCGAGCAGGACGCCGCGCCGGGCCAGCGGTTCACGCTGCGCTGCGTGGGCGAGGCACGCGCGCTGCATCCGATCGTCGAGCAGGAATTGTGCGCCATCGGACGCGAAGCCTTGCGCAACGCCTTCCGCCATGCGGACGCGCAGCAGCACGACGTGATCGTCGAGTACGGTGTGCGTGCCCTCGTCTTGATCGTGCAGGACGACGGACGCGGCATCGATCTCGACGCCGGCGCGAAGCACGGCCACTGGGGCCTGCCCGGCATCGAAGAGCGCGCGCGCCTCATCCATGCGGATGCCGTCCTGCGCACGGCGCCCGGTGCCGGGACGACGTGGCGGATCGACATCAAGGCGGCGCTGGCGTATGCGGATGGCCGGCGCCGGTTGCGCTGGCCCCGCTTGTTTACGTCGGTTACATCGGCGGCTGTCCGTTGGATGCACTCAGCCCCGCGTCCACCGGCAAGTTAACGCCCGTAATCAGGCGCGCGTCGTCGCTTGCCAGGAAGGCCATCACTGCCGCCACGCCTTCCGGATCCTCGGGGGCGCCGAGCGGCATGCGTTCCCTGAACTTGGCAACCAGGTCCGGCTTCTGCAGCATGTCCTCGGTCATGCCCGTCTTCGTGAAGCTGGGATTCACGGCGTTCACCCGCACGCCGTCCTTGCCTGCATCGAGCGCCATCGCGCGCACCATATTGCTGACCGCCCCCTTCGACGTGTTGTAGGCGAACGTATTCCAGTCGCCGCCGAGCCCGGACACGGACGAGGTCATGACGATAGCGCCGCGGACTTTCACGAGTTCGGGCATCGCCGCCTTGGCCATGTGGAAGTAGCCCGTCACATTGACCGCCATGACGTGGGCGAAATCGTCTTCGCTCGTCTGCATGATGTCGCCTTCGGTGGCCACGCCGGCGTTGTTGATCAGGACGTGCAGCCCGCCGAAACGGTCGACGGCTGCCTTCACTGCGGCGGTCGCGGTGTCCTTGCTGGCCGTGTCGCCGACGTGCACGAGCACGCGGTCCTGCGGCAGGCCCGCCACGGCTTTGCGGAGGCCCGCTTCGTCGATGTCGAGCATGACGACGCGGGCGCCTTCATCGAGAAAACGACGTGCGGCCGCCAGTCCGATGCCGGAAGCCGCGCCTGTGACGAGTACGGTCATGTCCTTGAAACGGTTCATCCTGTTTCCTTCGCTGTCGGTCCAAATCGACGATATCACAGCCCTGCGAACACAACCGCCCGCTTGACTAATGACCGCCGGTCATTCAATAATGGTGCATTACTGACCAATGGTCATTTATTTAAACGGGGAGAAAAGCGATGCGGGATCTGGAAGGACAATGGGCTTTGGTGACGGGCGCGTCGAGCGGCTTCGGTGTCGACTTCGCACATCTGCTGGCCGCGCGCGGCGCCAACGTGGTGCTGGCGGCCCGCTCGGTCGAGCCGATGGAAACGCTGGCGGTCGAACTGCAGGCGCGACATGGCGTGCAGACCCACGTCGTCGGTATCGACCTGGCGCGGCCGGGCGTCGGCACGGCCCTGCACGACCGCCTGGCCGCGGCGGGCATCACCGTCGACGTCCTGATCAACAACGCGGGCTACGGCGTGTACGGCGAGTTCCTGTCGCAGCCGCTCGACCGCACGCTCGACATGATGCAACTGAACATGCTGTCCCTGACCGAGCTGACCCACGTGTTCGCCCGCGCGATGGCGGCACGCGGCCGCGGACACATCCTGCTCGTGGCCAGCATCGGGGGTTACCAGGCCACGCCGACCTACGCAGCCTATAGCGCGACCAAGGCCTACGTCCTGCTGTTCGGCGAGGCACTGCATGAAGAACTGAAACCGCGTGGCGTGACCGTCACCGTGCTGTCGCCCGGGATCACGGCCACCCGTTTCCTGGACGTCTCGGGCCAGAAGCCCACGCTGTACCAGCGCCTCGTGATGATGCGCAGCCGTCCGGTGGCGCTGACGGGTCTGAAGGCCTTATACTCCGGACGCGCGTCGATCGTGCCCGGCTGGCTGAACGCGTTGACGGCATGGTCGAACCGCCTCATGCCGCGCGTGGTGCAGCGGCGTGTTGCGTTTGCATTGATGAAGAACTAGGAGTGCCGTGGCCCGTACCGCACTGAGTGACGACGAACGAGAAAGCCGCCGGCAGGTGGTGCTGGCGGCGGCGCACCGGCTGTATCGCGAACGCGGCGCCCTGCCGCCCGTGGCCGATATCGCCAGCGCCGCGGGACTGGCCAAGGGTACGGTCTACCTGTACTTCAGGACCAAGGAAGAAATCTTCGTGGCCCTGCTGGAGGACGGGTTCGCACGGATGTTCGCGGCGCTGGAACCCCTGCTGGACAGTCTGCCGCGCGGCGGCCCGGCCGTCGCCCGCGCGTTCGCTGCCGGTTTCGGCCGCCTGATCGCGGGCAGCGGCGACCTGCTGCCGCTGGCAGCCCTGGGCAACGCCATCCTCGAGCAGAACCTCCCCGTCGAACCCATGCGACGCTTCAAGCTGGCCCTCGCGAACGGCCTTGCGGCAACCGGTGCCCGTCTCGAGACGCATACCGGCCTGACGCCACCCGGCAGCGGCGAGACCCTGCTGCTGCGCACTTATGCACTCACGCTCGGCCTGTGGCAGGCACTGTCGTATCCGCCCGCGCTCCGATCCCTACTGCAGGAACCGGGGCTGCGCGGCCTCGACCGCGACTTCGGCACCGAGCTGGAAGGCGCCGTCGCGGCGCTGTGGCTCGGCCACTTCAACGGCACCTGACACCCGGATCAGGTCAGCGCGCGCGCCAGCTGCGCAACGAGAGCATCCATGCGCTCCACCGGCACCTGCGCATAACCGAGCAGCAGCCCATTGGCCACCGGCCCACCGGGCACCGTGTGCGCCGACAACGCGTTCACGACGATCCCCTGCTCCCGCGCCCGCCGCACGATCTCCACGTCCGCAACGCCATCGGACGGCAGGCACAACGCCAGATGCATCCCGGCGGAGGCACCTTCGATGACGGCACGACCGCCCAGATGCCGGTCGAGCGCCTCCACCAGCGCATCGCGCCGCTGCCGATACAGCCGCCGCATGCGCCGCAGGTGCAGCGCGAACTCGCCGCTGCGCAGGAATTCGGCCAGCGCCAGCTGCTCCGCCGTGCGCCCCGCCGCCGCCGACTGCGCGCGCATGACGGCGAGCTGCGGCGCCAGCCCGGCCGGCACGACGACGAACCCGATGCGCAGCGCGGGGAACATCGTCTTGCTGAACGTCCCGCAGTACAGCACGGGCGCATCGGCCACGAGGCCCTGCATCGCCGCGAGCGGCGGGCCCTCGTGGCGGAATTCGCTGTCGTAGTCGTCCTCCACGATCAGGGCGCCGTGCGCACGCGCGCCGTCGATCAGCGCCATGCGCCGCGCGGCCGACGTCACCACGCCGATCGGGTACTGGTGCGACGGCGTCGTGTAGACCAGCTTCGGGCGGCGCGCGGTCCAGTCTTGAAGCGATGGCGCCATGCCCTCCCCGTCGACGGCGATGCCTTCGACGACGAGGCCCGCGCCCCGGAACGCGGCCAGCGCGCCGCCGTAGCCCGGGCTCTCGATCCAGGCGGTGTCGCCCGCGTCCGCGCAGGCGCGCGCGCACAGGTCGAGGCTCCCCTGCGTGCCGTCCGTGATGAACACCTGGCCCGGCTCGCACACGACGCCGCGCGACGCGCGCAGGTAGTCCGCGATCGCCGTGCGCAGCGCGGGCTCGCCAGCCGCGTCGCCGTAGTTCAGCTGGTGGGCGGACAGGCCGCGCCAGGCGCGGTCCAGCAGGCGGCGCCACTGCGCAAGGGGGAACGCGCGCAGATCGGGCACACCCGGCGTGAACGGCAGCGCGTCGCCGGCATTGCCGTTCACGACGCGCAGATTCTGCGCGCGGCGTGCCAGGCCTGCATGCGGGACGTCGGCGCCGCGCCGGCGCGCCACCGGGGCGATGCGCGCGACCACCGTGCCGCGCCGGTCCGGGATGACGAACCCTTCGCAGGCCAGCTGCTCGTACGCATACAGCACCGTGTTGCGGGCCACGCCCAGCTCCTGCGCGAGCGCGCGCGTGGCGAGCAGGCGCGTGCCGGCGGCCAGCGTGCCGTCGCGGATCGCGGCACGCAGGCATTCGTGCAGCAGGCGCTGGCGCGGCCAGGCGTTGCGGGCGTTGTCGCGGCCGAAGGTGTCCAGCAGCAGGGCGTAGTCCATCATGGCTCCATGAAATTGTGCGGCCCTGGGTCTGTTGTCAGGGCCATCATGGCCATTATAGTGCGGCTTCCACCCCTACTTTCGAGGCCAATGAACACTGCTCCTTCCTCCCGCACCCAGGTCAAGCGCGGCGCATCCAAGGCGTCCTACGATCCTGCCCTGCTGCACGCCATCGTCGATGCCGCCTACCTCTGCCACATCGCGTTCGCCGACGCGCACGGCGCGCACTGCATCCCCACCGCCTGCTGGCGCAGCGGCGACCATCTGTACATCCACGGATCGAACGGCAGCCGCATGGTGCAGCGCCTGACGGAGCAGGATTGCTGCGTGACGATCACGCACCTGGACGGCCTCGTGCTCGCGCGCTCCGCCTTCAACCACTCGATGAATTACCGCAGCGCGATGGTCTACGGCCGCTTCGAGATCGTCGGCGAACCCGACAAGCGGCAGGCGCTCGCTGACTTCATGGAGCACATCGCGCCGGGCCGGCAGGCCGAGATCCGCGCCGGGAACGACAAGGAATTCGCGGCGACGACCGTGCTGCGCATCGCGCTCGCCGAGGCCGCGTGCAAGGTCCGCACGGGCCCGCCGGACGACGACGAGGAAGACATGCACATCGCCGCCTGGGCAGGCGTGCTGCCGCTCGCCGAGGCGCGCGGGACGCCCGTGCCGGACGCGCATTGCACGGTGCCGGCGCCGGGTTACGTGTGCGACTGGGCTACTTCTTGACGATGCGCTCGAGCGTCTGCTCGACGTAGTCGCGGTCGTTGTCGGTGAAGCGCAGCTTGACGGGATACCACTCGTGGCCAGGGGCCAGCCAGATGTCCAGCGTCTGGTCCTTGGAGTCGGGCGGCGGCGCGCGCATCACGTGCACGGCGTCCACTTCCCCCAGCGATGCCCCCGCCTGGACCTTTTCACGGCCGACGACGCGGAATGTCCACGGGTCGGCATCGTGCGGGCCGACGACGAAGAACTGCCATTCCGAGCCCGGCTTGAACTTGTCCTTCGCGGCCCGGGCGATGGCCACCAGCTGCCAGGACACGGACGCGCGGTCCTGCTCGCCGCCCTTGACCGGGTAGTTCTTGTCGCCCTGGCTGAAGGTGATCGTCTTGTCGTCGCGGTCGAACGCGGCCGTCGTCGGGTCCTTGCGGAAACGCTTGTCGTAGTACTCGGTCGGGGCCAGGCCATACGCATCCACGATGCCGGTGCTGCGGTTCTCCGTCAGCTTGCCCAGCATCGCCACGCGCGACTCGGCGTTGACCGAATACTTGCCCGCGCCCGCGCGCCACGTGACGAGCGCGTCGCCGCTCAAGTTGAACCCGTGCTGGCGTGCGGAGATCGAATAGCTCAGGTCGGCCGACGGCGGCAGGTCGAACGGGCGCTTGACGGCCGGATGCTCTTCCGCCGCCTGCGCGTGGCCGCCCAGCGCCGCCATCAGTACCAGGCTCGCGCCTGCCAGTTTCAACACATTCTTCAATTCAAGCTCCTGCTCATTTGATTGCGATATTGTTCACGGTCTGCGTCGTCACAGCCCCGCTCGCCTCGACGTTGCGGATCTGGACCGGATACCAGCCGTAACCGGGCGCCAGCCACAATTCCAGGCGCGAGTTGTACGAGCCGGGCTTGGGCGGCCGCACGAGATGCCACGTCGCGATGCGGCCCAGGCGGGTATCGATCTGTTCCTGTCCGGCCACCATGAAGGTAAAAACGCTTGCGTCGCGATCTTCGCCGACAAGGATGTCGATATTTCCCGACAATTGTTTCGGATCGGCGCGCGCGATGGCCGTCAGTTGCAGCGGCACGCTGGCCTTGTCCTGCGCGCCCGGCACGAGCGGATACTTCGCCGCCGACGCCGAAAACGTCAGCGTGCCGTCCTGGCGATTGAAATGCGTCGCCGTCATGGCGCGCCCGCGCCGCTTCTCCGTCATCAAGGTGGGGACGAATCCGTCGTCTCCAACCGTCCCTTCGCTGGTCAGGGTCAGCAGGTTCACGTGCGCGAACAGCACGCTGATGCCGGCCTCGACCTGGACACGGTAGCTGGACGGCGTCACCCGCCACGACAGCAGCGCATCGCCGCTCCACTTCGTGCCGTTCGCGTCCGTGCGCGCGACGTCGAGCTTGATGTCGGCCGACGGCGGCACGTCGACCTTGTAATGACGCGTTTCCGGCGCCGCGGCCGCAGGCTTCGCGGCCGCGTCGGCCTGGGCATTGGCTTGCGCCGGCGTCGCCTGTTTCGCTGGCTGCCCCGATTGTACGGCCCCCGCGCCGGCGGCGGGGCCGTCCTGCCCCGTTTGCGGCCCTGCGGCGGCGGCGACACCGTCCGTTTCCGGCATCGGCGCGGGCACGCCGGAACCGGGCGTGCTGGCCTCCGCGCCTGACGGCGGCGGCGCGGGCTCGACCGGCACCGGGACCACCTCCGGCAGCGGCGGCTGCACCAGCGCCGGCCGCGGCGGCGGCACGGGCGGCGGCGGGGGTGGCTTCGGCGCCTCGACCAATTCGGCCACGGTCACGCGCGCCGCGCGGAAGGCCCGCTCGGGCACGTGGCCCATCTGGCCCGCGAACCAGAGAAACACGAGCACGTGCAGCACGACCGTGAGGGCACCGAGCACCAGTTGCCGGCGGCGACGGATGAGAGCATAGGCGGTACTCATCCGCCTAGTGTAGCCGGTCCGCCGGCGCGAGGCCGTCCGCACGCATCGCCGCATGTCCATTCGCATCTATGTCCGGTCTTATTTATCTGTTACGCTAGCGGCGACCAATCAGGGAGACCACCATGCTGAAACCCTCCGCGCCCATGCCTGGCATGACGGACACGCTCGACTTCGTCAAGAACCTGTGGGGATCGATGCAGATCCCCGGCACCGGCCTGCCCGGCATGCCCGGGATCGCCACGCCCCCGATGTCGACCGACGACCTGGAAAAGCGGATCGCCGACTTGCGGGCCGTCGAGTCCTGGCTGAACCTGAATCTCACGATGCTGCGCGGAACCATCCAGACCCTCGAGGTGCAGCGCGGCACGCTCGCGACGCTGAAATCGATGGGCGCGTCGATGGCCGAGGCGATGCGCCAGTCCGGTGTCAGCGCGGAAAAGATGGGCGCCACGCCATTCGCGGCCTTCTTCGGCGCGCCAGCCCAGGGCGGTGCGGCCGCGAAGACGGCGGCACCGGCCGCGCCCGCTGCGAAACCGGGTGCGCCGGCACCGTCTGCGGCCGCGCCGGGCGCAGCCAATGGCGCCAGCGCGGGTGGCGGCGGCACGGCACAGCCGGGCACGGCGGCACCGCAAGCATCGGCTGCACCGGACGCGCAGGCCAACGCGGCGTCGATGGCGATGCCGGCCGCCGTCGCGTGGTGGAACATGTTGCAGGATCAATTTACGCAGGCAGTTGCGAGTGCGATGGCGCCTCCGCCGGCACCGGCAGAGAATGCCGGTGGTGCGCCCAAGGCGGAGCCGGCTCAACCTGCGCCGAAAGCCGGCAACGGCGCGACGAGCGCTGGCACCGGCACCGAGGGCGGCAACGGCAAGCGTCCGAGCCGGTCCAAGACGGATAAAGGCGCGTCGTGAGATACGACGACGTATCCTGGCAGCCCCACTTCCCCGACACGTGGGACACGTACGACCGGCTTGCGCCGGTCATCGCGCAGCGCTACGCCGAATGGAAGCGGCCGGGCTGACACGGCGCGAACTTACGCCGCGTCGAGATCGAACGGCAGCTTGCGCAAGCGCTTGCCGGTGAGCCGGAACACGGCGTTGGCAAACGCCGGCGCCAGCGGCGGCAAGCCCGGCTCGCCCATGCCACTGGGCGGCTCGCCGGACGGCACGAGGAACACGTCCACGTGCGGCATGTCCGGCATGCGCGCCACCGTGTAGTCGCCGAAATTCTTCTGTTCGACGGCACCGTCCTTGAACGTGACGGCGGCTCCCGGCAACGTCGTGCCGACGGCCATCAGCACGGCTCCCTGCACCTGCGCCTCGATCGCGAGCGGATTGACGGCCAGATTGCAATGCACGCCGGCCGTGACCTTGTGCAGCCTGGGCACACCCTTCTCCACCGACGCTTCGACCACGTAGGCCACGACGCTGCCCGCCATCCCGTGCATGGCCACGCCCCAGGCTCGGCCGTCGGGCAGCGTCCGCGTGCCGTAGCCGGACTTCGCCACGGCCAGGTCGAGCGCCGCCAGATGTCGTGGCTTCGTCGCACCCAGCAGCTTGCGCCGGTACGCGACCGGATCGGCGCCGGCCGCATGGGCCGCCTCGTCCACCAGCGTCTCCATCACGAAGGCCGTGTGCGTGGAGGCCGAGCCGCGCCACCACAGCACGGGCACGTTCGCCTTGGGGTGGTGGACCGACAGGTTCACAGGTAAGTCATACATCCCCGCGATGCCTTCCGTCGTCGTGGAATCGATGCCGTCCTTGATCAATGCCCCTTCGAACGGCGTGCCGGCACTGATGGCCTGGCCGACGATCACGTGGTTCCACGCGACGACGCTGCCTTCGGCATCGAGCCCGATGTCGACCTTGTGGACGTGTGACGGGCGATAGTAGCCACCCCTGATGTCGTCTTCTCGGCTCCAGACGACTTTGACGGGCGCCCTTCCGTATGCCTTCGCGACGTTGACGGCTTCGACCAGGTCGTCCGACGTCGTCACCCCGCGCCGGCCGAAACCGCCGCCCGACATCATCGTGTGCAATGTGACGCGCTCCGGCGCCAGGCCCGTGGCGGTGGCGATGGCGGCGCGGTCGAAGGTCTGGAACTGCACGCCGGCCCACACCGTGCACCGGTCGCCCTGGAGATCGACCACGCAATTGACCGGCTCCATCGGGGCGTGCGCCAGGTAGGAAAATTCGTAGACGGCCGCAATCGTCTTCGGTGCCGATGCCAGCCGGCCGGTGTCCGCGACGATCGCCGGCAGGCCCGGGGTGGCGGCGAGCGCACGGTAGGCGCGCATCTGCCGGCTTGAATCCGGCTTGTCGACTGCGCTCGTGTCCCAATCGATCGCCAGCGCGGCGCGGCCCTGGGTCGCGGGCCAGTAACCGTCCGCGATCACGGCCACGCCGCGGCCGCCACTGCCGGCGGCCACCTCGACCACGTCGACGACGCCCTTGATCGCCCTGGCCTTGGCGGCGTCGACGCTGCGCACCCGCGCGCCGAACACGGGCGGGCGCGCGACCACGGCCACCTTCATGCCGGGCAGCGTGAAGTCGATGCCGAACTGCTGCCTGCCGCTCGCCTTCGCGCGCGCATCGAGGCGGCGGAGGGGCTTGCCGATGTAGCGGAAATCCTTCGCGTCCTTCAGCTTGACCGTCGCCGGCACGGGCTGCGCCATCGCGGCATCGGCCAGCGCACCATAACTGGCCTTGCGTCCACCGGGGCCGAAGACGACGCCCTTCGCCGTCCTGCACTGCGCCGCCTCGACCTGCCACCGCTCGGCCGCCGCCGCGACCAGCATCGCGCGGGCGCGGGCGCCGATTTCGCGGTAGTGCGTGAACGAGTGAGATATCGAGATCGAACCGCCCGTCATCTGGATGCCGAACAGCGGATCGTTGTAGGCGCTGGCCGCGGGCGCCAGCGCGCCACGCATCTGCGCCCAGTCCGCGTCGAGCTCTTCGGCGATCAGCATCGGCAGCGCCGTGTGCACGCCCTGGCCGAATTCGAGGCGGTCGACCATCACCGTGATCGTGTCGTCCGGGGCGATGCGCAGGAACGCGTTGGGTGCGGCGGGCGCCGCCGCGCCCGCGCGCGCGGGACCGGGAACGACGAAGCCCAGTACCAGCCCACCGGCGGACTTCAGGAAGCCGCGGCGCGACACGCCCCGCCCGTCTCTCTTTTGCATTGACATCGTTTCTGCTCCTGCCATCAATGGTTTCACACGTTCGCCTGGGCCGCACCGGCGGGCACGCGGACAGGGTCGGCGTACTTCCTGGCGAGCCAGGCACGCAGCGGCTTGTCGTACCAGCGCAGCAGCGCATAGGCCAGGATCACGATGCCGACCTGGACGCCCGCCGCAACGAGGCCCAGTTGCAGGGGCGCGGGATGGGTGCTCCAGTTCCAGTGCGCGAACACATAGACGAAGCCGTAGTGGATGATGTAGACGGGGTACGACAGCTCGCCCATGAAGCGGCACAGGGCGCCGGTCGCGCCTTGCGCCCGCGTCGCCGATGCGCCCGCGGCCAGGACCAGCGGGAACACGACGATGACGCAGCCCGCCTCGAACCAGCCGTTGTACTTGCCCATGAGGGGCGCCACGAAGATCGCCACCAGCACGAGCGACAGCACGACGAACGGCTGCGGCACCGGCAGCTTGAACCGCAGGCGGTACACGAGGAGGCCCGTCAGGAACGGATAGGCGAGGCGCACGGGCGCCGCCCAGAAGTCGGCCCATCCCCAGCCGTGACCGAGATCGTTGAAATGGCACGCCGTCCACGCCAGCACGGCGGCGCTCGCGATGCACAGGCCGCCGTGCAGGCGCAGGGTGAGCCTGCGGCCGAACAGTCCGTACAGGACGTTCGCGATGTATTCCTGGAACAGCGTCCACGACGGGCCGTTCAGCGAATGCGTTTCGCCGAAGCTGTTCGGCACGTTCGGCGTCGGCAGCAGCAAGAGACTCAGCGCGATCGATCCGGCCAGCGTCGCGAGCGAGATCTTGACGCCGATGCGCTGGCTGTCGCCAACGAACGGATCGAGCAGGTAGGCCGTGACGCCGATCGCCAATCCGGCCAGCGCCATCGGATGCAGGCGGATCAGGCGCCGCCGGAAGAAACCGGGCAGGGTCAGCGCCTCCGGTGCACCGGCCGGCGCCGCGAGCCGCGCGTCGTACGCGTGGCCGAGGACGAATCCGGACAGGGCGAAAAAGAAGTCGACCGCCAGGAACGTGTGGCGCATGGGATTGTGTGCCGCGTCGGGCACCAGCATTTCCCAGAAATGAAACATGAGGACACAGAACGCGGCGGTGCCGCGCAGGCCGTCGAGGGCCTCGTAGTGAGATTTGGAAGGGGGCATCGAATTGCATCTCCGTTGTCGTTGTCGCCCGGCGTCCGTGTATTGATGCTCGGCCGGCTGCGGTAGAATGCCCAACTGCAAGTGTTCCTTGCAAAGGCCTTGTGACAGTCCGGATCATGCTGTTGCAAGACGGTTGCGCACGACCGTCAGCCGGGCCGCTGCCGGCATCGAATGCACTCCCCTGACATGGACCATCGGCCAGTGAAACCTCGACACACCCGCATCGTCATCGCCGCGTTGGCCTGGACCGCCATCGGTGGCGTCTTCGCGCTGCCCGACATCCTGCGCGGAGGCGGCTACCGCGCCCTGTTTTCCATCACCATCAACTGGTGGTGCTGGGGTGCGCTAACGCCGCTGATCAAGAGCCTGGACGACCGCCTGTCCGCCGCATGCAAGCGCCCCGTGCGGCTGCTGGCAGCGCAGGTGGCATGCGGCCTGGCGGTGACTGCGCTGTACGTGGCGGTGGCCGCGGGGCTGGAAGATTGCCTCGGCCTGCTGTCCTGGAACCCGTGGACGGAACCGCTGGGCCTGCTCGACTGGTTTTATTGGGCGCTGCTCGTGTACTGCATCATCCTGGGCGCGCTGACGGGCTTGAAGTACTACCGGCGTGTCCTTGTCGACGAACTGCAGATCGAGCGCCTGAAGCGCGGCTTCCTCGAAGCCCAGCTGAACGCGCTGCGCACACAGCTCGATCCCCATTTCCTGTTCAACACGCTGAACGGCATTTCCGCGTGCGTCGAACACGAGCCGGGACTGGCGCGCAAGATGATCGAACACCTGGGCGACCTGCTGCGTTTTTCGCTCGATGCGCGCAACCGGCAGGAAGTGGCGCTGGCCGATGAAGTCGCGTTCCTCGAGCATTACTTTGCGCTGCACCGGATGCGGTTCGGCGAACGGCTGTCGATCGCGGTGTCCGTCGCGCCGGACGTGAAGCACGCGCGCATTCCCTCGCTGCTGCTGCAGCCGCTGGTGGAAAACGCCATCAAGCACGGCATTTCGCGCCGCGTCGCGGGCGGCACAATCAGCGTGTCGGCGCGTCGTACCGGCGACCGCGTCGAGATCCGCGTCATCGACGACGGCGTCGGCCTGCCGCCCGGCTGGACGATGGCAAGTTCGCAAGGCCTGGGCATCAGCGTGACACGCGACCGCCTGCTCGCCATGTACCCGCCCGGCGCGAGCACGTTCGCTGTGACGCCGCACGCGGATGGCGGCACCGAAGCGAGCATCACCTTGCCTTTGGCCCTGACGAGTGAGGACCTGCATGCCTATGCCATCGCATAAGCAATCGACCAAGCCGCTGAAAGTCCTCGTGGTCGACGACGAGGCGCTGGCGCGGCGGCGCCTCGTCGACCTGCTGGGCAAGACGGCCGACGTGGCCGAGGTGCTGGAAGCGGCGGACGGCGAAGCCGCGGTGCGCGTGCTGGACAGCGAACGCCCCGACGTGGTGTTCCTCGACATGCAGATGCCGGGACCGTCCGGCCTGGACGTGCTCGATGCCATTGGCGCGGACCGCATGCCCGTTACCGTCTTCGTCACCGCCTACGACCAGTATGCGATCCGCGCCTTCGAGGCCGATGCGCTCGATTACCTGCTGAAGCCGTTCAGCGACGAACGCTTCGAGGCCGCGCTGCGCCGCGTGCGCAGGCGGCTGGACGAGCGCAGCGCGCCGCCGTCACCCGCGCCCGTCGCGGAACCGGAGCGCTGGGACCGGCTGGTCGTGAAATCCGCGGGTGCGACGCATTTCGTGAAGACCACCGACATCGACTGGATCGAAGCCGTGGGCGTGTACGTCAACCTGTACGTCGGTGGCAAGGCGCTGCTGTATCGCTCGCCGATCCATCAGCTGGCCGACAAGCTCGATCCGGCCCATTTCGTTCGCATTCACCGCTCGGCTATCGTCAATCTCGAGAGCGTTCTGCGGTTGGAACCCATCTCACACGGGGAGTTCGACGTCGTGCTGAAGCATGGCGGGCGGACCAAGGTCAGCCGGACGTTTCGCGGGCAGTTGGAGAAGCGGTTGGGGCAGGCGTTGTAGGTGCTTCCAGACGCGTCACTCGGGACATAATCTTGACGGCACCTCGCCCGCTTTCGACTTAATTGTGGGTCTGAATCGTCGCCGAAGCCATTATCTTTGATTCATCTGCAGCCGCACGCTCCCGCCAATCCGCCCTCTTTCCATGGCTGTTATCCATAAACGAAAAGCGGATTTCCACATAATGCGCCTGGTCGATTTCCGTCACAAAAACATCAACATCATCCTGAAACGCAGTGTGGTAGTGTATCCAGTTCCTCCCGTTCAGCGACTTCGCCACAAGTTCGCCAGCCAGAGGACAAGGCAGTGAAGGTCGTCCCGCCTTAAGATGGCCTTGATTCATTTCGTCACACTTGTTCCGCAACCTCTGCATGACAGCTGCCTGCAACGCGCTCGATCCACTAAGAGTATCAACTGGAGCATTTTGGAAAGCCCTTACCATTACGGTCACGCGAAGCGTCCCAACAGATCCGGGAACCAGGAATTTTCGGTAATCCCAATATTTTTCTATTAACTTAATGGCCTTAAACCATTTATCATAGTTCGACTCATCATTAATATCGACATTACTCACAACAGGTGCAGGTGGAAAATCACCACTTTCATCGCCTGGAAGGGTCAGTATCAGTACGTTTCGAGATAAAGAAAATTGATGCTGTTCCCACTCGGCCCCGACAACTGTTCCTGGAGCAAAAAGACATAAAGTGGCAATCATCGGAACACATCGAAAATTCCGCATCGACCTCCAAGAATTGAATAAATTTTTCATACAATACACCTGATCAATGGGTGAGCGGACTGCTGCGCAGACTGAGCTTGGCCTGGCCGCGCTTCATCGGGCCTTCGACAACGCCAGCGAGCAACCGGATCTACGCCACCTCGTCCACCGCCCCACCCTCCGCCACCGGCTGCAACTGCGCCAACTGCTCCATGAGCTGCGCAAAACGCTGCTGCCCCGGCAGCAGGCGGTCGACGTGGTGCAGCACGTCGTAGGCTTCGGCGGACAGCGCCGTGTCGTAGCCGTGCTGCTGCAGGTGCGAGACGAGGATCTGGGCCGCGTTGAACAGGATGCGCTGGTTGTTCGGCACCTTCTTGCGCGCCTCGCGCATCCACGTCACGGCGTCCTTCAGCTTGCCCGTCTTCCACAGCAGCACGCCCTGGTTCATCAGGTCCGTTGCTTCCTTCTTCGATGCGCGGATCAGTTCCAGACCCTCGTCGCCGAGGCGCGCCTTCTCGAAGATCTTCTGCACCTCGTCGAGCAGCAGCGGGTTGTCGTGGTTGTTGCGGATGACGTAGCACAGCAGGTCGGCCGGCGCGTCCTTCACGCCGACGGCGAACAGCAACGTGGCCAGTTCCAGGCAGGTCGGGATGTCGGGCCGGTTTTCCGTCGCATTCAGCAGGGCTTCCAGCTCGTCGCCCGCCTTGCGCGCGCGCCGGTAGTCGCCGCTCTCGTGGTAGACGAGGCCCTCCGTGATCTTCGAACGCAGCGCGATGTCCGGATGGTCCGCGGTGAATTCGCGCTGGGCTTGCGCCAACAGCTGCAGCGCTTCCTTCGCGTCGTTCTTCTGGCCGCACACGCGCGCCAGGCCGAGGTAGGCGTCGGGCGTCTTCATGATCGAGTATTCGCCGATCGCGATGCACTTGCGGAAGGCCTTTTCCGCGATCTGCACATTGCCCACCTTGAGCGCGACGTTCCCGAGGTTGCGCTGGCGCGGCACGGAATTCGGCGACAGCTTCGCGGCCCGTTCGAGGATGGCGCAGGCCTCGTCCAGCTTCCCCATGTTCTGGTACGCGAGCGCGAGCTGGTCGTAGGCGTCGATGTAGTAGCGGTTCTCCGCGATCACGCTCTGGAAGGCCTGGCGCGCCTGCTCGAATTCGCCGTTGGCCATGCGGATCTTGGCGATGCCGGAGCGCGCCCACTGATACTCGCGCTGTTCCAGCACGCGCTCGTAGACCTCGCGCGCGCGATCCGGCTCGCCGCTCTTCTCCATCAGCTTGGCCTTCATGCGCAACAGGTCGATCTCGTGCGCCTTGTGCACCTCCATCGCGGCGTCGCACATGCGCGCCGCGCGCAGGTAATCCTTCTCGGCATAGGCCTGGTCGATGAGGCGGAAGATCTGCTTCTTGTGCCACACGCGGTTCAGGCGCGTGAGCAGCACGCCTTCCGTGATCGGCTTGATCAGGTAGGCGTCCGGCTGGTGCTCGGCCGCACCCATCACCGATTCCACGCTCTTCTCGGCCGATACCATCAGCCACACGGTGCTCGGATTGACGAGGTTGCGCACGCGCGCTTCTTCCAGCACCTGCTGCCCGTTCTTCCCGTCGCCGAGGTTGTAGTCGCACAGGACGACGTCGTAGCGGATGCGCGCGAGCAGCCCCATCGCCTCGCCGCCGGACGATGCCTGGTCGATGTTCTTCGCGCCCAGGCTGCGCAAGGCTTCGCGCAGCAGCTGGCGCACGCCGACGAAATCGTCGACGACGAGGTAGTTCTTGTCGGCCCAGTCGATCTCGGTCACCGTCTTCACCGGCGCGTTTCCGGGTGCGTTCATGGCAAGTTCAGGATGAAACAGCCGCCGCCGTAACGCCCGCCGTTCTCGAGACGCAGCGTGCCGCGGCGCTCGCGGTGGCGGTGCATGCGCGCGACTTCGCTCGAAAAATACAGCCCCAGGCCCGCGCTGTTGGTCAGAAAGTTCATGCCGGCGGCCGTATCGCGTGTCGCGATCGCGCCCGCCTTCAGCAGCGCCGGCGGATAACCGGGGCCGTTGTCTTCCACGCGCAGTTCGAGCCAGCCGTCGTCCGTTACGCGGATCGCCAGGCGCACGATGTCGCAGGTGTAGTGGATCGCGTTGTTGATCGCATGCGACAGCACGCCCACGATCAGGTCTTCGTCGACATGCCAGACGAGGTCCGCGTCGTAATCCAGCTCCAGCTTCACGCCGCGCGACGTCAGCAGCACACGCTCCAGCGCCACCACCTGGTCGACCAGCTGGCCCAGCTCGAGCGGCTGCATGTCGAACGGGTACGCGGGCGTGCCCACCTGCTTGTACAGCGCGAGCAGCTGCATCAGGTTGTCGTTCAGGCGCTTCGTCTGGTACAGCATGTGCGCCATCTGCGTATATTCCGGGTCCGTCTGCGCGGCGGGCCGGGAAGAATGCGCGACCAGCAGCCGCTCCAGCGTCCCGGACAGGACGCTGATCGAGTTCTTCATGTCGTGCGCGGTCGAGGCGAGAAACAGGGACAGCTCTGGCGCGTCGGGGGTGTCGTCGTCCATGTCCGGTTCATGTGTGAAATGTTGCTCTGCACACATTATACCTTTGAAACTTTCGGTTTCCGGAAAGAAATCAATTTTCGGACTGCGGACCCCGTGGCGCGCGGCGTGCGCGCAACACGAAACGGGCCGGATCAAGCGCGTCGACGAGGCTGGCTTCCAGCGGCAGCGGCTCCCCTTCGATCTGCGCGGCCAGCAATTCGGCGGAGAACCCTGCCCAGATCAGGCCGCGCGACGCATACCCGAGCAGCGCGTACAGGCCCGGATGGCGCGGCACGTCGCGCAGGCGCTCGGTGGTGCCGGCCGCGTCGAAGTCCGGCACGCGGCCGACGAGCGGCAACCGGTCCGGCGCGACGCAGCGAAAGCCCACGCGGCCTTCCAGCGGCGCGTCCCTGGCGGCCTGCGGATCGGACAGCAGGCCGCGCAGGCGCTGCAGATTTTCCGCGTGACTTTCCGGCGACAGCGCCGGGTTCGGGTCGACATCGTACGTCGCGCCGGCGCTGCACACGCCGCCGGACGCCGGCGTCAGATAGGCTTCGCGGCACAGCACGACGGGCAGCTTCGGCACCATTGCGGCGGGTACGTGCGACACCTGCCCGCGCAAGGTCGTCAGGGGCAGCTGCGCCGCTTGCGGCACCGTCACGGCGCCGCTGCCGTTGGCAAGGATCAGGTTCGGCGCGCACGCCACCGTGGCGCCATGCGCATCCGTCAGGCGCCAGCGCTCGCCGACCCGCTCGATGCGCACGTCGCCCACGCCGAAGCGCCGCTCGAGCCGGCCGCCGCACGCGGCCAGCATCGCATCGCACACGCTGCCGGGCCGCGCCCAGCCGGCGCCGCGGAACAGCCAGCCGCCGTCCGGCGCCGGCAGGCCGAGCAGCGCTTCCGCCGCGGGCCGCTCGAGCCACTCGGCGAAATCGGGCGGCAGCGACTTGTCGGCGGCGATGGCGCGCTGCACGTCGGCGTGGTCGGCGTCGCGCGCGAGCTGCAGCACGCCGCACGTGTCGCCCTCGATGGCGCGGCCGATGCCGCCCAGGCGTTCCCAGTGGCGCAGCGCGTACAGGTAAGCGGCGCGCGTCAGGCGCGTGGGCACGTTGTCGTCCTTCGACAGCAGCGGCATGAAGATGCCCGCCAGGTTGCCCGACGCTTCCATCGCGGGCTGCGGTTGGCGGTCGACGAGGGTCACCTGCCACCCGCGCGCGCACAGGCGCTCGGCAGCGGCGGCGCCAGCGATGCCGGCACCCAGCACGATGGCGCGCCGCTCGGGCGCGGGCGGTACCGGCGCGCGCGGCTTGCGGCTGGCGAAGCGCGCGTGCTGGCCGTCCGCGTCGAACACGAAGCCTTGCGCCGTCAGCGCGTCGACCTGCGCCGGCGTGAGGCCTTGCGCGACCAGGTGCGCGTCCTGCGCGGCCACGCGCGCGACGTGGCGCGCGAAGTCGGTGCCGGCCCGTTCGATGTCGTGCAGGCGGAACAGGTCGACGCGCGCCGTCAGCTGCGCGAGCGCCTCGTCCAGCGGCGCGCTGATCAAGTCGACCGTCAGGCCGGGCTCCGACTGCGGCATGCGGTGGAAGCCCGGCAGCAGGTGGTCGCACACGGCGATTACGTGCAGCTTCGGCGAACGGCGCGGGTCGGTGCGCCAGACGTCGGTCAGGACCCGGATCGCACTCCCGTCGCCGTAATGCGCATCGAAGACGGTGTAACGCGCCCGGCTGCACCAGCATGCGCGGTAGTCCATGGCATCACCTCCGGCGGCGGCACAGACAGGCGCGGTCGTGGTCGTCGACCATGCCGATGCCCTGCATGTAGGCGTACACGATGGTCGATCCGACGAATTTGAAGCCGCGCTTGCCGAGGTCTTTCGAGATGCGGTCGGACAGGTCGGTGCGGGCCGGCCGCGCACCGTCGGGCCAGTCGTTGACGATGGGTCGGCCGTCGACGAAGCGCCACAGGTAGTCGTCCAGGGTCAAGCCGTCGTCGCGCAGGCGCAGGTAAGCTCGGGCGTTGTTGATGGCGGCCGCGACCTTCAGGCGGTTGCGCACGATGCCCGGGTTGGCGAGCAGGTCGGCCACCTTGGCGTCGTCGTAGCGCGCGATCTTTTGCGCGTCCCAGCCGTCGAACGCGAGGCGGTAGTTGTCGCGCTTGTTGAGGATCGTTTCCCACGACAGCCCGGCCTGCGCGCCCTCGAGGTTCAGCATTTCGAACAGCGTCGTCTCGTCATGGCACGGCACGCCCCACTCGTGGTCGTGGTAGGCGATGTAGCGCGGATTGGCCATGTTGGCCCAGGTGCAGCGGATGTCGTTCATACATCAAGTATAAACCTCCACGACCGCCGCGGCATCCCGCTGCGGGGCCGATTTTCATTGTCGATGACGCACTTCGATGACACGTGCGGCCACTCATCCGCAGCGTCCGACGTGCGCACCGGGACGGCGCCGCGCGTGCTAGCATGCAGCCCTCCCACATCACCTTAGCCACGCAAGCCGCGCCGTCGATGAGCCACTGGAAGCAGCTAACCCCCAGCATCTATCACCGCCTTTCGTTCGGTTGCGCGTACGGCCTGACCGACGTCGGACTCGTGCGCCAGTCCAACGAGGACAACTTCCTCATCGATGCGCAGCTGAACCTCGTCGCCGTGGCCGACGGGATGGGCGGCCACGAGGGCGGCGAGATCGCGGCCCGGCTGGCGCTGGAAACGGTGCGCGACGCGCTGTCCGCAGCGGCCCCGACACAAACCTGCCCCGGCGACGCGTTCGACCCGGACGCGACCTGGCAGGACGAGCACATGCCCGCCATCATGGCCGTGCACGAGGCCGTCGACGCCGCCAACGCGCGTGTCTACGAGGCCAACGCGCACAACGGCCTCGGCGAAGGCGGCGGCATGGGCACGACGCTGACGGGCTTCTGGCAAAGCCTGCCGGACGGCCCTCTCGTCGTCTTTCACGTGGGCGACAGCCGCCTGTACCGCTACCGCGACGGCGAGCTGGCCGTGCTCACGCGCGACCAGACCCTGTACCAGCAAGCGCTCGAAGCAGGCGTCTCCGGCGATTTCCCGCCGCGGAACCTGCTGCTGCAGGCGATCGGTCCGGTGGCCACCGTCACGCCCGACGTCAAGGCAACGACGCCCCACCCCGGTGACCTCTACCTGCTGTGCAGCGACGGCCTGTACGGCAACACGCCCCACGCCGCCATCGAACGCGTGCTGGCCGGCGCGCATGCGCAGTCGCTGGAACAGTGCTGCGCCGAGCTGGTCGCGCTGGCCAAGTCGCACGGCAGCCGGGACAACATCACGGCCGTGCTGGCGCTCGTCGAACGCTGACGCCGACGGCGCTAGATCGTATCAATTCCGCAACACAACTGTCGTACATACAACACCGCGCATGGCCCGTACGCAGGGAAGCCGGGCGCACCGTCATGCCGCGCCGACTTGTGTCGTCATTGCATTATGCAAATAGAATTTTTTTAACAAAATCTGGATTTGACGTTAGGAAAGATGCTATTCTGTAGGAGCTATCCTACTTATCTATTGCCTAGCCTCTTATGGACTACCGCAGCGCATACATCCGTCGCAGCAGAAAAGGTTCCCGCCTGAACAGACGCCTGGCCGCCGCCGGCGTGCTCGGCGTGGCCGCCTGCGCCGCCGCGTTCGCGCTGGCGATGCGCCCTTCCGCCCCATCGGCCGCGGGCGTGACCGCGCTGGCCGCTGCGCCCGCCCCGACAGCCGCCGTGCAGCCGGCCGCGGAGCAGGGGGAGACGAAGAAGACGCGCCGCGTCTACCCCTATTCGATCGTGCCTGGCGGCGTGCTCGACCGCCGCGAACTGGCGCACGCCATCGTCGTGGACAAGGTCGTCGCGGCGCACTATGCCGCCTTCGAAGCGTCGAAAGCCACCGTCAAGACGGTCGCCGCGCCGCGCGGCGTGTACGTCTCGTACCGCAAGGGCGACAAGGTGTATTGGACGGCGAAGAAGCTTCAACTGGCACAAGGCGAGACCGTGCTGTCCGACGGCCAGAACGAGATCCGCACGCGCTGCGGCAACCGCATTTCCGACGTGCCGCGACTGCCCGTCGAGGTGAAAGGCCCAAGCGAGGAAGAACTCGATTCGTCCGTCGAGCAGGCGCAGGAAGGCGACGGCGAAGGCAGCGTGGCACAGGTCGGATTCGCCGTCGACGGCAATCCCGTGGGCCAGCGCTTCCACTTGCAGACCTTCGCCACCAGCGGCACGGTCCCGAACAACGGCACCCCGCTGGCGCACCGCATGGCCGGCGTACCGGCCTACTACAACAACAACCCGATCAGCACCTGGGACCGGGGCACGCTGCCGCAGGTCCTGGCGACCGGGACGGCTCCGGCCGACACCGGCACGGGCGGCAATAACGGCACTGGCACCGGCACGGGCACCGGCACCGGCACCGGCACCGATAACGGCACCGGCACAGGTGGCGGCACGGGCGGCGGTACGGACAAGGGCGGCTCGCCGACCCGCGACCCGCAACTGCCGACGACGCTGGACGACACGAAACTGCCCTCCACCGACACGGGCACGAAGCCGCCGTCGGAGATCCCGGGCACGCTGCTGCCCCCAACGACCGACCTGCCCGGCACCACGGACAAACCGGGCAAGACGCCGACGAAACCGGGCGCCGCGCCGGAACCGGGCACGCTGTTGCTGGGTGCCGCCGGTATGGCCGCGCTGCTGGCCGCGCGCCGCGCACGCAAGCGCACGCGGGGCTGATCAGTCCTCGATCACGGCGCGCCCCGCCGCCGTAATTCTTCAAGATGGTCGAGCATCTGCCGCAGCACCTCCGGCGGATGCCCCGTCCAGTCCTCCACTTCCCCGACGATCCTGAGCGGCGCACGCGTGCGGTACGACCGCGTCGGGTTGCCGGGAAAGCGCTTGTTCGTCAGGTTGGGATCGTCCTCGAACGTCCCCGTCGGCTCCACGATGTAGACGTGCCCACGACCCTCGTCGCCGGCAAGCGCCACCGCCAGCTCCGCGCCCCAGACGGCGGGCTCCAGCAGCGAGGAAAAATACACGTTGTTGGAAACGCGCCCCTCCTCGAAATTCGAGGCCTGGCCCGCCGTCAACAGGTCGCCGGGCTGCAGGCGGATCCTGGTGCCGTGGTAGAACGGGCCTGGCACGTGGCCGCAGTTGTCATGGGTGACCGGAGTCCATTCTTGAGTGCTCATGCAAAGTCCTCATCGTCCAGGGTGCAGCGCGCGCCGACGTCGGATTCTACCTGAGCGCATCCGCCGGCGACGTGCGCATGGCGCCCCACGCATGCTGCGCCATCGCGGCCACCGCCACGCAGGCACTCGCGCAAAACGCCAGCGCCACGTTCCAGTAGCCGAACGGGGCACGCTCGACGAACGACGACAGATAGCGTTCGCCCACCAGCGCCCCCAGCGGCAATCCCGCGACGGCGCCGGCCAGCGTGAGCATGCCGATCTCGCGCAGCATGAGCACGGCGATATCGCGCCGACGGGCGCCGTACAGTTTGCGCAGGACGATTTCGCGCGCCCGTTTCTGTGCGGCGTCGGCCGCCAGCGCATACGTGCCGAAGGCCGATATGGCCAGCGCGATGCCGGTGGCGATCGCGACGAGCCGGGCCAGGCGCCGGTCCTCGGCGTAGTCGGCAGCCAGCACGTCGGACGCGCGATGCATGGTCAATACCGCATCCGGAAACCAGCGCGGCCACGACGCGCGCACGGCCGCTTCGGCCTCGGGCAGCGCATGCGCCGCCTTCACCGTCAAGGTCGAACCGGCGATCCACACCTCGTACCCGATGGCGGCCGGTGCCTCGTGCAGCGAATGGAAGCGCAGTTCGGGCGCGACGCCGACGATCCGCTTGTGGACGACGCTGTCGTCGAAACTCGTGAAGACGACCATCTGGCCGACGGCGGCGGCCGGCGTGGCGAAACCGAGCCGGCGCGCCGTGACCGCGTTGACGACCAGCGGTTCGGCCGCGTCGTCCGCGTCGACGCGCGGATCGAACAAGCGGCCCGCCACGGGCTGGATGCCGTACCGGTCGAAGAAATCGGGGCTGACGGATTTCATCTCGACGCGCACGTCGGCCACGCCGGGCCGGCGCACTTCGCGCGACCAGGCGCTGTCGTGGCGGCCGACCGCGTCTTCGCTGATCGCGACGCCGGCCACCGCCCCGTTGGCCTTCAGCGCCGCGATCAGCCCGCGCACCGCGGCGCTGTCCTTGGCGTTCACGCCGCCTTCCAGGTCGACGATCAGCAGCGACGACGGATCGAACCCGGGCGACTGCGCCAGCGCGTAGCGGGTCTGCCACGTGATGGCGAGCGTCACGCAGGCCAGGCCCATCGCCGCACCGATCTGCAGCACCGTCATCGCCTTGCGCACGCGGCCCGCGCGCACCGATTCGTCGTCCTGGCGGCCGCTCAGCGCACCGTGCGGCGCCACGCGCAGCGCGCCCCACACGGGATGGATCGCGCTGGCGAGGCCGACGACGACGCCCAGCGCCAGCGCCGCCGCCACGTTCGACGGCGACAGCAGGCCGCCCAGGTCGCGCGCGACCAGCTCGGCGAACAGCGGCAGCGCCAGCCACGCGAACAGCAGCCCGAGGCTCGTCGCCAGCAGCGCCACCAGCAACGCTTCGGCGATGAACTGCATGGCGATCCGGCGCGGACTCGCGCCCAGCACCTTGCGCATGGCGATCTCGCGCTGGCGCCGGACCACGCGCGCCGTCGCCAGGTTGACGTAGTTGATCGCGGCCAGCAGCAGGATCAGCAAAGCGATGGCGCCCAGGCCCGCCACCACCGTCTTGTCGCCGCGCGGGCCCGGCCGCGCCAGGCTGTTGGCCGCGACGTCGCGGTCGAAATACGCTTCGCCGAGCGGCACCAGTTCGACGTCCATCACCTTGCGCCCGCCCAGGCGCGCGCGCGTCGCGGCCGGGATCTTCTGCAGCACGGCGGCGTGGTCGACGGCGTCCTGCAGCGCGGCGCGGATCGGCCCGACGGGCGCGCCCGGCCGCACGCGCACGAGCATCCTGCCCCACCATCCGCGGCTGCCCGTCACCAGTTCGTCGTGGATCTCCGGCGGCGCCAGGCTGGACGTGGGACCGAACACGGTCTCGAACGGAATCGTCGTGTTGGCGGGCGGCGTGCGCACGACGGCCCCCACGCGCACGGACTGGCCGTCGACGTCGATGGTGCGGCCGACCACGTCGGCGCTGCCGAACATCGCCAGCGCGCCCGCTTCCGTGACGGCGAAGCTGTCGGGTCGGCGCAGCGTCGCATCGAGGTCGCCCCGCACCGCGACGAGGCCCAGCGTGCGCGCGAATTCGGGCGTGACGGTGAGGCTGTCGTGGCGGTGCAGGCGGCCACCCGCGCGCGCCGTCAGCTGCTGCGGGCGGGTGGGCAGCCACGCGGCCGCGCTGTCCACGCCGGGCGCCTTCAGCGCGGCCGCGTGCAGCAGCAGCGGCACCTGGTCGAACCAGGGCGCTGTCGGCTGGCGGTTGTCGCGCTGCTTGACGACGTAGACATGCTCCACGTGCGGCACGTGCGCGTTGTACTGCCACGAATAGCGCACGAAGCCGAGCAGCAGCAGGCAGCTGCCGAAGCCGATCGCCAGCCCCAGCACGACCACCAGCGAATACACGGGGTCGGCGACGAGCGTGCGCCAGCCGATCGTGAAATCTTGTCGGGTCATCGCCGCTCCTTCACGCCGCGTGGAGGGCATCGACCACGATGCGCCCGTCGAGCAGGCGCACGGTGCGCGAGGCCTGGGCCGCGTGCGCCGGCGAGTGCGTCACCATCACGATGGTCGTGCCCTCGGCGTTGATCTGACGGAGCAGGCGCATGACTTCCTCGCCGCGCGCCGTATCCAGATTGCCGGTCGGCTCGTCGGCGAGCAGCACGGCCGGATTCGGGACCAGGGCACGCGCGATCGCCACGCGCTGCTGCTGGCCGCCGGAGAGCTGCGAGGGACGATGGCGCGCGCGGTGCGCCACGCCCAGCTTGTCCAGCATCGCAGCAGTGCGCCGGCGCCGCTCCGCCGCGGAGACGCCCAGGTACTGCAATGCCAGCTCGACGTTCTCCTGCACGGTCAGTGCTTCGATCAGGTTGAAGTTCTGGAAGATGAAGCCGATGCGGCCGCGCCGCAGCCGGTTCAAACGCGCCTCGTCCAGGCCGCCCGCCTGCTGGCCGTCGATCCAGTAGTCGCCGCTGTCCGGCGTGTCGAGGAGGCCGAGCATCGCCAGCAGCGTGGACTTGCCGCAGCCAGAGGGCCCCGTAACGGCCACGTATTCGCCCGCCTCGATCTCGAGGTTGATGCCGTCGAGCGCGCGCGTGCGCACGTCGCCGCCGCGATACGTCTTGGTCACGTTGACGAGCTTCAGCATGGCGTCTCCGGTGGATGTGGGTGGGTGATCGTCGAGCTTCATTGTGTCATGTCCTTGGGTTGGGTTGAAAGGCCGGCCGGCTGCGCGAAGGCGAGCCGCGCGGCCTGGCCGTAGGCGGCCGTAGAAGAGACGATCACGCGCTCGCCGGGCGCGAGGCCCGCCAGCACTTCGACCTGGCTGTCGTTGCGGCGCCCCGTGCGGATCGCGCGCCGCAGCGCGCTGCGCCCGTCGGCCGCGAGCACGTAGACGGTGGCGCCGCCGCCGTCCGCGATCCACGCATCCATGGGCAACACCAGCGCGGGCGCGGGGGCGCCCAGCGTGATCGCCACTTCGAGGCTCTGGCCCGGCTGGAGGACGGGCGCGGCGCTTTCCCCGAACGCGAGTTCGAGCGCGAACCTGCCGTCGCGGATCTGCGGAGACAGCCGGCTGACCGTCAGGCCGTACGACGTGCCGTTCACGACGGCATGCGCCGCGAGCCCCGGCGCCAGGCGGTTCAGGTAATACTCGTCGAGCTGCGCCGCCAGCTTGAAGCGTGCCGGATCGTCGATGCGGCCCAGGTGCTGGTCGAGCTTGACCGTTTCGCCGACCTGCAGCCGGAAGTCCGTCAGCCGGCCCGCGACGGGCGCCCGTACTTCGAGCGCCGCGACGGTTTCGCTGACCAGGCGCAGGCCTGTTTCGAGACGCAGGCCGGCCTTGTCCATCTGTTGCAGCGCGTTCGCCTGGATGCGCTCTTCCGCGCGCGCGTCGGCCTGCTCCGCGGCCAGCAGCCGCCGTTGCTGCGTCCTGCGGTCGGCCGCGTCCTGCAGCGCGGCCGCGGACACGAAGCCCTGCTCGGACAGGGCGAGGCTGCGGCGGTACTGCTTGTCCGCCTCGCGCGCCGCGAACTCCAGGTCCGCGAGCCGCCGCCGCCGGTCGGCGCGGCTGGCCTCGAGCGCGATCCGCATGTTCATCGCATTCGAAATCTGCTGCGCCCGTTCCGACTCGCGCTGCAGCAGTTCCAGGCGCCGCTGCGCGTTCGACAGGCGAAACAGCACCTCCCCTTTCGCGACGAGCGCCCCGTCGCGGGCCAGCACTTCCTCGACGCGGCCCGATTCGACGGCGTCCAGCAACACGGAACGCAGGGGCGCGGCACTGGCGCGGACCAGCACGTCGTCGTGGAACGTCGCGCGGGCGACGGCAGCCACGCGCACGCTGGCCGCATCGACCGACAAGCCCCGTGGCATCGAGCGCCACAACAGCATGGCGACGCCGGCGACGAGCAGCACGCCGGCGCACAGCGCGGCGACGCGGCGTCCGCGGCGCGCGGGAAGCGGGGTATCCATGGCGGCACCGTCGGCATCCGCCGGGGCCAAATCATCGTGCAGGTTCGAGAGCATGAAGCACACCGTTCGCAACATCCGTGCCACGACATTTCAGGCCCGGACGGACGCTCTTCGGCGCACACATTGTCCGCGAATGGACAAGCGAGGTGTCCGCTTCCGGACACTTCGTCGCCGCACCACCCGCAACGCTGGGCGGCGCGCAGGACGACTGCTAGAATCGGCGCACCTTCATTCCTGGTGTTCCCATGTCGCCCAGCGCAGCGCACATCCTCGTCATCGACGACGACGCCGACGTCGCCTACGCGGCCACGCTGCTGCTGCGCCGGCACGTGGCGCGGGTGGACAGCCTGGCGCATCCGGCCGACCTGCCCCGTTACCTGCAGGGCGCCACGCCGGACGTCGTCCTGCTCGACTTCAATTTCGCGCCGGGCCAGACGGACGGCGCCGCGGGGCTTGCCGCGCTGCGCCAGTTGCGCGCGTTGCCGCAACCGCCCGCCGTCATCGCGTTGACGGCCTATGCGGACGTGGCGCTGGCGGTGGAAGCGATGAAGGCCGGCGCGTGCGACTTCCTGACCAAGCCGTGGGACAACGCGCGCCTGCTGGCGACTGTCGACCAGGCGTGCGCGCGGCGCGCGGACGCGGCGCCCGCGGTTCCCGGCGACGAGGATGCGCTGATGGGCGACGCGCCATCGATGCGCCACCTGCGCAACCTGATCGCCCACGTCGCGCCGACCGAGGCGAACGTGATGGTGCTGGGCGAGAACGGCGTCGGCAAGGAGCTCGTCGCGCGTGCCCTGCACCGCCAGTCGCGGCGCGCGGCGCATCCATTCCTCGCCCTCGACATGGGCGCCCTGCCCGAGGCCACGCTGGAGAGCGAGTTGTTCGGCCACCGCAAGGGCGCGTTCACGGACGCGCGCCACGAGCGGGCCGGACGCTTTCAGGCGGCGTCCGGCGGCACGCTGTTCCTCGACGAGATCGGCAACCTCCCGCTGCCCGCCCAGGCCAAGCTGTTGACGGCACTCGAGCGGCGCGAAGTCACGCCGCTCGGCGCCGACCGCGCCCACGCCGTCGACGTGCGCATCGTCAGCGCCACGAATCTCGCCGACGACGCGCTGCACGACCCCGCCGTGTTCCGTCCCGACCTCCTGTTCCGCCTGAACACCATCGTGATCCAGGTGCCGCCGCTGCGCGAGCGGCGCGGCGACATCCCGCTGCTGCTCGCCCACTACCTGACGCACTACCAGCGCCAGTACGGCCGCGCGCCACGGCCGCTGGCCGACGCGGCGCTCGACCGGCTGCAGCACCACGACTGGCCCGGCAACGTGCGCGCCCTGCGCCATGCGTGCGAGCGCGCGGTGATCCTGGGCCAGGGCGAGCAGTACGTCGCCGACGACTTCGGCCTGGCGCCGCGCGCCGCGCCCGCCTTGGCGCCGCCAGCGGAACCGGCATCGCTCAAGCTGGACACGCTGGAGCGCGACGCGGTGGCCGCCGCGCTGGACCAGGTGCAAGGCAACATCAGCCGCGCCGCGCGCCTGCTGGGCGTCAGCCGCGCCGCGTTGTACCGCAAGCTCGACAAGCATGGACTCTGACACGGCGCCACGGTGGAGGCTCGCGCTCGCGGCCGCGCTGCTGATCGGCGCCGGGTGGCTCGCCCGCGGCGCCGACGAGGCCTGGGGGTGGGGATGCGCCGGGGCGGCGATGATCGGCGGCGCGGGCCTCGCGTGGCGCGCCGCGCGCGCATGCGCGACGCCAGCCGCGCCGCTGGAAACGCCGCTGCCATCGCTGCCCGACACGGCACGCGCGGACCGGCTCGACACGTGGCTCGAGTTCGCGCCGGTCGCCCTGTTCACGCTGGACACGCCGAACGCGGATGGCGCGCCGCACCCGCTGAACACGGCCGCCCGCCGCCTGCTGGCACCGGGCCGCATCGTCGACCGCGACGGCTTCGGCCGGCAACTGGGAGCCCTCGCCGCGGACCGGCGCACGGTGCTGGCCATCGACACGGAACACGGCGCGGAACGGGCGCTCGCGAACGCGGTCGACCTGACCCTGGAAGGCCGGCCGCAACGCCTCGTCGCCGTAAGTCCCGTCGAGAACGAGTTGGAAGCGGAAGCCATGCAGGCCTGGCAAAAGCTCGTCCACGTGCTGACCCATGAAATCATGAATTCGCTGACGCCGGTCGCGTCGCTGTCGCAAACGGCGCGCGACCTCGTGCAGGACGCCCCCGGCCTCGCGCCGGACACCGCCGCCGACCTCGACACGGCGCTGGACGCCATCGGCCGCCGTGCGGCGAGCCTCGCGGGCTTCGTCACCGGCTACCGGTCACTGGCCAGCGTGCCCGAGCCGCGCCCCGAGCGCATCCGGGTGCACGACCTGTTCATGCGGCTGCAGGCGATGGTGGGCGGCGCGTGGGCCGGACGCGAAGGCGACGTACGCGTCTCCGTGGAACCGGCCAACCTCGAACTGGTGGCCGATGCGGGTCAGCTGGAACAGGCACTGGTGAACCTGGCGAACAATGCGCTGGAGGCGACCGCCGGCGTGACCCGACCATCGCTGACGATCAGCGCGCGCCTGGTGCGCGGCGGCCAGCTGCGCATCGAAGTGGCGGATAATGGGCCGGGCGTGCCCGATGAACTCGTGCGGCAGATCTTCACGCCCTTTTTCACGACGCGCGCGAACGGCAGCGGCATCGGCCTGGCCATGGTGCGGCAGCTCGTGCATCGCAATGGGGGCCGGGTGCGGTATGCGCGCGGAGTCGGGGGCGGGGCGAGGTTTGTGATGACGTTTTGAGTCCTTGTTGAGGCTAATGACAACTTCAAAGAGGTAAGCCATGGTTCCGCGCAGTGCTTGGTCTTGTTGTGCCGCCGCCGCCGTCATGGCTCTCCCCGCGTGGGCCGTGACGATCACGGATCACACGCTGGCACGCCCCGAAGGAACGCGGCACTACATCGCCGTCGAGGCCGAAGGCATGCCGAAAGCAAAGCGCCCCGTGCTCATCGTGCTGCACGGTCACGGTGCCAGTGCGGCCGTCATGGTTGGGCTGGCATCGCTCGCCGGGTACAAGACGGACGCATGGTCCACGTTGGCGGCGCGTGAAAACGTGCTGCTGCTTGCGCCCGATGGCACGACTGGCAGCGATGGCAAGAAGGGCTGGAACGATTGCCGCGGCGACGCCCCCACCAATACGACGGTGGACGACGTTGGATTCATCGCCGCGCTGATCGACACCGCCATCGTTCAATACGATGCGGACCCCGAGCGCGTCTACGTGTTTGGCGTGTCGCACGGCGGCGCGATGGCATACCGGGCCGGTATCGAGCTCGGTGCCACGCTCGCCGCGATCGGCGTGCAAAGCGGCCCGGTGGCGGCACAGAATGCGTGTCGCGCGCCGTCGGTACCGCTGTCCGTGTTCATCGAACACGGGACGGCCGACGAGATCGTGCCTTACGCCGGCGGCAAGACCGGCAGCTGGTTCCTGCGTGGACGCGGCACCACGCTCGGCGTCGAGCAATCCCTTGCGTTCTGGCGCAAGGTGGATGGTCTATCCGGGACGCCGGCCACCTACCGCTTCCCCCACCTGCACCCGGATGATCCGACGTCCGCCACACGCTATGTCTGGGGGAACGACCCCAAGGGCATCCAGGTCGAATTCCTGCGGATCGATGACGGCGGCCATGTCGAAGCATCCAGGAATGGCACACTGCCGTGGGTGTTACGCAAGCTGGCCGGCGAAATGAATCACGACCTCGATACCACCGCGGAGGCGTGGTCGTTTTTTAAGACGAAGCGCAAGACCGCACAGGCTGTGCACGACGCGCATTGAACCAATGGCACAATGCAGGCAGTTATTCCACCACCCACCGAAAGCGAGCCCTCCATGTCTCTCGTACTCTACGGTCATCCCTTTTCGTCGTACACGCAAAAAGTGCTCGTCGCGCTGTACGAGAACAACACCAAGTTCGAATTCCGCAGCCTCGGGCCGGACACGCCGCAGCACGTGACGGAATGGCTGCAACGCTGGCCGCTGCGCAAATTCCCGCTACTCGTGGACGGCGAGCGCAACGTGGTCGAGACGAGCGTCATCATCGAATACCTGCACCTGGCGCATCCCGGCCCCGTGCGCCTGCTGCCGGACGATCCGATGGCCGCGCTCGACGTGCGCTTCATGGACCGCGTCTTCGACCTGCACGTGATGAGCATGGTGCAGCGCGCGGTGGAAGGCGCGCTGACGGGCGACGCCATCAAGCGCGCGGACGGCCTCGCGCTGGCGACGGAAAAACTGGACCTCGCCTACGCCTGGCTGGAAGGCGCCCTGGCCGGGAAGACGTGGGCCGCGGGAGAGACGTTCTCCCTCGCGGACTGCGCCGCCGCGCCCGCGTTGTTCTACGCCGACTGGACGCATCCGATCGCCGACCGCTACCCCGTCCTGCGCGCCTACCGCGCGCGCCTGCTCGCGCGCCCGTCGTTCGCGCGCGCGGTGGACGAGGCGCGGCAGTACCGTCCGCTGTTCCCGCTGGGAGCACCGGACCGCGATTGACAGGCCACGTCAGCGCGCGGGCTGGCCCTCGTAGCGGCGCTGCACGTCGTCGTAATACTGCTTCAGGGTCCAGAACGCGCGCTTCTTCTGGCCGCCGTTTGAAATGAGACCCTTGCGGTTCCAGAAGTCCTGGAAGTACGGATGCTGGCGGCGCGGCGAGCGGAAGTCGACCAGCACCCACGGCGTCATCCCGCGCAAGCCCGGGATCGCGGACAGCATGCGGAACTGGTTGCGGTACAGCGTGTCCTGGTATTCCTCGCTCCAGCGCGTGTCGGCGTCCGCGTGGTAACCGGCGAGCGCCTCCGCGCCGAATTCCGAGATCACGACGGGCTTGTTGTAGCGGACGTCGAAGCGGTAATTCAGCATCTCCGCATTGCTGGCCCAGTACCAGCCCGCGTATTCGTTGAAGCTCGCGAGGTCGAGGAAATCGGCGAGCGGATCCTCCACCGTGATGTCGCTGCCCTTGCGGTGGATCTCCAGCGCGGCCGCCACGAGGCGCGTGTCGTCCAGCGCGCGTGCCGTCTTCGCCAGGTTGCCCATGAACGTGTTGCGCGGCGCGCTCACGGGCGTCTCGTTCCCCACCGACCAGACGACGACGCTCGCGCGGTTCTTGTCGCGCGTGACGAGGTCCGTCAGCTGGGCGTGCGCGTTCGCGTACGTGTCCGGGTTCGTCCACGAGATCGTCCAGTACACGGGCACTTCCGCCCACACCATCAGGCCCATCTCGTCGGCCAGGCGGATCATCTCTTCGCTGTGCGGGTAGTGCGCGAGCCGCACGTAATTGCAGTTCATCTCCTTGGCCCACTGCAGCAGCATGCGCATGTCGCCCGGACCGCGAGGCCGGCCCGGAATCAACGGGTTCTCCTCGTGCAGCGAGATCCCGCGCAGGAACACGGACTTGCCGTTCAGGAGGATGTCGCGGCCGCGCGTCTCGATGGTGCGAAAGCCGATGCGGTCGACGACCTTGTCGCCACCGCCGCTGAGCTCCACCGTGTACAGCTTGGGCTGTTCCGGCGACCAGTAGACGAGTTTATCGACGGGGACGCTGAGCGCGGCGCGCCCGTTCGCATCGGTGCGCACCGTGGTCCTGATGCCCGCCTCGGGAATCGCCACCGTCACCTGCTGCGCCTTCGCGTCGCCCGCCATCTGGATGAAACCTTCGATGCGGTGCGCATCGCCCTTCGCCAGTTGCACCTTGTAGTCGGCGATGTACGTGGCCGGGAGTTCGGCCAGCAGTACGTCGCGCGTGATGCCGCCGTAGTTCCACCAGTCCGTGTTCACGGTCGGGATCTCGTCCTGGTGCCGCGTGTTGTCCGCCTTGACGACGACGACGTTGCGGCCCTTCGCCAGCTTGTCCGTCACGTCGAACTGGAACGGCGTGAAGCCGCCCTTGTGCATCCCGAGTTTTTTCCCGTTCAGGTAGACGTGCGCCTCGTAGTTCACGGCGCCGAAGTACAGCGCGTAATGCTTGCCCGGCTTCGGGTCGGCCTGGAAGACCTGGCGCAGCCACACCGTGCCTTCGTACAGCTGCAGCTTCTCGGCCTGCGAGTTCCAGTCGCCCGGCACCGTCAGCGTCGGCGCGCCGTCGAAATCGTATTCGACCCACTCCGTCCTGTCCTTCGGCTTGCGGTCGTCGTAGAAGCCGCCCTTGCCGCTTTCCGACTGGTCGAACGGCGTGTGGCGGTAGTCGTAATAGCCGTTCTCGTACGGGTCGATGATGTAGCTCCAGCGGCCGTCCAGGCTCACGTGGCTGCGGCCGTAGATGTTCTGCGTCGGCGCCATCAGGCTGCTGGCCTGCGTTGCCTTCGCCGGCTGGCCGGCCAGCTGGACGTCGGTCGGGGCGGCGTGCGCCGCAACGGCGGCGCCGGCCAGCAACGCCGATGCGGACAGATGCAGCACGGCCGTCAGCCGTGCAAACGGGTGGGTCATGTAGTCTCCATTTGTTGTGGCGCAGTTAGCGCTATCGGTGTTATTAAAGGAATGTTATCGTTGTCGCGCCCACGGGGCAATCTTTACGACATGGCCGAATTCATCTTGTTCATGCACGACGATGCGGTGGACACCGCCATCTCCACCGACGGCAATCTGTGGGCGCAATACATGACGTCCCTGCGCGCGTCCGGTCGATTCGACGGCGGCAGTTCGATCGGAACCGGCACGGTTTTCCGGAAGGGCCGTGCCGACACGGCCGCACCGGCCGTCATCTCCGGCTATGTCCGCGTTCGTGCCGAAAACGCAGACGCGGCGCGGGCGTTCCTGGTCGGGAATCCCGTCTACGAGGCGGGTGGCACGGTGGAGATTCGGGAACTGCCGCGGACTTGACGCGTGGCCTGCGTCGCCCGCTCGCGCACCCACTCGTCCAGCGGCACACTCCAGATGTTCTGGCGGCCGTTGTCCCACGCGGCCGCGCGCGCCTGGTCGGCCTGCGCCTGCGCGGCGGTACGCGGGTAGTGCGGCCGGCTGGCCCGGTCCGTGCTGAAATACAGCGTGCGCTGGTCGGGGCCGAGGCGCGCCTCGTTGGTATCCGTCGACCCGTCGCCGTTCACGACGTCGCCGAGATCGACGGGCTTGCGCCAGCCCGCGCCGTCGCGCATGGCGATGTACAGGCGTTCGTGCGCATCGGGCCCCGGATGCATCGAGCCGAAGACGATGAACGATTCGTCGGGCGCCACGGCGGGGTCGACGTCCTGCGTCGTCGGATCGCCGAAATCGACCGGTGTCGACGGCAGGTAGGCGCCGTCCCGGTACTGGGCGCGGCGCAGGCGGAACGGCGCGTCCGGCGCGCTGCGCTCGATGAAGTACAGACTGCCGTCGCCGGCGACGCTCGGTGCCCACGTGCTCGCCGTTCGGTTCACCGCAGGCGGCAGATGGACGGGCTGCCCCCAGCCATCACCTTGCCGGTCGACGCGCCACAGATTGCCGGACGGGCCCTTGGCCTCGCCCGCATGGATCGGGCGGTTGGACACGACACGAGGAAGCGGCCGTCTGGCGACATGGTCGGCTGCTGGTCCATCCACTGCCCGGAAAACGGGGCGATGACGGGTGTGGACCAGGTACCGCCCTGCAGCGTCGAGATCATCAGCGTACTGTTGCGGGCAAAAACCACCGTGCGACCGTCCGCGCTGAACGCGGGGTCCGCATCGTCGGCCGGCCCTGAGATGACGCCGGGCGCAAACACGGTGGGTGCCGGCGTAGCCGCGGCGGCGCCGGCGAGGCCGGCGAGGCCGGCGAGAAGAACGAGGACGAGATGACGCATGGCGCTCCCGCTGGAGATGGAAGACGACCAATCTAGGTTGTGTGTATGTCTGGTGTCAAGCGCATGAGCGCGGCGGCGCGCCCGCCTGTCAGCACCAGTTCTTGTCCGGCTTCATGCGGAGCCGGTGCGCCGCATCGATCACGTCCTGCAGTTCCACCGGATCGCTGAACGGGTCCTCGTCCAGCCGGGTGACCCGGTTCAACTCCTTTTGCCAACGCCGCAGTTCGTCGATGTATTCCTGGTCCGGAACGCGTTTGAGATCGCCGTTGTCGGCGGTCACGTCGCAGATGCCGTTGTGGACCCATTCGCCGCTGTGCCAGTCCGGCATGTCGACCGCGGGGAACAGGCAGACGGCCTGCAGGTCGATGCCGCGCTCCACGGCCGCCAGCGATTCCTGCATCACGTCGTTGAGCCAGCCGGTGCGGCCGTGGCCAAGGCCGCTCGTTTCGCCGATGATCATCGGCCGCCGATAACGCTTCCACACCGTCTCGAGCATGTCGCACAGCGGCGCGATGCGATCGTCGCCGGGCGGCAGTGGCGCATGCGGCCCGTGCTCGCGGTATTCCATCTGGCCGAACGAATAGACGTTCGCGCCGACGATGTCCAGGACGTCGGGCGCGCCGCCGAATTCGGGATGCTTCCTGCCGCAGATGATGTCCCACGCGAGGAACGTGTCGACCTCCGTCTCGTTGCGCGCAGCCTCGACCTGGTCGGGCCGATCGCGCGGCGCCACCACGCGCACGAGCGGGTCCACGTGCACCATGCGCGCGTCCGCATCGACTTCCCGTATCGCTTTCACGCCCGCGATCGCGGCCCGGCACAGCGCGAGCCGCAGGCGCATCCGGTCTTCACGGTCGCAGTGAAACGGCGCGGCCCAGCCCCACTCGCCGGCGCAATAGGAAAAGAAGGTGATCTCGTTGATGGGCGTGAAGAAGTGCGGACCACGCACCCTGGTCACCACGTACTCGGCCGCGGCGCGGCAATAGCGCGCGAAGCGGTCCACGAACGCATCGGAAAACGGATCGAGATCGTCCGGGTAGCCGTAATGGCAGAGGTCCCAGATCGGAATGATCTTCGCTGCGTTCATCGCCGCGATGAACGGATCGATGGACGAAAAATCGTAGCCGCCGTCGCGGTCCACCATCGGCCATGGAATGCCTTCGCGCGCCACGGCGATGCCGACGCTGCTCAGGAACCGGTAATCGTCGGCGGCATGACGGTCGTGTCCCGTTTCCGCGACCAGGTTGCGGCGGCGTTTTTCGTCGCCCCACAAGAAGGTGGAGCATTCGAAGCCGGACAAAAAGAACGTGGGAAAAATTCCTGGGCGTCGTGCCACGCGGTTCTCCTTTCGCATCCAAGCTGGCCGAGGCAGGCCAACCCGTGCCGGGTTGCATTCAACCGTTGTTCGCGCTAAATCCCGCTGCCGCGCGGAGGATGCGCGCAGCCTCGCTCGGGATACCTCCGGCGTGGCGGAGTATAACCTTGTCCCCTGATCGGGCCGTGCACGGCAGCGTTCTATTCTGCCGCTACCGGCTGATGGTATTCTTCAGAACGAGGTTGATCGATGCGCCAGGCATACCGGGAACCCCGGTGGACAGCATGACCTCCGAGTTTTCCGAGGGTGCGTTGTCGCCGACTTTGGCTCGCCACCAGACGACGGTGGCACCGGTTTGATTTTTTGACCGTCTGATTGGCTCAGCCATTCTTGGCAGTGCAGAAAGCGCTGCCTCTATCGCTTGGCCATCGCCATCGAGCGCATAAATCCCGCAGCCGAACACGTGAACGCCCCCGTTTTCCACATCAGCAGAGGTAAGCAACAGTGGAGCTTTTCCAAACGACGGAATGCGCCAGTTTTTCTGCTTCATGGCGCCCCCGTTTGGCATTGGAATGTCGCGCTCGAGGTCGACCTGGAGGTGCTCAGACGTCGCCCGATCGGACAGCGACGCGAAACTTGAAGGGTTGGTCAGACAATATTCATTAAAAATTGCCGCGACCGATTTTTCACGGGCTCCGTCCGCCAGGCAGGTCAGTGGAATGATCAACAGCGCTGCAAGCATTTTGCGATTCATAAATTCCTTTTGCTGTTTCAGCAATCTCAATGCGCGCCAGACCGTGCCTGGCGCAGCAGCGCGACCTGTTCCTCGTAGGCCTGGCCGAAGGCTTCGCCGAACAGGCGGTGGAAATCGCTGTCCGCTTCAACGGCCATCTGCGTGTACAGCTCGACCATGCGGTCCCACATCCTGGCCTTGCGGTTCGACGCAAGCACCTTGTCCATCACGGTCGGCACCTGCAGCCGCGCCTCGATGGCGGCCGGGTCGAAGCGTGCGAGCACGCCTTCGAGCGCGGCGCGCATGCCGGCCATGATCGCCAGCTCGTGCGCCTTCAAGTCGTCGAACGCGGTCGCGAACGCGCGCGGCGCCGGCATATAGCCCGGCATCGCGCCACCCATCATTTGCGTGAGCGCGCTGTCGGCATCCGGGAAGAACTTCAGCGGATTGTTGCCGGCGGCCGAGATCAGCGTCATGTCCAGCCGGCTCTCGCGCTTGGTCATGGCACGGCCCATCAGTACGTCCATCGTGCCGGCCGTCGCTTCGCGCAGCATGGCGCCCGCCATCTCGGCGATTTCCTCGGCGCTGCGTTTCGTGTTCAGGTCCGGGAGGCCGAGGCCGCGCAGCAGGGCCTGGATCACGGGGTCGTGCACGGCCGCTTCGGCATGGGCGGGCGGTGCAGGCACGGCGGCCGGCATGAACGCCGTCGCCTCGCTCTCCACGCTCGCGAGCAACTGGTAGTCGCCGATGGTCACGCGGTCGCCGTCTTCCAGCTGGACGGAACGTCCGGCACCGACAGGACGGTCGTTCACGAGACTCGGATTGCTGCCGACGTCGACGAGCCAGAATGCCTCGTCGCGGTACTCGATGCGCGCATGCAGGCGCGAGATGTATTTGCCGGGATCGTCGAGCACGAGATCGTTGCCGGGCGCGCGGCCGATGGCACCGCCCAGGCGGTCGAAGCGCCGCGTCAGCGCCTGCGCGGGCGCCGCGTTGCGGTACGTGTAGACGCTCAGGAGGATGGGCATTGGCGTCGCATGTCGTTAGCAGCCAAGGGCTCAGCCACGCCCCACGTCCTTCAGGAAGCGCGCCCGCTCCTGCGGGTCCGGCAGGTTCTCGGCCAGCAGTCGATAGAACTCGTCGGCATTCCCCGTCATCTTCGCGGCGCGCTTCGCCAGGACTTTCGCGATCGGGCCGATGTACACCGCGAGCTTCATCTGCGCCGCCTCCATCATCTCGGGGCTCAGTTGCAGCAACGTGGGTTTGCCCGCCATCTGCGTCAGTTGCGTGGCCGTCTTCGGCGCGCCCGTCTGGCTGCGGCCGCTCATCGTCGCCAGGGTGGAAAGTCCGTGCTTCTTCTTGATGTCGCGGACGCTGTCCTGGAATTGCGCGCGGCCCGCGTCCGAACCGATGTGCGGCAACAGCTTGCCGCACAAGTCGTCCAGATCGACGGCATCGCGCGCGGCGTTCTTCAGCACCAGTTTCGCGACGGGGCCGATCTGCGTGGACAGTGCCGTCTGCAGGTCGGGCGCCAGCGCCTGCAGCCAGTCCGGCGCGACACCGGTGAGGCCGGACGCGCTGCCCGTCCCCGCAGGCATGCTGCCGCTCTGCGACGCGGCCGCCGGATGCACGGGCCGCGCCGGCTCGGGCGCCACGGGGCGCTGGAACGCGAGCACGGTGCGCTCGTTGTCCTCGTCCGTCAGCGGCACGCCGCCCGTGTGCTGCATGTACGCCGCGTTCAGGGCGTCCAGGAAGGCCTGCGCGGTCGGGTAGCGGTCCTCGATGCGCTTGGCCATCGCCTTCGCCAGCACTGCGTCGAACGACGGGTGCAGCGACGGCTGGTGCTCGCCGGGGCGCGGCGGCGTCTCGTGGATGATCTGGTGCATGACGGTCGACGCCGGACCGCTGAACGGCCGCACGCCCGTCAGCATCTGGTACAGCACGATGCCGACGGCGAACAGGTCCGAGCGGCCGTCCACCGTCTCGCCCTTGAACTGTTCGGGCGACATGTAGCTGGGCGTGCCGATCACGGCACCCACCTGCGTCAACGTCGACGACTCGATCTTGGCGATGCCGAAGTCCGTGATCTTGACCTGCGCGTCACCCGTGATGAGGATGTTGGCGGGCTTGATGTCGCGGTGGACGACGCCGCGCGCGTGCGCGTAGTCGAGCGCGCGCAGCAGCTGCGTGATGCAGGTGATGCTGGCCGCGAGGTCCATCGGCACGTCCTTGACGAGGAACGTGTTCAGCGGCGTGCCGTCCACGTATTCCATCGCGATGTACGTCGTGTCGCCGTACGCGCCGAAGTCGTACACGGCGACGATGTTCGGGTGCAGGAGGCGCCCGGACGCCTGCGCCTCGTTGCGGAAGCGGGCGACGATGTCCGCTTCCTGCATGCCGTCCAGCAGTTCGTGCCGGATCGTCTTGAGCGCGACCGTGCGCGCGATGTCGGCGTCGAACGCCTTGTACACCACGCCCATCGCGCCGCTGCCCAGCGTGCCGTCGATGCGGTATTTACCTATCCTGTCGATCGTTGCCATGTCCTGTCCTGCTTCATTCCTCGAGCATCTTCAATGCACTGTTCAGGCTCGTGCGCATGCGGTTGAACGAGCGACCCAGGCCGCTGATCTCGTCATTGCCCTTGACGTCGAATTCGTCCGCCTCGAACTTGCCCATGCTGACGTCGTCGGCGACGCGCGCCAGGCGCTTGATGCGGCGCGTGACGAACAGGTGCACCATCACGTTGAGTGCGATGAAGACGGCCACGAACACGCCGAACAGCGACAGCATGAACGTCTTGAAGATCGCGTCCGCGCGCGCCATCGGCACGGCCATCGGCACCGAGATCACCTGCGCGCCCACGACCTCGTTCAGCTTCCAGCCGAAGCCGTTGTTGGAACCGTAGATGTCGACCATCGTCTTCGGCGCCTCGGCGGCCGTCGTGTGGCAGCCCAGGCAGACGGGATCCTTGATCTGCAGCGGCCGCGCGATGTACAGGCTGTGGCCTGTCGCCGTGTCGCGCTCGCCGACGAATTCCTTCATGTCCGGCTTGTTGCGCAAGGTCTGGATGACGTCGACTTCCCAATCCGACGCCTTGTCGCGCAGGTTCGTCGGGTTCAGCGTCGCTTCCTTGTACGCGAAGTCGGGGTAGGACTTGAGGATGACGTTGAGGTTCTCGACGGCCGAATACGACGGCACCGACTGTGGGTGGAACTCGACTTTCATCTGGTCCTTCAGCAGCGGCTGGATCTGGCTCGCCGTGTAGCCGCGCACGCTCTTGGCCGCTTCCAGCAGCAGGCGCGCGTTCTGCAAGGTTTCCTCGCGCGCGCTCTCCTTGAGCAGGCGGTCCGCGACGACGCCGGCGGCGAGGAACCCGGCGGCGAAGATCGACAGGAACACCAGGTTGAATTTGGCGGCGATCGAAAGTTTCATGATGTGTTCTCTTGATTGAATTCCATGTGGCCGACGTCAGAACAGCGAATCGTTCGGCGCCTCGGCCGGATGCAGCACTGGGTCGCGCGTGCGCGCGAGCAGGTCGAAGGCATGCTTCTTGACTTGCTTCCATTCGGAGGGGACGGCGGGAACGATGGTGTCCCCGTACTGGACGTCCGGGATGCCGAGCGCACGCTGCTAGTGCCCACACGATCGCGCACTATACGCCAATTGATGGCGTCATTGTTAGCAGAACCGTAATTTTTTTCGCATTGAAAACTGGGCAAAAACGCGAATGGACGGCGCGATCCGGCGCAATGGAACGCCGATCATCATCCGTCGACAAGTGGGCCGCCCCGGGCCGCGCGCTCGATGGCACGCGCCAGGTCGTCCACGCCGGCGCGCAGCACGTCCGGCGCGAACGCGGAAAAGCCCAGCAGCAGCCCTGGCGCGATGGCGCAGTCGGCGCCGGCCTGCGGGTTCGTGTAATAGCCCAGCGTACGCACGTCGACACCGAGGTCGCGCGCGTGCTGCGCGACCGTCTCTTCGGCGAGCGGCTCCGTGAAATGCACGCACAAGTCGAGGCCCGCGTCGGACGGCCCCTGACGCACGCGTGACCCCAGCCGTGCGTCGAGCGCGTCGATGAGCGCCTGCCTGCGTTCGCCGTACGCGTCGCGCGTGCGCCGGATGTGGCGCGCGAAGTGGCCGCCGGCGATGAAGTCCGCGAGCGCGGCCTGCGGCACGATGGGGCTGTGACGGTCGACGACGGCCTTCGCCCGCGCCAGCGCGGCGGCCAGCTGCGGCGGGGCCACGACGTACCCGAGGCGCAGCGCCGGGAACAACACCTTCGACAAGGTGCCGACATAGATCACGCAGCCCGCGCGGTCCAGGCTTTGCAGCGACGCCAGCGGCGGCCCCGTGTGGCGGTATTCGCTGTCGTAGTCGTCCTCGACGATCCACGCGCGGTTGGCCTCGGCCCAGCGCAGCAGCTCGAGGCGACGCCGCAAACTCATCGTCACGCCCAGCGGCAGCTGGTGCGACGGCGTCGCGAACGCGAGGCGCGCATCGGGATAGTGGCGCGCCGCATAGGCCACGTCCATGCCTTCGTCGTCGACGGGCACCGGGCAGACGCGGGCGCCGGCCACCGTGAACGGCGCCACCGCACCCTGGTAGCCGGGCGACTCGATCCACATGGCGTCTCCTGGCGCGAGCAGCAGCTGGGCCAGCAGGTACAGCGCCTGCTGCGAGCCGGACGTGATCACGATCTGGTCCGGCGAGCACTGCACGCCGCGCGACGCCTTCAGGTAGGCGCACAGCAGCTCGCGCAGCGGCGCATGGCCCGCGGCGGCCGCGTAACCAAGATGCGCCGTCGAATGGCGCCAGTGCCGCGCCTCGAGCCGGCGCCACACGTCGAACGGGAACAGGTCGAGGCCCGGCATGCTGACGCGGAAGGCGCGCAGCGGGCCCGCGTGATGCAGCACACGCGCCATGCCGCCGGCGATGAGTTCCCCGCGCGCCGACAGCGGGCGCACCATCGGCGCCGCGGTCTCCTCGCGCGCGTGCGCGCCGGCCGGCAGCGACGCGCTGACGAACGTGCCCTTCCCCACCGTCCCCGCCAGATACCCCTCGGCCATCAGCTGCTCGTACGCGGCGAGCACCGTCTGGCGCGACACGTTCAACAGCCCGCACAGGATGCGCGTCGCCGGCAGGCGCACGCCGGCGCCGATGCGACCGTCGAGGATCGCCGTCTTCAGGTGGACGTACAGCTGGCGGAACAGCGGCGTCGCGCTGTCGCGGTCGAGCGTGACGGCGGCGAGGATGTCGTGGACGTGCATGGCGGCGCGATGGATTGGTACGCCCATCTTCGTGATAATTGGCCATTTTAGCAAGCCATTACGTCCCCTAAGATGAACACACATTCGCACATGGGGATACGATGAAACGATTCGAAGCCACCCTGGCCTGGCAACGCGGCGACCAGGCCTTCACCGACCTGCGCTACAGCCGCGCGCACCGCTGGCAATTCGACGGCGGGCTGGACGTGCCGGCGTCGTCGTCGCCGCTGTCCGTGCCGGTGCCGCTGTCCGATCCGGCCGCCGTCGATCCGGAAGAAGCGCTCGTCGCGGCCGCCGCCAGTTGCCACATGCTGTTCTTCCTGTCGCTGGCGGCTGCGCGCGGCTACGTCGTCGACCGCTACGACGACCACGCCACCGGCACGCTCGACACGGACACGGATGGACGCGTGGCCATGACACGCATCGTGCTGCGCCCGGTCATCGTCTTCGGCGGCACGCGCCAGCCCGACCATGGCGCGCTGGCCGAGCTGCACCACGAAGCGCATGCGCGCTGCTACATCGCCAATTCATTGAAGGGAGACATCGTCGTGGAGGGTTTCGAATAATGTACGTGCAAACGCAGTTCGCCACGGCCTCGCAGGCCGACATGTTCCACCTGATGACCGAACATCCGCTGGGTGCGCTCGTGCGCGTGGGCGCCGACGGACTGCAGGCGGACCACATCCCGTTCGAGCTGGTGCCGCCGTCCGCCGACGCACCATGCGGCCTGCTGCGCGCGCACGTGGGCCGCGCGAATCCCGTCTGGCAGGCGGAGGATGCGCAGGTGCTCGTACTCTTCCAGGGCGCGTCGGGTTATGTGTCGCCGCTGCTGTACGACATCGAGGCGGCCGGCGGCCGCGTCGTGCCGACGTGGAACTACACGGTCGTCCACGCGCACGGCCGGCTGCGCGCGATCGACGATCCCGCATGGATCCTGGCCCAGATGACGCGGCTGACGCGGCGCCATGAAGATGCGCACGCCGGGTGGAAGGTGGAGGATGCGCCGCCCGAATTCATCGACAGGATCGTGCGGACGACGGTCGGCATCGAGATCGCCATCGACAGGCTCGAGGCGAAATTCAAGATGAGCCAGAACCGCACGCCCGCAGACCGGGCGCGGGTACTGGCTGCGATGGGATAGCGGCAGCGCCGCGCGCGTGGTTCCGGCGCGGCGCGCGGTCAGGCGCGGGAAGGTGTCACTTGCCGGACGTCGTGCCCGTCTTTGCCTTCGGCATCTGCTCGGCCGATTTCAAGTGTTGCGCGACGACGGGTTCCGTCTTCTCGACGAGGGCCTTCAGTTCCGGGTCCTTGGCTTTCTTCGCGGCCGCCATCAGCTTGGCGTGGACGGTCTTGTGATCCTGCACGCCTGCGTCCTTCATATAGGCCTTGTCGAACGCATCGCCGCTCATTTTTTCGAGCTTGGCGGCCATGGCCTTGTGCTTGGCGTCGGGCTCGGTCGGCAAGGTCACGCCGCGCGCCTGCGCGAGGGCCTTCACGTCGTTCAGGTTCGACGTGTGGTCGTCGATCATCTGCTGGGCGAAGGCCTTCACGTCGGCGTTCTGGCTCTTGCTCTGCGCGAGCTTGCCGCCCTCGACTTCGGCCATGTCGGCCATCGCCATGTCCTTGAGGATTTTTTCGTCGGACGCGCTCAGCTTGGCGCCGGTAGCCGCCCCCGCGGCCGCCTGGCCGGCGCCGCTGGCGCCGCTGGCGCCCATGCTCGCGCTGCCCGTCTTGGCCGACTGGTCCGCCATGCCGGACGCGTTGTGGCCGGCCATGCCCGAGGAACCCGTGCCGCCCGTCTGCTTGGCGCGGTTCTCCATGCCCGTGCTGTTGGTGTTGTCGATGGTGCCTTCATGCGTGGTCTTGCCGGACGTGTTCGGCTTGGCGGCGCTGCTGGTGCCCGTCTGGCTCGGATTCGAACTGAGCGACGTCTGGGCCTGCACGCCGACGGCACTGAACATGGCTGCCACCGTCGAAACGGCCAGCAGCCCTTTCAAGACTTTTTTGTTCTGCATGTTTCGCTCTCCTGATTGCTGTTATGGATAGACGCCTGGCGGGATCAGCCGTGCGCAAGCTCGTGTTCAAATGACAACGGCCGTGGCACAGTGTATCGCCGCGATTTCTTGAACAGCGCGCGTTAGCCAGCCGGAAAGTTTTATCGATATGCGAAAACCGTCCACGGCTGCGACCCCCACTGCGCTGAAAAAAACCAAAAACCCGTGCCACGGTCAAACACAGGCGATTTTTATTGCGACATGATCGCCTCGGCATCACACCTCCTTGCGACCCCGTCCGGTCCGCGGCAAGACCGGCGGGGGCTTTTTTGCCGCGCGGCGACTTTATCGTGGACAAAACTACTCAGGAACTTCAAACATTGCTGCAGGGTGCCGGCACGCCGACGGGCCTGTCCGCGCGGCGCGCGGCCATGTGGGCCGTGCTGCTGTTGGTCGCACTGGCGGCCCTGGCCGGCGCGTGGCGCCTGGCGACGAGCCGGCATACGGACACCGCATGGGTGACGGAGCCGGCAACCGTCGGCAACCTCGTCGTCACGGTGTCCGCCACGGGCACCCTGCAGCCGACCAAGTCGGTGGACGTAGGCAGCGAGCTGTCCGGCACCGTGGCCCGGGTGCTCGTCGACGAGAACGACGTCGTCAAGCAGGGCCAGTTGCTGGCCGAGCTGGACACGGCCCGCCTGGCGGACACCGTCACCCGCTCCGAGGCGGCCGTCGCGGCCGCGGTCGGCCAGGTCGCCCAGGCGCGCGCCACCGTCGCCGAGGCCGAGGCGGCGCAACGCCGGCTGCACCGGCTGTCCGAGATGTCCGGCGGCGTCGAGCCCGCCCGGCAGGAACTGGACGCCGCCGATGCGGCACAGCTGCGCGCCCGCGCCAACGCCGCGAGCGCACAGGCCCAGGAAGCGCAGGCGCGCGCGGCGCTCAAGACGGACCGCACGAACCTGGGCAAGGCGCAGATCCGCTCGCCGGTCGACGGCGTCGTGCTGACGCGCAAGGTCGAGCCCGGCAACACGGTCGTGGCCGCGATGAACACGCCCGTTCTGTTCACCGTGGCGGAAGACCTCACGCGCATGGAGCTGCAGGTCAAGGTCGACGAAGCCGACGTGGCCGGCGTGCGCCCGGGACAACCGGCCGACTTCACGGTCGCCGCCTGGCCCGGCAGGCGCTTCCCCGCGACGATCCGCCGCGTCGGCCTGGGCTCGACGACGACCGACAACGTCGTCACGTACAAGACCGTACTGGAAGTCACGAATGCCGACCTGGCGCTGCGGCCCGGGATGACGGCGACGGCGTCCATCGTCACGGCAAGGCGCGACGGCGTGCTGCTCGTGCCGAACGCCGCGCTGCGCTTCACGCCGCCCGCCAGGCGCGGCGGTGGAGGCGGCTTCGTGTCGAACCTGCTGCCGCGGCCACCGTCGGCGCAGCGCCGCAACGCCCGCGGTGCCGATACGGACGGGGCCGCGCACCAGGTCTGGATCCCCGGTCCGGGCGGTCCGCGCGCGCTGGCCGTGCGCACCGGCTTGTCGAACGGCCGCCAGACCGAGGTGACGGGCGGCGACCTCAAACCCGGCATGGCCGTGATCACCGACGTCCAGGAAGCCGCGAAATGAGCGCGGACGTGCCGCTCGTCGAACTGCGCGGCCTGACCAAGACCTACGGCCACGGCAATGCGGCGCTGCAGGCCCTGAGCGGCATCGACCTGCGCATCGACGCGGGCGAGTTCGTCGCCGTGATGGGGCCCAGCGGTTCCGGCAAGTCGACGGCGATGAACCTGCTCGGCTGCCTGGACACGCCCACCAGCGGCGTCTACCTGTTCCAGGGCATCCATGTCGAGCGCCTGGACCGCAACCGGCGCGCGCTGCTGCGCCGCGCCTGCCTCGGCTTCGTGTTCCAGGGTTTTAATCTGCTGGCGCGCACGACGGCGCAGGACAACGTCGAGCTGCCGCTGCTGTACCGCGGCGAGCCCGCGGCCGCGCGCCACCGGACCGCGCTGGCTGCGCTGGCGCGTGTCGGCCTCGACGGCTGGGCCACGCACACGCCGGCCGAGCTGTCCGGCGGGCAGCAGCAGCGGGTGGCAATCGCGCGCGCCATCGTCACGAATCCCCTCGTGCTGCTGGCGGACGAGCCGACCGGGAACCTGGACAGCAAGCGCAGCCACGAGATCATGCATCTGCTGTCGGACCTGAACCGCGAGCAAGGCATCACGGTCGTGATGGTGACGCACGAGCCCGACATGGCCGCCTACGCGCACCGCATCGTCCATTTCGTCGACGGACGGATCGACAGCGACGTGCCGAACCTGGAGACGGCATGCTGAGCAACGCCCTGCTGCTCGCGCTGCGCGAGATCCGCCGCAACCTGCTGCGCTCCTGCCTCACCGTGCTCGGCATCGTGATCGGCGTGGCGGCCGTGATCACGATGGTCACGCTGGGCAATGGCGCGACGCGGGCCGTGGCCGACCAGATCTCGAGCCTCGGCAGCAACCTGCTGATCGTGCGCCCCGGCCAGCGCCTCGGTCCCGGCCGCGACAGCGCGGGCGCGCCGCTGTTCAAGCTGGCCGACGCCGACGCCATCCGCACGCAGGTCACGGGCGTCCGCGCGGTGGCGCCCGCGGTCGGGCAGGCCGTGACCCTCGTCGCCGGCAACGGCAACTGGTCGTCCACCGTCAGCGGCAGCACGAACGATTACTTCACGGTCGCCAACTGGAGGCTGGCCGACGGCCGCCTGTTCGGCGACGACGAGCTGGCCGCCGGCAAGGCCGTCTGCGTGGTCGGCAACACGGTGCGGCGCCAGCTGTTCGGCACGCGCAACCCCGTCGGCGACAGCCTGCGCATCAAGGGCTTTTCGTGCGAGATCGTCGGCCTGCTGGCGGCCAAGGGCCAGGGCGCGATGGGGATGGACCAGGACGACGTCGTGCTGATGCCGCTGACGACGGTCCAGCGCCGCCTGACGGGCAAGACGGACGTGACGACGATCCTCGTGTCGCTGCGCGGGTCGGCCTCGTCCGCGCAGGTGATGCGCGGCATCGCCACCTTGCTGCGCGAACGGCGCCACCTGGCCGAGAACGAGGACGACAATTTCAACGTCATGGACACGCGCCAGATCGCCGAGACGCTGTCCGGCACGATCCGCACGATGACGGGCCTGCTGGGCGCCGTGGCCGCCGTCAGCCTGCTCGTGGGCGGCATCGGCATCATGAACATCATGCTCGTCTCGGTGACGGAACGCACGCGCGAGATCGGCATCCGCCTCGCGATCGGCGCGCTCGAACGCGAGGTATTGTGGCAGTTCCTGATCGAGGCCGTCGTGCTGTCCGGCTTCGGCGGCCTTGTCGGGATCGCGCTCGCGCTGCTGGCCTGCGCATCGCTGGCGCAGCCGATGCAGGTGCCGTTCCTGTTCAGCCCATCGATCAACCTCGTCGCATTCGGCTTCGCGACGGCGATCGGGATCGTGTTCGGTTACTTCCCGGCGCGCCGCGCCGCGCGCCTCGATCCGATCGAAGCGCTGCGGCACGAGTGAGCCTCACGCGGCCGTCAGCGGAAGCTCAGCGCCCCCGTCAGATCGCCCGGCGGACGCGCCCCGCGCGCCGCGAACGCCGCGTTGCGCGCTGCCAGGCCTTCCAGCAGCGGCAGGCCGTGCAGGCGCGTGATGAAGCGCAGGATCGACGTCGTGTCGTAGAAATTATGGTCGACGGCGCCCTTCTTCGCGTACGGCGACACGACGATGGCCGGCACGCGCGAGCCCGGTCCCCAGCGGTCGCCCTGCGGCGGCGCCACGTGGTCCCACCAGCCGCCGTTCTCGTCGAACGTGATGACGACCACCATGTCCTTCCACTGCGGCGACTTCTTGAGGTGCTCGATCACGTTGGCCACGTGCGCATCGCCCGATTCCACGTCCGAATAACCCGCGTGCAGGTTCAGGTTCCCCTGCGGCTTGTAGAACGTCACCGCGGGCAGCTTGCCCGCGATGGCGTCGGCGATGAATTTGTTCGAGATGGGGCTGTCGCCCAGGCCGCCGTCGCGCAGGTGCGCGGCGCGCGCGGCGGTGCCCGGCCCGAACTGCTTGAAGTAGTTGAAGGGCTGATGGTGGAACTGGAAGTTCGGGCGCGCGCCTTCGCCGCGGCCGTCCAGCGCCGCCTGCCACGCACCCGCATACCACGCCCAGCTGACGCCCTTTTCGGACAGCAGGTCGCCGATCGTGCGATACGTCTGCGGCGGCAGCACGACAGGATCCTGCGGATCGGCCAGGTGCGCATCGCCGCCCGGCGCCGGCTTCACCCAGCTCGGCTGGTACGGCGGCGCCATCGTGTTGACCGCGTAGCCGTCCGGCGTGATGGTGCCGTTGTTGACGAACACCGGCTTGCCGTCCAGCGCCGACTTCGGCGAATCGGGCGCCACCGCGAGACGATATCCCGTCGGGCCGTCTTCCAGCACGGCGATCTTCTTTGCGGCCGGCGTGGACGCCGCGTCGAAGAACTCCGGCACGCGGCCGCTGATCAGGAACTGGTGATTCAAATAGGAGCCGCCGAACGCGCCCATGAAGAAGTTGTCGCACAGCGTGAATTCGCGGGCGATCTGCCACAGCCCCAGGTTCTTCGACGTCTCGCCGTAGCGCCCCATCGTCAGCGCGCCGCTGTCGGCCCACGCGGCGAAGCCGTCGTTCTTGCCGCCGTTGATCTGCATCTGGTTCTGGTAGAACAGGTGCCACAGATCGCGCGTGATGATCGCTTCCGGCAGCGGCTGGCCCGCCGCATCCGTCAGCTTGAACGGCGCGTTCGGCAGGTGCTGGATGTCGTCTTCCTTGATCAGGTAATCCTTGCCGCCGATGTTCTGGCGCGCCGGCACCATGCCGCCCCAGATCTTCGGCAGTGCCGGCAGCACGCTGCCGTCGCGATCCTTCTGGCGGGCCGCCTCGGGCGCCAGCGCGGACAGCGGCTGGGCGAGGCCCGGGAAGTCGGCGAACAGGTTGTTGAAGCTGCGGTTCTCCAGAAAGATGACGACGACGTTCTTCACGTGCGCCTTCAGCTTGGCGTCCAGCGAGCCGGCCACCGGCTTCTTCGCCTTCGGGGCCGCCGCGGCGGCCGGCAGCGGCGGCGCCACCGACGCCGTCAGGCCCACGGCCGCCGCGGCCTGGAAGATGCGGCGGCGCGCGGGGCTGGCGGGCTGGTCTTCCTGGTCGTGTGCGCGATCGTCGTCGTGGTCCTGCATGGCGTTCTCCCGTGGCGGCCGGTTGCCGCAAAGCACCCGATTCAAAGCACTAATTATCAGTCCTTTTTGCCATTAGGAAAAGAAGAAGGTCCCGTCAAGACAGCTGCTTACAACTCCTTAACGCCGATTTACCCCCGTTTAACCGCGCTTAACACCTTCGCAAGCCAGAATGCCGTGGACGCATCACGAAAGGATCCCATGAAACCCATCGCATTCGCCCTCCTCGGCGCCCTGTTCCTCGCCGGCGCACCCGCCGTCGATGCGGCCGATACGGCCCCCGCCGCACCGGCCCTGCAGGTGCCGCAGGCCGACATGGAACGGCTGCTGACGGCCTACGCCTTCGTCAAGCAGAACTACGTGGGCGACGTGGACGACAAGACGCTGTTCGACGGCGCCCTGTCCGGCATGCTGGCCGCGCTGGACGCGCACTCGCGCTACCTGGACAAGGACGCCATGCGCGACGTCGTGCGCGAGAACAGCGGGGATTACGTGGGCATCGGCATCGAGGTCGAAAGCGATCGCGACCGGCTGCGCGTCGTGGCCGCCAGCGACGGCAGCCCCGCCGAACGGGCCGGCATCCGTCCGGGCGACGCGATCGTCGCCGTCGACGGCACGCCCGTCGCCGGGCTCGCGTACGACGACGTCGCGCGGCGCATGCACGGCACCGCGGGCACGATCGTCGCCATCGGCATCGCCCGCGGCGACAAGGTCGAGACGCTGCACGTCACGCGCGCGGAACTGCACAACGATACGGTGCACGTGCGCATGGCGGCGCCCGGCCTGGCCTGGATCCGCGTCGCGGAGTTCGGCGGCGCCACGCCGGCCGACCTGGCTGCGGCGCTCAAGCACCTGGATGGCAAGGACGCGCCGCGCGGCCTGATCCTCGACTTGCGCAACGATCCGGGCGGGCTCGTGGCGGCCGGCGTGGCCGTCGCCGGCGCCTTCCTGCCGCCGGGCGCCACCCTGTTCTCGGCGCGCGGGCGCGTCGGGGGCGCCAACACCACCGTCACCGTCGACGCGCGCTACTACCGCCAGCCTGGCCAGCCCGACGTCCTCGACGGCCTGCCCGCGTGGACGCGCACGGTGCCGCTGGCGGTGCTCGTGAACGGCTCGTCCGCCTCGGCCGCGGAACTGGTCACGGGCGCGCTGCAGGACCACCACCGCGCCACCGTGATCGGCACGCGCACGTTCGGCAAAGGATCGATCCAGTCCGTCGTCCCACTCGATGACGACACCGGCATCAAGTTCACCGTGGCGCGCTATTTCACGCCGGCCGGCCACGAGATCCAGGCGCGCGGCATCACGCCCGACGTCGTCGTGGCACCTGCCGCCGCCGCGAACGACGAGCTGCTGCTGCGCGAAGCGGACCTGGCACGGCACCTGCCGGCGACGCAGCCTGCGGACGCGCCGACCGACGCGCAGCGCACGCCGGCGGAATCGACGCGTACGTTCGGCACGGGCGCCGACAAGGCGCTGCAGGCCGCGGTCGCCGTCCTCACGCCCGAGGACAAACGCACGTCGACGCTCGCCGGCCTGCTGCGCCGCTGGGAGCATGGCGCGGTGGCCGCCAGCGCGCCGTAATGGGCCGTAATGGGCCGTCACCGAGCCGTCACACTGCCGTCAAACCGGCGTCATATTCGGCCGTCAGAATACGCAGCGCTCCCAGGGAAGAGAGCACAGGCGGCACGGCCGCCCTACCGGCGCCGGCGGTCGGGAAACATACCGGCACCAATTCGAAACGCCGTTTCCGCCCGCGCGGGAACGGCGTTTTTGCGCGCCGCGAATCGGCGGCCGGCAGAGTCGGCGCCGTTGTGGCACGATATCCCGCGAGCCCCATCACGACCGCCCACGACAGGAGATTGTTTTGAACCCGCATCTCACGACGCTGCTCGACGAACTGGCCGCCTTCGGCGACGCGCACGACGGCGACCCCGCCAACGCCGCCACGCGCATGCTCAACATCACGCCCGACACGGGCGAATTCCTCGCCGTGCTGGTCAAGGCGACGGGCGCACGCCGCATCCTCGAAATCGGCACGTCGAACGGCTATTCGACACTGTGGCTGGCCGACGCCGCCGCACCCGTCGACGGCGCCGTCACGACGATCGAACTGGCACACGAAAAAATCGAAATGGCCCGCGCCAACTTCGCGCGCGCGGGCCTGGACACGCGCATCACGCTGCTCGAAGGCGATGCCGGCGCCATGCTGGACAACCTGTTCGACGCATCGTTCGACCTGCTGTTCCTCGACTCGAAGCGCAGCGCCTACCTGGACTGGTGGCCGGATATCCGGCGCGTGCTGCGCCCGGGCGGCCTGCTCGTCGTCGACAACGCGACGTCGCATGCGGAGGAGATGGCCGCGTTCACGGCCGCCGTGCGCGCCGACGCCGGCTTCACGACGAGCCTCGTGCCGGTGGGGAAAGGCGAATTCCTGGCCGTGAAGGCCTGAATCAGAAACCCGCCTTCGCGCGCAGCCGGTTCTTCACGTGCCGGCGCGCGCGCGGCATCGCGTTTTCCGCGCGCGCGGCCAGTACGCCTTCGATGAAGCCGAGCAGCCCGGCCTCCTGCGGCACCTTGTCACGCAATTGCGCGACCAGGTCGCGCGCGACGAAGGCGTCGTTGATCGCCCCCAGCTCGTCCTGCATGTCGGCCAGCAGGTCGTGGCGCTGCGTCGTCTTGCGGTCGTGCGACAGCGCAGTGAAGAATTCGCGCGCATAGCGTTCCTTCTTGGCGGCGATGCGTATCTTGTGCAGGCATTCCGGCCGCTTCAGGTCGTAGCCGCGGGCGCGCTTGCGCACGCGCGCACTGGCCTCGCGCACGAGCTTCGGCGCCGCCTTTGCGACTTTGCCATCGAGCGGATCGGCCGGCAACGTCGTGTGCTGCCAGCCCTTGCCCGCGATCCAGCCGCCCAACGCCAACATCAAGGTGGTGTAGCGCGGACTGCCGATGGCCGACCGCACGCGCGCCCGGTGCCGCTCCGCCTCCTCGCGCGCCGCGACTTCCACGCGTGCCAGCGACGGCTTCTGCGCCTCCGTCAGCGGCAGGCCGGGCAGCACGGTGTCGAGGAACACGTCCCAGTTGCGCGCATCGCCCAGTTCGGTCCCGAGCCATTCGATGTCCTCGACGAGCGGCTCCGGCAACTGCACGACGTCGCGCACCATGGCCTGGGCCGCGCGCAGGCGGCGCAGGCCCACGCGCATCTGGTGCAGGCTCTCGACGTCGCCCGCCGTGACGCCCGGCTCGTTGGCCTGCATCTGCTGCAGGCAGTTGAGCAGGATGTCGCCCAGCGCATCGCCCAGGGTGGCCTTGCGTTTCACCTTCACGGGCGTCGCCTTGACGGCATGCGCCTTGTCCTCGGTGGCCATCGCATAGCCGCGTTCGGCCTTGCTGACGTTCTCGATGCGCACGGGCGTCGCTTCGTGCACCCGCCGCGCCAGGTCGTACAGGCAGGCCGGGTCGCCGTCCTTGACCTCGAGTTCCAGTTCGCGCACTTGTGTCGTGCGTTCGCCGTGTTGCAGCTCGCCGACGTCGAGCGCGGCTTCGACGTGCGTGCCGTCCGGCAGCGCGAGCATCCACGTCGTGCGCTTCGTGCGGTTGACGAAGACGGGTTCCGTGGCGAGCGCGCTGCCGTCGAGGCTGTGCGCCAGGTCGGGCAGTGCTGCGCGCAGCTGCTTGCCGAACAGGTCCGGGTCGGGCGTCTCGGACGGGATCTCCGCTTCCAGTTCCGTGCGCCGGTGCAAGCCCGCCACGGCGCTGCCGCCGCCCTTCAACGTCTGCACGTGACGCTCGCCGGCGCTGCGCACGCGCAGGGCGAAGCCGTGCTTCCACAAGTCGAAGGCGCCGGTGTCGAAATACCGGTCGACGTGTTCCTCTTCACGCGGCCTGGACACGGCGTGCTCGCGCAGCACGGCCGATTTCTTGAGCCGGGCGGCACTGGCCGCGTCCACCGCCAGTTTGATTTCGCACTCCATGGTCGCTCCTGTCATGACACGCCGTCACTGTAGCGCATCGCGGGCCGGGCCGACACACGGCTTCTCGCGATCGCGGCAGGATCATGCGGATAGCGTGACGGGGCGTGGATGCAAGTCGAGACGCCGGCCGGCCTTGACGATCTGGCTGGGCACGTCGTGGCCGACCAGTTCCTGCAGGCGAGTCGCGGCTTGCAGGAGCGCGACCAGGTCGACGCCCGTGTCGTAGCCCATCAGTTCCAACGCATGCACGACTTCTTCCGTGCACACGTTGCCCGTGGCACCGGGCGCGTAGGGACAACCGCCGATGCCGCCGAGGGATGCGTCGAAGCGGTCGGCGCCCGCGTCGATGGCGGCCAGCACGTTGGCAAGGCCCATGCCCCGCGTGTTGTGGAAGTGCAGGGTCAGGTCGACGCCGGGCCAGCGTGCACGCACGGCGTCCGTCAGCGCGCGCACCTGGGTCGGATACGCCATGCCGGTCGTGTCGCACAGCGTGATACCGTGCACGTCCAGCTCGTCGACGAAGCGTGCGCACCAGTCCAGCACGACCTGCGGCGGCACGTCGCCTTCCATCGGACAGCCGAAGCTGCACGACAGCGACACGTTGACGGCGACGCCGTGACGCCGCGCCAGCGCGGCCACGTCGGCAAGGCCCGCGAAAGACTGTTCGCGCGTCATGCGCAGGTTACTCAGGTTGTGGCTTTCGCTGGCCGACATGACGAGGTTCATTTCGCCGGCCCCTGCCGCCACGGCACGCTCCGCGCCGCGGAGGTTCGGCACGAGCGCGCTGTACACCACGCCGGGTGCGCGCGCGATACCCTCGAACACGTCGGCCGCATCAGCCAGCACGGGGACGGCCTTCGGTGACACGAAGGAGCTCACTTCGATCTTGGTCAGGCCCGCGCCTGACAGCATGTCGGCCAGCGCGATCTTGTCCGCGGTCGGCACGAAACGGCATTCGGCCTGCAGGCCGTCGCGCAGGCCCACTTCCTGGATGTGGATGCGACGGCCGCCGCCATCGAAGGCGCTCATGCGACCACCTTGCGTGCGCGCAGCGCCGCGATCTGGTCGGCGGTGAGGCCGATCTCGCGCAGCACGGCATCCGTGTCCTCGCCGAGACGCGGGGCCGCCGAACGCACGCTGCCCGGTGTGCCCATCAGCTTCGGCACGATGCCCGGCACCTCGACCTCGTAACCGTCGCGCGTCCGCTGCGTCAGGATCATGTCGCGCGCCCGGTAGTGCGGATCCTCGGCGATATCCTGCGCGGTGTAGACCTTCCCGGCCGGGACCTTGGCCGCGCCCAGCACGTCCAGGACGCCGGCCACGGTGCGGCCGGCCGTCCACGCGCCGATGGCCGCGTCGATCTCGTCCACGCGCGCGACACGGCCTGCGTTGTTCGCCAGGTCCGGCGCATCGCCCAGGTCCGATCGGCCGATGGCCTGCATCAGGCGCTTGAAGATACTGTCGCCATTGCCGGCGACGAGGACGTAGCCGTCGCTGCAACGGTACGCGTTCGACGGTGCGATGCCCGGCAATGCACTGCCTGCCGCCTCACGCACGGCGCCGAACGCGCTATATTCGGGAATCAGGCTTTCCATCACGTTGAACACGGCTTCGTGCAGCGCGACGTCGATCACTTGCCCGCGCCCGCCGTTGACCTTGCGGTGATACAGCGCCGTGAGCACGCCGATCGTGCCGTGCAGCGCGGCCAGCGTATCGCCGATGGAGATGCCGCAGCGGACGGGCACGCGTCCCGGTTCGCCGGTCAGGTGGCGCAGGCCGCCCATCGCTTCGCCGATCGCACCGAAGCCCGGCAGGTCACGGTAAGGGCCCGTCTGGCCATAGCCGGAGATGCGCAGCATCACCAGGCCGGGGTTCAATTCGGACAAGACGTCCCAGCCCATTCCCCAGCTCTCCAGTGTGCCGGGGCGGAAATTCTCGACGAGCACGTCGGCCTCGGCGATCAGCTTGCGCGCGATGTCCTGGCCCTCTTCGCTGCGCAGGTCGAGGGCGAGCGAACGCTTGTTGCGCGACTGGACCTGCCACCAGACCGAGGTGCCGTCCTTCATCATGCGCCAGTTGCGCAGCGGATCGCCGGCGCCCGGCGCCTCGATCTTGATCACGTCGGCGCCGAATTCGCCCAGCGTCTTGCCGGCGAACGGGCCGGCGATCAGTTGTCCCATCTCGATCACGCGCACGCCCTGCAGGGCCGTGGCGGACATCGCGTTCGTCATGTTCATCTTGTCCTCGTCAGTGTGCAGATTGTTCGCGCTGGCGCAGGCGTTCGGGCAAGCCGAAGGCCAGCACGGCGGCGCAGATCACGCCCGCGGCGGCGATCACGTACAGCGCCGGCGTCGTGCTGCCCGTGACGTCCTTGATGCGGCCGACCATCACGGGACTGACGATGCCGCCCAGCTGGCCCAGCGTGTTGATCAGCGCGATCCCGCCCGCCGCGCCCGCCCCCGTCACCAGCTTCGGCGGCAGCGCCCAGAACGCGGGGATCGACGCTACCACACCTGCCCCCATCACGGCCAGCGCCGCGACCAGCAGGCCGGGCCGATGGTCGAACACGCCGGCGCCACAGAAGCCCACCGCGCCGAGCAGCACGAGGCCGATCACGAATTTCGTGCGTTCGCCGCTGGCGTCCGACAACCGGCCCACGACCACCATCGCGATCGCGCCGCACAGGTAAGGGACCGCCGTCAGCAAGCCGATGGCCGTCGGATTCGTCGTGCCGGCGCTGCGGATCATGTGCGGCGCCCAGAAATTCAGGCCGTAGGAACTCACCTGGATCAGGAAGTAGACGAGACCGAGCGTGAAGAAGCCCGGCGTCTTGAGGGCGCCCAGCAGCGAATGGCTGCCGATCTGGCGGCTCTGCTCCGCGATGCGCGCCGCCAGCAGCGCGCGCTCCCCGGGGGCCAGCCACGATGCGTCCTCGACGCGGTCCTTCAACACGACGAAGACGATGGCGCCCAGTCCGATGCACGGCAGACCGCCCACGAGGAACAGCCAGTGCCAGCCCGACATGCCCAGCACGCCGTCCAGGTGGGCCAGCACCAGCCCGGCCGCCGGTGCACCGACGAGACCGGAAAACGCGGAAGCGAGGAACAGCATCGACGTGATGCGGCCGCGGTAGGCGGTCGGGAACCACAGCGTGAGGAAGTACAGCACGCCGGGCGCAAAGCCCGCTTCCATGGCGCCGATCAGGAAGCGCAGCACGTAGAACTGCCATTCGTTCTGCACCAGCGCCATCAGCGCCGTGGCGATGCCCCAAGAAACCATGATGCGCGCGATCCAGCGCCGCGCGCCGACCTTGTACAGCATCATGTTGCTGGGGACTTCGAACAGGACGTAGCCGACCGAGAACAGGCCGGCACCGAGGCCATATGCCGTGTCGGACAGCGACAGGCTGCTCTGCAGCGCGAACTTGGCGAAGCTGATGTTGATGCGGTCGAAAAACGCGAACAGGTAGCAGACCATGATGAGGGGCATGATGCGCCATGCCACCTTCGCCACGATCCGCGCCAGGTCCGGCACGGCCAAGTCGGCCGGGGCGGCCGAGGCGGAAAGAATCTTGCTCATTGTTGTCTCCGGATGGATAAGTCGTCGAATGACCTGCACGCTCTTGGTGGCGTAATGGTGCGATTCTGGCAGGACTGCTCGGAGCACGGAATGACCAAGGCGTGAACCCCGCTTTCGCGTTTCGCGAAAGCTCGCCCGGTATCAGACGCCCGCCAGATGGTCGACGAGCAGGCGCGCGTGGCGCGGCAAGGTCTCCAGGTCCCGTACGCCGATCAGCAACTGGCGCCGCGCCCACGCATCCGTCAGCGCGATCTGGCGCAGGTTCAGCGAGCGCACGAGCGCGCGCACGGCGTCGGCCGGCAGTACCGCGACACCGAGGCCGGCCGCCACCATCTGGCACATCGCATCGAAACTGCGCACCTGGATGCGCACGCGCAGGCGCCTGCCCATCGCCTCCGTCTCGGCCTGCAGGCGCTGCGCCAGCGACGTGCCCTGCGACAGGCTGACGACGTCGAAATCGGTCGCGTCCTCGAAGCGCAGGCTGCGGCGCTTCGCGAGCGGATGGCCGGCCGGAACGACGAGCACGAGGCGGTCTTCGCGATACGGCATCAGGTGCAGGCCGAGGGCCGGGGTGCGGTCGGCAAAGATGCCGATGTCGGCGCGGCCTTCGAGCACGCCCAGCACGATCTCATTGCTGTTGAGTTCAGCGAGCTCGATCCGGATGGCGGGGTTGGCCTTGGCGAACGCGGCGATGTCGGCCGGCAGGAATTGCGTAATGGCGGACGTGTTCGCCCACAGGCGCGCGACGCCGACGATGCCGCTGGCGTGGTCGTGCAGCTCGGCCGCCAGCAGGTTGACGTCGCCGAGGATGCGCTGCGCGTGCCGCGCCAGCGCCAGGCCGGCCGCGGTGGGCGTGATGCCGCGCGAGTGGCGCTCGAACAGCGCGGCGCCGACGGCGGCTTCCAGGTCGGAGATCCGCTTGCTCGCCGCCCCGACGGCAAGGTTGGCGAGCAGCGCGCCTTTGCTGATGCTGCCGGAGCGGACGACGTGGCTGAACAGGGAAAGCGACACGAGGTCGAGACGGTGCAGGTTCATGGCGACATGCTACACTGACCGCATGCGTAATCGATCGAACAACTTTGGAGCATGTCGCCGGCGGCCCTAGAAGCCTGCCGATTGCGTTTTCACATCCACAGTTTCTATGGCCACACGAGACCCGTCTCCTGTGGCCTTTTTGTTTTTGGAGCCCCGATGGACTTGCAGCTGTATGACACGTACGAGCGCCGCCTGCGCCCGTTCACGAGCCTGGAACCCGGCCGCGCCGGCCTGTACGCATGCGGACCGACCGTGTACGACTACGCCCACATCGGCAACCTGCGCACCTATCTGTTCGGCGACACGCTGCGCCGCGTGCTCCAGCTGAACGGCGTCGAGGTTCGGCACGTCGTCAACATCACGGACGTCGGCCACCTGACGTCCGATGCCGACAGCGGCGAGGACAAGATGGAAAAGGGAAGCCGGCGCACGGGCCGTTCGGCGTGGGACATCGCGGCCTACTTCACGCAAGCCTTCCAGCGCGACCTGGCGCGGCTGCGCATCCTGGCGCCGACGGTATGGGCGCGCGCGACCGACCACATTCCCGAACAGATCGACTTCATCGCCGGGATCGAACGCGCGGGCTTCACCTACCGGACCTCGGACGGCATCTATTTCGACACGACGCGCCTGGAACGCTACGGCCATCTGGCGCGGCTCGACATCGCGGGCTTGCAGGCCGGCCACCGCGTGGACCTCGGCGAGAAGCGCGCCCCCACCGACTTCGCGCTGTGGAAGTTCAGCGGCGGCGCGCGGCGCCAGATGGAATGGGACAGCCCGTGGGGCCGCGGCTTCCCCGGCTGGCACATCGAATGCTCCGCCATGTCCACGCGCTACCTGGGCGCGCTGTTCGACATCCACGTCGGCGGAGAGGACCACGTGCCGGTCCATCACTCGAACGAGATCGCCCAGCACGAGGCCTGCCACGGCCATCCGCCGGCGCGCTACTGGCTGCATGGCGCCTTCCTGCGGCTGGAAGACAGCGACAAGATGTCGAAGTCCGACGGCACCTTCATCCGGCTCGACAGCCTGCTGGAACGCGGCTTCGATCCGCTGGCCTACCGCTACCTCGCGCTGACCGCGCACTACCGGTCGAAGCTGGTGTTTTCCTGGACGGCGCTGGAGGCGGCGCACACGGCGCTCGGACGTTTACGCCGCGCTTATCACCGGCTGCCTTTCGGCGGCGCAATCGACGCGGCGATGCAGGCGCGGATGCTGGCCGAGCTGAACGACGACCTGAACACGCCGCGTGCATTGGCGCTGGCGTGGGAGTTGCTGAAGTCGGACGTGCCGGGCGCCGTCCAGAAGGCGACGCTGCGCTGGCTCGACGAGGCGCTCGGCCTGGGCCTCGCCGACTGGCGCCCGGAAACGCATCGCGTCCCGTCAGCCGTGCAGGACCTGATCGACGCGCGTGAAACGGCCCGCAAGGACAAACGGTGGGCCGACGCGGATGCGTTACGGGCGGCGATCGAGGCCTCTGGATTTGTCATCCGCGACACGGCCGCGGGACCGGTCGCGGAACCGGTGCCCGCGTGACGCGGCTCAGTCGAACTTGCTGAAGTCCGGCTTGCGCTTCTGGAAAAACGCCGTAAAGGCTTCCTTGGCCTCGGCGCCGGTCAGCATCGCGCTGAACCGCTCGTTCTCCGCGGCGATCGTGTCCTTGACCAGAGCCGCGCGCGAACGCTTCATCAGTGCCTTCGTCGTGCGGATCGACGCGGCCGGCAGTTTCACCAGCTTGGCCGCTTGGCCTTGCGCGAACGCCAGCAGCTCGGCGGCCGGCAGTACGCGTGCCACGATGCCCATTTCGAATGCTTCCTGCGCGCCGAACGCTTCGCCCAGCATCAGCTTTTCCGCGGCGCGCGTGTAGCCGGCCGATTGCGCGACGAGCAGCGACGACGCGAATTCCGGGCACAGGCCCAGCTGCGAGAACGGCATCGAGAACTTCGCATTGTCGGCGCAGTAGACGAGGTCGCAGTGCATCAGCAACGTGGTGCCGATGCCGACGGCGGCGCCCGCGACGGCCGCGACGACGGGCTTCGTGCAGCCTTCCAGCGCCTTCATGAACTGGAACACGGGACGCGATTCCGTCATCGCGCCTTCGCCCACGTTGTGCAGGAAGTCTTCCAGGTCGTTACCGGCCGTGAATATCTCGGGCTTGCCCGTGATGAGGATGGCGCGGACTTGCGGGTCCGTGTCGGCCGCGCGCAGCGCGTCGGCCAGGATCGTGTACATGGCGCCCGTGATCGCGTTCTTGCGTTCCGGGCGGTTGAATTCGAGGGTGAGGATGCCGTCTGCCGTGGTGCTCAGAATGTCCATTCAGTGTCTCCGTTGTATAAAAAAGGGCGCTGCGGTTGTGCCACAGCGCCCTTCCGTTCACGTCGTGTGGATTACACGCGTTCGATGATGCCCGCCGCGCCCATGCCGGCGCCGACGCACATGGTGACCATGCCGTACTTCAGGTTGTTGCGGCGCAGGGCGTGGACGACGGTCGCGGCGCGGATCGCACCGGTCGCGCCCAGCGGGTGGCCCAGGGCGATCGCGCCGCCCATCGGGTTCACCTTGCTGGTGTCCAAGCCCAGGTCGCGAATCACGGCCAGTGCTTGTGCTGCAAAGGCTTCGTTCAGTTCGATCCAGTCCAGCTGGTCCTGCGTGATGCCGGCGGCGGCCAGCGCAGCGGGAATCGCAACCTTCGGACCGATGCCCATGATCTCCGGCGGCACGCCGCGCACGGCGAACGACGAGAACTTGGCCAGCGGGGTCAGGTTGTGTTCACGCAGGATCTTCTCGCTGACGACGATCAGCGCACCGGCGCCGTCCGACATCTGCGACGACGTCGCGGCCGTCACGCTGCCCTTGGCGGCGAAGACGGGCTTCAGCTTCGCCATGCCTTCCATGCTGGCGTCGGCGCGCGGGCCTTCGTCCAGGTCCACGGTGCGACGCTTGACCTTGATCTCGCCGCTCGCCAGGTCCGGCGTGCGGGTGACGATTTCCACCGGGGTGATCTCGTCCTTGAACAGGCCGGCCTGCTGGGCGGCGATGGCCTTGCGGTGCGATTCCAAGCCGAAGGCGTCCTGGTCTTCGCGGCTCACCTTCCACTGGGCGGCGACCTTCTCTGCCGTCAGGCCCATGCCGTACGCGAGGCCCACGTTCTCGTCCTTGAACGTCTCCATGTTGATCGACGGGTGGTGGCCCATCATCGGAACCATCGACATCGATTCGACGCCGCCGGCGATCATCACGTCAGCTTCGCCGACGCGGATGCGGTCCGCGGCCATGGCCAGGGCGGTGATGCCCGACGCGCAGTAACGGTTGACGGTCACGCCGCCGACGGTGTTCGGCAGGCCTGCCAGCACGACCGCGTTACGGGCCACGTTGAAGCCCTGCTCCGCTTCCGGGAACGAGCAGCCGACGATCGCGTCGACGATCAGTGCCGGGTCCAGGTTCGGCACGGCGGCCATCGCGCCGCGGATGGCGGCCACCAGCAGGTCGTCCGGACGGGTCTTGTTGAAGAAGCCGCGCGGCGCCTTGCCGATCGGGGTGCGGGTCGCTGCGACGATGTATGCGTCTTGAAGTTGTTTGCTCATGTCAGTAGTCCTTAGTGTCGCGCCGCGATCAGTTACGTACCGGTTTACCGTTTTGCATCATGCCCATGATGCGTTCCTGGGTTTTCGGATTGTTCAGCAGCGAGACGAATGCCTTACGTTCCATGTCGAGCAGCCACTGCTCGGACACGACGCTGCCCTGGTCGATGTCGCCACCGGAGACGATCTCCGCGATCGTGTCGCCCAGCTGGTAGTCGTACGCCGAGATGAAACCGCCGTCGCGCATGTTGACCAGCTGGCCGCGGATCGTGCCCCAGCCGTAGCGGCCGGTGACAGTGACGGGGCGGCGCAGCGGTGCGCGGTAGCCGGCGTCGAACATCGAGCGCGCGGTGACCTTCGCCACGTGCAGCAGTTCGTACGGGTTGAAGACGATGATGTCGTCGTCCTTCAGGTAACCCATCGCCTTCGCTTCCAGGGCCGACTTCGACACCTGCGCGGTGGCCGCGTTGGTGAAGCCCGTCTTCAGGAATTGCAGGATGTCGTTGCCCTTCGATTCATTGGCCGCGCGCACTGCCGCTTCCTTCAGGCCGCCGCCGGCCGGCACGAGGCCGACGCCCACTTCCACGAGGCCGATGTACGATTCGATCGACGCGACGCGCTTCGATGCATGCAGCGCCATTTCGCAGCCGCCGCCCAGGGCGAGACCCGCCACCGCGGCCACGACCGGGATGTTCGAGTATTTCATCGCCATGAACGTGTCCTGCAGTTCCTTGACGATCGGGTCCATCGCTTTCGCGCCGCCTGCCATGAAGGCCGGCAGGGCCGATTGCAGGTCGGCGCCGGCCGAGAACGCGCCGCCGTCCGCCGCATCCGTATTCCAGATCACGATGCCCTTGAAGCCCTTCTCGGCTTCGGCCAGCGCGCGCTGGATGCCCTTGATGACGCCGTCGCCGATCACGTGCATCTTCGTCTTCAGCGAGATGACGAGGACTTCGTCGCCCGAGTGCCACAGGCGCACGGAGTCGTCTTCGAACACGGTGGTGCCGGCGGTCTTCGGATCGTCGCCGCCCGCGCCCACGACCGGGGCACGGAACTGCTGGCGCTCATAGACCGGCAGGTCGGAACGCGGCACGTACGCGTTCTTCGTGACGGAGTACGACCCTTCCGGCGTGTGCACGCCCTTCTCCGCGACCGGTGCGCTGAACACCCAGCTCGGGAGCGGTGCATCGGTCAGGGCCTTGCCCGCTTCGATGTCTTCCTTGACCCACTGGGCGATCGTGTTCCAGCCGGCGGCCTGCCACGTCTCGAACGGGCCGACGCTCCAGCCGAAGCCCCAGCGCATCGCGAAGTCGACGTCGCGCGCGTTGTCGGCGATCGAGTCGAGGTGGAACGCGATGTAGTGGAAGGCGTCGCGGAAGATCGCCCACAGGAACTGCGCCTGCGGGTTCGTCGATTCGCGCATCGCCTTGAATTTCTTGACCGGGTCCTTCTCTTTCAGGATGCGCGCGACGATGTCGGCAGCCTTCGCGCCACCCGGCACGTATTCGCCGGTCGCGGTATCCAGGCGCATGATCTCCTTGCCGACCTTTTTATAGAAGCCGGCACCCGTCTTCTGGCCCAGCGCGCCTTTTTCGATCAGCTTCGCCAGCACGTCCGGCGTCTTGTACACGCTGAAGAACGGGTCGTCCTTCAGGTTGTCCTGCATCGTCTTGATGACGTGGCCCATCGTGTCCAGGCCGACGACGTCCGCCGTGCGGAACGTGCCCGACTTCGCGCGGCCCAGCTTCGCGCCCGTCAGGTCGTCGACGACGTCGACGGACAGGCCGAACTTCTCGGCTTCGTGGATCGTGGCCAGCATGCCGAAGATGCCGACGCGGTTGGCGATGAAGTTCGGCGTGTCTTTCGCACGCACGACGCCCTTGCCCAGCACCGACGTCAGGAACGTTTCGAGCTGGTCGAGGATGGCCGGCTTCGTGGCGGCGGTCGGGATCAGTTCGACCAGGTGCATGTAGCGCGGCGGGTTGAAGAAGTGCACGCCGCAGAAGCGCGATTTCAGCTCGGCGTCGAAGCCTTCGGCCAGCTTCTCGATCGACAGGCCCGACGTGTTCGATGCGAAGATGGCGTTCGCGCCGATGTGCGGAGCGACCTTCTTGTACAGGTCGTGCTTCCAGTCCATGCGTTCGGCGATGGCTTCGATGATCAGGTCGCAGCCGGCCAGCACGTCGAGGTTGTCCTCGTAGTTGGCGACTTCGATCAGCGCCGCGTCTTCCTTGTTGCCCAGCGGTGCCGGCGACAGTTTTTTGAGGTTCTCGATGGCCTTCAGGACGATGCCGTTCTTGTTGCCCTCTTTGGCGGGCAGGTCGAACAGCACGACCGGGACCTTGGCGTTGACGCAGTGCGCAGCGATCTGCGCGCCCATCACGCCGGCGCCCAGCACGGCGACTTTCTTGACGATGAAATTAGACATCTCTCGTAATCCTTGATTAGTGATGGTGCGTATTTAGAACAGGTCAGCGTCCATTGCCATCAGGTTCGACGAACCCGAACGTGCCTGGCGGATCAGCATCGCGGTTTCCGGATACAGGCGGGCGAAGTAGAAGCGCGCGGTCGCCAGTTTCGATTCGTAGAACTTGTCACCCGAATCCTTCTTGGCCAGGGCGATCTTCGCCATCTGCGCGAAGAAGTACGAGAACACCATGTGGCCCACGACGCGCAGGTAAGGCACGGCAGCGGCACCCACTTCGTCCTGGTTCTGGAAGGCCTTCATGCCGATTTCCATCGTCAGCTTGCCGACCTTTTCGCCCAGTTCGCCCAGCGGGCTGACGAATTCGGCCATCTGCTCGTCCAGGCCATTCTCTTCGACGAACGCCTTGACCTTCTCGCCGAACGCGCGCAGCTTGGCGCCGTTGTCCATCAGGATCTTACGACCCAGCAGGTCGAGCGACTGCACGGTGTTCGTGCCTTCGTAGATCATGTTGATGCGGGCGTCGCGTACGTACTGCTCCATGCCCCACTCGCTGATGTAGCCGTGGCCGCCGTACACCTGCATCGCTTCCGACGTGGCGATCCAGCCGTTGTCGGTGATGAAGGCTTTCACGATCGGGGTCAGCAGCGCGACTTCGCCGGCGGCTTCCTTGCGGACTTCTTCGTCCGGGTGGTTCAGTTCGCGGTCGATCTGCAGCGCGACGTACGACGTCAGCGCGCGCGCGCCTTCGGCATAGGCTTTCGCGGTCAGCAGCATGCGGCGCACGTCCGGGTGGACGATGATCGGGTCGGCAGGCTTGTCCGGTGCCTTCGGGCCCGACAGGCTGCGCATCTGGATGCGGTCTTTTGCGTAGACCAGCGCGTTCTGGTACGCGACTTCGGTCAGGCCCAGCGACTGCATGCCGACGCCCAGGCGGGCCGCGTTCATGAACACGAACATCGCGTTCAGGCCCTTGTGCGGCTGGCCGATCAGCGTGCCGATCGCGCCATCCAGGTTCATCTGGCAGGTCGAGTTGCCATGGATGCCCATCTTTTCTTCGATGGCGCCGCAGAAGATCGGGTTGCGCTCGCCCGGCTGGCCGTCGGCGTTCGGCAGGAACTTCGGCACGAGGAACAGCGAGATGCCTTTCGAGCCTTCCGGTGCGTCCGGCAGGCGGGCCAGCACCAGGTGGACGATGTTTTCCGACATGTCGTGCTCGCCGGCCGAGATGAAGATCTTCGAGCCGGTGATTTTATAGGTGCCATCGGCCTGCGGTTCGGCCTTCGAGCGCAGCAGGCCAAGGTCGGTGCCGCAGTGCGGTTCGGTCAGGCACATCGTGCCGGTCCACTCGCCCGAGACGAGCTTCGGCAGGTAGAACTTCTTCTGGTCGTCGGTGCCGTGTTCCTTCAGGCACTCGTACGCGCCGTGCGACAGGCCCGGGTACATGGTCCATGCCTGGTTCGACGAGTTCAGCATCTCGTAGAACGAATTGTTCAGCGAGACCGGCAGGCCCTGGCCGCCGTATTCCGGATCGCAGGCCAGTGCAGCCCAGCCGCCTTCCACGTACTGCTTGTAGGCTTCCTTGAAGCCCTTCGGCGTGGTGACGGTCTTGGTGGTGGCGTCGAAGTGGCAGCCTTCGCGGTCGCCGCTGTGGTTCAGCGGGAACAGCACTTCCTGCGTGAATTTCGCGCCTTCTTCCAGCACCTGGTTGATGATGTCGGCGTCGATCTCCTGGTACGCCGGCAGGTTCTTGAATTCTTCGGTGACGTTGAGGAACTCATGCAGAACGAACTGCATATCCCGAAGTGGCGCGACGTACTGACCCATGGTTGTTCTCCTGACAGGTGAATATTGTGTGTTGAATTACTGAGCGCCGGCCGTAGCTGCCTGGCTGTCTTGCTTGTTGGGGTTGCGGTAATCTGCGATGAGGCGCGCGAAGCCGCGGTGCGCGCGGTCGACGGCGCCCGGGAGGCGCAGGAAGCGCGCATCGTGGTGCACCGCCAGCACGAGGCCGTACATTTCGTACACGAGCTGCTCGGGATCGGTGCCCGGCTTCAGGTCGCCGCATTCGATGGCCTGTTGCGCGCAGCGCAGCAGGGCGCCCTGCCACGTGCGGACCATGGCGACGAGTTCTTCGCGGATCGGGCCCGGACGGTCGTCGTATTCGACGGCACCACTAATATAGATGCAGCCGGACGCGATCTCGACCGACACGCGCTTGAGCCAGTGATTGAACATCGCCTCCAGGCGCGGCAGGCCGCGGGGTTCCTTCAGGCTGGGGAAGAAGACTTCCTGCTCGAAACGGCGGTGGTACAGCTTGAGCACGTCGATCTGCAGGTCTTCGCGCGAACCGAAGTGCGCGAAAACGCCCGATTTGCTCATGCTCATGCGGTCGGCCAGCAGGCCGATCGTCAAGCCTTCGAGACCGTCGCGGCTGGCGAGCTCGAGCGCAACGTCGAGGATGGCGGCCCGCGTCATCTCGCCTTTGCGCATGCTCATCGATTTAGCTGTCGTATTAATAAGTGCCTCGCGTAGTGAAGGATTTCATCTGACCGAAAAAATCCGAACGCTCGTACTATTATCTACCAGCCGATAAATGTCAAACGGGAACTTAGAGGTGCTGTTCTAGTGTGTTGTCAGCCGCCCGCACGGGTGATGGCGCGGCGGTCGCGCTTGGTCGGGCGGCCCTTGATCGTGCTGCCCGGTTCGGGGAACAAACGGCGTGCTTCCTGGTCGTTTTCGCGGCGTACGAGGCTCTCTTCCGTCTCGCGGTACAGCGCCTGGGCGACAGGGGCGGGGCCGCGCTTGTCGGACAGCCCCAGCACGACCACTTCCCACCGGTTGGAACCGTTGTCGATGAAAATCTTATCATCGACTTTGACGGAGCGGGCGGGTTTCACGGGTTCGCCGCCGATGCGCACGCGTCCGCGGTCGACGGCATCCGCCGCCAACGAGCGCGTCTTGAAAAAGCGCGCGGCCCATAGCCATTTGTCGATTCTTACGTTGTCGTTGTCCGTCATCACAGTTCCACTCAGGCGTAGCCGATCGCCACGACCCGCATCGTCATTTTATAGAGAAAATAGGCCATTTCGTGGCCGCAGCGGCGCACCCAACTCAGTTGCCGCAGATCATCCATGCATACCTGCACGCCGTCGGCGACGCCGCGCTCGATCTGGCGCGCGAGCGTCATCGCGAACTGGGCGTCGCGCACGACGACGTTCGCTTCCTGGTTGACGAACAGCGACAGCCCGTCGCAATTGCTGGACCCGACCGTGGCCCAGTTGTCGTCGACGACCGCCACTTTCGCGTGCAGCTGCGTCTTGCGGTACTCGACGATGCGCACGCCCGCGGCCAGCAGCTGCGGGTAGAACGACGACGCGACGGCGTCCTGCATGCGGAACTCGCCCACGCCGATCATCAGGCACACGTCGACGCCGCGCCGCGCGGCTTGGCACAGCGCCTCGCGGAACTTGCGGCCCGGCGCGAAATACGGCGTGGCCATCAGCACGCGCTTGCGCGCGCGGCCGATCGCCTGCAGGTAGGCGCGCTGGATCGTGCGGCGGTTGCGCAGGTTGTCGCGCACGACGAACGCGGCGCGCATCGGATGGTCGCCCAGCGCGGCCGGCTGCTTGCGCATCTCGCGGAACAGGTTGATGCGGCGGACGAGCGGCAGGTGCCCTGCCCGCGCCCACTGCGCCTGGGCTTCCCGGTGGATCTCCGCCACGAGCGGCCCGCGTACGCGCACGGCGAAATCCCAGCGGGGTGCCGGCAGCGGCGCGTGCGGTTCGTAGTCGTGCAGGTTGTCGTCGTTCGTGTTGATGCCGCCGACGAACGCGACCTCGCGGTCCATCACGGCAATCTTGCGATGGCTGCGCGCGGCGCCCCGCTTGAACCACGGGTTGAACATGCGGTAGTGCACGCAGGCGCCGCAGAATGCCTCCTTCAGGCGGCATGCGGTGCGGTTGCCCGTGCCGAACCAGTCGGCCAGCACGCGCACCTTGACGCCGCGCTGGGCGGCGCGGATCAGCGCGGCGGTGACGGCACGCGCGGTGTCGTCCTCGGCATAGATATAGGTCTCGTACAGGATCTCGTGCCGGGCCGCATCGATGGCCGCCAGCAGCGCCGGGAAATAGGTGCTGCCGCTTTCGAGGAGTGAAACGTCGTTGTTGGCTACATACGTGACGGTGCGCATCGCTAGGTCAGCTGCAGGTTGGCCACGATCGGTGCATGGTCAGACAGGCGCGCCCACTGCGGGCCGTGCAGCACTTCGGCATGCTCGACCTGGAAGCCGCGCACATAAATCCGGTCGAGCCGGAACCAGGGCAGCGCGGCGGGAAACGTCCGCGCCGGGACCAGGCGTTTTTCGCGGCCGGCCGCACTGCGTACCATGTCGCCGATCCGGGTGCCGAGCCGCGATGGCCGCTCCAGTTCGTCGAACACCTCGACGACGCCCAGCTTCGCGCGCAGGCAGTCGCTGAGGGTGTTGCGCCAGTCGTTGAAGTCGCCGGCGATGATGACGGGCTCGCCGTCGCGCGCGGAGTCCTGCACGCAGTTGATCAAGAGGTCCGTCTGGCGCCGGCGGCTGCCTTCGAACAGGCCCAGGTGCACGACGTAGCAGTGCACGTTGCCGGATGCCGTCTCGAGCACGCAATGCAGGATGCCGCGCTGTTCGTAGGCGTGGTCGGATACGTCGTGGTTGTTCTGGTTCGCGATCGGAAAGCCGGACAGCAGCGCGTTACCGTGGTGGCCGTGGTCGTACACGGCGTTCATGCCATAGGCAGAATGCAGGTTTTCCCCGGCAAAGAATTCGTGCTGGGCCTTCTCGGGCCAGTGATGATGGGGACTGCGCACCTTTTCGCCGTAGCGGGCCTGGTAGCGGTCGTGCCGCCCCTGCACTTCCTGCAGGAACACGACGTCCGCATCGAAGGCACCGATGGCTTTTTTCAGCGCCAACACGCGCGGCGTACTACGAAACGAAGAGACGCCCTTGTGGATGTTGTAGGTCGCAACACGGATTTTCATGGGAACATTGTAACCCCATCAGTCCGTGCCTTTGCGGGGTGGGAAGTGCAATCGTGCGCGGGGGAGCCCTTCCCGGCTCACGGCCGGAAAAGGCGTTGGGTGACTGCTTAAGGTGCGACGGCGGCGTGTCTGTGGTCGCCGGTCGGCAGAGGACGCGCTTGAGGTGGGATGACAGGGTCGCGGTACACCGGATTCGTGCGCAGCGGACCTATCAGGCGAAGACCGCTCAACAGCTCGATGCACAGATAATCGTTATCGACGCCAACGTCCTTGACCTTCTGCTCGTGTCTGCGTTCGCTCATGATTCCTCCCTTTGTTGGACATTGCTAAAGTATTAAGTCGCCAGAAACGACCGGTTGACCTTAATGAAATCGTTTAACACTGTCAAACCGACTAATGTATCGTGCGACGTTACCTCTTCCGAATTTAGTTCCGTATCCCTAGGGGAATTTCTCCCCTGTGACAAGAATCACGCAACATTTATCAACGAAAAAATCACCAATTATCACGCCGATCAACGTATGTTCAATTAAAAATTAGTTAACATTTAATCGCAGCGGCGCGTTTGGCCGCCGCGCGTCCGGCATGGTGTTGACGGTGTTTTGGACTCGACCGGACTCAGGAAGTTCCGGCCGGCTGTGCGGATGAGATGCCGGGCGGCCCCGGCCAGGAGATCAGATGACGACGCCCGCTTCGGGCACGGGACGGAACCGCGGCAGCACGACGCGGAAGCGCGTGCCCTTGCCCACTTCGCTGTGCACGTCGAAGCGGCCGCCATGCTTTTGCACGATGCCGTACGACAGCGACAGGCCCAGGCCCGTGCCCTTGCCGACCGGCTTCGTGGTGAAGAACGGCTCGAAGATGCGCCCCAGCTTGTCCTGCGCAATGCCGGTGCCGGTGTCCTCGACCTCGATCCACACCTGGCGCTCGTCGTAGCCCGTGCGCAGCGTGATGCGCCCGTGCTTCTCGATCGCGTGCGCGGCATTCACCAGGAGGTTCATGAACACCTGGTTCAGCTGCGACGGATAGCATTCGATTTGCGGCAGGTTAGCGTATTCCTTGGTCACCTCGGCCTTGTACTTGACCTCGTTCCAGACGACGTTCAGCGTGCTGTTCAGGCCCGCCTCCAGGTCGGCATACTGCAGGCCGCCGCCGTCGACGTGCGAGAAATCCTTCATGTCCTGCACGATGCGGCGCACACGGTCGATGCCGTCGAGCGATTCGCGCAGCAGCGGTTCCAGGTCTTCGCGCAGGTAGTCGGCGTCGACTTCCTTCTTCAGGCGCGCGATCGCGGCGCGGTCCTCAAGGCTGAGCGAGCCTTCCAGCGCCTGGTAGCTGTCGAGCAGCTTGAGCATCGCCTGGGCATACCGCTGCAGGCTGCCCAGGTTCGAGTTGACGAAGCCGATCGGGTTGTTGATCTCGTGGGCCACGCCGGCCGCCAGCACGCCGATCGACGCCATCTTTTCCGCCTGCAGCAGCTGGCTCTGGGCCTCACCCAGCTTCTTGATCAGGTCCGCCTGGCGCGCCTTTTCCTGCTCCAGCGTGGCGTTCGCCTCGCGCAGGTCGCGCGTGCGTTCGCGCACTTTCGATTCCAGCTGGTCGCGCGACTCGCGCAGCGCTTCCTCGGCGCGGTGGCGCTCGGTGACGTCGGTATAGCCGAATACGCGGCCCACCACGCGCTCGCCCAGGAACTGGGGCCGCGAGCGGCACTCGAAGAAGCGGCCGTTCTTCAGGCGGAACAGGTCCTGCGTCTCGGCCGTGTCGGCCACCTGGCGCAGGCGGCCGCGGATCACGTCGCTCTCCTGGACCTGGCCCGCGATGTATTCGATGATGCCGTCGTCCTCGCCCGCCTGCAGCAGCACGGCCGGAATGTCCCACATCGCGGAAAACAGCCGGTTCATGCTCGTGATCTTGCCGTGCCAGTCGATGACGAGGATGCCGTCGGCCGTGGACTCGAGCGTCGTGCGCAGCTGCGCGAGGGTCTGCTCGAGCAGCGCCTCGACCTGGCGCTCGTGGCGGCGGTCGCGCGCGCGCACGAGCAGCAGCGGCCGGCCGGCGTCGTCGATCACGCGCACCGACTTCATCACCGTCAGCAGCGAAGCGTCGGCGCATAAATACTCGCCCTCCTGTGCCTCGACGTCGAGATACTGGCCGGCGCGCACGTCCTCCCAATAGAACACGTCCTGCAGCGAGCTTTCGATGTCGGTGATGACCATCCCCTGCAACTGCTCGCGCGAATAGCCGAGCACCTGCTCGACCATGCGGCTGGCGACGAGGATGCGCAAATCCGCCGGGTCGACCAGCATCGCCATGTCCTGGCTGTGGTCGACCATCAGCTGGTGCAGGCTCATGACTGGCTCCTGCGGCCCGGGTCGCGGGCGTCGAAGTAATAGCTGACGCGCTTGCGCGGGCTGAGGTAGTTATAGATGTCCTTCGGCACCTGGGACGGGCGGATCGACTTCACGATGTTCAGGTCGGGCTGCTGCTCCAGGTCCACGACGATCGCTTCCTCGCGCGGCACGCTGGCCTCGTAGATCATGACCTGGGGCCGCGTCGGCTTCGCGGTATTGACGTTGACGACCATGCCGACGACGCCGTTCGCGAGCTGGACGATCGTGCCCGGCGGGTAGACGCCGAGGCAGCGGATGAACACCTGCAGCAGCTTCGGATCGAAGCGGCTGCGCATCTTGGCGAACATCAGCGACAGCGCCTCGTGCGGCGTGAGCGACTCGGCCGGGTTACGCGGATTGCATAACTCGTCGTAATGGTTCGCGATCGACACGATGCGGGCCAGGACACTGGTCGCCTCGCCCTGCAGGTGGCGCGGGTAGCCGGTGCCGTCGAACATCTCGTGGTGGTCGCGGATGATGGCCAGCGCGGGCGCCGCCAGGCCCAGCTTCCGGCCGATCTCGAAGCCACCTTCGCAATGCGTCTCGACGAGCGCCTGCTCGGCGTGGTTGTAGGCGTCGAGCTTGTTCAACACCTTGTCCGGGATGTTCTTCGTGCCGATGTCGTGCAGCAGCGCGCCCATGCCCAGCACGTTGGCCAGCTCGTGCGGCAGCTTGATGTCGCGCGCGATCATCATCGACAGCATCGTGACGTTCAGCGAATGCACATAGACTTCCTCGCCGCCCAGCTTGTCGCCCATCAGGTTGATCGCGAGCTCCGGCGCGGACAGGATCGAGTCCGTGATCTGGCCGATCAGCTTGCCGGCCACGCGCACGGTCTCGGCCGGCTGGGAAAACAGGTTGCGGTCGATGTCGCGGATCGCACGCGCCGTGTTCACGAACGCCTGCTCGATGCGGGCGGCATTCTCGCGCTGTTCGCGGATGCGTTCCATCATTTCCCGCTTCGCCACCATGACGGGCGACTCGGCACGCGCCTCCGCCGACATGGCAGGCTGTGGCGGCGGCGCGGGCTGCTCCGGCGCGGCGGACGGCACGGGCACGTCGCTGAGCGCGGGATCGACGCGGACGGTGTCGATGCCGAGGCCGCGCAACGTGCGCAGCTGGTCCTCGGTCTTGACCTTGAAATGGCTGAATGCGAACGGGTGCTGGAACCACTTCAGGTCGAGGTGGATATACAGGCCGATCTGGACTTGGTCGATTGGAATGGTGAGTGTGTCGGCCATGATGCGCCTCGGAACGTGGACACTTGCGGTGAATTCTTCAAGACCGAAAGTATCAACTCCCACCCATTTCGGTCAAGAAACATTTGTTTCCATGTGGAATTTGTGACACGCGCCAAGGGCGACAGCCATATTCTACCGGTTGGGTGCTTGCAACGATGCCGTTCGGTGTCGCGCGTGGCGTTGGCGGGAAGGCAACCAGGATGGAGGCCTAGGTTACGCGCCCATCAGCACGCGGTTGCGGCCTGCCTGCTTGGCGCGGTACAGCGCCTTGTCGGTCGCCCAGAACAACGACTCGGCATCCTGCGCATGGACGGGATACGACGCGACGCCGAACGACGCCGTGATCCGTTCCGGCCCGTCGCCTTCGGGGTTCGGCGTCGCGCTTTCCAGCGCGCCGCGGATCGCCTCCGCGCGCGCGCACGCATCCGCGGCCGTGCATTCCGGCAGCAACAGCACCAGCTCCTCGCCGCCGTAGCGGCAGGCGATGTCGCCTTCGCGGATGCCCTGGCGCAGTTGCTGCGCGATGGTGCGCAGCACGGCGTCGCCGACGGCGTGGCCGTAGTCGTCGTTGACGCGCTTGAAATGGTCGATATCGACGAGCACGAGGCTCACCGGCACGTTCTTGCGCCGCGCCCGCGCCAGCTCGCGCTTCAGCGCCGCGTCGAAGTGGCGCCGGTTGAACAGGCCCGTGAGCGGATCGAGCACGGACTGGCGGCGCAACGACTCGCGCAGGCGCGCATTCCCCAGCGCCAGCGCGAACTGCTCGGCGACCGTCACCGCGAGGCGCTCCTGCTCGTCCTGCTCCGGGCCCGTCGCCAGTCCCTCAAGGTGCAGCATGCCCAGCAATTCGTCGTGCGTGACGAGCGGGATGCACAGCCGGCCCGCCTCGTCGCCCGCTGGCGTGCGGTAGTGGGCGCAGGCCGGCTCGCCATGGCCCGCCGTCCGGTAGCGCGCCCGGTGGCGCAGTGCCCAGCAGGTGTCGATGTCGATGACAGGAGGCTGGTCGGACGGCGTCCCCCACTGCGCCTGGCGGTCCAGCTGGTTGTCGTCGTCGCGCAGCAGAAACAGCGTGCCGGCCACGCCGGGCAGCAGCTTGGGCATCGCGCGCGCGAGCACGGGGCCGGTCGCGGCGACCGACGGCACGGCGTCGACGGCAAGCAGTTCCGCGACGACCGTCAGCTCGCGGTTGTGACGCGTCGCCAGGGCGACCGCCTGCGCAAGCTGGCCTGCCTGGGCCGAGAGTTGCGCGGCGGCGGCGCGGCGCGCACGCAGCGCCCGCATCACGACCAGCAGCAGCACGCCCAGCACGAGGATATTGGCGGCCGTCGCCGCGACGCTCACATAGAACGACTTTTCCGAGCGCGCCAGCAGGTCGGCGCGCAGCGCGTCGCGCCGGGCCTTGTTGCGTACCTGTTCCGCCGCCACGATGCGGCGCAGGTCGTCCATGTAAAGCTTGCCGCGCAGCGAACTGACCACGCGCTCGGCCGCCTCGAAGCCTGCATGCCGGCGCAGCTGGATGGTTTCGTCGAGTTCGGCCAGCTTGAGGTCGACCAGGCGCGAGATGCGCCACACGGTGGCCCGTTCGGCATCCGTGCGCGCCTTTTCCTTCGCGTCGTGCAGGGTGCCGGGCAGCGTCCGCCGCGCCTGCTCGTACGGTTCGAGGAAGGCCTCGTTACCGGTGACGATGAAGCCGCGCTGGGCCGTCTCGGCGTCGCGCAAGCTGGTCAGGATGTCGTCCAGGCGCTGCTGCGCGACCAGCTCGGCGCGCGCCTGCGCCAGCATGACGTTGACGGAACGGTTCAGCCAGAACGGCACGGCCGCCACCAGCACCATGACGGTGAAGACGGCGGCGGCGGCGAATCCGAGGTGTGTTGCGCGGCGCATGCGATGTCGATCAGAATACCATTGCTACAGGGCAAGACAACATAGCATGAATTGCCAGACGCACGATTGAAATTCACCGTTTCGTCATGCGGGTGTAGCGATTCGTTTACGCCGCGCGGAAGTGGTGCGGCAATTGCAGGATGGCTTCCGCGTTCGAGCTGGAAAAGCAGCGGTCGGCCGCGGCCAGCCGCGGCAGCCATGCGTATGCCACGTGTTCGCGCGGCGCGAGCGTGATCGCGATGTCGCGCGGGACGCAGACGGAGAACACGTGTTCCGTGTTGTGGGTGACGCCGGGCGCGTAGCGGTGGCGCCAGGTTTCGTAGATCTCGTAGATGTTCGACAAGTGCCAGTCGTGGAGGACGATGCGCTCGCCGTCGGCGACGATGCCCGTTTCCTCGAACAGTTCGCGGGTCGCCGTTGCCAGCAGCGGCTCATCCGGGCGGTCGAGCGAGCCGGTGACGGATTGCCAGAAGCCGGGCCGGTCGGCGCGTTCGATCAGCAGCACCTCGAGGTCGGTGGTGTGGATGACGACGAGGACGGATTCGGGGATTTTGTGGGGCATGGTGTGATCGATCGTCCCGCAACAATAAAAAAGGCCGGAGCCTTCGCATTGTAGCGAATGGCTCCGGCCTTTGTGGTCGAGTTGGACCTTACGCGACCTTCGGCTCGTTACGCAGGCGGATATGTAGCTCTTTCAGCTGCTTCTCGTCGACTTCCGACGGCGCGTTGGTGAGCAGGTCCTGCGCACGCTGGGTCTTCGGGAACGCGATCACGTCGCGGATCGACTCGGAGCCCGTCATCAGCGTGATCAGGCGGTCCAGGCCGAACGCCAGGCCGCCGTGCGGCGGCGCGCCGTACTGCAGCGCGTCGAGCAAGAAGCCGAACTTCAGCTGCGCTTCTTCCGCGTCGATCTTCAGCGCGCGGAACACCTTGCTCTGGACTTCCTCGCGGTGGATACGGATCGAGCCGCCGCCCAGTTCCCAGCCGTTCAGCACCATGTCGTAGGCCTTGGCGACGCAGGCGCCCGGGTTCGTCTCGAGCATGTCTTCGTGGCCGTCCTTCGGTGCCGTGAACGGGTGGTGCGTGGCGTTCCAACGGCCACCGTCCTCGTCGTACTCGAACATCGGGAAGTCGATGACCCACAGCGGCGCCCACTTGTCTTCAAACAGGCCGGCCTTCTTGCCGAATTCCGAGTGGCCGATCTTCACGCGCAGCGCGCCAATCGAGTCGTTCACGACCTTCGCCTTGTCCGCACCGAAGAAGATCAGGTCGCCGTCTTCGGCGCCCGTCAGTTCCAGCACCTTGGCCAGCACGTCGTCCGAGATGTTCTTGACGATCGGCGACTGCAGGCCATCGCGGCCCTTGGCCTTCTCGTTGACCTTGATGTAGGCGAGGCCCTTGGCGCCGTAGATGCCGACGAATTGCGTGTACGCGTCGATTTCCGAACGGGGCATCGAACCGCCCTGCGGCACGCGCATGCCGACGACGCGGCCACCCGCCATGTTGGCGGCGTTGTTGAAGACCTTGAATTCGACGGTCTTCATCAGCTCCGTCAGCTCGGTGAACTGCAGCTTCACGCGCATGTCCGGCTTGTCGGAACCGTAGGAACCCATCGCCGTGGCGAAGTCCATCACGGGGAACGGGTTCGGCAGGTCGATGCCGGCGGCGTTCTTGAAGACGACGCGCATCATGTCCTCGAACAGGTCACGGATTTCCTGCTCGGTCAGGAACGACGTCTCGCAGTCGATCTGGGTGAATTCCGGCTGGCGGTCGGCGCGCAGGTCTTCGTCGCGGAAGCACTTGGTGATCTGGTAGTAACGGTCGAAGTTCGCGACCATCAGCAGCTGCTTGAACAGCTGCGGCGACTGCGGCAGCGCGAAGAAGTTGCCCGGGTTGACGCGCGACGGCACCAGGTAGTCGCGTGCGCCTTCCGGCGTGGACTTGGTCAGCATCGGGGTCTCGATGTCGATGAAGCCCAGGTTATCCAGGTATTTGCGCACTTCCATCGACACCTTGTAACGCAGGCGCAGGTTGTGCTGCATCTGCTGGCGGCGCAGGTCGAGCACGCGGTGCGTCAGGCGCGTCGTTTCCGACAGGTTGTCGTCGTCCAGCTGGAACGGGACCGGCACCGAAGCGTTCAGCACTTCCAGCTTGGTGGTGTTGATCTCGATCTTGCCCGACTTCAGGTTGGCGTTGGCAGTACCTTCCAGGCGGTTCACGACGGTGCCCGTCACGCGCAGGCAGTACTCGTTGCGCACGTGCTCGGCGACCTTGAACACGTCGGCATTGTCGGGGTGGCAGACGACCTGCACGAGACCTTCGCGGTCGCGCAGGTCGATGAAGATCACCCCGCCGTGGTCGCGGCGGCGGTGCACCCAGCCGCACAGGCTGACGGTTTGGCCCAGCAGCTCTTCGGTCACGAGGCCGCAGTAGTGAGTACGCATGGAGGACATAGTTTTTCGATCCTGGTTGGTTGATTCGGTGGGCCCGCTCTTGGCGGGCCCTGGATTCTTTGCTGCCTTGTTCTATTCCGCCGCGATGGCGACGTGCGTATCGGGCGCGGCGTCGAGCGGCGACGGGGGCGCCACGACGCCCATCGACACGATGTACTTGAGGGCCGCATCGACCGTCATGTCCAGCTCGACGATCCGGCTGCGTTCCATCATCAGGAAGAAGCCGGACGTCGGATTGGGGGTGGTCGGCACGTACACGCTCACGTAGTCGCCCACCAGGTGGTTCTTGACGTCGCCGCCCGGCACGCCGGTGAGAAAGGCGATCGTGTACGAATTCTCGTGCGGGTACGGGATCAGCACGGCCTTGCGGAACGCATTGCCCGACGACGAGAACAGCGTGTCGGACACCTGCTTGACGCTGCCGTACACGGAGTTCACGACGGGGATGCGCTGCAGCAGCCGCTCCCACATGCGCACGAACCACTTGCCGACCAGGTTATTGGTCAGCACCCCGGTCACGAACACGATGGCCAGCGTGATGATGGCGCCCAGGCCCGGGATGTAGGTGCGCGGCTGCCACTCGCTCGGCACGAGGACGAGCGACTGGTCCAGCGTGCTGATCACGAAGTTCAGCACCCAGGCCGTGATCGCCAGGGGAACCAGCACCAGCGCGCCTGTGATGAAATATTTACGCATCGTTAGTCGTGACGGGTCTCGTCCGATGAAAGTGTCGGGTGCACATTATGCGCCGGCCGCGCAGGGCCAGCGCCGTTTGTCAGTTACTGCTGCTGTCTTTCGCCGGCGCGGCGGCAGGGGCCGGTGCGGCCGATGCTTCCGTGCTCGATCCGCCGTCGGACGCCGCCGGCGTTGTCGCTGCCGGCGCCGTGCCGGTCGCCGGGGCGCTGCCACCGCGGAAGTCGGTCACGTACCAGCCGGTACCCTTCAACTGGAAACCGGCGGCGGTGACTTGCTTCTTGAACGATGACTTGCCGCACGACGGGCACACGGTCAGAACCGGATCGGAAACTTTTTGCAGTACATCCTTGGCAAAACCGCATTCATCGCAGCGGTAGGCGTAAATCGGCATCTGAATACTCCGCAAAAATCATCAAAACCCTGAATTATAAAGCTTTTGCGGGAGATTTTGACCCTGGCCGCCATCGAGGGGGCCCGTGGCCGTCCCGACAACTTGCTGCAGCATGGAAACAGTGTTGTTTTTCGTCACCGCACGGATGAGTTCCGTTTGCCGAATATCAACTTAACTGTTTTAATAGCATTCTCAGCAGCAACAGCTGCACGAAGGTTTAAGAAACAGAAGTATGCGCGACCGGTTTCCGGCCCGCCGCAATACCGAAGAAAAACACTTCAAATCGGGGCCCGCTAGCGGGCCCTTTTCTTTAGGCTGGCCAATCTCTGCGTTGTCTTTGCCTGATCGTCCAGGCCGCTGGTCACGACCTCCGACGCGGCTTACCATTGTCCGCATGGACACTTCTCTACTCGATGCCGTGCGCAGGCACGCGGACACGAACGCCAACCGCGACGGCGCTGCGCCGACGCCGATTCCCGGCCTCACGGCGATCCGGGCCGCCGCGCGAACCGAGCTGACCTACCAGATCCAGCGCCCGCTGGTGTGCCTGGTGCTGCAAGGCGCGAAGCACGTGACGATGGGCAGCCAGTCGTTCACGTTCCGCGCCGGTGACTCCCTCGTCATAACCGCCGACGTCCCGACCATCAGCCAGATCGCCGAGGCAAGCGTGGCCGCACCGTATTATTCGCTCGTGCTCGACCTGGACCCGGCCGTCATCGCCACCTTGGCGACGGACATGGCGGCCATCGCGGACGCCGACGGCGCCCCGCTGCGGATCGAGTCGACCGACAGCCACGTCGCCGACACGGCGCTACGCTTGATGCGGCTGCTCGACCGGCCGGCCGCGCTCCCGGTGCTGCAGCCGGCCCTGGTGCGCGAATTCCACTACTGGCTGCTGGCCGGACGCCACGGTGCGGCGATCCGGCGCCTGGGCCTGCCGGACAGCCACGTGCGCCGCATTGCCCGCGCCGTCGCCGTGCTGCGGGCCGAGTACACGCAGCGGCTGCCCGTCGAGAAACTGGCCACGGCCGCGGGCATGAGTCCGTCCGCATTCCACCAGCACTTTCGCGCCGTGACATCACTCTCTCCGCTGCAATTTCAAAAGCAGTTGCGCCTGATCGAGGCCCGCCGCCTGATGCTGGCGGAAGGCGTCAACGCCAGCAATGCCGCGTATGCGGTCGGTTATGAAAGCGTCCAGCAGTTCACGCGCGAGTATGGCCGCATGTTCGGCAAACCGCCGATGCGCGACATCGCGGACGCGCAACAACGCCTGGATGCCGCCTGAATCAGATCGCCTGGCCGCCCGAAACCTCGATGCGCTGACCGGTCACCCAGCCGCTGCCCTCGCCCAGCAGGTTGGCGACCACCGGTCCGACGTCGTCCGGCACGCCCACGCGGCCGAGCGCCGTCATCCGCGCGAATTCCGCGTTCAGGTCGGGCGTATCGCGCACGGCGCCGCCGAGGAAATCCGTTTCGATGGCGCCCGGCGCGACCGTGTTGACGGCAATGCCGCGCCGGCCCAGTTCCCGCGCCAGATACACGGACAGCACTTCGACCGCGCCCTTGGCCGCCGCGTACGCGCCGAAGCCGGGATACGACGTGCGCGTCAATCCCGATGACAGGTTCACGATGCGGCCACCGTCCGCCAGCAGCGGCAACAGCGCCTGCGTCAGGAAGAACACGCCTTTCACGTGGACGTCCATCAGACGGTCGAACTGCGCCTCCGTCGTGTCTTCGATCGCGGCCATGTCGCCGTGACCCGCATTGTTGACGAGATGGTCGAAGCGGTCGCGCTGCCAGACGTCGCGCAGTCCGGCGCGCACATGTTCGACGAACAGAGGAAAACCGGCCGTGTCGCCAACGTCGAGCCGCAGCGCCAGCGCTGTGCGGCCCAGCGCGCGGATCTCGTCGACGACCGCACGGGCGTCGTCCGCGCGGCTCTGGTAAGTGAGGATGACGTCGCCGCCGCCGCGCGCAATGTGCAGGGCGATATTGCGGCCGAGGCCGCGGCTGGCGCCGGTAACGATGGCAATCTTTGCCATGATGTGCTCCTGTCGGTGATTGAGGAGCAGCCAGTATCGGGCGCGGGGCGGCCCGGCCGTTGCCGGAAACTGGGACGTTCTTGCCCGATCCTGCAGACCGCTGCAACCAGTTTCAGTTCGCATAACTAGCGCGAACACAGCCTTCTTTTTGGCGCCACGCCAAGCGCTGCAGTGCTCATCCAGCTTTTTTTCGGGTTCGCATGCGGCACAAACAAAACCCTGATATGATGACCGTCATGTCCAGGAAAACCAACAACCCCGCCACCAAAAGCCGTAAGGAAGCCACGCATGACCGTATCGTGGACGTCGCTGCGCGCGCGATCCGGCGCAGCGGTTATGACGGGACGGGCGTGGCCGACATCATGAAGGAAGCCGGCCTGACACATGGCGGTTTTTATGCGCACTTTGCATCGCGCGACGCGTTGCTTGCGGAAGCGGGAGACCGTGCGGGTGCCGAATCCGTCGCGCTGGCGGCGCGCGTGGCGGCGACTGCGCCGCCGGGTGAAGCGTTGCAACGCATGATGCAGGCGTACTTGTCGGATGAGCACATGGCCGGCATCGAAACGGGGTGTCCGGTCTCGGCGCTGGGCTCGGAAATGCCCCGCCAGGCGCCCGAAGTGCGTCGCGCCGCGACTGGCCATATCAAGGAAATGATCGATTTATTCGCACGCCAGATGCCGGGCTGGGGCCAGCGTGAGACGCATGAGCAGGCGATGATGCTGGTATGCGGCCTCGTCGGTACCGCGGTGGTTGCCCGAGCCGTGGACGACCCCAAGCTGTCGAAAGCCTTGCGCGCGGCCTCGCTCAAGTATCTGCTGCCGGCCCGTGATTGAGGCATCACGAGCTTTTTTTTTGCACGCAAATATGACGCTCGTCATATTTGCGCCCTCGTAGCACACAAACGTTGTTTATAAAAAAGGAAAACCATGGAAATCAAGATCGCACTGGTGACCGGCGCTTCGTCCGGCATCGGAGAAGCCACCGCCACGCAGTTGGCCGAGGCCGGCTACAAGGTCTACGGCACGAGCCGCAGCATCAAGCCCGGCAAGACGCGTCCCTTCGAGATGCTCCCGCTGGACGTGACCAGCGATGTGTCGGTGCGTGAAGCCGTCGATACCGTCTTGCGCAAGGAGGGCCGTATCGATCTGCTCGTCAACAACGCGGGTTTCGGCGTGGCACCCGCCGGCGCCGAAGAAAGCTCGATCGAACAGGCGCAAGCGATTTTCGATACCAATTTCTTTGGCGTGGTACGCATGACGCGTGCGGTGCTGCCGCACATGCGCAGCCGGGGTTCCGGGCGCATCATCCACATGGGCTCCGTACTCGGCTTCCTCCCGATGCCCTATGGCGCCTTGTACGCCGCGACCAAGCATGCGATTGAAGGCTATTCGGAATCCCTGGACCACGAATTGCGCACCTGGGGCATTCGCTCCGTGGTTGTCGAGCCTGCCTACACAAAAACCCCGTTCGACGCCAACCTTCTGCAGGCAGATGCCATGCTCGAGGATTATCGCGACGTCCGCGTGGCGGTGACCAAACGCGTATCCGAAGTGATGGACTCGGCCGAGGGTCCGGCGGTGGTCGCGCGCACGGTGCTCAAGGCCGCGCAAGCCGCCAGCCCGAAGCTGCGTTACACGGCTGGCGGACTGGCGGGACGTTTGCGTCTGCTGCGCAGGTTCGCCCCGGCCGGCGTGATGGATGCGGGCTTGCGCAAGGATTTGCGCCTGTCCTGACCGGCCCTCCCCGACTGAGAACACGACATGAAAGCACTCGTTTTGCAACGATATGGCGGAGCGGAGGCGCTTGCGTTCGCCGACGTCGCTCGTCCAACGCTCGGGCCCGGCGACATCCTGGTCAAGGTACGCGCCGCTGGCCTGAATCCAATCGACAACATGATCCCGAAGGGGATGTTCAAACCCATCCTCAAATTTCAACTGCCCGCGACGATGGGCAGTGATTTTGCAGGCGTGGTGGTCGAAGTCGGAAGCCGCGTAAGCCGCTTCCAGGCAGGCGATGCGGTGTACGGCAGCGTGTTCGACCTTGGCAACGGCAGCTTTGCGGAATTCGTCGCGGTGCCTGAACACGCGGCAGCACTGAAGCCGGCGAACCTGAGCTTTATCGAGGCCGCATCGATCCCCATGGTTGGTTTGACCGTGTGGCAAGCGTTCAAAGAGCACATGCAACTCCAGCCCGGCCAAAAAATCTTCATACCCGCCGGTTCCGGCGGCATCGGCACCTTTGCGATCCAACTGGCAAAGCACTTCGGGGCGACCGTGGGCACGACCACCAGCACGGCCAATATCGAGTTGGTACACGCCCTCGGTGCGGATGAGGTGGTCGACTACAAAAAACAGGATTTTGAAAACGTGCTGCACGACTACGACGCCGTGCTGGGCACGACACGGGGCGACGGATTGGAAACGGCGCTGAACATCCTGCGCCCACACAGCAAGGTCGTTTCCTTGATCGGCCCGCCCGATGCGGCATTTGCGCGGGCGCGCGGCATGAACGGCGTGATGAAACTCGTGTTTGGTTTGCTGAGTGCCAAAATCCGGCGTCTTGCCAAACGACGTGGCGCAACCTACAGCTTCATGTTCGTCCGTCCCGACGGCAGCCAGCTCGCGAGTATCGGCGAACTGCTGAAAGCCGGGCGTATCCGGCCGGTGATCGATAAGGTGTTTCCGTTCACCCAGGCGAAAGCGGGGCTGGCCTACCTGGAGCAAGGTCGCGCGAAAGGCAAGGTCGTACTGCAGATGGACGCGGATTGACGCGGCGGGTCGATCAGGGCATACGCTGGCGCTTGCGCCACACCATCCACCGTTCCTTCGCCGCGAACACGGGAATGGAATCCTCGACCTCCTCATCCGCGATGCACTCGAACCCGTCGTGCAACAGCTCGTCCAGCCGCGCACGGGAGATGCCGAACGGCGGGCCTTTCGCCGCATCGTCGAAATAGAAATAGCCGGCCAGCAGACCACCCGGCGCCAGCAGCGCTTCCCAGCGCCGCGCGACGGCGTCCCAACGCTCACGGGGCATGGCGCACAGGAACGCCTGCTCGTAGACGAGGTCCAGCGGCCGCGCCGGCGCGTACGTGAAGAAGTCGGCCTGCACGATGCAGTCGGCCCACGGCCCGGCCAGCGCCCGCGCGCGCGCGACGGCCTCGGGCGAGAAATCGATGGCGATGGCGTCCCAGCCGGCCTCGCACATCAAGGCCAGTTCGTGCGCCGTGCCGCAGCCCGGCGCCAGCGCAACGAGCGGGCGCGCGGCATCTGCGACGAACCGCCGCAACGCCATCGACACCCCGCCCCGCTCCCACGGCGTGAACGCGCGCTCGAAACGCTCGTCCCAGAATTGCGGCGACAGCGGATCGCGGCTGGAGAACGCCGGCGGCGAGGCCATCACGGCGTCCAGTGCAAATGCCCGGACGCGAACATGCCGGCGACGAGCACGGCGATGATACCCGTCGCGCACGCGACGAAGACCAGCAGGCGCGTGGCGCGGCGCGTCTCGACGAGCATGCTCGCCACGAGGTCGCCCAGGTCGAAGTCGCTGTACGCGCGCTTGTGCAAGACCTGGTGCATCAGGCGCGGCAGCTGCGGGAAGATCTGGGCGAAGCGCGGCGCCTCGGCCTTCAGGCGCTCGGCCATGCCGCGCCAGCCGACCTGCTCCGCCATCCAGCGCTCCAGGTACGGTTTCGCCGTCTTCCACAAGTCGAGGTCCGGGTCGAGCTGGCGACCCAGGCCCTCGATGTTCAGCATGGTCTTCTGCAACAGCACGAGCTGCGGCTGCACCTCGACGTTGAAGCGGCGCGACGTCTGGAACAGGCGCAGCAGCACCTGGCCGAACGAGATGTCTTTCAGCGGACGGTCGAAGATCGGCTCGCACGTGGCGCGCACCGCGGCTTCCAGTTCGTCGACGCGGGTGTCGCGCGGCGCCCAGCCCGATTCGATGTGCGCTTCCGCGACGCGCTTGTAGTCGCGCCGGAAGAACGCGAGGAAGTTCTGCGACAGGTAATCCTTGTCGAAATCGTTCAAGGTGCCGACGATGCCGAAGTCCAGCGCGATGTAGCGGCCGAACGTGGCCGGATCGATGGAGACGAGGATGTTCCCGGGGTGCATGTCGGCGTGAAAAAAGCCGTCACGGAACACCTGCGTGAAAAAGATCTCGACGCCGTCGCTGGACAATTTCTTCAGGTCGACGCCGGCCGCGACGAGGCGGTCCGTCTGCGAGATCGGGATGCCGTTCATGCGCTCCATCACGATCACGCTGCTGGAACAATAGTCCCAGTACATTTCCGGCACGAGCAGCAGGTCGGAGTTCGCGAAGTTGCGGCGCAGCTGGCTGGCGTTGGCCGCCTCGCGCATCAGGTCGAGCTCGTCGTGCAGGTACTTGTCGAACTCGGCCACGACTTCGCGCGGCTTCAGCCGGCGGCTGTCGGCCCACACTTTTTCGATGACGCCGGCCGCCATCTGCATCAGCGCGACGTCCTCATCGATCGTCGACTTCATGCCCGGACGCAGCACTTTCACCGCCACTTCCCTACCGTCCTTCAAGGTCGCGAAGTGCACCTGCGCGATCGACGCGGACGCGATCGGCGTGCGATCGAACGACGCGAACAGCATGTCCGGCGACGCGCCGAGGGAGCGCGTGATCTGGGCAACGGCCAGGTCGGAATCGAACGGCGGCACGCGGTCCTGCAGCAGCGACAGCTCGGCCACGATGTCCGGCGGCATCAGGTCGGGCCGCGTCGACAATACCTGGCCGAACTTCACGAAGATGGGACCCAGCTCTTCCAGCGCCAGCCGCAGGCGGATCGCGCGCGGCGACGTGAAGCTGCGCCAGAAGAAGACGGCATTGATCACGCGGGCGGTACGCGGTACGTCGAGGCCGGAAATCGCAATCTCGTCCAGGCCGTATTTGACGATGACGGTGAAGATCTTCAGCAGGCGCAGGAATTTCAGGATCATCAGTGGTCCGAAGGTGTATCAGGAATCGGCGGCGCGGCACTGCGCTCCGCTTGTTGCGCCAGTTTTTGCTCGAGCTTTTGCTCCAGCCTGGCGATGCGCTTGGCCGTCCGTTCGACGTCGTCGCGCAGGTGGCCGACGTCGTCCGCGAACGTGTCGACGGTGGCAGGCCGCACGAGCACGCGCCGTTCTTCCAGCAGGAATTCGGCGACGTTCTCCGCCAGCCGGCGGCCGGCCGTGGCCGCGCCCGTCACGGCCGAGCGCGCACCGTCCGCGAGGCGCACGGCGCCGATCGGCCCGAACACGCGCTCGAGGTCGTGCTCGGCATCCCAGCGCAAGCCTTTCGACAGCTGCGAGATCGTGTTGGCGAACTCGGCGTCGCCGTCGATGCGCACGTACGAGAACGCGCGGTCGCGGTTCTGCAGGATCAGCGGCACGTCGGAGAGTTTGACGTGGATGGTGACGCTGGCCGCGTCGTCGGCGCCCGCCGTCTCGAGCATGCCGTCGCGCGCGACGCGCATGCGCAAGGCGAGATGGCCGGTATCGATGCAGGCGGTCTTGCCGGCGTGGCGCATCAGGGCATCGCGCGCCCACGCTTCCTGCGCCAGCAAGTGGTTGATCGTCGCCACGGCCGGGGCCGTCAAGCCCCGTTGCGGCGACAGGAAAGAGGAAGTCGAAGACATGAGGGATTCGTATTCACAAAATAAAACCGCCCGGCATCGTCGGGCGGTTTCGATCTTACCAGTTCACCAGAGCATAAAACCCGGAGCACAAGCTTTAGATTGCGAAATTTTCAAGTAATTTGCTGGATGCCCGCCAGGACCCAGCCGCCGCTGCCGTTCAGGGGCTTCGCCAGGTTCCACACTTCGACGAACGGTTCCGGCTGCGCGCCCGGCGCATTGCGGATCATGCCGTTGAACTGCACGCTCGCGAAATAGTCGCGCTCCGTCGTCTCGATGCCCAGCAGCTGGGCATCGATGTTGACGACTTCCGTGAAGTCGGGCTGGCCGCCCCGCTCCTGGACCTGCAGCGACAGTTCGGCGTACACCTCGGGCGACGTGAACTCGCGCAGGTCGGCGAGGTCGCTGCGGTCCCAGGCGGCCTGCATGCGGATGAACGAGGCTTTCGCGTGACGCAGGAACGCGTCCGTGTCGAAGCCGGCCGGCACGCCCCACGGTTCGTGCGCGGGGGCAGCCTTGTCCAGCGAGGGCCCGTTCGAGAAGCCCGGCTGGAAGCCGCCCGCGTTACTCTGGTAGCCGCCGCTCAGGCCCGAACCGATTTCCGGCGTGGCCGACGCCGGCACGGGATTCGGGTTGAAGCCCGTGAAGGCGGAATTCGCCGGCGTATCCTTGCGGCGGAACATGCGCACGATGAACATGACGGCGAACACGAGCAGCAGGATCATCAGCAGCGACGACAGCGCGCCGGCCATGGCGCCGCCGATGCCGAAGTGCGAGAACAGCGCGCCCAGGCCGAGGCCGAGCAGCGCACCGCCCAGCACGCCCTTCCACATGCTCGGACGCTTGACCGGCAATGGCGCCGGCACGGCAGGCGCCGGTGCGGGACGCTGGTACGACGGCTGCTGATAAGGCGCGGGCGGCGGTGCCGGCGTCCGCATCCGGCTCACGGACTGCGACTGGCGGCCGAACGACCGGCTGCCGCCGAGCGGACGCGCATCGGCGACGCTGGACAGCGCCATCACCGCGATCAACATGCTGGCCAAAAACTTCTTCATGAGGTCACCTCAAAGTTTGATGCCGGTGTGCAGTGCGGCCACACCGGCCGTCAGGTTGTAGTACTGGACGCGTTCCAGGCCCGCCGTCTCCATCATCGATTTCAGCGTCTCCTGGTCCGGATGCATGCGAATCGATTCCGCCAGATAACGGTAGCTGTCGGCATCGCCCGCGATGCGCTGGCCCAGCCACGGCAGCACCGAGAACGAATACACGTCGTACGGCTTTTGCAGCGGCGCCGCGACTTTCGAGAATTCCAGCACGAGCAGCTTGCCGCCCGGTTTGAGCACGCGGCGCATTTCCGCCAGCGCCGCATCCTTGTGCGTCATGTTGCGCAGGCCAAAGGCGACGCTGACCCGGTCGAAATAATTGTCGGGGAACGGCAACTTTTCCGCGTCACACAGCAAGGTGGGGGTCACGAGGCCCTTGTTCAATAGACGATCGCGGCCCACGCGCAACATCGACTCGTTGATGTCCGTCAGCCAGACCTCGCCGCTCGGCCCAGCCTGCTTGGCAAACGCCTTCGACAGGTCGCCCGTGCCTCCCGCGATGTCGAGCACCTTGAAGCCGGGGCGAATGCCGGCCTGGGCAATGGTGAACGCCTTCCACACGCGGTGCAGGCCGGCGGACATCAGGTCGTTCATGACGTCGTATTTGGACGCGACCGAGTGGAATACCTTGGCGACCTCGTGGACCTTCTCGTCCTCGGAGACGGTCTTGTAGCCGAAATGGGTGGTGTTGGTCATAAGTAGCGAGCCGTTGAGTGTTGCCACATTATACAAGGGGGGTGTGGAACCCACCTTAAAGGTGCCTTACCGTCCGGCTACGGGTGCGTTTCGGGCGCCGGATTATGCACCAAGCACAAAATGGATGAGCTCGCAAGGACCGCACGATTATGTTGCATGAATAGCACAGCCCTGGAAAATTTTTTTCGCGTGTTTTTGCCCTGTTTTGCCGTACTCGCTGTCGCACAAACGCCCTCGTCGCGCCGGTGAGAAAGCCGCCTGGCCGAACTCAGCCATTCTCACCAAATCACACGCAGTTATTACAAATGCGGATGAAATCCATTTAACAATAAAACTTGTCCAGCTTAAACCTTTTGAATCAATGTGAAATTTCACACCCGATGGGCGGGAAACTTTCACTTGTTCAATTTACTACAATAAATTTCACAGTTTAGGTACTGCCGAGGATGCCGGCTTTTCTTTTTCCCTAGGAAAACGGAGTTACCGCACTGCACCAAATGGTTAAATTTAGAACAAGAAGTTTTATTGAGAAGCATTGTTTCGGGTGATAGTCTTTGCGCTTTCTCAACAAGGAGGCTCTCATGCGAAACAATTTTGTGACCCGTCTCAACCGCCGCAACCGTAAAGAATCCGGTCAAGGCATGACCGAATACATCATCATCGTCGCCCTGATCGCCGTCGCCGCGATCGCCGTGACCCAGCTGTTCGGCACCACGGTCCGCACCCAGATGGGCGCGATCGCGAGCGAAGTCGGCGGTAACGACGCACAGACGGTCATCGATCGCGCCAAACAGGCCGGCACAGACGCGGCAGACGCGTCGAAGAAGAAGCGTTCGCTGGCGACCTACGGCAACCAGCAGACGACCGGGTCCCAAGGCACGAACTGATCGGTCGATCCTCTCGCGACGTAACCCGGCCCGAACGCCGTCGCTCCAGCGGCGGCAGAACGGACCGTGACAATCGTTTCAACCATGCCCGACTTCACTTCATCCGCCCGCCGCCCGCGCCCGCCCCTCCGGCAGCGCGGCCAGGCATTGGTTTTCGGGATCGCGGTCCTGCTGGGCGCGGCCGCCGCGACGTTTTATGTTTTTAACACCGGACAATTGACCGCCGAGAAGACCAAGCTCGTGAACACGGCCGACGCGGTGGCGTACAGCGCCGGCGTCATGCATGCGCGCGCGCTCAACTTCGACGCGTACACGAACCGTGCGCTGATTGCCAACGAGGCGACGATCGCGCAGATGGTCAGCATTTCGTCGTGGCTGCAGTACTCGAAAGGCCATGTACAGGACGTGCCGCCGTTGAACTGCTATTCGCAGTATTCGGTGCCGGTCGCGCTGGCCACGCTTACCTATGTACCGCTGTGCTACGCCCTGTCCTATCCTGCCGGCTACACGGTAGTGAACTACGCCGACAATGCTGTCAACGGTACCGGCGGGGGCATGGGTGGAGGCGCCATCGTCGTGGCCGCCGCCGAGGCCGCCAAAGCGGAACTCAAACTCATGCAGGCGACGATGTTCGCCGGTTTCCTGTTCGCGCGCACCGCCCTGGTCCAGGAGGTCGCGAACGCCAACTACCGCAACGACGGCAGCGTGTCCGTCACGTCCTTGCCACTGAAGGACGACTGGACGTCATTCCAGGGCGGCGGCTTCTTCATTTCCCACCACACGGGCAACGACCGCCTGCGCATGCGCAACGTCATCCTCAACGTCGTCAATCAGGACGCTTTCGTGCGGAACAGGTCATGGTCATCGTCGTCACCCTGGCCTTGCAGCATCCCGACCGGCAAGGCGGACCGCTCGGGCGGCACCGTACTCAACGGCTATGACTCGTGGGAAGCCCGCGATCAGGCCCACTTCGAGATCCGCGAACTGAAGTTCCGCCGCTTCCGGCTCCGTTGTGTGCAGACCGACTATTACCCGCTCGGCAACGGCCATCGAAAGACCACGTCGACGCTCGGCAGCGCCTGGTACTACAGCGGCGTGCCCGATTTCTACGAACTGTCCAACGCGGCGCTCAACTACACGCCGGCGGGGTCGAGCCGCCCCGATCCGCGGCTGCAATTCGCCATCCGCGTCACGCGCGCCATGAACCAGACGAGAACGTCGGCGGGCACGTCGGCCGTCAAGCCGGGCGGCCGCCTGCACATGTTCGACGGCGCCGCGGCCGGCGGCGTGCTGGCCGCCGTCGCGACGTCCGAAGTCTATTTCGACCACGAGCAGGAAAACGGCACCACCGAACTGGGCAGCCTGTTCAACCCGTATTGGCAGGTCCACCTCGTCGGCAACTCCACCGCCGTCGTGGCCGCCGCAACTGCGCTGCAAGGAGTCGCAACACCATGAATCACACCCGTTCCCGCGCCTGCGCGGCACTCATTCTCACGCTCGCCGCACCGCTGGCACCCGCCATGACCGCAGTCGAACGGCAAGTCGACGCCGCCAGCGCGCCCCACTCGGCGCTCGGACGCACTGCCAAGCCGATCATCGTCCACTACGTCCATCGCAAGGACGAGTATGCGGACAGCCCGCACTTCCGCAGCCTGCGGGAGACCATCAAGCACGCCGTCGCGGTTTGCGTCGAAGGCAACCGGCGCCTGGGCCGCCCCGTACACCCTCCCGCCGCGTTCCCGGACCAGATCCTGCGCGTCCATAATTTCGACTATTCGGCGCCGAACCGCAACATCGTCTACTCGGTGACCTACGACGTACAGATGGCCGAAGACTGCAGCTTGATCGAGAGCGAGCGGCGCGGCGCGGTGCTGACCTCCACCAAAGGCGAATGCCGCATCGACCTCGTCAACAAAAAGGCCGAAGGCGAATGCGACGCGACGGGCCATGCGAACGCCGCGCCCCGCCCGCGAGGCCCCTCGCGCGCGCAGTTCGACGCCACCACCGCCGCGCTGGCCGCCGATCCGCGCCTGGCGGAACGGATGAACGCCGTGCGCCAGCTGACCGGCCTCGCGCCGGGAGCGCCGGCGGCGGCCGAGCGGCAGACCATCGCCGGCCACGTCTGCGAGGTCGTGCAACCCACACCCGGCGGCGCAGGCGCCTGCGTCAGCAAGGAAGGCAGCTTCATTCCCGCCGCCGGCACCGAGGGCGTCGTGCTGATGGGGATCTTCGGCAAGGAAAAGATCAAGGCCGTCGACGTGAAGTTCGACATGCCCGTCGACCCAGCCATCTTCACGCCTTACCTCTCCGGCGGCTACACGATCACGTCGGGGCGTGGCCAATGAACCCGCGGCACCTCCACGCGGGCATCACGCGCGGCCAGGCACTGGTCGAATTCCTCGGCCTGGCGCTGGTCCTCGTGCCCATCTTCCTGCTGCTGCCGATGATCGCGAAATACCAGGACATGGTGCATTCGACGGAGATGGCCGCGCGCTACGTCGCGTTCGACGCGACCATCCGCAACGACGCCGCGAACGGCGGCTGGAAGCCGGACGGACAACTCGCGGGCGAGGTGCGGCGCCGGTTCTTCAGCAATCCGACGGCGCCCATCAAGACGAACGACGTGCCGGGCGACTTCAAGGCCCACCAGAACCTGTTCTGGCGCGATCCGTTGAACAATTCGCTGATCCGCAGCTTCGACAACGACGTCGGCGTCAGTTTCGGCGAGACCGCCAGCACGAACCGCGCGGACGGATTCCACGGCGCGTCCGACGACACGGTCTTCTTCCACCACAGTGCACTGGACCTGAATGCGCGCGGCATCTTCCGCGGCAACGTGAGCGTGACGGTCGCCAACCTGCCGGCCACGCTGAACGGCCCGGCGCACAGCTACGACGGCCTGAAGGCGATCAACCTCGTGCTGCGGCGCCATGTGGACCTCGTCCCGGATGCCTGGACCGCGAAGGACCCCAACGACGTCATCAGCCACATCGATGGCGGGATCGTCAACCCGGGCGCGGCGCTCGGCTGGTTAAAGCCGATCATCGACCCGGCCGTCGGGCTGATGGAATTACCCGGCGGGGTCTGCATGACTTGCGGCCCGAAGATCGGCCAGCTCGATTACTGGCGCGAAGAGGTGCCGGCCGACCGCATCGCCCACTGACGCCATGACGCACGCGATTTCCCTCCGCCGACCGTTCAGCGCCCGCGCATGCGCGCTCGCCGCCGCACTGGCGCTGGCAGGCGCCTGCGCCGCCGCGCCGGCCGCCTCGTGGCCGAGCGTGGCGCTGCCATCGGGCGCCAAGCCCTTCCAGATCGGCGAACAGCTCTCGGTCGGGGGCTTTCCCATGCGGCTGCAGGGCTTCGTGACCAACATGGCGCCGCTCGAGACGGCCGACTGGTTCCGCCGCAGCCTGGGCCAGCCGCTCGTCGAGGACGTCGTGATGGACAAGCTGGTGCTGGGCCAGGCCAGGGGCGATTACTACGTCTCGGTGATGCTGGAAGCGCTGCCCAACGGGCGCGCCGGCACGCGCGGCACGGTCACCGTGTCGAACCTCAGGGAGGCCTACGACCGCCGCGACGCGACGCGCGCCGTCAACGAACGCCTGCTCGCGCGCCTGCCGTACGGCACCCGCCTCGTGAACCAGATGACGTCGACGGAGCGCGGCAAGGCCACGGCCTACGTCATGGCGGAGAACGGCCAGAGCCTGCAGCTCAACCGCGACTACCTCGTCGACAAACTGCAGGCGGAAGGCTATGTCCTCGAACGCGAAGCGCGTCCCGACACGGCGCGGGCGCCCGCGCTGCCGGAGACGCTGGCGGCCGGACGCACGCTGTTCTTCAAGGGGAAGAACAAGGAAGCGATGGCCGTCATCCGCCCCGCCATCAAAGAGGGTTACACCAGCATCGTGATCCAGACCACCAACCTCGTGGAGGCAATCAAATGAAACCGATACGCCCGGCGCGCCAGCGCGGCCAATCGTTGATGGAATACGTCGTCGTCTGCGCCGCGCTGGCGCTGGCGCTGTTCGTCCCCCTGCCCGGCCTGGGCGACACGGGCGCCGCCGCCGCGCCGCGCACCGCCGTCCAGATCCTGCTCGACGGCTTCCGTAAAGCCTATGACCGTTTCAGCTACGCCCTTTCGCTGCCCTCGTAAGTAATAAGTCATGCCATGAACTCCACCGCCAAAGCCACCGTTACACGCATCCGCCAATTCCGTCCCAACCGCACCTGGATCCTGCTGGGCGTCGCGCTGACCATCGGCGTGCTCGCCGCACTGGCCGCGCGCAGCTACCTCACGCGCCAGATGCAGGCCATCGAGGCCACGTCGAAAGGCAAGACCGTCACCGTCATCGTGGCCAAGCACGACATCCCGCAAGGTGCGACGCTGTCCGCCGAAAACATGGCGCTGCGTCCGATCCCGGCCGAATACGCGCATTCGGCCGCGCTGCAACCCGACGACTTCGAGCGCGTCGACGGCCAGCGCCTCGCATATCCCGTCAAGAGCGGCGAGATGATCCTGTGGGGCCTGATGGAGACGCAACGCATGCCTACGTTCTCCGCCCGCGTGGAAGCGGGCCGGCGCGCGATGACGGTCCCCGTCGACGAGATCAATTCCATCTCCGGCATGCTGGAACCGGGCGACACGATCGACCTGCTCGTCACGGTCGAGCGCGATGGGAAGAAGTCGACGTTCCCCGTCATGCAGAACGTGGCCGTGATGGCCACCGGCCAGCGCTCGCTGGACGATCCGAAGTCCGGCGGGCCGCGCCAGTACTCGACCGTCACCATCAACACGAGCCCGGACGAGGCGCGCCTCTTGATCGCGGCGCGCGACGGGGGCCGCATGACCGCGCTGCTGCGCAACCCGCAGGACAAGCAGCCGATCGCCGGCAAGTACGACGTCGCCGCCCTGCTGGGCCTGGGCGGTGCGGCCCCCGTGCGCGGCGGTGGCCGCGGGCGGCGCGAGGTGCCGGTCCTGTACGGCGGCAGCATGAAGAACCTGCCGCCGGAAGCGCTGCGCCTGGCGCCCCGCTCCGGCGCGGACACGGCCGACGTCGCGCCCGGACGGGCGCCTGCACCGGGCAGCGCGGCCGCGCAGGCCGCCGGCGCACCGTGACCGTCCGCCGTTTTTTGAATTGCCGCCAGCGTTTTGAACGATCCGCTGCCGCCCACCGCGGCGGCGCCAACTTCCCAGCACAACCTTTATGACATCGACCGTACCGACAACGACCCGTCCGCCGCTGCGCGGCGTCCTCGCCGCCTGCGTGGCCCTCGCCTGCGCCACCGCCCCGTCCATCCCGTCCGCCCAGGCCGGCCCCCTCGCGGCCGAGCCCACGCCCGCCGCACCGGCCGCCGCGCCCGCGGCTGCGCCCGAAGCTCGGCGCAACGTGCTGGACGACGTGGGACGCGCCCGCCCGGCCGCGCGCCGCGGCGCCGCAGCGGACGTGCCGTATGCGCCGATCGGCAAGGCGGACAGCGCCGATGACGCGATGGTGCCGGACGTGGAGATGTTCGTCGGCGAGTCGCGCGTGTTCCCCGCGCCGGGGCTGGCCCGGATCGCGGTCGGCAACGGCAACATCCTGTCCGCGTCCGCGCTCGACGACCGCGAAGTGATCCTGTTCGCCAACGGGCCCGGCACGACGACGCTGTTCGTCTGGAACGGCAATGGCCGCTACCAGCGCGTGAAGGTCCACATCGTGCCGGGCGACATGGCGCGCGTCGCGCGCGAAGTGGCCACCTTCCTGGCCACGATCCCGAACGTCAAGACGTCGGTCGTCGGCGACAAGGTGATCGTCGAGGGCAACGCGCTGTCCGACGAAGACCGCGACAAGGTCGCAGAACTGGCCAAGCGCTATCCGCAGATCGTCAACTTCACCAGCGCCGTCGGCTGGGAAAAGATGGTCATGATGGACGTGAAGGTCGTGGAATTTCCCAAGACGCAGCTGAGCGAGATCGGCCTGAAATGGTCGTCCACGGGGGGCGCGGCAGTGGCCGGCATCTGGCATCCGATCCGGCGTGGCAGCGACGGGCCGTACGCGATCGACATCCCCGCCAGCGGCGCCGGCAAGGGCCTGCCCGTCACGGACGCGCAGGCGGGCGGCGGCGGCGGCACGACGGCGAGACTCCCGTCGGCATTGAACATCCTCAGCGGCGTGAACATGGGCCTGGCGGCCCAACTGAACCTGCTGGAACAGAAAGGCACCGCGAGCGTCCTCGCGGAACCGCAGTTGTCGGCGCGCAGCGGCTTCAAGGCCAGTTTCCTCGCAGGCGGCGAATTCCCGTATTCCGTCGCGTCGCAGCAGGGCGTGACGATCCTGTTCAAGCAGTACGGCATCAAGCTCGATATCGAACCAAAGATCGGCCGCGACGGCGTCATCCGCGCCGTGATCGAATCGGAAGTGAGTTCGATCGACCCGTCCGTCACGACGTTGGCCGGCCCAGCGCTGCTGACGCGCCGCACGAAGACGGAGTTCAACACGCACGACGGCGAGACGATCGTCTTGTCCGGCCTCCTCCAGCGCAACATCAGCAGCGACATCGACAAGGTACCCTTCCTCGGCAGCCTGCCCGTCCTGGGTCCACTGTTCCGCTCGAAGCGCTACCAGAACAAGGAGACGGAGCTCGTCGTGTTCGTGACCCCGACCATCGTCGACTCCCGCACACCGGGCCTCGTGGACCGCGTGCAGCGCACGAACGAGCGCCTGTCCGAACGGCTCGACGGGCCGCCGCACCTGAGCGACCCGCTGCAGCCGGGCCGTCCGGCCGAACGATTCAACCAGGCCGTGCCGGCGCTGCCACCCGCGCCGCCGGCCGCGCGTGCGCAGACGGATACCGCAACCGAGTAAGCGCGAGGAGGAACCATGCTACAGATCGAGATCACCGACCCGGACGGCGCGCGCCGCCTCGTGCAAGCGCCGGACGATTGCGTCATCGGCAAGGGCCGCGACAGCGAGGTCCGGCTCGACAGCTGGCGCGTCGGCCGCGAGCACGCGCGCCTGTTCCGCACGCCCGGCGGCGTGCTGCTGGAAGACATGGGCGCGTTCGGCGGCGTGTTCGTCAACGAGGCCCGCATCGCCGTGCAGCACGGCCCCTTGCGCGGCAACGACGTGATCGCCATCGGCCCGTACCGCCTGCGCGTGCTGGAGGTCGCATCGGCCGGCTTCGCCCAGGCCGCGGCGCCGGGTTCGCGCTCGAGCACCGCCATGCAGCGCAACCAGAACGCCAGCGATGCGCTGCGCGCCTCGCGCGAGCAGGCCGTGCAGGCGCAGGAAGAAGTGCTGCGTAATCGCGCCGACGACCGCCCGGCCGACGGCTTCCCCGTCGTCGTCGCGGCCACGCCGCTGAAGGAACTGGAATTCGAATGGCGCAAGCGCATCCACAACAAGCTGCTCGACGCCATCGACCTGCGCCGGCGCGACGTGTCGGCCATGTCGGACGCGCAGCTGCGCAGCGAAACGGGCGCCCTCATCGACGCCATCATGGAGGAATTGGCCGGCGAGCTGCCACGCGAACTCGACCCCGCGCTGCTGAGCCGCCAGGTGCTGAACGAAGCCATCGGCCTCGGCCCGCTGGAAGAGCTGCTCGAGGACGACAGCATCTCGGAGATCATGGTCAACCGCTACGACCAGATCTACGTGGAACGCAAGGGCCGCCTGCAGCGCCATCCGCTCACGTTCACGGGCGACCGCGCCGTGCTGGGCGTGATCGAGCGCATCGTGGCGCCGCTGGGCCGCCGCATCGACGAATCGTCGCCGATGGTCGACGCGCGCCTGAAGGATGGCTCGCGCGTGAACGCCATCATCCCGCCGCTGGCGCTGAAGGGCCCGACGCTCACGATACGTAAATTCGCCAAGCGCAAGCTGAGCGCATCCGACCTCGTCGACTTCGGCGCCATCAGTCCCGAGATGGCGGAATTCCTGCAGGTGTGCGTCGAGGCGCGCAAGAACATCATCGTCTCCGGCGGCACGGGCTCGGGCAAGACCACCTTGCTCAACATCCTGTCGAACTTCATCCCGGACGGCGAACGCATCATCACGGTCGAGGATGCGGCCGAGCTGCAGCTGCACCACGACCACCTGATCAGCCTCGAATCGCGGCCCGCGAACGTGGAGGGCAAGGGCTCGGTCGCCATCCGCGACCTGGTTCGCAACACGCTGCGGATGCGCCCCGACCGGATCGTCGTGGGCGAATGCCGCGGCGCCGAGGCGCTCGACATGCTGCAGGCGATGAACACGGGCCACGAAGGTTCGCTCACCACGCTGCACGCGAACACGCCGCGCGACGGCCTCGCGCGCCTGGAGACGATGGTGCTGATGGCCGGCATGGACCTGCCGCTGACCGCGATCCGCGAGCAGATCGCGTCGGCCGTCGACATCATCGTGCAGCAGACCCGTTTCTCGTGCGGCTCGCGCAAGGTCACGTGCATCACGGAGATCACCGGCATGGAGAGTGGCAAGATCCAGCTGCAGGACGTGTTCCGCTTCGTCAGCCGCGGTTATGCCGGCGACCGCGGCGCGCACCGCATCCAGGGCTATTTCACGGGCTGCGGCATGGTGCCCACGTTCTACGAGGAGCTGCGCGCGACGGGTGCGCAGCTCGACATGGGGCTGTTCACGCCACACCCCGACGAGCGCGACGACGCCGACGACGACCGCGTCACCCACCTGCAGGCGGAGGCACGGCGATGAACAGCAGCACCGTCCTGATGTCGTTCAGCGTCGTGATCGCCCTGTCGGCCGGCGTGCTGACCTGGTTCGTGATCGACCTGGGCACCGCGACGCTGAAGCGCTACCGCACCAGCTTCACCAAGCGCGCCAACTTCCAGGCCCGCGAATTCTTCCTGTTCATCGACCCGCGCAAGCTGTTCGCCGCCAACGTGGCCGTGGTGGCGCTGGTGCCGCTGCTGGTGTGGATGGGCTCCGGCAGCATGATGCTGGCACTGCCCGTGCTGCTGATGATGGGCCTCTTCCCGCGCGCGCTGTACGCGTGGATGCGCAACCGGCGCATGCACAAGTTCGAGGAACAGCTGCCCGACGCCCTGATGATGCTGGCGGGCGGCATGCGCGCCGGTATCGGCCTGAACGCCGCGATGGTCCAGCTGGTCGCGGAGGCGCCTGCGCCGCTGGGCCAGGAATTCTCGCTGCTCCTGCGTGAGCAGCGCCTCGGCCTGCCGCTGGAGCAGAGTCTCGCGAACCTCGCGCGGCGCGTGCCGACGCAGACCACGACGCTGGTGGTGTCCGCGATGCGCATCGCCACCGAGACGGGCGGCAGCCTGGCCGAGACGCTCGAACGCACGGCCAGCACGATCCGCAGCCGCCTCCAAATGGAAGGCAAGATCCGCGCGTTGACGGCGCAAGGCAAGCTGCAGGCCTGGGTCGTCGGCGCATTGCCGGTGGCGCTGATGCTCGTGCTGAACCGGATGGAACCGGAGGCCATGGCGCACCTGTGGAACGAACGGATCGGCTGGGCCACGCTCGCCGTGCTCGCCGTGTTCGAGGGCCTGGGCATCTACGTGATCCGCCGGATCGTTGCCATCGACGTGTGAGGACGCCATGTTGACCTATCTGCTCAAGCATCCCGACTTCGTACTCCTGCTGCTGGCCGTGGCCATCGGCCTGGCGGCCGCGCTGGCCGGCTGGCTCCTGAGCCGCACCGTGGCCGACGTGCCGCAGGAAGACCGCGCCTTCAAGGACCCGCCGCCGCCCGCGTTCCGCGCCGTATGGTGGCCGATCCACTGGACCGCCTACTTCATCGACCCGCTGCTGTCGGACAAATCGCACCGCGACACGCTGGCCAAGCTGCGCAAGGCCGGCCTCGATTACGCGCTGACGCCCAGCCAGTTCCTCGGCGCGCGCCTCGTCACCGCCATGCTGGTCGCGCTGCTGTGCTGGTGGCTGCTCGGGTCGTTCGACCGCCCCGACATGTTCGCGAACGGCGCCAGCGCGACGGTGTACCTCGAGGTTGCCGCGGCCGGCGCGCTGTTCGGCTACGCGTATCCGGCGATCTGGCTGCGCGACCGCGTCACGCTCCGCCGCGGCGAACTGCTCAAGAGCCTGCCCTTCTACCTGGACATCATCACCTTGTGCGTGGAGGCCGGGCTGAACCTGCAGGGCGCATTGAGCCAGGCCGTCGCGCGGGGCCCCAAGGGCATCTTGCGCGACGAGCTGCAGCGCGTGCTGCGCGACATCCGCGCGGGCCGCAGCCGCGCCGAAGCGCTGCGCACGATGGCCGAGCGCCTCAACGAACCGGGCGTCAGCACGTTCACGGGCGCCGTGATCCAGGCCGAAAGCATGGGCATGAGCCTGGGCCCCGTGCTGCGCGCCCAGGCCGACCAGCGCCGCAGCGAGCGCTTCCTGCGCGCCGAGAAGCTGGCGATGGAAGCGCCGGTCAAGCTGCTGTTCCCGCTGATCGCCTTCATTTTCCCGTGCACGTTCATCGTGTTGTTCTTCCCCATCGCGATGAAATTCATGCAGGAGGGACTGTAAGACCATGACGGACCGTACGATCCTTCTGCACACGGCCAGCGGTGCGCACCCGCTCGAGATCGCGCTCGCGGACGGTTTCTGGTCGCGCCTGCGCGGCCTGATGCTGGCGCCGCCGCTCGCACCGAGCGCCGGCCTCCTGCTGACCCGCTGCGCCAGCGTGCACTGCGCCTTCATGCGCCAGACCATCGACGTCGTGTACCTGGACGCGGACGGCGTCGTCCTCGCGTGCGTGCCGCGCCTGCGGCCGTGGCGCGCGAGCGCGCACCGCGGTGCGCGCCACACGCTCGAACTGGCGGCGGGCGCCATCGACCGCTTGGGTATCCGTCCGGGCGACCGCCTGGCGCGCCCCGGCCTCGCACGCAGGAATGCGCCGCGCCTGCGCGCGCACGCGCGGAGCGGCATCGCGATGGTCGAATTCATCGTGGTCGGGCCGATGCTCACGCTGATCGGGCTGGGCATCCTGCAGTACGCGATGATCTTCTTTGCCAAGAACCAGGTGAACCACGCGACGTTCATGGCGGCGCGCGCGGGGACCATGGATCACGCGAACTACTCGACGATCCTGGCCGCCTACGAGCAGGCGCTCGTGCCGATGTACGGGGGTGGCTCGAACGCCGCCGAAATACTGGCTGCGCGAGGTAAGGCAAGGAACGACGTGGAAGGCGATGCGAACCATCCTCCCGCGACGCACATCCGGATGCTCAACCCGACCGCCGAAAGCTTCGAGGACTGGAAGGAGCCGAAGCTGGCGGTAAAGTACAACACGGGCGGCAAGCGCGTGATCCCGAACGCCAACCTGAGCGCCAAGGACCAGACCATCAAGCCCAATTCCGGCCAGACGATCTACGACGCCAACCTGCTCAAGCTGCGCATCCTGCACGGCTACCTGCCGAAGATTCCGGTCGCGAGGACCGTGTTCGTCGCCTACCTGAAGGCCATGGACCCGGGCAACGACCCGGAGTACACGGCCCTCGTGCAGGCGGGACGCATTCCGCTGACGATCAACGTCACGATGCACATGCAGTCCGACGCGATCGAACAGACGCCGGAAAGCGCACCGGGCGCGGGCAACAACGGCACGCCGACGAACCCCGGCGACCCGCCCGTGAGCCAGAACCCGCCGCCCACCTGCACGGGCATCGGCTGCATGCCCCATGACCCCGTCGATCCGGGAACGCCCTGCACGGGGAACGATTGTCCCGTGTGCACGGGTGGTTGATTCGTTTTTAACTTGAAACCGACGACATCCATGTTATTTCGACCGTTGACCACGTCGATGCTGCGAGCCGCGCTGATGCTGGCGCCGCTCGCGGCGCCTGCCGGCGCCCAGACTATTCCCGGGTTTCCGCTGCCGCCGGCCTGTCCGCCCAACACCAGCTGCGTTCCCACGACACCGCCGACGACACCCGGCACCTGCGGCCCCGGCCCGGGCGGCAACACGTGCGGCTCCGGCGGTCCCGCGTCCGGCGGCGGCACGACAGGTATCAACGTCGGCGCCGGCAACCCCATCAACATCATCAACGGTAACAAATACCAGCGCGAAGTCGACATGCCGGCGCTGCCGGGTGTGCTCGGGCTCGAGATCGTCCGTCACTACAACAGCGTGTTCAGTGGCCGCAACAACTCGACCAACCTGATCGGGCGCGGCTGGAAGCTGTCTTACGAAACGGAGCTGTACGCGACGGCCACGACGCTGCAAGTCATCCAGGCCGATGGGACACGCATCATCTTCAGCCGCGATGCACGCCATCCGAGCCTGTGCGCGAGCGGCGATCCCGCGGACGGCAGCATCGAGATCGTCAAGCGGGGCCGAAGCGACGAATATCTCTGGACCATGGCCGACGGCCGCAAGCTCGGTTTCAACGCGAAAGGCAAGCTGGTACAGATCCTGAGCCCGGGCGGCGAGTTCGTCACGCTGCGCTACGACCCCAACGGATTGCTGCTGAGCGTGACCGATCCGCAGGGCCGCAGCCTGCGCCTGAACTACCGCGCCCGGACGGATACCGCGTTTGCCGGCGTGGCATCGATCGACAGCCCTCTCGGACGCTTCACTTACCAGCACGGCAGCGCGCCGCCTCGGGGCGCGTCGGCAGCCGCGCGCGACCTGCTGGCCAACCTCGTCGGCGTGCGCTATCCGAACGGTACGGGCGGACGCGATTACCATTACGAAGATGCGCTCCGGCCCACGTACCTGACCGGCATCAGCGTGCTCCAGGAGCAGAATCGCGCCGAACGCTACGCGACCTATCGTTATGACGCCGATGGCAAGGCCATCTCGACCAGCCATGCCGGCAACAGCCAGAAAGTCGACCTCGACTTCAGCGTGGCGGGACAGACCACGCTGACCAACAGCCTGGGCCAGAAAACCGTCTATCGCCACGCCGTGCTCGCGGGGCAGTACCGCCTGCTCGACATACGCGGGCCCGGTTGCGGCCAATGCGGGGAAACCAATCTGCGCTACGACTACGACGCCGTCGGCCGCCTGATCCAGACCGTCAAGCTGGATCGCAACGGCAAGCCGCTGCGGGCGCTGCGCACGGAACTGGATGCGCGCAGCCGGCCGGTGGCGATCCGGCAGATCGCCTATGTCGACGGCAAGCCCGGTCCGACGACACTCGTGACGCGCTACGAATACGGCCCCTTCGACACCCCGACGCTGATCGTCCGGCCAAGTGTCGTGAAAGGCAAGGAAGCGCTGGTCCGGATCGAATACAACGCCGCGGCCCAGCCGCTCAGCGTCAGCGAAAGCGGCTGGGCGCCCGACGCTGGCGGCAAGCCGGTGCCGATCACCCGCACGACGCGCTACGTCTACCGGACGATCAACGGCCGCAGCCTGTTGTCCCGCATCGACGGGCCGCTCCCCAACGGCAAGAGCGGGACACCCGCCGATTCCGACATCACGGACATCGACTGGGATGCGAAGGGCAACGTTCCCGTCGCGCTGACGACGCCGGGCGGCGCGCACAGCCGGATCGACTACGACGCGCAGTGGCGCATTGCGCAGGTGAGCGGCGACGGCGGCGCCGTCACACGGTACGGCTATGACGCGCGCGGCCGGCGCAACACCGTGGCGACCGGCGACGTCGTCTGGCAGACGCGCTACGATGCGCTCGACCGCATCGCGGAAACGGGATACACCCGTGACGGCAAGTACATGGCCGTGCGCCGCGGCGGCGCGGACCTGGGCGGCCTGAACGCGTGGAGCGTGACGTCGACCGGCCAGCTGCGCCAGCAACTGTTCGACACGGAGGGCCGCCTGCGCGAAAGCAGTATGCGCGCGGGCGCGGAAGCGAGGATCCGCCGCATCGCCTACGACGACGCCAACCGGCCGACGGCCATACACGACGTCGACGGCGGCACCATCCGCATCGCCTGGAACGCGGCGGACCGGGTCGAAGCACGCATCGATGCGCTGGGCCGCGCGCAACGCTATCGCTACGACGCGTCCGGACAGCTGGCCGAGGTGATCGACGCGGCCAACACCTGGCAGGCACAGGCAACGGACATCGAACGCGACGAACTCGGGCTGACGACGGCAGTCACCACCGCCAACGGTGCGCGGACCCGCTACGTCACCGACGACTTCGGGCGCGTGCTGACGATCGACAGCCCGGACAGCGGCGTGACGACGCGCCGCTACGACGAAGCGAACCGCATCGTCGCCGCCACCGATGCACTCGGCAACGTCACCGAATACCGGTACGACGCGGCGGGACGCATCGTACGCCAGAGCGTGACCGGCAAGGACGGCGGACGTCCCCTCGTCACCACCTGGACGTATGCCGGCAGGCTGCTGGTCGCGGTCGACCATCCGGTGCAAAGCGAACGGTACACCTACGACCCCGAGGGCCGACTGCTTGCGAAGACGGTGACGCTGCAGCGCCAGGGCGCCGCGCCGATCGTCAACACCACCCGCTACCAGTACGATGCGGCGGGCCAGCCGAGCGCCGTCTCGCTGGCGGACGGCAGCCTGCTGCAGGTGCGCCGCGATGGGCTGAACCAGGTCGTTGCCCTGGAGCGGCAGCGCATCCTGACGCCGTGGCTGCGCTGGCTCCTGCCCGCCGAACGTCTCGTCCAGGATATCCGGCGCGACCAGGTGGACATCAGCGCGTTCGACTACGGCAACGGCATCCAGGCGCGGTACCAGCGCAGCGCGGCCGGTGCGTTGGCGCGCGTCGTGTACCGGCCGGCGGCCGGCATGCAGAGGCCGTCCACGGCAGCCACGGCGAGCCTGGCGCTGTTGCTGGGCATCACGCCGGCGCATGCCGCGAGTGTCGAGCACACGGCGACGCCGCTGGCGATCCCGTTCGACAAGCTGGCGGTGCTCGACTACCGCTACCTGTGGGACGTGCAAGGCAATCTGCTGCGCCTGGCCGATGCGGCGAGTGTGCGCGACCAGGCGTACGATGCGCACGACCGGCTGATCGTCGAATCCCGCCGCGACTTGCGCGACGGATTGCGCAGGACGGCGCTCGACGACGGCACGGACACGCGCTACTTCTACGACAACGGCGGCAACCGTGTCCTCGGCCAGGAGGGCGCAACGCTGCGCACGGCCTATGCGCCGCGCAGCAACCGCTGGCTCGGGCACTCCGATGACGCGGACACCGCTCGCTACGATGCGAGCGGCCAGCCCCGTGCCATCGGCGATCGCGCCTATGATTGGGATGCCGTCGGCAGGCTGGCCGGCGTACGCGAAGGCGGCCGGGTGCTGGCGACCTATCGCTACAACCACCGCGGCGAACGGGTCGGCAAGACGGCTCGCGGCAGCGCTACCTACTACCTGTACAGCGGACGCAAGGTGACGGCCGAGCTGGATGCGGCGGGCCGGGTGCTGCGCGAATACGTGTATCTCGCGGGCCGGCCCGTCGCGGTCATCGACAGCGACGACGGCACCGCGTCCGCGTCGCCGCCCGCCTCCGCGTTCGCACAGGCGCTGCACGACGTCGCGACCGCCGCCGGCGCCTGGTTCGGGCGCGCACGCCAACGCGTGACTTACCTCCACACGAATCACCTCGGTGCGCCGGAAGCGGCGACCGATGCGACCGGCAAACTGGTCTGGAAAGCACGTTACGCCGCCTTCGGCAACCTGCTGCCGGACGACGGCGTCCGCACGGCGTTCCGGCAGCCGCTGCGGCTGCCCGGTCAGTACCACGACGACGAGACGGGCCTGTATTACAACGACCATCGCTACTACGACCCGCGCACGGGACGCTATCTGAGCCCCGATCCGCTCGGGCTTCATGCGGCGGCGAATGCCTATGCCTATGTCGACAGCAATCCGCTCAAGTATGTCGATCCGGAAGGGCTCGTTCTGTTTGCGTTCGACGGGACGGGGAATACGCGCGACACCGAATGGCTACGGCAACATAACGGCTCGCTCTCGAACGTGGCGCTGTTCGAGGCCGCGTATGAGGACCGAAAGAACTATGTCTCCGGCGTCGGCACGGTCGACCACAAACAGGGATTCCCTGACATCAACCCGTCGGACTACGTGCCCTGGTACATACCTTTGACGGCAGAGCGGGGCGATATGGGGGCCAATTATTCCGGCCGGGCCCGGATCGAGCGGATGCAGCAGTACTTCAACCTCGAAGCCGACGCCGCGGACGATAACGATACGATGATGGTGGATATCATCGGTTTCAGCCGAGGCGCGGCTGAAGCACGGGATTTCGCCAACCGGATCGTGGCGAACACCAGCAATGGCTGGTACCGCTATTCGGCAACCGAAAACGGTACGACGGTCACCCGATGCCAGCGCGTGGGCTTCCGTTTCATGGGGTTGTGGGATACCGTCCTGAGCACGGACTGGGGTTCCGGTCCCGCCTACCAGCTTGGTATTCCGGATCAGTTTTCGTACGTCGCTCAGGCGGTGGCCCTGAACGAATACCGCGGCTCGGCGGTGCGTGCCCTGCCGTATTCGTTTGGCGCTTTTCCGCTGGAATCGATCGCCGGGCGCCCGACGCCGGAAAACACGACCCGCATCGAACGCGGTTTCATCGGCTCGCATGCCGATATCGGCGGCGGTTTCGAGACCGGTCAAAATGATCTCGCGAACGTCGCTCTCGATTGGATGATCGGCCAGGCCGTCCAAGCTGGCGTTCCGATCCACGCTACGGCAGGTACGATATCGGCGAACCCCGTCCTGCACGACAAGAGCGACAACCAGTACACCCCGACGGGAGCGCCTGCGGCCTACGAGGAAGACCGGCAAGTGCGCTATCGGGATGGCACGACGACGACACAACGCAACATGGGTGGCGATATCAAGATGCACTTCTCCGACACGACCCAATTCATTTCTTACCTGCCCGGCACGACCGACGCCGACGGGAATCCGGTGCGCGATCCGCGGCCCGACTTTGTTACCGGTAGTGTCGATATGCGGGCTTACCTTGCATGGTTGAACCAGAACGGTTATGGAATCAATCTCACCGTTCAATGACAGGATGTTGACAATGAAAATACACGGACCGCTGCGGTCAATTTGCCGCCTGCTTGGCCTGTTCGGTCTTCCGCTCTTGAGCGCTTGCGCGGCACCGCCGGCCAGCAACGATCAGGCAGCTGGCCGACTACCGGGATTCGGCACGCTCATGCTGGACGCCAATCCGGAAAAAACAGGGGTCACGATCTTCAACGAATACGGCGATGCCATTGCCGCCGCTTCGCGGTTGAACAAGAGGATTGTACAAAACGACCATGGTGGTGCCAGGCGAATTCCTCGCACGATCCGAGCCACTTGGCGCACAGGGAATTACTACATCACGAGAGAGGGTACCTGGGAAGGCGGCACCCTGATGGGCGATTACACGACCACGGTGGCCGAACGCATTCCGCGCGAAGTCTTCGACTACATGCGCAAGAACGGCGGCTCGCTGCGGCTGAAGATCCGCGTGGTGGACGGCGCCGTCCTCGTCGGATGGGATGTCGAAAAATACGTGCCGGTGGAAGGCTGGAAGCCGGGCGACGGCGACAGCGGCATCCATTACTACATGGCTGGCGGCGACTTCCGGGAAGATCGCGTCTTTAACGGCAAGGTTGTAGAACCGGGCTGGGAACATATCCCTCCAGCAGGAACGACAGCGTCTGGCAAATGAACCAATGACGTTCGAGAACGCAGTCGACGACATGGTCCGAAGAATCTTCACATGAAAGGAAACCGAATGCAGTACCGCCACCTTATTCCGAGTCTCGCAGCGCTGTTCGCACTCGCCCCCGCTCTGGCCGCGGACGAAGACGCCATCCTGATGCCGCCCGTGTCGGTCATCTGCGTCAGGCAACACCCGGCGCTGGCGACGACCCCGCTCGGCGCCATGATGTCGGGCGTGCCGGAATTGTCGCGCCAGGTGGATGCTGCCAAAACCTGCCTCGCCAAAGAGGCGCCTTTGTCGGCCGGGTTCTGCACCGAACTCCTGAACAGGACGTGGAAATCGTTCGCCGAACGGCCCGCATCGTTTCGCGAGATCGTCGACAAACACCATGAGCTGTCTCGCCTCAATGGCGTCGCGAAGTGCCTGTAACGGCACATCACAGATCCGCACGTGCTTTTCCAGCAGCTGAAGAAAAAACCCATGCAAAGCCGCTCGCTCCGCCTGACCGCCCTGCCCTCCGTTATCGCCCTGCTCATGGGCATGACGAGTTTCGCCCACGCCGACCTGCCGCTGTTCCCGCCCCAACCGTGCCCGCCCAACAGCAGTTGCGCGCCGGGGACGCCGCCCACCACACCGCCCACGCCGCCGGGCACCTGCGGCCCCGGCCACGCGGGTTCGACGTGCGGCGGCGGCGGGCCGGCCACGAACGGCAACGGCAGCGGCATCAACATCGGCGCCGGGAATCCGATCAACGTCATCAACGGTAACAAGTACCAGCGCGAAGTCGACATGGCGCCGCTGCCCGGCACGCTGGGCCTGGAGATCGTCCGGTACTACAACAGCGCGTTCAGCCGCCCGGGCGCATCGACGAATCTGATCGGGCGCGGCTGGAAGCTGTCGTACGAGACCGAGCTGTATGCCGTCGGCCGCACCTTGCAGATCATCGAGGCGGACGGCACGCGCATCATCTTCAACCGCGACCCGCGCGATGCGAGCCTGTGCGCGAGCGCCGATCCGGCCAATGGCACGGTCAGCATCGTCAAGACCGCGCGCGGCGACGAATACGTCTGGCGCTGGACCAACGGGCGCGAGCTGACGTTCGATAACAAGGGCCACCTGACGCAGATCCTCGCGCCGGGCGGGCAGTTCGTCACCTTGCGCTACAGCCCCGCGGGCTTGCTGACCCGCGTCACCGATCCGCAGGGCCGCAGCCTCGACCTGGCGTATCCGGACAAGGAACAGGCGCGCTCGCAGGATGCCTTCCGCGGCGTGCAGAGCATCGCGAGTCCGGTCGGGCGCTTCGTCTACCGCTACGGCAGCCCGAAGCCGGCCAGCGCCGACATCGACAAGCGCCTGCTGCTGGCGAACCTCGTCAAGGTCGAGATGCCGGCTGGTGCGCGCACCTATCACTACGAGCAGGCCGAGTTCCCCACGTTCCTCACGGGGATCAGTGAACTGGTCACGGGCGCGGACGGCAAGCCGGCGTGGCAGCGCGTCAGCACGTACGCCTACGATCATGACGGCAAGGCCAACCTCTCCGTGCGCGGCCGGCCGGCCCGCCTCGCGCTCGGCAAGGACGGCAAGCCGCTGCAGCCCGCGCGGCTCGTCCCCGGCACGGGCATCGGCCAGGTCACGCTCGAATTCGGGGCAGGCCAGACCATCGTGACCAACAGCCTGGGCCAGAAGACGCTGTACCGCCACGCCGTGCTGGCCGGCGAATACCGGCTGCTCGAGGTGCGTGGTGCGGGCTGCTCGGCCTGCGGCGAGACGAATGTCCGCTACACCTACGACAACCTGGCGCGCCTGGAGACGACGACGCGCCTGTCCGCCGCGGGCGAGCCGCTGTCGGCCGAACACCAGCAATACGACCGCCGCGGGCGCCTGGCGTCCGTCAGCACGCTGGCCTACGCGCACGGCAAGGCCCTGCCCGCGCGCCTGAAGCTGCGCTACGAATACGACGATGACGGCGTCTACCCGGCGCGGATCGTCCGCCCGAGCGTCGTGCCGGGCCGCTTCTACGTCACGGCGTTCCGGTACGCCGGCGACGGCGCGCTGGCCGGGCTGCCGGCCGAGATCACGGAACAGGGTTATTTGCCGACCCTGGAAGGCACGGGCGCGGCCGGCACGATCACGCGCACGCTGCGCTACCGCTACGACGGCTACGGCCAGCGCGTGGAGATCGATGGTCCTCTGCCGAATGCGGCGGAGAATGCGGGGCCGCTGAACAGCGACATCACGCGGGTGCGCTACGACGTGCGGACCAAGCTGCCGGTGCGCACGGACGCACCGGGCGGCGTGGTTACCGAAGTCGTCGAACGCGATGCGGCCTTGCGCCCTACCGTGACGCGCTTCACCGATGCCGCGACGGTCCAGGTCATCCGGGTACGCTACAACTGGCGTGGACAGCCCGAGGAGCTGCGCGTGGACGGCACGCCCACGGACGGCAGCCCCGCGCTGTCGCAGACGGTCCACTACACCTATGACCTCGATGGCAAGCTGACAGGCATCGTCCAGCCGGGCCGGTTGACGAGCCGTTTCGTATATGACACCGCCGGCCGTATGACACGCAAGGACCTGCCCGACGGCAGCGTCGTGACCGCAGCCTTCGACACGGAAGGACACCAGACCGATGCGGTCCTGCAGGGCGCCGACGGCCGTCGCGCGACAGCTGCACATTACCGCATCGATGCCGCCGGCCGCGTCGCGGGCATGACGGACGACCAGGGCGTCGTCGCGCGCGCCAGCTTCACGCCGGCAGGCACCATCGCCGAGCTCACGAACGCACTCGGCATCGCGACCCGGTTCAGCTACGGCGACGACGGGATGCTCGCGGCGCGCACCAGCGCGCCCGACACGCCTGACGCAGCATCGATCGGATTCGCCTACGATGCACACGGCAACCGGGTCCGGCTGACCGACGCCAACGGGGTCACCACCGTGCGCCGCTTCGACGACTTCGGCCGCCCGATGCTGGAAGTGAGCCCCGACCGCGGCGTCACACTGTTTTATTACGACGAGGCCGGCCGTATGCTGGTGCGGTCGGACGGACGCGGCAACGACACCCGCTATCGATACGACGTGCAAGGCCACCTGATTGCCGCCGGCACGACGGCACACCCGGAACTCACGCGTTTCCGCTACCTGGGTCGACGCCTGGTCGACGTCGTCGGCACGACCGACGGCAACCCGGCGCATGCGCGCGAGCGCACCCGCTACCGGTATGACGCGTTCGGGCGGACGCTGGAAGAAGAACGCTGGCTCGCCCGCGTCGACGTCAAGGATGACAAGACCGGGCTGACGTTCGTCACCACGAACACCTATGACGAGGCCGGGCGCCTGAGCACCCGGCGCCTGCCGGACGGCCACCAGCTGGCGTACCGGTATGCGCCTACGGGCGGCCTCACCGCCGTCCTGTTCGACGACAAGCCGCTCATCGCCGACATCGCCCGTGGACCGGCCGGCCTCGCCGGGTTCACGAACATGAACGGCGTGCGCGAACTGATCGAGCGCGACCCGCGCGGCCAGATCAAGACCGTGCGCGCGACTGCGTCCACGCCGCCGTCTCGCGGCTGGCTGGCGCGCCTTCGTGGCTGGTTCAGCGGTGCAACGGGCTCGAGTGCGGGATCGCGGACGATCTACGCACAGTACAACGACTACGACGATGGCGGACGGTTGGTGAAGATCGGCCGCGAACTGGGCCAGGCAGGCACGATGCCCGCCCGGCGCACGACCGAAAACTATGACTACGATGCACTCGACCGACTCACGCGCATCCGTGCAGACGATGGCCCCGCTGTCCAGTATGCCTACGACAAAGGCGGCAACCGGACCCGAGAGAGGTACGAGGCGACAGCCTCGCGTGTGTCGTCCAATGACGAGGCGCAGGCGGGCACGCGTCTCTACCTTTACGCCCCGGGCAGCAATCGCCTCGTCGGGCTGACGCGCGTTGGTCACGGCAGCGCACCGGCCAACGACGCGCAACCGGCAGCAAGCATGGGCAGGCTGTTCGACAGTGCCTGGTTTTACCGCCCCAGCGGCGCCCCGTTCGCCCGCATCGGCTTCGCCGCACCTGGATCGGCATCGAAGGACATCCGCACACCCGCGTCGAGCCGACGCATCGTCTACGACGACGCCAACCGTCCGATGGCCGTGTACGACGCCAGCGACCGGCTCGTCGCGTCCTACGCCTACAACACGCAAGGCGAGCGCATCGCGAAGACCGTCTTCGCGCCCTCATCTCCGACGAGCGGCGTCGTGCGTACGGCGCTGTCGGGCAACGGCAAAGGTGTGACGACCTACAGCCTGTACCGTGACCATCGGCTCGCGGCCGAAGCCGATAGCGAAGGCCATATCACCGCTCATTACGTTTATCTCGACGACAAGCCAGTCGCCCGGATCGACATGACGCAAAACCGCAATCCGGTCGGCAGGCTGTGGCAACACCTTCGTGCGATCGGCACCGCACAAGAAAAACAGCTGCCCGCTTCCGCCACCGTCGCGACGATTTACGCCATCCAGACCGATCATCTGGGCACGCCTCAGGCAGTGACGGACGAACATCAGGAGATCGTCTGGCAAGCCAGGATATCGCCGTTTGGACAGGCGAAGATCGTCCATGCGCGCGCTTCCACTGAAACGGGCAAAGCATTCGACCTGACACTGCGGCTTCCGGGGCAGGTGTTCGACAGCGAGACCGGCCTGAACCAGAATTATTTCCGGGACTATGACCCGACGCTGGGGCGTTATACGACGCCGGATCCGATGGGCGTGGATGGCGGTGTCAATCCTTTCGCGTACGTGAACAACAATCCGCTGATGGGCATCGACCCGTTAGGGCTGTACCAAAGCGACATCCACTTCTACATGACGATGTTCTTGGGGATTGCAGCAGGCATGAGTAACGACGACGCCTTTACGATGGCGCTCGCGGCCCAGTTCGTGGACGAAAACAACGATACGAAGCCGCTGAACATCCAGCTTGCGTACGGCAACCATATCGTTCGGCTGCTGTCTTACCACTTTACGATGGTGCCTTCCGTCGTCGATCTGAATACCGGCAAACTGAGCGGCTTTAATTACGGTACGCCGACGACGAGCACGGCTTACGCCAACATTCCAGAGAATCCTCAGCTACAGCGTCTTTATCATGCGGTCCAGTTGGCGCAAACGGAAACGAACCTCGTCGACTGCCGCGGTACACGCCTGCAGCTGATGGGTGAATATCTGCATTCGTTCGAAGACACGTTCGCCCATCGGGATCCGGACAATCATCCATTTCCTCTGTATGTGGGTTTAGGTCACGCCTACTACGATAGCGATCCGGACTTTACCTACGTGCACGACGCGCAGAACGTTGCACACGTGGGAACGACCTACCATTGGACCCATAATGAGGAGCGTACCCTTCAGATGGAGCGCGAAGTGTATGCAAAGCTGACTGCATGGGGCGACCCCAGCAAGGCTATTCCTTTCGACGATTTTGAGGCGACACTAAAGGAGTTCAACGCCATTCCTGAACATGAGGGGACCGGTTATAACGAAACAAATCCCAGGAACAGCTCGAAGATAAAGCACCTTCAGGCGATGCTGGATCAATGGGTCAATGAAGGAAAAATTGCGAGCGGAGTAAACTGGACTGGAGACCAAAATGCCGCGTATAGGTTTGACGCCGATCAGGGTGAAATTAATAGGAATAAGTTTCTTTGCGATGCAAATGGCGACGCACTCGATCAAAAAAAATATCAGGGAACTATTCTTCCACAATGCCGACGTCGGGAAACACCACCGCCGAGCTGGCCCAGCGATAGTTAATTCGGTGCTACTGGCTGGATTGATGGGTATCACTCATCCATATTGTTTTGCGCAAAGCTGCCATCCAATTGAGACGCGCCCGGTTGGCTCAGGGTTTCGCGGACGCGTTGTGCCTATCGGAAAATATTGTCTTAATATCGATCTTAAACAATTCAAGGAGTTCGACATCCATGCCGGGCGATTCTTAACATACGAAGGCGTTCCCCTACTGAACATTCTTTACCCGAGTCCAGGGCGGACGCCGGATTTCTCTACTGGGAAAATTACCGAGATCGATCTACAGGGACACGAACTCATCGCGGAACCTGACGATATGACTGGGATACTAGATAGGATCCCGAGTGAACACCTTTATGTTCACGACGGAACCATCCACGTCCCAGGAACTGACGAACACAATGTCGGCATCGATTTGCAGGCCATGTCGAGTCCCCGCGAAACCTATGCCCGCCCCAACTGTAAAGCATCGCAAACGACGTGCATGGGCGGACCGTCGGTGCATCAAAAGGCGCCACCGTACCGCAGGACCGAACACGTCGTCGAAAAAGTCAACGTCCGTGCGGGGCGCCTCGGAGTGCAAATGGTCGGTATCGGCAACACCCTACGCGACAGCGTGATCGAGGTCGACAGCCGCGGCGCCATCGCCCTGTTCGGCCCCGGCAGCAAGATCGAGAACAACACAATCATCGTGCACGGCAAAGGCGACACGACACCCGACGACGGCACGATCGTGCTGTGGGACGGCAACGGCGCGGTGATCCGCAACAACCGTTTCATCTTCAAAGGCTGGTTCAAGAAAGCGCCACCCGCGATCCGCCTGATCGATTCGGCCGACGTGCGGTTGGAAGGCAATACGTTCGAAGGCTTTGACCAGCGGGTCGAACAGGTCGGTGCGAGCAGTTATCGAAGCGATCGATAACGCGAGCATCGATCAGTGCAGCAGAGTCACCTACAAGAAAGGAAACCGAATGCGTTACCGCCACATCATGCTCAGCCTCGTAGCGCTGTGCGCACTCGTCCCCGCTTTGGCCGCGAACGAAGACGCCGTGCTTGTAATGGTGCGTTCGACGGCCCTCAGCCCAGCAATAGCGTGTCCACGATGATGACTCGAAAATTCGCGGCGATCTGGCTGCTCGGCAGCGTCCCCGGTCACGCACAAGCTTCGGACGACTGTCGGGAGATCAGGAAAATCCCGCCGGGAGCAATCAACCTGACGATGGCCCAACCCATCGGCACGCGAGGAAAATACTGCCTCGCCGAGAATATCGAGAGCCCGCGCCAATACGGCATCGATGGAGAGCATCACGGCAGCGACCAACCCGTGCTTGACATCACGGCATCGAATGCCGACGTCGACTTGCAAGGCCATTCCATCATTGCGAACACCAGTGACATGAGCGGCATTCGTCTTTTTCCGCTGGATGCACAAGGACGCCCTGCTGCGCATATCTCGATACACAATGGAACAGTCGCGGCGCGTACCAGCGGCGCGATCAGATTCGCGTTTTCCCAGGGTAGCCTACTGTCGGATTTCCTGACCATGTACCAAGGCAATGTGGAGCTTGCCAATGCCGCAGTCGCCGATTTGCAGCGGTTTACGGTCGACCAGTACCCGCTGACCGAGCACATCATCGACAAGATGAAGGTGCGCGCGAACACCGGGGGCGGGTCCGGGGCTGGTGGACCCGTCGGCATCGGCATGAGGGGCAGCCACAACATCATCCGCAACAGCACCATCGAGATCACGGATGGTCACGCGGCGATTTATCTTTTCGGCCCCGGCAACGTCATCGAGAACAACACCATCATCTTCCGCGGCCAGTCCGCGTTCGAAAGCGCGGCCGCCATCAAGCTGCATCAGGCCGACGGCACGGTCATTCGCAACAACGACATCGTGATCGACGCCCCGATGTTCGGCAAAGCGCCCGCCGCGGCGATCGCGCTGGTCGACAGCAAGGGTGTCGTGATCGAAAACAACCGGCTGCGTGGCATCAAGACCCTCGTCAAAGCATGGGACGACAAGAGCGATTTCTCGATCGTGGGCGACCGCGAGAAAAGTAGATGAACCGATGCTGCCACCAGGCGCTTGCTGGCACAGATACGATACAGGATTCATGACCGCACGATCGACGCAAAGCCCTTTCCGCACCACAGCGCTTGCCGCATTGGCCGGCGCCGCGTTCGCGCTCTATCTGTTCGTGGCGGGCATGGCCATTCCCGCGCCGTCGCACGCGCAAGGGCACTACAACATCGGCAACGCGCTGGTGGGTGCACTGTTCTTCAGCTATGCGCCCGTCACGGGGGCGCTGTCGCCGCTGGTCGCGATGGCGATGTACGGCACGTACGCGCACATGGCGCTGGCGCGGCGACGGTGCGCGGGCCTCGCTTTGCTGGCGCTGCATTACGGTGTGGCGGCGCTGGTGACGGCGCCGTTTTATCTGCACCGCTCGCCCGACCTGATCGGCGACACGAGGGACCAGTTCATCCGCCTCGCCGCGCAGCCGGGAACGGCGCTGTTCGTGTTCGCGCCCTTCGTCATCGCCAACGTCTGGTACGTGCTGCGCATGCGGCCAGGGCGGCGACGGCGTCCCGCCCTATCTGCTGAATGAATGCAAGCGCTAGCGACACGGATACCGATGAAAACGACAGCCCTGATCCTTCTTTCGTATGGTGCCATCCCGGGCCCGGCGCAAGCGCAGCCGCTCGATGCGCCGACACTGAGCTTGCACCCGCGCGTCGCGTGCAAAGGTGCCGGCCGCCCTGCCCCGCGGACCAGGGACACCGTGCACGCGGAAATCGCAGGGGCACCTGCGAGCAATATCGATCTGAATGGCGACGGCTGGTGCGACTGGATTACGCCATTGCCGTATCCAACCAATACGCAAGGGCAGGAATACGGAGCGCGTGACGCGATCGTGCTGGGTACAGCCAACGGCGCGCGAACGTTTGGAGCCGCCGCCCGCCTGAAGCAGTATTGGAAAAAGCATCCGCAAGACCTTGGCAATCTCGTCATACCGGACGGGACCACCGGCATGGCACCGCCCTTGGTCGCCTATGCCGGCAACGACCCGGTGCCGTATTTTGCAGGGCTCTCCAGCGCGTTCCCGGAGTATTGGGGGGATGGGGATGCCTACAAGGTGTACAAATGGAACCAGGAGGCGGACGCGCCCCGACAGGTCAGCAACAGCGAATTCGCAGCGGTCATGAAGTTTTGGCAGCGAAGGTACTGTGTCGGGAAAAACTACAGCAACCAGGACTTCATGAATCCGGACGATAAGAAACCCGATCATCCGCTTGAAATCTTTGTCTGCGCGCCCTGGGTCACCGAAGCCACTCTCCGCGCTGAACACGATGGCGCTGGCGTCAAAACATTCTTGAACGGTCGAGACGACCTATGACATTCCCAATGACGAAACACCTGTTAGCCAGCCTTGCTCTCCTGGGCGCATGCGCTTGTGCCGCACAAGCCTCGGACGCCATCCCCGCCGACCTCGCGTTGGCCGACGCGGGCGCATGCAAGAAACCCCGCGTCGCCGCACCGCCGCCCATCAGGGAAGGCGCACAACGGTACAACGTCCGGCGCCACTACTTCGACCTGGACGGCAGCGGCACGTGCGTGTTGATGGATGTGTGGGTCGAAAGAATCGGTAACAGCGATTCGCCGGGCATGCGCACGCTCGAGCACCGCTTCCGCCATGTCTACCGCGGCAAATGGGTGCCCTTCGCAACCAGTCTGGAGCTTGTCCCGTACATCCTCCGCTCGCCGAGCACCGGCCAGACGTACTTGATCACTGCACCGGATACGGACATCGATGTCATCATCGGCGGCATCATGCCGACGGCTTATGTGCGCGGCCAGTGGGAAACGAGCGACCCGACCATGGTCCATACGTATTCGCTGGTGCCCGTCAAGCAGGGAAGAAGCCAGCTCTACCGCGCGCTCGCGGCGCAATTGACAGCGCGCACGCCGGCCGACAAGCAAACGGATGCCGAACGCGATCGCATCCACGCGCTGGAGTTCAAGGCGCGCGACGTCGATGCCGCCATCTCACCGGAGCCGGCACGATGAGCGCCCGCGCCATTCGCACGAGTTGCCTCTTGCTGGCGCTGGCCTGCGCCGCAGCGCATGCACAGGACATGCGGCTCACCACCCAGATTCCCGCGTGCCGCATGCCCGCCGGCCCGGTACTGCCGGCGAAATACGGGAAGCTGGCAAAGAAGTGGAAGGACTTCGCCTGGCTGCGGCAGGTCACCCGCAACGACGAGTTCGCCGGCGGTAACGGCTGGGAGCGCATCGACGGTTCGTCGATCCATTCCTGGTTCACCTTTGCCCGCATCGACGTGAACAACGACGGCTGGTGCGATTGGTATATCAACGCGTCGGCCCCCATGTCGACGGGCGGTGACGATGACACGATCAATACGCTCTACCTGGGCAAAAGCAGCGGCTGGTCGCGCATCGGCGCCACGCTGCCGGACAATAAACCCGACGAACTCGGTTTCGGCAATGCCAACGACGAACAGGAACGCTATCTGTTCGGCGAGGAACCGGCCGTGATCCATGACGCGGCCAGCGCCACCAATTACATCGTCACCGCCCTGTACAGCCGTCACGTCCAGCGCTACGAGTATCCCGGCTACCGCATCCTCGCGTGGGACGCCGGCAAGAACACCTTGCGCCCGCTCGACAAATGGGAGCCCGGATCGAAGGCGGCAGCGGTCTACGCATTTTTCAAGGCGCACGGCGCCTACGAGCCGTCGGTGAAGTCCACCGAGCCGCAGGACCAGATCACGCACTTCGATCCCGAGGTCGAATCGTACGAGCTCGACATGGCATGCGACAGGGCCAAGGCGGTGGAGGAGAAAGCCGCGATATCACCTCACCTGCTCGCACGATGCAAGCACCAACGTTAGCGCGCCCGCGACGCTTCCCTGCCACGAAATCGCCCCGTCCACAACCGATGTCGGCTTTACCACACACGATAGCAATCGTGCATCGCGATTGTTAAAACTCTGCTTATAATGATTTTTGCTTGCGCACAGTTCGGAACAGGGATGCCTTATCGCTTAACCATGTGCCGCCAGCAAAACCTCATTACTTGTTAAAAAAATTTCTTGAGAGAGAGAAACATGGCGACTGGCACCGTGAAATGGTTCAACGACGCAAAAGGCTTTGGCTTCATCAAACCGGACGATGGTGGCGACGATCTGTTCGCGCACTTCTCGGCCATCAACTCGGCCGGTTTCAAATCGCTGGCTGAAAACCAGCGTGTGAGCTTCGACGTCACCTCCGGCCCGAAAGGCAAGCAGGCGGCGAACATCCAGCCGCAATAATCCCCACCGGGACGCAGACCGGATCATGCCGGCCCACCCGGCCGGCAAAGAAAAAAGCGCCGTGTATCGCACCGGCGCTTTTTTCGTTTACGTTGCTATCTGCAGGGGAGGACTGGACAAGATCGACCGGACGACGAGCCGATGCATCGGGGCCACGGGCAGCATGTACAGGCGCCCCACGGCGTTGTGGTAGAACACGAGCGTGCTGACGGTCAGGCGCTGCGGCGCGCCGTCGTGGCGGTAGACGGACAGCACGACGTCGAGGTGCGTATCGATGATCTCGAGGACGGCCTCGTCGTCGCACACGGAACGGATCGTGAAGATGCCGACCCGGTCACCCGGCTCCAGCGTGGACGCGGCAGATGGCGGCGGAACGTCCGCCAGGTTGCCGACGTCCTTCAGCGCCAGCAGCCGGACGGCCCCGTTACGGAGCGCCATCAGGAAGTCGATCCATTTCGGCGTCCGCTGCGCGAACGCCAGGTAGGCATGCAGCGCCGAGGGCGCACGGCCGGGTACGTCGACTTCGTAGGCGTCCCAGTAGTTGGCGCGGGCCTGCAAGGCGCGCACCGCGCTGGCGGATGGGATATCGGTTTTCGCAACCACCGTTACGGCGTCAGTGACCGCCGCAACCGCCGCCGTGCCGGCCGGGCGGAGGCACGGCGCGCGCATCGCGGCCGCTGTCGCCTTCATATCCCGCCGCGTGCAGGCGGCCCAGGTAGTCCTGCCACAGCCGGTCCTGCTCGTTGCCCAGCTTGTACAGGTAATCCCACGTGTAGATGCCGGACTCGTGGCCGTCCGTGAACAGCGGCTTGACGCCGTAGTTGCCGACCGGTTCCGCGCCGCGGATGCCCACGTCGCGCTTGCCGACCTGCAGGACTTCCTGGCCCGGGCCATGGCCCTTCACTTCGGCCGACGGCGAGTACACGCGCAGCAGCTCGAACGGGATGGAGAACGCGGCGCCGTCGTCGAAGGCGATTTCCAGTACCTTCGATTGCTGGCGGATGGTGAGGTTGGTGGGGTTGGCCATGGTGTGATGTGAAGTGAGTGAACGCCGTGTCAGCGGCTCGCGAACCGGCGCGCGATCGCTTCGGCCAGTTGCGGCACGCGCTGCCTGCGCTCGGCCAGCACCGCGTCCGGCGTCGTGCGCTGCGCCTGCGCCCACACGGGCGCGGGGAAGTGCGCGTCGTCGGCGTAGCGCGGGATCACGTGCCAGTGCAGATGCGGCACGACGTTGCCCAGGCTCGCCACGTTGACCTTCAACGGTTGCATCACGTCGCGCACCGCGAGCTCCAGCTTGTACACGGCGTCGTTCAGCAGCAGGCGGTCTTCATCCGCCAGGTCGCTCACTTCGCGCACGTGGTCCTTCCAGATCACGCGCGCGAAGCCGGGGTAGTTCGCGTCGTCGACGAGGATGACGGCGAACTTGTCGTTGTCGACCACGGTCGGCACGTTCAGTTCGCACAGCTCGCAGCCGGCCACGCGCGTCGTCATACGAGGACCCGCTCGATGCCGCCGTTGTTGGCGTTGGCGACGTAGTCCGGCAGCCAGTTCTCGCCCAGCAGGTGGCGCGCCATCTCGACGACGATGTAGTCGGCCGTGGTGCCCGAATCGTCGTTGTAGCGCGACAGGCCCTGCAGGCAGGACGGGCAGCTCGTCAGGATCTTGACGTCGCCCTTGAAGCCGTCTTCGCGCAACTTGTCGGAACCTTTGACCATCTCCTGCTCCTTGCGGAAGCGGACCTGCGTCGAGATGTCCGGACGGCTCACGGCGAACGTGCCCGACTCGCCGCAGCAGCGGTCGTTCTTCTCGATCTTGACGTTGTCGACGGTCTGCACGAGCGCGTTCACGGTCTTCACCGAATCCTGCAGCTTCATCGGCGTGTGGCACGGGTCGTGGTACATGTAGCGCGTACCGGTGACGCCTTCGAGCTTGACGCCCTTCTCCATCAGGTACTCGTGGATGTCGATGAGGCGGCAGCCCGGGAAGATCTTGTCGAACTCGTAGTTCGCCAGCGAGTCGTAGCAGGTGCCGCACGAAACGACGACCGTCTTGATGTCGAGGTAGTTCAGCGTGTTGGCCATGCGGTGGAACAGCACGCGGTTATCCGTCACCATCTTGTCGGCCTTGTCGTACTGGCCGGCGCCGCGCTGCGGGTAGCCGCAGCACAGATAGCCCGGCGGCAGCACGGTCTGCACGCCCACTTCCCACAGCATCGCCTGCGTGGCCAGGCCCACTTGCGAGAACAGGCGCTCGGAGCCGCAGCCCGGGAAGTAGAACACGGCTTCCGTATCGGCGTTCGTCACCTTCGGATTGCGGATGATCGGGATGACCTTGTCGTCCTCGATGTCCAGCAGCGCGCGCGCCGTCTTCTTCGGCAGGTTGCCCGGCATCTTCTTGTTCACGAAGTGGATCACCTGCTCGCGGATCGGTGCCTTGCCGGTCGTCGGAGGCGGTGCCTTCGTCTGCTCCTTCGCCACGGCCTTCAGCACCGTCGCGCCCAGGCGCTGCGCCTTGTAGCCCCAGTCGATCATCCCCTTGCGCATCGCGTTGATCGTCGTCGGGTCGGTCGCGTTCAGGAAGAACATGCCCGCACGCTGCGCCGGCTTGAAGCTGCGCTTGTCCATCTTGCGCAGCAGGTTACGCATGTTCATCGAGACGTCGCCGAAGTCGATGTTCACAGGGCACGGCGTCACGCACTTGTGGCACACGGTGCAGTGGTCGGACACGTCCTCGAATTCTTCCCAGTGACGGATCGACACGCCGCGGCGCGTCTGCTCTTCGTACAGGAACGCTTCGATCAGCGCCGACGTCGCGAGGATCTTGTCGCGCGGCGAGTACAGCAGATTCGACTGCGGCACGTGCGTCGTACACACGGGCTTGCACTTACCGCAGCGCAGGCAGTCCTTGACGCTGTTGGCGATCTCTCCGATGTCGCTTTGCTGCATGATCAGCGACTCGTGGCCCATCAGGCCGAACGACGGCGTGTACGCGTTACGCAGGTCGGCGTATGCCGTATCGCTGTTCAGCAGCTTGCCCTTGTTGAAGCGGCCTTCCGGATCGACGCGCTGCTTGTAGTCGCGGAAGTCGCGGATCTCGTCGTCGGTGAGGAATTCCAGCTTCGTGATGCCGATGCCGTGTTCGCCCGAGATGACGCCGTCCAGCGAGCGCGCCAGCTTCATGATGCGCTCGACGGCCTTGTGTGCGTCCTGCAGCATCGCGTAGTCGTCCGAGTTCACCGGCAGGTTCGTGTGGACGTTGCCGTCGCCAGCGTGCATGTGCAGCGCGACGAACACGCGCGAACGCAGCACGCGCTTGTGGATCGCGGTGGCCGCATCCAGGATCGGCGTGTAGGCCGCGCCGTTGAAGATCTGGCGCAGCGGCGCGCGAATCTCGGTCTTCCACGAGACGCGTACGGTGTGGTCCTGCACGACGTCGAACAGCGTGGCGCCCGGCTGCTGCGCGAGGCGCGCCTGGAACGTGCCGGTCAAGCCATCGAGGCCGACGTCGGCGAGCTTGTCGAGCACGGCGCCCAGCGGCTGGTCGAGGTTCGCCAGGATCCACGTCCAGCGCGCGGACACGCGCGCCAGCAGGTCGTCCGCCTGTTGCGGACGGTCGCCGAGGATCTCTTCCTTCGACACGCCTTCGCCCGTCGCATCGTCCGCCTTCGTCACTTCCAGGTTCCCGGACGCGAAGTACGCGTGCAGTTCTTCGACGAGCTGCAGCTTGTTCTTGGCCGACAGTTCGACGTTGATGCGCTCGATGCCGTCCGTGTACTCGCCCATGCGGTTCAGCGGGATGACGACGTCTTCGTTGATCTTGAAGGCGTTCGTGTGGCGCGCGATGGCCGCGGTGCGCGAGCGGTCGAGCCAGAATTTTTTACGCGCTTCCGGGCTGACTGCGACGAAGCCCTCGCCCACGCGCGTGTTCGCGAGGCGCACGACTTCCGACGTGGCCAGCGCGACGGCGTTCTCGTCGTCGCCGACGATGTCGCCGAACAGCGCCATCTTCGGCAAGGTGCCGCGCTTGGACTTCGTCGCGTAGCCGACGGCGCGCAGGTAGCGTTCGTCCAGGTGCTCGAGGCCCGCGAGGCGCAGGCTTTCGAATTCCGGTTTGCCGCTCTTCGGCAGGCTGTCCAGGTAATCCTTGATCTCGACGATCGACGGGATCGCATCGCGTGCCTGGCCGAAGAATTCCAGCGCGACGGTGCGCGTGAACTTCGGCATCTTGTGCAGGATCCAGCGCGACGACGTGATCAAGCCATCGGTGCCCTCTTTCTGGATGCCCGGCAGGCCTGCGAGGAATTTATCGGTGACGTCCTTGCCGAGGCCTTCCTTGCGGAAGCGGCGACCTTCGATGGCCAGGGTCTCCGTGCGGAACGGCGCCCCTTTCGGCGCGCCCTTCTCGGACGGATGCGTCCATTCGAGCTTGAACGTGGCGACGGGCGCATCGTGGATCTTGCCCAGGTTGTGGTCGATGCGCGTGACGTCGAGCCAGTCGCCGTTCGGGTCGACCATGCGCCACGACGCGAGGTTGTCGAGCGCCGTGCCCCACAGGACGGCCTTCTTGCCGCCCGCGTTCATCGCGATGTTCCCGCCGATGCAGGAGGCGTGTGCGGAGGTCGGGTCGACGGCGAATACGAAGCCGGCCTTTTCGGCGGCCTGCGACACGCGCTGCGTGACGACGCCGGCGCCCGTGTAAATCGTCGCGTAGTCGCGGTCGACACCGGGCAGGCGCGTCATCTCGACCTCGCCCATCTGCAGCAGCTTTTCCGTGTTGATCACGGCCGACATCGGCGACAGCGGAATCGCACCGCCCGTGTAGCCGGTGCCGCCGCCGCGCGGGATGATGGTCAGCCCCAGTTCGATGCAGCCCTTCACGAGGCCGGCCATCTCGTCTTCCGAATCGGGCAGCAGCACGAGGAACGGGTATTCGACGCGCCAGTCGGTGGCATCCGTCACGTGCGACGTGCGGTGCATGCCGTCGAAGCGGATGTTGCGTTTATCCGTGTAGCGGCCCAGCACGGCCTTGGCGCGCTTGCGCAGGTCGTACGTGTCCGCGAACTCGCGGCCGAAGTCGTCGACGGCCTTGCGGGCGGCGACGAGCAGCTGTTCGACGGCGGCGCTGCGGCGTGCCGCCGTGGCCGGATCGGATTCGCCCGCGTCCACCGTGAGGCGGCGCTTGTCGACTTCCGCGAGGCGGTGATGCAGTGCTTCGATCAGCTTGGCGCGGCGCTTCGGGTTGTCCAGCAGGTCGTCCTGCAGGTACGGATTGCGGCGCACGACCCAGATGTCGCCCAGGACTTCGTACAGCATGCGCGCCGAGCGACCGGTCTGGCGGGCGCCGCGCAACTCGTCCAGCAGCTGCCACGATGACTCGCCCAGCAGTCGGATCACGATCTCGCGATCGGAGAACGACGTGTAGTTATAAGGGATCTCGCGCAGGCGGATCGGCGCGTTTTCTTCGAGCAGGGCGTGGATATTGGCAGGAGCGTTCATGGGGAGATCGACTGTCGTACTGACGCGTAGGACTGTCTATTCTAGCTTATTGCGATGCACCACGCTGGGGAAGAAATGATTTTTGCAACGTGGGAAAAGCAGAAACGAACGGAAAACCACGATTTTGCGCAAATATGTTTCGGCGGAACGAAGGATTTTCCGGCAAAAGCTCGGCGCCGCCGGAGAAGGGACATCTTATCCACGCCGCCGGATGCGCCCTCATCCGAACAGTTTGTTCCCTGTCTCCCCGATCCACTTCCACCAGCCGTCGGGCACGTACAGCAAGGTCACCGTCATGAAGACGTAGCGCCCGAATTTGCCGACGGCCATATAGATCACGCTGGGCCAGAACGGCAGGTGCAGCCAGCCGGCCAGCGTGCACAGCGGGTCGCCGATGCCCGGCACCCACGACAGCAGCATCGTCTTCGCGCCGTAGCGCTTCAGCCAGTGGAACCAGCGCGACGTGCGTTCCTTCGCGAAGGCGACCTTGGCGCGGTAGCCGATCCAGTAGTCGACGACGCCGCCCAGCGTGTTCCCCAGCGTGGCGACGAGGATCACGGGCCAGAACATGGCGGGATTCGCCTTCACGACGGCGAACACGGCCGGCTCCGAGCCGAGCGGCAGCAGGGTGGCGGAGACGAAGGCGATGAGGAATACCGACGTGAGCCCGACGGTGGGCACGGCGAGGAATTTCAGCAGCCACAGGACGGCGGATTCGATCATCGGCAAAAAGAATGGACGGCAGAACGATAAGTTGAGTACATTATAATGAGGAGAAACATCTCGCACCGACACGGTACGCCAGGCTCTACCAAGCCTTCGTGCCGCACTGCTCGCCTCGGTTACCCACCAAGCAGGACAGTCAGCGTCGCCCCGGAACCCGAACAGCCCGCATCGATCATGACTACCGACTACCTCAAGAAAATCCTCACCGCGCGCGTCTACGACGTGGCCGTCGAAACCCCGCTGGAATACGCTCCCAGCCTGTCGAAGCGCACCGACAACAAGATTTACCTGAAGCGCGAGGACATGCAGAGCGTGTTCAGCTTCAAGCTGCGCGGCGCCTACAACAAGATGGCGAACCTGTCGGAGTCGCAACTGAACCGCGGCGTCATCTGCGCCTCGGCGGGCAACCACGCGCAAGGCGTCGCCATGTCGGCGGCCCGCCTGAAGTGCCGCGCCGTCATCGTCATGCCGACCACGACCCCAAGCGTGAAGGTCGACGCGGTACGCGCGTTCGGCGGCAGCAATGTGGAAGTCGTGCTGCACGGCGAGTCGTACACGGATGCGTTCAACCACGCGCAGATGCTGGAGAAGGAACAGAAGCTCGCGTTCGTGCACCCGTTCGACGATCCGGACGTCATCGCCGGCCAGGGCACGATCGGCGTCGAGATCCTGCGCCAGCATTCGGCCCCGATCCACGCGATCTTCCTCGCGATCGGCGGCGGTGGCCTGATCAGCGGCGTGGCCGCGTACGTGAAGCAGATCCGCCCCGACATCAAGATCATCGGCGTGCAGACGAACGATTCGGACGCGATGGCGCGCAGCCTGAAGGCGGGCGAGCGCGTGACCCTGTCCGACGTCGGCCTGTTCGCGGACGGCACCGCCGTGCGCCTCGTGGGCGCCGAGACGTTCCGCCTGTGCCAGGAACTGGTCGACGAGATCATCATCGTCGACAACGACGCGATCTGCGCCGCCATCAAGGACGTGTTCACGGATACGCGCAGCATCGTCGAGCCGTCCGGCGCGCTGGCCGTCGCGGGTGCCAAGGCGTATGTGGAACGTTCGCTGATGACGAAGAATCCGGTGCGCGGCGAGACGCTCGTTGCCGTGCCCTCCGGCGCCAACATGAACTTCGACCGCCTGCGCTTCGTCGCCGAACGCGCCGAACTGGGCGAAGCGCGCGAAGCCGTGTTCGCCGTGACGATCCCCGAGCAGCGCGGCAGCTTCAAGCGTTTCTGTTCGCTGATCGGCCCGCGCAACGTCACCGAGTTCAACTACCGCATCAGCGACGAGGCCGAAGCCCACGTCTTCGTCGGCGTGCAGATCGGCAGCCGCAGCGAGTCGGGCACCGTCGCGCGCACGTTCGAGGAGCACGGCTTCAAGACGCTCGACCTCACGCACGACGAACTGGCGAAGCAGCACGTGCGCCACCTCGTCGGCGGCAAGAGCGGGCTCGCGCACGACGAACTGCTGTACCGCTTCGAATTCCCGGAACGCCCGGGCGCGCTGATGCGCTTCCTGGACAGCATGGCGCCGAACTGGAACATCTCGCTGTTCCACTACCGGAACCAGGGTGGCGACGTGGGCCGCATCCTCGTCGGGCTGCAAGTGCCGTCCGGCGAGATGGACGAATTCCGCCAGTTCCTCGCGACGCTCGGTTATCGCTATTGGGACGAGAGCGCGAATCCGGTCTACAAGCTGTTCCTGTAAGCGCGCCGGATTTGTAGGGTGGACGGCTCGCCGTCCACGCGTTCAAACGTCGCATGCACGCGTGGACGGGAAGCCCGTCCACCCTACCCGACTGTCGATATGCATGGTGGGCACGGGGTGCCCACCCTACCGTTCCTCTGACGCGTCTGCTGCAGAACGCATGCGCTAACCGGGCGCGCAACGATCGCGGGAAAGGTGTACGATACGCCGCCTTGCCGCCGCCGGACCGGCATCGACTTACCCTCACGGGATGCGCGCGGCCACCCCGCGTCGCATGGCCGGCATCGAGAAAACACCATGACCAATACCCCTGAACAATCGCCTCTCGGTAAAAACTCGGCCTACCAGACCGAGTACGCACCGGAGCTGCTGTTTCCCATCCCGCGCGTGCAAAAGCGCGACGAACTCGGCCTGACGGGCACCCTGCCCTTCTTCGGGGTCGACATCTGGAACGCCTACGAACTGTCGTGGCTGAACCTGCGCGGCAAGCCGCAAGTCGCCATCGCCACGTTCACCGTGCCCGCCGATTCGCCCAACATCGTCGAATCGAAGTCCTTCAAGCTGTACCTGAACTCGTTCAACCAGACGCGCCTCGCCAACACGGATGCCCTGCTCGCGCTGCTGCGCGACGACTTGTCGAACGCGTTCGGCGCGCCCGTGCATGCAACGCTCACCTTGCCCGAGGACTTCGGCACGCTGAAGATGGGCGAGCTGGACGGCCTCTTGATCGACCGCCTCGACGTCGAGATCGACAACTACAGTCCTTCACCGCACCTGCTCAAGGCCAACCACGACGAAGCAGCGGTCGAGGAAACCCTCGTGTCGCACCTGCTCAAGTCGAACTGCCTCGTCACGGGCCAGCCGGACTGGGGCAGCGTGCAGATCCGCTACGCCGGTCCGCAGATCGACCAGGAAAGCCTGCTGCGCTACCTGATCGGGTTCCGCGAGCACAACGAATTCCACGAGCAATGCGTGGAGCGCATCTTCACGGACATCTTGCGGCAGTGCAAGCCGATCAAGCTCGCCGTGTACGCCCGCTACACCCGTCGCGGCGGCCTGGACATCAACCCCTGGCGCGCCAATTTCAGCACGGGCAAACCGCCGAATTTGCGTACCGCACGTCAATGAATGGTGTGGATGGGTGATTTTTTACCGTTCGTCCCCATCTACACTGTACGTTTCCGGCGACATCCGCGGCAGTGCCGTCGGATATGCAAAGCGATAACTTAGCGCTAGAAAAATCGGCAAAAGAGGCCCCGGGCGGATGTTTCATGCGTGAAACCCGGGATTTCGTAGCGGAAATTGCGCATGCCTGGTAGCCGGCTGCACGGTCCGGTCGCACCGCACTGGCGGGCGAAATCTGACGAGCGCCGCCGGCATGCGAAATCGAATTACACGGCCATAAAACCGGCCTATAATTCCCGCTCGCAAGCACCTGAGGGTGCCCCGCAATAGAAGCGTGTTATGACTAATCTAAGCAAAATCCTCTCGCTCGAGAACGTGCAGCTCGACCTCGAAGTGTCGAGCAAGAAGCGCGCATTCGAGCAGGCCGGCCTGATCTTCGAGAACAACTGCGGCATCGCCCGCTCCACCGTGTCGGACAACCTGTTCGCGCGCGAGCGCCTCGGGTCCACGGGGCTCGGCCACGGCGTCGCCGTGCCGCACGGCCGCATCAAGGGCAGCAAGAGCCTGAAGGCGCCGTTGGCCGCGTTCGTGCGCCTGGCCGAGCCGATTCCGTTCGAGTCGCCGGACGGGCAGCCGGTCAAGCTGCTGTTCTTCCTCCTGATCCCGGACCACGTCACGCAACAGCACCTCGAGATCCTGTCGGAGATCGCGGAACTGTTCTCGGACGAAGCGATCCGCACGGCGCTGGCGACGGACACCGATCCGAAGTCGGTCTACGAACGCATCATCAACTGGCAGCCCAGCCTGCAAGCCCTCGGCTGACCTGCGAAAGCGACCATGCTGCAAACCCCGCTGACCATCCAACGGCTCTACGACGACAACCGCGACAGCCTGCAACTGGGCTGGTTTGCCGGATTCCCGGGCGGCGAACGCCAGATCTCGGGCGACGCCGTCTCTGCCGCGGACCAGGTCGGCCACTTGAACCTGATCCACCCTGGCCGCATGCAGGTGTTCGGCCACCAGGAACTGAATTATTACCAGCGTTTGAAATCGGGCTCGCGCAGCCATGTGATTTCCGAACTGATCGCGGGCGGCCCGCCGGCGCTGTTCATCGCGCAAGGCCTCGACACGCCGCCCGACATCCTCGCCATCTGCGACGAGCAGAACATCCCGCTGTTCTCGACGCCGCTGCCGGCCGCGCAGGTGATCGACTACCTGCGCGTGTACCTGTCGAAGAAGCTGGCGCAGCGCGTCATCATGCACGGCGTGTTCATGGACGTGCTGGGCGTGGGCGTGCTGATCACGGGCGATTCCGGCCTCGGCAAGAGCGAGCTGGGCCTGGAACTGATCTCGCGCTCGCACGGCCTCGTCGCCGACGACGCCGTGGAGTTTTCGCGCATCGCCCCGAACATGATCGAGGGCCGCTGCCCGCCGCTGCTGCAGAACCTGCTGGAAGTGCGCGGCCTGGGCCTCCTCGACATCAAGGCCATCTTCGGCGAGACGGCAGTGCGCCGCAAGATGCGCCTGAAGCTGATCGTTCACCTCGTCAAGCGCGGCGCGCTGGACGAAGAGGTCGAACGCCTGCCGTTCCACTTCCCCACCGAGGACGTGCTGGGCCTGCCGATCCGCAAGGTCGTCATCCCCGTCGCGGCCGGCCGCAACATCGCCGTGCTGCTGGAGGCCGCCGTGCGCAATACGATCCTGCAGCTGCGCGGGATCGATACGCTGCAGGAGTTCATGGAACGTCAACGCCAAGCAATGTCGAGCGACTGACGCGCTGTTGCAAAGACCTCATCCATACGGCCCGTAGGCTGCGGCAAATACGTGCCGATGCTATCATCGGCGCATGCGCATCCTACTCATCACCGGTATCTCGGGCTCCGGCAAATCCGTCGCCCTGAACGTCCTCGAAGACGCAGGCTACTACTGCGTCGACAACCTGCCGCCCCCGCTGCTGCCGGCCCTCGTCGGCACCATGGACGGCGGCGAGACCAAGCGCATTGCCGTCGCCGTCGACGCGCGCAGTGCCGAATCGCTGGCCGAACTGCCCACGACGGTGGCCACGCTGCGCGAGGAAGGCCACCAGGTCAAGGTGATCTTCCTGACCGCGAGCACGCACTCGCTCGTCGCGCGCTTTTCCGAGACGCGCCGCAGCCATCCGCTGTCGCACGAGCTGCGGCCCGGCGAGAACCCGGCGTCGCGCCGCACGCTGATCGAATGCATTTCGGAAGAACGCGACCGCCTCGGCCCGATCGAGAAGATGGGCCACGTGATCGACACGTCCGAACTGTCGGCCAACAAGCTGCGCGCCTGGGTCAAGGAACTGGCCGAGGTCACGTACGCGCCGCTGACGCTGTATTTCGAATCGTTCGCGTTCAAGCGCGGCGTGCCGCTCGACGCCGACTTCGTGTTCGACGTGCGCGCCGTGCCGAACCCCTATTACGACCAGACGTTGCGCCCGCTGAACGGCAAGGACGCCCCCGTGATCGCCTTCCTCGACGCGCAGCCGCAGGCGGCCGAGCTGCTGTCCGACATCCGCGCGTTCATCGCCAAGTGGCTGCCGTCGTTCAAGAAGGACAACCGCAGCTACCTGACGGTGGCCGTCGGCTGCACGGGCGGGCAGCACCGGTCCGTGTACATGGCGGAGCGTCTCGGCGCGTATTTCGGCGACACGGAACGGGTCGTCGTCAGGCACCGCGAGCAGCCCTGACCACCGGGCATCAGAAAAACTCGTCGAGCAGCCGGTAAAAGCTGCTCTTCGCAGCATCGAACGTCGCGCCGTACGCGGCCAGGAACGGCTCGACCCACTCCTCTCCCAATTCCTCCGCGATGTCGCGCGTCGCCAGCGCCAGGTCCTGCCAGCGGTCCGCTACGCCCAGGCGGCCGCAATCGATCCAGCCGGTGCGGCCCGCGTCGTCGACGATCAGATTCGGCAGGCACGCGTCGCCATGGGTGACGACGAGGTCTTCGCTGCCTGGCGCCTGCGCGGCAAGACGAGCGAACAGTGTGGCGGGCGCCATCCCCTGGTGTGCGTCGTCGAGGTCATCCTCGTCCACCAGCCCTGCCTCCATGCGTGCCCGGGCGCGCTCGATGCGCCGCGCCGCGCGGTGGTCGAACGGACACGCAGCCGGATCGAGCGCATGCAACGCGCGCAACGCGGCCGCCAGCCGCTCGATGGCGTCAGCCGGCTCCAGGCCAGCGGCCAACAGGTCGCGCCCCGGCACGGCGCCCAGCAGCAGCCAGTCAGTCCCGTCCTCCGACGCGGCATCGAGCACGGGCGCGCACGGCATGCCGGTGCCGGCCAGCCAGCGCAGTCTCTCCCCTTCGTCGCGCAATTCGGCCAGCGGCCCGGCCGGTTCGAATTTCGCGAACAGCACGGGGCGGTCCGGTGCGTCGAGGCGGAACACGTCCGCTTCCGAACAACCGATGTCCTGGCGCGTCCAGCGGTAGCCGGCCAGGCGCGTCTTCCAGGCAGCAGGTGTCTTCATGGCTATCCCTCAGGCGATGCCGAAGCGCCGGCGCAGCCGCGCATGACGATGGCGGAAAAACAGCGCCACGCCCGCGCGCACGAGCGCGCGCGGCAGCAGGCGCGGATGGAATGCCAGGTTGTCGACGACGGTGCTCCCCTGCGCCGACGGGGCGACGATGCGCTCGTGCTGCCAGAACGCCATCGAGAACATCGGCGAGCGTTCGAGGAAGCGCCGGCCCGGCTCCAGTTCGACGAGGGTCAGGTCGCTCCAGTCGATGGGCAGCACGCGGCACAACAGCAGCCAGCTGCGGCACAGCCGGCGCCCCGGTACGAAAGCATCCAAGGGCAGCGCACGTATCCCGCGCGGGAACGTCATGCGCAGCAGCGGCGCCATCTCGTCGTCGATGCCCTCGACCGACGTGACCCGGCGCCAGACCGCCTCCGGCGCGGCGGCCAGGTGCGATTCGAAATGCAGCTCGATCACGCCTCGGCCGGATCGCGCAAGTCGCGCAGCGGATGCGCGTGCGCCGGCCACACGGGCGCGAAGAACCACGCGACCATCTCCGGCGTGACGTCGGCCAGTTGCGGCGGATTCCAGCGCGGCGCATTGTCCTTGTCGATCACGAGCGCGCGCACGCCCTCCAGCACTTCGCCATGCTCGAACGTGCGGCGCACGAGCGAGCGCTCCATGCGCAGGCAGTCCGCCACGCCGAGGTTTTCGCCACGCACCAGCATCTCGCGCGTCACGGACATCATCAGCGGCGAGCGCTGGCGCAGCGTGGCCAGCGTCTTTTGCGCGAACGGGCTCGTATCCGCTTCCAGCGACGCCATCACGGCCGCGACGGAATCCGCGCCGAAGTGGCGGTCGATCGCGTCGCGCTGCGCCGCGAGTTCGCCGGCGTCAGGCGCAAACGATGCGGCGAACGTGCGGATCGCGGCCGGCAGTTCGGCGCCCGGCGTCGCATCGATCAGGGTGCGCAGCGCGTCCAGCTGCGCGGCCGGGACGAACACGTCGGCGAGGCCCACGTAGATCGCATCCGCGGCGCCGATGGTCACGCCGGTCACGCCGAGATAGTGGCCGAGGCGGCCCGGCGCATGCGACAGGAAGTGACTGCCGCCCACGTCCGGGAACAGGCCGATGTTCACTTCGGGCATGGCGATCTTCGAGCGCTCCGTCACGATGCGCAGGCCGCAGCCGGGCCCGCCCTGCGCGATACCCATGCCGCCACCCATCACGACGCCGTCCATCAGCGCGATGTACGGCTTTGGATAAAAGTGAATCAAATGATTGAGCGCGTATTCCTCGGTGAAGAAATCTTCCAGCAGCGGGCTGCCCGTCTGCGGCGTGGCGCGGCCGGCCTCGTGGAAGAAGCGGATGTCGCCGCCGGCGCACAGCGCCTTCTCGCTCGTGCTCGTGATGACGACGGCATCGATGCCCGCGTCGTCGCGCCAGGCCAGCAGCGTGCCCGTCATTGCGCGGACCATGTCCAGCGACAGCGAGTTCAGGGCCTTCGGACGGTCCAGGGTGATGATGCCGGTGCGGTTGGCAACCCGCGTGCGTACGTAGTCGGTCATGTCTCTTGTTGTTTGAATAATGAGGACCGCATTGTATAACGCCAGAAAAACGAAAAGGGCGCCGATGCGCCCTTCGTTCCTTGGTGCTGCGGCACGCGTGGCTTACGCCGCGGCGGCAGCTTCCTCTCCTCCTTCGGACCCTTCGGACATGCGCTTGATGCACGCGTTGTCATGATCCTTGAGCATTTGCTTGTACTTGACGACCTGGCGATCGAGGCGATCCATCAGCATGTCGATCGCGGCGTACAGGTCGTGCGCGGCACTGGCGACATGGACGATCTTGCCTGCGAGCCGCAGGTTGATCTCCGCTTTCTGGCGTTTTTCTTTCTCGGTGAGATTGTCGATGCAGAGGATGACATGGGAATCGATCACTTGATCGAAATGGCGGGTGATGCGTTCAAGCTTGTTCTGTACGTACTCTCGAATTGCTGGGGTTACATCGAGATGATGTCCGCTGATTGTGAGATTCATACACACTCCTTTGAAGATGCATGCCACCGTGCGCGCATCCAGCGCACTGGGGCAGTGTTGTTGCAAGAGCTTGCTACAGTGATTTGCGGAGACTGACGGGAGGAATCTTCAGCGCCTCACGGTATTTGGCGACCGTGCGCCGCGCGATAACCATTCCCTGTTCCCCTAGCATCTCCGCGATCTTGCTGTCGGATAAAGGGTTCTTGGGGTCTTCTGCTCCTGTGAGTTGTACGATGAGAGCTCGTATTGCCGTCGACGATGCTTCGCCTCCCGCTTCGGTGGCAACGTGACTCCCGAAGAAATACTTCAACTCGAACATGCCGTGCGGGGTCAGCATGTATTTCTGAGTTGTGACCCGAGAAATAGTGCTCTCGTGTAGACCTAGTGTATCAGCTATCTCACGTAAAACAAGGGGCCGCATCGCCACTGCGCCGTGGGAAAAAAAGTTGCGCTGGCGATCGACAATTGCCTGGGCCACACGCAGGATCGTGTCGAAGCGCTGGCGCATGTTCTTGATGAGCCACTTGGCTTCCTGCAACTGTGCGCTCAGCTGGCTTTCCGATTTCCCCTGCTTCATCAGCGACGCGTACAGGCTGTTCACGCGCAGGCGCGGCATCACTTCCGGATTCAGCTGCACGCTCCAGCCGTCCTTGGCGCGCCGCACGATCACGTCGGGCACGACGAAATCGGACACGTCCGACGCGAACTCCGCGCCCGGATGCGGGTTGCACTGGCGGATCACGGCCTGGGCTTCGCGCAAGTCCTCGTCATCGCAGTCGAGCGCCTTTTTGAGCTTGTTGAACTCGCGCTGTGCGAACCACGTCAGGTATTTTTCCACGATCGTCAGCGCCATGCGTCGCGTGACGAGCGGCACGCCGGGCATGCGGCGGATCTGCAAGGCGAGGCATTCGGCCGCACTGCGCGCGCCCACGCCGGGTGGGTCCATGCTTTGCACGAGGGCCAGCGCCGTGCGCAATTCCTCGAACTCGATCTCGAGTTCTTCCGGCATGCGCGCGTGGATGTCTTCCAGCGGCTCTTCCAGGTAGCCGTTGTCGTCCAGCGCGTCGACGACGAGTTCCACGAGCGCGCAGTCGCGCGCGGCGCAGCACGTCATGCGCACCTGCTCCATCAGGTGCTCGCGCAAGGTGACGGGGCTCGCTTCCAGCTGCGGACGGCCGTCCTCGTCGTCGCCGCCGCCGCTGCCGCTGCGGCTGCCTTCGCCCCAGTCGCCGGCCTCGCCGTCGCCGCCGCCCTCGGCGCCGCTGTCACCGCCGGCATCGCCGCCCCCGTCGCCATTGCCGCTCTCGGCGGGCGCGCCGCCCTCCTCGCCCGAACCCTGCGGGGCCGGCGCCTCGCCCGCCTGCGACGACGGCGCGCTGTTGATGGCGCCGTCGGCCAGCAGGCGCACGGAGCGGTCGAGCGGATCGTCGAGCCGTTCGAGCAGCGGGTTCTCGCTCAGCACCTGCTCGATTTCCTGGTGCAGCTCGAGCGTGGACAGCTGCAGCAGACGGATCGACTGCTGCAGCTGTGGCGTCAGTGCGAGGTGCTGTGAAGTCTTGAGTTGCAGCGTCTGTTTCATGACTACATTCGGAAGTGTTCGCCCAGGTAGACGCGGCGGACCGATTCGTTGGCGATGATGTCGTCGGGACGGCCCGACGCGAGCACCGCGCCCTGGTTGATGATGTAAGCGCGGTCGCAGATGCCCAGCGTCTCGCGCACGTTATGGTCCGTGATCAGCACGCCGATGCCGCGTTCCTTCAGGAAGCGCACGATGCGCTGGATCTCGATCACGGCGATCGGGTCGACGCCGGCGAACGGCTCGTCCAGCAGCACGAAGCGCGGGTTCGTCGCGAGCGCGCGCGCGATCTCCACGCGACGGCGCTCGCCGCCCGACAGCGACAGCGCGGGATTCTCGCGCAGCTTCTCGATCTGCAGCTCGGCCAGCAGCTCGTCGAGGCGCTCGGCGATGCGCGCCTTCGTCAGCGGCTTGCCGTTCTCGCGCTGCAGTTCCAGCACGGCGCGGATGTTCTCTTCCACCGTCAGCTTGCGGAACACCGACGCTTCCTGCGGCAGGTACGACAGCCCGAGCAGCGCGCGCCGGTGGATCGGCAGGCTCGTGACGTCGGTGCCGTTGATGTCGATGTTGCCCGCGTCCGACGGCACGAGGCCGACGATCATGTAGAACGACGTCGTCTTGCCGGCGCCGTTCGGGCCCAGCAGGCCGACGACTTCGCCGCAGGCGACCTGCAGCGAGACGTCGCGCACCACGAGGCGCTTGCCGTAGCTCTTCTGCAGTCCCTTGACGACCAGCGTGCTGCCGCCGCATTCGGCGGGGGCGGCTTGGGTGCTTGCGTCCATCGTGCCGGCCTCCCTCATTGCTTGCCCGCCGGTGCGGCGGCGGCTGGAGCGGCAGGTGCTGCCGGTGCGGCACCGCCCGCAGGTGCCGTCGTGCGGCGCGGCGCGATGATCAAGGTGTTGCGGCCCTGGCCCGGCTTGGTCTGACCGCTCGCGTCGTTGCGCACGTTCGCGACTTCGGTGCGGTTGTCGTAGGAGATGAAGGCGCCATCGACTTCGCTCGACAGGCGGCCGTTCTCAAGCTGCCTGACGATGGCGTTCGAGAACAGCTTCACGATTTCCGTGCGCTCGTCGTATTCGATGCGCTCGGCCTGACCCTCGACCCACAGGTCCGGGCCGCCGTCGCGCTTCTGGCGGAAGCTCGCGGTCTTGCCCGCGTTCGCCGTCAGCACGACGCTCATATAGCCTTCCGGCGATTCCTTCAGCACGGCCTTGTCCGACTTCAGCGTCAGGGTGCCGCGCGTGAGCACGACGTTGCCGGTCAGGATGCGCGTCTGGTTGACCTCGTCCACGTCCAGCGTGTCGAACTTGATGATGGCCTGCTTCAGCGAATCCGCGCGCTCGGCCCACGCGGACAGCGAGGCGAGCGACAGAATGGCGACGGCAAGGTATTTTTTCATGGATCTCGTCCTTGTTATTGAGGGCGCATCAGCGCGAGGCGCGCGGCGGATAGAGGATCTGGCCGCGTCCGCCCAGGTGCACTTGCTGCGTGGCGTTATTGGCGAGCATGCCGACACCGTTGACGGACGACGCGCCCAGTTTCATGTCGATGGGCTTGTCGGTCTTGACGATGTCCTCGTCCGGCAGCACGGTCAGCGCCTCCGTGCGGATGCGCAGCGGCTGCGAATCCTTGCCGGCGGGACGCTGGATGTCGACGTTGCCCGTCAGGTCGATCTGGTTCTGGTTCTGGCTGACGAGCGCGTGCTCCGCCGTCATCGTCATCGGCGGATGCTCGTCAGTGAGGCTCTGCACGACCGGCTTCTCGACGAGGGCCGTGTTGTCGGCCGGGCGGTGCGTCAGGCGGTCGCCGGAAATCACATAGCGTGGCTTGCCCCCTTCCGACATGCGCACCCAGCTGAAGTTGTCGATGATGTAGTCCGGCTCGTTGCCCGCACCGGCGCCCGGCGTGTTGTCCTCGCCCTGCATCACCTGCACGAGCCAGAAACTGCCGAACGCACAGAACACGGCGAACAGCATCAGCAGGAGCAGGCGCCAGCGGTGCGCGGTACGCTTGTAGCTTGCGGGAGCCATATCTCTGTTATCCGAAGTAAGGCGCGAGCGCCTGTTCGTAGGTGCCGCGGGCGCGCATCACCATGTCGCAGACTTCGCGCACGGCGCCGCGGCCGCCCGAGTTCTTCGTCACGTAATGGGCGCGGTACTGCACTTCCGGATGGCCGCTCGGCACCGTCACGGCAAAGCCCACGCGGGTGAACAGCGGCAGGTCGATGACGTCGTCGCCGATGTAGCCGCATTCCTCCGCCGTCACGCCCGTCTTCGCCAGCAGATCGGCGAACGCGAGGCGCTTGTCGTGCTGGCCCTGGAACACGTGCGTGATCCCGAGGTCGGCGGCGCGCTTGATGACGATCGGCGACGTGCGCGCGCTGATGATCGCGGTCTGCACGCCCGTCTTGTTCAGCAGCTGGATGCCGAGGCCGTCCAGCACGTAGAACGTCTTCGTCACTTCGCCATCCGGGCCGTACGTCAGGCTGCCGTCCGTGAGGACGCCGTCGACGTCGAAGATCATGACCTTCACGCGCGCGGCGCGCTCCATGTGTGCGAGCGGAGTCACCATCAGATCACCTTGGCGCGCGTGAGGTCGTGGATGTGCAGCGCACCCACCAGCACGTCGCTGGAGTCTACGACGAGCATCTGGTTGATGCGGAATTCTTCCATCACGGCGACGGCATCCACCGCCAGCTGTTCCGGATGGACGCGGCGCGGGTTCGCGTGCATCACGTCGCGGATCACGACCCGCGAAAAATCCTGGGCCTTTTCGATCAGGCGGCGCAGGTCGCCGTCCGTGAACACGCCGACGGGACGGCCGGCATCGTCGACGATGGCCGTCATGCCCATGCCCTTGTGCGAGATTTCCAGCAGCGCGTCGGTGAGGAGCGCGTCCGGTTTCACTTGCGGCACGGCGTCGCCGCTGCGCATCACGTCGCGCACGTGCGTGAGCAGGCGCCGCCCGAGCGCGCCGCCCGGATGCGAGCGCGCGAAATCGTCCGACTTGAAGCCGCGCAGCTCGAGCAGCGCGACGGCCAGCGCGTCGCCCAGTGCGAGGGTCGCGGTGGTGCTCGCGGTCGGCGCCAGGTTCAGCGGGCAGGCTTCCTTCTCGACGGAGACGTCCAGGTGCACGTCGGCCGCGAGCGCGAGGCTCGATTCCGGCTTGCCCGTCATGGCGATCACGGGCACGCCCATGCGCTTGACGGCCGGGATCACGATGGCCAGTTCGCTGCTTTCGCCGGAATACGAGATGGCGATCAACACGTCCTGCGAGGTCACCATGCCGAGGTCGCCATGCGCCGCTTCGCCCGGATGCAGGAACAGCGCGGGGGTGCCGGTCGAGGCCAAGGTCGCCGCGATCTTGCGGCCGATGTGGCCCGATTTGCCCATGCCCGACACGACGACGCGGCCCTTGCACGCCATCATCAGCGCGACGGCGCGCGGCACACTGTCGTCGCGATCGAGGCGCGCGGACAGCTTGCGGATCGCCTCGCCTTCCACGTCCAGCGCCTCGCGGGCCAGATCCAGCGCCCGACGCGCCTGGGCGTCGTTAAAACTTGTCAGCATTATTTTTTCATCGGTTACACTCATAGGCAAAGTATATCCGAATTGAGAAAGCAAAAAACTTGCCAGACGTAACAAACAACATATTTCCGGGACCTCGCCGTCGCTCCGCATGACCTCAGGCCTCGAACTCACCCTCCTCCTGCTGGGCAGCGCCGTCCTCGGCGTCGTCGCGTTCCGCATGCTGCACTTGCCGCCCATGCTGGGCTACCTGGCGGTGGGTGTGCTGATCGGTCCGAACGCGCTGAACCTCGCCGACAACGGTACCACGACGCAGGGCCTGGCCGAATTCGGCGTCGTCTTCCTCATGTTCTCGATCGGGCTGGAATTCTCGCTGGCCCAGCTGCGCGCCATGCGCCGCATCGTGTTCGGCCTCGGGCTCGCGCAGGTCGTGCTCACGATCGCCATCACCGTGCTGGCGTCGCTGCTGACGCGCTACCTGCCGCCGCCACTGCACATCGGCTGGCAGGCGGCGCTGGGTCTGGGCGGGGCGCTCGCGATGTCGTCGACGGCCATCGTCTCGAAGCTGCTGACGGAGCGGCTGGAACTGGAGAGCGAGCATGGCCGCCGCATCATCGGCATCCTGCTGTTCCAGGACCTCGCCGTCGTCCCGCTGCTGATCCTGATCCCGTCGCTCGCCAAGCCGGCCGAGGAACTCGCGATGACGCTCGCTTGGGCCGGCGTGAAGGCGGCGGCCGTGCTGGCGCTGCTGCTGTTCTTCGGCCAGAAGGTGATGCGCAGGTGGTTCAACGTCGTCGTCAAGCGCCGCTCGCAGGAACTCTTCATGCTGAACCTGCTGCTCGTGACCCTGGGCGCCGCGTGGATCACGGAACACGCGGGCCTGTCGCTGGCGCTCGGGGCATTCGTGGCCGGCATGCTGATCTCCGAGACGCCCTATAAGCACCAGGTGGAGGAGGACATCAAGCCGTTCCGCGACGTGCTGCTGGGCCTCTTCTTCATCACGATCGGCATGCTGCTGAACGTGAAGCTCGTGTTCGCGAACTGGGCGCTCGTGCTGATGCTGCTTCTGCTCCCCGTGCTGTTGAAATTCGTGCTGATCGCCCTGCTGGCGAAAGCGTTCGGCTCGTCCGACGGCGTCGCCATGCGCACGGGCCTCTCGCTCGCGCAGGCCGGCGAATTCGGCTTCGTGCTGCTGAACCTCGCGTCGGGCTCGAAGCTGATCGATCCGTTCCTGATCCAGCTGGTGCTCGCGTCGATGGTGCTGTCGATGCTGGCCGCGCCCTTCGTCATCGCCAACATGGACAAGTTCGTGATGAAGATCGCGGCGAACGAATGGATGCTGCAGTCGCTGCAGCTGACGCAGATCGCGAGCCGCACGATGGCCACGCAGAAGCACGTGATCATCGCCGGCTTCGGCCGCAGCGGCCAGTCGCTGGCCACCTTGCTGTCGGAAGAAAAGCTGCCGTGGTACGCGCTCGACCTCGACCCCGAGCGCGTGCAGGAAGCGCGCACCGCGGGCATCAACGTGTCGTACGGCGACTGCACGCGGCGCGAGGCGCTGATCGCGGCCGGTATCAATCGCGCCAGCGCGCTCGTGATCACGTTCGCCGATACACGCCTGGCCGTCAAGGTGCTGCACCTCGTGCACGAGCTGGCGCCGAAGCTGCCCGTGATCGTGCGCGCGCACGACGACCGCGAGCTCGACGTGCTGAAGAAGGCCGGCGCCACCGAGGTCGTGCCGGAAGCGCTGGAATCGAGCCTGATGCTCGCATCGCACGCGCTCGTCGTGATGGGCGTGCCGCTGCGCCGCGTCGTGCACCGCGTGCAGGCCGCGCGCGACGAACGCTACGCGTCGCTGCGTGGCTTCTTCCACGGCGCCAGCGACGTCGCCGACGGTACGGAACACAGCTACGTGCGGCTGCATTCGGTGTCGCTGCGCGACGACGCGGGCGCCGTGGGGCGCAGCATCGCGGAACTGGAACTGGACGAAGTCGGTGCCGAAGTCACGGCCGTGCGGCGCGGGAGCGACCGCATCGAGCCGACGGCGGAGACGATCCTGCGGGCGGGGGATGTGGTCGTGTTGCGGGGAACCGGAAACGCGGTGACCCGCGCCGAGGGTCGGTTATTGCGCTGACGCGACGACGCGGTTGCGACCGCCCTCTTTCGCTTGATATAACGCCTGATCGGCCTGCGCGACGAGCTGCTGCGCCACGCCTTCGATCGCATGGTCGCGCTCGAAATCGTCGAGGGTCGCCACGCCGATCGATACCGACACGGCCAGGGTCTGCCCCTCCTGCAGCAGGAACGGCCGCTCGGCCACGCTGGCGCGGATGCGCTGCGCGACCATGCTGGCGCTCTCCAGGTCGGCGTCGATCAGCAGCACGACGAATTCCTCGCCGCCGAAGCGGCCCAGCGCATCCGTCATGCGCAGCTCCGCCTTGATGCGCGCCGCCACCTCGCGCAGCACGTCGTCGCCGGCCAGGTGGCCGTACGTGTCGTTCACCTGCTTGAACCAGTCGATGTCGATGTACATGCACGACAGCCGGTACGACTGGCGCCGCGCCCGCGAGATTTCCTCGACGAGGCGGCGGTCCATGTAGCGGCGGTTGTAGACGCCCGTCAAGGCATCGGTCAGGCCGATGTACTTCAGCATCTCGTTGCTGATCACGTTTTCCAGGCAGATCGCGATAATCGACGCCATGTGCTCGACGAAGTCCGTACCGAGCAGCGGCGTGAAGCGGCCCGGATCGCGGCTGCCCAGGTTCAGGCTCCCGATCAACCGTTTATTCCGCAGCAGCGGCACCATCGCCACGCTGGCCAGGCCCGCGGGCGGGTGGGGAAACGCATGGCGTTGCGTGGCCGCGTCGAACGGCACGAGGCGCGGCTTCGGCGCGCGGCTGCCGGACACGTCGAACCCGAGCACTTCAAAGCTCTCGTGGAACAGCAGGTTCGGGAACGCTTCGAAATCCACGCCCAGCTTGTGCATGACCGTATAAATGTCGGCGCCCGTGTCGACGAGCGACAGGGTGACGGCGTCCAGGTCGGACACGACGGGCAACAGCCGGAAGATCGTGCCGATCAGTTCCTGGAACGTGCTCGCGCCGACGATTTCCAGGTCGAACGCCTGGTGCCGCATCATGATGGCGTGGTTGCCCTCGGCCTGGCCCATCAGGCTGGCCAACTGGCGGCGCAAGGCCTCGTTCTCGGCGATGAGTTCGCGCACACTGGCGCCGCGCTCGTGCATGTGTGGTTCCCCTTCAGCAAGAACCCTAATTTACGCGAACTTGAGCGGCTTGGAAACGAAAATGATGAGTACAAGTCATTAACATTGCCATAATGTCATAATTTCACGATGCCGGTACGCACACGGCGTCGCACGCGCGGTCCAGCAACGGCGATGCCAGCAGGTGGACGGCGCGTGGCACGACGTCGAGCCGAACGTCGGCGCCCAGCGCGGCGAGGCGCTCGAACGCCCGTTCGCTGTGCTGCACGCGCACGGTCCAGTCCATGCGGCCGTGCACGAACGTGACGGCCGTTGGGTGCGCCCACGCGTGAGGCAGCGCGCAGCGGCCAGCGATGGCGACGACGTGGCGCGCGAGGAAGCGCTCCTCGCATGCGGCCAGCGCCATCGCGGCGCCCTGCGAAAAACCGGCCAGCACCGTCGTCTCTGGCGCCGCGCCGTGCGCGCGCTGCAGCGCCTCGATCGCCGCGACGAACGCGGGCAGCGCCGCGCGCAGCCGGTCCGCGCGGTTGGCGTCCGTCATGCCGTCCACGGAAAACCACTGGAAGCCCGTGCCGCCGCGGTCGCAGGCGTCGGTCGCGGCCGGCACCACCACGCGCGCGTGCGGGTCGCGCGCGGCGACCATGTCGGCCAGCGGTGCCATGTCGGCCGGCGCCTGGCCCACGCCGTGCAGCAGGACGATGAGTGGATCCATCGTGTGTAGGACTCCCCGAAAACCGCACAGTCTAGCGCATCGCGCGCATATCGATATGCGCCCGCCGACTCAGGCGTTTTCCGCATGTGCAAGCGCGAAACCATTCGTTCCCGTGGCCGCCACGCGCCGATACGATCGTCGCCATCATGACTTGTCATGACCGGAGAAACCACACCATGACCCTGTTGCGCGCCATCGAACCATCCGCCGTCCCGCTGTATTCGCAAGTGCGCGAGCGCCTGCGCGAACGCATCGTCGACGGCACCTATGCCCCGCAGGCACGCCTGCCGTCCGAGCACGAGATCGGCGCGCTGTTGAAAGTCAGCCGCATCACCGTGCGCCAGGCGCTGGGCGACCTGCAGAAGGAAGGCGTGATCGTCAAGGTGCCCGGCAAGGGCACGTTCGTCGCGGCGCAGCGGCCCAGCCAGGAGCTGGCGCGGCTGGAGGGCTTCGGCGAAGCGATGGCACGCAAAGGCCACCGGATCGTCAACCGCGTCGTGAAGCACGCGCAAGTGGACGCGCCGCCCGACGTGGCCGCGCGCCTGCACCTGGCACCGCGTGCGCCCGTGACGGCAATCCACCGCGTGCGCCGGCTCGACCACGCGCCCGTGTCGTTCGAGATCACGTATGTACCGACGGCGATCGGCGAACGCCTGCGCGGCGAGAACCTGGCCGAGCGCGACATCTTCCTGATCCTGGAAGCCGACTACGGCATCGCGCTGGGCCACGCCGACATCCGGATCGATGCGGTCAACGCCGATGCCGCGCTGGCCGACGCGCTGCGCGTCGAACGGGGCGCCGCGCTGCTGCGCATCGAGCGCCTGACGTGGACGGCGCACGGCGTGCCCCTCGACTTCGAATACCTGTACGTCCGCGGCGAAGCGTTTCAATACGCGCTGCGCCTGCCGCGCCATCCCTGAACTTTTATCGAACCAGGAACCCGATATGGAAACGCAGATTCAAACCGTCGACGTGCTCGTGATCGGCGGCGGCACGGCCGGCCCGATGGCGGCCGTCAAAGCCAAGGAAGCGAACCCGCAGCTGCGCGTGCTGCTGCTGGAGAAGGCCAACGTGAAGCGCAGCGGCGCCATCTCGATGGGCATGGATGGCCTCAACAACGCCGTCGTGCCGGGCTTCGCAACGCCCGAGCAATACGTCAAGGAGATCACCATCGCCAACGACGGCATCGTCAACCAGGCCACCGTGATGGCGTATGCGAAAAACAGCTACGCGATGATCGAGGAGCTGGACAGCTGGGGCGTCAAGTTCGAGAAGGACGAGACCGGGGACTACGCGATGCGCAAGGTCCACCACATGGGCACGTACGTGCTGCCGATGCCGGAGGGCCACGACATCAAGAAGGTACTGTACCGACGGCTGAAGCGCACCCGCGTCGAGATCACCAACCGCCTGGTCGCCACGCGTCTTCTGACCGCGGAAGACGGCGCCATTGCGGGCGCGGTGGCCTTCGATTGCCGCACGGGCGACTTCCACGTGATCCGCGCGAAGGCCGTCGTGCTGGCGACGGGTGCGGCGGGCCGCCTCGGCCTGCCGGCCTCCGGCTATTTGTTCGGCACGTACGAAAACCCGACCAATGCGGGCGACGGCTACAGCATGGCCTATCACGCGGGCGCCGAGCTGTCGGGCATCGAGTGCTTCCAGATCAACCCGCTCATCAAGGATTACAACGGTCCCGCCTGCGCCTACGTCACGGGCCCGTTCGGCGGCCACACGACGAATGCGAAGGGCGAGCGCTTCATCGAATGCGATTACTGGAGCGGCCAGATGATGCAGGAGTTCCACGACGAACTCCAGGGCGGCAACGGCCCCGTGTTCCTCAAGATGAACCATCTGGCCGAGGAAACGATCCAGACCATCGAGACGATCCTGCACACGAACGAGCGCCCGAGCCGCGGCCGCTTCCACGAGGGCCGCGGCACGGATTACCGCGCGCAGATGGTCGAGATGCACATCTCGGAGATCGGCCTGTGCAGCGGCCACTCGGCGTCCGGCGTTTGGGTCGACGAGCATGCGCGCACGACGGTGGCCGGCCTGCACGCGGCCGGCGACCTCGCCTGCGTCCCGCACAACTACATGCTGGGCGCTTTCGTCTACGGCCGCCTGGCCGGACAGAGCGCCGCCGCGTACTGCGCCGAGCACGAGCTGCCCGCCGTCGACGAGGCCCAGGTCGCCCTCGAACGCGAGCGCGTGTGGGCACCGCTGGCGCGCACGGACGGCCTGCCGCCGAACCAGGTCGAGTACAAGCTGCGCCGCATGGTCAACGATTACCTGCAGCCACCGAAGGTCACGAAGAAGATGGAGATCGGGCTGCAGCGCTTCGAGACGATCCGCGCCGACCTCGATCGCCTGCAGGCGCGCAACCCGCACGAGTTGATGCGCGCGATGGAGATCCACGCGATCCGCGACTGCGCCGAGATGGCCGCACGCGCCTCGCTGTACCGCACGGAGAGCCGCTGGGGCCTGTACCACAACCGCGTCGACTACCCGCAGCGTAACGATCTAGAGTGGTTCGTGCACGTGCAGCTGCAAAAGCAGGATGGGCAGATGACCTGCTTCAAGCGCCCGATCGCCCCGTACATCGTCCCGCTCGACGACAGCGAAAAGGACGCCTACCGCCGCCTGCGCGTGCACAAGACCGAAGCCCTCGCGGCCTGACCAGGAGAACCCATGCCGACCACCATCAACATCACCAGCGTCCCCGTCACCGTCGACGACGACAAATGCATCGCACACAAGGGCTGCACCGTGTGCGTGGACGTCTGCCCGCTGGACGTACTGGCCATCGACATGGTCAAGGGCAAGGCCTACATGAAATTCGACGAATGCTGGTACTGCATGCCGTGCGAGAAGGACTGCCCGACCGGTGCCGTCCATGTCGACATCCCGTATTTGCTGCGCTAACCCTGGAGAAAAAGAAGAATGAAACACACACTGCTTGGCCTTTCCCTGCTGCTCGCTTTCAACGCGGCCAACGCTGCCGACACGATCCGCGTCGCCATCGGCACGCAGGACACGACCATCAACTGCGCCACCGGCGGCCTCTTGATCCGCGAGCTGCACCTGCTCGAAAAATACCTGCCGCACGACGGCAAGTACAAGGACGTCAAATATGACATCGAATGGAAGAACTTCACGTCGGGTGCGCCGCTGACGAACGAGATGGTGGCCGGCAAGCTGGACCTCGGCGCGATGGCCGACTTCCCCGGTTCCTTCAACGGCGCCGCGCACGCCAAGGCGGGCAAGAAGAGCCTCTTCATCAGCGTCCTGTCGGGCAGCGTGCTCGGCTCCGGCAACGGCATCGTCGTGCCGAAGAACTCGCCCGTGCAATCGCTGGCGGAGTTGAAGGGCAAGACGATCTCCGTGCCGTTCGCCTCCACCGCCCACGGCATGCTGCTGCGCGCCGTGAAGGCGCAAGGCTGGGATCCCGAGAAGGACGTGACCATCACGACGCAGGCGCCCGAAGTCGCCGGCTCCGCCCTGCAGGGCAGCAAGGTCGACGCTCACGCCGACTTCGTCCCGTTCGCGGAACTGTTCCCGCACCGCGGCTTCGCCCGCAAGATCTACGACGGTTCGCAAGCCCAGGCGCCGACGCTGCACGGCAGCCTCGTCGAAGCGGACTATGCGAAGAAGTACCCGGAGATCGTCGTCGCCTACCTGCGCGCGGCCATCGAAGCGGACCGCCTGATCGCCGCCGAGCCGGAAAAATACAGTGAGCTGATCGCGAAGGTCACCGGCATCGAGGCGGAAGTGAACTACCTGTTCCACGGCCCGCTCGGCCTGCAGACGCGCGACTTCACGTGGAAGCCGGAATACCGCCAGGCGGTGAAAACGTCGATCGAGACGCTGCGCCTGCTGAAGCGGACGGAGTCCGACATCGACGTCGACAGCTTCATCGACGACACCTACATCCGCACGGCATTCAAGCAGGCGGGCCTGGACTACGACCGGCAATTGAAGAACTACGACAAGCTGCCGTTGAAAGCGAAGGATGCGGTCACCGGCAAACCGATCACCGACTTCCGCCACCTCACGCAGATCTGGGTGCAGGGCGAACCGCTCGTGCGCCACTATGCGACGGCGGCGACGGCCATCGCCGAACTGCGCAAGCTGGAACAAGCGGGCAAGAAGGTGCGCACGGTGTACGCCCACGACCAGGGCTCGGGCCTGAAGCTGCTGGCCGGCGACGCGTGGTTCGTCGTCGCGGGTAATGGCAAGGACGTCAGTGCGTATTTGCTGAAGGCGGATGCGCAGACGCAGGCGGCGAAGGTCAAGGGGAAGGTCGTCGATTTCGACACGCTCAAAGCGGGCAAGCCGATCTGACCATGGACGCCACCGCCCCCCATCCCTTCGACCCGGCCCTGCTGCGCCGCGCGGGCCGCCTGCTGCTGCGCGCGCTGTCGCTCGTCGCCTGCGTGGCGGCGTGGCAGTGGGCCGCTTCGCACCACCTCGACCTGGGCCTCGTCACGTTCCAGAACGTGCCGTCGCCGCAGGACGTCCTCGACGCGGCCGCCACGCTGCTGGAGTCTCCGAAGCTGGCGCTGCACCTGAAGGCCAGCGTGGGGCGCGTGTTCGCCGGCTTCGCGGCCGCGGGCATCGTCGGCATCGGCCTCGGCCTCGTCATCGGCCGTTCGCGCCGGCTCGAAGACGTGCTGCTGCCGCCGCTGGAAATGCTGCGCCCGATCCCGGCCGTCGCCTGGATCCCGCTGGCGATCTTGATGTTCCCGTCGTCCGAGCTGTCGATGGTGTTCATCACGTTCATCGGCGCGCTGTTTCCCATCCTGCTGAACACGATCCACGGCGTGGAAGGCGCCGACCCGCGCCTCGTCGCGTCGTCGCGCAGCCTGGGCGCCGGCCGCTGGACGATCTTCACGGAGGTGATCCTGCCGGCGGCCGCGCCCAGCATCGTCACGGGCCTGTCGATCGGCATGGGCACTGCATGGTTCTGCCTCGTGACGGCGGAGATGATCTCGGGCCAGTTCGGCATCGGCTACTACACGTGGGCCGCGTACACGATCCAGAACTATCCGGACATCGTCGTCGGCATGCTGTTCATCGGCGTCATCGGCATGGGCAGCAGCGCGCTCGTGAAAAAGATCGGCGACCTCGCCATGCCCTGGTACCACATGCAAAGGAAGAAGCGATGAACCAGACCACCTCGTTCGAGCACGCGCGCCTCACGCAGGGCGGCGCCATCGAGATCGACAACCTGCGCATCCGCCTCGGCGAAGGATCCCAGGCGTTCGACGCCGTGCAGGACGTCTCGCTGTCCATCGCGCCCGGCGAATTCGTCTGCGTGCTGGGGCCATCGGGCTGCGGCAAGTCCACGTTGCTGGGTGCCCTCGCCGGCCACTGGACGCCGAGCCGCGGCAGCATCCACGTCGACGGCGCCGCCGTTGCCGGCCCCCATCCGGACCGCGGCCTCGTCTTCCAGCAGCACACGCTGTTCCCGTGGAAGAAAGTGCTGGACAACGTCGCGTTCGGTCTCAAGATGCAGGGTGTCCCCCGGCACGAACGGCGCGAACGGGCGCGCGCGCTGCTGGGCCTCGTGGGACTTGCGGGGTTCGAGGACCGCTATCCGGTCCAGCTGTCCGGCGGGATGCAGCAGCGCGTGGAGATCGCGCGCGTCCTCATCAACCATCCGCGCGTGATGCTGATGGACGAACCGTTCGGCGCCCTCGACGCGCAAACGCGCCTGAAAATGCAGGAGCTGCTGCTGGACGTGTGGACGCGCGTGAACACGACGATCGTCTTCATCACGCACGACATCGACGAGGCGCTGTTCCTCGCCGACCGCATCCTCGTGATGAGCCCCCGCCCGGGCCGCATCATCGACGAGATCCGCCTGGATTTCGCGCGTCCGCGCCACCCGGACCTCATGACCTCGAACCACTTCACGCGCCTGAAGCGGCACTGCCTGGAGCTGCTGCATCCGCAGGCCAGCATCACGCCGCTGGCGCGCCTGAGCCCACTGGGCCCTCCCTGAAACCTGCCATGCAAGGACATACCGTGACGACCGATCTTTACGACGACCCCGACCTCGCCGAACTGGCAGAGCGTCTCCACGACGATGATGCGACCGTGCGCCGCATCGCCGTCCTCGCCCTGGCCGACCTGGACGGCGATGACCACGTGCCGCTGCTGCTGGCCGCGCTCGACGACGATGCCGCGACCGTACGCGCGGCAGCCGCCCAGGCGCTCGAAGCGTTCGAATCGCCGGCCATCGTGCGCGGCCTCGCGCGCCTGCTGGCGGACGACGATGCCGGCGTGCGCGCCGCCGCCGCGCGCAGCCTCTCCGAACTCAAGCTGCCCGAATCGGCGCGGGAGCTGCTGCCGTTCGTCGCGACCGGCGACGCCTTCGTGCGCGCGGCCGCGCTGCGCGGCGTGCGCGAACTGCGCGTGCCGGACAGTTTCGCGCCCGCGCTGGCGGCGCTCGGCGATGCCGACCCGCTCGTGCGGCGCGAAGCCGTCGCCGTGCTGGGCTACCTGAAACGCCTCGATGCCGTCGACGCGTTGACACAACTGGCCGTCCATGACGCCGAGCCCGAGGTGCGGCGTGCCGCGGCCGGTGCACTGGGCTTCGCGGACGGGGTGCCGGCCGTGCTGGCCGCGCTGCTGGCCGCGTTGTCCGACCCCGCCTGGCAGGTGCGCGAGGAAGCCGCGACGACGCTCGGCAAGCTGCGCCTCGCCGACGCAGCGCCCGCGTTGATCGCTGCGCTGGACGACGCCTACTGGCAGGTGCGCCTGCGCGCCGCGCGCAGCCTGGGCCGCCTGCGCAGCCGGGATGCGCTGCCCGGCCTGACGGCGGCGCTCACGCACGCGATCAGCAACCTCAGAAAGGAAGCGGCGCTGGCGCTGGGCGAGATCGGATCTGCCGCCGCCCTGCCCGCGCTGCGTGCGGCGGAAAGCGATGCCGACCCGGAGGTGCGCAAGTCCGTGCGCCTCGCGATCCAGCAGATCGGGGCGGCAGCATGACGGCGCTGCCGGAAGCCATCGAGAACCACGCGGTGTAGGGCGTGCTGGCGCTGCGCTGGCCGGACGGCCGCGAGGCGCGCGTTACGCATGCGCGGCTGCGCGCGGTGTGTCCGTGCTCGGCATGTCGCGCGTTGCGCCGGAACGTGGGCGAAGTCGCCGTCGACGCGACGGTGCGCCTGGCCGACATCGAGCCGGTGGGTGCGTATGGGCTGAACCTCACGTTCAGCGATGGGCATCGGCGGGGGATCTATCCGTTCGAGATGCTGGCGACGTTCGACTGAATGTAGGGTGGACGGGTCTCCCGTCCACGCGTTCAGCTGGCGCGTGCGTGTCGCGGCACGGATCAACGTCCGTTGAACGCGTGGACGGCGGAGCCGTCCACCCTACGTCAAACAGCGATTTCGGTTGCCCGCGAACGTCAGAACGCGATTTCCGTCTCCAGTTCCTGCCCCAGATGCAATTCGCTGCCCGCACCGGCCGTCACGATGCAGTTCATGCCCAGGCACACGGCGCCTTCCATGCGCGGACTGGCGCGGTAGGTCTGCAGGATGTCGAGCGGATCCGGCCCCGGGATGCCCGTCGCCTGGTCGACAGACGGGATCGGGCAGCGCGCACACGGCTTCACGGGACGGATCTCGACGCCGTCGATCGTCAGCGCGGCAAGAAAATCCTCTTCGCAGGCATCGATGCCGTCGACGACGAGATTCGGGCGGAAGCGATCCATCGGCAGCGCGTGGCGGCCCGCGGCGACGAGACGCGCGTTGAGGTCGTCGAGCGACGCCTGGCCGATCAGCAGCAGCGGATAGCCGTCGGAAAAGCGCGTCTGCGCCGGCACGCCGTTCGTCCACTTGGTGCTCGTCGGGCGCACGGCATCGCGGGGAAAGCGCACGAGGCGGCACGGCGTGCCCAGCGCGGCCGAGAACCAGTTCGCGGCGGCGTCCCCGCAGTCGGCGGCGTCGACGGTGTCGTCCCAGATCTTGACGGTGCGCTCGGTAGCTGCATCCGTCCACGCCAGCGGCAGCACGAGTTCGTCCATGCCGGGCGCATGGACGCGCAGCTGGTCGCCGTCGGGCAGCGGCCGGATCAGCGCCATGCGCGGGTGCTCGCGCTGCGTGAGGAACTGGCCGTCTTCCGTCACGAGCATCCATTCGCGGTCGTGCACGCCCAGCGCGGCCAGGCCGGATTCGAGCACGGTGGCGGAGCGGACGGCGATGCCGGCGCAGGACTTGATCGGGTACAGCAGCAGATGGGTCAGGGTGGCCATGGATCGCTTCGGCAAAACGGGTTGGATGGACGCCGACAGTATCGCATCAAACGGCGTCCGTGCCCACGGGGCGGGAAAACCGGCTAGCCAGGAAATCGATCAGCAGCCGCAGCTTCTTCGACATGTGGCGCTTGCTCAGGTACAGGGCGTGGATGTCCAGTGCGCCGCTGGCGAAGCCGGCCAGCACGGGCACGAGGTCGCCGGCCGCGATCGATGGCTCGAGCGCGAAGGCCGGGCCGAACACGATGCCCAGCCCCTGGCGCGCGGACTGGCAGGCCAGCGCCACCGAATTCGAGCGCAACGGACCGTCGACGCGGACCGTCACCTGGCTGCCGTCCACCTCGTACCACCATTCGCCCGGCGTCGTCACGCCGTTCAGGTACAGGCAGCGATGGGCCGCAAGGTCGGACGGGTGCGCCGGTGTGCCGTGGCGCGCCAGGTACGCGGGCGCCGCGCACGTGAGCATGCGGCTGGCGCCGAGCCGGCGCGCGACGAGCGACGAATCCGGCAGACGGCCGATGCGCAGCGCCAGGTCGAACCCCTCGCCGGCGAGGTCGGCGAAACGGTCCGTCAGCTCGATGTCGAGCACGATCTCCGGGTAGCGTTCGAGGAAGTCCGCGAGCACGGGCGCCAGATACTGCTCGCCGAACGCGACGGGGGCCGTCAGGCGCAGCGGGCCGCGCGGTACCGACTGCAGCTGCATTGCCTCGCGGTTCGCGTCCTCGATGTCGGCGAGGATCTGCACGCAGCGCCGGTAGTAGTTCTCGCCCGCCTCCGTCAGCGTGAGCTTGCGCGTCGTGAGCGTCAACAGGGCCACGCCAAGGCTCTGCTCCAGGCCGCGCAGGTGCTTGCTCACCATCGCGTGCGACAGCCCGAAGTGACGCGCCGCCGCGGCGAGGCTGCCACCATCGACGCTCCTGACGAATACGGCCATGCTGGTCACCCGGTCCATGCGATCTCCTACCAAAAGTTGTAAATGATGCGACTGATTACGGGATTATGCTCCGGATCGAACGAAGCTACAGTGCCGCATCCATCGACACGGGAGCGGCAATGAACATCAAGACCAATGACATCGAACTGAACGTGGACCGCTGCGGCAGCGGCGACACCACCCTGCTCTACCTGCACTACTGGGGCGGCTCGGCGCGCACGTGGCGGCCCGTGACCGCCGCCCTGCCGGACGACTACGCGCACGTGGCCGTGGACCTGCGCGGCTGGGGCGATTCCGCCAGGCCGGACGCCGGCTACGGCCTGGCCGACATGGCGGCCGACGTCCACGGCGTGATCGAGGCGCTGGGCCTGGAACGCTACGTCCTCGTCGGCCATTCGATGGGCGGCAAGCTCGCGCAATACGTCGCGGCGGACCGCCCGGCCGGCCTGCTGGGCCTCGTCCTCGTGGCACCCGCCCCGCCGCAGCCGCTGGCACTCGCTGCCGCGCAGCGCGACGCGATGGTGCACGCGTACGACGATGCGGCCTCGGTCCACGCGACGCTCGACCACGTGCTGACGGCGGGCCCGCTGCCGCCCGCGCTGCGCAGCCAGGTCGTCGCCGACAGCCTGCGCGGCGCACCGGCGGCGAAACAGGCGTGGCCGCACGGGGCGATGGCGGAAGACATCACGGCGCGGGCGCGCCGGATCGACGTGCCGGTGACGGTCGTGTCGGGCGAGCTGGATCGGGTCGATCCGCCGGCGGCGCTCCTCACGCACCTGCTGCCGTTCATCCCGCACGCCGTGCTGGAAACCGTCGCCGGACGTGGCCATCTGCTGCCGCTGGAGGCGCCGCAGGCCGTCGCGCATGCGATCCGGCGCTTCGTGGACGACCTGACGCGACGTTTGCAAAGCCGATAAAACCCGCGTACACTCCGTCCCGTCGCTCCGGCCATCGGGGCGGCACCAATGCTAGGGGTCCTGCACCGTCATCGACGGCGTGGGTGAGAAATACCCTCCGAACCTGATCTGGATAATGCCAGCGAAGGGAAGCTACAGAGTCGACGCGCACATTCGCTGCCGTAATCTCCGCACCTCCTTCACGCTGGATCGCCGATCTTCAGTGACCAACAAGGAGTGCACTTGAACGCCGATCCGAAATTCCTCTCCGCCAGCGCCACCGTCGACGCCGCCGCCGTCGCGCCGCTGCCCAATTCCCGCAAGGTCTACGTGACGGGCAGCCGCCCGGACATCCGCGTGCCGATGCGCGAGATCACCCAGTCCGACACGCCCGCGTCGTTCGGGGCCGAACCGAATCCGCCCGTGTGGGTCTACGACACCTCGGGCCCGTACACCGATCCCGACGCCGCCATCGACATCCGCTCCGGCCTGGCCCCGCTGCGCGCCGACTGGATCCGCGAGCGCGGCGACACGGAAGAACTGGCCGGCCCGACGTCGCACTACGGCGTCGAACGCCTGAACGATCCGAAGCTGGCCGAGCTGCGTTTCAACCTGCAGCGCAAGCCGCGCCGGGCACTCCCCGGCCGCAACGTCACGCAGATGCACTACGCGCGCCAGGGGATCATCACGCCCGAGATGGAATACGTCGCCATCCGCGAAAACCTGCGCCGCCAGGACTACCTCGCCGCGCTGGAAGCCGCTGGCCCCACGGGCAAGCGCATGGCGCAGATGATCGGCCGCCAGCATCCGGGCCAGTCGTTCGGCGCCGCGATCCCCCGTGAGATCACGCCGGAATTCGTGCGCGACGAGATCGCGCGCGGCCGCGCCATCCTGCCGAACAACATCAACCACCCGGAATCGGAGCCGATGATCATCGGCCGCAACTTCCTCGTGAAGATCAACGCGAACATCGGCAACTCGGCCGTGACGTCGTCGATCGGCGAGGAAGTCGAGAAGATGACGTGGGCCACACGCTGGGGCGGCGACACCGTGATGGACCTCTCCACCGGCAAGCATATCCACGAGACGCGCGAATGGATCATCCGGAACAGCCCCGTCCCCATCGGCACGGTCCCGCTGTACCAGGCACTGGAAAAGGTGAACGGCAAGGCCGAGGACCTGACGTGGGAAATCTACCGCGACACGCTGATCGAACAGGCGGAGCAAGGCGTCGACTACTTCACCGTGCACGCCGGCGTGCGTCTTGCCTATGTGCCGATGACGGCGAACCGCCTCACGGGCATCGTGTCGCGCGGCGGCTCGATCATGGCCAAGTGGTGCCTCGCCCACCACAAGGAGTCGTTCCTGTACACGCACTTCGAAGAGATCTGCGAGATCATGAAGGCGTACGACGTCGCGTTCAGCCTGGGCGACGGCCTGCGTCCCGGCTCGATCTACGATGCCAACGACGAAGCCCAGCTGTCCGAACTGAAGACGCTCGGCGAGCTGACGCAGATCGCGTGGAAGCACGACGTGCAGGTGATGATCGAAGGGCCGGGCCACGTGCCGCTGCAGCTCATCAAGGAAAACATGGACCTGCAACTGGAGCAGTGCCACGAGGCGCCGTTCTACACGCTGGGCCCCCTGACCACCGACATCGCGCCGGGCTACGACCACATCACGTCCGGCATCGGCGCCGCCAACATCGGCTGGTACGGCACGGCGATGCTGTGCTACGTGACGCCGAAGGAGCACCTCGGCCTGCCCGACAAGGACGACGTCAAGGACGGCATCATCACGTACAAGATCGCGGCGCATGCGGCCGACCTCGCGAAGGGGCATCCGGGCGCGCAGATCCGCGACAACGCGCTGTCGAAGGCGCGCTTCGAATTCCGCTGGGAAGACCAGTTCAACCTCGGCCTCGATCCGGACAAGGCGCGCTCGTTCCACGACGAGACGCTGCCGAAGGATTCCGCCAAGGTGGCGCACTTCTGTTCGATGTGCGGTCCTCACTTCTGCTCGATGAAGATCACGCAGGAAGTGCGCGACTACGCGGCCGGCCAGGGCATCGCCGCGAACGCCGCGCTGGAACAGGGCATGCAGGTGAAGGCCGTCGAGTTCATGAAGCGCGGCGCCGAGCTGTATCACAAGGAGTGACGCCGTGCTGGACATCGAATTGAACGGTGCCGCGCACCAGCTGCCCGCCGAGTCCAGCCTGCACGACCTCGTCGAGGCGCTGGGCCTCGCGGGACAGAAGCTCGCGCTGGCCGTGAATCGCCAGGTCGTGCCGCGCGAGCGCTGGCGCGACACGCGCCTGCAGGCGCGCGACCGCGTGGACGTGGTGCGCGCGATCGGCGGCGGTTGATCCTCGAACGATAGGAACTACGACATGACGAATGCAATCCCTGCGGACCGGCCGCTGACCATCGCCGGCAAGGAATACAACTCGCGCCTGCTGGTGGGCAGCGGCAAATACCGCGACCTGGAACAGACGCGCGCGGCGACCGAGGCATCCGGCGCCGACATCATCACGGTGGCGATCCGCCGCGTGAACATCGGCCAGCACGCGAACGAACCGAATTTGCTCGACGTGGTGCCGCCGTCGCGCTGGACGATCCTCCCGAACACGGCCGGCTGCTACAACGCGAAGGACGCCGTGTACACGCTGCAGCTGGCGCGTGAGCTGCTGAACGGCCACAAGCTCGTCAAGCTGGAAGTGCTGGGCGACGAGAAGACGCTGTTTCCGAACATGCCGGAGACCCTGGTCGCCGCGCGCGAGCTGGTGCGCGACGGCTTCGACGTGATGGTGTACTGCAGCGACGACCCGATCCAGGCGCGCATGCTGGAAGACATCGGCTGCGCGGCGATCATGCCGCTCGCGTCGCTGATCGGTTCCGGCATGGGCATCCTGAATCCGTGGAACCTGTCGCTGATCATCGAGCAGTCCCACGTTCCCGTGATCGTGGACGCGGGCGTCGGCACGGCGTCGGATGCCGCGATCGCGATGGAACTGGGCTGCGACGGCGTGCTGATGAACAGCGCCATCGCCGGCGCCAAGGACCCCGTCCGGATGGCCGGTGCGATGCGCCTTGCCGTCGAGGCGGGCCGCGAAGCGTATCTCGCGGGCCGCATGCCGCGCAAGTTCGCAGCGTCGCCGTCGTCGCCGATGGCGGGCCGCATCTGATGGAGACACCATTGCGGCCCTGCGTGCTCGTGTGCGCCGGTCTCGATCCGTCGGGCGGTGCCGGCATCCAGGCCGACATCGAAGCGGTGTCCGCGCAGGGCGCGCACGCGCTGCCGCTCGTGACGGCGCTGACGGTCCAGGACAACAACACGGTGCACGAGGTCGTGGCCGTGGACGCGGGCCTGCTGCTGCGCCAGGCCGCGCTGCTGGCCGATTCGATGCCGATCGGCGCGGTGAAGATCGGCATTCCCGGCAACCGCGACAACGCGGAAGCCATCGCCGGCATCGTGCGGATGCTGCGCGCGCAGCGGCCGGATCTGCCGGTCGTGCTCGACCCCGTGCTGGCCAGCGGCCGCGGCGACAACCTGTCGCGCGGCGATGCGCTGGCCGCGCTGGCGCCCCTGCTGGACGTGGCCACGCTCGTCGTGCCGAACCTGCCGGAAGCGGCGGCGCTGCGCATCGCGACGACGGGCGAGGACCTGCCCTGCCCCCATGTGCTGGTCACGGGCGGCCATGCCGACGGCCCGGACGTCGTCAACCGCTGGCTCAGCGCCGAAGGCAGGCGCGAATGGCGCTGGCCGCGGCTGCGCGGCGAATTCCACGGCAGCGGCTGCACGCTGGCCTCCAGCATCGCGGCCCGGCTGGCGCTGGGCGACTCGATGGCGCAGGCGCTCGAACTGGGCCAGCGCTACTGCGACCGCACGCTCGCGCACGCGTACGCGATCGCACCCGGCCAGCGCATCCCGCGCCGCATCCACCCATGAGGAGCAAAGACATGCGAGGTTTGTACCTGGTGACCCCGAACTGGGACAACACCGACCGGTTGCTGGACGTGACGGAGCAGGCGCTGCGCGCCGGCGCCGCCGTCGTCCAGTACCGCCACAAGGACGCGGGCCCCGAACTGCGCCGCGAACAGGCGTCCGCCCTGCTCGGCCTGTGCCGGCGCCACGGCCGGCCCCTGCTGATCAACGACCACGTGCTGCTGTGCACGGAGATCGACGCCGACGGCGTGCACGTGGGCGGGCTCGATGCGCCGGTGGCGGCCGTGCGCGCGACGCTGGGACCGGACAAGATCGTCGGCGCCTCGTGCTACGGCGACCTGGACCTGGCGCGCCGCGCGCAGGGCGAGGGCGCGAGCTATGCCGCGTTCGGCGGCTTCTATCCGTCGCTCGTCAAAAAGTATGCGGTGACGACGTCTCCGGACATCGTGCTGCAGGCGAAGGCCAGCCTGTGCGTGCCCGTCGTCGTGATCGGCGGGATGACGGCGACGAACGCGCGGCCCCTCGTCTCGCGCGGGGCGGACATGGTGGCCGCGATCAGCAGCGTGGTGCAGGCGCCGGATCCGTTCTCGGCGGCGCGTGAATTCGTCGGGCTGTTTTAAGCGCCGGCGGTTGCGGTGGGGTTTGGTGGGCACGGGGTGCCCACCCTACGGCATCACCGACGTAACATGTGTTGGCGTTCACGTTACGGGTAGGGTGGGCTCCCCGAGCCCACCATGCGTATGCGTTACGCCTTGGCCAATTTGAACTGCGCCAGCTCGCCGGTCAGATAACCGACCGCCGCCCCGAACTTGTCCTTGTAATTGGCCTTGATGAGCGGATCGAGCGTCCCCTTGACGTTGGCGTGGATGCCGCCCCAGTCCCCGGGATGCTGGAAGTTGCTCATGATGTAGGTCCAGCCGTTGACGTCATCGACGGCATGCAGCCCCGTCGACTCGCCGCCGGCCGGCACGGACAGGAGGCGCGACAGCTGCTTCGTGTCGACGTTGTACGCCCACAGGAAGTTGTTCACGTGCTGGCTGCTGTCCTCGCCGATGAACAAGGTGCGCATCTTTTCCGAGAACTTCAGGTTGTCCGGATTCGCTACCTTGTCCGGGTTCGCCGTGTTGCCGAGCGCATCGGCGGCGGTGTCCTCGCCCACCAGCAGGGCTTTCGTGTCGGCCGGCATCCATTCGCTGTTGATCGCATTGCCGGCCGTGTCCTTCTGGCCGCCCTTCAGGTTCAGCATCATGACGGCCCCCGCCACGAGGGCCTTCGGGATCGAGATGCCGTTGCCCGGCACGTTCAGCGCGTTACCGGCCACCATCGAGGCCTGGCAGTTCTGCAGGGCCGAGTAGGCGATCTTGTCCTTGATGTTGACGGTCGTGCCTTCCATCTTCGTGAAGCCCATCGACGCGCCGACGAGGGCGGCGTAGCGGTGCGTCTCCAGGAACGCGGCCGCCTTCTCCATGCCGGCGTTCAGCTTGATCCACTCGATGCGGCCGTTGGCGGCGACCTTCGTGTACGTCGCGTCGGCCGGATCCGTCGTCCTGACGTCCATGATGTCGGCCGGTTTCAGCGACGCGGCCAGCGAGCGGATCTCGGCGCTCGTGGCGGCGCCCAGCTTGATCCACGTGAGCGGCGCGGCGGCGGCCGCCGGGTCCAGCGAGAAACCGGTGCCGACCTTGGCCACGTACAGCGTGCCCGCCGACAGATCCTTTTCCTTGTCGGCCACGAACACGAAGTAGCCGCTGTTGGTGGCGTCGTCGCCCATGATCACGGTGCGATTGTCCGGCATTACCTGCACGAGTTCGTGCGAGATGCGGCCCAGGCAGTAGTGCTTCTTGATCGACGCGGTGCCGTCCGGGTTGACCGTCACTTCCGGCAGGTGGCCGTAGTTGTACGGGTTCGCCTTCGTCTCGTCGCCGTACAGGTTCTTGCTGAAGGCCTTGAATTGCGCGTCGGTGGCGGCGAGGTAGGCGTTCGGCTCGTATTCTTCGCTCGACAGATGCGTACCCCACGGCGACAGGCTGGCGCCGCACGTGATCCACAGGCCGTTCACGCTGGAGGTGTCGACGTTGTGGTACTTCACGAGGGTCAGCTTGCCGGTGGTCTTGTCCTGGTCGAGCGTCAGCACGGCGATCGGCGACGGCAGCCTGCCGTACATGTCCGTCTTGCCGTCCTGGGCCCACGTCGTGTACTCGAACTGCACGACGGCGAACACGGTATTGCCCTTCACGCCGGCCACGTTCGCGTTCGGCACGGTCAGCAGCGACGTGCCGTCCGGCGAATCGGAGAAGAACTGGCGTTCCTTGCCGGCGACCGTCGTGTCGACGATCGGCTTGTTGTTGATGTCGTAGTAGCCGCCGGCGAGGATGGTACCGCCGCTGCCGTTCGGGACCAGGTCGCCCGTGATGAAGAACGGTTGATACGACAGCTTGAAATCGAGCTTGCTGCTGTCGCTGAAGTTGACGGTCATCGTCGAGCCGACCGACGTCGTCGCCATCGCGGCAGCGGCGGCCAGCGTGGGCGCCGTCATCGACCCGAACGAGACGCTCGCGAGGGTCACGGCCGGCGTGGCCGCGGTGCTCGTCGGGGTGTCGTTGCCGCCGCCGCAGCCGGCCAGCAGGGCAGCGACGCCGCCGGCGCCCAGGGGCAGCATCGGCGTGGCGCCCATCATGCGAAGCAGGCGGCGGCGGGACAGGTCGGTGTTCTGGTTCATGCGTCAACTCTCCAGGGTTCTCAAAGGGATGCCCGGAGATTAGTTGACGAGTATTTCACCTTCATTACAAAAGTTTAATGTTCAGGTTGAGCTCAGGGTGTAGCGGCGTACGCAAAGAAAAAGCCCCGGCACCTTGCGGTGTCCGGGGCTCGTCGCCTCGTCGGCCTGGATCACACGTTGAACAGGAAGTTCAGCACATCCCCATCCTTGACGATGTATTCCTTGCCTTCCGCGCGCATCTTGCCCGCTTCCTTGGCGCCCGCCTCGCCCTTGTACGCGATGAAGTCGTCGAAGGAGATGGTCTGCGCACGGATGAAGCCGCGTTCAAAGTCCGTGTGGATGACGCCGGCCGCCTGCGGGGCGGTGGCGCCGATGGGGACGGTCCAGGCGCGCACTTCCTTCACGCCTGCCGTGAAATAGGTCTGCAGGCCCAGCAGCTTGAACGCGGCACGGATCAGGCGGTCGAGGCCCGGCTCTTCCATGCCCAGGTCGGCCAGGAATTCCTTCTTGTCGGCGTCGTCCAGGTTGGCGATTTCCGATTCGATGGCGGCGGAGATCGCGACGATCGGCGCGTTCTGCTTGTTCGCGAATTCCGTCAGCTGGTCCAGCAGCGGGTTGTCCTTGAAGCCGCTTTCCGACACGTTGGCGACGAACATCGCCGGCTTCGACGTGATCAGGCACAGCGGCTTGATCAGCTCCATCTGGTCGGCGTCCAGGCCCAGCGTGCGCACGGGCTGGCCTTCGTTCAGGTGCGGCAGCAGCTTTTCGATGATCGCGACCAGCTTGATCGCATCCTTGTCGCCGGCGCGCGCCTTCTTCTGCTCGCGGTGCAGGACTTTCTCGGCGGTGCCCATGTCGGCCAGCGCCAGTTCGGTCTGGATGACTTCGATGTCGTCGATCGGGCTCACCTTGCCCGCCACGTGGACGACGTTGTCGTCTTCGAAACAGCGCACGACGTTGACGATGGCGTCCGTCTCGCGGATGTGCGACAGGAACTGGTTGCCCAGGCCCTCGCCCTTCGACGCGCCGGCCACGAGACCCGCGATGTCGACGAACTCGACGATGGCCTTGACGACGCGCTCCGGCTTGACGATGGCGGCCAGCTGGTCGATGCGCGGATCCGGCACCTCGACGACGCCGACGTTCGGCTCGATGGTGCAGAACGGATAGTTTTCAGCCGGGATGCCGGCCTTGGTCAGGGCGTTGAACAGGGTGGACTTGCCGACGTTGGGCAGGCCGACGATGCCGCATTTGAGACTCATGGGAAGCTTTCAGGGTCGAATTACGAAACCTCGTATTGTACCTCCGCTTGCCTGCAAAGACCGCAAACTGGCCGGTATTCCGGGCTTTTCGTGCCGATCCGCCCCGTTCGCGTCGCTTAAAGCGGACGAATCGCCGCGCTGTCCGGCTTCGCGACGAACGCGGCGAACGCGTCGCGCAGGCGCTCGCCCTCGTCCATCGCCTGGCGCCAGGCGCGGATGCGGGCGTCATGGTCGAGGCCGTAGAACTTGAAGTCGCTGCGGTCGATAAGTTTCCCACGTGGCATTTTCGCGAGAAATTCCCGGCTCGGCGCAACGATCAGCACGTTGTCGAGCCAGCCACGATTCGGTCCGCGCGCCGCGCGCCGCCAGGGCAGCGCCTTGTCCAGCCAGCCCGGCACGATGTGCTCGGAGAAATGGGGATATAGCACGATGTCGCCCGGCGCCTGCTCGGCCACGCGTGCATACGGCAAAGCAAGGTTGTAGTCGATGATGCCGCCGTCCCAGTAATGGCCGGGCGGCGCGCCGGCGATGTCGCGCACGGGCTTCATCAGCATGGGCAATGTGCCGGACGCGAGCAGGCCCGCCGTCAGGTTGTCCGGCGTGAGCGCGGAGAAATGCGTGGCGAAGCCGTCGAAGCGGTCGCGCAGCCAGGGCGCGTGCGCGCGGCGGTCGCCGAGCACGACACGGTCCATCAGGTGCGCCAGCTTGTCGCGCGAAAACAGGTTGTGCAGCGCGGCCGCTGCGAAGCCGCGCATCTCCGCGTGACGGTGGCCCGGCGCCGCGAGGGCACGCTTGCCGCGCACGGTCAGCACGTGCAGGCGGTAGTGCGGGTGGTTGACGATGTCGTCCTCGTGGCCGCGCACGAACTCATCGAGCAGGCCCTGCACGACGGCATCGATCTGGTCCTGGCTCGGCTTCGTGCTCGTGTAGCGCTGGCCGCTGTACAGCTCGCCCAACCGGGCGAACGCTTGCACCGGATCGCGCTGGCACGCGGCCGCCATGCGCCAGGCGCCGATCGATGCGCCGATCAGGATGCGCTCGCGCGGCGCGCGCGGGAACCAGTCGCCGAACACCCACTGGTCGAGGGCACGGAACACGAGGCCCTTCGGCCCGCCCGCCGCCGCGGGCACGACGGCGACGTCGGCCGCCTGCACACCGTGCGTGCGGATGCGGGCCAGCGCCAGCGGCCCCGCGTGAAAAGTCAGTGCGCTCATCCCGGAATTATCGCAGGAAGAGCACGATTGCGTAGGCTCAAGGGTCGGCGGGTGGCCCTCCGTAACATGGTCCGGTCGTCCTTCCGGTCCCACTCCCTGGAGCCCGCATGATCAGTAGATATTGCGCCCTGCTATTTTGGATGATGGTCGCGCTGTCGATGGCCGGCGCTCCCGCGTGCGCCGGCACCGGCACCGATCCGGCCGTCATCGTCGAGCGCCATGTCCACCATTATCTCGTCGAGCCCGACGGCACCTACCTGCTCACGGTGGACGACGACCGCACGCTCACCGGGCCGCGCGCCGCGCACGATCACGGCCGGTTCCTGATCCGCTCCGGCACGACGCTGGACGAGGTCGTCTCGGTGGACGCCCATGTCCAGAAGCCCGACGGACGACGGGTGCCCGTGCCGCCGGGCGGCATCCGCGATCGGGAGATCGTGTTTCCCGCTGCGACGGTCGGTGACCGGCTGCTCGTGCACTACGTTGTGCGGCGACGCACGCCACCATTGCCAGGCCAGTTCGACGCCGTCGTGACCTTGCCGCCGTACGTGCACCGCAACACCACGGTGATCGTCGACATGCCGCCCACGATGCCCCTGCATGCGGACGCCGTCGGCTTCGTGCCCGTCGCTGGCGACAGTCCGCCGGGACGGCGGCGCTACCAGTGGCGCTATGTGAACGGACCGGACGAGCGCCCGGAAGCCGACGCGGTCAGTGTCCTCGACTACGGCCGGCGCCTCGTCGTCTCGACGTTGCCCGACTACCCCGCTTGCGCGGCCGCCACGCACGCTGCGATCGCGGGGCGCGCCCACGCCGCGCCGGCCGACGCGGCCCTGGCGCACGGGGTGACCGCCGGCCTGCCGGACGCGCGCGCCCGCGTGCTGGCGCTGGCCGAGTGGGTCCGGAACCACGTCCGCGACGGCGACGGCAACGACCGCACGGCGCGGCTGGGCGCGCTGCTGGCCGCGGCCGGCATCGCCAGCACGCCGGCCCTCGTCAACGGCGACAACGCCTATCGACTGCCGGGCGTACCGGCGCTGAGCGTGCTCGACCGCACGATCGTGTACGTGCCGGATCTCGACCTGTTCCTCGACCCGGCAGCGGCATCCGTCAAGACCGGCAATCTTCCGCCCGCGCTGCTGGGCAAGCCCGTGCTGTTGCTGAAGAGCGCCACGTTTGCGATGACGCCCGTGCTGCAGCCGCAGCAGATCCGCACGGTGGCGGCGGTCGACGTCGGCCGCGGCACGTTCAGCGTGGCGCGGACCATCTCGGGCGCACCGGCCGATGGCGATGACCGCGCCCGCACGATGCTGACCGGTGCCGCCGACGACATCGGCGGCCTGCGGACGAACGGCGCGCTGGCGACGACCTGGCACGCGTGGAGTGCCGTGGATGCCGCCGTCGCCCGCCTGCTGCGGGAACGCGAACGCCGCATGGACTTCGTGTGCGCAGCCGTCGACGTGGAGGACGAGACCCGCGTGCGCCTGCCTCGCGGCGCGCATGTCGGGGCGCTGCCCGGGCCGGCCAGCGTGATCTCCGGCGGCATCTTTTATCGCGCGACCTATACGCGCGAGAACGATGCGCTGCTGGTCAGGCGCCGCCTGACGTTCCGCCACGGCCGTGCGACGTGCACACCGCAGGACGCGCTCGCCATGCGCCCCGCGCTGGAGCGCATCCGGCGCGACCTGGACCGCCGGGTGACCGTCGCAGGAAGCGCATCAGGAGGCCGCATCGCGGCCAAAGGCGTCCCGCCACCCGCCCGCCTGCAACCTGGCCACGGCCTCGTCCGTGAGTTCGAAACGCAGGTCGACACGGTCGCGGCCCGAGCGGTAGCCGCCGGGCCAGCGGGCGATCTCGACGAAGCCGCAGCGCAGGAAAAAGCCGGCCGTGTGCGGATGCGTGTCGACCGTCACGTAGCGGGGTCGCAGCTTGCGACCGGCCATGTGCAGCAGGCGGTAGGCCAGCAGCGCGCGGCCGATGCCGGTGCCGTGGCGGTCGGCCCGCACGAGGCCGAACACGAGGGTGCCGAGGTTGTAGAACTCGGACAATTCGTAGCCGCCGAACGCGACGATCTCGCCGGCGTCGACGGCGACGAACAAGGGCCCGTCCGGGTCGTCCAGCGCGGAACGCAGCCATGATTCTTCCGACGCGGGGAAATGCGCCGGCACGTTCGAGCGGAAGGCCGCCAGCACGGCCTTGCGGTCGGCTGGGCGATAACGTCGGATCTGCAATGTCATGTCGGATGGGGTTGATGGGGTCGCACCGCTATCTTCGCTCAATGCGGCGACCGCTGCCGCGCACGGGTTGCGCCTTTCCCATCGACTGCACACGCGTGAAAATAAATCCGAAATACTTAGGTGATTCCGCACAACCCCTGTATATTTCATCGGGCACTACATCAAGTCGTCGTTATTGTTGGTTTCTTTCCCGTCTCGCCCGTCCGGGCATTCCTGTCTGATACCCCTCGGTTACATCTCTTGGTCGCATGTGCGCATCGGGCATTTGCTCTCAACATCTAAGGAGGTATCTACATGGCTACTCAAACCGGCACCGTGAAATGGTTCAACGATTCCAAGGGCTTCGGCTTCATCGCGCCTGACGCAGGCGGCGACGATCTGTTCGCGCACTTCAAGGACATTCAATCGGAAGGCTTCAAGAGCCTGGCCGAGAATCAGCGCGTCTCGTTCGAGCGCGCCGCCAGCCCGAAGGGCGAGAAGGCGAGCAACATCCGCGCGATCTGAGTATCGCGCGCAGGGCCGCACCACGCAGATAGCATGGGCGTCCCGCATCAAACAAGGCCCGCTTCGGCGGGCTTTTTTGCGTCCACGCGCACGCGACAGTTCGCTCGCTTGTACGCCATGGCAATGGCCGTTACATTAGTGCCATGCAACCCGAGGAAACCATTACCGTCGAGGACGCCGTTCAGGTGCTGGCCATGGTCGGCGACCTGTCCATGGGCCTGCCACCGGATCACTCGATCCGCACGGCCGGCCTCGCCGCACGCCTGGCGGAGGAAAACGGCGACGGTGCCGACGCATGCACGAGCACGCGACTCGTCGCCCTGCTGCGCTGGTCGGGCAGCACGGCGACGGCGGCCGGGTTCGCGCACCTGCTGGGCGACGACGTGCTCGGCCGGCATGCGATGGTCACGCGTACGTTGTCCGGCCACAGCGGCCTCACGTTCGCCAACGTGCTGCCGCTCGCGCAGATGCAGTGTGAGGTGGCGGGCGACATCGCCGTGCTGCTCGGGTTGCCGGGGGACGTCGAGAACAGCCTGCGCCACCTGTTCGGCAACCACCACCGCGGCGACATGCAGGACCTGCTGTTCGCCCCGAACATCCCGCGCGCCGTGTTCTACGTCCGCCTCGCCGGCGACCTGGAAGTGCTGGCGCCCGCACACGGCACGGACGGTGCGCTGCGCCTCATCGGCGAGCGGGCCGGCGTGAAATATCCGGCCACGCTCGTGGAACGCTTGTCGCCGCATGCGCAGGACTGGCTGGCCATGCTCGATGAACCGTCGTGCGCGGCCGACTATCCGGGGCACGATCGGCGCGTGCCGCTGTCGATCGTGGCCGACGTCATCGAGTTGAAGCTGCCATGGCTCACCGGCTATTCGCGCCGCGTGGCCGCGCTGGCGCGGCGCAGCGCGTCGCTCGCGGGCATGCTGGCGCTGGAAGAAAGCCCGCTCGTGCGGGCCGCGCTGCTGCATGGCATCGGCAAGGTGGCCGTGCCGAACGTCGTGTGGGAGCGCCCGGGCAAGCTCGATGCGACCGATTGGGACCAGGTCCGCAAAGTGCCGTTCTGGACAGCGCGCGCGGGTGCGCAGATCGCCGCCATCCAGAGCGACGCGACGCTCGCATCGTTCATCTACGAACGCCCCGACGGCAGCGGCTATTTCCGCAAGGCGCGGGGAGAAGCGATGGGCATGCAGGAGCGCCTGCTCGGCGCGGCGGCCGCGTTCGTGTCGCTGTGTTCGCCCCGTCCGTGGCGTCCCGCACATGGCACGGCGGCCGCGTCCACGCTGATGACGGCGCAGGCGGCGGCCGGACGCTTCGACCGGCACGCCGTCGAAGCCGTGCTCGCGGCGGCGCGGTCAATGACGCCATCGTCGCCCGTGCGCGACCGGCTGCTGTCCGACCGCGAACTCGAAGTGCTGCGCCACATCAGCCACGGCGAAACGAGCCGCGAGGCGGCGCGTGCCATGCGCATCAGCCCGGCCAGCGTGCGGATGCACGTCGACAATATCTTTCAAAAACTGGAGTCGGGATCACGCCCGGCTGCCACCTTGAAGGCGCTGGCGCGCGGGCTCATCTGATATCCGCCGCCGTGCCGGCACGACGTGGCACGGCCGCCTGCGCTGGCGTGTCAGTGTCCGGATCGGGCAGGCGCTGCGGCAGGATGTGCAGTGCCACTCGCCTGCTCCCACCGTCGTAACACGAGCTCATGACGGCGGGTCTGATCCTCCCACTGCGACAACAAGGCATCCATGCGGCGCCGCTGCACCGCCGCGGCATCGATTTGCTCGCTCGACCGCTTGAGCTGTGCATCGTAGGCCCGCGCCAATCGCTCACCCTGATCGGCGGATTGCCCCGCTGGTGCACGTTGCATCCAGTCCGTGGTGCACCAAATGAACACGATGCTCGTCAGCCAGAAGACGACGGAAAAACCAAACGCTTTCAGGAGAAATCGAAAAATATCCTTGCCCATGCTCAGCTCTCGTCAATCTAGTCCGTGTGCAACTGCATCGTGGCCGCACTCATCTTGCCCTCGCACACCATCGGAATGATGCGCAGGCTCTTGTCGATGGCTTCCTCGATCAGGGTCTGCTCTTCGCGGCGCGGGCGATGCAGCACGAAATCGGCGACGGCCTGCTGCAGGTTCAGCGTGCGCGGATGGCCGATGCCCAGGCGCAGGCGCCAGTAATCCTGTGTGCCGAGCGCGGCCGTGATGTCCTTCAGGCCGTTGTGGCCGCCCGAGGAACCGCCGCGCTTGAGCTTGGCGGCGCCGGGCGGCAGGTCGAGTTCGTCGTGCACGACGAGGATCTCTTCCGGCCCGATCTTGAAGAAACGCGCCAGTCCCCCCACGGACTGGCCGGAGCGGTTCATGAAGGTCAGCGGCTCGAGCAGCCAGACGTCCTTGCCCGAGATCGATGTCTTGGCGACCATGGCATTGAAGCGCGACTCGCGCTGCAGATGGCAGCCGGGCAAAGAGTTCGCGAGGTTGTCGACGAGCCAGAAGCCGGCGTTGTGACGGGTTTGTTCGTATTCCGGGCCGGGGTTACCGAGGCCGACGATCAGGCGGATGTGCATAAGCGGAAGAATCGTGCGTAAAGCTGAATTATCGCGTAAAACGCCGCGTTAATTCTCGCGTAAATCGCGCCCGTGACCCCGGCCGCGCCGCCGACTCGACGACAGCGCGGCCGTACACGCCTTACTTGCCGGCCGCCACGGCTTCCAGGATCACCTTCGCGACGTCTTCCGGACGCGACTGCTGCGGCACATGGCTCGTCGGCAGTTCCGTCGTCTTCGCGCCAATGGCCTTCGCGAAACGGCGCTCCAGGTCGGGCTGGATCATGCGGTCGTTCTTGCTGACGATGTACCAGCTCGGGTGGTTCTTCCACGCGGCGACGGTCGTCTTCTCGCCGAACGCTTTCACGGCGATGGGGCCTTGCGTGGCGGCCATCACGGCGGCGTGCGGTGCCGGCACGTCCTGGGCGAAGTCCTCTTTCAGCACGGCTGGCGACAGGCTGGCGAAGCCGAACTTGTCGACCGTCAGCTTGGTGATGCCGGGCGCGGGCGGCAAGTCCTTGCCGAGGTCGCTAGTGGCCTGGCCGACGTCCGGCGCGAAGGCGGCCACGTAGACGAGGCTGGCCACTTTATCGCCGGCGCCCGCTTCCGTGATCACGGTGCCGCCCCACGAGTGGCCGACGAGCACGACCTTGCCGGGCTGGTTGTCGATTGCGCGCTTCGCGGCGGCCACGTCGTCGGCCAGCGACGTGAGGCTGTTCTGCACGGCCGTGACCTTGATACCCTTGGCCTGCAGCAGCGGGATCACCTTGGCCCAGTCGGAGCCGTCGGCGAACGCGCCGTGGACGATGACGACGGACGGTTGCTCGGCGGTGGCGGCGTGCGCGGCGCCGGCGCCGGCAGTGGCGACGACAGCGGCTGCGGCCAGGGAACGAAGAGTGGTGGAAATCGATGCTTTCATGATGGCTCCTTTACGTGGTTCGTTGTTGGGGTGTCGATGAAAGCCAGTGTAGAGAGATACCCTCCCCCGCGGTATCGGTCGATCGACCGACCCCCGCACCTACCGCCGTACCTATCCGAAGACCGGGCCCGCCTTGCCGGCACGAGCCATCGTCGCTACAGTACCGGGATGCAAACCGACAACACCGTCACCGTCGAAGACGCCGTCCAGGCCCTGGCCCTCGTGGGCGACCTGTCCATGGGCCAGCCGACCGACGGCTCCATCCGCGCGGCGCGCCTGGCCGCGCGCCTCGCGCACGCGGACGGCGCGGGATCGGACGCCTGCTGCCACGCCCGTCTCGTGGCGCTGCTGCGCTGGTCGGGCTGCACGGCGAACGCGTCCGGCTTCGCGACGCTGCTCGGCGACGACGTCGGCGGGCGCGACGCCATGCTCACGCATTCGCTGCCGGCCGGCCACCCGCTCACGGTGACGAGCGTGACGCCGCTGGCGCGCATCCATTGCGAAGTCTCCGGCGACATCGCGCGCCTGCTGGGCCTGCCGGTGGAAGTCGAGGCGGGCCTGCGCCACGTCTGGGAACATTTTGATGGCAATGGCTTGCCGGACCGGCTGCGCGGCGCCGCGATCCCGACCGTCGTCTTCTACGCGAGCCTCGCGGGCGACCTCGAGATCCTCGCGCGCACGCACGGCCTGCGCAAGGCGCTGGCGATGATCGCGGGGATGGCCGACCGCAAGTACCCGGCCGCGCTCGTGCGGACGCTGGACGAGCACGCCCAGGCCTGGCTGGACGAGCTGGAGACGCTGGCACCTTCCGTGACCGATCCGCTGCTGGCGCGGCACGTGCCGCTGTCCATCGTGGCCGACATGATCGAGTTGAAGCTGCCCTGGCTGACCGGCTATTCGCGCCGCGTGGCCGCGCTGGTGGAGGCGGCCGCCGCGCTGTCCGACCTGGCGCCGGCGCAGCAGCAAAGCCTGGGCCGCGCCGCCCTCATCCACGGCATCGGCCGCGCGGCCGTGCCGAACACGGTGTGGGAACGCGACGGGCGCCTGAGCGCCGCGGACTGGGAAAAGATCCGGCTCGTGCCGTACTGGACCGCACGCGCCGGCGCCCAGATCCCCGCGCTGCGGGCCGAGGCGGCGTTGGCGGCGCACGCGTACGAACGGGTGGACGGCAGCGGTTATTTCCGCAACCTGGAAGCGGATGCGCTGGGCCTGCCGCAGCGCTTGCTGGCGGCCGCGTGCGCGTACGTGGCGCTGTGCATGCCGCGTCCGTGGCGGCCGGCCTATTCAAACGACGACGCCGCGCGCGTGCTGGGCGAGCAGGCTGATGCCGGGCTCTTCGATGCGGCCGCGGTGCGCTGCGTGATCGCGGCGGCGGGCGGCGATGCCGTCCCGGTGGCGGCGCGCAGGAATGTGCTGTCCGAGCGCGAAGTGGAGGTCCTGCGCCGCATCAGCCTGGGCGAAAGCAACAAGGAGGCGGCGCGGATCCTGCAGATCAGTCCGTCGACTGTGCGCACGCACGTGGAAAGCATCTTCCGCAAGCTGGCATGCTCGACGCGGGCCGCGGCCACGCTGAAGGCGCTGAACCTGGGCCTGATCTAGGCAACAAAAAACCCGCCGGACTCGCGTCGCGACGGGTTTGATGTGTGCACCGCCGGACGGGCCGGCGGTCGGCGCAGCAATTACTCTGCAGCGGCTTCGGCCGTTGCGGCACCACGCGGGATCGACGAGGTGGCGACGGTCTGGTCCTGGCCGTGGGCGACCACGGTCACGCCTTCCGGCAGGGACAGCTGCGACACGTGGACCGACTGGCCTGCTTCCAGGTTCGACAGGTCGACGGTGATGAATTCCGGCAGTTGACCCGGCAGGCAGGACACTTCCAGTTCGTTCAGCACGTGCGACACGATGGCGCCGCTCAGCTTGACGGCCGGCGAGACTTCGGCGTTGACGAAGTGCAGGGCGACCTTGGTGTGGATCGGCTGCGAAGCGTCGACGCGCTGGAAGTCAGCGTGCAGGACCAGTTGCTTGTATGCGTGCATCTGGAAGTCACGCAGCAGGACTTTCTGCGTCTTGCCGTCCAGTTCCAGATCCAGGATCGAACCGTGGAAAGCTTCTTTCTTGAGCGCGTGGAACAACGCGTTGCCATCCAGGGCGATCAGTTCCGGGGCAGCGGCGCCACCGTAGATGATGCCCGGGGTCTGGCCGGCGTTGCGCAGGCGGCGGCTCGCTCCGGTCCCCTGCTGAGTACGTGCAAATGCGACTACTTTCATGGTGTTACTCCAAAGTGTGGGTCCGAATGCCGGCGTGTGCCGGCCCGGTTACCCGGATTTTGATGCCCCCGCGACCAGGGACATCGGTAAAAGAGCGCACTCGCGCACGCTCAAGAAATTCTGTACAGCTTATGTGCCAACGGCGCGCCGGCCTTTTTGCCTTGCGCGCCGCGTTTCACGATATTCATGCGTTTGGTGGGCTCGGGGAGCCCACCCTACGGCAGTCGACACGTAGGGTGGGCACCCCGTGCCCACCATGCCTCGCCGATTAATCGACGAACAGCGAGATGACCGAATCGCCCTTGACGATACGCTTGAACGTCTCGGCCAGCAGCGGTGCGCAGGTCAACTGGCGGATCTTGCCGCACGCCTGGGCGGCCGGGCTCAGCGGGATCGTGTCGGTGACGACCAGTTCGTCCAGCGGCGAGTTCGCGATGCGCTCGATCGCCGGGCCGGACAGCACCGGGTGCGTGCAGTACGCGACGACTTTCTTCGCGCCGCGCTCTTTCAGCACTTCGGCGGCCTTCGTCAGCGTGCCTGCCGTGTCGACCATGTCGTCCATGATCACGCAGTTGCGGCCTTCGACTTCACCGATGATGTTCATGACTTCCGACACGTTCGCCTTCGGACGACGCTTGTCGATGATCGCCAGGTCGCAGCCGAGGCGCTTGGCCAGCGCGCGGGCGCGCACGACGCCGCCCACGTCCGGCGACACGACGAGCAGGTCGTCGTAGTTGCGCTTCTGCAGGTCACCCAGCAGCAGCGGCGACGCGTAGATGTTGTCGACCGGGATATCGAAGAAGCCCTGGATCTGGTCGGCGTGCAAGTCCATGATCAGGACGCGCTCGACGCCCGCTTCCTGCAGCATGTTGGCAACGACCTTGGCCGAGATCGCGACGCGCGCCGAACGCGGACGGCGGTCCTGGCGGGCATAGCCGAAATAGGGAATCGCCGCGGTGATGCGGCCAGCCGAGGCGCGCTTGAGAGCGTCGACCATCAGCATGATTTCCATCAGGCTGTCATTGGTGGGAGCGCAGGTCGATTGCAGGACGAAGACGTCCTTGCCACGAACGTTCTCGTTGATTTCGACCATGACTTCGCCGTCGGAGAACTTCGAAACCACGGCTTTGCCGAGAGGAATGCCGAGGTTTTTTGCGACCCCTTCTGCTAGCGCCGGATTGGCATTGCCGGTAAAAACCATCAGGTTTTCGTAAGCCATGGGAGTCCCAGAGATGTAAGCGTTGAAAGAAGAACTTGAAAGCCGCTGATCGTCGAATGATGAGCGCTGAACCACAAAAAAAAATGAGCCGCTCATTGGCGGCTCCATTTTTATCTGCCTGCTGGAGCACTCGTCATCGTCAGCTCAGGCAAAGAAACTTTGGCAGGGGAACAAGGATTCGAACCTTGGTATGCCGGAATCAAAATCCGGTGCCTTAACCAGCTTGGCGATTCCCCTACACTGAAACTACAGCTCGTCGCTGCATTCGATAATTATATCGTCGAATGCGTCGACAGGCAAAATTTTATTCTACAACTCATTGATTTGCAAGAGCGATTTCATCGGATGGCTCTGCAGTGCATGCGCTTTCCACGCCTTCCACCGTCCCGGTACCTGTGCCAGTACCCGCTCGGCTTCCTGCTCTGTGGAGAACGCGCAAAACACGCACGATCCGGAACCAGTCATCCTGGCCGCTCCGTAACTTCCCAACCATTCGATCGCCTCGGCTACCGGCGGGAACAGGCGGGCTGCCACGTCCTGCAAATCATTTTTCCCGAAGCCAATCAAATCATTCGATTCGACATGTCGTCTGGAAAAGTCCGATATTGTGATGGCTTTCGTGTTTCTTGTCAAATCGGGTGCCGTAAAAATTGCAACGGTAGGTACCGCGACGCCCGGTTCGATGACGACATACCAACAATCCGGCCCAGGTACCGCCTGCAGCGCCTCGCCCACGCCTTCCGCGAACGCCGTCTCGCCGAACAGGAAGAACGGGATGTCGGCCCCGAGCGGCAAGCCCAGTGCGATCAATTCCGCATCCGTCAGCCCGGCCTGCCACAGGTGGTTGGCCGCCATCAGCGCCGTGGCCGCGTCGGACGAGCCGCCGCCGAGGCCGCCACCCATCGGCAAGCGCTTCTCCACGGCGACGGCTATCCCCGGCGGCAGTTGGCCGTGCCGGCGTGCGTACTCCGCCTGCAGCGCGCGCAGCGCACGTACGATCAGGTCCTGCTCTTCGGGCACGCCGGGCACATCCGTCGTGCGCACGATGCGCTCGTCGTCGCGCAAGTCGAAGTGCAAGGTGTCGCTGCGGTCGATGAGTTGAAACACGGATTGCAGCAGGTGGTAGCCGTCCGGCCGGCGGCCGACGACGTGCAGGAACAGGTTCAGCTTGGCCGGCGCCGGGCAGTCGTGCAGAGATCTCGCTGTCATGTCACGCCGCCGGATCGATGACGATGCGGATCGTCAGCGCATCGCCGACGGCCGTCGTGCTGCGCTCGGCATCGATGCGGCGCGGCATCGGGGCACCGCCCGGGCCGTTCTGCCACTCGACGAAGCGCAAGCGCCAGCCGTCGTTCGTGACGACGCTGTCGTGCGCGGGCGACGCCGCGACACGCTTGCCGGCCGCATCGACGGCATAGCCTTGCAGCCAGTCGCGCAGGCCGCTCACGGGCAGGGTCCAGCCGAGGGATTTGGCCGTCAGCGTGTCGATGTCCTTTTCCATGCGCGGCGCTTGGCCGGACTGTTTCAACGTGGCCGTGCCGGGCGTCACGGTGATCTCGGCCACGGTCTGTCCCAGCGGCGAGAACAGCGCGACGTCGACGCGGCCCGGCCGCTGCGCCCACGTGAAATTGCCGTTGATCGATTGCGGCTGGCCATCCTTCTCGTAGGTTGCGGCCAGGCGGCCGCTCAAGTCGATGGTGTCGCGGTAGGCGCCCACCTGGGCGGTCGGGTTGGCGAGCGGGACGTTGGCGGTGGTGGCGCAGCCGGCCAGGGCAGCGGCAAACGCGGCTGCGAAAACGAAACGGGACAATGGGTGCATCGGCATGAAGTCAACGAGTGAATGAACCGACGGACGCCGCAGCGTCCGTCGATTGCCATTATTTCACAGAGTCTCGTGAAGGCGCGCCAGGGTACTCTTCAGCGCATCGTTCTTCGGATCCTTTACCTGGGCTTCGCGCCACAGCTTGCGGGCATCGTCCTTCTGGCCCTTTTTCCACAGCACCTCGCCCAGGTGCACGGCGATCTCCGGATCGTTGCGCAAGGTGTAGGCCTTGCGCAGATGGGTTTCCGCGTCGTCCAGCTTACCCATGCGATATTGCACCCAGCCCATGCTGTCGAGGATGAACGGGTCGCCCGGCGCCATCTTGAGGGCCTTGTCGATGAGTTGATAGGCTTCCTTCAGGCGCACGTTGCGGTCCGCCAGCGAGTAGCCGAGCGCATTGTAGGCCTGCATATTCTCCGGCGACTTGGCGATGACCTTGCGCAGCGATTTTTCCATGACGGCCGTCTTGCCCAGCTTTTCGGCCATCAGCGCATAGTCGTACAGGAAATCCATATTGTCCGGGAAGCGCTTGACGCCCTGCTCCATCAGCTTGAACGCCTCCTTGGGCTGGCCCGCGTCGCGCAAGATCTGGGCGTCGACGAGCACGATCTGCGCCTGCTCCGTCTTGTCGTCCGTCTTCAGCGTACCCAGCAGCTTGCGCGCGCCGGGCACGTCGCCCTGCTTCGCGGTGAGCTGGGCGCGCCGCAGCTGGGCGCCGAACTGGACCTTCGGGTCTTCGCTGTCGAGCCGGTCGAGCCAGTCGGCCGCGGCCTTGTAGTCGCCGCGCTCCTCCGCGAGCTGGGACAGGATCATGACGGCCTTCGACGGGTCGCGCTCGTCTTCCGGCGCCTTGTCCATCACGTCGACGAAGTGCGTGAAATATTTTTCCGCCGCGGCGCGGTCGTTCATCTGCATCGACAGGATGCCCAGCGCGTACAGGGTGCCCGGATTGTCGGGTAGGGCCTTGTCGAGCGTGAGGAATTCCTGGCGCGCGGCCTCGTACTGCTTGTCGTTGACGAGCAGGCGGGCATACGCGGCGCGCACCTCGCGCGCGTCCGGGTGCGTGGCGAGGAAGTCCTTCAGTACGTTGATGGCCCCGCCTTCGCTTTCGCTGACCTGGGCCAGCGTGAGGGCGGCGATCTCGGAATCGGGCTTGATCTTCAGGGCGGCCTGGGCCTCGCGCTGCGCGGCGGCCTTGTCGTTGCGAGTCAGCGCGGCCTGCGCCAGCACGACGTGCGTTTCCATCAGGTCGCCATAGGGCGCGACGAGGCGCTCCAGCATCGCGGCGGCCGCGTCCTTGTCCTTCGCGCGCAGCAGCAGTTGCTGCATCTGGAACATCATGAGGCCGCGCGCACCGGGGGTCGCTTCCGCCAAACGCTGTTTCAAGATGGTTTCGGCCTCGCCGAGGTTGTCGGACAGGATGATCAACCCCAGATAGTACTGGCTGGCCTCTTCGGAGTCCGGCGCGTACTGGCGCCACAGCTTGACCGCGGCGAGGGCGTCGTCGGCCTGCTTGGCCGACAGCGCCATCTCGGCGGCGCGCTTGGCCAGGCGCGGGTCCTTCGTCTGCTGGGCCAGGCTCATCATCGTCAAGTACGGGCCTTGCCAGTCGCCGTTCTTGTACGCCATTTCGGCCTGCATCAGCTGCGTCATCATGGCCGGGCTCATGTTGACGTTGGGGAGCTTCTCGTCGGTGTCGTCACCTTTCTTCGTGGCGCTGTCCGGGTGGTCGCGGGCTTCGGCGGCGGCGAGCGGCTGGTCGGACAGGTCCTGGGCCGGTTGCTGCTGCTTGGGCGCCACAGCGCAGGCCGACAGCAGTGCGGAGAGGGTTACAATGGCGAAAGCGTTTTTCAAGGCAAGTCCCACGTCGTCGAGATTGTCCGATTCTACGCCATGCACCCGCTGCGCGTGCGCCACCGCAACACGAATTTACATTCTTCTCACGTTGTTAATCCTACATGCCTGAACTACCAGAAGTCGAAGTGACCAGAAGAGGCGTCGCGCCCCATCTGGAAGACCGTGTCGTCGAAGACGTCGTGCTGCGCCGCGAGGGCCTGCGCTGGCCGTTTCCGCCGAACTTGCGCGAACTGCTCATCGGCCGCCGCATCCTCGGCACGGGCCGGCGCGGCAAATACCTGCTGCTGAATTTCGAGCACGGCACCTTGATCGTCCACCTGGGCATGTCCGGCCATCTGCGCGTGCTGCCGGAGGGCGTCGAGCTCAAGAAACACGACCACTTCGACCTCGTCGTCCGCGGGCCGGAAGGCCGGCGCGTGCTGCGGCTGCACGATCCGCGCCGGTTCGGCGCCGTGCTCTGGCACCACCACGACGACGGCGAGCTGGAGCAGCACGTGCTGCTGCGCGACCTCGGTGTCGAACCGCTCGAAGACAAATTTTCCGGCGCCCTGCTGCACAAGGCCACGCGCAACCGCAGCGCGCCCATCAAGCAGGTGCTGCTGGCGGGCGACATCGTCGTCGGCGTCGGCAATATCTACGCCTGCGAGAGCCTGTTCCGCGCCGGCATCAACCCGAAGACGGCGGCCGGCAAGATCAGCCGGGCCCGCTACGACAAGCTGGCCGACGCGATCCGCGACATCCTGGCCGCCGCCATCGTGCAGGGCGGCAGCACGTTGCGTGACTTTATTGCCGTAAATGGTCAATCCGGCTATTTCCAGCAGACATATTTCGTCTATGATCGTGCAGGAGTGCCTTGCCGCAACTGTGGCACCCCGGTCCGCCAGATCAAGCAGGGCCAGCGGTCCACGTTCTATTGCGCGGTCTGCCAGCGGTAAGGCCAACGACGAGGCGCGAAACATGCAGGATCTACAACATTACGCGGATTGGCGCGCACAGGTCGCCCAGGCGCTGGAACAATATCGCGGCTGGGCGCAGAAGGCCGAGCTGCTGGACGGGGCCGCGGACCAGCGCCTCGCACGCGCGCTCGCGCGGCTGCGCGACGACCGGCTGTCGGTGGCGTTCGTGGCGGAATTCTCGCGCGGGAAATCGGAGCTGATCAACGCGATCTTCTTCGCCGACTACGGCCAGCGCATCGTGCCGTCGAGCCCCGGCCGCACGACGATGTGCCCGACCGAGTTCGCATGGGACGCGAGCCTCGCGCCCAGCATCCGCCTGCTGCCGATCGAGACGCGCGCCGAGCGCCTGGCCACGAGCGACTACCGCGACGCGCAGGACGCCTGGACCATGCTGCCGCTGGACCTGTCGGCGCCGGAACGCATGCACGAAAGCTTCCTGCAGGTGAGCCTCACGCGCCGCGTTTCGCCGGACGAAGCCCAGCGCTACGGCCTGTACGACCCGGATGACCCCGACCTCGCCGCCACGCTCGGCGCGGACGGCCTCGTCGAGATCCCGCGCTGGCGCCACGCGTTGATCAACGTGCCGCATCCGCTGCTCAAGCAAGGCCTCGTGATCCTCGACACGCCGGGCCTGAACGCGATCGGCACGGAGCCCGAGCTGACGCTGAACCTGATCCCGAACGCGCACGCCGTGCTGTTCATCCTGGCCGCCGAGACGGGCGTCACGAAGAGCGACATCGACGTCTGGCGCACGCACATCAACGCCGGCCCGGGCCGCATCGTCGTGCTGAACAAGATCGACGCCTTGTGGGACGAACTGCGCACGCCGCAGGACAACGACGCGGCCATCGCGCGCCAGCAGCACGACGCGGCCCGGCTGCTCGGCGTCGCCGACGCGCAGGTGTTCCCCGTCTCCGCACAGAAGGCGCTCGTCGGCAAGATCACGGGCGACCTCGCGCTGTTCGAGAAGAGCCGCATGGGCGCGCTGGAATCGGCGCTGTTCCACCAGCTGATCCCGGCCCGCCAGGACATCCTGCGCCGCCAGCTGCAGGACGATCTTGCCACGTTGACGAACGCGCACGCCGCCCTGCTGGGCACGCGCGGACGCGACCTCGTCGAGCAGCTGCAGGAACTGCAAAGCCTGCGCGGCAAGAACCAGGGCGTCATCGCGCACATGATGCGGCGCGTGGAGATGGAAAAGAAGGAATTCGACGCGAGCCTGTTCAAGCTGCAGGGCACGCGCGCCGTGTTCACCACGTTGTCGACGGAGCTGTACTCCGCCATCGGCATGGACGTCGTGCAGGGCCACGTCGACGCCGTGCGCACGGCGATGGAAGCGGCGCGCTTCTCGACCGGCATGCGCGCGCCGGTGCGGACCTTCTTCGAGCAGGCGCGCGCCAGTCTCGATGCGGCCAGCGGCAAGGTCGCCGAGATCGCCGCGATGATGGAGACGATGGTACGCCGCTTCTCCACCGAACACGGCCTCGCGCTCGCACAGCCCGCGACGTTGTCGCTGGAGCGCTACCGGCACGAGATCGATGCCATCGAAGCCATCTACCTGAAGCAGTTCGGCACGGCCACGCTGCTCATCACGAGCCGCAACGCGCTGCTGGAACGCTTCTTCGACTCGATCGCGTCGCGCGTGAAATTCGCGTTCCGCGAGGCGAACGGCGACGCGGAGGCGTGGCTGAAGGTGGTCATGGCGCCGCTGGAAGCGCAGATCCGCCAACACCGCGACCAGCTGCGCCACCGGCAGGCGTCGATCCAGCGCATCCTCGACGCCACCGACACGCTGGAACAGAAAATCGCCGCCTTCGAGGCGGCCCAACACGACCTGGAGCAGGTCAAGGCGCGCCTCGCGGGGCTGTCCGGCGCGGTGGCCGCCGCGCTGCGCGCCGACCTGCCCGAACTGCAGGCCGCCTGACGGCCGACACTCCCCATGAAACGCAGCACCGACACCGAAGTCCTGTCCGACCCGAGTTTTGCGCGCGCCGTCATCGACTGGCAGCGCACACACGGCCGCCACGCCCTGCCCTGGCAGAACACGCGCGACGCCTACCGCATCTGGCTCTCCGAGATCATGCTGCAGCAGACGCAGGTGACGGCGGTGCTGGGCTATTACGCGCGCTTCCTGGAACGCTTCCCCACCGTGCACGACCTCGCGGCCGCGCCTTCGGAAGACGTGATGGCGCACTGGAGCGGTCTCGGTTACTACACGCGGGCGCGCAACCTGCACGCGTGCGCAAAGCGCATCGTCGCCGACTACGACGGCGTCTTCCCCAGCGACCCCACGCTGCTGGCCGACCTGCCAGGCATCGGCCGCTCGACGGCGGCCGCCATCGCCGCGTTTTCAGCCGGCGCGCGCGCCGCCATCCTCGACGGGAACGTGAAACGCGTGTTCGCGCGCGTGTTCGGAATCGACGAATACCCCGGCATCAAGCCGGTGGAAGATGCGCTGTGGCGCCGCGCCGATGCGCTGCTGCCGGAAGGCGACGGCATCGAAGCCTATACGCAGGGCCTGATGGACCTGGGCGCCACGCTGTGCACGCGCGGCAAACCGGACTGCGGCCGCTGCCCGCTGCAGGACCGCTGCGTGGCGTTCGCCACCGACCGCGCGTCCGTGCTGCCCGTGCCGAAGCCGAAGAAGGCGACGCCGGAGCGGCGCGCGCTGATGCTGGCCGTCGTCGACAACGGCCAGGTACTGCTGCAGCAGCGGCCCGATAGCGGCATCTGGGGTGGCCTGCTGTCGCTGCCGGAATACGACGGGCACGTGGCGCTGGATGACGCGGACGACGTGTCCACGGCGACGCTGGCGGCGGCCGCCGGCGAATTTGGCGACGTGGCCGAAGCGGAGCCGCTGCTGCCGCTGGTGCACGGGTTCACGCACTACCGCCTACACATCCAGCCGTACCGCATCGGCCTGCGCGCCCGCGGTGCCACGCCGCCGGGCCACGTGTGGTGGGACTTGTCGGCCATCGCCGACGCGCCGCTGCCGGCGCCGATCAAGAAGCTGCTGGGGCAACTCGCGGCACCGTCCTTGTTCTCGTAGGGTGGGCACCCCGTGCCCACCGGCACGCTGATCGGCAACGCACGGTGGGCTCGGGGAGCCCACCCTACTGACAGAAATTGACACATGGGTTTCCTACACTGGTTGGACTGTCAACCAACGAAGGAGATCACCATGCTGACCCCAACCTACACCATCCTCTACGTCGCCGACCCGCACGCGAGCGCGCGCCTGTACGGCAAGCTGCTGGACGCACAGCACGTCGAGAGCTCGCCCACGTTCGTCCTGTTCCCGCTCGAAAACGGCCGCATGCTGGGCCTGTGGGCGAAATCGGATACGGTGCCGGCCGCCGACTTCCACGGCAGCGGCAGCGAGCTCGCGTTCCGCGTCGCCGACGATGCGAAGGTCGATGCGCTGCACGGCCAATGGCGCGACGCCGGCCTGCGCATCCTGCAGGTGCCGACCAAGGTGGATTTCGGTTACACGTTCACGGCTGCCGATCCGGACGGGCACCGGCTGCGCGTGTTCGCCCGCAGCGAGTAGGCATCAGAACCGTAGGGTGGGCACCCTGTGCCCACCATGCGTTGCCGGTCCGCGTGCATTTGGTGGGCACGGGGTGCCCACCCTACGTGTCATGTCGACATCATTAAAAGGTATCGAGCGAATAGATGCGCCGGTGTTCCTTGATGGCATACCGGTCCGTCATCCCCGCGATGTAGTCGGCGATCTTGCGCGCCTGCTTCATCGTGTCGCCCGACGCCACCTGATAGTCCGGCGGCAGCAGCACGGGATCGGTCATGAACGCATCGAACAGCTCGTGCACGATGCGGCTCGCCTTCACGCGCATGCGGTTCACCTGGTAGTGCCGGTACAGGTTCGCGTGCAGGAAGCGCTTCAGCGCCGTCGTCTCGGCCCGCATCGTGTCGGAAAAGCGGATCAGCGGCGGCGCTGCGCGGACGTCGTCGATGCTGCCCGGCGCAGCGTCGGCCAGCAGCTGGGCCGACGTCGCCGCGAGGTCGGCCGTCATCGCCGTGATCATCAGGCGGATCGTCTCGTACAGCTCGCGCCGGCCCGTCAAGCCCGGGTACCGCTGCACCACCTCGCGGTGCAGGCGCGCGAACAGGTCCACCTGTTCCATCTGCTTCATCGTGAGCAGGCCCGAACGCAGGCCGTCGTCGATGTCGTGGTTGTTGTACGCGATTTCGTCGGCGAGGTTCGTCAGCTGCGCTTCCAGGCTGGGCTGCTTCTTGTCGATGAAGCGCTGGCCGAGCTCTCCCAGCTGCCGCGCGTTCGTCAGCGAGCAGTGCTTCAGGATGCCTTCGCGCGTTTCGAACGTGAGGTTCAGGCCATCGAAGGCACCGTAGTGTTCTTCCAGATGGTCGACGACGCGCAGGCTTTGCAGGTTGTGCTCGAAGCCGCCGTAGTCCTTCATGCAGTCGTTCAGCACGTCCTGGCCGACGTGGCCGAACGGCGTGTGCCCGAGGTCGTGCGCGAGCGCCGTCGCTTCGACGAGGTCTTCGTTCAGGCGCAGGCTGCGCGCCAGGGTACGCGCGATCTGGGCGACTTCGATCGAGTGCGTGAGGCGGGTGCGGAACAGGTCGCCTTCGTGGTTCAGGAAGACCTGGGTCTTGTATTCGAGCCGGCGGAACGCGGTCGAGTGGATGATGCGGTCGCGGTCGCGCTGGAACTCGCTGCGCGAGCCCGGCGCATCTTCCGGATGGCGACGCCCACGGCTCTTCGACGAATGCGCCGCGTAAGGAGCCAGGTGAGCGTCGAAGTCGATCATGACGTGCAGGCTTTCAGAGTCGCTTCCAGCTGGTCGCGCGGCGCATTCGTGATGCTCGGGCTGCCCAGCGGTTTCAGGAGGATGAACTTGATCGCGCCGCCCTCGTTCTTCTTGTCGACTTCCATCAGCTCGATCCAGCGGAGGGTGCCGAGGTCCGGCGCGACGACGGGCAGCCCGGCCGCCTGCACGAGCGCGCGCACACGCGCGACGGAGGCCGCGTCGATGAGGCCGAGGCGGTGCGACAGGTCGGCCGCCATCACCATGCCGCAGCCGACGGCCTCGCCGTGCAGCCACGCGCCATAGCCCATGCCCGCCTCGATGGCGTGGCCGAACGTGTGGCCGAAGTTCAGCACGGCGCGCAGGCCGCCTTCGCGCTCGTCGCGCGCGACGACGTCGGCCTTGATCTCGCACGAGCGCGCGATCGCGTGCGCGAGGGCCGCGTGGTCGCGTGCCACCAGTTTTTCGATGTTCGCCTCGATCCAGTCGAAGAAGCCGGCGTCGAGGATCGCGCCGTGCTTGATGACTTCTGCCAGGCCGGCCGCCAGTTCGCGCGCGGGCAAGGTGTCGAGCGTCGCTGTGTCGGCGATGACGGCGCGCGGCTGATAGAACGCGCCGATCATGTTCTTGCCCAGCGGGTGGTTGATGCCCGTCTTGCCGCCCACGGAAGAATCCACTTGCGCGAGCAGGGTGGTCGGGATCTGCACGAACGGCACGCCGCGCATGTAGGTGGCGGCCGCGAAGCCCGTCATGTCGCCGACGACGCCACCGCCCAGCGCGACCAGCGTGGTCTTGCGGTCGCACTTGTTCGCCAACAGCGCGTCGAACACGAGGTTCAGGCTTTCCCAGTTCTTGTATTCCTCGCCGTCCGGCAGGACGATGGGCACGATCTCGCGCCCGGCCGCGCGCAGCGGCGCCGCGATCTTTTCCAGGTACAGCGGGGCGACGGTCGTGTTGGTGACGATGGCCACCTTGCCGCCGCCGCCGATGTGGCGGTTCAAAAGTGAAGCGTCGTCCAGCAGGCCGCGTCCGATCGCGATCGGATAGCTGCGGTCGCCCAGCTCGACATTAAGGGAAATGCATGCCTGTTCGTTCATTGTCGCCTTTGCGTTGGACCGTCCGTGCGCGGACGCCTGCTCCGCCAGCTGGTCCAGTATTGTCTGAACCATCGATTGTACGTTAGGTCGGCCCGTGTCGATGACGATGTCCGCGATCTCGCGGTACAGCGGTTCGCGTTGCGCCGTCAGGTCCTCGAGCTTCCTGCGCGGATCGGCCGTCTGCAGCAGCGGGCGGTTCTTGTCGTGCGCCGTGCGCTGCAGGATGCTCGAGACGCTTGCGCGCAGGTAGATCACCGTGCCCCGCTCCGCCAGCAGCGCGCGGCTGGCCGGGTCGAGCACGGCGCCGCCGCCCGTCGCCAGCACGATGCCGCGGCTGGCCGTGAGTTCGCGGATCACGTCGGCCTCGCGGCGGCGGAAGCTGGCCTCGCCTTCGATCTCGAAGATCCACGGAATCGTGGCGCCCGTGCGCGCCTCGATCTCGTGGTCGGAATCGATGAAGGTCATGTCCAGGCGCCGCGCCAGCAGGCGGCCGATGGTGGTCTTGCCGGCGCCCATCAGGCCGACGAGGAAGATGTTGTTGTTCTTACAGTCAGACACGTTACGCGTTCAAATAAAAACGGCCAGGTGACCCTGGCCGTTTTGTTGCAATCGGACATCCCTTAAGAAAACTTACGGGCAGGTGAACGACAGTTTAAACGGAATATTGGTCACCAAGCCAGCCGGCGTCGTGACGGTAACGTTGAACGAGGACTGGGCCGGCGTGCAGGTGGTCGGATTCGTGCTCGAAATGCTGAACGTGTGCGTGGAGCCCTGCGGACCGCTGGCGCCGATACCGTTCGGGAAATCCACGCTGCCGCCGCCCGTGCCGGGGCCGTGCGGCGCGACGTTCGGCACCGTGGCCGGCACGACGGCCGCCGCGTTACCGTTGAGCATGCTGGTGATCTCGACGCGCGACGTGGCCGGCATCGGGTTCTTGTTCACGTCGTTCAGCTGCAAGGTGAAGACCTTCGTCGCGCTGCCGCTGATCGAACCGAGGTCGGTGACCTGCGTGACGTCGAGCGGCGTCGCGCTGCCGTTCATGTACGCATAGACGACGCTGCTGCCGCTGAAGAAGATCGCGGTGCTCTGCGACAGCGTGTTCGAGCCGTCCGTCGTGCTGGCGCACACGGTGGCGAGGCCCGGGCGGGTGGCGTCCGGCGTCAGGGCATTGCACGGCGTGGCCGGCTGGCCCGGCGTGGCGACGCGCGGGTTCTGCGTGCGGAACGCCACCGAGCAGCCGCCGTTGACCGTGTTGCAGCCGCCTTTGTCGGACGAGCCGACGGCGCCCATATTGGTCTGGAAGACGACCGGCGTACCGTCCGCGACCGGGTTGCCGGACGCGTCGGCCAGCAGCACCTGCAACGTCGTGGCGGGCACGGTCGTCGAGCTGTCGAGGGTCCAGCCTTCGACGTTGTACAGCGCGGAGCTCAGCGAGATCGCCTTCGGCAGGCCCGTCGTCACGACGACGGAGTCGGACAACGTGGAGATGTCCGCGCCGCCGTTGGTGCCGGTGCCCGGCAACGTGGCCAGGACGCGGAACGACGTCGGCACGGTGCCCGAATTGACGGTGGTGACGACCTGGCCGTTGGCGTCCGTCGTGTCGCTCGTCTTGTTGATGTGGACCGACGTCGACGTGGTGGTGAAGTTCACCGTCTTGCCGGCGAGCGCATTGCCGAAGATGTCGACGACCTTGAAGGTCAGGGTCGCGGTCTCCGTGCGGCCGTTGCCGCCCTGGCCCTGGATCACGATCGACTGGTTCGTGGGCGATGCGCCGACGAACTGCACGGACGCGGCGGCCGGCGGCGCGATCGTCAGCGTCGTCGACGCCGACGTGTTGACGCCCACGGCCGACACGGTGATCGTGTCGTTGCCTGCGCAGCCCTTGTCGCGGTAGACCGTCTGCGCGGTACCGTTATTGGTCGACACGGTCGTGGCCAGCGTGGCTTTGCCGGCCGTGGCGCAGGCCGAGCTGAAGGTCAGGCTGACCGGCTGCAGCGTGTACTTGCTCGAACCGTTCATCACGTCGACGGACAGCACGGACGAACCGTAGGCCTGGATGCTGGTGGGCGCCGCGGTCAAGGTGCCGAACGACAGCGTCGTCGCGCCGACCGAATAATTGCCCTTGCCGGCGACGGTGGTGCCGTCCGCGAGGCTCGTCGTGGCCGTGACGGTGCCGGCACCGGCCGCAGCCAGGCTCGCTGCGCGCATGGTGACGGTGGCGACGCCGTTGGCGTCCGTCAGCGCCGTGGCGGACGTCGGCGAGAACACGGCCAGCGTATTGTCCGTGGCGAAGGTCACGATGGCGTTCGCGACGGGCTTGCTGTCCTTGTCCAGCACGGTCGCGGTGACGGTCTCCGGCGCGGCGGCCGTGAGCGCGCCCGCGGCACCGGACGTGAAGCGCACGCCGACGGTCGGCGTGGCCGTCGCGGTGTTGCCCGTGCCAGTGCCCGTACCCGTACCGGTGCCCGTTCCCGTGCCCGTACCGGCGCTGCTGCCGACGGCGCCCGGATTGCCGCCGCCGCCGCCGCAGGCGGTCAGCACCAGCGCCATCAACAGGGTCGCCGCGCGCGCGCCGTGGCCTCTTGCTGCTTGCTTCGTGAAGTTGTTCATGTGTTTGCGTTCGTTGATTGTGATGTCAGTGGCCGTTCTGCAGGCGCTCGGCCACGATCTTCGGCGTGATGAAGACGAGCAGCTCGGTCTTGCTGTGCTCGCGCGACGTCGACTTGAACAGGTTGCCCACGACGGGGATATCGCCGAGCACCGGCACCTTGTTGTCGTTGTTGCTCTCGCTCATCTGGTAGATACCGCCCAGCACCACGGTGCCGCCATTCTCGACCATGACCTTCGTCTTCACGTGCTGCGTGTTGATGGCGAAACCCGACGCGGTCGCCTCGCCCTTCGAATCCTTGGCCACGTCCACCTCCAGCACGACGTTGCCGTCCGGCGTGATCTGCGGCGTGACTTCCAGCTTAAGGTTCGCCTTCTTGAACGTGACGGACGTGGCGCCGCTGCTCGTGGCCTGCTGGTACGGCAGCTCGACGCCCTGCTCGATGACGGCCGGGACGTTGTCCTCGGTGACGACGCGCGGGCTGGAAATGATCTTGCCCTTGCCGTCCGCTTCCAGCGCCGACAGTTCCAGGTTGAGGAAGCGGTTCGCGGCCGACGAGAACAGCGAGAACGCGATCGACGGCGCGTTCGTGCCGTTGATGCCGGCGGCCGGCAGGTTCACGAGCGTGGTGTTGGTGTAGCCGTCGCCCTTGTCCGGGGTCTGGCCCGTGACCTGGCCGACGCCCGTCAGGTTGCCGCCGATGGCCACGCGCTGGTTGCCGCTGACCTGGTAGCCGGCGTCGCCGCCGCGGATGCCGCGCATGTCGGAGAAACCGAGCTTGGCGCCGAGGTTGCGCGAGAAGCCGTCATTCGCTTCCACGAGGCGCGCCTCGACGAGCACCTGCTTGGTCGCGACGTCGGTCTTCTGGATCAGCTTGCGAATGTCTTCGATCTTCGATGCGATGTCGGTGACGAACAGCTGGTTCGTGCGCGGGTCGATGATGGCGCTGCCGCGCTTGGACAGCACGCGGTTCTTGCCGCCGCCGTCGCTGCTGGCGCCGCCGCCCGCATCGAGGCCGAACACGGTGCGGAAGGCTTCGGCCTTCTGGTAGTTCAGCTGGAAGATCTCGGAGCGCAGCGGTTCCAGCTCGGAGATCTGGGCGCGCTGCTCGAGCTCGAGCTTTTCCTTGGTCAGCAGTTCTTCCTTCGGCGCGATCCACAGCACGTTGCCGTTCTTGCGCATGTCGAGGCCCTTGGCCTGCAGGATGACGTCGAGCGCCTGGTCCCACGGCACCTCCTTCAGGTGCAGCGTGAGGCTGCCCGTGACGGCATCGCTCGTGATGATGTTCAGGCCGGACAGGTCGGCGATCGCCTGCAGCGCCTGGCGCACTTCGATGTTCTGGAAGTTAAACGAGACCTTTTCGCCGCGGTACGCGGTGCCCGCGCCACCGCCGGCCGGACGGTTCGGATCTTCCTTGACGGGTTTCACGTCGATGACCAGCTGGGTGTCGCTCTGGTAGACACTCTGCTCCCAGTTCCCCTGGGTGTCGACGACCATGTGCGTGTTCTCGCCCTGCGGCGTCGTCGTGATGCGCGACACGGGCGTGCCGAAGTCGGTCACGTCCAGGCGGCGGCGCAGGGTCGGCGGCACGCCCGTCTTCAGGAAGTCGACCTCGATCTGGCGGCCGACCTGGCGCACGTCGACGGCAACCTGGCCGTTCGGCAGGTCGACGACGATGCGGCCTTCGCCGTTGCTGCCGCGGCGGAAGTCGAGGTCGCGCAGCGTCTGCGATGCGACAGGCGCGGCGGCCGCCGTGCGTGCCGGCTGGCCGGCAGCGTCGACGGCGCGCGCAGGTGCGCCCGAGCCTTCGACCGTCACGATGACGTCCTTGCCGTCGATCGCGGCGGCGTAGTTCAGCACGCGCTTCAGGTTCAGCACGAGGCGCGTGCGCTCGCCGGCCTGCACGACGTTCACGCCGCGCACGTCGCCCAGGTTGATGTCCTGGGTGTTCTTGCCGGTGGCGTTGGCGGTGGCGCCGAAGTCGAGGGCGATGCGGGCCGGGTTCGTGATCGAGAAGCCGATGGGCAGCTGCTTCGGCGCGTCCTTCATGGCCACCTTGATCACGACGTTGCCGCCCTGCTGGTTGGCGCTGATCGACTCGATCGCGTTGTCCTGGGCCCAGGCGCTGACAGCGACGAGCGCCAGCAGCACGCCGCCTGCGGCGGAAAGGAATCGGGTCATTTGTGGTTCTCCTTGGTTTGCAGCTCCAGCTTGGACATGCGGCCGGTCCATTCACCGGCAGCGTCCTGCACCACTTCGCGCACGTCGACGACGTCGTCGCCCACGTGCGTGACGACGCCGAAGTTCTGGCCGATGCGCTGGCCAGCCTTGACCTGGTACAGCGAGCGGTCCACCTGCAGCAGGGCGTAGCGGGTGCCGCCCTTCTCCATCGTGCCGACCATCTGCATGGTGTCGAGCGGGAAGGTCTCCAGCAGCTCGCGCGGGCGCGCGAGGTCGGGCTGGTTCGGATTGTTCGAGGTCGCCGCCGCGCGAGCCAGTTCGCCCAGCAGCTTGGTCGGATTGAACGGGTCGACCGCTTCCCGCGCGTCATAGGCGTAGGGGAGAAAATCTTTCGGTTCGGGCAGCGGCTTCACGGACGGATGGGTGTCGCGCTTGACCTGTTCCATCCAGTCGCGCACCTCGCGCACGTCGCTGTCGCCGCAGCCGGCCAGCAGGGTCGCGGCCAGGAGGCCGCCCATCACGATGCGGGCGCTCATGCCTTGGCCTCCTTGCCGTTCGGGGTCTTCTTCTTGGCCTTGCGTGCCTTGGCCTGGGCATCCAGCTCGTCCTGGTCGAGGTAGCGGAAGGTCTTGGCAATGGCTTCCAGCGACAACACGCCGTCCTTGCCCGCGGTGAGCGCCAGGTTGTTCAGGGTGACGATGCGGGGCATCTTCGCCATGTCTGCCGCGAATTCGCCGATGTCGTGGTACGTGCCCACCACCTTGATGTCGATCGGCAGCTCGGCATAGTAATCCTTGACGACGACCTGGCCCGGCTTGAACAGCTCGAACTGCAGGCCGCGGCCCACGCCCGCCTGGTTGATGTCCGACAGCAGCGCGGCCATCTCGGCCTTGCTCGGCAACTGCTTCTCCAGGCGCTCGACGTAGCGGTTCACCTGCTGCTGCTGGGCTTCCAGCGCCTCGAGGTTGATGGCCTGCGCCATCTTGGTCTTGTAGTCGTCGCGCAGCTTGAGTTCCTGCGCGGCCAGCGCGTCCTGTTCCTCGAACTGGCCGCTCCAGTAAAAGAAGTAGCCGAGGCCCATGACGACGGCCATCACGCCCGCGGCGCACAGCAGGCGCGGGGCCAGCGGCCACAGGCCCGGGTGGCGTCCCTGCAGGCCCTCGAACTGGGCCCCCAGGTCGGCGAAAATCTGTTTCAGGTCGATGTTCTTCATGGCTTGCTTGCGCCCGCGGTTGCGCCCAATTTTGCAGCGGCCGGCTTGCCACCCTTGGCGTCGTCGTCGCTCGCGCGGCTGCGCTTGATGGAGACGTTCAGCGTGAATTCGACGACCTTGCGTCCCGTCTTGCTCTGCGCGAGCGTGGCCGCACGCACCTCGGTCAGGTCCGGACGCTCGAGCCACGGCGAGTTGCCGGACAGGTTGCGCAGCAGTTCCGCGACGCGTTCCTGCGACTGCGCATAGCCGTTCAGCAGTACGCGCTGGCCGTCCTGCTTGAAGCCTTTCAGGTACACGCCCTCCGGCGTCTGGCGCACCAGTTCGTCGAGCAGGTAGACGGGCTGGTTGCGGTCGCCCTGCAAGTCCTCGACGGCCTGCTGGCGCGCCTTCAGCCCCTCGATCTCCGACTTCAGGCTGGCGATCTTGCTGATCTTCTTGTCCAGTTCCGCGTTGGCGTTCTTGAGGACGAGGTTGCGTTCGTTCTGGACGGCGATGCGGCTCGCGTTGTAGCCGCCCACGAGCAGCACGAGCGCGGCGCCGGCGATGCCGCCGAGGGCCAGCAGCGCGGCGAACGCGGTCTGCTTCTGCTTGCGTTTCGCTTCCCGGTGCGGGAGCAGGTTAATGCGGATCATCAGCCGAACCTCCGCAGTGCCAGGCCGCAGGCGACGAGATAGCCGGGGCCGTCCTGGCGCAGTTGCTGCTCGCGCACGTTCGGGCCCAGTTGCATGCCCGCGAACGGCTCCACGACGATTGTGGCGATGCGCGTGCGGCCGGCGATGATGTCGGGCAGGCCGGGCAGCTGGGCGCTGCCGCCGGCGATCAGGATCTGGTCGATGCGCGTGTACGGCGTCGACGTGTAGAAGAACTGGATCGCGCGCGTGACTTCCAGCGCGGCGTTCTCGAGCCACGGCGCCAGCAGGTCGGCGCGGAAGTTGTCCGGCAGGTCGCCCGCCTTCTTGCGCGTTTCCGCTTCCTCGAACGACAGGCCGTAGGCACGCACGATGTCCTGCGTGAGCTGCACGCCGCCGAACGGCTGCTCGCGCTCGTACACCGTCTCGCCGTTCTGCAGCATCGACACGTGCGTCGCCTGCGCGCCGATCTGGAACAGCGCGACGATACGGTCCTTCGGCGCGTTGTCCGCGTCGAGCAGGCGCTGCAGCGCGGCGCGGGCCGCATACGATTCGATGTCCATCACGGTGGCCGTCAGGCCCGCGGCCTCGGCGATCGCGACGCGGTCCTCGACCTTTTCGCGGCGCGCGGCGGCCAGCATCACTTCCATGTCTTCCGGCGCGTTGGCGGCCGGACCGATCACGTCGAAGTCGAGGCTGACCTCGTCCAGCGCGAACGGGATGTACTGGCTGGCCTCGGACTCGACCTGCACTTCGAGCTGGTCTTCCGGCAGGCCGGCCGGCAGGATGATCTTCTTGGTGATGACGGCGGCCGGCGGCATGCCGAGCGCCACGTGCTTGATGCGCGTGCCGCTCTTCTGCACGACGCGGCGCACGGCGTCCGACACGGCCTCGATGTTCTCGATGTTGCCGTCGACGACGGCGCCGCGCGGCAGCGGTTCCGCCGCATGGCGTTCCAGCCGCAAGTCACCCTTGCCGCCATCGGACAACTCGACCAGGCGCACGCCGGACGTACTGATGTCGAGTCCGATCAACGGCGGGCTCTTCTGTCCGAACAAGGAACCTAGACTGATCACGAGCGCACTCCCTCTCTGCTACTTCTGCGTTCCGGCGTTTCGGAACGGCTAACGCCCGCGTGGGGAACTATTGATAAATGTAGACATACGGTGTGCATATAACAGACACCGCCTTGAATCGTAGCAATACTGATCTAGTAGGACAAGAAATTTCTGCACGGGAACATATAGTGACGAAGCAGGAAAGCGACACTTCGTCACACCCTGATATCGATCAATATTGCAGGACTCTTCACACCTGTTGTCCGCTTGTCTAGGAGTGCTTCAGATACAAGCGTGACTTATAATGAATTGGATCAATAAAGCGAGCCACATCCGCATGAAAGCATCTCGAAACGGCGACAACCCCGCGCCGCAGTCTTCTTCGCCCAAGCACACCCCGAAGCGCATCCTGCTGACCCTCCTCGCCACCCTGGCCGGGCTGGCCGTGTGCGGAGTGCTGGTGGTCGTGTTCGCGCTGGCGATGGCCTACCCGAACCTGCCCGCGCTCGACACCCTCACCGATTACCGGCCGAAGATGCCGTTGCGGATCTTCACGGCCGACAACGTGCTGATCGGCGAATTCGGCGAGGAGCGCCGCACCCTCGTCCACTTCAAGGACATCCCGGACGTGATGAAGCGGGCCGTGCTCGCGATCGAGGACGACCGCTTCTACGAACACGGCGGCATCGACTACTGGGGCATCCTGCGCGCGGCCCTGCACAACGCGACGGGCGGCGCGCGCCAGGGCGCGTCCACGATCACGCAGCAGGTGGCGCGCAACTTCTTCCTGTCGTCGGAACAGACGCTGAAGCGCAAGGCGTACGAGGCGCTGCTCGCGTACAAGATCGAGAAGAACCTCACGAAGGACCAGATCCTCGAGGTCTACATGAACCAGATCTACCTGGGCCAGCGCGCGTTCGGCTTCTCGTCGGCCGCGCAGATCTATTTCGGCAAGGACTTGAAGGACATCTCGATCGCCGAGGCGGCGATGCTGGCCGGCCTGCCGAAGGCGCCGTCCGCGTACAACCCCGTCGTGAACCCGAAGCGCGCGCGCCAGCGCCAGCAGTACATCCTGCAGCGCATGCACGACCTGCACTACATTAACGACGCCCAGTACGAACAGGCGAAGAACGAGCAGCTCAAGATCAAGACGGACAGCACGGCGTTCGGCGTGCACGCGGAATACGTGGCCGAGATGGCGCGCCAGCTCGTCTACGAACAGTTCAAGGAAGACACGTACACGCGCGGCCTGAACGTGTTCACGACGATCACGAAGGCCGACCAGGACGCCGCCTACCTGGCGCTGCGTCGCGGCGTGATGGACTACGAGCGCCGCCACCCGTACCGCGGTCCGGAAAAATACATCGAGATCCCGTCCACGAAGAGCGAGGCCGACGAGGCCATCGAGGCGGAACTGGCGGAACACCCCGACTCGGACGACATCGTCGCGGCCATCGTGCTGTCGGCGTCGCCCACGCAGGTGAAGGCCGTGCTGGCGTCCGGCGAGGAAATCACGCTCACGGGGCCGGGCATCGCGTTCGCACGCGAGTGGCTGTCGCCGAAAGCGGCCGAAACGCGGCGCGTGCGCCGCGGCGCCGTCATCCGCGTCATGCAGGACGGCGGCTCGTCGTCGTGGAGCATCACGCAGATGCCGGAAGTGGAATCCGCGTTCATCGCGGTGAACCCGGACGACGGCGCGATCCGCGCGCTGGTGGGCGGCTTCGACTTCAACCGCAGCAAGTTCAACCACGTGACGCAGGCATGGCGCCAGCCCGGCTCCTCGTTCAAGCCATTCATCTATTCGGCCTCGCTGGAGCGCGGCTTCTCGCCCGCGACCCTCATCAACGACGCGCCGATCTCGTTCGACGCCGGCGCGACGGGCGGCCAGGCGTGGGAGCCGAAGAACTACGACGGCAAGTACGAAGGCCCGATGACGATGCGGCGCGGCCTGACGAAGTCGAAGAACATGATCTCGATCCGCATCCTGAACAAGATCGGCGCCCGCTACGGCCAGGAATACGCGACGCGCTTCGGCTTCGACGCGGACAAGAACCCGCCGTACCTCACGCTTGCGCTGGGCGCGGGCGCGACGACGCCGCTGCAGATGGCGGGCGCCTATTCCGTGTTCGCCAACGGCGGCTACCGCGTCAGCCCCTACCTGATCTCGAAAGTGACGGATGCGGATGGCAAGGTCTTGTCGGAAGCGCGCCCGGACCGCGCCGGCGTCGACGCCAACCGCGTCATCGACGAGCGCAACGCGTGGCTGATGGACAGCATGCTGAAGGACGTGGCCCGCTACGGCACGGCGGCGAAGGCGGGACAGGTGCTGAAGCGCCCGGACATCGCGGGCAAGACGGGCACGACGAACGACTCGATCGACGCCTGGTTCGCCGGCTACCAGCCGCACCTGGTGGGCATCGCGTGGATCGGCTACGACCAGCCGCGCAACCTGGGCAACAAGGAAACGGGCGGCGGCCTCGCGCTGCCGATCTGGATCGGGTTCATGCAGAAGGCGCTGAAAAACGAGCCGGTCGTGGACCGGCCGGCGCCGCCGGGCCTCGTGCAGTACGGCGACGAATACTATTACGCCGAGAACCCGCCGGGCACGGGCGTGCAGTCGCTCGACGTCGGGCCGGCGCAGCCGGCGGCCGAGCAGAAGTCGCGCGACGCGGTCCGCAACGAGTTATTTTGATGGTCACGCGGTGATGGTGGGCGGAGGGCCGCCCACCCTACGGCGTCATCGACGCATGTGGACCGCCACCGATGCCGTAGGGTGGGCACCCCGTGCCCACCAGTTGCGTACCGGTCAACGCAACTTGACCGGCGCCCCACCCTGCTGCGTCGCGAAATCGGACAACGCCGTGAAGAACTCCGTGTCGTCGCGCGTATTGCGCCACTCGTCGCCCACGCGCTTGTAGTGGAAGCCGCCGGCGCGCGCCGCGATCCACATTTCCTGCAACGGCGCCTGGCTGTTGATGATGATCTTCGAGCCGTTGTCGACGAACTCGATCTCGAGCACGTTGCCGCTGCGCTTGCACTCGACGTCGACGATGTCCTGCTCGAACAGGCGGTCGAACTTGTGCTCGATGTCGCTCAGCGTGGACTCGGCCAGGGCCAAAAATTCGGATTCGGTCATGCTACACTCCAAGGTCTGCTAATCAAACCGTGATTCTAATCGTGAAGTCCCCATTTGCGCTCCTGACAAGCCTGGCGACCCTGGTGGTGCTGTCGGCCTGCGGCCAGACCGGTCCGCTCTACATGCCCAAGCCACCCGCTCCCCACGCCGTCGCGCACACCCCCGCGACGGCGCCGGCCGGCACGACGAACACGACGGACGCCACCACCCCGGTCACCCAGCTCAAGCCGCCGGCACCCGCCGCCGGCGTGACGCCCCCGATCGGCGGCGCCAACGATACGCCCGCCCCGAACCCGCCCTCGCCGGCCACCCAACAGTAAGCACATCATGTCGCACTTCACCTACCAAGACGGCGTCCTGCACGCCGAACGCGTCCCCCTGTCCAACATCGCTACGGAACACGGCACCCCGACCTACGTCTATTCGAAAGCCCAGCTGCTGGAAAACTTCGCCGGCTACGCGCGCCCGTGCGCGGGCCGCGACGCGCTCGTCTGCTACGCGATGAAGGCGAACTCCAACCTGGCCATCCTCGACCTGCTGGCGCGCCAAGGCGCCGGCTTCGACATCGTGTCGGGCGGCGAGCTGCTGCGCGTGATCGCGGCCGGCGGCGACCCGGGCAAGGTGATCTTCTCGGGCGTGGGCAAGACAGCAGCCGAGATCGCGCTGGCGCTGGAAAAAGGCATCCTGTGCTTCAACGTCGAGTCGATCCCGGAACTGGACCGCATCAACGAGGTCGCGGGCCGCATGGGCAAGCGCGCACCCGTCTCGCTGCGCGTGAACCCGAACGTCGATCCGAAGACACACCCCTACATCGCCACCGGCCTGAAGGCCAGCAAGTTCGGCGTCGCGTTCTCGGACGCGCTGGACACGTACCGCACCGCCGCCAAGCTGCCGCACCTGGACGTCGTCGGCATCGACTGCCACATCGGCTCGCAACTGCTGGACGACGCGCCGCTGCTGGAAGCGCTGGACAAGCTGATCGAACTGATCGACGCGCTGGACGGCGAAGGCATCCACATCCACCACCTGGACGTGGGCGGCGGCCTGGGCATCGACTACGGCACGGGCGAGGACTCGCCGGTGCCGATCGCCCACTACGTCGAGCGCGTGTTCGCGCGCGTGGACGCATGGCGCGCCGAGAAGCACGGCGGCCGTCCCATCAAGGTGATCTTCGAGCCGGGCCGCTCCATCGTGGGCAACACGGGCGTGCTGCTGATGTCGGTGGAATTCCTGAAGCCGGGCGAGGAAAAGAATTTCTGCGTCGTCGACGCTGCCATGAACGACATGGCGCGGCCCACGCTGTACCAGGCCTGGATGGACGTCAAGCCGGTCGTGCAGCGCGCGGGTGATGCCGTCACGTACGACCTCGTCGGCCCCATCTGCGAATCGGGCGACTGGCTCGCGCGCGACCGCGCGCTGGCCGTCGAGCCGGGCGACGTGCTCGCGATGATGGCGGCCGGTGCCTACGGCTTCACGATGGCCTCGAACTACAACACGCGCGGCCGCGCGGCCGAGGTGCTCGTCGATGGCGACCAGGTGCACGTGATCCGCCGGCGCGAGAATCCGGCCGAGCTGTTCGCGCTGGAATCGATGGTGAGATAAGGAGAGTTTTCGGCACGTGCACGGATGCTAAGATCGCCGGTCTACCACCGGAGATCCGCATGCAACCGTCCGATGCCGCCCGTCTTCCCGCCGAACCGCCGCTGCTGACCCTGCCCCGGGTCGGCGGCTGGCGCATCCTGCTGGGCCTGCTGCAAGGCCTGTCGCTGTACCTCCTGTACCACGCCTCGACGACCTCCAGCTGGCCGGCCACCCAGCCGCTGGTATTCGGGCCGCTGGTGCTGGTTGCATTCTTCGTGCCGCTGATCCTGATCTCCGGCCTCGGCCACCTGGACCGGCGCCGGCTCGTCCTGTGGGGATGCTGCGCGGCGCTGCTGCTGGCGGCGCTGGCCGGCTACGACGCCTGGCGCGTCGCCGACCTGCCGCTGCAGGCTTCCCAGGCGGCGCACCGATATGGCACGCGCGGCGGCGACCGTTCGCCGTTCCCGTCGTGGCGCCTGGGGTTCTTCGCCGCCGCCGGCTTTTTCATCGCGCACACGCTGGTGCTGGCCGCCGTGCGCGACGGCCGTCGCATCGCCGCCTACCCCACCTATTTCGACACCGCCTGGAAGCTCGGCGTGCAACTGGCCTTCAGCGGCCTGTTCACCGGGATCACCTGGCTGGTGCTGGCGCTCGGCGCCGAGCTGTTCGAGTTGGTCAAGCTGGACTTCCTCACCAGGTTGATGCGCGAATCCTGGTTCGCGATTCCCGTGACGGCCTTCGCCTTCGCCTGCGCGATGCACCTGACCGACGTGCGTCCCGCCATCGTGCGCGGCATCCGCGGCCTGCTGCTGGTGTTGCTGTCCTGGCTGCTGCCGATTACCGTGCTGCTGATCGGCGGCTTCCTGGCCACGCTGCTCTTCACCGGCCTGGCGCCGCTGTGGAACACGAAGCACGCGGCCTCGGTGCTGCTGTGCGCGGCGGCCGCCTGCGTGGTGCTGATCAACGCCGCCTGGCAGCAGGGCGAGGACGAGCGCGCGGTTGCGCGCGTCGTGCGCGTGGCCGCGCGCATCGCCGCCCTGCTGCTGGCGCCGCTCGTGCTGATCGCGATCTATGCCCTGTTCCTGCGGGTGCGCGACTACGGCTGGAGCGCCGACCGTATCGACGCCGCTGCCTGCATGCTGGTGGCGGCCTGCTACGCGGCCGGCTATTTCTACGCCGGCCTGCGCCCCGGCTGGCTGACGTTGCTGGCCCGGGTGAACATCGGCGTCGCCTTCGTCGTGCTGGGGGTGCTGCTGGCGCTGTTCTCGCCGCTGCTCGACCCTGCCCGGATCTCGGTGGACAGCCAGGTCGCGCGGCTGGCGTCCGGCAAGGTCAAGCCCGATGCGTTCGATTTCGTCTTCCTGCGCTTCGACGGCGCTCGCTTCGGGCGCGCGGCACTCGACCGGCTCGAGCGCATGCCGGTGCCCGATGCGGACGTCGTGCGGCGCATCGCCGCCGTGCGTCGGATGGAAAGCCGCTGGGACCGCAAGGAAGTCGCGCCGCGGCCGCTCGAACTGGTGGCCAACCTGCACGTGCATCCGGACGGCGCGCGCCTGCCGGACACCTTCCTGCGCACCGACTGGGCAGCCAGGGAGCCGGCCTACCAGTATCCGGCTTGCCTGCGTGACGTCGGCCGGGTCTGCGATGTCTTCCTGCTGGACGTGACCGGTGACGGCAAGCCGGAAGTGCTGCTGTTCGAGCGGCCGGCGGCGCACCAGAACAGCCTTGTGCTGCAGGAAGACGCACAAGGCGGCTGGTCGGCGCTGGCCACGGTGTCGCTGCCGGGCGTGGATTGCCCGGCAGCGGACGCGGCGTTGGCCGCCGGCAAGGTCGACGTGACCACGCCGGCGCTGGCGGACGTGGTGGTCGGCGGCGTACGAGGACAGCTGAAAAGGGTCACACCGCCGGGGAAGTGCCCGGTTGCGCCGCGCTAAGTATCGCTATCGGCGGGCGTCACTCGCGCCCGCGCGACCGGTCATCCGGCCACATTTGCGCCGCGCACGCGGCCGCCTGTTCGTTCCACCGGCTGCCCAGGTCGAGACACCGTTCGAGTTGCCCATAGCGCGGCCGCCCCATGCCGAAAACGAGCACGAGGGCCAGTACCACGACGATCACCAGCGCGAGGGGCCATTTCATGTCAGGCAGTATGCATCAGGGTCTCCGGTCATGATCGCACGGAAGCAGCGGTAGTACGTTTATCGACGGCAGGGCGCGGGCGGCTCACGCTCCACCACACGCGCAACAGCAGGAGCACGGCCACGACGCTGCCCCACACGATGGGCTGCTCGAAGTTGTGCTTGCCGGCCTTCATCCACCAGTAGTGCAGGATCGCCAGCGGCGCGATCAGGTAGATCAGCTTGTGCAGCTGGGCCCAGTTGCGGCCCAGGCGCTTGATCATCGCGTTCGTGCTCGTCGCGGCGAGCGGCACGAGCAGCACGAAGCAGGCGAAGCCCACCGTGATGAACGGCCGTTTCAGCACGTCCTTCCACATGGCGGCCACGTCGAAATTATGGTCGAACCACAGGAACGTCAGGAAGTGCATGGACGCATAGAAAAACGTGAACAGGCCGATCATGCGGCGCAGCCGCACGACCCAGTTCCATCCGGTCAGGCGGCGCAGCGGCGTGACGGCCAGCGTCGCGCACAGCAGATATAACGCCCAGTCGCCGCTGCCGTGCGTCAGGAATTCGACGGGCTCGACGGGCACGTCGTTCGCCGTCAGCCACGCCATGCGCAGGAACGGCAGCAGCGCCAGCACGAAGATGCCGGCCTTGACGGCCTTGAGCTGCCTGGGAGTCGGATTGAACGCCATGGCCAGCCCGCTCAGAAATTCTTCTTGAGGTCCATGCCCGTGTACAGCGAGGCGACCTCGTTATAGCCGTTGAACATCAGCGTCTTGCGCTTGGGCGTGAACAGCCCGCCTTCGCCGATGCGCCGCTCCGTCGCCTGCGACCAGCGCGGGTGGTCGACGTTCGGGTTCACGTTCGAATAGAACCCGTATTCTTCCGGCGCGATGCCGTTCCACGCGGTGCGCGGCTGCTCGCGCACGAAGCGGATGCGGACGATGGATTTCGCCGACTTGAAACCGTATTTCCACGGCACGATGATGCGCACGGGCGCGCCGTTCTGGTTCGGCAGCACCTGGCCGTACATCCCGACCGTCAGCAGCGCGAGCGGGTGCATCGCTTCGTCCATGCGCAAGCCTTCCACGTACGGCCATTCGAGCACGCGGCTCCGTACGCCCGGCATCTGGCTGCGGTCGGCGAGACTCGTGAATTCGACGTATTTCGCATTCCCGGTCGGCTCGACCTGCTTGATGAGGCTGGACAGCGAATAGCCGACCCACGGAATCACCATCGACCAGCCCTCGACGCAGCGCAGGCGATAAATCCGCTCTTCCAGCGGCGCCAGTTTCACCAGGCGGTCGAGGTCCAGGGTCATCGGCTTCTTGACTTCGCCGTCGACCTGCACGGTCCACGGCCGCGTGCGCAACGTGTGCGCGTTCGCAGCCGGGTCGGACTTGTCCGTACCGAATTCGTAGAAATTGTTGTAGTGAGTCGCGTCCTCGAACGGCGTCTGCTTCTCGGTCGTCGCGAATGCCGGGTTGCGCGTGGCCGGCAGCTTCTGGACAGTCCCTTGCGCGAACGCTTCGCGGGTGGCCATCTCCCACAGCGACGAGCCGGCGACGGCCGATGCCGCCACTTTGGCGAGGAACGCACGCCGGCCTTCGTAGACCTCGCGCGGCGTGATTTCGGACGGGAACGGCAGATCGATGCCGTTCGGATTTTTTCTGATCAACATGGCGGCTCCGGCTGGAATGGGTGTTTCGTGCGACATAACAACGTTACACCATCTGCCGCCCCCGGGTCGTGCAGGCGGGTGTTTGTTACCAAATCCCGCCTACCGACATAAACCGACATATTACAGCTTGATCACAGCTTGCCGTACGAGTGCAGCCCGGACAGGAACATGTTCACGCCGAGGAAGGCGAACGTCGTCACGACGAGGCCGATGAGTGCCCACCAGGCGGCCGCGCGGCCGCGCAGGCCGGACATCAAGCGCATGTGCAGCCACGCCGCGTAGTTCAGCCAGACGATCAGCGCCCACGTTTCCTTCGGGTCCCACGACCAGTAGCCGCCCCACGCTTCGGCCGCCCACAGCGCGCCGAGGATCGTGGCGACGGTGAAGAACGCGAAGCCGACGGAGATTGCCTTGTACATGACGTCGTCCAGCACTTCGAGCGAAGGCAGGCGGTCGGCCAGGATGCCGTGCGACTTCAGCAGATAGGCCGAACCGACCATCGCCGCCAGCGCGAACGTGCCGTAGCCGATGAAGTTGGCGGGCACGTGGATCTTCATCCACCAGCTCTGCAGCGCGGGCACGAGCGGCTGGATCTCGGCGGCGTCGCGCGCGACCGTGTACCACAGCAGGAAGCCGACCGCGGCCGAAATCACGAGCAGCACGAACGGGCCCAGCTGGCGCGTCTGGTAGCGCTGTTCGTAGTACAGGTAGAACATCGCCGTGATCATCGAGAACAGGATGAACACTTCGTACAGGTTCGACACGGGGATGTGGCCGACGTCCGTGCCGATCAGGTACGACTCGTACCAGCGCACCATCATCCCGGTGAAGCCCAGCACGACGGCGGCCCAGCACAGCTTGGAGCCGACGCTGCCGCCGAACGGCGAGCGGGTCAGCAGGCCGAGCCAGTAGAACACGGTCGAGAACACGAACATCGCGCTCATCCACAGGATCGCCGACTGGCTCGACAGCATGTATTTCAGGAAGAATTTCTGGTTCGCAGCGTCCAGCGAGCCGCCGTACAGCTGCACGGCCCACAGCGCCAGCAGCGCGACGAGCGGCATCAGCCAGCGCACGGGCTTGAACGTCCAGCCGACGAACGCGAACACGGGCGCGGCCAGCACGAGGATCGCCTGCTCGTAGACGTCCATGTAGGCGCCGAAGCGGTTCAGCGCATACAGCGCAGCCGCCAGCAGGCCCGCGCCGAACAGCCAGTCGACGGCCGTCAGGCGCTTGAAGAAGCCGGGGGGCCGGGTGTACGCCGCGCCCTGCGCTTGCGATGCGGATGAAATGTCCATGGATGTCTCCTTTTCCGACTTTTATAGCTTACGCCGATTGCGGCAATTTGATCTTCAGGTCGTCGAATTCGCGCTGGAAATCGAGCGTCTTGCGCTGCGTGCTCATCGCCATCAGCGCGTGCGTGCCGCCGTCCGGCGCGGGTTTCACCCACACCCAGACACGGCGCTCGCGGATGTAGAACATCGAAAAAATACCGAGCACCAGCAGCAGGCAGCCGACGTAGACCACTTTCTTGCCCGGCGAGCGCGTCACCTGCAGCACGGACGCCTTCACTTCCTTGAAATCGTCCAGCGCGAGGAACACGGGGGCGCCGTAGAAAAAGCTGTCGGACAAGGCGTTCGTCGCCTGCTGCAGGAAGCGGCCGTGAGTCTCGGTGGGCGTCACCGGAGCCTCACCCGCGCGCGCGCGGGCCGACTGCCACAGCTCCCACATGGCGCCGTTGAGCATCTTCATGAACACACCGGCCGCCTTTTCCTGCTCGGCCGCGGGGATGCGCTCGAGGAATTTCGAGACGGCCAGATAGCCGCCCTGGCTGCCGTCGCCCGCGAAGATCGCCAGCGTCTTGGCGGCCGAGTCCTGCAGCTGCTTCGCCAAGGTGCCGTTCGCGTCGCCCGGTGGCAGCGCGCGCGCGGCGTAGCGGCGGGCCGCTTCCTCGCGCAGGCTCGCGTCCGCAAGCGCGGCGCGCAGGCGCATCCATTCGCGCACGCCGTGGTCGTCGTCGGCCGGGATGCGCAGGAAGCTGAATTGATCGGACGGATTGTTGCGCACGCCGGCCAGGTACACCTGGCGGCCTTCCAGCGTGACGGGCTGCATGTAGTTCAGGAATTCGCGCGCCTGCCCCGTCTTGTCGCGCAGCTTGTACTGCACGCTGGGGCCCACGTTCTTGAGATCCTTGTTGCCCACGTTCTTGGCGGCCGAACCGGAGTGCTGCGACAGGGTCTGCGCAAACTGTTCCTCGAGACTCTTGCCCTTCGTGACGGCCCGGGCATCGTTGTTCTGGCTCGTGTTCTCGACGTTGAACGGCCGGAAGCCCGACCACTCGACGGAATACGTGTCCTCGCCCTGCTTCAGCGCGGTCGCATTGCCGACCTCGCCCTCGATGGCGAACGGTTTGTCGCTCGTGCCCGCCATCGGCCAGCCCGTCAGCTTGAGCTTGCTGCCGCCATCCTCGAAGCTGGACTGGTAGACGGCCACGCCGCGGTAGATCAGCGGCTGGTTGACTTTCACCGTGGCGGGAAACACCTTGCCCGTCTCGTGGTCGCGGATCACGACGTCGCTGGCGAACAGCTTCGGCATGCCCGTCGAGTAGAAATCGATGGTGAATTTCTTCAGCTCGATGGTGAACGGCAGGTCCTGCACGAGCACGCCGTCGGCCTGCTGCAGCAGCGCCGTGTCGCTGGCCTGGCCTTCCGGAATCATCGTATTGCCGCGAAAGCTCGGGTTGCCGAGACCGAGGCGGTGCTGCGGCGCGATGGCGGAAATCAGGCCCGTGCCGGCATACGGTGTCTTGCCCATGAACCATTCCTGGAAGCGGATCGGCAGGTTGGAATCGAGCAGGCCGCCCAGCAGGATCACGATGATGGCCGTGTGCGCGAAGATGTAGCCGAACTTGTTGGCAGCACCTTTCTTCGCGGCGACGAGCACGCCGCCCTGCTTGTCGACCATCTTCGTCCGGTAGCCGGCGTCGGCGAGGCGGTTCGCCGTCTGCTGCGCGAGCGGGACCATGTCCAGCGGCGCCGTCCATTCCGTGTGATGGTGGAAATTGCGCAGCGACTCCTCGCGCACGCTGTCGCGCCAGCTGCGCATGTCGCGCAGGAATTTCGGTGCGTTGCGGGCCACGCACAGGCCCGTCGAGACGATCAGCACGGCAAGGATCAGCAGGAACCACCAGGCCGAATACACGGTGTACAGGCCGACCTTACGGAACACCTCGAACCAGAACGGGCCGAACTGGTTCACGTAGTCCGGCATCGCGCGGTCCTGCTGCATGATGGTGCCGATGATGGCGGCGATGGCGATCATGACCAGCAAGGTGATCGCGAACCGCATCGAGGACAGCAATTCGACCGCTTCCGCCAGGCCGCGCCGGCGCGTCTTCAGTTCAATTCCGGTGGTGCTCATCGACTTTCACTCTAGATACAACGTTTCTCGAGGATACAACAAAAGGGCGCCCCGCTTGCGCGGTCGCCCTTCCCTGTTGTTCCTGCATATTTATTGTAGGCCGATTTTTCGGCTCGATTATGTTGGTCCGGCAATACCGGCCATGTGTTACTTCAGGCCGGCAATATAGTCTGCCACGGCTTTCATTTCTTCATCCGACAAGCGCTTGGCCAACGTCGCCATCTGCGGGCTGTTGGCGCGCGTGCCCGCTTTGAATGCCTGCAGCTGCGTCACCGTGTAATCCTGGTGCTGGCCCGCGATGCGCGGATACTGGGTCGGCATGCCGGCACCGGTGGCGCCGTGGCAGCTGGCGCAAGCGGCCACGCCGCGGTCGGCGATGCCGCCACGATAGATCTTGCGGCCCAGTTCCAGCGTGTCCTTGCTGCGCGCCGCGCCCTGCTTCGGCTGCTGCGTGGCCAGGTAGGCGGCGATGTTCTTCTTCTCGTCGTCGCTCAACATCTTGGCGTACGTCGTCATGATGGGCTGGTTGCGGGCCGGCGTCGTGAAGTCGACGAGCTGCTTGTGGATGTACGTGTCGATCTGGCCGGCCAGCTTCGGATTGGTGTTGATGGTCGAATTGCCGCCGGCGCCGTGGCACGACGCGCAGGCCGGCAGGCCGCGGGCGTTGTCGCCGGTGTCGTAGAGGGAGCCGCCCTTGGCCGGATCGGCCTTGACGGCGGCGGGCGCATGGGCCGCGTCCGCTGCGAGAGCGCTGCCCACGATGAGGAAACTGGCCAGCAAGGACTTCACGATCGCCGCGCACGCGGCCGGTTGAAACACACGATTCATTCAAGCACCCTGAAAAAGTCAAAGATAAACTTGCAGTTGCAGTGCAGCGGTCATGCTCGTGCCCCCCGCGCCGACCCTTCATCCTTCGGGCTCGCCGGCGGCAGGTAACTCCCTATTGTACAATAGCCTTAGTTTCCTGCCCTCACCTTCGTTGTCTTTTTCGCTCCACTTCCCTCATGTCCAAACTCTGGCAAGCCCGTTTCTTCACGACCGTCAACCAGTTGCGGGATCTTCCCAAGACGCAGGTGCCGGAAATCGCCTTCGCCGGCCGCTCGAATGCGGGTAAATCGACGGCGATTAATATCCTGACGAACCAGAAGGGGCTCGCCTTCGCGTCGAAGACGCCGGGCCGCACGCAGCACATCAATTTCTTTTCGATCGGCGGGGCGCACGTCGCCATGCACCGCAAGGACCCGACCAAGGTCGAGGAAATCCAGGCCCTGCTCGTCGACCTGCCAGGCTATGGCTATGCGGAAGTGTCGGGCGACGCCAAGCTGCACTGGCAAAGGCTGCTGGGCGATTACGTGCAGCGCCGCGAACAGCTGGCCGCCCTCGTCCTGATCATGGACTCGCGCCGCCCGTTCACCGACCTCGACGTCCAGATGCTGGAATGGTTCGCCCCGACGGGCAAGCCGATCCACTGCATCCTCACGAAGGCCGACAAGCTCAACCGCAACGAATCCGTCAACGCCCTGCGCCAGGCACAGCAGGTGCTGGACAGCTATGTCGACGAGGAAGGCAATGGCTTCCCGTTCACCGTCCAGCTGTTCTCCGCCCTGAAGCGCATCGGCATCGAGGAAGCCAACGACAAGATCATCGAACTGTTCGGCCTGGAGGACGACCCGGCCGATCCCGATCCCGAACAATAACTCGCCAGGAACCGCCATGCCGATCATCACGCCTTCGCAATACCCTGCCGTGCGCATGCGCCGCATGCGCCGCGACCCGTTCTCGCGCGCGCTGATGCGCGAAAACGTCGTCACGGCATCGGACCTGATCTACCCCGTGTTCATCCTCGACGGCCAGAACCAGCGCCAGCAGGTGGCGTCGATGCCCGGTGTGGAGCGCCTGTCGGTCGACCTGTTGATGAAGGTGGCCGAGGAAGCCGTGGCGCTCGGCATTCCCGTGCTCGCGCTGTTCCCCGTCGTCGAGTCGTCGCTGAAGACTTATGACGGCGTCGAGGCGACGAACCCGGACGGCCTCGTGCCGCGCGCCGTGCGCGCACTGAAGCGCAACTTCCCGCAACTGGGCATCATGACGGACGTCGCGCTGGACCCGTACACGACGCACGGCCAGGACGGCCTGCCCGACGAGAACGGCTACATCGTCAACGAAAAGACGATCGCGATGCTGACGCGGCAAGCGCTGGCGCAGGCCGAGGCCGGCGTCGACGTCGTCGCGCCGTCCGATATGATGGACGGCCGCATCGGCGCGATCCGCATGGCGCTGGAAGAGAAGGAATTCATTCACACCCGGATCATGGCCTATTCCGCCAAGTACGCGTCGGGCTATTACGGCCCGTTCCGCGAAGCCGTGGGCTCGGCCGCCAACCTGGGCAAGGCCGACAAGAACACGTACCAGATGGACCCGGCCAACAGCGACGAAGCGCTGCGCGAAGTGGCGCTGGACATCGCGGAAGGCGCCGACATGGTGATGGTCAAGCCGGGCATGCCGTACCTGGACGTGGTGCGCCGCGTGAAGGACGAGTTCAAGGTGCCGACGTTCGCCTACCAGGTCAGCGGCGAATACGCGATGCTGCAGGCCGCGTTCCAGAATGGCTGGCTCGATCCGGACAAGGTCATCATGGAGACGATGATGTCGTTCAAGCGCGCCGGCGCAGATGGCGTGCTCACCTATTTCGCCATGGACGTGGCACGACGCCTGAAGGCCGCGGCGTAACGCGCACCCCACGCATGAACATTACGCATCGTTCATGCGTGACAATCCGAGAGCCTTCGGCAGCCCCGGATCGCTAAGATGCCGGGTATGACTACCCTGCCCCACGATTCCCGGAATTCCCCATACCGGTGGCTGATCCTCGCGGTCGCCACCGTCCTCCAGGCCGGCGCGGCGTTCGTCACGCAAGGCATCGCCGCCCTGGCCGGCTACCTGCAAAAGGATCTGCACCTGTCCGCCACGCAGGTCGGCTTCCTCGTCACCGCCTCGACCTTGGCACCGATCTTCACGCTGCTGTTCGTCGGCGACCTGCTCGACCGGAAATCGGAGCGCGCGATCATCGGCGCGGGCATGCTGATCATGGCGCTCGGGCTCGTGGGCGCCGGCTTCGCACCGGGCTTCCTCGCGCTGTCGGCCGCGCTGTTCGTCATCGGCATGGGCTACAGCACCGTGCAGCCCGGCGGGAGCCGGTCGGTGTCGCAGTGGTTCAAGGGCCACCAGCTCGGGATCGCGATGGGGGTGCGGCAGGCGGGCCTGCCGCTCGGCGGGGCCGCCGCGGCCGCCGTGTTGCCGTTCGTCGTCGGCCTGCAGGGCTGGCGCGCGGCCTTTCTTTGGAGTGTCGCCGTCGTGCTGGCGGCCGGCGCGCTGTTCTGGGCGATCTACCGCCCGCCCACCTTGCCCGACCGCCCGGCCAAGCGCCCCGTGCTGACGGTGTTCTTCCTCGTCCGCATGGTGCGCCAGCGCTGGATGCAGCGGGTGGTCTGGTCGGGCATGGCGCTCGTCGGCACGCAATACGGCATCGTCGTCTTCCTGATGCTGTTCCTGCGCGACCGCTTCGGCCTGCCCCTGCACGAGGGCAGCTGGTTGCTGCTGCTGATCCAACTGTGCGGCGGCGTCGGTCGCATCGCGCTGTCGGTGTGGAGCGACCGCTGCGGCCGGACGGGGAAGCGGTTTTTACCGGTGACCGTCAGCATGCTCGTCACGTGCGTCGGCCTGCTCGCGCTGGTCGGCCTGCCCGTCGACGCGCCGCGGCCCTGGCTGTTCGGGCTGATTGCCGTGCTCGGGTTTTTCGCACTGGGCTGGTACGGCCCCTGGGTCACCTATATCGCGGACTCGGCCCCGGCGGACAGCGTCGGCCTCGCGCTGGGCGCCGCGATGACCGTCAACCAGATCGCCATCGTCCTGACGCCGCCGGCGCTCGGCATGATCCACGATGCGACGCGCAGCTACGATGCCGTGTGGGGCACGTTGATCGGATGGATCGTGGCGACCTTGCTGCTCCTGCACGTGCTGGGGCGGATGCACAAGGCGCAGCAGGCCGCGGTATAAAGCGTTACCGCGGCGGTTTGTATTCCGGGAACATTTCCTTGTACAGGAAGTTCGTCAATTCCTGCGTATCCTGCGGCCGTGCCGACAAGGTCACGACGCGGTTCAGGCGGTGCGATTCCCACTCGAAGTCGCCCGTCTTTTCCTTGCGGATCAGCTCGATCATCTTCTTGACGATCGCCGTCTCGATGTCCGGCTCGCTGCCACGCTCGACCGTTACCGCGGTCAGCCAGCGGCGCTTGAAGTTCGGGTTCCAGCCGCGGAATTTCAGGTCGGCCGTGCTGAACGTCTTGTTGGTGACGCTGAACACGCCACCCGTCTCGTTCGGATCCTGGCCACCGCGGCCGTTGATGGCAGCGATGTTCGCGAGCGCGTTGCGCGTGCCGCGCGCGGACTCGCTTTCCTCGGCCTGGTCCGTCTGCGCCGGTGCGCCGCGCTTCTTGCGCTGGGCCTCGATATAGGCCTGCATGTCGACTTCCTGCGGCGGTGCCTTCGTCTCTTCCTTCGGCTTCGGCTGCGGTTTTTCCTCGACCGGCTTGACCTCTGGCACAGTGATCGTGTTCGGCAGAGGCGGCATCGTGATACGCCGCGGCGTGAACTTGGGTGCCTCCGCCTTCGCCGTCTTCTTGGGCGCCTGCTCGGCCGGCTTGGCCGCGGGCTTGTTCGGCTTCAGCGGCGGCAGCCAGACGACGGCCGCGCCGGACTTCGGCGGCGCATGCCGCTCCATCTTCGGCTGGAACAGCCAGACGGCGACGAGGAGCAGGTGCAGCGCGATCGTGACGACGGCGCCGGTGCGGTTCGGCCCCCGCTCCCCGTACGTGACCACCTTCCGTCCAGGCATGGGCTGGCCGCAATGTGCACAGACATCGCTGTCTTCCAGCGGGATGTGGGAATGGTCACGCAAGATAATGAACACCCCTGGTCAGGGGGCAGTAAAAAGATATTGACGAGGCGCAGTCTAACCGGTTTGGATTCCCTGCGCACGCGGTGTTAAGCATCTGTAATGAGCTTACAAGCCGGGTAGCTTAATGGTTGTTACAGTGTGTATCAACCTTGCGTCAGGGAATCGGTTGATGTGAAATGGATTCCACCCGTATTTCACATCAACCGATAGTGTCGTCAAGCGACCTTGGTGAGCACGACCTTCGGCTCCCGCTCCAGGGAGGCGACCTGCGTGTCCGTCATCGGCCCGCTGCCGCTGTACTTGTCGAGGTACAGGTAGATGACGGGCGTGATGTACAGCGTGATCACTTGCGAGAAGATCAGCCCGCCGCACACGGCGAGGCCCAACGGCTGGCGCAGCTCGGCGCCCGCACCCAGGCCGAGGGCGATCGGCAGCGCGCCCATCAGCGCGGCCAATGTGGTCATCAAGATCGGGCGGAAGCGCAGGATGCACGCCTCGCGGATCGCCTGGTCCGGCGTCATGCCGCCGTTGCGCTGGGCGTCGAGGGCGAAGTCGATCATCATGATCGCGTTCTTTTTGACGATACCGATCAGCATCAGGATGCCGATGATGGCGATCATCGTCAGGTCCAGGTTGAACAGCCGCAAGGTGAGCAGCGCGCCGACGGCGGCCGACGGCAGGCCGGCCAGGATCGTGATCGGGTGGATGAAACTCTCGTACAGCACGCCCAGCAGCACGTAGATGACGCCGACCGCGGCGACGATCAGGATCAGCTGGCTCGACTGCGAATCCTGGAACACGGCCGCATCGCCACCGTACTTCGTGATGATCGACGCGGGCAGCTTCATGTCGCGGCCCATCTGCTCGATGGCCGCGGTGGCGGCGCCGAGCGGCGCGTCGGGCGCGAGGTTGAACGACAGCGTGATCGCCTGCAGCTGGCCCTGGTGATTGACGGCGATGGGGCCGACCGTGCGCTTGACGGTGGCCACGCTCGACAGCTGCACGAGCTGGCCCGTCTTGCTGCGCACGGACAGGCGCGACAACGCGTCCTCGAACTGGCGGTCTTCATTCGCCGTTTCCAGGATCACGTAATAGCTGGCCGCGCTCGAATAAATCGTCGACACCTGGCGCTCGCCGAACGCGGCGTACAACGCCGTGCGGATGTCGCCCAGTTGCACGCCCAGCAGGTTGGCCTTGTCGCGGTCGATGTCGAGCTTGGCCTGCAGGCCCTTGTCCTGCGTGTCGCTCGTCACGTCGCGGAACATCGGGTTGTTGCGCATGCGCTCCATGTAGTCGTTGGCCCACTGGCTGATGTCCGCGCCGGACACGCTCTGCAACGTGTACTGGTAGCGGCTCTTGCTCTGGCGGCCACCGAGCTGCAGGTTCTGCACGGGCGCCATGTAGACGTTGACGCCGGCAATCTTGTGCGTGGCCTTGCGCAGGCGGTCGACGACCTGCGGCATCTTGTCGCGTTCGCCGCGCGGCTTGAGCACGATGAACATGCGGCCATTGTTGCCGCCGCCGGAGAACGACGTGACGTCCTGCACGGCCGGATCGGCCTGGATCACGTCCGCCACCTTCGTCTGCAGCGTGACCATCGCGGACGACGAGATGTCCTCGGCCGCTTCCGTCGTCACGCGCAGCTGGCCGATGTCTTCCTCGGGGAAGAAGCCTTTCGGGATCGTCGTGTACAGCACGACCGTGAGCGCGAACGTGCCGAACGCGATCAGGAGCACGACGAAACGGTGGCGCAATGCCACGTCCAGCGTCTTTTCGTAGGCGTTGCGCACGGCCGTGAACGCGGCTTCGAAATGGCGGCCGATGAAGGTCTTCTCTTCCGTGTGGTCGTGCCCGTGCGCCGGCAGCAACCGCGACGCCAGCATGGGCACGAGGGTCAGCGACACGGCGGCCGACACGAGGATCGCGAGGCCGACGATCACGGCGAATTCGTGGAACAGCAACCCGATCACGCCGGGCATGAAGAAGATCGGGATGAACACGGCGACGAGGGACACGGAAATCGAGACGATGGTAAAGCCCATCTCGCGCGCGCCGTCGAGGGCGGCGCGCAGCGGCGTCTTGCCCATCTCGATGTGGCGCACGATATTTTCCAGCACGACGATGGCATCGTCGACGACGAGGCCGACGGCGAGCGTGATGCCCAGCAGCGACACGTTGTCGAGGCTGTAGCCGAGCCAGTACAGCAGCGCCAGCGCGCCCAGCAGCGAAATCGGCATCGTGACGGCAGGGATGAACGTGGCCGACGCGCGGTGCAGGAACAGGAAGATCACGAGCACGACGAGGCCCACCGTCAGCGCCAGCGTGAAGTTCACGTCGTGGATCGCTTCGCGGATCGACTTCGAGCGGTCGTTGACGAGGTTGATCTTGATGGAGCTCGGCAGCTGCGACTGGAAGCGCGGCAGCAGGCGGCGCACGCCGTCCACCACCTCGACCGTGTTCGCGTTCGGCTGGCGCTGCACGAGCAGCACGATGGCGCGTTCGCCGTTGTAGGCGCCGAAGGCGCGCGTCGACTGGTAGCTGTCCTCGACGGTGGCCACGTCCTTCAGGCGCACCGGCAGGTTGTCGCGCGTGGCGACGATCAGGTTCTCGAAGTCGGCCGCCTTCATCATCTGCGCGGGGCCCTGGATCGTCAGCGTCTGCTGCGGACCGTCGAGGATGCCCAGCGCGGAGTTCGAATTGGCCGAGCGCAGCGCCGTCGCCAGCTCGTCCATCGTGATGTTGCGGGCGTTCATGAGGTCCGTCTTCGCGCGCACGCGCACGGCGAAACGCTTGCCGCCGTTGACGGACACTTGCGCCACGCCCGGCAACGTGGAGATCGCGGGCGACACGAGGTTTTCCGCGTAGTCGTTCAAGTCCGACAAGTTCATCGACGGCGACGTCATCGTCATGAACAGCACGGGTGCGTCGGCCGGGTTGACCTTGCGGTACGACGGCAAGGTCGTCATTTCCTGCGGCAACTGGCGCTGCGCTGCGAGCAGCGCGGCCTGCACGTCGACGGCGGCCGCGTTGACGTCGATCGACGGGTCGAATTCCAGGGTTAGCGACGTGCTGCCCTGCGTGCTCGTCGACGTGATCAGGTTGATGCCGGCGATGGTCGAGAATTGCTTCTCCAGCGGCAGCGCGACGGACGACGCCATCGTCTCCGGGCTCGCGCCGTCGAGGTTGGCGTTGACGTTGATGACGGGCGTGTTATAGCTGGGCAGCGCCGCCACGGGGATGTGCGAATACGCGAGGATGCCGACGAGGATCAGGCTGATCGACAGCAGCACGACCATCACGGGCCGGCGGATGCACAGTTCGGACAGGTTCATCGCTCAGCCCTTGTCGGCGACGTGGACGGCCTTGCCGTTGTCACTGCCCTTGTTCGGTTCCGACGCGAGACGCACCTTGGCGCCGGGGCGCACGTTCTGCTTGCCGTCCGTAATCACCTGCTCCGTGCCGGCGAGGCCGCTGACGGCCGCATCGAGCCCGGCGCCGTACACGCGCTGCACGGGCACGAGGCGGGCCGAGCGGTCTTTCTCGAGCACGTACACGAACGTGCCCTGCGCATTCGTGATGATGGCGTTCTGCGGGATCACGACGGCATCCTTCAAGGTCTGCACGACGACCTTCGTGTTCACGTACTGGCCGGGCCACAAGGTGGTCTCGCGGTTGTCGAACTCGGCCTTCACCTTGATCGTGCCGGCTTGCGGGTCGACCGTGTTGTCGACGAAGCTGAGCTGGCCCTTCACCGGCGCCAGGTCGGCACCGGGCAGCGCCTCGACGTCGACCTTGCCCCGCTTCTGCGCCGCGAGCAGCGCCGGCAGGCTCGACTCCGGCAACGTGAACGCGACGGTGATCGGGTCGAGCTGCGTGATCGTCGTGAGCGACGTCGCCGGCTGCACGAGGCTGCCCGGATAGACGCCGATACCGCCCACGCGGCCGGACATCGGCGCGCGGATCGCCGTGTAGCTCGTCGCGACGCTGTTCGCGCGCGCGGCCGCAATGTCGGACTGCAAGGTGGCGCGGGCCTGGTCGACCTGGGCGTGCAACGTGTCGACGGCGCTCTGGGCGATGAAGTGTTGCGCGAACAAGTCCTGGCTGCGCTTGTATTGCCGCTCGAGGTCGGCGAGCGACGCGCGGTCGCGCTCGACCTGGGCCTGGGCCTTGTCGAGGTTGGCGCGGTCCGCGCGGTCGTCCAGCGAGAACATCAGCTCGCCCTGTTTGACGAACTGGCCTTCCTTGATGTGGACTTCCCGGATGGTGGCCGTCGTCTGCGGGTGCAGGTCGACGGTGCGGATCGGCGTCACGGTGCCGTTGGCCTGCTGGACGACGGCCACGTCCTGGCGCTGCGGCGTCACGACGTTGACGACGGCCGGCGGCTGCGCGCCCTTGTCCTTGGCGCCGGCCCCGCCGGCAGGCGATTCGCCCCCATGATTCAGGATCCACGTACCGGCGCCGACGGCCACGACGATGCCGGCGATGATCCCGACAGTTTTGCTTTTCATTCCACTCCCTGTGCCGCTGTCGCGCGGTCGATCTCGTTATGTTTGATGCGATGAGGTCCGGGCGATTGTCCCATACGGGTGTAACAGCAATGTTTCTGTCCGCGGGATTTTGGCGGCGTGTGCGTTACTTGCCAGGATAGTATTCCGGAAGCATCAACGTCGCTTCGAGCCCGCCTTCCGGATGATTGACGAGGCCGATGCTGCCGCCGTGCTGCTCGGCGATGTTGCGGGCGATCGTCAGGCCCAGGCCCGTCCCGCCCGATTCGCGTGAGCGCGACGTCTCCACGCGGTAGAACGGGTCGAACACGTGCGCGAGCTCGGCGCCGGGGATGCCCGGGCCGGCATCGCGGATGCGGATGCGCGCGGCGCCGTTGATGCGGTCGACGCTGACCTTCGCCGCGTGGCCGTACTTGACGGCGTTGTCGATCAGGTTGACGAGGCAGCGGCGCAAGTCCATCGGGCGCCCCAGCAACGCCATGCCGGCGTGGCCGGACAAGGTCACGCGCTGGCAGCTCTCGGCCGCGTCCGCGACGACGGAATCGAGCAGCGAATCGAGGTCGAGCATCTGCATGGCCTCGTTCGTGTCCATGCTGCGCGCCAGGTCGAGGCCTTCGCGCACCATCGCCTGCATCGCCGACAGGTCGCCGATCAGGCGTTCCTTCAATTCCTGCTCGCCGACTTTTTCCAGGCGCAGGCGCATGCGCGTGAGCGGCGTCTGCAGGTCGTGCGTGATGGCGGCCAGCATCTGCGTGCGCTGGAAGATGTACTGGCGGATGCGCGCCTGCATCGCGTTGAACGCGGCGCTGGCCTGGCGGATCTCGTCGGCGCCCGTGAGGTCGAGCGCCGGGTGGTTGATGTCGTTGCCGAGGTCCTTCGCGGCCTGCGCCAACTGCTTCAGCGGCCGCGTCGTCATGCGCGCCACGAGGTAGGCGAGGAAGGCGACGCTGACGAGGAACAGCGAGATCGTCCACGTGTAGTCGGTGCGCTGCGGCGACGTGGCCGAGCGCGGCGGCAGCACGGACAGCACGAGCTCGTCGCCGTCGCGCAGGCGCACGCTGATGCTCTCGCACGTGCCGCGCCACTTCATGCGCAGCAGGCCGAACACGACGGGCTGCTCGCGCGCCGTCGCGCACGCGGCCGGGCGCGCGGCCAGCGAGCGCATGACGTAGCCCTTGCCCATGCGCGCGGCCAGCGCCTTGGTGAATTCGGAGTTGGCGGGCGCCAGCGCGGCCGGGATCGTGTCGGCGTCGACGAGCTGCATGCCGGGCCGGTTCGCGACGTCCAGATAGGCCTTGCGCGCCGATTCCGGCACGATCTCGGTGGCCATGATCAGCTGTTCCGCGCGGTCGAGGTTGTGCAGGTCGCGGAACTCGTCGATGACGTGCGCGCGCTCGGTATCGGCCAGCAGCTGCGTCAGCGCGGCCGTGATCAGGATGCCGAGCAGCAGGGTGGCGAACACGCGGCCCGTCATCGAGCCGAGGAAAGCTCTCACGCGCTCGGCTCCGCCGTGACCTGGCCCGCCAGCACATAGCCGCCGTTGCGAACGGTCTTGATGATCTGCGGCATGCGCGCATCCTCGCCGAGCTTCTGGCGCAGGCGGCTGATCTGGATGTCGATCGAGCGGTCGAACGGATCGGCGTCGCGGCCCTGCGTGAGGTTCAGCAGCTGGTCGCGGTTCAGCACGCGGTTCGGGTGTTCGAGGAACACGCGCAGCAGGCGGAACTCGGCGCCCGACAGCATGATGATCACGCCCTGCGGATTGACGAGGTGGCGCGCCGTGAGGTCGAGCGTCCAGCCTGAGAATTTCATCTGTTGCACGTTCTCGGCCTGCGACGTGGGCGGCATCGCATGGCTGCGGCGCAGCACGCTGCGGATGCGCGCCAGCAGTTCGCGCGGCTCGAACGGTTTCGGCAGGTAGTCGTCCGCGCCCATTTCCAGGCCGAGGATGCGGTCCAGCGGCTCGCTGCGGGCCGTCAGCATGATGACGGGCATCGTGGAATGCGCGCGCAGCTTGCGGCACAACGTGAGGCCATCGTCGCCCGGCAGGTTCAGGTCGAGCACGATCAGGTCCGGACGGGACTCGTCCAGGATTTTCCACATGGCGGTGCCGTCGGCCGCGGCCAGCGCGCGGTAGCCGTTCGCTTCCAGGTAATCGGCCAGCAGCGAGCGGATATCGCGGTCGTCGTCGACGATCAGGATGGTAGATGGATTGTCCATATCGTCATTATCGCGACTTGACGCGGCCCTGAACAGCGACTTTGTATCGGCGTGTATATGGATCTTCCACGGAAACAAATTGATACAAAGAACGAGACAGCGGAAACGCTGCGCTTACAACTCCGGCCCATGATGAACGGCATGCGAAGACGACGCGATCGACGCCGATCGGAGCAAGATGACAACGTGTGGCCGTTCGCCACGTTCAACCCCGACTAGGATACGAGATGAAAACCTACCGCAAACACCTCCTCGCTGCACTGTCCGCGCTGACCCTCGGCGCCACGGCGCTGGGCGCCCACGCCCAGGCGACGGACCAGAGCGCACCGCAAGCCCATCACGGCATGCAGCACCAGAAACTGACGCCGGAACAGCGCGCGCAATTCCGCGCACAGCGCATCGCCAAGCTCCATGACGAGCTGAAGATCACGCCGGCCCAGGAAAGCGCCTGGACCGCCTTCGTCAACGCGATGCAGCCGCCGGCGCACACGCAGCACGACCGCGCCGCCTGGGCCCACCTGACGGCGCCGGAACGCATGGCAAAGATGATCGAGATGCAGAAGCAGCGCACGGCTGCCCTCGAGCAGCGCCAGGGCGCCCTCAACACGTTCTATTCGACGTTGAGCGCGGACCAGAAGAAGACGTTCGACGAGAAGGCGTCGCACTTCGGCCACGGCCGTGGCATGCATCGCGGCGGCTGGCAGCACCGCGGCAATACGGCGCAAGGCTGATCTCGCGCCGATGCAACGAACAACGGACGCCGCGGCGTCCGTTGTTTGTCATTGCAGCCGGCCCAGTGAGCCGAGGAACTTGTTCGCGTCCTGGTAGCCGATCACGCGGCTGTCCGGGATTTCCCTGCCCTGCTTGTCGAACAGGATGATGCCCGGCGGTCCGAACAGGCCGAAGCGCTTGAGCATCGCCCGGTCGTCCGCATCGTTCGCGGTCACGTCGACCTGCAGCAGCACCGTGTTCGCCAGTCGCGCCTTGACGGCCGGATCGACGAACGTCAGCTTTTCCATCTCCTTGCACGACACGCACCAGTCCGCGTAAAAATCCAGCATCGCCGTGCGGCTGCCCGTCGCCGCGAGCGCGGCGTCGAGCTGGGCCACCGTCTTGATGCGCGCGAATGCGAGGGGCTGTGCCGGAGCGCCGCCCGTGAAGCGGGCCAGCGGCGCGAGCGGATCGCGCGCGCCGCTCGCCGCGCCCACCAGCTGGATGGCGCCCAGCACAAGGGCCGCCGCACCGATGGCGGGGCCGGCCCAGTGGCCGCGTTGGCCGAGCCCGCGCAGCAGATAGGCGCCATAGCCCAGCAGCAGCGCGGCCCACAGCAGCATCTGCACGAGGCCCGGCAGCACGGGCGCCGCCATCCACAGGGCCATTGCCAGCATCAGCACGCCGAAGAACCGTTTCACGGCCTCCATCCACATGCCTGCGCGCGGCAGCAGCGAGCCGGCGGACACGCCCACGAGCAGCAGCGGAATGCTCATGCCGATCGCCATCGCGAACAGGGCGGTGCCGCCGATGACGACGTCGCGCGTCTGGCTGATGTACACGAGCGCGCCGGCGAGCGGGGCCGCCACGCACGGTCCCACGATCAGCGCGGAGATCGCGCCCATCACGAACACGCCGGCCAGCTTGCCGGACGCCTGGCGGCCGGATGCGGTGGCGAGGCGCGTCTGCAGCGCGGCCGGGACCTGCAACTGGAACACGCCGAACATCGACAGCGACATCGCCGCGATCAGCAGCGCGAACGCCGACAGCACCCACGGATTCTGCAGCGCGGCCGCGAGCCCTTCGCCGACGAGGCCGGCGGCCACGCCCAGCGCCGTGTAGACGATCGCCATCCCCAGCGAATACGCGAGCGACAGCACGAAGCCGCGCGTGCGGTGCACGTGCTTGCCTTCGCCCACGATGATCGACGACAGGATCGGCACCATCGGCAGCACGCACGGCGTGAACGCGAGGCCCAGGCCCAGCAGGATGAACGCGGGGATGATCGCCAGCAGGCGGCCGCCCTGCAGCAGGGAGGCGATGCCGGACAGCTCGGACCGCGGGGCCGGCGCGGCGGCGGCCGGCGCTCCGGCCGCCGCAGGCTGCACGGCTGACGCTGGCTGCGCGGTGGGCGCGGGCTGCGCGGCCGGCATATCGACTTGCGACGCCGGCTGGGCGGCCTGACCCGGGAAGGCGAAACCACCGCCCTGCCCCGGCGCGATGCTCATCTGCGGTTCGGGGGCGCCGCCCGCGCCCGCGCCCGGCGCGAGCCGGACCGACGCATCCTGCGGTGGATAGCACAAGCCCTTGTCGGCGCAGCCCTGGCCGGTGGCATTCAGCGTGAACGGACCGCTCGCGTCGACCGGAATGCGGATCTCGACGCCGTTGTGATACGTCTCGACGTTCTTCTGGAACGTGTCGTCGTACTTGACCTTCCCGGCCGGCAGGATGGGCTCGCCCAGCTTGGCGCCGTCGGCGCGGAAGTGGAAGCGCTCGCGGTACATGTAGTAGCCGTCGGCGATCGCGTAATTGACGACGACCGTGTGCGCGTCCGCCATGTGCGCGGAAAACTTGAACGCCTGCTCTGGGGGCAGGAAGTCTTCGTCGGCACGGGCCGCGGGGGCGATGGCGAGGCAGGCAAGCAGCAGCGCGGCCAGCAGGCGCACGACCGCCAGGAGGGGGAATCGGGACATGGATTGAAAGGTTGGTTCAACGCATCACCATGGTACACCGGGTCCGGGTCGACTGCACGGCGCGGCCCCGTCACCGTTGGGCCGCACAGACGAAAAAAAACCAGGCGCGTGGCCTGGTTTTCATGAACACAGCAAGCGATTACTCTGCGGTCGGTGCTTCGTCAGCCGACGAGACTTCCGGACGGTCGACCAGTTCGACGAACGCCATCGGTGCGTTGTCGCCAACGCGGAAGCCCATCTTCAGGATGCGGATGTAGCCGCCCGGACGCGCGTTGTAGCGCGGGCCGATTTCGGCGAACAGCTTCTGCACGATTTCGCGGTCGCGCAGGCGGGCGAATGCCAGACGCTTGTTGGCCAGCGTGTCGCTCTTGCCCATGGTGATGAGCGGCTCGACGACTTTGCGCAGTTCCTTGGCTTTCGGCAGGGTGGTCTTGATCGCTTCGTGACGCAGCAGCGAAACGGTCATGTTGCGCAGCATGGCGAGACGGTGGGACGAAGTGCGGTTCAGCTTGCGAAGGCCGTGACGGTGACGCATGGTATTTCCTTTCGATGTTTTAAATCCAGTTCTTCGATCGTTCACGCACACGCGTGACCGCGGACCGGTTCAAGGTTGAAAACTGCCCGAGCAACATTGCCCGGGCAGGTGATGCAATGATTACTTCTCGAGGCCAGCCGGCGGCCAGTTCTCGAGTTTCATGCCGAGCGTGAGGCCACGGGAAGCCAGGACTTCCTTGATCTCGTTCAGCGACTTGCGGCCCAGGTTCGGCGTCTTCAGCAGCTCGTTTTCCGAACGCTGGATCAGGTCGCCGATGTAGTAGATGTTCTCGGCCTTCAGGCAGTTTGCCGAACGGACGGTCAGTTCCAGGTCGTCCACCGGACGCAGCAGGATCGGATCGACCAGCGGTGCGCGCGACGGGGCTTCCGCGGCGGCTTCCGTGCCTTCCAGGGCGGCGAACACGTTCAGCTGGTCGACGAGGACGCGGGCCGACTGGCGGATCGCTTCTTCCGGCGTGATGACGCCGTTGGTCTCGATGTTGATGATCAGCTTGTCCAGGTCGGTACGCTGTTCGACACGGGCCGATTCCACGGCGTACGACACGCGGCGGACCGGCGAGAACGATGCGTCCAGGATGATGCGGCCGATGGTCTTGTTCGTGTCTTCCGACAGGCGGCGCACGTTACCCGGCACATAGCCGCGGCCTTTTTCGACCTTGATCTGCATGTCCAGCTTGCCGCCGGCCGTCAGGTGGGCGATCACGTGTTCCGGGTTAATCAGTTCCACGTCATGCGGCAGGTCGATGTCGGATGCCAGGACCGGGCCTTCGCCTTCCTTCTTCAGGGTCAGCGTCACGGAGTCGCGGTTGTGCACCTTGAACACGACGCCCTTCAGGTTCAGCAGCAGGTCGACGACGTCTTCCTGCACACCGTCCAGCGACGAGTACTCGTGCACGACACCGGCGATCGTCACTTCGGTCGGCGCGTAGCCGATCATCGACGACAGCAGCACGCGGCGCAGCGCGTTGCCCAGCGTGTGGCCATAACCACGTTCAAACGGCTCCATCACGACTTTCGCGTGGCCGGCGCCGAGGGTTTCGACGTCGATGATACGTGGCTTCAACAAACTATTTTGCATGGAATGTCCTTTTCAATACCCTCGGCTCGTTACACCGATAAGGCTGATGGCATCAGTAGTGGAAACGCCTGCTTCTGGGAGCAGGCGGTAAAGCGAATCCGGTAATGCAGATAAAGCGCCCGAGGGCGCTTTATCGATTAACGCGAGTACAGTTCGACGATCAGTGCTTCGTTGACGTCGGCAGCGATCTCGTTACGCTCCGGGTAAGCGCGGAAGGTAGCTTCCATTTTCTTGGCGTCGACCGACACCCAGCTCGGGAAACCAACTTGCTCGGCCAGCGACAGCGCTTCGACGATACGGGTCTGCTTCTTGGCCTTTTCGCGGACGGCGATGACGTCGCCGGTCTTGACTTGGTACGAAGCGATGTTCACGACGTTGCCGTTCACGGTCAAGGCCTTGTGGCTGACCAGCTGACGCGCTTCGGCGCGGGTCGAGCCGAAGCCCATGCGGTAGACGACGTTGTCCAGGCGCGATTCCAGCAGCTTCAGCAGGGTCTCACCGGTGTTGCCCTTGCGGCGCGACGCTTCGGCGAAGTAGCGGCGGAACTGACGCTCCAGCACGCCGTAGATACGCTTGACCTTCTGCTTTTCACGCAGCTGGTTGCCGTAGTCCGACGTACGCTGGCCCGACTTGACGCCGTGCTGGCCAGGTTTGACGTCCAGTTTGCACTTGGAGTCGAGCGAGCGACGCGCGCTCTTCAGGAACAGGTCGGTGCCTTCACGGCGCGACAGTTTTGCTTTAGGTCCGATATAACGTGCCACGTTAAACTTCCTTTGTTTGAATGATCACGCCCCGGATGCAGCCATGCTGCAACAGGCGCTAGTCCAGTTCTTCGATGAGACCGGACGTGGCTTACAAAAACCTCATGGCCGGACGGCCCGAGGCGACAATAGCCGGGCAGTATAACCCATTTCGGGGTTAACTGCACCGGCGATTCTTGACACACCACGGCGTGGCGTATCGGCACTGCGACAGGCGGCGAACCGCCCGGTGCAGATTAGATACGACGACGCTTCGGCGGACGGCAGCCGTTGTGCGGCACCGGCGTCACGTCCTGGATCTCGGTGATCTTGATACCCAGGTTGTTCAGCGCGCGCACAGCCGACTCGCGGCCCGGGCCCGGGCCCTTGATGCGCACTTCCAGGTTCTTCACGCCGTATTCCTGAGCAACCTTGCCAGCTGCTTCGGCTGCGACCTGCGCCGCGAACGGGGTCGATTTACGCGAACCCTTGAAGCCTGCGCCGCCGGACGTCGCCCACGACAGGGCATTGCCCTGGCGATCGGTGATCGTGATGATGGTGTTGTTGAACGATGCGTGGACGTGTGCAATGCCTTCCGCGACGTTCTTCTTGACTTTCTTGCGGATGCGGGCTGCAGCCGCCGAGCTTTGTTGCTTAGCCATGGTCAGTTCCTAGATTATTTCTTGAGCGATTGAGCTGCTTTGCGCGGGCCCTTGCGGGTACGTGCATTCGTACGGGTGCGCTGGCCGCGGACCGGCAGGCCCTTGCGGTGACGCATACCACGGTAGCAGCCCAGGTCCATCAGACGCTTGATGCTCATGGACAGCTCACGGCGCAGGTCGCCCTCGACGACGAACTTGCCGACTGCATCACGCAGCTTTTCCAGTTCGTTGTCGTCCAGGTCCTTGACCTTCTTGTTCGTCGCAACGCCGGTCGATTCGCAGATCTGCTTCGAGCGGGTACGGCCGATGCCATAGATTGCCGTCAGGCCGATGACGGTGTGCTGATGATTGGGGACGTTGACCCCTGCAATACGTGCCATTCGTTATTCCTCGAAATTAACCTTGACGCTGCTTGTGACGCGGCTCGACGCAGATCACACGGACCACGCCCTTGCGCTTGATGATCTTGCAGTTGCGGCAGATCCGCTTGACTGAAGCGTTAACTTTCATTTTGCACTCTCTTCCAGATTCGATAACTTGATTAGTTTTTACTTGGTGCGGAACACGATGCGGGCCCGGGACAAGTCGTAAGGGGTCAGTTCCACCGTTACCTTGTCACCCGGAAGAATGCGGATGTAATTCATTCGCATTTTACCCGAGATATGTCCAAGCACCACGTGCCCGTTTTCCAGCTTCACGCGAAAGGTCGCGTTCGGGAGATTCTCCAGAATCTCCCCCTGCATTTGGATGACGTCGTCTTTTGCCATTCGGTCTCTTCACTCCTGGGGACGCCAGCCGCTTAACGCGACGGGATACCGCCCTTGAAATTAGCCTTGCGCAGCAGCGATTCATATTGCTGCGACATGACGTAGTTCTGCACCTGCGCCATGAAATCCATCGTGACGACCACGATGATCAGGAGCGAGGTTCCGCCGAAGTAGAAAGGTACTTTCCACTGGCTCTGGAAGAACTCCGGCACCAGGCAAACCAGCGTGATATAGACCGCACCGGCCAGGGTCAGGCGCATCAGGATCTTGTCGATGTAGCGTGCGGTCTGCTCGCCCGGACGGATGCCCGGAACAAACGCGCCGCTCTTCTTCAAGTTGTCCGCCGTTTCCTTGCTGTTGAATACCAGCGCCGTATAGAAGAAGCAGAAGAACACGATCGCCACCGCATACAGCAACGCATGGATCGGTTCGCCCGGGCTCAGCGAGGCAGCGAAGTCCTTCAGGAACCCGATGAACGGATTCGAGACGTCCTTGCCGCGCGAGTACCAGTCGATGATCGTGGCCGGGAACATGATGATCGAAGAAGCGAAGATCGGCGGGATCACACCAGCCATGTTCAGCTTCAACGGCAGGTGGCTCGTCTGGCCACCATAAATCTTGTTACCGACCTGGCGTTTCGCGTAATTCACCAGGATCTTGCGCTGACCGCGTTCGACGAACACGACAGCGTAAGTCACCAGGGCTACCAGAATCACGATGATGATCGCGGAGAAGCTGCCGATCGAACCGTTCGACACGAGGGTGAACAGACTACCCAGTGCGTTCGGCAGGCCCGCTGCGATACCGGCAAAAATGATGATCGAGATACCGTTGCCAAGACCACGCTCGGTGATCTGCTCGCCCAGCCACATGAGGAACATGGTGCCGGTCAGCAGGGTCACGACGGTCACGAGGCGGAAGCCCATGCCCGGGTCGAGCACGAGGCCAGGCTGCGCCTCGAGCGCGACGGCGATGCCGAACGCCTGGAACAGAGCCAGCACGACCGTGAAGTAACGGGTGTACTGGGTGATCTTGCGGCGGCCGGACTCGCCCTCTTTCTTCAGTGCCTCCATCTGCGGCGAGACGATCGACACCAGCTGCATGATGATCGAAGCCGAAATGTAAGGCGTGATGCCAAGAGCGAACACGGCAAAGCGGGACAAGGCGCCGCCCGAGAACATGTTGAACATGCCCAGGATGCCACCCTCGTTCTGCTTGAACAGCTGGGCCATGGCGATCGGGTCAATCCCGGGGACCGGGATGTGAGCACCGATACGGTACACGACCAACGCGCCAAGCAAGAACCACAACCGGCCCCAGGGGAAGCCGGAAGCAGCACTTTTACCAAGTTGTGAATTAGTCGCCAATTTTTGCTCCGATCAGGCAGCGGTCGCGTTTAGGCGACCGAACCGCCAGCTGCTTCGATCGCTGCTTTCGCGCCAGCGGTTGCCTTGATGCCTTTCAGGTTCACCGCTTTGGTGATTTCGCCCGACAGGATCACGCGCACGTCGCGAGCGACGACCGGCAGCACGCCAGCTTGCTTGAGCACCAGGACGTCGACATCGGCGACGGCCAGGTTGTTCAGGTCCGACAGACGCACTTCAGCCTTGAACGTAGCGTTCAGCGACTTGAAGCCACGCTTCGGCAGACGACGCTGCAGAGGCATCTGACCGCCTTCGAAGCCGACTTTGTGGAAGCCGCCCGAACGCGATTTCTGACCCTTGTGGCCGCGGCCGGCGGTCTTGCCCAGGCCCGAGCCGATACCGCGACCGACGCGGCGCTTGGCGTGTTTCGCGCCTTCAGCGGGTTGGATGGTATTGAGTTGCATTATTTTCTCCGTTGACCAAGCCGAGGCTTAGTCGACAATTTTCACGAGGTAGTTGACCTTGTTGATCATGCCGCGGATCGCCGGGGTGTCCTGCAGCTCGGAAACCGAGTTGACACGACGCAGACCCAGACCGCGCACGGTGGCGCGGTGATCCTGGCGGGTACCGATCAGGCCTTTGACCAGCTTGACTTTGATGGTGTTTGCCATAATTGTTCCCCTTAACCCAGGATCTCTTCCACCGACTTGCCGCGCTTGGCAGCGATGTCGGCCGGAGTGCTCATTTTTGCCAGACCGTCGAGGGTCGCGCGAACCAGGTTGTACGGGTTCGACGAACCGGTCGACTTGGCGACGACGTCGGTCACGCCCATGACTTCGAAGATTGCGCGCATTGCGCCGCCTGCGATCACGCCGGTACCCGGCTTGGCCGGCGACATCATCACGTACGACGCGCCGTGGCGGCCGGTGACGCTGTGCTGCAGCGTGCCGTTCTTCAGGGGCACCTTGATCAGGTTGCGGCGGGCTTCTTCCATCGCTTTCTGCACGCCGACCGGAACTTCCTTCGACTTGCCTTTGCCCATGCCGATGCGGCCATCGCCGTCACCGACAACGGTCAGCGCTGCAAAACCCATGATACGACCACCCTTCACCACTTTGGTGACGCGGTTGATCGCGATCATTTTCTCGCGCATGCCATCATCCGGCTTGTCGCTTGCCATTTTCGCTTGCATTTTTGCCATGACGATTCTTCCTTAGAACTTCAGACCAGCTTCACGCGCGGCTTCTGCCAGCGCCTTCACACGGCCGTGGTAACGGAAACCCGAACGGTCGAATGCGACTTCGGTGATCCCTGCTTTCAGTGCTTTTTCTGCGACGCGCTTGCCAACCAGGGCAGCGGCGGCGACGTTGCCGCCCACGCCGGTCTTGCCAGCCAGTTCGGCGCGCACTTCTGCTTCCAGCGTCGAAGCCGAAACCAGGACCTTCGCATCCGGGCTGATCAGGTTCGCATAGATGTGCAGGTTGGTGCGATGCACCGACAGGCGGTTCACGCCCAGCTGCGCGATCTTGATGCGGGTTTGGCGTCCGCGACGCAGACGCGATTCTTTCTTGTCCATCGTCAGCTCCGATTATTTCTTCTTGGTTTCTTTAAGCTTCACCACTTCGTCCGCATAACGGACACCCTTGCCTTTGTACGGCTCAGGCGAGCGGTAAGCGCGCACTTCTGCGGCAACCTGGCCGACCTTTTGACGATCGATACCCTTGATCAGGATCTCGGTCGGGGTCGGGGTTGCTGCGGTGACGCCTTCCGGCATCGCGTGCAGCACAGGGTGCGAGAAGCCCAGCGACAGGTTCAGGGCGTTGCCTTGCACGGCAGCCTTGTAACCCACGCCGACCAGGGTCAGGCGCTTTTCGAAACCTTTGGTGACACCGGTCACCATGTTGTTCACCAGAGCACGCAGGGTGCCCGACATGGCGTTCGATTCGCGGGAATCGTCGATCACGTCGAACGACAGCGTGCCGTTGTTGTTTTCCACTTTGACCAGGCCGTTCAGCGGCTGGGTCAGGGTGCCCAGCGGGCCCTTGACGGTGATCGACGACGCGTTGATCGCGACATCGGTACCGGCCGGGACGGCGATTGGCATCTTAGCTACTCGAGACATCGTCTACTCCTTAAGCCACGTAGCAAATCACTTCGCCACCGACACCGGTAGCGCGTGCTTTGCGGTCGGTCATCACACCCTTCGGGGTCGAGACGATCGCCACGCCCAGGCCGTTCATGACCTGAGGGATCTCATCTTTGCCCTTGTAGATGCGCAGGCCAGGACGGGAGACGCGCTCGATGCGCTCGATAACCGGACGGCCGACGTAGTACTTCAAACCGATTTTCAGTTCAGCCTTGCCACCTTCGGTGGACACGGCGTAATCTTCGATGTAACCCTCATCCTTCAGGACGTTGGCAATCGCAACTTTCAGCTTCGACGACGGCATTTCGACGGTGGTCTTCTGCACGCCTTGCGCGTTGCGAATACGGGTCAGCATATCGGCGATAGGATCGCTCATACTCATTGCTTATTCTCCTATTACCAGCTAGCTTTGGTCATACCCGGGATTTCGCCTTTCATGGCGAATTCGCGGAGTTTGGTACGGGCCAGACCGAATTTACGGAAAGTGCCACGCGGACGGCCGGTGATGGCGCAGCGGTTACGCTGGCGCGACGGGGCCGAGTTACGCGGCAGGGCCTGCAGCTTCAGGCGTGCTTCGTAACGCTCTTCTTCGGTCTTCGACTGGTCGTCGATGATTGCTTTCAGAGCGGCACGCTTTGCGGCGAATTTCTCCACCAGGTCTGCACGCTTCTGTTCGCGGTTAATCAGTGCAAGTTTTGCCATGTTCTTAGTTCCGGAACGGGAATTTGAATGCGGCGAGCAGCGCTTTGGCTTCTTCGTCGGTCTTAGCGGTCGTGGTGATCGAGATGTTCATGCCACGCAGCGCATCGATCTTGTCGTAATCGATTTCCGGGAAGATGATCTGCTCTTTGACGCCGATGTTGTAGTTGCCGCGACCGTCGAACGATTTGCCGCTGACGCCACGGAAGTCACGCACGCGCGGCAGAGCCACGGTGATGAAACGATCCAGGAATTCGTACATGCGGGCGCCACGCAGGGTCACCATCGTGCCGATCGGGTAGCCTTCGCGGATCTTGAAACCTGCGATTGCCTTGCGAGCCTTGGTCACGACCGGCTTCTGGCCAGCGATCTTCGTCAGGTCGCCGGTTGCGTGCTCGATGATCTTCTTGTCCGCGACGGCTTCCGACAGACCCATGTTCAGGGTGATCTTGGTCAGGCGCGGCACTTCCATCACCGACTTGTAACCGAATTTTTCGGTCAGTTCGGCAACGACTTTGTCTTTGTACAGTTGTTGGAGACGGGCCATTTCTAATTACCCTTTCACTACTTCGCCGTTCGACTTGAAGACGCGGACTTTTTTACCATCCACATCTTTGAAGCCAACGCGATCAGCCTTGCCGGTCGCTGCGTTGAACAGCGCGACGTTCGACACGTGAATCGGCATGGTCTTGTCGACGATACCACCAGTTACGCCGGTCATCGGGTTCGGCTTGACGGCCTTCTTGGCCACGTTCACGCCTTCGACGATGACGTGCTCAGCATCTACTCGCTGCTGAACGACACCGCGCTTGCCCTTGTCTTTACCGGCCAGAACGATGACTTCGTCGTTTTTACGAATCTTATCCATTGCGACTCCCTTACAGAACTTCAGGTGCCAGGGACACGATCTTCATGAACTTTTCGGTGCGCAGTTCGCGCGTCACCGGTCCAAAGATGCGGGTACCGATCGGCTCCAGCTTGTTGTTCAGCAGGACGGCGGCGTTGCCGTCGAACTTCACCAGGGAGCCGTCCTGGCGGCGCACACCTTTAGCGGTACGCACGACCACGGCGTTGTAAATTTCACCTTTCTTGACGCGGCCGCGCGGAGCAGCCTGCTTCACGGTGACTTTGATCACGTCGCCAATGCTGGCGTAACGGCGTTTGGAGCCGCCCAATACCTTGATGCACAGAACTTCTTTTGCACCGGTATTGTCGGCCACTTCGAGCCGGCTTTCGGTTTGAATCATGATATTTTCTTTCCCAACTTAAGCCGAAGAAACCCCACGGAAAACCGTAGGCCTGCGGTCAGTCTTGGTCCCGCCGCCCGCACTCATTGCGAGCGCGTACGTTTGGGTGATTGGACTTTCCAATGCTTCGTTGCAGGCCGCAGTTACCGAAGGACGAACTGCGGCAACACATGAACGAAGCCCGCTAGTATTCCACATACCAGCGGGCCACGCAAGACTAATTTTTGAGAGGTGTTGTGAAAAACACCTCGTCAGGCATTACAGAACCTGAGCGACCTGCACAACCTTGGTCAGGGTCCAAGCCTTCGTCTTCGAGATCGGGCGACCTTCCATGATCTCGACCGTGTCGCCGGTCTTGGCCTGGTTGGTCTCGTCGTGCGCGTGATACTTGTTCGAGCGCACGATGATCTTGCCGTACAGCGGGTGCTTGACGTGACGCTCAACCAGCACGGTCACCGTCTTGTCCATTTTGTCGGACACGACCTTGCCGACCAGCGTACGCTTCAGCGCCGTTTTAGTGGTGTCGTTCATTTGGCTTCCTTCTGGGTCATCACAGTCTTGACACGCGCGATATCGCGGCGCACCTTCTTGAGCTGGGCAGTGTTCGTCAGTTGCTGCGTAGCGATTTGCATGCGCAGGCCGAACTGTGCCTTCAGCAGCTCATTCAGCTCTTGTTGCAGAGCTGCCTGGTCCTTGCCGCGGAGTTCCGTTGCTTTCATTCTTAACTCCTGTTATTGACCGACTTGACGCACGACGAACGTCGTAGCCAGCGGCAGTTTGGCGGCAGCCAGGCGGAAGGCTTCGCGCGCCAGTTCTTCAGCGACGCCGTCCATTTCGTACAGGACCTTGCCCGGCTGGATCTCGGCCACGTAGTACTCCGGATTACCTTTACCGTTACCCATACGGACTTCAGCCGGCTTGTTCGAGATCGGCTTGTCCGGGAAGATACGGATCCAGATACGGCCGCCACGTTTGATGTGACGGGTCATGGCACGACGTGCAGCTTCGATCTGACGTGCGGTGATACGGCCGCGGGCAACCGCCTTCAGGCCGAACTCACCGAACGAGACCGCGGTGCCGCGGGTATGCGAAATGCCGGTGTTGCGGCCTTTCTGCTCTTTACGATACTTTCTGCGGGATGGCTGCAGCATGCTTATTCTCCTGCTTTCTCAGCGGCCGGCTTGGCAGCACGGCGGCCTGCGGGTGCGGTACCTGGCTTGGCGCCCGGGCGGCCACGGCCAGCCGGTTTGCCGTCGTCACGACGCGGACCGCGCGGCTTTTTCTCGTCGGCCGGCACGTCGATCACCGGTGCTTCGCCGGTCGGCGAACGGTCGCCTTTGTAAACCCAGACTTTCACGCCGATGATGCCGTACGTGGTCGAGGCTTCGCTGGTGCCGTAGTCGATGTCGGCGCGCAGGGTGTGCAGGGGCACACGGCCTTCGCGGTACCATTCGGTACGTGCGATCTCGATGCCGTTCAGGCGGCCCGACGACATGATCTTGATGCCGACAGCGCCCAGACGCATCGCGTTCTGCATCGCGCGCTTCATGGCGCGACGGAACATGATACGTTTTTCGAGCTGCTGGGCGATCGAGTCAGCGATCAGCTGCGAGTCGATTTCCGGCTTGCGGATTTCTTCGATATTGACGTGCACGGGCACGCCCATGATCTTCGTCAGCGACGACTTCAGGACTTCGATGTCTTCGCCCTTCTTGCCGATGACGACGCCCGGACGCGACGAGTAGATCGTGAAGCGCGCGTTCTTGGCCGGACGCTCGATGACGATGCGGCCGACGGAGGCGTTCTTCAGTTTCTTCTTCAGGAAAGCGCGAGCTTCCAGGTCTTCCTTCAGCATGTCGGCAAAGTTGCCGTTGCCAGCGTACCAGCGCGATGCCCAGTTACGGGTGACCGCCAGGCGGAAGCCGGTTGGGTGGATTTTCTGACCCATCGTGTGACTCCTTAGTTACCGACAGTCACGAAGATGTGACAGGATTGTTTCGAAATGCGATCACCGCGGCCTTTGGCACGTGCCGTAAAGCGCTTCAGGATCGGGCCCTTTTCGACATAGATCTGAACGACCTTCAGTTCGTCGATGTCGGCACCATCGTTGTGCTCGGCGTTCGCGATTGCGGACTCCAGCACTTTCTTGATGATGGTCGCGCCTTTCTTCGGGCTGAACTGCAGGATGTTCAGCGCGGCGTCGACTTTCTTGCCGCGGATCAGATCGGCGACGAGGCGGCCTTTCTGTTCCGACAGGCGGACGCCCTTGAGGATAGCTTTAGTTTCCATTATTTCTTCGCCTTCTTGTCAGCGGCGTGGCCCTTGAACGTGCGGGTCAGGGCGAATTCGCCCAGCTTGTGACCCACCATGTTCTCGGACACGTACACCGGCACGTGCACTTTACCGTTGTGGACGGCGATCGTCAGACCGATGAAGTCCGGGGTGATCGTCGAGCGGCGCGACCAGGTTTTGACTGGCTTCTTGTCTTTGGTCGCTTGCGCGGTCTCGACTTTTTTCACCAGGTGGGCGTCAATGAACGGCCCTTTTTTCAATGAACGAGTCATGTCTTATCCTTATTTCTTGCCGCGGCGCGAGACGATCATCGACGACGTGCGCTTGTTCGAACGCGTCTTCTTGCCCTTCGTCTGCTGGCCCCATGGCGACACCGGGTGACGACCGGCAGCCGTACGACCTTCACCACCACCGTGCGGGTGGTCGATCGGGTTCATGACGACACCGCGAACGGTCGGACGGACACCGCGCCAGCGCATTGCACCGGCTTTACCGATCTTGCGCAGGTTGTGCTCGCCGTTGCCGACTTCGCCAACCGTTGCGCGGCACTCGATGTGCACGCGGCGCACTTCACCCGAGCGCAGGCGGACCTGAGCGTAGGTGCCTTCGCGAGCCATCAGCACGACGCCGGCGCCTGCGGTACGGGCCATCTGAGCACCCTTACCCGGCAGCATTTCGACGCAGTGCATGGTGGTACCGACCGGGATGTTACGGATCGGCAGGCAGTTACCCGACTTGATCGGCGCTTCCGAGCCGTTCATGACGGTGTCGCCCACGGACATGCCCTTGGTGGCGATGATGTACGCGCGGTGACCGTCGGCGTAGCACACCAGAGCGATGTGCGCCGTGCGGTTCGGGTCGTACTCGATGCGCTCGACCTTGGCCGGGATACCGTCCTTGTTGCGCTTGAAGTCGACCACGCGGTAGTGGTGCTTGTGACCACCGCCGATGTGGCGGGTCGTGATGTGACCGTTGTTGTTACGGCCAGCGGTCTTCGATTTCTTCTCAACCAGGGCTGCGAACGGACGACCCTTGTACAGGTCGGCGTTCACAACCTTCACCATGCCGCGGCGGCCTGGGGAGGTTGGCTTCATCTTAACGAGTGCCATTATTTAGCCTCCTCGACAAAATTGATTTCCTGGCCCGGCTTCAGGGCCACGAAAGCGCGCTTGGTGTGGTTGCGACGACCGGTGAAACGGCCCGAACGCTTCTGCTTGCCTTCGCGGTTCACGGTCTGCACCGATTCCACTTCGACTTTGAACAGCAGCTCGACGGCGGCTTTGATTTCCGGCTTGGTCGCGTCCGGCAGGACCTTGAACACGATCTGTTCGTTCTTTTCCGCGACGAAGGTCGCCTTTTCGGAAATGACCGGAGCCAGCAGCACCTTCATCAGGCGCTCTTCGCTGAATTTGATTGCGGCGCTCATGCGTACATCTCCTCGATCTTGGCCAGAGCAGCTTTGGTGACCAGGACTTTCTTGTAGAACACCAGCGACATCGGGTCGGCGTGCTTCGGCTCGACAACCAGCACGTTCGGCAGGTTGCGCGATGCCAGCAGCAGGTTTTCATCGATGGTGTCGGTGATCACCAGGACCGAGTCCAGACCCATGCCCTGCAGCTTTTGCGACAGCAGCTTGGTCTTCGGTGCTTCGACGGTCAGGTTCTCGATGACGTTCAGGCGGTCTTCGCGGGCCAGCTGCGAGAAGATCGAGCAGATACCTGCGCGATGCATCTTCTTGTTGACCTTGTGCGAGAAGTTCTCGTCCGGCGAGTTCGGGAAGATACGACCACCACCGCGCCACAGCGGCGACGACGACATACCGGCACGAGCGCGGCCCGTACCTTTTTGACGCCACGGCTTCTTGGTCGTGTGGGAGACTTCTTCACGATCCTTCTGCTTGCGGTTGCCCGAGCGCGCGTTGGCGGCGTAGGCGACCACGATCTGGTGGATCAGGGCTTCGTTGTAATCACGGCCGAACACGGTGTCGGCGGCGTTGACTGCGGCGCCAGCCTGGCCTTGCTCATTCAGGAGCTTCAGTTCCATCTCTTACGCTCCTTTCTTGGCTTTGACTTTGACTGCCGGCTTGACGATCACTTGACCGTTCTTGGCGCCAGGAACGGCACCTTTAACCAGCAGCAGTTGACGCTCGGCGTCGATACGGGCGATTTCCAGGTTCTGCGTGGTGACCGTGACGTCACCCATGTGACCGGTCATGCGCTTACCCGGGAACACGCGACCCGGATCCTGTGCCATACCGATGGAACCCGGCACGTTGTGCGAACGCGAGTTACCGTGGGTGGCGCGGCCCGACGAGAAGTTGTAACGCTTGATGGTACCGGCGTAGCCCTTACCGATCGAGGTGCCTTGCACGTCGATTTTCTGGCCCACTTCGAACATCGAGACATTGACTGCGTCGCCAGCTTTGAAACCAGCGGCTTGAGCGGCTTCGACGCGGAATTCCTTCAGCATCGTGCCAGCTTCGACGCCAGCTTTGGCGTAGTGACCGGCAGCGGCCTTGTTCACGCGGGAAGCGCGACGTTGACCGAAGACGACCTGAACTGCGGCATAGCCATCAGTTTCAGGAGTTTTGATTTGCGCAACACGGTTGTTCGACACGTCCAGCACGGTAACGGGGATCGAATCGCCGTCGTCCGTGAAGATGCGCATCATGCCAACCTTGCGACCGAGAAGGCCCAGGCTCATTTTTTCTCCATTCCCACCTACGATTGGGCGGGGCTAGTTGACTTTCGGAAGTTGTGAAACTTCCTCTTAAACGCGTGGGCCGAAAAAAGATAGGCCCACACCGAAGCCGGCTAGTATAGCGCGCGCTACGGATAGACGCAACAAGAGAATGCGAAGGCTGACGCGATCTGTTGCGTTTTACGCTAGAGTCGTGGAGATCAGAGAATCCGTTCGAGCTGAACGGCACAGAAAAGACACCTTGGCATCTTTTCTCTACAGGCTCGGGGCCTGCGCTATGGAGGAATTCTGGTGGGCGGTGCAGGATTCGAACCTGCGACCCCTTGGATGTCGACCAAGTATTCTAACCAGCTGAACTAACCGCCCGGGGAGCCGCATTATACGAGCATGTTTTAGCAAAGCGCAATACCCGTCCGAAAAAACTTGTGCGCTGCACCGCGCCTTTACAATGAGGCCCGGCAAGACAACGAAAGGATGATCGGATGAATCTGGTGTTCTTCAACAACACGACCTTGGCCTGGCTGACGGCCCTCGGCATCGCGGCCGGGGTTGCGCTGGCGCTGTACATCGCCAAGCGGGCGGGCGTGCACCACATGCGCAAGCTGGCCGAGCGCACCGAGACCCGCCTCGACGACATCGCCGTCGAAGCCCTCGACGGCACGCGCCTGCTGGCCATCGTCATCATGGGGCTGTTCGTCGGCAGCAAGTTCCTCGCGCTGCCGCCGGAAGTCGATGTGTTCGCCACGCGCGTGGCGATCGTCACGGGCCTCATCCAGGCCGCGCTGTGGGGGCATCGCGCGCTGCGCGCGTGGCTGACGGATTATTACCAGAACCGCGCCGGCGATCCGGCCCGCGCCACGTCGGCGGCGGCGGTCGGCTTCATCGCGCAGACGATCCTGTGGACCGTGCTGCTGCTGATGGTGCTCGACAACCTCGGCGTCAACATCACGACGCTCGTCGCGTCGCTGGGCATCGGCGGTATCGCGGTGGCACTGGCCGTCCAGAACATCCTCGGCGATTTGTTCGCGTCGCTGTCGATCGTGCTCGACAAGCCGTTCGTCATCGGCGACTTCATCATCGTCGACAAATACCTGGGCACCGTGGAATACGTGGGCCTCAAGACGACCCGGCTGCGCAGCCTGGGCGGCGAGCAGCTCGTGTTCTCGAACGCCGACCTGCTGAAGAGCCGCCTGCAGAACATGACGCGCATGAACCGGCGCCGCGCCGCGTTCACCGTGACCGTCACCTACGACACGCCGACCGCGACGCTGCGGCAGATCCCGGCCATGCTGACGGAGATCGTCAAGGCGCAGGAACCCGTGACGTTCGACCGCGCACACTTCGCCGGCATGGCCGCGTCGTCGCTGAACTTCGACGTCGTGTACTGGGTGGAGACGGCGGATTTCAACCGCTACATGGATATCCAGCAGGAGATCTATCTGCAGATCATGGACAGGTTCGCGGCCGATGGGATCGAGTTCGCGTTTCCCACGCAGACGTTGCATCTGCACGATGCGCGCCAAGTGGAAGCGGCGCCGCCGGCAAGCACCATGTAGGGTGGACGGCTTTGCCGTCCACGCGTCCAGCCAGCACATGAGCGCGTTGAACGCGTGGACGGCGAGCCGTCCACCCTACCGCGCCGTCGATGTGCGGATGAGCGTGACGAATTACACGCGCCCTTGCGGCGGCGCCGTCGACGCCCGCACGACCAGCGTGCTCGCCAGCGCCGTACTGCGCAGCGGCGCGTGCACGCCGCGGATGCGGTCGATCAGCAGGTCGATGGCGAGCCGCGCCATGTCGCGCTTGGGCGGCGCCACCGTCGTCAGCGGCGGCAGCGCGTACGGGGCGCCCGCGATGTCGTCATAGCCGACGACGGACAACTGCGCCGGCACGCGCACGCCCGCCGCACCGGCCGCGCACAAACCACCCAGCGCCATCAGGTCGCTCGTGACGAACACGGCGGTCGGCCGTCGCGGCCGCGCCAGCAGGCGCGTAAAGGCCGCGTGGCCGCCGGCGCTCGTGAATTCCTCGTGCACGACGTGATCCGCCGGCAGCGCCAGGCCAGCCTCCGCCATCGCACGCAGGAAGCCGCCGACGCGCTCGCGCGTGCGCGGGAGGTCCGCGGGGCCGGACACGCAGGCAATGTCGCGGTGCCCCAGTTCGATCAGGTGACGCGTGGCCTCGTAGCCGCCCTCCTCCTGCCCGGCCAGCACGAGATCAGCATCGAGTCCCGGCAAGCCGCGCTCGAGCTGGACGATGGGCACGGCTTCGTGGCGCAGCAGTTGATCCTGCTCGTCGTCGGCACCGCTGGCGACGAGCACGAGGCCGTCGATGCGCTTTTCCATCAGCAGGCGCAGGTAGGCTGCCTGCTTCTGCGCGCCGCCGTGCGCGTTGCACAGGATGATGTTGTAGCCGAGCTCGAACGCCGCATCCTCGATCCAGCTGATCAGTTCGGCAAAATAGGGATTGGAGGAATTCGGCACGAGGACGCCGATGGTATGGGTCTTGTCGTTCTTGAGGCTGCGGGCGACGGCGCTGGGGATGTAGTGCATCTCGTCGATGATGCCAAGCACACGCTGGCGCACGTCGTCGCTGACGACGCGCGTCTTGTTGATCACGTGCGACACCGTGGAGATCGACACCCCGGCGCGCTCCGCTACCTGCTTCATGGTCGCCATCGCGTTTCCTCCTGAGGCGCGATTATCACCGATGTGTTTCAGTAATCACAACACCCGCAGCGCGGCGGCGAGCGCGTCGGGCCGGTCGACGTACAGGAAGACGCAGGCCAGGCCATCGCGTTGCAGACCCCAGTGAGTCAGGCACACGGGACGGTTCTCTTTCAAGATCAGGACGGTATTCGGCTTATCAAGAGGCGACGCGACCAGCGCGGCGAGCGGCGCGATGCCGTGCCGGCGGCACCACGCGGCCGCGGGTTCGTCGAGCCGCTCGCAGGCCGCGATCGCGTCGCGCGGAATCACGCCTGCCGTGCGGGCGCCGATGCGCACGTGCAGTCCGGCCTCGTCCAGCACATGCTGTCCTTCCCCCACGAGCCACCGGTCACCCATGACCCAGACGACGCCGGACAGGCAGCTCGCAAACATCAGCATGTGCAGCAGCGGGCGGACAACGGGATCCTTGACGAGCAGCGGGACGACGGCGGCGTCGAGCGGCACTTCCACGAAGATCGAAAACAACGCGATCGCGACGCCCGTGCGATAGGCGCCCCGCTCGAGATAGCCAAACGCTTCACCGCCGGGCGCTGCGGGCCGCGGCTTACGCAGCAGCCATTGCATGAAGCCGCGCCGCAGGGCGTGGTCGAGCCGGGCGAGGCCGACGACTTCCGGCGGCAGCCACGCGGCCGGCAGGCTGCGCCAGCGGCCTTGCGCGAGCGCGGCACGCGTGCGCTCGAGGGCGTCCGGCAAGTGCGCGAGATCCTTCGCGGCGAGCAGCACCAGCGGCGCCGCGAACAGCAACGGCTTCAGCGCATGGTGCAGCCAGGCCGGCAGCAGGGGCAGGACGACGGCGAGCGACAGGAACGTCAGCCACGCATTGCGGATGACGATGGTCCAGGGTGTCCGGCGCAGGCGGACGACGTGCGGGATTGGGGATGCGGCAATCACGGCATGGGATGTTATTGATGTTGAAGCAACATCTTAACAGGCCGGCGCGGGAAGCCGATCTGATATTTTCACGCAAAACCGTTGTGAAGAATTGTATACAGCGGATGCCGTAAACCCGTCATTCACCTCTGTGAGCAGCCCGCGCAGCGTGCATCTAGACGCACGGAAACTGTATACAAATTCGTTGACAGTGCTGTCACACGGCGGCATCATGAATTCATGAAAAGCCGCCGCAGAGCGGCCCCAAGCTGAGTGGAGACGTCAGCGCGTTCCCGGCCGCATCCCGGCCTTGCCGCCCTTCGGTTGCATCCGTACCCCGGATTGCCTGCCGTGGTCGACTGTTCTCCGCTGCCCGGTTCACCTCGAAGTACTCAGGACAACATTCGACGGAGACACATATGAACAACCTGCTGTACAAGGTCGACGACAGGCCACCCCTCATCACCACGACGCTCCTCGCCGCCCAGCACATGCTGGCCGCGCTGGGCGGCATCATTGCCGTGCCGCTCGTCGTGGGCGCCATCCTCAAGCTCCCGGCGGACCAGGTCGTCGCGCTCGTCAACGCGGCGCTGCTGGGCTCCGGTATCGTCACGATCATCCAGTGCAAGGGCGTCGGGCCGATCGGCATCCGCCTGCCCTGCGTGATGGGCACCAGCTTCGCCTTCGTCGGTGCCGCGATCAGCATCGGCTTCGAACATGGCGTGCCCGGCATCCTCGGGTCGTCGCTGGCGGGCTCCGTCGTCATGATCGTCGGCAGCTTCTTCATGCCGCAGATCCGCAAGCTGTTCCCGCACCAGGTGACGGCCGTCGTCGTCACGATGATCGGCCTGTCGCTCGTCCCCGTCGCCGTCGACTGGGCGGCCGGCGGCAAGGGCGCGGCCGACTACGGCGCGCCCACGAACCTCGGCATCGCGCTGTTCGTGCTGGCCATCGTCGTGGCGCTCGTCCAGTTCGGCAAGGGCATCATCTCCGCGTCGGCCATCGTGATCGGCATCGCGATCGGCTACGCCATCTGCCTGGGCCTGGGCCTCGTCGACTTCTCGAGCGTGCACCGGGCCGCCGTGTTCGCGCTGCCGCAGCCGCTGCACTTCGGCATGAGCTTCCCGCCCAGCGGCATCCTCGCGATGGGCCTCGCCTACATCGTCACGATGGTCGAGACGACGGGCACCTTCATGGCGCTGGGCGCCGCGACGGAAACCAAGATGCGCGGCACCTTGCTCAAGCGCGGCGTGCTGTGCGACGGCGTCGGTTCCGCGTTCGCGTCCACGTTGGGCGCGCCGCCGATGTCGACGTTCGCGCAGAACGTCGGCGTCATCTCGCTGACCGGTGTCGCCAGCCGCCACGTCGTCGCACTGACCGGCTTGATGCTGGCGCTGGCCGGCCTGTTCCCGGTGCTGGGCGCCGTCGTCGTCACGATCCCGCAGCCCGTCCTCGGTGGCGCGGGCCTCATGATGTTCGCGATGATCCTCACGGCCGGCGTGCAGATGCTGGGCAAGGTCGAGCACGACAAGCGCACGGGCCTCATCATCGCCGTGTCGATCGGCTGCGGCCTCGCCGTCAGCGTGCGGCCGGAACTGCTGGCCAAGCTGCCCGCGTTCGTCAACGAGATCTTCGGCTCCGGCATCAGCACGGGCGCCATCATGGCCGTCCTGCTGAACCTCGTGCTGCCGAACCGTCCCGTGGAAATCCACGACGACGAAGAAGACGTCCCGCAACCGTTGCTGGTGAAAGACCTGGAGGCGGTCTGACGGGAATTTGAGCTGCCTTCGGGCAGCAACTCCCGACATTGTTTCCGCAGTGCCCGCGCATTGTTTCCGCAGTGTTGAAAACCAAAAAGTGGAAAACCTATGAGCAAAACTCTCCTGATCAAGAACGCGCGCGTCCTCGTGACGATGGACGACGCGCGCCGTGAAATCGCCGACGGCGCGGTCTTCATCCGTGACAACGTGATCGAGCAGGTCGGCCCGACGGACGACCTGCCGCAAGCCGCCGACGAGGTGATCGATGCGTCAGGCCACGTCGTCGTCCCCGGCCTCGTCAACACGCACCATCACATGTACCAGAGCCTCACGCGCGTCATCCCCGCCGCGCAGGACGGCGAACTATTCAACTGGTTGACGAATCTGTATCCCGTGTGGGCGAACCTGACGGGCGAGATGATCCACGTGTCGACGTTGACGGCGATGGCGGAACTGATCCTGTCCGGCTGCACGACGAGCAGCGACCACCTGTACATCTACCCGAACGATTGCCGCCTCGACGACAGCATCGAGGCCGCGCACACGATCGGCATGCGCTTCCATGCGGCGCGCGGCGCGATGAGCGTGGGCCGCTCGCAGGGCGGCCTGCCGCCGGACAGCATCGTCGAGACCGAAGCCGCGATCCTGAAGGATGCGCAGCGCCTCATCGAGACCTATCACGACGCGTCGCGTCACGCGATGCAGAGGATCGTCGTCGCCCCGTGCTCGCCGTTCTCCGTGTCGCGCGGCCTGATGAAAGAGGCGGCGCTGCTGGCGCGCAGCCACGGCGTGTCGCTGCACACGCACCTCGCGGAGAACGCCAGCGACATCGCGTACAGCCGCGAGAAGTTCAACATGACGCCGGCCGAATACGCGGAAGATTGCGGGTGGGTCGGCCACGACGTGTGGCACGCGCACTGCGTGCAGCTGGACGACGCGGGCATCCACCTGTTCGCGCGCACGGGCACGGGTGTCGCGCACTGCCCGTGCTCGAACATGCGGCTCGCGTCCGGCATCGCGCCCGTGCGCAGGATGGTCGATGCGGGCGTGCCCGTGGGCCTGGGTGTGGACGGCAGCGCGTCGAACGACGGCGCGCACATGCTGGGCGAGGTGCGCCAGGCGATGCTGCTGCAGCGCGTGGGCTTCGGTCCGGATGCGATGACGGCGCGCCAGGCGCTGGAACTGGCCACCCTCGGCGGCGCGAAGGTGTTGAATCGCGACGACATCGGCAGCATCGCGCCGGGCATGTCGGCCGACATCGTGATGTTCAAGCTGGATGGCATCGGCTTCGCCGGCGCGCTGCACGATCCGGTGGCGGCACTCGTGTTCTGCACGTCGGCCAACGTGAATCACAGCGTCATCAACGGCAAGGTCGTCGTGAAGGATGGTGTGCTGCGGACGATCGATTTGCCCGTCGTGCTGGAGCGGCACAACCGGCTGGCGGCGGAACTGGCGCTGAAGGCCGCGTAACCAGGCGCACCAAAAGAAAACGGCCCATCCGCTAACAACGGATGGGCCGTTTTGCATGCGCCGGCGGCAGGGCCGCCAGGACGCTTGAAACGATTACTGCAGCTTGATTTCGACGTCGACGCCAGCCGGCAGGTCCAGCTTCATCAGCGCGTCGACAGTCTTGTCGGTCGGGTCCACGATGTCCATCAGACGCTGGTGCGTACGGATTTCGAACTGGTCGCGCGAGGTCTTGTTGACGTGCGGGGAACGCAGCACGTCGAAACGCTGGATGCGGGTCGGCAGCGGAACCGGGCCCTTGACGACTGCGCCGGTACGCTTGGCGGTGTCGACGATTTCCAGGGCGGACTGGTCGATCAGCTTGTAGTCGAACGCTTTCAGGCGGATACGGATTTTCTGATTCGGAGCGGACATGCTATTTCCTTAAAAAAGAACGAACCGGCACGGGGCCGGCAATCAATGTGTCAGGTACTGCGTGTACTGCGGAGGGGACGGCAGTATAACATCGAAACGCCCCTTACAGCACAAACAGAAGGGACAGAACTTTCGCCCTGCCCCTTCTGTCGTATTGCTACTACTTCAGATATCGCTATTAGGCGATGATCTTGGCAACCACGCCGGCGCCGACGGTACGGCCACCTTCGCGGATTGCGAAGCGCAGACCTTCTTCCATCGCGATCGGAGCGATCAGCTTGACGGTGATCGACACGTTGTCGCCCGGCATGACCATTTCTTTATCGGCCGGCAGGACGATCGAACCGGTCACGTCCGTCGTACGGAAGTAGAACTGCGGACGGTAGTTGTTGAAGAACGGGGTGTGACGGCCACCTTCGTCCTTCGACAGGACGTACACTTCGCCCGTGAAGTCGGTGTGCGGCTTGATCGAACCCGGCTTGGCCAGAACCTGACCACGCTGGACGTCTTCGCGCTTGGTGCCGCGCAGCAGCAGGCCGACGTTGTCGCCAGCTTGACCTTGATCCAGCAGCTTGCGGAACATTTCCACGCCGGTGCAGGTCGTCTTGACGGTGTCGGTGATGCCGACGATTTCGATCTCTTCGCCGACCTTGATGATGCCGCGCTCGACACGACCGGTCACCACGGTACCGCGGCCCGAGATCGAGAACACGTCTTCCACCGGCATCAGGAAGGCGCCGTCAACGGCACGTTCCGGCGTCGGGATGTAGGTGTCCAGTGCGTCAGCCAGGCGGATGATGCAGTCTTCGCCCATCTCGCCAGCTTGGCCTTCCAGAGCCATACGAGCCGAACCCTTGATGATCGGCAGGTCGTCGCCCGGGAACTCGTACTTCGACAGGAGCTCGCGCACTTCCATTTCGACCAGTTCCAGCAGTTCTGCGTCGTCGACCAGGTCGCACTTGTTCAGGAACACGATGATGTACGGAACACCCACCTGGCGAGCCAGCAGGATGTGCTCACGCGTCTGCGGCATCGGGCCGTCAGCAGCGGAGCAGACCAGGATCGCGCCGTCCATCTGGGCGGCACCGGTGATCATGTTCTTGATGTAGTCGGCGTGGCCCGGGCAGTCGACGTGTGCGTAGTGGCGGTTGGCCGTTTCGTACTCGACGTGCGCGGTGTTGATGGTGATGCCGCGTGCTTTTTCTTCCGGAGCCGCGTCGATCTGGTCGTAGGCCTTGGCTTCGCCGCCGAATTTCTTCGACAGAACGGTTGCGATTGCAGCCGTCAGGGTGGTTTTGCCGTGGTCAACGTGACCGATGGTGCCGACGTTCACGTGCGGCTTGGTCCGTTCGAATTTTTCCTTTGCCATTTTGATCTTCCTTTAAAAGAACAATATCTAGTTTTTGTTCAGGCCGGACGGGATACCGCCCGGCCTGTTGGTCTGTATTACTTGGCTTTAGCCGTCACGATGGCGTCCATCACATGCTTCGGTGCTTCAGCATAGTGCTTGAATTCCATCGTGTAGGTCGCACGACCCTGCGTTGCCGAACGCAGCACGGTCGAGTAACCGAACATTTCCGACAGCGGGACTTCGGCCTTGATGATCTTGCCGCCGCCACCCGGGATCTCGTCCATGCCCTGCACCATACCGCGGCGGGACGACAGGTCGCCCATCACGGTACCGGCGTAGTCTTCCGGCGTTTCCACTTCCACGGCCATCATCGGCTCAAGGATGACCGGGTTGGCTTTACGGCAGCCTTCCTTGAATGCCATCGAACCGGCCATGCGGAACGCGTTTTCGTTCGAGTCCACGTCGTGGTACGAACCGAACACCAGCGTGACCTTGACGTCCACGACCGGGTAGCCGGCCAGCACGCCAGCCGACAGGGTCTCGCGCACACCCTTTTCGACTGCCGGGATGTATTCGCGCGGAACCACGCCGCCCTTGATGGCGTCGATGAATTCGAAGCCCTTGCCCGGCTCTTGCGGTTCGACGTTCAGGACGGCGTGGCCGTACTGACCGCGACCACCCGACTGCTTGACGAACTTGCCTTCGACGTCGGTGACGGCCTTGCGGATCGTTTCGCGGTAGGCAACCTGCGGCTTGCCGACGGTCGCTTCCACGCCGAATTCACGCTTCATGCGGTCGACGATGATCTCCAGGTGCAGCTCGCCCATACCACCGATGATGGTCTGGCCCGATTCTTCGTCGGTGCGCACGCGGAACGACGGGTCTTCCTGAGCCAGACGGTTCAGTGCCAGGCCCATCTTTTCCTGGTCGGCCTTGGTCTTCGGCTCGACGGCCTGCTGGATCACCGGCTCCGGGAACACCATCTTTTCCAGGATGATCGGTGCCGACGGGTCGCACAGCGTTTCACCGGTCGTCGCTTCCTTCAGGCCCACGGCTGCGGCGATGTCGCCTGCGCGGACTTCCTTGATCTCTTCGCGCTGGTTGGCGTGCATCTGCAGAATACGGCCGACGCGTTCCTTCTTGCCCTTGACCGGGTTGTAGACGGTGTCGCCCGAGTTGATGACGCCCGAATACACGCGGAAGAAGATCAGCTGGCCGACGAACGGGTCGGTCATGATCTTGAATGCCAGTGCAGCGAATTTCTCGTCGTCCGATGCCTTGCGGGTCACCGGCTGGTCTTCTTCGTCGGTACCTGCGACCGGCGGAATGTCGACCGGCGACGGCAGGTATTCGATGACGGCGTCCAGCATCGCTTGCACGCCCTTGTTCTTGAACGCGGTGCCGCACATCATCGGGACGATTTCGCCGGCGATGGTACGTGCGCGCAGGGCCTTCTTGATCTCTTCTTCGGACAGTTCGCCCTCTTCGAGATACTTGTTCATCAGGTCTTCGTTCGCTTCAGCAGCGGTCTCGACCAGCTTCTCACGCCATTCGTTGGCCTGATCGACCAGCTCGGCCGGCACGTCGCGGTAGTCGAACTTCATGCCTTGCGATGCGTCGTCCCAGAAGATCGCCTTCATCTTGACCAGGTCGACCACGCCCTTGAAGTTGTCTTCGGCGCCGATGGGGATCTGCAGCGGGATCGGGTTCGCCTTCAGGCGGGCGCGCATCTGCTCGTACACCTTGAAGAAGTTCGCACCGGTACGGTCCATCTTGTTGACGAACGCCAGACGCGGCACTTTGTACTTGTTAGCCTGACGCCACACGGTTTCCGACTGCGGCTGCACGCCACCGACTGCACAGTAGACCATGCAGGCGCCGTCCAGGACGCGCATCGAACGCTCCACCTCGATGGTGAAGTCGACGTGGCCCGGGGTATCGATGATGTTGAAGCGGTGCGGCTCGAAGTTGTTGGCCATACCCTTCCAGAAGCAGGTCGTCGCTGCCGAGGTAATGGTGATGCCGCGCTCTTGCTCCTGCTCCATCCAGTCCATGGTTGCTGCACCGTCGTGCACTTCACCGATCTTGTGGTTCACACCGGTGTAGAACAGGATGCGCTCGGTGGTCGTGGTCTTACCGGCGTCGATGTGAGCGGAGATACCGATGTTACGGTAGCGCTCAATAGGGGTAGTGCGTGCCATAAATTTTCCTAACTTTTGAATGGACAAAACCGAGCAGCATTCTGGTGATCAAAATGAGCTCGGCCTGAACAACGGATACTGCATGGCCGCACCACCCGGGGCGTTCTGCCCCGAAGAGATTGGCCATTTGCTTAGAAGCGGAAGTGCGAGAACGCCTTGTTCGCTTCAGCCATACGGTGCACCTCGTCACGACGCTTCATCGCGCCGCCGCGGCCTTCTGCTGCTTCCATCAGCTCGCCACCCAGGCGCTGCTGCATGGATTTCTCGCTACGCTTGTTTGCGGCTTCACGCAACCAACGCATAGACAGGGCCATACGGCGGACCGGACGCACTTCAACCGGCACCTGGTAGTTGGCGCCACCGACGCGGCGGGATTTCACCTCGACCATCGGCTTGCAGTTGTTGATCGCGGTTGCGAACACTTCCAGCGGGTCCTTACCGGATTTGGACTGGATGTAGTCGAATGCACCGTAGATGATCTGTTCAGCGACCGACTTCTTACCGGACAGCATCAGAACGTTGACGAACTTGGCGACATCGGTGTTGCCGAATTTCGGATCCGGCAGAATCTCGCGCTTAGGTACTTCACGACGACGTGGCATTTCAATTCCTTTTTGTCTTCAGTTGAGCGCTTATCGCACTCGCGAAAGGCCATCAAAGCCCTTCACTTACTCGGCCTTCCGGCCGCCTCAACTAACTCAATATTAATTTACCCAGATTGCAAGAAGATTACTTCTTGGCAGCCTTGGCACGCTTGGCACCGTATTTCGAACGGGCCTGCTTACGGTCTTTCACGCCCTGGGTATCCAGTGCACCGCGGACCATGTGGTAACGCACACCCGGCAAGTCCTTCACACGGCCGCCGCGGATCAGCACGACCGAGTGTTCCTGCAGGTTGTGGCCTTCACCGCCGATGTACGAAATGACTTCGAAACCGTTGGTCAGGCGAACTTTGGCGACTTTACGCAGTGCCGAGTTCGGCTTCTTCGGGGTCGTCGTGTAGACACGGGTGCAAACACCGCGCTTTTGCGGGCAGTTTTCCAGTGCCGGCGACTTGCTCTTCACAACCGCGGCTTCACGCGGCTTGCGAATCAGTTGATTGATGGTTGGCATCGTTCAAAAATCCAACAAAATGACTACTAGTTGATGACCCGGGGCTCTTGCTTCCCGGGGGCTGAAACCTTGTCCCGACAGGGTCCGTACAGGCGACGACAGCCACTCACCAGCGGGAGCGGCTGTTATGCGTAAACCATGTGCAGAATAATTCGAGAACTCGCGAGTATAGACCTGAAGCAGGGCTGGGTCAACAAACTTGCTGACCATGCACCTCGACAGCGGCTGGAGGATGTGTAAACGCCAAGAGATTGTCGTATCAAGGCTACAACCAGTGTACGCCGGATTTCATCCATTGTGCAGAGGGAATAGCGTTACTCGTGGCAAAAAACGGATAATAGCCGCCTTCGCCCTTTCCGGCCGCACACGCACGCTTCGATGTCATTCCTGCTACGCCCGCGCAACCTGTACGTCGCGCTCACTTATCTGCTGTTGTCCTGCGTGCCGTACGTGGCGCCCCTGTTCGGCCTGCCGCTCGCGCGTCCCGCCCAGATTGCCGGCCTCGAGCTGCTGGCCTGGCTGGGCGTGTGGGCCGTGTTCAAGCGCCCTGCTTATTTCCACTGGCTGCTGCTACCCGCGTTCCTCGCGCTGCCCGTCGAGTTGTACCTGTATGCGTTCTACGGCCAGGGCATCTCGACGCACCACCTCGGCATCATCGCGGAGACGAGCCCGGCCGAAGCGATGGAATTCCTCGGCAACAAGGTCTGGCTGCTGGTCGGCGTGTTCATCGGCATGGTCGCGTGGTTCGTGACGAGCTGGATCGCCGCGTGGCGCACGCGCGACCTCGACTGGGCGGACGTCTCGCGTCCCGTCGTGCTCGTCGTGCTGGCGCTGGTGGCCGCCGTGTTCGGCTACGGCCTGAAGTACGGCGTCGCCCCGCCGCCGCTGGCGAGCCATGGCGTGCCGGCATCGGCCGGTGTCCGGCTCGTGAAGGCGTCCGCGTCGGACAGCCTCGATGCCGCCAGCGAAGAGACGGCACCGCCCCGCCCGTCCAGCGTGCCCCGCCCCGCGTCGCTGCCGCCCCTGGCGCACTGGATGAAGCTGCCGTTCGACCTCGACACGTTCGCCCACTCGTGGCCGTTCGGGCTGGCCGCGCGCGGCGTCGATTTCTACAAGGAGCGCGTCTACCTGGCCGACCTCAACCACCGCAGCGCCAGCTTCCGCTTCCACGCCCACCTGGCCGAGCCGAACAACGACCCGCAAATCGTCGTGATGGTGATCGGCGAATCGTCGCGCTACGACCGCTGGAGCCTCAACGGCTACGACCGCGACACGAACCCGCTGTTGTCGCAGGAGCCGAACGTCGTCCCGCTGCGCGACGTGATCACGTCCGTGTCGGCCACGCGCTTGTCGGTGCCTGTCATCATCTCGCGCAAGCCGGCCACGCAAAGCCTCAAGGACGGCTTCTCGGAAAAATCGTTCCTGACCGCGTTCAAGGAGGCAGGCTATAAAACGTTCTGGCTGTCGAACCAGATCTCGTTCGGCAAGTTCGATACGCCCGTGTCCGTGTTTGCGAAGGAAGCGGACGTCGTCGACTTCCTGAACCTGGGCGGCTTCACCGACAATTCCAACTACGACGAAATCCTGTTCGGCCCGCTGAAGCACGCCGTCGCCGACCCGGCGCCGAAGAAGCTGATCGTGCTGCACACGCTGGGCAGCCACTGGAACTACAGCCACCGCTACCCCAAGCAGTTCGACAAATGGCTGCCGTCGCTGTTCGGCATCGACAAGCCCGTCTACACGGACATCAAGATCAAGGACAAGCTGAACAACAGCTACGACAGCTCGATCCTGTACACGGACTGGTTCCTCGATCACGTCGTCAAGACGCTGAAGGAGGCCGACGCACCGGCCGCGATGCTGTACGTGGCCGACCACGGCCAGACGCTGTACGACAACAGCTGCCGCCTCGCCTTCCACGGCCACAACACGCAATACGAGTTCCACATCCCCGCGTTCGCGTGGTACTCGGACACGTACGCGGCGCGCTTCCCGGACAAGGTCGCGCAACTGCGCCGCCACCGCAAGGCGAAGCTGGCGACGGAAAACATGTTCCACACCATCCTCGACCTGGGTGACGTGCGCTACCCGGACGAGCACCTGGACTGGAGCTTCGTGAACGCCGCGTTCAAGCAGCACAAGCGCTACGTCGACAGCTACGGCTGGACGGACTACGACAACGCCACCATCAAGGGCGATTGCCACGAAGTGATCGCGAAGGGCAAACCTTTGCCACGCGACTAACGTAGGGTGGACGGCTTCGCCGTCCACGCGGCGATACGCGACGCCAGTCGTATCGCCTGCTCTCGTGCCGGTTGAACGCGTGTCAATTCGCCGGCGCCGGCACATTGAGGGCGCTATCCTCCGGCAGCAGCGGCGCGATCTCCGCCACTTCGTCCGCGCTCAGCCGGAAATCCGTCGCGGCCAGGAGGCCATCCAGCTGGGCGGGCCGGCGCGCCCCCACGATGGCGCCCGTCACGGCCGGATGCCGCAGCACCCACGCGATGGCGACGGCCGCCGCTCCCACGCCGTGGCGCGCGCCGATGCGGCGGAATGTGTCCACGAGCGCCAGATTGCGCGTCAGCCGCGGTTCCTGGAAGTCCGGACTGCGGTGCTTGCGCCAGTCGTCGTCGGGCAGGTTCGCGATGCGCTCGCGCGTCATGGCGCCCGAGAGCAGGCCGGACTGCAACGTGGAATACGCGATGACGCCGAGGCCGGCGCGCGCGCAGAACGGCAGGATGTCCGTCTCGACGCCGCGCATCAGTGCCGAGTACGGCGGCTGCAGGGTGTCGATGGTCGTGACGGCCAACGCGCGCTCGAGCTGCGGCACGTCGAAGTTGGAGACGCCGATCGCGCGGATCTTGCCCTGTTCGCGCGCCTTGGCAAGCGCCGCGATCGCTTCCTCGATGCCGTCATCCGGGCCGCCCGCCGGAAACGCGGGCCAGTGGATCTGGTACAGGTCGATCGTGTCGACCTGCAGACGGCGCAGGCTGTCCTCAATTTCGCGCAGCAGCGACGCCGGCGCCAGCGAATGCATGATGTGCCCGCTGGCGTGGTCCCAGACGAGGCTGCCCTTGGTGAACACGAGCGGACGGCGCGCGGCCGGCAGGCGCCGCAGCAGGCGGCCGACGAGTTCCTCGGCGTGACCGAGGCCGTAGACGGCGGCCGTATCGATCCAGTTCGCGCCGCGCTCGACGGCCTGTTCCAGCGCGGCGAGACTCTCGGCATCGTCCTGCGCGCCCCAGCCGAATTCCCAGCCGGCCCCCGCGATTGCCCACGTGCCCATGCCGATGGGCGAAATATTGAAATCCGTACGGCCTAGACGTCGATATTGCATGGCTGCTTCCTTTCTTCGGTCATGGAAGCGCCAGTCTGAACCATCGTATAACGCTTGATAAGCCATGCTATCCTTGATGAACTACTGAGTAAAATTCATCAAATGATCCTAGGACTCGACGAACTCGGCATCTTCGCCGCCGTGGCACGCCACCGCAGCTTCCGCAAGGCGGCCGATGAGCGCGGCGTGTCCGCGTCGGCGCTCAGCCATGCCGTGCGCGGACTGGAGGAGCGGCTCGGCGTCCGCCTGCTCAACCGCACGACGCGCAGCGTGACGCCGACGGAAGCGGGCCAGCGCCTGCTCGCGCGACTCGATCCGGCGCTGCGCCAGGTGGCGGATGCGCTGCTCGACCTGACGTCGCTGCAGGCCGTCCCGGCCGGCACCTTGCGCCTGAACGTGCCGCGCCCGGCCGCGCGCCTCGTGCTGGCGCCCCTCCTGGCGCACTTCGTCGCGGCGCATCCCCGTATCCAGGTCGAGGTCGTGACGAACGACGGCCTCGCAGACATCGTGGGCGACGGCTTCGACGCCGGCATCCGTTTCCACGAAAGCCTCGATGCGGACATGGTCGCGGTGCCGATCGGCCCGCCGGTGCGCTTCGTGACCGTGGCCGCACCCGCCTATCTGGCCGCCCGGGGTATGCCGCGCACGCCGCGCGCACTGCCGGACTACGCCTGCATCGGTCGGCGCTTCCCCAGCGGCCATCTGTACGCCTGGGAATTCCAGTCCGATGGCCAGCCGCTGCGCATCGCCGTCCAAGGTCCGCTCGTGTTCGACGACGATGCACTGATGATCCAGGCCGCGCGCGACGGCGCGGGCATCGCCTACGTGTACGAAATGCAGATCGCGGACGACGTCGCGGCCGGCCGTCTAGTGACCCTGCTCGATCGATGGACCATGCCGCCCAGCCGGTTCTTCCTGTACTACCCGCGTGGGCGGCACATGCCGTCGGTGTTGCGAGCGTTCGTCGACTTCATTCGCGCGGACGATCGGGCCGCGCCATCCACGGATAGCGGTGCGCGGGCTGCGACGCCAACAGATACAGGAAAACCCAGGCGAGCCGGACGAGGCGGCGCCGGGCAGTAACGGCAAAAGTGGACATCGCAGCGCTCCGTAAATCGAATCATCCCCTGTCCATGCAAGGTCGATGCCTGCTCCTGCCCACGACCGGCATGCGCCATGCGCGCAGGATCCGCACCAGATTGGCGCACGGGCGCACCGCCGCGGCGCCTCCGCGTCGTGCATCTGCGCTCCGCGCACGGGCAACGCCTGCGTGAACCCGGCTGGCATCGTTCTTGCAAATTGAACCCGCAACGAGAGGTGGGCCGGTGTCGGCATCGCGCACATCTCTAAAAGGTGGCTAGGGTTCCGACCGCGTTCTGCGGTGCTGGTCCGAGAGCTGCCGGTTCCCCGCCGCGTCGCGGCAAGGAGCTACACGGAGGGATAAAAGCCCGGGAGGACGATTGCGCCGCAATCGCTTGCCTCTCGTTTTTATCCACTTCGGGAGCTCCATCATGCGTTTCTTCCAGCACCATCGCATTTTTCGCAGTTCCATCGCAACGGCCATCGCCCTGTGCGCGGCGCTGTCGGCCGCGCGGCCCGCACACGCGGAAGTCAAGGTCGGCCTGTCCGACTGGCCGGGCTGGGTAGCCTGGTACGTCGCGGACCAGAAAGGCTTCTTCAAGCGCCACAACGCCAACGTCAAGCTGGTCTGGTTCGGCAATTACACGGATTCCGTCGCCGCGCTGTCGGCCGGCCAGCTGGATGCCAATGCACAGACCTGGTCGGACACCATGACCCCGCTGGCGAAGAAGGTCGACGTCAAGGCCGTGCTGGTCAACGACAACTCGGCCGGTAACGACGCGCTGATGGTCGGCCCGAAAATCAAGTCGTTCGCCGACCTGAAGGGCCGCACAGTGGCGCTGGAGCAGTTCAGCATCTCGCACTTCGTGCTCGCCACCGCGCTCGCGAAGAACGGCATGAGCGTCAACGATGTCAAGGTCGTCAACCTGTCCGCCGGCGACGCGGCCGCCGCGTTCATGGCCGGCCGCGTGGACGCCGCCGTCGTGTGGAACCCGTGGGTCAACAAGATCCAGGCGAGCGGCAAGGGCCACGCACTGTTCACGTCGCGCGACATGCCGGGCCTCGTCCCCGACCTGCTCGTCGCCCACGGCAAGGCGCTGCGCGACAAGACCAAGCGCCAAGACCTCGTCGGCATGATCCAGGCGTGGTTCGATACCCAGGCCTTCATCCACGACCATCCGGACGAAGCGGTACAGATCATGGCCAAGGTCGTCGGCATCAAGCCGGCCGAGTACAAGGTCTTCCTGCCGGGCACCCGCTTCTTCGACCGCGCCGACAACGAGGCCGCGCTCGATGCCGGCAAGCCGCAATCGCTCGTCGCGGCGGGCCCCGTCATCCACCAGTTCCTGGCCACGAACAAGCTGATCGCCGGCCCCGTCGATTACGCCGCCGGCATCGACGCTTCGCTGCTTTCCGACGCGCTGAAGAGATAAGACCATGCGCGACGACATGTCTCCGATTGACCGCGCGGCCGGCCCGGCGGTGACGCGCAACCGCCGCTCGCCATGGGACGTGCGCGGCGACCTGCGCCGCCGCAGCGCGCTCGCGCTGGCCGTCGCCGGCTTCGTGCTGCCGCTGGCCGCGTGGATACTCGTCTCGCTCGAGGGCTGGGCCGATCCCGTGTTCCTGCCGCCGCCGTGGCAGGTGCTGGCCCAGCTGGGCGACTGGTACCGCGACGGCGACCTGCTGGGCGACATCGTCGTGAGCATCGGCCGCGTATTGGGAGGCTTCTGCGTCGCGACCTTCGTGGCCGTGCCGCTGGGCGTGCTGGTCGGGACCTATGCGCCGGTCCGCGCGTTCCTCGAACCGCTCACCGAATTCACCCGCTACCTGCCCGCCGTCGCGTTCATCCCGCTGATCATGCTGTGGGTCGGTATCGACGAAAGCGCGAAGGTCGCGGTGATCTGGGTCGGCGTGTTCTTCCAGATGCTGCTGCTCGTCGCCGCCGACGTGGCGCGCGTGCCGGACGCCCCGATCGACGCTGCGCGCACGATGGGCGCGACCAACGAAGAGATCATCAAGTATGTGCTGATCCCGGCCGCGCGTCCCGCCATCCTGACCACGCTCCGCAGCGCGATGTGCCTGGCCTGGACCTACCTCGTCGTGGCCGAACTGGTGGCCGCGAACTCCGGCCTGGGCTACGCGATCCTGAAGGCGCAGCGCTTCCTGCAGACCGACAAGATTTTCGCCGGCATCCTGCTGATCGGCCTCGTGGGCCTGATTACGGACCAGGCATTCCGCTGGCTGCACAAACGCTGCTTCCCCTGGCATCACCTGCGAGGCTGAACCATGACACCCAAGATTGCCCTACACGGCCTGACCAAACACTATGGCAGCGGCCCACGGCGTACGCTGGCGCTGCAGCACATTGACCTCGACGTCGCCCGCGGCGAGTTCGTCACGCTGGTCGGCGCGTCCGGCTGCGGCAAGTCCACCTTGCTGCGCACGATCTGCGGCCTGGAGGAATATGGCGAAGGCCGCATCGTCTGCAACGGCCGCGACGTCGACGGCCCCGGTCCCGACCGCGCGATGGTCTTCCAGAGCTACAGCCTGTACCCGTGGCTGACGGTGGCCGGCAACATCCGCTTCTGCCGCCGTCTCGCGCACCACGCCGCCGCCACGTCGAGCGAGGTCGAAATCGCGAGCGGGCGCGCGGATGCCCTCATCGGCCTGATGGGACTCTCGCACGTGGCGCATGCGTATCCGGCCGAGCTGTCGGGCGGCATGCAGCAGCGCGTGGCGATCGCGCGGGCGCTGATGGCGCGCCCGGACGTGCTGCTGATGGACGAACCGTTCGGCGCGCTGGACGCGCAGACGCGCGAAGTGATGCATGACCTGATCCGCCACGTGCACCACCTCGAGAGAACCACCATCGTGTTCGTCACGCACGACGTCGAGGAAGCGATCTACCTGGGCGAGCGCGTCGTCGTGATGGCGCCGCGCCCGGGCCGCATCGATTCGATCGTCGACGTGCCGTTCGGCGACCGCCGCACGCAGGACCTGAAGCTGGCTCCCGAATTCTCTGCGTTGAAGCGCCAGATCCTGAACCGCATCCGCGAGACCTCCGGCGTGAAGACGGACCTGGAGCAGCTCGAAAAACTCACCCGCACCGCACAAGACTGACGGAGACACCATGCAGCTCACCGAACAAACCACGGAACTCGCACCCGACCTGGACCCGGCACGCGTGCTGTGGACCGACCGCTTCCCCGGCGGCGCCCACTGGTCGTACCGCGTGCGGCGCGGCACCACGCTGCGCTTCATCGCGGTGGAAGCCGGCGCCAACGCCTCCGTACTGCTGTACCGCGCTGACGAGCGCATGGAGCGCCTCAACCTGCCCGACACGCTGAAGGCCCAGCACACGGCGCACCTGACCACGGGCCACGTGCTGTATTCGGACATGGGCCGCATCCTGGCATCCATTCCGCGCGACACCGTCGGCTGGCATGACCCGCTGTGCGGCGTGTCGGACGCTGACAACGTCGCCCGCCGCTACGGCATCAAGCGCTACCAGGAACACCGCAACGCCATGCACCGCAACGGCAAGGACAGCCTGCTCGTCGAGATGGGCAAATGGGGCCTGGGCCTGCGCGACCTCGTGCCCAACGTGAACCTGTTTTCGAAAGTGGCCGTCGACACGGATGGGCGCTTCCGCTTCGCCGAGAACCATGCGCAGCCCGGCGACTTCGTCGAACTGCGCTTCGAGATGGACACGCTGGTGCTCGTGTCGACCGCACCGCACGCGCTCGACCCGCGCCCGGACTACGCGCCCGGCAAGGTCGCCATCGTGGCATGGGATTCCGGCCCGGCCGGCGCGGACGACCTATGCCGCCTGTCGTGCCCCGAGAACGGGCGCGGCTACACCAATACCGAAATGATTTACCGCTGAGGAGACCGTCATGCAAACCCTGCGCGAGAGCACGCTCGATCCCGCCGCCGCCCTGGCGATCCACGACCTGCCGGCCGGCGAACCCTGGCTGCACGAGGTCAAACGCGGCCAGACGCTGCGCATCGTCGACCTGGAAGGCAACCAGGCCGTGGACACGATCTTCTACAACGCGGCCGACACGGCCGAAAGCTACAGCGTCACCGACACCCTGCAGCGCCAGGGCGGCATCTACCTGTCGACCGGCTCGGTGCTGTATTCGAACCGCGGCCGCCCGATGCTGTCCATCGTGGCCGACACCTGCGGCCGCCACGACACGCTGGGCGGCGCCTGCGCGGCCGAGAGCAACACAGTCCGCTACGCCCTGCAAAAGAAATTCATGCACAACTGCCGCGACAACTACCTGCTCGCGCTGGCCCGTGCGGACAACGGCATGGACAAGCGTGACCTGGTCCCGAACGTGAACTTCTTCATGAACGTGCCGGTGACGGAAGCAGGAGGCCTGTCGTTCGAAGACGGCCTGTCCGCGCCTGGCAAATACGTCGAGCTGCGCGCCGAGATGGATCTGCTGGTGCTCGTGTCGAACTGCCCGCAGCTGAACAACCCGTGCAATGCCTACAACCCCACCCCGGTCCGCTTCGTGATCTGGGACGCCGCCTGAAAGACCGCCATGTTCGACAAGATCCTGATCGCCAACCGCGGCGAAATCGCCTGCCGCGTGATCCGCACCGCGCGCCGCCTCGGCATCAAGACGGTGGCCGTGTATTCCGAGGCCGACGTCGAATCGCTGCACGTGCGCCTGGCCGACGAAGCGGTGTGCGTGGGCCCGGCCGCCGCCGCCGAGAGCTATCTGTCGGCCGAGCGCGTGCTGGACGCGGCACGCCAGACCGGCGCCCAGGCGATCCACCCGGGCTACGGCTTCATGAGCGAGAACGCCGGTTTCGCCGAAGCGTGCGCCGCAGCCGGCATCGTCTTCATCGGCCCGACGCCGAAGCAGATGCGCGACTTCGGCCTGAAGCACACGGCGCGCGAACTGGCGCAGCAGGCCGACGTGCCGCTGCTGCCGGGCACCGGCCTGCTGGACGGCGTCGAGGAAGCGCTCACCGAAGCGCGCCGCATCGGCTATCCCGTGATGTTGAAAAGTACGGCGGGCGGCGGCGGCATCGGCATGCGCCTGTGCCCCGACGACGACGAGCTGGCTGGCGCCTACGCGTCCGTGCGCCACCTGTCCGAGAACAACTTCAAGAACAGCGGCATCTATCTGGAAAAATTCGTCCAGCGCGCGCGTCACGTCGAAGTGCAGATCTTCGGCGACGGCCGCGGCAACGTCGTGTCGCTAGGCGAGCGCGATTGCTCCGTGCAGCGCCGCAACCAGAAGGTGATCGAAGAGACGCCGGCACCGGGCCTGTCGGACGCGACGCGCCACGCGCTGGCCGCCACCGCCGTGCGTCTGGGCGCGGCCATCGACTACCTGTCGGCCGGCACCGTCGAATACGTGCTGGACGCCGACACGGGCGCGTTCTACTTCCTCGAAGTGAACACGCGGCTGCAGGTCGAGCACGGCGTGACGGAGGAAGTGTTCGGCGTCGACCTCGTCGAATGGATGATCCGCGCCGCCGCCGGCGAACTGACGCTGCCGGCGCAGGCGTCGCTGGTACCGCATGGCCACGCGATGCAGCTGCGCGTGTATGCCGAAGACCCGGCGCGCAATTTCCAGCCCTGCTCCGGCGTGCTGACGGCCGCGGAATTCGCGCCCGGCCTGCGCGTCGACACCTGGGTCGAGCGCGGCGTCACCGTGAGCCCCTACTATGACCCGCTGCTGGCCAAGCTGATCGTGAAAGCCGACAGCCGCGCCGCATCGGTCGAACAGCTGGCGCGCGCGCTGGAAACGTCGCGCATCGACGGCATCGAAACGAATCTCGCCTACCTCGCACGCATCCTGCGCTACGACGATTTCGTCGCGGGGCGCCAGATCACGCAGATGCTGGCCACGATGGACTTCACGCCGCAGACGGTGGAGGTGCTGGACGGCGGCATCCAGACGACGGTGCAGGACTACCCGGGCCGCCTGGGCCTGTGGGCCGTCGGCATCCCGCCGTCCGGCCCGATGGATGCGTACGCGCACCGGGTGGCGAACCACCTGCTCGGCAATGACGTCGCCGCGCCCACGCTCGAAATGACCCTGCAGGGCGCGACCCTGCGCTTCAACTGCGACTGCACGATTGCGCTTGCCGGCGCCGACCTCGGGGCGAGCGTCGCCGGCGCGGATGGGAAGCGCGAACTCGCCAACTGGAGCGTGCACGCGATCGCCGCCGGAGAAACGCTGCGCTTCGCCGGCGTGCGCGGCGCGGGCGTGCGGGCATACGTCGCGTTCGCGGGCGGCGTGGACGTGCCCGAGTACCTCGGCAGCCGCGCGACGTTCACGCTGGGCCAGTTCGGCGGCCACGGCGGCCGAGCCGTGCGCGCCGGTGACATGCTCAAGCTGAAACCGGTGCCGGCGCAGCCGCGCGAACTCGCGGCCGCTGCGATCCCGGCGTACGCGCACCACTGGGACATCGCCGTGCACTACGGCCCGCACGGCGCGCCGGATTTCTTCACCAACGATGACATCGCCATGTTCTTCGGCACGGACTGGCAGGTGCACTTCAATTCCAGCCGCACCGGCGTGCGCCTCGTCGGGCCCAAGCCGCGCTGGGCGCGCACGGACGGCGGCGAAGCGGGCCTGCATCCGTCGAACATCCACGACAACGCCTACGCCATCGGCTCGATCGACTTCACGGGCGACATGCCCGTGATCCTCGGCCCGGACGGCCCGAGCCTGGGCGGCTTCGTGTGCCCCGCCGTGATCGTGTCGAGCGACCTGTGGAAGATGGGGCAACTGAAACCGGGCGACACCGTGCGCTTCCACCGCGTGTCCGTCGACCAGGCGGCAACCCTGCGCGCGGCGCTGGAAGCCGTGTTCGAAGGGCCGGATGCGGCCCCCGTGTGGACGCTGCCGGAAACGACCGCAGGGCTGGATCAACTGGCCGTCGCGGGCGAAACGGCGCTGCCGGACGGCACCCGCGTCGTGTTCCGCCGCGCCGGCGACGACTACCTGCTCGTGGAATTCGGCGAGCTCGCGCTGGACATCAACCTGCGCTTCCGCGTGCACGCGCTGATGTGCGCACTGGAGGATGCGCGTCTCGACGGCGTCGTCGACCTCACGCCCGGCATCCGCTCGCTGCAGGTGCACTTCGACCACCGCCGGCTTCCCGCCGCCCGGCTACTGGATGCGATCGGCGCACTGCTCGCGGCGCAGGGCCCGGTCGAGGACATGGTGGTCCCGTCGCGCATCGTGCACCTGCCGCTCGCGTGGAACGATACGCAGACGCGCCTCGCGATCCAGAAGTACGAGACGACCGTGCGTCCGGGCGCCCCCTGGTGCCCCAGCAACATCGAATTCATCCGCCGGATCAACGGGCTGGAGTCGGTCCGCGACGTGTACGGCGTCGTGTTCGAAGCCCGCTACATGGTGCTGGGCCTGGGCGACGTCTACCTGGGCGCGCCCGTTGCGACGCCGGTCGACCCGCGCCATCGTCTCGTCACGACCAAGTACAACCCGGCGCGCACCTGGACGCCGGAGAATGCGGTCGGCATCGGCGGCGCCTATCTGTGCGTGTACGGCATGGAAGGCCCTGGCGGCTACCAGTTCGTCGGCCGGACAGTCCAGATGTGGAACCGCTACCGCCAGACGGCCAGCTTCCGCGACGGCAAACCGTGGCTGCTGCGCTTCTTCGACCAGATCCGTTTCTATGAAGTCAGCGAGGAACAACTGCTCGACCACCGGCGCGACTTCCCGCTCGGCCGCTTCGACGTGCGCATCGAAGAAACGACGTTCTCGCTGGCCGACTACAACGCCTTCCTCGCACGCGAAGCGGACTCCATCGCCGCGTTTAAGACGCGCCAGCAGGCCGCGTTCGAGGCCGAGCGGGAACGGTGGCGCACGAGCGGCCAGGCCGAATGGGTCAGCGAGGAGGCGAACGCCGACGCCGGCGAACTGGCGGACCTGTCCGGCGGCAGCCAGTACCTGTCGGCCGTCGTGCCGGGCAGCGTCTGGAAGATCGTCGTGCCGCCCGGCGCCGCAGTGCGCGAAGGCGACACGCTGGCCATCTTCGAGTCGATGAAGATGGAAATCCCCGTCGTGGCCAGCGCCGACGGCGTGCTGGACGAATGGCTCGTCGCCGAGGGCAAACCGGTCGCCGCCGGACAGCGCATCGCCGTCTTTACCGCATCCTGAATCGAACCACCAAAACAAGGAGTCCCACATGCACGACAAGAAGATCGTCCTCGCCGTCGCCACGCTGCTGCTCGCCGGTGCTGCCCAGGCCGAAGACGCGCCGGCGCCCGCATTCACAGGCCACGTCGACCTGGTCAACAAATACGTCCTGCGCGGCGTCACGTCGACCTACGGTCCCGGCCTGCCGGGCCTCGGCAACGCCGGCGCCGACGCGCCGGAATCGAACCAACCCGCGTTGCAATGGGGCGTGGACTGGAACGATCCGTCGGGCCTGTTCCTCGGCTACTGGGCGTCGCAAATCAATTACTCGTACAAGCGCCTGGGCGAGTCGTATGCGAACCGCGCCGTCGTCAACTTCCAGGACAACAAGTCGATCGAGAACGACTTCTACGGCGGCTACAACGGCAAGATCGGGGAGGTCGGCTATACCGCCGGCCTGACCGGCTACTACTACGTCAACGGCGGCGACTCCAACGCGTTCGAGACCAAGCTGGGCGCCAGCTATGGCATGTTCAGCATGACGGCGCAGACCTTGCTCAAGGACGTCGTCTGGGGCAACAAGGGTGACACCTACTGGACCCTCGCCGCGAGCCAACCGGTCGCCTACGACATCACGCTGTCGGCCACCCTCGGCTTCTACACGTACCACAAGGAAGGCCGCTACCTGGGCACGGTGGACACCCTGACGGGCACCCGCTGCGCCGCCGGCACGAGCTTTATCGTCAACGGCTGCTTCGCCGGCGGCGCGCCGGCGTCGAACGGCTGGCGTCATCTCACCGTCGGCTTCACGCAGCCGATCGGCAAGAGCGGCTTCACGTGGGGCCTGCAAGGGCTGATCGGCGGCGACAATCGCTTCGGCGTCAAGCAGGGCAACCGCCTGCTGGCGTCGCTCAGCTACGGTTTCTAAACTTTCCACGAGAGTCATCATGACGATCACCGACATCCACGCCGCCTACCTGGGCGGCTCCTCCACGCCGAGTCGCCGCATCGAAGAGACGCTGGCGCACGTCGCCGCCGCGGACCGTCCCGAGATCTGGATCAGCCGCGTGGACGGCGACGCGTTGCGCGCCCAGGCGCGCGCGCTCGACGCCGTGCTGGCGGCCGAAGGCGCGGCCGCGCTGGCGCGCCTGCCGCTGCTTGGCGTCCCGTTCGCCGTCAAGGACAACATCGACGTCGCCGGCATGCCAACCACGGCCGCCTGCCCGGCCTTCGCGTACGTACCGGACGAATCGGCGCCCGTGGTACAAAAACTCGTCGCGGCCGGCGCCCTGCTGGTCGGTAAGACGAACCTGGACCAGTTCGCGACGGGCCTCGTCGGCACGCGCTCGCCGTACGGTGCCGTACGCAACGCGATCGATCCGGCTTACGTGTCCGGCGGTTCGAGTTCCGGCTCCGCGGTCGCCGTCGCGCTGGGCATGGCCGTGTTCGCGCTCGGGACGGACACGGCCGGCTCGGGCCGCGTGCCGGCGGGCCTGAACGGCATCGTGGGCCTCAAGCCGACGCGCGGGCTGCTCAGCACCCGCGGCGTCGTGCCGGCCTGCCGCACGCTCGATTGCGTCTCCGTGTTCGCGGAGAACGTGGCCGACGCGTGGCAGGTGGTGCAAGTCGCCGCCGGCTACGACGCTGCCGACGCGTACTCGCGCGCGATCCCGATGCGTGGCGTACGCCGGCGCGGCTATCGCATCGCCGTACCCGCGCAGCTGGAATTCTTCGGCGACGCGGCGGCACAAGCCGCGTTCGAAGCGACGCTCGCGCGGCTGCGCGACCTGCCTGGCTGCACGTTCGGCACCGTCGACTACGCACCGTTCCGCGACGCCGCCGCGCTGCTGTACCAGGGGCCATGGGTCGCCGAGCGCCACGCCGCCGTCGGCGCCTTCATCGACGCGCAGCCGGAGGCCGCGCACCCGGTGGTGGCTGGCATCATCGGACAGGCCGGGGAGTACGACGCCACCGATGCGTTCAAGGGCACGTACCGGCTGGCGGCACTGCGCCGCGTGGCGGAGGACTGCCTCGCTGACTACGACTTCCTGCTGGTGCCCACGACGCCGACCATGCCTCGCATCGCCGACGTCCTGGAGCGTCCGGTCGAACTGAATTCGCAGCTGGGCTATTACACGAACTTCGTGAACTTCTTCGACATGGCCGCGCTGGCCGTGCCGGGCACGCCACGGTCCGACGGCCTCCCGGCGGGCGTGACGCTGATCGGCCCCGCCGGCAGCGATCACCTGCTGGCGACAGCCGCCGCCGCGCTGCTCGGTGGTGCGGACGCCGATGCGCTGGCCGCCGATCCGCTGCCGTTTGCCGAGCCGACGGTGCAGGTCGCGGTCGTCGGCGCGCACCTGACGGGCCAGCCGCTGAACTGGCAGTTGCTGGAACGGGGCGCACGCAAGGCCGCGGCCACGCACACGGCGCCGCGCTACCGCCTGTATGCGCTGCCGGGCACGACGCCGCCGAAGCCGGGCCTCGCCCGCGTCGAACGCGACGGCGCGGCGATCGAGGTCGAGGTGTGGGAACTGCCGCTGCGCCACTTCGGCGAATTCGTGGCCGAGATCCCGGCGCCGCTGGGCATCGGCTCGCTCGAACTGGCGGATGGGCGCTGGGTCAAGGGATTCATCTGCGAAGGGGCCGCCATCGCCGGCGCCACCGACATCAGCGCATTCGGCGGGTGGCGGGCCTACCTCGCCAGCGGGCGTTGAACCGCGACGTCGGTCACGCCGTGCGCGTGCCGATGGGCGTTGAACGCGTGGACGGCGAGCCGTCCACCCTACGCATCTCCATCCCGGCATCGGGGCGTCGTTGCTGCGCCAACCAGCCCGCGACCTGCTCCGCCTTGCGCTGCACGCCCTCGTCGAACCCGTGCTCGGCCAACAGCGCCACGCCGTTCGTGCGTCCCAGCACGCCCGGCTCCAGCACCAGGCCGTCGCCGTCGCCGTCGCCATCGCGCACGATGCGCCACGGCGCCAGCGCGTGCGCCAGCAGGGACCCCAGCACGAGGTTGTGCGACGAGACCACCACGAGCGCGTGGCGCGCGAGCTCGTCGACGACGGCCGTCGCGGCCGACACGGACTCCTCGTGGTTCGTGCCGCGGAAGATCTCGTCGACGAGGCAGACGATGGGCGTCTCCCCGCGCGCACGGGCGAGCAGCGACCGGGCGCGCGCGAGCTCGGCCACGTACAGGCTCTGGCCGCCGAGCAGCGAATCCTCGTTCTGCATGCTGGCGACGACGGGCAGCGCCGGCAGGCTGGCGCGCGCCGCGTAGCAAAAGCCGAATGCGCGCGCGACGACGAGGTTCAAGCCCAGCATGCGCAGGAACGTACTCTTGCCCACGCCGTTCTGGCCCGACAGGAAAGCGCCCTTTCCCTCCAGTGCCACCGACAAGCCGCGCGCCTCGCCGAGCAGCGGATGCACGCCGCCGTCCAGCGCCAGCGCGCGCGCAGCCGAACGCTCGGCCCAGCACCAGTCCCGGCGCTCCGCCAGATGACGCGCCAGCGCGACGTCGGCTTCCAGTTCCGCGCACGACAGATAACAGGCGCGCAGGAAGTCACGCTGGCCGAACACGCGGTCGAGCGTGCGATAGTAATGGCGCACGTCGGCCGCGGCGAACCAGTTCGCGTACTCGCGCGCGACGGACACGCCGGGTATGGCCAGCACCAGGCGACCCAGCGCGCGGTTCAGGCGCCCGGCGGGCCCGGCGCGTCCCGTGAAATCGGCGGCCAGCGGGCTGCCGCTGCCGTCCAGCTGCGAACTGGCCCGCAGCAGCATCTGCAGCGCGCGCAACGTGTGCTTCCAGCGTGAGATGCGGTCCTGGTGCCCCAGGTGCAGCATCGCGAGGTAGTACATGGCGACGGCCGTGCCGACCCAGCCCCATGGCGACACGAGCAGCGCAGCCGCGATCGAGGCCGCCAGCAGCACGGGCAGCCACGGCACCCAGCGCAGCCAGCCCGGCCTGGCGGGCGGCGTGTCAGCGAACAGCAGCGTGGCCACGTCGATGTCCGCATGGCGCAGGCAGGCCAGCTTGCGCGTGAGGGTTTCCCGTTGCACGGGATCGTCCAGCAGCGCCTGGATGCGCGCGCGCCGTGCCGCCACCGCGGCGTCATCGAGGCCGCCGCGCAGGTCACGGTGCAGCACCTGGCGGCCGAACAGGCTCGTGCCGGCCGCCAGCGATTCCAGGTAGCGCGGCAACAGCAGGTCGCGCCACGTCGCGTCGTCGAGCGCGGCGTCGGGGTCGGGCGGCAAGGCGGCGCTCAAGGCGGCCACCTCGTCCTCGGTGAAAGGCTGGTCGTACGGTTCCGGGTCGCCAGGCGTCAACAGACGGGACAACAATGAAGTCATGCGGGACTTTCCACGGCAGCGCCGGATGATTGGTGGCAACAAATTATGGCCGCTTTCCAGATTATCAAGACCGTCCGCGGTGTCCGGCCAGCCGCCGCGCGGACGGTCGCGGACGCGGCCGTGTCCGCCGTCCGCCCCAATGAAATCAATGACTTGGCGTCTGGCACGGATCATGCAAATACGACACCGTCCATCCAACGTGTCCACATCATGATCCGCGATACCTCCGAACAAGACGCCGTCATCACCCCGCCGGCGGGCCACAAGCTGAAGCGCCGCGCCCTCTGGATCGGCAGCGCCGTCGTCGTTGCCGCCGTGTGCGCCGGCCTCGTGTCCACGTGGCGCGGCAGCGACGCATCCGTCAGCGCGGCGCGGCTGCGCATCGCCGAAGTCACGCGCGGCACGCTCGTGCGCGACGCGTCCGTCAACGGCCGCGTCGTGGCCGCCGTCAGCCCCACGTTGTACGCCAAGGCGCCGTCCACCGTGAACCTGAAAGTCGCCGCCGGCGACACGGTCAAAAAAGGCCAGGTGCTGGCCGTGCTGGAATCGCCCGACCTGACGGACGTGCTGAAACGCGAGGTCTCCGCCTACGAAGGCCTGAAGGCCGAGGTGGCGCGCCAGCAGATCCTGTCGCGCAAGCAGAAGCTGCTGGCGCAGAAGGAAGCCGACACCGCCGAGATCGACCGCCTGTCCGCCCAGCGCACGCTGGAACGCTACGACAGCGTGGGCCAGGTGGGCATCATCGCCAAGAACGATTACCAGAAGGCGCAGGACGCGGTGCGGTCGGCCCAGATCCGCGCGAAGCACGCGAGCGAAGCCGCCGTGCTGGAAGGCGAGGACGTGGCGCTCGCGTTGAAGACGAAGATGAACGACCTCGAACGGGCGCGCCTGTCGATGGAGGAAGCGCAGCGCCGCGTGGACGAGCTGACGGTGCGCGCGCCCGTCGACGGTTTCATCGGCACCTTGAACGTGCAGGACCGCATGGTCGTCGCTGCGAACGCGCCGCTGATGACGCTCGTCGACCTGTCGAAGCTCGAAGTCGAACTCGAGGTGCCGGAAACGTATGCGGCCGACCTGGGCTTGGGCATGAACGCGGAAGTGGCCCTGCCTTCGGGCACCGCGACGGGCAAGCTGTCCGCGCTGTCGCCGGAAGTCGTCAAGAGCATGGTGCTGGCGCGCGTGCGTTTCGACGGCGAACAGCCGAGGGGCCTGCGCCAGAGCCAGCGCGTGACGGCGCGCCTGCTCATCGAAGAAAAGCCGAACGTCCTGATGGTGCAGCGCGGCCCGTTCGTCGAAAGCGAAGGCGGACGCTATGCGTACGTCGTCCGCGACGGGATCGCCACGCGCACGCCGATCCGCATGGGCGCGACGAGCCTGTCCGCCGTCGAAATCCTCTCCGGCCTGAAGCAGGGCGACAGAATCGTCGTCGCCGGCACCGATGCATTCAACAACGCCCAACGTGTCTCGATCAACCAATAACGAACCCAAAGGAAAAGCCATGCTGCGCATGACCAATTTGAGCAAGGTGTATCGTACCCACATGATCGAGACGCACGCGCTGCGCGGCTTCGAGATCGAAGTCAAGGAAGGCGAATTCGTCACGGTGACGGGGCCGTCGGGGTCGGGCAAGACGAGCTTCCTGAACATCGCCGGCCTGCTCGAGGAATTCACGGCGGGCGAATACATCCTCGACGGCATCAACGTGAAGGGCCTGGACGACGGCGCGCGCTCGCGCCTGCGCAACGAAAAGCTGGGCTTCATCTTCCAGGGCTTCAACCTGATCCCCGACCTGAACCTGTACGACAACGTCGACGTCCCGCTGCGCTACCGCGGCTTCAACGCCGGCGAGCGGAAGAAGCGCATCGAGGACGCGCTGTCCAAGGTCGGCCTGGCCTCGCGCATGAAGCATTATCCGGCCGAGCTGTCCGGCGGCCAGCAGCAGCGCGTGGCCATCGCGCGCGCGCTCGCGGGTTCGCCGAAGCTGCTGCTGGCGGACGAACCGACCGGTAACCTCGACACGCAGATGGCGCGCGGCGTGATGGAACTGCTGGAAGAGATCAACGCGGCCGGCACGACGATCCTGATGGTCACGCACGACCCGGAACTGGCCGTGCGCACGACGCGCAACGTGCACATCATCGACGGCCAGGTATCGGACCTCGTGCGGCGCGGCCCGACGCTCGTCGACACGAAGCCCACCGCCGCCGCGACTCCCGTTTGAAAGGACGCATCATGTTCGGCTATTACTTCAGGCTCGGCGTGCGCAGCCTGCGCCGCAACCCTGCCCTCACGGCGCTGATGGTCGTCACCCTGGCCGTCGGCGTGGCCGCCAGCGTGTCCACGCTGACGATTCTCCACATGATGTCGAGCGACCCGATCCCGCAAAAGAGCGACCGCCTGTTCGTGCCGCTGATCGACCCGGGCCCCGTCAAAGGTTATACGCCGGGCGAGCGGCCGGACGACATCCAGATCACGTACCAGGACGCGATGAACATGCTCAAAAGCGGCCAGGGCGTGCGCCGCACGGCGATGTACGGCGTCGAGGCATCCGTCGAGCCGCCGCGCCGCGAGATCGCCCCGTTCAACATGGGCGGCTTGGCGCCCACGCGCGACTTCTTCGCGATGTTCGACGTACCGTTCGACTACGGCCAGCCGTGGACCGAGGCGGACGAGGCGCGCGGTGCCGACGTCGTGGTGCTGAGCCGCGCGATGGCCGACAAGCTGTTCGGCGACGTGAACCCGGTCGGCCAGCGCCTCAACCTGATGGGCTTCCCGTTCACCGTCGTCGGCGTGGCCGCAAAATGGAAGATGCTGCCGCGCGTCTATCAGCTGCAAGGCGGCTCGCCGTACGTCACCGGCGAGGAATTCTTCATCCCGCTGGCGACGGCCATCCGCCACGAAACCCAGCACCGCGGCGGCATGAGCTGTTCCGCGAACACCGGCCCGGGCTTCGCCGCGCGCCTCGCGTCGGACTGCACGTGGATCACCGCGTGGTTCGAAACCGCGTCGGTCGGCGACCGCGCCGACTTGCAATCGTGGCTCGACAACTATGCGGCCGAACAGCGCAAGCTGGGCCGCCTGACGCGCAACGCGCCGAACCAGTTGTTCGACGTCCAGGGCTGGATGGAATACACGCACGTCGTCGGCAAGGACAGCCGACTGCAGACCTGGCTCGCATTCGGCTTCCTCGCGCTGTGCCTCGTGAACACCATCGGCCTGTTGCTGGCCAAGTTTTCCGTGCGCGCCGCCGAGATCGGCGTGCGGCGCGCGCTGGGCGCCTCGCGCGCCGAGATCTTCCGCCAGTTCCTGATCGAGACGGCCGTCGTGGGCCTCGTCGGCGGCGTGCTGGGCCTGGTCCTCGCGTTCGGCGCCCTGGCTCTGATCCGCATGTCGAGCGATTCGATGGCGACCGTCGCCCACATGGACTGGGAAATGCTGGGCCTGACCTTCGTGATCTCGGTCGGCGCCGCCATCCTGGCCGGCCTGTTGCCGACCTGGCGCGCGTGCCAGGTCACGCCGGCGATCCAGCTCAAATCGCAATAAGGCCCGAGGAGAACGTCATGGAATTCCGTCCCATCCTGTCCGCGCTGTTGCGCAACAAGACGGGCCCTCTGCTGGTGGCACTGCAGGTCGCACTGAGCCTGGCGATCCTCGCCAACGCCGTGCACATCGTGAACGAGCGGCGCGCCGTCATGTCGCGCCCGTCCGGCCTCGCCGACGAGCACGCGGTGTTCCACATCGCCGTGCGCACGCTCAGCAACGCCACGCCGGAACAGCAGCTGGCCGACATCAAGCGCCAGACCGAGGTCCTGCGCGCCGTCCCCGGCGTAGTCGCCGCCGCCCAGGTCAGCCAGATGCCGCTGTCGCGCAGCGGCAGCAACACGAGCATCGTGCTCGACACGCGCCAGGAGCGTCCCAACACGGACGTATCGGTCTACGTGTCGGGCGATTCGCTCATCAAGGCATTCGGCCTCACGCTCGTCGAGGGCCGCGACTTCCAGCCGCAGGAACTCGTCGACGTGAACGAAGCCACTGAGGACGTGTATCCGCCGGGCGTCATCATCACGAAGCCGACGGCCGACAAGCTGTGGCCCGGAACGAGCGCGATCGGCAAGACGTTCTACTTCGGCATCGGCGCCGACGCGCACCCGACACGCGTCATCGGCGTGGTCGAGAACCTGATCAGCGCGCACGGCGAGACCAAGGACAAGGGCATGCACTCCGTGCTGATCCCGCAGCGCCAGTACGGCGGCGGTCGCGGCGCGCTGTACGCCGTGCGCACGGAACCGGGCCAGCGCGACCGCGTGATGAAGGAGGCGGAAGCGGCGCTGCGCAAATCGTCGGCCACGCCGATGATCATGGACATCAAGACCACCGACGAGGACCGCAAGAACCGCTACCGCGGCGACGCCGCCCTGCAGTGGATGCTGATCACCGTGAGCGCGCTGCTCGTGCTGATCACGTGCTCCGGCATCGTCGGCATGGCCAGCCTGTGGGTCACGCAGCGCCGCAAGCAGATCGGCGTGCGCCGCGCGCTCGGTGCGAAGAAGTCCGACATCCTGCGCTACTTCATCACGGAGAACTTCATGATCACGAGCGCCGGCGTGTTCGGCGGCGTGGCACTGGGCCTCGCGCTGAACCAGCTCCTCGTCAGCCAGCTGGAAATGGCGCGCCTGCCGGCCGGCTACCTCGTGTTCGGCGCCCTCGGCTTCTGGCTGCTGGGTGTGCTCGCAGCGTACGGCCCCGCGTGGCGCGCGGCCAGCATCTCCCCGGCGACGGCGACCCGCAGCGTATAAACATCTCTTACACCGGCCGGCAGCAGCCCGGCCGGGCCTCCTCTCCGCCGCCGGGCGCCTTGCCCCGGCGCGCTTCTTTTCCGCCCGAATCACGTCCTTGATTCAACGTTCCCACCTTCCCGGCTGTCTTTTTTACGAAACAAATTACCCGGTTACAACACTATTTTCTTCAAAGTAATATTCGACTTGAATAGAATGGCCTGACTGGCGCAGCAAAACTCACCAAATATCACTGCCGCTTCGCAGGTCGCGAAGTCGCGCCAGGGTGTGCGGCAGCACCACGCAAAAGGACATCACATGACCCATCGGCTTTTCCGCCAACCATTGCTGGCGGCCGGTCTCGTCGCAGCGAGCCTGGCCTTGTCGGGCGCCGCGCGCGCCGATGACGGCGACAGCAAATCCCCGTTCCAATTCAGCGGCTTCACGTCGATCGTTGCGGGACGCACGTTCGGCTCTTCGCTCGACGCGAACTACACCGGCGCGCCGCAGCTCAGGAACCGCGACTGTCCCTGCTTCATCGCCGACTGGTCCAACGCCGGCGTCTACAACGACCAGCTCACGCTCGCGCCGGAATCGCGCGTCGGCCTGCAGGGCCGCTACAACGTGAACAAGGACTTGTACGCGGCGGTGCAGGTCGTCCTGCGCGGCACCGACAACAAGCACGCCCTCCAATGGGCCTATGCCGGCTATGCGCTGAGCGACAACTGGGAAGTCCAGGTCGGCCGCAAGCGTATCCCGCTGTACTACTACTCCGACTTCCAGGACATCGGCACCGCGTATCCATGGATCGGCGTACCGCCGGAGCTGTACGGCTGGGAAGCCACCAACTACAACGGCGCCAGCCTCCGCTACAAAACGCGCGTGGCCGGTGCCAGCGTGGCCACGAGCGTGTTCGGCGGCCAGGAAACGGTGCACGATTCGCCGTACTACAAACTGGTGGGCGGCAACGACACCACGATCACGTGGAAGAACCTGGGCGGCGCCGACGTCGAAGTCACGCGCGGTCCGGTGACGGCGCGCCTCGTCTACATGCAGGCGAACATCGGCGCCGTCGACGCGCAAGCGGTCATCGACGCCCACGCCCACCTGAAAGCCTATGGCCTGGCCGTCAACCTCGATTTCGACGACTGGTTCGTGCTGTCCGAACTCGCGCGCCAGACCCGCGACTACACGACCTACCGATTCGCCAGCCCGGAATTCAACGTCACGGCAGGCTACCGCCTCGACAACTGGACCCCGGCACTCAGCTACGGCCGCTACCGCGAGCAAAGCTCCGACCTGACGCAATATGCGCCGTCGAACTTCAGCCGCGCATCGGCCACGCTCCGCTACGACATCGACCCGGTCAGCACGATCAAGGTGCAGTTCGACCGCTACCTGGACCTGACCAACAACATGGGTGGCAGCTCCAAGGTCGCGCGCGTCGCCTACGAGCGCTCGTTCTGACCCCTCCAGGAACAAGGAAAGCAACATGAAATTATCGACGGCTACCGCAGCGCTGTCGCTGGGCTTACTGCTTGCCGGGACAGCCAATGCCGACATCGTCGTCATTGCCAACAAAGCCAACCCGGCCGCGAAAATCATGCCGGACCAGCTGGCAGACGTCTATCTGGGGCGCGCCAACGACATGACGCCGCTCGACCAGCCCCGTACCGCCAATGTCCACGCCGAATTCATCCAGAAGGTCTGCGGCAAGAAGGAAACGCAGTACGAAGCCGTGTGGGCCAAGCTGGAGTTTTCCGCCAAGGGCACGCGCCCCCGCGTGGTCGCCTCCAGCCAGGCGGTCAAGCAGGCCGTGGCGGCCGACCCGAAAGCGATCGGCTATATCGACAAGGCGGACGTGGACGAGACCGTGAAGGTCGTCTACACCCTGCCGTAATTTTGCGCGGACACGCCGCTCCGGTGTGTCCGCCGACTGTCCGCAGGCCCCCCTGCGGACACCTTCCGCCGCTTCCCGTCCTCTTACGGCCGTCCGTGCGCGTATGGCACGGATACTGCATCTTGCTCTCTCCTCCGTCCTGTTTCGCCATGAAAGAGCAATGGTATGCTAGCGCCCATGCCTACAATATTGATCATCGACGACAACGCCGCCGTCGGCATCGCGCTCGACGTCCTGTTCTCGCTGCACGACATCGCATCGCTGCGCGCGGCCTCGCCCGAGGAAGGCCTCGCGATCCTCGCGCGCGAGCCCGTCGACCTGGTCATCCAGGACATGAACTTCACGGCCGACACGACGTCCGGCGAGGAAGGCGTGGCGCTGTTCCGCGAGATCCGCAAGCTGTACCCGGACCTCCCGGTGATCCTGCTGACGGCGTGGACGCACCTGGACGCGGCCGTCGACCTGATCAAGGCCGGCGCCGCCGACTACCTGTCGAAGCCGTGGAACGACGACCGCCTGCTCGCGACCGTGACGAACCTGATCGAGCTGGGACAGGCGAACCGCGCCCTCGGCCAGCGCCTGCAGCGCGAACGCCGTGCGCGCCGCGAGCTGGAACAGAATTTCGACCTGCGCGGCCTCGTATGGGCCGACCCGGCCACGGAACGCGTGCTGAGCCTCGCCTGCCAGGTGGCGCGCGCCGACGTGCCGATCCTGATCACGGGGCCGAACGGCACGGGCAAGGAGCGCATCGCCGAGATCATCCAGGCGAACTCGATGGTGCGCGACGGCCCGTTCGTCGTGCTCAATTGCGGCGCGCTGCCGTCGGAACTGATCGAGGCCGAACTGTTCGGGGCCGACGCGGGCGCGTACACGGGTGCGTCGAAGGCCCGCGAAGGAAAATTCGAGGCGGCAGATGGTGGCACGCTATTCCTCGACGAGATCGGCAACCTGCCGCTGGCCGGCCAGATGAAACTCCTGCGCGTGCTGGAGACGGGACGCTTCGAGCGCCTCGGCTCGAACCGCGAGCGCCAGGTGAAGGTGCGCGTGATCAGCGCAACGAACGCGGACCTCGCGGCGATGATCCGCGCCGGTACCTTTCGCGAAGACCTGTTCTATCGCCTGAACGTGATCGAATTGAAGCTGCCTGCGTTGGCCGCGCGCCCCGGCGACATCCTGCCGCTGGCGCACGGCTTTCTCCCGCGCGGCAAGACGCTGCACCCGGGCGCGGAAGCCGCCCTGCTCGCCCACACGTGGCCGGGCAATGTGCGTGAGCTGAAGAACGTGATGGCGCGTGCGAACCTGCTGGCCCAGGGCGACGTGATCAAGGCGGCCGACCTCGGCCTGCCGCTGCCGGCCGGCGGCGCGCCCGATGCGGAGCCGGACCGCGACGCCATCATGCAGGCGCTCACGCGCGCGGGCGGCGTGATCGCGCAGGCGGCCGCGGAACTGGGGCTGTCGCGGCAGGCTCTCTACCGCCGCATGGAGCGATTGGGCATCGCCCGCGCCGCATGAAATTCCGGCTGTCCCTCGTCACGCGCTGGTCGGCCCTCGTCGGCACGTTGCTGGCGGTCGGGATCCTGATCGCGCTCGCGTTGGACCACCTGCTGCCCGGCCAGCCGCTGGCCGTGCTGGGCATCTGCCTGCTGTGCGTGGTCCCGATCTCCATCATCACGCTGCGCTCGCAGGTCCAGCCGATCCTGTCGCTGTTCCGCGCCCTCGAAGGCACGGTCACGAGCTACCGCGACGGCGATTTTTCGTTCAGCCTGCACTGGCCGCAGAACGACGAACTGTCGGACCTCATCGCCGCCCACAACGCGCTGGGCGAAGTGCTGCGCGAGCAGCGCCTGGACCTCGTGCAGCGCGAACTGCTGCTCGACACGATGGTGCAGAACACGCCCGTCGCGATGCTGCTCGTGACGCAGCCGCCGGGCGCGTCCGACCGCGTGATCGTCTACGCCAACGTGGCCGCGCGCCAGTTGCTGTTCGAGGGCGCGAAACTGGAAGGCCACGCGCTGCACGACGTGCTGGCGCGAACGCCCGCGCTCGTGGAGGCGCTGGCACGCGGCGGCGACGGCCTGTTCACCGCGGGCGACGGCGAGGAGGAAGAGGTCTATCACCTCGCACGCCGCAACTTCAGCCTGAACGGCCGGCGCCACGAACTGCTGCTGCTGCGCCAGCTGACGGCCGAACTGCGGCGCCAGGAGGTGCAGACGTGGAAAAAAGTCATCCGCGTCATCAGCCACGAGTTGAACAATTCGCTGGCCCCGCTCGCGTCGCTCGCGCATTCCGGTACGGAGCTCGTGCGGCGCGGCCAGACGGAGCGCCTGCCGCAGATCCTGCAGACGATCGGCGAGCGCACGCGCCACCTGGAGAGCTTCATCCTCGGCTACGCGCGCTTCGCCAAACTGCCGGCGCCGCGCGTCGAGACGATCGCCTGGACCGACTTCGTCGCCGGCCTGGCGGACCAGGTCACGTTCCGCCTGGGCGGTGAACTGCCGGAGACGCCCGCCCACATCGACCGCGCGCAACTGGAGCAGGCCCTCCTCAACCTGCTGAAGAACGCCCACGAATCCGGCTCGCGCCCGGAAGACGTCGAACTGCACGTGCGACGTGTGCAGGACGTGGTCCGCATCGACGTGCTGGACCGCGGCACGGGCATGAACGACGCCGTGCTGACGAACGCCCTCGTCCCGTTCTACTCCACGAAGCGCAGCGGCACAGGCCTCGGCCTCGCGCTGGCGCGCGAAATCGCCGAAGCACACGGCGGCCGCATCACCCTCGGCAACCGCGAGGGCGGCGGGCTGGCGGTCACGCTGATCCTCCCGGCTTAAATTCGGGGTCAGAGCACTTTTTTTCGGCGCCACCCTGCCGATTGAGCACCGTTCAACGCACTTACCCACATGATGGGCGGCGTTGACCGGAACTCGAAATTACAATGTGCTCTGACCCCGAATCTGGCCTGGAAGCGCACGATCGTGCGATACTCGCGGTTTCGTCGATGTTGGAGCACGCGCAGGATGATGCGACTTCCTTTGTTTTGCCTGACCGCGCTGGCGCTCGCCGGCTGCGTCCAGTCCCCGGCCACGCGCACGGCCGCCGCGCCCGCGCCCGCGCAACCGCCGCAACAACAACAGGCGGGCGAGGACTGCGCGCCGCCCGTCTATCCGTCGGAGGCCGTGCAGGCGCGCATGGCGGGCGTGTCGATGATGGCCTTCCTCGTCGGCAGCGACGGCACCGTGCGCGAATCGCGACTGCTCAAGTCGAGCGGGTACGCAATCCTCGACCGCACCGCCGAAGCGGCGCTGCGGCTGTGCCGCTTCAAGCCCGCGCTCAAGAACGGCCACACGGTCGCGGCCTGGCAACCCGTCCAATACGCGTGGTCGCTGCCGTAATGTCGAAAGCAAGGGATCCCCGCTTTTCCCGGCCCGGCCACCCGCCCGCCACCATCACGGAATTCGAAGGCGTGCGCTCGCTGCACCTCGGCACCTCATGGGTCCAGGGCGCGATGCGCCTCGCGCGGCCCGACGCGATCGAGCTCGAATACGTGCAGATGATGATGATGTGGATGCTGTTCCTGCCCGAGCCGCGCCGCATCGTGCAACTGGGCCTCGGCAGCGCCGCGCTGACGAAGTTCTGTTACCAGCGCTTTCCGCAGGCGCAGGTGACGGCGGCCGAGCTGAATCCGAACGTGATCGCGATCTGCCACGCGCACTTCGGCCTGCCGCCCAACGACGCGCGCCTGGACGTGCGCGAGATGGACGCGCTCGACTTCGTGCTGGACGCCGCCAACCACGGCACGGTCGACGTGCTTCAGGTCGACCTGTACGACGAGGAAGCGCGCGGCCCCGTGCTCGACACGCCCGAGTTCTACGCCGCATGCGCCGCCTGCCTCAAGGATGGCGGCATCATGACGGCCAACGTGTTCGGCGATTTTTCGAACTACGACAAGAACCTCGACGCGATGCGCGACGCGTTCGACGCCGTCGTCTGGCTGCCCGAAGTCCACGACGCCAACATCGTCGTCGTCGCGTTCAAGGACGCGCCGCAGATCGATTTCGCCGTGCTGTACGAGCGCGCAGCCGACATCAAGCGGCGCTACAACCTGCCGGCCAAGAACTGGGTCAACGGGTTGAAGGAGTGGATGCGCGACCACCTGGCGTGACGGCCGGCGCGGCCGCCGACATCGCCGCGCGCCACCAGTCGCCGCCGTCGTGCGGCTGCGCCAGCGACAGGCGCTCGCCCATCATCGGCGTCGCCACGGACACGCCGGCCGCCGCCGCGAGGGCGCGGATGCGCTCGAACGGCTCGTACCAAGGATGCAGCGCCAGGTCGAACGTGCCGTTATGGACGGGCATGAGCCAGCGCCCGCGCAGGTCGAGGTGGGCCTGCAGCGTCTCTTCCGGATGCATGTGCACCTCGGGCCACATCGAGTTGTAGGCGCCGTTTTCCAGCAACGTGACGTCGAACGGGCCGCAGCGCTCGCCGATGGTCTTGAAATCGTCGTGGTAGCCCGTGTCGCCGCTGAAGAACAGCTTCAGCCCGGACGCCTCGATCACCCACGACACCCACAGCGTGCGGTCGCCGTCGCGCAGGCTGCGGCCGGAGAAATGCCGCGACGGCGCGGCCGTCAGGCGCAGGCCCTCGACCTGCGTCGTCTGCCACCAGTCGAGCTGGCGCACCCGGGCCGCGTCGACGCCCCAGCGCACGATCCGGTCGCCCACGCCCAGCGGTGCGATGAACATCTCCGTCTTCGGGATCAGGCGGATGATGCTGGCGTAATCCAGGTGATCGTAATGGTCGTGCGACAGGATCACGCCGGCGAGCGGCGGCAGCGCCTCGATGTCGATGGGCGGCGCGTGAAAACGCTTCGGCCCTGCCCACTGCACCGGCGCGGCGCGCTCGGAAAACACGGGGTCCGTGAGCCAGTAGCGGCCCTCCAGCTTGAGGAGCATGGTCGAGTGACCCAGGCGCCACAGGCTCGCGTCGGGCGCCGCGTCGATGCCGGCAGCCGTCAACGCGCGCACGGGCAGCGGCACGTCCGGCACGGCCGTCTTCGGCTTCGTCGTCGACACTTTCCAGAACAGCGCCAGCATCTCGAGGATGCCCTGGCGCCGGCGCGGGACGACGTTGCGGAAACGCCCGTCGGGGTGACGCGGCGCGGTAGTAGGTTCAAGCATGGCAGTCACGGATCGCAATACGATCACCGATCATCGCACGTTCCGCGAATGCCTGCCGGCTCAGCGCCGTTCGCGCCACCACAAGCCCAGCATGGCCAGTGCGAACGCGACGCCGAATGGCCACACGGGCAGCGGCCGCGTGCCCGCCGCAACGGGCATCGGCGTGCGCGCCGCATAGCGTGCCGTCGCCGCGCGGCGCTCGCTGCGCTGCCACAACGGCCAGTCGCCCGGCGCGTACACGTACACCTGGGCCGCATGCGCGCCCGTCTGCAAGTGCAGCCAACCGGCGGCGGCCGGCCACACGGCCACGCACGCAGCGTCCACCTGTTCCGGACGGCGCTGCCAGGCCAGCGTCTGGCGCAGTGCCGGCACCTCTACGTTCCCGCTCACGCCGCGCGCACACACGGCCAGCCGTCGATGCGGCAGCGGCATCTCGTCCGGTTCCAGCCATGCGACGTCCTCGCGGCGCTGCACGCGCAGGCGGTCGATGACACCCTGCCACCACGACGCCAACTGGCGCGGCTGGTCGATCGCGTAACGATGCCAGTCGCCCACGCCCAGCCAGCCGATGCGACCCTGCTGCCAGTCGCGCGTCCACATGCCGTCCGTGCCCGTCCAATCGCCCGCCTGATCGCCGGCCGGATTCAGCCCGCCGGACGCCATCGGCAGTACCGCCCCGAGCGTCTTGTTGGGCGGCTGCGCCACCAGCGGCAACTGCACGGTCTTCGCCCACGTGCCGGCGTCGCGTGCGTTCGCGCCCAGCACGAGGAGCGGCGTGCCGGCCGCCACGCGCGCCAGCAATGCGTCGCGCGCAGGCGTATCGGCCCGTTCGAACCAGGCCGCGTCGACGATGTCCAGGTCGGGCGCCGCCATCTCCGTGCGGGCCGTCTCCGTACGCGCGATACCCTTGCCCAGCTCGACCTGCCAGTCGATGACGGCCTGGCTGGTGGCGAGCAGGTCGTCCAGCACGCGCAAGTCGAACGACGGCGCGCCGAAGCGGCCGCGCACCCGCAGCGGCGCCGGTTCCGTCACCGTGAACGGCACGGGCCCTTCGTCGACCACCTTGCCCGCCGCATCGAGGAGGCGCGCCTTCAGCACGAGCCGCTCGGCCACGGGCGGCAGCCATTGCGCGGCAAGGCGGCCGTCGCCCTTCGCCTCCGCCAGCACCTGGCCGTTTTCGGCTAGCAGTTGCAGCTGGCCGGGTGCCGTCCACGAACGCTGCACGGCCAGCGTGAACACGCGGCCCAGCGCGAGCGTGCGCGGGAAGTCGAGTCGGATTGCCGGCGTGTCCGGCCGCGTCCAGTCCAGTGGGCGCGCCGGCAGGTCGTCCCAGTCGGCCGCGCGCAAACCGTCGCCGACCAGGCGCAGCGCACGCACACCTGCAAGCGTGCGGGGCGGGTCGGCCGCGTCGACCGTCAGCGTGGCGCCCGCCTCGCCCGGCATCGTGAAGTCGCCGACGGTGCCCGCGAGCGCCACGCCGGCGACGACCGCGAGCACGGCATCGATCCAGCGCCGGCGCACGGCGTACATCAGCGCGGCCAGCAGGCCGATGGCGGCAGCGGCGATCGCGATCATTTCTCTCCCTGCAGCGCCTTGGCGAACGGCGTCTCGACGACGGGCCGCGCCCGCAACAGCACGGGCGCGTCGAGCACACCGCCGCGCAGCCAGGCTGCCAGCTGCGCGCGGGCGGCCGGCTTGCCGTCCGCCACGTCCTGGATCGCCCGCTGCGCCGCCAGCCGCTGCTCGTCGTCGGCGATGCGCGCGCGCGCCCAGTCGTGCGCCGTGCGCGTCCACAGCACGGGCAGCGGACCATCGCCGCCCAGCGCCTGCACGAGCGCGCGCAGGTCCGCCGGCACGATGTCGGCGGCATCCGCCTGCGCCCGCCGGTAGCCGCTTGCACCGGCCATGTCGCCGCTCATCCGCTTGTCTTCCTTGATCGCGGGCGGCGCAAACGCCGTCTTGTGCAGATAAATGCGCTCCGCCTGCTGCAACGTCTTGATCGCCTCGAGCGCCTTGTACTCGGGCGGCAGCGCCGTCTTCGGCGTGATGGCGCGCAGCGCCTTTTCCGCATCCCACATCGCGGCGAGCGCGCGCCGCAGCAGCTTCTTCGTCGCGTCGTCGAACAACGTGGCGTTCTCGGGCTGGTCGTGCGCATGGCCGAATTCGTGGACGACGTCGACCTTCGCGCCGGGACGCTCGTCATGGTCGTCGTCCTTGCCGAACAGCGTGGACTCCTCACCGAGAAACTGCCCGTAGCGGCGCCGCAGCGCGGCCTGGTCGGACGCAATGCCTTCGCTGCGCTCGCGCACTTCGTCGTCGCGCATCTTTTTCGATCGCATGTCGGCCACCAGCTGCTCCGTGTCGATGATGACCTGGCGCTGGCTGCGCAGGCTTTCCGGCTTGACCAGCGTGGGCAGCGCCGTCGTCTCCTCGTCTCCCTGCGACGGCGGCGCGGGCAGGCGCAGCGTGTACGTGGGCGACTGCACCGTGTGCGGCTTGGCCGCGTTGTCGCCGGCGCGCACGAAGAAATACAGCTCGTCGCCCGGCTCCATGCCGAGGTCCGCCAGCGGCCAGTCGCGCTTCCAGCTGCGCCGGCGCGGATCGCTCGACGCGGGCAGCGGCAGTTCGCGGTCGCTGAAGCGGATGTTCTCGCCGCTGCCGCGCGCCAACGTGAGGTGCAACGTAGCCTGCTGCACGCGGTAGTCGTCCGTGACCGTGACGGCGATGGCTGCCGTCGTCGCATCGCGCGGGAGGTCTTTCGTCATCGCGTTCGGCTGCGTGACCGCGATCTCGGGCGGCTGGTCCGGGATCACCTTCAGCGTGTAGCGCGTGCCGCGCCAGCGCCAGAAGACGGATTCCGTCGCCGTCCAGCGCGCGCACGCGGCGCCCGCATGCAGCGTCTGGCCGTCGCTCAATTCAATGCTTTCGTCCGCCGCTTGCGGTTCGGCGAGGCACCACGTGACCGCGGTCTGCTCCGACACCTGCACGTCCTTCGGCGCGGACGTCGTCATCGCCACGCCCGTGTACGCGGGCGGCGCCACCGTCATGACGAGCCCCGCGTGCGGCGCGGGCGCACCTGCGTGCGGGGCCGGCACATGCGCGGCGGCCGGCCTGCGCGCCGCGTGCGGAAGCATGGTCGCACCCCAGGCCAGGCCCGCCAGCGCGAGGTTCGCCGCGAGCCACGGCCCGCCGAACGGGACGTGCACGGCCGCGATGGCGCGCAGCCGGCGTGGCGCCAGCGCCGCATCGACGCGCGCCAGCAGGCGTGCGCGCTGCAGACGCGCGACGGACGATGGCGGTTCGCGGTCCAGCAGCGCGGCACTGTCTTCCATCTCGGGCACGGCGCCGTCGATCCAGTGCGCCCAGCGATGCGCAACGCGGCGCTGCAGGTGCAGGCCGTCCCACGCGCAGAACGTGGACCAGGCCAGCAGGCCGGGCGCGGAGCGCAGCAGCAGCCACGGCACGGCCCCGAGCACCCACAGGCCGGCCCGGCGCAGAAGCGCGGCGCGCCACAGGCGGCGCGCGACGTCAACGGCGCCGGACATGGGTCACCATCCTTTCGAGTGCGAAGAGCACAACCAGCGCCATGCCCAGCCACGTGCGCAGCGCGCCGGACGCGGGGCCGGCCGGCGCGCCGGCATCGGGCGCAAGCGCCTGTGCCGGCGCCGTGTACGGCTGCATGCCCACGTGCAGCCGCTGCCACGCGGCGAACAGGGCGCGTGCGCGGTCCGGCTCTTGCGGCGGCCAGCCGTCCGCGTGCCACACGCGGCCGCGCGGGCTGTCCATCCAGCGCAGGCCATCGACGCTCGCCGCCTGCGCGAGTCCCGGCCACGCCGCGGCCTCCGTCACCCACCACAGCGGGGCGCGCAGGTTCGGCGGCGGCGGCTCCGGACGGTCCCACACGATGAGCTCCGTGCGCGGTCCCGGCGCCGCATCGACGACGACGTGCCACGGCCCTGCCGCCGCGGCGAACAGCCGGCGCCACGCATCGTCGCGTGCGCTGAACACGGCCACGTGCCGTTCGGCGGGCACCGTCGGCGTGGTCGCGGTGCGCAGCACGACGGCATGCCGGAAGCGCGGCAGCACGGCCGGCATGACGGCATCGCCGACGACGACCAACCGGGCCTGCGGCGCGAATTCACGCTCGTGCGCGTGCAGCCACGCGACGGCATCCCGGTCGGGCAAGTCGATCCGGTTGGCGCCCGCGAAACCGGCGGCGTCACGCGCGACGACGGAAGCCGCCGTTCCCGGCACGACGAGCACCGCGTCGCCGCGCCAGGGCAGCACGAGGTCGGCCAGCAGCGCGATCAGGGTCACGAGCAGCACGCAGCGGAGCAGCAGCAAGGTCACGTCGTGCCAGCGCCACACGCGCCGCTGCTGCGGTCGCGCCGCCGGCAGGAAGCGCGCGGTGGCGAGCGGCACCGTCTTCGTCTGCGCCCGTTTCTGGCGATGCCACAGGATGGGCAACAGCACGACGGGCAGCGCCCACCACCAATTCGTCGGGCTCATCGCGCGCGCGCTCCCGTCGAGGGTGCGCGCAGCCACGCGCGCAAGACGTCGCCCGGCGGCTGTTCGATGCGGGCCTGCAGCAGCGGCACGTCGTGCCGGCGGCAGTCACGCGCCACCGTGTCGAAATGCGCGGCGCGCCGGGATGCATAGGCGTCGCGGTCGAAGCGGTGCAGCGCCCCGCCCTGCTCCGGGTCGCGGTATGCGGGCGCCGTGTCGAACGCGGCGTCCGCCTCCGCCTGCGTGTGCAGGCACAGCGCGCGCACGTCGTGGCGCATGCGGCGCAGGCGCAGCAGCGCGTCGGCCAGCGGCGACGGCCAGTCGAGGAAGTCGCCGGCCACGCACACGACGCCAGGTGCGCGGGAAAAATGCAGGCTGGCGCGCAACGTGTCGGCCGCGGGCAGCACGCCGTCCGTGTCGACGCCGTCAAGGCGCGCCAGCACGCGCTGCAGGTGACGCGGTCCGCGCGCGGCAGGCAGGAAGTCGGCGCGCTCGCCGCGGCATACGACGAGGCCGAATGCATCGCCCTGGCGCTGGGCGATGGCGGCCACGCATGCGAGCAGCACGCGCGCGTACTGCAGCTTCGTCAGGCCGGCCACCGTGCGGCTGGGTTCCGCCATCGACGCCGTCGCATCCAGCACGAGCCAGACGGCGACGTGGCTGTCGCGTTCCGCTTCGCGCACGTAGTAGCGGTCGGCGCGCGCCAGCAGTTTCCAGTCGACGCGCCGCCACTCGTCACCCGGCGCATACGCGCGGTATTCCGAGAACTCGACGCCGGCGCCCCGCTCGCGGCCGGCATGAATGCCGTGCCCGAGCCCCGCCAGCACGTGGCGTACGACGAGGTCGAGATTCGCCGAGTGCGCGCTCAGCGACGATGAAGACAACACGTTTATTCGGCCCGGATGCCGGCGTGCAGCGCGGCGAGGATGTCCGCGATGGCGACGCCGTCCGCCTCGGCCTCGAAGTTGCGCAGCACGCGGTGTGCCAGCACGGGCAGCAGCATCGCGGCGATATCGTCGCGCGTGACGGCGAGGCGGCCCAGCATCAGCGCGCGCGCCTTCGCTGCCAGCACGAGGGCCTGGCCGGCACGCGGCCCGGCACCCCAGCCCACGTGCTTGCGCACGGCGTCCACGGGCGAATCGGCGGGCCGCGTCGCACGCACGAGGCGCGTGGCGTAGCGCAGCATCGTGTCCGAGATCTCGATGTCGCGCACGAGCCGCTGCAGGCGCAGCAAGGTGTCGAGGTCCATGGCGGGATCGGCGTCGCGCAAGCCCGCGTGCGTCGTCGCGCCGACCATCGCCATCTCTTCGTCCTCCGTCGGGTAGCCGACGTCGATGCGCAGCAGGAAGCGGTCGAGCTGCGCTTCCGGCAGCGGGTACGTGCCCGCCTGCTCGATAGGGTTCTGTGTCGCGAGCACGAAGAACGGCTGCGGCAGCCGGTGCGTCTGGCCGGCGAACGTCACGCTGCGCTCCTGCATCGCTTCCAGCAGCGCGGACTGCGTCTTCGGCGGCGCGCGGTTGATCTCGTCCGCCAGCAGCACCTGCGTGAACACGGGGCCCGGCTGGAAGCGGAACACCCGCTGGCGCGTGGCCTGGTCTTCTTCCAGGATCTCCGTGCCGACGATATCGGACGGCATCAGGTCGGGCGTGAACTGCACGCGCCGGAACTGCATGTCCGTCGCCTGCGCCAGCGATTTCACGAGCAGCGTCTTGCCCAGGCCCGGCACACCCTCGACGAGCGCATGGCCGCCGCCCAGCAGGCACGTCACCAGCAGGTCGATCACGTCACGCTGGCCGACGATCACGCGGCCCATGCTCGCCTTGAGCGCATCCACTTTCGCCACGAGGTCGGCGATCTCGTTTTCCGTCCATGCCGCTTCTGCCACGTTGTTCATGCTCCCAATGCGTATTGAATGATGTTGACGGCGAACCGCGTGTTGTCGACGGCGAGCCAGCGCTTGTTGCGGAAGTCGTAGTCCCACTCGCAGCCGTAGTCCTTGTTCGAGTACAGCACAGCTATGCGGCCATTGATCTCGATGGCGCGCAGGTATTCGTGCACGAGATCATCGCCCCAGCCGTTCAGCTCCACCGACGTATTCGGCGGCCCGTCGAAATGGAAGAAGCTGGAATAGATGCGGTGGTCGTTCGGGATTTTATGCAGCGCCTTCGCGCCGAAGATGCGCGCCATCTCGGCCTCGAACGACTTGGCGAACAGGCCGTCGATGTCGTGGTTGCAGTCATCGACGAACACGAAGCCGCCGCCCTTCACGTAGCGCTCGAAGTTGCGCCGCTCGCTTGGGGTGAACTGCACGAGCTTGTGCCCGGCCAGGTAGCAGAACGGCGCCTCCAGCATCTTCGGGTCCGACAGGGCGACGATGCGCTCGGCCGTGTCGACCCTGAGCGTCGTGTATTCGACGAGCGAGTTCAGGACGTTGCTGGGCATGCGCTGGTCCACGTCCCAGTCGCCCGACTCGTACGTCAGCCGCGTGAAGTAGAAGTCGTAGGTCGCCATCTCGTCAGCCGATCTTGCGGCCCGTGTTGATCACGTTGATGCCATTGAAACGCGTCGTCGGCGTGCCGTGCGAGACGGCGCTGACCTGGCTCGGCTGCCCTTTGCCGTCGAAGAACGAGCCGCTCATGCGCCAATCGCGCTCGTCGCAGATCGCCGTGCACGCATTCCAGAAATCCTGCGTGTTCGATTGGTACGCGACGTCTTCCAGCATGCGGCCGATCTTGCCGTCCTTGATTTCGTAGTACAGCTGGCCGCCGAACTGGAAGTTGTAGCGCTGCTGGTCGATGGAGTAGGAGCCGCGGCCGAGGATGTAGATGCCGCGCTTGACGTCCTTGACCATCTCGTCCGGCGTGAGCTTCTTGCGGCCCGGCTGCAGCGACACGTTCGGCATGCGCTGGAACTGCACGTTGCTCCAGCTGTCCGCGTACGAGCAGCCGTGCGAGGCCTTCTCGCCGATGATGTGGGCCTGGTCGCGCGTGGCCTGGTAGTTAACGAGGATGCCGTCCTGGATGATGTCCCAGCGCTTCGCGGGCACGCCCTCGTCGTCGTAGCCGACGGCGCCCAGCGAACCGGGTGCCGTCTTGTCACCCGTGAAGTTGACGATCTTCGAGCCGAAGTTGAATTGCTTCGATTCCCATTTGTCGAGCGTGCAGAAGCTCGTGCCCGCGTAATTCGCTTCGTAGCCCAGCACGCGGTCCAGCTCCGTCGGGTGGCCGACGGATTCGTGGATCGTCAGGAACAGGTTTTCCGGCGCCAGCACGAGGTCGTACTTGCCGGGGTCGACGCTGTGCGCCGTCAGCTTCTCGCGCGCCTGGCGGCCCGCGTTGCGCGCTTCCTCGACGATGTCGTAGCTGCCGTTGTACAACGTGGTGACACCGCCCGCGGCGCGCACCTTGTGTTCCGGCTTCGCGTCGAACCACTCGTAGCCCATGCCCACCGGCGGTGCGAGCCCCGCGCGCGAGCGGAATTTGCCGGTCGCCTTGTCGACCGCGGTCGCGTTGATCGGGGCCCACAGCCTGTGGATGTCCTGGTCGATGTACGAGCCGTCGGTCGAGGCGAAGTATTTTTGCTGGTTCACCTGGAACAGGTTCGCCGTCATGAAGCTGGCGCCGGCCGCGAGGCCCGCCTGGTTCGCGGCGATCAGCATGTCGGCCTTGTCCTTGATGGGCACCGTGCGCCAGTCGCGCTTGATCGGCGTTGCCCACGCGACTTCGCCCACGCCTTTCACGGGCGCGAGCTGCACGGGTTCCGATTGCAGCTTCGCGTTGGCCTTCGCAATGGCGACGGCCTGGCGCGCGGCGCCGGCGACGGCGTCCGGGCTCAAGGAATTCGTCGCGGCGAAGCCGTAGGCGCCGGCGGCGATGACGCGCACGCCGACGCCCGTCGATTCGGTATTCGTCACGCTTTCGACGTTCAGGTCGCGCGTGGTGATGTACTGGTTCAGGTAGCGGCCGATGCGCACGTCGCAGTACGAGGCACCCGCTTGTTTCGCCGCGTCCATGGCGGTGTCGGCCAGCGCTTTCTTGACGCCAGGGGCGAGCGCATCGAGCAGCGCCTCGGCGGCGATCGCGTTGCCGAACACGGGGACCAGCAAGGTGCCGGCCGTGCCGGCGCCGATTTTGAGGAAGGTGCGGCGTTCCATCATTTCTCCATGTGCGCCCCGAACGATTCAAGGCGCGCGTAGGGTGGGCACCCCGTGCCCACCAAACGTATGCATCGATGCAAACATATGGTGGGCTCGGGGAGCCCACCCTACGTCAATCGACATGCTCAGACGGCGTCCGACAACGACGTGAAGTTGAAGTCGCGTACCTTCATCGGCGGAATCAGCATCTGGAACGGCACCTCGTCCCCGCCGATCACGACGGGCTTCCCGATCTCCTCGATGTTGTTGAGCATGGTGACAGGGCTCTCGTTGAAGCGGAAGTTCTTGATCGGGTACTTGATCTTGCCGTTCTCGATGTAGAACGTGCCGTCGCGCGTGAGGCCCGTCAGCAGCACGGATTGCGGGTCGACCATGCGGATGTACCACGTGCGCGTCACGAGCACGCCCTTCTTCGTGTTGGCGATCAGCTCCGCCGTCGACTTGTCCGTGCCGGCCATGATGATGTTGCCCGGCGTGGCCGTCGGCTGCACGCCCTTCTTCTTGGCCCAGTACTGCGAGTAGTTCAGCGCGTTGACCTTGCCGTTCTTGATCAGGTCCATGCGCTTGCGGGCGATGAGATTGTCCGTGTCCCACGGCAGCACGGGCACGTCCGGATGCCACGGGTCGGCCCAGATGTTGACCTGCTCGTCGAACAGCTTGTCGCCCAGACGCGAGGCGCCGCCCTTCTTCGACAGGAAGCTGCGGCCTTCGTCCGTCTGGCGCGCATCGAACCCGAACAGCATGTAGCCAAGCAGCTCGGACGTGGCGGCCGGCTCCAGGATTACCGTGTAGCGGCCCGGCTCCAGCGCCTTCGCATCGACGGAGCGCAGCGCCTTCTCGATCGCGACGTCGGCCGCTTCGCGTGCGTCGAACTTGTCGGCGGCGGTGGCCGAGCGCTTGACCCAGCCGGAGCCGCGGCCGTCTTCCGTGCGCACGGTGCAGGTGAAGTCGAGGCCCGTCTGGCCTTGGTGGCCGTACACGCCATTCGAATTGGCCACGCCGGAGAACTGGTTATTGTCCGTGAAGAAGCCGGCGGCCACGAGCTTGTTCTTCTTGCAGGCCTCGATCGCATACGCCGCGGTCTGCGCGCGGAATTCCGGATCGATGGCGGCCGTCTTCGCGCTGAACGTCTGCGATGCCTTGTAGTCCTGCTTGCCGACGGCCGGCATGAACTCGGGGTTTTCCGGCGCGAGGCGCGCCAGGTCCTCGGCGCGACGCACGACTTTTTCCAGCGACTTGTCGTCGAACTCGTTGATGGTGGCGGTGCCCTGGCGTTTGCCGAAAGCGACCGTCACGGCGATGTTGGTGTCGTCCGCGAGGCCGGCGGTGGAGACCTGGTTGCGCGCGAAGCGGATGTTGCCGTTGCGGCTGCCGTTGACGGTGACGATGCATTCGTCCGCTTTCGAGAACGACAGCACGCGGTCGCAGATATGTTTGGTTTGTTCCTGGGTCAGGATGGTCATGGTGTGGGGTCCCCTGCCTTAGCCGATCTTGCGGGCGGTGTTGATGACGTTGATGCCGGAAAAACGCGCGGTCGACGAACCGTGCGACACGATGCTGATCTGCGGAGGCTGGCCCTTGCCGTCGAAGAAGGAGCCGCTCATGCGCCAATCGCGCTCGTCGCAGATCGCCGTGCACGCATTCCAGAAGTCCTGCGTGTTCGACTGGTAGGCGACGTCTTCCAGCATCTGGCCGATCTTGCCGTTGTTGATCTCGTAGAACAGCTGGCCGCCGAACTGGAAGTTGTAGCGCTGCTGGTCGATCGAGAACGAGCCGTCGCCCACGATGTAGATGCCCTTCTTGATGTCCTTGACCATCTCGTCCGGCGTCAGCTTCTTGCGTCCCGGCTGCAGCGACACGTTGGGCATGCGCTGGAACTGCACGTTGCTCCAGCTGTCCGCGTACGAGCAGCCGTCCGATTCCGGCTTGCCGATGATGTGGGCCTGGTCGCGCGTGGCCTGGTAGCTGACGAGGATGCCGTCCTTGATCAGGTCCCAGCGCTTCGTCTTGACGCCCTCGTCGTCGTACCCCACGTTGCCCAGCGAGCCCGGGGTCGTCTTGTCGGCGACGATGTTCACGAGGGGCGAGCCGTAGTTGAACTTCTTCGACTCCCATTTATCGAGCGTGGCGAAGCTCGTGCCCGCGTAATTCGCTTCGTAGCCCAGCACGCGGTCCAGCTCCGTCGGGTGGCCGACGGATTCGTGGATCGTCAGAAACAGGTGTTCGGGCGACAGCATCAAGTCGTATTTGCCCGGCGTGACGGACTTCGCCGTCAGCTTGCGCTTGGCGTCGCGGCCCGCGGCGCGCGCGTCCTCGACGATGTCGTACGACTGCGTGTACAACGTGGCGACGCCGCCCGCCGCCTTGATCTTGTGCGCGGCCTTCGCGTCCAGGTATTCGTAGCCCATGCCGACGGGCGCAGACAGGCCGGCACGCGAACGGAACTTGCCGCTGGCCTTGTCGACCGCGGTCGCGGTGAACGGCGCCCACAGGCGCTGGATGTCCTGGTCGATGTACGAGCCGTCCGTCGAGGCGAAATACTTCTGCTGCTGCACCTGGAACAGCATCGACTGCATGAAGCTCGCACCGGCGTCCATGCCGGCCTTGTTCGCGGCGATCAGGAGTTCCGCCTTGTCCTTGATGGGCACCGTGCGCCAATCCTTGACGATCGGCGTGGCCCACGCCACCTCGCCCACGCCCTTCACAGGCGCCAGTTGCACCTTGTCCGACTGCAGCTTCGCGTTCGCCTGCGCGATCGCGACGGCCTGGCGCGCGGCGCCCGCGATGCCGTCCGGCGTCATGTCGTTGGTGGCGGCGAAGCCGTAGGCGCCGTTGCACACGACGCGCACGCCGACGCCGGCCGATTCCGTGTTCGTCACGTTCTCGACGTTCAGGTCGCGCGTGATGATGTACTGGTTGAGGTAGCGGCCGATGCGCACGTCGCAATAGCTCGCGCCGGCCTTGGTGGCGGCATTCAGCGCCACGTCGGCCAGCGCCTTCTTGGCCGCGACGGGCATCGCGACGAGCAGCTCCTCCGCCGCGATGGCATTGCCGAACACGGGCACCAGCATCGCGCCGGCGGTACCGGCACCGATTTTAAGAAAGGTACGGCGTTCCATGTAGTCTCCTGAAGAATCACACAACGTTGTTTTGGCAGCGGTCCTGGAGCGGGCCGCGCGTTCTTGTTGACATGTTGAATAGGCAATCTTCGTGCCAGACAGGAAGGCGCGGATTCGCACGCGTTGCAGCGATTCGACGTGTCCGCGGCTGTCCGTCCAGTGTCCGCGACGGCCGCGCCGGACACCCTCGTATGTACGCGTAACGACGCGGCCCGGTAAAAAATCATTACGGCGAGGTTACACGTGAGAATCCGCGCATTTTTACAGGTACGCACCGTGTATATTGCGACGGCAACGCTTGCATGTCACATTTCGTTACCGGAACAGGAATTCATGAAGATCGTCCGCCTCGCCGCGGCCGCCGCGATCGCGCTGGCCAGTTGCACGCTCCACGCCCAGGAAATCAGCCAGGCGACCGCGCCGCCCACTGCCGCGCCGCCCGTCTCGCCGGCCGTCGAGAACTCGGTGGTCAAGATCTTCAGCACGCTGCGCCGCCCCGACCCGTTCAAGCCCTGGACCAAGGCGACGCCGCAGGACGTCACGGGATCGGGCGTCGTCATCGAGGGCAAGCGCATCCTCACCAATGCCCACGTCGTCGGCTACGCGAGCCAGGTGGAGGTACAGGCCAGCCAGGACGGCGACAAGGTCGGCGCCACCGTCGTCGCGATCGCGTACGACATGGATCTCGCGCTGTTGAAGCTGGACGACGAAGCGTTCTTCGACAAGCATCACCCCGTGAAGCGCACGAACGCGCTGCCGGACGTGCGCGAAGCGGTGATGGCCTATGGCTACCCGGTCGGCGGCACGTCGCTGTCCGTCACCAAGGGCATCGTGTCGCGCGTGGAGTTCGTCCCCTACGGCCACGGCACGGCGGGCCTGCGCGTGCAGATCGATGCGGCGATCAACCCGGGCAACAGCGGCGGGCCCGTGATCGACGGCGACCGGATGATCGGCCTCGCGTTCTCGGGCGCCACGAACGCCCAGAACATCGGCTACGTGATTCCGAATGAGGAAGTGGAGCTGTTCCTGCGCGACGTGGCCGACGGCCGCTACGACGGCAAGCCGCAGCTGCTGGACGATATCCAGACCCTGGAAAACCCGGTGCTGCGCCAGTACCTGAAGCTCGACAAGTCGGTCGACGGCGTCGTCGTGCACCGGCCCTACCGCAGCGACGCGCAATATCCGCTGAAGGAATGGGACGTCATCACGCACATCGGCGAGTACCCCATCGACGACCAGGGCATGGTCAAGCTGGGACCGAACCTGCGCGTGCGTTTCAAGTACCGCGTGCAGCAGGTCGCGAAGAACGGCAAGGTGCCGCTGACCATCGTCCGCGCCGGCAAGACGATGCAGGTGCAGGTGCCCGTCGGCGGCCCGCGTCCGCTGCTGGTCCCGCCGCTGGAAGGCGATTATCCGCCGTACTTCGTGTACGGTCCGATCGTGTTCTCGCGCGCCACCATCGAGTACGCCTCCTTCCTGAACAACAACGTGAACCTGCTGAACGGCTACGGGTTCAACGCGAGCCCGCTCGTGACGCGCCGCGGCGACGAGCCCGACGCCCAGCGCGAGGAACTCGTCGTCGTCAGCTCGCCGTTCTTCCCGCACAAGCTCGTCGCCGGCTACAGCAACCGCTTCGGTTCCGTCGTCGAATCCATCAACGGCGTCCCCGTGCGCAGCCTGCGCCACCTCGTGGCCTTGCTGCGCGACCTGAAGGACGACCTCGTCGTGCTGCGCTTCGACCAGCGCTTCGGCGAGACGATGGTCCTGCCGCGCAAGGCGATGATCGACGCGACGGAAAGCGTCTTGCAGGACAACGGCATCCGCTCGCAAGGGTCGCCCGACATGATGGACGTCTGGAACGGCAAGAAGAACTGATGACGTACCCGATGTCCTGGCGGCGCCACGCCCGCCGTGCGGCCGTGGCGGCCACCTGCATGACCGCCCTGTGCGCCGGGGCGAGCGCGCCCGCGCTGCCCTCGCCCGCCCAGCTGGCGGCGCTGGCCTTTCCCGGCTGGAGCGACAGTGCGGCCGGACGCGTGCACAGCGCCACGCTGCCGCCCCTCCCCGGCATGGCACGCGGCATCTACGCCGGCTGGAGCACGGGCCCGAACCGCGTGGTCGTCCAACCGAAGCTGGTCCTGCGCACGGATGCGTCGCACCTCACCCTGATCGCGGGCCTCGTGCCCGCCGGCGACGACGGCCGCGCCAACGCGACGCAAGCGACGCCGATGGCGCTGGCCGCCTACCAGTTCGAACAACGCGGCACGGCATGGGGCGTGAGCGGACGCCAGGGCATCTTCGCGCTGCGCGGCTTTTCCGGCGCGGCCGCCGTGCGCGAAGTCGCGCTGGCCGCGCGGCGCCGCGCGGTGGCCGTCGAATACGGCAGCTGCTGGCAGGGTTACTGCGGCACCTGGCTGGCCGTGTACGAAGCGGGCCGCGACATGGTCCGGCGCGATGCGGCCGTGGAACTGGCGCTGTCCGGCATCAACGTCGACAGCGCGCCCGATTGCCAGCGCCGCCTGGCGCCGCTCGTGAAGCCGCACGCGCCCGATCCGTCCGCGCGCGACGGCGGCGCCCCGTCCGACGCGCACGATTGCTACGCGATCGAAAGCACCTGGACGATCGACGCCACGCACGAGCAGCCCGGCGACCTCACCATCCACTACCAGGGCGCGATCAGCCGCGCGGAAGCGCCGGCGGCGCCACCGTCCGCGATCGACCAGCGCGAGATCCTCCGCTACGGCAACGGCAAGTACCGGGCCGTGTCCGGGTTCTCGCCGGTGCCTGCGATTTAAGGCGCCTTGGGCGCGTCCTTCTTGACGGGCGTGAAGTTCAGGTCGTGGAAGTCGTAGCTGAAATCCGTCTCCGTGGAGATCGCCTGCATCCGCATCCGCTCGATGCTGCCGTCCGGGTTCAGCGCGAACGTCACGTAGGCGTCCGCGTTGAAATTGCGCTCCTTCCAGCGCACGATGAAGGTGTCGTACTGGTAGTGTTCCAGCTCGCCCGTCAGGTCCGGCGTGCGTGACAGGGTCAGCACCTGCTTGCCGCCCACGTGGCGGATCGTCGCGAGGCCGTACCACGGGTCCTCGTAGTCGCCGTCGTACGCCGTGGGCGCCAGCGACGGTTGCGACTTTTCCGCGCGCGCGGTGTTCGCCTTGCCGAGGCGCTCCAGTTCCTTCGCGTGATTCTCGTCGTCGACGGCTTTCACGGTGCCGATCCAGTCGGTTGCCGCGGCCGGGTTCAGCATGCGGTCGAGCAGCTGGTACTGCAGCGCGTTCAGCGAGCCGCCGCTTTCCGCATTGGTGAGAATCGCGATGCCCAGCTTCGCTTCCGGCACGAGCACCACCTTCGAATAAAAGCCCTGCAGCGCGCCGCTGTGCATCGCGAGCAGCTTGCCCTGCCAGTCGCGCAACTGGAAGCCCAGGCCGTAGGCGAGGAAGTTCGGGCGCGTGGCGGCCAGCTTCGGATCGGGCTCGGTGATGCGCATCGGCGTCTGCGCCGTCCACATCTCGCGCGCCTGCTTCTCGCTGTACAGCCGCACTTCCTTGCCATTTGCGTCCGTGCCCACGCGGCCGCCGGCCAGCAGCACGTTCATCCAGCGCGCGATGTCCTCCGCGTTCGTGTTGATGCCGACGGCGCCCACGGCATTTGCCACGGGCATCGCCTTCACGGCCGCGATCTTGTCGTCGATCTTGCTGTGCGCGTTCGCCACGTCCGGATTTCCCTTGTTCTGGGCGAGACTCGTCGTCGTCGATGTCATGCCAACCGGTCGCAGGATGCGGTCGCGGATCGTCTCGCCCCACGTCTTGCCCGACTTCGCGGCGATGATCTTGCCCGCCACGATGTACAGCAGGTTGTCGTACGCATAGCTGCTGCGGAAGCTCGTGGCGGGACGGATGAAGCGCAGCTTGTGGATGATCTCGTCCGTCGAAAAGTTCGTCGTCGGCCACCACAGCAGGTCGCCGGCGCCGAGACCCAGGCCGCTGCGGTGCGTGAGCAGGTCGCGCACCGTCATCTCGTGCGTCACGTACGCGTCGTACATCTGGAAGTCGGGCAGGTGCTTCGTGACGGGGTCGTCCCACGCCAGCTTGCCTTCGTCGACGAGCATCGCCAGCGCGGCCGCCGTAAACGCCTTCGAGTTCGACGCGATCTCGAACAGCGTCCTGCCGTCGACCTTGTCCGGCGCGCCCAGCTTGCGCACGCCGAAGCCGCGGGTGGCGACGACCTTGCCGTCCTTGACGACGGCGATCGCGATGCCGGGCACGTCGAACAGCTTCATCGTGCGCGTCACGTCGTCCGCCAGATGGGCGTTCAGGACGGCGGCAGCATCGACGGCGGCGACCGTGGCGACGGGTGATACAACGGGAGCGGTGGGCGTCTGCGCCAGTGCGGCGCCGGACAAAGCGAGCAGGATCGCTGCTGCGATTCGATTCATGGCGTGGATTCCTCGATGGTGGACTGTCCCGGATGGCGGGAGCGCCAGCAGCATAGCATTGTCGCCGGCGGCTCTGCTATGATCCGCGTTTCACCGCCTTGCCCGCCGCGCCGTGCCGCGGTTTTCAGATGGACGCCTTCCTCGTTTCCACCGGCATCGTCGCTCTTGCCGAAATCGGCGACAAGACCCAGTTGCTGGCCTTCCTGCTCGCCGCGCGCTTCCGCCGTCCGCTGCCCATCGTGGCCGGCATCCTCGTCTCGACCGTCGCCAACCACGCGTTCGCGGCGGCCGTCGGCGCCCTCGTGAGTCGCCTGCTGGGGCCCGACGTCATGCGCTGGGTGCTGGGCATCGCCTTCCTCGGCATGGCCGCGTGGATCATGGTGCCGGACGACCTGGACGAGGACGAGACGCCGCTCGCGCGCTTCGGCGTGTTCCTCACGACCGCCATCGCGTTCTTCGTCGCCGAGATGGGCGACAAGACGCAGGTGGCCACCGTCGCCCTGGCGGCGCGCTACAGCTCCGCGGTGTCGGTCGTCGCCGGCACGACGCTCGGCATGATGATCGCGAACGTGCCGGCCGTGTACTTCGGCGACCGGATCGCCGCGCGCCTGGCCGCCGGTTCGTCCGCGCTGAAGCTCGTGCACGGCCTGGCCGCGCTGATCTTCGCCGTGCTTGGCATCGCCACCTTGTTCGGCGCGGGACGCAGCCTCGGGTTCAAGGGCAGCGCCGCCTGCGCGACCCACACGGGCGCCGACCACAATACCTTGCCATCGTCCTGCGTCACCTTCGCGTAATAGAAATGCGCGCCCGGTGCCGGCGTCGTCGTCACGTCGGCCTGGTCGGAGAGCTGGGTCACGTCGCCGTTGCGTCCCGGGACGCCTTCCATGATCGCCACCGTCGCCGCCTGCCTGCCGCTGGTACTCGCATACGCAACCTGCAGGTGCAGCGCGCCCGCGTTGTCGAAGCGCTCGCCCATCAGGTGGCCGTTCGCCGTGAGCACGAGTTGCGCATCCTTGTCCATCGTCGCGAACACGCGGCGCGCGCGCACGGCCTCGAGGAAGCTCGCGCGCGTCAGCGGCACGCCGGCCGGGACCAGCACCGCGCTGCGGTTGCTGTACGACGCGCCCCAGTTGGCGCAGTGGTTGTCCTGGTTGCTGCTGAACGCGACGTGGTAGCCCGCTTCCAGCAGCTTGTTGCAGGCCTGCTCGAAATTGCTGCGCCGCGTCTCGCCTTCGTTCTCGCTGTTCGAGAAGGCCGAGCTGTTGACCACTTCGCACAAGGCCATCACGGCGTCGCCATCGGGCGTGTACGCGAGCGGCGTGCCGTTCACGACGAACTGGCCCGCGAGCGCCGGGTGGTTGAACTGGCCCGTCCAGCCGCGCTGGCGCATCAGCGTGTACAGGGCGGCGTAGTCGCTCTTCGGCGTCTCCGTGTCCGCGATCAGCTCTCCCTTGCCATTGCGCTCCCAGCCGAGCAGCTCGTCGCTGTCGAAGATGTTCAGGTGGCCGCCGTTGCCGATCACGCCCCATTCCATGCCGTACAGCGCGAGGAAGCCCGGATTCGCGGCCGAGAACTCGCGCGCCGTCGCGAGGCCCGCCTGGTACATGGCGCGCGCTTGCGCCGGGTCGGCATCGGGGTTCGTGCCGTCCGAGCCGTCGTACATGTGGTTGTGCTCCGAGACCATCAGCACGTCCAGGCCGTGACGGCGCGCATACGGGTACGCGGCGTCCGGGCCGTAGGGCGCCGTCTGCGGGTCCTGCGCGCCGTGGCAGGTGTCGACGGGGCCGCCGCCGTCGCTGTCGCGCGTCTGGCTGTGCAGGTTGCCGTAATAGACCGTGTACGGCAGCGCGCCGGCCGCCGGCACCGCCAGCATGCGCGCGTGCCCTGTCGCCAGCGGCGCGAACGGGGGCAGCGCGGGTGCGGGCAGCGAACCCACGGCGATGTCCCAGGCCTGGTCGACGCTCTCCACGCCGCTCGCGGCATGCAGCCGGACGCGGTAGACGCCGGACGCCGGCCGATGGCCAGCCACGCTGCCCGTCCAGCGCACGACCACGTCGGCCGGCGTGCCGGCCAGTACAACGCGGCCCTGCCAGCGGGCGACGCGCCGGCCGGACGGCGCCACGAGGTCCAGGCGCCACCTCACGGGACGGCGGCCGCGCAGGCCGGGATACGCGAACGACAGCGTGAACGTGCGCGCGTCCGGATGCACGCCGCGCACATCGCCACGGTACGGCGCGAGCAGGGTCGCCTCGAGCTCGAGATGTTCGTGCACGGCAGCATGCGCCGGCGGTTGAAAAACGCCGGCCGCGGCCAGCACCAGGGACGAGAGGTGGAGTGAGGTTTTCATGATGCAATTTTTGCAATTGCCTACCCAGGGCGCGTTGATCCCGGGCTCATGAAATTATCAAAAAGTCATTACTTTATTGACAAAATATAAACCACCCTGCATGGCGCACTCATTGGGGTCAGGGCCGCATTTTTTCGCACGCAGTCCTGTCCGGCGGCGGCACGGCGAACGGCACGCCCTGGCGGTACGGCACGTGCATCTCCACCTCGTGCGTCCGGCCATCGTCCGTCAGCACGATCGTGTGGCCCTGCTGCGCCACGCCGTCCACGCACAGCAGCGCCTCGTCCGCGCGGTGCACGGCGATCGCGTAGTGGGTGCCGCGGTAGCGGTAGTGCAGGCGGAAGCCCTCCCAGCCGGCCGGGAGGCGCGGCGTCAACGTCAGCGTGTCGCCGGCGCGCGTCACGCCGAGGAGGGACTCGACGATCAGCCGGTACATCCACGCGGCCGCCCCCGTGTACCAGCTGCCGCCGGCCCGTCCCGCGAACGGCGCCGCGGCCACCACGTCGTCCGCCATCGCATACGGTTCCGCCGCATAGGTGGCGCAACCCTCGCCCGTGCCAGTGCGCTCTACGGGGTTGAGCATGCGCGCCAGTTCCCAGGCGCGTTCCGTGTCGCCCAGGTGCGCGAACGCCATCGCCGTCCAGATCGCGGCCTGCGTGCACTGGCCGCCGTTGGCGCGCACGCCCGGCGGATCCGCGCCGATGGCGCCCGCGTCAAGCGCGCCCGCGTCGAACGGCGGATCGAGCATGTGCACGAGGCCCGCGTCGCGCCGCACGAGGTGCGCGTCGACCGCGTCCAGCGCGATGCGCGCGCGGCCCAGATCGGCCGCGCCGGACAACACGGCCCAGCTCTGCGCGACGGCATCGATGCGGCACGCGGCGCCGTCGCGCGTGCCGAGGGGCGTGCCGTCGTCGAAGTAGGCGCGCCGGTACCACTCGCCGTCCCACGCGTTGTCCTCGATGTTGTGCGCGAGGACCTGGGCCGCGCTGCGGCAGGTCGTGCAGAAACCGTAGTCGCCGCGGCGGTCGGCGAGGTCGGCGAAGCGGCACAGCACGTCGTACAGGAAGAAGCCGAGCCAGACGCTCTCGCCGCGCCCGCCGGGGCCGATTGCGTCCATGCCATCGTTCCAGTCCCCGGTGCCGATCGGCGGCAAGCCGTGCGGACCGAACACGAGGGCGCGCCGCAGCGCCCGCACGCAGTGCTCGTAGATGCTGGCCTGCTCGCGCGACGGCGCCGGCACGTCGCACCACGCCGCCTCGTCCTGCCTGAGCGCGCGGCCTTCGATGAACGGCGCGATCTCGTCCAGCAGCGACGTGTCCCCGGTGACGCCGACATAGCGGTGCACGGCGAACGGCAGCCACAAGGCATCGTCCGAGCAGCGCGTGCGCGTGCCGCGCCCCATCGGCGGATGCCACCCGTGCTGCACGTCGCCTTCGACGAACTGGTGGCCGGCGAACAGCAGGATGTGGTCGCGCAGCAGCTCCGGCCGCGCGTGCACGGCGGCCATCGCATCCTGCAGCTGGTCGCGGAAGCCGTACGCGCCGCCGGACGCCGCATGGCCCGTGCGCCCCCACATGCTGCAGGCGATGGTCTGGTACATCAGCCAGCCGTTGGCCAGCACGTCGAACGCGGGCTCCGGTGTCTCGATGCGGATGCCGGACAGCGTGTCGTCCCAGAAGTCGCGCACGCGGGCCAGGTCGGCGGCCGCCGTCGCGGCACCGGCATGACGCTGGACCATGCCCGTCGCATCCAGGTTGCGGCGCCCGCCCACGCCCAGCATGAACACGAGTTCCTGCTCGTCGCCCGGCTGCAGCTCGATGCTCGTCTGCAGCGCCGCGCACGGATCGAGCGCGGCACCCGTGCGCCCCAGCAGCGCCGTGCGTTCCAGCGCGGCCGGATTCGCGAGACTGCGTCCTCGCCCGATGAATTCCGTGCGGTCGCACGTGAAGGCCACGTGTTCGGCGTCGAGATGGAAGAAGGCGACGCGGCCGGAGAAGTCGGCGTCGCAGGCATTGCGGGCGAACAGCGCGCCGCTGACAGGATCCTGTTCCGTCACCACGTACGGCGCGGACGCCGGCCGCAGCTCGCCCAACACCCATTCGACATAGCCCGTGACGGACAGCCGGCGCGGCGCGGCGCCGTCGTTGCGCAGGCGGAGCACGACGTACTTCAGCGGCGCGTCCAGCGCCACGTACGTCAGCAGCTCGCTGTGGATGCCGTGCGCCGCGTGCTCGAACGCGCTGTAGCCGAAGCCGTGGCGCGTGACGTACTCGCCGCCGGAGGGCGCCGGCAACGCCGTCGGCGACCAGTAGACGCCCGTCTGCTCGTCGCGCACGTAGAAGGCTTCGCCGCCGCGGTCGCACACGGGATCGTCGTCCCACGGCGTCAGGCGGAACAGGCGGGCGTTCTGGTTCCAGCTGTACGCTTGCCCGCTGTCCGACACGACGGTGCCGAACATGGGGCTCGCCAGCACGTTGACCCATGGCGCCGGCGGGTAGCGGCCCGGTCCCGTGCGGATCACGTATTCGCGCCCGTCCGCGCTGAAGCCGCCGATGCCGTTGTCGAGCACGAGGTCCGGCACGGCCAGCACGGCCGGCGGGTACGGTTGCGGCGCCACCGCCGCGACGAACGCCGGCGCCGGCTCGGCCTTGCGCGCGCCCGCGCGGCGCAGCTGCTCGGCCAGGCCGCCGTGATCGTCCGTCAGGATCACGCGTGCCATCGCCTGCATCAGCACGCGGTCGTCGTCCGGGATCGCGTCGAGCGGCCGCACGAACACGCCGCCGGGCCGGTCGATCACCTGTGCGGCGGGACCGGACGCGACGAGGCCCAGCACCTGGTCGTGCAGCGCCTGGCGGTAGCCGCCCGCCGCGCCGCCGTCGTCGCACCAGATCACGAGGTCGACGGCGAGCCCTTTCAGGCGCCACCACGTGTGCGCCTGGACCAGCTGGCGCGCCAGTTCGACGCGGGCGAGGTCGCGCATGTGCAGCAGCACGATCGGATGGTCGCCGGACAGCCCGTACGCGGCGAGCGCCGTGCGGCCGCACTGGTTGCGCGCGATGACGGCCGGATCGGCGCGCAGCGCGGCCTGCGGATGCAGCACCCAGCCGGCGAGACGCGCGTAAAGCTGGGCGTCCGCCTCGCCCGCATTCAACTGGCGCAGCACGACCTGGCAATGCGTCCACGCGAGGTCGGGCACACGGTCGGTGGCATCGCGGTCGCGGTAGCTGTCGACGAGGCGCAGCGCCTGCTCGCGCGCGCCGGCCGCGCCCAGCACGAGGTCGACGATCACCTCCTCGTGCGGCGCCAAGGTCAGCACGCGGCGGATCGCCAGCACGGGATCGAGCACGGTACCGGCCGTCCCCGCGAGGGCGGCGCGATCTTCCAGCGCGGCCGGCCGCGCGAGGGTTCGGCCGCGGCCGATGAAGTTGGCGCGCCGGGTTTCGAACTGCGCCGCGGCCGCGCTGCCGCCGTGCACCGTCATCACGTGCAGCAGCCAGGGCGCGACGCGGCCCGTGCACAGCAGGGCGCCGCGGTCGGCCAGGATCTCCACCTGCGCGAACCGCGTCGGCAGCGCCGGCACGACTTCCGCAAGGCTCGTCAGCTCGATCGTGCGCACGACATCCGTCGTGTTGGCGACGCGCACGCGGCGCAGTTCGACGTCGTCCTCGGGTGCGACGGCGACCTCCGTGTGCAGATCGATGCCGTGGTCGCGCCGCCGATACGTCGCGCGGCCTTCGGAGAATACGGCCTCGTAGCGCTCGGGCCGCGCCGCCGTCGGCTGCCACGTCGTCGACCACACGGCGCCGCTGTCCAGGTCGCGCACGTAGCAGAAGACGCCGTGGTCGTCGACGGTCGGGTCGTCGTGCCATTGCGTGAGGGCCAGGTCGCCCCAGGTGCTGCGCCCGGTGCCTGCCGCCGTCACCATCACGTGGTAGGTGCCGTTGGACAGCAGCTGCACTTCCGGCGCCGCCGCGTCGGGGTCCGCGACCGTGCGCGCCGTCGCATCCGTCGCCGGCGCCGGCTGGCGCAGCTCCTCGGCCTCGGCGCGCGCGGACGCATGCGCGCCCGCGAGCGGCACGCGCTCGTGCAGCAGCGGCAGCGCGGCGCGCAGGCGCGGATCGCTGGCGAAGCGGCGCTGCATCGGGCGGTCGTGCAGCAGGTGCGCCAGCGCGAGCAGGCCCATGCCCTCGTGGGACGCCATGAACGCGCGCACGATGGCACAGGCCTGGCCGTGCGGCAGGCGCGCCGGCGTGTAGTCGACGGCTTCGTAGAAACCGTAGCGGCCCGTGAAGCCCAGCTTCGCCATGCGTTCCAGGTTGGCGCAGGCGCGCTCCGGTTCCACCGTCAGCGCCAGCATGGCGGCATACGGCGCGACGACGAGGTCCGCGCCGAGGCCGCGCTTCGCCCCCGTGCCCGGCACGCCGAACAGGCGATATTCGTAGTGCAGCGTGGCGTCCATCGCGTTGCAGCTCGAGTCCGAGATGCCCCAGGGGACGTTGCGCCGGCGGCCATACTCGGCCTGGGCGCGCACGATGCCGCGGCAGGCCGCATCGAGCAGCGTGCCCCGGTACGCCGGCATCACGAGCTGCGGCGCCAGGTAGTCGGCCATCGTCCCGTCGCGCGACAGCAGCACCTCATGGCCATGCGCGACGCACAGCTGGCGCCCCAGCGCGAACCAGTGGTCCTGCGGAAGCTGGCCCTGCGCGATGCCGATGAAGCTGGCGAGGCGCGCTTGCGACGCGAGCATGTCGTGGTGGTCGGCCTCCAGGCGGCCCTCGCCCGCGTGACAGCCGGCCGCCAGCAGGCCCGTGTCCGCGTCGACGAGGCAGCCGAAATCCATGTCGGCGCAGGCCCGCGCGTCGCGCGCCAGCAGCGCGATCTCGTCCAGCCGCGCCCGCGCGTTGGCGCTGCCTTCGGCCACGAGGCGGGCCAGCAGCAGCTCGCGCGTGCGCGCGTCCGGCGCCAGGTCGTCGCCGGGTGCCTGCATGCCGAAGCCGGCCAGCTCGCGCAACGTCGGGATGCGCGTGAGGCTCGCGTCGATCACGTATTCCTGCTCGACGCGCATCCACGGCGCCATCAGCAACAAATCCGCATGCGCGGCCGCGCACTGGCTGGCCAGCTTGCCGGCCCAGTCGCGCAGCTGCGGGTCGGCGTCGTCCGGCACGGCGGCCACGAGCGCGTCCGCTTCGCGCGCCAGCGCCTGCAGGCAGTCGGCGAGACCGGGCAGCGTGTCCGCGTTGCGGCAGCGCTCGGGCGTCAATTGGTGGCGCACTGCGGCGACCGCAGCGCGTACGGCCGGCGTCGCGTGGTCGTCCACGACGTCGAGCGTGGCGCGGATGCCGTCGAGCAGGCGGCTGGACACGATCGGCGCGTCGGCCAGCTGTTCGAGGCCGGCGGCGAGTGTGAGCAGGTGCGCGGCCAGGTTGCCGCTGTCCGCCGTCGACACGTAAGTCGATGCCAGCGGGGCGAGCGTCCGCGTATCGTAACCGGCATAGAAATGGCCGCGGTGGCGCTCCAGCCGCGCCATCGTGCCCAGCGTCGCGCGCATACGCGCCAGCAGCTCGCCTGCGGCCACGTAGCCGAAGTCCCACGCGGCGAGGTTCGCGAGCACCGTGAGCCCCATGCTCGTCGGCGACGTGCGGTGCGCGATGGCGGGCGCCGGATGCTCCTGCAGGCATTCCGGGGCGAGCCAGTTGTCCGCGGCCGTGACGTGGTCCTCGAAGAACGCCCACGTGCGGCGCGCCAGCGCGGCGAGGAAGCGCCGCTGTTCGTCCGCGAGATGCGGCGCCGGACGCGCGGCCGGCAGGCTGACCCACCATGCGACGACGGGCGACAGGAACCACAGCAGCAGCAACGGCGCAGCGGCGAACAGCGCGAACGGGTTCGCAAAGCTGAGCAGGACGGCCGCGCCCACGGCGAACGCGGGCGCGAACCACATATTGCGCCAGTTCGATTCCAGGTCCGTGCTGGAGCGCGCGAGGCTCACGTCGCGCCACTCCAGGCGGCGCCGCTTCGACACGAGCATGCGCCAGATGCCGCGTGCGATCGCGTCCACGCTGTAGCTGGCCTCGTGCGGCAGGAACGCCGTGTCCAGCAGCGCGTGGCCCACGCCGATGCGCGCGTCGTGTGCCTGGTTCAGCACGTGCCGGCCCAGCGCGACGTCGTGCGGCTTGTCCGCAAGGCCGATCAGGGTGTCCAGCGCGAACGGCACGAAGAACACGGCCAGTGCGGCCGCAGTCCAGAACGCGGGCGCCGGCAGCAGCGCCCAGCACAGCAGCAGCGCCGCCGTGAGGGCCGGCGCGACGAGGCTGCGGCGCAGATTGTCGACCAGCGTCCAGCGCGCAAGCGGCGGCAGCGAATTCGGTTCCGTGCCGCCGCCGGCCAGCGGCACGCGGGCGCGCAGCCAGCCGGCCAGCTGCCAATCGCCGCGCATGCGGCGGTGCCGGCGGCCGACGTCGTCGCTGTAGCGCGGCGCGCACGGTTCGACGAGGGCCACGTCGCGCAGCAAGCCGCAGCGCGCGTAGCAGCCTTCCAGCAGGTCGTGCGACAGCACGCGGTCTTCCGGCAAGCGGCCGCGCAGCACGCGGTCGACTGCGCGCAGGTCGTAGATGCCCTGGCCCGCGAACGCGCCTGCGCCGAACAGGTCCTGGTCGACGTCGACGCCTGCCGCGCCGCTGCACAGGCGGGCGTAGCGCGATGCCGTCTCCGGCGGCTGCGCGGGCACGACGCGCGGCTGCAGCATGCCGTACCCTTCGACCACGTGCCGGCCTGCGGCATCGAACACGGGCGCGTTCAGCGGATGCGCCATCGCGGCGACGAGGACGCGCGCGGCGTCGCGCGGCAGCCCGGTGCCGGCATCGAGCGTGATCACGTAGCGGATGCCGTCCAGGCCATCGGTGTCGCCTTCGACGACGGCAAACGGCGCGCGCTCGCCGCGCAGCAGCAGCGCGTTCAAGTCTTCCAGCTTGCCGCGCTTGCGTTCGCGGCCGATCCACGCGCCCTCGCCCGCGCTCCACACGCGCTGGCGGTGCAGCAACAGGAACGGGCGCGCGTCGTCGTACTTCGCGTTCAGCGCGGCGATGGCGGCGCGCGCCTGCGCGATCAGTTCCGCGTCGCCGTACACCTCCTGGCGCGGCGCGTCGGGCAGGTCCGTCAGCAGGCAGAAACGCAGCGCGGGATCGCGGTTGGCCAGGTAGCGCACCTCGAGCGCATCGACAAGGGCGGCGACGTCGGCGCGGCCTTGCAGCAATGCCGGCACGACGACGATGGTGCGCGCATCCGGCGGAATGCCGGCACCGAAATCCAGGCGCGGCAGCGGCGCCGGCGCAACGAGCCGCGCGGCCATCAGGTCGACGAGCGCGCGCGACAGCCGGCTCGCGCCGAGCGTCACCAGCACGCCGACGGCGAGCAGCAGACCGAGACCGGCGCCGTCCTGCGCGGCGCGCACCACGGCGGCCCCCGTGAACAGCGCCGTCAGTGCGCCGATCAGGCCCAGATAGCACAGCAGCGGGCGCGCGCGCCACGCACGGCGCAACGTTGCCGCCATGCCGGGGCGCAGGTGCAGCCGCGCTTCCAGCCGGGGCAGGCCGTCGCGGGCCAGGTAGTAGCCGACATGGCGCAGGCGCGCATCGGGATGGTCTTCGCCCGCCAGCGCCAGCGCTTCCGTCGCGACCTCGATCTCGGCACGGCCGCTGGCGCGCGCCACCCGTTCGACCACGCGGCGGTAATGGTCGCGCGTGGCGCAATCCATCCGGGCATACACGCCGGCCGGGTCGCCGCGCAGCGCCTGCTCGACGGCGCTCATCGTCTCGACGAATGCGTGCCAATCCGTGCCGCCCAGCAGGCGCAGGCTCGCGATCGTGTTGGCGGTGGACACCTGGTCGGCCGCCTGACAACCGACGTCGGCCTGCACGGCCTGGTCGATCGTGCGGCCTTCGTCGGCGAGGCGCGTCGCGATCCACTGCAATGCCTGCGTCAGCGGGCCGCCGCGGCCCTGCAGCCGGCGCGCCAGCTCGGCCACGAAGCTCGACCCCATCGGCTGCACGGCGCGCGCCATGTCGGCCACGACGAGGATCAGGTCACCGGGGCGCTCGTCCGCCGCAGCCGCCATGCCGTCGGCCCAGCGGCCGGCCCGCGCGCGCTGGCGCGCCGCATCCGCCTCGTGCACGGCGATGCGGCGCAGGTTCTCGACGAGCACGAGGCGCAGCATGACGGGTATCGCCCACAATTCGCCCAGCGTGAGCGGCGCGCCTTCCTGGTACGCGGCGACGAAGCGCGCCAGGCTTTCCGGGTCCACGTGGCCGTCGCCGTGCGCGACCACTTCCAGCGCCAGTTGATACACGCGCGGGTTGCCGCATGCGTCGGCGTCGCGCAGGCAAGGCAGCGCGCGGCAGTCCGCCGCCGGCAGGTGGCTGCGCGCGAGGCGGACCTGGTCCTCGATCAGGTAATGGTGGTCGAGCAGCCACTCGGCCGCCGGCGCCAGGCGCGCGCCGGCACCGGCTGCGCGCGTGAGGGCGGCGCAGGCATCCGCGATGGCGGCCGCGTTGTCGGCAAGGCGCGCGAGCAGCGCGTCCGTTCCCGGACGGCCGTCCACCTGATGGCGCGCGGCGAGGGAACGGCCGTGCACGGCCATCTGGGCGGCAGAAAACAGTTCGGCGCGCAGCGGGGCATCGTCGGCGACGAGGCCTTGGGCTGCGCGCGGGAGCGCGTTTTGTTCGTTCAACAGGGACCTCATGGTGGCGCGCGCAACCGGCCGCCGGCTGACGCGGAACGCGACCATTCGGGTGAAGGCGGACGACTCGAGGGCGCACGGCTGAAGCCATGCTAAGCAATCAGGCGCTGCGAAACCGTGCGTTAGCGTACAGAGGTGTTCACGCGGCGCCGGCCAGCGCCATTCCGCCGACGACCGTCCACGCGTGCGCATGGCCCGCGCGGCGCAGGCACGCGGCCGCCTTGGCGCTGCGGTTGCCGCTGCGGCACACGAACACGATGGGCCGCGCGGGTGCCGTCAACCATGCCGCCACATGCTCGGCCAGGCGCGACAGGGGCACGTTGTCCGCCGCGCGGCCGTGCAGGACCATCGGCCCCGCCGCCGCCTCGAACGCTTCGCGCACGTCGACGATGAGCGCATCGGCGTGGCGGCGCAGGAACACGTCCAGCGTTTCCGGATGCAGCTGCGCGGGCGCGCCGGCATCGGGCGATGCGGCCAGCGCCGCGCACGCGAGACCGTCGGTGTCGGCGCCGTGACACAACACGGTCGCATCGTGCGCCACGCGGGCGAGGACGTTCGCATCGACGGCGCCGAAGACCTGGCGCACGGCCGTGCGGGACAGGCGGCCCGCATCGGCGGTGCCCAGCAGGTAGACGGTGCGCTCGCCCTGCGGCAGGCGGGCCAGCACGGCGGTGCCGATGGCGATGCAATCCGCATGGCTGCCGTCGTCCAGCGCGACGGTGCCGCATGCCGCCGGCCAGTCGAGCGGATCGTTTGTTTCGAGGCCAAGCGCGGCGCGCAGCTCGGCGGCGCCGTCGGCATCGGCCCCGCTGCCCAGCACGGCCAGCACGCGCAGGCCCGCGTCGCGCGCGAGCGCGGCGATGCGGCCGGCCTGTCCGCGCGGCGGATCGATCGCGACGCAGGCATCGCCATCGAACACGATCCAGCCGTGGCGGCCGTCCCCGCTGACCTGCATGACGCCGGACGATCCGGCCGCCAGCGCCTGCGTGCGCAGCGCCTCGCCGCAGTGGCGAATGCGTGCACAGGCCGCGTCGACGAAAGCGTCGTCCGCGAGCGGCCCGATCGACAGGCGCACGGCACCGCCGCTGCGCCACGACGGCAGGCCCATCGCGTCCAGCACGTAGCTGGGCGCAGCCTTGGCGGCGGAGCATGCCGACCCGGCGCTCACGCGCACGCCGGCCGCGTCGAACAGGTCGAGCAGGTCGCGGCTGGAGACGCCGGGCACGGCGAAATTCAAGGTGGTCGGCAAGGTGTGCTCGAACGGCGCGTTGAAGACGACGCCGGGAAACGCGTCGCGCACGGCGGCCGCCAGCCGGTCACGCAGCGCGGCCAGTTCGGCGTGGGTGCGGAACGTGCCGCCGTCTTCCAGCGCGGCCAGCACCGCGCCGAGGGCGGCGACGCCGGCCATGTTCTCGGTGCCGGAACGCTGCCCGCCTTCCTGGCCCCCGCCGATTATCAGCGGCGTGTACGGCGCGCCGTCGCGCACGTACAGGATGCCGATGCCTTTCGGTGCATGCAGCTTGTGGCCGGAGAACGGCGCGTAGTCGATGCGCGTGTTCGCGAGGTCGAGCGGCAGCTTGCCCAGCGCCTGCACGCAGTCGACCATCCAGTAGGCCTTGCTGCCGCAGGCGCGCAAGGTGCGCGCGATGCCATCCAGGTCCGAGATCACGCCCGTCTCGTTATTGGCCGCCATCGTGCAGATCAGCGCAGCGCGCGGCGCCAGCGCGCCGAGGACGTCCAGCCGGTGGCGGCCCGTCTCGTCGACGGGCAAGGCGCGGAGCGTGAGCCCCGTGCCGAGCAGGCGGTTCCAGTGCGCGAGGCTTTCCGACACGGCCTTGTGTTCGGTGGCGCCGTACAGCAGCAGGTCGCCGCACGATTCGCCCGCCGCGCGGCGTTCGCGCACCGCGACGAGCGCAGACAGCACCGCGGTCTGGATGCCTTCTGTGGCGCCGCTCGTGAACAGCACGCGGCCCGGCCCCGCGCCGATCACGCGGCGCGCCCGCGCGCGGGTCGCGTCGAGGATGCGCCTGGCGCGCAGGCCGGTGGCGTGGCTGCTGCTCGGATTGCCGAACCGGGCCTCCATCGCGTCGACGGCCGCGGCGATTGCGGCAGGCAGGACCGGCGAAGTGGCGTTTGCGTCGAGGTAGATGTCGGAGGCCATAAAATAATTGCTAAAAGTCCAAAAATAAATGCGCCATGCGCGCGATTGTTGAGTAATATGTTACGGTTTAGTGCGAAAAATGACGTACTAAAGAATCTTTGATTTTTCCTTGGCTGAAGAACGAACATTCTAGAAATCGTGACATGGACAAGATGAATTCACTCGACAAATACGACTGCGCGATTCTGGCTGCGCTGCAGGCGGATGCCACCCTGTCGATTTCCGGCCTGAGCGAAAAGGTCGGGCTGTCCAGCACCCCGTGCTGGAAGCGAGTCAAGCGCCTCGAGGAAGAGGGATACATCGAGAGCCGGGTCAGCATCGTCAACCGCCACAAGGTCGGCCTGCCCGTCACCGTGTTCGTCAGCGTGCGCACCAACGAGCACGACGAAAAATGGCTGGAGCGCTTCGCCTCCGCCGTCATCGCGCTGCCCGAAGTCCTCGAATTCCACCGCATGAGCGGCGACGTCGATTACCTGCTGAAGGTCGTCACGACCGACATCGACGGCTACGACCGCTTCTACAAGAAACTGATCAAGACGGCCCAGCTGTCCGGCGTCTCCTCCGCGTTCTCGATGGAGCAGATCAAGTGCACCACCGCGCTGCCGCTGGAACTGATCTCGCACGGGCTGCCGGCTTAAGCTGTTTGCGCGCCCGCGCGCCGGCGTGATTGTGCGATCATGGCGGCCGTTGATTAACAACGGAGACAACGCATGGCATCAACCATCAACACCGTGGCGCTGGCAGCGATCCTGCTCGCGACCGCAACCTCCACGCTCGCCCAGGACCAGGTCGTGCGCATCGGCGTCAGCGGCCCGCTGTCGGGCGCCAACGCCTTCGCCGGCAAGGACGACGAGAACGGCGTGCGCCTCGCGGTCGAGGAACTCAACGCGCAAAAGCTCAAGGTCGGCGCCAAGACGCTGAAATTCGAACTGCTGTCCGAGGACGACCAGGGCGATCCGAAAGCGGGCGTGAGCGTCGCGCAGAAATTCGCCGACGCCGGCGTCAAGTTCGTGCTGGGGCCCTACAACTCGGGCGTCGCGATCCCCGCCTCGCGCGTCTACAACGACGCCGGCATCCTGATGTCGACCGTGGGCACGAGCCCCAAGATCACGCAGGCGCGCTACCCGAACGTCTTCCGCATCGTCGCCAGCGACAGCCAGGTGGGCGCGTCGATGGCGTCGTACGCCGCGAAGGAATTGAAGATCAAGACGGTCGGCGTGATCGACGACCGCACGGCGTTCGGCCAGGGCATCGCCGACGAATTCGCGAAGCAGGCGCGCGCCGCCGGCGTGAGCGTGGCCGGCCGCGAATTCACGAACGACAAGGCGAGCGATTTTTCCGCCGTCCTCACCGCGTTCCGCGCGAAGAAGGTCGACGCCATCTTCTTCGGCGGCTATGCGCCGCAGGCCGCCCCGATGGCGCGCCAGATGAAGCAGCTCGGCATGGCGAACGTGCGCCTGCTCGGCGGCGACACGCTGTGCAGCCCGGAGATGGCCAAGCTGGGCGGCGACGCGGTCGGCGAGAACGTGATGTGTGCTCAAGCCGGCGCGATGCTCGACAAGCAGGCCGGCGGCCCCGCGTTCAAGGCCCGCTACAAGCAGCGCTTCCAGCGCGACCCGGACGTGTACGCGCCCACGTTCTACGATCAGACGATGTTCATCGCGAAGGCCATGCAGGCCGCGAACACGACGGACGCCGCTCTCGTGGGCAAGCAGCTGCACACGATGACGTACCAGGGCGTGGCCGGCACGTACGGCTACGACGCGAGCGGCAACCTGAAAAAGACCGCGGTCACGGTCTACAGCTTCAAGGGCGGTCAACTGACGCCGCTGGCCGGCTATTAAAGAACGCCCGTAAAGACTGGGCTTGCGGCGGTGCCGAGGGTATCCTTGGCACCGCTTCTTTCATCTTCATCAAGCAGAACACGACATGAAACCTATCCTCAAACTGGGCACCCTCGCCGCCGCCTGCGTCATCGCCTGCGCGCCGGCCGTCGCCGACACCGCGACCCAGCCCACGGCCAGCGCCGGCGCCACGAGCGCCGCCGCCACCGCCGAATCCAAAAAACTGAACAAGCTGGCCGATGAATACTGGGATGCGCAGGCGCGCTTCGATCCCGTCTCCGCCGGCGAGAGCGGCGACAACCGCTACGCCGACCAGATCGGCATGTCGATCGCGCCGAAGAACCGTGCCCACCAGTTCGCGCTGTACCGGGACTACCTGAAACGCCTGCACACGATCCGCCGCGACGGCCTCGCCCAGCGCGACCAGACGAGCTACGACATCCTCGACTACGAACTCACGACCGCGCTGCGCTTCGAGCCGTTCCCCGAGCACCTGCTGCCGCTGAACCAGATGGACGCGCTGCCCGTCACGCTCGCGAACTACAGCAGCGGCCAGCAGGCGCAACCCCTCGCCACCGTGAAGGATTACCGCGCCTACCTGAACCGCCTGACCCAGCTGGGTCCCTGGATCGACCAGGCCATCGCCAACATGCGCGAGGGGATGAAGACCGGGATCGTGCAGCCGAAGGCGATCATGGTCGCCGCCCTGCCCCAGTTCAAGCAGCTGGTGGCCGCCAAGGCCGAGGACAGCATCTACTACACGCCCGTGAAGAACTTCCCTGCGGGCTTTTCGGACGCCGACAAGAAGAAGCTCGCGGCCGCCTACCGCGCCACCATCGCCGGCAGGCTAAACCCGGCGTTGAAGCGACTGGCCGATTTCGTCGAGCACGACTACCTGCCGGCGTGCCGCACGAGCACGGGCTGGAGCGCGCTGCCGCACGGGATGGACTGGTACCTCGCGCGCGTCGCTAGCCAGACGACGACGGACCTGCAGCCGGAACAGATCCACCAGATCGGCCTGAAGGAAGTCGCGCGCATCCAGGGCGAATATGCCCGCATCGGTCCGAAGATGGGCTATAACGGTCCGGCTTCCGGCCTGCCGACGTGGGTGTCGGAACAGGCGAAGTACAAGCCGTTCAAGACCGAGGGCGAGATCATCGACGTGTACCGCAAGCTGAACGCCCAGCTGCAGACGAAGCTGCCCGCGCTGTTCTCGCTGCGTCCGAAGACGCCGCTCGACATCCGCCTGGAACCGGAGCTGTCGCGCGCGACCGCATCCGACCACTACACGCCGCCGGCGATCGACGGTTCGCGTCCCGGCGTGTTCTGGACCGTCGTGAACGACCCCACGCAGTACGGCAGCACGGGCATGGTCACGCTGTTCCTGCACGAGGGCCAGCCGGGCCACCACTTCCACATCGCGCTGATGCAGGAGCTGGGCCTGCCGGACTTCCGCAAGTTCGGCGGCAACAACGCGTTCACGGAAGGCTGGGCGCTGTACGCGGAGACGCTGGGCACCGAGATGGGCCTGTACGACAAGCCGGAAGACTGGTTCGGCCACCTGAACGACGAGATGCTGCGCGCCGTGCGCCTCGTCGTCGATACGGGCATGCACGCGAAGGGATGGACGCGCGAGCAGTCGATCCAGTACATGCGCGAGACCCTGGGCTACACGGAAGCGGACGCGCGCAATGCGACCGAACGCTACATGGCGTGGCCGGCGCAGGCGCTGGGCTACAAGATCGGTGCACTGAAGATCCAGGAACTGCGCGCCCGCGCGGAGAAGGAGCTCGGCCCGAAATTCAGCCTCCCCAAATTCCACGAGATCGTGCTGGGCGAAGGCACGTTGCCGCTGGCGCTGCTGGAGAAGAAGGTGGATCGCTGGATCGCCGAGAACAAATAACCGTCCACGACGGCCACAAAAAAACCGGGGCGTGCCCCGGTTTTTTTATCACTTCTCCGGCGCGATCCGCCACACGACGCCGCCGCCATCGTCGACGACGAGCAGCGCCCCATCGGCCGCCACCGTCACGGCGGCCGGACGGCCCCACACGTCGCGGTCGGACAGCACCATGCCGGTCATGAAGTCCTGGTACTGGCCCGTGGGCGCACCGTTCTTCATCATCACGCGCACGACCTTGTAGCCCGTACGAATGCCGCGGTTCCACGAGCCATGCAGCGCGAGGAAGATGTCGCCGTCGTACTCTTTCGGGAACGCGTGCTGCGCGCCTGCGGGGGCGTGGTACACGGTCATGCCCAGCGGCGCGGAGTGCGCCTGCAGCAGCGCGTCGGGCACGGTCACCTTGTCCTTCAGGTCGGGCCGCACGCCCTTCAGGCGCGGGTCCTCGTGCGCGCCGAGGTAGTACCACGGCCAGCCGTAGAAGCCGCCCTGCTTCACGCGCGTGACGTAGTCGGGCGGCAGGTTGTCGCCCAGTTCGTCGCGCTCGTTGACGCTGCAATACAGGTCGCCCGTGTCCGGGTGGACGAACATGCCCACGCAGTTGCGCAGGCCGTTGGCGTAGTTGCGGCGATGCTTGCCGTCGGGGTCGAACGCGAGCACGGTGGCGCGGTCGGTCTCGATGCCCCATGCCGCGCCCAGGCCGTGTTCCGCCTCCCATTGCGCGACTGGCCGCGGCGGCTTGCTGCCGATGCCTTCCGCGACGTTGGTGGACGAACCCACCGACACGAACAAGGTCTTCTCGTCGCGCGAGAACGCCAGCGTGCGCGTGATGTGGTTGCCCATGCCGTCGACCAGCTTGGCGACGATCGTCTCGGGCTTGCCCTTCGCTTTCACGTCGCCCACGGAATACGGAAAACGCACGACGGAATTCGCGTTGGCCACGTACAGGTATTGCGGATGCGCGGCCGGCCACAGCGCGAGGCCGTACGGTCGCGACAGGCCGCTCGCGAACACCTGCACCTCGCCGGCCTTGTCGCCGCCGTGGTCCGGGCGCAGGATGCCGACGGTGCCGCGGCTCGCGTCGGACACGATGATGTCGCCGTTCGGCGCGCGCAGCGCGTAGCGCGCGTGGCCCGCGTCGGCGGCGAACACGGTGACCTTGAAGCCCTTCGCCACGGCCGGCAGCGCGTCCTCGGGGCGCTGCGCGAGCTTCGGACCGTTGCCCGCGCTCTCGCTGGCGTACGGCGCTACCAGCTGGTCGACCGTGATGTGGTGCAGGTCGCCCGGCTTGTCCTCGGTCCAGGCGCCCGCGCGTTCGCCGATCGCTGCCTTGGCCGCAGCCGGCGCCGCGGTCTTGCCGCTCTGCGCCGCCAGGTAGTCGATCACGGCGGCGCGCTCTTTCGCATCCGCGATCGCGACCGGCATCGCGGTGCCCGGCACGTCCTTGGCCGGGTCGCGCAGGAACACGTCGAGCTCCGCGCGCGTCCACGTCTTGCCGGCGGCGCCGGCCTTCGTCAACGCGTCCGTGTAGTTATAGCCCGGCGCCGACGCGGCCTTGCGGCCCACGACGTTGAACAGCGGCGGGCCCGCGCGCGACGTCATGCCGGCATCGGCCGTGTGGCAGCTCGCGCAGTTGCGCTCGAAATAGGCCTGGCCGGCGGACGGCGCGGCGGATGCGGTTCCCGCCAGCGTCAGCGCGCCCGCCAGCGCGGCGGCGATCTTGTGATGCATGGTTCTCCTCTTTCTTCTTGGTGTCATTGGTCGATCATGAAGACCGGATAGCGGCGCCACTCCGGCTCGCGCCAGCGCGCGCACTGGGCGAAGATGAAGTCGAGCACCGCGCCCTGGTCCTTCAGCAGGTCGGGATGCGCGGCCTTCCACGCGTCGAACTTCGCCGCCAGTTCCGGCTCGGCGGCCAGCAGGCGCTCGGCCTCGTCCTCGAACACATAGTCCGAATACGCTTCCTTCTTTTCCAGCACGCTGTTGAAGAAGCCCCAGCGGAAGAAGCTGTCGTGGGCCTGCGGTTCCAGCGTCTCGACGGCGTAGCGGGCCTGGTCCTGGTCGAGCGGGACGATGAAGTCGCCGGCGCGCAGCGTGACCGTCTCGCGCACGCGCTCGAGCTGCACGTCGTCATGGAACATATGGCCTTCGTACGCATGCGCGCGCGCGCTCACGGACGCGATGCGGTACACGGACACCTCCTGCGTGCGCTCGGCATCCACGCGCTCGAGCTTCACGCCGTTCCAGCGCAGACGCTCGATCGCTTCGCGCCACTGCTGCGGCACGACGTAGGCACGCGGCGCAGGCACGACGACGTCGGCGGGGAAGCGGTTGTAGTGCGCGATGTCGCGCTCGTACGGTTCGTTGCGGTCGTAGTACAGGCGCTGGTAGTCGCCCAGCACGCTCGCCTTGTACTTCGCGGCATAGCCCTTGAAGCGGAACGTGGACGGATTGGCCTCGTCCATCGCCCAATGCACGGGCCACTCGCGGCGCGTGCGGCCGGCCGCGCGCGCCGCGCGGCGCAACGCGACGATCTTGGCGCCGCGGGCGACGGTGAAGTCCAGCGCCGTCTCGACGAGCGCGCGCATCGAGTGGTAGCGGTCGACGAACGGTTTCAGCATGTGCGTCTCGGGCATGAAGCCGATCGTGTCGTGCAGGGCCGCATAGCCCGTCGAGAAGCGCGCCGTCTCGAGGAAGTCGGCGATGCCGTCATCCGGGCTGTCCTTGACGGGGTTCACGTACGGGCACATGGGCCAGCCGCGTTCGTCCATCTGCGCGTACATCGCCGGCAGCATGGTGTCGCGCAGGAAGCTGCCGAGGTCCCCGCCCAGCTTGTCGGCCTGGGTCGGGATCAGGGTCATCGTGTAGCTGTAGTCGGCGCCGTTGGACGTGTGCGTGTCGACCATCACGTCCGGGTCCCATTCCGTGAACAGCTTGTTGAAGGTCTGCGCCGTCAACGTGTCGCACTTGACGAAGTCGCGGTTCAGGTCGAGGTGGCGGCTGTTGCCGCGGAAGCCGAACGCCTCCGGCCCGTCCTGGTTCACGCGGGACGTGTTGGCGCGGTTGAACGCGCCGTCCACGTTGTACAGCGGGACGAACAGGAATATCGTCTTGCCCAGCGCCGCGAGGCGGTCGGGCTGCTGGCAGAAATCGCGCACGAGCGCCATGCACGCATCGACGCCCTCCGGTTCGCCCGGATGGATGCCGTTGTTGTTGAAGAAGACGGGGCGCTGCGCGGCCTTGATCTGCGCGCGGTCGAACACGCCGTCGGCGGAGACGACGCCCGCGTGGATCGGCACGCCGGCGTCTGAGGTGCCTGCGACGAAGAAGCGCAGCACGTGCGGGTATTGGCGCGCGAGGTCGTCGTACCAGGCGATGCAATCGGACCAGGTCGTGGTCTGATTCTGGTTGCCCTTCTCGAAGGGCGTCTGCATGGCGTTGAGCATGGTGTGGTGTTGTCTTGTGGAGTAACCGAGGTCGCTAATGTACCTCAGTTAGCGCTTTCAGACAGCAGCCACACCCGTCAGCGGCAAGGTGATGGCGACGAGGGTGCCCTCGCCCGGGCGCGACTGCACGTGGATGCCGCCGCCGAGGGCGAACACGCGCTCGCGCATGCCGATGATGCCGATGCCTTCGGACGCGACGGCCGGATCGAAGCCTTCGCCGTCGTCCTGCACTTCGATGTGCAGCGCGCCGTCCTCGTCCGACAGCGTGAGGCTCACGCGCGCGAAGCCCGCATGCGAGTGCTTCATGATGTTCGACAGCGCTTCCTGCACGATGCGGTAGGCGGAGATCGCGAGCTCGTTGCCGATCTTGGAGAAGTCGCCCTGCGACTCGAATTCGAAGTGCACGCCGGAGCTGCTGCGGTAGTGGCTGACCATCTCCTCGACGGCGCCGTGCAGCCCGAGCATGTCCAGCACTTCCGGCCGCAGGCGACGCACGAGGCGGCGGCCGTTCGCGTACAGGTCCAGCGCGAGCTTCGTGATAGCTTGCGCCTTGGCGCGGATCTGGTCGATCTCCTCGCCCGGGGTGGCTTTCGCGGCGAGCTGCTGGATCGTCTGCGATTCCAGGCGGACGGCGATCAGCGACGCATTCAATTCGTCGTGGATCTCGACCGCGATGGATTTACGCTCGTCCTCGATGATGCTGTTGACCTTCTGGATCAGCTTGCGCTTGTCGGCGTCGGCGCGCAGCGCCTCGTTGCGCGACGCGAGCAGGTCGCGCGTGCGCTCGGCCACCTTGTTTTCCAGGTCCTGCTTGGACTGGTCCAGCGCCACCGACATGTCGCCGATCGACGCCTGCAGTTCGCCCACCTCGCCCCCGGTCGTGACGGGGAGCTGCACGCGGTAGTTGCCGCCGCGGATGCGCCGCAGCACGGAGATCGCCTCGCGCAGCGGCACGGTCAGGCTGCGCGCGAGGATGTACGCGAGCGCGCCGCTGGCGGCCAGCGCCAGCGCGGCCATCGCCAGCTCGACGCGGAAGCGGTGCAGCTGCTTGGCCAGCATGTTCGTCGGCGACATCGTCACGCGCACGAGGCCCACGACCTCCGTGGTGAGTGTCGGCGGGCGCGTGTCGCTGGACGCTGAGACGTGCGGCGTCCCGTTGTCGGAGAACAGGTTGATCCACACGACCTGCTTGCGGATCGGCGCCTCGAACGAGCGGTTCTCCGCCTCGATCGGATGCTCGGACACGACGGGCACGACGCTCTGGCCGTTCATGTCGACGACGTCGATGCGGTACACGCTGCTGTCCGACTGCACGAGGCCGTTCACGGTCAGGCGCAGGTCCGACAGGTTGCCGGAGATGACGTTGTATTCGCTCGTTTCGGCCAGCGCGCGCGCGAGGATGCGGCCGCGTTCCGCCAGTTCCTCGTCGACCTGCGCGCGGTGCGCGTACCACGAGTACCAGACGAAGGACGTGAACAGCAGGGTCACGGGCAACATGGTGATGAACGCCATGCGCAGGCCGATGCTCCAGCCGCGCCAGAACTGCAGCGCGCCCGGACGCAGCTTCGCCGGACGGAGTTTTGCCGATCGGAGGGCGGCGGCGCGCAGCGAGGCGTCGCGCAGGGCGGTGGGTCGTTTCATGGCTGATGCGCCGGCACGGGCCGGGCGAAGTTGCGCACGTTGTCGGCCACCTCGACGTCGAGCGAGCGCGCGACGCCCTCGTTGACGATGGTGTGGAAGTAGCGCGGGAACTGGGGCGCCGGCAGTTCACCGCCGGCCACGTAGCTGCCCACGATCTCCGCGACCTGGGCATTGATGTCCTCGACCTCGGAATACGTCGTCGCCAGCGCACCGGCCTTCACCATGTCGGCCGAGAAGCCGATCACGCCCTGCTTGTGGCGGTAGGTCGAGAGCAGGATGTTGCGGAAGTTTTCCGTGTTGTAGACGGCGCTGTCGGGCAGCGCCAGCAGCACGTCGGTCTGGGCGATCTGGCCCAGCAGGCGGTTGATGTCCTCGTCCGCGTCGGCCTGCAGCACGTTCACGTGTTCGTTCTCCAGCACGGGTTTGAGGAAGCCCGTGTCCGGCCCGAGGATCGCGGCCACGCGCACGGGACGGCGGTACAGCAGCGCGACGAGGCGCAGCTGGTCGGCCGGCGCCGGTTCCGCGTACACGGCCGTGAACAGCGCGGCGCGCGCGGCCGGCAAGGTGCCGAGGATCGAGCGCACGACCTGGCTCGACGTGAACGTGGAGATGACGACGCAGTCGCAACGGCGCTGCGCCACCTCGCGCAGCGCGGCCGGGCCCACCGTCACGTACAGCATGCGGCGGTGCTGCGCCAGCTCCGTGCGGAACACGGCGAACACGGGCACGAGGCGGCGCACCATGTCGTCGACGATGCGCCGCGTGATGGCGCTGTCGTCCGTCGTGACGATCTGGTAGCGGTAGCCCTGCACGGGCTCCTGCTTGATCTCGCGCGTGGCGCTGGCATGGGCGGCGCCGGCGAGCGCCAGCGTGGCCAGCAAGCCCGTTCTCACCCAGCGAAACATGGACGACGACACGGCGGCAAAACGGATCAGGGCTCGATCAAGCCATGCTTGACGGCGAGCTTGGTGATGTACGCCTGCCGATGCACGCCGAGCTTCTCCTTCACGGACTGGCTGATGTTGCTGATGGTCTTGGTCGACAGGTTCAGCCGCTCGGCGATCTCCACGTTCGTCAGGCCCTCGGCCATCAGCTTGAAGATCTCCAGGCTGCGCTCGTCCAGCTGCGACTGCGGCGACACGTCGCCGCGCACGGCCAGGCTGGCCAGGCGCTCCGCGATCTGCGGCAGGAAGTACAGCTTGCCCGCATGCGCGTGGCGCACGGCGTCGGCGAGGTCGGCCGGGTCGCAGTCCTTCGTGACGAACGCATGCGCGCCCAGGCGGTAGGTTTCCTTGATCAGGCTGTCCTGGTCGAACTGGCTGAGGAATACGATCTTGGCCTTCGGGTCGTTCCGGAGGATGTTCTGCGCCGCATCCATGCCCGTCAGCTCGGTGCCGAAGCGGATGTCGAGCACGGCCACGTCGGGCCGGAATTCCGCATACATCGCGGCCGCTTCGCTCGGGCTCTTGGCCTGGCCCACCACTTCCATTCCTTGCGCCGACAACGACATCGCGAACCCCGTCATCACGATCGGGTGGTCGTCCGCCAACATCACGCGGATCGGCTTTTGCTCTTTCTGCACGTTCGATTCTCCAGGCTGCTTCTGCTTTCAAGCGAAAGCACAATGCCGATTATTCCACACAACAGCATCGTGCGCGAGGCAGGCCGCAACCATTTTCCCATGGGGAGAGTCATGACGGGCGAACAAGTGGAATTACATCTTGCTACGAAATCGCTTTACCGATTGCTAGGAGATAGCATATATTGATTCCGTCCGCTGGATATTCCGCTTCACTCCGATTTACGCCCGGCAATGCCGGCAACAACAAGAAGGAGGATGGCCATGCAATTCACGACGCTCTCGAGCGGCAACCGCCCCGACGGCAAGACCGTCAAGTTCGCCGTCGTCGCCGGCCTGCACGTGGCCCTCGGCGCGATGTTCATCCACAGCATCAACACGAAGAAGATTTCGCTGCCCAGCCTGCCGAACCAGGTGCTGGTGATGCTCGACCCGCAACAGCCCGATCCGCCGAAGCCGCCGCCGGAGCCGCCGAAACCCGTGCAGCAGATGGCGCCGCCGGACATCGTCGTGCCGAAGGTCGATGTGGACGTGGCCCCGCCGCCCGTGCCGGCGCCCGTCACGGCGACGACGGCATCCGATCCATCGCCGTTCCCGGCCGCGCCGTCCGACGCGCCGCCCGAGCCGGCAGCCCCGCCGAGCGCCAACCCGGGCCAGATGCACACGGCCGTGTTCGCGGATGCCAATGGCTGCGCCCTGCCCGACTACCCGGCGGCGGCCGCGCGCCGCGGCGACACCGGGACGACGACGCTGGCCTTGCTGGTGGGTGCGGACGGCCGCGTGAGTTCGGCGCGCGTGGAGCACTCGAGCGGCTCGCGCGACCTGGACCGCGCTGCCGTCAATGCCTTGAGCCTGTGCACGTTCAAGCCTGCGACGAGCAACGGCACGCCGCAAGCAGGCTGGGCGAAACTCGCCTATGTGTGGAAACTCGACTGAATACGTCCCTTTGGCCCGCCTCCCTCCGGCGGGCTTTTTTTTGGGCGGGTCATAACAACGACAAGGGAGACGCACGATGCGTCACGTATCACGGCGGGCCGCGTGCGCGGCCGGCGGCCTCGCGTTCCTGCTCGCCTGGCTCACGCTGCAACCGCATGCGGCGCCCGTGCCGACGGGGTCGTTCCTGCCGGGCTACAGCGCGATGTGCGCGCGATAAAACATCTCCCCCACCGCCGTTCCCGCGCCGCGGCACGGGAACGGCGGTGTATCGCTTTTATTGTAGGCTCAAGCGCCGCGCCGCCATCCCCTCGCCACTGACAACCCCAGCAGCGACAACCCCACCACGATCAGCGCGCCGCTGGCCGGACCCGGCACCCGCGACGGGTCCATCAGCGCGTAGAGCTGCGCTTGACCGAGGACGCTGTCGTAGAGGCGGACGAGATCCACCGATCCCCCGGTCGCCGCGTGGGCGTCGAGAGACAGGCACAGGGCCGTCGCGGCCAGGGCACTGCGGAATTTCATGATCGTTTCCGTTCGTTCGTGATGAGGCGGCAGGCAAGGACCGAAGCGTCTCGCCCGGTCCCTGCTTCGAGCTTGGAACCATGATAAGGGCGGCCCGTATGCCGGCCCAGCCCCACGCATGGGGTGGAATGCGGATGAGTCACATGCGCGAGATGGGCGGGCGCAGCAGCTCCAGCAGGCCGGCCTCGGACGAGCAGCCGAATTTCTCGTACACTGCCTTCACGCAGTCGCGCAGCACGGCGTCACTGACTTCCATGTTGGCGCGCGCCGATTCGCGGCCGCCGCCCACGCCCATCCAGAACGCGACTTCGGCCTGTTGCGGCGACAGCTCGACGGAGCCGATGGCGCGCCAGATGCGCAGCGGCAGCGGCACCACGAATTTCATGAAGATGCCGACCGTGCGGATGTACGCGGGGTCCTCGGCGTGCAGCGCGGCGGCGCCGCCGGCGCGCATCCATTGCGCGCGCGCCTCCAGCACGCCGCCGGCCATGGCGAGGGTCCCGAGCGGCAGCAGCCACGGATAGCGGTCGCCGTACGCGACGGATTCGACCAAGCGCAGGCAGAACGGCGGCAACGTGCGGCGGTCGAACGCCTGGCGTTCCTGCGCGGCCAGTTGATCGAGCAGCGCGCCGGCGGAATCGCTCAGGTACAGGATCTGGCCGTCGACGGTGGCCAGCAGCATCGCTTCGTCCTCGATGACGCCGGCGCCGCCGGCCGCGAGTTCCGGCGCGTTGCGCAGCACGTGCTCGAAATAGGTCGCCACGCGCTGCAGGTCTTCCTCATCGTGGCGGTCGAACGGCGGATCGTCGTGGCGCCACACCGTGATCTCGCCGAGCCGGCGACTCCCGTTTTCCAGCGGCACCTGCAGCGTATGCAGCGCGGGCGAGCACGGCGCCGAGAAGCCCGCGTGGTCGCGGAACGCATAGCCGCTGGGCGGCGGCAGCACCTGCACATAGGGCGCGTCCGGCGCGGGCGCCGCACCGGCCGGCTCCACGCGCAGCGCCAGCTCGGCGCACGTGTTCGGAACGAGCTCGCGCACCAGCGCAAACGCATCCTGGGCGATCGTCATCAGGTCCAGTCCCGCATGGCACAGGATGCGCAGGCGGGCCCACTGGCGGCTGTTCTTTTTGCGGGACACGGGCGGCTCGTCGGCTGGTGAAAAGGGACGGCTGAAGCGCGGCCAATACTGATCGTTACGGCAACGGATGTCAACCTGGCGCGCAGCGGCACCGCGCTCCGGCTAGCGCGCCGTGGCAGCGTGTTCGATGCGTCCGAGCAGGCGCCGGCCCGCCGCCACGATCCTGGGGTCGGTCCCCATCTGCGCCCGCACGATCATGCCCTCGACGCACAGCATCGCTTCTTCCGCGACGTCGTCCGGCGCGGCCAGGCCCAGGCGGGCGGCCACGTCGCCGAGATAGCGCTGCAGGTCGCGCTTGTGGCGCACGGCCTGTTCCAGGTGGCGCGGGTCGTCCGTCGCGCCCGTTTCCGCGACGGCGTTGATGAAGGCGCAGCCGCGGAAATCGTCCTGGGCGAACCATTCGCCCAGCGCGTCCGCGACGGCGGCCAGCCCTTGCCCGCGCACGAGCCGGGCCTCGACGGCGGCCATGAACCACGCCGTCCAGTGCGCGTGGCGCCAGTCGAGGAAGGCGGCGATCAGGTCGTCTTTCGATGGGAAATGGCGGTACAGCGACATCTTGGCGACGCCGGACTCGGCGACGATCCGGTCGATGCCGGTGGCACGCAAGCCGTCGCGGTAGAACAGGCGCTTGGCTGTGTCGAGAATGCGGTCGCGGGCGGAAGGCTGGGCCATGGTCGGTCGGGTTGGAGTACGGGACTCCAGTATAACGATACAGACCTGTCTACACCACCTATCTGAACAAACGGGCCACACGTGGGCCGGATCGCTTACGATACAGACCTGTCTACCTCATTTTAAGGAGTCTTCATGTCCACCATCGAACCCCGTCCGCCATTCCCGCCTTTCACGCATGCGACGGCCATCCAGAAAGTGCGCCTGGCCGAAGACGGCTGGAACAGCCGCAATCCGGAAAAGGTCGCGTTGGCGTACACGCCGGACAGCCGCTGGCGCAACCGCGCGGAATTCGTCAACGGCCGCGACGAGATCGTCCCATTCCTCGACCGCAAGTGGAAGAAGGAACTGGACTACCGCCTGATCAAGGAACTGTGGGCCGTGGACGGCCACCGCATCGCCGTGCGCTACGCCTACGAATGGCACGACGATTCCGGCAATTGGTTCCGCACGTTCGGCAACGAGAACTGGGACTTTGACGACAACGGCCTGATGTCCCGGCGCTATGCCTGCCTGAACGACATGCCCATCAAAGAATCGGAGCGCAAATTCCACTGGCCGCTGGGACGGCGGCCGGACGACCATCCCGGCCTGTCCGACCTCGGGCTGTGACCGTCACTGGATGACGCCGCAGGCGATGCGCTCGCCCCCACCGCCCAGCGGCTTCGGTTGATCGGAGAAATTGTCGCCGCCGGCGTGGATCATCAACGCCTTGCCCTTCACTTCGGACAACCTGGTCAGGCGCGGCGCCGTCACGGCCGTGCTGGCCCGGCCGTTGTCCGCCACGACGAGCGGAGGCAGGTCGCCCAGGTGACCGTCGCCGGACGGGCCCGCATGGTGCTTCGCCCCCGCCGGATCGAAATGGCCGCCGGCCGCGCCGGCCGCGACCTTCTTCCCATCCTTCTCGTTGGCGCCGCAGGTGCCCATCTCGTGCACGTGGAAGCCGTGCGCGCCCGGCGGCAGGCCCGTCAGGCTCGGCGTGAACACGAGGCCGGACGCCGATTCCGCGACCGTCACGTGGCCGATCATCTTGCCGGTGCCGTCGGCGTTCACGAGGGTCATCGGGGCCTGCAGCTGCTCGGCGGCGTGCGCGCCGGCGGCTGCCGCGAGCGCGCATGCGAGTGCGATGAGGGATTTGCCAGTCATACCGTCTCCTTTCAGGTTCTTTCGGGTTGGGAATGTGTCGCCGGGCTAGTGTATTCGATAAAGATTTATCAAGGAAAACGTTACGGAAATCTTGAGACGACACAACGGCCATCGTGTGCGAGACAGGACAATGGCGCCTCGGCGCCGTGCCGATCGACGGAGAGAGCATGCTTGAACCTGACGACACCCCGCTCGCCCACGTCCGCGAGCACATCATCGCAACGCATCCCGAGCTGGCCGCGGACACGAGCCTGCGCGACCGGCTCGCGCGCGCGTACGCCGTGGAACTGGGCTTCACCGATGGCGACGCGATCGCCCGCTTCCTGCACAACGAAGCATCCGCGCCGAACTTCTATCGCCAACCCGCGATCGACGGCTGGCTCAGGCAGCCGGGCCTGCCCGTCGAACTGCGGTTCGCGGACGTGCTGGCGCGCGTGACATCGCGGCTGCGGCGCGATTGATCAATCGCCCAGGAATCAGCCGCCCAGCACGGCGGCCGTCGTGCGCACGTCGGCGTACTCGCCATGCAGGTTGGCGAGCGCCATCAGGTGCACCTCGTCGGCGCTGCGCAGCGTGCCGCCGAAATCCGCCTTGTCGAACGTGAAACACGCATCAGCGACGACGACGGTCGAGAACCCCAGATTGCCGGCCGTGCGCGCCGTCGCCTCGACGGAATTGTTCGTGCTCACGCCGACGATCACGACGTCGCGGATGCCACGCACGTGCAGCCACCGTTCGAGGCCCGTGTTGACGAAGGCGTCCGGCACGTTCTTCTCGACGATGTGTTCGAGCGCCAGCGGCGCGAAGCGTTCCTGGAATTCGGCGCCGGGCTGACCCGGCGCAAACACGGACGTCGCCGACCGGCTGATGTGGCGCACGAGCACGACGGGCTTGCCCGCCTCGCGCCACGCGGCCAGCAGGCGCCCGATATTGGCTTCCGCCTGCGGGTTGTTCCGGGGCGGCAACGTGGGGCTGAGCATGCCTTTTTGCATGTCGATGATGAGCAGCGCGGTCATGGGGTCCTCGTAGAGATGGTGGATGCGGCGTCGCCGAAGCGCTCGATCACGAAATCGATGAAGCTGCGCAGCTTGGGCGAGCGATAGCGGTGCGGCAGGTAGACGACGTGCATCGGCCGGCCCGGCAGCTCGAAATCGGGAAACAGCTGGACGAGGCGCCCGGCCCGCACGTCGGCCTCGAGCAGGATCGTCGGCTGCAGCACGACACCGAGCCCCTGCAGCGCCGCGGTGCGCAGCGCCTGTCCGTTGTTGATTTTTACGCGGCCCTGGACGGGCACCTGGCACACGTCGTCATCGCGCTGGAACCGCCATTGATTGATGTTCGCGGCGCCGAACGACAGGCAGTCGTGATGGGCCAGGTCGGACGGCGCCTGCGGCATGCCGCGCCGCGCGAGGTAGTCGGGCGACGCGCACAGCATCAGCCGGTACGGCGCCAGCGGCCGCGCGACGAGGCCCGAATCGGGCGCCAGCTGGCCGATGCGGATCGCCGCTTCGCAACCGCCGTCCATCAGGTCGACGATGCGGTCGGCGATGTCCAGTTCGACGTCCACCTCGGGATAGCGCGCCAGGTAGTCGGGCAGCGCCGGCGCCAGCGCCTCGACGCCGAACGTGACGGGCGCGCTGACGCGCAACGTGCCCGCGGGCGCGAGGCGCATCGCGTGCGCCTGCGCGTCCGTCTCGGCGACGAGCCGCAGGATTTCCTTGCAGCGCGCGTAGTAATCCTCGCCGAATGCCGTCACGTGCTGGCGCCGCGTCGTGCGATGCATCAGCTGCATGCCGAGCCGCTCCTCGAGCGCGCGCACGTGGTTGCCGGCCATCGTGGCCGACATGCCGCACGCGTCCGCGGCCGCGCTCAGGCTGCCCTTCTCGACGGTGAGCACGTAGACCTTCATGCTGTCCAGCAGATCCATTCGCAAGTCCTGGTTGAAAATGATGCAAGAAAAGTAGAGTTTATCGTCTTTCGATAAGCAATCACACTGGGCCTTCATTTCTCAGGAGCCCATGCCATGTACGCCATCCAGCTCGTCGAACCGTCGCTCTCCTCGTTCCGCCGCACGTCGCTGCCCGATCCGGAACCGGGTCCCGGCGACGTCCTCATCCGCCTGCGCGCCGCCGCGCTGAACTACATCGACGTCGCCGTCGCGACGGGGAGCTTCCCCGGTGCCACGTTACCGATGGTGCCTGTCGCGGACGGTGCCGGCGAGGTCGTCGCACTGGGCGCCGGCGTGACCAATGTCGCGCGCGGCGACCGCGTGATCCCGCACTTCATGCCCGGCTGGATCGACGGGCCCATGCGGCCGGAACGGATCGCGGCCATGCGCGGCATCACGCTGCCCGGCTCGCTGTCGGAATACGTGGTCGTGCCGGCGCACAGTGTCGTGCGGCTGCCCTCACATCTGGATTTCGTGCAGGGCGCGACGTTGCCGATTGCGGCCACGACGGCGTGGAATGCGGTGCGGTCGGCCTCCGTGCGGCCCGGCTCGACGGTCGTCATCCTCGGCACGGGCGGCGTCAGCCTGTTCGCGCTGCAGTTCGCCAAGGCGAGCGGAGCGACCGTGATCCTCATCTCGTCGTCGGACGCCAAGCTGGAACGTGGACGCGCGCTCGGCGCCGACCACCTCGTGAACTATCGCGCGCGGCCGGACTGGGATGCGGCGGTACTGGCGCTGACGAACGGCCGCGGCGCAGACCTCGTCGTCGAGACGGTCGGCGACGCCACGTTCGAGCGCTCGCTGCACGCGGCGGCGATGGGCGGCACCGTGTTCACGGTCGGCTTCCTGTCGGGCGCGGCGACGTCCATCAACCTGTTTTCCATCATCGGCAAGGCGTTGCGCGTGGTGGGCAACAGCACGGGGTCGGTGGCTGACCTGGCGGAAGCCGTGCGTGCCATCGAGGCCAATGGGATCGTGCCCGTGGTCGACCGGACGTTCGGCATCGACGAGGCCTCGGCGGCGTACCGCACGGTGGCGGACGGTGCGCACGTCGGCAAGGTGGCGATCGTCCAGTAACGGCGGGCTTACAGGGTCTTGCCGTCGGCGGAAGGGGCCGGCGCGGCGGTCTGTGCATCCGCTTTCGCCGTCGCGAACAGCGCGCCGACGTCGTCGACGGTCTGCTTCTCGAACCCGACCTTCGCCGTCAGCTTGACGTTGCCGTTGTCGTCCTGCACCGTCGTGAAATCGCCGATGCCGAGCGAGCGGGAAAATGCCGTCACTTTCCGGCCATCGGCCAGGTTCTGGACGATGAGGTTGCGGGAGCCGTTCTCGAGCACGATCAGCAGCGGGCCGGCCGGCGTCGCGAACCAGTTCACGCGCCAGTAGTAATGGCCGGTGTTGCGCGTACCGTCTTTCTGGTACAGCGATTCGCGAAATTGCATGTCGCTGCAGACGTTGACGAGGCGCGACTTGGCCCGGCAATTCGTCATCGTGGTCACCTGCTTGCCGGAATCGGAAAGGTCGATCGGCACCGTCTGGCCGTTCTTGACGTTCAGTAGCGCATAACGCTCGTTCTTGTTCATGCCCAGCGCGGCGCCGAGGGCCATGAACGATTTCAGGCCGAGCTCATTGTCGGGGACGCGTTCCACCAGCAGATGCTGGGTGCCCAGCACGTCGCCGCGCTGGAGCGTCGCCACGACGTAACCCTTGGGCACCGCGATGTTCTCGACGCCTTTGCCGGGCCGATAAATGAACGCGGACGTCTCGCGGCCCACGAGGAAGCCCGCCCCCTGCAGCAAGGTGAGGCGGGAGCCGACGATGCGGGCGCCGGTCGCGGTCGTCACTTCCCACGTGTCGGCGTTCTGGCGCGCGGTCGCGACCGGGATGGCCGGCGCATCCGTCCCCGCGCGCGCGACCTTGATCAGGTAATTGCCGCCGCCGCTGTCGACGAGGTACGTCAACAACCCGCTGACCTGATCGACGGCGAAATTGCCGATGCGTCCTTCGGAATCGACGAAACCCCGTCCATTCGCGTCGAAACCGTCGCTGCGGTCCTCGATGACGAGTTGCGGCGGACGCGGCGGCAACGCAGCGACCTTCGCGCCCACGTCGTTTTCGCTGACCGAAGCCGAGGGCGCGGCGGCGGCGACGGGCGCGGCCGCAGGCAGGGCCGGCATGGCGCCGGCGCCTGCCTTCATGGCGGCGAGCGCGCCGAAGCCGGCCGTCATCCGGGCGCGCATGGCTTTCTGCTGCTGGAGCCAGGCCTGCTCCTGCTGCGGTGTCAACGTCATGTTCTGCTGCTTGGTGAACGCACGCAATTGCGCCAGCAACGCTTCGTCCGAAGGGTCCTGCTGCGTTTGCGCCAGCGCTTGGGTGCTCACGACAACTGCGAAAAGAGATGCCCACAGGCGGTAGTTCATGCCAACCTCGTCTAAGGAAAGGTGATCTTTATTGTCTTCCAGACAAGATGTTAGCAGCGGTTTTCGGCGAATTGTTAAAATGTGATTATTGTTTCATTTGCTATGCCGAGCGCTTAAATCGAAAAACGGATTCTCAATGAATCTATCGCTCGGTTCCATTTTTTATGCTTGCTGCGTGGCGGGCCATTGCAGGCCGTACCCCGGTTCGGGCGGTCCGAACACGATGTGCAGGACCCGTCGCCGGCTCGTCCCCGTCGCTTTCGACGATGCGTGCAGCGCGAGCGGACGCATGACGAGCGCGCCGCCCCGATCGACCGTGCACGTGACGATCGGTCCGGCCTGCTTCAGCCGGCTGGCCTCGGCCGCATCGATGCGCCCGCGCGTGTGCGTGCCCGGCACGAGTTGCAATGGGCCGTCCGTCTCCAGGCACGGGTCGAGGTGGATGCGCACGGCGACGAGCGTTTCCAGCAAATCTGCCGGCGGCTGGACGAACAACGTGCCCTCCTTGTCCGACCAGCCACGCAAGGCCGGGTGGGCCACACGCGCGCGCACGGGGATGCTCAGGTCCTGGTGGATCGGTACGAGCCAGTTGTTGTCGATGGACTTTTCGAAGTACGTGCACTGGACGGCGACGTGACCGGCCGGGATGAGAACACTCAGCGTCGGATGCGCCTGCAACGTCGCCACGAGTGCGCGGCACCCGTCATGCGCCAGCAGGCTGCGCGTGCCGGGCGAACCGGACGCGAAAGCGTCGATGGAGGTCGAGATGGCAGTGCATTGCGATTGATTTAGGACGGCTGGGACAACGGCGAAGCCGTCGCGTTGGAAGACATCGAAGAGCATATAAAATTTTATTGGCTGCAGCGCCCATAATGATATCGCAGCCGGAAAACTGACGAAAAACATGACCGAAACTGCAATTTTCGTTAGCTGTTCAAGCTGAAAGTGAATGGAAAATCATGTGCTTCTAGACCGAGCCAGCAACGTTTTGTGGTCTTCTAGCGCCGGCAACCCGCCAATGATAATGATTCTTCCCGCTGGAGCCATTTCTTAGTACAAACGATCAAATTACCCGCGACTTGCCGTGGAGCCAAGTACTCCAGCCCTTCAATTGCAAAGCCAAGAGCTCGATATTTATATGTTTTGTGATATTTCGATATAAATGTGAAGCTCACGAGCTATAAAATAGAAGTACGAGGGATTGGCGGAGTGTATGCCATATTTTTCGAACGCCGAAATCGGCGTAATACAAAAATATCAAATCCAAATCTAGGCATCATGACCATTCTACTGTCTCAAATTTCAATCAAAAATTTTCGCTCGTGCAAGGATACTGAGGTAATTCTGTCTCCGTTCACACCGTTAGTCGGATACAACAATTGCGGAAAATCCAATATTCTCTCCGCCATTCAATGGCTCTTAAGAAAGAGTAGTTTGGAAAAGAGCGATTTTAACGACTCAGAAGCCGCGATAGAGGTGAGTGGGCTAATTGAGGGAATATCGGAAGCAGTTCTTGAACTTCTTGATGTTAAGCAACGGGGTTCAATTTCCCCATATATAAAAAATGGGGCACTCCGTATAAAACGCACTCAGCAAAAGCCTAACGCACGGGCCAACGAAATCAACTTGTTTGTTGGTGCGGTTGATGGTGACCAATGGGTGCCGAACCCAAATGGCATTGACAATGCATTAGCTGCCCTGCTGCCTGAACCAATAAGGATTGGGGCGATGGAAAATGCGGCAGAGGATGCTAGCAAGGCAAAAACAACGACTACGATAGGAAAACTGCTTGCGGAATTCTTACAACCAGTTCGAGCAGCGCACGGCGCCGAGCTTGGAGTCCATCTGAAGGAGGTAGAAAAACGCATCGCTGCCGAAGGAGATTCACGCTTTGATGAACTTGGCGTCATCGATCAATCTATTAACGAAAAAATTGAAGACCTCTTCCCTGGAATCCATGTGAAACTTGATTTCCCCGTTCCCACCTTGGATGAACTTATAAAAGGTGGAACGATTAAGGTATATGAAGGGGGCAATGAAGGGCGAGCGTTTACGTCTTATGGGCATGGCGCCCAAAGATCGATACAAATTGGTTTGATACGTTATCTTGCCGAGGTTAAGAAAGCGAATGGTGCCAAAGCGGGAACGACACTTCTGCTCATCGACGAACCGGAACTCTACCTACACCCTTTCGCCATCGAACAAATTAGATCCGCATTAAAATCGCTTTCGCGCGCTGGGTATCAGGTGATATTTTCCACCCACTCTGGGCAACTCGTTTCTTCAATGGATGCCCAAAATACGCTATTAATAAGAAAGGATGCCGAAAAAGGGACGTATGCCAGAAAACGTCTGCTCGAATCAATTCAGTCGATTGTACCGAACTCTATTCATCAAATGGAGCAGCTATTCACGCTAACGAACTCAAGTAGGGTTTTGTTTTCGGAGAAGGTGGTCTTAACGGAAGGAAAAACAGAGATTCGATTGCTGCCCTGCATTTTTGAGAAGATAACCGGAAAAAGTTTAGGTCAAGCGAAAATTGCCATTGTAGGCCAAAGCGGAGTAAATGACACCAAAAAATCAATAGAGATTTTGGGCGCGATGGATTTGCCCACTCGAGCAATTGTAGATTTGGACTACGCCTTTAACGGTGCAGTGACACATGGATTCTTAAGCAAAACCGATACCGATTTAAATACACTAAAAAATATTCTCGAGCAAATGAAAAATGCCGGAAAAATCACTTTGAATCCCAGTACCGGCCTTCCGATGAAAGGAATCACTACAGCTGCAGAGGCGTTTTCTCTGCTAGCTTTGGAAGCAGATGCAAAAATTGCTCTTGCCAATATTCATGAGCGACTGAAGCAAATCGGCATTTGGATGTGGACCCTTGGAGCTATCGAACAGCATATTGGCACTACGACTAAAGACGAGTCAAGCTGGGCTGCGTTTCAAATAAAGGTAGAAGCAGGAGAGCTGGCTGCTATTTGCCCAGATATGATTGGCCTAAGTGCGCTTATAGCGTGGATTTTGCAATAACCTACTGAAACTGGCGCCTAGCCCAATTACCGTTTAAACAGAGTTTCAACATCTAGTTATTTCTGAAAACAAAAACGGCACCCGAGGGTGCCGTTTCCATCAGCTCAGCACTGAAAGCGATTACTCGCCGTCGCCGTGATGCTGCTCCAGCGAAGCAGCCTGCTGCTGGTCTTCCATCGCCTGCAGCTCGGCAGCCATGTTGGCCTTCTCCTGCTGCAGCAGCGCTGCGCGCTCTTCCGCTTCCCACGCTTCTTTTTCCTTGCGGGCGCGGTGGAAGGCGAGACCCGTACCGCCCGGGATCAGGCGGCCGACGATGACGTTTTCCTTCAGGCCGCGCAGACCGTCGCGCTTGCCCATGATCGCCGCTTCGGTCAGCACGCGGGTGGTTTCCTGGAACGATGCGGCCGAGATGAACGAGTCCGTCGACAGCGATGCCTTCGTGATACCCAGCAGCACGTTCTCGTACGTCGCCGGCAGCTTGCCTGCGGCCGTCACGCGGTCGTTCTCTTCCAGCAGTTCCGAACGCTCCACCTGCTCGCCGACGATGTAGTCGGTGTCGCCGGCTTCGACGATCTGGACACGACGCAGCATCTGGCGAACGATCACCTCGATGTGCTTGTCGTTGATCTTCACGCCCTGCAGACGGTACACGTCCTGCACTTCGTCGACGATGTAGCGGGCCAGCGCTTCGATACCCAGCAGGCGCAGGATGTCTTGCGGATCGGCCGGGCCGTCCACGATCATCTCGCCCTTGTTCACCACCTGGCCGTCGTGCACCAGCACCTGCTTGTCCTTCGTGATCAGGAACTCGTGCTTGTTGCCGTCCATGTCGGTGATTTCCAGGCGCTGCTTGCCCTTGGTCTCTTTACCGAATGCGACCGTGCCGGTGACTTCCGCCAGCATGCCGGCATCTTTCGGCGAACGGGCTTCGAACAGCTCGGCAACGCGCGGCAGACCACCGGTAATGTCACGGGTCTTCTGCGATTCGGTCGGGATACGTGCAAGCACTTCACCCACCGACACTTGCTGGCCGTCTTTCACCATGATCAGCGCGCCGACCTGGAAGCCGATCGTCACGGCGTGCTCGGTGCCGGCGATCTTGACTTCCTGACCTTCGGCGTTGAGCAGCTTGACCTGCGGACGGTTGACCTTGCCCGAGCCGCGGCGTTTCGGGTCGATCGCGACCAGCGTCGACAGGCCCGTGACCTCGTCCACCTGGCGAGCGACGGTGACGCCCTCTTCCACGTTCTCGAACTTGATCGTACCGGCGTACTCGGTGATGATCGGACGGGTCAGCGGATCCCACGTTGCCAGCGGCAGGCCGGCTTTCACCACCATGCCGTCCTGGACAGCCAGGGTCGCGCCGTACGGCACCTTGTGACGCTCGCGCTCGCGGCCGTGGTCGTCCGTGATCAGCACTTCGCCCGAACGCGAAATGACGATCTGGGCGCCCTTGCCGTTGGTCACGTAACGCATCGTGGCCGTGAAGCGGACCGTACCGTTCGACTTGGCTTCCACCGACGACGCCACTGCCGCACGCGATGCCGCACCACCGATGTGGAACGTACGCATGGTCAGCTGGGTACCCGGCTCACCGATCGACTGTGCAGCCACGACACCGACAGCTTCGCCGGAGTTCACCAGCAGGCCGCGGCCCAGGTCACGGCCGTAGCACTTCGCGCACAGGCCATAACGGGTGTCGCAGTTCAGCGGCGTGCGGACCTTGACTTCGTCGATGCCCAGACGCTCGATCTCTTCGACCATGTCTTCGTCCAGCAGCGTGCCGGCTTCGTACAGCGTGGCCTGCGTTTCCGGATTGACGATGTCGGTACCGGCCACGCGGCCCAGGATACGGTCGCGCAGGGCTTCGATCACTTCACCGCCTTCGACCATCGCCTTCATGTGCGTGCCGTTGGTGGTGCCGCAATCGTCTTCCGTCACGACCAGATCCTGCGTCACGTCGACGAGACGACGGGTCAGGTAACCCGAGTTTGCCGTCTTCAGCGCGGTGTCGGCCAGACCTTTACGGGCGCCGTGCGTCGAGATGAAGTACTGCAGAACGTTCAGGCCTTCGCGGAAGTTCGCGGTAATCGGCGTTTCGATAATCGAGCCGTCCGGCTTCGCCATCAGGCCGCGCATACCGGCCAGCTGGCGGATCTGGGCTGCGGAACCGCGGGCGCCCGAGTCGGCCATCATGTAAATGGCGTTGAACGACTCTTGCGTGCCTTGCGTGCCGTCGCGCTTCGTGACCGGCTCCACTTTCAGCTGGTCCATCATCGCCTTGCCGACTTCGTCCGAGGTCTTGCCCCAGATGTCGACGACCTTGTTGTAACGCTCGCCGGCGGTGACCAGACCCGAGGCGTACTGCTGCTCGATCTGCTTCACTTCCGCTTCGGCGGTCGAGATCATGGTCTTCTTGACGTCCGGGATCAGCATGTCGTCCACGGCGATCGAGATACCGGCGCGCGTTGCGAGACGGAAGCCCGACTGCATCAGCTTGTCGGCGAACACGACGGTCGCACGCAGGCCGCACTTGCGGAACGACGTGTTGATCAGCTTCGAGATTTCCTTCTTCTTCAGCGCGCGGTTCAGCACCGAGAACGGCAGGCCTTTCGGCAGGATCTCGGACAGGATCGCACGGCCGACCGTGGTCTCGTAGCGGGTCAGCGTCTGGTCGAAACCGCCTTCGGCGTTGCGCGGGAATTCCACGATACGCACGGTGATGCGGGTCGCCAGTTCGACTTCCTTGTTGTCGTACGCGCGGATGACTTCCGACACGTCCGGGAACAGCATGCCTTCGCCCTTGGCGTTGATCGCTTCGCGGGTCGCGTAGTACAGACCCAGCACGATATCCTGCGACGGGACGATCGACGGTTCGCCGTTCGACGGGAACAGGATGTTGTTCGACGCCAGCATCAGCGTGCGCGCTTCCATCTGTGCTTCGATCGACAGCGGGACGTGGACTGCCATCTGGTCACCGTCGAAGTCGGCGTTGAACGCCGCGCAGACCAGCGGGTGCAGCTGGATCGCTTTACCTTCGATCAGCACAGGCTCGAACGCCTGGATACCGAGACGGTGCAGCGTCGGCGCACGGTTCAGCATCACCGGGTGTTCCTTGATGACTTCTTCCAGGATGTCCCAGACGACCGGTTCCTGCTGCTCGACGAGCTTCTTCGCAGCCTTGATGGTGGTCGCGAGACCCATCAGTTCCAGCTTGTTGAAGATGAACGGCTTGAACAGTTCCAGGGCCATCAGCTTCGGCAGACCGCACTGGTGCAGTTTCAGCTGCGGACCCACCACGATGACCGAACGGCCCGAGTAGTCGACGCGCTTGCCCAGCAGGTTCTGACGGAAGCGGCCGCCCTTACCCTTGATCATTTCAGCCAGCGACTTCAGCGGACGCTTGTTGGCGCCGGTCATCGCTTTGCCGCGACGGCCGTTGTCCAGCAGCGAGTCCACTGCTTCCTGCAGCATGCGCTTCTCGTTACGCGTAATGATTTCCGGAGCGCGCAGTTCCATCAGGCGCTTCAGACGGTTGTTACGGTTGATGACGCGGCGATACAGGTCGTTCAGGTCGGACGTGGCGAAACGGCCGCCATCCAGCGGGACGAGCGGACGCAGCTCCGGCGGCAGGACCGGGAGCACTTCCATGATCATCCATTCCGGCTTGATGCCCGAACGCTGGAACGCCTCGAGCACTTTCAGGCGCTTGGCGTATTTCTTGATCTTGGCTTCCGACTTCGATTCCTTCAGCTCGACGCGCAGGGCTTCGGCTTCGCGGTCGATGTCGATCGAGCGCAGCAGTTCACGGATGCCTTCGGCGCCCATGAATGCGGTGAAGTCGTCGCCGTACTCTTCGTACTTGGCGGCGTAGTCGTCTTCCGACATGATCTGGCACTTCTTCAGCGGGGTCATGCCCGGATCGGTCACGACGTATGCTTCGAAGTACAGGACGCGTTCGATATCGCGCAGCGTCATGTCCAGGACCATGCCCAGGCGCGACGGCAGCGACTTCAGGAACCAGATGTGCGCGACCGGCGAGGCCAGCTCGATGTGGCCCATGCGCTCACGGCGGACTTTCGCCAGCGTGACTTCGACGCCGCACTTTTCGCAGATGACGCCGCGGTGCTTCAGGCGCTTGTACTTGCCGCACAGGCATTCGTAGTCCTTGATCGGACCAAAGATTTTTGCGCAAAACAGGCCATCACGTTCCGGCTTGAACGTACGGTAGTTGATGGTCTCCGGCTTCTTGACTTCGCCGAACGACCACGAACGGATTTTCTCGGGCGACGCCAGGCCAATCTTGATGGCGTCGAAGCTCTCGTTTTGCTGAACTTGCTTGAATAGATCGAGCAGTGCTTTCATTTATCACTCCGGGTGATTGAATTCTTTACTTCTAACCGCGCTCCGCTCGTTGCGGCGGAGCGCGGTTCCGTACTCGCGATTAGTTGCGCTCGAGGTCGATGTCGATACCCAGCGAGCGGATTTCTTTCACCAGCACGTTGAACGATTCCGGCATACCTGCGTCGATCACGTGGTCGCCTTTGACCAGGTTCTCGTACACCTTCGTACGGCCGTTCACGTCGTCCGACTTCACGGTCAGCATTTCCTGCAGCACGTACGATGCGCCGTACGCTTCCAGTGCCCACACCTCCATCTCACCGAAGCGCTGGCCACCGAACTGGGCTTTACCACCCAGCGGCTGCTGCGTCACGAGCGAGTACGGACCGGTCGAGCGGGCGTGCATCTTGTCGTCGACCAGGTGGTGCAGCTTCAGCATGTGCATGAAGCCCACGGTCACCTTGCGCTCGAACGCTTCGCCCGTGCGGCCGTCGTACATCGTGACCTGGTTCTTCGACGGGGTCATGCCCAAGTGGGTCGCGATCTCGTCCGGGAACGCCAGGTCCAGCATGCGGCGGATTTCTTCTTCGTGCGCACCGTCGAACACCGGGGTCGCGAACGGCACGCCGTTCTTGAGGTTGTGCGCCAGTTCGACGATTTCCTCGTCGCTGAAGTTGTCCAGGTCTTCCTTCTTGCCCGTTTCGTTGTAGATCTTGCCCAGGAAGGCGCGCAGCTGCTCGGTCTCGGCCTTGGCCTTGATCATTTCGCCCAGGCGCAGGCCCAGACCTTTCGCTGCCCAACCCAGGTGGGTTTCCAGGATCTGACCGACGTTCATACGCGACGGAACGCCCAGCGGGTTCAGCACGACGTCGGCCGGCGTACCGTCGGCCATGAACGGCATGTCTTCCACCGGCACGATACGCGAGACCACACCCTTGTTACCGTGACGGCCTGCCATCTTGTCGCCCGACTGCAGGCGGCGCTTGACGGCCAGGTAGACCTTGACCATCTTCTGCACGCCCGGCTGCAGCTCGTCGCCCTGCGTGAGCTTCTTGCGCTTCTCTTCAAACGCGAGGTCGAACTGGTGACGCTTCTCGTTGATCGACTCCTTCATCGCCTCCAGTGCGTTGGCGGTTTCGTCGTCGGCCGGACGGATGTCGAACCAGTGGAATTTATCCAGGTCGTCCAGGTAGGCCTTGTCGATCACGGCACCCTTCGCCAGCTTCTTCGGACCGCCGTTGACGGTCTTGCCGACGAGCAGACGCTCGAGACGCTGGAACGCGTCGCCTTCGACGATACGCAGCTGGTCGTTCAAGTCCAGGCGGAAGCGCTTCAGCTCGTCGTCGATGATCTGCTGGGCGCGCTTGTCGCGCACAATGCCTTCACGCGTGAACACCTGCACGTCGATCACGGTACCGACCATGCCCGACGGCACGCGCAGCGACGTGTCCTTCACGTCCGACGCCTTCTCACCGAAGATCGCGCGCAGCAGCTTCTCTTCCGGCGTCAGCTGGGTTTCGCCCTTCGGCGTCACCTTACCGACCAGCACGTCACCGGCTTGCACTTCGGCGCCGATGTAGACGATGCCCGACTCGTCCAGGCGAGCCAGCTGGTTTTCCGCCAGGTTCGAGATGTCGCGGGTGATTTCCTCAGGGCCCAGCTTCGTGTCACGTGCAACGACCGACAGTTCCTCGATGTGGATCGAGGTGTAGCGGTCGTCCTTGACGACGTTTTCCGAGATCAGGATCGAGTCCTCGAAGTTCAGGCCGTTCCACGGCATGAACGCCACCAGCATGTTCTGGCCCAGTGCCAGTTCGCCCAGGTCGGTCGAGGCGCCGTCGGCGATGACGTCGCCGCGTGCCACGCGATCGCCCACTTTCACGATCGGACGCTGGTTGATGTTGGTGTTCTGGTTCGAACGGGTGTACTTGATCAGGTTGTAGATGTCGACACCGACTTCGCCAGCCTGCGCTTCTTCGTCGTTCACGCGGATCACCACGCGGCCGGCGTCGACGTAGTCGACGATACCGCCACGGGTCGCCTGCACGGTCGTGCCCGAGTCCACCGCCACGGTGCGCTCGATGCCGGTACCGACGAAGGCTTTTTCCGGACGCAGGCAAGGCACGGCCTGGCGCTGCATGTTGGCGCCCATCAGTGCACGGTTCGCGTCATCGTGCTCGAGGAACGGAATCAGCGACGCTGCCACCGACACGATCTGGCCCGGGGCCACGTCCATGTACTGGATGCGTTCCGGCGACACGAGGATGGTCTCGCCCGCTTCACGTGCCGACACCAGTTCGTCGACCAGCTGGCCTGCTTCGTTGATCTGCGCGTTCGCCTGCGCGATGATGTAGCGGCCTTCTTCGATCGCCGACAGGTATTCGATCTTGTCGGTGACTTTCGAACCTTCGACCTTGCGGTACGGGGTTTCCAGGAAGCCGTATTCGTTCAGGCGGGCGAACAGTGCCAGCGAGTTGATCAGGCCGATGTTCGGGCCTTCAGGCGTTTCGATCGGGCAGACGCGGCCGTAGTGGGTCGGGTGCACGTCGCGGACTTCGAAGCCGGCGCGCTCGCGGGTCAGGCCGCCCGGGCCCAGTGCGGAAACACGGCGCTTGTGCGTGATTTCCGACAGCGGGTTCGTTTGGTCCATGAACTGCGACAGCTGCGACGAACCGAAGAACTCGCGGATCGCGGCCGAGATCGGCTTGCTGTTGATCAGGTCGTGCGGCATCAGGTTGTCCGCTTCGGCCTGGCCGAGGCGTTCCTTGACGGCGCGCTCAACGCGCACGAGGCCGGCGCGGAACTGGTTTTCGGCCAGTTCGCCCACGCAACGTACGCGGCGGTTACCCAGGTGATCGATGTCGTCGACTTCGCCGCGGCCATTGCGCAGCTCGACCAGGATCTTGATCACGGCCAGGATGTCTTCGTTCGACAGCGTCATGTCGCCGACCAGTTCATCACGGCCGATGCGACGGTTGAACTTCATGCGGCCGACGGCCGACAGGTCGTAGCGTTCCGGGCTGTAGAACAGGCCGTGGAACAGCGCTTCCACCGATTCTTCGGTCGGCGGTTCGCCAGGACGCATCATGCGGTAGATCGCGACGCGGGCCGCGGTCTGGTCGGCCGTGTCGTCGGTGCGCAGCGTCTGCGAGATGTAGGCACCCTGGTCCAGGTCGTTGGTGTACAGCGTCTGGATGGTCTGGATGTTGGCGTCGCGCAGCTTGCCCAGCAGCTCGTCGGTCAGCTCGTCGTTGGCGTTGGCGATGATCTCGCCCGTGTCGCCGTCGACGACGTTCTTCGCCAGCACGCGGCCGATCAGGTAGTCTTCCGGCACCGAGATGTAGGTGATGCCGGCGTTTTCGATGTCGCGCACATGCTTGGCATTGATGCGCTTGTCCTTCGTCACGATGGTCTTGCCGGTCTTCGGATCGACGATGTCGAAACGCGCGACTTCACCGCGCAGGCGCTCGGCCACGAATTCCAGTTCCGCGCCTTCCGAGCGCAGGTTGAAGTTGTCGAACACGAAGAAGTTCGCGAGGATCTGCTCCGGCGTCATGCCGATGGCTTTCAGCAGGATCGTCACCGGCATCTTGCGGCGGCGGTCGACGCGGAAGAACAGGATGTCCTTCGGGTCGAACTCGAAGTCCAGCCACGAGCCGCGGTAAGGGATGATACGTGCCGAGAACAGCAGCTTGCCCGACGAGTGCGTCTTGCCGCGGTCGTGCTCGAAGAACACGCCCGGGGAACGGTGCAGCTGCGAGACGATCACGCGCTCCGTGCCGTTGATGACGAACGAACCGTTGGCGGTCATGAGCGGCAGTTCGCCCATGTACACTTCCTGTTCCTTCATTTCCTTGACGACCGGCTTGGTCGGCGATTCCTTGTCCAGGATCACCAGACGCACCTTGGCGCGCAGCGGCGACGCGAAGGTCAGGCCGCGTTGTTGGCATTCCTTGACGTCGAAAGCGGGGTCACCCAGCACGTAAGAGAGGAATTCGAGGCGCGCAAACCCGTTGTGCGACACGATCGGGAAGATGGAGGTGAAAGCCGATTGCAGACCTTCGTTCTTGCGTGCGGAGGGCCCAGTGTCCGCCTGCAGGAAATTCTCGTAAGACTCCAGCTGCGTAGCGAGGAGGTAGGGAACGTTGTGAACGTTGGCGCGCTTCGCGAACGACTTGCGAATGCGTTTCTTCTCAGTAAATGAGTAGTGCATGGACACTCCGTGAGTGACAGAAAGGATGAGAATTCAGGAATTGCCAGTGGTTACGCCACCACATGCAAGGCCTCAAATCTCGCCGCGATCCGCCGGGTGATTAGGAACCGGTGCTGCTGTGTTACGATAATGCCGTGCTGCAGTGCTTCTAAAACGGTGCTGCTCGTTTTGTCGTAGGGACGACAAAAGAGCCAAAGCCGCATACCCCACCTTCCGGCGGGGATCTGCGCGCTTTGACTCCGGCGCCGGGCGCTGATTCCAGCGCCCTTTGCATATGTATTACTTGAGCTCGGCCTTGGCGCCAGCTTCTTCCAGCTTCTTCTTAGCGGCTTCAGCGTCAGCTTTCGGCAGGGCTTCCTTGACGGTCTTCGGTGCGCCGTCGACCAGGTCCTTGGCTTCTTTCAGGCCCAGACCGGTGATTTCGCGGACGGCCTTGATGACGCCGACCTTGTTCGCGCCGACTTCAGCCAGCACGACGTTGAATTCGGTCTGCTCTTCAGCAGCCGGTGCACCAGCGGCTGCGCCGCCAGCTGCCGGAGCTGCCATTGCAGCTGCCGACACGCCGAACTTCTCTTCGAATGCCTTGACCAGGTCGTTCAGTTCCATGACCGACATTGCGCCAACTGCGTCCAGGAACTCTTCTTTGCTAATTGCCATTTGAAACTCCAAATATTTGATGTGTGATTAGTGCTTGAGCAAAAAGGCTTGCTTATTCTGCTGCAGCGGCTTCTGCCGGAGCTGCGGAACCTTCGCCTTTTTGTGCTGCGATTGCAGCCAGAACTCGTGCAAAGCCGGACACCGGAGCCTGCATGACGCCCAGCAGCTGGGCGATGAGGACTTCACGGCTCGGGATGCTTGCCAGCGCGTTGACGCCAGCGACATCCAGATTCTTACCAGCGTAGTTACCGCCCTTGACCACCAGTTTGTCGTTGGTCTTCGAGAAGTCGCTGAGCACCTTGGCTGCTGCGACGGCGTCGTCCGAGATCGAGTAGATCAGCGGACCAACCATGGTCTCAGCCAGCGGTGCGAACTGGGTGCCTTCCACAGCGCGACGAGCCAGCGTGTTCTTCAGAACACGCAGGTACACGCCCTGCGAACGAGCATTTGCACGGAGTTTCGTCAGAGCACTAACCTGGATGCCACGGTACTCGGCGACGACGATCGTTTGCGCGGTTGCTACTTTTGCGCTAACTTCTTCGACGACGACCTTTTTGTCATTCAGATTAAGACCCACGGTCAATCTCCTTAAATGATGTGAGGGACGTCCCCCGCATCGGTTCGAACACGGCGTCCGAAGTTAAGAAGTACGACAAAAGCATCGACTACAAAACTTGTTCGGGTTCGCCATCTGCGTTGGGTTGGTGTATTAACCTCTTGCCTGCCTGCTGCATTCGGCCCAACGGTCTTTGATTGCCTGGCGGGGTTCAGTCCGCCAGCCCAAAGATCCGCCTCACGATGTTCTGTGAGGACTTAATTCTTTGCTATTAAGCAGCCAGGGTAGCGTGATCGACACGCACGCCAGCGCCCATGGTCGACGAGATCGCGACCTTGCGCAGGTAGATACCCTTCGACGAAGCCGGCTTGGCCTTGTTCAGGGCGTCGATCAGCGCGACCAGGTTGGTCTTCAGCTGTTCGTCGCTGAACGACTTGCGGCCGATCGTGGCGTGGATGATACCTGCCTTGTCGGTACGGTACTGGACCTGACCGGCCTTGGCGTTCTTGACGGCGCCAGCCACGTCCGGGGTCACGGTGCCGACCTTCGGGTTCGGCATCAGGCCGCGCGGGCCCAGGATCTGACCCAGGGTACCGACGATACGCATGGTGTCCGGCGAAGCGATCACGACGTCGAACGGCATGTCGCCGGCCTTGACGCGTTCTGCCAGGTCTTCCATACCGACGATGTCGGCGCCGGCGGCTTTAGCCTGCTCGGCCTTTTCGCCTTGTGCGAACACGGCGACGCGGACTTCCTTACCGGTACCAGCCGGCAGGACGACGGAACCACGGACGACCTGGTCCGATTTCTTCGGATCCACGCCCAGTTGCACGGCGACGTCGATCGACTCGTTGAACTTGGCGGTTGCGAATTCCTTGACGATTGCGACGGCGCTATCGAAAGCGTAGGCCTTGTTGCGATCGACCTTGGCTTTGATTTCTTTGACGCGCTTGGACAGCTTGGCCATATTAGATACCCTCCACCGTGATGCCCATCGAACGAGCCGAGCCGGCCACGACGCGCACAGCAGCGTCCAGGTCAGCGGCGGTCAGGTCCGGCTGCTTGATTTTTGCGATTTCTTCAGCCTGGGCACGGGTCAGCGTGCCGACCTTGTCGGTATGCGGCTTCGGCGAACCTTTGGTGACGCCCGAGAACTTCTTGATCAGGTACGTTGCCGGCGGGGTCTTCATCTCGAAGGTGAAGGACTTGTCCGCGAAGGCGGTGATCACGACGGGAATCGGCATGCCCGGTTCCATGCCTTGAGTCTTGGCATTGAAGGCCTTGCAGAATTCCATGATGTTCAGACCGCGCTGGCCGAGGGCCGGGCCGATCGGGGGGGACGGGTTTGCTTTACCAGCCGGCACTTGCAGCTTGATAAAACCGACGATTTTCTTTGCCATGATTGGCTCCTATGTCGATTGAGTGGTAGCGCTCCACCTGTACCACTGCTTATCAGGCGGAGCTCCTCTTATCGGATTCCGCCTTGCTGCTGCGACGCTCCGATTCGGCGTTTTAGACTTTCTCCACCTGCCCGAACTCCAGTTCCACCGGAGTCGCGCGGCCGAAGATGGTGACAGACACACGCACCTTCGATTTTTCGTAGTTGACTTCTTCGACGCTGCCGTTGAAGTCGGTGAACGGGCCTTCCTTGATGCGCACCTGCTCGCCCACTTCGTACAGCACCTTGGGCCGCGGCTTCTCGACACCTTCCTGGACCTGCTGCATGATCTTGTCGATCTCGCGCGCCGGAATCGGGGTCGGCTTGTTGCTCTTGCCGCCGATGAAGCCGGTGACTTTCGGCGTGTTCTTCACGAGGTGCCAGGTCTCGTCGGTCATTTCCATCTCGACCAGCACATAACCCGGGAAGAAGCGGCGCTCGGACACCGATTTGCTGCCATTCTTGACCTCGACCACTTCTTCGGTCGGGACCAGGATCTGGCCGAACTGTTCTTGCATGCCAGCGCGCTCGATGCGATCGGTCAGGCCGCGCATCACGCTCTTTTCCATGCCGGAATAGACATGCACGACGTACCAGCGCTTGTTGCTGACCGGAGTACTCAGCGGCGCACCAGCGTTTTGTGCCGGGGCGTCACCCGGCACGTTATCTTGCTGAACGTTATCGCTCATTATTGTTTCCACCCCAGGATCACGTCGTACATCAAAAATTCCAGAATCTTATCCGTGCCCCACAGGAAAATTGCCATCACCAGCACGAACCCGAACACCACGGCGGTGATCTGTCTCGCTTCTTTGCCGGTAGGCCATACAACCTTCTTCGTTTCACGTACGGATTCCTTCGCGAAGCCCAGGAAATCGCGGCCGGTCGTCGAAGTCCACAACAGCAGGACGGCAATAGCCAAACCAGCCACGAGTGCGCCTGCGCACATCAGGGCTGGTTTGTTCTGGCCCTTCAGAATGAAAAAGCCGACCACACCTGCAATCGTAGCAACCACTGCCAGCGCGACCTTGAACTTGTCGTTCGAGGTGCCGACGGTTTGCACGGATTGATTAGACATACTTAATTTACTTTCGGGTGCCTGGCACCGAATTCGGTGGCAGGGGCGGAGGGCATCGAACCCCCAACCTTCGGTTTTGGAGACCGACGCTCTGCCAATTGAGCTACGCCCCTACAAAAACTTCTAGTTGAATCGAGCATTATACGCGACATGGATACTTCGCGCAACACTCTATTGTTGGGCGGAACAGAATCGTTCCGCCCGGAGGTACAGCTAAATACTACTTAAGCGATGATCTTGGCAACCACGCCGGCGCCGACGGTACGGCCACCTTCGCGGATTGCGAAGCGCAGACCTTCTTCCATCGCGATCGGAGCGATCAGCTTGACGGTGATCGACACGTTGTCGCCCGGCATGACCATTTCTTTATCGGCCGGCAGGACGATCGAACCGGTCACGTCCGTCGTACGGAAGTAGAACTGCGGACGGTAGTTGTTGAAGAACGGGGTGTGACGGCCACCTTCGTCCTTCGACAGGACGTACACTTCGCCCGTGAAGTCGGTGTGCGGCTTGATCGAACCCGGCTTGGCCAGAACCTGACCACGCTGGACGTCTTCGCGCTTGGTGCCGCGCAGCAGCAGGCCGACGTTGTCGCCAGCTTGACCTTGATCCAGCAGCTTGCGGAACATTTCCACGCCGGTGCAGGTCGTCTTGACGGTGTCGGTGATGCCGACGATTTCGATCTCTTCGCCGACCTTGATGATGCCGCGCTCGACACGACCGGTCACCACGGTACCGCGGCCCGAGATCGAGAACACGTCTTCCACCGGCATCAGGAAGGCGCCGTCAACGGCACGTTCCGGCGTCGGGATGTAGGTGTCCAGTGCGTCAGCCAGGCGGATGATGCAGTCTTCGCCCATCTCGCCAGCTTGGCCTTCCAGAGCCATACGAGCCGAACCCTTGATGATCGGCAGGTCGTCGCCCGGGAACTCGTACTTCGACAGGAGCTCGCGCACTTCCATTTCGACCAGTTCCAGCAGTTCTGCGTCGTCGACCAGGTCGCACTTGTTCAGGAACACGATGATGTACGGAACACCCACCTGGCGAGCCAGCAGGATGTGCTCACGCGTCTGCGGCATCGGGCCGTCAGCAGCGGAGCAGACCAGGATCGCGCCGTCCATCTGGGCGGCACCGGTGATCATGTTCTTGATGTAGTCGGCGTGGCCCGGGCAGTCGACGTGTGCGTAGTGGCGGTTGGCCGTTTCGTACTCGACGTGCGCGGTGTTGATGGTGATGCCGCGTGCTTTTTCTTCCGGAGCCGCGTCGATCTGGTCGTAGGCCTTGGCTTCGCCGCCGAATTTCTTCGACAGAACGGTTGCGATTGCAGCCGTCAGGGTGGTTTTGCCGTGGTCAACGTGACCGATGGTGCCGACGTTCACGTGCGGCTTGGTCCGTTCGAATTTTTCCTTTGCCATTCTAGACTCCTAAGATCCTAACGATATTGAAAATTACCAGGCACACCTGACGGTCGAAACAGCCGACAGCCGTTTAAATTCTGGTGCCCTTGACGTGGATTGAACACGTGGCCTCTCCCTTACCAAGGGAGTGCTCTACCACTGAGCTACAAGGGCTTATTTTGAAACTGGAGCGGGTGAAGGGAATCGAACCCTCGTCATAAGCTTGGAAGGCTTCAGCTCTACCATTGAGCTACACCCGCGCGAGGCACCTCAGCTTCAACATTCGATTCACTACACGATCAACGCTTTTTGGTGGTGGGGGCTGGATTCGAACCAGCGTACTCAGAGAGGGCAGATTTACAGTCTGCTGCCTTTAACCACTCGGCCACCCCACCGCGAAGAACCGCAGAGTATGAAGCAAGATAACAACTTCGTCAACTGCTTTTGCCTGAACTGATCAAACGCAAACAGTGTCGTTGCTTCGGGGCGTGATTGTAACGGCCGGAGTACAAGTCCGCAAGGGCTGTTTGCAATAAACGCACCAGATCGGGCGCGGCGGGCATTTGGCGTACACTGTACTGACATCAGAGGCCACCCGATGGACCCGAATCGCACCGGCAATCACGACCTGCAGGGGCCCCGCCCATGGCTGGCCAACCTGGCGACCGTCGCCGTCTACGTCGGCACCCGGTTGCTCATCCACGCGCTGGACCTGCCGGCCGGCTACGCCACGCCCGTCTACCTGCCGGCCGGCGTCGGCTTCGCATTGGCGGTCGTGCTCGGCTGGCGGATCCTCCCCGGCATCGCCGTCGGCGCCCTCCTGACACACCTGCGCGACGGCTGGATCGCGTCCGGCACGGCGGCATGGATCGCCGTGGTCGCGACACTCGTCGCCACGGCGGGCTCGGTGGCGCAAGCCTGGATCGGCGCGCAGGGCTTCCGCCGCGTCGTCGACCCTGCGCTCGGCACGGCACGCGACGTCGCGGCCTTCCTTGTGCTGGCACCGCTGTTCTGCCTCGTCAACGCCACCGCCAACGTAACCGCGCTGTACCTGCTCGGGATGCTGGCAGCGCCCGAACGGGCGCCGACCTGGATCAACTGGTGGGCCGGCGACACCGTCGGCGTCCTGCTGGCGGCCCCGCTCGTGTGGATCGTGTGCGGCGAGCCACGCGCGCTGTGGCGCCGGCGCGCGCGGCTCGTCGCGCTGCCGCTGCTGCTGACGGCCGGCGTCGTCATCGTCGCCTACGAGCAGACCGTGCGCTGGGAACACCAGCAATACCTGCAGGCGTACCGGTTGAAGGCGCAGCAGGTGGCCGACGAGCTGCAGGCCGAGTTGCGCGAGCACGAGCGCTTCGTCGGCACGTTCGCGCGCGCACTCGGCGCCGAAGACCGGTTCATGGAGCGCGACCGCTTCCTGCGCACGGCCAGCGGCTACGTCGCCGGCAGGCCCGACATCGCCGCCATCAACTGGCTGGTGCCCGTCACCAACGACGAGCGCGCCGCCTTCGAGACCTGGATCCGCATCAACGTCGATCCCGATTTCCCCGGCCTGCGCGACCTGGGTGTGAAAGGCCGGATGCAGCCGGCCGCCACGCGCCCAAGCTATCTGCCGCTGCTGTACACGTGGCCGCCCGTGAACACGATGGTGCGCGGCCTCGACTTCCTCGCGGCGCCGGAACGGGCCGACGCCGCGACGCGAGCGTTGACCGCGACCGGGCCCGTGGCGACCGGCCCGATTCGCCTGGTCACGACGGGCGCCAGCGGCATCGCCCTGTTCCGCGCCGTCAGGGAACCGGGCCGGCCGCTGCTGGGCATGCTCGCCCTGATCCTCGATACGCAGACCTTCGTCGGCCAGGCGGTGCGGCACGCCGGCTTCCCCGGCTTCGACATCAGCCTGGCCGATACGACGCCGGGGAGCCCTCCGCATACGCTGGCGGGCAATCCGGGCCGCCGCGCCGGCAGCAACGACTATACGGTCCAGCTGGCGTACGGCGGCCGCATCTTGCAGCTGCGCTTCTCGCCCACGGCCGCGTACATGGAAGGCGAGCGCGGCCTCGCGAGCTGGATCGTGATCACGACGGGCCTGCTGCTGGCCGCGCTGCTGGGCGCGCTGATGCTGATCGTCAGCGGCGAACGGGCGCAAATCGAGGCCCAGGTGGCGGACCGCACGGCGCGCCTGCAGGCCATCCTCGACAATGCGGCCGACGCCATCGTCACCGTCGATGCGCACGGTCAGGTGCTGTCCGCCAACCGTGCCACGGCCGCACTGTTCGGCTACCCGCTGGCCCACCTGCCCGGCCTCGCGTTCACGACCTTGGTGCCCGGGCACGGCGACGAGGACGGCCCCGCCCTGCTGGCACGCCTGGCCGGCAGCGCGCAGGAAGAACGCCAGCTGGACGGGCTGAACGCGCAAGGCGAACCGCTGCCGCTGGCCGTGGCCGTGTCCATCGTCGACCTGGCCGGCGAGCGCCTGTTCGTGTGCATCCTGCGCGACCTGACGGAGCAGCAGCGCGCGCAGGCGCGCATCCACCGCCTGGCCCACCACGACCCGCTGACGGGCCTGGAGAACCGGCATGCGCTCGGCATGCGCCTGGAGCAGCAGCTCGCGCAGGCGCGGCGCGCGCGCCAGCCGCTGGCCGTGCTGTTCATCGACCTCGACCACTTCAAGAAGATCAACGATTCGCTGGGCCACCAGGCCGGCGACGAACTGCTGACGGGTGCCGCCGCGCGCATGAAAGACCTGTTGCGCGACGTCGACACCCTGGCCCGCCTCGGCGGCGACGAATTCATCATCGTGCTGGGCGGCCCGCTGTCGCCGGACAGCGTGCGATCGGTCGCCGTGCGCCTCGTGGAATCGCTGCAGCAGCCTTATCGGCTAGCCGGTACCACGGCGCACAGCGGGGCCAGCGTGGGCATCGCGCTGTTCCCGGACGACGGCGACGATCCCGACACGCTGCTGCGCCACGCCGACATGGCGATGTACGCGGCCAAGCGCGAGGGCCGCGGCAATTTCCAGTTCTTCTCGCCGGCGATGAACGCGACCACGCACGAGCACCTGATGCTGGAAAACCGCATGTGGGCGACATTGGAAAACGGCGGCTTCGACGTGCACCTGCAAGCCCAGGTCGAACTGGCGACGGGGCGCGTGATCGGCGCCGAAGTGCTGCTGCGCTGGCACGACGACGAACTGGGCACCGTCGACCCGGGGCGCTTCATTCCCATCGCCGAGGACTCGGGCCTGATCCTGCCGCTCGGCGATTGGGTGCTCGCGCGCGCCATGGCTCTGCTGGCCGAGTGGCAGGACGACGGCCTCGATCACCTGCGCCTGGCCGTGAACCTGTCGGCGCGCCAGTTCACCGGCGGGGCGCTGCTGTCACGCCTCGACCAGCTGCTCGACGAACATGCGATCGATCCGGCTCGGCTGGAACTGGAGATCACGGAATCGGCCGCCATGCGCGACCCGGAAAACACGCGCCGCCTGCTGCTGCAGCTGCGCGCGCGCGGCTTCAAGCTCGCGATCGACGACTTCGGCACCGGCTATTCGTCGCTGGCCTACCTGAAGCTGTTCGCGATCGACCGCATCAAGATCGATCGCGGCTTCGTGCGCGACATCGAGACGAATCCGAACGATGCCGCCATCGTCGACGCGACCATCGGCCTCGCCCATGCGCTCGGACTGGGCGTGATCGCGGAAGGGGTGGAGACGCAGGCGCAGCGGGGCTTCCTGCGCGACCGGCGCAGCGACGAGGCGCAGGGTTTCCTGTTCGGGCGGCCGATGCCGGTGCGCGAATTCCGCGACTTCGTCAGGGCGCAAGCGCAGCCAGTACCTGGCCTTTGAGCGCCTTGATGAGCGCAGTCTCGTCCGCCGGCACGCCTTCCGGCGCCAGCTCCGTGCGGTCGGCGTAGAACAGGCCCAGCTGGACCTTGCCCACGACCAGCGGCAGCACGATGAAGCTCTGCGCATCCGGCAGCAGGGCCTTGTGCCAGGCCGGCAGCAGGGCGCGGATCTTGGCGCTGCGGGCGTCCGAGATCATCAGGTCGGCGTCGTTTTCCATCGCCAGGTGGAACAGGTCGCGGCTGCCCTTCTCGCTGCCTCCGGGCGCCAGCGGGAACGTGAAACCGTCCTGCACGCGCGACCCGCCGAGCCCGAACGAGGCACGGGCGCGGTACTGGCCGGCGCGCACGTCCTTCAGCACGACCGTCGCGAAGCGGAAGCCGAGCGCCGTGTACAGCGTCTCCAGCACGGCCATGACGACGTCGTTGACCTTGTGCTGGCCGGAGGCGCGCATCTGCGTGACGTCCTGCACGCCGGCCAGCAGCAGGTCGCGCGCGTTCTTCGGCTTGCCGCTCGGGTAGGTGCCCTGCTCTTCTTCGCCCCCGCCCAGCGTCGCCAGCAGCAGCACGTTGGGCAGGCCGTTCTTGTCCTCGTCCGGCGCGCGGCGCGGCACGGGCTGCAGGTTCATGCTTTGCAACAGGCTCGTCAGTTCGAACGCCACCGACTCGAACAGCTCGTCCAGCTCGGCCGCGCCGAGGTTCAGCGCCGTGCCGTAGCGCGCCAGCAGCGCCTGCGCTTCCGGCGTGTCGGACGGCGTGGCGGTCTTGGCCATCAGGCGCGCGACCTCGAGGCTGAACGACGCGACCTGGCGCATCCATTCGCCGCGGTTGACGGCCACCTTCAACGGCCCCGAATCGAGCGGGCGCTGGGCGCGCATGATGACGTCCGGGATCTTCCACTCGCCCAGCACGGCTTCCGACAGCGCGTCGAGGCTGCAGCCGAGGATCATCTGCGCGGCCTGCGCGGGCGTGTGCTTGCCAGTGCCAAGGAGGGCCTGGATTTCGCGGTAGCGGTCGTGCTCGTGCGACGCCACCAGCAGCGCGCCCAGGTTCTTGAACAGCGCGCCGATCGACGCTTCCTCGGCACCCTGGTAAAAGCTGTGGCGCGCCATCTCGCGCCCGACGAGGCTCGCGCACAGCGATGCCTCCAGTTCCACGCGCACGCTGTACGCATGGTCGCTGCTGGCGAGCGCGTCGACGAGGAGCATCGCCAGCGCGACCGTACGCACGTTGTCGAAGCCCAGCAGGGAAATCGCGCGCGACACGGTCGTGACGGCGGTGCCGGCCGCCGTGCGGTAGCGCACCGTGTTCGCGAGGCGCAGCACGCGCTGCGTGAGCGCGACGTCGGACAGCACGTAGTGCGCGAGGTCGTGCGTGCCCTGGTCGTCCGACGTGGACATCTGCACGACGCGCGCGACGGCGCTACCGAGCGCGAACATGTCGTCGTCGCCGCAGACCTTGTGCAGCAGCGCAGCGCGCACGCGGCGCCCGTCCGGCGGCGGATTGGAATTAGCGTTGGCCATGGGGGCGAAAGCGGCGGTGGCGCCGATGGCTGGAATCATGATGGATCAGCCGGCCTTCTTGAGGCGCGGGCCCTTGTCGTATTTCTTGAGGATCTGCTGGTGCATCCCGGCCAGCGCGGGCAGCTTGGGGTTGACCGGGTCGAGGCGGCGCACGCCCGTGATGAAGCCGAGCGCCTGCTGGCCGAGGCGGTCGTCCCAGCCATCGTGGTCCAGGCATTTCAAGACGGCCAGCGCGGCGTTGAACACGACCTGCGGATTGTCCGGCAGCTTGGTCGCCGCTTCCTGCATCAGCACGACGGCGCCCTTGTAGTCGCCTTCCTTCGCCCTCGCGGCGCCGCTGGCGACGAGGTCGATGACTTCCTGGCGGCTCTCCATCGCCAGCTTCTGCGCCATCTCGGCCTGGCCTGCCTGCTCGAACACGGCCATCGCACGCGCCATCGCGGCGCCGTTCTGCGCATTGCGCATTACGTCGCGCACGATCTCCACGGCGCCCTCCTGCATGCCGTTGTCGATGCAGGTACGGGCCAGTTCCAGCTTGAGCTCGGGGCGCAGCTCGGGCGCATCGCGGTTGGCCACGAGCGCCGTCTCCAGCGATTCCGCCAGGCGCGCCTCGTTGCCCGTGTACTCGTGCACGAGGCTCGACGCGATCGCGCTGCACAGCGGCGTGTTCTTCTGGAAGGCCATCGACTTGTCGAGGTCGCGGATGACGGCCGCGGCCTGCACGGGGTCGCCCTTGCGCACGAGCGTCTGCACGAGGCGCACGTGATCCTGCGGGTCCTTGAATTCGGAATACTTGGCCTTGCTGACGACCTGCTTGAGGACCTTTTCCGCCGTATCGTGGTCGCCCGCCTCGAGGGCCGTCTCGCCCAGCTTGCGCAGCCGGCGCACGGCGTGCGGCGACACGGCCACCGCGTCCGCCAGCACGGCCTGCGCCGCGCCCAGCGCGCCGGCCGCCTCGTGGGTGCGCGCCAGCCAGTCGTAGGCATCGAGGAAGTTCTTGTTGCTGTCGACGAGGTCCTCGAGGATGTCGCGGGCCTCCTCGAAGCGCTCGCGCAGGACCAGCGTCTTGGCCAGGCCCAGGCGCGCCCAGGCGATGGCCTTCGTCTCGATCAGCTTGCGGTAGATCGGTTCGGCCTCGTGCGGCTCGCCGAGGAACATGTGCAGTTCCGCGCGCAGGCGCAGGAAGTCGACGAGGTAGCGCGGATGGCGGGCCTCGCCCTCGATGCACGCGTCGATCGCCTCGCGCTGGCTGCCGGCCTCCATCAGTTCATAGACGGGCAACAGCGCATTGCGCCGCTCCAGGCCGCGTGCGATGCGTTCGAGCAGGCGGTCGGCCGTGAACGGCTTCAGCACGTAATCGGTGGGGCCCAGTTCGGCGGCGCTGACGACCTTGCCGTAATCGCCTTCGGCCGTGACCATGAAGAACATGGTCGACAGCGGCATGAGCTTGTGATGGCGCACGTCCTCGAGCAGTTGCTGGCCGTCCTGGCCGCCTTCCAGCCCGTATTCGCACAGGATCAGGTCGTACTGCTTCAGGCCGAGGTGCTTCACAGCCTGGTTCGACCCGCCCACGTGGTCGATCTTGTTCAGGCCGCACATGTTCAGCATGTTGTGGATCGTCGAGCGCATACCGGCGTGCGGTTCGATGATCAGTGCCGTGAGGCCTTCGAGTTCGTTCATATCCCGGTTTTCCGTGTGTGCCTGCGTTGGGCAGGGCGGGTTGCATGGACCCGCAGTTTTACCGAGTATATTACGTCCAGGGAACAGAATTCTTGAATTTCACCCGCATGCGGCGGACAAGAATGTCGCAAAAAACCACACTCTTGGTCACCCGGCGCCGTCAGGCACCGGGCTGGCGGGCGGCGGCCTGGCGCAACGGTGTGCGGCGGCCATTGACGCATTCACCACGGGACTCGCCGATCATGATGTTCTGATAACGGACTTCGTACTTGCCGGCCGAGAGCTTGTCGACCAGGAACTTGGCGTGCCCTTGCACGTACGCGTGGCGCACGGTGGCGCGGTGGTCCAGGTCGACGATCTTGACGAGCACGGGCGACGGATTATTGCTGTTGTCGACGAGCACCTGCATGTCCTCGCCCTGGTTGCCGACCGGGTAGCCGTCCATGTAGCCGGATTCCGCCGGCCACGGCATGCCCGTCGGCGCGAGCTGGGCCGTGAGATCGGTATCGCAATCGGGGGCGCGGGCCGGCACGACCAGCTGGGTCACGGCCAGCGCCTTGACGTCGGGCGGCACGTCGGCCTGCCCCGCCGGGTGCGCCCAGCCGTCGGCGCCGGCATCGCCGGCGAGCGGATCCGACGACGTCGACGCGGCCGACGCGGCGACGGCCGCCATGGACACGGGCGGCGCGGATGCCGGGACGGGCGCCGGTGCGGCCGGCGTCGTCGCGGCGACGGGCTGGCCCTTGCCGACCCAGGCGAGCGCACCGGGCAGGACCTTGGCCGGATCGAGCAGCATGATCGCCAGCGCCCCGCCGCTCGCGAACGCGGCCAGTCCGACGCCCCACCAGCGCGGGTCGCGCAGCACGCGCCAGCGCGACGGCGCCGCGACGGTGCGCGGTTCCCAGTGCTCGCCCCGCTTTTCGCGACCCTCATCGCCGTGCGAGCTTTCCAGCCACTCCACTTCCCACTCTTCCGACGCGATCCACTCGTCGTGTTCCTTGCGGCGCACGGGATCGGACAGGATGTTGTAGGCGGTGTTGACGATCGCCATGATGCGGGCAGCACGCTCGTCGCCCGGATTCTTGTCGGGGTGGTATTTCTGACTCAGCGCCTTGTAGGCCGCGCGAATGACTTCCTGCGGTGCGTGGCGCGACACCTTCAGGTTGTCATAATGGGTATGGATCTTGGCCATGGTCGGGAGTCGGGGTTGCACGGGCGCCACGCACGGACGCCCTGCGCTGCCGCCGCGGGACCTCCTGCTGCATCAATATTAGCCGAATCGTTGTCACCGGCAGAGGTACGAGGCACCCTGCCGTACGGGCGGCGTTACAGGATAGCCGGGTTTGTGTCCACCGCGCAAGATGTCCGAATCACAACTTATGGCTGCGATCGGCGCGCTCGATGGCGGGGTCGGCCGCGACGCCGCTGCCGACGATGAGTACCTTGAACAATTCCCCCATCTCCGCCGGCGACACGAGTTTTTGCACCGCCTTCGACTGCGGCAGGTAGCGCAGCGCGTCCTCCGGGTCCGTCCTCAGCAGCAGTTCGCCGATACCGGAGGCGAGCAGGAACGCGGCCTGGCTCATATAACCGAGCACGTCCAGTCCGGCGCCATGCGCGGCCAGCGCCATCGCCGTGAAGTCGACGTGCGCCGTGATGTCCTGCAGGCCCGGCAGGTAGAACGGGTCGGGGTGCGCATGGTGGCGGTAATGGCACATCAACGTGCCGCTCGTACGCTCGTCGAAATAGTATTCGTGGGCCGGGAAGCCGTAGTCGATCAGGATCGCGGCGCCCTTGCCCCCGTCGAACATCTGCGCCAGCGAGCGCATGAAGCCGCAGGCGACGGGGTGCACTTCCGTCAGGTAGCCGTCCTGCAGCGATTCCGCGTCGGGGATCTGGCGCGCGATCTGGTCCAGCAGCGCCGCGTCGGGCTCGGCCGATACGAAGGCGAACCGGCCCTCGTCGACCGTCACCATCTGGCGCTGCCAGCGGCCACCGTCGCGCACGACGAGTTCCACCGGCATCGCATCGAGCACCTCGTTGGCGAGGACGACGCCGTGGAACGCGTCGGGAAAGCCCGTCAGCCAGCGCACTTGCGGGAAATCCTTCAGCGCTTCCTGCTGGCGCGCGCGTAGTTCGCCGGACAATTCGATGATCGTATAACTGTCGACGCGCACGCCCAGTTCGGCGAGCGTCGTCAGCACGTCGTGCGCCAGCTTGCCCGTGCCGGCGCCGAATTCGATGATGTTGGGGCCACTTTGGGCCATAATAGCGGCGGCCGCGCGCGCCAGCGTGGCACCGAACAGCGGGCTGATCTCGGGCGACGTCGTGAAATCGCCGTCGCGGCCCAGCTTGGCCGCACCGCCGCTGTAATAGCCGAGATCCGGCGCGTACAGCGCCAGTTCCATGAAGCGCGAAAACGGGATGACGCCGCCCTGGTCGGCGATCTCGGCAGCAATCACGCGCTGCAGGGCTTGGGACGCGGCCAGCGCGTCGCTCGAAGGAAGAGGCAAGGACATCCAGCCATTGTAGCGAGAATCGGGAGCGCCCCACAAACGGCGCCCCGCACACACCACGATGACACAGACAACGACAAACGACGACCCATCCCGCACCGGCCACGCCGCCGACGACACGCGCGCACCGCATGCCGGGCGCGCGCGCGCGGCGCTCGTCACGGGCGCCGGCCGGCGCATCGGCCGCGCCATCGCGCTCGGCATGGCCGCCGCCGGCTGGGACGTGGCCGTGCATTACCGCGAGTCGGCGGCCGACGCGGACGAGGTCGTGACGGCCATCCGCGCGCTGGGCCGGCGCGCCGTCGCACTGCACGCCGACCTGGCGGACGAGGCAGCCGTGCGCGCGCTGCCGCGCCAGACGGTGCACCTGCTGGGCGCGCTGGATTGCATCGTCAACAACGCATCGTTGTTCGAATACGACAAGCCGGACGCTTTTTCGCCGGACCTGCTGGCCACCCACATGCAGTGCAACGTCGCCGCCCCGCTGCTGCTCGCGCAGGAATTGCACGCACAGGTGCCGGACGGTGGCCAGGCCGTCGTGATCAACTTGCTCGACCAGAAACTGTACAATCTCAACCCGGATTTTTTGTCGTACACGTTGTCGAAGGCGGCCCTGCACACGGCCACGACGATGCTGGCCCAGGCGCTGGCGCCGAAGCTGCGCGTCGTCGGCGTCGCGCCCGGCATTACCCTCGTCTCCGGCGACCAAAGCGCCACCGGCTTCGAGCGCGCGCACAAGATCACGCCGCTGGGACGATCGTCCACGCCGCAGGACATCGTCGACGCCGTATGCTACGCGGCGAACGCGAAGGCGCTGACCGGCACCACCCTGCTCGTCGACGGCGGCCAGCACCTGATGCCGCTGGGCCGCGACGTGATGTTTTTGACTGAATAACCTCTTTACCCCTTTTATAAATCAAGGTTTCCTATGTCGTCCGCCCTGTATTACCCGCAGCTGCGCGATTGCCGCCGCCTGTTCCTGCGCAATTACGAAGTCATGATCAACATCGGTGTCCATGAGTTCGAAAAGAAGGGCGAGCAACGCGTCCTGATCAATGTCGACCTGTACATTCCGCTCGCACTGTCGACACCGAAGGACGACCAGCTGCACGAAGTGGTCGACTACGACTTCATGCGCGAAACCATCGCCCGGCGCATGGCGCAAGGCCACGTGCACCTGCAGGAAACGCTGTGCGACGACGTCGTCAAGGCGATGCTGGCCCACCCGAACGTGCGCGCGGCCCGCGTGTCGACGATGAAACCCGACGTGTACCCCGACTGCGAAGGCGTCGGCGTCGAAGTGTTCCAGATCAAGGATGAAGCATGAATGACGTGACGATGGCACGCTCGGCCGACCTGGAAGAGGTCGCCGCGGCAGCCGACAAGAAGGCCGACAAGCAGGCCTACGAAAACAACAAGCTGCACAAGCGCCTGTGCCGCCTCGTCGGTCAGGCGATCGGCGATTTCAACATGATCGAGGATGGCGACAAGGTCATGGTCTGCCTGTCCGGCGGGAAGGACAGCTACGCGCTGCTCGACATCCTCATGACGTTGCGCGAGCGCGCGCCGATCCACTTCGACATCGTCGCCGTCAACCTCGACCAGAAACAGCCGAACTTCCCGGCCGACGTGCTGCCGGCCTACCTGGAAAAACTGGGCATCCCGTACCACATCGAAAACCAGGACACGTACAGCATCGTCAAGCGCCTGATCCCCGAAGGCAAGACGACGTGCTCGCTCTGTTCCAGGCTGCGGCGCGGCATCCTGTACCGCGTGGCGGACGAACTGGGCTGCACGAAGATCGCCCTGGGCCACCACCGCGACGACATCCTCGAAACCTTCTTCCTGAACATGTTCTTCGGCGCGAAGATCAAGGGCATGCCGGCGAAGCTCGTGTCGGACGACGGCAAACACGTCGTCATCCGCCCGCTGGCCTACGTGAAGGAAGCGGACACGGAGCGCTACGCCGAGGTGAAGGCATTCCCCATCATCCCGTGCGACCTGTGCGGCTCGCAGGAAAACCTGCAGCGCAAGCAGATCAAGGCCATGCTGCGCGACTGGGAGAAGAAATACCCGGGTCGCGTGGAAAACATCTTCTCGTCGCTGTCGACCGTCGTGCCGTCGCACCTGATGGACCGCGACATGTTCGGCTTCACCGACCTGAAGGCCGACGGCGTCGCGAATCCGGCAGGCGACATCGCCTTCGACGAAGAGCCGTGCTCCACGCCGGCTACCGGCACCATTCCGCTGCAGCCGCTCTGATCTGATCTGCGTTGGCGCCTCCGCGCAGGCACGCCTGCGCGGAGGCGCTTCCTGCATCTGTAACGTTCCGTATGTAGTGTAGTTTCCCCTCGCGGCCACCCGGCCCGCAAATGACATCGATTTCACTCTAGCGGGCCCGCGCCAAACCACACAACAGGCCGGTAAAGCGATGTAGTATTTCTACCTCGCTCATCCAACCCACTGGATTCCTCATGCAAATCGGCCAAACTGCCGGTACCGCCCAGCCGGGCGGCGCCTCCGCCAACGCCAGTCCGCAGGTCGCCAGCCTGCGCATCTTCGTGTTCGCCCTGTTCTTCACGTTCGGCGGCATCACGAGTCTGAACGACGTCATCATCCCGAAACTGAAAGACCTGTTCACCTTGTCGTACGCGCAGGCGATGCTCGTGCAGTCGGCGTTCTTCGCCGCCTACTTCATCGTGTCGCTGCCGGCCGCGGCCATCGTGCAGCGGATCGGCTACATGCGCACGGCCGTCGTCGGCCTGCTCACGATGACGGCCGGCTGCCTGCTGTTCATCCCCGCCTCGTCGTCCGGCATGTTCATCACCTTCCTGCTGGCGCTGTTCGTACTGGCTGCCGGCATCACCATCGTGCAGGTCGTGGCGAATCCGCTGATCTCGATGCTGGGCGCCCCCGCCACGGCATCCAGCCGCCTGACGTTCGCGCAGGCGTTCAACTCGCTCGGCACGACGGTCTTCCCGTACGTCGGCGCGATCCTGATCCTCGGCTCGCTGGCCCGCGTCGACCAGTCCACGCTGTCGGCCGACGCCCTCTCCGCCTACCGCGCCGCCGAGAGTCAGGTCGTCGTGCACACCTATCTCGGCCTGGCCGTCGCGCTGGCCATCGTCGCCTTCCTCGTCTGGACGAACCGCAAGAAGCTCGTCGAGCATCCCCATCCGGAAAGCACGATGCTGGGTGCCTTCGACCTGCTCAAACAACCCCGCTTCGCGTTCGGCACCCTGTGCATCTTCCTGTACGTCGGTGCTGAAGTCGCGGTCGGTTCCGTGATCGTCAACTACCTGATGCAGCACGACGTGCTGGGCCTGGGCGCCGAAGCGGCCGGCAAGCACGTGCCGCTGTATTGGGGCGGTGCCATGGTGGGCCGCTTCCTCGGTGCCTACGTCCTGCGCATCTGCTCGCCGGGCAAGGTTCTGGCCGGCGCCGGCGCCATCGCCGCCCTGCTGCTGCTCGTCTCGGCCACGACGCACGGGGCCACGTCGGGCTGGGCGCTGCTGGCCATCGGCCTCGTCAACTCCATCATGTTCCCCACCATCTTCACGCTCGCGTCGGAAGGCCTGGGCGAGCGCGCAGCCGAAGGCTCGGGCCTGATCTGCGTGGCCATCGTCGGCGGCGCCATCGTGCCGCTGATCACGGGCTACGCCGCCGACGCGGCCGGCCTGCGCCTCGCGCTCGCCGTGCCTGCGCTGTGCTACCTCGTCATCCTCGCGTTCGGCTGGTACGCGCGCCGGCCGCTGCAGCGCGACTGAAGCGGCAACCCCGCCCGCAACGGGGCCTCGCGTCTTCCGCGTCCGGGCAGGCAGCGCTGCCTGCCCGGACGTACCGCCCGCCTCGTACCCGACCGCCAGCCGGCCACGCCCCGCTATCCGGCCACGCACCATCATCCGGCCACATCGGTCCCGGCCGGGTTCACGCCGTCCTGCCGCCACTGCGCCGGCCCCAGCTGGCGCAGCGCCCGCGCGTTGATGCGGTCCCGCTCGCCATCCCGCAGCCAGCCCCACTTGTTGAAGTAGCGCCAGGCCGACACGCACCGCCGCCACCAGCACGCCGCCCGCCCGCGCCAACCGCCGCCGTCGGCATGAGCGGGGTCGAGCACGACGGTCACGTGCGGCACGAACACGGTGCGCGCGATGCGGGCCATGCGGCGCGCCAGGTCGACCGTGTCGAAACGCAGCAGGAAGCGCTCGTCGAACATGCCGGCGCGCAGCACCGTCTCCATCCGCATCAGCAGGCAGCGGGCCGTGGGCACGGGCACGTCCATCACGCGGCTGTAGCCGCTCGCGTGCAACTGGTAGCGCGCGAGCCTGCCGCTGGACCGGTGCAGCAGCGGAAAGCAGCGGCCCAGCAGGAGTTCCAGCGGCCCCGGCAGCAGGCTGCACATCGGCACCAGCCGCCCATCCGGCCCTTGCACCCGCGGCGCCAGCAAGCCCACGTCCGGATGCTGCTCCATGTAGGCGACCATCCTGGCCACCGCGTCGAGCGGCAAGCCGATGTCCGGTCCGAGCAGCAGGTGGTAGGCGCTCCCCGCGCCCGCAGCCTCGCGCAACACCCGGTTATGGATGCGGGCGTGACCCGGCCAGTCGAGCTGGCGCCGGTAGTGCACGCCGTGACGTCCGGCCAATGCGGCCAGCCCGGGCTGGCGCGCGTCGTCGACCAGGTAGACCAGCAAGTGCGGGCTGGCGGTCGCGAGGCTGAGCAGCAAGCGCTCGATGCGTTCCGGTGCCGCCGTGCCGCACACGATGCAGCAACTGGCGCGGGCCGCCGCGGCGCCCATGCTCAGCCTCCGCCGCGCGCGCGTGTTCGGCGGCGTCCGGCCAAGGCCTGCGCGGCGTGACTGCTGGGTGCAAAACGTGGATGGGTCCGCATGGCGCGCTCCTTTGTCGATCACACAGGCAGTAAGAGCGGCGAGGCGCGCGGCGGTTGCAGCGGAATCGACGGCGCTTGCGCGGGATCAGACCGCGCGCATGTCGCGCCGACGAACGGGAACGGCAGAGGTCCAACGATGCAAGGCCCACGTGCGCGTGCGGGCCCGCGCAGCGTGTTACAGCGCCACGTCGGTGCGCAGCACGGGGTACAGGTTCAGCCGCTCATCCCAGGACGGGTGGCGGCGCGCGAAGAATTCCAGGCGTGCATGGGGGTTCCCTGCGAACGCCGGGTCGTGCTCGAGCCTGTTGCGGAACGCGGCGGCCAGTGCCGGGTCGCGCGCCATCAGCTCGCGCGCGACGTCCTCGGCCACGTAGTCCTCCATGTATTCCTTGGGCTCGAAGGCGTTGTTGAACTCGCCCCAGGCCAGCAGCGAATCGGGGGCCTGCGGCTCGAACAGGGCCATCACGAGCCGCGCCTTGGGCTGGGCGATCGGCACGAACAGCGCGCCCTTGACGAGGTTGCGCGGCTCCGCTTTCCAGGCGCCCGCCACCGTCAGCCGCTGGTGCGATTCGAACGACGTCGCCGCGAACGTGGCCCGTTCGGCGCGGAACGTTTGCACGGGCGCCGCGTCGATGGCTTTGTCCAGCCTGCGGAACACGATGCCGTGCTGCGTGAGCTTGGCCGCGACCATCTGCGCCCACGCGGCCGGCACGACGTAGCCCGCGCCCGGCGCCGGCACCAGCAGGTCGGCCACGACCTCGTCGCGCAGCGGCACGTGCCAGACCTGCGGCGTCGTCTCGTCGTAGCGCGTCATCAGCTGGCCCGACACGTCGGACATCGTGCGCGTGTAGGCATAGCCCTGGAAGTCGACCATCGTCGTCCGGTCCGTCGTGCGGTACGTCAGCGCGACGGGCTGGCCGGCGATGTGCGTCGCGCGGGCGTCGGCGTCGCGCGCCGCCTGCATCCAGGCCGCGCCGTGCGCAGCCACCTGCTGGAGCACGGACACGACCGCGTTGTGCGTGATGCGCACGCGGGTCGGGTAGTCCTTCCACGAATGCGTCTCGACGAGCATCGCCATCCGGTTGCGCAGCTGGAAGTAGCCGGTCGAAAAGCGCGGATCGGACACGCCGTCGACGAAGCCCGAGGCGGGGTCGTCCGTCTCCTTGAACGACATGTAGTAAGCCTGCGGCATCGAGCCCTGCTTGCCGATGTCGGCGATCACGTTCGCGCGCAGCGCCAGGCCGGCCTTGCGGAATTCCGGGTCGCCCGAGTACACGGGCTCGACCTGGATCGACACGTCGTGCTGGAACTGGGCGCCGTCCGTCACGTGCAGGTCGACATAGGTCAGCGGGTCCCAGGCGTTCACGAGCGCCAGCATCGCTTGCATCTCGGGCGCGTCGGCCTTCACGTAGTCGCGGTTCAGGTTGAAGTTCTGCGCCGTCGTGCGCCAGCCCATCTCGACGGGACCGCGCTGGTTCGGACGGTTCCACTTGGCGAAGCGCTCGTGGCCGTCCACGTTGAACACGGGGACGAACAGCAGGACCTGCTTGTCGAGCACGCCCGGCGCGACCCTGCCCTCGAGGATCTCGCGCAGCGCGAGGAAGCCGGCGTCCTTGCCGTCGATCTCGCCGGCGTGGATGCCGCCCTGGACCAGCGTGACCGGCAGCCCCGCCTTGCGCGCGGCGTCCGGCGTGAGCGTGCCGCGGGCATTGACGGCCAACGCCAGCATGGGCCTGCCTTCCGGCGTCGTGCCGAACTGGAAGCATCGCACCTGTTTCGGATACGCCTGCTGGAAGGCGCGGCACAGCGTGACGACTTCATCGTAGCGGCCCGTGGCCTGGAAGCCGGAGCGTTCCGAGACGGTGACCAGGTCGGGGGCGGCATGCGCCAGGGGAGCGGCCAGCAAGGCCAGCAGGAACGCGGTACGGATCATCGAGCGACTCCGGCAAGATTGATGAAGATACAAGCCGAAAATTATAGATCAGTACGGCGGATCGGTACTACGGGGATGGGACACCCCGGGCCGCCGGCCCGGGGAGGTGGTGCGTGGCGCTCAGCGCGCCCAGGTCTTGGGATAGATCGCGATCGTCTTCGCCGCCGGCTTCGCCAGGCGCATTTGCACGGAGCCCGCGAAACCTGTCGTCGCCGCCGGGCAGGTGTTGTTGGCGCGGTAGGACAGCGCCGCGGCCAGCATGCCTTCGGCCGGATCGCCCAGGGCGTGCGTCATGTCGTCGGACGCGGCGCACGTCGGCGCGAAACCGTCCGCGTAATCGCCGTAGCCTTTCGCGTTCACGCCCTTGAACTGGATCGAGAAGTAGGTCGTGCCGCAGTTGTCCACCGGCGTGAAGCCATAGGGCTTGCCGCACGTCGTACCGCCGACCAGGTCGACCTTGACGTCCACGCCGCGCAGGCCGTTGATCACGGCTTCGCTGGCCGAGCACGTGTCGGGCGACGTGAGGATGGTCACGTGGTTCAGGCCCAGGTACGGCAGCGGCGTGTTGGCCGCGGCGGAGAAGCCGTAGGCCGTGCTCAGGAAGGGAACGGTGGGAGCGGGCGGCGTCTTGTCGTTGAAGACAGGACGGTCGAACGTCTTGCCGTCGCTGCTCGGCCCGGCGACCATGTACGCGAGTTCGCTGGCGATGTACAGCAGGCCGCCGCCGTTGTAGCGCATGTCGAGCACGAGGTCCGTCGCGCCCTGGTTCTTCAGCGTGGTGAACGCGTCGATCAGTTGCTGCTCGGATGCGGCGTTGTGGTCTTCGAAACTCAGATAGCCCACCTTGCCCGTCGGCGTATCGATCACCTTCACGTTCTTCACGGGCACGATGGAGACGACGGCCGACGTCATCGGGACGTCGATGGCGACGCCGTTGCGCTTGACCGTCAGCGTATGGTTTTCGCCCGAATTCGCGGGCAGCAGGCCGGCGTTCAACTTGTCGACTTGCGCGCCATCCGTCGAGTTGACGAAGTCGATGCCGTCGACGGCCGTCAGCATGTCGCCGCGCTGCAGGCCTGCCGCGGCCGCCGGCGAGTTCGGCTGGATGATCGCGACGCGCCAGTTGCGCGGCGCCTGGACGGAGTTCACGGACCAGGTCACGCCGTAGCCCGTATCCTGGCTCTGGTTGCTGATCGCATCCCATTCCGCCGTCGTGTACGTGAAGTGGAAACGGTCCTTCGGCTGGCCGGACGCGGTCGTCCCGGGCGTCTTCAGCGCCGCGAAATAATCGAGCGTGTTCGTGTAATCCGCCATGCGGACGGTGGTCGGGACTTCGTTGTACCAGAGATAAGTCTTGTCGATCCAGCCGCGCAGGAATTTCATCTCGTCCTGCAGCGTGCCCTGGCGGTCCGGGAACGGCACGCCCTCGGCGTCGACGCCCGTGCGCGGCTTGGCGCACAGGTTCTGCTCGGTCGTGTAGTCCGCGACGATCGGGTCCGGCGTCGGGGTATTGCTTACCGGTGTCGAGGTGCTACTGGAACCTCCTCCTCCTCCGCCGCCGCAGGCGGACAGGGTGAGCAGCGCCACGAAAGCGCTGGCAAACAGGCGGGAGAAGGCGGTCGGTGTCGGGGGTAATTTTGGCGTGCTCATGCATTAATTATAGTTGCCGCATACCCGCGCACGATATCCAAATGTAACGAAGCAACAAATATTTTTGACAACATCGCCGGCCCGTTTTTACCGGGCCGGCGGTGTCGTTACACGCGCCGATCAGGCCGCGCGCGTGGCCGTGCCGCCGCCATGGAATGCGGCCAGCAATTCCCCTTCCTTGCGCTTGGCCGCCTTCAGGTTGCGTTCCTTGACGTGGCCGAAACCGCGGATGTCTTCCGGAACGCTCGCGATCGCGACGGCCTGCGCCAGGTTGTCGGCCGTCAGCTTCGGCAACAGGCCGTCGACGGTGGCGCGGTACTCGGCAATCAGTGCGCGTTCCATCTTGCGTTCGGCCGTGTGGCCGAACGGGTCGAGCGCCGTGCCGCGCAAGCCCTTCAGCTTCGCCAGCACGCCGAACGCCTTCATCATCCACGGGCCGAATTCCTGCTTCACGAGGTGGCCTTCCTTGTCCTTCTTCGCGAACAGCGGCGGCGCCAGGTGGAATTTCAGTGTCACGTCGCCTTCGAACATCCCGTCGATCTTGGCCATGAATGCCGGATCCGTGTAAAGACGCGCGACCTCGTACTCGTCCTTGTACGCCATCAGCTTGTGCAGGTAGCGTGCGACGGCTTCCGTCAGGCGCGCGCCCTTGCCCAGTTTCTCTTCGGAGGCGCGGACCCGGTCGACGAACGCCTTGTACTGCGCCGCATAGTCGGCGTTCTGGTACGCCGTCAGGAGTTCGACGCGGCGCTTGACGAGGTCGTCGAGCGTCTGCGCACGCTTGAATTCGATCACCTTCGCGGGCGTGACGAGCTTTTGCACGGACGGCAGGTCGTGCGCGGCCGTGCGGCCCCAGTTGAACGCGGCCTTGTTGAAGCCGACCGACACGCCGTTCAACTCGATCGCCTTCATGATCGACGCTTCCTGCAGGGGCACGTGGCCCTTCTGGAACGCATAGCCCAGCATGAACATATTGGTGGCGATGGCGTCGCCCATCAACGTCGTCGCGATGTGGCCGGCGTCGATGAAGTCGACGTTGCCTTCGCCGCACGCCTGCACGATGGCGCCGCGCGAGCCTTCGGCCGGGAATTGCCAGTCCGGGTTCTTGATGAATGCCGCGGTGGTGGCGCCCGTGCCGTTCACGGCGGCCCAGGTACGGCCTTCGCCCATGCGCGACAGCGCGTCGCGGCTCGCGGTGACGATCTGGTCGCAGCCGATCACGAGGTCGGCGTTACCCGTGCCGACGCGCGTCGAATACAGGTCCGACTGGCGGTCTGCCAGGCGCACGTGCGACATCACGGGGCCGCCCTTCTGCGCGAGGCCGCTCATGTCCAGCACGAGGGCGCCCTTGTTCTCGACGTGGGCGGCCACCGCGAGGATCTGGCCGACCGTCACGACGCCCGTGCCGCCGATGCCCGTGACGAGGATGCCGAACGGGTTCGTCGTCGCCGGGATCTTCGGCAGCGGCAGCGCAGGCGGCGTCGCTTCGGCCGTGGTCTTCTTCGGCTTCTTCAAGCCGCCGCCTTCCACGGTGACGAAGCTCGGGCAGAAGCCGGTCACGCACGAGAAGTCCTTGTTGCACGAGGACTGGTTGATCTGGCGCTTGCGGCCCAGCTCCGTCTCCAGCGGTTCGACGGACAGGCAGTTCGACTGCTTCGAGCAATCGCCGCAGCCTTCGCACACGGCTTCGTTGATCACGGCGCGCTTGGCCGGATCGGGGTACGCACCTTTCTTCCGGCGACGGCGTTTCTCGGAGGCGCAGGTCTGGTCGTAGATCATGGCCGACACGCCCGGCATCTCGCGCAGTTCGCGCTGCACGTCCATCAATTCGGCACGATGGCGCACGGTGACACCTTCCGCCCACGGATAATCGTCCGGGTATTTTTCCGGTTCGTCCGTAACGACGACGATCGGCTTGACGCCTTCGGCCGCCAGCTGGCGGCTGATCTTGGCCGGGTCGAGCGGGCCATCGACGACCTGGCCGCCCGTCATCGCGACGGCGTCGTTGTACAGGATCTTGTACGTGATGTTGACCTTCGCGGCGACGGAGGCGCGGATCGCCAGCACGCCCGAGTGGTAATACGTGCCGTCGCCGAGGTTCGCGAACACGTGCTTCTCGCCCGTGAACGGCGCCTGGCCGATCCACGTGACGCCTTCGCCGCCCATGTGCGTGAACGTGGACGTCTCGCGGTCCATCCACAACACCATGTAGTGGCAGCCGATGCCGGCCATCGCGCGCGAGCCTTCCGGCACCTTCGTCGAGCTGTTGTGCGGGCACCCGGAGCAGAAGTACGGGATGCGGTCCGTCTCCGGGTTCGCCTTCGGGATGTTCTTGAGGATCAGTTCCTTCGCTTCGAGGAAGGCGATGCGTTCTTTCACACGTTGCTCGACGGGGTGGCCAGAGCAGTAGTGCGAGATGCGCGACGCGATCGCGCGCGCGATCTGGGCCGGATTCAATTCGTAGTTCGCCGACAGCAGCCAGTCGCCCTGGCCGGAGCGGTTCTTGACGCTCCATTCGCCGGCGTCGTCGAACTTGCCGACGACGCGCGGCCGCTCGCCGTCCGGCAGGTTGTACAGCTCTTCCTTCAGCGCGTATTCCAGCACTTGCCGCTTTTCCTCGACGACGAGGATCTCGTCCAGACCGCGCGCGAATTCGTGCACGCCGACGGAGTCGAGCGGCCACGTCATGCCGACTTTATACACACGCAGGCCGATGTCGCGCGCGGCCTGCTCGTCGATGCCGAGGTCGGCCAGCGCCTGGCGCGTGTCGAGGTAGCTTTTGCCCGCGGTGATGATGCCGATCTTCGGCTTGGGGCTGTCCCAGATGATCTGGTTGAGTTTGTTCGCGCGCGCATACGCGAGGGCGGCATACCACTTGTAGTGGTTCATGCGCACTTCCTGGTCCAGCACGGCGTCCGGCCAGCGGATGTTCAGGCCGCCGGCCGGCATCTCGAAGTCCGTCGGGAGGACGGTCTGTACGCGGTCCGGGTCGAGGTCGACGACGGCACCGGATTCGATGATGTCGGTCACGCATTTCATCGACACCCACAGGCCGCTGTAGCGGCTCATCGCCCACGCGTGCAGGCCGTAGTCGATGTATTCCTGCACCGACGACGGGTACAGCACGGGGATGCCGCAGTGGTGCAGGATGTGGTCGGACTGGTGCGCCGTCGACGACGATTTTGCCGCGTGGTCGTCGCCCGCCAGCACGAGCACGCCGCCGTTCTTCGCGGAGCCCGCGTTGTTGCCGTGTTTAAAAACGTCGCCGCAGCGGTCGACGCCCGGCCCCTTGCCGTACCACATGGCGAACACGCCGTCGTACTTCGCGTCCTTGAACAGATTGGTCTGCTGCGTGCCCCAGACGGCGGTCGCCGCGAGGTCTTCGTTCATGCCGGGGTGGAAGTGGACGTGGTGCGCTTCCAGGTGTTTCTGCGCCTTCCACGCCGTCTGGTCGACCTGCGTGACGGGCGACCCGCGGTAGCCGGTGATGTAGCCGGCCGTGTTCAGACCCGCCTTCAGGTCGCGTTCGCGCTGCAGCATCGGGAGGCGGATCAGGGCCTGGGTGCCCGTCATGAAGGCGCGGCCGCGTTCCAGCGTCCATTTATCGTCGAGGGTGATCTCGTGCGGGGGTAGCGGTTCGAGCTGGTTGCGGTCCAGGGGGGCGTTCATGCGGTCTCCAATGTCTTTGTTGTGCGCGCGGCGTCAAGCACGGACCCGCGTCGGTGTCGGGGCCAGTATAGACCTGTGTCACAAGCATTAAATTTCAATGAATTCCCCCCGCCAAACGATTTGCGCAATAAAATTGCGACGTGCGCCCGTCCTGAGGAGAATTCATGTCAAAAATCGAGCTGGATAAAACCGACCGCAAAATCCTGGCCATTCTCCAGTCGGATGGCCGCCTGTCCAACCAGGACGTGGCGGAACGCGTCAGCCTGTCGCCGTCGCCCTGCCTGCGGCGCATCAAACGGTTGGAAGAAGCCGGTGTCATCCGGCAATACGTCGCCCTGCTCGATCCCGACAAACTGGGCCTGGGCCTGCTGGCTTATGTGAATGTCCGCCTGGAAAAACACAGCGAAGGGGCGCCGAACGCGCGCGTGCCCGCGACGTCGCCCCGCTTCGAGTTCGCCCAGGCCGTGTCGACCTGGCCCGAAGTGGTGGCCTGCTATGCGATGACGGGAGAGATGGATTTCCTGCTGCGCGTGCACGTGGAAGACATGGACCACTTCTCGCGCTTCATGATGGGCACCCTGCTGCGCCACCCGGCCGTGCTGGACGTGAAATCGAGCTTCGCCCTCCAGCGCATCAAGGAAACGACGGCGCTGCCCATCGTTTGACGGGCATTGCACCGGACTGCTGCCCGGTCCGTCGTTTTTTTAACTTACCAGCCCGCGATGCGCCGCAGCTGCGGCAGCAGTTCGGCCACCATGGCTGCATGCTGGGCCGTCGTCGGATGACCGTTGACGGCGTCACCCGGCTGGTACGTCGCCGGTGCCAGCAGGTGGACGCGAACATCGTGCACGCGCGCCATCGCTTCCTTCAGGTAGCCGATCAAGGCGGCCTTCTTGTCGCCGTTCAGCAGCACGCCTTCCGTCAACGCGACCTGCGCGTGCGGATGGTCGCGCAGTACGCGGCGCAGCAGGTCCGTGTACGCGTCCACATAGCCCGCACGCTCCGGAATGCCGGGGTTGAAATCGTTGGTGCCGATCGCGATGACGATCAGGTCCGGCGTGTAATCGGCCTGCTTCCACGGCACCGGATGCGCGGCGTCGGCGATGGCGAGGTCGTAGAACGCGGGCAGCTGGAATTCGTCGGTATGGCCGTTCCAACTGCGCACCAGGCCCCGGCCGCCGTAGCAGACAAGTTGCACCTGCGCGTCGAGGGCGCGCGCGGCCAGCATGCCGTAGGACAGGCGCGGGTTCGACCATTCGGGCATGTCCTTCTCGTCGGCGCCACGCTCCATGACGGCGCCGCACGTCACGGAATCGCCCAGCACGAGCATGCGCCGCTTCGGCAGCGGCGGCGCCGCGAGGAACGTGCCGTCGACCGTGAAGCGCGCAATGGACGGCACGCCCAGCCACGTCTCGCCGCGGTGCACGAGTTCCACCTTGTGCGGGCCGGGCGCCGCGTCCTTGAACACGTCGTAGCGTTGCATCTGCGGCGCGAGGCGCAAGGTGCCCGCGGGCTTGCCGTCCACGATCACGTCGAACAGGCTGCGGGACCCGCCCGCGGCATCGACCGTGAGCCGCGTGCCGTCCACGGCCAGCAGCAACGTCACGCCGGCATAGCCGAAGCGCACCGTGCCATCGTCCGCGGCGACCGTGCGCCCCATGCGGGTCACGTGGCTGTCGCTCGCCGCGATGGTCTGTTCGGCCGCCGCGCCGGCCGCGCACAATGCCAGCAGCGCGGCGATCAGCGGCCGCAGCATCACGCGCCCTTCTTCAGACGCAGCAGCACGACGCCGTGCGCGGGCACCGTCGCGTCGAGGCGGCGGTTCGTGTCGCCCGTCTTGCCGGTCCACGTGTCCGTCCAATGCCAGGTGGCCTTGCTGAAGTCGAGCTGGTGCTTGAAGATCTCGTCGTTGATGACGTTCTGCTTCCAGTCATAGTGCAGCGGCAGCGCTGTCTCGCCGCGGTTCAGCACCATGAAGGCCCACTCGTCGTTCGCGAGCGGCTTGGCCCACAGTTCGACGGGCCCCTGCTTCCAGAAACGCAGCGCCGCCACGCCCAGCGGGTCCTGGTTGATCGCGATGACGTCGCGCCGGCCGATGATCTTCTTCACCGACTCCGGCATCGAACGCAGGTCGTTACCGAGGATCAGCGGGGAATTCAGCATCGCCCAGATCGAGAAGTGCGAACGGTCCTCGTCTTCCGTCATGCCCATGCCGACTTCCAGCATGTCCATGTCGTTCCAGTGGCCCGGACCCGCATACTTGCGCAGGCCGGCCTGCATGTCGAGGATGCGCATCACGCCCCAGCGGGACCACGTACCGGCACTCAATTCGCAATCCCAGCACGGATAGATGTCGCCCGTCGTGCGCCACGAGTGGCCGACCTCGGGTGCCCATTCCCACGGCTTGTTGTCGCCCCATTCGCAAAGGCTGAACAGGATCGGACGGTTGGCCGCGCGGATCGCGTCGCGCATCGTCGTGTAGGCACCGACGGCGCTCAGGCCCTTGCTTTCGCACCAGTCGTATTTCAGGTAATCGATGCCCCAGGCGGCATACGTCTTCGCATCCTGGTATTCGTGGCCGCGGCTGCCCGGACGGCCGCCGCAGGTCTTGTCGCCCACGTCCGAATAAATGCCCAGCTTCAGGCCGCGCGCGTGCACGTAGTCGGCCAGCGCCTTCATCCCGGACGGGAAGCGCTGCGGGTCCGGATGGATGTCGCCGTGTTCGTCGCGCGCGCCGTGCCAGCAGTCGTCGATGTTGATGTACTGGTAGCCGGCATCCTTCAAGCCCGTCTTCACCATCGCGTCGGCCGTCTCGCGGATCAGCTTTTCGTCGATGTCGCAGGCGAACTTGTTCCAGCTGTTCCAGCCCATCTGCGGCGTGGCCGCGAGGCCGTCGAATTTCTGCGCCCAGGCGGCAGCGGGGGACGCCGCGACGGCCGCGGCAAGCATCAGGGAGGCACTACGTTTCACTATTTCGCTCCAATGTTTTTCAGGCGTTTATCGTGGTCCGCGATCAGCTTGAGCGAGCTCGCGTCGCTGTCGAACACGGAATACAGGCCCTGCTCTTCCTGCGGCGGATCGCCGACGAAATCGTTCCCCGGCTTCCACCAGTAATCCGCATTCGCGGCGCGGCCCGCGCCGCCCCAGGCCCAGAAGGCCCAGCCGCCCACGGGGTCGCCCGCGGCCGCGCGCTTTTCCAACGTGGTGAACACCTCGTCGTAGAAGCGGTCGCGGACCTTCGTCGACGCCTTGATGTCGAACGAGCCGCCGTCGCGGTTCAGGCCGAATTCTTCGAGCACGATCGGCTTACCCAGCTGCTTCGCGTAGTCGACGTGCACGTTCAGGTAGTGCAGCGCCTTGTCCATCATGCCGTCCCACGTGGCCTCGGGCTGCTTCGGATCGAACCAGCCCCAGTTCGCGGGCCACAGGTGGTACGTGAGGTAGGCGATGTCCGGCGTGCGGTGCGCGTCCAGGTACAGCTGCGCATCCTGCGCGGAACCCGCGAGGCCTTCGCTGCCCGTGCTCACCATGTGGTTCGCGTCGAGCGAGCGGATGTAGTGGGCGGTGTCGGCGATCCACTTCACGTAGGTCGCCTTGTCCTGCGGCGTGGATTTGCTGTTGCCCGGCCGCGGCTCGTTCGCCAGCTGCCACGACAGGATCACGGGGTCGTCGCGATAAGGCTTCTTCGTCACCGTGTTCGTGCGCTGGACGATCTTCGCGATCACGTTGCGGTACTCGGCCTGCGCGCGCGCGTTCGTGTAGAAGCGCGCGTTCTCCGCCATGAAACGCTCGTAGTCCTTGCTCACGTTCGGGTCGTGCGCGGGCGAGCCGGTGAACCAGTTCAGGTACTGCGTCATCCCGCCGGACCACTGCCAGAAATTATTCAGGTACAGCACGGCCGTCATGTCGCGCTTCGCCAGTTCGGCCATCAGGAAGTCCAGGCCTTGCAGCAACTGCTCGTCGTAATGGCCGGGCGCGCTCGTCGTGGCGGGGCTGACGGCGCTCTTCATCGCCGTCTTCTCCGACACCGCGAGCACGCGCACGTTGTTGACGCCCAGCGCCTTCAACCGGTCCAGTTCCTTGACGAGGCGGGCGCGCTGCCCGACGCTGCTCGGCGCGCCGAGGTAGCCGCCGTACCAGAAGTTGGCGCCGGCCACCATGTAGCGCTGGCCGTTGCGTTCGAAATGGCTGTCCTTGACGGCCACGAAGCCGCCCTTGGCGCCGGCCGTGGCGGCCGCGTGGGCGATGCCGAATGCGCCGGCCGCCAGCAGGGCGGTGGCCAGGGCGATCTTGCCGAACTTACCGAATTTGCGTTGCATGTGGTCTCCTCGCGCTCCTCAAGAAGCGTCGTTATCGGTCGTGGGTCATGCGCCGCCCGCCGGCAAGCGGGCGGCATGGGTGAAACTCAGCGGCGCACGCGGCCGCGCACGTCCAGGGTGGACGCCGGCAGGTCGACCGTCACGCTGGTCGCGTTCTTGCCGGCGGCATCCTCGGCCAGCACGACCTTGTACTTGCCCTTGGCGATGCGCCAGGTCTTGGACTTCTCGTCGAACATGCCGAGGATGCGCGGCTCGACGACGACGTCCACTTCCTTCGATTCGCCCGGCTGCAGCGCGACCTTGTCCCAGCCCGCGAGGCGCTTCGGCGCTTCCCACTTGGCGGAGAGCGGCGACACGTACACCTGCGGCACGTCCTTGCCGGCGACGTTGCCCGTGTTCGTGACCTTGAAGCGCACGTGCAGGCGGCCATCCTTGACCTGGCTGGCGAGGCCGGCATAGCTGAACGTCGTGTACGACAGGCCGTGGCCGAACGGGAACAACGGCGTCAGGCCCTGCTTGTCGAACCACTTGTAGCCGACCGCGGCGCCTTCCTTGTACTCGACCGTGAACTGCTGGTCCGGCTGTTTCGGGTCGCCGTCCAGTTTCGGACGCGGCAGCTGCTCCTCGGAGACGGGGAACGTGGCCGGCAGGTGGCCGCCCGGATTGACGACGCCGAACAGCACGCGCGCGATCGCCTCGCCGCCGCTCGTGCCCGGATACCACGCTTCCAGCACGGCCGGAGTCTTCGCGAGCCACGGCATCGCGACGGGACCGCCCGTCTCCAGCACGACGACGGTGCGCGCATTGGCGCCGGCCACGCTGTCGATCAGCTTGTCCTGGTTGTCCGGCAGGGCCAGCGACGTGGCGTCGTTTGCCTCGCCGATCCACTGCGTCGCGAACACGAGCGCGACGTCCGCCTGCGCGGCCACGCGCGCGGCGCGCGCGGGGTCAAGGCCGTCGTCGTACACGACCTTCGCATCCGGTGCCAGCGCTTTAATGGCGCGCAGCGGCGACGACGGGTGGTACACGACGGGGCCCGGCCAGTTCTTCGGCTCCAGGCCCGGCACGGCATTGCCGCCCACCGGATACACCTGCGACGAGCCACCGCCCGACAGCACGCCCACGTCGGCATGGCCGCCGATGATGGCGATGGTCTTCACGTCCTTCGACAGCGGCAGCACGTGGTTGTCGTTCTTCAGCAGCACGGCGCCCTCTTCCGCCGTCGCGCGGCTCACCGCGCCGTTCTTCGCGAAGTCGATGGTGCCGCCCTGCGCGACCGGGTTGTCGACGACACCCTTGGCGAACATGGCGCGCAGGATGCGCGTGGCCATGTCGTCGAGGCGCGCTTCCGACACGTGGCCGTTCTTGACGGCTTCTTCCAGCGCGCCGCCGAAGTACGGCGACTTGTCGAATTCCTGGCCCGACTGGCGGTCCAGGCCGTGGTTCGCGGCCTCCACGGTGCTGTGCGTCGCGCCCCAGTCGGACATCACGTAGCCCTTGAAGCCCCAGTCCTTCTTGAGCACTTCGTTCAGCAGGTAGTCGTTCTCGCACGCGTAGGTGCCGTACACACGGTTGTACGAGCACATGACGGAGGCGGCGTCCGACTGTTCCAGCGCGAGCTGCATCGCGAGCAGGTCGGACATGCGCGACGCGGCCTTGTCGATGCGGACGTCCAGTTCGTTGCGGCCCGTTTCCTGATCGTTCAGCGCGTAGTGCTTGACGGTCGAGATCACATGGTTCGACTCGATGCCCTTGACGGCATGGCCGACGATCGTGCCGGCCAGCAGGGGATCTTCACCTGCGTATTCGAAGTTGCGGCCATTGCGCGGATCACGCATCAGGTTCACGCCGCCGGCCAGCATCACGTTGAAGCCGGAGGCGCGCGCCTCGGAACCGATCATCGCGCCGCCCGCGTAGGCCATCTGCGTGTCCCACGTCGACGCGGTGGCGAGGCCCGACGGCAGCTGCGTGCGCTCGCGCGGGGTCGGCGTGGCCTGCGTGGCGACGCCGAGGCCCGCGTCCGTCTCCTGCAGGTCCGGCAGGCCGAGGCGCGGGTTACCCGGCACGAAGCCGGCGGAGAACGGGATCGAGCCTTTCGGCGGCGTGGTGCCCTTCGGGCCGAATGCGGTGCCGAAATAGCCGAACACCCAGCGCAGTTTTTCCTGGCGGGTCATGGCCTTGACGGCGAGTTCGGCGCGCTGGTCGGCGCTCAGGGAACGGTTCATCCACGGCTGCTGGGCAGGCGTGTCGGCGGCGGTGGCGAACAGCGGGAAGGCGGCGGTCAGGGCCGCAACGAGGGTCAGGTGACGAAGGCGCATGGGACGAAGCTCTTTAAGGGGATGAATCGTTATTGGTATGTGGCGCAACACCGCCGCGGACGCGCCGCGGCGGCAGATCGGGATCGTGGCGGGTCAGACGGCCTTGACGTCCACGTACATGCGGGCGTATTTCGCGCCGAAGTACAGGATGAAGGCGTAGCACACGGCCGGAACGAGGAACGAAGGCTGCAGGCCGATGACGTCCGCGGCTTGCGCCTGGATCACCGGCACGACGGCGCCGCCGGCGATCGCCATCACGAGCAGGCCGGAGCCCTGGCTCGTCTGCGGGCCCAGCTCGTGCACCGCCATGCTGAAGATGGTCGGGAACATGATCGAGTTGAACAGGCCAACCGCGAGCACGGCCCACATCGCGAAGTGGCCGTGGCCGAACGTCGTCGCCACCAGCAGCGCGATGCAGACGGCGGCGTTGAACGCGAGGACCTTGCCCGGGCTGACGGTGCGCATCACGGCCGAACCGATGAAACGGCCGACCATCGCGCCGCCCCAGTAGTAGGCGACGTAGTTCGCGCCGATCTCCGGCGTGAAGCCGGCGATGGACGCGTCGCCCATGTAGTTGATCAGGAAGCTGCCGATGCTCACCTCGGCGCCGACGTACACGAAGATCGCCAGCACGCCCAGCATCAGGCGCTTCTGCTTCAGGATCGAACCGGTGACCGTCGTGCCGGCGTCATCGTCGCGGATGACCGGCAGGCGGATCACGGCGAACAGGATGGCGAGGATCGCCAACGTGGCGGCCAGGCCCAGGTACGGGCCCTGCACGGCCTGCGCCTGCGCGAGTTTCTCGGCGGCGGACATGTGGTTCGGATCGGCCACGGTCGAGATGTGCGACAGGATCAGGTAGCCACCGACCGGGGGACCGACGAACGTGCCGAAGGAATTCAGCGCCTGCGTCAGGTTCAGGCGGCTCGATGCGGTGGCCGGCGCGCCCAGCACGGTGACGTACGGGTTGGCGGCCACTTGAAGGATGGTGATGCCGCCGGCCAGCACGAACAGCGCGCACAGGAACAGCGCGTACACGCTCGTGGCGGCCGGGTAGAACAGCGCGGCGCCGACGGCGCACACGGCGAGGCCGGCGACGGCACCGGCCTTGTAGCCGATGCGGCGGATCAGCGCGCCGGCCGGGATCGACAGCAGGAAGTAGCCGCTGAAGAACGCGAAGTTCACCATCATCGCCTGTACGTACGTCAGGTTGTACACCGACTTCAGGTGCGGGATCAGGATGTCGTTCAGCGACGTCAACAGGCCCCACATGAAGAACAGCGCGGTGACGACGGTCAGGGCAAAGGTGTAATTGGCGGGCTGAGCCCGATCGGCAGGCGCGATTGCGGCCTGTGAAGCGCGTTCCATGCGTGTCTCCTTGTGGATGTTACCGCTAACTTACAAACTAGTAACTTTTTTGTAAAAAATATTCTGCATAAGCAGTTTGGTGGGGTCAAACGCGACGTCGGGTACGCGGCCAAGTTTAGTCAGTCGTCACTAAACATGCGCCACCCTCTTATGAAATCGGTTTCTTAAATTGAGAATATACCGGGCAAACAGCTGTTTAGTAAAGCCGACTAAACTTGACTTGAAGTGCCGACTGACGTTTGACCAAGGCGATTTTGATATGCAAGACTCCATTCAAACGAGCGGCGCCCAGGGCGTCGCATATGATTCCGGAGACAGTGTGAACCCCGAACCCTCACGCACCCCAGCAGGCGGCAGCCCGGCGCCGGTCACGATCCGCGACCTGGCCAAGTACGCCGGCGTATCGGCCGGCACGATCTCGCGGGCTCTCAAGAACGAGCCGGGCCTGACGGAAAGCACGCGCCAGATGGTGTTGTCGGCAGCCCACGAACTGGGCTACGACTTCTGCAAGCTGCGCCGCAAGCGCATCCGCCGCCTCACGTTCCTGCTGCACCGCCAGCACAACACGGCGGCCAGCAGCCCGTTCTACTCGCCCGTGCTGCATGGCGCCGAGGAAGCGTGCCGCAAGCAGGGCATCGTCCTGTCGTTCATGGCCGTGGGGCCGGCCGACGGGGTGACGGAACAGCTGCGCATGCACGCGCCGGACGCCATCGTATGCGCCGGCTTCTTCGAACCCGAGTTGCTGAACGCCTTGCGCGGCAGCGGCAAGCCCCTCGTCCTCATCGACATGAAGCTGCGCGGCTACAGCTCCGTCAACCCGGACAACCACATGGGCGGCTACCTCGCCACGCGCCACCTGATTTCGCTGGGACGCGAACGCATCGGCATGATCTCCGGCTCGCTGGGCCACTACAGCATCCGCGAACGCAACCGCGGCTACCGCCAGGCCCTGTTCGACGCCGGCATGCTGGCCGACCCGCGCCTGGAAACGTGCATCCCGGATGGCGTCGACCTCGAGACGGGCGCGTACGAGGCGATGCAGTCCCTGCTGAACCAGCCGCACCCGCCCGATGCCGTGTTCTGCTACAACGACGCCGCCGCCCTCGTCGCGATGCGCGCCTGCCTCGCGGCCGGGAAGACGGTGCCGCACGACGTGTCGATCGTCGGCTTCGACGACATCCCGGGCGCCGTGCTGGGCCACCGTCCGCTGACGACGCTGCGCATCAACAAGAAGGAGCTGGGCGCGCTGGGCGTCGAGCTGCTGCTGCGCGGCCCGCAGGACCCGCCGCTGGAACAAGTGGCCCCGGTCGAACTGATCGTGCGTGCCAGCACCGTGTGCGAGGACTACCGCATGCGCAGATAACCGCCCGCCATCGACCCTCATGGCGCCCGCGCCGCACGACGGGGCGCCACTCACCGATTCACTCATCACGACCGACCCATGCTTCCCGACTTCCACTCCCGCGCGACGCTGCTGCAGCACATCCGTCACACCCGCCAGTTCTACGATCCGCGCTGCACCGACCCGAGCGGCGGCTTCTATCATTTCTACAAGGACGACGGCACGGTCTACGATGCGCACACGCGCCACCTGGTGAGCAGCACGCGCTTCGTCTTCAACTTCTCGATGGCGTGGCGCCGCTTCCGCGAGCAGGCAGACCGCGACCGCGTGCTGCACGGCCTGCGCTTCCTGCGCGACGTGCACCGCAATCCGGACACGGGCGGCTATGCGTGGACGCTGGACTGGAACGACGGCGTGAAGAAGGTCACGGACGACACGAACCATTGCTACGGCCTGGCCTTCGTGCTGCTCGCGTACGCGCACGCCATCATGGCCGGCGTCGACGAGGCGCGCGCCTGGCTGGACGAGACGTACGACCTGATGGAGCGCCGCTTCTGGGAACCGGCGCACGGCCTGTACGCGGACGAAGCGAGCGGCGACTGGTCCACCTTGTACCCGTACCGGGGCCAGAACGCCAACATGCACGCCTGCGAAGCGATGCTGGCCGCGTTCGACGCGACGGGCGACACGAAGTTCCTGTGGCGCGCGGAGACGCTCGCCCACAACATCACGGTGCGCCAGGCCGCGCTGTACGGCAACCTGGTCTGGGAACACTACAACAGCGACTGGTCCGTCGACCCGGATTACAACCGCGACGACAAGACGAACATCTTCCGCCCGTGGGGTTACCAGCCGGGCCACCTGACGGAATGGGCCAAGCTCCTGTTGATCATGGAACGCCACAAGGACCAGATGGCCGGCCCGTCCGACTGGCTGCTGCCGCGCGCGCAACAACTGTTCGATGCGGCGCTCTCGAAGGCATGGGATGCGCAGCACGGCGGCATCTACTACGGTTTCGGTCCGCAGGACGAGATCTGCGACGCCGACAAATACTTCTGGGTGCAGGCCGAAAGCCTGGCCGCCGCCGCCCTCCTCGGCGCGCGCACAGGTAACCAGGCGTACTGGGACTGGTACGACCGTATCTGGGCCTACAGCTGGGAACACTTCGTCGACCACGAACATGGCGCCTGGTACCGCATCCTCGGCCCGGCCAACGAAAAGCTCACGGACGAAAAGAGCCCGGCCGGCAAGGTCGACTACCACACGATGGGCGCCTGCTACGAAGTGCTGACCGTGCTCACGAAGGACTGACATGAGCGACTTTCCCGTATTCGTCGCCGCAGGGGAAGCCCTGACGGACATGATCGTTGACGATGCCGGCGCCACCCGCTGGCACAGCGTGACGGGCGGTTCGACGTGGAACGTGGCGCGCGCGATGGCGAAGCTGGGTGCGCCCAGCGCGTTCGCGGGTGCCGTCAGCCGCGACGTGTTCGGCGACCAGCTGTGGCGCGCCACCCTCGACGCCGGCCTGGACGACCGCTTCCTGCAGCGCCTGGACAAGTCGCCGCTGCTCGCCATCGTGCACCGCCTCGACCCGCCCAGCTATTTCTTCGTCGGCGACGACAGCGCCGACCTGCACTTCGACGCCGCACTGCTGCCGCACGGCTGGATGGGCGCTTGCCGCTGGGCGCATTTCGGCGGCATCAGCCTTGCGCGCCAACCGCTCGCGGGCAAGCTCGTCGCACTCGCGGAAACGCTGAAGGCGCAGGGCGTGCGCATCAGCTACGACCCGAACTTCCGCGCGCTGATGGACGAGCACTACGACCCCACGCTGCGCCGCATGACGGCGCTGGCCGACGTGATCAAGGTGTCGGAAGAAGACCTCGTCGGCCTGCTGCGCACGCACGATGCGGACGCCGCCTTCGCCACGCTGCGCGGCTGGAACCCCGCTGCCAGCTACCTGTACACGAAGGGCGCGGCCGGCGCGTCGCTGCATACGCCGGCAGGATCGTGGCATCAGGCGGCGCCGCGCATCACGCCCGTGGACACGGTCGGCGCGGGCGACGCCAGCATCGCGGCGCTCGCGTGGAGCATGCTGCATGCGCCCGAACGCGACGGCCTCGCGCACCTGCGCTTTGCCGTCGCCGCGGGTGCCGCGGCCTGCCTCGCGGCCGGCGCCACGCCGCCGTCGCTGGCTGCCATCGATACGCTGTTGGCCGGCATGCATGCCTAAGGACACTTCGAAAAACCGTCGCGAGCGGCCGCAGTGCTGTGGGAGAAGCGCAGCTGTACGAGGAGTACAGCGAGCATCGCAGCACAGCACTGCAACGCGCAGCAGGTTTTTCGACGTGTCCATGATCACCAGCAGTTTTCAAACGTGACGCCGACCGTGTAGCCGGACAACGTCGTGCCGAAGATGCCGTTGGCCGCGAGCGGGTCGTTCACGCGCGCGGCCGCGCGCGCGGCCTCGTTCCAGTGCGCGTGCGTGAAGAACAGGCGCAGTTCGGGACGGTCGAAATAACCGGGCGCGGACGAAAACGCGACGGCGCCCGTAAATTTGGTCAGCCGGCGCACGTCGCCGTCCTGCGGCGCGACGCGGTCGTGGCCGAGGTCCGCCAGCAGCTTCACGTGGTCGCGCAAGCCGTACGACAGGCGTCCGCCGGCCGATGTCCACGTCTTCGCTTTCGCCGCATCGTGCGCCGTGTCGCGCTGCCAGACGCCGACGAGTTCCGCACCAAAGCGCCGCGTGACCTGCGCATACCAGCTGTCGACGACGCGCAGGCGGTGGACATCCCGGCCGTTCGTGATGTCGCCCGTCGCACCGTTGTCCGTGCCCGCGCCCGTGCCCCATTGCAGGGCGAGGCGGTTCTCGCCGGCGCCGGCCAGCAGGTGCTGGCGATGCTGCACCGTGACCATCGAGCCCCCGTGGTGGCCAAGCTCGCCGTCGCCGCGGATCAGCGCCAGGCCCAGTTCCAGCGTGCCGCCCGGATTCACGGGCACGCCGCGCAGCTGGAAGTCGTGGCGGTTCGCCGTGTCGCCCACGCGCATGATCGGCATCGTCTGCTGGTCGTCGTGCAGGTAGGCGTAGCTGAACTGCATCGGGCCGACGGGCACGTTCTCGATGCCGGCGCCCATGCCCGACGGATTCCAGTACAGGAAGTCGTTGACGTTCGCGCCTTCGCGCTTGTAGTAGCGCCGCCCGATCCACACGGACGCGCCGCGCAGGCCGGACAGGTGTTCGATCGCGAAATACGCTTGCGGCAGGCCGATCTTCCAGCTGCCCTCCGGCCGCCTCGCGTTGTTCGACGCGGCCGCGTTGCCGAGATTGAGCATCGCGTACGCCTTCACCTGCTCGCCGTCGTCGCCATCCTGCAGGGTCTGGCCCAGCAGCGATTCGCCATAGACGCCGCACTCGTTGCCGAGCCGGTACTTCGCGCCCGCGCCGGCAAGGCCGAAGCAGGTCTGGCCGCCGTGCTCGGAGTTGGCGGCCGCGTTGGCGCGGATGTAGTTCTGGATGTCCAGTGCGGACGCGGGAAAGCAGTACGCGAGCGCGAGCAGCACCGGCGCGATCATTGGCATGCGCATGTAGTCTCCTTGTTTTTTGGGCAAAGCGAGTCCCGTCCAGCCGCGGCGCAGATGCCGCGGCAGGTCATGCGGATCGGGATTATTCGTAGGGTGGGCACCCCGTGCCCACCAAACGCCGGCGTGATGCGAACGCTAGGTGGGCGGAGGGCCGCCCACCCTACAGGGCAGGTTCGAGCAAGGCTTCGGCTTCCAGCTCGGTCGGCGCGTACGGCCCCGCATGCATGGCAGCCGTGGCGGCCACCGCCGCGATGCGCGCGAGCTGGCACGGCGCCGCCATCTCCGGATGCAGCAGCAGGCCGCTGATCCACGCAGCCATCGACGCGTCGCCGCAGCCGACCGTATCGACGACGTCGACCCGGCATGCCGGCGCGTCGAGCACGTGGTCACCGCGGATCAGGGAAAGACCGTCGGCACCGCGTGTGAACAGGATCTCCGCGGAGGGCGCCAGTGCGCGCAACGCAGCCAGCGCGTCACGCGGCGCGAAGCCCGGAAACAGGCCTTCCAGGTCTTCGTCCGACACCTTGATGTGGCTGGCGATCGACGCGACCAGCTCGAACGTGGGCCGGTACGACGCGTCACGCATCGCGGCGCGGAAGTTCGGGTCGAACGCGATGCGCTTGCCGGCCTGGCGCGCCATCAGCGCCTGCTCCACGAGGCGCCGCGCCAGCGGGCCGCGCGCCAGGGCGAGGCTGCCGACATGGATCACGTCGGCCGCGTCGAGCCAGCCGGCAGGCAGCAGCTCGGGCCGGAAGTGCAGGTCCGCGCTGTTCTCGCCGAGGAAGACGTAACGGGGCGGATGGCGCGATGTCACCATCGCGATGAACGGCGGCGCATCGACACGCTGCAGGAAGCGCGCGTCCAGGCCGGCCGCGGCGCTTGCGTCCGCGATCTCGTCGCCGAAGGCGTCCATGCTGACGGCGCCTGCGTAACCCGTGGGCACGCCGAGCCGCGCACCCACGCGGGCCACGTTCCAGCACGAACCGCCGGGCAGCGAGCGCCACGTGCCGTCGTCCTGGCGGATCATGTCCGTGAGCGCTTCGCCGAAGACCACGTAGCGGGGGAGTCGTTGTGCTTGCATGTCAGTTCGCCTGTTGTTGGTAACGCCATTTATCGAGCATCACGGCCAGCACGATGACCGTGCCTTTCGCGACGTATTGCCAGAACGAGGACAGGCCGAGGATCGTGAGGCCGTTGTTGAGGAGGCCGATGATCAACGCGCCCGTCACCGTGCCCCAGATCGTGCCCACGCCGCCCATCAGGCTCGTGCCGCCGAGGACCACCGCGGCGATCGCATCGAGTTCGTAGCCGGAACCCCAGTTGCCGTTCGCGCCGTACAGACGGCTCGCGGACATGGCGCCCGCGGTGCCCGCGCACAGGCCGGAAAACGCATACACGAACACGAGGACGAGGCCGACCTTGATGCCGGTGAGGCGCGCCGCCTGCGCGTTGCCGCCCACCGCATACACGTGCATGCCGAGGACCGTGCGGCGCAGGATGAACCAGGCGAGCAGCACGAGCGCCGCGGCGACCCAAACGAGCCACGGCAGGCCGGCGAACGAGCCGTTGCCGATCCACTCGAAGCTCGGGATCTCGCGGTTCAGGATCGTCGTACCGTCGGCGAGCAGGTAGGCGGTGCCGCGCAGCGCCGTCATCGTGCCGAGCGTGACGACGAACGGATTGATCTTGAAGACGGCGACGAGCAGGCCGTTCAGCAGGCCCATGCCGAGGCCCGCGAGCACGAAGACGGGCAGCGACAGCGCCGGCGCATGGCCCGGCAGCGAGGCAATCATGCCCAGCACGGCGGACACGGCGAGCACGGAGCCCACCGACAGGTCGATGCCGCCCGTGAGGATCACGAACGTCATGCCGGTCGCCAGCACGAGGTTGATGGAGCTCTGGCGCAGCACGTTCATCGTGTTGGCCGTCGTCGCGAAGTTCGACACGCCGTCTTCCGCGAAGTAGCCGGTCAGGAAGTAGAACACGACGTACAGCGCGACGAGCACGGGCAGCATGCCCATCGTCGCGAACATGCGCGAGAACGCCTGCTTGATGCCGCCGTGCGGGCGCGCATGCGGCGCCGCGGGAAGGGATGATTTCAGAGTCTGCATGATGTCTCCTATGCGGCCTGGGCCAGGGTGGCCAGTGCCATGATGTTTTCCTGGGTGATGCGTTCGCCTTCCAGTTCGCCGGCGAGCCAGCCTTCGCGCATCACGAGCACGCGGTCGCACACGCCGATGATTTCCGCCAGCTCGCTCGAGATGCACAGCACCGCGACGCCGGCGTCGGCCAGTTCGTGGATGATCCGGTAGATCTCGTGCTTGGCGCCGATGTCGACGCCGCGCGTGGGCTCGTCGAGGATCAGCACGCGCGGCTTGATTTCCAGCCAGCGCGCCAGCAGGAGCTTTTGCTGGTTGCCGCCCGAGAGGCCGCCGATGATGCCGTCCGGCCCCGCGCCGCGCGCCGACAGCTTCGTGATGGCATCGCGCGTGACGTCCAGCAGCTCGCCCCGGCGCAGCACGCCGCAGCGGGCGTGGCGGCCCAGCACGTTCATCGTCACGTTCGCGAGCAAGGTCTGTTGCAGGAACAGGCCCTGCCCCTTGCGGTCTTCCGGCACGTACGCGAGGCCCAGACGGATGGCATCGAGCGGCGTGCGGATCGACACGGGTTTCCCGTCCACTTCCACCGTGCCGCCGGCCAGGCGGTCGGCGCCGAAGACGAGGCGCGCCAGCTCCGTGCGGCCCGCGCCCACGAGGCCCGCGAGTCCGACGATCTCGCCGGCCCGCACTTCGAGCGTTGCCGGGTGCACCTTCGCGCCGTGCACGCCGGCCAGCTTGAGGCGTACGGGCCCGGGCGCGCGCCGCGCCGTGTGTTCATAAAAGCCGCCCAGTTCGCGGCCGACCATCATCCGCACGACCGTGTCCGGCGTCGCTTCCTCGCGCGTCAGCTCGCCGATCCACGTGCCGTCGCGCAGCACGGTCACGCGGTCCGCGAGCATCCGCACCTCGGCCATGCGATGGCTGATGTAGATGATGGCGATGCCGCGCTCGCGCAGCGCGCGCATCACGTCGAACAGGCGCGCCGTCTCGCGTTCGGACAGCGCGGCCGTCGGCTCGTCCATGATCAGGACGCGGCTGTCGTGCACGAGGGCGCGCGCGATCTCGACCTGCTGCTGGTCCGCGATCGACAGGCCGCTCGCGATACGCGTCGGCGCGAACGTGGCGCCCAGCGTCTTCAGCACCTCGGCCGCGCGCCGGTTCATGCGCGCCGTGTCGACGATGCCGAAGCGGCCGCGCGGCTCCGCGCCCATGAAGATGTTCTGCGCCACGGTAAGGTTCGCAGCGACGGACAGCTCCTGGTAGATCAGGTTGATGCCGCAGGCGCGCGCATCGGCCGGGCAGCCGATGCGCACGGGCTTGCCGGCCACGCGGATCTCGCCGGCGTCCGGCTGGTACACGCCGGCCAGGATCTTCATCAGGGTGCTCTTGCCGGCACCGTTTTCGCCCATCAGCGCGTGGATCTCGCCGGGACGGATGGTCAGCTGGACGCCGTCGAGCACCGTGACGGCGCCGAACCGCTTGCGGATGCCGGATACCTCCAGCACGGGTGGTGGTGATGTTGTTGCCATGTCTCCTCCGATGAGGTGATGGATCGGCCGCGCGGAGCGGCCGTTTTTTAGTGGCTGGCCCAGCCCTTGTAGGCGAACACGTTGTCCTTCGTGATCGCGGGCGTGGGGATCAGCACGACCGGGTTCGCGGGACGCTTGCCGTTCATGATGTCGTAGCCGATGTCGACGGCCATGGTGGCCATCTTGTAGGGGTCTTGTGCCGTGGTGACGGCGAAGATGCTGTTCTTCGCGCGGAGTGCCGCTTCCGCGTCGGGCGCGCCGTCGACGGAGGCGACCATCTGCACGTCGGCGCGGCCGGCCTGCTTGACCGCGAGTTCCGCACCGATCGCGGACGGGTCGTTGATCGCGAAGACGGCATCGATGCGGCGGTGCGCGATCAACAGGTTCGTCATCACTTCCATGCCGCCATCCAGGCTGCCCTTCGCATCCTGGTTGTCCGACACGATGCGGATGCCCGTGCCCGCGAACGCCCGTTTGCAGCCGGCTACGCGCGCGGTGACCGCGGTGACGGGCGGCCCGTTGACGATCACGACGTTGCCCTCGCCGTGCAGCCGCTCGACGATGCGCTTGCACGACTCGGTGCCGGCCATCGTGTTGTCGGACATGATCGTCGCGTCCGCGTTGTCGGCGCCCACGTCGACGGCCATCACGACGATGCCCGCGTTGCGCGCCTTCTGCAGCACGGGCGCGATGCCTTTCGGATCGGACGCGTTGACGATGAGGATGTCGACCTTGTTGGCGATGAAGTTTTCGATCTGGCCAACCTGCGTATTGAGGTCGTATTTGCTGGACACGGTCGTGACCTTGACCTTGTCGCCGCCGACCTTGCGGGCCGCGTCGCTGGCGCCCTTGCCGATGGCGACGAAATACGGATTGGCGAGGTCGCTGACGGCGACGCCGACGGATTTCAGCGGCCGCGCCGCGCTGGCCTGGCCGGCCAGCGAGAAGGCGACCGCCGCGATGCATCCGAACACGGCTTGTTTTTTCATGGCGTAGTCTCCGAACTGTTTTATCGGGGGCGGGCGCGGCTCGTGGTCCGCTGTCTGGCATGCCGCCCTTATTGTGATGTGTCGTTGCAAAGAACTTTACACGTGTCGACTTTTTGTCGTCAACAGATTTTTTTAAAGATTTTTTAATAGTTGAGCGACCACAACGGCACGGCAGCAAACCGCGCCCGCCCCTGCCAGCACAGGGATTCGGAGAATTCTTATTGCATCGAAGTATTTTTGCTATGATGACGACGCACCGGCCACCGCGCCACGCCGTTCGGCCATCGGTGCGGAGAAAAATTTACACGAGTCAAAATCACGATGAAACCTGCGCAGAACGCGAATGCCGCCCCTCGTGGTCCCGTCACGATGCACGACGTGGCCGCGCGCGCGGGCGTGTCGCGCGCGACGGTGTCGAAGTATTTCAACGACCGCGAAGGATTGAAGGCCGACACGCTGGCCCGCATCGAACAGGCGTGCCGCGAACTCGAATACGTGCCGGACCCGCACGCCGTGAGCCTCGTGCGCGGCCGCTCGCGCATGGTCGGCGTCATCCTGCCCGTGGTGAACGAACCGTTCTTCGCCGAGGCACTGCGCGCGATCGAGGAAAAGGCGAAGGCGCTGGGCATGGACGTCATCATCCAGTGCTCGTACAACGACCCGGCCGAGGAAGCGGCCGCGCTGATGACGATGCGCTCGATGAAGGTGGCGGGCGTGATCCTGACGGCGGTCGCGTCGCAGGCCAACCTCGCCCTCCTGCGGCGACTCGAGCAGGAGATGCGCATCGTCTACATGGACAGCTACGTCCACGAAGACTGCAACTACGTCATGAACGACAACCGGCAAAGCATGGCGATGCTGACCCGCTACCTGCTGGGCCGCGGCCACAAGCCGGCCTACCTCGGCGCGCCGCCCGTCGCGCATCCGTCGCCGGAGGAACGGCTCGCGGGCTATCTGGAAGCGATGGCGGAAGCGGGCGTGGAACCGCACGTCGTCCCGGCGAGCACGCAGCCGTCGTGGGATTTCGAGGCGTACGCGTTCCGCCACGTGCTCGACTGGCTCGCGAGCGGCGCCGGCAAGCGCGCCGGCATCACTGCCCTCGCCTGCGGCACGGACAGGCTCGCGATCGGCGCGATGTCGGCCTGCCGCCGCTTCGGCCTGGAGCCGGGCAAGGACCTCGCCATCGTCGGCCACGACGACCTGCCGATCTCCGCCTACCTGTATCCGCCACTGACGACGTTCCGCCAGGACGTGGCCGCCATCGGCGTCGCGGCGATGGAATGCCTGCAGGCGCAGCTCGACGGCACCGACACGACACCGTACCGCAAGCGCTTCACGGGCGGCCTGGTGCCGCGCGATTCGGCCTAGTGCCGTTCAGCGCTTCGGCCGGAACCATTTGACGGCAGCGCGCGCGTTCGCCTTGACCGTGTAGTCGATCTTGGCGATCTGCTCTTCCAGCGCCTCCGCGAGCACGCTGCCCGGGCTGGGCGGCGGCAGATGCAGGTGGGCGTCCGCCTCACCGTATTCGCGGCGGATCTCCATGCCAGCCTTCTTCGCGATGTGCATCATCGTGCGATTCGACGACAGGCATTGCATGTACAACGTGTCGACGTCGGAATTGCGGCAGTGGATGGCCGCGCGCTCGAACAGCCGGGTGCCGACGCCCTGCCCGCGCGCCGACTTCGACACGGAGACGCCGAACTCGGCCACTTTTTCCTTGTCCGTGTCGTGAACGCTGCCCGGGTGCGCGTCGCGCAACGCGAACGCGAGGTGGCCGACGCCCACGAGGCGGAACATGTTGTTGTAGACACCAAACACGATGTCCCGCGCGAAGTCGAGTGTCGCGACGTACGCTTCGATTTGCGCATCGGGCACCACGCTGCCGAAGCGCAGCAGGCGGTCGTCGCGGTCGAGGGCGAGGAAGTGGCGCAGGACGCGCCGGCGGTCGCGCTTGCCCAGTGCCTTGACGAGCACGGTCGGGCCGCCCTTGCGGGCGACGAGGCTTTTCAGCCAGCGGTGAAGGGGACGGTCCTGCATGATGGGATCTCGATTGTGCGGCGCAACAATCGGTATTGTAGCGAACTCGGCGGCGCACGCCGATCGGCATTTCTACGTAGATTCGCGCAGCGCCGCCTTCACGGCCGACACGCGCGCCGCATGCACGGCTTCCGGGATCTTCTCCCGATTCTCCGCATACCGCGCGGCCACCTCGCCCGCGTTCACGCCGCGCGCCGCGTCCAGCGCCCGCAGCAGGTACGGTGCCTGCGGATAGTCGCGACTGCGCATCTCGTGATCCTCGCTGCCCCGCCCGCGCGCGTCGCATTCGGATGCCAGCAGCATCTGGGCGAAACGCTGCGGCTTGCGGAACGCGTCGCAGCGTTCGAACAAGGTGACGAGCGTGTTGGCACGCAATTCGAGCGCGCGGCTGACGTTGCCGTGCTCGCGCGCCGTCATCACGGCCAGGTCGCGGCATTCCGCCGGCACGCGCAGGCGCTTGCACAATGCCGTGATCAGCTGCGGCCCCACGCCTTCGTGGCCGTGGTGCGTCGGCCAGTGTTCGGGCGGCGTCGCGCCCTTGCCGAGGTCGTGCATCAGCGCGGCGAAGTGCACGGGCAGGTCGTAGCCCTGCCCGGCCGCATAATCGATCACGAGCATCATGTGCACGCCGGTGTCGACTTCCGGGTGGTGCAGCGGCGGCTGCGGCACGCCCCACAACGCGTCCAGCTCGGGCAGGATGCGCGCCAGTGCGCCGCAGTCGCGCAGCACGGCCAACATGCGCGACGGCTTTTGCTCCATCAGCCCGCGCGACAATTCCTGCCACACGCGTTCCGGCACCAGGGCATCCACTTCGCCCGCGTCGACCATCTGGCGCATCAATGCGAGCGTCGTGTCGGCGACCGTAAAATCGGGGAGCCGCGCGGCGAAGCGGGCCACGCGCAGGATACGCACGGGGTCTTCGGCGAACGCCGGCGACACGTGGCGGAACACGCGGTCGCGCAAGTCCTGCAGGCCGCCGTACGGGTCGACGATCGTGCCGTCTTCGGCGCGGGCCATCGCGTTGATCGTCAGGTCGCGCCGGACCAGGTCGTCTTCCAGCTTGACGTCGGGCGCCGTGTGGAAGACGAAGCCGTGGTAGCCGGGCGCCGTCTTGCGCTCCGTGCGCGCGAGCGCATACTCCTCGTGCGTGTCCGGATGGAGGAACACGGGGAAATCCTTGCCGACGGGGCGGAACCCCTTGGCGATCATGTCGTCGGGCGTGGCGCCGACGACGACCCAGTCATGGTCCTGGACGGCCAGGCCCAGCAACTCATCGCGGACGGCGCCGCCGACGACGTACGCCTGCATCTCAGTCGGGCAGCTCGTCTTCGTGGGCGCCGGCGACTTCCGTCTCCGCCATCGCTTCCTCGATCCAGCGCGCAACGGCCGGATGCGCCAGCACGCGCTCGCAATACGCCTGCAGCGCCGGGGCCAGCGCCACGCCATACGTCCGGAAGCGGGTGACGACGGGTGCGAAGAACGCATCGGCGATGGAGAAATCGCCGAACAGGAATTGATGGTGGCCGAAGCGCGACAAGCACTCTTCCCAGATCTCGCAGATGCGGCCGATGTCGGCCTGGGCACCCGGCGTGCGGCCGCGGCCCGGCAGGCGGGCCTTGATGTTCATCGTCATCGCCGTGCGCAGGTCGGCGAAGCCCGAGTGCATCTCGGCGGCGACGGAACGCGCCATCGCGCGCGCGGCCACGTCCTGCGGCCACATATGCTTTTCAGGGAATTGCTCGGCCAGGTATTCGCAGATCGCCAGGCTGTCCCAGATCGTCATCTCGCCGGCCAGCAGCACGGGCACGCGGCCGGCAGCCGAGTACCGGGCGATGTTCGTGGCCGTGTCGGGCTTGTCGAGCAGCACGCGCACTTCCGTGAACGGGATGCCGGCGGCCACCGCGGCCACCCAGGGGCGCATCGACCAGGAAGAGTAATTCTTGTTGCCGATGACCAGCGTCAGGCCGGCCTGGCGTGCGTTGTCGAGGGTTTGCGTCAGAGTCGGGTCGAGTTCGAGAGTCTGCATGGTGTGGCGTGATCGTTGAGGTCAGCGCCCGGCGCGGGTGCGCAGGACGTCGAGGCCGCCGGGTGGCGCCAGGTACTGCGGCGCGACGGACTCGAGCGCCGTGAGCTTGATTCCCAGCGCCGTTGTTGTCAAGACTTTATTGTTCGTGGACGGGTGGACGACGTTGTCGACCTTCATCGAATCGAGGTTGTCGCGCGTGATGACGGGCTCGCCGGGCAGCAGTTCGAACACCCGCGCCTGCAGCCGCGCCAGCCCGTCCGGCAAGGCGATGACCTTGCGCTCGTGACCCGCATAGCGGCCGGCGAGGCGCACCAGCTCGGCCAATTCATAGACCTGCGGCCCGCCCAGTTCGTACGTGAGGCCGGCCGTGTGCGCATCGAGCAGCGCGCGCACGAACGCCTCGGCCACGTCGCCCACGTACACGGGCTGGAAGCGCGCATGTGCGCAGGCGAGCGGCACGACGGGCAGGTGGCGCTGCAGGCGTGCGAACGTGTTGAGAAATTTATCTTCCGGTCCGAACACGACGGACGGCCGGAAGATCGTCGTCGCGACCGCGGGCTGGCTCGTCGCGGCCGCTTCGCCGTCGGCCTTCGAGCGCAGGTACATCGACGGCCCGTTGCGATCGGCCCCGAGCGCGCTCATGTGCAGGTAGCGCGGCACACCTTCGGCCGCGCAGGCGGCGGCGATGCGGCGCGGCAGGTCGACGTGGGCGCGGCGGAAGTCCGGGCCGTACGGATCGCCGCGGCGCGAGTGCAGGATGCCGACGAGGTTGATGACGGCATGGCGCCCGGCCACGAGCTTGCGCAAAGCCGTGTCGTCGTACGGGTCGGCCTGCACGATGTCGACGCCCAGCGGCATCAGGTGCATGCCGTGGCTCGCGTGCCGCGTGGGCACGACGGTGGACACGCCGTGGTCGGACAGCCTGGCCGCCAGGTGGCTGCCGATGAACCCCGTCCCGCCGAACATGACGACCGACTGCGCGTCCATGCTGCCTCCTTGAAGCCTGTCCGGCGCGGCGCCGTTACGGCAGGCCGATGCTGTTTCCGCGTGGCGTGATCGTCCCCAGGCGCGCCTTCAACGACTGCGGCCGCTTCTCGAACAGTGCCGCATAGTTCGTCGCGTTCGACATCACGTTGCGCACATAGGTTCGCGTTTCCTCGAACGGGATCGTCTCGACGAACACCGCGCCTTCCATCGGCGCCGTCAACAGGCCGCGCCACGTGCGCGCCCGTCCCGGCCCCGCGTTGTAGGCGGCCGTCGCCAGCACCTGCGACCCGTCCGCATTGTTCAACACCATGTTCAGGTAATTCGTGCCGAGCACGATGTTCGTGCGGATATCGCTCAGCATGCCGTGGCCGTAGTCCGTCAGGCCTATCTTTTCCGCCACCCATTTACCCGTCGACGGCATCACCTGCATGAGGCCGGACGCGCCGACGCCGGACTGCGCGTCGGACACGAAGCGCGACTCCTGGCGGATCAGGCCATAGACCCAGGCCTGGTCGAGGCCGAGACCCTGCGCCGTCGGATGCAGGATGTCGTTGTGCGGCGCCGGGAAGCGCTGCGTGTAGTCGAACTCCGTGCGCGTGCGCTCGGACGTGGACAGCATGCGGTCGAGGATGTCGTTCTGGCGCGCGAATTCGGCGGCGGCCAGCAGCTGGCGCTCCGTGAAGCCGTTCAGCGCCCAGTTCCACTCGCGCGTGCCCTCGAAGCGCATGCGCATCGAGAAGAATTTCAGGGCGCGCTTGAAGCCGGGATTGCTGGCGACCTGCGCCAGCTCGGCCGGCGTGGGCGGGGCCGCGCTGGGTGGAATGCTGATCTGCATCCCCAGCTCTTCCATCGCCAGCTGGCCATAGAAATTGTTCTGGTCGGCGATGCGGCGGAACAACGCCTGCGCATCCTCGCGCCGGCCCTCGGCCTGCATTGCGCGGCCCAGCCAATAAGTCCAGACGGGCTCGTCGTGCTGGTGCGCGGGCATCGCCTCGATCGTCGCGCGCACCGTCTTCCAGTCGCCGCGGCGCAGCGCGATGCGCGTCTTCCATTCCAGCTGGCTCCACGTCAGTGGCGCCCCCTCCGCCTTTTTCCAATCGTCATAGGCCTCGGGCGCCAGCGTCAGCGACGCGGCCAGCGCGATGTTCGCCCAGCCGATCGCCCTTTCCTCGGGCGACAGCTTGCCGGCGTTGCGCTCCAGCGCCACCGTGGCCAGCTTGAGGCTCGTGCGCGCCATGCGGCCGATGGCGACGAGGTAGATCTCGTGCTCCGCGCGCGTATTGCCGACGCCGCGCGCCATCGCGACGGCCGGCAGGTCGACTGCCTGCGCGGCCCGCGTATCGGACGCGTCCAGCAGCAACGCCGTGCGGCGCGACGGCCCCGTCGCGTGCATCTCGCCCGCGAGGCGCAACTGGGCCAGCAGGTCGTTCGTCGTGAACTGCCCGGACTGGACGAGCTGGTTGACGAGCGCGGCGCACGCTTCGCCGTACAGCGGCGGATTGTCGAGCAGGACTCGCGCTTCGGCGGCGACGTTCTGCCCCTTCGATGCACGCGACAGCAATGCGTAGCACTTGACCTGGTAATCGTCGTTCTTGACGAACTGCGGCAGCTCGCGGTCGAAGTTGAACCAGTCGCGCTTGCGGCCGAGCTCGAGCAACCAGTCGTTGCGCAGGCGGTCGGCGATGGCGCTGCCGTCGTAGCGCTTCAGGAAATCCAGGATTTCCTCGTTGGAAGCGTCGCGCAACCGCGGTTTGAGCCGATAATAGTCGACGTAAGACGGTATCGCGTAGTTCGGCAGGCGTGCCGCCAGCGCGGCGGCTTTATCCGCGTCGTTCTTGCGGGCCGCATCGCGCAGCTGCAGGAAGATCTCGTCCTGTTCGCGACTGGCGTCCGCCTGCGGCCCGGGCGCGATCACGGGCGCGGCCGGTGTCGGCACCCCAGGCGCGGCAGCCGTTGCGGCGGGTACGGGTTGCGTCGTGCCGGGCGAAGCGGTCTGGGCCGCAACGCCGGGCGACGCGAGGAAGAGCAGGCTGTAGGCGGCAGATACAGTGCCGGCAATCAGTTTCTGCGTCATCGATAATGCAATATTCAATGTAGGCTTCATTTCATCCATGACCGGCGAATCAAGAATACCACGCCCCTCGGACCCGAGCGTGGCGGACGAGAAACAGGCGGCGAAGACAGCGTTGCGCAAGGCGCTCAGGACAACACGTGGGGCGCTTGATCCCGCAATCAAGGTCCAGTGGGATGCGCACATCGGTGCGCAGATCATCGCCTGGTGGCGCCTGCGCCAGGTTGACACGTTCGGCGTGTACTGGCCCCTCGTCGGCGAACCCGACCTGCGCGCCGCGTACGCGGAATTGCACCAGGCCGGCGTGCGCCTGGCGCTGCCCGTCGTCATGGAGCGCGACGCCCCGCTGACGTTCACGGAATGGACGCCCGGCGAACCCATGCTGCCGGACGAAGCGGGCGTGCACGTGCCGGCCCAGCTGCGCTTCATCGAGCGTCCGCCGGCCCTCCTGATTCCCTGCCTCGGTTTCAATGCCGACGGCTATCGCCTCGGCTACGGTGGCGGTTATTACGACCGCACCCTCGAAGTGCCGCCCCGCCCGCACACGTTGGGCATTGCCTACAGTAACCAGGAAGCCGTGTTCCCCCATGCGCCGCATGACGTGCCGCTGGACGTGATCGTCACCGAGATCAGCCGCGTCACCTGATAAAAAAAATGCCCGCGCGGCCTGCCGGTCGCACGGGCATCGATGACGGAGACCGCCGGATCAGGCGCCGGTGATGCGCTGCCAGATCGCGGTCGTGGCCGCCGCCTGGTTCATGCTGTAGAAATGCAGGCCCGGCGCACCGCCCGCGAGCAATTTCTCGCACAGGCCGCTCACGACGTCGAGACCGAACGCCTTGATCGACGCCGAATCGTCGCCGAAGCTGGCCAGCTTCAGTCGGATCCAGCGCGGGATCTCGGCGCCGCACATGTCGGAGAAGCGCATCAGCTGCGTGTAATTCGTGATCGGCATGATGCCGGCCACGATGGGCACGTCCACGCCCAGCTTGCGCGCATTCTCAACGAACTGGAAGTACGCGTCGGGATTGTAGAAATACTGCGTGATCGCGGCGTTCGCACCGGCCTGCACCTTGCGCGCGAACGCTTGCAGATCGTCTTGCGGCGAGCGCGCTTGCGGATGCATCTCCGGATACGCGGCCACCTCGACGTGGAACCAGTCGCCCGTTTCCTGGCGGATGAATTCGACGAGATCGCTGGCATAGCGCAGTTCGCCCGCGCCACCATAGCCGCTCGGCAAGTCGCCGCGCAGGGCGACGATGCGGCGAATGCCCTTGTCCTTGAATTCCTGCAGGATCGCGCGGATCGACTCGCGCGTGCCGCCGACGCACGACAGGTGCGGCGCCGCATCGTGGCCGGCGGCCTGGATCTCGAGCACGGTGGACAGCGTACCGTGCTGCGTGCTGCCGCCGGCGCCAAACGTTACGGAGAAGTATTTCGGATTCAGCTCGGCCAGTTTCTGGCGAACCACACGGAGCTTTTCCGCACCCTCGGGCGTCTTGGGCGGGAAAAACTCGATACTGATGTTAGGGGTTTCCATCTTTATTGAGAAGTAAGGTAGAAAGCGCCCACGAAATGACACTGTACAGGATCGCCGCCAGGAAAGCGGACCAGAACCCGGCCACGTGGAAGCCCGCGACCAGGTGCGCGACGAGCCAGAACAGCAGCGCGTTGATCACGAGGATGAACAGGCCGAGCGACACGAACGTCACAGGCAAGGTCAGCACGACGAGCACGGGACGGATCACCGTGTTCACCAGACCCAGGACGAGCGCGGCCACGAGGGCGGCGCCAAAACTGTCGACCCATACCGAATGCATCAGGTACGGCAAGGCCATCAGGGCTGCGGCGTTGATCAGCCAGGTCAGGAGCAAACGCATAGTGTGTCTTTCGTGAGGGGTTATCCAGCACGCCGCCACCCGCCGTCGACGATGGAATCCGACGGAGATGGCGACGCCAATTCACGGAAGAGCTTACCAGATCAATAACGGTAATGTTCCGCCTTGTAGGGGCCTTCCTTGCTCACCGAGATATAGGCGGCTTGCTCTTCGGTCAGCTCGGTCAGCTGGGCGTTGAGCTTCTTGAGCTGCAGGCGGGCGACTTTCTCGTCCAGCTTCTTCGGCAGCGTGTACACGCCGACCGGGTAGGCGGCAGTGTTGGAGAACAGTTCGATCTGGGCGATGGTCTGGTTCGCGAACGACGAGCTCATCACGTACGACGGGTGACCCGTGCCGCAACCGAGGTTCACGAGACGGCCTTCGGCCAGCAGGATGATGCGCTTGCCATCCGGGAAGATCACGTGGTCGACCTGCGGCTTGATGTTTTCCCACTGATATTTGCGCAGGGCAGCGACTTCGATCTCGTTGTCGAAGTGGCCGATGTTGCAGACGATCGCCTGGTCCTTCATGCGCAGCATGTGCTGCTCGGTGATCACGTGGTAATTGCCCGTGCAGGTGACGAAGATGTCGCCGTGTTCGGCAGCATAATCCATCGTCACGACGCGGTAGCCTTCCATCGCGGCCTGCAGTGCGCAGATCGGGTCGATCTCGGTGACCCACACCTGGGCCGACAGCGCGCGCAGCGCCTGCGCCGAACCTTTACCCACGTCACCATAACCGGCGACGACGGCGATCTTGCCCGCGATCATCACGTCCGTCGCGCGCTTGATACCGTCGACGAGCGATTCGCGGCAGCCGTACAGGTTGTCGAACTTCGACTTGGTCACGGAGTCGTTGACGTTGATGGCCGGGAATGCCAGCTTGCCGTCCGCATGCATCTGGTACAGGCGGTGCACGCCGGTCGTCGTTTCTTCCGTCACGCCCTTGATTTCCGGCAGGCGCTTCGAATACCACTGCGGATCGACGGCCAGGCGGCCCTTGATCGCATTGAACAGGCAGATTTCTTCTTCCGAGCCCGGCTTGTCCAGCACGGAGATATCCTTCTCGGCACGCACGCCCAGGTGCAGCAGCAGGGTCGCGTCGCCGCCGTCGTCCAGGATCATGTTGGCATGGTTGTCACCCGGCCATTCGAAGATGCGGTGCGTGTATTCCCAGTACTCGTCCAGCGTTTCGCCCTTGACGGCGAACACGGGCGTGCCGACCGACGCGATGGCGGCGGCCGCGTGGTCCTGCGTCGAGTAGATATTGCACGAGGCCCAGCGCACTTGCGCGCCGAGGGCTTCCAGCGTGCGGATCAGCACGGCGGTCTGGATGGTCATGTGCAGCGAACCGGCGATGCGCGCGCCTTTCAGGGGCTGGGCAGCCGCGTATTCGTCGCGGATGGCCATCAGGCCCGGCATTTCGGTTTCGGCGATGCGGATTTCCTTCTCGCCCCACGAGGCGAGGCCGATGTCGGCAACGAGGTAGTCCTGGGTGGTGTCTTTGAGTACGGCGCTCATCACGCCCTCCTTTCAAATTAAGAAAAAAGTAACGTGAGCGCGGTGTTGATATCCGAGCCTGGCGAAAGAGATTCTTTCGTCGCAACGCTCCTCGGAACTGACAAGTGTAGCACGACGGGCCCGCATGCGCACTCGTCGGCCCACGTAAACGAGGCCAATCGTTGACAACGCTCAGGGTTCAGATAACTCGTTGACAATATATTTGACTACTCTCAACATTTCCTCATATTTCCCTGGAGAAAGCATGGGCGCCGCCACGTATCAGCTCGTCTGCGACAATATGGTCTTGCGCGACAACTCAAGGCGTACGACGGTACCCGAACGATAAGCGCCGAAAAAAATGCGCCCGGGTGGACGCATTTTCATAGGGCGCAGGCGCTTACGCCAGGCCGGCTTCCGCGCGCAGCAGCGCGGCCTTGTCCGTGCGCTCCCACGTGAATTCCGGCTCTTCGCGGCCGAAGTGGCCGTAGGCGGCCGACTTCGTGTAAATCGGACGCAGCAGGTCGAGCATCTGCACGATGCCTTTCGGGCGCAGGTCGAAGTGTTCCATCACCAGTTCGGCGATCTTCTCGTCCGAAATCACGCCCGTGCCTTCCGTGTACACGGTGATGTTGATCGGACGTGCGACGCCGATCGCATAGCTGACCTGCACCTGGCACTGGCGCGCGAGGCCGGCGGCGACGACGTTCTTGGCGACGTAGCGGGCTGCGTAGGCGGCCGAGCGGTCGACCTTGGACGGGTCCTTGCCGGAGAATGCGCCGCCGCCGTGCGGTGCGGCGCCGCCGTACGTGTCGACGATGATCTTGCGGCCGGTCAGGCCGCAGTCGCCCTGCGGACCGCCGATGACGAAGCGGCCCGTCGGGTTGACGAGGTAGCGGGTGTCCTGCAGCCATTCGCGCGGCAGCACGGGCTTGATGATCTCCTCGATCACCGCTTCCTCGATCTGGCTGTGGCTGATTTCCGGCGCGTGCTGGGTCGACAGCACGACGGTGTTCACCGAGACCGGACGGCCGTTGACGTAGCGCAGCGTGACCTGCGACTTGGCATCCGGGCGCAGCCACGGCAGGCGGCCGTCCTTGCGCAGCTGCGACTGGCGCTCGACGAGGCGGTGCGCGTAATAGATTGCGGCGGGCATCAGTTCCGGCGTCTCGTCGCAGGCGTAGCCGAACATCAGGCCCTGGTCGCCGGCACCCTGGTCGAGGTCGATACCTGCACCTTCGTCGACGCCCTGGGCGATGTCGGGCGACTGCTTGTCGTAGGCGACCAACACGGCGCAACCCTTGTAGTCGATGCCGAAGTCGGTGTTGTCGTAACCGATGCGCTTGATGGTATTGCGTGCAACTTGAATATAATCGACGTTTGCGTGCGTCGTGATTTCCCCCGCCAGCACCACCAGACCCGTGTTGCACAGGGTCTCGGCCGCCACGCGCGCGCGCGGGTCTTGCTCGAGGATGGCGTCGAGGATGGCATCGGAAATCTGGTCGGCGACCTTGTCCGGGTGGCCTTCCGAAACGGATTCGGACGTGAAGAGGTAGTCGTTGGAAGACATTGAGGCTCCTGATACTGTGATGAAGATTGCCGCAGCACCAAGGCCTGCGACGCTTTAGCGAGATTTATATTCCGCTTCGCAAGTTGTCATTAACTCCGCGGATGCTACAAAGTGGTATTTTACGCTCCTCAAAAAATTCTGGCACAGCAACCCGTCGCTTCTCTACCCTAAATCAATAAATGCTCGTCTTTTTGTTTCGGATACTGTCGTTTTTACCGCTGCGCGTGCTGCATGCGCTCGGCGCGGCGCTCGGCTGGATTGTCTACCTGGCATCTCCGTCGCACCGCCGGCGCCTGCGCGAGAACCTCGAACGGGCCGGCTATAGCGGCCACCTGCGCGCCGCGATCGCCGAATCGGGCAAGGCCATCGCCGAACTGCCGTTCGTCTGGTGCGCGCCGCAGGACCGGGTCACGCGCCACGTCACGATGGAAAACTGGGAACTGGTGCAGCGCCAGCTCGACGCCGGCCGCGGCATCGTCTTCCTCACGCCGCACCTGGGCTGCTTCGAACTGACGGCGCAGCAGGTCTCGCTGCGCGTGGAACTGACCGTGATGTACAGGCCGCCCCGCCAGAGCGCCCTGAAGCCTCTCGTCGAGGGCGCGCGCGCGCGCCAGCACATGCATCTGGCGCCGGCCACGCTGTCGGGTGTGCGCATGCTCGTCAAGGCGCTGCGCGGCGGCCAGCCCGTCGGCGTCCTGCCGGACCAGGTGCCGCAGGAAGGGGAAGGCGTATGGGCGCCGTTCTTCGGACGCGACGCCTATACGATGACCCTGCCTGCCAAGCTGGCCCAGCTGGGCAAGGCCGACATCCTCACCGTGTACGCGGAGCGCCTGCCGCGCGGCCGCGGCTTCGCCATCCGCTTCGTGCCATTCGACGGTTCGCTGGAAGGCGACGCCGCCCAGCAGGCCGCCGCCATCAATCGCCAGATGGAAAAACTCATCGCCTTCTGCCCCGCCCAGTATTTCTGGAGTTACAACCGCTACAAGAAGCCGCAAGGCGTTGAAGCACCGCAAGCCGAGACCGTCGCATGAGGTTCCTGATTTTCCTGTTGTGGCTGCTGCACTTCCTGCCGCTGCCTGTCCTCGGCCGTATCGGCAACGCCGTCGGCTGGCTGATGTATTACGCAATCCCCAAGCGGCGCAAGATCGCGCTGATCAATCTGCGCCTGTGCATGCCGGAACTCAGCGAGGCGGAGCGGGTCGACATCGCCAAGCGCCACTTCATGGCGTATTCGCGCAGCATCCTGGAACGGTCGCTGATCTGGTGGGCGCCGTTCGAACGCATCCACGGCCTGATCGAAGTCGTCCCCGCCGTGCCGCAGGCGCAGATGGAGAGTGGTCCGACCATCCTGTTCTGCCCCCACTTCGTCTGCCTGGACGTGGGCGGCGTGGCGGCGCGCGTGATGCCGTTGTCGACCATGTATTCGCCGCAAAAGAACAAGGCATTCGACGATTTGTTGCGTTATGGTCGCGAACGCTACGGCCCCGTGCGTCTGTTCACGCGTGGCGACGGCATCAAGCCCATCATCCGCGCGCTGCGCGAGGGCATTCCTTATTACATGCTGCCGGACATGGATTTCGGCGAGAAGGATGCGGCGTTCATCCCGTTCTTCGGCATCCCGGCCGCCACCTTGACGGCCATGGGCCGCCTGGCGGGCGCGACCGGCGCGAAAGTGATCCCGCTCGTGGCAACTTTCCTGCCCAACTATAAGGGATACAAGGTAGAGTTCTATCCAGCATGGGAGGATTACCCGGGCGACGACATCATCGCCGCCACCCGCCGCATGAACGCCTTCATCGAGGACCGCGTGCGCGAACATCCGGCCGAGTATTTCTGGACGCACAAACGCTTCAAGACCCGGCCGCCCGGCGAGCCCTCGTTCTACGATTAATTACGAATACCATGAAACTCAAGTTCACCAAGATGCACGGCGCCGGCAACGATTTCGTCGTGATCGATGCGATCAACCAGCAACTGGACCTGGGTCCGGAGCAATGGCGCCGCCTGGCCGACCGCCGTTTTGGCGTCGGCGCCGACCAGATCCTGATCGTCGAGCGCCCGGCCACGGCAGACAGCGATTTCCGCTATCGCATCTATAACAATGACGGCAGCGAAGTCGAGCAGTGCGGCAACGGTTCGCGCGCGTTCGTGCGCTTCGTTAGCGACAAGGGCCTGACCGATCAACGCAGCATCCGTGTCGAGACGATAAGCGGCATCATCACGCCGCGCCTGGAAGACGACGGCAGCGTCACCGTCGACATGGGCGCACCGATCCTGGAACCGGCCCGGGTCCCGTTCGACGCCGCAGGCCTGGAAGGCGTGACGGAAGGCCGCGATACGCTGTGGCCGCTGACGGTCTCCGTCAAGGGCGAGGAGCAGACCGTGCTCGTGTCGACGGTGTCGATGGGCAATCCGCACGCGGTGCAGGTCGTCGCCGACGTCGACGCCGCGCCCGTGCTCGAGACGGGTCCGCAGATCGAGCACCACCCGCGCTTCCCGCGCCGCGTGAACGCCGGCTTCCTGCAGATCGTGGACCGCAACCACGTCAAGCTGCGCGTCTGGGAACGGGGTGCCGGCGAGACCCTGGCCTGCGGCACCGGCGCGTGCGCCGCCGTCGTGGCCGGTATCCGCCGCGGCCTGCTGGATGCGCCCGTGCACGTGCAGGCACGGGGCGGCAAGCTGACCATCAACTGGGCCGGCGAAGGCCAGCCCGTCTATATGAGTGGCCCGGCCGAGACGGTATTCGAAGGCGAAATCGAGATCTGACCGGGTGGCGGCCCACCGGGTGATGGCCGCCTGCGCTTAGGCGGCCAGCGAGTAATCGCCGTCCTCCGCGCCGTCCTCCGCACCACCCTGGCTGCCAGCCTCCGCGTCGGGCACCAGGCTGCGCAACCGGTACAGGCGCTGGCGATAATTCCCTTCCGGACCGCCGGGACCGCAATCGACGTTGTCGAACACGAGCCCCACGCGGTCGAGCAGCTGGCGTTCCTGTGCCGTATCCACCGAGATCAGGCGGCGCCGGCTGCGGCCGTAGCTGGCGCGGATGTCGATCACGAGGCAGTGGCCGCGGTCGGCGCCGTGGATGTCCAGCAACAGGGCCTCGGCTCGGCTCAAGCCGAATGCCACGGCCAGCTCCAGGCGCGCGGCCAGCAGCGGATACGCCGTCAGGTCGCGCCCCACGAGCAGCGGGTCGAGGTGCTGCCAGGCGCCGGGCTGGCGCGGCGCCAGCTTGCGCAGCGCAGCCGCGGCCTTCGGGCAACCCTGCACGGCCGCCTTCTGCAGCCAGAACAGCGCACGCACGTCGTTGTTCTCGTTCTCGCGGCGCGCGCGCCATGCCGCGTTCCCGCATTCGAGCTGGGCGTCGCGATAGCCCATCTCAGCCGCGCGCTCCAGGTATTTCTGCGCCTCCACGACATTGCGCTGCGAGAATTCCGGCTTGATATAAATGCGCGACAGCGCATACCACGCTTCCGCCAGGCCCTGCTCGCCCGCCTGCGTCAGCCAGCGCACGGCCTTCTTGAAGTTGGCCGCGCCATGGCTGCCGGGCACGCGTTTGCCGTCGACGCGCATGCGCGCACACCAAAGGCCCAGCGCGAACTGGGCATGGCGGTCGTTCTCGGCCGCGGCGCATTCCCAGAACCTGAGCAATTCCTCCTCGCCGACGTCGTGCGGCACCTCGTTCGCCTCGACGAGCCGGGCGCAGCGCGACAGCAGCAGCACTTCGTCCGGCGCGAGCCGCGCCGCCGTATGATCCTGCGCGGCATCGGAACCGGCCAGGGCGCGCGCGAGCGGCAGCGCGCGGGCCAGCCAGGCGCCCCAGCGCTGCGCATTCCAGTCCTGTTCCAGCAGCGCGAACTGCGCGGCGCCGACGCCGCTGTCGGCCGCCTGGCGCAGCCAGCGCTGCCCGGCCGGGCTGGCCGCGGGGACGTGGACCGCCGGCTCGTCCGCCTCGGGCGCCGCCGCGCCATGCGCGCGCGCGAGCAGCCACTGCGCTTCCGGGAACCCGGCCCGGGCCGCGTCTTCCAGCGCGCGCAGCGCCTTGGCGCGCTGGACCGGCACGCCGTCGCCGTCGTGCGCCGCACCCAGCACCAGCTGGGCATACACGAGTCCCGCACGCACGAGCCCGCCGTCGTACGCCCGCTCGTACCAATCGGTCACGGATTGCGGACTGTCACGCGCAAGGTCGACCGGGATATGGTTCCCGATCAATTGCCATGCTTCCTCGCACCCTTGCTGCGCGGCACGGTCGAGCCAATGCAGGGCCGTGGGCAGGCTCTTCGGCAATCCCGCACTGCCGAACAGGTAGAGCCGGCCCAGGGCCAGTTGCGATTCGGCGCGTCCCGCGCGTGCACCGCGGATGACTGCCAGTTCTTCACGATTTGCCATCGTTCATTTTCTGGATGTTAGAGACGCCTGAGACATGCATGCAACAATTTACACACATAAATACATGCAGATGCACGCAAATCGATTACGATGCGCTACCGATGAGCTCACGCGGCGCACACTGCGGTAACAATGGACGTCGGATGGGCCAGAGTCTAAAGCCGCGTCGGCGCGATTCGCCTGCGATTCCAATGGCCTTTGAGCCCGCACAAACGCTGCCGTGGTACGGGGACCGAATGATGACGTTTGGAAACTTAAACGAGGCTTAAGGTGCGCCCCGGTTGCCGAGTCTCGCGTTTCAAAAATACAACAGCACGATTGGATTTATTGGCTTTCGACCAAGTGCAACAGTCATAATTGACAAATCAGACAATCTTGACGCATTAAGCATTTAAGGTTCACACATCCGAGTGTTCAGCAACTAATAAAAATCTCAATGCTCTCTGGATTCCTTCGATTCACTTTTTAGGATAAAAATAGATGAAAAAAACCCTCGTGGCAGCCGCTCTGCTGGGCGCCTTCGCCGGTGTTGCACAAGCTCAAACCGCCGTTCAGATCTACGGTAACATCGACGTCGGCATGTCCAAGCAGTCGGACCAGACCCTGAACATCGGCAAGCGCGCCGCCAACACCCTGGGCTTCAAGGGCACGGAAGACCTGGGCAACGGCCTGAAGGCTCTGTTCCAAGTCGAAATGCGTTACGAGCCGGACACCGGCACCAACGAAAACGGCGGCCGTCCGCTGTTCCAGGGCCAGACCCGCGTCGGCCTGCAGGGTGACTTCGGTATGGTCCGTCTGGGCCGTGGCCTGACCCCGTTCCAGGAAATCGTCGGTTCGTTCGAACCGTGGCACGGCCTGCCGTCCCCGGCCGGCTTCTACACGGACATCTCGGTCGCCGGCTTCAACTCGGCTCCGCTGGACGTGAACACCACCGGTGGTTCGCCGAACAGCAACCGCATCTCGAACGCGATCTTCTATAACTCGCCGGTTTCGAACGGCTTCCAGGTGAACGCTTCGTGGGCATCGAAAGAAGCCAACGGCGGCAAGCTGACCGGCATCGGCAACGGCGCGAGCTACGCGCTGAACCAAGAAGCTTCGGCCAACCCGTTCTCGATCGCTGGCACCTATAACAACGGCCCGGCCGCTGCGATGGTCGCTTACGAGCGCAACGCCGTCGAATCGAAAGTGTGGTCGGTTGCAGGTTCGTTCTCGGTCAGCCCGGAAATGAAACTGATGGCTACCTACACCCATCAGGATCAAGAGCACACCAACACCTTCCGTCCGACCGTCAAGGGCGCGGAAATCGGTATGACCTACGGCATGGGCCCGGGCAAGATGCTGGTCGGTTTCGGTCTGAAGAAGCAAGAAGAGACCACCCGCCTGCACGACCTGATCACCCGCCAGTACTCGCTGGGCTATGAGTACAGCCTGTCGAAGCGTACGTACCTGTACGTCGACGCATCGCGCAAGACGAACATCTTCACGTACGACACGCTGGGCTTCGTCGCCGGCTCGTCGGTGCGCAACTTCTACGACGTCGGCCTGAACCACTCGTTCTAAGCTGACGGCGCGGGGGCAACCCCGCCGCATCGCACCGCAAGGGCGGGCCCGGGCAACCGGGTCCGCCCTTGCTGTTTTTGGTGATGCTGCGGTGACACAATGCCAAGAGGAAATCTGCGCCGAGCCATTGCGGTCGGTTAAAATGAACGGTCTACCCAACCCGCAAGCCGCACATGACCACCGCATCACTGGATTCCACCGCCATCGCCCAATACCTGGTCGACCACCCGCAATTCTTCGTGGAGCACGCCGCCCTGCTGGGCGAGGTAAAACTGTCGAGCCCGCTGACGGGCCGCGCGGTGTCGCTGCAGGAGCGCCAGATGGAAGTCATGCGCGACAAATACCGGGCTCTGGAACTGCGCATGTCCGAACTGGTGCGCCACGCCGAGGAAAACGCGGCCATCGCCAATCGTTTCCACGGCTGGACCCAGCAATTGCTGCGCACGCGCGTGCCCGCCGAGCTCCCGTCCGCCGTGGCCGACGGCCTCGTCGAACATTTCATCGTGCCGCAAGCCACGCTGCGCCTGTGGAAGCTGGCGCCCGAGCACGCGGATGCCTGGTATGCGCGCGACGTCTCCGAAGACGTGCGCCTGTTCGCCAGCAGCCTGCGCGCACCGTACTGCGGCCCGAACAAGGAATTCGAAGCGGTCGGCTGGCTCGCGGACGCGGGCGCCGTGCGCTCGACCGTGCTGTTGCCGCTGCGTGCCGGCGGCACGGCGTTCGGCCTGCTCGTGCTCGGTTCGCCCGAGACGGAACGCTTCAGCGCCGCGATGGCGACGGATTTCCTCGTCCACATCGGCGAGACGGCCGGCACCGCCCTCGCTCCCCTGCTCGGCTGACATGGACGCGCCGGCCGCCAACGACTGGACCGGCCGCTACCTGGCGGAGCTGAAGACGCAACGCCAGCTGTCCGACCACACCATCGCCGCCTACCGCCGCGACCTGGCCGAGTTGGCCCGGCTCGCCAGCCTGCCGGACCAGGCAGGCTGGACGGCGCTGACCCATTTCGATATCCGCCGTTTCGCCGCGAAGCTGCACGCCGAAGGACAAAGCGCGGCGTCGATCGCGCGCAAGCTGTCCGGCTGGCGCGGCTTCTTCGACTGGCTGTCGGGCCACCTGCCCCTCGCGGCGAACCCGGCCGACGGTGTGCGCGCGCCGCGCCGCCCCAAGCGCCTGCCGAAGGCGCTGGCCGTCGACGACGCCGTCCAGCTGATGGAAAAGACGACGCCCGGCAATGCGGAACCGGCGGAGCTGTGCGACCGCGCCATGTTCGAACTGCTGTATTCGAGCGGCCTGCGGGTGTCCGAACTGGCCGGACTTGACGTCCACCACGTACCCGCCCGCGACGGCCAACCGGCCTCGCTCGGCTGGCTCGAACTCGAGGCGCAGGAAGTGGTCGTCACGGGCAAGGGCAACAAGATGCGCCGCGTGCCCGTCGGCGCCCCGGCCCGCGCGGCGCTGGCCGCGTGGCTGGCCGTGCGTCCGCCTGCATGCGACGGCAGCGCCGCCCTGTTCCTGACGACGCGCGCCACGCGCATCAGTCCCCGCGTCGTGCAATACCGCCTGAAAGTCCACGCGCGCAAGGCCGGCGTGCCGGTCCACGTGCATCCACACGTGCTGCGCCATTCGTTCGCGTCGCATTTGCTGCAATCGTCGGGCGACCTGCGCGCCGTGCAGGAACTGCTGGGCCACGCCAGCATCACGTCGACGCAGATCTACACATCGCTCGATTTCCAGCACCTGGCCGCCGTCTACGACAAGGCCCATCCACGCGCCAAGCGTAAGTAACCTGCTTGCCAAGGCGGGCACGGCGTGGCGGGTGGTGACGATCCGCAAAATCCGGCATAATCTTCCGATTCCCCGCAGGGGGAAACGGCTCACCCCATTGGACAGCGATATATGGAATTGATCCCCAGCACTATCCTGACCGGCTTCCTCGGCGCCGGCAAAACCACGTTGCTCAACCGTATCCTGCGGGAAGAGCACGGCCTGCGCATCGCCGTCATCGAAAACGAATTCGGCCAGGAAAACATCGACAACGAAATCCTCGTGCAGGACCCGGGCGAGCAGATCGTCGAGATGAACAATGGCTGCATCTGCTGCACCGTGCGCGGCGACCTGATCGTCGCCCTCACGAACCTGGCGCGCAAGCGCGATGCCGGTGAAATCCACTTCGATCGCGTCGTGATCGAGACGACGGGCCTCGCCAATCCGGGGCCGGTGGCGCAGACGTTCTTTGTCGATGAAGAAGTCGGCGCCCACTACCTGCTGGACGCCGTCGTCACCGTCGTCGACGCACGGCACGCGATGGACCAGCTGGACCGCCACGAGGAAGCCCAGCGCCAGGTCGGGTTCGCCGACAAGATCCTGCTGTCCAAGACCGACCTCGTGGACGCCGCCGCCATCGAGGAGCTGAAGGCGCGCATCCGCCGCATCAATCCGCGCGCGCCGATCAGCACGTCCGATTTCGGCCGGGCACCCCTCACCGACGTGCTCGACCTGCGCGGCTTCAACCTGAACGACAAGCTGGAGCTGGATCCGGCCTTCCTCACGACCGAGGAAGCGCACGACCACGATCATCACGATCACGACCACGTGCACACGGAAGCGTGCGACCACAGCCACGACCACCACCACGGCCACCACAGCGACGACATCGCGGCGTTCGTGTTCAAAAGTGAGCGCGCGTTCGACCCCGAGCGCCTGGATCAATTCCTCGGCAGCATGGTGCAAGTTTTCGGCCCGAATATGCTCCGCTACAAGGGCGTGCTGTCGATGGCCGGCGCCGACCGCAAGGTCGTCTTCCAAGGCGTGCATCAAATCATGGGCAGCGACCTCGGTGCAAAGTGGGCGGATGGCGAAGCGCGTGGCAGCAAGATGGTGTTTATTGGTAAAAATTTACCGAAAGATGTCTTTATTCGCGGATTGGAACAGTGTTTGGTATAAACTACTCCGGTTCTATAGTGCCCCTTGCGCGGTCCGCCCTTCGTTCGGTATCGTTGGCCTGCCTGGATGCACCCGTGGACGAACGACTGGACAGCCCCGCCCGCACGGCCGGACACGGGGCAGGCCCGGAAAACCGGGCCGTTACGGCGGCCGGCCGGCGCACACCGCAGCAACGGTGACCGCTGAGTTAGCTGATAAAATGGAAACTCTGTCGTATCAAAGGTAAGTGAAGTCATGACTAAAACAACGAAACCGAATACCGTGGCGCAGCCCGAAGACCGCCTTCTGACGGAAGAAGAAATTCGGGCCATGAGCGACGACGACTACATGAACCCGGCCCAGCTGGCGTTCTTCAAGAACCGCCTGCAGGAGCTCGAAAAAGAGCTGCTGAAAAACGCCGGCGAGACGACGGAACACCTGCGCGAAACGGTCCTCGTGCCCGACCCGGCCGACCGCGCCACCATCGAGGAAGAGCACGCGCTGGAACTCCGTACCCGCGACCGCGAACGCAAGCTGCTCAAGAAGGTCCAGCAATCGCTGGCCGCGATCGAATCCGGCGAATACGGCTGGTGCGAGGAAACGGGCGAGCCGATCGGCATTCCCCGCCTGATCGCCCGTCCGACCGCGACGCTGTCGCTGGAAGCCCAGCAGCGCCGTGAGCTGAAGCAGAAACTGTACGGTGACTGATCGCCGTCCGCTCCGATCAAAAAAGCATGCGCCCGCCGCATGCTTTTTTGTTTCTGGGCCCACGCTCCCGCCAGCGCCGACCGCCGGTTTTGTGCGCACGAATTATTGCCTATCGGATACACTGGAGGGATCGCCGACGACTTGACGCAGCTCAGGCGTGCGCGCCATGTGATCCGCGCCGCCATGCTAATGTCTCGACCGGCACACGACCGGGCGCCGCTGCGCGGCAGAGAAGGATGGGATGGGGCTCTTCGATTTCCTGAAGAAAAAAGACGATGCGCCACGCGGGGGCGCGGGCGTGCGTGCGCGTCCGGACCCTGCCCTGGCGGCCGGCCCCGTCACGCGGCTCGCGCTCGATACGGAAGCGGACCGCGAGCGGCAGCGTGAAATCGCCCGCGCCACGGCGGCCAAGATCGACGAGATCGAACTCGAGATGGCGTCCGACATCTTCGACGACGATGCCTGGAGCGGCAGCCGGCGCCCACCGGCCGCAGCCGCAGTAGGCGGTGTCGCCACCGCACCGCCCGCCGACCAGAACACCGACATGCTGCTCGGCCCGGACGACCTGCCCGACGCGGCCGTCGCGCCGTCCAGCACACCCGTCGTCGAGGAAGCGGCGATCCTGTACGCCAACGACCAATTGGAGGCCGCCGCGCTGCTGCTGCGCACGAGCCTGAAAGAGCGGAACGGCGGCGCGGGCGAACGGCTGCCGTGGTGGATGCTGTTCGACCTGTACCAGATCCTCGGCCAGGAACACGAGTTCGAAAGCATCGCAATCGACTACGCGAGCCACTTCGAGACATCGCCGCCCACCTACCGCCCGATCGCGGAGGCGTCGCGCACGCGCCTCGGGCCTGCGCTCGACAACCAGTTCGCCGGGGCGATCCCCACCGTGAGCCTGTCCGGCAGCCTGGACGACGATGCCCTCACCGGCGCGCAACTCGCGCGCGCGCAGGCAGGTATGGCCAGTCCGCTCGTGCGGTTCGAATTCCAGGCCGTCGCCCACGTCACGCCGCAAGGCTGTGCGCTGTTGCTGGATGCGCTGCAGGCCTTGCGCAAGGCCGGGCGCGAACTCGTGCTGGCGGGTGCCGACCACCTCGTCGCCGTGCTGCGTCCGATGCTGGCCATCGGCGACCGCGGCCCCGGCGAGGCGCCCTGGCTGCTGCTGCTGGAACTGTTGCTGCTGACGAACCGCGAAAAGGATTTCGAGGAGACCGCGATGGATTACTGCGTCACCTTCGAAGTGTCGCCGCCGTCGTTCGAAGCGCCACCGCACCTGGCCGTGAGCCTGGCCGCGGCGAGTCCGGTCGCGCACGCCGCCACCGCGAGCGACCGCTTCCTGCTGCCGGCCGTCGTCCGGGGCGACTGTGGCCCCCTGCTGGCCGCCATCGCCGACCACGCGACGCGCCACCCGACGCTCGTGCTGGACGGCTCACGGCTCGCCCGCATCGATTACACGGCCGCCAACGCGCTGGCCGGACATCTGCGCAGCTTGGTGGCGGACGATCGCGACATCGTCCTGCGCGACCTGAACCACCCCGTCGCGGCCCTGCTGCGGCTGCTGGGCGCCGGCGAGCGGGTGCGGCTGTACGCGCACAAGTACTGACGCCGGCCCGGCATGCGCCAAGTCTAGTGATCCTTGGATATGCTCCAGTCTTGCAATTTGATTTGACATCCCCACTTGCGATGAGCAGATCAACCACGAGGCAAATATGGAACAATTTCACGGCACGACGATCCTGAGCGTACGGCGCGGCAACCAGGTCGCGCTCGGTGGCGACGGCCAAGTCACCCTGGGTAACGTCGTCATGAAGGGCTCCGCGCGCAAGGTGCGCAAGCTCTACCAGAACAAGGTGCTGTGCGGCTTTGCCGGCGGCACGGCCGATGCGTTTACGCTGCTCGACCGCTTCGAAGCGAAGCTGGAAAAACACCAGGGCAACCTGCTGCGCGCCTCCGTCGAACTGGCCAAGGACTGGCGCACCGACCGCGTGCTGCGCCGCCTGGAAGCGATGCTGCTGGTGGCCGACCGCGAAAAGACCCTGATCATCACCGGCAACGGCGACGTACTCGAACCGGAGGATGGCATCGGCGCCATCGGCTCGGGCGGCGTCTACGCCCAGTCCGCGGCCAAGGCCCTGCAGGAAAACACGGATCTTGCGCCTGCCGACGTGGTCAAGAAGGCGCTGACCATCGCAGGCGAACTGTGCATCTATACGAATATGTCGCACATCATCGAGACGCTGGAATAACCGCGTCTCCCGCACGAAAGCATTCATGACCACGCATATGAACATGACTCCGTCCGAAATCGTCTCGGAACTCGACAAGCACGTCGTCGGCCAGGGTAAAGCCAAGCGCGCCGTGGCGATCGCGCTGCGCAACCGCTGGCGCCGCCAGCAGGTCGAGGAACCGCTGCGCCACGAGATCACCCCGAAAAACATCCTCATGATCGGTCCGACGGGCGTCGGCAAGACCGAGATCGCGCGCCGCCTCGCCAAGCTGGCCGACGCGCCGTTCATCAAGGTCGAGGCGACCAAGTTCACGGAAGTGGGCTATGTCGGCCGCGACGTCGACACGATCATCCGCGACCTGATCGACATCGGCGTCAAGCAGACCCGCGCCAGCGAAATGAAGAAGGTGCGCCAGCGCGCCGAGGACGCCGCCGAGGACCGCGTCATCGACATCCTCGTGCCGCCCGCGCGCGACTTCGGCTTCAACGTCAGCAACGACAGCAAGGACGGCGGCGACGCCACGCGCCAGACCTTCCGCAAGCGCCTGCGCGAAGGCGCGCTCGACGACAAGGAAGTCGAGATCGACGTGGCGGAAGCGTCGCCCCAGATGGAAATCATGGCGCCGCCGGGCATGGAAGAGATGACGGAACAGATCAAGTCGATGTTCGCCGGCGTCGGCGGTGGCCGCAAGAAGCCCCGCAAGATGAAGGTGAAGGAGGCGATGAAGCTGCTCGTCGACGAGGAAGCCGCCAAGCTCATCAACGAAGACGAGATGAAGCAGAAGGCGATTGCGAACGTCGAGCAGAACGGCATCGTGTTCCTGGACGAGGTCGACAAGATCGCGTCGCGTTCGGAACACGGCGGCGCCGACGTCTCGCGCGCGGGCGTCCAGCGCGACCTGCTGCCACTGGTCGAAGGCACGACGGTGAACACGAAGTACGGCATGATCAAGACGGACCATATCCTGTTCATCGCCTCGGGCGCATTCCACCTGTCGAAACCGTCGGACCTGATCCCCGAGCTGCAAGGCCGCTTCCCCATCCGCGTCGAACTGGAATCGCTGTCGATCGGCGATTTCAAGAGCATCCTGACGTCGACGGACGCGAGCCTCACCAAGCAGTACGAGGCCCTGCTGGCGACGGAAGGCGTCAAATTGGAATTCGCCGACGACGGCATCCATCGCCTCGCCGAGATCGCCTATTCCGTCAACGAGCGTACCGAGAACATCGGCGCGCGCCGCTTGTACACGGTGATGGAGAAGCTGCTCGAAGAGATCTCGTACTCGGCCACCGACAAGTCCGGCCAGGCGCTCGTCATCGACGCCGCCTACGTCAACGAACGGCTCGATGCGCTGGCGGTCAACGAAGACCTGTCGCGCTACGTGCTGTAACCGGGCGCGCATAAAAGGAGGCGGCGATGGCGAACAAGGCATTGGCAACCCGGCAGAAGATGCGGCTGCGTGTCGAACCTACGCCGCCACCGAAACCGCGCAACCCGTTCGCCGGCTTCGCGAAGGCGCGCGCGGCCGGCGCGCACGCGAAGGCCAAGCGTGCGCTGAAAAAGGTCAAGCTCGAGCCGGATGATGAGCCGGATGCCGAGTAATCCGGCGGCTACTTGGCCGGCGTGATCAGCGGCTTGCCTTTCTCGACGAAATAGGTGGCGATGCCTGCCCCTGCCCCGGTGCCGGGGTTCCTGGCCGCGTGCACCGTACCGGCCGGGATGAACACGGATTGCCCCGCCTTGAGGAGCACGGGTGCTTGCCCGTCGGGCAGGTACTCGAGCGTGCCTTCGACGACATACAGCACTTCATCGCCCGGATGCGTATGCCGCGGCACGCCGCGGCCGGGGTCGACCTCGACGCGCACCTCGACGACCTCGCGCCCTGGCACCGTACTGTCATGCCGCAGCAGATCCGTACGCCGCACCCCGGCCACCTGCGCCCACGCGGCCGTGCCAGGCAACGCCAGGGCGAGCAGGAACAGCGCTTTCACGGTTGAGCTTGCCATATTCCCTCCTTCAGCGATCCACGAGATAACGGTTGGACAGCAGCGCGCCGGCGATGATGCATGTGCGTGCGCCTGCACTGATACGTATCATCACACGAACCGTACCCATCGGGCGGTCCGCGTTCGGGGCGGACGACCGTGGCGACGTGGACTCGACATTTCTTGAACTGGGCCCGCTTCTTCTGTACATTCGTGAGCGCCGAGTTGACGAACGAAAACAGGGAAACGACGACACCCATGAGCTCCCCCGACATGCTGCTGGACGTCCTGCGCGCCGAACTGCGCGCGGCCGGGATCACGTACAAAATGCTGGCCGACCGCATCGCGATGAGCGAATCGAGCATCAAGCGCATGTTCGGCCAGAAGGACATGACGTTGTCGCGGCTGGCCCAGATCTGCCAGGCGGCCGGCATCGCCATGGAAGACGTGCTGCGGCGCGCGGCCGATGCGCGCCCGCAGGCCGACACCTTGACCCTGGTCCAGGAAAACGCGCTGGTCGCCAATCCACGCCTGCTGCTCGTCGCCATCTGCTGCCTGGGCCACTGGAGCCTGGAGCAGATGGTCGAGACCTATCGCTTGACGGAACCCGAGTGCATCAGCTTGCTGGTGGAACTCGACCGGCTCGGCGTGATCGAACTGAAGCCATTGAACCGCTACACGCTGCGGGTGTCGAACGCCTTCCGCTGGCTGCCGGACGGGCCGGTGCAGCGCTTTTTCCGCGCGCACGTCGTCGAGGATTATTTCGCGGGGCGCTTCGACGGTGCCGGCGAAACGCTGATGTGCCTGCCCGCGCGCCTGTCGCACGCGAGTGCGGCCGAGTTGTCGGAAAAAATCCACCAGCTGGCCGCAGAATTGGCCCGCATGCACCGCAACGACCGCCGGCTGCCGCCGCGGGAACGCGACGGTTTTACCTTGCTGGTGGGCTTTCGTTCGTGGGAATTTTCAGCGTTCACGGCGCTGCGCCGCTGACGCCCGGCCCGCTCACTGGGTGTTCTGCATGCCGGCCGGGTTATCGGTCGTGCGGGTCTGCGGCGGCATCGGCATATGGGCCGGCGGTGGATTGATCGGGTTCGGATTCGCGGGCGGCGGGTTGTCGCGCGCCCCCATATCGCCCGGATTCGTCATCGACGGCTGCGCCGGGACGGAACCCGGCGCCAACGTCGGGTCGGGTGCGCCCGCGTTCACCTGCGTGGGCGGCATCGCCGGGGCGGTCGTGATCGGTTGAGGCTGCGGGAAATTCGGCTGCGCAATGGGCGGCGGTGCGCCCGGTGCACCGGCGGGGCCGCCCATCGGCGCCGCGGCCTTGGCATCCGTGGCCAGGTCGACGCGCTTCATGACGCCGCCGTCGGACAGCATCACGTAGCGTGGATGCACCTCGGCCAGCGTGATGCCCGGCGCCAGTTCCTTGCCCACCTTCAGCGCCTTCGCCGGCGAGCCGTCGGCAACGATGATCGCCACGCTGTCGCGTCCGTCCGCGACGACCCCCGTCAACTGGTAATTGGTGGCACTCGCCACGGCGACCTGGCCGCCGAACAGGGTGGCGGCCGCGTCGATGGACGGGTCCGGCATCGTCGTCTGCGGCACGGCCGCCAGCGGACGCTGCGCCGGATGGTACAGCTGCATGATCCAGTACGCGAGCGACGCCGCCAGCAGGATCACGCCGAGCAGGCTCAGAAGTAAAGGCAAACGCTTGTTCATCAGTGTCCTTATCAGCGGACCAATTGGTTGATTTCAATGATCGGCATCAGCACGGCCAGCACGATCAGCAGCACGACGAGGCCCATCGCGAGGATCAGCACCGGCTCCAGCAGGCCGGCGATGGTCAGCGTGCGCCGTTCGAGGTCGGCCTGCTGCGAATTCGACGCCCGTTCCAGCATCGCGGGCAGCTCGCCCGTGATCTCGCCCGCGCGGATCATGTGCACGAGCATGGGCGGGAACAGCTTTTGCGCCGACAGCGCGCGCGCCAGGCTGACGCCTTCGCGCACGCTGGCCGTCGCCTCCTCCACGAGTTCCTTCATCGCCACGTTCGACAGCGTGTCGCGGCTCGTCTCGAGCGCGCGCAGGATGGGCACGCCGGAACCGGTCGTGATCGCCAGCGTGCTGGCGAAGCGCGTCGTGTTCAGGCTGCGCTCGAACTTGCCGTACACGGGCGCGTTCAGCAGCCACGTGTGCCAGCTGCGCTTGAGCGTCGGGTTCTGCAACGCGCGGCGCCACGCGAACCAGGCCGCGATGATGATCAATGCCACATAGATCCCGTAGGCGCGCGTAAAGTTCGACACGCCGAGCATGAGGATCGTGAGGAACGGCAGCTTCTGCTTCGTGTTGGCGAACACGGACACGATCTGCGGCACGACGTACGTCAGCAGGAAGATGACGATCGCGAACGCGACGACGGTCACGATGGCCGGATACGTGAACGCGAGGCGTACCCGCTGCACGAGGGCGTTGCGGCGCTCGATGTAGTCCGCCAGGCGCGACAGCACGCGCGACAGCTGGCCGATCTGCTCGCCCGAGGCGACGAGGGCGCGGTAGATTTCGGCGAAGTCGCGCGGATGACGCGACAGCGCGCTGGAGAACGAGGCGCCGCCCATCACTTCCGAGCGGATCGACGCGATCAGGTCGCGCACGTACGCGCGCTCGGCCTGTTCCAGCAGCGCGGTGAACGCTTGCTCGAGCGGCAGGCCCGCTTCCAGCAGGCTCGCGAGCTGGCGCGTGAACAGCGCGAGCTCGACCTGCGACAGGCGCTCGCCGAAGCCGCGCGCGCGCGCCGCCCCGCTCTCGTCGACCTGGGCTGCGATGGCTTCGACGGTCAGTGGCGTCAAGCCCTGCAGGCGCAGGTCGGCGCGGGCGGCGCGGGGGCTGTCGGCGTTCAGGACACCCTTGCGGGTGACGCCGCCGGCATCGACGGCTTCATAGCGGAAGGCTGGCATCGATCAATCCACCTTCGTGACGCGCAGCAGTTCGGCTTCCGTCGTGACACCTTCCCGCACCCACCGCTGGCCATCGTCGTGCATGGTCTTCATGCCGGACTTCAGCGCGGCATGGCGGATCTCGGCCTCGGCGGCCTGGTTGTGGATCTGCGAACGGATCTGTTCATTCGTCTCGAGCAATTCGTACACGCCCACGCGGCCGTGGTAACCCGTGTGGCCGCAGCGGTCGCAGCCGACGGCCACCCACTGGCCGCCTTCCTGGCGCTTGCAGTAGGAGCACAGCTTGCGCACGAGGCGCTGCGCCATCACGCCCAGCAGCGACGACGACAGCAGGAACGGCTCGATGCCCATGTCCAGCAGGCGCGTGACGGCCGACGCGGCGTCGTTCGTGTGCAAAGTGGCGAGCACCAGGTGGCCCGTCAGCGATGCCTGCACGGCGATCTGGGCCGTTTCGAGGTCGCGGATCTCGCCGATCATGATGACGTCCGGGTCCTGGCGCAGGATCGCGCGCAGGGCCTTGCCGAACGTCATGTCGATACGGGCGTTGACCTGCGTCTGGCCGATGCCGGGCAAGTCGTATTCGATCGGGTCTTCCACCGTCATGATGTTGGTGGTGGTCGAGTTCAGGCGCGACAGCGACGCGTACAACGTCGTCGTTTTACCGGAACCGGTGGGGCCCGTGACGAGCACGATGCCGTGCGGCTGGTTGATCAGCTTGTCGAACTGCGGCAGCATCTGCTCGCTCATGCCCAGGTGGCTGAGGTCGAGGCGCCCCGCTTCCTTGTCGAGCAGACGCAGCACGGCGCGCTCGCCGTGGCCGGTGGGCAGCGTGGACACGCGCACGTCGACGGGCTTGCCGCCGATGCGTAGTGTGATGCGGCCGTCCTGCGGCAGGCGTTTTTCCGCGATGTCGAGCTGCGACATGATCTTGATACGCGAGATCAGCGACGCGTGGATTGCCTTGCGCGGACGCACGATGTCGCGCAGCGCGCCGTCGATGCGGAAGCGCACGACGGACGTCTGCTCGAACGGTTCGATGTGGATGTCGGACGCGCCTTCGCGCAGCGATTGCGTCAGCAGCGCGTTGATCATGCGGATGACGGGCGCGTCGTCCGACGATTCCAGCAGGTCTTCGATCGCCGGCACGTCCTGCAGCAGTTTCGTGAGGTCGAGGTCGGCATCGAACTCGTCCGCGACTTGCGACGCGTCGCCGCCGGCCGACTGGTACGCGGCGGCGATGGCCGATTCCAGTTCGGCACGTTCCATCCGCCGCAGCGTGATACGCCCGAAGCGGCGCGAGACCTCGGCGATGGCCGCCGGCTTGGTCGCGTTCGAGACCAGCACTTCGACGGCTTGCGACGGGTCGCCGTTGGAACGCGCCAGCACGCCGTAATCGCGTGCGAATGCGTAGGGCAACAAGTTATTCATCGTCTGTCGGCTCAGGGTTGCACGGGTTGCGCAGGTTGCGCGGGTTGCACCGGACGGAATTCGGGTACGGCCTGCTGGGCAGGCGCCTGCGGCCTGGCCTGCGGCTGCGCCGGTCCCGTGGCGGCGCCCGGCCGTGCGGTCAGGGGCGCCGGCGGCGGCATCGTGGCCATCAGGCCGCCCGCGGGCGGCTGGCCATTGGTCAGCTTGGGCAGCATCGGTGCGCCGAGGTTCTTCAGCAGCACCGTGTCGTCGGCCGGCTGCGCCATCTCGCCGGCGGCATGCATGTATTCGTAGCGGTCCATCGAAATGCTGTCGTTCTGCTCCTTGCTGCGCACCACCACCGGACGGAGGAACACCATCAGGTTACGCTTGGCACGGGTGCGCTTGCGGTACTTGAACAGGTTGCCCAGGACGGGGATGTCGCCCAGGCCGCGCACCTTTTCGTTGCTCTCGCCTTCGTCGTCCGAAATCAGGCCGCCCAGCACGATGATCTGGCCATTGTCGGCCAGGACATTGCTTTCGATGGCGCGGACCGTCGTGATGATGCCGCTGGCGTTCGAGGTCGTCGTGTCGATCCCGGAGTTTTCATGGTAGATCGACAGCTTGATGGTACCGCCTTCGGAAATCTGCGGGCGCACCTTCAGCAGCAGGCCCACGTCCTTGCGGTCGACCGTCTGGAACGGGTTGCTTGCGCCGCTCGCGCCCGTCGTGAAGGAACCGGTGATGATCGGGATGTTCTGGCCGACCTTGATCGTGGCCAGCTCGTTGTCCAGCGTGATCATGTTCGGCGTCGACAGGATGTTCGCGTTGCCCGTGCTTTCCAGCGCGTGCGCGATGGCGCCCAGGCCCAGCTCGCCGTTGACCTGCTTGAACAGGCCGATCGACAGGCCGGTCGGGTTCGGGATCGAGCCGCCGCCGGTGCTCGCGCTGGACGCGCTGCCCGAGACGCCCGTCGCCGCGGCCAGCGCCAGGTTGACGAGGTTGTTGGCAGTGCCGCCCACGCTGAACGACTGCAGGCCGCCCACGCGATAGGCGCTGTTGTTGTTGCCGGTCAGGCCCACCCATTGCACGCCGAACTCGGACGCGTCGCTCGACGTGACCTCGACCACCAGCGCCTCGATATAGACCTGGGCGCGGCGCACGTCGAGCTGGTCGATGACGGAGCGCAGGTTGCGGTACACGGCATCCGGTGCCGTGATGATGAGACTGTTGGTCGACGCATCGGCCTGGATGAAGCCCGACCCCTGGCCGCCACCGGCGCCGCCGGCCGTGCCCTGGCCCTGCTGCGCGAACGTGTTGCTCGTGCCGCCCAGGCCCGTGCTGCCCTGCTGGCCTTGCTGGCCGAGCCCGCCGGCGCCGGTGCCGCCCGTGTTCGTGGACTGGATCGAACCGCCGGCCGTCCCCTGCTGCTGATTGCCGACGGCGGACGTGTCTTGCGAGACGACGGCGCGCAACGTCTGCGCCACCTTGGTGGCGTCCGCGTTCTTCAGGTAGACCACGTGGATGTTGCCGAGTTCCGTCGTCGGCTGGTCGAGCTTGGCGATCAGGTTCTTCGCCATGTTCGCGCGGGCCGGCGACGGTGCGCGTACGATCACGGCATTGGTGCGCGGATCGGCCAGCACGGTGACGCGGCCCGCGTCGCCGCCGGCGGCCGGTTCCATCAGGCGCGTGACGAGCGTGGCGACGTCGCTGGCGATGCCGTTGCGGATCGGGATCACGTCGAGGTCGCCGGTGGACGGCGCGTCGAGTGCGGCGATGATCTTCGACAGGCGGCGCAGGTTGTCGGCATAGTCCGTGATCACGAGGCTGTTATTGCCCGGATCGGCCATGATCGAGTTGTTGGGCGAGATCAGCGGACGCAGCACGGCCGTCAGGTTCGCCGCGGACTCGTGCTGCAGGCGGTAGACCTGCGTGGCGATCTGGTCGCCTTTCACCTTCGAGCCGCCGGTGCCCACCTGCGTGGGCGACGATTGCAGCTTCGCTTCCGCTTCCGGCACCACTTTCGCGTAGCCGTCGCCGGTGACGACCGCATAGCCCTGCAGGCGCAGCGCGGAGGTCAGCAGCGAGAATGCCTGGGCCTTCGTCAGCGTCCTTTCCGACACGAGCGTCAGCGTGCCCTTGACGCGGGGGTCGATGATGAAGGTCATCCCCGTGTAGTGGCCGACCGCCTTGATCACGGATTCCATGTCGGCGTTGACGAAGTTCAGCGCGGCGCCGCCGCCCTCCTGGGCGTAGGCGAAGGACGGCAGGACGCTTGTTCCGACGGTACAGCACAGCACGGCGCCGGCCACGACGCGGCGCAGTGCCGGAAATTGCTTTTTGCTGCGGAGTTGGTTTGTTTTCATCATCTGAACTCTAACGCGATTATGTTCTTGCCGTTCACCATACGCCGTTGCCCCAGCAGGTTGAGCAGGTTGCCCAGCGTGTCTTCGTACTTGTCGGCCGCCGCTGCCTGTCCCGAGAAATGGAGGCGGCCATTTTCTAATGCTCCACTACCCGACAGCAAAAGTGCCCCGGTCACCGTGCGCAGCACCACGTCGGCCCGCTGGCCGTGCCAGTCCATGGCCATCTCGTAGGTGCCGAGCGGTTTGATCGGGCTCATGCGCGACCCCATGTCGGTCAGCGACAGCACCGTGCGTCCGCTCACCGCCACCGTATTACCTTGGCGCACGATGTCCAGCAGATTCCAGGACAGCTTGATCGCGCCCGTGAGCGCGAGGGTGTTCAGCGGCGCTCCCAGTCCGGCCAGGCCGTCCGCCGGCAGCAGCAGCTGGCCGGCGCTGACCTGCCACTGCGACCAGCTGCCGCTGACGTGCACCGGCTGCGCCAGCGCCTGGTCGTTGGCAAGGTCCATGCTGACGTCGCCGAGCAGCACCAGCGGCGACAGGCGCCAGGAAAAACGTCCGGGCAGCAGCGGCGTGACGGCACCGCCTTCACCCGGCGCGCCGCCCACAAAGGCTGAGCCGCGCCAAAGCGTACCCTGCGCATCCCCCAGAGTCAAACGGCCGCCGGTCTGGCGTTCGACCATCGGGCCGAGCCAGGCGGCGGGCAGGAATGCGAACACGGTGACGATCACTGCCAGCGTCGGCAGCACGATCCAGGCGAGCGCGCGCTTCATTGGCCACTGCCGGTGTTCTGGCGCAGCGTCAGGCTGGCGTCGACCTGGCCGGCGGCGGGCAACGCCGTGACGATGGCGTCCTGCACGAGCACGCGGTTGGCACGGCGCTGCTCGTCCAGCCACGCGGCCAGGTTGGCGAACGAGACGTTGTTCAACTGCAGCTTGATGTACTCGCCTTCCACCGACAGCGATTGCGGCGTCAGGCTACGCCCCGACAAGCTGCTGGTGACGGCCTCGCGCGTGAGCGGCGCGACCTGCGTTTCCGTTGTCTGGGACAGCGTCGCGGCTTGCGCGGCCATGGCTTTCAGCTCGGCCTCCTGCTGGTGCAGCTGCGGCAGCGACCGGCGCAGTTGCGCGCGGCCTTCGAGGGCCGGATCGACGAACAGCAGGTACAACAGCGCGGCCAGCACGACGGCGCCGCCGGCCGCGAGGAAGCGGCGCTCCTGCTCGGTGCGCGCTAGCCACAGCGCCGTGGCGCGCTCGCGGTACTGGGCGAAAGTGGTGGCGATGCTCATGGTTTGGCTCCCGTGCTGCGGATGACCCAGTTGCCCGGCTTGGTTTCCTCCAGGGTGAGCCGGCGCGTGGCCAGGGCCGTGCGCAACTGCCCCGTCAGGCCGGGGTCGACCGATTCCGGTTTGACTTTGACGGTCAACGCACGTTCGCGGTACTCGATTGATGCAATCCCAACCGGCCGGCCGAGCGCGCGCGCCGCTTCGCCCAGCGCCGACGCCAGGTACGTGAATTCGTCGGGCGCGACCTCGCCCGTGTTGGCGCGCGCGCGGGCGATGTGCTGGCGCATCTGCAGCACCGGATCGAGGATCGTCGTCTCGCGCGGGTAGACGGCGCGGTAGGTCTGCGTCATCGACTGTTGGACCGTCTTCGCTTCGCTGCGCAGGCGCAGCCACTCGACGTTCAGGCCGATCAGGTTGATGGCGACGACCAGCGCGGCGAGCGCGATCGGCCAGCGCCAGCGGCGCCAGTCGCGCGCGGGGCTGCCCGCCGCACCGAGGCCGCTGACGAGGTCCAGCGCGGTGGTCTTGGATCCGGCGATCCAGTGCACCCAGTCGTCCGCTTCGAGCGTGATGCCGGGGCCGGCGTCCTGCGCCAGCGCCTGGTATTCGCCCAGCTGGGCGGGCGGCACGTACAGCACGAGCGGGGCGTCGCCGCTGAAGGTGCGCGCCGTCTGCAGCACGACGGCCGGCGTGGCGTCGAGCGCGAGGCCGAAGCCCTGGAACAGGCTTTGGCGCAACGTCAGTTCGACACCGGAAATCGCGGCCGCGACGCTGCCCGGCTGCAAAGGCAGGCACAGCTGCGCGGGCACGGCGCTGACGGCGCGCGCGCCCTGGACCAGCAGGCTCTTGACGAGGGCTTCCAGCCAGTCGCGGTCGGCGACGGCGATGGGGCGCGTGCCGTCGGGCTGCTCGGGCGCGGCCACGAGCACGGCGTCCGCCGGGTCGCCCAGGATGTGTTCTTCGACGAGGCCCGGCAGCGCGGCCTTCAGGCGCGCGCCGGACAGCGGCGGCGCCTGCACGGACAGCAGGCTGACGTCGGCGGCGGCCAGCAGCAGCACGATGCGGCGGCTCGTGCCGACGAGGTCGCCCAGGTTGCGCAGCGGCCCTTCGCCGTGCTGGTCGATCATGCCGCCATCGGTGACGAGGGCGAAGCGGCACAGCGCGTGTTCACCTTCGGCGCGCGCTGGATGCCGGATATAAAGTGTGCTCAAACTGTCTCGCTTTCTCGATCTCTTGTTGGTCGTTTTAACATGCCCTGCCCTATCCCTCGAGACTTCTTTTCGAATTCTTCAATACTGCTGGCGGATCCACTTCACTTTCGGACCGCCCCCCGCCACCATCGAGCCCGACCTTTGGATCAGCGCCTGCGCGTCCAGCGCGGCGCGGTCCAGGCGGATGCGCGTATCCACGAGGAACCAGTCGCTGCGGACAGCCACGCCGGGCAGCGCGCTCTTCTGGCCATGGGTGACATCGGTCGCGAAATACGAGATATCGCGCCACGGCGCCTGCTTGCGCCGTACGATCAGCGTATTCGCCTCCGACATCGACAAGTCCGGCACCACGGCCGCCAGCACTTCCGGCGGCGCGGTATTCACGTTCACGGGCGACGACGCTTCCGGCAACACCGTCACGAACGGCCGCAGGCGCTCCACGATCGCCGGCGTCACGCCCTGCACCGCCAACAGGTCGTCCACTTGCAGAATCTTCACCGGCGCCCCGGTCACGGGCGCGGCAGGCGTCTCGCTCCCTTGAGGTTCGGCCCCCACCGGCATCCCGGCCGCGACGTAGACAGCGATACGGCGCGCCAGTCCGGGATCCAGCTGGACGTTGCGCAACAGGCGTCCCAGGATCGCGACCTGATCTTCCTCCGGACGCCCTCTGGTCTTTGCCAGGTTGCGCAAATTGTAACGCGAGCATGCGTCCGTAATGTTGCCGGACAGGCTCGCATCGAAATTTTCGCCCTCGACGCGCTCGCGCTCGACGTACTGGTCGAGGCGCGTCTCCGCCAGCGGCGTCGCCCACACCTGGTCGAGCGACGTGTAGTCGCGGTGATCGATGCCATCCTGGAACAGGACCAGCGTGGACCAGTCGAGCGCGCCGCGCAAGATCCACTTGGTCTGCAGGTGCAGGCGCTGGTTTTCCATCGAGCGCACCTGGACCTGCTGCTGCCAGAACAGGCTGGCGACGATGGAGATGGCCAGCGTCGTGAGCAGCAGCGCCGTGATCACGGCCACGCCGCGTTGGCGCCACGGACGGACGTTGCGCACGTTCATGGCTCTCCCAGCAGGAACGATTTGACGAGCGGCGCAGGCAGGCTCGGCGCCTGCAACGCGACCTGCAGGCCGGTCGGGTCGTTGTTCACCTGCGCCGCCTGGTCCGGCGGAAGCGGCGGGGGCGGCGTGCCGGTTGCGTTCGCGCCCGGATCGACGCCGCCTTGGCGCCACACGTTGTTGACCCACGTCGCCACCTGCATTCCCGTCACGCCGGCCTGCAAGGCCACGGCCGGGTTCGTGTCGGCGTCGCCGGTGACGGCCTGCCACAGCGCGTCGAGCTGGACGAGGTCGCGCGTCGCCTGCGATTCGCGCCGGATCAGCGTGCCGTTGACGATGCGGTAGGCGACCACCTGCAGGCGCGCCGGCTGGTTTTCCGTGAACACTTCGCGCACGAGCGTGAAGCGGTCGGCGCCGACGAGGAGATACGGCCGCTGGTCGATGATGTCGCGCTGGACGATGTGTTCGCAGTCGCTCTGCATCTGGGCAAAAGCCAGCTGCATGCCGCGCGTCGTCTCCATCTGCTGCGTGAGGGCCACGCGCGCGCGCACGATGCCGTCCAGCCCGCGCCAGCCGAGCACGGCGACGATGGCCAGGATGCTGATCGCGACGAGCAGCTCCACGAGCGTGAAGCCACGCGGCCGGTGGCGGTGGCGGATACGGGTCGTCATCGCCACGGCTTCAACACGAGTTGCACCAGCTTGACGATGCGCCGGTTGGGGTTGGCGATGTCGAAGACGGAGACTTCGACGCGGCGCAGGCGCGGATTCGGACTGGCGATGACTTCTTCCTGGCAGACGAGGTGCAGGTCGCCCTGCGGGCAGTCGTAGCTGTGCTTGCCGACCTCGGGAAATTCCTTGCCCAGGCGGATTTGCACGAGCCGGTTCTCAGCCGACCACGTGGCCATCATCGACGCGCGCAGGCCGCTGCTGTTGGCCGTCAGGCTGCCGACGGCGCGCAGGCCGGCGCCCAGCGCCGTGCCCACGATGACGAGGGCCACGAGCACTTCCAGCAACGTGAAACCGCGTTGCCGGCTCGGGATTCGCATGCGCGTCGGGTTCGTCATGGCGTGCTATTCCACCGTGAAATGGCCGACGCCATCGGCCCGGATCGCGACGTGGTCGCTGCCGCTGGCGAGCGTGAGCACGAACGGCTTGTCGACGGGTTCGCTGCCGAACGTGATGCGCAGCGGATTGAGCGTGCCCGCACTGGTCGGGTCGAGCAGCAGGGTCACCGGCGCGTTCTTGAAGTCGCGCTCGCGCAGCAGGTCGTCGTTCACGATCGGTGCCCAGCGCGTCTCCGTGCGCACGAGGAAGTGGTAGCGGTCGGGCGTCGCTTCGAAGGCGACGAGGCGGTTGCGCACGATGGCTTCGTCACGCGCGAGCTGCAGCAGCAGCGCGATGCGTTGTGCCTCCTTCTGCAGGTCCTGGTGCGGGCTCGGAATGGCGTTGAGGCTGGCCAGCCCCAGCGTGATGCCGATGATGACCATCACGACCATGATCTCCACCAGGGTGAAGCCGCCGTGGGCCGGCGCACCGGGCCGGCGCGGCAGGCCGAGCGCGCGCGTGGTCATCGGATGTCGGCGTTATTTGTTGTCCCAGGAGCCGATGTCGGCATCCTCGCCGGTACCGCCCGGCTGGCCGTCCGCACCGAGCGAGAAGATGTCGACCTCGCCATGCAGGCCTGGCGACAGGTACTGGTAAGGCGTGCCCCACGGATCTTTCGGCAGCTTGTCGATGTAGCCGCCTTCCTTCCAGCCGTTGGCCGGCGGGCCGCTGGTCGGCTTCTGCACGAGCGCCTGCAGGCCCTGCTCCGTGGTCGGATAGCGCTGGTTGTCGAGCTTGTACAGCTTGAGGGCCGACATCAGCGTGGCGATGTCGACGCGGGCCGCGGCCACGCGCGACTCGCCCGTACGGCCCAGCAGCTTGGGCACGACGAGCGCGCCCAGGATGCCGATGATGACCACGACGACCATGATTTCGACGAGGGTGAAACCACCCTGGCGGCGCTGCCCTGCGAAACGATGCTTGAAGTTCTGCATATGTTTGATGAATGTGGTCGGAAAAACAGTATAAGGCCGAACGTCTACGGGCGATGCCAAAACTCGTTCGGAAAATTTTCCAAATGGTCCGGAAAATTTGCCAATTGTAAGTTAGGCAGCACCAAATGACACCTTTAACGACGCTTAAGGCAAAGCGCGCGCGTCCGGCGACTCATTTTACGCCGGGGCGTCCCGCGCAAACAGGGCAGCAAGGGTTGCGCGCGACGCCGATTTCCGTCCATTCCATGCTGCGCCCATCCAGCATCTGCAGCCGGCCCGCCAGCGAGCGGCCGCTGCCGGCCAGCAGCTTCAGCGCCTCGGCCGCCTGCATGGCGCCGATGATGCCCACCAGCGGCGCGAACACGCCCATGGCGCTGCACGCGACCTCTTCGAACTTGCCATCCTCCGGGAACAGGCAGGCATAGCAGGGCGACGTGGCATCGCGCACGTCGTAGACCGAGATCTGCCCGTCGAAGCGGATCGCGGCGCCCGCGACGAGCGGGACGCCGGCGGCAACGCAGGCACGGTTCACGGCATGGCGCGTGGCGAAGTTGTCGCTGCAGTCGAGTACGACATCGGAATCCCGGACGAGTTCCGCCAGACGTGCCGCATCGGCGCGTTCGCGCAAGGCGACGACGTCGACGTCGGGATTGATCTGATGGAGGGCTTCGCGTCCGGACTCGACCTTGGGCTGGCCCACGCGCGCCGTCGTGTGCATCACCTGGCGCTGCAGGTTCGTGAGGTCCACGGTGTCGTCGTCGACGAGGGTGAGGCGCCCGACGCCGCCGGCAGCGAGATACAGCGCGGCCGGCGAACCCAGGCCGCCGGCGCCGATCACGAGCACGCGCGCGCGCAGCAGGCGCTCCTGGCCTTCGATACCGATCTCGTCGAGCAGGATATGGCGCGAATAGCGCAGCAGCTGCTGGTCGTTCATCGCCAGCTCTCGTCCACCATCGCGGGCCGCATCATTTCTGCGGCGCCGGCGTCTTGGACTCGAGCGCGGGCGGCCTGGCGCCGTCCTTGATCTCGGCCGGCTTCGGCTCCTGGCCCGGCAGCTTGGCCGGCGCGGGCTTGTCGTCGTCCGGATCGGCCTTGGCCAGCTGCACCTTCAGGCCCTTGAAGTGATTCAGCGCCTGCGCCAGCTGGAAGTCGTCCTTGCCGCCGAATTCCACGGGCTTGGCGTTCTTCAGCGCGGCGACGGTGAACTGCTCTTCCTCGAGTTCGTCGCGGCGCTTCGCGTTCGCGCTCTTGCCGTCGACCGCCTCGTTCGCCAGGTGGCGGTCGAGGTCGGCCTCGCGCACGCGCACGGCGTTCAGGCCGTCGCCGTCCGGCGTCTCGTCGACCTTCAGGTCCGGCACGATGCCCAGCGCCTGGATCGAGCGGCCTTTCGGCGTGAAGTAGCGCGCGATCGTCAGCTTCACGGCCGTGTCGGCCGTCAACTGGCGCAGGTCCTGCACGGAGCCCTTGCCGAACGTCTGGCTGCCCATCACGATGGCGCGCTTGTAGTCCTGCAGGGCGCCCGCGACGATTTCCGATGCGGACGCCGAGCCCGTGTTGACGAGCACGACCATCGGCACGGTCTTCAGCGCGGCCGGCAGTTTGGCCAGCGGATCGGCGCCCGGCTTGACGGCATAGAACTCGCGCCGGCCGTAGTAGGTGACGTTCGACGTGGCCATCTGGCCTTTCGTCGACACGATCACGTCGTTCGCCGGCAGGAAGGCGGCAGAGACGCCAATCGCGCTCGGCAGCAGGCCGCCTGGATCGTTCCTCAAGTCCAGCACGAGACCCTTGATGTTCGGATTGTGCGCGTACAGGTCCTTCAGCTTGCCCGCGACCTCGTCGACGGTCTCTTCCTGGAACTGGTTGATGCGCAGCCACGCGTAGCCGGGCTCGATCATCTTCGCCTTGACGCTGGCCACGTGGATTTCCTCGCGCTCGACGGGGACGACCCACGGCGTGTCGGCGCCGCGGCGGGCGATGGTCAGCATGACCTTGCTGTGCGGCTCGCCGCGCATGCGCTTGATGGCGTCGTCGAGCGACAGGCCTTTCACGGGCACGTTGTCGATGCGAGTGATCAGGTCGCCGGCCTTGATGCCGGCGCGATAGGCGGGCGACTCGTCGATGGGCGACACGATCTTGACGTAGCCGTCTTCCATCGCGACCTCGATGCCGAGGCCGACGAAGCGGCCCTGCACCTCCTCGCGCAACTCGGCCAGGTCCTTCTGGTCCAGGTAGACGGAATGCGGATCGAGCGAATTCACCATGCCGGCGATGGCGTCCGACAACAGCTTCTTGTCGTCGACCTTCTCGACATAATCGCTCTTGATCAGGGCGTACACGTCGGCCAGCTGGCGCAGCTCGTCGAGCGGCAGCGGCGTGTCGCCGCCTTTCTGCGCCAGCGCCGAGTACTGGACGGAGGCGGCCACGCCGGCAACCATGCCAAGGCCGATCAGACCGAGGTTCTTGAGTTTCTTGCCCATGCTATTTCCTGGATTGTGCTTCCGGACTCAGAACCTGATCCAGCCCGAAGGATCGAATGCTTTTCCGAGATGCCTGAGCTCGAAGTATAGCCCCGATTCCTCGTTACCGCCGGTATTCCCGGCACTGGCGATGACGTCGCCCGGCTTGACTGCGTCGCCGGCCTGCTTCATCAGCGTCTGGTTGTTGCCGTAGATCGACAAGTACTCGCCGCCATGGTTGATGATGATCAAATTGCCATAGCCGCGCATCCAGTTGGCGAACACGACACGGCCTGCCGCGATGGCATGCACGTCCGTGCCTTCCGGCGCCTTGATGAACATGCCGCGCCACGTCGGCCCGTCGCCGCGCTTGGCACCGAAGCGGGCCACGATCTTGCCGGCGATCGGCGCCGGCAGGCGGCCGCGCAGGCTTTCGAACGCGCCGCTGGGCAGGTCGGCCGCCAGCGCGGTGTCGGCGCTGCGTTGCGGCGCTTGCGTTTTTTGCGGCGGCTCCTCGGCCACCTGCGTCTCTTCGGGCTCCGGTTTCGGCGGCGGCAACGGCTTGACCGGCTTGCCGGTCTTGGCCGCTTCCTTGGCCGCTTCGCGTGCCAGGCGCTCGCGCTCTTCGCGCTGCGCCTTCGCGCGCGCCAGCGCCCGTTCGCGCGCTTCGGCGGCCGCTTTCGCGCGGGCGGCGGCCAGTTCCTGCTGGCGCTTGCGCTCGGCCGCCGCGGCGATTTCCTGTTCGCGGATCAAGCGGGTCAGGCGGTCGACGAGACCGCTCATGCGCTGCTCGTCCTGCTCCAGGCGGCTCGCCTGCTTGCGCTGGTCCGTCAGCTTGCTCGACAGATTCGCCAGCAACGTGGCCCGCTTGGCCTTTTCCTTCTCGAGCAGCGCCTTCTGGCCCTTCTGCTCTTGTGCAATTTCTTCCAGCTCGTCCTGGGCGTTCTGCGTCTCGGCGTGGTTCGCCTCGACGGCGGCCAGGTTCGCGCGCAGCGAATTCAACAGTTTGGCTTGCGCCTGCGACACGTACGCCATCATCTGCAGGTCGCGGTTGATGCGGTTCGGATTGTCGCCCGACAGCAACAGCTTGATGCGGTCCTCGTTACCGGCGACATAATGTTCGCGCAACAGCCTGGCCAGCTGGCCTTTCTGGGCCGCGATGACGTTGCCCAGGCGCGCTTCTTCGGCCGCGAGGTCCTTCAGCTTGGCATTGGTGGTGGACTGCTCGTCGGCCAGTTCACGCAGGGAACGGTTGGCGTCGGAGATCGCCTCTTCGGATTCCGCCAGCTCGTCGGCGGCGTCCTCTTTTTCGCTCTCGGTGCGGCTGATGTCCTTCTTGAGCGCATTGAGCTTTTGCTGGATCCCGGCGCGCGCCGCCTCGGCCGCGGCCTTTTCCTTGCTGCGGGTGGTCTGGCGCGGCGCCGCCTGCGCGCTGCCAAAGGCGAACGCGCACGCGAGCAGACCGCACAACAGCTTGCCGCGGGCGGAGGGGCCCGCGGACGTCGACTTCAAGAAGGACAACAAGACTTACTTCGCCTTCCCTTGATTGGCCACGGCGGCCATGGCGGCCGCGATCGCTGCCTGGTCGCCCAGGTAGTAGTGGCGGATCGGCTTCAGGTCCGCGTCGAGCTCGTACACGAGCGGCGTGCCGTTCGGGATGTTCAGGCCCACGATGTCGGCGTCGCTGATGTTGTCCAGCATCTTGATCACAGCGCGCAGGCTGTTGCCGTGCGCGGAGATCAGGATCTGCTTGCCGGCGCGGATGGCCGGGGCGATTTCCTCGTCCCAGGCCGGCATGACGCGGGCGACCGTGTCCTTCAGGCATTCGGTCAGGGGGATCTGTGCCTTGTCGAGGCCGGCGTAGCGCGGATCGTCGAACGACGTACGCGGATCGTTGGCTTCCAGCGCCGGCGGCGGCGTGTCGTAGCTGCGGCGCCAGACCAGCACCTGCTCGTCGCCGAACTTGGCGGCCGTCTCGCCCTTGTCCAGGCCCTGCAAGGCGCCGTAGTGGCGCTCGTTCAGGCGCCAGTCGTTCTTGACCGGCAGCCACATCATGTCCATCTCGTCCATCGCCAGCCACAGGGTGCGGATCGCACGCTTCAGGACCGAGGTGTAGGCGAGGTCGAACTTGAAGCCGGCTTCCTTCAGCAGGCGGCCGGCCAGCTTGGCTTCGTTGACGCCTTTGTCGGTCAGGTCGACATCGGTCCAGCCGGTGAAACGGTTCTCGAGGTTCCAGGTGGATTCGCCGTGGCGCATGAATACGATTTTGTACATAGGTGCTTTATAGAAAAAAGTGAGCAGGAAATACCGAACCGACTTCTATTTTATAATGCGATGATTCAGTTCAACCAACGGAAACTTCGTGAAATTCATCATTGACCATCTCATTACTGTTGCGATCGCCGTTCTGTCGGGGGGCGCGCTGCTGTGGTTGTCGCTGGCGCCCCGTGGCCGCCAGGCCTCGCCGCTGCAGGCCACCCAGATGATCAACCGCGGCAAATCCACCGCCGTGATCGATGTACGCACCGTCGATGCATTTGCCGTCGGGCACCTGCGCGACGCGAAAAACATTCCGCTGGCAGACTTGGGCAATCGCTCCGGCGAGCTCGACAAATCGAAAATCAAGACCATCATCGTCGTCGACCATGACGGCAAGGTCGCCGACAAAGCGGCGCGCCTGTTGAAAGCGGCAGGGTTCGAAGATATCTATGGCCTGGAAGGCGGTATCGCGGCCTGGACGGCTGCCGGCCTGCCCTTGATCAAATAATTGGAAAGGATTCTGCCATGACAGCCCATGTTGTTCTCTATCACACCGCCAGCTGCCCCTACTGCGTGCGTGCGGAGCGCCTGCTGGAAGCCAAGGGCGTGACCGACATCGAACGCATCCGCGTCGACCTTGACCCGGAACAACGCGCCATCATGATGCAGCGCACCGGCCGCCGTACCGTCCCGCAGATCTACGTGGGCAATACCCACGTGGGCGGCTTCGACGACCTGTACGCGCTCGACCAGGCCGGCCGCCTGGATCCGCTGCTGAAGGGCGAGGCCGCTTGACCCCGGCCCCGGCAACTATTGAAACCGAATTGGTTTTGATACAATTGCCGGCGCCTTGACAAGCGAAATCGCTGGTGAAGCACCTCGAATGGCAGGCTTTGCCATTCTTCTTAAAAATTACACGAAAGCGTTCCATGGCTGACGAAAACCTGCAACCCGTATTCCAAATCCAGCGTATCTACCTGAAAGATCTGTCGCTGGAACAACCGAATTCCCCGGCGATCTTCCTGGAGCAGGAAGCCCCGACCATCGAGGTCTCGCTGGACGTCGGCGCCGAAGGCATTGCCGATGGCATCTACGAATCGACCGTCACCATCACCGTGACCGCCAAGGTCAAGGACAAAGTCGCTTTCCTGGTCGAAGGCAAGCAGGCAGGCATCTTCGAAGCCCGCAACATCCCGGCCGAGCAGATGGACCCGCTGCTGGGCATCGGCTGCCCGAACATCGTCTATCCTTACCTGCGCAGCAACATCGCGGACGTGATCACCCGTGCCGGTTTCCCGCCGGTCCACCTGGCCGAGATCAACTTCGAAGTGTTCTACCAGCAGCGCCGCCAGGCGCTGGCAGAGCAGGCTGCCACCGCAGGCACGCCGGCCGGCAACCAGTAATCTCCCGGCGTCCCGCGCCGCCCTCCGGGGCGGGGCCGGACGCCTTGTTTCATTGACGCGCTTTTGGCGGCACGCTTGCGCCGTCTACAAAGGCCCACATGCGCCCCATCCGTTTCCGCCATCGACTCATCGCAGGCAGCCTGATGCTGCTGGTATCGTGCGCGGCCGCCGCGTTCGATTTCAAGACGATCGGCGCGCATTCCGTGATCCTGTACGACGCCCCATCCACCCGGGGCGGCAAGCTGTACATCGCCCCCAGCGGCATGCCGGTCGAGGTCGTGCTCAGCTACGCCGACTGGGTCAAGGTGCGTGACGTCACGGGCGACATGGCCTGGACGGAAGCGAAGAACCTGTCCGCCAAGCGCAACGTCATCGTGCGCGTGGCCTCCGCCAAGGTCCGCTCGGCGCCCGACGAGAACGCGCCCGTCGTGATGCTCGCGGAAAAGAATGTCATGCTCGAGCTCGTCGATCCGGAAGCCGGCAACTGGGTGCGCGTGCGCCATCGCGACGGGATCGTCGGCTACGTCAAGGCTTCCGACATCTGGGGCATCTAGCCCGTCCTTCCATGCACGAACCGAAATCACCCCAAAAGATCACCGTCCTCGGTGCCGGCGCCTGGGGCACGGCGGTGGCGATCGCGCTCGCCGCGCGCCATGACGTCCTGCTGTGGGGACGCAATCCCGCGCAGATGGCGCAAGCCGCCGCCGCGCGCGAGAACACCCATTACCTCTCCGGATTCCCGCTGCCGGACGGCCTGAACGTGACGGCCGACTTCGATGCGGCCGTGGCCCATGCGGTCAACGCCGCGGCACAGCCCGATGCGGAACCGCTGCTGATCGCGGCCTGCCCGGTGGCCGGCCTGCGCCCGCTGCTCGAGCAGCTGAAGGGCCGCGCCATCCCCAACATCGTCTGGCTGTGCAAGGGCTTCGAATACGACACCGGCCTGCTGCCGCACCAGGTCGTGCGCGCGGTGCTGGGCGATGCCGTGCCGGGCGCCGCGCTGTCCGGCCCGTCGTTCGCCCAGGAAGTGGCGCGCGGCCTGCCGTGCGCGCTGACGGTGGCGTCGACCGACCGCGCGCTGCGCGAACGGGTCGTCGCGCTCGTCCATGGCGGCAATATGCGCGTGTATTCCTGCGACGACCTCGTCGGCGTGGAAGTCGGCGGCGCCGTCAAGAACATCCTGGCCATCGCCACCGGCACGGCCGACGGCCTGGGGCTGGGCCTGAACGCGCGCGCCGCGCTGATCACGCGCGGTCTCGCGGAAATCACTCGCCTCGGCATGGCGCTGGGCGGCCATGCCGGCACCTTCATGGGCCTCACGGGGATGGGCGACCTGATTCTCACGTGCACGGGCGACCTGTCGCGCAACCGCCGCGTCGGCCTGGCGCTGGCGCAAGGCAAGCCACTCGACACGATCGTTCGCGAACTGGGCCACGTGGCCGAAGGCGTGCCCTGCGCGAAAGCCGTGCGCGAGCTGGCCGCGAAGATGGGAGTCGACATGCCGATCACCAATGCGGTGGCCGGCGTCCTGTTCGATGGCGATTCGGCCAGCGACATGGTCAGCAGGCTGCTGGCGCGCGATCCGCGCGACGAGCTGGCCTGAACGATTCGGCTTACGGCGCCGGGGTGTTGCGCGTCGGCCCGCCCGTGTTGTCGCCCGGGTGCAGCAGAATCGTCAGCAGCGCGACCGCATCCTCGTTCGCGTGGATCGCATGCGGCTCGCCGCCCGCCAGGTAAACCATCTCGTTCGGACGCAGGATGGTCGTGCGGCCGTGGGCCTGGAACGCGATCTCGCCCTCCAGGCACAACAGCGTCATCTCGCCTTCGACCCAATGTTCCGGCAGCGGTTTTTCCTTCGGTACCACGAGCCGGATCAATTCCATGTGATCGGTCTTGATCAGCGCGATCGATGTGAAGTTCGCGATGTCGTCTTCGCCCCGCTGGAGTGCGATCCGCTCACCCGAGACTGCATGGTGCAACGCCATGTGTGACTCCCTTACTCTTCTTCAAATGTCTGCGGCACCCCGCGCAGCCAGTTGACGAGCGCGGTGGCGTCCTTGAATCCCTGCGCGAGCCGCGGGACGAGCTTGTCCGGGGCGTTGATGTCCAGCTTCTCTTCGTTCCAGACGAAATAACTCTTCAGCTTCAGGTATTCGACGAGCGGATGGTTCGGATCGAATCCTTTCGGCGGGCGTTGCAGCTTGTCTTCCGGCTGCAGGTCGCCATAGGTCTCGCGCAGATGTTTATTCTTCAACATTTTGGCGAATCCTGTCGCATCGTTGACGACGTGCTCGCGGATCGCCTTCAGGCGTGCCGCGGGCGGCAGGTATTCGCCGGCACCGTACAACAAGGTACCGTCGGCTTCGATGTGGAAGTAATACGTCGGCCCGCCGCCTTCGCTGGGACGGCGCTTGTTGCCGGGCGCGATACCTGCCGAGAAATGCGTCTTATAGGGCGTCTTGTCGTGCGAAAAGCGCGTATCGCGCTGGAACCGGAACATCGCCTTCTTCGGGTCGCACGCGACGACCTGCTTGTCGAACTTGCCGATGTCGCGGATCAGTTCCGTCAGCACCTCGAGGAATTCGACCCGCAGGATGTCGTAGCGGGGCTTGTTCATGACGAACCACGGGCGGGTGTTGTTCTCTTTGAGTTCGGACAGGAATTGCGTCAGGTCGCGCAGGTGCATAGAAAATCCGGAAGTTCAGGGGGTCTGGCGCGGACGCCGGCCGACGGTCACGTCGATCGCCGTTTCGCGGTTCTTGCGCATGACCGTCATCGTCGCCTTGCCGCCGGGCGGCAGGTCGGCGATGAGGTTCATCATGTCGTTGGTGCTGCTCACTTTTTTGCCTTGCACGGCCAGCAGGATGTCGCCCGGATGGATGCCGGCGCGGTCGGCCGGCCCGCCACGCACGACGCCGGCGATGATGGCGCCGCGGTCGCGCGCGAGGCCGAAGCTGTCGGCCAGCTCGGGCGTGATGTCCTGCGATTCGACGCCGATCCAGCCGCGCACGACCTGGCCATGCTTGATGATCGCATCGAGCACCGTCTTCGCCGTCGACACGGGAATCGCGAACCCGATCCCGACCGAGCCGCCCGTCTGCGAATAAATGGCCGAGTTGATGCCCAGCAGATTGCCGCGTGTGTCGACGAGCGCCCCGCCCGAGTTGCCGAAGTTGATGGCGGCGTCGGTCTGGATGAAATTCTCGAAGTGGTTGATGTGCAGGTTGTTGCGGCCCAGCGCGGAAATGATGCCGAGCGTGACCGTCTGGCCGACGCCGAACGGGTTGCCGATCGCCAGCACGACGTCGCCCACGCGCGCCTGGTCGGGGTCGCCCAGCACGATCACGGGCAGTTTATCGGCCTTGATGCGGATCACGGCCAGGTCCGTTTCCGGATCGGTGCCGACGACGCTGGCGGCCGCCTTGCGCCCGTCGGCCAGGCCGACTTCGATCTCGTCGGCACCTTCCACGACGTGGTAATTGGTCAGGATATAGCCGTCGCCGCTGACGATCACGCCGGAGCCGAGGCTCGCCATCTGTTCCTGCGGCGGCATCTTGTCGCCGAAAAACCGCTTGAAGAACGGGTCCTTCAGCAGCGGATGGGTCTCGCGCAACGCCTTGCTGGTGAGGATGTTGACGACGGCCGGCATGGCCCTGGCGGCGCCGTCGCGGTAGCTGGCCGGCGCGGGACCGCCGGCGGGCGCCTGCAGCACGGGCACCGCCCGCCCAGGCCCGCCGACGCCCACCTGCGTGGGCGCGCGCGCCGTCCACTCCGGCCGCAGCGCCGCAATCACGACATAGATGCCGAGGGCAATCGTGACGGTTTGCGCGAACAGCAGCCAGTAGCGGCGCATCGGACTCCTCCCGGCGTTACCGCTTCAGCGCGTCGCGGATCTCGCGCAGCAACACGACCTCTTCCGACGGAGGCGCCGGTACGGCGGCGGCCGCTTCCTCTTCCTTGCTGAACGGACTACGCATGCGGTTCATCAAGCGCACCATCTGGAAGATGACGAACGCGAGGATCACGAAATTCAGCAGGATCGTGAAGAAATTGCCGTACGCCAGCACGGCGCCGGCCTTCTTCGCCTCCGCCAGCGGCAAACCGTACGGCTGGCCGTTGAGCGGAACATAGTAGCTGGCGAAATCGAGACCGCCGAACAGCTTGCCGATCGGCGGCATGATGACGTCTTGCACGAGGGAGTCCACGATGCGTCCGAACGCACCGCCAATGATGACACCGACCGCGAGATCGATGACATTACCCTTCATTGCAAACTTTTTGAACTCTTCCATCATCGACATCCCGGACCTCCTTGTGTTTTTAAAAATCTTGCCAAGTACACAGCGATGATACAGGAAACGCGTCCGCTGCCGATCGTGCGAGATATCCATGTGGCCAAGGGGGCCAAGTCAAAAATGCGCGTTTGGAGAGGCTCGCTACAGCGGAAACGTTTTTTCTTTAATTTGCATATCTGTTCACCTATAATCGACTGTTGCAAAAAAGCCTTTGACTGGTTTGCAACGTATTGCATTGCAACATTTCGCATTTGACGAATGGAGTTGGTATGAGTAATGAGAAGCAGGTCGATCCAGGCCGGCGAGGCTTGCTCGTGGCTACATGCGCGGCGGGTGGCGTTGTCGGTGTTTCAACGGCCGGGGTGCTGGTCAGTACGTTGCAGCCCTCGGAGCGAGCAAAAGCGGCCGGCGCCCCGGTCGAAGCGGATATATCCGATGTCAAACCGGGCGAACTGAAGGTCGTGGAGTGGCGCGGCAAACCCGTGTGGATTCTGCGCCGCACCCCCGAAATGCTGGCCAGCCTGCCGAAGAACGACAGCCTGGTCGCCGATCCGAATTCCGATAAACCCTATCAAATGCCGGTGCCGGCATACGCGAAGAACGAATTCCGCGCCTACGAAAAACACAAGGAACTCCTTGTCGTCGTCGGCATCTGTTCCCACCTGGGCTGCTCGCCCTCCGCCCGCTTTGCCGAAGGTCCGCAGCCGAACCTGCCGGACGACTGGCACGGCGGCTTCCTTTGCCCCTGCCACGGATCGACGTTCGACCTGTCGGGCCGAGTCTTCAAGAACAAGCCTGCTCCGGCCAACCTTGACGTCCCCCCGTACATGTACCTGTCCGACAACAAGATCCTGATCGGCAAAGACGAGAAAGGCGAGGCATAAGATGGGCGCAGCGTTCAAGGAAACCAAACTCCCGGCCGACGCGCCGAAAAGCCACAAGGCCCTGGCCTGGGTCGACGACCGCTTCCCCCTGTCGAAACTGTGGAACGACCAGTGGGGCCGCTACTATGCCCCGAAGAACTTCAACATCTGGTACCTGTTCGGCTCGCTGGCGATGCTGATCCTGGTGTTGCAGATCGTCACCGGCATCTTCCTGACCATGCATTACAAGCCGGACGCCGGCCTCGCATTCGGTTCCGTCGAATACATCATGCGCGAAGTCCCGTGGGGCTGGCTCGTGCGCTACATGCACTCGACGGGCGCCTCCGCGTTCTTCATCGTCGTCTACCTGCACATGACCCGCGGCCTGCTGTACGGCTCGTACCGCAAACCGCGCGAGCTGATCTGGCTGTTCGGCTTCGCGATCTTCCTGTGCCTGATGGCCGAGGCCTTCTTCGGCTACCTGCTGCCGTGGGGCCAGATGTCGTACTGGGGCGCCCAGGTGATCGTCAACCTGTTCAGCGCCATCCCGTTCATCGGCCCGGACCTGTCGCTGTGGATCCGCGGTGACTACGTCGTGTCCGACGCCACGCTGAACCGGTTCTTCGCCTTCCACGTGATCGCGATCCCGCTCGTGCTGCTGGGCCTCGTCGCCGCGCACCTGATCGCCCTGCACGAAGTGGGCTCGCTCAACCCGGACGGCATCGAGGTCAAGGAAAACCTCGGTCCGGACGGCCACGGCGTCGACGCCATTCCCTCGCATCCGTACTACACGACCAAGGACTTGTTCGGCGTGTCGATGTTCCTGCTGATCTTCAGCACCGTCGTGTTCTTCGCGCCGGAAATGGGTGGCTACTTCCTGGAATACAACAACTTCCTGCCGGCCGACTCGCTGAAGACCCCGCCGCACATCGCACCGACCTGGTATTTCACGCCGTTCTACTCCGTGCTGCGCGCGACGACGTCGGATTTCATGTGGGTCGTGATGGCCGGCCTGGCCGCCTACGTCGTGTTCATCTGGCTCCGTTCGCGCCTGTCGTACAAGACGAAGGTCGCGATCACCATCGTCGCCATCCTGGCCGAGATCGGCATGCTGCCGCAGGTGCTGGACGCGAAATTCTGGGGCGTCGTGCTGTTCGGCTCGGCCGTCGTGATCCTGGCCCTGCTGCCGTGGCTCGACCACTCGCCGGTGAAATCGATCCGCTACCGCCCGAGCTGGCACAAGATCGTGTATGCCGTGTTCTTCCTGGCGTTCCTGACGCTCGGCTACCTCGGCACCCAGCTGCCGACCCCGGCCTACACGCTGGTCGCCCAGGCCTGCACCCTGCTGTACTTTAGCTTCTTCCTCCTGATGCCGTGGTGGAGCGCGATGGGCCAGTTCAAGCCCGTGCCCAAGCGCGTTACGTTCACCCCGCATTGATTTCTGGAATTCAAGCCAAAGGACAACCATGATGCTTTTTTCGAAAAAACTGCTCGCGGTCCTGGCCCTGCTGCCGGGATTCGCGTTCGCGAACGAAGGTGGGTTCGCGCTCGACCGGGCGCCCGAACGCACGGACATCGCTTCCCTGCAAAACGGCGCCAAGCTGTTCGTCAACTACTGCCTGAACTGCCATTCCGCATCGGCGATGCGCTACAATCGCCTGCGTGATCTGGGCCTGAGCGAAGACCAGATCAAGAACAACCTGCTGTTCTCGGGCGAGAAGGTGGGCGACATGATGACGATCGCGATGCGTCCCGCGGATGCGAAAGCCTGGTTCGGTGCGGTCCCGCCGGACCTGTCGGTCATCACGCGCGCGCGTGCGTCGGGCGCCGGCTCCGGCCCCGACTACATCTACACCTACCTGCGCACGTTCTACAAGGACGACACCCGCCCGACCGGCTGGAACAATCTGGTCGTGCCGAACGTCGCCATGCCGCACGTGCTGTGGCAGTTGCAGGGCGTGCGCACGGTCAAGATGGTCGAGGAACCGGATCCGCACGAGGAAGGCAAAAAAGTGCACCGCTTCGCCGGCTTCGAGCAGGTGACGCCGGGCACGCTGACCCCGCAGGAATTCGATACGCAAGTGGCCGACCTCGTCGCTTACATGGACTGGATGGCCGAACCGGCGCGCGACTTTCGCAAGCGCCTCGGTGCGATCGTCGTGATTTTCCTCGCTTTCTTCGCTTTCCTTGCCTGGTCTTTGAATGCTTCTTATTGGAAAGACGTAAAGTGAGTTGATTGCCCGGTTATAATGCGGGCAATTTCTATTCGGGGTGAGCCGCCTGGCGCTTCACCCCTTTGTTTCTTGAAGGAACTATAAACCATGATGGTTCTCTACTCCGGCACCACGTGCCCGTTCTCCCAGCGCTGCCGCCTGGTCCTGTTCGAAAAGGGCATGGACTTTGAAGTGCGCGACGTGGATCTGTTCAACAAGCCCGAGGACATCTCGACGATGAATCCGTACGGCCAGGTGCCGATCCTGGTCGAGCGCGAACTGATTCTGTACGAATCGAACATCATCAACGAATACATCGACGAGCGCTTCCCGCATCCGCAGCTGATGCCGGCCGACCCGCTCATGCGCGCGCGCGCCCGCCTGATGCTGTTCAACTTCGAAAAGGAACTGTTCGTCCACGTGAACACGCTCGAAAACGAGCGCAACAAAGTGGGCGACAAGAGCCACGACAAGGCACGCGCCGAGATCCGCGACCGCCTGACGACGCTGGCCCCGCTGTTCCTGAAGAACAAGTACATGCTGGGCGACGAATTCTCGATGCTGGACGTGGCAATTGCTCCGCTGCTGTGGCGCCTGGACCATTACGGCATCGAACTGTCGAAGACGGCGGCCCCGCTGATGAAATATGCCGAGCGCATCTTCTCGCGTCCGGCCTACATCGAAGCCCTGACCCCGTCCGAAAAGGTGATGCGCCGCTAAGCGCTGTCGCCGTTGCACGCCAGTTTACGACGCCGCAGGCGAATCGAAGTACACTGGCGTGTAACATCCCGCATCACGCCCCGATAACTATGCCAGACATCTCCACCAAGCCGTACCTGCTGCGCGCCATCTACGAATGGTGCACGGACAGCGGCTACACGCCCTACCTGGCCGTCAAGGTCGACGCCGCCACCACGGTTCCGATGGAATACGTGAAAAAGGGCGAGATCATCCTCAACATCAGCTACGGCGCCACGTCCGGGCTGAAGATGGACAACGACGCGATCACGTTCCGCGCGCGTTTCAACGGCGTCTCGCGCGAGCTGTACATCCCGGTGCACAACGTGCTTGCCATCTACGCCAACGAAAACGGCCAGGGCATGGCCTTCGACGTGACGACGACAGCCGCCGACCTGCCCCCGCCGGCACCGGAACCGGCCTCCAGCCCGGCCCCAGGCTTGGCCGCCGTCCCGGCCAAGACGACTTCCGACATGTCGCATGTACCCGACGATGACGACGAACCACCCAAAAAAGGTGGTCGTCCGACGTTGACCCGTATCAAATAAGGGTATAATTCTGGCCACATCGCCGGCTTAGCTCATCAGGTAGAGCAGTTGATTTGTAATCATCAGGTGGCGGGTTCGAGTCCTGCAGCCGGCACCAAAGAATCAAGCATTTAGCCCAGCCTTTATGGTTGGGCTTTTTGCTTTCTGGGGTCTATGTCACCGTTGTGTAACCGGGCGTACGACGACTTCGATTTTTGTCATGTTTGTGGGCAACGAACGCAGGATAGTTGTCAGCCCCCGCTGTTTGCGGCGCCAGCAACATTTCGACTATACTAAAAATATGGAAATATCTAGCGGATCGATCATGGACAACAAAGATGCCGTCGTAGCGCTGGCTGCCCTCGCGCAAGAATCACGGCTGGCGACTTTCCGGCTCCTCGTGCAAGCCGGGCCCGGCGGTCTTGCCGCCAGCAAGATCGCGGAAGCGCTTGGCATGCCGCCATCGTCGCTCTCGTTCCACCTGAAAGAACTGTCCAATGCGAACCTCATCGTGCCGCGCCAGGAAGGCCGGTTCGTCATCTATGCCGCGCAGTTCGACGCCATGAACGCCTTGCTCGGGTTCCTGACCGAGAACTGCTGCGGCGGCACCCCCTGCTCCCCGACCGGCAGCCCGGCCTGTGAGCCGCGTACATCCACCTGCGGCGTCTGAACGCCGCTGTCTTCATGCCTCTTTGACCCCGAGATCCGACGTGAACGTACTCTTCCTCTGCACCGGCAATTCCTGCCGCTCGCTCATCAGCGAGGCCGTCTTCAACCACCTGGCGCCAAGCGGCTGGCATGCCATCAGCGCCGGTAGTCAGCCCACCGGCAAGCTGAACGAACGCGCACTTGCCCTGCTGGCCAGCAAAGGCATCCCGACCGAGGGCTACCACAGCAAGTCCTGGGAGAACTTGCCGGTGACGCCGGACATCGTCGTCACCGTCTGCGCCAGTGCAGCGGGCGAAACCTGCCCGGCCTATCTCGGTCCCGTTTTGCGGACGCACTGGGGCGTGGAGGATCCAAGCCACGTCGTCGGTACCGAAGAAGAGATCACCGCCGCCTTCGAGAAAGCCTACGCAATTCTGCGCGCGCGCATCGAAGCATTCCTGGCCCTCCCGTTGGACGCGCTGAAAGGCGACCGCACGACGTTCAAGACGGAACTCGATCACATCGGGCACATCGACGCTTGATCCATCACTCACTCAACCTGCGGCCGGGGGATGATCCCGGCCGTTGTCGTGAGCCTGCGGCCACGACAGCCTGAAAGATCCTTGTGTTTACCGCATTCCTCATTTTCTTGGCGACCCTTGCCCTCGTCATCTGGCAGCCGCGTGGGCTGGGCATCGGTTGGAGCGCATCGGCCGGCGCTGCCGTGGCCCTGCTCGCCGGTGTCATCCACGTGAGCGACATTCCGATTGTGTGGCACATCGTCTGGAACGCCACCGGCGCCTTCGTCGCCGTGATCATCATCAGCCTGCTGCTCGACAGGGCCGGCTTCTTCGAGTGGGCTGCGTTGCATGTGGCGCGCTGGGGTGGCGGCAACGGCCGGCGCCTGTTCGTCATGCTCGTCCTGCTTGGCGCGGCCGTCGCCGCGTTGTTCGCAAACGATGGTGCCGCGCTGATCCTGACGCCGATCGTCATCGCCATGCTGGCTGCCCTGCGTTTTTCTCCCAGGGCGACACTGGCCTTCGTCATGGCGGCCGGCTTCATCGCCGATACGGCCAGCCTGCCGCTCGTCGTGTCGAACCTCGTCAACATCGTCTCGGTCGACTACTTCGGCATCGGTTTCGCGCGCTATGCCGCCGTCATGGTCCCGGTGAACCTGATGTCGGTGGCGGCCACACTGGCTGCGTTGGTCTGGTTCTTCAAGAAGGACATCCCCGCCGACTACGACCTGGCCCAGCTCAAGCGGCCGGAAGAAGCGATCCATGACCGTGCGACCTTCGTGACCGGCTGGTGGGTGCTGGCGATGCTGCTCGCCGGCTTTTTCGGGTTGGATAAGGTCGGCATCCCGATCAGTGCCGTGGCCACGGTGGGGGCCGCCCTCCTGCTCGCAGTCGCCGCGCGTGGCCATCGGATCTCGACCCGGGACGTGCTGCGCGGGGCGCCCTGGCAGGTAGTCGTGTTCTCGTTGGGGATGTACCTGGTGGTCTATGGTCTGCGTAACGCCGGCCTGACCGATTATCTGACGGCCGTGTTGAACCGCTGCGCCGAGCACGGTATCTGGGGTGCGGCGCTCGGCACCGGTTTCATCACGGCCATCCTCTCGTCCATCATGAACAATATGCCGACGGTGCTCGTTGGCGCCCTGGCCATCAATGCCACCTCGGCCCATGGCGTCGTACGTGAGGCGATGGTGTACGCGAACGTCATCGGTGCCGACCTCGGCCCGAAGATCACGCCAATCGGCAGCCTGGCCACTCTGTTGTGGTTGCACGTGCTGTCGACAAAGAATATTCAGATCTCGTGGGGCTACTATTTCCGAATCGGTATCTTGCTGACGCTGCCGATCCTGCTGGTGACCCTGAGCGCCCTGGCCGTACGCCTGAGCTGAACGAAAGCATCGACATGGAAAAAATCCCGAATCTCCCCAACGTCAAACCGGAACTGCTCGACCGGCCCACGGTCGACAAGCTTGCACCTGTCGGCGACATGAGTCATCCGCCGCGCATCCTGATGCTGTACGGCTCGCTGCGCGAACGCTCGTTCAGCCGCTTCCTGACCGAAGAAGCCGCGCGCATCCTGGAACACTTCGGTGCCGAGGTGAAGATCTTCGACCCGATGGCGCTGCCGATGGTCGGCAGCGTGCCGGAGACACATCCGAAGGTCGTTGAACTGCGTGAGCTATGCCTGTGGTCGGAAGGCCAGGTATGGTGCAGCCCGGAGCGCCATGGCGCGGTGACGGCGGTGATGAAGAACCAGATCGACTGGATTCCACTGGAAATGGGCGCCATCCGGCCGAGCCAGGGCCGCACGCTGGCCGTGATGCAGGTCTGCGGCGGCTCACAGTCCTTCAACGTCGTGAATACCCTGCGCCTGCTGGGCCGCTGGATGCGCATGTTCACGATTCCGAACCAGTCCTCCGTGCCGATGGCCTACAAGGAGTTCGACGAGGCCGGGCGCATGCGGCCCTCGGCCTACTACGACCGCGTCGTCGACGTGATGGAAGAGCTTTTCAAGATCACACTATTGATGCGCGGCCGTACTGACTACCTGACGGACCGTTATAGCGAACGTGACGAGCGAGCTCGCAAGGCGATCGACCGGCAGATCGAAAAGCTGTAGAGCGCTCGTCCACAATCGCATGCACTCATCGGTAAGTCATTGATATGGTTACGTTTTGAAGTAAAACTTCGCGCCCTCGTGCACAGGTTGAAATGCTCTTTCCATGTTTGCAGCCGGCACGAATAGAATCAAGCACTTAGCCCAGCCCTTACGGTTGGGCTTTTTGCTTTCCGGGATTGTGCACGCGCTACGGTGCGCCCATCAGCCGGCCGAATCGGCATACTAATTTCCTGCAGCTAAGATTCACCGTTGTTTGTCACACTTATTTACCGAAACGACGCGTGCACTTGTCAAGATCGGGGTGATAATGAGTGACTTTTTAGCAAGACTTTGACATCATGGGTCATTCGACCTCAACGGCTTCAGTCTCACCCGAATCGCATGAAACGTAACATTCCGGATGGGCTCTCGATTTACCTCGACCTGGTGCGCCTCGCAGCGGCTTTCATCGTCCTGCTGACGCACGTCTGGGACTTTCTTTTTCCGCAACACCCCCTGCCCTGGCCCGGGCATTCGGCCGTCGTCATCTTTTTCGTACTGTCGGGTTTTGTGATTTCCCATGCAGCAAGGCCTGACCTCGGCCTGCACGGTTACGCGCTGCACCGGATCGCGCGCATCTACCCCGTCGTGCTGGCCGCGGCGCTGCTGTCCATCGCCATCGCGAGTGTCGGCATCCCCAACATCATCAGGTATGGCAGCCCACGCGGCTCTGATTGGCAAGATATCGGTATTAACCTCGCGTTTCTCGGGCAGTCATGGACAGACGTGGCGATGCCTTACGTCGGCACGCTGTGGTCCCTGGACTACGAAATCTGGTATTACATCCTGTTTGGCCTGTGGTGCTATTACCGGAGTGTTCCGCTGCTCGCGTGTGCCGCCCTGGTAGCCGGGCCCAAGATCCTGTTGCTGTTGCCCGTCTGGCAGCTCGGCGTCGTGTTACACCGCAAGATGGTGCCGCTGAAACCGCGATATGCACTGTCGCTGTTCGTCGTATCGCTCGCGGCGGGCCTGGCGTTCTTCTGGCTCGATGCCGGCATCCAGATACGCGAATCCATGCGCGTGCTGTCGCCGTGGTTGATCCAGGTCGCCCAAGGGTCGAATCAATTCGTCGGCGATTTCATACTCGGCCTGATCGTGGCGTTGAATTTCCTGGCCGCCGGTTCGCTCGGCATGAAGCTGGCCCTGAAATTCAAGACCGTCATCCGCTATTTATCCAGCTTCACGTTCTCCCTGTACGTATTCCACCTGCCGCTCGCTGTCATCCTCTGGAACGGCCTGCACGTGCGTTCAGCGCCCGTCTTTTTCGGGCTCCTGATGGCCGGCGTCTGGATACTCGGCACGCTGACCGAACGGCGTACGAGCTGGTATCGCTCGAAGTTGAGCAACATGTGGCCAGACAAGAAAAAGGCCGCCGTTCACGCTCCGCTACCGACCGACGCGGTTGGCGAGGATGAACACGGTCCAGCCGGACATGCGGCAACCGGCGTTGACCTGGCCGAGCAACCAAGAGAGCGGCTCGCTTCCTAGTTCACTCATCGTCCATACTTTATTTCAAAGCTGATGAACCGATCACTGTCCTCCTACCTCAACCTCTTGCGGTTCCTGGCTGCGCTGGCGGTGTATATCTCCCATGCCGGTTACTTTACGAAATTGCGCATCCCCTATGTGGGGAATATGGGCAGTGAGGCGGTGTTCGTATTTTTCGTGCTGTCCGGGATGCTCATCACGTTCTCGGGCATGAAACAGCCCGACGGGTACGCGTTCCTGCGCGCGCGCCTGGTCAGGTTATGGTCCGTGTGCTTGCCGGCACTGGTCCTGACGATGGTGTGGGACACGATAGGCCAATCCATCTCGCTGGACGCCTATTCGCCCATGCAGCCCTACAATATCTTCAAATGGGTCGCGTCGCTTGGCCTGAACGCGCTGTTCCTCAACCAGGTCTGGCATGCGAACATCTATCCGGGTACCAATGGGCCGTTCTGGTCGCTCTCCTACGAATTTTGGTACTACATGATTTTCGCTGCCGCAGTCTATTTCTCCGGCAAGAAAAAATACATCGCCATTGCCTGCGCTGCCGCGATTGCCGGCCCGGATATCCTCGTGGGACTCCCGATCTGGCTGCTGGGCTCCGCCGTCCACTTTGCCGTGGCGCGCCGCGGTACGTCGGCTTTGGTCGGTTGGACGTTCTGGCTCGGCTCGATCGTTGCTGCCCTCGCATTTTCAGCGTTCAATGCCGGTCCGGTACTTGCGGAGACCTTCCCGGGCATTGCGGCCGGGGCGAAATGGAAGGTAGGTTTCTGGCCGGCGAGCTACCTCATCGGCGTACTGGTCGCCATCAATATTTATGGATTCTCGCGCATTGCCGACCGCTTCCAGGCGGTACTGCAGCGCTTTGCATGGCCGATCCAGGTCGGTGCCGATCTCAGTTTCGGGCTGTATTTGTTCCATTACCCGCTCATGTATTTCATCAAGGCGATTCTGTACGGCGCAAAGTTGACGAGCGGGCCCGTGTTCGTTGCGGCCATCTACCTCGTGCCATTCCTGGTCGCCGCATGGCTCGCGCTTCTGTGCGAGCGGCACAAGGGCTGGATCGGCAAGCTGATCGATCAAGTCGGCAATGTGGCCAGGCCGGGATGGTCAAAGCCCGCCAACAATGACGTGGCGATCCGGCTCGACGATCTCCTCTTGCCGCCCCAGCCGTCGGCCAGCGTTGCTGCGATGAAGAGCGCCTTTCCGGATAAAACGGGATCAGAGCGACGGGATCAGAGCGATTGAAAAACAAAGGGGTTACGAGCGCAAACTCGTAACCCCTTTGTGTTTGGCTGCTCAGCGCGGCTTACGAACGCTTGCGGCGCAGCAGTCCGAGCGCACCGATGCCCAGCAGTGCCAGCGATGCCGGTTCCGGTACGTCCGCCGGCGGAACGACGACGGCCGTGTCGACGTTCAGGATGTCGAATGCCCAGTGCCCATCGCGCTTGTCGCCAGCCACGTCGATGAAGCCGTTGCGGAAGTTCTGGTAGGCGACGCCGTCGTGATCGAACCCGTCCGACAGATGAGCACCCGCGGCAAAGTTGTCATATTGCTGGACCGTCACCGTGTACGTCCCGGCCGCCAGGTCAGTCTTGTATTTGACGTCGAAGCAACGGCCCGTCACGGCATCGCCTGCCACCACGCCGCATCCGGCGTCGTCCTGCTCGTAGAGCTTGTTGCCCGTCGAGTCGAACAGCGCCAGGATCGGATCGAATCCGCCGCGGACGATCGTGTCACCGTTGGCGTTCACGCCGCCGGCATACGACCAGCTGCGCAAGACCACGCTCGACGTGCTGCTCACAGTGAAGGTAAAGGCCTGCACATCATTGTCGTGGTTAAAGTTACCCGTGAAAGACAGGTCGGTCGCCTGGGCGCCGGTTGCGAATGCGGCCAGTGCAAGCATGGCGACAGCGGGTTTGAATCTCATTCTCGGTCCTAGTTAATGAAAAAGGTTTATCAAAAGTACCCCGGGACCGAGATTAGCAAGAGCTATGCCAGTAACAAAATGCTATTGATTTATATGGCAAAATAGAATTATGCACAATGAATGTAAAGTTACTCGACATTCTTATGCATACTTGTAAATTACTTGCATCAATATAAAGTTTTATCAGGAAATATTTATTGGACCGATGAGTTAGCCGCCGTCCGGGCCGTCACCGTGCAGCTGTCCACGCCGTCCTGGCGTCCGAAGTGGAAACTCACTGGGAGGAACATCTCGATCACTTGGGCATTGGTCCGCGCATGCATGGACACCTCGTCCAGCGTGAATCCGCCGCCGCCCGCCAGCGCGAGCGGCAGCATCATCTGGTCGGCCAGGTATTCGGCGAACACACCCTCCGACACGAGGTATTGGCGCGCACGCTGCACCACCTGGCGCGCCACCTGTTCGGACGACACGGATTTTTCGCCGAACGCCGTGAAGACCTCGGTCGCGTGCTCGTAGTCGAGCGTCAGCATCAGCGCGTTGCCCGGTCCCTGGTCGGCCGGCAGGCCGCGTATCAGCAGTTGGTCCTCGCCCCAGTTCATCGACTTGCCGACGCATTCCAGCTCGCGCTGCGCCACCCGCCCCGGCACGCCGGCCACGAACGCCTCGGCATAGGCGGCACGGCGCTCGCCGCGCGTCATCCACGTGCGCGGCAGCAGTCGCGCGCACGGTGCCACGCGTGCCTCGACGACGCCGCCGCCGGCCGGATAAAAACCGAAGCGCTCGAGGCGGATGTCGATGTGCGCCCCCATCTCGGCCAGGCGCGGACACCAGGCGCGCTGCAGGAATTGCACCGGCGGTGCCATCGGGTTGTGCGTCCCGCCCGTCAGCTTCAATGTCGACGGCTCGTCCGCCGCCAGCAAGGCCGGCAGCACGGTCTGCAGCACCAGCGTGCAGCTGCCGGCCGTACCGATCGCGAACGCGTAGTCGCCACCCTTCACGGGCCCCGGCAGGAACGTCAGGTCCTGGCTACCGAGCGCGGCGCCGGACGCATCGCCGCCGCACACCTGCAGCGCCGCCTGCACGGCCACGAGATGCTGGCGCATCAAGCCCGGCTTGGCGCGATTCGCGCGGATGTTCCGGATGCGGAACGGCTGCCCCGTGATCATGGCCAGTGTGAGCGCGCTGCGCAGGATCTGGCCGCCGCCTTCGCCGACGGCGCCATCCAGTTCGATCATGTGTTGTCCTTTCATCCCTTGACGCAGACGATCTGCTTCAACGTGTGCACGACTTCGACCAGGTCGCTCTGTGCCTCCATCACTGCGTCGATATCCTTGTAGGCCATCGGGATCTCGTCGATCACGTCGGCATCCTTGCGGCATTCGACGCCTTCCGTGGCGCGCACCTGATCCTCGACGGAGTAGCGGCGCTTCGCTTCCGTACGGCTCATCGTGCGGCCGGCGCCGTGGCTGCAGCTGTGGAAGCTCTCCGGATTCCCCTTGCCACGCACGATGAAGCTCTTCGCGCCCATCGAACCCGGAATGATACCCAGCTCACCCTCGCGCGCGGAGACGGCGCCCTTGCGCGTCACCAGCACGTCCTTGCCGAAGTGGTGTTCCTTCTGCACGTAGTTGTGGTGGCAGTTCACCGCCTCCACGTGCGTCTCGAACGGCTTCGTGATGACCGTGCGCACGGCCGCGATCAGGTTCTGCATCATGACTTCGCGGTTCATGCGCGCGAACTTCTGGGCCCAGCCGACGGCTTCGACGTAGTCGTCGTAATGCTGCGTCCCTTCCGGCAGGTACGCCAAGTCCTGGTCCGGCAGGTTGATGAAGTGCGTCCGCATGTCCTGCTTGGCCAGTTCGATGAAGTGCGAGCCGATCGCATTGCCGACGCCGCGCGAGCCGGAGTGCAGCATGAACCACACGAAGCCCTGCTCGTCCAGGCAGATCTCGATGAAGTGGTTACCGCTGCCCAGCGTCCCCAGGTGCTTGTAATTGTTCGTGTTCTTCAACCGCGGCGTCTTGCGGCAGATGTCGTCGAACTCGTCCTTCAGCGTCATCCAGGCCTGGTCGACGGGCCGCGGCGGCGTATCCCACGATCCCTTGTCGCGGCCCTTGAAGCCGCGCGTCTTCGGCGACATCCCGTGCGGCACGGAGCGCTCGATGGCGCTGCGCAGCGGCCCCAGGTTGTCCGGCAGGTCGTTCGCGCTCAGCGTCGTCTTCGCGGCCATCATGCCGCAGCCGATGTCGACGCCGACGGCGGCCGGGATCACGGCGCCCAGCGTGGGGATCACGCTGCCGATCGTCGAGCCCTTACCCAGGTGGACGTCGGGCATGGCCGCCATGTGCTTGTAGATGAACGGCATGCGCGCCGTGTTGGCCAGCTGGCGTTTCGCCTCCTCTTCCACCGGGACGCCGCGCGTCCACATCTTGACGGGACGGCCGCCTTCCACGTTCAGCACATCGTAGTGTTCATGTTTCGTCATTTGCGTACTCTCTCTTTCGTATTCGTTCACGTGCCCACGAGCGTGGTCAGCACGTTTTGCCAGACGCGCCGCGCCTGCCAGGCCGGCACCGAACCGGCGACGTCGGACGCGAGCCCGGCGGCGTCCGGGTTCGCCGTCACCCGCGCGGTCACGCCGTGTGCGTCGAAGCTGACCGACAGCATCTGCGGCCGTCCATTTCTTGTTTTGCTGCCTCTTGCGCCGGCCGTGCCGACGCTGATCGTCCAACCCATCATCGTCTCCTTCCCATTATCTCGCAATCGCTTCTTTTGCAATCGGCGTGCCAGCCTGTGCCGATATCGTTCCCGGCTTCGCAATCCATTGATTTATTTATGTTTTTGCATTGCAGCCGAAAAATGGGTGCTTGCCTTGGCAAAAGCAAAACATGCTAAAGTTATCCAAATTTATAAAGTTTTATAAAATGGAAAAGAAGAAAACCGTCGTGATCGGCTTCATCGGCACCCAGCTCGACAGCGGCACAGGGAGCGCACGCTGGGAAAAATGGCGGCCGACGGTGGGGCTGACGCAGCACGAAGACGTCGTCATCGATCGCCTGGAACTGCTGTTCAACCGCGATCCCACGAGACTGGTCGACCAGGTGACGCGAGACATCCGGACGGTATCGCCGGAAACGGAAGTCGTCCCGCGCCAGATCGACATCGACGACCCATGGGATTTCGAGGAGGTCTACGGCGCGCTGTTCGACTTCGCGCGGGCGTATCCCTTCGAGCCCGACCGGGAGGATTACTGGGTCCACATCACGACGGGCACGCACGTCGTCCAGATCTGCCTGTTCCTGATGACGGAGGCGCGCTATTTCCCGGGCTGCCTGCTGCAGACGTCGCCGCCGCGCCGCCACGCGCCCGGCGCGCCCGGTACGCTGGCGCTGATCGACCTCGACCTGTCGAAATACGACCAGATCGCGCGGCGCTTCTCGCGCGAGCAGCAGGATGCCGTCGCCTTCCTGAAATCCGGCATCGCGACGCGCAATGTCCGCTTCAACACGATGATCGACGAGATTGAACGCGTGGCCATCAAATCGCGTGCGCCGATCCTGTTGATGGGGCCGACAGGCGCGGGCAAGTCCTTCCTCGCGCGCCGCTTGTACGAACTCAAGAAAGCACGCCGGCAAGTGGCCGGACGTTTTGTCGAGATCAACTGCGCCACCTTGCATGGCGATGGCGCCGGTTCCACGTTGTTCGGCCACGTCAAGGGCGCGTTCACCGGGGCGATGTCGGAACGCAGCGGCCTGCTGCGCACGGCCGACAAGGGCGTGCTGTTCCTGGACGAGATCGGTGAATTGGGTCTCGATGAACAAGCGATGCTGCTCAAGGCGATCGAGGAAAAACGCTTCCTGCCGGTCGGCGGCGATCACGAAGTCCACAGCGACTTCCAGCTGGTCGCCGGTACGAACCGCGACCTGGCGCGCGAAGTCGCGCACGGCCGCTTCCGCGAAGACCTTTTCGCCAGGATCAATTTATGGACATATGAATTGCCGGGGCTGGTCGAACGCAGCGAGGACATCGAGCCGAACATCGAGTACCTGCTGCGCGAATTCGGCGCCGAACACGGGCACATGGTGCGCTTCAACAAGGAAGCGCGCGATCACTACATGCGCTTTGCGATGTCGCAGGACGCACGCTGGACGGGCAACTTCCGCGACTTGTCCGCGTCGATGACCCGGATGGCCACCCTGGCCGAATCCGGCCGTATCAACGACGCCATCGTCGCCGGCGAGATTACGCGCTTGCGCCAACTGTGGCGGCCGTTCAACGATACCGTCGCGCAGCCGGCAGATCTGGATCAGGTGCTGGGGACGGCCGCGGCCGCGCAGCTCGACCAGTTCGACGCGCTGCAGTTGCAGGCCGTCGTCGGCGTATGCCGCCAGTCCGTGTCGCTGTCGGATGCGGGCCGCAAGCTCTTTGCCGTGTCGCGCACCACGAAGCGCCAGCCGAACGATGCGGACCGTCTCAAGAAGTACCTGGCGCGGTTCGGGCTGTCCTGGGACGACGTGCGCGGGTGACAGCGGGACGGCGCGGCGTTTTCGCGGCCTGTACCGCCAATGCTGCAATCCGTCGCAATCGCCGGGTTCCGTTCATGGCACTTGCCTATAGTGATTCCAACAGCACACCAACGGAGACCCGATATGAACAACCTGATCAAGAGCGCCGTCCTCGCCACCACCCTGGCAATCGGCACGCATGCCGCCCTGGCCGACGACCTCGTTCGCGAAAACCGCCCCGTGGATGCCAGCGTATCGAAAGTGCGCCTGGGCGGCGTGATCCGCCTGAACCTGCACCAGGGATCGACGCCTTCGCTCGTCGTGTCCGGCGACAAGCGTTATGTAGCGAAGGTGACGACCACGCAGCGCGGCGATACGCTCGTCATCGACATGGAAAACAATACCCGTGTGGACGGCAACAACAAGGGTGAGCTGCGCGCCGACCTGACCGTGCCGAACCTGCAGGAATTCGTGTCGCAGGGCGTCGGCTCGAGCGACGTGTCCGGCTTCAGCGGCGACAAGCTGAAGCTGGCGCTGGACGGCGCCGGCGCCGTGCGCTTCACGGGACAGTATCGCGACGTCGATGCGCGCCTGGGCGGTGTCGGCGGTCTCACGCTGAACCCCGGCCAGGCCGACCGCATCGAACTGCACCTGGGTGGCGCCGGCCATATCACCGTGGCCGGCCAGACGAAGCTATTGCGCGCGCAACTGGGCGGCGTCGGTGGCCTGGACGCTCAGCAATTGCGCGCGGAAACGGTCGATCTCGACATGACCGGCCTCGGCGGTGCCAGCGTGTACGCGAAAACGGCAGCCAACGTGAACCTGAGCGGCATGGGTTCGGCCACCGTCTACGGCAAGCCGGCGACGCGCAATGCGACGACGAACGGCTTCGGCAAGGTCAGCTGGCAATAAGACAGTGCACCGGCACGGCGCCGCCGTGCCGCGTCAGCGGATCACCGTGTCGTTCTTGACCGACTTCACGCCCTTGACGTTGCGCGCGATTTCCACGGCCTTCTCGGCGGATTCACGGGAGTCGACGAAGCCACTCAGCTGCACCGTTCCCTTGAACGTTTCCACCTTGACCTGGGTCGCCTTGACGCTCGGGTCGGCAGCGAACGCGGCCTTCACCTTGCTGGTGATCAAGGAGTCGTCGATGTATTCGCCCGTACCTTCGCGGGTCGGCGTCGGGGCGCAGGCGACGAGCGAGACCAGCAGCGAGGTCGCGAGAACAGACTGAGCAATAGCGGTCTGGAAACGAATGAGCTTCATGGCGCTTCTCCCGAGTTATCAAGAATTTTATTATTCCGAATTTCGGGACAGCCTGTCGCCCGCTACTGTTGTGGAATCGGCACGGTTCGCGCCGGGACGTCGGCGCCGCCTGATTGTGCGACGAGCAGCCCCGACGGCGGCTTGTCGCCGATGCGGTCCAACGGCACGTCGTGGCCGATGACCAGGCGCACGTCCGCGCGCCCATCCATGCCGGCCTCGACCGGTTCGCCGGTGCCGACCTGCCGCGCCAGGCGTTCCGCCACCGTCCGGAAGGCCGGCTGGTATTCGACGCGCGTCCGGCGCACGCCGAACCCTTTTTCGTTGGTCAGACGCACCACCGTGAGCCCGGCGTCGCGCAACTGGCGCGCCGCGCGGCGCGCGAGGCCCTGGCGGCCGTCGCCGTTGCTGATCTCCAGTCGGGCGACCGTCTCCGGCACGGACGGCCGGGCGATCGGCGCGGCCCCGTTCGACGGCACGCGACGCAGTTCGAGCATGCCGTCGTCCCTGCGGACCACCTCGACGACGGCCCATTCGTCGTCGGGTCGTTGGTCGGCCTTGACGGCCTGCTCGATGGCGGGCAGCCGCGTGCCGCCGTTCGCCGTCGCGTAGTCGGCGCGGAAGTCGTGCGCACGCAAGGCCTCGGCCTGGCGCAACATCTGCCGGCCGCGTTCTTCCTGGCCGAGTTTTACCAGGGTCTCGCCCAGGTATTGCCAGGCACGCTGGTCCAGCGGATCGAGCAGGCAGGCCTTTTCGAGCGCGACCTGGGCCGCGTCAAAGTCGCCGCTGAGCAGGTAGGCATAACCCAGGTTGGCAAACAGGAAGGCGGCAGCGGGGCCGGACGCCATGGAGGCGTCACGCGTGAGGTCGCGCCAGATCGGGATCGCGCGGGCGAAATCGCGCTGCTCGGCGTACGCGATCGCCAGGCCGTTGCGCGCGTTGACGTGCGTGGCGTCGACGCGCAGCGCGGCCTCGTACGCGGCGATCGCGTCGTCGTAGCGGCGCGCGAGGTACAGGTTGCGGCCGCGCAGGTAGTTGTCGTTCGCCGCGGAGAACACCGGTCCGCCGGTATCAAGCTGCGGCGGCGGACTGCTGCAGGCCAGCAGCAGCACGCCGCTGCACAACAGGGGCAAGGCGGACAGCAGGATACGCGAGCGCATGGCAATCTCCGTCGAATCAGTTGGTACCGCCCAGGGCGGTGCCGAAGATCTTGGTGATCTGGATGCCGGCGGGGCCGAGCAGCACCATCAACAAGGTCGGGAAGATGCAAAAGACGAGGGGGAACAGCAGTTTCAGGCCGATCTTGGCGGCCGCCTCTTCCGCCACCATGCGGCGCTTGGTGCGCAGCGTCTCCGAATACACGCGCAGGGCGTCGCCGATGCTCGTGCCGAAGCGCTCGGACTGGATCAGCATCGCGACGAGCGAATCGATGTCGTCCAGCCCGATACGCAGCGCGAAATTGCGCAGCGCCTTTTCCTTGCTGAAGCCAGCGCGCGTCTCCATCAGCACCAGCTGCAATTCCTGGCCCAGCGTCACGCTCTTGACGTGGATCTCGGCGGCGACCTTGACCAGCGCGCGCTCGAGGCTCAGGCCTGCCTCCACGCATACGGTCAGCAGATCGAGCGCATCGGGGATGTTCTCGAAGATCTCGCGTTTGCGGCGCTTGACGACGCGGTCGAGGATCACGTTCGGCAGGTAGTAGCCGCACGTCGCCGCGAACAGCAGCAGGGCCATCGTCTCGAAGCCGGCGACGGTGGCGGGCACGAACGCCAGCACGAGGCCGACGAACGCGGGCAGTCCCAGCGCCAGCGCCGTCTTCGATGCGAAGTACAACGTCGGCGCGGCCGGATTGCGCCAGCCGGCGTTCATGAAGCGGGTGCGCAGCGCCGATTTTTCCCAGCCCTCGTCCGGCACCGACAGCTTCGTCAGGGGCTTGGCCGCGCGCGCCACGCGATCGACCCAGCTGCTGCGCTGCGCCTGGCCGTCGTCCGTGTGGCCCATGAAGCTGGCCAGCCGGGCACGCAGCGCGGCGGGCGCGAACAGCACCGCCGCCAGCCACGCGAGGCAGCAGACCACGGCGAAGACGATCAACAGGAACAGCAGCTGTGCGCGAGTCATCGATGTCTCCTCAGATGCGGATGCGGATCATCCGCTTCAGCCAGATCACCCCGACGATGATCATCACGAGTGCGGTCCAGAGCAGCTTGACGCCGACCGGATCGGTCCACAGGACCATGATGTACGTGGGATTCACGAGCACCAGCATGGCGCCCACGGCGAACGGCAGCAGCCCCAGGATCCAGGCGGACATGCGCCCTTCCGCCGACAGCACGCGGACCTGGGCCGCGAGCCGCAGGCGGCCGCGGATGATGTGGCTGATGTTGCCGAGGATTTCGGCCAGGTTGCCGCCCGTCTCGCGCTGGATCAGGATCGCGATGACGAGATAGCGCAGGTCGGTGAGTGGAATGCGCGACGCCATGTTGTGCAGCGCTTCGCCCAGCGGTACGCCGTAATTGATCTCCTCGCGCGCGATGCGGAATTCGCCGCTGAGCGGTTCCGGCAATTCGTTGCCGACGATTTGCAGCACGTTCGAGAACGAGTGGCCGGCGCGCAGCGCGCGTGCGATGAAATCGGCGGCGTCGGGCAGTTGCTCCTCGATGCGTGCGAGGCGGCGCAGGCGTGCGCGCCGCACCAGCAGCAGCGGCACGAAGGCACACAGCAGGACCAGCAAGACACGCACTAGGACCGGCATCGGCCACTGCAGCACGAGATAGCCGGCCACCGCCGCGACGGCGCCGGAGCACAGCAGGAAGTGCTCGACCGACCACCCGATGCCCGCCTGCACGAGCAGCCGGTCGATGCGGTGCGCGAAGCGGGTGCGCTGCAACAGGCGCTCCGTCAGCGCGTGCCGGCCGAAGCGGCGCAGCTTCAGGATCGAGATGCGTTCGGCGTTCTTGCCCTGGTGCCCGGACATCAGCTGCAGCCGGCGCGCGATGCGCTGGGCACTGGCGCCGTGCGTGTTCACCCACCAGAGATACACGCCCTCGATGCCGAGGATGATGGCGGCGAACAGGAAGACGATGAATCCGTAGAAGAGGATGTCCATGCGATGCTCTCGCGGTATGCGATTCAGCGGTTCAGGTGAACACGCGGTCGGGGTCGAAGGTGTCCTCGGGTACCGCCGCGCCGAACATCCTCAGGCGGTCGGCGAAACGCGGCCGCACGCCTGTCGCGCAGAAATGGCCCTGCACCTTGCCGTCGGCGTCGATCCCCGTCTGCTCGAAACGAAAGATCTCCTGCATCGAAATGATCTCGCCTTCCATACCGGTGATTTCCTGCATGCTGACGACCTTGCGCGTGCCGTCGGCCAGGCGCGAGGCCTGCAGGATCACGGTGATCGCGGACGCGATCTGCTGGCGGATGGCGCGCGGCGTCAGGCTCACGCCGGCCATGCCGACCATGTTTTCCAGGCGCGCGAGCGCGTCGCGCGGCGTGTTCGCGTGGATGGTGGCGAGCGAACCTTCGTGGCCCGTGTTCATTGCCTGCAGCATGTCCAGCGCTTCCGGTCCGCGCACCTCGCCCAGGATGATGCGGTCCGGGCGCATGCGCAGCGCGTTGCGCACGAGCGCGCGCTGCGTCACCTCGCCCTTGCCTTCGATGTTCGGCGGGCGCGTCTCGAGGCGCACCACGTGCGGCTGGCGCAGCTGCAGTTCGGCCGCATCCTCGATCGTCACGATGCGCTCGTTCCCCGGGATGAAGCCGGAGATCAGGTTCAGCATGGTCGTCTTGCCGCTGCCGGTGCCGCCCGAGATCAGGATGTTCACTTTCGCGAGGCCGAGGCTTTCGAGCACCTTGATCATCGGCGGCGTGACGCTCTTGTAGTCGAGCAGGTTCTGCACCGTGAGCGGCGAGGCGCCGAAGCGCCGGATCGACACGAGCGGACCGTCCACCGCGAGCGGCGGGATGATCGCGTTGACGCGCGAGCCGTCCGGCAGGCGCGCGTCGACCATCGGGCTCGATTCGTCCACGCGGCGGCCCACGCGCGAGACGATCTTCTCGATGATCTTCATGAGGTGCGCGTTGTCGTGGAAGGTGACGTCCGTGAGCTCCAGGCGGCCGCGCCGCTCGACGTAGACCTTGTCGTAGGTGTTGACGAGGATGTCGGAGACGGTCGGGTCGTTCAGCAGCGGCTCCAGCGGACCGAAGCCGAGCATCTCGTGCTGGATGTCGAGAACCAGGTGATGACGCTCCTGCTGGTTCAGGACGATCCGTTCTTCCTCGATGATGCGCTGGACCAGCAGCGCCAGCTCGTGCTTGAACTGTTCGCTCGTCAGGCGCTTCAGGCGCTCCAGGTCGATCCGGTCGAGGATCATCTGGTGCATCGTCTTCTTCAGCTCCGCGTAGGCTTGTTGCGCCGCGGCCGGTACCGGCTGGTATTGGCGCTCCTCGTCCGTCACGGACAGGCGTTCGCGCAGGGACATGGGTGGCTCCTTGAACAATCAATCGTCTTCGCCGCGCCCGAACAGGCGGTCGAACAGCCCCTTGGCCTCGGGAATGCGGCGCGACGTCACCACTTCGACGAGATCGGCCAGGCTGCGCGCGGCTGCGCTCGTGCGTGCCAGCTGCAGCACGGGTATGCCCTGGTTGACGGAGTCGGTGACGGCGATGTAGTCGTTGGGGACGGTGTGCAGCACTTCCGCGCCCAGCGCCGCATGCAGGTCTTGCAGGCGCAGCTTGCCGCCCTTTTCGTAGCGGTTCACGATCAGGCGGATATGGTCGGTCACGTAGCCAAGCGAGCGGAAGATGTCGAGCAGGCGGCGCGCGTCGCGGATGTCCGGCAACGCGAGCTGCAGCACCGGGTAGATCGCGTCGGTGCTGTCGAGCGCGCGCAGCGACACGGCGTCGATCTGGCGGCCGACGTCGAGCAGGATGTAGTCGTAGTGCTGGCGCGCCACGCGCAGGATCGTGTCGATGTGTTCGGGCTTGGCCTCGACGTTCTGGCCCGGATCGTCGGCCGCCGCCAGCACGCCGAATCCGGGCGCCACGTGCACGAGGCAGGACTCCAGGAACGGCCCGTCGATGCGGGCGATCTGCTGGCACACGTCGGACAGGGTCATGGCCGGTTTCTGGTCCGACACGTACAGCGTGGCGTCGCCGAACTGGCGGTGCAGGTCGATCAGCAAGACCTTCTTGTCCGCCAGCGTGGCCAGCGCGTAGCCGAAATTGGTGGAGATGAACGTGGCGCCGCTGCCGCCCTTGCAGGCGATGAAGGCGAGTATCTTCCCGTCGCGCAGCGCGGCCACGCCGGCGCTGGCCGCGATGCGGTCGATCGCCTCGTGCAGCGCGCGATGCACCAGCGGCAGTTGCAGCACTTCGCGCACCCCTGCGCGCATGGCACGGATCAACAGGTCGGGATGGTGATTGTCGGTCAACAGCATGAAATGCGCTGCCGAATAATGGCGGGTCAGGCGCTCCAGCAGGTCACCGTCGGCGGCGTCGGCATCGGCGTCGCTGATGTCGACGATGATCAGGCTCGGACTGTCGGACAGCGGGCGTTCCAGCGCATCGCGCAGGCTGGCGCGGCTGGCGGCGACGTTCAGCGGCGGTACGCGCGCCGCGCCTTGGGAGGCGATCTCCGCGTAAAGCTGGGTGTCGCGGCTGATCAGGAGGGCTTTCATCGTGGTCCTTGGGACGGCAATCGGTCAAATTCATATGCGTGTGGGCGGTGCGTCAGTTGCTGCCCGCTCCGCTGATGACGAGCGGCCTGACGGGTTTTTCCGGTTCCTTGAACGAATTCTGGTAGCGCTCATGGGCGATGGCGGCGGCGCCGCCGTCCATGCCGGCTGCCGGATTCGTGTTCGCCGTGGCGGCCGGATCGAGTACCTGCGCCGCCACGTTGGCGCGCACGGACTGGCCGAAGTGTTCGTTGAAGCGCGGCGTCGTGCTGCATCCGCACAGCAGCATGCCCGCCAGCGCCGCGCAAGCCATTCCCTTGCATGGGGTCGTGATGGCCATCGCTCTCTCCTATTTCAGTTCGAAGCCGCCCGCGCTGTGCGCCGGCGGTGTCACCGGCGCCGGCGCCGACAAGGCGGCCGTCGACGCCGGCGGCGGCGGCCCATCGAGGCGGCCGCCCAGCATCAACGCGGCACGCGACGGCTCGCCCACCTTGTCGGTCGGGAGCGTGTAGCTGTTGCCGGCCTGGGGCTTGACGAGGTGCGCGGTGATCACGAACACCAGTTCCGTGCGGTCCTGTTGATAATCGGTGCTGCGGAACAGCGCGCCCAGCACGGGCAGTTCGCCCAATATCGGCAGCCCTTTCATGTTGGCGACGAGGTTGCTCTTGATCAGGCCACCGATCGCGAAGCTCTGGCCGTCGTACAACTGGACCGTCGTGGTGGCGCGGCGCGTCGTCACGACCGGCATGATGGCGGTGCCGGAAAAACCCGTGGCCGAGATGCCGATGCCCTCGCGCGACAATTCCGATACCTCGGGCGCGACGCGCAGGTTGATGCGTCCGCCGCCCAGCACCGTCGGCGTGAAGCGCAGGCCGACGCCGAATTCCTTCTCCTCGAGCGTCACCTTGTTGTTGTCCTGGGCGACCGGAATATAGAACTTGCCGCCCACGAGGAACGTGCCTTCCTGGCCGCTGATCGCCATCACGTTCGGCTCGGCCAGCACGCGCACGAGTCCATCCTGCTTCTCGGCCGCGCCGGCCAGGGTGCCGCGGGTGCCTTTCTGCGCCTGGACCGACCCGTGCGCCGTACCGGTGATGAAATTCGACAGCAGGGTCGCGCCCCAGCTGCCGGAACCGAAGCGCCACGTGACGCCGGCTTCGAGGCGATCGAGCAGCGACTTCGACACTTCGGCGATCTTGACTTCCAGCTGGACCTGTTGCGGCGCCCGGACGGACAGCATGTTGACCACCCGCGCCGCGGCAGCCGCCGCGCCGCCCTGGTTCTGGCCTTCGCGCTGGTCCTGGCTGGCGGCATCCTGCTTGTCGGGCACGGTCAGCGCGCGCAGCGGCCGCCGCACATACGCGGTCGCCAGTTCGACGGCGTGCGCAGCGGCGGCGGCATCGCTCACGCTGCCGGTCAACACGAGGGCGTCGGCCGCGGCCAGGACCTTGATGTCATGCTCGTCCGGCAAGGCGACGGACAGCGTAGCCTGCAAGTCCGACGGGTCCATCGCCACCGTGGCTTCGAGCACGCTGCACAAGCCGCTTTTGCCCTGGATGATCATATTAGTCGTGCCGACGTCCACGCCGGCGATGTACAAGGCGTCGGGCGCCACCATCCTGGCCTGTAGGACGAGCGGGTTGCCGACACTGAGCTGCTGAGCCGGTTCGGGCAGACGCATCACGCTCGATTTGCCGACCTGCAGGGCCAGTTGGGCCGGCCGCGCGGCTTCGCCCTTGCAATTGGGGCCGGCCTCGGCACGCGGCGGTGCAGCGTCGGCCGGATTGTCCCCGGCCTGGACTTTCGTTCTGGCGGCCGCGCCGACGGGTCCGGCGGCCGCCAGCGCCAGGCCGGCGGCGAACAGGCAGCGAAACAACGGCGATGGCGTCAAGCATCCGTTCATGGCTTTACCCTGCGAGGTTCAGAAGCACTCCTGCGACACGCGCAGGCCATTGAGCACGGTGACGCATTCCCGCCGCACCGGCGCCGCCACCTTGACCACCACGGGCGCGGGGCGCACCGCCAGCGCCGGCCTGGTCGCGGGCTTGCGCGGCGCCGGCGGCGTCTCGGGCAGCAGGGTCACCTTGGTCGCGCCTTCCGTGCTGGCCGACTGCGGGTCGACCTGGTTGCGCAGGGCCAGCGACAAGGTGCCGACGCTGCGCGCCAGGTCGAGCTTTTCGGCCTGCTCCGGCGTAACTTCGAGCGTGACCGCGTTGACGACTTTCGGCTTCGTCTCGTCGCGGTTGACTTCCTGGGCGACCGCGAGCACGAGGATCCGCTCCAGCACGATCTTCGAGATGTTCTGCTGGCGGGCTTCCGCGCCGGGCGGCAGGTCCTTCTGGGTGCTGACGATGATGTCGACGTAGTTGCCGGGCAGCGCGAAGCCGGCCACGCCGATCACGTCGTTCACGCGCACCGTGATCGCGCGCTTGCCTTCCGTGATCAGGGCGGACAGGCCGCCGAGCGTGCCGGCCGGCGCCAGCTTGACCTCGCTGACCGGCTCGCCCATCAGGAGATTGGTCCTCAGCACGCGGCCGCTCAGTTTCTGCGGGTCCGTGAACGCGCCTTTCGGCACGCTGTCGGCCGGCCAGTCCGCGAGCTTGAACATCTCCGGTGCCAGGCGCTGGCCGAGGCTGACGTCGGCGGCCGCCACGACGATGCGACCGCTGCTGCTGCCCGGCTGCTTCAGCAGCCAGCGCGACGCGAACACGACGGCCGCAAATCCGAACAGGACCGCGACGGTCATGACGATGAGGGCACGCTTGTTCTTCATGGCTCGACCTCCGTCGTGCCGGCGATGAACATGCTGCGCCAGGCCTGCTCGGCGGCGGCGATCGTGAGGCGCGGCTCGGCTCCGGCGAAGCCGGCGAAATCGGCGACCCGGTCCAGCAGTTCGCCCGGATAGCAGGCCAGCAGCGCGCGCCCGGATTGCGGGTGCAGCCGCTCGACCAGGTGATCGATGGCGGCATCGTCGACGTCGATGCGGCGCATCCGGCACTGGCGCCGCAACAGGGCGCGATAGCCGGCCGGCGTCCACGCGCCGATGTCGGCCTTGTAGCCGATGCGGCGCAGCGCGGCGTCATCGAATACGGTGGACGGCGGCAGGTTGGTCGCGAACACGACGGCCGCGTCGAACGGCACCGGTTCGGCCTGGCCGCCCTGCAAGGTCAGCTGGTCGCACCCGGCGTCCAGCGGGCCGATGAAGCGGTTCAGCAGCTCGGCGGCGCCGATGCGCTGGCGGCCGACGTCGTCGAGCACCAGCATGCCGTTGTTCGCCTGCAGGTGCGGCGGCGCGTGATAGACGCCCTGTTCGGCGTCGTGGCGCAGGTCGAGCATGTCGCGTCCGAGTTCCGCGCCGACGTGGACGAGCGGACGCTGGCACACGGTCCAGCGCGCGTCGCAGCTGCGCCGTTCCTCCTGCTGGCGCGCGCTCGGCGGGGGCGCGACGTGCAACGCGGGATCGTACAGGCGGATCACGTGGCGTCCGGCCATCAGCGCGTACGGCACGGCGATGGGACCGGGGAGCAGGCGCCCGAGCTTGCGCGCCAGCGTCGTCTTGCCGCCGCCGGACGGCCCGTACAGCAGCAGCGAGCGGCGCGCATACAACGCGGCGCCCAGCACGTCGCGCGCGGCCGGGGCCAGGCCGTCCTCGCCGAGGACGCCGGCCAGTTGCGTGGACGTGATGCGCTCGGCATCGGCATGGCGCAGCGCCTGGCGTTCTACGACGGCGCGGTACGACGCGAGCGTCACGGGCGCCGGGCCGACGTAGCGGCAGCGCGCCAGGGCGTCGGCGGCGCCGCGCTGTCCGTGCGCGGTCAGCTGGTACTGCATGTCGATGTCGGATTCGCCGCACCAGGCCACTTCCACCTGCTGTTCCGCGATCAGGGGATTGAGGACTTCGCGCAACACGCTGATCGACAGCCGCAGCTTGCCGGCCAACAGCGTCAACGGCGCCTTGCCACCGGCCTGGATCGCCTTGAGCACGAGGTCCGTCACGAAGCGCGGTTCGAGGCCCGTATCGCGCACGGTCTTCGCCTGGCGCGGCAGGACGGGCGCGATGTCCGGACTGCCCGCCGCCGCCGGTTGCGCGGCGCGCGGCGCCGACGCGGTATTGCCTGTCGATAGCGTTTCAAACATCGGAACCCCCTTGCCTTGCGTGTTTTCCGAAACAGGTCAGAATGATTCTAACGACCGGTCTTTTGGCCACCCTTGAGGTTCGCCAAGAGCGGACTCATCCATAACGGGTGACGAGGACGGCGATCGTGCCGAGTGCGATGGCCAGTCCGTAGGGCATCGAACCGGCGCTTTGCGGCAGCGCCGTGTCGGCCAGTTTCGTGCCCGGCACGAGGAGTCCGCACAGCAGGTGGCCGATGTTCACGAGCGCCAGGCGCACGCGGCTGCGCAGCAATACGACGAGCAGTGCCATCACGCCGCCGGCGCACCACGTGATGACGGCGATCTGGAATGCCGCGGTCGGGCCGGTGAAGAAGCCGACCACCGCCATCATCTTGACGTCCCCGGCGGCCATGCCCCGCACCAGATAGAACGGCAGGAACAGGCCCAGCCCAAGCGACATGCCGCCGAGGGCGGACAACAAGGCGGCGCCCGGTGCGCCGGACAGCCCGTGCAGCACCAGCGCGCCGGCCAGGCCGACGAGCAGCAGGCGGTTCGGGATACGCCGCGTCGCCAGGTCGTTGACGGCGGCAATGCTTACCATGAGCAGCAGCAGCGCATCGCGATATTGTTCGACTTGCATGACGCCCCCAAAAAAAAGCCCTCCGGGCTGGAAAACCCGGAGGGCTGCCACTACATTAGCTGCCAATAGTGCCCATCTGGCCGGAGATGTAGTCGAACGCCGCTTTCACCTTCGCGCCCACGTCTTTCGCCGAGGCTGCCATCACCACGCCGATCACGGCGGCGATCAGGCCGTATTCGATGGCCGTCACGCCGTTTTCGTCAGCGGCGAAGGTTTTGACTGCAGAGATGAAGTTGCTCATGACAAACTCCCATATGGTAGGTTGATAAGAACTGCCACTAGCCGGAGGGCGCTGGTCAAGTCACTGTGGCTGGCTTGCTGCGTTCCGTGCCAGTGAATTCACTATAAGAGTTGATGCCATACGGCAATTTGAGCCCTCACAACTTTTCCACAGAGAACTATTTGTTGATTTTTAGGATATAAATCGCGGACGATGGGGAGAGTATGATGTTGTGTATGGTTGAGAAAATTCACTCAGGCTAAAGAAATTGCATTTGCATAATTGCTTGGAATGCAAAAACCCGATATCCTGTTTCGCTTGCTCTTTGTGAAACGCCAGACACCTGCGAACGCGACGGCGGCTGTGCCCAGTCCGCAGGTCGGTTGATTACATTGCTGAGAACGACATGGATTCGCTCCTGAAACACATGGTTGACATGACCGGCCACCGCGATCACGCGATGCTCGACATGTCCGTCATCTCGGCCGTGCAAGAGCTGGCGGACGCGGCGCAGACGCGCATCCTGACCATCACGACCGTGTCTGGACAGCAATACCTGCGTGCGCGCGCGACCGTCGTAAAAGGCGGAACGGCCCGCCTGGAAGACACGTACGACGGCGCACTGGGCGAAGCCGTGGCGTCCCTGCCCGAGCTGAAGCGCTGCCTCGCGGAGCACCAGAACAGCGCGGAAGCGATGCTGCCCAACGGCGTGCGCGTGCTCTGGCTGCCGATGTGGTTCGGCGACAAGGCGACGACCTGCCTCGAAATCCGCGACGACAAGCCGTTTTCGCACGACACCGTGTACGTGATCGGCGGCATCGTCGGGGTCTACCGGAATTTCCAGAACCTGCTCGACTACAGCGAACGAGACTCCCTCACCGGCCTGCTCAACCGCAAGACCTTCGACGACCAACTGGCGCGCATGCTGCAGAACGCGCACGAACCCGACCCGCGCCTGCCGGGCGAGCCCGAGCGGCGCCAGCACCATGCCGAGGAAAGGCAATGGCTGGCCGTCGTCGACGTCGACCACTTCAAGGCCGTCAACGACAAGTTCGGTCACCTGTACGGCGACGAAGTGCTGATCCTGATCGCGAACCTGCTGCAATCATCGTTCCGCGCCCAGGACCGCGTGTTCCGCTTCGGCGGCGAGGAATTCGTCGTGCTGCTGCGCTCGACCACGCTGGACAACGCCTGGAAGATCATCGAACGCTTCCGCGCCAACGTGGAAACCCACGCGTTCCCGCAGGTCGGACGGGTTACGGTCAGCGTCGGCTTCGTCAGCATCAGCGCCTATGACTCGCCGGTCGTCACGCTGGGCCACGCCGACCAGGCGCTGTACTACGCGAAAAGCAATGGGCGCAACCGCGCCTGCCATTACGACGACCTCGTCGCGCACGGCCTGTTGCAGACCGTCGCCTCCAACGACACCGCCGAGTTTTTCTGACGACCGCCCGCGCGGCTCAAGCCACCTGCATGAAACGCAGCGGGTCGACTTGCCATTTCTCCGGCGATTCGTAGCGCACGATCTTGTCGCCGCCACCGAAACCCAAGCCCCGAGCCAGATCCACGGTCTGCGGCTTGATATAGGTCTGGCTCTTGGTGCTGTAGAACACGTTGACCTTGGGCGTGAGCAAGCTCGTTTCGTGCGGTTCCACGACGACGGCCAGGCGACCCGATTCCAGCAGGACGAGCGTCCCGACCGGATAGATGCCGACGCAGCGCATGAATTCCTGGGTCAGCGCCGGGTTGAAATGGAATTTGCTCCACTCGTACATCTTGCGCAGCGCCTCGGCGGCCGGCATGCCCTTGTGGTAGCAGCGGTCGGCCGTGATGGCGTCGTACACGTCGACGATCGCGGCCATCTGCGCCAGCTCGCTGATGCCCTGCTCGGCCTGGCGGTCCGGATAGCCGGTGCCGTCGCGTCGCTCGTGGTGGTGCAAGGTGATGTCGAGGGGGATCGGGCCGACGCCATCGGAACGGCGCAGGATGTCGTAGCCGTCCTTCGGGTGACGCCGGACGATGTCGAATTCCTCTTCCGTGAGGCGGCCCGGCTTGTTCAGGATGGCATCCGGCACGAGCGCCTTGCCCGTGTCGTGCAGCAAGCCGCCGATGCCGGCCTGGTACGTGGTCTCGGCATCCAGCTGGCGCGAACGGCAGAACGCCACCAGCAGCGTGCAGACGCTGACCGAATGCAGGAACGTGTAGTCGTCCTTGTTCTTGATGACGGACAGGCCCAGCAACGCGGACGCATTGCGCAGGATCGATGCCGTGATGTTCTCGACGACGTGCGACACCTTGTCCAGCTCCACCGCCTTGCCCAGGCGCGCATCCTGCATCACGGTCTTGACGAGTCCCGCGGCCTGGCGCCGGATCAACATGGCGCGGTCGAATTCCTCGGCCAAGGTGGCACGCAGCGGCGTCACGGGCGTGGCGGCCAGCGCGGCCACTTCGGCCTCCGTCGCGGCCTCCGCTTCCGCGATCGTGGGCGCATCGGCCACGTCCAGCCCGCGCGCGCAGTCGATCGTCACGCTGCGGATGCCGGCGGCGACGATCTTGCGGATCTCGTCCTCGCCCGCGATGACGAAACGGTTGCGGACGAACGGATGTTCCATCCAGCCGCAGTCGAGGTCATGGATGAACATCCCGACTCGCAACTGGGAAGAACCGACTTTCTTGAGCATGGAAGTGTCCAGGGGTATGTTAATCTCGGCGCCTTTAGGTCGTTCAAGTATAACGACTTGATGACAAAAAAGTTTCCAATAATAAACTTGTGGCGATTGTGTGTAGCCTTAAAGATACAAACATTTACTAAATGGAACTTCGCCAGCTGCGCTATTTCGTCGCCATCGTGGATCACGGCTCCTTGTCGCGCGCCGCGCTGGTCCTGCACGTGGCGCAGCCGGCGCTGACACAGCAATTGCGCCAGCTCGAAGAGGAGCTGGGCGTGCAACTGCTGCACCGCTCCGCGCAGGGCGTCCTGAATACCGACGCGGGCAAGGTCTTCTACGAGCATGCGCAAGCGATCCTCAAGCAAGTCGCGGATGCGCAGGCCGCCGTCGTGCAATCGGCCGAGCGCCCATCGGGCAGCGTCACGCTCGGTCTGCCGCACAGCATTTCCGATGCCCTTGCATTGCCGCTGCTGACGGCGATCCGCGCGCGCTATCCGGAAATCACGCTGCAGCTGACCGAGGAAATCACGGGCAGCCTGGCCGAGCAGCTGCGCGCCGGCCGCATCAACCTGGCCGTGCTGTTCGACGACGGCCAGCTGGGCAGCTTCAGCGCCACCCCGCTCGTCGAGGAAGAGCTGCGCTACGTCTGCCGCGCCGACGCGCCCGCCGCCGCCGGACGCGACAGCCTGTCCTTGCGCGACGCCCTCGACACCACGCTGATCCTGCCCGGGCTGCAGCACGGCGTGCGCCCGCGCATCGAAAGCACGGCGCGCGCCGCGGGCCTGGCCACGCGCGACGTCATCGAGATCAATTCGATCGCCATCCTGAAATCGGCCATCCTCGCCGGCATGGGCGCCACCATCCTGCCCGTGGCGCCCGTGCAGGCCGAGGTCGAACGCGGCGCGATGCGGGCGCTGGCCATCCGCGATCCGGCCATTGCCCGTACCGTCGTGCTGTGCGCGTCGCGCAATATTCCGCTGACGAATGCGGCGGCGGCCGTCGGGCGTCTCGTCACCCAGGTGGCGCACGACCTGTGCACGGACGGCCGCTGGGTCGGCGCCCGCGCGCTCTAGTAAGCCCGGCCATCATTTTTTCTTATGGCTCCATCCCCAATCCGTATTTCCGTATACGTCAACTTGTCTCTACACTGGGTGTAACAGCCGCCAAAGCGGCACCCGGACCCATTCCGGCCAGCGCCTACCCGGCGCGCCACCGGCACGGGTCCATCTGAAAACACAAAGTTTGGAGACTCCATGCCTGACACCGTCCTGGGCCAGGGCGCATCCGCGTCCACCCCTGCCACGCCCGCCGTTCCCGCTCCCCTCAAAGACGTCAGCCTCGACGACAAGTACACCGCCACTTCCGGCAAGATCTTCCTGTCCGGCATCCAGGCCCTCGTGCGCCTGCCGATGATCCAGAAACTGCGCGACGAGCAGGCCGGCCTGAAGACCGCGGGCTTCGTCTCGGGCTATCGCGGTTCGCCCTTGGGCGGCCTGGACGAGAACCTGTGGAAGGCCAAGGGCCATCTGGAAGCGAAAGCGATCCGGTTCGTGCCGGGCGTGAACGAGGACCTGGCTGCGACGGCCGTCTGGGGCACGCAGACCGTGGACCTGATCGGCCCCGCGAAATACGACGGCGTGTTCGCGATGTGGTACGCGAAAGGCCCGGGCGTGGACCGCTGCGGCGACGTCTTCAAGCACATGAACCATGCCGGCACGGCAAAGAACGGCGGCGTGCTGCTCGTCGCGGGCGACGACCACGGCGCCTATTCGTCCACGTTGCCGCACCAGTCCGACCACATCTTTGCCGCCTGCATGATCCCCGTGCTGTATCCGTCCAACGTGCAGGAATACCTGGACCTCGGCGTGCACGGCTGGGCGATGTCGCGTTTTTCCGGCCTCGCCGTCGCGTTCAAGGCACTGGCCGACACGGTGGAATCGAGTGCTTCCGTCGATGCCGATCCGTTCCGCGTCGACGTGAAAATCCCGCAGGATTTCGCGATGCCGGAAGGCGGCCTGAATACGACGCTGTCCTCGATCCCGCTGGGCCAGCAGGCGCGCAACCAGGAAGCGCTGATGCAGGACTACAAGATCTACGCGGCCCTCGCGTATGCGCGCGAGAACAAGCTGAATCGCACGACGATCGACAGCCCGGATGCGAAGCTCGGCATCATCGCGTCCGGTAAATCGTACGTGGACGTGCTGGAAGCGCTGGAAGAACTGGGCATCGACGAAGCGATGGCGGCGAAGGTCGGCCTGCGCCTGTTCAAGGTTGCGATGATCTGGCCGCTGGAGCCGGAAGGCGTGCGCGAATTCGCGCAGGGCCTGGACGAGATCCTCGTCGTCGAAGAGAAGCGCCAGGTCGTCGAATACCAGCTCAAGGAACAGCTGTACAACTGGCGCGACGACGTGCGCCCGCGCGTGATCGGCAAGTTCGACGAAAAGGGAGAGTGGGTCGCGCCGCGCGGCGAATGGCTGCTGCCGCCGAAGGCCGATTTCTCCGTCGCCCAGGTCGCGCGCGTGATCGCCGGCCGCATCACCCGCCTGAACCTCGACGAGCGAACCCGCGATTTGATCCGCGCCCGCCTGGCGTTCCTCGAAGCGAAGGACGCCGTGCTCATGAAGGCTGTGACGACGCCGTTCCGTCCCGCGTTCTATTGCTCCGGCTGCCCGCACAACACGTCGACGAAAGTGCCGGACGGTTCGTTCGCGCTGGCCGGCATCGGCTGCCACGTGATGGCCACGTCGATCTACCCGGAGATGAACAAGCTGACGACGCACATGGGCGGCGAAGGCGCGCCGTGGATCGGTCAGGCCGCGTTCTCCAACGTGCCGCACGTGTTCCAGAACCTGGGCGACGGCACGTATTTCCACTCCGGTTATCTCGCCGTGCGCGCCGCCATCGCGGCCAACGTGAACATCACTTATAAAATCCTGTACAACGACGCTGTCGCGATGACGGGCGGCCAGCCGGTGGACGGTACGACGTCCGTGCCGCTGATCGCGCGCCAGATGGCGGCCGAAGGCGTGAAGCGCATCGCGCTCGTGACGGAAGACCTGTCGCGTTATGAAGACCGTTCCGCGCTGCCGGCCGAAGTGACGCTGTATGACCGCAGCAAGATGGACGACGTGCAGCGCGAACTGCGCGAGATCCCCGGCGTGACGGTGCTGATCTACGACCAGACTTGCGCCGCCGAGAAGCGCCGCCGCCGTAAAAAGGGCGAGTTCCCGGACGTGGCGAAACGCATGGTGATCAACGAAGCCGTGTGCGAAGGCTGCGGCGATTGCGGCGTGCAGTCGAACTGCGTGTCGATCCTGCCGAAGGAAACGGAGTTCGGCCGCAAGCGCGCCATCGACCAATCCGCGTGCAACAAGGATTATTCGTGCGCGAAGGGCTTCTGCCCGAGCTTCGCCACCGTCGAAGGCGGGACGCTGAAAAAGAACAAGGCCGGCGCCAGCAAGAAGGACGGCGACGATGGCTGGGACCCGCTGCCGACACCGGCGCTGCCCTCGATCGCGGCGCCGTACAACATCCTGATCAACGGCATCGGCGGCACCGGCGTCATCACCGTCGGCGCGCTGATGGGCATGGCCGCGCACCTCGAAGGCAAGGGCGCGTCCGTGCTGGACATGACGGGCATGAGCCAGAAGAACGGCTCCGTCACGTCGCACGTGAAGATCGCGGAGACGCCGGAGCGCCTGCGCGCGCAGCGCATCGCCACCGGCGAGGCCGACCTCGTGCTGGGCTGCGACATGCTGACGGCCGGCGCGGCCGACGCCATCTCGAAGATGCGTCCGGGTCGCACGATGGTCGTCGTCAATCTGCACGAGCAGCCGACCGGCACGTTCGCGCAGCAGCGCGACTGGGAATTCCCCGCTGCCCAGGTGCGTTCGCTGATCGTGGAAGCCGTCGGTGGCGAATCGGGCGCCGACTTCCTCGATGCGACGAAGCTGGCGACGGCACTGATGGGCGACTCGATCGCCGCCAACCTGTTCATGCTGGGCTATGCGTGGCAGAAGGGCCTCGTGCCGCTGTCGGAAGCGTCGCTGCTGCGCGCCATCGAACTGAATGGCGTGGCCGTCGCATCGAACCAGCGCAGCTTCCTGTGGGGCCGCCGCGCCGCCGTCGACTTCAAGCGCGTCGAACAGGTGGCGACGCCGGCGCAGCCGGTCGTGCTGCAGATGCCGCAGAGTCTCGACTCGGTCATCAAGAAACGCGTCGAATTCCTGACCGGTTACCAGGACGCGGCCTACGCAGCGCAGTACGAAACGCTGGTCGCACGCGTGCGCGAGCGCGAGGCGGCGCTCGGCCTCGGCAACAAGCTCGCCATGGCCGTCGCGAAGTCGTACGCCAAGCTGCTGGCCTACAAGGACGAATACGAAGTGGCGCGCCTGTACACGGACGGCCGGTTCGTCGAGCAGCTGCAAAGCCAGTTCGAAGGCACGTTCAGCGTGAAATTCAACCTGGCACCGCCGCTGTTCGCGAAGAAGGACGCCAAGGGCCACCTCGTGAAAGCGGAATTCGGGTCGTGGATGTGGAGCGCGTTCAAGCTGCTCGCGAAGCTGAAAGGCCTGCGCGGCACGGCGTTCGACGTGTTCGGCTACACGGCCGAGCGCAAGATGGAGCGCGCCCTCATCACCGAATACCGTGACATGATCGAGGCATTACTGCCGTCGCTGGAGGCGGCGAATCACGCCGTTGCCGTCGAGCTGGCGGCGCTGCCGGAGCAGATCCGCGGCTTCGGGCACGTCAAGGAGAAGGCCGTGGCCGAGTATCGGGTGCGCAGGCAGGAGCTGCTTTCCGGCGCCGTGAAGAAACGCGCGGCCTGATTCACGCCGGTTGAACGCGTGGACGGAATCCGTCCACCCTACCCGCGATGCCAGCGTCATAGGTAGGGTGGACAGCTCGGCTGTCCACGCGTTCAACGATCGCAACCAAACCACCGTAGCTTTCTTGACGTTTACGTTAACGTCATATACCGTACAAAGAACCCCGGTTCGCTTCCGTTTTCCAAGGAACACCATGAACGACATCACGCCCGCCGCCAAGCTCGACCTGCCGGAGCACGCCAAACTGTCCAACAAAGTCCGCTTCGTCACGGCCGCCTCGCTGTTCGACGGCCACGACGCCTCCATCAACATCATGCGCCGCATCCTGCAGACGAACGGCGCCGAAGTCGTGCACCTGGGCCATAACCGCTCGGTCGACGAAGTCGTCACCGCGGCGCTCGCCGAGGACGTGCAAGGCATCGCCATCTCCAGCTACCAGGGCGGCCACGTCGAATACTTCAAGTACATGATCGACCTGCTGCGCCAGCGCGGCGGCGCCCACATCAAGGTGTTCGGCGGCGGCGGTGGCGTCATCGTCCCGCACGAGATCGAAGAACTGCATGCGTACGGCGTCACGCGCATCTTCTCGCCGGAAGACGGCCAGCGCATGGGCCTCGTCGGCATGATCCGCTCGATGCTGGAAGCGTGCGACGTCGACCTGTCGCCATATGCGCCCACCACGCTCGAGCCGCTGCAGACGGGATCGATCGAGCAACGCCACCGCCCGCTCGCGCAACTGATCACGGCGCTGGAAAACGGCAAAGCCGAGGCCAGCCTGCGCAAGCGCATCATGGACACGGCCGAGGGGCTGAAGGTCCCCGTGCTGGGCATCACGGGCACGGGCGGCGCCGGCAAGTCGTCGCTGACGGATGAACTGATCCGCCGCATCCGCCTCGACCAGGGCGATCGCCTGAACATCGCCGTGATTTCCATCGACCCGTCGCGCCGCAAATCCGGTGGCGCGCTGCTGGGCGACCGCATCCGCATGAACGCGATCAACCCGTGGAACGGGCAAGCGCGCGTATTCATGCGCTCATTGGCCACGCGCGAAGCGGGCTCCGAGATCTCGCAGGCGCTGCCGGACGTGATTGCAGCGTGCAAGGTCGCGGGCTTCGACCTCGTCATCGTCGAGACGTCCGGCATCGGCCAGGGCGACGCCGCCATCGTGCCGCATGTGGACGTGTCGATGTACGTGATGACGCCGGAATTCGGCGCCGCGTCGCAGCTCGAGAAGATCGACATGCTCGACTTCGCCGACTTCATCGCCATCAACAAGTTCGACCGCAAGGGCGCGCAGGATGCGCTGCGCGACGTGGCGAAGCAGGTCCAGCGCAACAAGGAATTGTGGAGCAAGTCACCGGACGAGATGCCCGTCTACGGCACGCAGGCGTCGCGCTTCAACGACGACGGCGTGACGGCGCTGTACCTCGGCCTGCTGCCGGCGCTGGCCGAATTCGGCCTGAAGACGGAAACGCCGAAGCTGCCGACGCCCGCCGCCAAGTACTCGAGCGGCAAGAACGTGATCGTGCCGCCCGCGCGCAATCGCTACCTGGCCGAAATCGCGGACACCGTGCGCGGCTACCACCGCAACGCTTGCCGCCAGGTCAAACTTGCGCGCGAGCGCCAGCAGCTGACGGAAACGAAACGCATGCTGGCCGCAGCGAACCGTGAAGTCGTCCTCGACGATCTGATCATGGAACGCGACAACGCGATGGACGGCGAGGCGAAAACGCTGCTGGCAGCGTGGCCGCAACTGCAGGCGACGTATGCGGGCGACGAGCACGTGGTGAAAATCCGCGACAAGGAAATCCGCACGAACCTCACGTACACGACGCTGTCCGGTAACAAGGTGCGCAAGGTCGCCCTGCCCCGTTTCGAGGATCACGGCGAGATCCTGCGCTTCCTGATGCTGGAAAACGTGCCGGGTGCCTTCCCGTACACGGCCGGCGTGTTTCCCTTCAAGCGCGAAGGCGAAGACCCGACCCGCATGTTCGCCGGCGAAGGCGACGCGTTCCGCACGAACCGTCGCTTCAAGCTGGTCTCGCAAGGCATGGACGCGAAGCGCCTGTCGACGGCGTTCGACTCCGTCACCCTGTACGGCGCCGACCCGGCGCTGCGGCCGGACATCTACGGCAAGGTCGGCAACTCCGGCGTGTCGATCGCCACGCTGGACGACATGAAGGTGCTGTACGACGGCTTCGACCTGTGCAGCCCGAACACGTCCGTGTCGATGACGATCAACGGCCCTGCGCCCACGATCCTCGCGATGTTCATGAATACAGCAATCGACCAGCAGATGGACCGGTTCGAACGCGAGAATGGACGCAAACCGACGCTTGGTGAAGCAGCGAAGATCCGCGCCTGGGTGCTCGCGAACGTGCGCGGCACTGTGCAGGCCGACATCCTGAAGGAAGACCAGGGCCAGAATACGTGCATCTTCTCGACGGAGTTCTCGCTGAAGGTGATGGGCGACATTCAGGCCTACTTCGTCCAGAACCAGGTGCGCAATTTCTACTCGGTGTCGATCTCCGGCTACCACATCGCGGAAGCGGGCGCGAACCCGATCTCGCAGCTGGCGTTCACCCTGTCGAACGGCTTCACCTTCGTCGAGGCGTATCTGGCGCGCGGCATGCACATCGACGACTTCGCGCCGAACCTGTCGTTCTTCTTCAGTAACGGCATGGACCCGGAATACACGGTGCTGGGCCGCGTGGCGCGCCGCATCTGGGCCGTCGCCATGCGCGACAAATACGGCGCGAACGACCGCTCGCAAAAGCTGAAGTACCACATCCAGACGTCGGGCCGCTCGCTGCACGCCCAGGAAATCGACTTCAACGACATCCGCACCACCCTGCAGGCGCTGATCGCGATCTACGACAACTGCAACTCGCTGCACACGAATGCCTACGACGAGGCGATCACGACGCCCACCGACGAATCCGTGCGGCGCGCGCTCGCGATCCAGCTGATCATCAACCGCGAATGGGGCCTGGCCAAGAACGAGAACCCGAACCAGGGCTCGTTCATCCTCGAGGAATTGACGGACCTCGTCGAGGAAGCCGTGTTGCAGGAATTTGAACGCATCGCCGAGCGCGGCGGCGTGCTCGGTGCGATGGAGACGGGCTACCAGCGCGGCAAGATTCAGGAAGAGTCGATGCTGTACGAGCACCGCAAGCACGACGGCAGCCTCCCGATCATCGGCGTGAACACGTTCCGCAATCCGAACGGTGCAGCGGCGCCGGCGACGATCGAGCTGGCACGCTCCACCGATGACGAAAAACAGTCGCAACTGACGCGCCTGGAAGACTTCCACCGGCGCCACGCGAACGAGGCGCCGGCCGCGCTGGCGGCACTGCAGCAGGCCGCCATCGACAACGAGAACGTGTTTGCCCGGCTGATGGATGCCGTGCGCGTATGCTCGTTGGGTCAGATCACGACGGCGCTGTTCGAGGTCGGCGGGCAGTATCGCCGCAATATGTAAAGCGTAAAATTCGGGGTCAGAGCACGTTTTTAAATTCGGGGTCAGAGCACATTTTCGGCTTCGCCAAAAATATCCTCCGACCCCTGGGAGCCGTCCATGCCGATCCAGCCCCAGCAACTCGCCGACCTCATGCGCGAAGTCGAACAGGAAGACCCGATCGACTTCGCGGACCTCCCCTTCCCCGAGGACGACCTGCGCGAACTGGTCGCCAATCATTTGTGCGACATGGCCGCCTCGATGGACAACTTCAGCACCGAGGACCGCCTGATGACCTTGCTGGCCGTTTCGGCCAAGCTCGTGCTCGAAAATCTGGTGCTGCACGTGCAATTGTTACGTCGCCATGGCTTGCCCGTCGGGGACAACGTGGAAGCCTTGCTGAGCCGCCTGCGCAAGGGCGACGGCGGGCCGGGAAAGTAATATGGTCGTCATATTCCCGCCACATGACACCAGAAGCGGTGAACTTGCCCTACGTTGGTGGGGGGATTTGCAACATCACGCCAAACTTGTGCGTCTTTCTTACTATTCCTTCAGGTATTATTGTTGAAGAGGAATCTGCACAACGATGCGGATCCAAACTTATCTTGAGGAATCCAGATGCTGCGTCACCCGAACAAGCTGAAACTCACCGCTGCGATCCTGTCCGGCGCTTTCATGGTCGCCGGATTGTCCGCTTGCGGGCGCTCCTCGCAATCGACCGAGCAATTGCTGACCGACGCCAAACAGTATCAGCAAAAGGGCGACCTGAAGTCGGCAATGATTCAACTGAAAAATGCCGTCGAAAAGAGCCCGGAAAACGGCGAAGCGCGCGTTGCCCTGGGCACTCTGGAACTCGACATGGGCGACTACCCGTCGGCCGAAAAGGAATTCCGCAAAGCCCGTTCCAGCGGCATCCCGTCCGAGCGCGTGCTGCCGCTGCTGGCCAAGGCGATGTCGCAACAAGGCAAATTCAAGGACATTCTCACCGAAGTGACGCCCGAGGCGGCTGCCAAATCGGCGCCGCTGCTGGTGCTGCGCGGTGACGCCCTGCTGTCGACCGGCAAGGCCGACGAGGCGCAGAAGGCGTACGAACAGGCCCTCGCGCTGAACGCGAACTCCGGTGACGCCCTGCTCGGCATGGCACGCTATGCCGCCGTCAAGCAGGACAAGGACGGCGTGCAGCGGTATATCGACGAGGCTGTCGCCAAGGATCCGAAGAATGCGGACGCATTCCTGGCGCGCGGCACCATGCTGCGCACGCAGGGCAAGGCCGACGAAGCGATGGCCGCCTTCGACCAGGCCCTTGCGCTCGATCCGCACAATCGCACGGCCCATATCGAAAAAGCGTACATCGAAATCACTCGCGGCAAATTCCCCGAGGCGAAAGCGCAAATCGACGCGGCCGAGAAGAACGCGCCCGGCAATCTGCTCGTGACGTACACCCGTGCGCTGTATGAATTCTCGCAAGGTAAGTACCAGGCCGCGCAGGACAACCTGCAGCGCGTGCTGAAAGTCGCGCCCGACCACATGCCCAGCGTGCTGCTGCAGGGCGCATCCGAGTTGAATCTCGGCTCGCTGCAACAGGCCGACCTGCATCTGCGCAAATACCTGGAGAGCAATCCCAACGACGTCTATGCGCGCAAGCTGCTGGCGCAGGTCCAGCTCAAGAGCGCCCAGCCGGCCGACGCTGTCGCCACGCTGGCGCCGGCACTGAAGAACGCGCCGGACGACCCGCAAGTGCTCGCGCTGGCCGGCGAAACCTATATGCAGGTGCATGACTTCAACAAGGCCAGCGCCTACCTGGAGAAGGCCGCGGCGCTGGCGCCGAAAGCGGCCAGCCTGCGCACGTCGCTGGGCCTGTCCAAGCTGGCCCAGGGCGACCAGGCACGCGGCCTGTCCGAACTGGAAATGGCGACGACGCTCGACCCGAAGTCGGCGCAAGCGACGATGGCGCTGGTCCAGACGGAAATGACGCTGAAGCATTACGACAAGGCACTGGCCGCCGTCGATGCGCTCGAAAAGCAACAGCCCGACAATCCGCAAGTGTTGACCCTGAAGGGTGCCGTCAACATGGTCAAGGGCGACGTCCCGGCCGCCCGGGCCGCGCTGGACAAGGCCGTCGCGCTGAACCCCACGTACATTCCGGCCGTACAGAACCTGGCGCGCCTGGACCTCGTGGAAAAGAAACCCGACGCCGCCAAGCAGCGCTACGAAAAAGTCCTGCAGAAGGAACCGAACAACGCCGACGCGATGCGCGCCCTGGCTGAACTGGCCCTGTTGCAGAACCATCCCGAAGAAGCGACCACGTGGTTCGAGAAGGCCAGCAATGCGAATCCGAACGCCGTCGGTCCGGCAATCAATCTCGGCAGGCATTACCTGCGCACGAACCAGGCACAGAAGGCGCTGACGCTGGCACGCAAGTTCCAGACCGCCAACCCGACCAATCCGGAACTGGTGGAACTGCTGGGCCAGGCCCAGATCGCCACCAAGGATGCGCCGGGCGCGCTGGATACCTTCAGCAAGCTCGTGAATCTCGTACCGAAATCGGCCACGCCGCACCTGCACCTGGCCGGCGTGCACATGGTGTTGCAGAACAATACCGCCGCGGCAGACGACCTCAAGCGTGCCGTCGACCTGCAACCGGACCTGATTCCCGCCCGCATGGCCCAGGCCGAGCTCGCCATGCGCACGGGACGCCCGGACGACGCCCTGGCCGCGGCACGGCAGATCCAAAAGATCAACGACAAGTCGCCCGTCGGCTACGCGACGGAAGGCGACATCCTGATGGCGCAGAAAAAACCGGCGCAAGCGTTGCCGGCCTACGACAAGGCGTTCGCGATCGCCAAGGCGCCGGAAATCCTCATGAAATCGCTGCAGGCCATGACCCAGTCCGGCAAGGGCAAGGAAGCGCTGGCGCGCGCGACGCAGTGGCTGAAGGACCATCCGGACGACGCACTGATCAGCATGTACGTGGCCGAGAACAACCTGGCCGCCAAGGATTACAAGGCGGCGATCGCGCGTCTGGAAGATATCGTCAAACGCGTGCCAAACAATCCAGCCGTGCTGAACAACTTGGCGTATGCTTATCAACAGGTCAAGGACCCGCGCGCCCTGCCCACCGCCGAACAGGCGTACAAGCTGGCCGACAACAACCCCGGCGTGATCGATACGCTGGGCTGGATGCTCGTCGAACAGGGCAACACGAGCCGCGGCGTGCCGCTGTTGCAGAAGGCCAGCAGCCTGGCGCCGAAGTCGTCGGACGTGCGTTACCACCTGGCGGTCGGCCTGAGCAAGTCGGGCGACAAGGCCGGTGCACGCAAGGAGCTCGACAAGCTTCTCGCGGACGACAAGTCGTTCGCTCAAGCTGACGAAGCGCGCGCGTTGCTAAAGAATTTGTAAGACGCTAAGATCAATTAATAATTAAATAATAATCTGCGCCCGGCACCGCCAGGGCACGGGCGACCAGAACTCCGTCCGCCGCAGCCGCGGACGTTTTTAAACAATTGGGGAATCCTGCGATGACGACATTTGACGATTTCAAGGATCCAGAGGGTGTTTCGGCCGCATCCCTATCGGACGCTCATGATTTCAGTGATCGCGATAATATGACGCCCTCGCAATATGAGGATGTTATCGTGAACCACGATTCGTATGGAATCCGGCTTACCGATACTGCGGACGGGCGAAATTCGGCAAGTATGCTGATCAACAAGATGTATGCCTGGCGCGGTTATGCGGGCACCCATCAATTCAGCGACGACCCAAATCGCATTACGCTGACCGCCACCGACAAGGGTGACGTGGTCGGTACGCTCACGATTGGTATCGATTCGCCCATCGGCCTGATGGCAGACCAGATCTTCAAGGAAGAACTGGACGCCCATCGCAACCTTGGCGCTCGCCTGTGCGAGTTCACGAAGCTCGCCTTCGACCCGTCGGTACGCTCCAAGACCTCGCTGGCCAACCTGTTCCACTTGGCCGTGATCTACGCGCGCGACATTCACCACTGCACGGATATCGTCATCGAGGTGAATCCGCGTCACCGCCGTTTTTACGAACGGATGCTCGGCTTCAAGCAGGAAGGCGAACTCAAGATCAACCCGCGCGTCGAAGCGCCGGCTTACCTATTACGGGTAAATCTGGAATTTGTTACGGAACAAATCCAGAAATACGGCGGCACCTTCAGTGCCGATAACAACGTTTCGGAACGTTCGTTTTATCCCTATTTCTTTTCGCCACGCGAAGAACGAGGCATCATCAACCGCCTCCTGCGCATGGACGAACAGCACGCGTAAAAAGGCCTGTTCATAGTAGATATCGGCGCGTTTCTGCCGCTTTATCGATAAAACCGTTTTTCTTCATCAATGACAAATCCGTTCCGCTATGAACAAGCGTTTTCACGCAATATCGGCTGGGTAACGCCTTCAGAACAACAAACCCTGCGCGGCAAACGTGTCGCCATCGCGGGCGGCGGCGGCGTTGGCGGCGTGCACATGCTGACGTTGGCACGCTTGGGCGTGGCGCAGTTCCACATCGCCGACTTCGACACGTTCGACCTCGTCAACTTCAATCGCCAGGTCGGCGCCATGATGTCGACGGTCGGCCAGCCCAAGGCCGAGGTGCTGGCCCGCATGGCCAAGGACATCAATCCTGAAATCGATGTCAAGATTTTTGCGGAGGGCGTCAACCCGGACAACCTGGGTCAATTCCTGGACGGCGTCGACCTGTACGTCGACGCCCTCGACTTTTTCGCGTTCGACGCACGCCAGCAGACGTTCGCCGCCTGCGCCCGCCTCGGCATTCCGGCCACGACGGCCGCGCCGCTCGGCATGGGTGCCGCCCTGCTGAACTTCCTGCCCGGCCAGATGACGTTCGAACAGTACTTCCAGTGGGGCGACCTGCCCGAACTGGACAAGGCGATCCGCTTCGTCGTCGGCCTCGCGCCGGCCGGCCTGCACCGCCCTTACCTCGTCTTGCCGGACGCCGTCAATTTCGCGGAGCGCCGCGGTCCGTCGACCTTCATGGCCTGCCAGCTGTGCGCCGGCATCGTCGCCACCGAGGCGCTGAAGATCCTGCTCGGCCGCGGCAAGGTGCTGGCCGCGCCGCACGGCATCCAGTTCGACGCCTACCGCAACAAATTGGCCCATACCTGGCGCCCGGGCGGAAACGGGAATCCGCTGCACCGCCTGATGATCGCCGTCGCCAAGCGCCAGATGACGCGTGAACTGGCAGCGAAAGCGACGAAGGCATGAACCTCCCGCAGACGATCCACGACATCCTCGACCTCGCGCGCTGGGCACCAAGTGGAGACAATACCCAGGTCTGGCGCTTCGAAGTGCTCGGCCCCGACCACGTCGCCGTGCATTTCCACGACACGCGCGAGGATTGCGTGTACGACTTTCGCGGCCGCCCCAGCCAGCTGTCGCATGGCGCGCTGCTGGAAACGATGGCGATCGCCGCCACCGCCCACGGCCTGCGCGCAGAAATCCACCGGCGCGCGGACAGCTCCGACCATCTGCCTGTGTTCGACGTGCGCTTCGCCCCCGATCCCGACGTCAAACCGAGCCCCCTGCTGCCCGCGATCCTGACCCGCAGCGTCCAGCGCCGCCCGATGAGCACGCGTGCACTGATGCCCGAGGAAAAACGCGCCCTCGAGGACAGCGTCGGTCCCGGCTATGAAGTGCGCTGGATCGAAGGTTTCCAGGGCAAGCTGGCCGCGGCGCGCCTGATGTTTTCGAACGCCAAGCTGCGCCTGACGATGCCGGAAGCCTACGAAGTGCACCGCCGCATCATCCACTGGAACGCGCGCCACAGCCCCGATCGCGTGCCCGACCAGGCGCTCGGCGTCGACGCCGCCACGCTGCGCCTGATGAAATGGGCAATGGTCAGCTGGGGCCGGATGTCGACGATGAACCGCCTGATGGGCACCTGGGCGCCGCGCCTGCAGATGGACCTCGTGCCCGGCCTGCGCTGCGCCGCCCATTTCGTCATCATGGCCAAGCGGGCGCCTGAGACGGTCGAGGACCACGTCGCCGCCGGCCGCGCCGTGCAACGCTTCTGGCTCACGCTGACCCATCTGGGACTGGCGATGCAGCCGGAGATGACGCCGCTGATCTTTTCCGCCTACGTGCAGCACGATCAGCCGTTCTCGACGGTCGACAAATTGCATGGTTCGGCACGACAATTGCACCAGCGCCTGCACAAACTGATCGGCACCGGCAACGGCCAGCCGGTCTTCATGGGCCGCCTCGGCGCCGGTCCGGCACCCCAGGCCCGTTCGCTGCGCAAGCCGGTCGAAGAGTTGATGAAGTAACCGGCAGCGCGGGCCTCCCCGCGCGCCAGCGGCGTCCGCTTCCCGCAACCTTTACACGATCAATATCCCTATGGAACGCATAAAAATCCTGTTCTTTGCGGAAGCCGTGACCTTGGCCCACGTCGGCCGTCCGATTGCGCTCGCACAATCCCTCGATCCCGCGCGTTTCGACGTGCATTTCGCCTGCGCGGACGGCTACGACTTCTGCTTCAACGGGACGCAGTTCACCCGCTGGACCATCCACAGCATCCCCAGCCAGCAATTCCTCGACGCGCTGGCGGGCGGCAAGCCGGTGTACAACACGGCGACCCTCGCCGGGTATGTCGAGGACGACCTGCGCGTGCTCGACGCCGTGCGTCCGGACATCGTAGTCGGCGACTTCCGGCTGTCGCTGTCGGTCAGCGCGCGCCTGCGCGGCATTCCGTATGTGTCGCTGATGAATGCGTACTGGAGCCCGTACGTCGTGCAGCACTATGCCGTGCCGCACATCCCGCTGACGCGCCTGCTGCCGATCCGCATCGCGAATGCGATCTTCCGGATGGCGCGCCCCGTCGCCTTCGCCTCGCACTCCGTACCGCTGAACCGCGTGCGGCGCCAGTATGGCCTGCCGTCGCTGGGCACCGACCTGCGCAAGGTCTACACGGACGCCGACTACAGCATGTACGCCGACGTGCCCGAGCTGTTCCCGCCCAAGCACCTCCTGCCGCAGCAGCATGCCTACATCGGCCCCATCATCTGGGCACCGCCGCTGGCCAAGCCCGACTGGTGGGATACGTTGCCGGAAGATAAGCCGATCATCTACGTGACGCTCGGCAGTTCGGGCCAGGGCCGCCTGTTGCCGCTCGTGCTGGACGCCCTGGCGCCGCTGCCCGTGACCGTCATCGCCGCGACGGCCGGGACCATCGACGTGGCCAGCGCGCCGGCGAACGCGTTCGTCGGGCCCTACCTGCCGGGCGACCTGGCGGCCCGGCGCGCCAGCCTCGTCATCTGCAACGGCGGCAGCCCGACGAGCCAGCAGGCGCTGGTGGCGGGCGTGCCGGTGCTGGGCATCGCCGCCAACCTCGACCAGTTCCTGAACATGAGCGGCGTCATGAAGGCCGGTGCCGGCGCCCTGTTGCGCGCCGACCGCTTCCGCGCCAAGAAGCTGACACGCCAGGTGCGTGCGATGCTCGACGATCCCGCGCTCACGACGTCGGCGCGGCGGGTGGCCGACGCGTTTGCCAACTATCCCGCGCCGCAGCGCATGGCTGCCTTCCTCGAGGGCGTGCGCGCATTCCACCGGTTCGCGCCGTCCCATGCGACCGAGGGGCAACAGGTTGCCGGCGTGACGGGCGACGATGCCGGCGCGGTTCGGACAAACGTGCGCTGACGAACTGTCGGAAATTCTTACATCTTATTTCCTGCGGTCCACTTTTCTTTTCGCAATTGTTTGTAACCCTTTGATTTTAAACAAAACCCATTACGGCTGGCACGCACCTTGCATTAAGGGAGACAAGAGCCCGCAAACAACGCTGGGCTACCCCCGAAAAAAAATCAACCAGCAGATTTATTTGGAGCTTAAATGAAGAATTCGTTCCGCAAACTGATCCCGGTCGCAGCCGCCCTTGGTTTCGCATTCGCCGCATCGTCGGCGCAAGCATTCACCCTGAAAGACGGTTCCGGCACCGTGTACGCCACCGATGCAAGCTCGCTGGACTGGAATGAAGCCGGCAGCGGCGTGGCCATCGGCGTTGGCCCATTCAGCAGCGGCAAAGCCCTCGCCGTTGGCACCAATTTCCAATTCCTGTACCAGGCTAACCTGGTTGGCGTGACCGGCACGCAGACCGATGCATGGTTGAACGGCATCGATGCGAGCTCGGACGGTATCAAGCGCAACAGCGCGAGCGCCTTCGAATTCACGATCGTCGCCAAGCTGAGCGAAACCGTGACGTCGTCGGGCGTGATCGGTGGCCTGGCAACGGCAAACTTCGGCCTGAACAACACCCCGGGCGCCAACAAGGTCGCGATCTACTACGACACCAAGGCAAACGCCGACACCAAAGCCGGCACCGGCTTCGATGATGGCAAGCTGGTCGCCCTGCTGACCGTCGTCCCGGACGGCTCGCTGTCGCAGTTCACCGCGAAGTCCACGACGAAAGGCCAAGGCTCGACCCAGCTGCAAGCCCTGATCAAGGAAAACGGCGACTTCATCGATCCGGCTTACCTGCAAGGCGTCGGTGAAATGCTGTTCGGTGTTCAGTTCGACTCGAACCTGAACTACCCGGCAGGCACCTCGGCAACGAACAACTTCCAGAAAGGCGGCGACGAGTCGCTGTTCCCGGGTTACTCCGTGACTGGCAACGACATCGTGTTCAAGGTTGACGGTGCAACCACCCTGAACGGCAACCCGGTTCCGGAACCGGGCACCATGATGCTGCTGGGCATGGGCATGCTGGGTCTGATGGGCGCCAAGCGTCGTCGCGCTCCGAAGGCCTAATCCGGTTTCCGGATCAGCCTCATGAAAAAACCGCGGTCTCGACCGCGGTTTTTTTATTGTGTTTTCACTTCCCGGCGGGCGGCTTGAACATCTTGCCGACCTCGCGGATGACCATCGAATGCGGCGCCACCCCCGCGAACAGGCGCTGCTTGTACGTGCCCTTGGCCGCGTTCACGACGGGCACCCCGCGCTCCAGCCCCGCCAACGACGCCCGCACCACGTCGGCCGGTGCATCGCGTTCCGTCTTCAGCGCGCTCTCGTAGGCGCCGGCCTTGGCGTCGAATTCGGTGGCCGTCGGCCCCGGCACGAGCGTCTGCACGACGATGCCGTGCTCCTTCCACTCGCCGTGCAGCGCCTGGCTGAAGCTTTGCACGAACGCCTTGCTGGCGGCATACACGGCCATGTACGGCACAGGCTGGTAGGCAGCCGCGGACGACACGTTGATCACGGCGCTGGTGGGGAATGCCGCCAGATGGTCGAAGAAGCGGCGGCACATCGCCACGAGCGCCGTCGTGTTGAGCGTGCCCAGCTCGTCGTACACCTGCGCTGTGGTGTCTTCAAAGCGTCCCCAGCGGCCCGCGCCGGCGTTATTGCACAGCAGGCGCACGCGGATACCGGCGGCGTCGACCTCTTCACGGACGCGCGCCACGGCCGCGGTGTCCGCGAGGTCGGCCACGATGGTCCGCACCTCGACCCCGTACCGCACGCGCAGCGCGTCGGCGACGGCCTGCAGACGCTCTTCCCGCCGCGCCACCAGCACCAGCCGCATGCCGGCCTGCGCCAACTGCCCGGCGAATTCCTCGCCGATGCCGGACGAGGCGCCCGTCACCAACGCCCAATGGCCTGTTAAGTCGGAAAGCTGCATCCGCGATCTCCTTGTCGATGAATGATGAACGATGAACGATGAATGATGAAGACACCGCGCCGCATCACGCCCGCGCCAGCAGGTGGTCGGCCACGCGCAAGGCGTTCGCCGCGATCGTCAGGCTTGGATTCGTGCCGCCGGACGACGGGAAGAACGAGCTGTCGACGACGTACAGGTTGGCAAGCCCGTGCGCGCGGTTATTGCGGTCGAGCACACTCCGTGCGGGATCGTCGCCGAACCGGCACGTGCCGCACACGTGGGCGATGCGCTGGTTGTTCTCGGCCTGTTTGATGAGTTTGAAACGGTAGCCGGCCAGCACCGCGCGCATGCGCGCGCGAAAAGCCCCGATGCGGGCGCGGTCGGCGTCGCGCACGCGGTATTCGATGGCCAGGCGGGCGCCTTGCGCATCGTCGCGCGCGGGCTCGACGCGGTTGTCGGCATACGGAAAATCCTCGAGCGTCGCGGCCAGGATCATGCGGCGGTGCACGAGACCATCCAGCACGGGCGTGACGAACGGCTTCGCCAGCTTGAACAGCGGGGCGACCCACGGCAGCGGCCCCTGGCGCAAGTCGTCGGCGACGGACGCGGCCAAGGTGGCGGGCGGCGGCAACCGGCCGAACGATTGCACGGAGCCGAGTTTTTGCCCATCCACGATATAGAAATCGTTGAAGGCGAGCTCTTTCTGGCGGTTATCGAACTCCCCCTCGAGCTTGGGCTCGATGAGGTACAGGTCGATGTGGTGGCGCATCAGGTATTTGCCGACGAGGCCCGATGCGTTGGCCAGGCCGTGCGGCCACGCATCCGAGACGGAATCGAGCAGGATGCGCGGCGTCTCGAGTGCGCCCGCCGCCAGCACGACGATGGGTGCGCGCACCGCGAACCGGCGACCGCCCCGCTCGCACACGACGCCCGTCACGCGGTGTGCATCGGCTTCCAGCGCGACGACGTCGCATGCGTCCAGCAGGCGCGCGCCGTGGTCGCGCAGCGCAGGTTCCAGGCAGATCCTGCCGGCGTCGTTCTTGCACGCGCGGCTGCACAGATAGCCCTGGCACCCGCTGCAGCCGTCGACGAATTCGCAGGCGAGCGGCAAGCGGTACGGGTGGAGGCCCCGTTGCTCGAAGAAGCCGTACAGCTCCTTCGAGGCCGGCGTCAGCGGCGGCGACGGCAGCAGATGTTCCCGCGGCCCGTCCGCACGCAGCGGATCCGCCGTGCCGCGCACCCGGAACAATTGCTCGGCCTGGTCGTAATACGGCGCCAGCTCGTCGTAGCCGACGGGCCAGCGCGGCGGCAGGTCGGCACCGGGCGGCGCCCGGTAATGGTCGTGCGCGGCGAAATCGGATGGGAAGAAGCGCTCCAGTGCCATGCCGTACAGGGCCGTCGAACCGCCCGCGCCGGCCCCGATGAAGGGGACGAAACGCTGCGTGCGCGGCCCCGAGCGGTCGACGATCTCGTCCGCGTAACGGCCCGCGCGTGCGAGGATGGCCCGGTGCGCCGGCCGGGGCGCTTCCGGCGCCGGGAAGTCATCCTCCGCGTAGCGGCCGACGAGGTCCGGATGCGCGGACCCTTTTTCGAGGAACAGCACGCGGCGCCCCGCGCGCGCCAGCGCCAGGCCCAGCGTCGCGCCTCCCATGCCCGTGCCCACGACGATGGCGTCCCAGTTCTGGTCGAGATCAAACGATTCGGACATACGTTCCCGCGGCCAGGCCGCTCCTGTTGGGGTCAGCGGGCGCCGCGCAAGGCTCAGGCCGCCTGCGACGTGTTGTGCTTCGTGATAAACGCTTTATGAAACAGGTGCTGCGCGAGCAGCAGCGGCGGCATGCGCAGCCAGTTGCCGCGCACATACAGCGCAAAGTGCGCAAAGCCGCTCCACGCGTCGGCGCAGCTCGCATGCAACGGCAGCAGCGCGCGCCCGAACAACCGGTCCATCAGCCACAGCAGCGCCGGGTTGGGCGCCGCCCAGGCCATGGCGGCGTGCACCGCCGGCGGGACGACCGTGCCGAGCAGGCGCGGGCAATAGCGCAGCGCATAGAACAGCGGCCGCCCCAGCTCGAGCTCGCGCGCGCGCGCCGGCAGCGCCTCCCAGAACCCCGGCTGCGCGCCGAATTCAGTCAACAGCCTGTGCATGTCGACGAGGTCGCGCAAGCCCTTGTCGAACTCGCCGTCGAAAAACAGATGCACGGCGCTGTGCAGCACCATGTCGGCCGGGGCCAAGGTCGCGAGGCCCGGCTCGCCCGCGATCGGACGGGCCGCGGCGCGCAGCTTGTCCGGGTCCGGGCGCACGGGCGCCGTCTCCGGCAGGATCGCGTGGTGCACGTCGATCGAGTTGCCGCGGCGCGCGTGCTGCATCGGCGGCAGCTCGTGCATCCACTGCCGGTAGTAGCGCTGGTCGTACTCGTCGTGATGGGTGGTGATCCAGCCGTGCATCATGAGAGCCCCCTCGACCTCGTGCAAGCGGGTCTTCGGCACGAGGATGTCGATGTCGGAAAACAGGCGGCCGCGGCCGGCGTCCAGTCCCGCCAGCGCGTACGCGGCCCCCTTGAGCAGGATCAGCGGCAAGCCGAGGCCATCGAGCGCCCGGGCGATCTGGCGCACTTCGTAGCGCGCGGCCTGCGCATGGCCGGCCGCGCCCGCGCGCGTCCACTCCAGGTGGGCGCGCGGCGCGGCGGGGACGGTGTCCAGCAGGCCGGCATCTTCCAGCAGCACGAGCAGGTAGGCATCGAGATTGGCGGCGTCGGCCTGGCGCAGCAGCAAGTCCCAGTCGGCGCCGTCCAGGCCTTGCACGGCGGACGGGTCGCGCAACACGCGTAGAAGGAGGGGCAAGGGCGGGGGCAAGCCGTTCATGCCGTCCCCAGCGCGAGGCGCTCGAACAGCGCCATCGCGTCCGGCAGGCTGCTGTACCGGAACGCATACGCGTCGCTGGCGTCGATCAGGCCGCCCAGGGCGGCAAAGCCGCGTGCACCCAGCACCTGGTAATTGAAGCAGTTGTCGGCCACCTGCATGAACGCACGCGCCTTCGGCAGCGGGTCGAGCAGCATGGCGGCGCCGGCCTCCCAGCGCGGGAACACGATGCACGCCGGCCGGGCCGGCTCGGCGGCGCGGGCGATGCTCTCCGCCGGCGCCTTCAGGTGGGCGATCGTGCCCTTGGTCGTTTCCTCGACGGGACGGCTGAGCACGGCGTCGGGACGGAATGCGCGGATGATGTCGATCGACGTGTTCTTGAGGCTCACGGGGCGCGGCAGCGGCACGAGCGTGCCGTCGTCCAGGTGCACGAGGGTCATCTCGTCCGACAGCAGGCGCCAGCCATGCCCCAGCAGGGCGGCCGTCAGCGTGCTCTTGCCGGAACCCGGCGGCGCGGGCAGGATCACGGCGCGGCCATGTTTTTCCAGCACGGCCGCGTGGATGATCAGGTAGCCGTGGGCGCGGTGCGAGACGCACCAGTTCATCGTCCATTCCAGCATCGGATACGCCTGCCCGAGCGGCAGCGGCTGGAACGGCGTGGTGCCGTCGTAGGCGAAATGGACCTGCGGGCGATACCAGCGGCGCAGGCCGCCCGAACGGCGCAAGTCGAGGTAGAAGTCGACGAAGCCGCCGTCCGGGTCGACCGGATAGTCGGCATACATCAACGCAAAGCTGTCGATCAGCGGCGGCACGTCGCTGCGGATGCGGTTGGCGAACGGGCCCGTACGCAGCACGATGCCGTCACCCGACAGGCGCGCCGCGAGTTCGGCGCGCGACAGCGAACCGACCGTCAGCATGGTTCGATCAAGTCCAGTCCGGCCAGCGTGGCCAGCATGTCGTCGATGAGGGAAACGAGGTCGTCGTCGCCGGCGTCGAACCGGTCGGCCAGGCGAGTCGCCAGGGCGGCGGCATCGGCGGGCTGGTCGCGCAGCGCGTGCAACAGGTCGAGCGCGGCGCCGTCCAGCAGATGGGTGCTGCCCGAGAGATCGTTGTACAGCACCGCTTCACCGTCCCATTCCCGGCAGGCCAGCGCCTGGCCAGGCGTCAAGCGCCACACCGCAACCTCAATCGTGGATGGAGCTGAGGTAGTTCGCGACCTGGGAATTGTCCCAGTACACGCCGGCGGTCGGGCTGTAGCGGCCCGTGGTCTGCAACTCGCTCCACATCGTCTGCAAGTCGGTCACTTCGAGGAACGTGACCTTCTTCGACATGACGTTGAGGTAGGCCGCCACCAGGTGCATGCCGACCTTGTTGTTGTCGAAGCTCTGCGGGTTCAGCATGTCGTCCAGCGTCGCGCAGGCATACGAACCCGGGTCGTAACACTTGCCGTTAGGGTAGGAAGCAGCACGCGTCGGACACGCAGCAGGAGCACTGGCGGCGTAGAACACGCTCGAGAACATCGCCGTGCGCGACACGGCACCGGGCCAGGCGTGCTGCTCCTGCTTCCAGTAACCGGGCGACACCCCTTCGCAGGCCGGCGCCGTCGTTCCGTAATGGCTGGTGCTCAAGCCGTTCGAGAGCGAACCCGACGGCGACCTGCAGACCATCGATGCCATCGCCGACTTGCTTTCCAATGTCGCGAGAACCCCGGCGCCCACGCCGACTTTGGCCAGGCGACGGCGGGCCGCGCCCCGTTGAGTCAAGGACGGCGCCGCTTTGATCTTGTCGTTATCTTGATTTTCGGTAGCCACGTGCGTTCCCCAAAATGTTGTCGCCCGGTGAGGGCGACCAGTACCTGTATTAGCAAGTTTTGCGCCAGCATGCTGCCCGGAAGAAAAACTTACATTAAATCAGGTGCTTATTTTGGCGCCATACCACCCAGCAACGACTATTGTATGTTGGAATGCCGGGTGGTGTAAAAAATATCGACGAAGATGTTGTTAGAAGAAGCTTTCCGGGATGACCAGAATGTCTCCCGCGCGCATCGGCACGTTGGCCGAAATGTCGCCATCCTTGATCAAATCGTCGAGGCGGACATTGAACTGCTGCTGTTTGCCATCCACGTTGCGGATCAGCTTGGCGCGGTTGCCTGCCGCGAATTCGGTGGTGCCGCCGACGGCGATCATGACGTCCATCAGGCTCATGTCGCGGCGGTACGCCAGCGCCTGGGGCTTGGCAGCCTGGCCGATCACGCGGATCTGCTCGTTGTAATTGCCGACGAAGTTCGTCACGATGACGGTGACGACCGGCTGCTGGATGTATTTGGACAGGGCTTTTTCGATGTCACGCGCCAGCGCGGTCGACGTCTTGCCGGCGGCCGGCAGGTCTTCGACGAGCGGGGTCGTGATCTTGCCGTCCGGACGGACCGGCACCGACATCGACACTTCCGGGTTGCGCCAGACGATGATGTTCACGGAATCGCCCGGCCCGATCAGGTATTGGGTGTCGCTTACCTGCGTCTCGATCGGCTGCCCGCCGCGATGCGTTGCGCAACCGCCCAGCGCCAGCGCGCACGCGGCGGCGAGCACGATCGTCGAATGTTTCACCAGGTTCGCCTTGTACTTGCCCACGTCAGTCCCTTTCGTCGCAGGCCACTTCCGTGGCCGAATATTCGTTGTTAAAAAGCCATCAACAGCGTCGTATTGTATATCATAGTGCCGAATGAAAAGACTGCGCACGATATAAATTGTTTTTGATCATGGCGCGCGCGGCGGCTTTTTGCTCATTTCTTGCTCATTTTTTCCGCAACAAATCGCGCACGTAATTCGCAGGAATTGCATACGTGATCCCGCTCGGCGCCGTGATCGCCGTTTCCTTCAACCCTTTCACGAACACGGCATTGATCACGCCCAATACCTTGCCGGTGGCGGGATCATAAACGGGGCTGCCGCTGTTGCCCGGGTACGCCGTACCGTCGAGCTGGAAGATACTGAACGGCGCGCGCTGCAGGGCGGCGATCTGGCGCGGATCGAGGGTGCGGGCGCCGAGCGACGGCCGGACGATGGGCGTGATCGCAGCCAACGTCGCCCGGTGCGTGGCGGCGTGCAGCCCCAGCGCCATCGCCAGCGGAAAGCCCGTCAGCGCCAGTTCCTGCCCTTCCTGCGCGGTGTCGGAGTCGCCCAGCTCGAGCGCGGGCAGCGGCGCGCCGCTGAGGCGCAGGTGGGCGAGATCGTGTTCGGTGTCGCGCTGCACCAGCTCGGCCGGCCGGAAGCGCACGCCTTCGCCGTCCGGCAGCACGATGCCGAGCTGTTCCATCTTGCCCTCGGCCAGCGTGGCGGGCACGACGTGGGCATTGGTGATGACGTCGAGGCCGTCGCCGACGACGAAACCGGTGCCGACGAAGACGATGGACGGACTGCGCGTGCGCTCGAACGTGCCCACGCCCACGACGGAGCGTTTAATGGTGGGCACAATCGTCCGCAGGTCGGTCGCTCCGGCCGGGACCGCCATCGCGCCCAGCGACCAGGCCAGCAACGCCAGCCAGCTGCGGCGCTGCCGCGCATGGGTGGACGGGTGGCTTGGGGCGCGATCTCTATTTCGAGGCAGCATCAACTGTGCACCCCTTTTTGCATTTTAGACATTACAATAAAGCGCTTGAACTGATCAATTGTTGCGCAAGTAGTCTACGCGATGAGGTCGATCGATGCATCCACGTTGGCGTCAAAGACATACAACGGTTTCACGAACTTTTATTAAATCCGTGCTAATAATTGGCGGTTGTGGAGCAAAGTACCGCGCCATTTTAGATTGCTTGGGGGCACTTGTGTTGCGGATGAGGCACTTCCCAAGGCGCCCGCCACATTTTTCTCGCGCGTAATTGCAATTGCTCGGGGTACAAGCGATCATGCGAGGTATTTGGTTATTTTTTTGGCCTTCCGCCCCACCGGGGTGACGGGTCGTTCAAGGCGAGACTGACGAGATGGCAGAGATCACAGCCGTACTTCTTAACTTCCTCAAGGCGATTGGCAAATACCGTTGGCATGCCGTCGTCATTACCTGGGTCGTCGCATTGATCGGCTGGGTGGTGGTATTACGCCTTCCCAATCAATACGAAGCTTCGGCACGCGTGTATGTCGACACGCAAAGCATCCTGAAACCGCTGCTGGCCAACATGACCAGCGTGCCGAATCTGGAACAACAGGTGATGTTCATGCGCCGCACCTTGATCAGCCGTCCGAACGTCGAGCGCCTGATGCGCATGGTCGACCTCGACGTGAAGGCCAAGGACACCAAGGAGCACGACAAGATCGTCGACGAGCTGATGCAGCAGATCAAGATCACGGGCACCGAGCGCGACGACATCTACACGATCACCTACACGGCCGAGAATGCGAAGCTGGGCAAGGACGTCGTCCAGTCGCTGCTGACGATTTTCGTGGAAGGCAGCTTCAGCGGCAAGAAGCAGGATTCGGAAAAAGCCGTCCAGTTCATCGACGACCAGATCAAGACGTATGAGGAAAAACTGGCCGCGGCGGAGAACTCGCTGAAGGAATTCAAGCTGAAGAACCTGGGCATGCTGCCGGGCGGCGGCAGCGGCACGGGCGACTTCGGCGGCCAGCTGCAGCAGGCCACCGACCAGCTGAGCCAGGCGCGACTGGAACTGGCCGAGGCCGAGCAGGCGCGCAACGCGATCCGCCGCCAGATCTCGGGCGACCCGGCCAAGCCGGGCACCGTGAAGGTCGATCCGGCCCTCATGGATCCGGAACTGGAGGCTCGCATCGTCGCCGCCCAGAAAAACCTGGACACGCTGCGCATGCAGTACACGGAACAGCATCCTGACGTCATCTCCACGCGCCGCCTGCTCGACCAGCTGCTGGCGCAGCGGGCCGAACTGGCCAAGGGCAAGAAGCGCAGCCTCGACCCGGGCGCCAGCTACAGCCCGATGCTGCAACAGCTGAACGTGTCGCTGTCGCAGGCCGAGGCGCACGTTGCGTCGATGCGTGCCCGCGTCAGCGAATACGAAGCCCGCGTGGCCCGCCTGCGCACCCAGAGCACGACGGCGCCGGAAATCGAAGCCCAGTTCGCGCAGCTGAACCGCGACTACACGGTCAACCGCGAGAACTACCAGAAGCTGGTCGAGCGCCGCGAATCGGCACGCCTGTCGGGCGACCTGACGTCCGCCACCGACATGCTGCAGTTCCGCGTGATTGATCCGCCGACGGTCCCGAACCATCCGAGCGGCCCGAACCGCCTGCGCCTGTTCTCGATCGTGTTCGTCGGCGCCCTCGTCGCCGGCCTGGCCGTCGCGTTCCTGATGAGCCAGCTGCGTCCGACCTTCCTGAGCCAGAGCGCGCTGCGCGACGTGACCGGCCTGCCGGTGCTCGGTTCGATCGGCATGAACTGGACGCCGGACCAGACCGTCAAACGCAAGCGCCGACTGGTCGCGCTCGCGAGCTCCGTGCTGCTGCTGTTCGGCGCCTATGGCATCGGGATGGCCGCAATCCTGGTCCGCCCCACGCTTTAAGATTAAGGAGTACACCGTGAGCATCATCGAAAAAGCGGCAAGCCGGATCGACCTGAAGCGCAACACACCGGCCGCTGCCAACGCGCCGGAAGCGGCGGCCATCGAGGCCATCGAGGCCGCCCACGCGGCCGCGCCGAACGCCCCCATCAACCTGGCACCTTCGCCGGCTCCGGCCGCGCCCGAAGCAGCGCCCCACGCGGCGCCAAAGGCCGCGCCCAAGGCGGCCGAGGCCGAAGCACGCCCGGCACAGAAATCCTCGACCCGCCGTGTCGAGCTCGACTTGAACCGCATGCGCGACCTGGGCATGGTGACGGCCGCCGGCGGCCGCACGCGCCTGCTGGAAGACTTCCGCGTCATCAAGCGCCCGCTGCTGCAGCGCGCGTTCGCCGAGCGCGCGGAAGGCGAAAAGCCGGGCAACCTGATCATGGTCACCAGCTCGCTGCCGGGTGAAGGCAAGACCTATTGCGCCATCAACCTGGCGATGAGCATCGCGATGGAACTCGACCACACGGTGCTGCTCGTCGACGCCGACGTCGCGCGCCCGTCGGTGCTGCGCTCGCTCGGCCTGCCCGCGCACCGCGGCCTGATGGACATCCTCGTGGACGACAAGATCGACATGGCCGACGTCATGCTGCGCACCAACGTCGACACGCTGTCGATCCTGCCGGCCGGCACGAGCACGCCGCGCGCAACGGAGTTGCTGGCCAGCTCGTCCATGAGCACGCTCGTGAGCGAAATCGCCAACCGTTATCGCGACCGCGTCGTGATCTTCGATTCGCCGCCGCTGCTGCTGACCAGCGAATCGCGCGTGCTCGCGTCGCACATGGGACAGATCGTGATGGTGGTCGAAGCCCAGACGACGACCCAGCACGCCGTCAAGGAAGCCCTGCGCCAACTGGAAAGCTATCCGAACGTCAATCTCATCTATAACAAGACCAGGGAGTTCCCCGGCATCGAAGAAACGTATGACTATCACTACGGCTAATTTGTCCTTGTCCGCTCACCGGTTGGTCAAATGGCCCAGCAGTGCCACGCTCCGGCTCACGCCGCTTGCGCTGGCGGCACTGCTGCTGTCGAACGACTGCCTGGCGGACTGGCGAGTCGCGCCCGGTGTCCAGCTGCGTGAAACGTATTCCGACAACGTGGGCAACCTGTCCGACGACCGGGCACGCGGCAGCTTCGTCAGCGAAGTCGCCCCCAGCGTGTCCATCACCGGCATCAGCTCGCGCCTGAAGTTCAACGCCAGCGCGGAATGGCGCAAATACGCCTACAGCAACGACAACACCCCGAACACGCGCGACAGCGACCGCCGCTACTCGGCTGCGGCCGAGGCCGTCGCGGTCCGGGAATTGCTGTACGTGGACGCGAGCGCCAGCGGCACGCGCCAGGCCGTCTCGGCGTTCGGCCCGTTGCCGGCCAATTCGTTCAGCGCGAACAACGGCACCGACATCCACACGTGGAGCATCAGCCCTTACCTCCGGCACCGGTTCGGCGCGACGGCCATGATGACGGCCCGCTACACGCGCGACGCGGTCGAGGGCGGCGCCAAGAGCGGCTTCGGCAACAGCCTGGCCAGCACGCGCTCGTTCGACTTGGTCAGCGGTCCGCGCTTCACCGATCTCGGCTGGAACTTCCACCATTCGCACCAGGACATGACCGCCCAGAACACGGGCAACACCGTCACCGAAAACAGCTTGGCGGGCCTGCAGTACCGCGTCACGCAGCACCTGAGCGCGACGACCAGCGTCGGCTACGACAAGTACGAATACCGTGCGCTGTCCCAGCGGACGCGCGGCCGCAGCTGGTCCGGCGGCTTCATCTGGGCGCCGTCGTCGCGCACGCGCGTGAGCGCATCGTACGGCCGGCGCTACTTCGGCAAGACGGGCTCGTTCGACGCCAGCTACCGCACGCAGCGCAGCGTCTGGGCGCTGACGTATGCCGACGCCGTCACGACGACGCGCTCGCAATTCCTGCTGCCGGCCGCGGTCGACACGGCCGCGATGCTCGACCACCTGTTCCAGACCGCCTATCCCGACCCGATCGCGCGCCAGCAGGCGGTGCAAGCCTATATGGCGCAGACGGGCCTGCCGCCCACGCTGCTCCAGAGCATCAATTACCTGAGCAACCGCTACATGCGCAACAAGCGCTTGCAGGGTTCCGCCACGTTCAAGGGTGCGCGCAGCAACCTCGTGTTCTCGGTCTTCAGCGAGCGCACGCAGGCCCTGTCGCTGCAGCAGGAAGACAGCGTGCTGCTGCCGACGCAGTTGAGCGCCCTGAACGAGGACACGAAGCAGCATGGCGCCAGCGCGGATTTCGACTACCGCCTGTCGTCGCGCAGCTCGGCGCACGCCAACCTGTACGCCGTGAACGTGCAATCGCTGAAGACCGGCCTCACCAACGACATCCGCCAGGTGAGCGCGGGCCTGAGCAGCCGCTTCAGCACCAAGACCATCGGAACGCTCGACCTGCGCCACTCCAAGGGCCGCGCCGGCGTGTTCGACAATCGCGACTACCACGAGAATGCGCTCGTGGCGACGCTTTCCGTCCAGTATTGAGCCCGCGGAGGCATACGATGTACGAGTCTTTCTACGGATTTTCCGCCAAACCTTTCCAGCTGCGTCCGGACCCGCATTTCTTCTTCGGCAGCAAAGGCCACAAGCGGGCCATGGCCTACCTCGAATACGGGCTGTCGCAGGGCGAAGGCTTCATCGTCATCACGGGCGAAGTCGGCGCGGGCAAGACGACGCTCGTGCGCAACCTGTTCAACCGGCTGCCGTCCGACCAGATCGTCGCCGCCCACATCGTCAACACGCACCTCGATCCGGACGACACGCTGCGCATGGTCGTGTCGGCGTTCGGCCTGCCGTACGAAGGCGCCAGCAAGACGGACCTGCTCACGCGCCTGGAAAAATTCCTGTGCGACGTCGACCACCAGGGCAAGCGCGCCCTGCTCGTCATCGACGAGGCGCAGAACCTGTCGGCACGCACGGTCGAGGAATTGCGCATGCTGTCGAACTTCCAGACCGACGACAAATCGCTGCTGCAGACCTTCCTGCTCGGCCAGCCCGAATTCCGCGCCACGTTGCACAGCCCCGGCATGCAGCAGCTGCGCCAGCGCGTGATCGCCAGCTACCACCTGGGCCCGATGGATGCGCAGGAAACCCACGCCTACGTCGAGCACCGCCTCGCGACCGTCGGCTGGAAGGGCGACCCGTCGTTCGACGACGGCGCCCATGCCGCGATCTTCGCCTACAGCGGCGGCATCCCGCGCAAGGTCAACACGCTGATGGACCGCGTGCTGCTGATGGGCTTCCTGGAAGAGATGCACGCGTTCGGCGAGCAGGACATCAACATGGTCGTGAAGGACATCAGCGAGGAATTCGAGGTGGACGATCCGCTCGGCACGCCCGCGCCGGACACGCTGAAGGGCACCGCGGCCGACGTGGACCTGGACGCGGCCTTCCGCTCCGACCTGCGCACCATCGACCAGCGCGTCGGCGATCGCCGCGTGAGCAGCGTCGAAGTGCTGGACGAACGCATGATGCGCCTGGAGAAATCGATCGTTTCCGTGCTGTCGATCCTGAAGAAGATCGTCGCCACGCCCCAGGGGGCGGTAACCCATCCGATGGACAACCAAGAATGAACATGCTCGAACTCGCCCCGCGGCCCGCACCGGCCCCGGGACAACGCATCCGCAATGCGATGACCTGCGACGTCGAGGACTATTTCCAGGTCTCCGCTTTCGCGCCCTACATCGATCGCGCCAGCTGGCCCACGCGCGAATGCCGCGTCGAAGCCAATATGGACCGCATCCTCGCGCTGTTCGAGCGCCACGGGGTGCGCGCCACGTTCTTCACGCTGGGCTGGATCGCCGAGCGCTATCCGCAGGTCGTCAAGCGCATCGTGGCCGCCGGCCACGAGCTGGCCAGCCACGGCTACGGCCACCTGCGCGCGTCGGACCAGACCCGCGCCGAATTCGCCAACGACATCCGCTCCGCGAAAGCGCTGCTGGAAGACATCGGCGGCCAGGCCGTGCTGGGCTACCGCGCACCGAGCTTCTCGATCGGCCGCGACAACCTGTGGGCGCTCGACGAGCTGCTCGAGGCGGGCTACCGCTACAGCTCCAGCATCTACCCGGTCGTGCACGACCACTACGGCATGCCGGAAGCGCCCCGTTTCGCGTTCTACCCGAACGGCACCGACGGCCTGCTGGAAATCCCGATCACGACCGTGCACATGATGGGCCGTAACCTGCCGGCCGGCGGGGGCGGCTATTTCCGCCTGCTGCCGTACGCGCTGTCGCGCTGGATGATGGCCAAGGTGAACCGCGAGGACGGCCAGCCCGCCCTGTTCTACTTCCACCCGTGGGAAGTCGACCCCGGCCAGCCGCGTCCCGAAGGCCTCGGCGCCAAGGCGCGCTTCCGCCACTACATCAACATCGACCGGATGGAACGTCGCATCGAATCCCTCGCGCGCGACTTCGCGTGGGACCGCATGGACAACATCTTCCTGAACCGCCCATGAATTCGATCATCGAGGCCGCACAGGCCAAACGGGCAGCTCCCGTGCTGTCCACGTCTCCCATGACGCTGCACACCTTGCAGCCGCACGAATACGGCCGCTGGGACGCGTTCGTCCGCGCCTGCCCCGACGCCACCTTCTTCCACCTGTCCGGCTGGCAGAAGGTGATCGAAGGCTCGTTCGGCATCAAGACGTGGTTTTATTACGTGCAGCAGGACGGCCAGATCCTCGGCGTGCTGCCCCTCGCGGAAATCAAGAGCCGCCTGTTCGGCCACTCGCTGGGCGCGATGCCGTTCTGCGTGTACGGCGGCCCGGCCGCGACGAGCGACGCGGCACGCGCCATGCTCGACCAAGCCGCGCACGAACTGGCGCAGAAGCTGGGCGTGGGCCACCTGGAATACCGCGGCATGCAGCGCTTCCATCCGGACGACGCCAGCTGGCACACGAAGGAGCTGTACGTCACCTTCCGCAAGGAGATCACGGGCGACGACGAGGCCAACCTGAACGCCATCCCGCGCAAGCAGCGCGCGATGGTCCGCAAGGGCATCAAGTTGGGCCTGCGCGGCGAGGTCGACACCAACGTCGACCGCATGTTCGAGGCCTATGCGCACAGCGTGCACCGCCTGGGCACCCCCGTGTTCCCGAAAAAATACTTCGCCATGTTGCAGGACGTGTTCGGCGACGAGTGCGAAGTGCGCACCATCGTCACGGACGACAACCGCCTCGTGGCCTCTGTGCTGTCGTTCTACTGGCGCGACGAGGTCGTGCCCTACTATGGCGGCGGCATGGACCTCGCGCGCGAAGTGGCCGGCAACGACTTCATGTACTGGAACCTGATGCAGGCCGCGGCCGCGCGCGGCTGCCGGCTGTTCGATTTCGGCCGCAGCAAGCTGGGCACCGGCGCCTACGACTTCAAGAAGAACTGGGGCTTCACGGCGCAGCACCTGCCGTACGAATACAAGCTGTATGCCGCGGGCGCGCTGCCGGACAACAATCCGCTGAACCCGAAATACCAGCTGTTCATCAAGATGTGGAAGAAGCTGCCGCTGCCGTTGGCGAACTTCATGGGCCCTTACATCGTCCGCAATCTGGGGTGATAAGGAAAACATCGTGGAAGACCTGCTGTTGCTGATCCACCGGATCCCGTACCCGCCCAACAAGGGCGACAAGATCCGCTCGTACCACCTGCTGAAGCACCTGGCCCGGCACTACCGCGTGCACCTGGCCACCTTCGTGGACGACCCCGCCGACTGGCAGTACGTGCCCCACGTCGAGGCGTTGTGCGCCAGCAGCCGTTTCGCGCGCATGAACCCGCTGCTGGCGCGCGTGCGCAGCCTGCAGGCGCTGTTGAAGAACCGTTCGCTGTCGCTCGAGTACTACCGCGACGCGTCGCTCGCGCGCTGGGTCGACGACACCGTGGCGAAACACAAGATCGACCGCGTGCTCGTGTTCTCGGGCGCGATGGCGCAATACGCCGACCCGTACCGCTCGGCGCGCCGCGTCGTCGACTTCTGCGACGTCGACTCCGACAAATGGCGCCAGTACGCCGACCAGAAATCGTGGCCGATGAACTGGCTGTACCGCTACGAGGCGCGCCGCCTGCTCGCGTACGAGCGCCGCGTGGCGCGCGACTACGATGCGTCGCTGTTCGTCTCGGCGCCCGAGGCGGAGCTGTTCCGCCAGCTGGCGCCGGAAAGCACCGCGAAGATCGGCCACTTCAGCAACGGCGTCGACACCGACTACTTCTCGCCCGACGAGCCGCACGCGAATCCGTACGCGGCGGACGAACGCGCCGTCGTGTTCACGGGCGCGATGGACTACTGGCCGAACGTGGACGCCGTGCAGTGGTTCGCCGCCGACGTCTTCCCGCGGCTGCGCGAGCGGTTCGCCGACGTGAAGTTCTACATCGTCGGCTCGCGCCCGGCGCCGGCCGTGCAGGAACTGGCGAAGCTGCCCGGCGTCGTCGTCACGGGCACCGTGCCGGACGTGCGGCCGTACATCGCGCATGCCGCCGTGTCGGTGGCGCCGCTGCGCATCGCGCGCGGCATCCAGAACAAGGTGCTGGAAGCGATGGCGATGGCCACGCCGGTCGTCGTGTCGCCGCAGGCACTGGAAGGCATCGACGCCGTGCCGGGCAGTGAACTGGTGCTCGCCGAGGATGCCGCCGGTTTCGTCGACGCCGTGAGCACGCTGCTGGCCGGCCAGGACAGCGCCGCGGCCACGATCGGCGCGGCGGCGCGCGCCAAGGTCCAGCGCAACTACAGCTGGTCCAGCAACCTTGCCTGTATTGGGGAGAGTCTCGAATGTTCCTGAATCCGCCACCGGGCGTCATCAACGCCACCGCTGCCCCGATGTCGCGCCAGGGCGCGGCGCTGATCGCGCTCGCGCTGCTCGCGCCGTTCCTGCTGTATTTCGGCACGGTGCGCTCGATCGTCTCGGTGTGGAACAGCTCCGAGACGTTCGCGCACGGCTACGTGATCCTGCCGATCAGCCTGTGGCTCGTGTGGCGCCGGCGCGAGAATTTCAGCCTGTATCCGCCCACGCCGTGGCCGCCCGCGCTGCTGCTGCTCGCGGCGCTCGGCGCCGGCTGGCTCGCCGCGCAACTGGGCGAGGTGCAGGTCGTGTCGCAATACATGTTCGTCGCGATGTTCCCCGTCGCCGCGCTGGCCCTGTTCGGCCGGCGCCTGGCCGGCTCGCTCACGTTCCCGCTGCTGTTCCTGCTGTTCGCGGTGCCGTTCGGCGAGATCTTCGTCGCCCCGCTGATCCAGTTCACGGCCGACTTCACGGTATGGGCCGTACGCGCCACCGGCATTCCCGTGCTGCGCAGCGGCACCCGCTTTGAACTGCCGACCGGTAACTGGTCCGTGGTCGAAGCCTGCAGCGGCGTGCGCTACCTGATTTCCTCGATCACCCTGGGCAGCCTGTACGCCTACCTGACCTACCGCTCCACCGCGCGGCGCGCGCTGTTCATCGGCCTGTCGGTGGTCGTCCCCGTCATCGCCAACGGCCTGCGCGCGTACATGATCGTGATGATCGGCCACCTGTCCGGCATGGCGCTGGCGACGGGCGTCGACCACATCATCTACGGCTGGCTGTTCTTCGGCCTCGTCATGTTCATCATGTTCTGGATCGGCAGCTTCTGGCGCGAGGACACCGCCCCCGTGGCCGCCGCACCGGCGGCGGCCGGCGCCAAGCCGGCGCCCGCCTTGCCCGGAACCATGCCGCGCCGCCTTCCCGCGATGGTGGCCGGCGTGCTGCTCGTGTGCGGCTTCTGGCCCGCGCTCGCGCTGGTGGGCGAGCGCGCGAACGACAACCCGGCGCCCGTGCGCCTGGCCGACGTCGCCGTGACCGCGCCGGAAGCGCGCGACTTCGCCGACTGGAAGCCCTTCTACATGGAGCCGGACGCGCGCTTCCACCGCGCCTACCAGGAAGGCAGCCTGCCCGTCAGCCTGACCGTCCTGTACTACCGCAACCAGAATCCCGCGAAGAGCCTGATCAGTTCCATGAATCGCCTGACCGGCTACGAAGACACCTGGCACGAAGTGGAAAGCGCGGCGCGCAGCGAGACCGTCGCCGGCACACCCGTGACCGTGCACGAAGGCATCCTGCGCGTTCCGCAAGGCGCCATCATGGTGTGGGCCTTCAAATGGGTGGGCGGGCATTACACGGGCAGCGACCCTGTCGGCAAGCTGTGGCAGGCCGCAAACAAGGCCATGCTGCGCGGCGACGACGGCGCGGCCGTGATGCTCGCGGTCCCGTACGACAACGACAAGGAGCGCGCGCGCGCGGCGCTGCACCGCTTCCTGGCCGACCAGGGTCAAGCCATCGATGGCGCACTGAAGGCCACGCACGCCCGCTGACCCGGCATTCGAATAACGCGATACCAAGACAAGAACGGAATTAAGATCATGCGAGTCCTGCACGTCCTCGACCACTCGATCCCGCTGCACAGCGGGTACACCTTCCGTACCCGCTCGATCCTGCGCGAACAGCGCGCGCTCGGCTGGGAAACCTTCCACGTCACCGGCGCCAAGCAGAATTCCGGCGACATGCTGGAAGAAACCGTCGACGGCCTGCACTTCTACCGCACGCCGGAATCGAAGGGCGCGCTGGCGAAGCTGCCCGTCCTGAACCAGGTGAACGTGATCGACGGCCTGGCCAAGCGCCTGGCCGAGATCATCCCGCTGGTGAAACCCGACGTCCTGCACGCGCACTCGCCGTCGCTGAACGCGATCGCCGCACTGCGCGCCGGCAAGCGCTTCGGCATCCCCGTCGTGTACGAAGTGCGCGCATTCTGGGAAGACGCCGCCGTCGATCACGGCACCAGCTCGGAGAACGGCCTGCGCTACCGCCTCACGCGCGCGCTCGAGACCTATGCACTGAAGCAGGCCGACGCCGTCACCACGATCTGCGAAGGCCTGCGCAAGGACATCGTCGCGCGCGGCGTCCCCGCCAATAAAGTCACCGTGATCCCGAACGCGGTCGACATCGAGAAATTCTCGATGGGCGGCACGCCCGACCTCGCACTGAAGGAAAAACTGGGCCTGGGCGACGCGCGCCTGATCGGCTTCATCGGCTCGTTCTACGCCTACGAAGGCCTGGACGTGCTGCTGCGCGCCGTGCCGAAGCTCGTCGCGCGCATGCCCGACCTGCGCGTGCTGCTCGTCGGCGGCGGCCCGCAGGACGAGCAACTGCGCCAGCTGGCCAAGGACCTGAACATCGCGGACAAGGTCGTGTTCACGGGCCGCGTGCCGCACGACCAGGTCAACAAGTACTACGACCTGCTCGACGTGCTCGTGTACCCGCGCCTGTCGATGCGCCTGACGGACCTCGTCACGCCGCTCAAGCCGCTGGAAGCGATGGCGCAGGGCCGCATCCTGGCCGCGTCCGACGTGGGCGGTCACCTCGAGCTGATCGAGGACGGCAAGACCGGCGTGCTGTTCGGCGCCGACGATCCGGATTCGCTGGCGGACAAGGTCGGCGCCCTGCTCGGCGCGCAGGAGTCCTGGCCGAAGCTGCGCCAGGCCGGCCGCCACTACGTCGAGACGGAGCGCAACTGGCGCGTCAGCGTGGGCCGCTACCCTGCCATCTACGGCCGCCTGACGCAGAAGGCGCTGGCCGCATAATGGCACGACAGGCACGGAAGGCACGACGATGAACGCACCTGCCCCGACGCTCGCGCCGTCCGGCGTGGACACGCGGCCGCTCGTCGTGCACCTCGTGTATTCGCTCGGCGTGGGCGGCCTGGAGACGCTGCTCGTCGACTGCATCAACCGCATGCCCGCATGGCGCCACGCCGTCGTCTGCCTGACCACGTACACGTCGTTCGCCGACCGCATCGCGCGCCGCGACGTCGAGCTCTTCGCGCTCGGCAAGCCGCCCGGCCTCGGCCTCGGCACGCACCTGACGTTCTGGCGCCTGATGCGCCGGCTGCGTCCCGCCGTCCTGCACACGTACAACCTCGCGGCGCTGGAGTACGCGTTCACGGCAACCATGGCCGGCGTCCCCGTGCGCATCCACGCGGAACACGGCCGCGACGCCAGCGACCCGCACGGCCTGAACCCGAAGCACAACTTCCTGCGCCGCCGCCTCGTGCCGTTCGTCGACCGCTTCATCCCCGTGTCGGAGGACCTGAACCGCTGGCTCGGCGACGTCGTGCGCATCCCGGTCGCGAAGACGCTGTTCATCAAGAACGGCGTCGACACGGACAAGTACGCACCCGGCGGCACGCCCGCCGCGGATGCGCCGTTTGCAGCGGACGACATCGTCATCGGCACCGTCGCCCGCGTGCAGGACGTCAAGAACCACCGTGCCCTCGTCGATGGGTTCGCGCGGCTGCACACGCAGCTGCCGCAGCTCGCGCCGCGCCTGAAGCTGGCGATCGTCGGCGACGGTCCGTTGCTGCCGGCCGTGCGCGAGCAGGTCGCGAGCCTGGGCCTGACGGACGCCGTGTGGCTGCCAGGCGCGCGCGCCGACATCGCCGCCGTGCTGCACACGTTCTCGATCTTCGCCCTCCCGTCGCTGGCCGAAGGCACGCCCGTGTCGATGCTGGAAGCGATGGCGTGCGGCCTGCCCGTCGTCGCGTCGCGCGTCGGCGGCATCCCGGAAGTGGTGGACGAGGGCGTGCAGGGCCTGCTGGTCCCCGTCGGCGACATCGCCGCGCTGACGGATGCGCTGGCCCGCTACGCGCAGGACCCGGGCTTGCGCGCCACGCACGGCGCCGCCGCGCGCGCGCGCGTGGAAGACCGTTTCAGCCTGCGTGCCATGGTGACCGCCTACGGCGCCCTGTACGACGGACTTTGCCGAAACAAGGCACACTGACGCGTTTCCGTTTCACCCAACGAACAAGCAAGAAAGCAAACCATGTGCGGAATAGTCGGAATCTTTGACACCCAAGGCAATCGGGACATCGACCGCGAAGCGCTGCGGCGCATGAACGAAAGCCAGCACCACCGCGGTCCCGACGAAGGCGAGCTGTATCTGGAAAAGGCGCTGGGCATGGGCCACCGCCGCCTGTCCGTGATCGACGTGGCCACGGGCCAGCAGCCGTTTCTGAACGCCGCGCGCGACGTGGCCCTCGTCTTCAACGGCGAGATCTACAACTACCGGATCCTGCGCGACGAATTGATCGCGCTGGGCCACGTGTTCCGCACGAAGTCGGACACGGAAGTCGTCATGAACGCGTGGCTCACGTGGGGCGAGGATTGCGTGCGCCGCCTGCGCGGCATGTTCGCGTTCGGCGTGTGGGACCGCAGGAAGCAGACGCTGTTCCTCGCGCGCGACCACGTGGGCGTGAAGCCGATGTTCTATTCGCTGCTGCCCAGCGGCCTGTTCGTGTTCGGCTCGGAGCTGAAGTCGATCATGACCTTCCCCGAACTGTCGCGCAAGCTGAACCCGCGCGCCGTCGAGGATTACTTCGCGTACGGCTACGTGCCGGAACCGAACACCATCTTCCACAACGCCTATAAACTCAGCCCCGGCCACTCGATCCTGTTGAAGGTCGGCGACCGCGCCGTCCAACCGAAGCGCTGGTGGGACCTGTCATTCAACGTCGCACCGGCGCGGCCGGAAGCGGACGTCGAGGCCGAGCTGATCGACCGCGTGCGCGAAGCCGTCAAGAGCCAGATGGAATCGGAAGTGCCGCTGGGCGCCTTCCTGTCCGGCGGCGTCGATTCCAGCGCCGTCGTCGCGATGATGGCGGGCGCACGCGACGGCTCGGTCAGCGAAGGCGTCACCACGTGTTCGATCGGCTTCGACGATCCGGAATTCGACGAGACGCAGTACGCCATGCAGGTGGCGCAGCGCTACCGCACGCACCATCACGCGCAGATCGTCGACAAGGACGACTACGGCCTGATCGACACGCTGGCGCACCTGTACGACGAACCGTTCGCCGACAGCTCCGCGATCCCGACGTACCGCGTGTGCCAGCTGGCGCGCCGCCACGTGACGGTGGCGCTGTCGGGCGACGGCGGCGACGAGAATTTTGCGGGCTACCGCCGCTACCGCTTCGCGATGGCCGAGCACAGCGTGCGCTCGAAAGTGCCGGAAGCGATCAGGAAGCCATTGTTCGGCACCCTGGGCAGCCTGTATCCGAAGGCCGACTGGGCCCCGCGCGTGTTCCGCGCCAAGACGACGTTCGAGGCGATCGCGCGCGACCTCGTCGAGGGCTATTTCCACGGCGTGTCGCGGCTGACCGACCGCCAGCGCAACCAGCTGTTCTCGGACGGCTTCAAGAGCGACCTGCAGGGCTACCGCGCCATCGACGTGATGCGCGAACACGCCGCGCAGGCGCCGACGGACGACCCGCTGTCGCTGATCCAGTACCTCGATTTCAAGACCTGGCTGCCGGGCGACATCCTCACCAAGGTCGACCGCGCCAGCATGGCCCATTCGCTGGAAGTGCGCGTGCCCCTGCTGGACCACGAGTTCTGCGAATACGCGGCGACGCTGCCCCCGAGCCTGAAACTGCGCGGCGGCGAAGGCAAGTACATCCTGAAAAAGTCACTGGAACCGCATCTGCCGCACGACATCATGTACCGGTCCAAGAAAGGCTTTTCGATTCCGCTGGCGGCCTGGCTGCGCGGCCCGCTGCGCGCCGCCGTGCGCGACGCGGTGCTGGGCGCGCGCCTCGTCGATACGGGCATCTTCAACCGCCGCTACCTGGAAAAGCTCGTGGCCGAGCACCATGGGGGGACGGCGGACCACAGTGTGGCGCTGTGGTCGCTGATGATGTTCGACGCCTTCCTGCGCGTGAGCGCGGGCACGTGAGGACGCAGCATGCGTGACATATTCCTCCTGATCGTGATGCTGGCCGGCATCCCCTACATACTCAAGCGCCCCGTCGCGGGTGCGCTGATGTACGCCGTCTTCAGTCTGATGAATCCGCACCGGATCACGTATGGCTTCGCCGCCACGTTCCCGTTCGTGATGATCATCGCAGTGGTGACGCTCCTCGCGACGGTGGCTTCGAAGGAACAGAAGAAAATCCCGTTCACACCCGTCGTCGTCCAGCTCCTCCTGCTGGTCTTCTGGGTGACGCTGACGGCCGTCTTCGCACTCAACCCGACCGGGGCCTGGGAGGAATGGACGACCGTGATGAAGACGATGCTGATCGTGATCCTGACGATCGCCGTCGTGCGTACCGTCAACGACGTCAAGGCCCTGTTGCTGACCGTCGTGCTGTCGCTCGGCTTCTGGGGTTTCAAGGGCGGGTTGTGGACCATCGCGACCGGCGGCCACAACGGCTTGATAGGCCCGCCGACCACCTATATCGGCGACAACAACACGCTGGCGCTGGCAATGGTTACGAGTATTCCGCTGATGGTGGCGGTGGCCTCGTTCGCGCCGACCAAGTGGACGAAGCGCGCGGCCATCACCCTCGCAGTGCTCACGGGCGTGTCCGTCGTCGGTTCCTATTCGCGCGGCGCCTTGCTGGGCGGCGCCGCGATGACGTTGTTCCTGTGGCTGAAGTCGCACTCGAAGCTCAAGACCGGCCTCATATTTGTGCTCGTCATTCCGCTGCTGCTGGCCGCGATGCCGCCCGCGTGGATGGAGCGCATGCATTCGATCGACAACTACCAGCAGGACGCGTCGGCGATGGGCCGCATCAACTCGTGGGGGTTCGCGATCAACGTCGCGAACCACCTGCCGCTCGGCGGCGGTTTCGCCACGTTCACGCCGAAGATCTTCCAGATTTACGCGCCCGATCCGACCGTGTTCTTCGTCGCCCACAGTATTTATTTCCAGGTGCTGGGCGAGCACGGCTACTTCGGCCTGGTCCTATACCTGCTGTTACTCTTCTTCGGCTGGCGGACCGGTTCGCGCATCGTACGCAAGTGCGGCCCGAACCCGGAACTCGCTTGGGCCGCAACGACAGCCCGCATGTGCCAGGTCAGCATCATCGGCTACATGACTGCGGGTGCGTTCCTGGCGATGGCCTATTACGACCTACCCTATTACGTGCTGGCGATCCTCGTCTGCCTGGAGAAGGTCTTGTTCATCGCACCGCAGCCGGACAACACGCCGCCGCTACGCCTGCCCTTCCTGTCGCGCCGCAAGCAGCAACGCGATGCGTTGAAGCGGCCGGAAGCGGCCGCCGCGCCCCGCAAGCGCTAGTGCTCAGTGCCGGCCGTACTTCGATCGATAGGCAGCCTCCATACGCTCACATGTTCCTGCGCGCAGACCGTCATCACCAGGTCTGAACGAGGGCTGCTGTTGCTCGGTCCAACAATCTTCGATCACGCGCTCAAGCACCTTTCTACTTTCCTTAGACCACGATTTGCTCGTCGCGAACCAGATTGCAACTGTGATGAGAGCGACTGACGCAACGCCGGCAAGCCGATATGGATGGATAGCGGATGTTTGTGCTGCTTGCTTGCCTATCCTCGTGCTTTTCGCGTCACAGAAAACCTCTGTGTCGTTGTTCACGGACTGATGAAGTTCCATTGCTCTCCCTAGCCTATTCTTCTGAAATTATTGTTTCGCCAGGGAATGATACACTATGCTTAGTATCAAAAAATCAACTTCGTGGAAATTTTAATTGACGTGCGACGGGGAAAACATCAGAAATGCAACCGCACGTATACTGCGATCTCTGCGGGATGCGAAATGTTCAAAAAAGAACACGTGGCGCACAGAGAAGCGTAGGCTAACATGGGCGAAAGATAGCCATGAGCAGAGCATCCATGACCAACTGAGCGGTCAGATCTCGACATTCCTGAAGCTGGCTCGCTTGATCGCGGAGCCGAACAGCGAGCTGTTCGCCTCGTCAATCGTCGCGTGAACGCGACCACTCTGTGCAGCCACTACCGGGGTGCGCTGAAGCACGCGCGTGCTGCGTTTCGAGGCGGCAAGCCACCCGCCATCTGGATCGTGCATCGAGCAACGCATTCACGTGTTCCAGAGGCGGCGCGCAGGTCGAGCATAAGATGGAACGACCCGCACCTGCCGACGCGCACACGGCCAACGCACGGGTTCGCGCCTGCCGTTGATCGACACTAGACGAGCACTTCCAGCGCCGCCGGGTGCCCGAGGAAGGCACCCGGACTGGCGGACGGGCCGTAGGCGCCCGACTGGAACACGACGATCAGGTCGCCGACCTGCGCATGCGCCAGTTCCATGCGGTCCGCGAGGATGTCGAGCGGGGTGCACAGCGGGCCCGTCACGCTGGCCGGGCCGCTGTCCACGGGCGCCACGCGGTTGCCCACGGCGACCGGATAATTCTTGCGGATGACCTGCCCCAGGTTGCCGGAGGCCGCCAGGTGGTGGTGCATGCCGCCGTCCGTCACGAGGAACACTTCGCCGCGCGAGACCTTGCGGTCGACGACGCGCATCACGTAGATGCCGCATTCGCCGACGAGGTAGCGGCCCAGCTCCAGCGCCAGTTTCGCCTGCGGCAGCACGGCCGTCAGTTTGTCGACTTCCGGTGCGAGGCGCGCGGCGATCGGTGCCACGTCCAGCCTCTCCTCACCCGGAAAATACGGGATGCCGAAGCCGCCGCCGATGTTCACCTGGCGCACGGGGACCGGTGCCGCGTCGGCCAGGCGCAGCGCGAGATCGATGCTCTTCGCCTGCGCGTCGATGATGGCGTCCGCGCGCAGGCTCTGCGAACCGGCGAAGATGTGGAATCCCTGGAAATCGACGGCCAGCGTAGCCGCCATGCGCAGCAGGCGCGGCACCTCTTCCGCATCGATGCCGAACGGCTTGGCGCCGCCGCCCATCTTCATGCCGGATGATTTCAGTTCGAAGTCCGGGTTCACGCGCAGCGCGATGCGGGGCGCGATGCCGAGCGTGTCGCCGACGCGCGCGAGGGCGACCAGTTCGCGCTCCGACTCCACGTTCACGCACACGCCGGCGGCCACCGCCTGCGCCAGTTCGGCCTCCTGCTTGGCCGGGCCCGCGAAGCTGATGCGCGCGGGCGCCATGCCGGCGTCCAGCGCCGTCTTCAATTCGCCGCCGGAGGCGACGTCGAGGCCGTCGACGAGGCCCGCCATGTGCTGCACGAGCGCCGGCATCGGATTCGCCTTGATCGAGTAGTGCAGCAGCACGCCTTGCGGCAGCTGTGCACGCAGCTCGCGCACGCGCTGCGTGCACAGCGCGCGGTCGACCGCGAAGAACGGCGTGCGGCCCACGCGCTGCGCGAGCCGGGTCAGCGGGATGCCGCCGACCTGCAGGACATCGTCGACGACGGGAAAATGGATTTGCGGCGCGTGGCGAGGTTTATTCGTCATACTTCGTGGTCATGCTTCGTTCGTGTGCAGAGTAAGCCTTAGCAGGTTGCGGTCGATCTTGCCGTTCGGGTTGCGCGGCAGCGGGCCTGTGCGCAGGTCGACGCGAGCCGGCACCATGTAGGCGGGCAGGCGGCGCTTGCATTCGGCCAGCAGGGCAGCCGCATCGATCGCACCGTCTTCGACAGGCACCGCGATCACGGCGATCGCCTGGCCCAGCTGCGGATGGTCGATGCCGAACGCAGCGACCTCGGCGACGAGGCCTGTCGCGTGCAGCACGGATTCGATCTCGGTGGGGCTGATGCGGTAGCCGGACACCTTGATCATGTCGTCGCTGCGGCCGATGAAGTACAGGTAGCCGTCGGCGTCACGCCGCACCGTATCGCCCGACCACACCGCGAGTTCCGGCACGGGCAGGCCCGGGTCCTGGCCGGGCGCGGGGCGGAAGCGCTGCGCTGTGCGTGCCGGGTCGTTCCAGTAGCCCAGCGCCACCAGCGCGCCGCGGTGCACGAGTTCTCCCGGCTCGTCGGCGTCGCACAACGTGCCGTCAGGGCGCACGACGAGGATCTCCGCGTTCGGGATCGCGCGGCCGATTGAATCGGGGCGGCGCGCCACCTCGTCCGGCGGCAGGTACGTGGAGCGGAACGCCTCCGTGAGGCCGTACATCAGGAATATCTGCGCGGCGGGCAAGGCTTCGCGCAGCGCGTGCACGGTCGGCACGGGCATGGCGCCGCCGGAATTCGTGATGAAGCGCAGCGTGCAATCGGCGGGCCACGCGAGGCGCGCCAGCGCGATCCACAGCGGCGGCACGGCGGCCAGGCCCGTGATGCGCTCGCGTGCGACCATCGCCACGATGTCCTTCGGGAACAGGTAGTTCATCAGCACGACGCTGGCGCCGCACAGGAACGCGGTCGTCAGCTGCGACAGGCCGTAGTCGAAGCTCAAGGGAAGCACGGCGAGCAGGCGGTCGGCAGCGGTGAGGCCGAGGTAGCTGGCGACGCTCTGCGCGCCCGCGACCATGTTCCGGTGCGACAGTACGACGCCTTTCGGCTGGCCCGTGCTGCCGGACGTGTACAGGATCGCGGCGACGTCCGTGTCGATGCGGCGGTGCGGCGTGCAAGTGGCTGCATCATGCGCCGGCCGCGCAGGCCACGCCAGCACGGGCAGCGCGGCCTCCGCGGGCAGCGCGTCGCCATCGGCCAGCAGCACGGTGCGCAGGTCCGGGCAGCGGTCCAGCACGGGCGCCAGTTGCGCGAGGCGTTCGGCCGTCGTGGCGAGCAGCCGCACGTTGCAGTCGGCGAGGATGTACGCGACCTGCTCGGGCTTGAGCAGCGGATTGACGGGGACGAAAACGCAGCCGGCGGCCGCGGCGCCGAACATGGCGGCCACGTTCTCGATGCGCTTTTCCATGTACACGGCCACGCGCGCGCCGGGTTCCAGTCGTGCATCGAGCAGCAGCGCGGCGATGGCGCGCACTTGCGCGGTCAGCTGCGCATAAGTGCAGCGCTTGTCGCCGTATGCGAGCGCTTCGGCGGCGGGCGAGCGCGCCGCGGCCTCGAACAGGGAGTCGTGGATCAGATGGTTCATCAATGCCATGGGGTCTGCCAGCAGGCGTGATCGGGCAAACGCCAATCTTACCAGTTCGATCCACCGAGTCGTAGAGAAAGCGCTCGCATGAACCGGCGCGTCGCAGCGGACGCAAACTCCCAGCATCGACATACACAGCCATGCAGCGCTGTGCGCAAGCGCCGTTTGGAAGCTGCACTAAAACGGTCCAGATAGACCTGCCGTCCCCTAGCTGTGTTGTTGCGAAGCCTCATCCTGCAGATCTTGTATACGGCACACGCCTGATGTGTTGTTAGGAATATCCACCGTTATTCCGTAGGACTAGACTTACATTTACTCTGCTGTTAGCATCGTTATATTCGTCCTTAACAAACTGCAAAGAACGAGCCTAGACCGGTACGCCGACGTTGCAGCCGCTCCTGTTTCCGACGACTACCTCCTGACCGTCGGAAAGCGCCTGCTGCGTTCTGGCGAGATGTCTTACGCCTTGTTGGAATCTGCAATCCGCCATGTTTTATCTCCGGCTGGCAAGGGAACCCGGCCTTGCGCGGCCATGCCAGGGGAATTGTTCGCGACATGGCGCAGCGTTTTTATTTTGATCGCACGGGCTGACCGGACTGATCGACGTACTGTAAAAAATCGGCGATGTCTGCTGTCTTCGTTGACAGTGCGGTAGACAAGCAGGGCACGAGACCCTGAACTCCAAACACGAACTGAATATCGCTGAATTGGCAAGTTGTCATCATCACGCAATCGGTTGTGGAAAATTCGAAAAAACTTTGACGTCGATAACTCAAGACGACCTGCAGATGAAAATGCAAAGAAACTCCGAGCTCGCCACGCCCGACACCAATGCAATAATTTCGCAGACTGCACCATTGGTGGTCGACCTAGACGGCACGTTAACGCCGACGGACACGCTTGTCGAAAGCGTCCTTCAGCTTATCAAACACGCTCCGCTGAGCCTCTTCCTGCTGCCCTTCTGGCTGTTGCGAGGAATAGCCCATTTCAAGGCACAAGTCGCTGGTGCGACCACTTTTTCTGCGCGAGATCTGCCATATCGTGAAGATCTTCTGCGCTTTCTTACTGAGCAAAAGACCAATGGACGCCAGCTTGTGCTGGCCACGGCAGCCCATCAATCGATTGCCCACGCGGTCGCTGCCCATATCGAGCTGTTCGATATGGTGATCGCTTCGGACGTCAATTGCAATCTCAAGGGTGAGCGCAAACTTGCGGCGATACGCGAACAAGTGGGCGAGGCCTTTGTGTACGCCGGCGACAGCAAGGTCGATTTGCCGATCTGGCGTAGCGCCCAGGCCGCCGTGCTGGTCGACGTCGGCGACAGCGTGGCGCGCGCAGTCAAACAATCCATTCCGACTGAACGGGAATTTCGCGTACCGAGATCGCCATTGAAAACGTGGGCGAAGGCTTTGCGCGTGCATCAATGGCTGAAAAATCTGCTCATCTTCGTGCCACTACTGACTGCATTTTCGTTCTCAAACATCGCGGCCGTGCTGACGGTTCTTTTGGCTTTTCTGTCTTTTTCGTTCGCTGCGTCCGCAACCTATATCGTCAACGATCTTTCTGACCTGGGTAGTGACCGCGTTCACGCCCGCAAGCGGGCGCGCCCATTTGCTTCCTGTGCGATCAAAATCGTTGACGGCATCGGGGCTGCCATTGCGCTGATGAGCGGCGCATTCTTGCTCTCCGCATTTGTGTCGCCAAGCTTTTCGCTGGTCCTGCTGACGTATGTTGTCATTACGACGGCCTATACGTGGCGCCTGAAAGAGTACGTTTTGCTCGATGTCCTGACATTGGCTGTTTTATATACCGTACGCATCATTGCCGGCGCACTAGCCATCGCGGCCCCTATGAGCCCGTGGCTACTCGCCTTTTCCGTATTCATATTCTTCAGTCTGGCGTTGGTCAAGCGCTGTTCTGAACTCGTCTCGCTTCGCTCAGCCGATATCGAAGCTGCCAAAGGGCGCGATTACCGGACCGCCGATCTTGTCGTACTGTGGCCGCTGGGCGTTACCGCAGCAATGTCGTCCGTCGTCATTTTCTGCCTGTTCGTTTCGGCGTCGGTAACGCGGGAACGCTACGCTACGCCTGAAGTGTTGTGGGTCGTCGCGCTGGGCCTGATTTACTGGCTGACGCGCCTGTGGATAAAGACGGCGCGCGGCGAAATGCATGACGATCCCATCGTCTACGCGCTCAAGAACCGCGGCAGTTGTCTAACCATCGCGATCTGCGTCGGCGCAATGGTGTTCGGACATTTTGTCGAGATTCTGCCAGATTAATAGAACGATGTCGGAATTATCATGAATATCTTTCTGATCGCCATTGCCAGCGTAGCCTTGTCGGTAATGGCGCAATTTTCGCTGAAGGCCGGGATGTCGAGCGCAACTGTTCGTGCAGCCTTATCGAATGCCGACTACGCCCAGTCCGCCATTGCCATCTCGACCAATAAATTCGTCCTGTTGGGATTCCTTTTATATGGCGTCGGTGCGGTCGTGTGGCTGGCGGTTCTCTCCACCTGGGAGGTCAGCAAAGCGTATCCCCTCGTTGGACTTGGGTTCGCGCTCTCATTGATCATCGGTGTCATTCTTGGGGAACAAGTCAGCCTACCGCGCGTATTCGGCGCGCTGCTGATCTGCACCGGCGTCTTTGTGGTGAGCCGAAGCTGAGTTATCGCCTCAAATTTTCTTGCTCCCGAAATCAGGAATCAAGGCATTGAATTATGGCCCCGAACAAGAGTTTCAATACAAATTATCTCTGGGCCTACATTTGCTTCGCGCTTGGCCTCTTTTTGCTGGCCCTTGAATTACACAGCATTTCCGGCCATATTGGCTCAGACTATCGCATTTTTTACAACGCGGCGCTTCGATTCAGCAACAACGTCCATGAGCTTTACCAGCCCAATTCGGTGAGGGCGCTTCAGGGCTTCCTTTATCCGCCGCCTGCGGTGATGTTGTTCGTGCCGTTTTCCCTGTTGCCGCTGGACTGGAGTTACAAACTTTTCCTGACGCTCCTGTATGTTTCCGGATTTGCAGCCATGGCGATCTGGATCAACCTCAGCGAGGTTGGCGACAAAGCCACCGCCATGTCGAAACCGGGAAAAATAAACCTGGTGTTGCTGTCGGGTGTTTCCGGTCCGTTCTTTGCCGCCGTTGCTGCCGGGCAGGTGGACATACTGGTCCTGCTTTTGTGCGTTGCGTACGTTGTCTTAATCGTGCGCGGACGCCCTGTGTCGGGTGGACTGGTCCTCGCTGCCGGGTTCTGGATCAAAATCTACCCGATCATGTTGCTTGCCTACGCGCTTTCCCGTCGGGATGCGCTCCGAATTCTGGTCGGATTTGCCTCCGGACTGATTATCGTACCGCTGGCCCTGGCGCCGGCCGTGCCTTTTGCACTTTACCGGATTTATTTCCTAGATCTGTTGCCGAAATTTTCAGAGAACACGATCGTCAACATATACAACCAGTCCTTGGCAGCATTCTACGCCCGGCTCAATTTGCCTTTAAGCACAAGTATCGTTTCATTTCAGGTGTATGCGGTACCAGCTTCGATTCGGCTGCCGATTGTCGCTGGGACCATTGCAGTTGCGGCGGGCATTTCGGTTGTCACCAGACTCATCAAACCCGCGACGATTCCACTGCTCGCAATGATTTTTGCGATGTTTGCCATTGTTGCACCATTAGGGTGGGGACACACCTACGTATACTCGCTCCCGCTGGTTTGCTCCGCCTGGTTGATGGGACGAGAGCTTCGGTCAAAGCTGCCGCGTATCTTTATCGGCATAACATACGTGGTCCTGCTCGTCCCGGCTTATCGAAAATTTCCACTCGATCCGCATATCTCAAACCAGATTTATCAGATCATCTATTCGCGTTATCTTTTTGCAACCATTTCACTCATTTTGATATCAGCCGTATTAATCCACACTAACTGGCGCAACGTGCACCACGCCAATGAGACGACGGCGAATACAGGAAACCTGATGATCCGCGACCGCAAGGAAAATATCGGCCTTTCTAAATAATCTTGCGACTTCCCTACAGTTTTTAAATTCATTTTTCCAATGAAAACATTGAACCGCGAAGCTTCAACTACAAACCAAGAACATTCCAGCTTCCGGGAATTGCATTGGTTGTCCGTCATTATCTTCGCAGGCATCTTGCTGAGGCTCGCGGCCATCCTGATGTATCCGCACGTGCCGGAGAGCGATGAACTGGCATATTTGAAAATGGCCGAAGATCTTGTTGCGGGAAAAACGATGAATGCGGGTGGTTACGCATTCTTCAACATGGGCTATTCCTTCTTCGTCCTTGCACCAATACTTTGGCTGTCCGACCACAGCCTTTTGGGATTACGTCTCGCCAACCTGGTTTGTGGTACGGTTTCTATTGCGTTGGTATACATGGTCGCTCGTGAAGCAGGAGCAAATCGCAAGGCGCGCCTGCTCAGCGCCGCTCTTTGGGCACTTTACCTGCCATGCGGCGTATACGGTGTTTATCTTGCAAAAGAAAATTTCATGATTCCGTTAATGCTGGGGGTTTTGTGGTGCGCATTGCGGATGATGCGGACATTTGAACTCCGTATTGCCGTATTGTGCGGCGGACTGTTCGGATTGCTGGCACTTACCGGCAATGCAGCGTTGTCCCTGGTGGGAACAGTAGGCGTCGCGCTCCTGGTGTCGAAGTCCGCGCTCCGTATCCGCATCCTTAGCGTTCCGGTTATTCTCGTGGCCGCGACCCTGGTCGCGTCACCCTGGCTGGTAAGAAACGCCACGTTGCTGGGTGCGCCAGTATTGAATACGAACGGCGGCTTCAATTTATATCTCGGGAATAACCCGGCCGCTGACGGCATGTTCGTTTCCATCGCCCAAACCCCCCGCGGACCGACCTGGCATGCTTTGCGGGAAGAAGTAGGCGAAGTCCAGGCCTCGGAAACACTCAAACATGAAGCCTTGGCCTGGATCAAGTCCCACCCAGACGAGTTTTTCGCGCTCTCGGTTAAAAAACTCGGTATGTTCTGGATGCCACCCATTCATAACGGACGCGATGCCCCTGTGGGAGCAGAGAGATTAATTCGTTTAGTTTGGCTGATCGAATTCGTTCTACTCATTTGTGCTGCGATAGCAACCTTGCCATATGTACGCAGTCGGCCTTCGCTCGCAGTCCTGTGGACTGCGGTAGCGTTCTATAGCGCCGTGCACATGCTGTTTTATGTCATTTTCCGCTATCGCGAGCCCATCATGCCAATCGTGTGCGTTTTAGCCGCAGTGACGCTCGAGCAAGCGTCGGTTGCCGTAGCGCGATTCGCCCGACAGCGCGCCCAGGTCTCATGAACATGCATGTAGTTCCAGCGCTAAAACCCGCGGTGATCAAGCCGTTTTGCTGGCTTGGCGGCGCGGCATCGTTTTGCATGCTCGTCGTCGCCGCGTGGCTTGCGACGAGCGCTTCACAACCGGAAGACACCAGGCAAGCAGGCCAACAGGCCATCGAAAGCTGCTGGATGGAGCAACTCAAGCCATCGTTCAGGCCTGACGATAACGGACCGCAAGCATGCGAGCGGATGGAATCCGATTATCTTGAAAGATACGGAAAAGCCCCATAGAGGCATCCGTCGAGGGTTTCCGGCCGTGGCCGCTCCGATGTGAATGCACAACCGGGTGACAGGAACGCGAGGCCGGCCACGACCGTAGTGCTCTGGCGTTGTTCATGGTCGTCGCTTGGCGCATCACCTACCTGATGCGTAAAGGACGAACCAGCCCGGATCTGGATGCCACATTGTTCTTTGATGCCGATGAAATCCATGGCGCTCACCTCCTGGCGAAAAGAAACTCCCAGCCAAAACACCCACCGTCAACGAGGTGGTGCGCCTGATCGCACAACTTGGCGGCATCCTTGCCGGCAAAGGGGATGGTGAGCCTTGCGCCAAGACGATCTGGCGCGGACTCGACAAGGTTCAGACTGCTGCTCAGACACAGCGCGCTACGGGGAGAATCGGACTGATGACTCGTGTATAAAGCTATGGGTTACGCGTTGGTGGTGTAGTAAAACAAAACACAGCGAAATTCTTGGCTCTGCATTGGGGTTTGCCGTACCATCAAGCTTAAATGTTATCCAACTCCGAACAAGTGATGAATTCATTAGATTCCCATGGCGCGTCAAGCAAGCTGTCCCTGTACTCGGTTCAACACCTGCGGGGTCTCGCTGCCATGTTGGTGGTTTCGTTCCATGTGCACATGCTTGCTGACCGCATCGGGATCAATTCGAGTCTTCTTAGAACCTTGGTCAAATATGGCGAATTTGGGGTCGATATATTTTTCGTCTTGTCTGGCTTCCTGATGATTTACACAACCAGAAATAAAAAACCGGGCTTCAACACCGCCTTGGAATTCATGCGTGCTCGCGTCATCAGGATCGTCCCGCTTTACTGGTTACTAACGATCATGTATGTGAGTGCGCTCTTCGCATTACCAAGGCTTTTCGACGATCATCCATTCGATTTTCATCACCTTTGGACGTCACTGCTTTTTATTCCGTCCCATAACTCCATAGGAGAACTTGTACCCGTTATTTATACGGGATGGACCCTGAACTATGAAATGTTTTTTTATGTGATGTTTGCGGCAGTCCTCTGCCTTACCCGTGAGCACATTTTTCCGATTATTGCCGCGATATTTATTTCCCTCTCCCTTTTCAGCTTGACTTCCCACTCAAGCTTGCCGTTGCAGGTATACACTAACCCAATGTTGCTTGAATTCGTCGCCGGCGCCGCAATAGCGCTCATCTATACCAGCGGAAAGGCGGCATCCTGGACGCTGGCTCTGCTGTGCTTGTTGGTTGGATTGCTTCTGATTCCCATGCTCGCAAGCCAGTCACCGCATCGCTTCATTCATTATGGCATCCCTGCTGCGCTTGTTGTATTCGGAGCGTTGGCACTTGAAAAGGAGGGTAAATGGCCACGCCTTCACATATTGCATGCGATTGGAGACAGCTCTTATTCCCTCTACCTGACGCATGCGTTTACGCTTCCTATCGTATTTAGGCTGATCAGTAAATTCAATGTGCCCGCAGCACTTCACCCGATGATCGCTGCATTCACTATATTGGCGATGTGCGTGGTGGTCGGACATGTCACCTACATTATTGTCGAGAAGCGGACTGCAAGGTGGGCAAAAACGAAAAAATCGGCTGAAACCGGCTTTGTGTCCAGTCCCGTTTGATCGTCAATGCGTCTGACGAATCCCAACTTTTTAAAAGATCAATCTTCGGCATATTGGTACTCGGGTTGACGGAAGAAGGATTTGACGAGTTCAGGAATGGCTTGGTTTCCGCACCTATCTGACCTGTTGCCGCCTGTGACCCTGCTGGCCTGACTCTTGGGTTGGCGACGCGGATGGGCGTCCACTATTTGCGAGACCGCGATCATTCTTTGCGCCCCCATCTGACGAACCCAAAAAACGCTTCTTCCTCATCGTTGACTGAATCACCAGCCTAATCCATAGCTTTATACACAAGTCATCAGTCCGATTCTCCCCGTGGCGCGCGCAGTGTCTGAGCAGCAGTCTGAACCTTGTCGAGTCCGCGCCAGATCGTCTTGGCGCCAGGCTCACCATCCCCTTTGCGGGCAAGGATGCCGCCAAGTTGTGCGATCAGGCGCACCACCTCGTTGACGGTGGGGTTTTGGCTGGGAGTTTCTTTTTCGCCAGGAGGTGGGCGCAATGGATTTCACCAGCATCAAAGAACAATGTGGCATCGGTAGAACGGGCTGCCCGGCGCGGATGACCGTCCAAAAATTCTAGCATCGACGGTCATGCCTTCTTCACACTGTTGCCGCCCGTATTCACGGCGCGAACGGGGCCGCGACGATGGTTAACGTTACACTACAGATAGTTCACCGATTTTTCGCAGGGGTGGACTCACCCATATCGGCCTGTTAGTATCTTTTTGTCTACACGCTAGACATTCCCGAGAGTGCATCCCCAGCCAACGATAGAAACCATGGCGCCCCAACAAATCCTGCTGTTCCAGACGACCGATCCCGTCCACGTCAAGAAACGCCTGCTGCGTTTTCGCGAAGCGTTCCTGCGCCTGGGACCGAATTACGAATTCGCGCTCGTGTCCTATCTTCCCAACACCAGGACGGAAGTGCGCAAGGTCGACCTGGACGGCGTGCGCATGGACCATTACGTGTTCAGCCAGGACGCCGTCGACACCCTCGGTTACCCGATCAAGGGCGCGGCGCGGCCGTTCCGTCTCATTCCCGGCAACTGCGACCTGATGGCCTTGCTGGCCCGCAAAGCGGCGCCGCAGTACGCGCAGTACTGGGTAATCGAGGACGACGTCGAGTATTCCGGCGACCCGTACCACCTGCTCGCCAGCCTGGACGGCCGTCGTGGCGACCTCCTTGCGTCCCACCTGGCGCGGGGTTATGACGACTGGGCGTATGCGTCGATGCTGCGTTCGCCCGGCGGCGACGTCAAGCCGGCCGACACCTGGCTGATCTTCCTGACGTTCTTCCGGATCAGCGCCGCGGCGCTCGACACGATCGACCGCTACTACCGCGAAGGCTGGTCGGGACACAGCGAAAACATGTGGGCCACGATCCTCAAGCACGCGGGGATGGACGTCGTGGACTTCGGCGGCAACGGCAAGTACGTCGCGGACGAAGACCGCAACAAGCACTATTACGGCTTGCCGAACGACGGCTTCCAGAAGAACGGCAGTTTCGGCACGATGAACATCCGCCTGTTTGCCGGCCGCCGCAAGGACGTGCTGTGGCACCCGATCAAGCCGCCCAAGGTCTGGGTGCGCCAGAACTACAAGCGCGTCGTCTCCATCGCCAAATGGCATCTCGGCAAGTTTGGCGCCGGCTCGCGCATCCAGAAATCCTGACGCCCCCGCGGCGCCCGGACGGGCTGCGCGGGCGGAAGCGGGACGCATGATATAGTCAAAGCATGCACTCCACGACTGACCGGCCGACCGTGCGCCGTCCCCGAATTCCCCACGTCCCGATCCTGTCGCTCGACGCATGCGGCGGCGGGCGCGGCGGCGCGCTGCCGTCGCTGCTGGACAACGCCGACGTGCGCCTCGTCACGAGCGGACGCATCGCCATCGGCCTCGCGTTGCGCGCCCTCGGCGTGGGTGCCGGCGATGTCGTGCTGGTGCCGGCCTACCACAGCCCGTCGATGATCCCGCCAGCGCACTGGTGCGGCGCCGAGGTGGCGTTTTACCGCGTGCTGCCGGACACGGCGCCCGACGTGGCCGACATCGAGGCAAAGCTCGGCACGGGCCGGGTCAAGGCGATCATCGCCACGCACTTCTTCGGCATCCCGCATGACCTGGCGCCGCTGCGCGTGCTGTGCGACCGCCACGGCATCGGCCTCGTCGAGGATTGCGCCCATACGTTCTTCGGCGCGCGCGACGGCGTGCCGGTCGGCAGCACGGGCGATTACGCGATCGGCAGCACGATGAAATTCTTTCCCGTCTACGAAGGCGGTTGCCTCGTGTCGCGGCGCCATCGGCTCGACGTCGCCCTGCACGGCGCGAGCGTCGGCTTCGAAATGAAGGCGGCGCTGAACGCGCTGGAAGCCGCCTTCGCCCACGGCCGCCTGCCCCTGCTGCGCATGCTGCTCGCGCTGCCGCTGCGGCTGAAAGGCGCGCTGTGGAATGCCGTCAAGGCACGCGGCGCAAGCGCGGGCACCGCTGCCGGCGCGCCGGCCGCCGCGCTCGCGCCATCGTCGTCGGACAGCAGCTTCGAGTTCGACCCGCGCTGGACCGACAAGCGCTCGTCGCGGTTCTCGCGCGCCGTGCTGCGCTTGTCGTCCCCGACGCGCATCGTCGCGCGGCGGCGCCGCAACTACGCCGAGCTGCAGCGCGCGCTGGACGGCGCGCCCGGCTGCCGCCCCCTGTTCCCGCGCCTGCCCGACGGCGCGTGCCCGTGGATGTTCCCGCTGCTCGTCGACCGGCCGCAAGCCGTCGCCGAGGCCTTGCAGCGCGCCGGGGTGCCGATGACGCGCTTCGGCGCCACGTTGTGGCCGGGCGTCGACGCGAGCGTGTGCGCCAACAGCGCGGACCTCGGCCGGCGCCTGATCGCCTTCCCCTGCCACCAGGCGCTGACCGACGCCGAGCGCGCCTGGCTGCACGCGCAGGTACGGCAGGCGCTGGAAGCCTGCGCGGCGGTGCCGGCATGAGCTGGACCGTCGTTCCCGCCCGCGACTTCGCGCGCCACGCCCCGCGCTGGCAGCGCCTGCACGCGGCAGGCCCCGCCTCCCCGCTGCTCGATGTCGATTTCGTACAAGCCCTGCTCGACGTGTTCGGCACCGGCCGCGAAATGCTGGCCTGGCACGGCGATGGCGACGACACGGACGCGATGACGATCGTGACACCCGGCCGCCTCGGCGCCTGGAACACCTTCCAGCCCGCGCAGGCGCCCGTCGGATTGTGGCTGCAGCGCGATACCCGTCCCGCCGACGGCCTGCTGGCCGGCCTGCTGCGCGCCCTGCCCGGCCCCGCGCTGATGCTGGGCCTCACGCAATGCGACCCGATGCTGATGGCGCGTCCGGCCGCGGATGCACGCAGCGGCGCGCGCAGTTTCGACTACATCCGCACGGCCCGCATCACGCTGCAGGGCAGCTTCGACGAGTACTGGAATGCGCGCGGCAAGAACCTGCGCAACAACCTGAAGAAACAGCGCAACCGGCTGCGCCAGGACGGCATCGCCACGCGCCTCGAAGTCGTGCGCGAAGGGGAACGCATGGCCGGCGCCGTGGCCGACTACGGCCGGCTGGAGACGACGGGCTGGAAGGCCGCCGAAGGCACGGCCGTCGCCGGCGACAACGACCAGGGCCGCTTCTACCGCGCGCTGCTGGAAGCCTTCGCCAGGCGCGGCGCGGCCAGCGTGTACCGCTACTGGTTCGACGGCCCAGGCGGGCCGCATCTCGCCGCGATGGACCTGTGCGTGGAAGGCGGCGGCTGCATCGTGATCCTCAAGACGGCGTACGACGAAGCGCTGGGACCGCAGCTGTCACCTGCGCTGCTGATGCGCGAGGAAGCGACGCGCGGCCTGTTCGACGAAGCGCGTTTCGAGCGCATCGAATTCTATGGACGGGTGATGGAATGGCACACCCGCTGGACCGACGAGATCCGCACGATGTACCACTTGAACGGCTACCGCTGGCCGCTGCTGGGCCGCCTGCATGCCCTCGCCGCGCGCGACCGGGGCAACGCTCGTAACGTCAGCGCCGCGCCGCCAGCGCCTGCCGCAACTGCGACAGGCTCATGAACTCGCCGCCGACCTCGTCGCGGAACCAGGCACAGTAGTCGTGCACCGCGCCGATCAGGCGCTCCAGGTCGGCCTCGCTGCGCACATAAGGCGTATGCCCCGGCACCATCGACGGGCTGTGGTAGGTCAGGGAAAACACCTCGCAGCCGCCGGCCAGCAGCGCGCCGGTCAGGCGGCGCATTTCCGTGCCGGTCGCTACTTCCGGACTCAGACGCACGCGTTCGAGCGCGCGCGTGCGCGCCAGCACGCCGCCCAGCCGCACGCGCCGGCCCCAGCGGCCCTGCGCGGCATCGTACAGGCGCGGTCCGAAACGGCGCAGCCAGCCGCAATACCCCGTCGTCACGGGCAGTTCGAGCAATTCACGCTCCCCCGCGCCGAACCAGTACGGATGCTCGTCGAAGGCGCGGAAATCCGGCCCGCCGTCTTCCGTGAACGCGCTGTACGGGACGACGCTCGCGTCGACGTCGTAGCCGAGCGAGGCGATCGACTGGGCCGTGTGCGGGCCCAGGCCGTAGCGGCCGGCCTTGAACGCGCGGGGCTGCTTGCCGAAGGCGTCGGCGATGGTCTCGGTGAGCAGGCGCAACTTCTCGTACTCGAGCTGGCGCGGCAGATTGCCGCCGTAGGAATTGAAGTCCGACAGCGCTTCTTCATACGGCGGCGATACCCAGGGGTGCAGGTGGGCGCCGATCTCGCAGCGGCCCGCGTCCAGCAAGGCGCGCAAGGTGGCGACGGCGGACGGCGTCGTCGCGACGGGCCAGTCGACCATGTAGGTGGGAACGATGCCGAACTTGTCGAACACGCGCGCATGCATCAGCGGCTGGCTCGCGATTGAGGTCGTGCCGATGGCGCTGCGGTTGAACGGTTGGTCCCAGGCGAATTCACCCTCGGTGTCGACGATTACGAGCAGGACCGGACGCTGTCCGGGTGCCAGTTGCGCAGGCACGTGCTGAGCTTTTTTCAACATCGCTTTGAATTCTTGCAGCCCGTATCGATGGCACCGCGCGCGCATGGTCGATAACGTGCCACGTGAAGATGCCGCGCTAAGGTGTTGCCGTTAAAAGTATTGCAATCCTAGCACAACGCGCTTGTCGCTCGGAAATCAATCGTGTGACGGCACGGCCGTTTATTACCTGAAAGCAAGTTACGCGGCGTTGACGAATGCCATTGTGGGGTGCGCACGATTACGTTGCACTGCAATATGCAGAATTCATGGCTGGGCTATAATTTGTGTCAATTATTGCAATTTTGCAACAAATACAGAGGGCTACGTGACAATGTTGGGCAAGCCAGGGGTCGTATTTACCATGCGTTATCCGGACGATACGGGTTACGTATGGAATTTCACGGCCGCCGTGCGCGACCGGGCCAGCGCCCACCTGCGCGGCCGGGCGGACGTCTACATGGCATTTCCGAAACTGTCCGGCAGTCCCAGCTACAAGCCGAAGCATCTGCAACCGGTGGAGCTCGATTTTTACGACAATACGCCGCAAGGCCGCACCGCGATCGAACAATTCGTGCGCAGTCACAACATCAAAGTCGTCGTATTCATGAGCGCCCTTTCCCACACCGTGTGCCTCGACTTGCTGCGCCGCCTGGGTGTGCGCACGCTCAACACGGAAAACAACGGTTTCGATCCGCGCCGGCGCGACGGCGTGCTCAAAAAAGCCGCAAAAATCGCCGTGCGGCGTGTGTTGCGCCTGCAACAGCACGACCTGCACCTGGCGAATTCCGGCGCCCAGGAGAATTTCCTGCTGCGTTATCAGATGCTGCCGCGCGACAAGGTCGTGCTGATGCGCAACTCAGTCGACAGCGTCAAATACCAGCCCGGCGACCAGGCCGTCGCGCGCGCGCAACTCGGGCTCGATCCCGACCGTTTCTGGCTGCTCGCCGTTTCGCAGGCGCGGCCGGAAAAACGGCTCGAGCGCATCCTGCACGTCGTGCGCGAGGTCGTCGATGCCCGTCCGGACCGCCGCATCGGCTTCATCTACGTGGGCGACGGCGAGCGGGCGGCGGCATGGAAGCGGGTGGCGACACAGCTCGGCCTGGACGACGCCTGCGTGTTCGCGGGCCGCCAGGACGACCTGATGCCGTATTACCACGCCGCCGACCTGTTCGTGCACGCGGCCGAGTGCGAAAGCTTCGGCAACGCGATCGTCGAGGCGATGGCGAGCGGCCTGCCCGTCGTCGCCAGCGCCGCGCTGGGGCCGAAGGAAACCATCCTCGACGGTAAAACGGGCGCCGTCATCGGCCTGGACGACTTCATCGGGTTCCGGCAGGCCGTGCTGCGCTATGTGGACAATCCGGAAATAACAAAAATGCATGGAAAGAACGCGCGTGCTCACGTCGATACCGCATATAATGTTGTGCGTCAAAGCAAGGAGTTCGCCGCACACATCGAGCGATTCTTGTGATTACCCGACCAACACATCGCATCCATGCTTTGAATTCGATCAGCAGAAAAGGGAGTCCCGAGGAATGTCTTTAGTCGAGAGGGTGGTCCAGCGCGTCACGCGAGACTATTTCCGATGGCAGTATCACAAAGTCGCGCGCCAGATCCTGGATACCCGCCCCGTCGAGCGCGGCGACCTGCCCTTCACCTTGCTGTCGATGGTGCACCAGCGCGACGTCCATTCCTACCTGGTCGCGGTGAAGTCGTTCACGCATTTCCTGAACCCGTCCCGCATCGTCGTCGTGTGCGATCCGTCGATCGACGAGAACGACCGCGCGATACTGAAACACCACCTGCCGCACGTCGACCTGCGCGAGGCGGCCGAATTCACCCATCCCGACATCCCCCGTGGCGGCACGTGGGAACGCCTGTTCGCGATCTCGGGCTATGCGCTGGACAGCTACGTCATCCAGCTCGATGCCGACACGCTGACCATGCAGCCGATCCCGGAAGTGCTGCACGCCATCCAGACCGGCGCCGGCTTCGTGCTGGGCGAAATCCCCGACACGCCGATCCGTCCGCTGGCCGCCGTGCGCGAGCACGCGCTGCCGAAGGTGAGGCCGGGTGCGCACATCCAGACGCTGTCGGAAGCCGAGATGGCCAACGTCGGCCTGCCGAGCGATGCCCGCTACGTGCGCGGCTGCTCCGGCTTCACGGGCTTCCCGCCGTCGGCGACGATGCGCGACAAGCTGCTCGACTTCTCGCGCCGCATGACGGCCAAGCTGGGCGAGGACTGGAAACGCTGGGGCACCGAGCAGGTGACCTCGAACTACCTGGTGGCGAACGCGTTCGCCACGACGTCGCTGCCGTTCCCGAAATACGGCACGCCCGACTGCGCCACGGCGGAGACGGCGTTTTTCCACTTCATCGGGCCGATGCGCTTCATTAACAACAAGTACAAGTCGACGTCGCGCGAGGCCATCCACCTGATCTCGAGCGCGCCGGCCTGATCGTCCCGCTCGTTTTCCCTTTCCCACTGCGCTGTCATGGCAAATCTGCGTCGTTCGCTGATCATCAATTTTTTCTCGACGTCCGGCGCCAAGGTCCTGCAATTCATCGTCAGCATCCTGTTGGCGCGGATCCTGAGCCCGAGCGAGATCGGCATCTATTCGATGACGATCGTGTTCGTCAACTTTGCCCAGGTCTTCCGCGATTTCGGCGTCACCAACTACCTGCAGCGGGAACAGGATCTCGACAACGACAAGATCCGCTCGGCGACTGGTGTCGTGTTCACGACGTCGTGGGTCATCGCGGCCGTCCTGTTCGGGGCCAGCGGTTGGCTGGGCGTCTGGTTCAAGGAACCGGGCATCGTGCCTGTCATGCGCGTGCTCGCGCTGGGCTTCGTGTTCATTCCGTTCGGCACCGTCACGGGTGCCCTGCTGCAGCGGAACTATGCAGCGGAAAAGCAGGCGATCGTGCACGCGGCCGGCACGATCTCGTTCTGCGCCAGCACCCTGATCCTCGGCAAGCTCGGCTTCGGCGCCATGGCCATGGCCTACGGTAACCTGATCAACATCCTCGCCTGCGGGATCGCCTACATACCGTTGCGTCCGAAAGGCATGCCGTGGATGCCGGGCCTGCGCCACTGGCGCAGCGTCGCGCATTTCGGCGTCGGCTCGCTGCTCTCGAACTGCGCGGTGGCGCTGAACAATTCGATTCCCGACATCCTGCTGGGCAAGCTCGGGACCGCACGCCACGTCGGCCTGTTCAGCCGCGCCAATTCGACGGTGTCGATCTTCAGCTACGTGGCCGGTTCGACGATGAACTACGGCGCCATCCCGTACCTGTCGCAGACGTGGCACCGCGGCGAATCGCTGGCGCCGATCCTGGCCCGCTCGACCTCGCTGCTGACCGGCGTCGGCTGGACGGCGCTGGCGCTGACGGCCGTGCTGGGCCAGGACGTCGTCGTCGCGCTGTACGGCGCCAAGTGGCTCGAATGCGTGCCGGCGATCGTGCCGCTCGTGCTGGCGGCCGTCGTGACGCTGGCCTTCAACTACATCCCGATGGCGGTGACGGCGATCGGGCGCCCTTACCTGAGCGCCTTCCCCGTCGTCGTCACCCTGGCGACGCGCGTCCTGTTCGGCGTGCTGCTGTTCGACGGCAGCCTGAACGGATTTGCGTGGGCCCTGTTCTTCGCGACGCTCGCCAGCGCCCCTGTCACCGCGATCCAGCAAAGCCGCTATTTCGGCTTCACGACCGTCATGATGCTTCGCGCCGTGACGCCGAGCGCCCTCGTGGCGATCGGCACCGGCGCCGTCGCCTGGCTGCTCGCGCTGCTGCTGCCGGAGGCCGTCCCGCCGATGGCGCGCCTGCTCGTGCTCGCGCTGCCGCTGGCCGTGACCTGGTACCTGCTGCTGCGCGCCACCCGCCACGAACTGGTGGGCGAAGTGCACCGCCTCGCCGCGCCGCTGAAGGCCCGCCTGGCCCTGCTGCGTCCGAATGTATAATCGACCGCGCGCCGCGAGCGCGCGCTCACGAACCGAACGACCATCATGACGTATCTCGACGAAGTCAAAGCCACGCTGATCGACGTGCTGAGCCTGGGCGACGCCGGCCAGCGCCTGACCGCCGATTCTCCCCTGCTGGGCAGCCTGCCCGAACTCGATTCGATGGCCGTCGTCAGCCTGATCGGCGCCCTCGAAGAACGCTTCGACATCGCCATCGACGACGACGACATCAGCGCCAGCACCTTCGAAACCCTCGGCAGCCTGGCCGATTTCGTGGCCGCGAAACGGGCCGCATGACCTCCGGGCCGGCTGAGGTGGACACGGAACCGTTCTTCCTCGGCAGCGGCGCGCACCAGCGCTTCTGCCTGTTCCACCGGCCGGCCGGTGCCTGCCGCGGGGCCGTCCTGTACGTCCCGCCGTTCGCCGAAGAACTCAACCGCAGCCGCCGCATGGCCGCCCTCGGCGCGCGCCGCCTGGCCGCGCACGGCTATGGCGTGCTGCAGATCGACCTGGCCGGCACGGGCGACAGCGCGGGCGATTTCGCCGACGCGCGCTGGGACCTGTGGAAAGAAGACCTCGACACAGGCGCCGCGTGGCTGCGCACGCGCATCGACGCGCCGCTCACGCTGTGGGGCCTGCGCCTGGGCGCCCTGCTCGCCCTCGACTACGCGCGCACGGCGCAAGGCCCGCTCGCGCCGCTGCTGCTGTGGCAACCGGTGGCCAGCGGTTCAACCTACCTGACGCAGTTCCTGCGCCTGCGCACGGCCAACGCGATGCTGGGCGACGACGCATCCGCGCAGACGGGCACGAAGGCGTTGCGCGCCGCGCTGCAGGCCGGCGAGACGCTGGAAATCGCCGGCTACGACCTCACGCCCGACCTGGCGCACGCGATCGACGCGCTGCCCGCGCCCGACACGATGGCGCCACCCGTGCCCGCGCACTGGTTCGAAGTGCTGGGCGCACCGGGCCAGGCGCCGGGACCGGCGGCCGCGCGCGTCAAGGCGGCGTGGGACACGCAGGGCGCGGCGCTGCACGTGCACGCGGTGCAGGGCTTGCCGTTCTGGGCCACGACGGGCATCTCCACGTGTCCCGAACTGCTCGACGTGACGGCCGCCGTGCTGGAGGAGCGCGCCCATGCCGTATGAAGAACGCGCGCTCGCCTTCGACTGCGGCGGCGCCACGCTCGTGGGCATCGCCAGCGTGCCGGCCGCGCCCGCACAGCGCGGCGTCCTGATCATCGTCGGCGGGCCGCAATACCGCATCGGCAGCCACCGCCAGTTCGCCCTGCTCGCGCGCCACCTGGCCGCGCACGGCATCGCGGCGCTGCGCTTCGACGTCCGCGGGATGGGCGACAGCGACGGCGAGGAACGGAATTTCGAAGCGATCCAGGACGACATCCGCGCCGCCGTCGACGCCTTCATGGCGGCCGTGCCGGACGTGCGCGAGGTCGTGCTGTGGGGGCTGTGCGACGGTGCCTCGGCGGCCGCGATGTATGCGCCGGGCGACGCGCGCGTGCGCGGGCTCGTGCTGCTGAACCCCTGGGTGCGCACGGACGACGGCGTCGCGCGCACGACGTTGAAGCACCACTACCGCGACCGCCTGCGCGATCCGGAATTCTGGCGCAAGCTGGCGCGCGGCCGGTTCGACGTCGCGGGCTCGGTCAAATCGATGCTGGGCCTCGTGCGCGCGGCGTTCGTGCGTCGCCCGGCAGCCGACGGCGCCTCCGCGCCGCTGCCCGAGCGCATGAGGCAAGGGCTGCACGCGTTCACGGGCCGCACCTTGCTCGTGATCGGCGGCGCCGACCTGACGGGACGCGAGTTCTGCGACGTGGCCGGGTCCACGCCAGCGTGGAAGCGCCTGGCGGCCGCGCCGCACGTCACGTGGCGCCGCCTCGACGATGCCGACCACACGTTCTCGCGCCGCGCCTGGCGCGACCAGGTGGCGACGTGGACCCACGAATGGGTCGTGTCGTGGTGACGGTCAAGGCGCCGCTGCGCAATCCTTGAAGCTGGCAAACGCGCCGTACACGGCAGGTGTCGCGCGGCGGGCGCCGCACAGGTCGAGCGCGTCCGCGGGCCGCTCGACGGCATCGGACTCCTCACGCAGGGGTGGCCCGTCGCGCCAGGAAAAATCGCCCGCTTCCGGCGCCCGGAACAGGCTGCGCACGGGGTGATTCCCCAGGTACGTGCGCCACAGCGGCAGCGCGCGGTTATCGCCCAGGTGCACGATGCCGCCCTCGCGGCTGCGCACCGGACCGTCGACGAGATTCCCGTCCACCACCGCGCTACTCGTCGGATAGCGCACGTCGATGCCGGCCGTGTCGACCAGCGTGTTGTCGAGTATCTTGCTGCCGGCGGCGCTGTTCAAGTAGATGCCCACGTCGGAGCAGCCGACGATCAGGTTCGCACGCAGGACGCCGCCTTCCTGCTCCGTGATGCAGCGGCCGTCGCGGCAGAATTCGCCCCCGGTGCCGCCGCCGCCCAGCGACAGCCCGATGCGCTGTCCCGGCTCGCCCCGCAGATTCTGTTCGCACCACACGACGTTGCGCTCGAAGACGTTGTTCCTGCCGCCGCCCTTCACGAACGCGCCGTAGCTGACGCCGTTGCCGTCGCGCTTGACAAAGTCGGTGATGAGGTTTGCGCGCAAGGTCCAGCCGCTGGCGGCGACGATGTCGACGGGCGTGACGGGTTTCGTCGTCGCGCGCACGTGCGTGCTGCCCAACGTCGTGTGCTCGATCAGGCCGTCGTCCGGGTAGCGGCCGGCGAAACCGTTGACCTTGAAGTGCGCGTTGAAGTCGCGGATCGTGTTGTTGACGCTCTCGAAGTGATGGCCGTCGCCCACGACGTGGAACGCATGCTCGCAGTAGTCGTCGGCCGCGCATACGCCGAGGATGTCCAGGTTCTCGAACCGCCAGTACGGCGCGGCGACGACGAAGCCCTCGAGCGTGGCCAGTTCGATGTGGACGGTGCCCGGCGTTGCCGCGCGCACGACGATGCGCGCGTCCGCGCGGCCCGGGCGCCCGACGGCGATGCCCTTACCCTGGAAGCGATACGTGCCCGGCGCCAGCGTGATGACGTCGCCCGGCGCCGCCTGCAGCAGCGCGGCGCGCAAGGCGTCCGGGGTGGCGACCTGGATGCCGTCGACGGCCTGTCCCGTCGGCCGCGCCTGCGCGCCGGCGTCGCGCGGCAGCTGCCGCGGCGGTGCATCGCCGGTGCCGCGGTCGAGCGCCAGCAAGGTGGCGGCGACGCGCCGGCCCGTGCCGACGATGACGGGGTTATGGCCGCTGGTGCGCTTTTCGATGTACGGCGCGAGCGTACGCGGCGCGACGCCCACGCGGTCGACGAGCGCCGGCAGCGCGGCGGCACCCGCTACGGCGAGGATGCCCGCCGCCAGCAGGCCACGGCGCGCCAGCCTGCGCACCGTCACGCGCTCGCCTTGATGCCGTGGCGTCCCATCAGGTCGTACAAGGTGGGCCGGCTGACGCCCAGCATCTCCGACGCCTTGACGATGTTCCCGTCCGTGCGCGCGAGGGCGCGGGCGATGGCCTTGTACTCGGCCTCGTCACGCACCTGGCGCAGGTTCAGCGGCTCTTCCTCCACGACCGTGTCGGGCAGGCCCAGGTCGTCCGCGACAATGGTGTTGGCATCGGCCATGATGACGGCGCGCTTGATGCAGTTTTCCATCTCGCGCACGTTGCCGGGCCATTGATACCCTTCGATCGCGGCCAGCGCGTCGGGCGAGAAGTGAAGCGACGCGCGCGACTCCTGCGCGCAGAACTTGTTCTTGAAATGGTGCGCGAGCAGCGCGGCATCGCCCTCGCGCTGGCGCAGCGGCGGGATCGTCACGACGATCTCCGACAGGCGGTAATACAAGTCTTCGCGGAAGCGGCCCTGCGCGCACAAGTCCTTCAGTTTCTGGTGCGTCGCGCAGACGATGCGCACGTCGACGGGGATTTCCTCGTGGCCGCCGACGCGCTCGATCACGCGCTCCTGCAAGAAGCGCAGCAGCTTGGCCTGCAGCGCCATCGGCAGGTCGCCCACTTCGTCGAGGAAGAACGTGCCGCCGTGCGCCAGTTCGACCTTACCCTTGGTCTGCTTGGCGGCGCCCGTGAAGGCGCCCTTCTCGTAGCCGAACAATTCGCTCTCGAGCAGGTTCTCCGGAATGGCCGCGCAGTTGATGGCCATGAAGCGTTCCTTCGCGCGCGGCGACAGCGCGTGGATGGCGCGCGCCAGCACTTCCTTGCCGGTGCCGGACTCGCCCAGCAGCATGACGGATGCGGACGTCGGCGCCACCTTCTCGATGGTGCGGCAGACCTTCAGCATGCCCGGGTCGCGCGAGATCACGCCAGCCAGCGGCGAATCGGCCTGCGACTGCTGCATGCGGCGGTTTTCCTGCTGCAGGTTGTGCAGGAAGAAGGCGCGCTGGATCACTAGGTTCAGCACTTCCGGATCGACGGGCTTCTGGTGGAAGTCGTAGGCGCCCATGCCGATCGCCTTGACCGCGTTCGCATGGTCCTGGTTGCCCGTCAGGACGATCACGCGCGTGTCCGGCGCGAGCGCCAGAATCTGCTGCAACGTGGCCAGGCCCTCGGTGGAGCCGTCCGGATCGGGCGGCAGGCCCAGGTCCATCGTGCAGACGGCCGGTTCGTGGCGGCGGATCTGCGCCAGCGCGGCCTCACGGTCGCCGGCCACCGCGACGTCGTACGCGTCCAGGCTCCAGCGCAGCTGCTTCTGCAGGCCAGGATCGTCTTCGATGATCAACAGCTTGGGTTTTGGTGGGGTCATGGTGTCTTCTCTCAGGCGATCGTCGCTGCCGCGGCGACGCGGTGCAGCGGCAGGACGACCTTGAATGTTGTGCCGTGCGCGGGCTGGCTAGTGACCTCCAGCGCCCCGCCCAGTTCTGTAATGTACTCTCGACTCTCGAACACGCCAATGCCCATGCCGGCCGACTTGGTCGAGTCGAACGGCTTGAACAAACGCTCGCGGATGAACTCCTCCGTCATGCCTTCACCCGTGTCCGTGATGTCGACCTCGACGGCGTCCCCGCGTCCGCCCGCCGGGCCCACGCGCACCATCACGTGGCCGTCGCGCGGCGTCGCCTCGATCGCGTTCTGGATCAGGTGGCCCAGCACGCGTTCGAGGCGTTCGCGGTCGGCCAGGACGAGCAGGCCGGCCTGTTCGACGAGCAGTTGCGGATGCGGTTCAAACGCGCTTTTCAGCGCCAGCGCCTGGCGCACGACGTCGTCCACGGCCAGCGGCTGCGGCTTGTCGGCATTCTCGCTGCGCGACAGCTTCTGCAGCAGCAGCTTCATCTTCTGCACGGAGTGGTTCAGCGTCTCCAGCATGTCGCGCTGGAACTCCGGATTGTCCTTGTGCTTTTCCGCGTTCGCGTTCATCAGCGACAGCTGGGCGACGAGGTTCTTCAGGTCGTGCACGACGAACGTCGACATGCGGTTGAACGACTCGAACTGGCGTGCCACCATCAGCGCATTGGCCGCGTCCTGCTGCGCGAGATAGCTGGCGGCCTGGCTGCCGGCGATTTCGAGCAGGTCGATGATTTCCCAGTTCAGCTTCAGCGGGCTGCGCGCGCGCTGCAGCACGACGAAGCCGAACAGTTTTTCCTGCAGCATCAGCGGCACGACGAGCCAGCGGCGCGGCGCATCCAGCAACCAGTCGGGCAGCGCAAGACCTTCGTATTTGTCGGGACGCTCGACGTATTCGTCGACGTCGATGACCCACTGCGTGCTTTCCAGGAAGCGGCAGAACGGCGTGTTGGCCGGTTCGGCCACGTGCATCTCGGGCACCTGCCAGCCCGCCTGCACCGTGAAGCGCCCGCCCGCATCGCGCTGCCACAGCGTGCCGCCGGGGCTTTCGACGAGGGTGGCCAGCGCCTCGATCGCGCGCTCGCCCAGGTTCGGGCCGCGCTCGGAAAGCGTGCGCGTGAAGCGCATCCACTCTTCGCGGTAATCGTAGTTGTAGCGGAAGAAGTGCTTGCTGATCGAGACCTTCAGCCACGAACGCGCCGTGCCGGAAAACAGGATCACGGCCAGCAGCGAGATGGCGCCGAACAGGAAGCCCGTCTGCATCACCGTGCCCCAGCTGCCGCCGACGAAGCGCAGGTAATAGCCGACCGACCCCATGGCCAGCAGGTAGATCGCGGAACCGAACAGCGCGGCCGTATGGAACACGACGCGGCGCGACACGGCGAACGACGTCGTCCACGACTTGCGGCGCGTGATCGACAGCGCGACCAGCGGCACGATCAATGCGTTGACGAAGCCGCGCGCCGTCCACAGGTCCGCACTCAGTTTGCGGAACAGCAGCGCGTTGCTGTACATGTAGAAGTCGTAGGCGAACAGGCCGCCGATGCCCAGGCAGGCGAACTTGATCGCCCAGCGTTCCTCGATGGTCTTGTTGCGGTAGACCTGCTCGACGAGCAGCATGCCGCACACGGCCAGGCCGACATAGCCGATCAACAGGGGCAGGCCGAGCGTGCGCAGCAGATCGTTGTTCCAGCGCGTGGCGCCGATGCCGGCCAACAGCAGCAGGTAGACGCAGCCGGCCGCGAGCAGCGCCGGGCGCGGCGCGCGGAAACGGCCGAGGATCATGCGGGCCGGCTTGCCGTCTTTCTCGTCCTGCCAGTGGCCCAGCAGTGCGACGAGGAACAGCGACCAGGCGCCGTCGCGCAACACTTCGAGCGCTGCCGTCGACGTGCTCCACATCACGTCGTGCGCCGCGTCGAGGCCAAGTGCCGCGGCCCAGGCCGCCGTCGCCAGGCAAGCCGTGCTCAGCGTGCCGCGCTGGGCACGGCCGTGCCAGCCCGACAGGACCGACAGGCCCAGTGCGAGGAAGCCGATGGCGGCCAGTGCGTAGCTGGAAACGGCGATAGTGATCACGATACTGGGCAGGATTCGGTAGGCATCCGCGGCCGCCCGCCGGTCCTGCCGGCGGCCTCGGGGAACATCAGCGTCCGCTGCGGAACAGCACGACCTTCAGCGTATCGATCAGGATCAGAACGTCCAGGAACAGGCTGTTGTTCTTCACGTAGTACAGATCGTACTGCAGCTTTTGCAGCGCGTCCTCGGCGGACGAACCGTAGCCGTAACGCACCTGTGCCCAGCCGGTGATGCCCGGCTTGACGCTGTGCCGCACGTTGTAATACGGGACCACTTCGATCAGCTGGTCGACGAAATACTGGCGCTCGGGCCGCGGGCCGACGAACGACATGTCGCCCTTCAGCACGTTGAGCACCTGGGGCAGCTCGTCGATGCGCGTCTTGCGCATGAAGTTACCGACGCGCGTGATGCGCGGATCGTTCTGCTGCGCCCACTGGGGCTTGCCGCCCTTTTCCGCGTCCGTCCGCATGCTGCGGAACTTGTGGACGAAGAATGCCGCGCCATCCTTGCCGACGCGTTCCTGCGAATAGAACACGGGACCGCCGTCTTCCAGCTTGACGGCCAGCGCCGCCAGCAGCATCAGCGGCAAGGTCAGGATCATGATGATCATGCTGCAGATGATGTCGAAGCTGCGCTTCATGAACGTGCGCACGAAGCTCTGGTCGAAGCCGCCGCCGAACACGAGCCATGACGGCTGCAGCGAATCGACGCGGATCTGGCACGTCTCGCGCTCGAAGAACGTGGCGGCATCCGTGACCTTGAAGCCTTGCAGCTTGCACTCGAGCAGGTCCTTGATGGGGAAGCCGCCACGGCGGTTCTGCACCGAGACGACGATTTCCTCGACGTTGTACTGGCGCGCCAGCGCGACGAGCGATTCGCCCTCGCGCGACTTCAGGAGGCTCGTCGACGGCACGCAAAGCTCTTCCGTCGGCGTCGGCACGAAGCCGGCGATGTTGTAGCGGTGATAGCTGGCGCTCTGCAGCGCGAGGTCGCAGCATTCCTTGGCCAGCGGACCGCTGCCCAGGAACAGGATGCGCGTTTCCAGGAAGCGCAGTTCGGACGACTTGAAGAACACCATGCGCGCCAGGAAGATGCCGCCGGCCGCGATGCCGAACACGAGCGCCATGATGCCGCGCCCGAAATACAGGTCCGGCGCGACGTAGAACACGAGCGTCAGGATCAGGAAGCCCATCAGGAACGACGGCATCAGCTTCATGAAGAACGGATGGCGCAGGCCTTCGTTGAAGTCGAGCTGGTACATCCCCATTGCGCTCATGCTGAAGATGATCGCGGCGGTGAAGGCGATGGCGGACGTGAAGAAATGATCGAGATGGCCGATGCTGGGCAGGCCGGCGTTCTGGCCCAATTCCATGAACCGTACCGCCGCGCCAATGTAGACCGCGCCGAGCAGTACCAGCACTTCGACGAACAACAGGACGAATACGATCTTCGACACATAGTGATTAGAAATCCTAAGCACAATTGCCTCCGGTGTAGCTGTTATTGCTGACTTTCACAACCAATAGCGCCATCGGGAGACGCACGGGCGTTCCCGAAAGTTTTTTACTCGAGGAAAGGTGATAAGGCCAAGAATAGCCAGGAACAGTCATTGTCATCATTGCATGCTAAACGGCAGGGCTCGGGGTCCAAGCGGCCTGCCCTCGGCACGACCCAGTGAATTGTCATGGCAACCGCGGCCGAAGCCGCGGATGCCCACGATACGTTACAGGCGCCAGACGCAGTAGCCGGCCTCGCGGATCCGGTTCGGATCGAACTGGGCCTTCACGTCGACGAAGCAGCCGCCGTCGTTCAGCTTGGCCTGGAAATCCGTCAGAGAACGGGCCAGCACTTCCTTGTGCGGCACGGCGACGATGAGGGCATCGGCCTTCGGCAGGGTGTCCCAGCCTTCCAGCTTGATACCATACTCGTGTTGGGCTTCGTCCGCTTCGGCAACCGGATCGTGCACGTGCACTTCCACGCCGTACGACTGTAGCTCGTACACGATGTCGGCGACCTTGGAGTTGCGCAGGTCGGGGCAATTTTCCTTGAACGTCAGGCCGATCACGTTGACCTTCGAGCCCTTGACGGGGAAACCGGCCGAAATCATCGACTTGACGGTCTTTTCGGCAACGAACTTGGCCATGCCGTCGTTGATGCGACGACCCGCCAGGATCACTTGCGGGTGGTAGCCGATCATCTCGGCCTTGTGCGTCAGGTAGTACGGATCGACGCCGATGCAGTGGCCGCCCACGAGGCCCGGACGGAACGGCAGGAAATTCCATTTCGTGCCGGCGGCCTTGAGCACTTCCAGCGTGTCGATGCCGATCTTGTCGAAAATAATCGCCAGCTCGTTCATCAGCGCGATGTTCAGGTCGCGCTGCGTGTTCTCGATGACCTTCGCGGCTTCCGCGACCTTCAGGCTGGACGCGCGGTGCACGCCGGCCTTGACCACGGTCTCGTACATGGACGCCACGCGCTCCAGCGTTTCCGCGTCGTCACCGGACACCACTTTCATGACGTTCGTCAGCGTGTGTTCCTTGTCGCCCGGGTTGATGCGTTCCGGCGAGAAGCCGACGTGGAAGCCGTCCATCCACTTCATGCCGGAGAATTTTTCCAGGACGGGAATGCAGACTTCCTCGGTCGCGCCCGGGTAGACGGTCGATTCATAGATCACGACCGCGCCGCGCTTCATGTGCTTGCCGACGGTCTCGCTGGCGCTGATCAGCGGCGCGAAATCGGGCACGTGCGCGATGTCGACCGGGGTCGGAACGCCAATCAGGATGTAATCGGCCTGGGCCAGCGCGGCCGGGTCAGTCGTGACACTCAGGTGGCGCGCTGCGCGCAATTGTTCGGTCGACACCTCACCGGCGGGATCGACAAATTTCTTGTAGCTTTCGACCTTAGTCTCCGACAGATCGAACCCGATCGTCGGGCCGAGCTTGCCGAACTCGACAGCCAGCGGCAAACCCACATAACCCAATCCAACTACTGCGATGACCTCGTCTGGCTTCATATTGATTCCGTTCCGCATATTTGCTATTACGATAACTTTTGTTTAGCACGGAAACTTCTGCATGCTCGACAGGTTCGTCCCGTCTTGCCGGCAACGGAACCTTATGTCATCAACAGGTGCAGAGCATCGTCCATGTCGAGGGCGGGAGCCCAATGTTCACGAATCCTCACCGCCGTGCTGATGAGATAATAACATTTTATCGATTACAAGTTAGCAACAAGACATACCGTGCGCATGAAACAAGCGCTCCGAGACAGCAGAATAAGTGGGTGCAGTCGAAAGTGGCAAGCACTACCTTATTTGGATAGCTCCGACTGTTGTAATCATGGTTATTGAACACTCGTAACTTGCCGTAATGTTATGCTTTCCGCGTAGAACGAGCGGTTTTCCCATGTGGATATTCACCCCGGCTGGTGCTCGCCGGCAAAGCCGGCCGGCCGCAGCGGCGCAGGCTGGACGGCGCCGCCGTCGAGATCCAGGAAAGCGGCCCGGCCCGCCTTGCTGCGCTCCCGGTTGGCGACGATCGCTGGCTTGTCGATGCCGTGCAGCAAGCGCATCTTGCTCAGCTGCAGCTTGACGTCGGCCGCGTTCAAACGCGCCAGTCCATAGCCCAGGTGGGCGAACACGGACACCCATTCGCGGCCGAAGGAAAAATCCCCATTCGGATTCGAGGCGCGCGCAATGACTTCGCGCCGGAAAGTTTCTCCCGACTCGAAGAATTTGCCGGGCGGGCGCTGCTCGCGGTCGTGATTGATGCGCGCCGCGGGCACGACGCCCAGCTTCAGCTTATGGAATTGCAAGCGCTGCGTGTAATTGTCGTCCTCGCCGTAGTGGAAAAACGACGGGCTGAAGCCGCCTACCCGCTCGATGCATTCGCGCGTCATCAGCCATGCGGCGGCATTCACGAAGCCGACGTCGTACAACTCACGCACGCGGCCGAGGAACAGGTCGGAATAGAGTCCCCGGCACTTGTGCGGGGCAATGTAATTAGAGAAGCCGTAGTCGAGGCCATCGCCGGCGCCGTTCAGGTGCATCGGGCTGATGATGCCGCAAGCGGGATGCCGCCCGTGCGCCTCGACGAGCTTCGCGACGGCGTCCGATTCTATCCACGCATCCTGGTTGAGCAGAAAGACGTAGTCGGCGCCGCGCTGGTACGCACGCTCCATGCCGATGTTGTTGGCCTTGCCGAAACCATGGTTCTTGCCCGTGCTCACGATCTCGACTTCCGGATACCCGGCCGCGATGCGCGCCAGCGTGTCGTCCTGCGAGCCGTTGTCGATCACGATCGTGTGCAGGGGCACGGTCGACTGCCGCAGGCTGGAAAAGCAAGTGGTCACCCACCTGGCGCCGTTGTAGGTCACGATCACCGCAAACACCTTCGCGCTCATCGTCGTCCTTTGAAGCAGTCAATCGGAAGCGAATGAACACTACCATATGCAATCTGCATTGCAGCGCACAAACGGCAGGGACGTTGAGCGAAACGAAGAGGGGGATGCCGGATCGGCGGGAAGGCATGGCGCGGCTGGCGGGGATCGAACCCACGACCCTTGGCTTCGGAGGCCAATACTCTATCCACTGAGCTACAGCCGCGCTGGTCGAAGTGATGCGAAGGATACAGTCTTTCCCGACCGACGTCTATGGGGAACCCTGCGCTTCGGCCGGAATTGCGTTTCCACCAAGTGTCTTTGGGTCTATAATCGCCCGGCGGCATTGCATTCAGATAAGCATCCGTAGGGCAGAAGCAGGTTTTTTTAATTGTATTAAGGAAATCATGAGCGACGCACAACACGAACACCACTCCTTCATTCGGACTCCCAAGCAACTGGTCATCGCAGTCGCTGGCTTCTTCCTCGTCATCGTCATCGGCATCATCCTCCTCGTGATCTTTGCCACCAATAAACCGCTCGGCGGCGCGGGTTCGGAAAGCCAGAGTGCGCAGGCCATTGCCGCGCGCGTGCGTCCCGTGGCCGAGGAAGGGTTTGCGTTCAAGGATGTGAATGCGCCCAAGGTCCTGCAATCGGGCCAAGCTGTATATAACGCCGTGTGCGTCGCATGCCACGGCACGGGCGCCGCCGGCGCACCGAAGGCCGGCGACGCCGGCGCCTGGGCCGCACGCATCGCCCAAGGCTACGACACCCTCGTCCAGCACGCCGTACAAGGTATCCGCGCGATGCCGCCCAAGGGCGGCAATGCCGATCTCGACAACATCGAAGTCGCCCGCGCCGTCGCTTATATGGCGAACCAGGCGGGCGCCAAGTTCAAGGAGCCGGAAGCGCCGACACCGGCACAAGCCAATGCGGCGGCTCAGCCCGTAGCCGCGGCACCTGCCGCTGCCGCAGCGGCACCGGCGCCAGCCACCCCGGCCGCCACGCCGGGCACGCCGCCTACCGCGGGCGCGTTGGCGACCCCGGCCATCGCCGGTAACAGCGAAGCCGGCAAGACATTGTTCAATACGACGTGCGTGGCCTGCCACGGCGCCGGCATCGCCGGTGCGCCCAAGGTCGGCGACAAGGCGGCCTGGGCGCCCCGGATCGCCCAGGGCACGAACACACTGTACGAACATGCGCTCAAGGGTTTCCAGGGCAAAACCGGTATGATGCCTCCGAAAGGTGGTTCCACGGCACCGGATGCCGACGTGAAGGCTGCGGTCGACTACATGGTGGCGGCAGCCAAATAAACGCCGACAAAACCGTCCCGCGGGACGGTTTTTTTTATCAGATGAGGAATTGACGTGGCACAGACGTATACCCCCGCAACGCGCAAGCCGGCCTCGGCGCTGGCTTGCCTGTCCCTTGCATCGATGCTGCTTGCCGCGGCCGGCAGCGCAGGAGCCGCCACGCTGTCCGTCGGACCGGGCAAGACCTACGTCGCGCCCTGCGCCGCGATCATGGCGGCCAAGGATGGCGATACCATCGAGATCGTCGGCGACTGGACCTACAGCGGCGACGTCTGCGCCATCACCCACAACAACCTGACCATCCGCGGCGTACAGGGCCGCCCCGTCATCGACGCGGCCGGGCAGCAGCACGGCGGCAAGGGCATCTGGGTCGTCATCGGCAACAACATCACGGTCGAGAACGTCGAGATGCTGGGCGCCAAGGTTCGGGACGGCAACGGCGCGGCGCTGCGTCTCGAGGGCACGAATTTCACGTTGCGCCGGGCGTTCATCCACGATAACGAGAACGGCATCCTGGCGAACCCCAACAAGAACAGCGACATCCTGATCGAGTACAGCGAATTCGGCCACAACGGGGGCGGCACGGGCCAGACGCACAACCTGTACATCGGCCAGGCGAAGAGCCTGACGTTCCGCTACAGCTATTCGCACGACGCCGTCATCGGCCACGACCTGAAGTCGCGTGCGACGACGAACATGATCGCGTACAACCGCTTCTCCAGCACGCCACCGGGCAAGCCCGGCAGCACCGCGAGCGGCAAACCGTCGTACGAGATCGACCTGCCGAACGGCGGCACCTCGTACATCATCGGCAACGTGATCGAGCAACCGGCGATCAACGACAATTCGAACATCGTCGCGTACGCCGAGGAAGGGCCGTCGAATCCGGGTCAGGATTTGTACGTCATCAATAACATCTTCTTGAACGATTTCACGAGCGGCATGTTCCTGATGATCAGCAACAAGGTCACGACACCCGCACTGATTCAAAACAATACGTTCGCCGGCCCCGGCACCGTGACGTCGCAGGGCAATGCCATCCTGAAAGACAACCACCGCATGGAAAAGGCGGGCTTCGTCGATCGCATGGGCCTGTCGCTGCGACCGCTCGTCAACGACGTCGTCCTGAAAGCGGGACCGGCGGCCGATCCATGGTCGAGCGGCGTCGACATGAAGGCGCCCGGATCCAAGGGCCACGCGGCAGAGTCGCACAGCCGCTGAGCCGGCCACGTCGCCGACTTATCGCGAACACAGCTTTTTTGCCGTTCCTATCGAAGGCCGCGCGTGCGCGGCCTTTTTTATGTGTTGCGCGCACCGATTGCCACGCGTCCTGATGCGCCGCCGGCGCCTATCTATGCGAGTTAATTGCCCGTAATTACCCTGAAAACAACGTTTTGTCAGAAAATAGTTTCCAAGCCTGAACTTTTTCGGTAAATTCACTGCACGTGTTGGACGCGAGCAAAACTTTTTCTCGAAAAAGTTGCGGCATCCGCGCAACACCAACTTGATTTTGAAAAAAATTTTTTGTGGATAAGTCGTTAATTACCGCAAATTCAATATTGTCGGAGCAGCCACGCCTGTTGTCATTCTTGCCTTGCCATATAATTTTCCCATGGAAATTAAATTCCATAGGGAAAAATCGAAAAAATGCGCGTCTGTGACATTTCCCCTTGTCACGAAGGCTAGAAAACCTGCTCACCGAATGTACTTTATTGCTACTCAATTGCTCTAACCGGAACATTAATTAGCGCCTAATTACGCTTATTGTTCTGTTATTTCCTGTTACAACTCGTTACAAGCGGTCGATCTTAAACCTCGTATTCTGCAACTTTCCAGCAGGCACAACTGCTGACAAGCAACCCGATTACGAGGACATCGACATGCAACAACTGCGTAACATCGCTTCGAGCAACACCCAACTCTCCGCATCGCGTCTGGCTGCTGCCGTTCTGCTGGCATTCGCAGGTGTGGCCTCGGCTTCCGCAGCCACGCTGTCGGTCGGCCCCGGCAAGACGTACGCCAAGCCGTGCGCTGCAATCGCTGCCGCCGCGGATGGCGACACGATCGAAGTCACCGGCAACACCACGTATAGCGGCGACGTCTGCTATATCTACCGCAACAACCTGACGATCCGCGGCGTCAACGGCCGTCCGAAGATCGACGCTGCCGGCAAGAACGCCGCCGGCAAGGGCATCTGGGTCGTCGCCGGTAACAACCTGACCGTCGACAACGTCGAAATGTACGGCGCCAAAGTCGCCGACCGTAACGGTGCAGCGTTCCGCCTCGAAGGCACGAACTTCACGCTGCGTAATTCGTTCATCCACGACAACGAAGACGGTATCCTGGCCAACGCCAACACGAACAGCGACATCCTGATCGAGTACACGGAGTTCGGCCACAACGGTTACGGCGACGGCCAGTCGCACAACCTGTACATCGGTCACGTGAAGAGCCTGACGTTCCGCTACAGCTTCTCGCACGACGCCAACGTCGGCCACAACCTGAAGTCGCGCGCCGACACCAACATGATCGCGTACAGCCGCTTCTCGAGCCTGCGTCCGGGCGAAGTGGGCAGCACCGCCGCCGGCAAGCCGTCGTACGAGATCGACCTGCCGAACGCCGGTACCTCGTACCTGATCGGTAACGTGATCCAGCAACCGGCTTCGAACTCGAACTCGAACATGGTGGCCTACGGCGAAGAAGGTGCCGTCAACGCCGGCAGCGACCTGTACGTCGTCAACAACACGTTCGTGAACGACATGGGCAGCGGCGGTGCGTTCCTGTACATCAGCACCAAGGTTTCGACCCCGGCCCTGATGCAGAACAACATCTTCGGCGGCGTGGGTGTCGTCAGCACGCAGTCGACGTCGATCGACAAGACCAACTACCGTTCGGCGTCCCCGGCCTTCGTGAACCGCACGACGTACGACCTGCATCCGACCGGCGCGCTGTTGGTCGACGCCGGTTCGGCACCGGGCACCTCCGCGAAGGGTGTGTCGCTGGCTCCGGTCGCACAGTACAAGGCGGTCGCTTCGGGCGAAGCACGTCCGGTGTCCGGCCAGTTCGACATCGGCGCGTACGAATCGAACGGCTCGAGCTCGTCGACCACGACCACGACCACGACGACCACCGCTGCAACCTTCAAGTTCTGCACCGGCCAGGGCGGCACCTGCTCGTTCGACGGCAAGCGTGAAGTCCGCTTCGGTACCACCACGGTCTACACGACGAAGGTCGTGACCGGTCCGGTCGCCTGCACCACCGCCGTCTTCGGTGACCCGGCTCCCGGCCACGCCAAGTACTGCTACTACTCCAGCGTGACGCAGTAATGGTCCCGCCGACCCGGCGCCATCGGTGCCGGGTCGATGCAACAAAAAAGGCCGCGAATCCGCGGCCTTTTGCTTTTCATACCGTCACGATCACCAGATGATCACGCGCTCCTGCGGGGTCAGGTACATCTTGTCGCCCTCCTTGACCTTGAACGCGTCGTAGAAGCCCGGCTGGTTGCGCAGCGTGCCGTTGGCGCGGAACTGGCCCGGCGAGTGCGGGTCGGTCTTGACCTGCTTGATCTGCTGCTGCTCGCGCATCTTCGTGCGCCACACCTGGGCCCACCCCATATACAGCCGCTGGTCGCCCGTGAGACCGTCGATCACCGGCGACTTCTTGCCCTTCAGCGAGATCTTGTAGGCCTTGTAGGCGATGGCGAGACCCGAGTTGTCGGCGATGTTCTCGCCCAGCGTGAGTTCGCCGTTCACGTGGTAGCCCGGGATCGGTTCGAACTGGTTGTACTGGTTGACCAGCATCTTGGTCTTGGCTTCGAAGTTCTTGTGGTCGGCCGCGGTCCACCAGTCGCGCAGGTTGCCGTTGCCGTCGTACTGCGAACCCTGGTCGTCGAAGCCGTGGCTGATTTCGTGGCCGATCACGGCGCCGATGCCGCCGTAGTTGACGGCGTCGTCCGCGTTGGCGTCGAAGAACGGCGGCTGCAGGATCGCAGCCGGGAACACGATCTCGTTCATCTCCGGGTTGTAGTACGCATTGATGGTCTGCGGCGTCATGCCCCATTCGTCGCGGTCGATCGGCTTGCCGAGTTTATTCAGCTCGCGGTTGTACTCGACTTCGCGCGAACGCATCACGTTGCCCACCAGGTCGTCACGCGCGACGACGAGCGCCGAGTAATCCTTCCACTTGTTCGGGTAGCCGATCTTCGGCGTGAACTTGGCTAGCTTGGCCTGCGCTTCCTTCTTGGTGGCCGGCGACATCCAGTCCAGCTTGTCGATGCTTTGCTTGTAGGCGACCAGCAGGTTCTTCACCAGCGCTTCCATGCGCGCCTTGCGCTCCGGCGGGAAGTACTCGGCCACGTACAGCTTGCCCAGCGACTCGCCCTGCGAGCGCTCGATCGCGCCCACGCCACGCTTCCAGCGCGGCTCGATTTCCTTCACGCCCGACAGCGTCTTGCCGTAGAAGTCAAAGCGCTCGTCGACGAAGGCCTTGTTCAGGTAGCTGGCGTAGGCGTCGACCAGGTGCATCGACAGGTAGGCCTTCCACACGTCGATCGGCGTGTTGTTCGCGACCTGCATGAAACTCTTCAGGTAGGTCGGCTGGCCGACGATCACGTACGTGACCTTGCCCGACAGGTTGGCCGTATCGAGCCAGGGCTTCCAGTCGAAGCCCGGCGCCAGCGTGCTCAGGTCGGCCAGGTTGACCTTGTTGTAGGCCTTGATCGGGTCGCGCAGCTCGACCTTCGTCCACTGCACCTTGGCGATCTCGGTCTCGAAGTCGACGATGGCCTTGGCGTTGGCGGCGGCGTTCTTGTCGCCCGCCATCGACAGCGTGTGCTCGACGTAGGTCTGGTACTTGGCTTTCGCGTCGGCCAGCTTGGCGTCATCCGTCTTCAGGTAGTAGTCGCGGTCGGGCATGCCCAGGCCGCCCTGGCCGATGTCGGCGACGTACTTGGTCGAATCCTTGTTGTCCTGGTGGATGCCGAAATCGAACGGCACGTTCACGCCGATCTTGCCCAGGTGCGCCAGCAGTGCGGGCAGCTCGGCCTTGTCCTTGACGGCCGCGATCTTCGCCAGCTCGCCGTTCAGCGGCGCGATGCCCAGTTGCTCCAGCTTCGCTTCGTCCATGAAGCTGGCGTAGTAGTCGCCGATGCGTTGGGCGTCGGTGCCCTTGGCCGCGTTGCTGGCCGCGGCTTTCTCGATGATGCCACGCAGCTGCGGCAGCGTGTCGTCGACCAGCTTGGCGAACGAGCCCCAGCTCGACTTGTCGGCCGGGATCTCGACTGTCTTCATCCACTTGCCGTTCAGGTGCTCGTAGAAATCGTCCTGCGGGCGCACGGACGGGTCGATGTATTCGGTGGCGATGCCGGCCGCCAGCGTCTGGCCCTTCTTGATGGCCGTGCTTTTCGCGGCCGCGGCGCCTTCCGCCGCGTGGCCGGCATTGACGAGCAGCGCCATGGTCAGGGCGCTCAACAAATAGTACTTCTTCATCTCTTCATCTCCCTCGGGTTGTTATGGGTAGGATGGTTGGCCGACGGGGATACCGCCTTCCGGGATTATCGCTGATGGCGATGCTTTTTTGTTACGAAATCGTTACCAGATCGTGACCCGCTGCGCCGGCGCAAGGTACATCCTGTCGCCTTCCTTCACGCCGAACGCCTCGTAGAACGCGGCCTGGTTGCGCAGCGTGCCGTTCGCGCGGAACTGGCCCGGCGAATGCGGGTCGGTCTTCACCTGCACGATCTGCTGGGCCTCGCGCATCTTCGAGCGCCAGACCTGGCCGAAGCCCATGAAGAACCGTTGGTCGCCCGTGAGGCCGTCGATGACGGGAGCGGCCTGGCCGTGCAGCGAGATCTTGTAGGCTTTATAGGCGATCGCCAGGCCGGCGTTGTCGCCGATGTTCTCGCCCAGCGTGAGCGCACCGTTCACGTGGTAACCGGGGATCGGTTCGAAGGCGTCGTACTGCTTCACGAGCATGTCGGTCTTGGCCTTGAAGCGTGCCTGGTCGTCGGCCGTCCACCAGTTGCGCAGGTTGCCGTCGCCGTCCGACTGGCTGCCCTTGTCGTCGAAGCCGTGGCCGATCTCATGGCCGATCACGGCGCCGATCGCGCCGTAGTTCGCGGCGTCGTCCGCGTTCGCGTCGAAGAACGGCGGCTGCAGGATCGCGGCCGGAAACACGATCTCGTTCATCCGCGCGTTGTAGTAGGCGTTCACTGTCTGCGGCGTCATGCTCCACTCGTCGCGGTCGATCGGCTTGCCCAGCTTGTCGATGTTGCGGTTGTACGCGAAGACGGCCGCGCGTTCCACGTTGCCCACCAGGTCGTCCCGCTTGATCGTCAACCGCGCGTAGTCGCGCCACTTGACCGGGTAGCCGATCTTCGGCGTGAACTTGGCCAGCTTGGCCTGCGCTTCCTTCTTCGTCTCCGCGCCCATCCAGTCGAGATGGTCGATCGATTCGCGGTAGGCGGCCAGCACGTTCGCAACCAGTTCCTCCATGCGCGCCTTGCGCGCCGGCGGGAAGTATTTCGCCACGTATTCGCGGCCCAGCGCCTCGCCCAGCGCGCCTTCGACGACGGACACGCCGATCTTCCAGCGCGGGCGGTTCACGTCCACGCCGGTCAGCGTCCTGCCGTAGAAATCGAAGTTCTCGTCGACGAAGGCCTTCGACAGGTACGGCGCGTATTCGCGCAGCAGCTGCCACTGGAAGTAGGCCTTGACGGTCTCGAGGTCGGTGTCGGCGAGGACCCGGTCCAGGCCCTGCAGATAGCTCGGCTGGCCCACGATCACGTAGTCGATCTTGTTCGCCACGCCGGCGGCGGCCAGCGCCGCCTTCCAGTCATAGCCCGGCGTCAGCGCGGACAACTGGGCCACGTCCATCTTGTTGTAGTTCCGGACCGGGTCGCGCAGTTCGACCTTCGTCCACTGCACCTTCGCCAGTGCCGTCTCGAACGCGACGATCGCCTTTGCCTTCGCGTCGGCATCCTTGTCGCCGGCGAGCGCCAGGATGCGCGCGACGTGCCGTTCGTACTTCGCCTTCGTGGCGGCCATCCGCGCGTCATCCAGCTTCAGGTAGTAGTCGCGGTCCGGCATGCCGAGGCCGCCCTGGCGGATGTACGTGGCGTATTTCGTCGATTCTTTCGCGTCCTGCGCGACGCCGATGCCGTACGGCGTCGCGACGCCGATCTTCGCGAGGTGCGCGACGAGGTCGGGCACGCCCTTCCTGTCCTTCAGCGTGCGGATGCGGGCCAACTCGCCCGCGAGCGGCTTGTAACCCAGCGTCTCCAGCTTCTTCTCGTCCATGAAGCTCGTGTACAGGTCCGCGATCTTCTGCGTGTCGGTGCCGGCCTTCTTGTGCGGGTCCTTCTGGTCGGCTTCGATGATGCCGAGGAGTTGCGGCTGCGTGTCCTCGCGCAGCTGCATGAACGTGCCCCAGCTCGCGCGGTCCGACGGGATCTCTGTCGTCTTGAGCCATTTGCCGTTCAGGTAAGTGAAGAAATCGTCCTGCGCGCGCACGTCCGGGTCGATGTAGTGCGTGTCGATGCCGGAACGGTCGGCGGTGACGGCGTTGTCCGCGGCGCCCGCGGATACGCAGGCGGCCAGCATGGACAGGGTCAAGGTGCTGAGAAGATAACGGTTCACGAAAGTCCTCGGTCGTACGGGTAGCGGCTTGTGGCCAGCGGCGAATGTAACACAGGGGTCACGCCATCCCGGCGCCATCCGGGACGCGTGTGATGTATCCGCTACATCTTCATTTCGTAGCGGATGCCGATCGTGGTATAGGTCCGGGTCGCCGTCGCCGCGCTTTGCACGAGCGTGCCCGTGTCGACACTGCGTGCGCTGTCGTAGACGCGCGGATCGACGTTGTTGGCGGACAGGCGCAGCTGCGCGCCCGCATTCAGCTTGTACAGGCCGTAGACGTCGAACTGGCGCTTCATGCCCGTGTACGCGGTCTCGTTGACGGTGGTCTGCACGAGCGTCGCGGGCGTCCAGTTCAAGCCGCCGCCCAACGTCAGCGGCACGCCCTTCAGGCGCCAGTCCGCGCCCACGTTGGCTGTCTGCTTCGGCTGCTGGTCAAGGCGGTTGTTCGGACCGGGGATGCCGTCGACGCTCGACCAGTAGCGGCTGTAGTTCGAGCGCACGTCGACGTTCGGCGCGCCGGGATAGACGTCCGTGAGCGGGAACTTCGCTTCCAGCTCGATGCCTGCCGTTTTCGCCTTGCCGATGTTGATGGGCGTGGATACCCAGCGCGGCCCGGACGCCGTTTGCGCCAGCATCGTCGTGCGGCGCTGCAGGTCGTCGATGTTGCGCGCGAACGCGCTCGCGGACAGGATGCCGCTTTTGCCGACGTAATGCTCGTACGCGACGTCGATACCCGTCGCCAGTTCCGGCTTCAGGTGCGGGTTGCCCGTGCGGTCCGGGCGCGTCGCGTCGTTGTACGTGGAGATCGTCGGCACGGCGATCAAGTCGTTCAGCGCCGGCGCCTTGTAGCTGCGCGTGACGCTCGCCCGCACCTGGTCCTTGTCATGCTCGGGGATGCGCCACACGCCGTGCAGCACGGGGCTCCAGACCTTCGACAGATTCCGGATCTCGCCGCGCCCCGCGGCCGTCTGGTCGCTCGTGATGCGGATGCCTTCCCAGCGCAGGCCCAGGTACGTGGAAAACTGCGGCGTGACGTCCCACTCGTCCTGCGCGAACGCGGCGATGCGGCGCGAATCGGCCGTGAGCGAGGCGCCGCCGTCGTCGAACAGCGCGGCGGAATCGCCCGCCGCCACGTGCTCCTGGCTGCGATGGCCGCCCTCGATCTCCCAGCCCGCCGCGAACAGATGGCCTTTACCCATGGGGCGCGTGTACTTGCCGCCCGTGTTCAGGCTGCCGTCGCGCGTGCTGTCGGCATCGACGTAGCGCTTCAACGGCGCGGCCGCGGCGTCGTACGTGTTGCGCACGACGTCGCTGCTGCTCCTGCCGCCGGCGAAGCCGAATTTCACTTCCAGCCGCGCGCCGCCATCCATGCGGTGCAGCCAGTTGCCGAAGCCGCGCAGGAACGTGGAGTGCGACGTCGAGTCGGAACGCTGGTGCGCGTACTCCGGCGCGACCGTGCCGATGGGCTGGTCGAGCAGGCTGTCGCCGCCGCTGCGGTTGCGGTTCGCGATCAGGAACGGCTGGAACGTCAACGTGTCGCCGTTCGTGAACTTGTAGGCGAAGCGCGGCGTGAGGAACAGCGAGTCGTTGACGCCGCCCCCTTCGTCGTGGATGCGTTGCTCGCGCTGCACGGTGCCATCGTGCGCCGTGTTCAGGTTGATCGTGTCGCTGTCGTTGTGCAAGCGCGCCTGGTTGACGGCACCCGTCAGGTTCCACGTCAGGGCACCCTGCTGCCCCGGCACGACGACGCCCACATTCACACCGTGGCGGCCCTCCTCGATGCTGTCCGCGACGCGCAGCTGCACGTCCTTCTGGCGATACCCCTCGCGCAGGACGATGTTGATGGTGCCGGCGATCGCCTGCGTGCTGTGCTCCGCCACGGGTCCGCGCATCACCTCGATGCGCTCGACTTGGTCGGGCGCCAGCGCCTCCAGCGAAAAGCCCGGCGGCGGACGCTCGCCGTTGACGAGCATCTGCGTATAGCCATTGCCCAGGCCACGCATGCGCACGCCGCCGCCGCCCCGTCCCGGCGGCCCGCCCAAGGTCACGCCCGGCAAGCGCTTGAGGACTTCGCTGATGCTCGTGTCGCCGTTGCGGTCGAGTTCCTCGCGCCCGAACACCATCTTGGCCGCGGTCGACAGGCGCCGGGTCTCGGTGTCGTCGGCGCGCGTGCCGTTCACGTTCACTTGCTGGATCTTGTCCGCCGGGCCCTGCTGCGGCGCGGCGGATTCGGTGGCTGGAGGGAGGTTTTGGCCGGACTCGGCCGATGCGTGTCCCGCCGTGCCCAGCAGAGCCAGGCAGGCAATCGGGATCAGTTTACTCATGACTATCGTTGGCGTTGCTGCTTAGATAAAACCAATTCTAGCGGGGAAGGATAGCCAAAATACAGATCGATGACGATTTTTACTTAACGATACATCGTATGTATGCCGGCGGTGCTCAACCGCCGATGTTGAGCGAGGCGCCGCCGGGACCGCCCATGCCGCCACCACCGCCCATGCCACCGCGGCCATGACCGCCCATGTGTCCACCGCCGCTGCCGCGTCCGCTTCCATGCTCGCCGCCGCGGTCCCCGCCCGGATGCCCGTCCGGCACGACGCGCATCAGCTGTTCGCCGACGAACGTCGCAACCTGCGCGCGCTGCTTGTCGTCCAGCGCATCGTTCACTTCCAGCCACGCTTCGCGCAACTGCTTGTCCTCAAGCGCCGTCGTCGCCGCTTCCGCCTCGACGGCCTTGTTCAGGTCGCGCAGTTCGACGTCCGGCTTCGCCACCAGCGCCTTCGCCTGTTCCTGCAACGTCTCGCGGCGGTGCTGGCGCTCGCGCAGCATCGAACGGGAGCGGCCTTCCATCTGGTTCCACAGCGTCTGCTGATTCGGTGTGAGGTTCAGCGATTTTTTCACGTCGGCGGACATGAACAGCAAATCTTCCGCGCGCATGTCCATCAGCGGCACGGCAAACGCGGGCACGGTGGCGCCGACGGCGAGTGCGAACAGGCAGGCGCGGGCAAAACGGGTGGTCATCATCACGGCTCCGGGCATAAAAAAGCCCACGGTTGGGGGACCGTGGGCAAAGACCACTTCAAGAGTGGAGAGAGAGAAAAACTGATAAGAACTATAGGCGGCGCCCCGCCCGCTGTCCGGGCACTTTACAAATACTTACCTGCCGTTTGATGGGGGATACACCGATTTACACGAACCCCGACATCGTATTTACATTGCCGTGGACCGCGCCATGATGGCGACCGGTGTGCCGTTGACCTGCGCCGTCTCGATCGTCACCCAGCCCAGCCGCCGGTACAGCGATTCGTTATGCGGCGTGAACAGGTAGATCGTCGGGAAGCCGAGCCGAGCCGCCGCGTCGGCGACGTGCAGCGACAGCGCGGATGCGATGCCCCGCCCCCGGTACGCGGGCGGCACGACGACCGTCGACAGCCACGGCGTCAGGTGCGGATGCGTGATCGTCCTGGCGGCCAAGGTCGCGGCGCCGGCGGGGCGGCCGTCTTCGTCCAGGGCGACCAGCGTCAGCGGCAACCCCGCGCCATGGAGCGATTCACGCAGGCGCGCTTCCCGCTGCTCGACGGTGATCGACGGCGCCAGGTAGCCGAACTCGGTCTGCTGCCATGCCGCGATGACAGGCAAGTGCCGCTCGCAATCGGCCAGGTGCGCGAACGTGAACGCCATCAGCCGGGTACGCCTGCGCGCAGCGGCAGGTGCCGGCTCCAGCCATCGGCCATCGCCATGGCAAGCTGGGTGAAATCCGCGCGCCGGCTGTTGTCGTCGCGCGCGCGGCACGCCGCCTCGTCGCGGTCGAACAGAGACGAAGCCAGGCTGCGCCCGGCCATCGCGATGCCCGAGGTCTTCTGGAAGCGCAACGCGGTGAATGCCTGCAGCGCCTGGCCCAGGTCGTCCGGATGCGATGCGACGCAGTGCGCGAGATGCCACGCGTCTTCCAGCGCCTGGCAGGCGCCCTGCCCGGACGTCGGCAAGGCCGCGTGCGCGGCGTCGCCGATCATGACGAGGTTGTGCCGGTGCCACGTCGGGACGGGGTCGTGGTCGTGCACGTAAATCTTGTTGATGCGCGCCGGCGGCGTGCCCGCGATGACGTGCCGCACCGGTGCCGGCCAGTCCGCGAACAGGCGCAGCAACTCGTCGTGATAAGTAGCCGGGTCGCGCGCGCCGACGGCATCCTGCGCGGCGCCGCCGGCCCAATACGCCGTGCGCGGGCCGACGGGCACGATGCCGAAGCGTTCTCCCGTGCCCCAGTAATCCGAGATTGCGTCCACGTCGAACGCGATGCCCTCGCCTTCGTAGACACCGATCCAGTTGACGAAGCCTTGGTAGACGGGCGTGTTCGCGCCCGTCACGTAGCGGCGCGCGCACGACGCCATGCGGCCGTCGGCGCCGACGATCAGGTCCGCTGCCAGCATCGATCCGTCGTCGAAATGGACTTGTGCCGCGGCGTCGTCGGACGTGTCGATGTCCACGACCCGGCGGCCATACTGGACGGCGACACCCAGCGACCGCAACCGGGCCGCCAGGATGCGCTGGACATCGGTCCTCAAGATCGACAGGCTCGGATAGCCCATCCGCGCATCGATCAGGCCGATGTCCAGCGCGCCCAGGTCGTCGCCATGGCGCGACAGGCGCCGCATCGCGCGCGGACGGCCGGCCACGGCCGCCATCTCGTCCAGCAGGCCGAACTGCGCGAGCACGAACGCGGCATTCGGCCACACGACGATGCCGGCGCCGATGTTCTCGTCGGCCGGGCGCCGTTCGTGGACGGTGACGTCGAACCCTTGTTGCCGGAACGCGATCGCGCTGGCGATGCCCGCCACGCCACCGCCGAGGATGGCAATCTTCATCCGCTGACCTTTGTTAAATGACGAAGGCCAGATTATGACATGTGTTGCAGTAATGAAAATAAAAAAGGCTGCCGCAGCAGCCTTTTTGAATCACGACAGGAACGCTCAGTTGTTGAGCTGTTCCGCGTCGCCCAGCTTGTCCTTGTACGAATCGAAGATCTTGACCAGCGCATCACGCATGGAGACCTGCGGCTTCCAGCCCAGTTCCGACACGGTGTTCTCGATCTTCGGCACGCGGTTCTGCACGTCCTGGTAGCCGGTGCCGTAGTAGGCGCCCGAGCTCGTTTCGACCAGTTTCACCTGCTTGGCCGTGTCGCGGTATTCCGGGTACTCGGCGGCCAGGTCCAGCATCATGCCGGCCAGTTCGCGGATCGAGTAGTTGTTGGTCGGGTTGCCCACGTTGAAGATCTTGCCCGTGGCCTTGCCGTCCTTGTTCTCGATGATGCGCATCAGCGCGTCGATGCCATCGTCGACGTAGGTGAACGAACGCTTCTGCTGGCCGCCGTCGACCAGCTGGATCGGTTCGCCGCGCACGATGTGGCCAAGGAACTGGGTCAGCACGCGCGAGGAGCCTTCCTTCGGCGTATGGATCGAATCCAGGCCGGCACCGATCCAGTTGAACGGACGGAACAGCGTGAAATTCAGGCCTTCCATGCCGTAGCCCCAGATCACGCGGTCCATCAGCTGCTTGGCGCAGGCGTAGATCCAGCGCGGCTTGTTGATCGGGCCGTAGACCAGTTCCGAGTTCTCCGGATCGAATTCCGCGTCCGGGCTCATGCCGTAGACTTCCGACGTCGACGGGAAGATCAGGTGCTTCTTGTACTTGGCGGCCGAACGGACGATCGGCAGGTTCGCCTCGAAGTCCAGTTCGAAGACGCGCAGCGGCTCCTTCACATAGGTCGACGGCGTCGCGATCGCCACCAGCGGGAGGATCACGTCGCATTTCTTGACGTGGTACTCGACCCATTCCTTGTTGATGGTGATGTCGCCTTCAAAGAAGTGCATGCGCGGATTCGACAGCAGATCGGTGATCCGCTCCGAATTCATGTCCATGCCATACACTTCCCAGTCGGTCGTCTCCAGGATGCGCTTGGAGAGATGGTGACCGATAAAACCGTTGACGCCGAGGATGAGGACTTTTTTCATTTCAGGTAGGAAACATTTTCACGTATCGCCCGATTATACCACCCCGCAAATTCACGCAAGCCCGCCTCCAGTGACGTCGTGGGCTTGTAGCCGACCCAGGCTTGCAGCTTGGTCGTATCCGCGTGCGTGGCCGGGACGTCGCCCGGCTGCATCGGCTGGAAGTCCAGCTTGGCCTTGACGTCGAGCGCGCCTTCCAGCGTGCGGATGAAGTCCAGCACCTGCACCGGCGTCTGGTTGCCGATGTTGAAAACGGCGTGCGGCGGTTTCCCTTCCGGGGTCGTCGGCTTGAACAGCAGACGCACGACGCCTTCGACGATGTCGTCGATATAGGTGAAGTCGCGGTACAGCTTGCCTTCCGCGAACACGGGGATCGCCTCGCCCGCGAGCATCTTGCGCGCGAAGCTGAAGTAGGCCATGTCCGGACGGCCCCACGGACCGTACACGGTGAAGAAGCGCAGGCCGGTCGCAGGGAAGCCGTACAGGTGGCTGTACGAATGGGCCATCAGCTCGTTCGACTTCTTCGTCGCGGCGTACAGCGACACGGGCGCGTCGGTGACGTCGTCCTCGCTGAACGGCGTCTTGGCGTTGGCGCCGTAGACGCTGCTGCTGCTCGCGTACAGCAGGTGCTGCACCTTGTGGTTGCGGCACGCTTCCAGCATGTGGCCGAACGCGACGAGGTTCGCCTGGACGTACGCGGCCGGATTCTGCAGCGAATAGCGCACACCGGCCTGGGCGGCCAGGTGCACGACGAGCGCCGGTTTCACGCGGTCGAACAGCGCGACGACCTGCTCGCCGTCGCTCAGCTCCACGGTCTCGCACGGCACGCCGGCCGGCTTCAGCAGGGCCTCGACGCGGTGGTGCTTCAGCGCGGGGTCGTAGTAATCGTTGAAATTGTCGCAGCCGACCACGGTATGTCCCATGGCGGCGAGGCGCACGGCCACGGCGCTGCCGACGAAGCCGGCGGCGCCGGTGACGAGGATCGTGCCGGTCTTGTTAGCTTCGGTCATTGCGCAACCTTCCCGGAACGGCGGCCGATGCCTTCGTAGACGAGGCCAGCGGCAGCGAACGCTTCCGGATCATAGATGTTGCGGCCGTCGAACACGGCCTTCTGTTTCAGGTTCTCGGCGAGGAACGGCAGGTCCGGCGCGCGGAACTCCTTCCATTCCGTGACGAGCACGAGCACGTCCGCGCCTTCGACGGCCTGGCGGGCCGATTCGACGATGCGCAGACGGGTGTTGCACAGGTCTTCGCCGTGCTCGGCCACCAGCACGCGCTTCGCTTCCTCGCGGGCGACCGGATCGTAGGCGATCACGTTGGCGCCCGCGTCGAACAGGGCCTTGATCAGGATGCGGCTCGGCGCTTCGCGCATGTCGTCCGTGTTCGGCTTGAACGACAGGCCCCACAGGGCGATCGTCTTGCCCTTCAGGCCGGCTTCGCCGCCGAAGAAACGCACCAGCTTCGTGAACAGCACGTTCTTTTGCGCGTCGTTGACGGTCTCGGTGGCGGTCAGCAGATGCAGTTGCTGCTTGTGGTCGGACGCCGTCTTGATCAGCGCCTTGACGTCTTTCGGGAAGCAGGAACCGCCGTAACCCATGCCGGCGTACAGGAAGTCCGGGCCGATGCGCGGGTCCATGCCGATGCCCAGGCGCACGGCTTCGATGTCAGCGCCCAGCAGTTCGGACAGGTTCGCCAGCTCGTTCATGAAGCTGATGCGGGTGGCCAGCATCGCGTTGGCCGCGTACTTGGTCAGCTCGGCGCTGCGGATGTCCATCTCGACGAATTTCTCGTGGTTGCGGCTGAACGGCGCGTACAGCTGGCGCATCTGCTTGGCCGCATCCGCGTCGTCGGCGCCGACCACGATGCGGTCGGGCTTCATGAAGTCGTCGATGGCGGCGCCTTCCTTCAGGAATTCGGGGTTGCTGACGACGTGGAACGCGACGTTCACGCCGCGCTTTTCCAGTTCGCCCGCGATGGCAGCTTTGACCTTTTCCGCGGTGCCGACGGGCACGGTCGACTTGTCGACGATCACGGCCGGCTTCGTCAGGCGCTCGCCGATGCTGCGCGCGGCCGACAGGATGTGCGTGAGGTCGGCGCTGCCGTCTTCGTCAGGCGGCGTACCGACGGCCAGGAAGATGATGTCGGCGTGGCTGACGGCGTCGTCGTAGTTCGACGAGAACAGCAGGCGGCCGGCGGCGGCATTGCGCTGGACGAGGTTGTCGAGGCCCGGTTCGTGGATGGGGATGATCCCGTCCTTCAACATCGTGATCTTGCGCGTATCGACGTCCAGGCACAGCACGGTGTTGCCGACGTCGGCGAAGCATGCGCCAGACACCAGTCCGACGTAACCAGTCCCGATAACTGAAATTTTCATGATTTCTACAGATTGAGTGTTAGGCCATGGACGCCCGCGCTGCATGCCGGTTCGTCTCATGTGGGTGTGGGCCGGAAGAAATGCGGCCTAGCTAAAAACTGGACGAATTTATCATAGTTTTCTGACGAGCACGCGACACGAGTTACATTTTTGCTATTAAGCGACGGGGCGTCCCGCTAAAAACGGCAAGTTATTGCAATCTATTACATAATAGCGGCTGCGCTCCGCCTCCCCCTCTGCGAACGTCGTCGATGAAGCTCCTCACATTCAGTTCCCTGTTCCCGAACACGGTCAAACCCAGCCACGGCATCTTTGTCGAAACCCGCCTGCGCTACCTGCTCGCCAGCGGCCAGGTCGAATCGAAGGTCGTCGCGCCCGTGCCCTGGTTCCCGTCGCAGCACCCGCGCTTCGGCGACTATGCGGCCTTTTCCAAGGTGCCGGCGGCAGAAACCCGCTACGGCATCGACGTCACCCACCCGCGCTACCTCGTCATTCCCAAAGTCGGGATGACGGCGGCGCCGTGGCTGATGGCCCAGGCCTGCAAGAAAGAGATCGGCCGCATCATCGACGAGGGTTACGACTTCGACGTCATCGACGCGCATTATTTTTATCCGGACGGCGTCGCCGCAGTGATGTTGGGCAAGTATTTCAACAAGCCCGTCGTCATCACGGCCCGCGGTACCGACATTAACCTGATTCCGCAGTTCGCGCTGCCGAGAAAACAACTGATGTGGGCCGCCAACAACGCGGCCGGCATGATCACCGTGTGCCAGGCATTGCGCGAAGAGATGATCGGCCTCGGCATTCCGGGCGACCGCATCGTGGCGCTGCGCAACGGCGTCGACCTGCAGCGCTTCGTCCCGCTGGACCGGGCCGCCGCGCGCGCGCAGCTGGGCATGGACGGCTTCACCGTCATCTCCGTCGGCGTGCTCGACCCGCGCAAGGCGCACGATCTGACGATCGGCGCGCTGCCGCTGCTGCCGGACGTGAAGCTTCTCATCGCCGGCATCGGGCCGGAACGCAAGAAGCTGGAAGCGCTGGCCGCCAGCCTGGGCGTGGCCGACCGCGTCACCTTCCTCGGCGCCGTCGCGCAGACCGAGCTCAAGAATTACTACAACGCGGCCGACGCCATGGTCCTCGCTTCCAGCCGCGAAGGCTGGGCGAACGTGCTGCTGGAATCGATGGCGTGCGGCACGCCGGTCGTCGCCAGCAACGTCTGGGGTACGCCGGAAGTCGTGGCGGCACCGGAGGCGGGCGTGCTGATGAAGGAACGCACGTCGAAAGGCATCGCCGACGCGCTGACCGAACTGCGCCGCAACTACCCCGACCACGCCGCCACGCGCCGCTACGCCGAAGGCTTCAGCTGGGACGACACGACCAATGGCCAGTTGACGTTGTTTTCGCGCATCATCAACAGCCGCGGTTCCTTGCCAGCCGGACAACGCGTCGTCGCCTGAGCACGCGTCCTGCGCCACGGGCCCCACACCCGGGGCGCGGGACGGTTATACTGGACCGCAGTCACCATTCGTTCCATCGCCCATGCGCTCCAGCTTCAAGAACGCCGCCCTGGTCACGCTCGGCGTGATCCTCGGGATCGGCGTCACGATGCAATACTCGGTCCTGGCCCACAAGCCGGTCGACGGCATGCCCATCGAGGGCCTGCACGAGCTGGCGCATGCCTACAGCACGATCAAGGCCGATTACGTCGAGCCCGTGCCTGACCGCAAGCTGCTCACGCAAGCCATCTCCGGCATGGTCGGTGCGCTCGACCCGCACTCGGCCTACCTCGACCGCAAGGCCTACCGCGAGCTGCGCGAGGGCACCGAAGGCAAGTTCGTCGGCCTAGGCATCGAGATCAACCAGAGTGACGAAGGCTATATCCGCATCGTCACCCCCATCGAGGACGCGCCGGCCGCGCGCGCCGGCATCCGCGCGGGCGACCTGATCACGCACGTCGACGGCGCCGCGGTGAAAGGCATGGACCTCGACGAAGCGATCCGGCGCATGCGCGGCGAGCCGCACACGAAGGTCGTGCTCACCGTGCTCCGCAAGGACGCGCCCGCGCCGCTGTCGTTCACGATCGTGCGCGACGAGATCGTGCAAAAAAGCGTCAAGGGCAGGATCGTCGCGCCCGGCTACGCGTGGGTGCGCGTATCGCAATTCCAGGAGCCGACCGTCGACGACCTGGCGAACAAGCTGGCCGCGCTCGCGCGCGAAGAGCCGAACCTGAAAGGCGTCGTGCTCGACCTGCGCAACGACCCCGGCGGGCTGCTGCAGGGTGCCATCGGCGTCGCGGCCGCGTTCCTGCCCAAGAATGCCGAGATCGTGTCGACGAACGGCCAGTTGGAAGACTCGAAGGCCAAGTTCTACGGCAGCCCCGAGTATTACCTGCTCAGCCGCGGCAACGATCCGCTCGAGAAGGTGCCTGACCTGTTCAAGACGATTCCCATGGTCGTGCTCGTGAACACGGGTTCCGCGTCCGCGTCGGAAATCGTCGCGGGCGCCCTGCAGGACCACAAGCGCGCCGCCATCGTCGGCACGCAGACGTTCGGCAAGGGCTCCGTGCAGACCATCCGCCCGCTCGCCGGCGACACCGCCGTGAAGCTGACGACGGCGCGCTACTACACGCCCAGCGGCCGCTCGATCCAGGCGCGCGGCATCGTGCCCGACATCCACGTCGACGAGACTGCCGACGGCGACGGCCTGAATGCCCTGCGCATGCGCGAGGCCGACCTGCAGCACCACCTCAAGAACGACACCTCGCGCACGCCCGAGGACACGACGAACCACGACGACATTGAGGAACAGATGCGCATCCTCGCCGCCGTCCGCTCGCGCAAGCCGCTCGACTTCGGCAGCGCGGACGATTTCCAGCTGACCCAGGCGCTGCACCACCTGCAGGGCCTGCCGGTCCAGCTGTCGAAGCGGGCGACGCCGCCCGCGCCCCTCGCCCAGCAATCGCACTGATCCCGCACAACGCCCGTACTGACGGGCTTCCTGTGGAATCCCCCCTCGGTTCCCACCGTCGGTACGATTGTGTAGAATCGGCGGATTCCCGGGAAGTTTCCTCCCGTTATCGTCTATGAAAGCTAGCCTGTTATGAAACCTGTCGTCATCAGCGGCACCGGCCTGTTCACGCCACCGAATTCGATTTCCAACGATGAGCTGGTGACGGCCTTCAATGCCTACGTCGAGCTGTTCAACGCGGAGCACGCAGAGAAAATCGCGGCCGGCGCAGTGACCGCGCTGGAACCGTCCAGCAGCGCGTTCATCGAAAAGGCGTCGGGCATCAAGTCGCGCTACGTGATGGAAAAGGAAGGCATCCTCGATCCCACGCACATGACGCCGCGCATCAAGGAACGCGCCGACGAGGAATTGTCGCTGCAGGCCGAGATCTGCATCGCCGCCGCCCGCCAGGCTCTCGCGCGCGCGGGCCGCACGCCGGCCGACATCGACATGGTCCTCGTCGCCGCCAGCAACATGCAGCGCGCCTACCCGGCGATGGCCGTCGAAGTGCAGGAAGCGCTCGGCATCGAGGGCTATGGCTTCGACATGAACGTGGCCTGCTCGTCCGCGACGTTCGCGATCCAGACCGCGGCTGCCGCCGTGCAGACGGGCCAGGCGCGCGCCGTGCTCGTGCTCGACCCGGAAATCACGAGCGCCCACCTGAACTTCCGCGACCGCGACAGCCACTTCATCTTCGGCGACGCGTGCACGGCGATGGTCATCGAAGCGGCCGACACGGCGACGAGCGAACACCAGTTCGAGATCCTCGATTCGAAGCTGAAGACGAAGTTCTCGAACAACATCCGCAACAACTTCGGTTTCATGAACCGCTTCGACGAAGACGGTGTCGGCCAGCCGGATAAACTGTTCCGCCAGCAGGGCCGCAAGGTGTTCAAGGAAGTGTGCCCGATGGCCGCCGCGATGATCCGCGACACCGTCGAGCACGCGGGCCTGAAGATCGAGGACATTTCGCGCTTCTGGCTGCACCAGGCGAACCTGAGCATGAACCAGCTGATCGTGCGCACCCTGCTGGGCCGCGACGCCACGCCGGAAGAAGCGCCCGTGATCCTCGACCGCTACGCGAACACGTCGTCGGCCGGCTCCATCATCGCGTTCCACTCGCACCAGGACGACTTGCCGAGCGGCGCCAATGGCGTCATCTGCTCGTTCGGTGCCGGGTATTCGATCGGTTGCGTGGTCGTGCGCAAGAAATGAGCAAAAGCGAGGCGCCGGATACCGCTGAGATAACGTAAATCGTTGTTTCACAAGGAGAAGTTGGTAGTTCCAGTCCTACAAAGGTGCGCTCCAAGTTCCTCTGGAATACCGCGTTCCCGGCGCGCATGATCCTTCTGTCAGCGCATCAGCACGCGCAGCTCACAGGAGGACACCATGACGAAACAAAAAGGACCGGACAGCACGCGCTCGCGCGGCATCGCCAAGGAAAAGATCGTGCCCGTGGCGGAAGGCAGCCAGCAGCCGCGCGCACCGGGCTGGGTGGCGCCGGGCAGCGCCAACGTCCAGTCGGCCAACATCGAACAGATGGGTGCAGCCCTGCGCTCGCGCGGTTCGCTGCAGGGCGGCATCGACAACCCGAACGTGGGCACGCAGCGCGGCGGTGCCGGTGCGCAGCAGGCCGGCTGGAGCGCCCGCCAGAGCGCCCAGCGCATGCAGGCGCGCGGCGAGGAAGACCGCCTGAACGCATCGCGCCAGTCCGGCTACGGCGGCATGGAACAGCAGCAGAAAGGCGGCTCGCTGGAATCGTCGACGGGCTCGATGCAAAGCGACACGAACACGCCGCGCCAGGGCGACCAGACGGCGCAGCCCGCGTCCGACAACCGCAGCAAGAAGAGCAGGAAACGCAGCATCGGCACGAAACAGTAAGCGATGCGAGGCCGGTGCTCCCGGCCTTTTTTACAGCCGCGCCGCCAGCTCCGCCCCTTCGCGGATCGCCCGCTTTGCATCCAGCTCGGCCGCGAGCGCCGCGCCGCCGATCTTGTGGAACGCGGGCCCGCCGCGCGTGCCTTCCGGCGGCATCAGCTCCGCCAGGCTTTCCTGCCCCGCGCAGATCACCACGTTGTCCACTTCCAGCAGCTTCTGTTCTCCACCGATCGTGATGTGCAGGCCCGCATCGTCGATGCGGTCGTACTGCACGCCCGCCAGCATGATGACGCCGTTGCGGGCGAGCGTTGCGCGGTGCACCCAGCCCGACGTCTTGCCCAGGCCCGCGCCGGGACGCGTCGTCTTGCGCTGAAGGAGCCAGATGCTGCGCGCGGGCGCCGTGCCGTGCGGCTTCGTCAGGCCGCCCGGCGTCGCCACCTGCAGGTCGACACCCCATTCGCCGGCCCAGTCCTCGACGGGCTGCGGGCGCGGTGCTTCAGCGTCGTGGATCAGGTATTCGGCCGTGTCGAAGCCGATGCCGCCCGCGCCGATGATGGCCACGCGCCGGCCCACGGGCGCGCCGTCGCGCAGCACGTCCAGGTACGACAGCACCTTCGGATGCGTGATGCCGTCGATGCGCGGCCGGCGCATCGTGACGCCCGTCGCCACGATCACGTCGTCGTAGCCCGCGGCGACGAGTTCCTCGCGCGTGACGCGCCGGCCCAGCTGCAGCTCGACACCGGCCAGTTCCAGCTGGCGCCCGAAGTAGCGGACGGTCTCCGTGAATTCCTCCTTGCCGGGGATGCGCATGGCGACGTTGAACTGGCCGCCGATGCGATCGAGCCCGTCGAACAAGGTGACGGCGTGCCCCCGCTGTGCGGCCACCGTCGCGGCGGACAGGCCGGCCGGCCCGGCGCCCACGACGGCGATGCGCTTGCGCTGCTGCGTCGGCCGGTACACGAGTTCCGTCTCGTGGCAGGCACGCGGGTTCACGAGGCAGCTCGCGCGCTCGTTCGAGAACGTGTGGTCGAGGCACGCCTGGTTGCAGGCGATGCACGTGTTGATGCGGTCCGCGTGCCCCGCCGCGGCCTTGTTCACCCAGTCGGGATCGGCGAGGAACGGGCGCGCCATCGACACCATGTCCGCGCTGCCGTCGGCCAGCAGACGCTCCGCGTCCTGCGGCATGTTGATGCGGTTCGATGCGACGACGGGAATCTTGACCGCATCGCGCAGCCGCCCCGCGATCGATGCGAACGCGGCGCGCGGCACGGAGGTGACGATCGTCGGCACACGCGCCTCGTGCCAGCCGTAGCCCGTGTTGAGGATCGTGGCGCCCGCGGCTTCGAGCGCCTGCGCCACGTGCACGACCTCGTCCCACGTGTTGCCGCCGTCGACGAGGTCCAGCACGGAGTGGCGCACCATCACGATGAAATCGCGTCCGACGGCCGCGCGGATGCGGCGCACGATCTCCACCGGCAGCCGCATGCGGTTCTCGATGGAGCCGCCCCACGCATCGGTGCGGCGGTTCGTGCGCGCGCACAGGAACTGGTTGATCAGGTAGCCCTCGCTGCCCATCACTTCGACGCCGTCATAGCCGGCCTTCTGCGCGAGCTTCGCGCAGCGGACGTAGGCCGCGATGGTCGACTCGATGCCGCGCGGCGTCAGCGCGCGCGGGCGGAACGGAGAAATGGGCGACTTGACGTTCGATGCGGAGACGACGAGGGGCTGGTAGCCATAGCGGCCCGCGTGCAGGATCTGCAGCACGATCTTGCCGCCCTCCTCGTGCACGGCGCGCGTGACGCGGCGGTGGTTGAAGACGTCGCCACGGAAGTTCAGCGTGCCGCCGAACGGCAGCAGCCACCCCTGGCGGTTCGGCGAGATGCCGCCCGTGACGATCAGGCCCGCGCCACCGCGGGCGCGCTCGCGGTAGAACGCGGCCAGTTTGCCGTAGTTCCAGAAGCGGTCTTCGAGGCCCGTGTGCATCGAGCCCATGATGACGCGGTTCTTCAGCGTCGTGAAGCCGAGGTCGAGGGGAGACAGGAGGTGCGGATACGCGGTATCGGGAAGCGAAGCAGTCATGGGCGCAACGAAAGTAGGAATCCCGGCATTACACCGGGATTTCGTCGAGCCGTGGTTCTAATCGCGATGCCGCGCCGCGGTCACGCGGGATAGCTCTCCGGCGTGCGCAGTTCGGCGAACTGCTCGATGCTGCCGATGCGCACCGTGACGGGATTCAGGCTCGTATGCGGCGCCAGCGAGCGCCACGCGAACTTCCATTCCTTTTCGCGGGCGTTGGCGATCGGTTGCGAGAACGCCTGGCCGAGGCGCGAGCGGATGCCGTATTCGACGGGGCCGTCGATGCCGGCCCAGTTGGGCAGGGTGCGCTGCACGGCGCGGTGCAGGCGCTCGCCGAATTCCTCCGTGTTGTGGATGACGAGGCAGCTGTCGGCGGGGCCGAGCACGTCGAACAGCTGCTTGTTCCACGCGGTGGAAAACGACAGCGTCAGGAAGCCGTTCTCCGGCTGGAGTTTGAACTGGCCGGTGGACAGCGCCAGTTCCAGCTCGGCGCGCAGGCCGTAGCGGTGCAGGGTCGGGGGGCGTTGGTAGTCGTGCATGATGGGTCTCGATTCGTGGGGGTCTAGTCCCGCCGCGCCGGGGCGTCGTGACGGTGGATGCGCATGTAGCGGAACGAGACGGTGACTTCGCGCAGCAGGAAAATGAAACTGGCAATCAGGGCGACCATCGCCACCACGAACATGCCGGCGATGTAGCGGTCCAGCGGGAGGTTCGTCGTATCGCCGAGGAACAGGCAGGCGATGATCAGGCAGATGAGCAGGCCGCAGCCGGTGCTGAACGTGATCGCGTAGTTGATCAGGCGCCAGCGCTGGTACAGCACGTCGAGCTCTTCGCTGCATTCGGGGTCGGGGCCTTTGCGCAGCTCGATCTTGAGGTCGCGGGTACGGTCGATGATGCGCGCGAGGCGGTTCATCAATACCGTCAGCTTGGTGGCCACGCCGGTCAGCAGGAACACGGGCGCGATCGCCAACTGGATGACATGGCCGATGTCGTTGGTCTGGATATTCATGCTGGTAGCTTGTCGTTATTGTAAGAAGCTGGGAACAGTGTAGCAGGCGGCGGCCTCCGTCCCCGTGACTCTGGTTTCAATCGAAGCGGCCGTAACGTTTGAATTGTTCCGTGGCGGCGACGAGGGCGCGCGAGATGCCGACTTCGAGCGCGCCGTGGCCGGCGTCCGGGATCATGCGCAGGCGCGACCCGGCCCAGGCCTGGTGCAGGCGGTAGGCGGACAGCGGCGGGCAGATGACGTCGTAGCGCCCCTGCACGATCACGGCCGGCAGGTGCGTGATGCGGTCCAGGTCGCGCAGCAGCTGGTCGGGTTCGAGGAAGCCGCCCTGCGCCATATAGTGCGATTCGAGCCGGCCCACGCCCAGGTCGAGCGTGTCGGACGTATGCTCGTCCTCCTGCGGCAGCAGGAACACGCGCCGGCCCTCGAAGCGGCTCCACGCGCGCGCGGCGGGCCAGTACTGCTGCGGGTCGTCGGACAGCAGGCGCTTCGTGTACGCGGCGAGCAGGTCACCGCGCTCCTCGGGCGGGATCGGTGCGACGAATTCGTCGTACAGCTCCGGGTAAAACCACTGCACGCCGTACAGGAAGAATTCGATCTCGGCCGGCGTGCACAGGAAGATCCCGCGCAACACGAAGCCCAGGCAGCGCTCCGGGTGCGCCTGTCCATACGCGAGCGCCAGGGTGGAGCCCCAGGAGCCGCCGAACACCAGCCAGCGCTCGATGCCGAACATGGTGCGCAGGCGCTCGATGTCCTGGATGAGCAGCTGCGTCGTGTTGTTGCGCCATTCGCCGAGCGGCGTCGACTTGCCGGCCCCGCGCTGGTCGAACAGGATCACGCGGTAGGCGCTCGGGTCGAAGAAGCGGCGGTGCTGCGGCGACAGGCCGGCGCCAGGGCCGCCGTGCAGGAACACGACGGGAATGCCGTTCGGATTACCCACTTCTTCCCAGTAGATCGTGTGCAGGTCGTCGACGGCGAGCATGCCGTGGCGGTTCGGGAGGATAGTGGGGAACAGCGACGGCGGGGTGGCAGGCATGGCGGATCGGTGTACGAATGAAACGACAACCGATTGTAGCCTACCGCCCGTCCGTTCTAGAAGAAAGTGTTGAGCGCGAAGCGCACGGCGTAGTCGTCGTCCACGGCAAGCAGCAGCGGCCAGCGGTCGAACGTCGTGCACGGATGCGAGATGCCGCAGCCGACCAGGTCGCCGACGGCGAGCATGTCGCGCACGGGGCCGTCCGGCAGCTGCAGGTACGCGTGCTGGTCGTTCATCTTGACGATCGCGCAGCCTTCCGGCAGTACATGCGCGGCGCCGGGCCCCGGCCGGTGATGCCACAGCGGCAGGGGCAGGCCGGCGTCGTGCGACGCGTCGCGCTTGCCCATCGTGAGGATCGCAAGGCCCGGCTCGGGGCGCGACTGCACGACGCTCCAGATCTCCAGCGCCGGCCGCAAGCCTTCGCCGGGCGGCACGCCTTCGCGCGCATCGAGCGCCTCGATGTGGCGGTGGTACATGCCGTGGTCGCTCGTCAGGTAGCAGCCGCTGCGCAGCACGGGGGCCAGGGGCAGCGACAGCCCGTGCAATTCCCGGAAGCCGCGCGCGACGAGGTCGAAGTATGACGAGCCGCCCGCCGTCACGAGGATCTCGCGCGTGCCGAACAGGCCTTCGTCGTCGGCCTCGCGCACGAGCGCGCACAGGCGCGCGACGAAGCTGGATACGGCGCGCAGGTCGGCCTCGTGGTCGTCGGACACGAGCAAGCCCTCATAGCCTTCGAAGCCGGCCAGCACGAGACCGGGCGCCCGCTCGATGGCACGCGCCACCGTCAGCGCTTCCTCCGGCGTGCGGCAGCCGGCGCGCTTGCCCGACAGCCCCAGTTCGACGAGCACGGACAAAGGCCGCGTCAGAGGATGCGCCTCGACTTCTTCCGACAGGCGCGCCACGCCCGCGAGCGAATCGGCCAGCACGACGCATTCGAAGCCGGGGTCCTCGTGCAGCAGTTGCAGCACCATGCGCACGTCGCTGCGCGCGACGAGCTGGTTCGCGACGAGCACGCGGCGCACGCCGAAGCGGTGCGCGACCCGCACCTGCACGGCGTTCGCGAGCGTGATGCCCCAGGCGCCGTTCGCGAGCTGGGCGCCGAACAGCTGCGGGGACATGGTCGTCTTGCCGTGCGGGGCGATGCGCACGCCATGGCGTTCGCAGAAGTCGCGCATCCAGTCCAGGTTATGGCGCAGCGCCGACGTCTTCAGCACGGCGACGGGAAAGCTGGTGTCGCCATGCAGCACGTTCCAGCCCTGCATACCGACGGCGCCCTGGCGCAGAGGCGCCGTCAGCGGCAAGCCCTTCACGCCGGGCTGCAGCATCTGTTCCTCCAGGCTGGACAAGGCGAGTGCGCCGTGCGGCAAAGCGTTCATGGTGGACTCCTTCGTGGTCATCGGCGGCGATGGTAGCAGACGTTTTACACGTCGAGGCTGCGCAGCTCGTCCTCGAGATCGACGCGCAGGAGGCCCGGCGTGGGCATCACGCCTTTCGACCCCGGCGTGCGGAAGACGCCGGGCACGAGGCCATCCTGCTGCAATTGCGGCAGCAATTCGCCCAGCAGGTCGTCCAGCGCGAACGCCTGCGGCGCGTAGCCTTCCCACTCGAATTCCGCGCACAACTGGGCGAATTCGCGGTCCGGCCACATGGCGAACACGAGCGTGCCATCGTCCTTCTCGGCGAGCGCCCAGCCGTTGCGGTACAGCCCCCACACGATGCCCGTGGCGGCCACCCGCTTGACGAAGTATTCGTAGCGCTGCGGCGCGGGCAGCGTGACCACGGCCTTGAGCTGGCTGGCGTCGATCGTCATCGGTTCGTCCTCGGTTGTCGGTAGCGTCAGGATACGCCAGGCGGCGCGGCGCGTGGCGCGCGTGCGGCGACGGTGCCGGCCGGGGGACCGCATCGATAAGTTTTACAAATTCGGAAAAGTCAGTAAAATTGATTGAATGTAAATTTTATATTTTGCCAACGTCATGAAACTCGCCTACGCTGCCCTGTCCCTGTCCCTGATCGTGATCGCCTTGTCCGGCTGCGCCTCCGGTCCCGCGGCCCAGCCCGACCTACCCAATTCGCTGACGGTCCGCATCAACAACGATGCCGAGGGCACGATGGTGATGCGCGGCGGCTCCTTGTACACCTACGCCAACGACCGCTGCGAAGGCGAACAACGGCAGGCCAACAAGATGTCGATGGCGAACCAGGAAGCGCTCACGACCATTCCCGTGAAGGCCGGCGCCCCGCTGACGTTCGCGGTCACGACGCTCAACGCGCAAGGGTTCAAGGGCAACTGGGGCTGCTCGGCCACGTCGACGTTCACGCCCGCCGCAGGCGCGCGCTACGATGCCGTCCTGCAGACGGAAGGCGACAACCGCACGTGCAAGGTCGTGATCACGGACCAGAACAGGAATGTCGTTCCCGCCACGGTGCCCGACTACTCCTGCAACAGGACGATGGCCGGGATCGTCAAGAACGGCGAGCGCTATGCACCCCGACAAACGGCGGTGCCGATCGTTGTTTCCGTGCCAAAGTAAGCCGCCATGAACGCCTACGCAACGGCAGCCAAGGCGGCGCTGGCACTGGCGCTCGCGATCAGCATGGGCGGCTGCTCGACGGCTTACCAGGCCGCGTCGACGGTCCCGCTCAAGGTTCTGGGCACCGGTTACAAGGAAGAACCGGGCCCTGGCGGACTGATCAAGGTGACCTATCACGGCAACGAACGGATGCTGATGTACCAGGTCCGGGATTACACGCTGTACCGCTGCGCCGAAATCGCGCAGCGCGAGGGCAGCCCGTATTTCGTGCTGTACCAGACCTTGCCCGACGCGCTGCACGACCGCAGCAGCACGGAGGTCAAGCCGACCACCCTGCTGGGCATTCCGCACGCCGAGGTCTACATCGGTTTGCGCGCGACGGCCGCACCGGGCCTGCTGTCCACCGCCGACGTGCTGGCCAGGCTGAAGCCGACGGTCACGGCGGGGAGCACATGATGTGCCGGCCCCTGCTCGTCGGGATGCTCTGCGCGGGACTGCTGTCCGCATGCGGGACGCCGCCCTATCGGCCGGCCGCCACGGCCCAGAGCGCCCGCGTCCACTTCGTCAAGTTCGACATGCCGTACCTCTGCCTGTCCGGAGAGCGCTTCGTATTGCCCAAGGACGGCAACGGCGATGCGAGCATCCCGGCCGGCCAGTCCGTGCACCTGCTCGGCAGTTACCAGAACGCGGGCGGCCACTGCTCGGCGGCCGTCCGTTTCGTGCCGGCCGCGGGCGAGGTCTACGACGTCGTCAACGACGTGCGGGCCGAACATTGCATCATCAACGTGATGCGCCACGACGCGTCGGCGCAGTATGGCCTGCGCGTCGAGCCATCGACGCGCGCACCCACTATCTGCCAGCCGTAGGCTAGTCCTCCTCGCCCAGCAATTGTTCCAGGCGACGCGGATAGTGGTTCAGGAAGTCGCGCGTGACGGCGTAGTGTTCCGTGTCCTCGTAGCTGATCTCGGCGATGCCTGTGCCGTCGAAACTTAAAATTTTTGCGCGCGGGTACGCGAGCAGGATCGGAGAATGCGTCGCGATGATGAACTGGGCGCCCTGCTTCACGAGATTGTCGATGACGGTCAGCGCGGCCAGTTGGCGGTTGGGCGACAGTGCGGCTTCCGGTTCGTCCAGAAGATAGAAACCGTCGCCGCGGAAGCCGAGCATCACGTCCATGAACGCTTCGCCATGCGAGCGCAAGTGCAGCGACGGGCCGCCACCGGGGAGCTCGTCGAGGTAAGTGAACACGTTGAACAGGCTTTCCGCGCGCAAGAAATAACTGTTGCGGGGCCAGCGCCAGCCCTTGGTGACCTTCAGCACGTGCTGCAGCGGCGACACCTCCTGCTGCTGCGGCCGGTAGACATTCTTCGATCCGCCTTCTGCCGGCAGTCCCAGCGCCACCGCGATCGCTTCCAGCACCGTCGACTTGCCCGCGCCGTTCTCGCCGACGAAGAACGTGACGTCCGGATGCGGCTCGAGCACGCCCAGGTCGCGCACGGCGGGAATCGTGAACGGATAACGCTGCGGGTCGATATCGGCCTGCGGGTCGATCTGGACGGACCGCAGATACGGTTTGGCGGTGAGTGGCGGCATGGTTGCTCCGGAAAGAAAAACACCGCCCGGAGGCGGTGTCGATGCGTGACGGCGCGCCGTCCTTATTGCATGTGCTGGCCGCCGTTGATGGCGATGTTGGCGCCGGTGACGAATGCGGCTTCGTCCGACGACAGGTAGGCCACGAGGCCAGCCACTTCTTCCGGCTTGCCCAGGCGGCCCATCGGGATCTGCGGCAGGATCTTCGACTCCAGCACTTCGGTCGGGATGTCGGTGACCATCTTGGTGCCGATATAGCCCGGCGAGATGGTGTTCACGGTGACACCCTTGCGCGCCACTTCCAGGGCCAGGGCTTTCGTGAAGCCGTGGATGCCGGCCTTGGCCGCCGAATAGTTGGTCTGGCCGAACGCGCCCTTCTGGCCGTTGACGGACGAGATGTTGATGATGCGGCCCCAGCCGCGTTCGACCATGCCGTCGGTGACGGGCTTGGTCATGTTGAACACGGAGTCGAGGTTGGTCTTCATGACCGCATCCCAATTGACCTTGTCCATCTTCTTGAAGGTCATGTCGCGCGTGATACCGGCGTTGTTGACCAGCACGTCGACGGGGCCGACTTCCTGCACGACCTTGGCCACGCAGGCCTGGGCCGAGTCGTAGTCGGACACATCGCATTCATAGGCCTTGAAATCGTGACCCTGATCGCGCATCGAGGCCAGCCAGCCTTCGGCCTTCTTGCTGCCCGGCGAGTACGTCGTCACGACCTTATAGCCGAGCGCTGCCAGCTTGATGCAGATCGCTTCACCCAGGCCGCCCATGCCGCCGGTCACTAATGCCACTCTAGCCATTGTCTTCTCCTAGTTTTTTCGCTTGATTTGCGTACAATTTCTTGATTACCCATGCCGCTGACGCGGCGCCGGCGCCCCGGCAGCGGGGGCGCCGTGCCGACCGTGTCAGCGCTCGACCGCCAGCGCCACGCCCATGCCGCCGCCGATGCACAGGGCAGCGAGGCCTTTCTTGGCGTCGCGGCGGACCATTTCGTGCAACAGGCTCACGAGCACACGCGCGCCCGAGGCACCGATCGGGTGGCCCAGTGCGATCGCGCCGCCGTTCACGTTGATCTTCGACGTGTCCCAGCCCATCTCCTTGTTGACGGCGACGGCCTGGGCGGCGAACGCTTCGTTGATTTCCATGAGGTCGACTTCCTCGTGCTTCCAGCCGGCCCGTTCCAGGCACTGGCGGGCCGCGTCGACAGGGCCCATGCCCATGATCGACGGGTCGAGGCCGGCCGACGAGTACGCCTTAATGCGGGCGATCGGGGTCAGGCCCAGTTCCTTGGCCTTCGACGCCGACATCATGATGACGGCGGCGGCGCCGTCGTTCAGGCCGGACGCGTTACCGGCCGTCACGGTGCCTTCCTTGTTGAACGCGGGACGCAGGCTGGACAGGCCTTCCAGGGTGGCGCCATGCTTCGGATACTCGTCGGTATCGAACACGGTCGGGCCCTTCTTGGACGGGATCTCGATGGGGATGATCTCGTCCTTGAACTTGCCGGCCTTCATGGCGGCCTCGGCCTTCAGCTGCGACTGCAGCGCGAATTCGTCCTGTTCCTGGCGCGAGATCTCGTACTTGCGCGCGACGTTCTCGGCCGTCACGCCCATGTGGTACTGGTTGTAGACGTCCCACAGGCCGTCGACGATCATCGTGTCGGTCAGCTTGGCATCGCCCATGCGGAAGCCGTCGCGCGAACCGTTCAGCACGTGCGGCGAGGCGCTCATGTTTTCCTGGCCACCGGCGATGACGATCGAGGCGTCGCCGCACTTGATGGCCTGGGCCGCGAGGTGGGTGGCGCGCAGGCCGGAGCCGCACACCATGTTGAGGGTGAAGGCCGGGACCTTGTCCGGCAGGCCGCTCTTGATGACGGCCTGGCGCGCCGGGTTCTGGCCCGTGCCGGCCGTGAGGACCTGACCCATGATGACTTCGCTGACGGCGGCCGGATCGATGCCCGTCTTCGTCAGCAGGTGCTTGATGACCTGGGCGCCTAGCTCGGCAGCCGGAATTTTTGAGAGCGTGCCACCGAACTTGCCGATTGCAGTACGGCCGGCGGCCACGATTACGACATCTTCCATATCAATCTCCGGTATCCCGGCCACATCGGCCGGGGTTCAATGAGTGGACAGCCCTGCTGTCGGCCATTTCTGGCCAGGCCTGGAAGAATCCGAAAAACCAGCACAACGATTGCGTTAAGCCGGCGGCAACTCCGCATGCATGGATTGCATCGAATGCGGCAGACACCGGTGGGCGCGGCAGGTCGTCCACGTTGTGCGCTTGATGAATCACAATCTCCGCTCAGGCTTGGACAGAAAGCCAACAATATTAGTGACCCCGCTTAAAGTTTGTTTAAGCAAAATCAATCTTATCAGCTTATTCAACGGAAAAAATAGTCTTCGGCTTGATTTTGCTTAAGGCTGAGTATCTTTATCAGACATTATTTTTGTTCCGGAAACATCGATTGCCGCCAGTCCAAACTGGGCCAAAACCCTTTTCCTTTGGGCTAAATTTCAAAGTAGAATGCACGGGCTAAGCCAACCACATTGATTTATGCCCAAAAGCCCGAGCTCCCTGCCCATCGAAATCAAGATCTCCACGGTCGTGGCCATTTCGACCATCCTGCATTCGGCCGATCCGATCGCGATCGACGCCGCGCTGAAGCAGATGACCGGGGGTGTCTCCGATTTCTTCGAGGATGAATTCGCCGTCATCGACGTCGCCGGCATCGCCGAGGAGGCCGGGCGCATCGATTGGGAGGCGCTGGTCGGGCTGCTGAAAAAGTACCGCCTGAACGCCGTCGCCGTGCGCGGCGCCCCGGCCGCGCTGCACGACGTGATCCGTGCCCACGACCTGTTCCTGGACGACGGCACCAGCGGCCTGCAGACGAACGGCGGCCGCGAGCGCGAGATGCCCGCGCCGGCACCCGTCGAAGCGGCCGAGCCCGCACCGGCTCCCGTCCCGGCCCCTGCACCGGCGCCGGCCATATCGGCTCAGGCGATGATCGTGGACACGCCCGTGCGCGCCGGCCAGCGCATCTACGCGCGCGGCACCGACCTGATCGTGACCGCCGTCGTGAACAATGGCGCCGAGCTCATTGCCGACGGCAGCATCCACGTGTACGCGCCGCTGCACGGCCGCGCGCTGGCCGGCGCGTCGGGCAATGCGGGCGCGCGCATCTTCGCGCTGCAACTGCAGCCGGAACTGGTGTCGATCGCGGGCGTCTACCGCACGTTCGACGAGGGTTTTCCGGCCGACGTGGCACGCCAGCCGGCACAAATCCGTTTGGTCGGCGACCGAATCGATATATCATCGCTGGGTTCGGCGCCCCGCAACTAAGCGCGCCCCGGTACCAGCATTGACCAGATACTGAATAGGACACATTTTTTTCATGGCAAGAATTATCGTTGTAACGTCCGGTAAGGGCGGTGTGGGCAAGACCACCTCGAGCGCAAGTTTCTCGTCGGGCCTCGCGATGCGCGGCCACAAGACGGCCGTCATCGACTTCGACGTCGGCCTGCGCAACCTCGATCTGATCATGGGTTGCGAACGCCGCGTCGTCTATGACCTGATCAATGTCGTCAATGGCGAAGCGAGCCTGACGCAGGCCCTGATCAAGGACAAGCACTGCGACAACCTGTTCATCCTCCCTGCGTCACAGACGCGCGACAAGGACGCGCTGACGGAAGAAGGCGTCGAGCAAGTGTTGAACGAGCTGGTCAAGATGGACTTCGAATACATCATCTGCGACTCGCCGGCCGGCATCGAGCACGGCGCGCTGATGGCGCTGACGTTCGCCGACGAGGCATTGATCGTCACCAATCCGGAAGTGTCGTCCGTGCGCGACTCCGACCGCATCCTGGGCATCCTGCAGGCCAAGTCGCGCCGCGCCCAGAGCGGCGGCGAGCCCGTCAAGGAACACCTGTTGATCACCCGTTATTCGCCGCGCCGCGTCGAAAACGACGAGATGCTGTCGTACGAGGACGTGCAGGAAATCCTGCGCATCCCCCTGCTGGGCATCATTCCGGAATCGGAAGCCGTGCTGCACGCGTCGAACCAGGGCAACCCGGCCATCCATTTCAAGGATACGGACGTGGCCCAGGCCTACCAGGACGTCGTGTCGCGCTTCCTCGGCGAAGAAATCCCGCTGCGCTTCACCAACTACGAGAAGCCGGGCTTCCTGCAGCGTCTGTTCGGAGCAAAGTGATATGCCCCTGCTCTCCTTCCTGTTCCCAAAGAACCAGAAAAGCGCGACTGCGGCCAAGGAACGGCTGCAGATCATCATCGCCCGCGAACGCAGCGGCCGCGGCGGGCCGGACTTTCTGCCGGCACTGCACCGCGAGTTGATCGAAGTGATCTCGAAATACACGAAGGTCAACGCCGAGGACATCAAGATCTCCCTCGACCGCCAGGGCAACCTGGAAGTGCTCGACGTCAACGTCGTCCTGCCGGACGCCTAACCGTCCCCGCGCCGCGCCGGTTACGCCGGCGCGGCCGCCACCTCGCGCGCCACGCGCGTGCACGCCTCGATGTGCTGGTAGCCCATCTGCCGGAACAACGCGAAACCGATCGCGGCCGACGCGAGCTGTCCCGCCAGCGGCACGATCTTCGCCGCCGACTTCGCCGCCAGCTTGGCGCCCGATTTCCGTAACAGTTTCAGCACCAGTTCCTTCGTCACAATCTTGCCCACCAGGGTACCGCCCAGCGCCGCCACGGCCTGGTAGGCGGCGATGCGCATGCGCGGCTGCAACTGGTCGATCTGATCGGGCGACAGGCCGAACGCCTGGTTGATCTCTTCCACCATCACGGCGAAGCTGGAGAGATCCGCGACGACGTCCACACCGGGCAGCGGAATCACGGACACGCCCGCCGAAATGGCCGCGCGCTTGCGCACGAGGCCGCGGCAGCGCTCGCGCACGCGCTCGATGTCCGGGCCGGACACCGGCAGCAGGGCGAGCTCCTCATCCTTGCTTTTTTTCCTGAACATAGTCGCTCCTGACCAATCGATTTGAGGACAGTGTAACCGCGAGTGTGTCGTCGGGCTGACACGACTATGACGCAATTACCCAACGAAAATGTGAATTTATCTGCGGCATCGGTAGCTTTCCTTTTTAAAAGTCTGATATATTTAGTGACATTGTAGGAATGTTCCTACAGAGAGGTCATAGAGTCCCACACGCCGAGACAGCGAACATCATGAGAATATCCGTACTGGACAACGATACGACCCAAGCAGAGCTCATCTGCCAAGTGCTTAACGGGGCCGGGCACAGCTGTCAAGCGTTTGACAGCGGCAAAGACCTCCTTGGACAACTCCGCAAGGACAGCACCGACCTGCTGATCGTCGATTGGCAAGTGACCGACGTCCCGGCGGCGGAACTCCTGCGCCGTGCCAAGGAAAAACTGGCGCCGAACACGCCGACGATGTTCCTGGCCGGCACCTCGGCCGAGGACGACATCGTCGCGGGCGTTACGGCCGGCGCGGACGACTACCTCGTCAAACCGCTGCGTCGCGGCGAACTGGTCGCGCGCACGCAGGCCCTGCTGCGCCGGGCGTATCCGTCGCAGAACGGTGCCGAGCAGCTGCAATTCGGCCCGTACGTGTTCGAAACCCGCCCGGGTCGCCTCATGATGGATGGCGAGCAGATCGACGTCACGCACAAGGAATTCAACCTGGCGCTGCTGTTCTTCCGCAACCTCGGCCGGCCGCTGTCGCGCGCGTACATCCACGAATCGATCTGGGTGCGCGAAACGGCGATCCCGTCGCGCACGATGGACACCCACGTCTCGCGCGTGCGCAACAAGCTGCGCCTGCGTCCGGAGAACGGTTTCCGTCTCGTGCCGGTGTACAGCTACGGCTATCGGCTGGAAAAACTGGGCGCGTGAATCCCTGCCGCGGTAGGGGTATAATGGGTGCGCTGCCCATTTTTTGATCACCCATGCAACTGCTCGCCGTCGGCCTGAATCACACCACCGCACCGGTCTCGCTGCGCGAGCAACTGGCGCTGGCGCCTGAGCAGCTGGGCGACGCGGTGCAGGCCGCGCGCGGGTGGTTCTCCAGGTTCAATACCCGGGGCGAGGACGAGGCGGCCCTGCTCTCGACGTGCAACCGCACGGAGATGTACGCGGCCAGTTGCGCGCCCGATCCGCTCGACGCCTCGGCGCGCTTCCTCGCCGACTACCACGACCTGAATTTCTCCGAGCTGCGGCCGCATTTGTACATGCTGCCGCAGCACGACGCCGTGCGCCATGCGTTCCGCGTCGCCTCCGGCCTCGATTCGATGGTGCTGGGCGAAGCGCAAATCCTCGGGCAAATGAAGGACGCCGTGCGCGTCGCCGACGAAGCGGGCGGCCTCGGCACGTATCTGCACCAGCTGTTCCAGCGCAGTTTCGCCGTCGCGAAGGAAGTGCGCACGACGACCGAGATCGGCGCGCACAGCGTGTCGATGGCCGCCGCCGCCGTGCGCCTGTCGGAACGCATCTTCGATCGCGTCAGCGAGCAGAACGTGCTGTTCATCGGCGCCGGCGACATGATCGAGCTGTGCGTCACCCACTTCGCCGCCCACAATCCGAAGTCGATCACGATCGCCAACCGCACGCTGTCGCGCGGCGAGGCGCTGGCCGCGCGCTTCAACGGCCAGGCCCTGAGCCTCGCCGACCTGTCCGACCGGCTGCCGCAATTCGACATCGTCATCTCGTCGACCGGCTCCACGTTGCCCCTGATCGGCAAGGGCCTCGTCGAACGCGCCATCAAGGCGCGCCGGCACCGGCCCATGTTCATGGTCGACCTGGCCGTCCCGCGCGACATCGAACCGGAAGTGGGCCGTTTGAACGACGTCTTCCTGTACACGGTCGACGACCTCGCCGAGGTGGTCAAGAGCGGCGTCGAGAGCCGCCAGGCCGCCGTCGCCCAGGCCGAGGCGATCATCGAGACGCGCGTGCAATCGTTCATGCACTGGATCGGCGACCGTGCCGTCGTGCCCGTGATCCGCGACCTGCATGAATCGAGCGAAGCGATGCGCCTCGCCGAACTGGAACGGGCGCGCAAGCTGCTCGCCAAGGGTGAAGACATCGAGACGGTGCTCGACGCGCTGTCGAAAGGCCTCACCGCGAAATTCCTGCACGGCCCGCAACAGGCCCTGCACCGCGCCCAGGGCGACGAGCGCGCCCGCCTCGCGAGCCTCCTGCCCCAGCTGTTCCGCGGCCGCCGTTAGCGGCCTAAACGCCTTCGTTGCCCCGCGTGCCGCTTCCTGCGGCTTGTCTGCTGTCATTCCGATTAGAATACCTATGAAACCCTCCATGCTGGCCAAGCTGGACCAACTGGCCAACCGTCTCGTCGAACTGGACGAACTCCTGATGTCCGAAGGCGCCACCGCGAACATGGACAGCTTCCGCAAGCTGAACCGCGAACACGCCGAACTGAGCCCGCTCGTGGCCGTCTATCGCCACTACCAGACGGCGCAGGGCGACATCGCCGCCGCGCAAGAGATGCTGGCCGATCCGGACATGAAGGAATTCGCCCAGGACGAAATCGACGCGGCCAAGGCGCGCATCGCGGAACTGGACCTCGAGCTGCAGAAGATGCTGCTGCCGAAGGACGAGAACGACGAGCGCAACATCTTCCTCGAGATCCGCGCGGGCACGGGCGGCGACGAATCCGCGCTGTTCGCGGGCGACCTGCTGCGCATGTACACGCGCTACGCGGAGCGCAACCGCTGGCAGGTGGAGATGGTGTCGGAATCGCCGTCCGACCTGGGCGGCTACCGCGAAGTCATCGTGCGCATCGTCGGCCAGGGCGCCTACTCGAAGCTGAAGTTCGAATCGGGCGGCCACCGCGTGCAGCGCGTGCCCGCGACGGAAACGCAGGGCCGCATCCACACGTCCGCGTGCACGGTCGCCGTGATGCCGGAAGCGGACGAAGTGGAGGACGTGCAGATCAACCCGGCCGACCTGCGCATCGACACCTACCGCGCGTCGGGCGCCGGCGGCCAGCACATCAACAAGACGGATTCCGCCGTGCGTCTGACGCACCTGCCGACCGGCATCGTCGTCGAATGCCAGGACGACCGCAGCCAGCACAAGAACAAGGCGCAGGCGATGAAGGTGCTGGCGGCGCGCATCAAGGACGTGCAGCTGCGCGAGCAGCAGAGCAAGGAAGCGGCGACGCGCAAGAGCCTGATCGGCTCGGGCGACCGCAGCGAGCGCATCCGCACGTACAATTTCCCGCAGGGCCGCCTGACCGACCATCGCATCAACCTGACCTTGTACAAGCTGGACATGATCATGGACGGCGACCTGGCCGAACTGACGAACGCCCTGTCGGCCGAGCACCAGGCCGAACAGCTGGCGGCGCTGGGCGATTAAAAACGTAGGGTGGGCACTCCGTGCCCACCAAACGTTCGCGGATCGGCATGCATTTGGTGGGCACAGGGTGCCCACCCTACAATTAACTTTTTCGATAACGTCCACAGGAAACCATGTCCTCGTCCCGCAATCTCCTGCTTGCCATCGCCGCCGTCAGCATCGCCCTGGTCGGCGCCGCCCTTTACCTGCAGCACGCGAAGGACATGCTGCCCTGCCCGCTGTGCGTGATCCAGCGCTACCTGTTCCTCGGCATCGCCCTCTTCAGCCTCATCGGCGCCTTCGCCAACAAGATCAAGGCCGGCGCCGGGCTCGCGCTGTTGTGCGCGCTGGGCGGGCTCGGTGTCGTCGGCAAGCATCTGTACGTGCTGGCGCACCCGGGCTTTTCGTGCGGCATCGATCCGATGGAAACCACGCTGAACAAGATCCCGACCGCGACCATGATGCCCTGGCTGTTCCGCGCCGACGGCCTGTGCGAAGCGGCGCAGGAAACCGTGTTCGGCCTGAACGTGCCGCAGTGGTCGGCCGTGTGGTTCGTGATCCTCACGCTGGCCCTCGTCTGGGTGCTGGTGCGGCGCGCACGTTGATGACCATCGAGCCCGGCGCCCCCATCGCCGCGGTGCAGGCCGCCCTCCCCCTCGATCCGCTGGAAAACCGCATCCTGCTGTGCCACGCGACGGGCCTGTCGCGCGTGCAGCTGATCACGCAGGGCGACCGGCCTCTCACCGCCGACGAAGCGGCGCGCCTCAGCGCCCTCGTGGCGCGCCGGCTGCAGGGCGAGCCGATCGCCTACATCGTCGGCAAGCGCGAATTCTTCGGTCTCGATTTCCAGGTCGGCCCCGCCGTGCTGATTCCCCGTCCGGACACGGAACTGATCGTGGAACTGGCGCTCGAACGCCTGCCGGCACACGCCCCCCGCCTGCTCGACATGGGCACCGGCAGCGGCGCGATCGCCGTCGCCGTGGCGCACACGCGGCCCGACGCCGACGTCACGGCGCTGGACGTCAGCCCCGACGCGCTGGCCGTCGCGCAAGCGAATGCGGCGGCCAACGGCGCGCGCGTGCGCTTCCTGGCAAGCAGCTGGTTCGACGCGCTGGCCGCCGACGCCACGTTCGACGTCATCGCCTCCAACCCGCCGTACATCGCCGCGGGCGACACGCACCTGGCGCAGGGCGATTTGCGCTTCGAGCCGGTGGGCGCGCTGACCGACCACGCGGACGGCCTGTCCGCGCTGCGCACGATCGTCGCCGGAAGCCCGCGCCACCTCGTGCCGGGCGGCTGGCTGCTGCTGGAGCACGGCTACGACCAGGCGGCGGCCGTGCGCACGCTGCTCGCCGACGCCGGTTTCACCGAAGTGCAAAGCTGGCAAGACCTGGCCGGCATCGAACGGGTGAGCGGCGGCCGTTTCGGGGTTTGATGCCGGCGCGGCGCCCGTGCCGCCTTTGCTACAATGCCCGGTCCACCACCGGAGCCATGATGCGTCGACTGTTCGCGACCCTCATCCTGCTGGGCCCCCTGGCCGCGCTCGCGGCGGACGTCGCCACGCCCGGCGCCGCCGACCAGGCGCACGCGCTGTTCGAGCGCGACTGGCAATGGCGCCTCAAGCACCAGCCCGAATTCGCCACGAGCGCCGGCGACCACCGCTACGACGCGCTGCTGGCCGACAGGTCGCTCGCCGCGCAAACGGCCGCCACCGACCACGCGCGCCGCATGCTCGACCTCGCGCGCCAGATCGACCGCGGCCAGCTGGCCGGCCAGGACCGCCTGTCGTGGGACCTGTTCACCGGAGACCAGGAACGCATCCTCGCGCGCGCCGCGTTCGTCGCGTTCGATCCGGATCCGATCAGCGCCCAGGATGGCCTGCAGTTCCGCTTCCCGCAGCTCGTCGCGCAGATGCCATTCGTCACGGAGGACGACTACCGCAACTACATCGCGCGCCTGAACGCACTGCCCCGCCACGTCGACGGCATCATCGAGCAGATGCGAGAAGGGATGAAGACCGGCTGGACGGCGCCGAAAGCCATCATGACCGGCCTGCCCGCGCAACTGCGCGCGCTGCGCGAGCACGCGCAGGACGGGCCGCTCGGCGCGCCGTTCCAGCGCCTGCCGGCGACCATCGACGAGGCGGCGCGCATGCAGCTCGCCGCCGACGGCGCGGCCGCCCTGCGCACGGCCGCGGGCGCGCTGCAAAAGCTGGAAGACTTCGTGCGCACCGAGTACCTGCCGGCCGCGCGCACGACGATCGGCGCCGCGAACCTGCCCGGCGGCGCGGCGTGGTATGCATACCTCGTGAAAGCGGCGACGACGACGGCGCTGGCGCCGGCCGAGATCCACGCGCTGGGCGAGAAGGAAGTGGCGCGCATCCGCGTCGAGATGGAAGCGACGGCCCTCCGCACGGGGTTCAAGGGCAGTTATCCGCAATTCGTCGCGTTCGTGCGCAGCGACCCGCGCCTGTTCCCGACGAGCGCCGACGCGCTGCTGGAACGCTACCGGCGCACCATCGCGCGCGTCGACGCCCAGCTCCCGCAGTTGTTCGGCGTCGTCCCGCAGGAAGAGCTGGCGGTGAAGCCCGTGCAGCAGGAAGGCGCCGACGCGCAGGGCGGCGCCTACTACGAAGCGGGCACGCCCGACCGTACGGCGGCCCTCGTCGTCAACACGAGCCGCCTCGCCACGCGGCCGCTGTGGGAAGTCGAGACGCTCGCGCTGCACGAGGGCGTCCCCGGGCACCATCTGCAGGTCGCGCGCGCGCACGCGATCGACGGCCTGCCTCCGTTCCGCCGCCACGCGTGGTATCCGGCGTTCGGCGAGGGCTGGGCGCTGTATGCCGAGGGTCTCGGGCCGACGCTGGGCCTCATGCGCGATCCGTTCTCGCAATTCGGTCGGCTGGCCGACGAGCAGTTGCGCGCGGCGCGGCTCGTCGTCGACACGGGCATCCACGCGCTGGGCTGGTCGCGCCAGCAGGCCGTCGGCTACCTGAACGCGAGCACGGCCAATCCGGCGTCCGACAACGAGGTCGAAGTGGACCGCATGATCGCCCATCCGGGCCAGGCGCTCGCGTATAAAATCGGCCAGCTGCGCATCGTCGCGCTGCTGGCGCGGGCGCAGGCGGCGCTGGGCGCGCGCTTCGACGTGCGCGCCTTCCACGACGCCGTGCTGGAGAACGGCGCCCTGCCGCTCGACCTGCTGGAACGCCATCTCGACCACTGGATCGCCACGCAAGCCGCCCCGCCCGCACCCGCCGCCGCGGCGCCCGCGGCGGCCGACGGGGCCGTGTCCCATTAATGAATTTGTCATATTGAAGGGTGCCCGGCGTACTCGGCGGATTTCGGTTAATCTCTGCGTCTCATGCAGTATAAGAAAGGAAATCTCGTGTCGAACCAACTGACCCGCCGCCTGGCCCTGCTGGACGACGATGCCCACCGTGGCCTGCTCCAGCAGGGCCTGCGCGGCATCGAGCGCGAGACGTTACGCGTCGACGGCCAGGGCCACCTGGCCCGCACGCCGCATCCGGTGCGACTGGGCTCGGCCCTCACGCATCCGCAGATCACGACGGATTACGCGGAAGCCCTGCTCGAATTCATCACGCCGGCCGAACACGACATCGGCCTGGCCCTGCACCGCCTGGACGCGATCCACCGCTACGCCTATTCGAAGCTGGGCGACGAGCTGCTGTGGAGCCAGTCGATGCCGTGCGCGCTGCCGGCCGAGGAAGACATCGAGATCGCGTGGTACGGCAAGTCGAACATCGGCATGCTCAAGCACGTGTACCGCCGCGGCCTGGCCCTCCGCTACGGCAAGGCCATGCAATGCATCGCGGGCATCCACTACAACTATTCGCTGCCGGAAGGCCTGTGGCAACTGCTGGCGCAGCACGAAGGCATCCCGGAAGAACGCCGTAACGCCCTGCGCGACTTCCAGTCCGAAAGCTATATCGCGACGATCCGCAACTTCCGCCGCTACAGCTGGCTGCTGATGTATTTGTTCGGCGCGTCGCCCACGCTGTCGACAGGCTTCCTGCGCGGCCGCGACCACAATCTGGAAACGCTGTCCGACGACACCCTGTTCCTGCCGTACGCAACGAGCCTGCGCATGAGCGACCTGGGTTACCAGAACGACGCCCAGTCCGGCCTGCGCCCGCACGAGAACAGCCTGGAAAGCTATGTCACGTCGCTGATGGACGCCGTCAAGCGCCCGTATCCGCCGTACGCGGAGATCGGCACGAAGAAGGATGGCGAGTGGGTCCAGCTGTCGACCAACATCCTGCAGATCGAAAACGAATACTATTCGACGATCCGGCCCAAACGCGTCATCCGCACGGGCGAGCGTCCCGTGCAGGCGCTGTGCGCGCGCGGCGTGCAGTACATCGAGGTGCGCTGCCTGGACGTCGATCCGTTCGAGCCGATCGGCATCGCGCTCGAGACGGGCCGCTTCCTCGACGCCTTCCTGCTGTTCTGCGCCCTCGAGGACAGCCCCATCATCAACGCGATGGAAGGGCAGATTCACGCCCGCAACTTCGCGCGCACCGTGAAGGAAGGCCGCCGTCCGGGTCTCACGCTCACGCGCAACGACCACGAAGTGCTGCTCAAGGATTGGGCGGAAGAGCTGCTGGAACGCATCCGCCCCGTCGCCGAGCTGCTGGACCGCGAGCACAATTACCAGGGCGCCCACGTCGACGCCCTCGACGCGCAGAAGGCCAAGGTCCTCGACCCGGACAAGACGCCGTCCGCGCGCGTGCTGCAGGAAGTGCGCACGCTCGGCTCCTTCGCGCAATTCGGCCTGCGCCAGAGCGAGCTGCACGCGGCCGCGTTCCGCGCCGATCCGCTGATGCCGGCCGAGACCGCGCTGTTCGACGAGATGGCGCAGGCGTCGCTGGCCGAGCAGGCGCAGATCGAGGCGACGGACACGGGTTCCTTCGACGACTTCGTCGCCGCGTACAACAGTAGTACACTGTGCCGTAACAGCTAACCCACGCTTCGACGGCACCGGCCGGGCGGTGCACGCCGCCCGGCCTTGCGGCATCGAGGCGCCGCCCGAGACGCCCTTGCTCACCTTCTTCAACGAACACCACGGCCAGCACGCGCCACGCATCGACAGCGGCGGCGCGCGCATCGACGCCGTCGCGAACGAGTTCGCGCGGCGCGGCCTGGGCCGCATCGTCACGCCGCACGGCGTGCCGCTGACGTCGCTGGAACGGACGCATACGCCGCGCTACCTGCACTTCCTGCGCGGCGCATGGAGCGAGTGGCTCGCCCTCGATGCGCGCAACGCCGAACGCGATCCGCTGCCCTCCGCGTGGCCCCTGACGGGCATGCGCCGCGACGTCGAACCGGACAGCTTCGCGGGCCGTCTGGGTTTGTACGCGTGCGACGCCGCCACGCCGCTGACGGCCGGCACGTGGACCGCGGCGAAGACGGGCGCCGCCTGCGCGATCAACGCGGCGCACGCGCTGCGCCTGGGCGAGCGCGCCACGTTCGCGCTCACCTTCCCCGCCGGCCACCACGCGGGCGCCGATTACTTCGGCGGCGGCTGCTTCCTGAACAACGCGGCGCTCGCGGCCCAGCACCTGCTGGACGACGGCCTGCAGCGCGTGGCCATCCTCGACATCGACTACCACCACGGCCACGGCACGCAGGACATCTTTTACCGCCGCCGCGACGTGCTGTTCGCATCGATCCACGCCGACCCGCGCTCGGACTACCCGTTCTATGCGGGCCACGCGGACGAGACGGGTGCCGACGCCGGCACCGGCTTCAACCTGAACGTGCCGCTGCCGCGCGGCGCGAACGCGGCGCAGTGGTTCGCAGCGCTGGAGACGGCGTGCATCAAGCTGGCGGGGTTTTCTCCGCAGGCGCTCGTCGTGTCGCTCGGCGCCGCCGGCCGCGATGGCGACCCGCGTTCGCACTTTGACCTCGCCGGGGGCGACTTCCTGCGCATCGGCGAGCGCATCGGCTTTCTCGGGCTGCCGACCGTCTTCGTGTTCGAAGGCGGCGCGGTCGTGCCCGAACTCGGCATCAACGTGGTCAACGTGCTCGAAGGCTTCGAGACGGCGGCCTGATTCTGCAAGCATCAACGACTGGAACGACAATGATCGAATGGCAGTGGAGCCGTTTCGCCGACTTGAGCCCGGCGGAACTGTACGAGATGCTGGCCCTGCGCCAGCAAGTGTTCGTGCTCGAACAGGCGTGCCTGTACCCGGACATCGACGGCCTCGACGTCGACGCGCACCACCTGCTCGGCTGGAAGACCGTGGCCGGCAAGCGGGAACTGGCGGCCACGTTGCGCTGCCTGGCGCCGGGCGCGAAATACGACGAGATGTCGCTGGGCCGCGTCGCCACGAGCGCGTCCGCACGCGGCACGGGACTCGGCCGCGAACTGGTCGCGCAAGGCATCGCGTGCGCGGACCGGCTGCACCCCGGCCAAGCGATCCGCATCGGCGCCCAGGCGCACCTGGAAGCGTTCTACGGCAGCTTCGGCTTCCGCACGGTGTCCGCGCCGTACGACGAGGACGGCATCCTGCACATCGACATGCTGCGGCCCGCCGCCGGCGGCTAGGGCACCTCGAAGCACCGTCGCGGCAGGTGATTCGACGTGCCCGTTATTTGAGCAGGCCGGATTTCGTCGGATCCGGCATGCGGATCGCAACGACGCAGGCCACCGCACACATGACGCTCACGTACCAGTAGAAATACGGTTCGTGGCCGGCCTGCTTGAACCACAGGGCCACGTATTCCGCCGAGCCGCCGAAGATCGCGTTGGCGACCGCGTACGACAAGCCCACGCCCAGCGCGCGCACTTCGACGGGGAACATCTCTGCCTTGATCAGGCCGCCGATCGACGTGTACAGGCTGATCATCGCCAGCGCACACACGATCAACGCACCGGCCGTCACCGGGCTGGACACGCTGCGCAGCGCCATCATGATCGGCGTCGTGAACACGGCCGTGAGCGCGCCGAACGCGATCATCGACGTACGCCGGCCGATGCGATCGGACAGCGCGCCGAACGCGGGCTGCATCAGCATGTAGATCAGCAGGCATACCGTCATCACGCGGCTCGCCGTCTCCGTGCTCATGCCGGCCGTGTTGACGAGGTATTTCTGCATATACGTGGTGAACGCGTAGAAGATCAGCGAACCGCCGGCCGTGAACCCGAGCACCGTGACGAAGGCACGCCGGTGGTGCCTGAGCAGCGACGCGACGCTGCCCGCGGCCTCGCTCTTGCGCTCGGTGGCGGTGGTCGTCTCGTGCAGCGAACGGCGCAGGTACAGCGACACGAGGGCGGCGGCCGCGCCGACGACGAACGGGATGCGCCAGCCCCACGCCTTCAGCTCGTCGTGCGTCAGCAGCAGTTGCAGGATGCCCAGCACGAGCAGGGCCGCGAGCTGGCCGCCGATCAAGGTGACGTACTGGAACGACGCGAAGAAGCCCTTGCGCCCCGGCTCCGCGACCTCGCTCATGTACGTGGCGCTCGTGCCGTATTCGCCGCCGACGGACAGGCCCTGGAACAGGCGCGCCACGAGCAGCAGGGTGGGCGCCGCCGTGCCGATGCTGGCATAGGTGGGCAGCGCCGCGATCATCAAGGAGCCGCCGCACATCATCAGGACGGAGATCATCATCGCGTTGCGCCGGCCGTAGCGGTCGGCCACGCGGCCGAACAGCCAGCCGCCGATCGGCCGCATCAGGAAGCCGGCCGCGAAGATGCCGGCCGTGTTCAGCAGCTGCGTCGTCGGATTCCCCTTCGGGAAGAAGGCCGACGAAAAATACAGTGCGCAGAACGAATAGATGTAGAAGTCGAACCACTCGACCAGGTTGCCGGACGAGGCGCCGACGATGGCGAAGACGCGCTGGCGCGACGTCAGGTGCTCGATTGCGTGCGGGTCCGCCGTGTCCGTCGTGGTCATGGTTCCTCCGAAAGTCTGCAGGTCGGCGGCCGGCAGCGGCGGCCGGCCCATCCCGGGCGGGGTCGCCAAGGTCGGCCTGGCCGCGCACTGAAGATAGCAGTTCGCCGATATTGCCGGCGCCACCGTGCATGCCGGCATCGGTTTGCCTTGCCGTGCGCCTGCGCCACCACAGCAGCGCCAGGCCGCCCATCGGCAACAGGAGGGCAGGCGCCGGTTCGGGCACCGGCGTCAACAGCGCCGGCGCACAAATGCCGATGGCGTTGCAGCTGTTGGCGACGATCTGGCCCGCGTCGTTGATGCCCACCGCGTCCATCAGCACCTCGGTGCCGAGGCCGGCCGTGACGCTGTTCAAGTCGACGAGACCGGCGCCCGCATCCACGAACGCGTGCGAAAAGCCGTATTCGACGAAGCTGGAATAGCCGACCACGACGCCGGACGCATTGATGGCGTGCGCCTCGCCGTAGTCGCCGCCGAACGAGCCGAGGTCGTGCATGACGCCGCCGCTGTACAGGAAAGGATGCCAGACGGCTTCGGCACCGATGAGGCTGTAGCCGACCACCTGGCCCGTGTCGTTCACGCCCTCGGCCCAGCTGAAGCCGCCGCCGAGCGTGCCGAGATCGTGCATGGTGCCGCCGACGTACAGGAAGGCGTGGGCGCCGTCGTCCGGGAAACCCGGCCCCGGCTGCGATCCGCCGACGACCATGCCCGCATCGTTGATGCCGCGCGCCTGCGCATCGTTCCCGCCCAGCGTGCCGAGGTCCGTCAGCGTGCCGCCGCTGTACAGGAACGCGCGGCTGTTGCCGGATGCGTCGGTGGAAGCGCCGACGACCTGACCGCCGGCATTGACGCCGTAGGCGACGCTGTCGCCGCCGTACAGCGTGCCGATGGACTGCAGGGCGCCATCGCGCCACACGAAGCCGCGCGTGACGTCGCCCGTCTGCGCGGCGCCGACGACGATGCCGTTGCGGATGGCGTTTGCGTACGCGATGGAAGCGCCCGGCGTGGGCAGGAACGTCGTCGTTCCGGCGCGCCAGACGAAGGCGCGGTTCTGGAAAGCGTCGAGGCCCATGCCGACGATGCTGCCGTCGTTGCCGATGCCGGCGGCCAGGAAGTTTTCAGGCAGGAAGGTGGCGGTGTACAACGGACCCGCCAACGCGGGCGCGCAGGCGAGCAGCGACAACAGCAGGGGCAACAAAAAACGGCGTATCGACATGGCAGGCTCCGGATGATCAGGCGTGCCAACGATAAGACCGGCGCCGCCGCGCGGGACTGATCGAAATCAGTCGTGCGCGGCGCGGCGGCGGATCAGCAGGCGGCGCTGCCGCAGACTTTCACGAGCTCGACCTCGAACACGAGGCCCGTGTTTCCGGGGATCACGCCCGCCACGCCGCCCGCGCCGTACGCGAGATTGCTGGGGACCAGCACGGTGCGCTTGCCGCCCACCTTCATGCCCTGCACGCCCTGACCGAAGCCGGGGATCACGGATTCGCTCGTGCCCGTGGCGCCGATGACGAACGTGTATGGCGTGCCCGGTTTCGACGCGTCAAACTTGGTGCCCTTGAAATCGGCGGCGCCGGCGTTGTACAGCCAGCCCGTGTAGTTGACTTGCACGCGCGCGCCCGACACCGCATCGGCACCGGTGCCGACCGCGACGTCGGTCTTGGTCAGCGCAGCGGGATTGTTGACGACGGTGTTGCCGCCGGAATCGCCACCGCCGCCACCGCAGGCGGACAGGCTCAGGATGGCGGCGCAGGCGACGGCGAGCGGGAAGGACAGTTTCATGGGACTCCTAGGCAAGGTTCGGTTGAATGGAAAACCGAACCTTACCAACGGGCCCTGCAAGCGTCTGTGGGGGATTTGTATGGCTTTGTAAGGCCGCCGGCCGCGCGGGCCGGCGGCGTGCGCCGGTCAGATCTCAACCTGCGTACCGAGTTCGATCACGCGATTGGACGGGATCTGGTAGTAGTCTGCGGCCGTGCGGGCATTGCGCTGCATGGCGACGAACAGGTGCTCGCGCCACGGCATCATGCCCTGGCCCGGCACCGAGATCACGGTCTGGCGCGCGATGAAGAACGACGTCTCCATCATCTCGAATTCGAGGTGCTTGGCCGCGCACAGGCGCAGCACGTGCGGGATGTCGGCCTCGTCCTTGAAGCCGTAGGTCACGTTCAGCTGGAAGCAGTTGTGGCCCAGCGGGACGACCTCGACCTGTTCGCTTTCCGGCACATACGGTTCCTCGCGGATGTGCACCGTGAGGAACACGACGCGGTCGTGCAGCACCTTGTTGTGCAACAGGTTGTGCAGCAGCGCGTGCGGCACGCCGTCCGTTTCGCCGCGCAGGAAGATGGCGGTGCCGGCCACGCGGCCGGGCGGCGCCACGAACAGCGACTGCAGGAAGTCCTCGAGCGGGATCGCGTGCTTTTCCAGGTTCTCGAACACGAGCTCGCGGCCGCGCTTCCACGTCAGCATCGTCGTCAGCAGGACCGCGCCGAGCAGCAGCGGGAACCAGCCGCCGTGCAGCAGCTTCAGCGTGCTGGCCGAGAACAGCATGATGTCCATCACCATGAAGAAGCCCGTGGCGCCGAAGCAGAGCCACAGCGGCAGGTGCCAGCGGTAGCGCACGACGAAAAACGTGAGGATCGTCGTCGCGAACATGGTCGCCGTCACCGCGATGCCGTAGGCGCCCGCGAGCTTGTCGGAAGAACCGAAGCCGACGACGGCGATCAGCACGACGATCAGCTGCAGCCAGTTCACGGCCGGGATGTAGATCTGGCCGATCTCGCTTTCCGACGTGTGCATCACGCGCATGCGCGGGAGCAGGCCCAGCGCGATGGCCTGCTTCGTCATCGAGAACGTTCCGGAGATCGTCGCTTGCGATGCGATCACGGTGGCCATCGTCGACAGCAGCACGAGCGGCAGCACGCTCCAGCTGCCCAGCTGGTGGAAGAACGGGTTGTCGAGCGCTTCCGGATGCGTGATCAGGAGGCCGCCCTGCCCCAGGTAGTTCAGCGCGAGCGCGGGGAACACGACCATGAACCAGGCGAAGCGGATCGGCTTCTTGCCGAAGTGGCCCATGTCCGCGTATAGCGCCTCGGCGCCGGTGAACGCCAGCACGACGGCGCCCAGGGCGACGAACGCGATCATGCGCTCGCGCAGCATGAATTCGAACGCGTGCAGCGGGTTCAAGGCCTGCAGGATCACGGGTGCCTGGACGATGTTGATGATGCCCATGGCAGCCAGTGCGGCGAACCACACGACCATGATCGGACCGAACCAGCGCCCGATGCCCGCCGTGCCGTGGCGCTGCACGCTGTACAGCGCCACGAGCACGACGATCGTCAGCGGCACGACGTATTTTTCCAGGCCTGGTGTCGCCACTTCGAGACCCTCGATCGCGCCCAGCACGGAGATCGCCGGCGTGATCACGCTGTCGCCGTAGAACATCGTGGCGCCGAACACGCCCAGCACCATCAGCACGTAATGCCAGCGCGACGTGCGCGTGACGGAATTCAGCGCGAGCGCCATCAGGGCCATGATCCCGCCTTCGCCGCGGTTGTCGGCACGCAGCACGAGCGTGACGTACTTGAGCGAGACGATCATCGTCAGGCCCCAGAAGATCAGGGAGACGATGCCGAGGAGGTTGGGCGTGGAGAGCGTCAGCCCATGGACGGGATCGAAGATGGTCTTGAGCGTGTACAGCGGGCTTGTGCCGATGTCGCCGTAGACGATACCGACCGCGGCCAGCGTCAGCGCCGCGAGGCTGCTTTTCTTGTGTTCTGACGTCAAGGTTTCACCGTTTTGTTGTTCTGGTGCGTTGCACAATAGAATAATTGACAAGGAAAGACAAGAGCGTGACTTTCCGTGCGGGACGCTATTTTCTCAAAGTTTTTTGCTGTCCTTACGTTACGGTGTCCAGAGTCTGCATGAACACAGCCGGTCCCAGCGCACGCATGGCGAAAACCGGGCGCCGCCAGCAAGGCCGCGTCCGTTCGGGGATAATGTTTAACCCGTCACCCGTTCCGCCATCCCATGAACACCGGCATCCTGTCCGCCACCCTGGCCTTCCTGTGCTGGGGTCTGTTTCCGCTGTATTTCCACGCCATCGGCGACGTGCCACCGCTGCAGATCCTGGCCAACCGGATGGTGTGGTCGCTGCTGTTCCTCGTGATCGTGCTGGCCGTGCGCCGCCAGTGGGCCTGGCTGAACCTCGTGCGCCGGCCGAGGGTGTTCGGCAGCTTCGTCGCGTCCGCGCTGCTGCTCAGCATCAACTGGCTCATCTACATCTGGGCCGTGAACAACGGCCACGTGATCGAATCCAGCCTCGGGTATTTCATCAATCCGCTCGTCAACATCATGTTCGGTTCGATGCTGCTGAAGGAACGCTTGCGGCGCGCGCAGTGGATGGCGATCGGCGTCGCCGCGCTGGGCGTGGCCTGGCTGACGTGGCAGGCCGGCACCGTGCCCTGGGTCGCGCTCGCGCTGGCCATGTCGTTCGGCGGCTACGGCCTGCTGCGCAAGACGGCGGCGCTCGGCGCGCTGGAAGGCTTGTCGTTCGAGACGATGGTGCTGTTCCCGCTCGCGGCCGGGTACGTCATCTGGCTCACCGCGCACGGCCAGAACGCGTTCATCAACACGGACTCGAACACGACGCGCTGGCTGCTCGTCGCGGCCGGTCCCATCACCGCGATTCCGCTGGTGCTGTTCGCGGCGGGCGCGCGCAAGATCCCGATGTCCGTCCTGGGCCTGCTGCAATACCTGTCGCCGACGATGCAATTCCTGCTGGGCGTGTGGCTGTTCCACGAAGCATTCACGGCGACGCGCCTCGTCGGCTTCGTGCTGATCTGGCTCGCGCTGGCCCTGTACGCGGCCGAGGGCTTGCTGAAACGGCCGCAGCCGGTGGCCAGGGAAGCCTGATATTTTACGGCGCGGCGCTGCCGGTCTGCGCCGTTCTACAGTATCCTGTCGTCCTTATTTTCAAAATCGAAGCACATTACTAATGGCCAACTACGTCTACACCATGAACCGCGTGGGCAAGATCGTCCCACCGAAACGCCAGATCCTGAAGGACATTTCGCTGTCGTTCTTCCCAGGCGCGAAGATCGGCGTGCTGGGCCTGAACGGCTCGGGCAAATCGACCCTGCTGAAGATCATGGCCGGCATCGACACCGACATCCAGGGCGAAGCGCGCCCGATGCCGGGCCTGAACATCGGCTACCTGCCGCAGGAACCGCAGCTCGATCCGGAAAAAACCGTGCGCCAGGAAGTGGAGAGCGGCCTCGGTGAAGCGTTCGAGGCACAGGCGAAGCTGGAAGCCGTGTATGCCGCGTATGCCGAACCGGACGCCGATTTCGACGCGCTGGCCAAGGAACAGGAGCGCCTGGAATCGATCATCGCCGCGTCCGACGGCGGCAACCTGAACCTGCAGCTGGAAATGGCCGCCGATGCGCTGCGCCTGCCGCCGTGGGATGCGAAAATCGGCGTGCTGTCCGGCGGCGAGAAGCGCCGCGTGGCGCTGTGCAAGCTGCTGCTGTCGAAGCCCGACATGCTGCTGCTCGATGAGCCGACCAACCACCTGGACGCCGAATCCGTCGAGTGGCTCGAACAATTCCTGCTGCGTTTCCCGGGCACCGTCGTCGGCATCACCCACGACCGCTACTTCCTCGACAATGCCGCCGAATGGATCCTGGAACTGGACCGCGGCCACGGCATCCCGTGGAAGGGCAATTACTCGTCGTGGCTGGAGCAGAAGGAAGCGCGCCTGAAGCAGGAAGAGGCGACGGAATCCGCGCGCCAGAAGGCGCTGGCGAAAGAGCTCGAATGGGCACGCCAGAATCCGAAGGCCCGCCAGGCCAAGTCGAAGGCGCGCCTGGCCCGCTTCAACGAACTGTCCGAATACGAATACCAGAAGCGCAACGAGACGCAGGAGATCTTCATCCCCGTCGCGGAACGCCTGGGCAACGAAGTCATCGAGTTCAAGAACGTGTCGAAAGCCTTTGGCGACCGCCTGCTGATCGACAACCTGTCATTCACCGTGCCGCCGGGCGCGATCGTCGGCATCATCGGCCCGAACGGCGCCGGTAAGTCGACCTTGTTCCGCATGATCGCGGGCACCGAGCAACCGGACAGCGGCGAAGTCGTCATCGGCCAGACGGCGAAGGTGTCGCTCGTCGACCAGTCGCGCGACAGCCTCGCCGCGAACAAGACCGTGTTCGAGGACGTGTCCGGCGGCGCCGACATGCTGTCCGTCGGCCGCTTCGAGATGCCGTCGCGCGCCTACCTGGGCCGCTTCAACTTCAAGGGCGCCGACCAGCAGAAACTCGTCGGCAACCTGTCCGGTGGTGAACGCGGTCGCCTGCACCTGGCGAAGACGCTGCTCAAGGGCGGCAACGTGCTGCTGCTGGACGAACCGTCGAACGACCTGGACGTCGAGACCCTGCGTGCGCTGGAAGACGCGCTGCTGGAATTCGCGGGCAGCGTGATGGTCATCTCGCACGACCGCTGGTTCCTCGACCGCATCGCCACCCACATCCTCGCGTTCGAGGGCGACTCGCAAGTCACCTTCTTCAACGGTAACTACCAGGAGTACGAAGCGGACAAGAAGAAGCGCCTCGGCGAGGAAGGTGCCAAGCCGAAGCGGATCCGCTACAAGCCGCTCACCAGCTGATCAGCTGAGCGGCGTTACTCTTCCAGGTAACGCTGCGCATCCAGCGCCGCCATGCAACCGCTGGCGGCGCTCGTGATGGCCTGCCGGTAGACGTGGTCCTGCACGTCGCCGGCGGCGAACACGCCCGGCACGCTCGTCGCCGTGGCAAAGCCGTGGCGCCCCGCGCGCGTCACGATGTAGCCGTTCTCCATTTCCAGCTGTCCCGCGAAGATGCCCGTATTCGGCTGGTGGCCGATCGCCACGAACACGCCATGCACGGGCAGCACGCGCGTGCCGCCGGGCCCGCGCAGGCGCAGCGCGTGCACGCCCGCGTCGTCGCCCAGCACCTCGTCCAGCTCGTGGTTCCACAGGATGTCCACCGTGCGCTCTTCCACGCGCGCCAGCAGGCGCTCGACGAGGATCGCTTCCGCGCGCAGGTGGTCGCGCCGGTGCACCAGCGTCACTTTCGACGCGATGTTCGACAGGTACAGCGCTTCTTCCACGGCCGTGTTGCCGCCGCCGATCACGGCGACCTCGCGGCCGCGATAAAAGAAGCCGTCGCACGTGGCGCACGCGGACACGCCGCGGCCCATGAACGCTTGCTCCGACGGCAGCCCCAGGTAGCGCGCCGACGCGCCCGTCGCGATGATCAGGGCGTCGCACGTGTAGTCGCCCAGGTCGCCGGACAGCCGGAGCGGCCGCTCCTGCAGGTGCGCCGTGTGGATGTGGTCGACGACCATCTGCGTCTCGAAGCGCTTCGCGTGCAGCTCGAAGCGGCGCATCAGGTCCGGGCCCTGCACGCCGTCCGGATCGGCGGGCCAGTTCTCGACGTCGGTCGTCGTCATCAGCTGGCCGCCTTGCGCGACGCCGGTCACGAGCAGCGGGTTCAAATTGGCGCGCGCCGCGTAGACGGCGGCGGAATAGCCTGCCGGGCCGGAACCCAGGATCAGGACGTTGGCATGTTTTTTCATCGTGTCAGGAGGCGAAGTGGCGGGACAGGTGCTGCGCGAACTGCTCGGGCGCCATGAAGCCGATCACGCGGCTTTGCGGCACCTCCTTGCCCTGCTTGAACAGGATGATGCCGGGCGGCCCGAACAGGCCGAATTTCTTCATCAGCGCGCGGTCGTCGTCGCCGTTCGCGGTGACGTCGACCTGCAGCAGGCGCACCTGCTTCATCCGCGCTTCGACTTGCGGTTCGGAGAACGTGAAGCGCTCCATCTCCTTGCACGACACGCACCAGTCGGCGTAGAAATCCAGCATGACGGGCGTCGTCGTCGACGCCAGCACGCGCTCCAGGTCGGCCACGGTGCGGATGCGCTCGAAGCGCTGCGGCCTGCCTTCCTGCGCGTTGGCCGACGCGAGCGGACCGCCGCGCAGATGCGCGAGCGGCTGCAGCACGTCGTGGCCCGCGCTCGCGGCGCCCACCAGTTCGAACAGGCCGGCCGTCAGCAGCACGAGGCCCAGGGTCTTGCCGGCGTAGCGGCCCAGCCCCGCGCCCGTGGCGACGGGCTCGAACACGCGCAGGAACACGGCGCACAGCACGGCGAACGCACCCCACAGCAACATCGCGATGGTGACGGGGAACACGGGCGTCACCATCCAGATGGCGACCGCGAGCAGCAGCAGGCCGAACACGCGCTTGACGTGGTTCATCCACGCGCCGGCGCGCGGCAGCAGGCTGCCGGCCGACACGCCCGTCAGCAGCAGCGGCACGCTCATGCCGGCCGCCATCGAGAACAGCGCCCAGCCGCCCGTCCACACGTTGCGCGTCTGGCTGATGTACAGCAGCGCGCCCGCCAGCGGACCCGCGACGCACGGCCCCACGATCAGCGCGGACAGCGCGCCCATCACGAACACGCCGGCGAAGCGGCCGCCACTCATGCGGCCGCTCGTCGTGGAGAGGCGGCTCTGCAGGCTGCTGGGCAGCTGCAGCTGGTAGACGTCGAACATCGACAACGCCAGCACGACGAGCAGCGCGCCGAACGTGAGCAGCACCCACGGCTTCTGCAGCGCGCCGGCCAGGCCTTCGCCCGCGAGGCCCGCCGCCACGCCCAGCGACGTGTAGACGAGCGCCATGCCCAGGCTGTAGGCCAGCGCCAGCGTGAAACCCTTGCCGCGCGAGGCGTTACCCTCGCCGACGATGATCGACGACAGGATCGGCACCATCGGCAGCACGCACGGCGTGAACGACAACAACAGGCCGAACGCGAGGAACGCGAGGCCGATGCGCCACGCGCTGCCCGATTGCAGCGTGCGCTGCGCAAGCGAGCTGTCGTCTTCATGCGCGGGCGCGGGTGCGGGCGCAGGCGCAGGCGCCGGCGCGGCCGCGACAGGCGCCGCATCCGGTACGGCCGGTGTCAGCGCACCGGGCGCCGCCGGATCCACCGTGAACGCCACTTCGGCGGGCGGATAGCACAGGCCCGCATCCGCGCAGCCCTGGTAACCCACGCGCAGCACGAACGGCGTCTTCGCGTCCGTCTTCACGGGCAGGTCGGCCGCGAGCTGCCCCGCATAGGTCTCCATCTCCTTGTTGAAATTGCTGTCGAACTTGCGCACGCCGTCCGGCAGCGCGGGCTGGCCGACCTCGGGTCCCGTGAACACGAGGCGGTCGCGGTACAGGTGGTAGCCGGGCGCGATGGCCCACGCGAGGTGCACGGTGCCGCCCGGCCGCAGTTCGGCGCTCAGCTTGAACGCCTGTTCGGGCGGCAGGAAATCGTCGGCCGCCACCGCCGGCCGGCCCAGCGCACTGGCCAGCAGGACCAGCGCGACCATCCATCGAAAGAGCTGCTTCATGATGCGTAATCTCCTGAAATACTGTGGTGATACTCTTGTCCCGTGCTGTCGATGGCGAAGTAGGCGAGCCCACCGGCATCGAGGAACGACAGGCCGTCGCCCTCCTTCAGCATGGCGATGGTCGACACGCTGCCGCCCAGGACGGCCAGCGGTGCCAGCACGCTCACCGACCGCCAATACGACGCGGGCATCCCGGTGCGCGGATTCAGTACGTGGCAATAGCGCTTGCCGTCGACGTCGATGAAGCGCTCGTAGTCGCCGCTCGTCGTCAACGCGCCCTGGCTCACGGCGATGCTGGCGACGGTGCCGTCCTCCCGGCGCGGGTCCTGGATGCCGATGCTCCACAGGCGCCCGTCCGGTTGCGGCCCGATGAAGCGCATGTCGCCGCCGAGGTTCACGTAGCCGTGCCGCACGCCGCGTTCCTGCAGCAGCGCGCAGGCGCGATCCGCCGCGTATTCCTTGCCGAAGCCGCCGAAGTCGATCTCCATGCCGGCGCGCGGCAGGAACACGGCGCCGTCCTCGCGCTGCACGGCGGCCCAGTCGACGAGTGCCAGCAACGGCGCCAGGTCGCGCGCGTGCGGCACGCGCGGCTGGCGGAAGTCCCAGGCGCGGCGCAGCACGCCGGACGTGATGTCGAACAGGCCGCCGCTCACCCGGTACAAGTGGTCCGCGTAGTCGAGCAGCTGCGCCGTCTCGTCGTCGCAGTCCACGTGATAGCGGCCGGCCGCGGCGTTGATGTGGCTGACGACGCTGTCCGCGCGGTAGCGCGAATACGTGCGCTCGACGCGCCGCACTTCCCCGATCGCGGCGAACGCCAGTTCTTCCGCCGTGCTCTCGTCGGGCGCGGCCAGCCGGATCTCGCACCGGCTGGCCATCGCCTCGAACGGAAAGCGGTAGACCGCGTCTACCATCGCCGCGTCAATCCGACCTGGAGCATGCGCGCATGCAGCGGCGCCAGTCCCGGACTGCCGTCGTGGAACAGGCGCCAGCTGCCGCGCTGCTCGTAACCCTCGACCTTGACGTCGACGGTCCACAGCTTGCCGATCTCGCGCACGACCTTCAGCCCTGCCGTCACGGCACCGAAGCCGGACAGGCGCTGGTCCGGCGACGTCAGGCGGTTCGGGTCGGCGCCGTTGGCAAAGCCGGGCGGGAACGGCGCGCCGAGCGACGCGTCGTACACGGGGTCGTAGTAGAAATACGCGGCGCTCTGCGAATACAGGCGCAGTTCCGGCACGAGGCTCCAGCCGTCCGCGAGCGGCTGCACGTACTCGGCCGACAGCGTGTGCGCGCGGATGCGGTACGAGTCGCTGAAGTAGCGGTAGCCGAGCCGCGTCGTGCCGCCCGTCGCGTCGACGTAGTGGTTCCAGCGCAGGAGCACCGTGTTCTCGCGGCGCGAACGGGGCCGGTTGTCGAACAGTTTATAAGGATCGTTGTAGTAGCCGCTGCCGTTCGTGCGCGTGAGCGTGAGCTGGCCGATGTCGTTCGGCGTCAGCACGCGCGTCACGCCGGCCAGCACGCTGATCGTGCGCTTGTGCTCATCGACGACGACCTGGTTGACGGGATTGATGCTGTCGCGGCTACCGGCGAGCCCGAACGCCCACGTCGTGTTGTTGTCCTCGCTGGACACGGTGCCGTTCAGCGACAGCGCGCGCGACACGTAGTCGTGCTCCGTCGAATACGCGGCGCCGGCCGTCAGCGTGCCGCGCCGGAAGTAGCGTGTGGCGGCGACGTCGCCCGCCTTGCGCTCGTCGTGCATGTGCGACGCGCCGGAGATCGCCGTGTGATAGCGCGGCGAGGCGCCCGACACGTCGTCCGCCGTCAGCGTGCCTTCGATCGACCAGTCGCTGGCGACGGGTGCCGTCACTGCGATCGACGGCGAATGCGCGTGGATGCGATCGAGGCCGCTCTGGCGGTCGGCGTAATCGAGATAGCGCAGGCTGATGCTGCCACCGGCCGGCGGCTCGTCGGCCAGCGCCTGCACGCCGGGCAGCAGCAGCGCGGCGGCAAGGAGGGATGCCGCCAGCGGCGGTGCGTCGCGTTCCTGGAGAGATGTCGTCATCTGGCCTCCTCAGTTGCAGCCGCAGCCGCCGCCGCCGACACCCGCGCCGCCGGCCGCGGCTTCGCGGCTGGTGTACACGTGGTCCGCGTAGCGCGTCTCGAGCTTGTCCCCGCCGAACGTCATCTCCGGCTTGGCCAGCTTGCCTTTTTCCCAGGGCTGCACGGTGGCGCAGCCCGCCAGCGCCAGCAGCGCCGGCGCGATCAAAACGATTACCTTCATTTCACGCCTCCCAGCGCCTTCTGGATCACCTGCTCGAGTTCCGCGCGGTCGGCTTCTTTAAAGCCCGCGTGCTCGTACAACACCTTGCCGTCCGGCCCGATCAACACGCTGCTCGGCATGCCCTTGATGCCGTACGCGCGCGGCGTGGCGCCGGCCGGATCGAACGCGATCGTGAAGCGCGCCGGCGTCTCCGCGAGGAAGCGGCGCGCGTCGTCGCTCTTCGCGTCGAGGTTCACGCCGACGACCTGCAGCCCGCGCGCGCCGTAGCGCGCCTGCATCTCGTTCATCCACGGGAACGACTGGCGGCACGGACCGCACCACGAGGCCCAGAAGTCCACGTAGACGAGCCGGCCCTGCAGCTTCGCCAGCTGCACGGCGCCGTCCTTGCCGGGCAGGTCGAAGGGCGGCGCGGAGACGCCCTTGTCGAGCGCGGATGCGGGCGCGGCTTCCAGCGCCGCGGCCAGCACCAGCGCCATGCGCAGTACGCGCGTCGTACGGGCGCTCATTTCGTCACCTCCTTGCGCACGAAACGACGCCATCCGAGCACGCCGAACGACAGCACGACGAGCAGCGCGAGCACCGGATCGTTGCCGTTCGTGGCGGCGGAGCAGCCGCCACCGCCCGTGTTCTGCATCGTCTGCGCGGTCTGCACATTGCCCTTGCCGGTCAGCGCCACGGTCCAGGCACCGCCGCCGTCGGCCGCCAGCGCCATGCTGCCGCTCGCATCGCCCGCGCCGACCGGCGTGAAGCGCACGACGACGTCGCAGCTGGCACCCGGCTGCAGGGTGAACGGCACGGCCGCGCAGCCGGTGGCGTCGGATTGCAGCGTGAACGGCCCCGTGAACGTGGCCGCCGTCACGCTGGCCGCGTTGCCGCCCGTGTTGGTCAGGGTGATGCGGTGCGTGGGCGCGGTGCCGTTGACGTCGGCGGCGCCGAAGTCGAACGACTGCGGATTCACCGTCAGCATCGGCACGGGCACGGCGACGCCGGTGCCGCCCAGCGCGACGGTGAACTGGCTGCCCGAATCCGTCATCAGCATCATCGTGGCGGCGCGCTGGCCGGCGGCCGTCGGCTTGAAGCCCACGTCGATGGTGCAGCTGGCCGCTGCAGCCACCGACGCATTGACCGCACAAGTGCCGCCCAAAACGAAGTCGGACGCCTGCGCGCCATCGAGCACGAGCGACGAGACCTTCATGGCGGCCGTGCCGCTGTTCGACAACGTGATCGTGTGGACGGCAGCGCTCTTGCCCACTTGCGTGTCCGCGAAGGCGACGGGGCCCGCTTCCGACAGCGCGGGCTGCGCGACCGGTGCCGTGGTGCCGGTGCCGGCGATCGTCACCTGCAGCGGCGCCGCGTTCGACGTCACGGCCAGGGTGGCCGCAGCGGCGCCCGCCGTCGTGGGTAGAAACGAGAGGGTCACGGTGCAGTTGGCGCCCACGGCCAGGGTGGTGCCGCACGTCTGGCTGGCGATGGTGACGCTGGACGCGCCGGAGACGCCGATGCCGTTCAGCGCGAGCGCCACGTTGCCCGTGTTGGACAAGGTGACGGCCTGCGTGGCGGCCGCGGCGCCGATCGTCTGCGAACCGAAGGCCACGGCCGACGGGCTCGCGCTGACGGCCGGTGCGGGCGCCGACACGGTGCCGGACAATGCGACCGACACGGCGCCGTTCGAGGCGTTCGAGGCCAGCGCAAGATTGCCGCTGAACGCGCCGCTGCCGGACGAATTCGCCGTCACGGTCACGGTGCAGCTGCCGCCGGCCGGCAGGGACGTCGCCGTGCTGCACGTGCCGCCCAGGCTGAACACGCCGGCGTTCGTGCCGCCGACCGTGATGCTGCTGAAGGTCAGCGCCGCCTGGCCGGAGTTGCTGACCGTGACGCTGCGCGCGGGCGAGGCGATGCCGCTGACGAGGGCGCCGAAGTCGATGGCGTTCGCAGACAGCGCAACGGTCGCCTGCGGCACGGCGTTACCCGTGCCGGCGAGTGCCACGGTGCTGGAGCCGCCCGTGGCGTTGTGCGCGATGACGAGCGACGCGCTGCGCGTGCCGGAAGCGGACGGCGTGAAGCCGACCTGCACGGTGCAGCTCGTGCCCGCCGCGAGCGACGTGCCGTTGGCGCAGGTGCCGCCGCTGATCGAATAATCGCCGGCGGCCGTGCCGGAGACGCTGATCGTACCCACGGTCAGCGCCGCGTTACCCGTGTTGGACAACGTGGTGGACAGCGCGCTGGCCGACTGGCCGACGGTGGTGGCCGCGAAGCTCAGCGACGCCGGGCTGACGGATGCCGCCGGGGCCGCGGTGACGGTCGGATTGCCGATGAAGGCTGCGAGGTCCGCGATTTCCGCCGTCGTGAAGCGGCCGTTGTACAGCGTGCCCATGCCACCCGTGTTGGCGGTGAACGCACTGCTGATCACGCCCGGATTGTTCGCGGCGTTGAGGATGTGGTTGACGTTGGTAGCCGGCGAGGCGCCGTGGCAAGCGGAGCAGCTGGTGCCGCCGCCGGTCGGCCCGTTCAGGTAGAGGTTCTTGCCGTTCAATGCGTCGGCCGCGTGCGCGGCGGGTACGCAGGCGAGCAGCGCCAGGATGGGCCAGGCGCGGCGCACACGGCCCGGCAGGGAAGAGAGATGTCGATGCAGCCCGATCATAGGGACTCCCGGATTCGTTCAAAGGACACAGCCACCAAGGGCCAGTGCATTCATCCCGCAGTGCGCCAGTGCGCACAGGCGCCAGTCGCGCCGGCTCTGGTACAGCAACGCCAGCACGAGGCCCGGCGCCAGCACCAGCAGCACGGCACGCCAGCCGGAGCCGGCGTGCAACAGCGCGAACGCGGCCGCCGACAGTGCCACCGAAGCCGCGCGCGCCCGGCCGTCGGTGCGCCGGATCAGCCACTCCTGCAGTCCGGCGCGCACCACCCACTCCTCCAGCACGGGCGCCAGCAACAGCAGGCGCACCAGCGCGGCGGCGTCGGGGGCGACGACCTGGCCTCGACAAACCAGCTGGGACGACAACAGGGCAATCGACGGCATGAATGGCACAGTGAACGAACGGCGACCGGTAGCGGTTGCTACTGCGGAAATCGTCCGGTTAATACTTGTCCTTCCGGAAAGGTTCAGTCCGGTTGAAAATAAATTATGGACAGACGGCGAGCCTTGTCACATGCACCATGCCGTTTAATACGCGGAAATGGATCGTCGTCGGGTCGGCATCGTCGGTAGAATCGGTGCGATCGAGAGACTTCATTCGCGCGTTTGCTCCATATCGACATGGCATGGCTGCGCCGTTTGGCAGACTAGGTTCATGACTACATACCGCGACAACCGCGTCCCGGGCGGGACTTTTTTCTTCACGGTGCGCCTGCTCGACCGGGGCAGCACCCTCCTCACGGACCACTTTCCGGCTTTCGGCGAAGCGATGCGCCAGGCGCGCATCCGCAAGCCGTTCCACGTCGATGCCTGGGTCGTGCTGCCGAACCACGCGCACGCGATCTGGACCTTGCCGCCGGGCGACCACGATTGCGCGTCTCGCTGGCGCGCCGTCAAGATCGCGTTTTCCAAGGCGCTGCACAAGACCCTCGGCGACGGCACGGGCGACGGCGCCATCTGGGAGCGCCACTACCGCGACTACCGTGTGGGCGACGACGATGACTACGCGCGCCTGATCAATTACGTGCACGACAACCCGATGCGCCACGGCTTGTGCAAGCATCCGGCGGAATGGCCGTGGTCGTCGCTGCATCGCTTCATCGCGGCCGGCTTCACACCGCCCATGGAACCGCTCGCGGGGCCGTCGTGGCTGCCGCGGCCGGGGCAACCAGGTACCGTCGCGCGATCGTGAGACATGAAAAAAGGGCCCGAAGGCCCTTTGATGTTTCTGCGGATGAAGCGGCGCTCAGAAGCTGTAGCGCGCACCCACGGTCCAGACGTCGGCCTTGGCGCCGACGGTCTTGGTCTTGCCATAGCGCTCGTACTCGGCGGTCAGCGCGACCTGCTGGTTCAGGTTGTACTGCAGGCCGACCGCGCCGTAGGCACCGGTGTCCGTGTCCTTCAGGTTCAGGTCGGCGCTTTGCAACTTGCGCTCGCTGTGTTCCAGCCCCAGCTTGCCGTACACGGAGAACTGGTCGTTGACCGGCATGTTGTACTTGCCGGCGACGTAATAGCTGGAACCCTTCGTGGTGCCGCTCCCGTTGGTGCCGTTGACGCTGTAGTTGAAATTCGAGTTGCGGAAGTCGGTGTAGCCGGCTTCGACGCCCCAGTTCTGGTCGAATTCATAACCGCCGAAAATCTTGCCGGACGCCTTGTAGCCGTCGCTGTCGACGTTGGTCAGGCCGCCGACCGACGAATTCTCGTGGTCGGCCGTGGCGACGCCGACGCCGACATAGGCATGCGGCTGGGTGGTCTGGGCTTGGGCCGCGCCCATGGCGGCGGTACCTGCGATCAGTGCAACGATGAGCTTTTTCATATGACGAGTTCCCTTATGCGTTGTTTGACTGTGTCGCAATTCCCGTGAATCGCGATGTGGTCAAGATAGCACCGCAAATCCGTTACGTCGGTGGAGAACTCGTAAGACTTGTAAATGAATGTAACTTAATGACCCTATATTCAGTTATTTTTTAGAAGAAATTGAGGCTAGATAAGATAGATTTAGTTCACGAAACGAAAAGTTAGGTTGAGCCGTGGCCCAACCACTTTGGTCGTCTTGTTGATGCCGTGGAGCCAGTTTGCCTGCAGGGCGCCCGCCATCAGCAGCAGGCTGCCGTCCGTCAGGTCGAGTTTCACGGTGCGCTTGCTGCGCTTGTGCCGCAGGATGAACGTGCGCGTCGCGCCATAGCTGAGCGACGCGATGACGGGCCGCGGCCCAAGTTCCGGCTCGTCGTCGCTGTGCATGCCCATGCTGTCGGCGCCGTCGCGGTAATGGTTCAGCAACACGCTGTTGTAGCGCTGCCCCGTGACCTGCTCGACGGCAGCGCGCAATTGTTCCAGCAGCGGGGTCAGCGGCAGCGGCTGCAAGGTCAGGCCGGAATATGTGTAGCTGGCCTCGCCATACCACGCGGTCAGCCGCGGTTGCAGGTAGCGCTTGCCGTACACGACGACGGTGTCGGCGCGCCACGGGGTCTCATCCAGCAACCGCGCGACTATCTCGGCGTTGCTGATCGGCATTGGAAGCTGGGGCAGCTGGGACAACTCGCCATCTTCGATGGGGATGGCCGTTAGTTCCATACCTGAGTCCATGCCTGTGGAAAACAAGTCCATTCGACAATATTGCTATGATGACGGGATTCCATCGACCAGGCATTTTCTCATGAACAAACGACAGTTCCTCGGCGCCGCGGCCGTCGCGGGCACCTTCCCGATCGCGGGCCAGGCGGCCCAGCCGTCCGGCCGCGGTCCCACGCTGCTGACCGTGACGGGCGCCATCGCGCGCAGCAACCGCGGCCCGCTGGACCCGGCGCTGGACCAGATGATGCACAAGCACCAGGTCACGTTCGCGAAAGCGTATGGGTTCGACTACGCCGACCTGCAGGCCGTGCCCGCGCAGACGATCCGGCCCACGCTGGAATACGACGGCAAGCCGCATACCTTGCACGGCCCGTTGCTGACGGACGTGCTGGCGCGCGCCGGCGCCGTGCTGAACGACAAGACGATCCTCGTGTTGCGCGCGGTGGACGGTTACAACGTCGAGCTTCCCCTCGCGCAGGCGCGCGCGCGACGCTTCATCGTCGCGACGCACGTCGACGGCAATCCGATGCCGCTGGGCGGCCTGGGCCCGCTATGGGCCGTGTACGACGCCGACCGGGTGCCGGACATGGCGGCGCTGCCGCTGGCGCAGCGTTTTACCGCCTGCCCGTGGGCGCTGTACCACGTCGAGGTGAAAAGCTGAGGCGGATCAGGCGTAGGCTTCGGCCAGGCTCATCACGCGCGGCGTGATCTTGATGCCGACGTTGCCGAACAGGGTGTCGATCGCGGCCAGGTTGGCCGCGCATTCCTCGCTCTTCCAGCCGTTGAACAGATCGGTGCCGTTCTTCTGGAAATGCAGGTCTCGCACCTTGCCCTTGTCCTTGTGGACATAGTTCTGTTGGTAGATGGTCTCGAACCCGAGCTCGGCCAATGCCGTCAGCACGGCCTGGGGCGGATTGTCGGGGTCGGTGGCCATGAAGACGCCGAACGTCTTGCCCGGCGGCTTGGCAGCCACGTCGACTTCATAGATGCCGGGTGCCTTGGTGACGCTGGTACTTTTCAAAAACAGCATGCTGTTGTCCTCCACGCATGGCGGCGATCGGGCCACCATTCAATAAATTGAGATCAGACACAGCTTATTGCAGTATGGGAACTTTGTCGACGGATGGTTTTCGAGAATTTGCTCTACTGCAACAGGTTTCTGGACAACAGCCCCATGACGCTGCCCGCGACGAGCGCGCCGCATGCGACCATGCCGACGATGAATCCCAGCTCGCGCTTGCTGGGATCGCGGTAATAGCCCAGCGCATAGAGGATGCGGCCGAGGCACCACAAGAGCCCGCCCGCGGCCGCCCAACGGTCGCCCAGATAGTGGCCGCAAAGCCACAATGGCGCCAGCACGAGGGGCAGTTGTTCCAGCGTGTTCGCCTGCACGCGCTGGAAACTCTGGAACGCCACCGGGCCATCCATCGACGGCGCCGGCACCTTGTATTTGTTTCTTGCCCAGCCAGCCATGACGCCGGTCCAGAAATACACGCCGAGCACCGCCAGCGTGGTCCATGCGGTCAATACCATTGTTTCCTCCACAAATCAGCCCTGCCCCGCGCGCTTGCGCCGCGCCAGGTCCCACGTCGCTTCCGCGAGCGCGTCGTACAACGCGCCCGTCGGCGCATCCCACGCGGTGACGGCCCCGTGCTGGCGGGCCACCGTCGCCGCGTCGCCGCGCGCGATCGGTCCGGACAGCGCCGCCTCCGGCCCCAGCCGCAACACGTTCGCGAGGGTTTCGGTCGCGAGCGGCCCCGCCAGTTCGCGCGCCACGTCGGCCGGAATGCCCGCGGCCTCGTACGCGCGCAACGCGGCATCCATCACGGTCACGAGATAATTCGACGCGAACACGGCGGCCGCGTGATAGACGGTCTTGGCGGCCGGGTCGATGCGCACGGGCCGCGCGCCGATCGCCTCGAACGCGGGCAGCAGGACGTCCAGCGCGTCGGCATCGCCCTCGACGCCGCAGAACGTGCCGTCGAACGCCGCCGCGACGGCGGCCGGATCGGCGAAGCTGCGCACCGGGTGCACGCTCGCGACGGATGCGCCTGCGCGGCGCAGCGCCTCCAGTTCGCCGGACGCCTTGGCGCCGCTGCAATGGAACACGACGGCGCCGGCCATCGGCGCCGCTTGCGCCAGCGCTGCGGCGACGCCGGCGATCGCATCGTCCGCGACAGCCAGCATCCACACGTCGGCCTGCCGCATGTCGGCATCGACCGGGGTGCCGGCGCCGATGAATGCGACGGCCGCGCGCGCGCTCGCGAGACTGCGCGTGCGCACGTCCTGCACGGCGAACACGCCGCGCGCCGCGAACAGGCGGCCGAGCGTCCGCCCCACGTGGCCGGCGCCGACGATGTTCAACGTGGACATCAGAAGCGCGAGCCCGGCTGGCGCAGGAAGTCCACTTCGTCCGGCGTCGATGCGCGCCCGAGGATCTCGTTACGGTGCGGGAAGCGGCCAAAGCGCGCGATCACGCCGCGGTGGCGGTGCGCGTAGTCGAGCATCTCGTCGAAGCCCGGGTGTTCGGCAGCCAGGGCGCCAAACAGTTCGACGGCACGCTCCTGCATGTACGCGTCCTCGGCGTGCTCGAACGGCATGTAGGCGAACGCGCGCAGCTGCGGCGGCAGCGCCTTGTCGGCGCCGCTGTCGACGAGCGTGCGCGCGGCGGCCAGCGCCAGCGCGTCGCCCGCGAACGACAGCGGTGTGTTGCGGTGCGCATTGCGCGTGAACTGGTCGAGCACGAGGATGCGCGCGAGCACACCCTGCGGGCCTTGCGCATCCCACTCGCGCAGCCCGCCGGCCAAGGCCTGGTCGATCGTGGTGCCGAAGCGCGTGCGGATCGTGTGATCGAAGTCATCGTTCTTGACGAACCATTCGCGGCGCGGCTGGCCGAATGTCGGGCTGCCTGGTGCGCCGAACCAGAAATCAAGTACGTCCTGCGGTGTCATCGTGTTCCTCTGTGTGTCTTGTCAGTTGCGCGCATGCGAAAGCTGGAAGCCGTCCACGCCCTCGAACGTGGACAGCTCGCTGGCCAGCAGCGACAGCGGCGCGCCCGGCCGCCCGGCCAGTTCCAGCGCGACGAAATGCCATTCCTGGCAGCCCTTCTCGCTGGAGATCGTGAGCGAGCCGCCCGCGATCTCGTAACCCCGCTCCAGCGCTGCCTTGCGCAAGGTGTCTTCCTGCGGATAGACGCCGGGCTTGAAGTGCAAGGTGACGGCCACCGCATGCCGCGACGGCAGCAGCCCGACGGCCCGGTTCAGGTAGATCATGATCATCGCGGAAAAGAACGCGAGGCCCATCGCCGCCATGTAGAAGCCAAGGCCGACGAGGATGCCGATCACGGACGACGACCAGATCGACGCGGCCGTCGTCAGCCCGCTGATGTTGAAGCCGGAGCGCATGATGACGCCGGCGCCGAGGAAGCCGATGCCCGTCACGACGCCCTGGATCACGCGCGTGGGGTCGACGAGGGCGACGGACGAACCATGCCCGCCGAACCAGTGGTTCGGATAGCCGGCGACGATCGTCAGCGCGCACGACGCCATGCACACGAGGCCATACGTGCGCATGCCGGCCGCGCGCCCGTGGTACGAACGCTCGTAGCCGACCATGAGGCCCAGCAGCAGCGCGCCCAGCAGGTTCAGGAGGATCAGCGCGTTCGTCGCCAGTTCCGCATGCGACCAGTAGGCGCCGACGAGGTCGGGGAACGTGAGGCCCAGGTCGTTCGATACGGGGCTCGTCAAGATTTCTTCCTGACCAGCTGTTTTTCGAATTCGACGTCGTGCTTGCTGATGCGCTTGACCTCTTGCGGACCGAGGCCGTTGACGAACGCCACGAACTCGTCCAGCTCGAGCGGCGCGCACAACGGCGGCGCGCCCGGCTTCTCGGACAGGAAGAACAGGCCATCGCCCGTGCGCGCCATCGAATACGACGTGACGCCGGTGCGCCGCTTCAGCCGGTCGACGGCGGCGCTGGCGCGGGTGGAACGTGCTCCCGCCATATCAGATCTCCTTGGTACGCAGTTCGAGCCAGGCGCGCGCGGCGCCGCTCACGTGCGGCAGCAGGCGCGCGCGCACGCTGCGGTGGTAGTCGTTGAGCCACGCGACCTCGTCGCCGCGCATCAGCGACAGGTCGATGCAGCGCGTGTCGATGGGGCACAAGGTCAGCGTCTCGAAGCCGAGGAAGTCGCCGAAGCCCGCGTTCTCGACGACGCGCGTGAGCACGAGGTTCTCGATGCGGATGCCCCACTGGCCGGGGCGGTAGATGCCCGGCTCGTTCGACGTGATCATGCCCGGCTCCATCGCCGTGTGCGGCTCCGGCGGCGCGGACGGCGAGATCACTTGCGGCCCTTCGTGCACGTTGAGGAAGTAGCCGACGCCGTGTCCGGTGCCGTGGCCATAGTCGATGCCGGCCGCCCAGATCGGGGCACGCGCCAGCGCGTCGAGCATCGGGCCCTTCGTGCCGCGCGGGAAGCGCGCGACGGACAGCCCGATCATCCCTTTCAGCACCAACGTGAAATCGCGCTTCTGCGCGGCGGACGGCGTGCCGACGGGGACGACGCGCGTGATGTCCGTCGTGCCGCCCAGGTACTGGCCGCCCGAGTCGATCAGCAGCAGGCCGTCGCCTTCGATCACGGCGCAGTGTTCCTTCGATGCGCGGTAGTGCATGATCGCGCCGTTCGCGTTGAAGCCGGCGATGGTGCCGAAGCTGGGGCTGACGAAGTGCGGACGACGCGCGCGCGCCGCCGTGATCTGCTCGTCGATGTGGACTTCGTCCAGCGGTGCGCGAGTCGCATCGGCCAACGTGTCTTCGAGCCACGCGAAAAATTCGCACAGCGCGGCGCCGTCCTGCTCCATCGTGGCGCGCACGTGGTCCATCTCCGCATCGAGCTTGCGCGATTTCGCCAAGGTCGTCGGATTGATCGCTTCCACGACGCGCACGTGCGCGGGCACGGCGGCGCGCATGCCGGCCGTGACACGGCGCGGGTCGATCAGCAGCGAGCTGTCGGGCGGCAGCGCGGCCAGCGCCTGCTGCGCCGCGTCGTACGGCGCCACGCGCACGCCATCGTGTTCCAGCCGCGCGCGCAGACTCCCATCGATCTTGCCGTCGGCGACGAACAAGGTGGCACCCGTCGATTCCACGAGCGCGTGCGCGAGGAACACGGGGTTGAAGCTGACGTCGGCGCCGCGCAGGTTGAACAGATACGCGATGTCGTCGAGCGTGGAGATGAAGTGGCGCTCGCCGCTCTGCCGCGCCATTGCGTTGCGCAGCGCGTGCAGTTTATCCGCGCGCTCCAGCACCGCGAACGGCGCGGCGTGCTCGTACACGGGTTCCGGCGGCAGGCCGGGACGGTCATGCCAGATGTCGTCCAGCAGGTCGAGGTCCGTGCGGAGCTTGATGCCGCGCGCGGCCAGCGCATCGCCCAGCAGGCGCGCGACGGACAGTCCCAGCACGCGCGCATCGACGGCCACGGTCTGGCCTTCATCGAGGTTGTCGGCCAGCCAGTCGATGTGCAGCAGGCTCGCGCCGGACGGGATCTTCATCAGCTTGATCTCCGTGCCGGCCAGTTCCTGCTCGGCCTGCGTGTAATAGCGGCCATCGGTCCAGACGCCGGCGAAGTCGCGCGTGGCGATGAACGTGCCCACGGAGCCCGTGAAGCCGGACAGCCATTCGCGGCCCTTCCAGCGGCCGGGCAGGTATTCGGACAGGTGCGGATCGGCGGACGGCACGATGAAGGCGTCGACCTGGTGGCGCGCCATCGCGCTGCGCAGCGCAGCGAGGCGTTCGGCGCTCACGTGGGTGGTGTCGGGTGCTGGCATGGCTCGAAATCGGTGTTCGGTTTATCAAATCGGTATGATACGCCCTCCGAAGGCTGTCGCCGGCCCGGCCCGCCGCAAATCGCGCGCGGGCGCAATCTGGCGGATAATCGCACACCCGGGATGCCGCACGATCCCCCAACCGACTCTGAACTATCATGCAAGACTTTCACTACAACCGCGCGCGCGCACTGCTGGCCAATGCCGAGGAAATCGTCAGCGCCGACCAGGTCCAGGCGGCCGTACGCCACGTCGCCGATGTGCTGAACCAGCGTTTCGACAATGACGCGACGAGCGATTTCCCCCTGGTGCTGGGCGTCATGGGCGGCGCCGTCGTCTTCACCGGCAACCTGCTGCCGCAGCTGACGTTCCCGCTCGAATTCGACTACATCCACGTCACCCGCTACGGCGACCTGGACCGCGGAGGCGAAGTCGTGTGGAAGGTGATCCCGCGCCAGGACGTCACGGGCCGCACGATCATCATCGTCGACGACATCCTCGACGAAGGCGAGACGCTGGCCCACGTGAAGCAGCGCCTGCTCGACATGGGCGCGGCCGAAGTGATCCTCGCCGTGTTTGCCGACAAGGAACTCGGAAAAGTGAAACCCGTGCAGGCGGACATCGTCGGCCTGTCGGTGCCGAACCAGTTCGTCGTCGGCTTCGGCATGGATGCGCACGGTTACTGGCGCAACCTGCCGGGCCTGTGGGTCATCCGCGATGCGGACAAGGTGATGGAAGCGCAGAACTTCTGACGACCCGCGCGCCGGGTCAGGCCTTCAGGCCCAGGCGCGCGCGCGCGGCCTGATACTGCTCCGTCAGGCGCGCCACCATCTCGGCCACGGTGGGCACGTCGTCCATCAGGCCGACGCCCTGGCCGGCGCCCCAGATGTCGCGCCAGGCCTTGGCGCTGCCGGAACCGAAACTCATCTTGCTCTTGTCCGACACGGGCAGGTTGTCCGGGTCGAGGCCCGCAGCCACGATCGATTTCTTCAGGTAGTTGCCGTGCACGCCCGTGAACAGGTTCGTGTAGATGACGTCGGCCGCCGACGATTCCACGATCGCGTCGCGGTACGCGTCCGTGACGTTCGATTCGCGCGTGGCGAGCCAGCGCGAGCCGATGTACGCGAAGTCGGCGCCCATCGCCTGCGCGGCGAGGATGGCGTCGCCCGTCGCGATCGAGCCGGACAGCGCGATCGGGCCGTCGAAGAATTTGCGCACTTCACCCACCAGCGCGAACGGCGACAGCGCGCCCGCATGGCCGCCGGCGCCCGCGGCGACGAGGATCAGGCCGTCCACGCCCGCCTCCAGCGCCTTTTCCGCATGACGGATCGACACCACGTCGTGCAGGACGATGCCGCCGTACGCGTGCACGGCATCCAGCATTTCCGGCGGCGGCGCGCGCAGCGACGAGATGATGATCGGCACCTGATGCTTCACGCACACGGCCACGTCGTGCTCGAGGCGGTCGTTCGACTGGTGCACGATCTGGTTGACGGCGATCGGGCCCACCTTGCGGTCCGGATGCAGTTCCTGGTAATCGCCCAGTTCGCGCTGGAGGTCCGTCAGCCACGTGTCGAGCAACTCGGCCGGACGCGCGTTCAGCGCCGGGAACGAACCGACGATACCCGCCTTGCACTGCGCAGCCACCAGCGCGGGACCGCTGGCGATGAACATTGGCGACGCAATGACGGGAAGGGACAGGTTTTGCAGAACGGTAGGCAGCGCCATGGGTTTCTCACGATAAGTTGATCGGACCCATCGATTATGCGGGAAAATAGCACGACCGTACTAGATTCCCGGCTCTAAATTGTCAGGCGTCCACCAGCACGTCGCCATCGAGCCGGGCGGCGCCCACGCCGACGAGCCCGCGCACGAGCCACACCGCCAGCTCGGCGCTCGTGCTGTTCAAGAACCGCTCGCGCACGCGCACGAGCAGCGGCACGGTGGCGCACAGCAGGTCGACGTCGGCGAGCGGGATGCGGCGCCGCTCCAGCAGCAGGAATTTCATCAGGACTTTAACAGCGTTCTGCGCGTTGCGGATGGGATCGGCTGCGAGCATGTCGAGGCGGCCGTAGGCGCGCTGCAACGCCTCCGCCACGTCGGCGAACGGAGCGCCATGCCCGGGAATGACGACGCGGGCGTCCAAGGTCGCGATCAGGTCCAGGGTGGCGCGTACGTCGTCGAAGCCGGGTTCGCCGACCAGTTCCGGGAACACGACGCCGAAGCCGTTGTGCCACAAGGCATCACCGGAAATCAGGATGCCCTCCTCGTCGCACCACAGCAGCAGCGCGTGCGGATCGTGGCCTGGTGCCGCCAGCGCCTGCCAGTCGAGGTCGCCCAAGCGCAGCCGCTGGCCGGGTTCAATAGCGTCATCGAAGGCGAACCGCGGGCATTGCTGGGCGGTGGCGCGAAAACTCAGCGCATCCTCGTCCCACGCGGCCACCGTCGCGCAATCCGCCGCGGGAATGGCGATGCGGCAACCGTAGGCCGCGCGCAACGCCGCGTTGCCGCCGCAGTGGTCGGAGTGCAGGTGGGTGTTCACGATGCGATCGAGCGGCCGCCCCGCCAGCGCGTGGCGCACGAGCTCCACCGTCTGCGTGGCGTGCGTGGCATAGCCCGTGTCGACGAGCGCGGTGGCGTCGGCGCCGATGAGCAGGACGTTGTTGGACGACAGCCAGCCGCGCTCGAGCACCCGGACCGATGGCGGCAACGTCGGCATCAGTCGAACGGGATCTGTTCTTCGCGGCGGCGGATTTCCGCCCACACGGCGCGCTTGTATTCGTCGTCGGCGCGGCTCCAGGCCACGATCTCGTCGATGGTGCGCAGGCAACCTTCGCACAATCCCGTCACGGGGGACATCTTGCACACGTTGATGCACGGCGACGGCACGGGCGTCTGCTGTTCCGGAAGAAGAGGCGGCCCGTTCATGCAGCCGCCCGGGCGCGCTTGTGCGCCGCCTTTTGGTTGAAACGTTTCGTATCGATCACGCAACGTTCGTGCGTGCCGATGGAAACGCGTGCGGGTATCGTGTAGCGCCACTCGAAGCGCAGGCCGGGTTGGAATGTGGGACACATGGCGCGCAGATTAACGCATCCGGACGAATCGCGCTTGACCGACGAGACCACGCAGGTAGACTGGGACTCGTCCGTTGCACACGTTGCCCTTACCTCATCTGTAAGGTTGGCGCAAGCTTCGCCATCAAGACTGAACCTTCGCTCGATGCCTCAGCCACGCGCCGGCGCATTGCCGACACACCCCCAAGGAGTGCCGATGACCCTGAATCACAAGTTTCTGGCGCAAATGCGCGCCGCGACCCGATCCCTGATGCGCCGCGGTCCCGCCGTTGCCCGGACCGTCATCCGGGAATCCGTAAAAAACGCCACCGCCGTCCAGACCGCGGCCGTCAAAAGCATGGACACCGCCACGCCGCCCGCCTCGAACAACCCGACCTACGACGCCTTTTCCGACATGCTGGCCGACCTGTCCCGGCTGGGCCAGAGCGCCAACCCGTTCAACGTCCCGCCACTGTCGACGGGCGCGGCCGCGATCGGCCTGCCCGGCCGTTTCATCGACGCCAGCTACACGAACGACGCGGGCACCCGCGATTACAAACTGTATATCCCGAGCACGTATGCCGGCCAGCCCTCGCCGCTGCTCGTGATGCTGCACGGCTGCACGCAAAACCCCGACGACTTCGCGCTCGGCACCGGCATGAACGCCCTGGCGGAGGAACACGGCTGCCTCGTCGCGTATCCGGCCCAGTCGCAGCAGGCCAACGCGACCCGCTGCTGGAACTGGTTCAGCGCAGCCGACCAGCAGCGCGGCCAGGGCGAGCCCGCCATCCTCGCCGGACTCACGCAGGACGTCATGGCGCGATACGTGATCGATCCGAACCAGGTGTTCGTCGCGGGCCTGTCCGCCGGCGGCGCAATGGCCGCGATCCTCGGCACGCTGTATCCGGACCTGTACGCGGCCGTGGGCGTCCATTCGGGCCTGCCGTTCGCGGCCGCCAACGACCTGGCTTCCGCCATGGCCGCGATGAAGGGCGAGTTCCGCAGCGACCACAAGCCGGGCAAGTCGCTGCCGATCATCGTGTTCCACGGCGACCGCGACACGACCGTGCACCCGGCCAATGGCGACGAGCTGATCAAACGGCGCCGCCGCCATCCGTCGGAAGCCGTCGTCGTCGAACCGGGCACTGTGCAGGATGGGCACGCCTACACGCGCACGGTGCACCGCCGTCCCGACGGCAGCATCCACGCGGAACACTGGGTGATCCACGGTTCCGGCCATGCGTGGTCCGGCGGCGATACGCGCGGCACCTATACGGATGGCAAGGGTCCGAATGCGAGCCGCGAAATGATGCGGTTTTTCCGCACCGCGCGTTGAGCGTTCACGCGTCCGGCGTGGGCGGCGCCTCGGCGGCGCGTTGCGCGATATGCTGTTCCAGACAGGCTGGACACCAGCACCGCGCCGCCTCGCCGGCCTGCGGCAGCGCGACCACGGGCGGCAGCCGCGTGCACCAGCACGGTGCGCCGTCGTTGCCGTCGACCATCGCGCAGCCGAACGCGGCGCCGCAGCGTGCGCACGTGCTCATGCGGCTGCTCCAGCGTTCGGTTCGGCCCCGAAAGATGACTGTCGTGTATCCATATGTAATCCACCTTAACGGCGAGCGCCAGAAAATACAACATGGAGCTTTTATAATGCCCACTGCAGCGGGCTATTGCCTGTAAAATCTCGCAAATTCTTTTCCGGACCCCCAATGAACGCTACGCTGACCACGCTGACGGGCGACGACCAGAATAACGACCTGACTGCGGTCTCGCCGCAGATCAAGGCGCAGATCCTGGCCGAAGCACTTCCCTACATCCGTAATTTCCACGGCAAGACCATCGTCATCAAATACGGCGGCAATGCGATGACCGACGAACGCCTGAAACACGGCTTCGCGCGCGACGTCATCCTGCTGAAGCTGGTCGGCATGAACCCGGTCGTCGTGCACGGCGGCGGCCCGCAGATCGACAACGCGCTGAAAAAAATCGGCAAGCAGGGCACGTTCGTGCAGGGCATGCGCATCACCGACGAAGAAACCATGGAAGTGGTGGAGTGGGTGCTGGGCGGCGAAGTCCAGCAGGACATCGTCATGCTGATCAACCACTACGGCGGCCAGGCCGTGGGCCTCACCGGCAAGGACGGCGGCCTGATCCGCGCACGCAAGATGGCGATGCCGGACCGCGACAAGCCGGGCGAGTTCCTCGACATCGGCTTCGTGGGCGAAATCGAGGCGATCAACCCGGCCGTCGTGAAAGCGCTGCAGGACGACGCGTTCATCCCGATCATCTCGCCGATCGGCTTCGGCCAGGACGGCCAGGCGTACAACATCAATGCCGACGTCGTCGCCGGCAAGATCGCGGAAATCCTGAAGGCCGAAAAGCTGATCATGATGACCAATATCGCGGGCGTGCAGGACAAGAACGGCAACCTCGTGACGGACCTGTCGGCGCGCGAGATCGACGAGATGTTCGCGGACGGCACGATCTCCGGCGGCATGCTGCCGAAGATCTCGTCGGCACTGGATGCCGCCAAGTCGGGCGTGAACACCGTGCACATCATCGATGGCCGCATCGAGCACTCGTTGTTGCTGGAAGTCTTGACCGAACAGGCTTTTGGCACTATGATCCGCTCGCATTGAAGATTCGTGGCGTCTCTATGGCGCCACAATCGTTGTTTGCCCTTGTAGCTCAGTGGTAGAGCACTCCCTTGGTAAGGGAGAGGCCACGTGTTCAATCCACGTCAAGGGCACCAGGATTTGTCCCCCTTCCCGCCTGTTGTGGTATCCCCGATGCCTGACGTAACGGATAGACAAGACTCTTGTCCACGCTGCGCGTTTGCCCGCTGCAGCCGGAACGAGAAACCCGCCGCGCGATGACAAGCGCCTCGAACGCGGGCAGCAAGGAAAGCTGGAGCGGTAGTTCAGTTGGTTAGAATACCGGCCTGTCACGCCGGGGGTCGCGGGTTCGAGCCCCGTCCGCTCCGCCAGAATTCATCAGGAAGGGTCCGATTCGTCGGGCCCTTTTTGCTTTCTCACGGCCCGATATAATCACGGGATACTTTGTTTTTTGTGTCCCCGTGCCTAAACACTCTTCCCCCGTCTGGCTGTTCGACCTCGACAACACCCTCCACGACGCCTCGCACGCGATCTTCCCGGCGATCAGCGCCAACATGAACGCGTACATCGCGCGCGTGCTGGGCGACGGCGTCACGCCCGCAAGCCGCGAAGCCGTCGACGCGGCCCGCGTCGGCTACTGGAAGCGCTACGGCGCCACGTTGCTCGGCATGATCCGCCACCACCGTGTCGACGCGGCCGACTTCCTGCGCGAGACGCACGACATCGGCGCCCTGCACGAGCTGGTGCGCTACGAACGGGGCCTGGAACGGCTGCTGCGCCGCCTCCCCGGCCGCAAGATCCTGCTGACGAACGCGCCGACTGCGTATTCGACGGGCGTCGTGCGCCACATCGGGCTGCAGCGCCAGTTCGCGCACCACGTGTCGATCGAGGACATGCGCGTGCACGGCCAGCTGCGCCCGAAGCCGTCGACGCTGATGCTGCGCCGCCTGCTGCGCCGGCACGGCTTGTCGGCGCGGCGCTGCATCCTCGTCGAGGACACGCTCGTGAACCTGAAGCGCGCCAAGCAGCTGGGCGTGCGCACGGCGTGGGTCACGCAATACCTGCGCTACAGCGATCCGATCGGCAAAGCCCCGTTGCCGAAAATGGTCAAACGCCCCGCATACGTCGATGTCAAAGTAAAATCGGTTCTTCGGCTGCCCGCGCACCTGCGCCGGCTGGCGCCCGACCCCAACACGGAGACGTTCTAACAACATGGCAAGCACGAAGCCGGGCCAACGCAAACAGCAGATCCTCCAGGCTCTCGCGGCCATGCTCGAACATCCGAAGGGCGAGAAGATCACGACGGCGGCGCTGGCCGCCAGGCTGTCGGTGTCGGAGGCCGCGCTGTATCGCCATTTCGCCAGCAAGGCGCAGATGTTCGAAGGCCTGATCGAATTCATCGAGGCCACCGTGTTCACCCTGTTCAACCAGGTCGCGGAACGCGAGGACAACGGCGTCGCGCAGGCGCATGCCATGCTGCAGATCCTGCTGTCGTTCGCCGCCAACAACCCGGGCATGACGCGCGTGCTGATCGGCGACGCCCTCGTCGGCGAGGACGAGCGCCTGCAGCTGCGCATGAACCAGTTCTACGACAAGGTCGAGCTGGCGTTCAAGCAGGCGTTGCGCGTGGCCGTCACGCAAGGTCACGGCCGCGAGGAAGACGTGGCCGCGCGCGCCGCGATGCTCGTCTCGTACGTGACGGGACGCTGGCACCGCTACGCCAAGAGCGGCTTCAAACAACACCCCATCGAGAACAGCCCGCTGCAGCTGGCCCTCCTGCTCGCCGCCTGACCCCATCATGGACGCCACCGTGTTCGCCCTGCTCGACGACGCGAGCCCCGAAGGCCATGCGCAGGCGCGCTCGCGCCTGTACGACGGCTATGCGGGGATGCTGTCGTGCCAGCGCATCGACGACTGGCCACGCCTGCTGGACGGCCTGCAGGATGCGCTCGCGCGCGGCCTGCACGCCGTGCCCGTGCTGACGTATGAACTGGGCGAGCAGCTGGTCGGCATCGCGCCCGCGCGCGAACTCCACGCGCCGCTGGCGCAGGTGCTGCTGTTCGAGCGCTACGACATGCTGGACGCCGCCCAGGTCGACGCCTGGCTCGCGCAACGCGCGCAAGAACAAGGCGGCGGCCCGGCCGGCATCGCCGCCGTGCGCGCGAACGTCGACGAGCCCACGTTCGCGCACGCCATCGAACGCATCCGCGATTACATCGAGGCCGGCGACACCTACCAGGTCAACTACACGTACCGCATCCGCTTCGACGCCTTCGGCCCCGTGTGCGCGCTGTACGCGCGCCTGCGCGCACGCCAGCCCGTGCCCTACGGCGCGCTGGTCGGCTTGCCGGACGGGCGCGCCCTGCTGTCGCTGTCGCCGGAACTGTTCGTGCGCCACGATGCGGGCCGCCTGCTGGCGCGCCCGATGAAGGGCACGGCGCCGGCCGCGGCGGACGATCTCGTCAACGCCGTGCGCGCCCAGCATCTCGCCGCCGATCCGAAGAACCGCGCGGAAAACCTCATGATCGTCGACCTGCTGCGCAACGACCTCGGACGCATCGCGCGCACGGGCAGCGTGGGCGTGCCCGCACTGTTCGAAGTGAAGCGCTACAGCAGCGTGCTGCAGATGACGTCGACGGTGCAGGCGCAGCTCGCGCCGGGGACGTCGCTGCAGGCCATCTTCGCCGCGCTGTACCCGTGCGGCTCGATCACGGGCGCCCCGAAGCGCCGCACGATGGAAATCATCCGCGAACTGGAACCGGCCGCGCGCGGCATCTACACGGGCGCGATCGGCTGGATCGATCCGCCGCCGGGCGGCGGGTTCGGCACGCTGCACGGGGCGCGCTTCGGCGACTTCTGTTTATCCGTCCCCATCCGCACCTTGACCCTGCAGCCGGAGCAGAACGGCGTGCGGCACGGCGAGATGGGTGTCGGCGCGGGCATCGTGCACGACAGCGACGCCGGCGCGGAATACGCCGAATGCCGCCTGAAGGCGCAATTCCTCACGGGCCTGACGAACGACTTCGAGATCTTCGAGACGATCCACGCCACGCGCGCGGCGGGATGCCGCCACCTGGAGCGCCACCTTTCCCGCCTGGGCGCGTCCGCCGCGTATTTCGGCCATCCGTTCGATGCGGCGCTCGCGCGCGCGGCCGCGCAGGAGGCATGCGCCGCGCTGCCGGACGACGGCCCGCACCGCGTGCGGCTCGCGCTGCGTCCCGGCGGCGACATCGTCGTGCAGACGGGCGCGCTGGCACCATTGAACGAGCCGGTGACGCTGCTGCTGTCGGACGAACCGACGCACGCGCACGACGTCTTCCTGCGCCATAAAACGAGCATCCGCAGCCGCTACGATGCGGCATGGGGCGCGGCGGAAAGCGAGGGCGCGTTCGACACGCTGTTCTTCAACGAGCGCGGCGAATTGACGGAAGGTGGACGCAGCAACGTGTTCGTGAAGATCGCCGGGCGCTGGTACACGCCGCCGCTGTCGGCCGGCGTGCTGCCGGGCGTGATGCGCGGCGTGCTGCTGGACGATCCTGCCTGGGACGCGATCGAGTGTCCCCTGACGCGCGAGAGCCTCGCGCACGCGCAGGAGATCGTCGTGTGCAATGCGTTGCGCGGCGTGCTCAGCGCGGTGCTGCGCAAGTAGCGGGTCAGCCGCCCAGCGCGTGTTCGATCTTGCCGACGAGGGTCGGGTCTTCCGGCGTCACCTTGCTGGGGAAGTAGTCGATGACTTTGCCATTCCGGTCGATCAGGTATTTATTGAAATTCCACTTCGGCTGGTTGCCGGTGGCCTTGATCAGCTCGGAATACAGCGGATTGGCATTCTCGCCCGTCACGACCGTGCTGACGAACATGGGGAATTTCACGCCATAGGTGTTGTAGCAGAGGTCTGCGATCTTCTTCGCGTCCGCATCTTCCTGTTTAAAATCGTTCGACGGGAAACCCAGCACGACGAGGCCGCGCGGCGCGTATTTGGCGTACAGCTTTTCCAGGCCTTCGTACTGCTTCGTGAAGCCGCAATAGCTGGCCGTGTTCACCACGAGCACCACCTTGCCGGCGTACTGGCACAGGTCCTGCGGGGCTTCGTCCTGCAGGCGGTTGAACGTGTGCTTCAGCACGGCGGGGCAGCTGGCCGGACGGGCGGACGGCTGGGCGGCGGCGGTCGGCGTCTGCGCCAGCGCCGTGGCCGGCGCGGAGAACGTCGCGGCGGCGCCGAGGGAAAGCAGCAAAGCGATGGTCTTGGTCATGGTCGAAGAATCATGCACGGGTTGGCGAATATGCATTCTATGCCAATCCGCGCCCGCCGGTGCCTCAGCCGTCGATCTTCACGTTGGACAAGTCGGCTTTCAACGGCGGCCATTCGAGCTTCATGCCCCGCATTGTTTCCAGCAGCAGGTGCGCGATGATCAGGTTGCGGTGCGTCTTCGAGTCGGCGGGCACGACGTACCAGGGCGCCAGGTCGCTGTCGGTCGCGTCGATCATGTCGGCATAGGTGCGCTGGTAGACGTCCCATTTGTCGCGCGCGACCAGGTCGGCCGGGTCGAACTTCCAGTGCTTTTCCGGGTCGTCCAGGCGCGCCTGCAGGCGTTCGCGCTGCTCGTCCTTGGAGATGTGCAGGAACACCTTCACGATCGTCGTCCCCGTCTCGGCCAGCATGCGCTCGAAGTCGCGGATCTGGGCGTAGCGGCGCTGGCATGCGTCGTCGTCGAGGGTGCCCGCCACGCGCGGTACCAGGATGTCCTCGTAATGGCTGCGGTTGAAGATCCCGATCTCGCCCTTGCCCGGCACGCGCGCGTGCACGCGCCAGAGGAAGTCGTGGGCCTTTTCCTTGTCCGTCGGGGCGACGAAGCCGGTGGCGTGCAAGCCCATCGGATTGATCTGCGCGAACAGCGAGCGCACGGTGCCGTCCTTGCCGGACGTGTCCATGCCCTGCAGGATCAGCAGCAGTTTCTGATCGCGCGCCGCGTACAGCTTTTCCTGGAGCTTCGCAATCTCCTCGGTCAGCTCAACAGTAAGCGCTCGCTCGCGTTCCTTGATCTCGCCATTCTTGAGCTTGCCCTTCTTGTCGTCGCGCAGCGGGGTATCGCCGGCGTCCTTGTCGCGCAACTCGAGTTTCTTCGGCGCGCGGAAGCGTTCCAGCATCGACGTGCTCATGCGGCGCGCACGTCCAGCTTGCGGTGTTCGATCAGCATGCAGTGGTTCATCACCACGTCGAGGCCGGCCGCGCGGGCCAGGTCGGCGGCGACCTGGTTTTCGATACCGAGCTGCATCCACAGGCAGCCCGCGCGCACGTCGATGGCGTCTTTCGCGATGGGTTGCATCTCCTCGGCTTTACGGAAGCAGTCGACGATGTCGATGCGCGTGCCGCCCGGCGCGAGCGCGTTGGCCGCTTCCTGCAACGTGGCGTAGACGGTCTCGCCGAGGATCGCCTGGCCGGCATACGCCGGGTTGACGGGGATGATGCGGTAGCCCTGCTGCTGCAGGTAGGTCGCGACTTCCAGGCTGGCGCGTTCGGGCTTGTTCGAGAGCCCGACGACGGCCACGGTGCGGGCGGCGCGGAGGATTTGTTCGATGGTTCGCATGCTGGGCCTGTTCGTTTCGTGTTGATCGTGTCGTGGTCCTAGCTTATCAGATTCATATCATCGGACGGCGCAGGACACAGCCTCGTCGACAAGCTTTGCAACTTCTCAATTTTGCGTCCACGCCAACTGCCAGAATGCACGTTGGTTCCGACAGGAAATGGGAGGAGCGATGCAACATCGGGATGTGCTCGGCGACTTCATGCGTGGAGACAAGTGGCTGACCTCCAACAACCGGCTTATTCGATTGAAGCTCTTCCATCGAAACGGACTCAGCGATGACGTTCTGCTTCCTCAATGTGTCAGGGGCACGGAAGCAGTGTGCAGGGGGTTCGAGTATCAGATCGATTGCGTCGCCACGTCTTACGACCTGCCGCTGAAGGAATTCATCGGCATTCCCGCCACGCTCGAGTTTGTCACTGACCGCGGGCAGGTGCGAAAGGTAAATGGCTTGGTAGCGCAGGCGGCCTCGGGCGATTCCGACGGTACGATTACCAGTTACCAACTCGTCCTCCGTGACGCCGTGACGTTCATGGAGCATCGTGTCAACAGCCGCGTCTTCCGACAATTGAGCTGGCCTCAGGTTGCGGACATCGTGCTGAAGGAATGGGCACAGCTGAACGGTGCGTTGAGCGGCATCTTCGAATACGAATTCGCGCCTGGCTTTCGCCTGGACAGATATCCCGAGCGCGAACAGACCATACAGTTCAACGAATCGGATGCGTCATTCGTACGGCGGCTGCTGGTGCGCTCCGGCATCGCGTGGTATTTCCGTCCGGGACGCAATCGACTGTGGCAGCAAGCAAGCCCGGCCGCGGAAGCGACGCCGGCTCATACTCTCGTGCTATTTGACGATCGAAGCGACCTGGCGCAGAACGCGGCAGGCATCGTCCGCTATCACCGCGACGATGCCGCTGAAGAGCGCGATGCCGTGACCCGCTGGCACGCTGTACGCAAGTTTCAGGCGGGCAGTGCGAGAATTTTCAGTTGGGACTGCAAACACCCGGGGAACGTTCCGGGGATGTCTGCCGAAGCAACGTCCACAGCTGACCAGGGTCGATCGGGTAACGAACTGGCCGGCGGGGTACAAGAGTTCATTGTCGAATCGCCACATGTTGGTGCGGATAGCGAAAATCTTTATCGTCTCGGCTTGCTACGCATACAGCGCAAGGAACTCGATACGAAACACTTTACCGGCGAAGGAAGTATTCGGGACTTCTGCGCGGGCGAGTACTTCACGATCACGAATCACCCTGAAATCGACCGCCATCCAGAGGCTGAACGCGACTTTGTCATCACGAAGGTCGAGGTCAGAACCCGGAACAACCTGCCAAAAACTCTTGAGGAACGGGCGCGTAGACTGTTCGTGTGCAATGGCTGGGATGGTGGTTCCAATGCGCTGACCGAGCTGACAGAGAATACGAAAGCGACTCCGTTTCAGATGCGGTTCGAGTCCGTGCGGCGCACGATCCCGATCGTTCCTGCGTTCGACCCGCGTACGGACCTGCGTGACCCCGGCTTGCAGACTGCCATCGTGGTTGGCGGCGAAAACGATGTCGTGCATTGCGACCGATATGGCCGGGTGAAGATCCGCTTCCCCGCCACGTATCCCACGGATCATCAGGACGGCCGAAACACCGTGTCGACCACGCAAATCGATTCGGCCTGGGTGCGCGTGGCGACAAACTGGGCAGGCAGTACCGATTCACGTTGCGGCACGCTGGCCCTGCCCAGGGTGGGAACCGAAGTCCTGGTGGCATTTCTTGGCGGTGACCCGGACAAACCCATCATTATCAGCCAGCTTTTCAATGGCCGGGCCTTGCCTCCCCCCTTGAGCGCATGTGCGAACCTGCCCTCGACACGCTTTCTATCGGGTATGCATAGCCAGGAAATCCATGGCTCACGAGCGAATCAGCTCCGCTTCGACGATACGACTCACGAAATCAGCGCCCAACTCGCAAGCGACGACGGTACTTCGCAACTGAACCTGGGGTGGCTGACGCATCCGAGGGGTGAAAGCCATCTGCCCCGGGGCGAAGGTGCCGAACTGCGGAGTGACAAAGCCGTTGCAATTCGCGGAGGCAAAGGCGTATTGATCACCGCAGAAGCCAGCAACCAGGCCGCGGGCAATCAATTGGACCGGGCGGAGCTGATCGGCCTTGCCGACGGCTTGCGCGACATTGCCGACCAGCTCGCGAAACTCGCGGAAACCCATGCCAACGATCCAGCCAGCGGGCCGCAGTTGGCAGACCTCGTCGACAGACTAAGACATCTCGACTGCGGAACCAATGCCGCAAAGAATGGCAGCGGATCAGGCGGCGCTCCTGTCGTCGCGATCAGCGGTCCGGCCGGAATCGTCATGGGGACCAAGGAAAACTTCGCTCTCGGCGCCGGAAAGGATGTCGACCTCATCACGGCTGCGGATATGCATGTCGCCGCCGGACGCCAAGCCTTCATGCGAGCGGCCGAAGGCGTCAGCGTTTTCACGAATGACGGCGGCATCAAACACATTGCAGCACGCGGCAATATGCGAACCGAAGCGCAGGAGGGCACCATTGAATTGCTGGCAAAGAAGGTAATGGATCTGATCAGCACGACGGATTGGATCAATATCAAGGCCAGGAAGGGTGTCTGCATCTACGGCGGCGGCAGTGAATTGAAGATCAGCGCCGACGGGATCATCGGCAAAACGACGGGAAGCTGCCACGTATACGCCGCAGATCATCAGACGTTCGCCAAGCAGGCGACGCAAGTGCAATTCCCTGACGAATTACCCCACCACGACATATGTATCCCGTGCCTGCTGATGGCGGCGCGTGCGCACAGTCCATTGGTGGAGGCACAATGAACACTGCCGATCGCGATGTGTTCGTGTATCTCCTGATCGACAACGGCATGCTGCACGGTCTGTCGGCCGCCTACTCGGAAGCCGATTCCCAAAGCCGTCCGTCATGGCTCGTGCCCATCTATGCCGACCATGCGCTGGCAGTGAGCCCTTTCCTGGTCGACGTCGAAGCCGCATACGAGGCCGGTGATATCGACCGCGTCATGGGTTTTCTGAACGCCCGCCGGCCCGGACTGCACGTATCGATCATCGAGACCGGGCTGAACCTCGAACAGATTGCCTGGCATCTGCGTCGTTTCATTTTCATCCTCGACCCGCACGGCAAGCAGTTCACGCTCAGGTATGCCGATTGCGCGGTTCTCGCCCCACTGTCGTCCCTCCTGACCGCCGCGCAATGGGCAACCATGAAGGGGCCGATCACACGTTGGGGCATTCATGACCGCTCCGGCGCGATCATTCAACTGCCGCCGACTGAGCCGAATGCAACGGCGCCGACACCGTTTTGCCTCGACCATGATCAGCTGGCCGCCCTTGACGAGGTCAGCGAACCCGATCATTACGTCGCCAAAGTGGAAATGATGCGCAACGGTGCGGCCTTGCCGGGAAATAACGAGGAACGGCATGCATGGGCCCATGCTGCGCGGCAGGCGTGGCGTGCGGCGGATAACCCAAATCCGCTGGTTCTGCTGTTCCTGACCGAGGCGACACTCTTCACCCAAGGCGAGATTCTGCGCAGGCCGGAGGTACAAACGCTTCTCAAGATGGATGAGGCCCCTGCGTTCCGAAATAAATTGCGAGAACTTGCCAAGGATATGCGTGAAAGACGACGTTGGGCTTCGCCAGCAGGCACAGCGGCGGCGGAATCCGATGCGGACATTTTGTTTTGAGGCCGAGGATTTATGAAGATACCTGTCCCGAATTTCCTGCGTTGGTACCCTGTTATGTCATTGCTATTGGCAGGGATTCTGGTTGCGCTATTTATGTTCCTGTATGACTACCTTAAGGTGAACTACTTTAAGGTGGAAACTCACATCCCGGTGGCGATAACAGGAGTCCATCATATGGGAAGTGACTATCGAATCTCCGATTTTTACGTTGATAAATATTGGGGGGGCGTTGTTGGCGAGAGCGGCGGCGGAGGCGGAATTGTTTGTTGCATCATGCTCCCGAAAAAATGGCGTCCTGGGTTAACGGCGGACGTCCGATGGGAAGTGCGCCAAATTATAAGGAGCTCTGACCCCGGCACTCCGAAAACAGAAAAAACCGCGGCCTTCTATCATGCACGTGTGCCCGTAGAAGCGTATGCAAAACCAGGAGATTTTTATGTACATTTTTTCCCGGGCGGGCGCGTCCGTATTGTTGTGAGCGAATTCACGATTACGGGAAAAGAACATCCAATCCAAGGAGATGACCCTCTGGCGATCCAAACAGCGACGCCAGGTTCGCCTATCAAGTCTCTTTTTACTGCCGAGGAGCTTGCCGAGTTTCAGCGGGAGTTTGTTCGTGATAAAGCAAAATATGGAGATTGGCGATGAAGCGAGCTGACGTAGTTATATCCTTGTGCAACAAGGCACCCACCTGCGGAATAAAACGAGTCGTTTCAGAGCATGGCTACGATTTTAAAAAATGCGAAACCGCGTCAAATATAGGTTTATTTTTTGACGGAACGAATAACAACAAGGACCGTGATCGGCCGAGCTTTGCTGATACCAATATCGTACGATTATACGGCGCCTACACGGATGATCCGGCGACAGGACACAACGGCATCTATATCCCAGGTGTAGGAACGAGATTTCCGGAAATAGGAGAAGACGAAGACAGCAAGCTAGGTGCTGGTTGCTCCTTCGGCTGCGAAGGTCGGGTTATTTATGGTCTGTTATCAGTTTTTAACGTCCTGCACCGACGTTGTTTTAACGCAGAGTTATTCGATCGAGCCACCATACTCGCATTATGCCGCAACAGCCTGAGTGTAGGCGACAGCACCGATCGCGAAAACCTCGCACGGATCGGGGTCCACAGCGGGTTGTTACAGACGAAAATAGGCAGCAACAACGTCCGTCGCGAATTCCTTACCCAGCAAGCGAGCTATCTGGAAGCAAAGCTCAAGGAAGGAAAGCCCCATATCGTCGAGTGTTTCGTCGACGTGTTCGGCTTTTCCAGGGGTGCCGCTGAAGCACGCGTGTTCTGCAATTGGCTGAATGAATTGCTCGTGGGCGGCAAACTGGCCGGTGTGCCGTTGCGCTTTCGTTTTCTCGGGATTTTCGACACGGTCGCATCCGCGGGCTTTTGGTCTGGCGTGTCGGCATTGGTCACCAATTCGACCGGCGGCCATGGCGCGTGGGCAAGCAACGATGCACTGCGCGTACCGGCCTCTGTCCAGAACTGCGTCCATATGGTCGCGATGCACGAGCTTAGGCGAAACTTCCCTCTGGATGAGATCGGGGTCGGCGGCAAACTGCAGCCCGGATGGGTCCAGCACGCGTATCCCGGTGCGCACAGCGATGTCGGAGGCGGCTATAAGCCTGGCGAACTCGGCATCTCGGTAGGGCACGATTCCATGAAGCTCTCTCAAATACCACTGAACCACATGCTGGATTGCGCGGTCGCGGCCGGCGTTCCGCTAAAAAAGCCCTCACCCCAGCCCGGCAGCCACGATCCATTCGCCGTTCATCCCGACGTTGCGAAAGCGTTCGCCGATTTCGTTTCGCATGCCACGCTGGCGCCCCGGCCCATCTACGAATGGCTGCAACCCTATCTCGATTGGCGGTGGCAAATACGTGACCGCTTCAACACGAGCAATCAGGTCAAACGCGCGGAGCAGGCCGACAGAGAAAGCCTCATCGAGTGGAATAACCGCCTGATTAACGACGCCGCCGCAATGATGCGTTCCGCCTCGATGAGCTTAAGCCAGCGGACATTCGCTGCCGTCAAAGACGTCTTTTATAGCGGCGCAAGGAAGGATTTGCTGACGACCTCCCTGCTGGAACCCGAAGCGCGCGCCGTGTTAGCGCTTGCCCAGCGTGCCGCGCCGACACCACCATCCACTGCTGCGCTGTTCGACAGCTATGTCCATGATTCGCTCGCCGGCTTCAATTTGCCGGAATGCGAACTGACCGGCTACTGGAGGTACCGGCGAGTCTTCTTGGGCAACGACGACCACACGATCGCTGCGAACGAGGACAGCGATACGGCCCGCAGCATCGCGTGACATAGTCGAACGGGGGACGACATGAAAGATCACCAAGGACGCGGTGTCATCCGACTCGGCGACAAAACCACCCATGGCGGAGAGGTCATTTCGGCCGCACAGGATTTTACTGTGCTCGGCAAACGGGTCGCTGTCGAAGGCGACTCGACATACTGCCCTAAATGCAAGGGAAAATACCCGATCCAGCCCGGAAGCGACACGCATAAGCATCATGGGAAACGGGTCGCATATGACGAGGATCCCACGGCATGCGGCGCCAAGCTGATCTCGACCATATAGCTGAGATTTCATGCTGGACGGGACACGCGAATAAAAAGAGGCAGCCCGCAGGCTGCCTCCTTCGTGGACCGCGAAAACAACCGCGATCAGCGTCCTTTCTGACGCAGCTTGGCGATAGCCGCCAGCTGGGCAATCGCCGCCGCCAGTTCGGCTTGCGCCTTGGCGTAGTCGATTGCCGATTCCTTGTTGACCATCAGCTCTTCGGCCTTGCGCTTGGCTTCCTGGGCTTTCGCTTCGTCCAGGTCGGCGCCGCGGATTGCGGTGTCGGCCAGGACAGTCACGCCTTTCGGCTGGACTTCCAGGATGCCGCCGGCGACGAACACGAACTCTTCGTCGTTGCGGCCTGCCACTTTGATGCGCACGGCACCCGGGCGGATGCGCGTGATCAAGGGGGTGTGCATCGGGTAGATACCCAGCTCACCCGATTCACCCGGCAACGCGACGAATTCCGCTTCGCCCGAAAAGATTTGCTCTTCGGCCGAGACGACGTCAACGTGAATGGTATTTGCCATAAGTGTCCTTTGAAGAGGCTAGCGATTAAGCAGCCAGCTTCTTGGCCTTCTCGATCGCTTCTTCGATGGTGCCGACCATGTAGAACGCCTGCTCCGGCAGGTGGTCCAGCTCGCCCGACGCGATCATCTTGAAGCCCTTGATCGTGTCTTTCAGCGAGACGTACTTGCCCGGTGCGCCCGTGAACACTTCGGCGACGTGGAACGGCTGCGACAGGAAACGCTGCATCTTACGAGCGCGTGCGACGACCAGCTTGTCTTCCGGTGCCAGTTCGTCCATGCCCAGAATCGCGATGATGTCGCGCAGTTCCTTGTAGCGCTGCAGCGTGCCCTGCACGGCGCGTGCGGTGCTGTAGTGCTCTTCGCCGACGACCAGCGGGTCGAGCTGGCGCGAGGTCGAGTCGAGCGGGTCGACTGCCGGGTAGATACCCAGCGAGGCGATGTCACGCGACAGAACGACGGTCGAGTCCAAGTGGGCGAACGTGGTCGCAGGCGACGGGTCGGTCAAGTCGTCCGCAGGGACGTACACGGCCTGGATCGACGTGATCGAGCCGGTCTTGGTCGACGTGATGCGCTCTTGCAGGCGGCCCATTTCTTCGGCCAGCGTCGGCTGGTAGCCCACGGCGGACGGCATACGGCCCAGCAGTGCCGACACTTCGGTACCAGCCAGCGTGTAACGGTAGATGTTGTCGACGAAGAACAGAACGTCCTTGCCTTCGTCACGGAACGCTTCGGCCATCGTCAGGCCGGTCAGCGCGACGCGCAGACGGTTGCCCGGCGGTTCGTTCATCTGGCCGTAGACCATCGCGACCTTCGAGTTGCCCAAGTTGTCCAGGTCGACGACCTTCGCATCGGCCATCTCGTGGTAGAAGTCGTTACCTTCACGGGTACGCTCACCCACGCCGGCGAACACGGACAGACCCGAGTGCGCCTTGGCGATGTTGTTGATCAGTTCCATCATGTTCACGGTCTTGCCGACGCCGGCGCCGCCGAACAGGCCGACCTTACCGCCTTTGGCGAACGGGCAGACCAGGTCGATCACCTTGATGCCGGTTTCCAGCAGGTCTTGCGACGGCGACAGCTCGTCGTACTGCGGGGCGGTGCGGTGGATCGATGCGGTGCGCTCCTGGCTCACCGGACCGCGCTCGTCGATCGGGTTGCCCAGCACGTCCATGATACGGCCCAGGGTTGCCGGACCGACCGGCACCATGATCGGGTTGCCGGTGTTCTGGATGGTCATGCCGCGACGCAGGCCTTCCGAGCTGCCCAGCGCGATGGTGCGGACGATGCCGTCACCCAGCTGCTGCTGCACTTCCAGCGTCAGTTCGGAGCCTTCCATTTTCAGTGCGTCATACACCTTCGGCATGGCGTCGCGCGGGAATTCCACGTCAACCACCGCGCCGATACACTGAACGATTTTGCCATCAGCCATGTTCGTTCCTTCAGATATAGTTTTAATGTCGTTTCGTGAGGTCGTTCGCGTCGCTTAGCCGCTGATCGCAGCTGCGCCCGACACGATCTCGGAGAGTTCTTTCGTAATCGCCGCCTGGCGGGTCTTGTTGTAGACCAGCTTCAGCTCGCCGATGACGTTGCCCGCGTTGTCGGTTGCAGCCTTCATTGCCACCATGCGTGCCGATTGCTCGGACGCCAAGTTCTCGGCCACCGCCTGGTAGATCAGCGCTTCCACGTACCGGATCAGCAACTCGTCGATCACCACCTGCGCTTCCGGCTCGTAGATGTAATCCCACGAGTGAGCGCCGCTTTCCGCTTCCAGATGACCGGCCGGCAGCGGGAGCAGCTGCTCGATGACCGGTTCCTGGCGCATGGTGTTGATGAACTTCGTGTAGCACAGGTACACCGCGTCCAACTTGCCATCCTGGTAGGCGTCGAGCATGACCTTGATCGGCCCGATCAGCTTTTCCAGGTGCGGCGTGTCGCCGATCTGGGTGACGCTCGACACGACTTTCACGCCGATGCGGTTCAGGAACCCCAGACCTTTATTGCCGATTGCAACGGCTTCAATGCGATTGCCCGCGGCTTCCAGCTCGCGGGACTTCTGCGTCACCTGGCGCAGCACGTTGGTGTTCATGCCGCCGCACAGACCCTTGTCGGTCGTGACGACGATGAAGCCGACGGCTTTCGCCTCGACATCCTTGGCTTGCGCCATGAACGCGTGCGTGTACTCCGGGTTCGCAGTGGCGAGGTTGGCCGTGATGCTGCGGACCTTCTCGCTGTAGGGACGGGCGGCGCGCATCCGGTCCTGCGCCTTGCGCATCTTGGACGCGGCGACCATTTCCATCGCCTTGGTGATCTTCTTCGTATTTTCTACGCTCTTGATCTTGCCACGTATCTCTTTGCCTGCTGCCATGAGCCCTTACTCCTAGTGGGGACGGGGTCCAACCCCGTCCCGAGATCCATCAATAAGCCGGTCTTAGAACGACTTCTTGAAATCGGCGACGGCGGCGGCCAGCGCTGCTTCGCTGTCCTTGTCCAGTGCCTTGGTCTCTTCGATCTTGGCCAGCAGGGCGCCGTGGCTCGACTTCAGGAAGCCGTGCAGGCCCGCTTCGAAGTCCAGCACGCGCTTGACGTCGATGCTGTCGAAGTAACCCTTGTTCACTGCGAACAGCGAGGCGGCCATCAGCGAGATCGGCAGCGGCGAGTACTGCTTCTGCTTCAGCAGTTCCGTCACGCGCGCACCGCGGTCCAGCTGTTTGCGGGTCGACTCGTCCAGGTCCGATGCGAACTGCGCGAACGCGGCCAGTTCACGGTACTGTGCCAGGTCGGTACGGATACCGCCGGACAGGCCCTTGATGACCTTGGTCTGCGCTGCGCCACCGACGCGCGACACCGAGATACCGGCGTTGATCGCAGGACGGATACCGGCGTTGAACAGCGAGGTCTCCAGGAAGATCTGGCCGTCGGTAATCGAGATCACGTTCGTCGGCACGAATGCCGAGACGTCGCCCGCTTGCGTTTCGATGATCGGCAGTGCGGTCAGCGAACCGGTCTTGCCCTTGACGGCGCCGCCGGTGAAGGCTTCGACGTAGTCGGCGTTGACGCGTGCGGCACGCTCCAGCAGACGGCTGTGCAGGTAGAACACGTCGCCCGGGTACGCTTCGCGGCCCGGCGGACGGCGCAGCAGCAGCGAAATCTGGCGGTAAGCAACGGCCTGCTTCGACAGATCGTCGTACACGATCAGCGCGTCTTCGCCGCGGTCGCGGAAGTATTCGCCCATCGCGCAGCCCGAGTAGGCCGAGATGTACTGCATGGCAGCCGATTCCGAAGCGGACGCGGCGACGACGATCGTGTACTCCATCGCGCCGTGCTCTTCCAGCGAGCGGACGATGTTCTTGATGGTCGAGGCCTTCTGGCCGATCGCCACGTACACGCAGGTCACGTTCTGACCCTTCTGGTTGATGATCGCGTCGACTGCGACAGCCGATTTACCGGTCTGGCGGTCGCCGATGATCAGCTCGCGCTGGCCACGGCCGATCGGCACCATCGCGTCGATCGACTTGATACCGGTCTGCAGCGGCTGCGACACGGATTCACGGGCGATCACGCCCGGGGCGATCTTTTCGATCGGGGCGGTCAGCTTGGCATCGACCGGACCTTTGCCGTCGATCGGCTGGCCCAATGCGTTGACGACGCGGCCGCGCAGTTCCGGACCGATCGGCACTTCCAGGATGCGGCCGGTGGTCTTGACGATGTCGCCTTCCGAGATGCCTTCGTAGGCGCCCAGGATCACGGCGCCGACGGAGTCGCGCTCGAGGTTCATGGCAAGGCCGAAGGTGTTGCCCGGGAATTCCAGCATCTCGCCCTGCATCACGTCCGACAGACCATGGATGCGGCAGATACCGTCGGCGACGGAGATCACCGTGCCTTGGTTACGAACATCAGCGGAACCTTCGAGGCCCTGGATGCGGCTCTTGATCAGTTCGCTGATTTCAGACGAATTAAGTTGCATGAGTGCTAACTCCTAATAGTTTCTTGATGCGTAGGGCAAGTCTGGACGTGGAGACGGTGCGATTCTCAGGCAACCAGCGCGTTGTGCATCTTCTGCAGCTTCGCGCGGACGGAGGTATCGAGCACTTCATCGCCGACGACCACGCGCACGCCACCGATCAGCGACGGGTCCACAGTGACCGTGGGGTTCAGCTTGCGGCCAAATTTCTTTTCCAGCGTGGCGACCAGCGGGTTGAGCTGGTCGGCCGAAAGATCGAACGCGCTGTAGATCGACGCGTCGGCGGCACCTTCCTGTGCATTCTTGAGCACAGCAAACTGGGCACCGATTTCCGGCAGCAGGGCGACGCGGCCGTTCTCGGCGAGCATCGCAATAAAGTTCTTCGCTTCGGCGCTCAGAGGCGACTTGACCATCGACGCGATCGCATCGGCAAGCTGTGCGTGCGTGACGAGCGGATTGGCAGCAAAAGCCTGCACATCCGCATTGGCACCGATCTGCGCCAGTTCCGCGACGGCGGCCGACCAGGCGGCCAGGTCGCCCTGTTGGGCGACGCGGAACAGGGCTTCGGCGTAAGGGCGGGCGACGGTTGCGAGTTCAGCCATGATCAGAGCTCGGTCGCCAGGCGGTTCAGCAGGTCGGCGTGAGCCGCTGCGTTGACTTCGCGCTTCAGGATCTGCTCGGCACCGGCGACGGCCAGGGCAGCCACCTGGGCACGCAGTTCTTCGCGCGCGCGGGTAATCTGCTGTTCGGCATCGGCCTTCGCACCTTCGATGATGCGGGCAGCTTCGACGTTGGCCTGCTGCTTGGCGTCTTCGATGATCGCTTGTGCACGCTTTTCGGCGTCGGCGATGCGCTTGGCGCTTTCGTCACGCGTCGCGGCCAGTTCGGCGGCGATACGCTTTTCGGCGGCGGCCAGTTCCACCTTACCGCGGTCTGCTGCGGCCAAACCGTTCGCGATCCTCTCGGCGCGCTCGTCGAGCGCTTTCATCACTGGTGGCCACACGAATTTCATCGTGACGAACACCAGGATGAAGAAGACCACGAACTGAACAAATAAAGTTGCGTTCAAGTTCACGGTAAATTCCTTCTCACAAAAACGGATGCCGAACCTGGGGGGTTCGGCTGTTCAGAACCGAATGATGATTCGATTAGGCGTGGAACGGATTTGCGAAGGCGAACAGCATGGCGATACCAACACCGATCAGGAATGCCGCGTCGATCAGGCCGGCCAGCAGGAACATCTTGGTCTGCAGGGTGTTCATCAGTTCAGGCTGACGTGCCGAAGCTTCCAGGTATTTGCCGCCCATCAGAGCGATACCGATACAGGCACCGATTGCACCCAGGCCGATGATCAGACCGCAAGCCAGCGCAACGTAAGAATAGTCAGTCATTAGATTTACTCCAAAAGTTATTTAAAAATTAAAAATTTACAACTCTTTACTACCACTATCTTGTTCGTTCTTGCGATCGCGTCGGTCAGTGGCTCTCGTGGGCCTGACCGATATACACCAGCGTCAGCATCATGAAGATGAATGCCTGGAGAAGCACGATCAGGATGTGGAAGATTGCCCAGATCGAGCCAGCGATGATGTGGCCGACGATGCCGAACACGGTCAACGTGGAACCGAGCAGAGCAATCAACAGGAACAGCAGCTCACCGGCATACATGTTGCCGAACAGTCGCATGCCGAGCGACACGGTGCGTGCTGCATATTCGATGATGTTCAGGAGCAGGTTGGCCGGTGCCAGCCAGATGCCGAACGGTGCGGCGAACAGTTCGTGGATCCAGCCGCCGATGCCTTTGATCTTGACGTTGTAGTACAGGACCACGGCCAACACGCCCAGCGAAATGCCCATGGTGCCGTTCAGGTCGGCGGTCGGGACGATACGGAAATGCATCTCACCCATGCCCAGCAGGCGGAACAGGCCGGCGAACAGGTCGACCGGCAGGAAGTCCATCGAGTTCATCAGGAACACCCAGACGAACACGGTCAACGCCAGCGGCGCGATGAAGCTGCGATCGCCGTGGACGATCGATTTCGACTGGTCTTCGACCATTTCGACGATGGCTTCGAACATGCCCTGGAAACGGCCCGGCACGCCCGACGTCGCGCGACGTGCGGCGAAAATCATGATGGACAGCGCGAGGACGCCCATCGCGATCGACCAGAAGATCGTGTCGAGGTTAACCACGTGGAAGTTGACCACGAAGCCTTGTTTGGCCGAAGTCAGGTGGCCAAGGTGGTGCTGGATATATTCGCCTGCGGTTGGCGCATGCTCGGCCGCGGTTTCTACCGTGTTCGTCATTGTTTATGCCCAAATAATAAAATGATGTAACTTTTCAGCGCCACGATGAACCCGCCCAGCAGGGCCAGCCAGTTCAGGCCGTGGTACAGCCGCGCCGTTGCGTACAGCAGCGCGAGCGTTAAAGCAATCTTTACAAATTCCCAGATGAAAAATGTGGCAGGGCTTGCACCGCCCATTTTTTGTGAACTGGCGAACAGGCGAAACGCCATGATGCCATTGGGCACGACACAACACATCCCGCCGAGTACCGCCGAAAACATCGCAGCCCACCCTCCCAGCAGTCCGGCGATTACGCCGGCCACGAGTGTTGCCGTGATTTGCAGGGAGACCAAGCGCAGCATTTTTCTGTTCTTTTCGCGCCAGCCGTGGTGGAACCGAGTAACGGTATGGTAATTACATGAATCAGCGGGATTATAAGGTGTTATCGAAGCCATAGTCAAACTCTTCCGTCCTTGCGCTCGCTTATATCGGCTGTAAAAACGACAAACTATTTGCACGGTAAACTGTGAAATTTCCTACAGAATATTGTGTCTTTGCGTCCGATGAGCAGGGTAAACCGATAGTTTCTGCCATGCATATACCGGACGGATAAGGTTGGCGAGTCGGCCATGACAGCCCACGCTGCGGACATAATCTTGCACCGAGGCAGTGAGCGTTGTGAGCAGTGCGAGTGCGCGGTGCGTCGTGCTGGTGCACCCGGAATGGGTAGCGACGCGACGCAGGTTGTGGATAACGGCCGGTTTATCGACAGGCGGCGACTGGTGCCGCGGACAAAAAAAGCCGGGCAGGTGGCCCGGCGGCCGCGTCCCCGATTCGGGTCGACTCGGGGTCAGAGCACTTGTCGGAGAAATTGCTCAGGGGAGTGTGCGATGGCCGGACGGAGCGGCTTGGCGCGAGAACGCCGGGCAGCGGAGGTTGAACCATCCTCCGCTGCGCTTGCGGGAAATTGTTCCGGAAAGTGCTCTGACCCCAGGTTTGTGCTCTGACCCCGAAGGTGGCGTCACGCGCGCAGGCGCGCGAGCACGGTGTCGAGGATGTCGAGGTCGGCGAAGTCGATGATCAGCTGTCCCCTGCCCTTCGGGCCCATCTTGAACGCGACGGGGGTCGCGAGACGGTCCGACAATTCTTCCTCCAGGCGCACGATGTCGCCCGGCTTGTCCTTCTGGCGCGGCGCGGCGGGCGGCGCGTTGTGCTCTTCCAAAGTACGCGCCACCATCTTTTCCGTCTCGCGCACGGACAGGCGCTTGGCGATCACCTGGTTCGCCAGTGCGATCTGGCTCGCGGCGTCGACGGCCAGCAGCGCGCGCGCATGCCCCATGTCGATGTCGCCCGCCATCAGCATCGTCTGCACGGGCTGCGCGAGATTCACGAGGCGCAGCAGGTTCGACACGGCGCTGCGCGAACGGCCGACGGCCTGTGCCGCCTGTTCGTGCGTGAAACTGAATTCCGAGATCAGGCGTGCGATGCCCTGCGCTTCTTCCAGCGGATTCAGGTCTTCGCGCTGGATGTTCTCGATCAGCGCCATCGCGGCGGCGTTCTGGTCGTCGACCTCGCGCACGAGCACGGGGATCTCGTCCAGGCCGGCCAGTTGCGCCGCGCGGAAGCGCCGCTCGCCGGCGATGATCTCGTACCGCACGCCGTTGGCCGCGCCGTCGATCGGGCGCACGAGCACGGGCTGCATAATGCCCTGCGATTTGATGGATGCTGCCAGCTCGGCCAGCGAGCCGTCGTCCATGCGGGTGCGCGGCTGGTATTTGCCCGCCTGGATCTGGGTGACGGGCAGTTGGGACGGCGCGCCGGACGGTGCGGCGGGCGTATTGGAAGCGTCTCCGCCCAGCAGCGCGTCGAGACCGCGGCCGAGGCCTTTGAGTTTTTTGGTTGCCATAACTGTGTGAACTGATTACATGGATTTGATGCGCTCGACCATCTCGGCGCCGAACGCGATGTACGCCTGCGCGCCTTTCGAGGCCGGATCGAACGTGACACCCGGGATACCGTACGACGGCGCTTCCGCCAGGCGCACGTTGCGTGGGATGATCGTCTTGAACACCTTGTCGCCGAAATGCTGTTCGAGCTGGCTCGACACCTGCTGCGACAGCGTCATGCGCGGATCGAACATCACGCGCAACAGGCCGATGATGCGCAAATCCTGGTTCAGATTCGCATGCACCTTCTTGATCGTGTTCACGAGGTCGGACAGGCCTTCCAATGCGTAGTACTCGCACTGCATCGGGATGATGACGCCATGCGCGGACACGAGGCCGTTCAACGTGAGCATCGACAGCGCCGGCGGGCAGTCGATGAGGATGAAGTCGTAGTCGGCGTCGACCTTGGCCAGCGCTTCCTTCAAGCGGCGCTCGCGGTTTTCCAGCTCGACCATCTCCACTTCGGCGCCGGCCAGTTCGCGGTTGGCGGGCAGCACGTCGAAGCGCCCCGCTTCGCTGCGCAGCCGTGCCGAAGCAACATCAGCCTCGCCCAGCAGCACTTCGTAGATCGACGAGGACAGGCCCGCCTTGTTGATGCCAGCGCCCATCGTGGCGTTGCCCTGCGGGTCGAGGTCGACCAGCAGCACGCGCTGGTCGAGCTTCGCGAGGCCGGCGGACAGGTTCACGCTGGTGGTCGTCTTGCCGACCCCGCCCTTCTGGTTTGCTACGCAAAAAATTTTCGCCATGTATCCCTTTTCCAGACATACGGTTAATACCATTAAAACGATTTATACGATTTACATGGTAATAACCGTAATAACTGTTTATACGGTTTATTTGTTTGTGCGTTGCTGCGGATGTTTTGGATGTTTCACGTGGAACGTTCGATGAATACGAGATGACGTTCCGCGCCCAGTCTGGGAACCTGCAACGGCTCCAGCCCCGTGACCGTCCAGTCTGCCGGAAGCCTCTCCTGCTCGTCTTTCGGTGCCACGCCCTTGAGGGCGATGTAGCGGCCGCCGTCGGCCAGCAAATGACAGGACCAGTTGACGAAATCCGAGAGGTCCGCAAACGCGCGCGAGGTAATGACGTCAAATTTGTCGCTCACCTGCAGTTGCTCTACGCGGGCCGTGTACACCGTGACGTTGGTCAGCTCGAGCTCAGCCTTCACCTGCGTTAAAAAGGCCGTCTTTTTATGCACGGTGTCGATCATCGACACTTTCATGTCCGGGCGCACGATCGCCAAGACGATGCCGGGCAAACCACCGCCCGAACCCACGTCCAGCACGTTGCGCGCACGCGCGAACGCGGGTACGGCAGCCAGCGAATCCAGCAAGTGGTGTGTGACCATTTGCATGGGGTCGCGCAGCGACGTCAGGTTGTAGACAGCATTCCACTTGAACATCAACGCCAGATAATCCATCAGCTTCTCTTGCTGCGCCGGACTCACGTCCAGTTGCATCGCGTCGATGCCCTCGGCCAGCACGGCGGACAAAGCGGGTCGGTCGAAATGCTTCATGCGGCCGATTCCTCATTCGGCACGCTCGTAAAACCCTTCGCACCGCGCTTTTTCAGGTGCACGAGCAGCAGAGAAATTGCCGCCGGCGTCACGCCGGAAATGCGCGATGCCTGGCCTAGTGTCTGCGGACGCTGCTTGTCGAGCTTCTGGCGCACCTCGATCGACAGCGCCGTGATCTCCAGATAATTCAGGTTTTCCGGCAGTCTGAGGTTTTCGTAATAATCGTGGCGCTCGACTTCGCGCGCCTGGCGATCGATATAGCCGGAATACTTCAGCTGGATTTCGACCTGCTCCTTCACGGCCGGATCCTCGACGCCGGGGCCGCCCAGCGACTTCCCATCGACGCCCTGCAAGCTCACCAGCTTGTCGTACTCGACGCCTGGGCGACGCAGCAGGTCCGCCAGGTTGTACTCGCGTTCGATGGCCTGGCCGATCACCCGCTCCGATTCCGCAGCCGCGAGAATGCGCGGGTTCACCCACGTGCCACGCAGGCGCTCCAGCTCGCGCGCGACGGCTTCGCGCTTGCGCTCGAACGCTTCCCACTGCGCATCGCCGACGACGCCCAGCTTGCGGCCGATTTCCGTCAGGCGCATGTCGGCATTGTCTTCGCGCAGCGACAGGCGATACTCGGCGCGGCTCGTGAACATGCGGTACGGCTCCGCGACGCCCTGCGTCGTGAGGTCGTCGACGAGCACGCCGAGGTAGGCTTCCGAACGGGACGGCGTCCACGCCTCTTTGCCCTGGGTCTGCAGCGCCGCATTGATGCCGGCCAGCATGCCTTGCGCGGCCGCTTCCTCGTAACCCGTCGTGCCGTTGATCTGCCCGGCAAAGAACAGGCCCTGGATCGCCTTCGTTTCCAGCGACGCCTTCAGACCGCGCGGGTCGAAATAATCGTATTCGATCGCATAGCCGGGACGCAGGATGAACGCGTTTTCCAGGCCGCGCATCGAGCGCACGAGGGCCAGCTGGACGTCGAACGGCAGGCTCGTCGAGATACCGTTCGGGTAAAACTCGTTCGTGGTGAGACCTTCCGGCTCGAGGAAGATCTGATGCGATTCCTTCGCGGCGAACCGGTGGATCTTGTCTTCGATCGACGGGCAGTAACGCGGGCCGACGCCTTCGATCACGCCCGTGTACATCGGGCTGCGGTCGAGGCCGTTACGGATGATGTCGTGCGTCTGCGCATTCGTGTGCGTGACCCAGCACGGCAACTGCTTCGGGTGCATCGCAGCGTTCCCCATGTACGAAAACACGGGCACCGGATCCAGGTCGCCCGGCTGTTCCGTCATGACGGAGAAATCGATGCTGCGGCCGTCGATGCGGGGCGGCGTGCCCGTTTTCAGCCGGCCTTGCGGCAGCTTCAACTCTTTTAAACGCGCCGACAGCGACACGGCCGGCGGGTCACCCGCGCGGCCGGCCGAATAATTCTGCAGGCCCACGTGGATCTTCCCGTCGAGGAAAGTACCAGCCGTCAGCACGACGGCGCGGGCACGGAAGCGCAGGCCGATCTGCGTGACGGCCCCGACGACGCGGTCGCCTTCAACCATCAAGTCATCGACGGCTTGCTGGAACAGCCACAGATTCGGCTGGTTTTCCAGGCGCGAACGGATCGCCTGTTTGTACAGCATCCGGTCGGCCTGGGCGCGCGTCGCACGCACGGCCGGGCCTTTCGACGAGTTCAGGATGCGGAACTGAATGCCGGCTTCGTCGGTGGCGATCGCCATCGCGCCGCCCATGGCATCGACTTCCTTCACGAGGTGGCCCTTGCCGATGCCGCCGATGGACGGGTTGCACGACATGGCGCCGAGGGTTTCGATATTGTGAGTGAGCAACAGGGTCTTCTGACCCGTGCGCGCAGACGCGAGTGCTGCTTCGGTACCGGCATGGCCGCCGCCGACGACGATCACGTCGAATTCTGTCGGAAATAACATGATGGAATGTGTTGCGAGGAGGATTAAGAAAGGATTATAGATTCTTTTTTCCACCAGGCTTCTGCGCAGGCCCTAAAACGACAGATTTTGTTTCACGTGAAACAGTGGTTGACCAAGCTGCGAGCCACATCGACAGTCACATGTTACGCTTTTACCACGAAAACCAGACCGAACCGCCATGCCTACATCACGCCAGCTGATCTACCTTGTTCTCGCTGCGAGCACAACCGCGGCAGCCGCTGACCTGCCGTCGCTATCGTTCAGTCACAAGGACTGGGAACTTGCATGCGACAACACCCGAACCTGTCGGGCCGCCGGATACCACGCTGAAGACGACGGCCCGAACGCCACCATCCTGCTGACGCGTGCCGCCGGGCCGAACCAGCCCACTACCGTCCAGCTGCAACTCGCCGACGACGAGCAGCATCCGGCGCCCCGCCAACTGGCGATGACGATCGACGGTCGCCAGACAGGTGCCGTCGGTATCGACGCGAAGTCGAATATCGGCAACCTGTCGCCTGCGCAAGTCCAGGCACTGCTTCCCGCCCTGCTCAAGGATGGCCGCATCGCGTGGCAAGCAAAGGGCACCACCTGGACGATCTCGACGGCAGGCGCCAACGCCGTGCTGCTGAAAATGGACGAGTTCCAGGGCCGGCTCGACACGCCAGGCGCCCTCGTACGCAAGGGCAGCAAACCAGAGTCAAGTGTCCTGCCGCCACTTCCAGCGCCCGAAATCAAGGCTGCGCCCGTCATCCAAGACAGCAAGCCCATCACACTGACGACGGCACAGATGCGCGACCTGTTCGCCGCTTTGCGCAAGACCGTCAAGGATGGCAGTTGCGAATTGGTCGACAAGAAATCCGACGGGTCCGATCCACTCGACGTCCGCCGGCTCACGAAGGACAAGCTACTCGTCTCGCACGCGTGCTGGATGGCCGCGTACAACTCCGGCGATGGCTACTGGGTCGCCAACGCCCAGCCTCCCTACTCGGCCGTGCTCGTCACGACGTCCGCCACCGAGTACGACGACGGCGTCATTTCATCGACGCAGAAAGGCCGCGGCATTGGCGATTGCATGGGCATGGCGACCTGGACGTGGGACGGCAAGTCATTCGTCCAGACATCGGCCGCCACGACGGGGATGTGTCGCGAGATCTCGGCAGGCGGGTCGTGGGACCTGCCGACGCTCGTCACCCGCGTACGCAAGGCGCACTGATTGTTCCACGTGAAACAATCACCAACCCAGCCGCTTGAACGTATCGAACGCTGTCTTTACAATCAACAACCCCACGACGACGAGGAACAGCTTGCGCACGAACCCGCTCCCATGCTTCAGCGCAAGCCGCGTCCCGACCAGTGATCCCGCGATCTGGCACACGGCCATCAGCAAGCCGAGTTGCCAGAGCAAGTGGCCGCTGTAGCCGAACCAGATCAGCGCCGAGATATTGCACGCAACGTTGACGATCTTCGCCGCCGCCGACGCGCTGAGGAAATCAAACCCGAAGAAGCGGACGAATAAAAAGATCAGGAAGCTGCCGGTGCCGGGACCAAAGAAGCCGTCATAGAAACCGATCGCCGCGCCGGCGCCCGTCGCCAGCAACCGCTCCGTCATCCCGCTGTGCAAAGGAGCGTGCACGGCACCGAGATTCTTTTCCTTGAACGTGTACACGGCCACCGCCAGCAGGATCAGCGGCAGCAGGCTGCGCACGAAGTCGCCGGGCACACGGGTCACGGTCCAGGCACCGACGAACGACAGCGCGAACGCGGCAAGGGCGGCCGGCGCCGCGGTGCTCCACGCGACCGTCACCCGGCGCGTGTAGCGCACGGCCGCCACCGCCGTGCCGAACATCGCCGCAAGCTTGTTCGTACCCAGCAAGGTCGCCGGTACCTCTTTCGGGAACATCGCGAACATCGCGGGAATCTGGATCAATCCTCCCCCGCCGACGACAGCATCCACAAGACCGGCAACGAAGGCCGCAACGGCCAGCAGGGCAAAATCGAACATGGTGACAAAGGCGTAAAGGCCCTATTGTACGGCAGTGCATGACTCGGCCCGGGCGACCGCATCGGTCGCCCAAGCTTGTTGCGATGCAACAAACTCGTGAAAATCAGACGGCGGCCGCGCGGCCTTCTTCGAGGAACTGCAGCAGCAGGCGATTGACTTCATTCGCCGCCGTCAGCTGCAGCCAGTGATCGGCGCCGCGGATGCGCTCGAAGCGGAATTCGCCGTCGACGTAGTGGGCCGAATCGCGCATCTGCTTTTCACCCAGCGCCGGGTCGCGGTCGCTCCACAAGCCCATCACGGGCACTTTGACGCGCCGGTGCGCGTGCGGCAGCGCGAGGTTCAGGTTGGCGCGGTAATAGTTCAGCGCGGCCGTCAGGCGGCCCGGCGGCGACAGGTCGCGCTTCCAGTGGTCCGCCTGGCCGGGCTCGTCGGTGAACTGGCGCATGAGGAACCAGTCGGCCGCGCGCAGCGTGTGCTCGGCCACGACAGGCAGGATGAAGCCGAGGATATAGGTCATGCGCAGGCGCTGCTCGATGCCCGCGCGCGCGATGGCGTCCGGGTGGCCCGTCGACAGCGCCACGTAGCGGTGCACGCGTTCCGGCGCCAGCGCCGCGATCTGCCAGCCGATGATGCCGCCCCAGTCGTGGCCGACGAGGAAGACCTTGTCGATGTGCAGCGCGTCCAGCAAGCCCAGCACGTCGCCGCGCAGCTTGTCCATCGTGTAGTCGAAAACGCCGCCCGGCGCATCCGTGCGGCCGTAGCCGCGCAAATCGGGCGCCAGCACGCGAAAGCCCGCTGCGGCCAGCGCGGGCACCTGCTTGCGCCAGACGATATGCGTGTCGGGAAAACCGTGCAGCAGCAGCACGGCCGGCCCCTGCCCCATCATCGTCGTATGGATGTGGATGCCGTTCACGTCCAGCATGAGGGATTCGTCGATCACGTGCGCCTCCTTGATGACTCGGCCGGCAATCGCTACGCGGCCTCGCGCCGCCGGCCTCCACGGTCCAGTGCCGCCGCGATCTCGCCCACGATGCCCCGCCGGAACAACAGCACGCAGGCGATGAAGATGAGGCCGGTGACGATGCCGACGGATTCTCCGAGTGATGCGAACCATTCTACATGCGTCGTCTCGGCGAGGAAGTTCCCCAGGTCGCCCAGCTTGTTTTCCAGCGCGACGATGAGGAAGGCGCCCAGGATCGGCCCCGCCAGCGTGCCCATGCCGCCCACGAGGGTCATCAGGATGACGAGGCCGGACATGGTCCAGTGCACGTCCGTCAGCGTCTCGAAGCCCAGCACGACGGTCTTGGTCGCGCCCGCCAGGCCCGCCAGCGCGGCCGACAGCACGAACGCGACGAGCTTGTACTGGTCCACGTCATAGCCGAGAGAGACGGCGCGCGCCTCGTTTTCCTTGATCGCCTTCAGCACCTGGCCGAACGGCGAATGCACGGTGCGCACGATCAGGGCGAAGCCGGCAGTGCAGATCGCCAGCACGACGTAGTACAGGGCCAGGTCGTTGCCGAGGTCCAGCACGCCCAGCAGCTTGCCGCGCGGGACGCCTTGCAAGCCGTCCTCGCCGTGCGTGAACGGCGCGCGCAGGGCCGCGAAATACACCATCTGCGCGAGCGCCAGCGTGATCATCGCAAAATAAATGCCCTGGCGGCGGATGGCCAGCAAGCCCATCACAAGGCCCAGCGCCGCGGCTGCCAGCACGCCCAGCACGATCCCGGCCTCGAATGGCAGTCCCAGCACCGTCAACACGTGTCCGGCGACATAGCCCGCGCCGCCGAAGAATGCGGCGTGCCCGAACGACAGCAGGCCCGCGTAACCGATCAGGAGGTTGAATGCGCAGGCGAACAGGCCGAAGCACAGCAGCTTCATCAGGAAGACGGGATAGCCGACAAACGGCGCGCCCAGCGCCAGCAGCAATGCGAGGCCGTAGCCGAGCTTTCGGTTCATGGTCACGGGTCCTTATTTTTCTTTGCCGAACAGGCCGGCGGGACGCAGCAGCAGCACGATCACCATCACGACGAACACGACGACTTCCGACGCTTCGGGGTAATAGACTCGAGTCAAGCCTTCGATGACGCCCAGCGCGAGACCCGTGACGATGGAGCCGAGGATGGAACCCATGCCGCCGATGACGACGACGGCGAACACGACGATGATGAGGTTCGAACCCATCAGTGGCGTGACGTTGATGACGGGCGCCGCCAGCACGCCCGCGAAGCCGGCCAGCGCGACGCCGAAGCCATAGGTCAGCGTGACCATCAGGGGCACGTTGACGCCGAACGCTTCGACGAGCTTCGGGTTTTCCGTGCCCGCGCGCAAATAGGCGCCCAGGCGCGTCTTTTCGATCGTGAACCACGTCGCCAGGCACACGACGAGCGATGCCAGCACGACCCAGGCCCTGTAGTTCGGCAGCATCATGAAGCCGAGGTCGGTGGCGCCGGACAGCGCTTCCGGCACGTCCAGGGTCTGGCCGGACACGCCGAAGAACGAGCGGAACACGCCTTCCAGCAGCAAGGTGATGCCGAAGGTCAGCAGCAGGCCGTACAAATGATCGAACCGGTAGAGCCAGCGCAACATCGTCTTTTCGATCAGGATGCCGAACGCCCCGACGATCAAGGGCGCCAGCACGAGCATCGTCCAGTAGTTCATGCCGAACGACGTGACGCCGATGTAGGCGGCGAACGCGCCCATCATGTACAGCGCGCCGTGCGAGAAATTGATCACGTTGAGCAGGCCGAAGATCACGGCCAAGCCCAGCGACAGCATCGCGTAGAACGAACCGTTGACGAGGCCCAGCAGCAACTGGCTCATCATCGCCTGCAGGGGGACGCCGAATATTTCCATGGAATCAGTCTTTTAGTCGTCGAACGACCAGCCCCCGGGCGTGGGCTGGCCAGGCGGTACCAACCCGCGCGGGGCCGGCACCGCCGTATCGGGCTCAGCCCGCGCTTACTTCCACGCCGCGCACTTGGTCTCGGCCTTGGTCGTGTACGCCTGAGCGCCGGGAATCGTGGCGACGACCTTGTAGTAATCCCAAGGCGCCTTCGACTCGGCCGGTGTCTTGACCTGCATCAGATACATGTCGTGCACCATGCGGCCATCCGGACGGATCTCGCCATCTTTCGTGAACATGTCGTTGATCTTGGTCTTTTTCAGCTGAGCCATGACCTTGTCGCCATCATCCGTGCCGATCGCCTTGACGGCGTTCAAATAGGTCATCGCGGCGGAATAATCGGCCGCCTGCAGCGACGACGGCTCCTTCTTCATCTTGGCGAAATACTTCTTGGCCCACGTGCGCGTGTCGTTGTTCAGGTCCCAGTACCAGGAATCCGTCAGGTACAAGCCTTGCGTCGTCGGCAGGCCCAACGTGTGGATATCGTTGATGAAGACGAGCAGGCCCGCGATCTTCATCTTGCTCGTCAGGCCGAATTCCTTGGCGGCTTTCACGGAGTTGATGAAGTCGCCGCCAGCATTCGCCAGCCCCAGCACCTGGGCTTTCGAGCTCTGCGCCTGCAGCAGGAACGACGAAAAGTCGGACGCGCCCAGCGGGTGCTTCACGCTGCCCAGGACGCTACCGCCGTTCGCCTTGATGACGTCGGTCGTGTCCTTTTCCAGCGACTGGCCGAACGCGTAGTCGGCCGTCAGGAAATACCACGTCTTGCCGCCCTGCTTCACCATCGTGCCGCCCGTCCCGCGCGCGAGCGCGACCGTGTCGTAGGCGTAGTGCACGGTGTACGGCGTGCACTGTTCATTGGTCAATTGCGCACTGCCGGAACCGATGGCGATGAACACTTTTTTCTTTTCCGCCGCGACCTTGGCCATCGCCAGCGCCGCGCCGGAGTTCGTGCCGCCGATCAGCATGTCGACGCCTTCCCGGTCGAACCATTCGCGCGCCTTGCTGGCGGCGATGTCCGGCTTGTTCTGGTGGTCGGCCACGACGAACTGGATCTTCTTGCCATTGATCGCGCCGCCCATGTCCGCGATCGCCATGCGCACGGCTTCGGCGCCGCCGTTGCCGTCGATGTCGGAATACACGCCGGACAGATCGGTAAGGAAGCCGATCTTGATGGTGTCGCCCGAGATCTGCGCCTGGGCGGACGTGGACAAACCGGCGGCGAAAGTGGCGGCCGTCAAGGCAATCGCTGTGCGTGTCGTGCGTTTCATGTGGTCTCCGTTGTCGTTGATCAAACGCCCAGCAGCTCGGTCAATGCCGGCATGCTGGCCTGCAGTTCCGCAGCCGCGATCGTCTTGACGATGCGGCCGTGTTCCATGACGTAAAACCGGTCCGCCAGCGGTGCCGCGAACCGGAAATTCTGTTCCACCATGACGATCGTGTAGTCCTTCGCACGCAAGGTCGTGATCATCTTCGCCAGCGCCTGCACGATGACGGGCGCCAGGCCTTCCGAGATCTCGTCCAGCAGCAACAGGCGCGCGCCCGTGCGCAGGATGCGCGCGACGGCCAGCATCTGCTGCTCGCCGCCGGACAGGCGCGTACCCTGGCTGTGGCGCCGCTCGTACAGGTTTGGAAACATCTCGTAGATCTCATCGACGGACATGCCGACGTCCCGCCCGGCCAGCCGCGGCGGCAACATCAGGTTTTCCTCCGTCGACAGCGACGCGAAAATGCCCCGCTCTTCCGGGCAATAGCCGATGCCGAGGTGGGCGATGCGGTGCGTGGGCAAGTGGATCGCCTCCATGCCCTTGACCTTGATCGACCCCGTACGTGCGCCCGTCAAGCCCATGATCGCGCGCAAGGTGGTCGTGCGGCCGGCGCCGTTGCGGCCCAGCAGGGTCACGACCTCGCCCGGCTGCACGGCCAGGCTGACGCCGTGCAGGATGTGCGATTCGCCATACCACGCTTGCAGGTTCTCGATCTCCAGGGCGGGCGTCATCCGTGCGCCCCCGCCAGGTTGCCGTCCGTGCTGCTACCCATGTACGCTTCGACGACCTGCGGATTGCGCGACACGTCCGCATAACTCCCTTCCGCCAGCACGGCGCCCCGCTGCAGCACGGAAATGCGGTCGCAGATGCCCGCGACGACGTTCATGTTGTGCTCGACCATCAGGATCGTGCGGCCCGCGGAGACTTTCTTGATCAATGCCGTCACGCGGTGCACGTCTTCGTGGCCCATGCCCTGCGTCGGCTCGTCCAGCAGCATGAGTTCCGGCTCCATGGCCAATGTGGTGGCGATCTCGAGCGCGCGCTTGCGGCCGTACGGCAAGTTGGCCGTGACGGTGTCGGCAAAGCCCTCCAGGTCGACTTCGGCCAGCAGTTGCATCGCCCGGTCGTTGAGTTGGGTCAAGGTACGCTCGCTGCGCCAGAAGTGGAAACTGGTGCCGAGGGTGCGCTGCAGGCCGATGCGCACGTTTTCCAGCACGGTCAGGTGCGGGAACACGGCCGAGATCTGGAACGAGCGGATGATGCCCATGCGGGCGATCTGGGCCGGCTTCAGTGCCGAGATATCCTTGCCGTTGAACAGGATGCGCCCGGCGGACGGTGCGAGGAATTTCGTCAGCAGGTTGAAGCACGTCGTCTTGCCGGCGCCATTGGGCCCGATCAGCGCGTGGATGTGGCCGCGCTGCACCCGCAAATTCACCTGATTGACCGCCGTAAAGCCCTTGAATTCCTTCGTCAGCTCACGTGTTTCCAGAATGACGTCCGACATTGCGACTCCCTCACTGTCGAGATGCAAGCTTTACAAATCATACACACTTTTGGAACTCGTCAAGATACAGCACGCTACTGGTAAATCGTCCTGCGTTATGTCATGACGGCACGCAAACCCATTGTGCAAATCTGCGCAGCTAGCGCCAGTCGCGGGCGATCAGCTGGGCCGTCTTTTCGGCAATCATCAAGGTGGGCGAATTCGTGTTGCCCGACGTGATCGTGGGCATGATCGATGCGTCGACGACGCGCAATCCCCGCACGCCTTTCACGCGCAACGCGCTGTCAACGACAGCGAGCGGGTCGTCCATCTTGCCCATGCGGCAGGTGCCGACGGGGTGGAAGATCGTCGTGCCGATGAGGCCGGCCGCTTCCGCCAGCTCGTCTTCCGTCCGGTAGTGCGGGCCCGGCTTGAATTCCTCCGGCCGGTACTTCGCCAGCGCGGGCGCGGCCACGATGCGCCGGGTCAGCGTCAATGCGTCGGCTGCGACCTTGCGGTCTTCCGGTGTGCTGAGGTAGTTCGGCACGATCTTCGGCGGCGCGTAGCTGTCGTTCGCGGCAAGCCGGACGTGGCCGCGCGCCGTCGGCCGCAGATTGCACACGCTGGCCGTGAACGCTGGAAAACCGTGCAGCGGATCGCCGAATTTTTCCAGCGACAGCGGCTGCACGTGGTATTCCAGGTTCGGCGTCGCCTGGCCGGGATCGGAACGGGCGAACGCGCCCAGCTGCGACGGCGCCATCGACATCGGTCCGCTCTGGAACAGCGCGTATTGCAGCGCGATCTTCGTCTTGCCATACCACGATGCGGCGCTCGTGTTGAGCGACGGCGCACCCGTGATGCGGTACACCATGCGCAACTGCAAATGATCCTGCAAATTTTCCCCGACACCAGGCGCATCGACGACGGGCGCGATCCCGTGGGCGTGCAGCAAGCCGGCCGGGCCGATGCCGGACAATTGCAGGATGTGCGGAGAACCGATCGCGCCGGCGGCCAGCAGGGTTTCGCGCCGTACCGTGGCCGTGAACGCGCGGCCGCCGCCCGTGAATTGGACGCCGCGGCAGACGGCGCCCTGCCCGGTTTGCTCGATCACGAGCTTTTCGACGTGGCAGCCCGTCATGATCGTCAGGTTCGGCCGCGCCGCCGCCGGCCGCAGGAAGGCTTTTGCCGTGTTCAGCCGGATGCCTCTGCGCTGATTGACTTCGAAATAGGCACAGCCTGAGTTATCGCCGCCATTGAAATCGTCGATCTTCGGGATGCCGATCTCGCTGGCCGCTTCCCGGAACGCATCCAGGATTTCCCAGGACAGCCGCTGGCGCTCCACGCGCCACTCGCCGCCGCTGCCGTGGGCCCCATTGGCGCCGCCGTGGTGGTCTTCGCTTGCCTTGAAAATGGGCAGCACATTGTCCCAGCGCCACGAGGAATCGCCGGTGACAGCGGCCCAACGATCGTAATCCTGGGCCTGGCCGCGCATATAGATCATGCCGTTGATCGATGAGCTGCCGCCGAGCACCTTCCCCCGCGGGTAGATCAGCGCGCGTCCGGCCAGCCCTGGGTCCGCTTCCGTCTTGAACAGCCAGTCCGTGCGCGGATTGCCGATGCAATACAGATAGCCGACGGGGATGTGGATCCACAGGTAATCGTCCTTGCCGCCCGCTTCGATCAGCAGCACGTGCACGTCGGGCTCGCGGGTCAGGCGATTGGCCAGCACGCAGCCGGCCGTGCCTGCGCCCACGATGATGTAATCGAATGCTCCGGCGGACTCCATGGATCCTCACTCGTGATTCGGTTGAGCAAGCTTACCAGATGATCAACGTCAACAGGCCCGTCCAGACTGTGGATAAGCGTATGAATATCCACAGGTACGAAATGTGGGGAAGCGCGACTTTTCGCACAAGAGGATTTTTTATCCAGTTTTGCCACATGGAACATACAAGACCAGCCCACTGCCTTATGCGGATCGTAAACGTTTGATGTTGTGGACAAAACCTGGCTTATCCACAGAAGAGTGCCACCGTTAACTATTACCATCATTCTGTATACAAGCTTTTGGTTGTAAACCTGGCGACGCTCGTACAAGTCGCTGGCCTGCCGAAAAAAACCCGGCTTCGGTCAATATCGGTGACCAGGGCTTCGACCAGGCAAAAAAATCGTCCGACTCCGGTGATGCCAGCGACCAGACACCGTCGCGACGTCGACCTGGCCGCCATTTTTCCTCAGCAACATGGCCTGACGACCTGAAAACACACGATATTTGCCCGGCTTTGTGGATAAGCTGCTGAATATCCACAGGATCGAATGTGCGGAACTGCTTCGTTGTTCGATAGCCGATTTTTTGTCCAGTTTTGGTCCCGGCTCCGCACAAGGTTTGTTCAACGGTTTAAAACGCACGTAAACCCTTGAGCTTGTGGAAAAAATCCTGTTTATCCACAGTTCGGTCGGCGTTTACTATCATCACTATCCTTTCTTTCTATCCAAGTTAACTAAAGAGGGAAAAGTGTCGAAACGTGGACAAGCGCCTCGCGGCAAGGCCAACACGACGCGAACCCACCCCGTCTACAAAAAAAAGCGAAGCACACCCCTGCGGCAAGCACGACGGCAACGATGACGCCAACGCTCGTCCATCCGGACTGCAGACATCTGTTCAAGTTCAACAGCAGGCACTGCTCGACTTCAGCCTGGTCTACAGGAAGAACGAGACGCAGATGACGCATCCGAAACAACGAACGCGCCCTGCACGCATTGAAAACATGAGCCTGGTCAGCTGTTCGGGACACCAGAACCACCCCAAAACAGGCTCCGCTGTGGAAAACGTCCTGCATATCCACAGCAGCGAATGTGCAGAACAGCCGATTTTTTGTTGACCGCCGTTTTTGTCCAACATCGGCTCAGCATCGATACAATGCTTGTCCAGTCGATCCGGAAGCACGTAAACCGTTGACGCTGTAGATAAATTCGACCTTATCCACAGCTGAAGACGCGTTTACTATCACTACCATTTTTTATATACATCTTTGTTTTATTAATACAAAAACAGCGGGAAGACCATGCACAAGCCGTCCAGCCGGCTCCACATCCACTCAAAAACAGGCCAAAACATGCGATTAGGGATCATCAGTGCGTTGCACGAAGAACAGCAGGGGCTCGTGGAGGCCATGGAGAGCCCCTACAAGCTCATGCATGGCATGCGCGAGTACTTTGTCGGACGACTGTGGGAAATCGACGCTGTGTGCGTTTTATCGCGTATTGGCAAGGTTGCCGCGGCATTGACGACGGCAACTCTTGTGGAGAAGTTCGGTGTTACCCACATCCTCTTCACGGGCGTGGCCGGTGCCGGGGATGCGTCGATCAAGGTCGGCGACATCGTCGTGGCCGAATCGCTTGTCCAGCACGACATGGATGCCAGCCCTTTGTTCCCGCGCTATGAAGTGCCGCTGACGGGCTTGACGCACTTCCTGTCCGACCACCACATGGCGCTGCAGCTGGCAAATGCGGCGCGTCGTTTCCTCGAAGACGACTTCGCCTCGGCCGTCGATCCCCAGGAACGGGCCGCATTCGCGCTCAGCGGGCCGCGGCTGCATCGAGGCCTCATCGCCAGCGCCGACGAGTTCGTGAGCGAGAAGGGCCGTCTGAACGCGTTGAATGAGGCGTTACCCGGTTTGCTGGCCGTCGAGATGGAAGGCGCAGCCGTCGCGCAAGCCTGTTTCGAGCTGGGCATCCCTTTCGGCGTGATCCGGACGATTTCCGACAACGCCAACGAAAACGCGGCCACGGATTTCATGCGTTTCGTGAAATCCGTGGCCGCGCGGTATGCGTTCCACATCGTCAGGCAGTTCTGCCTGGCCTGGCAGCACCCGGAGGCGGGTCAGGCCAGCAAGGTGTCGGCCGGTACGTAGTCGTAACCGAGATCCTGTGCGACGGCCGCATAGGTGATCTTGCCTTCGCAGACGTTCAAGCCGTTCTTCAGGTGAGGATCGTCGCGCAGCGCCTGCCGCCAGCCCTTCGTCGCCAGCGCCACGGCATGGCCGATCGTCGCATTGTTCAGCGCAAACGTCGACGTGCGTGCCACGGCGCCCGGCATGTTCGCCACGCAGTAATGGACGACGCCATCGACGACGAACGTCGGATCCGCGTGCGTCGTCGGATGCGACGTCTCGAAGCAGCCGCCCTGGTCGATCGCCACATCGACGACGACGGCCCCCTTCTTCATCCGTGACACCATCGCCGCCGTCACGAGCTTCGGTGCCGCGGCACCGGGCACGAGCACGCCGCCGATGACGAGGTCGGCCGACAGCACCGCTTCCTCGATCGCGTGGGCGTTCGAGTACAAGGTGGTGATCCGGTTGCCGTAGATCAGGTCGAGTTGGCGCAGGCGGTCGACGTTCTTGTCGAGGACGGTGACGCGCGCGCCGATGCCGACGGCCATCTGCAACGCATTCGTGCCCACGACGCCCGCGCCGATGATGACGATGTGACCGGCCGCCACGCCCGGCACGCCGCCCAGCAGGATGCCGGCCCCACCCTTCGATTTTTCCAGGTGGCTGGCGCCGGCCTGGATGGCCATCCGCCCCGCCACCTCGCTCATCGGTGCCAGCAGCGGCAAGCCGCCGCCCGGGCCCGTGATCGTCTCGTACGCGATGCAGACGGCGCCGGATTTCACGAGGGCCGCCGTCTGCTCCGGATCGGGCGCGAGGTGCAGATACGTGTACAGGATCTGTCCCGGACGCAGCAGCGCGCATTCCTGCGGCTGCGGTTCCTTCACTTTGACGACCATCTCGGCCTGCGCAAAAATCTCTTGCGCGGACGGGACGATCGTCGCGCCGGCGGCCGTGTACTGCTCGTCCGTCAGGCCGATACCGGCACCGGCGCCGGTTTGCACGATCACACGATGGCCGCGCGCGACCAGTTCGTGCACGCTGGGGGGCGTGAGGCCCACCCGGAATTCGTTGTTTTTGATTTCTTTTGGGACGCCAACTAACATGTCTTCCTCCAAGTTGAGCAGCTGAACTCCAAGAACTTCCAAAACAAAACGCCGCGGCAGGCCCAGCCTAGTCCGCGGCGTGTGCAGCCATCTGGACGCGGATTACAAACCGAGCGTCATCAGGCTTGCGTTACCTCCTGCCGCGGTCGTGTTGACGCACAAGGCGCGCTCGGCCACCAGGCGCCAGAGGGCGATCGGAGTGTCCGCGCGGGTATCGACGATGCCGACGATCGCATCGGGACGGCCCGCCAGCTTCGTCCGCACGTCGCCATCCAGGCCTTGCTCGACGAGGGCGATGGCGACGTCGCTGCCGTCCAGGTCGCGCGCGTCGACGAAACGCACGCGGTCCATCACGGCCGCCGGCAGCGACGGCGGCGCGTCCATCAGCACGAGGGCGCGGTTGCCCGTCGCCAGCACGGCCGCCAGCTGGTTCAGCAGGCTCGCCGTGCCGTTCGGCGCGCACAGGACGGTGCCGCGCGGGACGAAGTCGAGCTGGTTGCGTTCGCCGGTCGGGCCGGGCAGGTCGATGTGCACGCCGTCCAGGGTCGTCGTCATGTAGTGTTCCGCCAGTGTGGCGAACTCGCCGTTGTTGCTCGCCCAGCCCAGCAGCGCGTCGAGCGCGCCGTTGCTGCGGCGGTCGTGCGTGAACAGCGGCGCCGCATCTTTTTGCAGGCGCTTCAGGTACAGCGGGCCGCCGGCCTTGGGACCGGTGCCGGACTTGCCTTCGCCGCCGAACGGCTGCACGCCGACGACGGCGCCCACGATGTTGCGGTTCACGTAGATGTTGCCGACGTGGGCGCGTGTCGTGATGAAGTCGATCGTCTCGTCGATGCGCGAATGCACGCCCAGCGTGAGGCCGTAGCCCGTCGCGTTGATCGTGTCGACGACCTGGGCCAGGTCGGAACGGCGCCAGCGCACGACGTGCAGCACGGGGCCGAAGACTTCGTGTTTCAGCTCGCTCATCGAACCGATCTCGAGTACGGTCGGCGGCACGAACGTGCCCTGTGCGAGCAAGGCTTCCGGCAGCGCGAGCGAGAAATGCTGCTTCGCCGTCGCCTTCATGCGCTCGATGTGGCCGAGCAGGTTTTGCTGGGCTTCCTTGTCGATGACGGGACCGATGTCCGTCGCGAGACGGTCCGGCACGCCCACGCGCAGTTCGCGCATTGCGCCCTTCAGCATCCTGATCGTCTTGTCGGCGATGTCTTCCTGCAGGAACAGCACGCGCAGCGCCGAGCAGCGCTGGCCGGCGCTGTCGAATGCGGACGTCAGCACGTCCTGCACGACCTGTTCCGGCAGCGCGGACGAATCGACGATCAGTGCGTTCTGCCCGCCCGTCTCGGCGATCAACGGGATGTCGGCGCCCTCTTGCTGCGCCCGTGCGGCCAGCGTGCGGTTGATCAGCTGGGCGACTTCCGTCGACCCCGTAAAGATCACGGCTTTGACGCGCGCGTCGCGCGTGAGCGCCGCGCCGACGGTCTCGCCGCGACCCGGCAGCAACTGCAGCGCGCCCGACGGCACGCCGGCTTCGTGGAACAGTTGTACGGCGCGGTGGGCGATCAGCGGCGTCTGCTCGGCCGGTTTCGCCAGCACGACGTTGCCCGCGGCCAGCGCCGCGGCGACCTGGCCCGTGAAGATGGCGAGCGGGAAGTTCCACGGGCTGATGCACGTCACCGGTCCCAACGCGCGCGCTTCCGGTGCCGTGCGGATCTCGGCCGCGTAATAGCGCAGGAAGTCGACGGCTTCCCGCACTTCCGCGATCGCGTTCGGCAGCGATTTACCGGCTTCGCGCACCGCCAGGGCCATCAATTCTCCGCGGTGCTGCTCGAACAGATCGCCGACGCGGGCGATGATGTCGGCGCGCGCCCCGTTGCCGACGCCTTCCCACACCGGCGCGGCGTGGACGGCCGCGTGCAGCGCCGTATCGACGTCGCCCGTCGTCGCCTCCGTCACCTGACCGACGATGTCCGCCGACTGGGCCGGGTTCACGACGTTTTGCGTGCCCGTCGCTTCCACCGGACCGTCGACGAGCGGTGTGGCCAGGTAGCGGCGCGGCGGCGCGAGGTCGGCGGCCAGTTCGGCCAGCACGTGCTCGTTTGTCAGGTCGAGCCCGGCGGAATTCTTGCGGCCGTCCGGGAACAGCGCGAGCGGCAGCGGAATGCGCGGATGCGGCAGGCAGCGCGCGGCGCGTGCCGCGTCGAACGGATCGGTCAGCAGGGTGTCGATGGGCACGGTCTCGTCGACGATCTGGTTCACGAACGACGAGTTGGCGCCGTTTTCCAGCAGGCGGCGCACGAGGTAGGCCAGCAAGGTCTCGTGCGAGCCGACCGGGGCGTAGATGCGGCAGGGTTTGTCGAGGTTCTCCTTGCCGACGACCTGGTCGTACAAGGTTTCGCCCATGCCGTGCAGGCACTGGAATTCGTAGTTCGACACGCCGTCCGCTTTGGCCCACGTGTAGATCACGGACAGCGAGTGCGCGTTGTGCGTGGCGAACTGCGGATAGACGACGTCGGTGGCGGCCAGCAGCTTGCGCGCGCACGTGAGGTACGACACGTCCGTGTACACCTTGCGCGTGTAGACCGGATAGCCCGGCAGGCCGTCGACCTGGGCGCGCTTGATTTCCGCATCCCAGTACGCGCCTTTCACCAGGCGCACCATGAACTTGCGGCCGCTGCGGCGGGCGAGGTCCACGACGAAGTCGATGACGAACGGGCAGCGCTTCTGGTACGCCTGTACGACGAGGCCGATGCCATCGAAGCCGGCCAAAGATGGATCGAAAGCAAGTGCTTCCAGCATGTCCAGCGAGATTTCCAGGCGGTCCGCTTCCTCGGCGTCGATGTTGATGCCGATGTCGTACTGCTTGGCGAGCAGCATGAGGTTGCGCACGCGCGGCAGCAGTTCGCCCATCACGCGGGCGTATTGCGCGCGGCTGTAGCGCGGATGCAGCGCCGACAGCTTGATCGAAATGCCCGGGCCGTCCTTGATGCCGCGGCCGTTCGACGCCTTGCCGATCGCGTGGATCGCCGCTTCGTACGACGCGTAGTAATTGTCGGCGTCGGATTCCGTCAACGCTGCTTCGCCCAGCATGTCGTAGGAATAGCGATAGCCGCGCGCTTCGTTGTCGCGGCTGTTCTTCAGCGCCTCGGCGATGGTCTGCCCGGTGACGAACTGGTTGCCCAGCATGCGCATCGCGAGGTCGACGCCCTTGCGGATCAGCGGTTCGCCGCCCTTCGCGATCAGGCGCGTGAGTGCGGCGCCGAGGCCCGTCTCGCTGCTGGAGGACACGAGCTTGCCCGTGACGAGCAGGCCCCACGTGGCCGCGTTCACGAACAGCGACGGCGACTCGCCCAGGTGCTTCTTCCAGTCGCCCTTGCTGATCTTGTCGGCGATCAGGCGGTCGGCCGTTTCCGAGTCGGGGATGCGCAGCAGCGCTTCGGCCAGGCACATCAGTGCGACGCCTTCCTCGGACGACAACGAGAATTCGTGCATCAGTGCATCGACGCCGGACGAACGCGTGCGTTTGTCGCGCACGGCCGACACGAGGCGGTGCGCCAACATGTAGGCGTCGCCGTCGGCGCTGGCGCCCTGGGCCAGCAGCCATTCGACCGCGGCGGCCTCGTCACGGCGGTAGGCGGCGGTGATCGCGGCGCGCAGCGGCGCCTGGTCGCGGCGGGTTTCGGCCTGCAAGGCGTCGAAGGGGACGTAGGTGGAAGCCGGGAAGGCGGCAATGTTCATGGACGTTCTGCGAAAAATGGATGAGGGCGCCGCCAGCAAAACGCGCCGCACCGTAGCCACGGCCGGCGCGCTGGAATACTGCGGATCATTGATTCGATTGTAGAAGGAAATCTTCTGGATTAATTCTGTTTTTACAGAAGACTAGCAATAGATAGTTTTTGGTGAGAGAATTTCACCAAATAATATTTATAGTGGAGAGAGAACGACATGCTGGACAAGATCAGCAAGAAAATCCTGGCCGAACTACAAAGCGACGGGCGTATCAGTAACGTCGAGCTGGCCGCACGCGTCAACTTGTCGCCCGCCGCCTGCCTCGAGCGTGTGCGCAAGCTGCACGAGTCCGGCTACATCATGGGCTACACGGCCCAGTTGAACCCGCAGCTGCTGGACGTGTCGCTGCTCGTATTCATCGAAGTCGTGCTGGACCGCACGACGCCCGAAGTCTTCGACGCTTTCAAGCAAAGCGTGCAGCTCATTCCCGAAGTGCTCGAATGCCATATGGTGGCCGGCGGGTTCGACTACCTCGTCAAGGCGCGCGTGAAGGATATGGCAGCTTACCGCGAATTCCTCGGCAAGACACTCCTGCAGAAAGGCGTGCGCGAGACGCACACCTATGCCGTGATGGAAGAGGTCAAGAATACGACCAAGCTGCCCATTAAGTAAGCAGCAGCGCGCCCATCAATCCGGCAGATAGGGTGCCGGGTCGACCAGTTCCATGCCGGGGATTTCCGCGACGCAGTGCCTGAGGAAGGACACGTGGCCGAGTCCGTAGAACACGACGGCGCGGTCGCCCGGCTTCAGCACCTGCGTGAGGCGTGCGCAAATGCCGTAATTGCGGGCCGCCCACGCCGCATTCAGGGCCGCGCCCGGCTGATCGTCGGCGCGGCCGTAACGCAACATGTCCCAGTAAATCGCATCGGATTGCCGCAGGACGGCAGGTGAATTGATCCACTTCAGCACGCCGCCGATCGAATGGGTCTGTTGTTGCTCCGAGATTGACTGCGTCAGCGACGCCGTCTGTTTCAGACTGTCGGCGAGCCGCTCCGACATGCCGTTTGCGGTCGCCCACGTGTTCAAGGGATCGAAGGGAAACGTGCCTTCCACGTCGATACCGTGGACTTGTGCCAGCCCGAGCGTGCCCGCCAGCCTGAAGCCCAGCTGGACTCCCTCGTTGCTGGAACGCCGGTCGCCTTTCAGATACGCCGCGTAGCCGTCGCGCGCGGGCGCTGCACGCCATTCGATGGCAACGACGGTGGGTGCGAACCGCGCCAGCCCGGCGACGATGGCTTGCAGCTCCGCCTGGCGGTCCGGCGTCTGCATGTCGACGGCCTTCGCGTTGTGCAAATCCTTGCCGGGATTGGCGAAGTGATAGGTGCCGACCACCATGACGCGTATCGGCGGCTCCTCGGCGAATGCCTGCCCTGCCGTCAGCGAAACCAGTCCTGCGAGCAGCGCGACACGTTTCATGCGCACGTGCCGCTCAGGCGATTTTTTCCATCTTTTCCGACGCTTCCGACTTTTGCGGCAGCATCTTCTGGGCCGAGGCGGACAGGCTTTCCAAGTTCTTGCGCAGCCAGCGGTGGGCCGGGCTGCGGCCGTCGCGTTCGTGCCACAGCATGTCCAGGTGGACGGCCGGCAGCTGGAACGGCAGCTCGCGCCAGATCAGCTGTTCGGCGGCGCCGGTGGACGCGATCAAGTGTTTCGGCAGCACCGTCACGAGGTCGGAGTTCGCGACGACGCGGCCGGCCGTGAAGAACTGGTTCACGGTCAGCAGGATCCGGCGTTCGCGGCCGAGCTGTGCCAGCGCCTCGTCGACGAGGCCGTGGGCGCGGCCGGAGAAGCTCACGAGCAGGTGATTGGCCTTGCAATATTGGTCGAGGTCGAGCGTATCCTGCGCCAGCGGGTGGTTCTTGCGCATCACGACCACGTATTCGCCCGAATACAGGCGCTCGTGGCGGATCGGCGAGCCCGTCTCGTACGACAGCTGGGCCGCGACGCCGGGGAAGAAGCCGACGGCCAGGTCGATGTCGCCGCGCAGCAGCATCGGGCGTGGTTCGCGCGTCGTCAGCGGCACCATGCGGATGTTGACGCCAGGCGCCTCTTTTTCGATCGACCGCACCAGCGAGGGCAGCCACAGGGCGGCGGTGGCGTCGGCCATCGCCATGCGGAACGTCGCCTGGGCCTTCGAGACGTCGAAGGTTTCCGGCATCACGGCCGCTTCCAGCGCCGCCAGCGCCTGGCGCACGGCGGGCCACAGCGCTTCCGCGCGCGGGGTCGGCTTGACGCCGTAGGCGGTGCGGATCAGCAGCTCGTCGCCGAGGCTTTCGCGCAAGCGTTTGATGGCGTTCGAGACGGCGGGCTGGGTCATCGCGAGGTGACCGGCGGCGCGCGTCAGGTTTTGCTCGGTCATGACGGCATCGAAGACGCGGAGCAGGTTCAGATCAAGCGTGAGGAAGCTCATGGGACTCCGTTCAGGACTGGCAAATGGTTATTGGTACGGTAAGTGTACCCGATTTCCATTCACAATCAATATAAGAGCTATCAGTAAGCGTAATTAGATTTATATGTTGCGTTGCACTATAGTTACATCGAACGAATAGATCAGATTGCCACCCTCCCGCCATGTCCTTCTCCGCCACCCTCTTCCAGACCCCGGTCATGGCGCTGCCTTTTGCCCACCTGCTCGTCTGCGTGGTCCAGCTGACCTTGCTGGGCGGCGTCGTGATGTTCTTCCGTCCGCTGCTGATCGGCATCGCCCGTGCGTTGATGCTGGTCGTGCGTCCCCGTCCGACGAAGGACGCGCTGCCGGCGCACCGCCAGCGCGCGGCGGCCGATGCCGGCGCCGTGGCATCGCACTGATCCTTACGGCTAGTTTACACAGCTTCCTCCGCGAAAGCGGCGTCCCGATGACCGGGCGCCGCTTTTTTTTCGTCCCGATTTCCCGTCTCTCCTCCTGAAACGCAAGCCAGTCTTACCCGTCGCGGGTAACTCGAGGTCGCTCGGGTTGTCAGGTAGTTTTTCGCCGATTTGATTTAACAATTAGTAGATGAAGAAGCTTGGTATCAAAAAATCGATGCTTCAATAAATGATGAGTTGACGTCAGTTTGCGCGAGGATAAAATGAATTTAGCGAAGGATCGCCGGATTCATGATGATGACGCCGATTGCGTCATGCGATGTCGTCTATGCGCGTAAAATCGACGGGATGAGGGAATATTGATGAGATTTATGCAAATATAAAATACTAATGAGAGAAGTTCATGTTTGGTTATGCTGGACGGATGAGTTATCGTAAGTGTCGATAATATCGAACGAATGAGCCGCCAGAGGCGTTCACACGCCGCCTGGCCTCCGCCTCCATCCAAAAAATCGGCACGCACGCAGTCAAAAAACGAGGGCGAAAAAAAACGCGGCCGCCGGTTGCCCGGGGCCGCGTTTTTCAGAAGACATGGCGCTTACTTGGCTTCGCCCAGCAGTGCCGGCTTGAGCGAGCGGTCGACGGGCTTGTCGCCCAGCCAGATGCGCAGGATGGCGTTATAAAAATTGATGTCCGGGATCGGGCCGCCCAGCTTCTGGCCGTTCAGTTCGGCTTGGGTGCCGGTGCCCGGGATCCAGTCCAGGTGCAGCACGTCGCCCTTCTTGAGGCCGTCGACGGAGGCGAATAATTCACCCATCTTGCTGATCTGGGCCACGATGCGCTGTTTCTCGGCCTTGTCGATGTTCTCGTTCAAGCCATCCATGAAGGCCTTGCCGAAATCTTCCGACGAGATGTCGCGCGCCATCTGCAAGGTCACGCGGCGCGGGCCGTCTTCCTTCAGGATCTCGGCCGTGTTGTTCTTCTTTTCCGGCAGGTACAGGCCCGCCGCATAGACCTTGACGATGAACTTCGTGCGCATGCCGGCGCCGTTCAGTTTGAGGTCCTTGCCGGCGACCTTGGCCGTGTCGTCGAATTTGTAGCCGCTGATGTCGACGGCGGCGACGGCGGGCAGGCTGGCGGCCAAGGTGAGGATGGCGCCGGCGAGTAGCGCTTTGATGGCGGATTTACGTGTAGTCATGTCTGTCTCCTTTGTGGGAAGGCTATCGTTGTGAAAATCGTGGCTGTGGTTCAGGCCGCGGCCAGGGCCTGGTGCGAACGTGCCGGCCGGGGCGTCGCTTGCGCATTCGCGCCGGCATTCTGCAGCTTGAACACGCTGACGGCGCGCGACAGGCGCTGCGCCTGTTCCTGCATCGACGCGGCGGCGGCGGCAGCCTGTTCGACGAGGGCCGCGTTCTGCTGCGTCGTTTCATCCATCTCGACGATGGTCTGGCTGACCTGGGCGATGCCGGCGCTTTGTTCGAGGCTGGCAGCCGTAATTTCGCCCATGATGTCGGTGACGCGGCGCACGCTTTCGACGACCTCTTCCATCGTCACGCCGGCCTGCTCGACGAGCGTGCTGCCCTCTTGCACCTTATCCACGGAATCGCCGATCAGCAGCTTGATTTCCTTGGCGGCCGCGGCCGAGCGCTGCGCCAGGCTGCGCACTTCGGATGCGACGACGGCAAAGCCGCGACCCTGCTCGCCTGCGCGCGCGGCCTCGACCGCGGCATTCAGCGCGAGGATATTCGTCTGGAAGGCGATGCCGTCGATCACGCCGATGATGTCGACGATCTTTTTCGACGACGCGGTGATCGACCCCATCGTGTCGATCACGTGCGCGACGACGGAACCGCCGCGCGCCGCCACTTCGGACGCCTGGGCCGCCAGCTTGTTGGCTTGGCGCGCATTGTCCGCGTTCTGCTGCACGGTACCCGTCAGCGCGCGCATCGAGCTCGACGTCTGCGCCAGCGAGGCCGCCTGCGATTCCGTGCGTGTCGACAGGTCCTGGTTGCCGCTGGCAATTTCCCCGGACGCGCACGACATCGATTCCGTACTCGTGCGCACTTCGCCGACGATGCAGATCAGGCTGTCGTTCATGTGGCGCAGCGCGTCCATCATCTGGCCCGCTTCGTCGCGGCTGTCGACGGCGATATTGCTCGTGAGATCGCCATCGGCCACGCGGCGCGCAATCTCCACCACCTGGCCCAGCGGACGCGTGATGCTGCGCGTCGCGAGCCAGGCGACGCCCAGCGACAGCCCTGCCGCGACCGTCGCCAGCGCCAGGATCAGCATCTGCGTGCGCTGCGTGACGGCGGCCGTGTCGGCGCCGGCCTGGTGCATCGCGGTATTTTGCCAGGCGGCGAATTTGTCCAGCTGCTCGAAGTAGCGCGTCTGCTGGGGACGCAGCGAGAACATGAATTTCATCATCGCCTCGTCCTTCTTGTCCTCGTTGACGAGCTTGATGAACGCCGTCTGCGCCGGCAGGAACTTGTTCTGGATGGCGGCCAGCGCCTTCAGGATCTCGGTGGCCTCGGCATCGTTCGTGCTCTTCGCCAATGCCGCGACCTCGGCGGTGGCGCTGGCGCTGCGCGCTTCCGTGTTCGCCAGCTCCTTCTTGATCTGCTCCGGGTCGGTCATGATGAGGACGTTCAGCATGCTTCGCGTCGCTTCGCTCACGTCTTCCTTGATGTGGTTCGCCGCCACCGTGCTGGTGTAGCGCACTTTGACGAGTGTATCCATCTCCTTGGTCAGGCTGGCAATCCTGACATACGACAATCCGGCCAACAGCACCAGCAGGGCAATCACAACCCCGAATCCGATGGCAAGGCGCTGACCGATACTCATGTTTCTAATCATTATTTTGAGTCTCCCCGTCCGAAAAAAGAATGGGCGTGCTAATTTGGCAAGATAAATATAGCACCGATCAATTTGATGAAATTAGAGACTCGAAACTATTTCAATGCTGCGAACGCACAATCTGGAACGCGTACAGGAGAGCACGCGAGTGAGAACAAGGGTTTGTTGTGCACCAAAGCAGGGCACGAAAGTGTTGTGTTTTGGAACAACTTTGATGCATGACGTGCATCATCCTTGTGACTTGCGGACGCCTGCTTCGCCGTACGGTTCGTCCTGCGCGCGTTCGATCGCCGTCAACACGGCTTTCGGATCGGCCGGCTTGGCCAACTCCGCGGTTTCATCATCGTCCTTGTTGCGCACGCCCGGCATGTCGCGACGCAACTCTTCCAGCAACTGGATGATCTTGCTGGTCTTTTCCTCGGTCAGCAGATTGACTTGCAGGTCGACGTGGGCATGGTGGTCGGCCAGCCTGGACATGCGGTTCTGGCGGATCAGCACGGTGGTCGAGATGATGAAGGCGTTCAGGCCGACGATGCCCTGCAGCCAGAAGAACGGCGGTTCGTCGACCTGTCGCCAGCCGAAGTCGTGCGCCAGCAGATTGGCTGCGATCCACCCGACGATGAACAGCGCGTTCGCCGCGACATAGCCGGGACTGCCGAGGAACAGCGCGACCTTTTCGACGACGCGCTGGGTCGTCGACACCTGCTCCTCGTGCCGCGCATAGAACTCGGCGACCGTGTCGATGTTGTCGCTCACCGACGAGGGTAAGGCGGCACGGGAGTCGGGATCGTCGCTCATGGAACGAGCATAGCATGCACGTCCCACAGGCCGCGGACGATACCGGCGCGACGCACGATCGAGGCATTGGTGCCAAAAGAAAAGCCGGCGCGGGGCCGGCTCGTGCGTTCAGGCCGCCTTGGCCTTGTCCGCGGTCAGGCGTTCGTATTTCGCCTGGAGTTCTTCGCGCGTTTCGCGCCACTCGGGATTGAACGGAATGCACGCGACGGGGCACACCTGCTGGCATTGCGGCTCATCGAAATGGCCGACGCATTCCGTGCATTTGTGCGGATCGATCTGGTAGAACTCCGCGCCCATCGAAATCGCTTCGTTCGGGCACTCGGGCTCGCACACGTCGCAATTGATGCAGTCGTCGGTAATCAGTAATGCCATGACTTTAGCCTTGCGAGTCTTACGCTTTCGGCGCGGTCGCCATCTCGGCGATTTTCTTTTGCAGCCAGCGGTCGACCGAGGGGAACACGAATTTCGATACGTCGCCGCCCAGCATCGCGATCTCGCGCACGATGGTGCCGGAGATGAACTGGTACTGGTCGGACGGCGTCAGGAACAGGGTTTCGACGTCGGGCAGCAGGTAGCGGTTCATGCCCGCCATCTGGAACTCGTACTCGAAGTCGGACACGGCCCGCAGGCCGCGCACGATCACCCGTGCGTCGTGCTGGCGGACGAAATCCTTCAACAGGCCGGAAAAGCTTTCCACCTTCACGTTCGGATAATGGCCCAGCACTTCGTTGGCGATTTCCAGGCGCTCGGCGAGCGAGAAGAACGGCCGCTTGTTCTTGCTGTCGGCGACCCCGACCACCAGCGTGTCGAACAGACCCGATGCGCGACGCACCAAATCCTCGTGGCCGCGCGTGAGCGGATCGAAAGTTCCTGGATAAACGGCTACAACCATTGCGGCTCCCTGGAGAATGCACCTGAATAGACGCGCATTATGCCTGAAATTTCGGCACCCGCCCCGGTATGGGGCACCCAATGCTTATTGTTTAAGCAGTTTTACCCAGAAAAGCGGTGTTTTAACGCAACTTTAACAGGTGGTAATGCACCATGCCGGCCTTGTCGGCACGCACCAGCTGCCACGGCTGCAGCCATTCGGGCACGTCGCCTTCCACATCGATCGGCAGGCGCTCGCCCGATTCGGCATATACGAGGCCGCCATCGTTCAACAGTTGCGCGCACAGCGGCAGCGACTGCGTCAGGAAATCCTGCTGGTACGGCGGGTCGAGGAAGATCACGTCGAAGCGTTGCCCGCGCTGGATGAGGTCGCGCGCGACGGCCAGCGCGTCCGCGCGCAGCACGCGCACGTTGTCCGCTTTCAGCTTGTCCTTGATCAGTTCGAGCTGGCGCACGACGGGGCCGACGGTGTCGACCATCGTGACCGACCGCGCACCGCGGCTGGCCGCCTCGAAGCCGAGGGCGCCGCTGCCGGCGAACAGGTCGAGGCAGTCGGCACGGTCCCAGTCGCCCGTCATCTGGTGGTTGATCCAGTTGAAGACGGTTTCGCGCACGCGGTCGGGCGTCGGGCGCAGGCCGAAGGCATCGAGGACGGGCAGCGGTGTGCGTTTCCAGGCGCCGCCGATGATGCGGACTTGTTGTGGCGGGCCGAGACGGCGGGCGTACGTGGGGGCGGACTTCTTCTTTTGCATGGGCGGGACTATAGCATGCGGCGCAACAGGCTTTTGCCCGCCGCGCCGCGTCATCAACCGTTATTTCCCGACCGCGAGTGCATTGAAATCATTGATCCATCCCTGCATGCGTTTTTGCGCATGGGCTTTCTGTTCCGGCGTCGTGATGCGGATGACCGTCAGGATGAATTTCGACGTGCTGTCGATATACGCGTCGAAGAATGCCTTGCGGTCCGGCGCGTCCATGCGGTCGAAGAAATCGCGCAGCAGGTCGTGGATCGCGGCCATCGTCTGCTCCTTGTTCAGCTTGTCCTTCTGGACGTGCTGCAGCAGCGCGACGATTTTCTTCTGGCGCAGCATGCGTTCCTGCAGCCAGACGTCGTTGTCGAGCGGCCGCGCGTCGGATGCCTTGCGCAGCGCCGCTTCCTGGTCGCGGCTGAAGTTACCGAACCACAGGTCGAATTGCTCCATCGATTTTTTATAGCGTGCCTTCTGCTGGTCCTCGACGCTGCCGCTCATGAATTTCTTGCGAAAGTCTTCATTGTTCTTGGCGAACTTCTTCTCCATTTGCGCGATCTGTTCCGGCTTGATCGACATGGCGAGATCGGCCAGCTGCGGCAGCGCCTTGAACGCGAGCAGCTCCGTGCGCGCCTTGATGTCGCGGTAGTCGGACAGCAGCTCGTCCTGGGTGACAGTGCCGTCGCCGAGCTGGCGCTGCATCTTCGTCAGCAGGCCGGCGTAATCGCGCAGCTGCGTCGTGCGGTGCCACTGCAGCAGGCTGTCGATGTCTTTCTTGACCCAGTCGGACTGGTCGCTGTCGAGATCGAGATAGGCGTTCAACCACCAGTACAGCAGCGTGTCACCGTGGTTGTACGTAAAGCGGATGGCACTGCAGGCGCTCAGCAGCGCTATGAGGCCGACCAGGAATAACAGACGAACCCGCAGGAATGCGGTAGGGGGCGTGTTAAACTTTTTCATCTTTTTTAACTCATTTTTTGAGAACGGCTTATGAACGTAGTCATCCTCGCCGCCGGCATGGGAAAGCGCATGCAGTCCGCACTGCCAAAAGTCTTGCATCCACTCGCCGGCAAGCCGCTGTTGCAGCATGTGATCGACACGGCGCGCGGCCTGAACCCGAGCAAATTATGCGTGATTTATGGACACGGCGGCGCAGCGGTGCCGAGTGCGGTTCAAGCCTGGTCGGCTGAAGGTGGCGTCGCGATCGATACCGCCCTGCAAGAACCGCAACTGGGGACCGGCCACGCCGTCATGCAAGCCCTGCCGCAAATCGACGAGCAGGCGCCGACGCTCGTCCTGTACGGCGACGTGCCATTGACGACGGCGGCATCGCTGCGCCGCCTCGTCGAGGCCGCCGGTAACGACAAGCTCGCGATCTTGACGGTCGAACAAGCCAATCCGTTCGGGCTGGGCCGCATCGTACGCGAAAATGGCCATATCGTGCGTATCGTCGAAGAAAAAGATGCGAACGAAGCCGAACGCGCGATCCGGGAAATCAACAGCGGCATCATGGTCATCCCGACCCGCTTCCTGACGGGCTGGCTGGGTGCACTGAAGAACAATAACGCACAGGGCGAGTACTACCTGACCGACATCGTCGCCCAGGCCGTCGCGGCCGGCGTGCCAGTCGTGTCGGCGCAGCCGTCGGCCGAATGGGAAGTGGCGGGCGTGAACAGCAAGGTGCAGCTGGCCGAGCTCGAGCGCCGTCACCAGCTGAACATCGCCACCGCCCTGCTCGAGAAGGGCGTGACGTTGCTGGATCCAGCGCGCATCGATGTGCGCGGCGAACTCGTCTGTGGACGCGACGTCACCATCGACGTCGGCTGCGTGTTCGAAGGCCGCGTCGTCATCGGCGACGGCGTGACGATCGGCGCGCACAGCGTCCTAGTGGACGCGACCGTCGGCGCGGCCACGCAGATCAAGCCGTTCTGCCACGTGGAAGGCGCCGTCGTCGGCGACAAGTCCATCATCGGCCCCTACGCGCGCCTGCGCCCGGGCACGACGCTCGGCGAAGACGTCCACGTCGGCAACTTCGTCGAGATCAAGAACAGCAACGTCGCCGCCCACAGCAAGGCGAATCACCTGGCCTACGTGGGCGATGCCGACGTCGGCTCGCGCGTGAACATCGGCGCCGGCACCATCACCTGCAACTACGATGGCGCGAATAAATTCCGCACGACCATCGAGGACGACGCGTTCATCGGCAGCGACAGCCAGCTGGTAGCGCCCGTCACCGTCGGCAAGGGCGCGACGATCGGCGCCGGCACCACGCTGACGAAGGATGCGCCGGCCGGCAAGCTGACGATTTCCCGTCCGAAGCAGCTGACGATCGAGGGCTGGAAGCGCCCGGTGAAAGTCAAAAAATAAGACTGTCCACCGGGTACGCACAGGCAAACCACAGGCTGATCACAGGGTAATCACAGCCTGATCCACTGCCTGTGCACAGGGTGTTCCACCGGCTGTGCACAACGTCTTCCACAGAGTCATCCACAGGCCCGCCGTGTGTTCCCGGTGGGCTTGTTCGTTTCAGAAAGCCGCCGAAATGCGTGGGTGGCAGAAGATGACGACGCGTTCGACCTGATGCGGCCGGCATATCTGCACAGAGTTATCCACAGGCCATTACACGGCGATACGCGTTTCGAACTTGCTGCGGAATGTCGAGAAATACGCTTTCACGTTACGCACATTGCTATGCGTGGTGAAGAGGCGGTGGGCCAGCGCGTGGTAGGCAGGCATGTCGGCGACCTGCACGACGAGCACGAAATCCGGACCGGGCGACACGCGGTAGCACTGCAGCACGGCCGCCTCGTCCGCCACGACCCGCTCGAATTCCTCCATGCGGTCGGCGGCTTGCACGTCCAGCGTGATCTCGACGATGGCGGACAGGCGCGACCCCACCTTCTCCGGCGCGACGATCGCAACTTGCCGTTCGATAACACCGTTTTCCCTGAGCTGTTTGACCCTGCGCAGGCACGTGGGCGGCGAGACGTGTACCAATTCCGCCAATTCGGCATTGGTCTGCGATGCGTCAACCTGCAGGATGTTCAGGATGCGACGATCCACATCGTCAAGTATCGGGTCTTCTATCGACATATTGGAAAATTTTTACCGTAGTGGTGAAATAATATTTCTTGGAGAATGGTGCGTGAAATAATCTACCAAAACATGCCGTACTTAGAAAGCATATTTCGTTGGTGCTGCTCTAGAGTGCATGCATCAAATCAATACTGGAGGTTTTCCATGTGTGGCATCGTCGGCGCAGTCGCTCAGCGCAACATCACCCCTGTCCTGATCGAAGGTCTGAAGCGCCTTGAATACCGTGGCTACGACTCCTGCGGCGTGGCGCTGCACGTGAATGGCCACCTGGCGCGCTCGCGCAGCACGTCGCGCGTGGCCGACCTGGAAACCCAGATCCAGGAAACCGGCTTGCAAGGTTTCACGGGCATCGCCCACACGCGCTGGGCGACGCACGGCGCCCCGGCCACGAAGAATGCCCACCCGCACTTCTCGCCGAGCAGCGACGATGCGCGCATCGCCCTCGTCCACAACGGCATCATCGAAAACCACGACGAGCTGCGCGCAGAACTGACGGGCCTGGGCTATGTGTTCCAGAGCCAGACCGACACCGAAGTCATCGCGCACCTGATCGACCACATGTACAACGGCGACCTGTTCGACACCGTGCAACAGGCCGTGAAACGCCTGCACGGGGCGTACGCGATCGCCGTCTTCTGCCGCGAAGAACCGCACCGCGTCGTGGCCGCGCGCCAGGGCTCGCCGCTGATCGTCGGCCTGGGTAAAGGCGAGAACTTCGTCGCGTCCGACGCGATGGCGCTGGCCGGCACCACCGACCAGATCATCTATCTGGAAGAAGGCGACGTCGTCGACCTGCAACTGGCGCGCTACTGGATCGTCGACGTGGAAGGCCGTCCGGCCGAGCGCGAAGTCAAGACGGTGCACGCGCACACGGGCGCGGCCGAGCTGGGCCCGTACCGCCACTACATGCAGAAAGAAATCTTCGAGCAGCCGCGCGTCGTCGGCGACACGCTCGAGGGCGTGACGGGCATCATGCCGGAACTGTTCGGCGACCAGGCGTTCCGCGTGTTCAAGGAAATCGACCGCGTGCTGATCCTGGCCTGCGGCACCAGCTATTACGCGGGCCTGACGGCCAAATACTGGATCGAGTCCGTCGCGAAGCTGCCGGTGAACGTCGAGATCGCCAGCGAATACCGCTACCGCGACAGCGTCCCGCACCCGAGCACGCTCGTCGTGACGATCTCGCAATCGGGCGAGACGGCCGACACGCTGGCCGCGCTGAAGCACGCGCGCAGCCTGGGCATGACGAACACGCTGACGATCTGCAACGTCTCCACGAGCGCGATGGTGCGCGAGTGCAAGCTGGCCTACATCACCCGCGCCGGCGTCGAAGTGGGCGTCGCCTCGACGAAGGCATTCACCACGCAGCTGGCCGCCCTGTTCCTGCTGACCCTGACCCTGGCACAAGTCAACGGCCGCCTGACCGACGAGCAAGAAGCGCATTACCTGAAGCAGATGCGTCACCTGCCGGTCGCACTGTCGTCCGTGCTGGCGCTGGAGCCGCAGGTGATTGCATGGGCGGAAGAATTCGCCCGCAAGGAAAACGCCCTGTTCCTGGGCCGCGGCATCCACTACCCGATCGCCCTGGAAGGCGCGTTGAAGCTGAAGGAAATCTCGTACATCCACGCCGAAGCCTACCCGGCAGGCGAGCTGAAGCACGGCCCGCTGGCGCTCGTGACGGAAGAGATGCCGGTGGTGACGATCGCCCCGAACGACGCGCTGCTGGAAAAGCTGAAGTCGAACATGCAGGAAGTCCGTGCACGCGGCGGGCAGTTGTACGTCTTTGCCGACGTCGACACGCATATCACGTCGGGTGAGGGACTGCACGTGATTCGTTTGCCGGAGCACTACGGTCTGCTGTCGCCGATTCTGCACGTGGCGGCGTTGCAGCTGCTGGCGTATCACACGGCGCTGGCGCGGGGGACGGATGTGGATAAGCCGCGGAATTTGGCGAAGTCGGTGACGGTTGAATAAGGCGGTGTGAATCAGCGTTTTTGTCGACTAACAATAAAGTCGGACTCGAGACAATAAATTTCGACACTGTCGTGCACAGAGCCGCCAACGTCTGTTTCAGCGTTGGCGGCTCTTTTTACGTCACCGTAGCCAAAATTCATAAAACGCGTGCATTGTTGCGATTCGCCAATTTGTGTTTGTCCGAGTTCATTTATAGCGAATTTCGATACCGCACCACGTCGACTTCAGATCGGCTCTCGAAACTACGCCGCCCCAAGAGAAGTCGAACACGTCGGCGCCTAATGATGTCGATGACGGCGCGCACTCCAGTTGCTTTGAGAGCATTGTTGTCAGCGTTTTCTTCTCGGCCAAGAGGTCTTTCGCTGTGGCGTCATAACCTAAGGCGGCCACCTTGCTCTGTTCGAGCGTCAGCGTGACCCCGTGTACGACGTCTCTAAAGAATCTGACACCGGCCACGAAGCACTGTCCCCACAACTGAATCGAAACAGGGCCATACACAACGAAATCTGGGGCGGATGTTTGGGTGGCGATGTGCAGGCCAAGGCCTCGGTCGAATTCCGATCGTGTCAGTCTAGAAGAGGTCAGGATTTTGTCATCGGTGTGCAAAGCACCGCTACCTGAAGAAAAGCAGGTGTTCAATGGTGTCATTTTGAGAATTTTGCAATCGGGCCGCTGATCAATTTCCGCTTTTCGCTGCGCGTGGAACTATAAAACGGATTGCGCAAGCTTCTTGGTTGACCTACCAAGTTTCTCAAGTCTTCCCCACCAATCTTTTTGCGATAAATTAGGCAAATAAAGATCTCCAAGCCACTTCATGTGACAACGCATATCTATCTGCTTCAAAGCATCTTTACGAGTTTCTGCCAACAGAGTTTGGTCTAATGCAAAATTAGCAAGATGTTGCAGTTCATCAGCGTCTTTGATAAATCCTTCTTGACGCAAATCGGAGACGATGGTGGTAATCATTTCTGAAAACGTCGTCATCGTTTGACTGCTCCGGTGTATTTGCCTCCAGCGGTTACGACTTGGGACGGCGTTCTTACCGTTATTCACATTTCCGTACGGACTGTGATTTTGCTACGGCTGCGCAACTGTTACAGGGTTACGGCGCTGGAATTGGGTCGCAGTCGGCTCAGTGGTTCTTAGCAGAACTCTGTTTCTTTGGCGCTAAACGCAGTGGATCGATACAACGCTCGACCTTTTTTATATCATAACTTTCTTGGAAAGCGGCGTATTTCTACACCATATCACTATTCGAACTCGACAACTGAACCGCGATCTTGAAAATGTTTCTGAATTGTGCTAACGACATCCTGTTTTTCAGTTTCAGTCAAGGAAACGTCCGGTGGCATCACCCAGTTATTTAATGAGTTCAAATAGACGACGTAACTTGGTTCGGTCGGTATCGAGGCAATGAGTGCCTCGCCGAGAACACGTACATGCTTGTATTCACTCTTCAACCATATGTCTCCGCGTGAGACATGAATTACTTCCATATTCATACATTGTCCTTGGCGGGTTAATTTTCACTATGCTGGAATGTAATGTCCAAACTTAGGTCGCCTTGCCTCGCATCATAAAAAAACACGGCGTGTCCCGATTCGCTAAAGTCTAAAAAAGCAGTGCTCGGATGATTGCTCATAAAGTTTAGACCTAGAGCTTTTTCGCATCCTTTTAGTACTTTTGATTCAAGAACGCTGGATTCGAAAAACTCGATCAAATCAAACAAAAACGTCACGGCGCGTACCCTTCCTTCTCCGACTTCAATTACGCCATCGGCAGATTTTCCGCAAACACGAGCTTTTCTCAATAAACGATATTGTGTTCGCCCCTCATCCGTTTTAATCGGTGGCGAACATAGTTTGGCGATAGATTCGATCAGAGTACCTTTTTCATCAACTGTTATGGGTACCGAATCAACCAAAATCGCACCGTTTTTTTGATCCAATTTAATAGTATGCATTATTAATTCCCATATGCGATTATTCGCCCTGTATCTACAAGGTTCGGCTTATCCTTATTTTCTATGAAATATTGGGTGGCGCCACCATTTCCAAGATTTGGATTGTTTCTGGCGACACCAACTGCCATGCAAGTATCCTTGGTAAGAACATAACCGTGAACTTTGGTGCGCATAGGCCGTGCGTCTCGGTTCTTCCAATTCCCCTTGTGAGCGACCTGCACAGAGTCATTGTACTGCCTGGCATTTCGGGCACCTATTACTACGTCAGATGTCACCAAATAATTTCCCGGTGCATCTCCATGTGGGTAGAGCGTATAAAATATGGTGCCCTTTTTCACGACGACATTTTTATAGTTATCCACGCCGCTGTACGGATCACGACCTTGCCACGATTGCGCAACTGCACCAGGATTCCTACCTTGACATGGATCACAGTTGGCGCAACCGTTCTTAACAGAATTCTGTTTCTTCGGTACCAAACCCAACGGATCGATCCATTGAATTGGGTTCGGTGCATATGTTTGAGTATTGAAGCCACCTAGCAAGCCGATCGGATCGTGACTTACAAATCGACCACTAAGTGGATCGTAATACCGATGCCGGTTATAGTGCAGCCCCGTCTCTTCATCAAAGTACTGCCCCTGAAACCGTATCGGATTCCGTATCCCAGCCTTCCGCGCCGCGTCGCTGATCGCCTCCTTCGCCTGCCCCCACGCCCTGTACTGCGCCGACCACGCAACCTTCCCCTCGCAATCGGTCAACTCTTGCGGTGTCCCCAAATGGTCGCATTGATAAAAGGCGATCTCATCCTTACCGAACGGCTCGGCTTCCTGCTCGAATTCCCCGTTCCATAACGGATCGAGCGCGATATCATACTTGCCGTCGTTACCCGTCATCAGCGCCTTGACATCGGTGGTAGGTGCCAATCGAAGCGCCCCGCTTCGACTGGCCTGCAACAGCGGCACGAAGCTGTCGCGCTCGTACACGTAGTGCACCGTCCGTTCGCCAGCCGCATAGCCCCGATGCACGCTGCTTTCCAACGCCAGCGTGTCGCCATCCCAGCCGTACACGGTCCGGGTCGTTTCCCGAAAGGCAGCTCCCTCTATTGCTTGGCTGTGCTTGGCAATGCGCCGCCCCAGCGGATCGTAGGCAAACGTGGCGACGCCATGCCAAGTCGTGGCGCGAGTCATCCGGTTGAACGCATCCCATTGATATTCGGAACGCTTGCCGTCCTGCACACGCTCTATGACGTTGCCGCGTTCGTCGTAGCGATAACTGACTCCGGCATATTCCTTGAGGAGGTTGTCCAGCAGCTTCGGCAATGGGGCGCGGCGGCTGACCATTTCCTGCTGCGCGGTATCGACTGTCTGGATATTGCCGGCCGGGTCGAACGCGAAGGTTTCCTGCGCCAATGCGCTGTTTGCCGCCAGCAGCCTTCCGATCGGGTCGTAACGGTATTCGATACGGCCGCGCCGGCTGTCTTCCAGGCTGGTCAGTTGGCCGGCCGGATCGTAGTGGTAGCGCCGCACGATCGCAGCTTGCATGCCGACCTGGACGTTGGGACGGTATTCGTCGGGGTAGAAACGCCCGTCCTTCTGGCTGACCTGCGCGATGGCGCCGAGTTGCTGTTCGATCAGGCGGCCGGCCGTGTCGTACTTCATCGTTTGCAGCAGGCCGTTGGCCTGGGTGCGGCCAATTTCTTGGTATAGCGCGTTGCGCTCGAAGGAGACGAGGTCTTGCCCGTCGAGCAGCAGGCCGTGCACGTGGCCAGCGCCGTAGGTCAGCCATTCGACGCGGTGCCCGTCGGGGCGGGTGGTCGCGGTGCGCTGGTTGAGTTCGTCGTAGCGGTGGTGCCAGACCGCAGTGCGCTTGTCGGGATGGAACGGACCCTGGTAGTGCTGGTGCTCGCGCACCAGGTTGCCAGCGGCGTCGTAGAACCATTGCAGCCTGGCGTGTTCGTTCTGCGCTTCGGCCAGTTGGCCGTTGGCGTTGTAGGCGAAGGTTTCGGTTTGCTCCGGCTGGCCTGGGGCAGCGGCCCGGCGTTGCACGAGCTGGCCCATGGGGTCGAAGTCGAGCCGGGTGGTCACGCCGGCTTCGACGGTTTCCGCAAGCACGCCGCTCGCTTCGTCGTAACGGTACTCGGTGGCCTTGCCGTCGAAACCTTGTTCCTGCAACAGGCGGCCGACAGGGTCGTATTGGAAACGGTAGACGCTGCGGTTTTCATTTTCCAGCGCAGACAGACGGCCGAGCGCGTCCCACCGGTAGTGCAGGCTGTGTCCGAGAGCGTCGATGCGCTTCGCGATCAGTCCGGCGGCGGTATAGCGGTAGGCGGTGGTGCGTTGCAGTGCATCCGTGTGCGCCAGCAGCCGGCCTTCGGCGTCGTGGCGCAGGTGCTCTTCGCTGCCGTCGGGACGGATGACGGCTTCGAGCTGACCTGGATGGTTGCCGCCTTCGCTGTGCGCTTGCGCCACCGTTTCCGCACTGAGCGGCGTGTAGCGGTAGCGCGTGACCTTGCCGGCAGCGTCGACGATCTTGATCAGGCGCTTGCGGTCATCGTATTCCCACTGGGTGCTGTGCCCGGAACAGTCGGTGTAGCTGGCAAGCTGTCCGTCCGGGGTGTACGCGAGTTTCTTGACGCCGCCCTTGGCATCGGTCACCGAAACGGGCCGGCCAACCTTGTCATACGCGTATTCAGTCTTGTTGCCGCGCGGGTCTGTTTCTTCAACCAGGTGGCCTTGGGCATTGTAGTCACGCTTCCAGGTGCCGCCTTCCCCGTCGCGGATGCCGGTGACGCGGTGTTGGCTGTCATATTCGAAGTGGACTTGGCTGCCGTCGGCGCGGGTGTGCGTGAGCAGGTTGCCGTGGTCGTCGTAACGGTGATGCTCGCTGTTACCGTCAGCGTGGACATGACGGACGACGTTCTTGGCATCGTCGCGGAACAACCATTCCTCGAGCCCGTCCGGATACACGATGCGGTAGGTGTAGCCGGCAATGTCGTAGTAGTAGCGGGTCTCGTGGCCAAGCGCGTCGGTGACATAGGTCAGGCGGATGTTCTTGTCCCATTCGAGCCGCGTGTCGTAGCTGCCGTCGTCGGCCCACTCGCGAATCGCTCTGGCGTGAAGCCCGCTGTCGATGCTGGTGTCGTAGGCGAGATTCATGCCACGCCCAGTACGGTCGGTATAGCGGGTGACGAGATGGCGGTCGTACTGGTAGTGCCACGCGGCGGCGTTTTCGTCCTGGGCGCGGATCAGGTCGCCGTGGTCGTCGTAATCGTAGGCCGCAAGCTGGCGCACCAGCTTGCCGTCCTTGATTTCCCACAGCGCGCGGATGCAGCCGGTATCAAGGTCGATCTGGGTGCCGGCATGGGCGACGACAGTCTCGCCCGGCTTGCTGATGATGTCGCTGAGCACCTGCTCGCCAGCATATGGGCCATTGACGACGACGTGATCGTAGCGCAGGCCGAGGGCGGCACCGTCGCGGGCATGCAGCGCGATCAGCCGGAAATGCTCCTTGCCCAGGTCGGCTGCCTTCGCGCGCACGGTGTCGACCAGTTCGTAGGTTTCGCGCCAGGGACTGGGTTCGCCTTCGGGCAGCGGTTTGCCGAAGTCGAGCGTGAGCAGGGTGGCGCTCATGCGGGCGAGTGTGATTTGCTCGACCGGATCGTAGTGCCGCTGGCCGATGCCCAGCCATGGATAGCGATGGCTGCGGCCATCGGCGGCGTGATAGAGCAGGGCCGCCGGCTTGCCTTGGCCGATGACGTCGATGCGGGTGTGGTAGGGGGTGAGCCAGCGCGCGCCGAGATTGCCGCGATCATAGGCGGTCAGCTGGCTGCGATAGATTCGTCTCCATGCGATGGGAAGCGGCGCATCCAGTACGAAGTCGGTGTGGGTGAAGGTTTCGGCGCCCGTGGAGAAGCTGATCGAATGCGCGGTGCCGCCTTTTGCGGGGCATAGCTTGCAGGCATTGGCGTCGCCCGTAGCGGGGCTTTGCCGACCGATGGTGCCCAGCTCGTGGCCGGGGTTGTTCTTCTTGTGGTCCGCGCCCTTGGCCGACGGTACCAGCGCCGCATGCCGCTTCTTGTGCTTGCCGACCGCGTCGCGAAGCCGCATCAGTATCCACCGGATGCTCATCTGTGCCCGTTCGTCGGCCAGGGCGGCGAGCTTGCTGCGAAACGCCGGCTTGAAGTCGGTCAGGTGGCCGATGATGCCCGTCACGCCCGCTACCGCACTCTGCGGCAGGTGACGGGCTGCCGCGGCGACAACGTAGTTCGCCGTGTTCTTGTACTGCCGGGCGAGTGCGCCGAGCAGGCGGCGCCAGCTGCTTTCCACCTTGGGGTCGTGCAGCTTGCTCTCGAATTGCGCCGGGGAGGTCACCTCGAACAGCGGTTCCTTGCCGATGCATCGGTTGAGGATCTTGATCAGATCGTCGGCGATGCCGTCGGCAACGTGGGCGCAATCGTCCAGGATGCCTGCCAGCTTGCCCATCGCACCGTCGATAAAGGTCTCGATCTCGCCAGCAAGCGTGGCGTTGAGGTGCGCGATCAGCACTTCGATCAGCGCGGCGCCGAGATCCTTGACGCCCAGCGCCAGCTTTTGCCGGACCAGGTGCAGCGCCGGCCGCAGGCTCATGCGGGCCGCGCTCATCCCCATCGGCACCGGGACCACACCGATCAGGTTGATGCCCAGGCTGACCCACTCCAGGAAATCAATTTCTTTCTTGGCGATGTACTTCTGGATGACCCCCACCACGTCCATGATGGCGTCGATCAACGCCATGATGTTGCCGATCACTGGCAGGCTGCCGGCAACCGTATTCAGGCGCTCCAGCGTCACATAGTCATGGCTGATCTTGCGCAGCCATTTGTCGAAGGCGGCGGCGGCGGCACCGATGTCTTGCTGGTCTATCGTATTGAGCGGAGCGACTGCGACTTCCGGCACGCGTTCGGCCGGCTTGGACGGGGCTTGCGTGGGTTCGGTCATGGACGTTTTTTATCCGATGAATTTTTCAGGGCGAGGTCGGGACTTCAGCATCGATGCGCGGCAGCGATATGGGCAAACCGAGGGGCGACGCGACGGCAGGCTTGCCGGCACTTGACGCGCCGTAGGAATTCGGGATCATCTGGCCGATCGGTGCCAGCAGTGCTTGCGCGCCGCCTTTTTTTAACGACTGCACCGCGTTCGCAGCTTGCTGCGCGGCTTGCGCAATCGCATCGAACTTGCCGGCTGCGCCGTTGTGACTGGCTGGCGCAGCGTTGGCGCCGGCGAGCAGTCCGGGGTGTTGCGCCCCCGGCAAGGGCGCAGGCCGGTCAGCCGGTGCATCGGCGCCAGCGTCGGACAGCGCCACGGTCGGCCATTCGGTTCCCTGGCCGAAGTAGCTGTCTTCATCCCACGGGTCGCGCGGGTCCTTGCCGTAGCTGACCGTGGCCATTCCCATCGGCAGGCCGGCCACGCTGGCAAAGCCGTTGCCGTCGAGCGTCCCCTGGTGGAGGCCACCTTCGGCGTCGACGACGGTGTAGTCGCCATGCCGGATGCCCTGGCGCCTAGCGCCTTCCTGGTTCACGTACTGGTGATACAAGTCGAGCTGCCCCGGCGGCAGTTGCACGGTCTGCGGCAAGCTTGGCGTACCTTCGCTCTTGCCGGGGACGAAGCTATGCTGTGCCGCGTGTTGGCGCCAGGTGCCGTTGGTGCCATGGACGATTCCCGATGCGTTCCAACGGCTGAAGCTGGTGCCGCCGTTGATCACCACCTCTTCCTTGGCCGTGATCGTGATGCGGTTGGCGGTATGGGTGATGTTGAGCTTGGCAAGGATGTTGACGCTGTCCTTCAAGGCGGTGATGTCGATGTCGGCGCTGGCCGCCACCAGCTTCATGCCGGCCTTGTAGGCGAACATGCGCACCGCTTCCTTTACGCTGACAAGCAGGCTCTTGCCCGAGGTCAGGCTGGTATGGCCGCCGCTGGTCAGGGCGGTGTGTTCCACGCTCATCAGATGGGTGGAACCCTGCGTGCTGGTCTCGATGCCGGCGGGGCTGGCTAGAAGCAAGTGAGGAGCCTGGAATTCCGGGACTTCGTCTCGCGCAGGTTGGCCGCCTTGGCCTTTGATGGCATCGACCTGCACCTGCAGCGCGGCAGCGACCTGGTCCTGGTCGCCCGGCTGGTGTGCCTGCGCCTGTTGTGCGGCCTGCGACAGGCTGTCGTGCAACGCATGGCCCTGCGCCATGCGCGCCAGCGTCTCCGCCATGTCGGTGATATGGGCGCGGGCGTTCGGCCGTCCTTCCGTGCTGAGCAGCAGGCCCTGCTGCGCGCGCACCGCGCCGTGGCCGTCGGTGCGCAGCTCGAACCCTTGGCCGCGGGCGTCCTTGCGGCCGGCATTGTCTTCGATGCGGTTGATATGGCCGAGGCTGAGCTGGCTGGCGAGATGATCGCTCTTGAGCTGTGCCTGGATCTGCCCTTGTGTATCGTCCAGCACCAGGTGGTTGCTGCGTCCGCCGGGCGTGTTGCCGCCCTTGGCCGTGAGCTCGCGGCTTCTGAGCCCCATCAGTGCCCGCTGTTCGGGCAGCTTCCACGGTGGCATATAGCTCTGGTTATATACCGAGCCGGTCACGATGGGATGGTCGGGATTGCCGTCGAGCCATTGCACGATCACTTCCGATCCGACCCGCGGATGGCTGGCCAAGCCCTTCTCCGCACCGGCCCAGTTGCTGCTTACCCGTACCCAGCAGCTACCGCTTTCGTCCCGGTCCCAGTGAAACTTGACCTGAATGCGCCCGTACCGGTCCACGTTCAGGCTGCCCTGACCTTCCGGGCCGACCACGATGGCGGTCTGCAGGGCCAGCAGTCTGGTATCCATGCTGTTGAAGCCGCGTCCCGGCCGCCAGGGCAACACCTTGTCCTGGCAGAGCAGGCGGTTCGTGTACTCGGCGAGCCCATCCTTCCCTTGCAAGTAGTTGTTGCTGGCTTTGTGATGCACTTCCAGGATCAGGAATTCGCGGTCTTCGCTTTCGCTGAAATGGTCGAGCAGCCTGAACCACCTGCCAGCAGCCACGTGCCGGTTGTTGCCCTGCGCCTCGTACAGCTTGCCGCGGGCTTCGATCTCTTCCATGCGCAGTTGTGAAAGCCGGTAGGCGCTGGACTGGTCCTTGAATCCGTAATGGCCCTCATAGCTGTGTACCTCCAGCTGCGGAATATCGCCTTGCTGGTTGATGGTGACGGTATCCGCATGGATCGGGCGCGGACTCTTGAAGTCGAAGCCGCTCACCGCCGCCTGTCCGGAGGCCCACTGGCGCCGCGGGCTCCAGTCGCCGATCGCGTCCTCTTCGACCGAGCCACCGGCGCGGTGGAAGCGGATGTCGGGCGACGGCCCGTCGATCGGCGGGGCCGCCCGGGTGTCGTCGCAGACCCTGAGCGTATGGCTTTCACTGCCGTGCTCGTACCAATAGCTGTAGCCCGCCGCTTCCCAGCGCCGGCACAGGTAGTTGTGATCGGTTTCGTCCCATTGCGTGGACATCGTGAGCTGCGGCTGTTCGCCAGCGACTTCCCATTCCCACACAGGCAGGCCGCCGTAGCCGGCGAAGATCGTCTCCGCCTGTTCGCGCAGGCTTCGCGCATGGAATAACCGGTTGTTCCGACGCAGGCGCGCGTACGCCAGCCATGGCATCAGCGTGGCCTCGTAGAACGCTACGCCGCCATCCGTTTTGACCAGCTTGAACGACGTGACATAACCGGTGAAGGGACGGAGCCTGCCGTCAGCCAGTACCAGCGAGATGCACAGCAGCTTGCCGTGCATTCTCTCGAGTTCTATCCTGCCGTCGTCGCTCAGGAGCTCCACCTTGAATTCGAAGTCGCGCGACAGGTATTCCGTGCCTTCGAACCGGTTCACCATCAGCGTGGCTTGCGGGCCGTCGTTCCTCGGGAACGACAAGCGCAACAGGCGGGTATGTTGGTGGGCTTCCAGCAGTGCTTGCAGGTCAGTCATCGTTTTGCTCGCTGGGTATTGTTGACTTCGAGATGCTCGAAGCCGCTGTTAGGGCGGGTCTGAACGTGCGACGAACTTGTGGACTGTAGTCATTAAATTGCGATTAGCCAGTGACAAAACGCAAGTCGGTGCGTCGACAGCCAGCTCGACGATCGGCGAACGCTTCAGGTCAATTCGATGTCGTAGCAGACATCCCTCCGGTCCCGGTCCTGAGGCCCATCGACCAGATAAGCATTCCACCCAAGCCGGCCCGCATGATCGTCACCGAGCGTGACACTGCACACATCAGCAGCCCGCAGCACCAGTTCGATCTCGTACTCGAGCGTGAGGCCAGTGAACAGCGCGAGCAGAGTCCGCAGGGCGCGTGCCGCCGTGCCATCAGGCAAGAAGGAGGAGAAACCGATGGTATCGAGCGGACCGACGATCAAGCGCAGGCGCAGGTCGCGTTGCCAGACGCGCGCACCGCTGATCGCCGTCGCACCGAGGGTCGCATTCGGATGGCCGAGCATGCTTTGCTGGGCAGCCGGGATCGCATACCAAGCGCCAATAAATTGCTCGGCTTGCACAGGCCGGCCGAAGTACTCGGACAGCACGCGCGCGATCTGTACCGCGGACACGGGCCGGTGGCGGATCGAGGCCGCGAAATAGCCGATTGACGCTGCGGGTACGCCACCGGTCTCGCGCGCGTGCTTGCGCGTGCGCGGGGCTCGATTGCCGAGGCCGGCCAAGTCGAGCAGCAATGGGAGAAAGTCATCCTCATTCCGGCTCTCACAGCGCAGTGCAAGCCGGTATTTTTTCCAAGCGCCATAAAACAGGGCCAGCGAGCGGTTCGACAACGCGTCGAGGAAGGCGCGCGGGCCATTGTCTTTGTGATGCAGCTCATGTTCCGCGATGCGCTCGGTGTAATGTGCCGGCAGCACGCCGGTGCCGCTCAGCAGTCCCATGAACGCGGGCCGGACGCGGATGTAGTGCAGCGTCGAATTTTGCACTGCCGTGGCCAGCGCAGGCGCGTCGTGCGCCAGTTCGCGCGGTTCGGTGGCGATCGCCTCCAGTTGGCTGGCCGGGAAACCGAGCGAGGTCGAATTTTCGAAGCGGAGGAAACGATTGACCACGTCCGCCTGCGCCACGCCGCGGCGCCGCAGCCAGAGTTCGAGGATGCGTACCGCCTGGAAGTAATCGAAGCGATAAGGCGCCTCGAACAGGCGTTTGATTACAGGAGGTTCAATTCGCCGCTTCTCGGTAGGCATGTGAATAAGGCTTCCCCGTTTTTGTTGGAGACGATTACCAGCTGGGTAAAACTGTTGGCATGCACATACAGCGCCAGAAAGCGCTCGATGAGTTGGCCGAAGGCATGGATACCGGTGCCGACGAAGGCGTCCTCGTCGACCGTCAGCCGAACTTCGACGCCTCGTACCAGGCACGGGAACGGATTGCCGGGCAGCCAGGCGGTGACCGGTTGCTGGCTGAGCCCGGTAATACCGCCGATCTGGCGTTGCGAGGACGGCGAACGCGGCAGGTCGTACAGCGCCAGCGTTTCGCGCAACGCGTCGGCGCCGCCGGCGCTCAGCGACAAGTGATTCAGCGCCAGCAGGGAGATCAGGCGCCAGCGGACGTTATAGCCACGCTCGAAGTGGTAAGCCGTTGTCGGCTTGCGCAAAAAGCTGATTGAACTCAAGCTTGAGCCACCTTCGAAGAACAAATCGCCGCCGCGCTGGCCATACGGAAGCTGCGACGGCAAATCCCGGTTGGTACAGGTCAGTTCGACGTTCAGCGTGCTGGTCTCGACCTCCGCCGGATCGAAGTCGATGTCGACGATCGTGATCTGTGTCTCGAAGCCGGGGCTTTTGTCGGCGAGGGTGTCGTCGTGTCGCAATGCCCAGTAATGACCGTTGTGTTCCGGTTCCTGCGCGTGCTTGAGCGAATAAAAGGGGCGGAATTCGACGATCGATTCCCCTTGTGGCGTCTGGCGCACGAGGTTGACCGATTCGATCGCATACACCTTGTAGGCGAAGGCGCGGCGCGCGTCCGCCAGCACAGGGTAGCTGGCGTTGGCGTGCGTCAGGCGAATGGGCTCGCCACGCTGGCGGAACAGATTCACGACCGGCGTACAGCCGAGCACGACGTTGTTGGTGCCGAGCGTGCCCAGCATGCGCGCCAGGTTCGAGTCCGAGCGGATGCCGGACAATACGAGATGCAGCGTGAGCGTACGCGTGTGAGGCGGCAGGACTGCGGTCAGGGTGCCAAGATCGATGTCGAAAAAATTGAACTTCTCGGGAAAGCAAAAATATTCGGTCAGCAAACGATAGGCGGTGTGCGAGCGCGCCGGAAAATCGATCAGCGCGTCATCGTCGTCGAAGCCGGCCGGGCTGAGCGGAATGGTGTCGAGCTTCACCCAACGTCCATCGCGCTCGCCTTCGACGTACGCGTCGACGCACCGCATGAACAGGGTATCGCGCAATGCTGCACAGAACGAGGGCTCTCCATCGATGAAGACGCGCAGCTTCGGCAGCGAAAAACTGTGGAGTGCGGCCTTTCCCTCGGTCGAGTTGATCGTCATGTCGATCCCGGCGCCGGCGCCGGCGGGCAAGCGCACGGCCGCCGGCGCCTGGACGATGGCCTCGAAGCGGGCGTACGAAACCGCCAGCTGCGCGATCGTGACCGGGTAGACGGTTCGAAAGCAGCAGGGCGCGCCGCGGATCGCCCGTGTGTTGAGCTTGGTGCCGCGTGCGATCACGCCCGATGTGGTCTTCAGCTCGGCGCTGTCGAGGTCCATGCGCGCAATCGAGCACGAGGGAAAGGGGCGGACGTAGTGCGGATACAGCACTTCGAACAGCGCTTCCGTGAATTCCGGGTAATCGTCGTCGAGACGCTTGGCGATGCGTGCATTGAGCAGGGCAAACGACTCGATCATGCGCTCGATGTGCGGGTCCTCGCACACTTCACCACTGATCAAGAGTCGGCCGGCGATTTTTGGATAGCGCTCGGCGAAATCGCGCAGGTGACGGCGAAGATACCCCAGTTCCTGCTCGTAGTAAGGGAGTAATTGTTCCAAGCTCAGGCTCCCGCACGTGTCGACGTCGAAACGGCCCGGCTCGCCTTGCTGATGCTGTAGTGCAGTGACGACGGCTGCAATACCGCATCGAAGTTCACGGCTTCCTGTGAGGTGCTGGCGACGAGCATTGCGGTGATTGAAAAGTTCAGACGGTTGACCATCTCGTCGTCCGCGTCGAGCGAGGCTTTGGCATTGCGCAAACGCGGTTCATGAAGCTCGATTGCCTTTTCCAGGCAGGCGCAAATGTAGGCGCGATCGGCGGGGCTGGACAGCGAGCGGGCCGCGAAATCGTTGAGACCGTAGCTGACCACCGAGCGGCTACATTCCGGATAGGCTTTCAACAGATCGTCGGGCAGCGCCGAACGGGTATTCAACAACGCCTCGAGGTCGCGCGCGACCATATCCTTGAGCTCCTCGAGCGAGATGCGCGAGAGCGCGGCATCGCCCATTGCGCCGCGGACCGGCACACCCAGTAAGCGATCAAACAGCCCAGGCGTAAAACCCCGCATCGTCCCCTCCCCGCGTCGGTGGCAACCGTTCCAAAGCGAAATATTTGCATAGGCCGCGCCGAAAAAACAGCGAAGTATGGGGAGGTAAGTGCACCTGTTGAGCGACCGCAATCCTGCACATTGTTGAGGTACAAACGTGTGTCAGAAGGACTAATGTTCGCTGCTGGCGCTGAAGACATCATTCGGAGAGGAGAGCGGCATGAGCGGAAAGATAATGTGGGGCGAAGGCCTGCTATTGCGTCCGCAACATTTCCAGCGCCAGGACCAGTATCACGAACACCGCTTGCACAAGACGATCCACACACTCCAACCGTATGCCTGGGGTGTGGAAAAGCTGGAGGTCGACCGCGACGCGCTGGCTAGCAATGTGCTGCGCATCCTGGCGTTGTCGCTGCGTTTCCAGGACGGAGAATGGGTCGACGCGCCCGCCAGCGATGAGCTGCCGGCCAGCATCGACCTGAGCCAGCTGCCGCAGGGACAACAGCAGGTGACGTATTACGCCGCGCTCCCCGCGCTGAAACCCTTCGGCGGCAATGTCGGCCAGCCAGTCCAGGCGGGCACAGCGACGCGTTTCGTACAAGCCAACCACGATACGCCAGACCTCTACACCAAGGCCGCCAACGTGCAGATGGCCAGTTTGACCACGTCGGTACGCCTGATCTCCGAATTCGAGCCGCGCGATGCGTACTTGACCTTTCCCTTGCTGCGCCTGCGCCGCACTGGGGCCGCGGGTTTCGAACTGGACGGCAGCTTCGTGCCGCCCAGCCTGTCCGTGGGGACGACGTCGGCCCTTGCCCTGCAACTCCGCCGCCTGCTGGATGCCTTGCAGGCCAAGGTCAGCGCCCTGATCGGACACCAGCGCGAGCCGAGCCGCAACGTGATCGAATTCCGTACCGGTGACATGTCATCGTTCTGGCTGCTGCACACGGCCAGCAGCGCCTGCGCCACGCTCAACCATTACACACAGCACCCGGGCGCGCATCCCGAGCGCTTGTACGAGCAATTGCTCGGGGTGGCCGGCAGCCTGATGACGTTTTCCAAAAGCTGGACCCTGGCCGATCTGCCGCCTTACCAGCATGCCGATCCCGGTCCCGGCTTCGGCAAGCTGCACGGCATCATTCGCGATTTGCTGGATACCGTGATCTCTTCCAAATACTTCGCCATCGCGCTGAGTGAAACGCGGCCGTCCTATCATCACGGCATGCTCGACTCCGGCAAAATCGACGACAAGACCACCTTCTATCTTGCCGTCTCGGCCGATCTGCCCGCACTCGAACTGGTCGATGCGGTGCCGCTGCGTTTCAAGATCGGCGCGCCGGACGACGTCGAGAAATGCGTGCTGGCCGCCCTGCCTGGCGTGCGCCTGCAGTACACGCCGCAACTGCCGGCCGCGGTGCCGGTGCGGCCCGACACCTGCTACTTCATGCTGGAAGGGAAAGGGCAAATGTACGAACGCATGCTGCAGGCGCAATCCATGTCGATTTATGTCCCGTCCGGGATCAAGGAACTCAAGCTGGAATTGATCGCCGTCGTGGCATGACTTGGCGGTCGTTCGTTAAATGCGAAGGGAACGATTTTTTTTTCATGGATGAGCGGATAAAGCGACTTGCTTGCTTATTTCCCGCGTCGCGCTTCGACCTCACGACTCCAGACGAGGACGATCGCACCGCCGAAAATCCATACGTCGGCGACGTTGAACGAATACGGGTTGTTGATCGCGCAGCAGCTCATATTGAGATAGTCGGCAACCGCACCATACACGACCCGGTCATAAGCGTTACCTAATGCACCGCCGACGATGGCGCCGGCCCCCAGCGGAACAATCCATCCCGATTTGTCGCGGACCCATAACGCCAGCGCCAACGAGACGACGACACTGATTGCGACGAGCAGCCAGCGGACATCGAAAGCGCCTAGGAAACCGAAATTGACGCCCTTGTTCCAGGCCATCGCAAAATTGAGATAAGGCGGCCAGACGGGAATCCGGTGCAGCGACGCGAGGTCGAGCCAGTGAACAATCACTACCTTGGAAAGCCGGTCGAGGCCGAAAGCAATGAGCGACGCGATCGCCATGCGTAGCAGAGGCATGGAAAAGGGCTTCGTTCCGAGTTGATGGGTAAGGTCTGCCATTGGTGTGAGTGGTTTGGCCGTGCACAGACATGGGTCCGGGCGACCATGGATTCGGCGACCGATCGCCATGCTTCTGCGGGCGGTCGTTCCAGTTGGCACCGTTTCGTTGTAATGTAACAGGTCTTCGAGCAGTCTATGCCCTCACGCTGGTCGGCCCGCTGCACGAGCGTATGTGAAGCCGGCCAGTGCGACACAACGTCGCGCCAGGATCGCAGTGGGATCCAGGAGGACGACCGTTTTCCCCGCAACGTCGAACGCCGGATGTTCCGGCAGCACCAGTGGAAGTTCGGTGCACCCGAGGATCACGACGGTGGCGCCGCGCCGCGCGAGGTGCGCCAGCGCTGCCAGCAGCGACGCTTTGCAGCGGCCTTCCGTATAGCCTGCCTTGACGCCGCGGCTGCCGTAAATCGCATCCATGACCTCTGCCTGGTGCGCCTCGTCCGGCACGATGACGTCGAACGGACTGCCGCGCGCCGCGTCGTGGTAGACCCGGCTGGCGATGGTCCCGGACGTCGCCAGCAAGCCGACCGTGTCATGTCCCCGGCAGTGCGCGGCGATGTGCCGCACGGTCTCCGTCAGCATGTTGACGATGGGTGTCGATAAGCCGGCCTGGATCCGCTCGACATAGGCATGCGCCGTATTGCACGGCATCGCCACGGCGCTGGCACCGTTCGCTTCCAGCCGCTTGCACGCCGAATACAGCGCAAGCGTCGGGTCCGTGCCGTTGGCGACCAGGTTCGCGGTGCGGTCCGGTATCTGCGGATTGTGGTCGACGATGAGGCGGATATGGTCCTGGTCGCGTTCTGCCGCGGTATGGCGAACGATCTTCTGCATAAAATCGACCGTCGCCGCCGGGCCGATGCCGCCGACGATGCCGAGCTTGAACGTGCGGGCAGGGTGCGGTTCCGGATTGGCCAGCGCAAAGTCGACGTACACCTGGTGGGTGTCCACGATGGGCAGCCCGCGCTGTGCCAACAAATGAGCCACCGCCGCGATTTCGCTCGCTCCCGGGATGATGACCTCGGCGCCTTGCCGCAACAGTTCTGCGCATGCGCGCTGCAGCTTGTCGATGGCGCCATCCGTGTGTCCCGCCATCAGGCCTCGTTCGCCGTAGACCGCCGGCGCAACGACGTGTTCGTGCGTGTCGTGCGACACGTAGACCAGGACATGGTCCGGAAAATAGCGCTCGAACAGGCGTTGTTCGCGGACATAGCGGGTGCACAGGATGCCGAGACGTCCGGTGTTGTCGAGATGGCGGGCCAGCGCATCCATCATGTTCACGATCGGCACGTGCACTTCGGCTTGAAGCGCGTCGATGCAGGTATGGCTCATGAAGCAGGGCAGCAGCACGCCGTCGACGTGGGACTGGGCCAGCGCGTCGAGCGTGTCGTAGAGATAGAGTTCGCGCCCGTCCATGGCTGCGGGCTCGGCGTGGTGGCCGCAAGGGCGTTGGTAGCCGTGTTGTTCCAGCGTCAGGCGATAGCGATCCGTTTCGCCGCGCAGGGCCAGGGTCTTGACCAGTTTGCTGTAGAGATCAGCACCGGCAAGCCGGCCGAGCCCACCGACGACGGCCAGGTGGCGTGAATGAAAATCGGGTGTCATGGCACGACGATACCGAACCGTGCGGCGACGATTATGCAATTCGGCGATGGCGCTATGCCTGCCACGCATACTTGCGCAACTGCACGCGCCTATAATTCCCTGAACCCGGGGGGATGCATGGATATCAAATGGCTGGAAGACTTTCTGAGCCTCGTACAAACGCGCAATTTTTCCAGATCGGCGCAGGACCGTCACGTCACTCAGTCGGCCTTGAGCCGGCGTATCCAGGCGCTGGAGGCCTGGGTCGGCGCCGACCTGGTCGACCGCAGCACGTATCCGCTCGCCCTGACACCGGCCGGAAAACTCTTCAGCGCCTCGGCCACGGAAGCCATGCGGCTGCTGAACGACACGCGCGCGATGCTGCGCGTGAAGGAGACGGGCGACGACGTGTTGCGCGTCTCGGCAGGCCATGCGCTGTCTCTGAATTTTTTCCCGAACTGGTTGAATGCCGTGCAAGCCTGGTACGGACCGCTGCGCGCCCGCATCCTGCCCGCGAACGTGCACGATGCCGTGCTTGCCCTGGTCGAGGGCAACTGCGATCTGCTGCTGTGTTATCACCATGCGGAGCTGCCGGTCGAACTCGATCCGAAACGCTTCGAGTATCGGGTCGTGGGCGTTGAAACCCTCATGCCCGTGTCGATCGCCAACCGCGCGGGCTCCGCCGCATTCGCCCTGCCGGGCAGTAAGACGGCACCGCTGCCCTATCTTGCCTTTACCGCCACGTCGTACTTTGGCCGGGCGGTGCGGCACATCCAGTCCGGGGTCGACCAGCCGGCCTGCCTGCAGACTTGCCAGGAAAGCGATCTGGCGGAGTTGTTGAAAACGATGGCGCTCGCCGGCCAGGGACTGGCCTGGCTCCCCGACAGCTGCATCGCGGCCGAACTGGCGGAAGGCAGGCTCGTACGCGCGGGCGGCGAGGTGTGGACGATGCGCCTCGAGATCCGCCTGTTCCGCGCCATCGACCATCGCAAGCCCATGCTGGACAAGCTGTGGGACAACCTCGGGCGATGAAGCGCATCGTCCCCATGTTGTTGTTGCTGGCCTCCTGCGGACAACCGCTCGCGCCGCCGGCGGGCGGTCCGGTCACCGGACCTGGCGCCGATCCCGCTTCCTATCGCGCGGCCGCGGCGTCCGGCGCGGCCGTCTACGCGGTCGACCCGGGCGCCTCCCTGATCGCCGTCACGGTGCGCCGCGCGGGGCTGATGGCGCGGCTCGGGCATGAACACGTGGTGGCCAGCCACACGCTGGCGGGCTTTGCCGCGCCGGGCCTGGGGCGTGCCGACATGGCATTCCGTCTCGACGCGCTGACCGTCGACGAGCCGCACCTGCTGCGCGACGCGGGCATCGCCACGCAACCGTCGCCGGAGGCAGTGGCGGGCACGCGCAGCAACATGCTCGGCCCTGTGCTCGACGCGCAGCGTTATCCGGTGGTGAACCTGCACGTGGAACGGCCGGGCGACGGCGCGTTGCAGGTCGCCGTCACGCTGCATGGCGTCACGCGCCGGCTCGATCTGCCGGCCGCGGTGCAGGTCGACGCGGCAACGGTTATTGCGGATGGCACGGCACGTTTGAAACAGACGGATTTCGGCATCACGCCGTTCTCGGTGGGCGCCGGGCTGCTGGCGGTGGGGGATGAGTTGGAAGTGCGCTACCGCATCGTCGCGCGGCGCTGGAAAGAGCCCGGCCATCCATAGACGGCCGGGCGTGAACTGCGGAAGGCGGCGCCCGGGTGGGCACCGCCTGGGTGCTGCTTAGAACGAGTAACGCATGGTCACGCGGTAGCTGCGGCCCGGCTCGAACCAGGCGCGGCCCATATTGCCGATCATCTGCTGCTGCGTCTGACGGACGACGACGTCCGTCAGGTTGCTTGCCGAGAAGCTGCCCGAGACGTGGTCGGTGAACTTGTAGTCGATGCCAAAGTCCAGCATACCGGTCGCTTCCTGCCAGGTCGGCAGGCCCCAGGCCACGTCACGCGGTTCGAAGCCGTTCGCATCCTTGCGAGCCGGATCGGCGCTGGTAGCGTCTGCACCGCCGGTGCCGTTCGTGCCCACGCCCTGCAGGAAGCGGCTGCGCCAGCTGTAGGCCAGACGTGCCGACACCGGACCGCGGTCATACAGGAACATCAGGTTGAACGCGTTCTTCGACAGGTATTGCAGCGGCATCGACGTGAACGGCAGGCCGTTGGTGTCGCAGCCGAAGATGCTGACCGAGGCGTTGTTGAACGAGCCGTTGGCCGGGCAATACTTCTGGGTGAACGGATGGTACAGCGTCTGCTTGCTGTTGATGTACGTGTAGTTCGCCGAGATGCCGAAGCCCTTGGCCCAGTCCGGCAGGAGACGGTCCAGCCCCGGGACGTTGTTGAAGTACGTCTGGCCGGACATCTCCGCACCCGTCACCGAACCCTTGGCGACGTTGTCCGGGCCCGTGACCAGGAAGTCCTGCGGGTTGCCCGCCAGGTCCTTCACCGGCATCATGTAGCCCGTCTTCAGGATGATGTCGCTCACGTTCTTGCGGAACAGGGCGAACGTCAGCGACGAACCGTTACCCGGGTACCACTCGAGCGTCCAGTCGAAGCTGTTCGCACGGATCGGCTTGAGCTTGCCGTTGCCGTTGTCGCTGCCCGTGTAACCCACGCTCTGGACCTGCGAGACCCCTTGGGCGTTGCTGACCGTCGTGATCGTCTGGCTCAGGTTGATGTACTCATCCAGATCGCCAAAGCTCGGGCGGTACATCGACTTGGCGAACGCGAAGCGGGTCTGCAGCTTGTCCGTCAGGTCGGCTTTCAGGTTGAGGCTCGGCAGTACGTCGATGTATTTGTTCCCCACCTCCAGCGGTGCGTTGACCTTGCCGAATTGCGGCACCGACGGCGGCGTCGTGGCGCCATAGGTCGGATTGAAGATCATGTAGCCTTTGGAATCGGAACTCGTACGGACGACACGCACGCCGAGGTTACCTTCGACGGGGAAGCGCAATTCGTCGAAGCCGAAGCGCAGTTGTCCGTAAACGGCCTGCGTGCGTTCCTTCTGGCGGCTGACCTTGGACGGGTCGCCGTCGAAGTTCAGCGGCGTCCAGCCGCCATCCGCGTTCGAGCAGTCGGCGTTCGTGTTTTTGGCCACGTTGCCGTCCTCACACAACAGCTTGAGGAGCCCGACCGCCTGGGCGTAGGAGCCAGGATAGTTGGTCGCGAAAGCCTGGGTCGGCACCACCATGTTCGGCATTGCCGGAACCTTGCCGTTGAAGAAGTTCGGGAAGGTGCCGAGCGTGGTCGGGATGACGTTGCCATAGCGCGGATCGCTGAAGTAACCATTGTTCGCGCGCGGTTGCCAGGAGTTCTTCAGGAGGGTGGCCGAAGGCGGTTGGCCCGCGACGTCCGTCGGGACGACGGCCCATGGCTCGGCCAGGCTCTTCCAGCCATTGCCGCCAGTATAGTGGTTGGCCGTGCGCTGGGTCAGGCGGACGCCGAAGCGCAGGTCGCGCAGCACCGGGTGGTCGAAGTGGTAGCGTGCATCCGTCTTCCAAGCATACAGGTCACCGTCGGCCCTGCCCAGAGACGGCATCATGTTGTACGCGTAGTAATTGTTCCGGTCTGCCAGGAAGGCAGTCGCAGCGGCGTCGTAGGTGTACTTCGGCAGGCCGCTCGTCGTGTCGATATTGACACTAGGCACGAATGTGCCGAGGGTGATGTCGTAGCCGGAGGAACTGTCGGTCGCATGCACCCACTGGACGTCGTTCTGGACCGACCAGCGCTCATTGATGTTCCACTTGAAGTTCCAGGCGATTTCGCGCGTCTGCGAGCGCGATTCGCCGCCCGCGGTGTCGGAGTTGAAGGCCATGCCGCCAGCCGCGAACTGGTTCGCCCCGAGACCGCCGAGCGGCATCGTCAGCGTGCCCTTCTGCAGGATGCCGTTCTTGTCGTACACCGGATTTTGTACCTGGACCAGGTATGGCAAATCGGGGCCGCCGCTTTGGCCGACGCCCGAGAAAGTCGCCTGCTCCTGGCTCTTGCCGCGGTAGCCCGAGTGGAAGTACGTCAGAGCCGATTCCATGCTCTTGTCGTTGCTCTTCCACTGCAGCGCGCCATACGCGCCGACGCGGTCGGTCTTGCCCGTGTTCGTGCGGAACTCGGCAGACTTCGGCACCCAGACGGTCTTGCCGGGTACCAGGTCGATACGCGGGTAATACGCGTCCATCTGGAGCGAATCGTTGTGGCTGTTGGTCTCGTTGGCCGACAGGTCGATCAGCGCGCCCCATTCACCGGTGCGGGTTTTCCAGCGATTCGAGGCCAGGCCCGACATGCCCGGCGATTTCTTGCTGCCCAGGGCGTTGTAGTTGCCGTTGACCGTCAGGGCGACCTTGCTGTCCTTGTAGTCGAACGGCAGCGCGGTGCGCAGGTCCACCTGGCCGCTGACGCCGCCTTCGATCAGTTCCGCAGGCGGGTTCTTGTGCACGATCACCGCGGACATCAGTTCCGGCGGCACGTCACCCCAGCTCAGTTCGCGGCCCGGCCAGCCGGCCGAGAACGACTCGCGGCCGTTCAGCGTGGACGAACCCCAGGTCAGGCCGCGCACCGAGATGCCCGAACCTTCGACGTTGAAGTGTTCCGGGTCGCCGTGGTTGTTGCGGTCGATGGTGACGCCGGCCACGCGCTGCAGCACTTCGGTGATCGACTTGTCCGGCAGCTTGCCCGCTTCTTCCGCGACGACGGCGTCGATGACCTCGTCGGCGTACTGCTTGAGCTTCGTGGCCGACTGCATGGCCGCGCGCTGGCCCGTCACGACCACGGTCGTGGCCGCCGGATCGGTGGCCTCAGCGGTTTGCGCATGCGCAGCGCCGCCCCATACCAGTGCCGCCTGCGCCACCGCAAACGACAGCGCGGTCATCTTGATCGGCTTGCGCACGATCTTCGTCTCAATCTTTGTCATTATCTATGTCCTCTTGTAGATGCCTTGGTGCCACCGCGCTCGGCGGTGGCTTTGTGCGGTCATTGGAAGGTGATGGGCCCGGTCAACGTGCCGCGTGTGCGGACCGTCGCGGTCGTTCCAGGGAGCGGTACGGAGAGGTTCGACGCGTCCGCCGCGAAATCGATCTTCGAGATCGGGTAGTCCTGCATTTCGATCCACGGATCGAGACCCGTCAGGCCGCACGCCTCGGTGATCGTGAAGGTCTTCAGATTGAGGCTGTAGTTCGTGGGGCCCGCTGCCGTCGGCGTGAATTGCGACTGCAGGGTCACGTTGCAGTCCTTGGTTTTAGGGTTGCCGTCGGCATCCGTGCCGTCCGGCACCGTCGCATGGTGGCCGAGGATCAGCTTGACGTTGACCTTGTTGTTGCTCGTGCTGAACCATTCGGGGTTCTCGGCGAAATTGAACTTGATGGCTGCCTGGGCATCGATATGCAGGCCGACCGGCGTGTCGGCGCCCTTGACGAGGTCCGCCAAGGTAGGCGCCAGTACGTACATGTCGAAGCCACCGCCGATCCAGCGGCCGTCGGGGGCTTTCGGCAGCGTGGCGGTGAAGTCGAACGTGAAGCTGCTGCCGTCGGCGGCAGCCGATGGCGTGCAGAAGCCGTTGCACCACCAACCGTTCTCACTGGTGGAGCCGCTGCCGCCGGTACCCCCACCCTCGTTGGTATGAGAGGAATCCTTGTAGCCGCTCAGGAACGTCAGCGCGTCCGCCTGCGCGGTACCGATCGGAATGTTCCTTGTCACCGTCGCCTTCGCATACACAGCGTCATCGTCGGTACCGGCCGTGCCGACGACCGTGCAAATACCATTGGCGAGCTTTTGCAGCGAGGTGCCGCTGACGGAGCACACCGTCGGTGTGGTGGTCGTGAACGAGACGGCCTGGCCTGCGATATTGGTCGTGCCGACCAGCGTAAGCGGCGTCGAATCTAGCGCCAGCGTCCCCGGATTGCGGAAGGTCAGCACCTGCGGATTTTTGGGAATGACGAACAGCTGGGATTGCGTTGCCGCGGCGTAGCCGTTGCCGCCGGCCTGGTGGGCCGTAATCGCGCATTCGCCCGCCTTGACCAGCGTCAGCATGTCGCCGCTGACGGTGCAGGTCGATGGCGATTCCGACGTGAACGTGACGGCGCCGCCGCCGCTTGCCTGCGCCACCAGCTTGACGGTCGTGGTATTCGGAGGGATACCGATCAGCGGTCCACCCGCAAAGTTGAAATTAATCGATTGCGACATACCGCCATCGCTCGAACCGCCGCCGCCGCCACCGCAACCGCTCAGCAGCGCGATGCAGCCAAGCGCAATCGCAGAAACTTGGAATTTCATCGCTTGTCTCCTCATGGTAGTGTTCCCTTTCATTTGTATTAACTTGGTTGCTCGTAGCGCCTGCGCCGTGCCGGGACACGATGCGATGCCCGCCGCGCCATGCGGGGGACCATGCGCCAAGGGCGGTGGTTCAAACGGGGTGGTATCGACTGGTTGCGGAACGGCTGGTACCCGTGTGCAATCCTGGCGTCCAGGCAGCACGGAAACCCCAGCCGTGTTCCTTATCAAACTCTACGCGTTATGGTTTTTTATATATAACGGACATTCGGACGCTTTATGATGACACTTGGGCGATCGCGAGGGCAATTACAATAATTTTTAATATCGGAAATGAAATTTACCAGCCGAGGCCAACTTCTTGTCACTGCCCAATGTACATCGACAATAGTTCTCCCAGTAAATACGTGTTTCCCCTAATCTCTGATGTTGTGGAGCCGCAACGAGGGCCAGGCCCCGCGGCTGGCAGGCTGGTGTGGCAAATTTGCGCATCGTTCCGAATTCGTTTGTAAGTACGGACCGAAACCTGCAAGAATCGACTTGCCATGACGAAATTAAAGTTCTCCGAGAGTAAATCCGACAGGCCGGCGCTCGATGCACTTGCCCAGGGATTGCGCCGCCTCGCCGGCAGCGCCAGCGTCGACGCGGTGCGGCATGACACCGTGGCCGTCGCGGTCGCGCTGTGCCGTGCGGGCCGCGGGGACTGGGTTGCCGCCGACACGAATGTCGCCTCGACGCCGCTCGCGGAGATCGTCGCGCACGTGCGGCGCACGGGCGAGGCTGTCTGTGATGGCGGCGTGGCCTGTTTCGCCGTCGGCGAGGCGGCCGTCGTGGTGCTGGAGCAGGTGCCGGACGGCGTTCCTTCCGCGCTGCTCGACATCCTCGCCACGTCGGCCTCGACCGCGCTGGCAAACGCCCGGCTGCGCGCCGACCTCCGGCAGGCACGCGAGAAGCACGACGTGTCGGCCGCGGAATGGGCGTTCGAGCAGAACGTGCTGCGCACGCTCGTCGACCACATCCCTTTCCGTGTCTACGCCAAGGACCGCGGCAGCCGATTCCTGTTCGGTAACAATCGGATGGCCCGTCTGGCCGGCGTCGAGACGCCGACTCAATTGATCGGCAAGACCGACTACGCATTCTTCCCGCCCGAGCTGGCGGCCAAGTATTTTGCCGACGAAAAGCAGGTGATGGATTCCGGCGAGTCGCTGCTCGACTACGAAGAACTGGTGGAAGACCAGGATACGGGCGAGCTGGGCTGGACCGTGACGACGAAGGTATTGCTGCGCGACGTGGACGGCGCCGTGAACGGCATCGTCGGCATCGGCTACGACGTCACCCAGCGCAAGCAGATGGAGGCGCGCCTGCTGGAGCGCACCCAGGCGCTGGAAGTCGCGAACGCGAAGCTGGAAGCGGAGAAGGCGCACCAGCAGGTCCTGATCCGCAAGCTGAGCGACATGCAGGGCCAGCTGCTGCAATCCGAAAAGATGGCGTCGATCGGCCTGCTGGCGGCCGGCGTCGCGCACGAGATCAACAATCCGCTGGCGTTCATCAGCGCCAACTTCGGCGCACTCGAACGGGACGCCCGTGACATCCTGCGCTTGGTGAGCGCGTTCGAAGGCGTCGAGACGCTGCTGCCGGGCGACGCGCGCGCCCCGGTCGCGTTCATGAAGCAGGACATCGGCCTGGACGATATCCGCCAGGACCTCGACGCGCTGTTCAGCGAATCGCACGAAGGCCTGCAGCGCGTGAAGCACATCGTGCAGAACCTGCGCGATTTCTCGCGGGCGGGTGGCACGACGAAGGAGTTGGCCAACGTCGAGCAGGGGCTGGACAGCACGCTGAACGTCGCGTGGAACGAAATCAAGTACAAGGCCGACGTCGTGAAGGACTACGCCGGCGTGCCCGATCTGCTGTGCCTGCCGTCGCAGATCAACCAGGTGTTCCTGAACCTGCTCATCAATGCGGCCCATGCGATCGAGGGGCGGGGCCGGATCGTCGCGCGCACCGGGTACGACGAGCACGTGGTCTGGGTCGAGATCGAGGACAACGGCAGCGGCATCGCGCCCGAGCACCTCGACCGCATCTTCGAACCGTTCTTCACGACCAAGCCCGTCGGCAAGGGCACGGGCCTCGGCCTGTCGATCGTGTACGGCATCGTGCAAAGCCACCAGGGCACCATCGACGTGCGGAGCGTCGTGGGCAGCGGCACGGTGTTCAAGGTGACGTTGCCCCGCGCCTGATCGTTGCTAACTGGATACAGAAATCGGCGGATCGGGCCATTAGCCCCCTCCGTTCGTTGTCAACCATATACGCACAAATTAGAATGGTTCTCATTTAGATTTCTATTATCATTTGCGTATGTTCCGCCCATCTTCCCGCCGTGCCGCCCTGTTGCTGGGAATCCTGATCTCGGCCGCCCTCACGGCATGCGGCGGCGGTGGCGACGGCGGCCCCGCGCCCGCCACGTCCACGGATGCCGTGGAGACGTCGTTCAGCCCCAGTGCCGCGCTGGGCGCGAAGATCTACAGCGACGTGTCGCTGTCTGCATCCGGCCGCCAGTCGTGCGCGACGTGCCATAGCCCCGACAACGCGCACGGCCCAACGAACGATTTCGCCGTCCAGTTGGGAGGCCCGAACGGCGACGTGCCGGGCTTCCGCGCGTCGCCGTCGCTGCGCTACATGCAGCGCACGCCCGCATTCCACTTCGAGGCGGACGGCACGCCCGTCGGCGGTTTCGACCGCGACGGCCGCGCACGCACGCTGGAAGAGCAGGCCGAGCGTCCGTTCCTGGCGCCACACGAGATGGCCAACGCCACCAAGGCCGACGTCGTCGCGCGCCTGAAGCAGGCGGCGTACGCAGCCCAGTTCCGCGCCACGTTCGGCGACAACATCTTCGACAACGTCGACCAGGCGTTCAACCGCGCCACGTTCGCCCTGCAGCAATTCGAGAACGAAGACCCGCGCTTCCACCCGTTCGATTCGAAATACGATGCGTTCCTGGCCGGGAAGGCGAAGCTGTCCGATGCGGAGCTGCGCGGCCTCGCGCTGTTCAACGATCCGAACAAGGGCAATTGCGCGGCCTGCCACACGAGCGCCCGCGGCGCCGACGGCAGCGCGCCGCTGTTCACCGACTTCAGCTACGACAACCTGGGCGTGCCGCGCAACGCGCGCATTCCCGCCACGCTGGATGCGGCCTACTTCGACCTGGGCCTGTGCGGTCCGGACCGTACCGATCTCGCGGCGCGCACGGACCTGTGCGGCGCGTTCAAGGTGCCGACCCTGCGCAACGTAGCCACGCGCAAGGTCTTCTTCCACAACGGCGCGTTCACGAACCTGACGGACGTCGTCCGCTTCTACGTGACGCGCGACACGAACCCGGAGCGCTGGTATCCCCTGAACGCCGACGGGACCGTGGACAAGTTCAACGACCTGCCGCCGGCCATGCGCAAGAACGTGAACACGACGGAAGTCCCGTACAACCGCCAGCCGGGCATGGCGCCCGCGCTCGATGAGACGGAAATCGCCGACCTCGTCCAGTTCCTCGGCACGCTCACCGACGGCTATCGCCCCTGATTCCACCTTTAGGACCCTTCATGAAACAACGCATCCTCAGCGCGGCCCTGGCCGCCGCATTCCTCGCCGCCCCGGTGGCCGCCCTGGCCCAGGACACCGACCTGGCCAAACGTGTCGAGCAGCTCGCGGCCGAACTGGAAAAAGTGAAGGCGGAACTCGCGGCGCAGCGCGCGCAAGCGGCTGCCGCGCCGGCCCAGCCCGTGCAGGCGGCCCAGCCCGTCCAGCCCGTGGTGCAACCCCCGATGACGGGGCCGGCTGCCGCAGCCGCTGCCGCACCGGCCGCGGCACTCGCGTCCGACACCGTGTTCTCCGGCTACGGCGAAGTGAACTACAACCACCCCGTGCGCAATGCGAGCGGCGCGCAGACCGACTTGCGCCGCGCCGTGATCGGCATCCAGCACCGCTTCGACGAGAAGACGAAAGTGGTCGCGGAATTCGAGTGGGAACACGCGATCGCGTCGGCGTCCGACAGCGGCGAATCGGCCATCGAGCAGATGTACGTCGAGCGTGAATTCAACAACGGCCTGCGCGGCAAGGCCGGCCTGTTCCTGATGCCGGTGGGCCTTTTGAACCAGAACCACGAACCGACCGCCTACTATGGCGTCGAGCGTAACTTCGTCGAGACCGCGATCATCCCGACCACGTGGCGCGAAGCGGGTATCGGCCTGTCCGGCGAATTCGGCGACGGCTTCACGTGGGACACGGGCCTGACGACGGGCTTCGACCTGACCAAGTGGGACCCGGCATCGAGCGAAGGCCGCGAATCGCCGCTGGGCGCCATCCACCAGGAAGGCCAGCTGGCCAAGTCGCGCAACCTCGCCGTGCACGGTGCGCTGAACTGGCGCGGCGTGCCGGGTCTGCTCGTGGGCGGCTCCGTGTTCACGGGCGAAGCGGGCCACAAGACGCCCGACTTCGCCGGCAACGACGCGCGCGTGACGATGACCGAACTGCACACCCGCTACACGCCGGGCGCGTGGGACCTGTCGGCGCTGTGGGCCTATGGCCGCGTCTCGAACACGGAAGCGCTGAACGCGACGTTCGTCGGCAACCCGACGCCCGTCCCCAGCAGCTTTGCGGGCTGGTACGTGCAGGCCGCGTATAAACTGTGGCAGAACGCCGACTATGCTCTGACCCCGTTCGTGCGCTTTGAAAGCTTCAACACGGCCCGCACGTACGCGCAGGTGCCGGCAGGCCTGGGCGTGTCGACGACGCCGTACGAGCGCGTCGGCACCGTCGGCGCCAACCTGATGATCGGGCAGGGCGTCGTGCTGAAGGCCGATTACCAGAAATTCCGCGAAGACAAGACCCTGGATCGCTTGAACCTGGGCGTCGGCTTCGCTTATTGATCGATCCGTACCCGGAGGTGCCATGCGTTACGTTCCCCTGACCGTCCTCGCCGCCTGCGCCGTCACCGCACCCGCCTTCGCGACGCAGTATCTCAGCCCGGAACAGGCCGAGAAGCTGATGTTCCCGGAGGCGGACGCCTTCCGCCCGCACCCGCTGGCGCTCGACACGGCGCAGATGCACCAGGTCGAGCAGCTGTCCGGGCTGCCGACGCGGTCGGCGCAGTGGCGCGTCGTCGGCGCGTACAAGGGCGACACGCTGCTCGGCTACATGGTGCTCGATGACGTGATCGGCAAGTTCGAGCTCATCTCCTACGCCGTCGGCGTGAATCCGGACGCCACCGTGCGCCAGGTCGAGATCCTCGCCTACCGCGAAAGCCACGGCAGCGAGATTCGCCTGCCCGCATGGCGCCGGCAATTCGTCGGCAAGAGCGCGAAGAGCGGCAACCTGCGCATCGGCGCCGGCATCGACAACATCAGCGGCGCCACGCTGTCCAGTACGCACGTCACGGACGGCGTGCGCCGCATCGCCGCCGTGGCGCAGGTCGCATTGGCCAGATGATCCGCCGCGCGCAGCCCTGGCTCGGTACCCTCGTCGAGATCACCGTCGACGATGGGGCGGGCCAGGATGCGGTCACCCGGGCGTTCGCCGAGATCGCCCGCCTGCACGCCCTGATGAGTTTTCACGATCGCGCGAGCGACATCGCGCGCATCAACCGTGCGTTGCCCGGCGACGTCGTCGACGTCGATGCTGCCACGTACGACGTGCTGCGGCTGGCGCTGCACGTCGCGGACGTGTCCGGCGGCGCGTTCGACATCGCCTGCGCGCCCTGGCTCGTCGACCGCCGCATCCTGCCCGCGCCCGACGCGGCCCGCCCGGCCCCGCGCGCGGCGGCCGGCGTGTTCGCGCTGGAAGACGACGGCCGCGTCGTCAAGCGCGACGCCGGCTGGATCGACGTGGGCGGCATCGCCAAGGGTTACATCGTCGACGCGGCCGTCGCCGTGCTGCAGCAAGCCGGCGCGATCGAGGGCTGCGTGAACGCGGGCGGCGACTTGCGCGCGTTCGGTGCGAAAGCGTTCCCGGTGGCCGTGCGTTCGCCGCGTGCGCCCGGCCAGGCCGCGCGGCATATAATGCTGTGCGACGAGGCCCTGGCGACGTCGGGCAGCTATTTTTCGGCGCGCGTGCATGAAGGCGGCGTCGTCAGTGCCCTGCTTGATGCGCGCGACGGCCGGACGCTCGTCTCCGCCGCCAGCGCATCCGTGCGTGCTGCCCGCTGCGCCGTGGCGGACGCGCTGACCAAGGTCGTGCTGGCGACGGGAGACTGTCGCCATCCGGCGCTGGCGGCATTCGGCGCCACCGCTTTTCTGACCTGAGATCTTATGACCCGTCTGTCCGGCCCGACTACCGGCCGCATCGCCTTCAAACTCGAACGCTGGCACCGTCGCAGCGTCTACGCGACCGGCTTGCTGCTGCTGCTGTCCGGCGCGGCCTGGCTTGTGCTGCACTATTTCATGCGGCCCGTGACCGAGTTCGGCGAATCCGTGAACCCGCTCGAACCATGGACGATGAAGCTGCATGGCGCCGCGGCGATGGCCGCCCTGTTCTTCGTCGGCAGCCTGCTGCACATGCACGTGCGCCGCGCGCTGCGCGCGGGCAGGAACACGCTGACGGGCTGGGCGATGATCGTCACGCTGTCGTTCCTCACGCTGACGGGCTACGGCCTGTACTACGTGGCCGGCGAAAGCGACCGCCCGCTGTGGTCGCTGCTGCACTGGGTCGTCGGCTTCGTCGTGGCCGTGCTGTTCGTCGTGCACGTGATGGTCGGACGCCGCAGCGTGCACGACTGACGTCGCAAGGAGCCTACCCGCCGACGTTGCGGAACGGGTCGAGCGCGAGATCGATCAGGCGGCGTTCGCGCACGACGATCTCCGCCACGGCCGTCATCCCGTAGCGCAGCGGATAGACCGTCTCTCCCACCTTGTAGCGATCCTGGTCCAGCGTGACGCGGCCTTCGTACACGGGTTGCCGGGTCTGCGGCGACACCTTCGTCGCGGGCGAGATGAATTGCAGGGTGCCGCGGATCAGCCCGTAGCGCTGGTAGGGAAAGGCGTTGAATTTCAGCTGCACGGGCAGGCCTTCGCGCAGGAAGCCGCGGTCGTGCTCCGCGATCTCGATCTTCATGATCGGCTTTGCGTTCTTCGGCGCGATGCCGCCCAGCGGCGTGTTCGCCTGGATCTTGTCGCCCGGCTGCGTCGACGTGACGTCCGTGATGACGCCGTCGACGGGGGCGACGATCAGCAGGAAGTTTTCCTTGTCGATGTTCTCGAACTTGATCCGGGCGGCGGCGTCCGCGACGAGGCGCGCCGTCTGCACCTGCAACCGCATCTTGTCTTCCGCATTGTCCATCTCGCGTTCGGCCGCTTCCAGCTGCAAGCGCAGCTTCGACAATTCCTGGCCGCTCGTCTCCAGTTCCGAACGCGCCTGCGTCGCTTCCACGCTCTGGCGGGCGCCCAGCTCCGTGATGCGCGACTGCGCCACGCGCACGGCGTTCTCGGCCGCCAGCAGCGCGTTCTTCTTCGTCTCGACCTGCAGTTGCGACACGCCGCCGCCGCCGGGTGTCGCGAACAGCCGCGCGTACTTGTCGGCTTCGTCCTTCGCGGCATCGCGCGCCCGCTTGGCTTCGTCGAGGTTCGCCCGCGCTTCCTGCTGCTGCGCGGACTGGCCCTGCGCGAGGCGGCTCGTCCCCTCGGCGAGGCGCTGGCGGTGCTGGCGCTCTTCGACCTCGACCGCTTCCTTCAGCACGGCCACGCGGTGCTCCATCAGCGCCTTCTTCTCCGGGAATTCCTTCCAGTCGCGTTCCGCATCCTCGAGTTTCAGGCGCGCTTCGAGGGCGTTCTTCGCCGCCTCGATGGCGCCGCGCGCGTACAGCCGCGCGACGACGTCGCCCTTGTTCACGGGCTGGCCCTCGGCGATGTAGATGTTGCTCAGCTCGCCGTCGATGGGGGCATACAGCCGGCGCACGTCGGACGCGGGCACGAGCGCGCCGCCGGCCGTCACGAGCACGTCCGCGTGGCCGAAGAACGACCACACGAGGGCCGTGACGACGAGCGCCACCATCGCGTACACGAGCGCTTGCGTAAAACGCCACGGCACGGCCGTGAGGATGCCGATGCCTTCGGCGCTATGGTCCTCGAGGGCTTCGCTCAGCGGCGTCATCGGTTTTGGTTTCAGGGCTGGCAGCTTCATGGCTGGCCTCCTGCAATGCGAGCTTGCGGATATCGCTCAGCGCCGCGGCGTAGGCGTCGCGGTACGCCGGCACGTGGGCGGACATGATGCCGAAGGCGCGCTGGAAGGCGTCGCCCTGGTCTTCCCACTGCTTCTGGAACTGGCGGATGCGGGCCGCGTCCGCCGCGTCGCGCACGGGTGCTTGCGCGCCGCCGCGCGCGGCCGCGTACGCGCGCACGCGCACGACCCAGTCGAGCTCGGCCAACAGCGGGACGAGGTCCGGGTTGCTGCGGCCCTGGCGGCGCATGGCGTCCGTGAGCGCCGTCGCGCGGCCGAACTGCTTTTTATCCACGGCCGCCATCCACGCGGGCAGCGTCGCTTTCAGCTGCGCCTCCGTGTCGAGCGCGCGCAGGTGGGCGTTGCTTGGGTCCGCATCGAGCCCGCTGGCGGCCACGGCAGCGGCGCGCGCATAGTCGCCGCGGGCGAGCAAGTCTTCCGTCCGGCTTTCGGGACTGCCGCCGCGCAGCAGCAGCCAGCCCAGCGCGACGATGACCACGAGCGCGGCTGCGCCCCACCAGCGCAGGCGCCGCGCCTCCGGCACGGTCTTGAGGCCCAGCCTGCGCGCGACGCGGGCGACGAGGGTGTCGTCGCGCGGTGCCTCCGGTGCCGTGTCGGCAGGCGTGTTCTCCGCCTCGTTGCCGGCCGCCTGTGCGGGCTCGACGCAGAAGATGTCGAGGAAGGAATCGGCGGCCGCGACGAACGTCGTGCGGTCGACGTCGACGCCGGGCGGGACTTGCGTCACGCCGATGCGCGTGGGCGCCGTATCGGACGCGGGCGTTTCCCACTGCATGCTGGCGCGGTAGACGAAATGGCGGCCGCCGAACGCGAGCGTGTCGCCCTCGTGCAGCGGCACGGCCTGCGCCTCCAGGCGCGTGCCGTTGACGAACGTGCCGTTGGTGCTGCCCAGGTCTTCCACGTACGGCTCGCCGCTTTTCAGGAACAGGTGCGCGTGGCGGCGCGACAGGTAGTTCACCTGCGCCGGCTCGCTGTCGCGGTAGCGCGCGAACGTGTCTTCGCTCTTGCTGACGAGGAAGGGGAAGTCCGTGATGACGATGGTCTGCAGCGCCGCGCCGTCCTGCTTCGGCGTCAGCGTGAGGCTCGCGAGGCGCGCGCGCGGCGGCGGCGCGGGGCCGTGCCGCAGGTGCACGCGGTAGCGCAGCGCCTTGCCGAAGCCGACCGTGTCGCCGTCGCGCAGCGGGGCGATCGCGGTCTTGACGGCCACGCCGTTCAGGCTCGTGCCGTTCGTGCTGCCCAGGTCGGCGAGGTACACGGCGTCGTGCTCGCAGAAGATGCGCGCATGGCGCCGCGACAGCTCGGCCGCCAGTTCGGGCGGGTAGGCATCGAACGGCGCTTCCGCGCGGCCGATCGCGAACAGGCTGTCGTGGATCTGGATCGGTGCCAGCTCCGGATGAGACACGGGCTCGAGCACGATCCGCACGCCGGTCTCCGTCGCGGGGCGGGCTGCGGCCATCGTCACGTCGGACGCCATGGCGGCCATCCCGGCTCAGTTGCGCGCCACATTGCGCACGTCCACCGGGGGCCAGCCGCCGCCCAGTGCCTTGTACAGGGTGACCGTGTCGGCCAGGATCTGCTGGTGGTTCGCGAGCAGCGCCAGTTGCGCGCCCAGCAGCGAGCGCTCGGCCTCGAACACTTCCAGCTGCGAGACGACGCCTTCCTTCAGCTGCGCTTCCACCGCGGCGGCGACGACACCCAGGCGCTGCGCCTGCTGCTGCAGCTCCACGCGCTGGCGCTTGTGCGCGTCGAGGTTGACGAGCGCGTTCTCCACCTCCGCGAACGCGTCCATCACGACCTTGCGGTACTGCTGCTCCGCAACTTCGTTGTTGGCCTGGCTCGTCTTGATGTGCGCTTTCACGCCCGGGTCGAAGATGGGGAAATTGATGCTGGGGAGCAGGCCGAACGTGAACGACTTCAGCAGCGAGCCGAGCGCGAAGCTCGACGTGCCGCCGCGGCCCGTCAGGCTGATCGACGGCAGTTGCGCCAGCTTGGCCTGGCCCACGAGGTCGTACGATTCGAGCACACGGTATTCCGCGGCCACGACGTCGGGCCGGCGCTTCAGGAGGTCGGACGGCAGGCCCTCGGGCACGGCGGGCAGTTGCACGCGGTCTTGCAGGGCGCCTTTCGGCAGCTGGAAATTCCCGGCAGGGACGCCGAGCAACGTGGCGAGCGCATTGCCGGACAGCGCACGCAGCCGGCCCAGTTCGATCAGGTCGTTGCTGAGGCGGTTGATCTCGGCGCGCTGCTGGATGACGCGCGTCTCCGGCAGCAGTCCTTGCTTTTGCATCGCTTCGTACGTGGTGAGGATCTGCTTGTTCTTGTCCAGGGTCTTTTGCTGGCGGTCGATCTGTTCGTCGAACTGCAGGATCTGGAAGTACGTGGTCGCCACGTCCGATGCGAGCGTCAGATAGCCCGCGCGCCAGTCGGCTTCGGAGGCGTGGAACTCGGCCGTCTGCGCCTCGGCACCCTTCGCGACCTTGCCCCACACGTCGACGTCCCAGTTGACCTGCGTGCCGAGGCTGAACTGCTTGGTGAATTTCTGCCCCGTGCTCTTTTCGAAGCTGGCGCCCGCGCCCGCGTCGAGCGTGGGCAGCGCGCCCGCCCGGGCTTCCTCGATCTGCGCGCCGGCCATCTTCGTGCGCGCGGCGAGGATCTTGAGGTCGACGTTGTCGCGCACGGCGCGTGCGACGAGGCCGTCCAGTTCGGGGTCGCGGAAGCCCTTCCACCAATCCTGCTCGATCAGCACGCTCGGGGCGGTCGGCGGCGCCTGCGTTCCCGCCCAGCCCGTCTTGGCGGGCGTGTCGGGGGTCTGGTACGGTTTCATGCTGACGTCGGCGCAGCCACACAGCAGCACGGCGGCGATGCATGCCGTCGCGACCGATGCCGGGTGCGTGCTGTTCCAACGGGGTCGTGTGTCCATGGCTCGCCTCGTGACGTGTCGTCAGGCGCTCGGCCGCGCCTGCCATGCCTTCGATTCGACGAAGACGTTGAACAGGTTTTCATCCACGTGGCCGGCGCGGCATTCCTCGGCGATCAGGTCGAGCGCGCGTTCGGCCGGGATCGCCTGCTTGTACGGGCGGTCGCGTGCCGTCAGCGCGTCGTAGATGTCGCTGATCGTGAGGATGCGCGTCTGCACGCTGATCTGCGCGCCGGACAAGCCCATCGGGTAGCCGGAGCCGTCCAGCTTTTCGTGGTGGCCGTGCGCGATCGCGGGCACGCCGGCCAGTTCGCGCGTCCACGGGATCAGGATCAGGAAGGAATACGAATCGGCCACGTGCGCTTCGATCTGGCGCCGCTCATCCGGCGTCAGGCAGCCCTTGCCGATCGAGAGCGCCGCGTATTCCTCGTCGCCGAGCAACTTGAACGCGGGGTCGTCGATGCCTGTGCACACGTGGTCGTGGATCGCGTCGAGGCCGCTAGGGGCCGGGCCGTGCGAGATGGCCGGTTCGTTCGCGCGCACGATGGTGTCGAGGAAATCGTCCAGGCGCGCGCCCTCGTCGGCCAGTTGCGCCTCGATGCGGTCGCGTTCGCGGCGCAGGCCGTCGGCATCGATCTCGCCGCGAAGCTGGCGTTCCGTCAGGTTGCGCCACGCTTGCCGTTCGAGGCAGGCGCGGGCGTAGCGGAAGCGCTGTTCCAGCAGCCGCATGTCGGCGTGGTGCAGCTTTTTCTCCTTGCGCAGCACGTGTTCGCGCACGCCGACCTTGCCGAAGTCGTGCAGCAGCGCGGCATAGCGGATCTCGCGCAGCTGCGCGGGTGTGAACGCATGCCGGCGCAGCGCGGGGTCGTCCGTGCGGCCCAGCGCGAGCGCCAGGTTCTCGGCATAACCGGCCACGCGGAACGAATGGCCGGCCGTGACGGGGTCGCGTTCCTCGATGGCTTGCACGGAGGCGCATACGAAGCCGTCCAGCAAGCCCTTGATGTCGGAGTACAGCTGGAAATTTTTCAATGCGACGGCCGTCTCCGCGCACACGCCGCTGAGGATTTCGAGGTCCGCTTCCTGGAACGCGTTGCGGTCGGATGACGTGTCGACCTGGATCAGGCCCAGCACGTCGTCGCCGAGGATCAGCGGCACGCACATGACGCTGAGGATCGCCTGGGCGACGATCGACTCGTGCGCGCCGAAGTGACGGTCGGCCAGCGTGTCGACGGACAGGATCGCGCGCTTGCGCCCCAGCACTTCGTCGACGATGGTGCGCGAGATGCGCATCTGCGTCGGGTCTTCCGCGGTCCCGCCGCGGCGCCGCGCGGCCACGGGTTGCGGCGGATCGCGCTCGCTCGGGCGCAGCATGATGAACGCGCGCTCGGCGGCAGGGAACAGGTCGAAAATGAAATTCATCAGCTTTTCGATCAGCGTGTCCTGGTCGGTGACGGCGCCCAGCGCGATGCCGACCTGGGCCATCGCATGCAGCCGATGTACCGTGTTCTCGAGCTCGTCGCGGTCGGCGTGGCGCGTGTCGACGATGGGGGCGAACTGCGTCGCGTCGACGGAGCGCGTGATCACGGCCTGGGCGGCGCCGCGCTCCGGTACGAGCAGCGAGTGGAACACGAGGCGCGCGGACGCGAGCCCCAGCTCGTCGCCTTCCGTCAGCGGGTGCCACGTGCCGGGCGACAGCCGCTCGCCGGACACGAACGTGCCGTTGCTCGAATGCAGGTCCTCGATGAAATAGCCGGCGCCGCGGCGCCGGATGCGCGCGTGGCGGCGGCTGACCGTCTGCTCCGGGATGCACACGTATTTGTCGGACGCGAGCGCATCCTGCGCGTTGCGGCCGAGCACGGCCTCTTCATGCAGGGGGAACACGGCGGGCTTGCTGGATGCCGTCCCCATCCATTCCAGGTACGCACGCACGGGGCCGGCGCTGGTAGGGACGAATGATGCGTTCGGTTCCATGGCGGCGGTCGCTTCCGTGCCCGGGCGGGCGTCACTTGACGGTGATCGTGATCTTCCTCGACACGACGGGCGGGTTGTGGACGATGTGCTTGTCGTCGCCCATCACGAGCTGCAGCGTGTGCTTCCCGGGCGGCAGCTCGAGCATCGTTTCCGTCTCGCCCGCGCCGAAGTGCAGGTGGTTGCGGTCGGACGGGATTTCCTGGCCGGCCGGCGGCACGTCCGCATCGATCAGCAGGTGGTGGTGGCCCGTGTTCTTCGCGGCGACGCCTTTCGGCGCGACCCCCATGTTGCGCAGGCCGAACCATACGCGGAACGGCTTGCCCGCCGGGACCACGGCGCCGTCCGACGGCCAGCCGATATAGCAGTACGCGTTGGACGGGGCATCGGTCGAGCCGGCCGGTGCGACGGCGACGAGGGCCGCCAGGGCGACGGCGGCGGGCAACAGGTTGCGCATGATGGTCTCCCTCGGATGGCCGGGCGCGGCGGCTATTTCACCGTGACGGTGATCTTCTTCGACATGACGGGCGGGTCGTGCGGCATGTGGTCCTTGTCGCCCAGCAGCAGTTGCAACGTATGCTTGCCGGGCGGGAGTTCGACGCGCGCTTCCGTTTCGCCGGCGCCGAAGTGCAGGTGGTTGCGGTCGTTCGGGATCGGCTCCGTCATCGGCGGCAGGTCGGTATCGATCAGCAGGTGGTGGTGGCCCGTGTTGGGGACCGCGGTGCCTTTCGGCGCGACCCCCATGTTGCGCAGGCCCATCCGCACCCAGAACTTCCCGCCATTGATCACGGTGCCGTCGTGGGGCCAGATGAAATACACCTGCGCGTTTTCGGGCGCGGTGCTCCGTTGCGCAGTGGCAGGACCGGCGCACAGAGCCGCCGTCAGCAGGACAGGGAATAACAAAGGAAAGCGCATGATCGATAGCTCCTGGCTAGGGCAAGCTGAGGTGCGCGTCAATACTTCTAAATCTGGCACACTCGGAGCCAGATCGCAAGGCACTTCTGTCGAATGCAGCCAAATGGGAGCGGGAGAGCATCATGTGGCAACGTCTTCTGATGGTTGGCGTGCTGGCGGTGCCGGCGTGTGTGAGCGTGGCAGCCGCGCAGGACCGTGCGCCGCGCATCGAGCTCGTCGGCGTCGTCCCCAAGAACAGCGCGGAGCAGTTCGAACTGGCGTTCTGGGAGTCGATCAAGGACAGCAACCAGGCCAGCGATTACGAGGCCTACCTGAAGCAGTATCCGAAAGGCCGCTTCGCCGCGCTCGCGCAGGCGCGCCTGGCCCGGTTGCGCGCGGCGCAGCCGGCGGCGGCTACACCGACGCCGAAGCCACCGCCGCCCGTCGTGCATGAAGCGGCGCCAAAACCGCCGCCCGCGAAGACACCAGCACCCACGCCCGCGCCTGCACCCGCGCACACGGTCGCGGCCGGCACCGACATCAAGGATTGCCCCGCCTGTCCGACACTCGTCTCCATTCCCGGCGGCACCTACACGATGGGCAACAATACGAGCGACCCCAGCGAGAAGCCGGCGCATGCGGTCACGGTCGGGCCGTTCGCGATCGGCCGCTACGAAGTGTCCGTGCAGGAGTGGAACGCGTGCGCGGCCGCCGGCGCATGCCAGAAGATCGCCCAGCGGCCGAACACGAGCCCGACGGCGCCGATGCGCGACGTCAGCTGGGACGACGCGCAGCAGTACGTGAAATGGCTGGCGACCTTGAGCGGCAAGCCGTACCGCCTGCCCACCGAGGCCGAGTGGGAACGCGCGGCACGCGGCGGCACGGCCACGCGCTACTGGTGGGGAGAACAAATGGCGCAGGGCAAGGCCAACTGCAAGGAATGCGGCAAGCCGTGGGCGGAAGACGCGCCCGCGAACGTCGGCACCTTCGCCGCCAACCCGTACGGCGTGTACGACACGAGCGGCGGCGTGTGGGAATGGGTCGCCGACTGCTGGCACAACAACTACAAGGGCGCGCCTGCCGACGGCCGCGCGTGGGACGAGTCCGATTGCCGCGTGCGCGTCATCCGGGGCGGGTCGTGGCGCGAAGGCGTGGCGTACATGGTCGCGTCCACCCGCTTCAAATACGACGCGAGCGTGCGCCATTCGCAGAACGGGTTCCGCGTCGCGCGCAGCCTCAAGTGATGCGCCGTCAGCGGGGGCGCGTGTGGATCTGCAGGAACTCGACGGCGATCGGGCCCTTCGCGCGCATCTTGTCGAGGCGGCCGGCGACGTCGGCCAGGTAGCCGGCGGCCGGCTCGGAGATCGGGCGCACGCCGTCGAACAGCGGTGCGGGTGTCGTCAGCAGCACGACCAGCTCCGCGCCGAACGGCTTGCCGATGCCCCATTCGCCGAGGCTGCCGATCGTGGCCGTGTAGTTCGGCGGTGCCCGGTTGTCGCGGGCGCGCGCGTTCGGCAGCAGGTGCGTGACGCTGCCGTCGAGCGAATAATAATCGACCGCGATGTACGACTCCACCGCGGGCGTCGTCACGTCGACCATCAACGAATCGCCCTCGGTCAGCTGCGCGTCCGGCCCGTGCGTGCCCGCGAGACGGATCGCGGCGCCGCCGCCGGCCTGGCGGTACGCCGCCCAGTACGGGCCCAGGGCCGACAGCACGGGACACTTGTCGCGGGCCACCTGCGCGACGTCGAGCTGCACGGCCGCGACACCGGGCATCGCGGCGAGCTGTTCCTTCAGGCCGCCGGGGCCGGGCGGCGTCGACAGCAGGCCGTGCACGGTCACCGCATGACCGTCGACGTTGCCGGCGAGTGCCGCGCACGGGATGCGTGACAGTGCGGCGGCGATGGCGGCTTGTGTGGGCGCAGGTGCAGGTGCGGGCACGGTCGCAACCGGCGGCGGCGCTGCCTGGATGGGCTCGTGCACGGCAGCGGCCGGTGCGGCAGCAGGTGTCGGTGCGGTTTGCGTGGACTCTGCCGCTGGCGGCGGCGGCTTGCCGTGCAACCAATGCCAGCCGGCCGCACCGAGCGCGGCAGCGGCGACGACGCCCGCCGCCGCGCCCGCCAGCATGCCGTAGCGCGCCTTCGATGCGCCCGAGCCGAAGTCGTGCAGGAAACGCTCGACCGTGGGCGTGCGCGCGCTCCGCTCGAGCGCGAGGCCGCACTTGAGCGCATGCCACGGCCCGCGCGCGAGGCCGGGCGGACGCTGCGGTTTCATGCCGGCGCCGCGCGCCTGCAGCGCGGACGCGCCCGTGAACGGATGCCGTCCCGTCAGCATTTCGTAGGCGATGCAGGCGAGGGCGTAGATGTCGTCGCGCGGGTCGGGGTCGAGGTGCTCCAGCATCTCCGGGCTCGCATACGCGGGCGTGAGCGCGCCCAGGCTGCCCGGGTCGAACACGGTGACGTCGACGTCCTCTTCCGTTTTCTGAAATACGCGCGCGATGCCGAAATCGATGACCTTGACGTTGCCGGAATCCGTGAGCACGACGTTGCCGGGCTTGAAGTCGCAGTGGACGAAGCCGTGCGCGTGCGCGTACGCGAGCGCGTTGCCCATACCCGTCACGATGCGGAGCACGTCGGCATACGGCATGCCGGCAAAGCCCGGCGCGCGCAACACCTGGCTCAGCGGTTTGCCCTTCAGGTATTCCATCGTCAGGTAGACCATCGGACCGTCGCGGTCGAAATCGTAGACGGAGACGATGTTCGGATGCGCCAGCGCCTGCGCCTTGCGCGCCTCGCGCTGCAGGGCGATCAGCGATTTCGGATGGCCGCGGAACTGGACGTTCAGTACCTTGATGGCGATATAGGGCTTGCGGTCGGACGCTTCCAGCTTGCGCAGGTCGAGCGCCTTGTAGACGGTGCCCATGCCGCCGAAGCCGATGCATTCTTCCAGCACGAAGCGGTTGTTCAGCGTGTCGCCGACGCCTTTCATGCGCTCGGGTTCCGGGTCGGGATCGTCGCGTGGCGGCAACGGGGGCGGCGGGTCGCGCAAGGTGTTCGCGCCGGGGCGGGTCTGGACGAACGTGTCGTCGCCGCCCTTACGCTGGCGCGCCACGATCAGGCGCTCGATGCGGTGCTGGATTTCCGTGTAGACCTCGCCCGGCAGCGGCTTGCGCGCATGTTCCTCGCTCAAGACTTCGAGCAGTCGGCCCACGCTCTCGGGAGCGGTCTCGAGCACGTGGTCGACCTGGGCAAAGAACTCCGTACGCGGCAAGGCGCCGGTCTGCAATTGCCGGATCGCGTGAGCGAGGCTGTCCATAGTGTTGTCTGTATCCCGGGCGTTTCTTGAGACTAGCATGAAACGCCCGATGATCAAGCCGCGCACGCCGCTCCCCCCAACGAGGGTGTGGGATCGCGCCGAACAGGTGCCGAAAAAGTGTTGGATCGGACCCGTCAACGGCCGATGCCGCGCGTCGTGGCCGTACCGCCGAGTTTTGCAGCGTATTTACGGAAATACCTTTGTTTTCAATGGCTTGCGTATGTCTTGGCGCCTGCTGGAACGACCTGGCACGCCTTTCGCAATAAGACCATCGAGCGCAGATAAATGCCTCGACCAACCAACCGAAATCTTAAGGAGCTTTGACCATGAAAACCCTGATCATCACCGACCTGGCCCGTACCGAGACCCTGGACAGCGCCACCATGACCACCGTGCGCGGCGGCCACAACCAGTACATCGCACCGTCGTACACGTTCGGCGATTACACCTACGCCCCGACGTCCGACTCGTCGATCAACGCCAGCCAGAGCCTGAACCAGATCCAGAACGTGATGACGGCCACGGCCAACGGTTCGGCTTTCGTCGACGGCGTGAACGTCCACAACGACGTGGCGCAGAACGGCAAGAACGTGATCGTGCGTCATTGATCGACGCAACTTATCCAAACCATTTTCGCAATTCAATCCGAGGAGAACACCATGAAAACCCTGACCATCAAAGACCTGGACCGCGCCGAACAACTGGACCGCACCGCCATGGCGGCAGTGCGCGGCGGCCACAACCAATACTACGCACCGTCGTACACGTTCGGCGACATCACCTACGCACCGTCGTCCGACTCGTCGATCAACGCGATGCAGAGCCTGGGCCAGCAACAGAACGTGATGACGGCGACGGCCAACGACTCGGCCTTCCTGTCCGGCGTGACCGTGACCAACAAGACGAACCAGAACGGCAAGAACGTCATCGTCCGCTGAACGCAACGACACCATCATTGACTATACTTTCAAGGAGCATCGATATGAACACCCTGATCATCAAGGACCTGGACCGCGCCGAACAACTGGATCGCACCGCCATGGCGGCCGTGCGCGGCGGCTGGAGCGTGTTTGCGCCGTCGTACAAGATGGGCGACGTCACCTACGCCCCGTCGTCGGACTCGTCGATCAACGCGGCCCAGAGCCTGGGCCAGTTGCAGAACGTGATGACGGCGACGGCCAACGATTCGGCCTTCCTGTCCGGTGTGACCGTGAACAACACGACGCACCAGAACGGCAAGAACGTCATCGTCGGCTGAACGGGAGAGACCCATGTCATCCATCGCGATCCACGACCTGTCGCATCGCAACGAACTGGACTCCCAGGCGATGTCGGCAGTGCAAGGCGGCAGCGCCTTCGGCAAGGACGTCAACGTCACGCTGAACGTCAACCAGCAACTGGCGCAGTTCCAGCAGGTCGACGTGAACGTCCTGAACAACAACGGCGTGATCGGCGCCGGGTTCGTCGGCCCCGATATCGATGTGGCCGCCGCACTGAAGGGCATGAACAAGGTCGTACTCTGAGACCGCCGCCCTTTGCACCATCCCCTTGCCGGCCTGTCCCGGCAAGGGGACTCAGCCCGTTAACCTGCCATTCCAAGGAGGCATCATGGCTACCATCGTCATCAAGGATTTATCGGACAACACCGAGCTGGACCGCCAGGCGATGCTCGCGATCGCGGGCGGGTCGCGCCTGCGCGCGGGCGGACGCTTCGTGCGGCCCGTCTCGTCCAGGATCCGGCTATTCGATCCGGCACGTATCGCGGCCGCCAGGCCGGGCAGCGACAAGCCGTCGCCGCGCTGAACCTTTCCGTTTCATGCAAAAAGGGCGGCCCGGGGCCGCCCGAATACCTGCCGGGAAGCAGGAGATACTGGCCGTTACTTGGCTGCGTTCACGATCGTGCTGATCACGTCCGGATACACCTGCGCAGCGGTCGACCGGTTGAACAGGCCGGACTGCTGGTCGTTCGTGCCGGCGTTATCCCAGTACATCGGCACCATGCCATGCGCGAACGCGGAATGCGTGATGTACTGGTCCCAGTACTTGCGATACGTGCCGGCCGGGTCGTATTGCGCACGCGAGACGGCCGCGTATTCGCCCAGGATCACGGGCACGCCCTTGTCGACGAAATTCGTTTTCATCTTCTGGAACTCGGCGTCGACATAGGGTTCGTTGGCCCAGCCGCCCGGATTGGCGGCCTGCCCCCACTTCCACGACGTCGAGTTGTACGTCTGCGTGAAGTCGAACGGATCGTAGAAGTGCACTTCCATCGACAGGCGGTTCGCGACCCAGTCACCCGGCATCGTCACGTTGCACGACGTCGAAAAATCGATGTTCGTGTTGTAGGCCTGGACGACGAGGTGGCGCGTCGCATTGTTGCCGCCCGTGGCACGCACGGCATTGATGAAGGCCTGGTTGAAGCCCTTCTGCACGTCGCAGTTTTCCGCGGTCGGCGCATTGTAGTTGCCGTCGACGTGTACCTCGTTCGTGCCCGCGAACAGCAGCGTGTCGTCGTGGTTCTTGAAGTTGTTGGCGATCTGCGTCCAGAACTTCGTCAGGCGCGCATTGGCCGCGCTCTGCTGGGCATAGGTCGGCACCATCCAGCCGCCGTCGTAGTGGATGTTGATCATCGCCACCAGGCCCGCGTTGTGGGCGTAGTTCACGACCGTCGTCACACGGTCCATCCACTGCGGGCTGATGTTGTCGTTGGCGTCCGCATATTGCTTCCACGAGATGGGGATGCGCACGCTCTTGAAACCGGCCGCCTTGACGCTGTCGAACATCGCCTGGGTGGCTGCAGGAGCCCAATTCCCTTCCGCGAACGTGCTGCTGCCCCATACGTACGTGCCGGACGCTTCCAGCGTGTTGCCGAGGTTCCAGCCGGGCATCATCGTCGTCGACATCTGCATGCTCGTCATGTTGCGCATGACGCCCACGCGCACGGCACGGGCGACGCCGGAGCTATAGCCGTTACCGCCGGCCGTGAACTTGACCCAGTACCAGTACGCGACGCCGGGCGTGGCCGTGCTGTCCGTGTAGCTGGTGGCCGAGTTGCCCAGCTGGGCAATGCGCGTGCGTCCGGCGGGATCCGGATCCATGTCGCGATAGACCTGGATACCGCTGACGGCGCTGCCGCTGACGGTCCAATTCAACTGGACGTTGCCGCCGTTGCCGGTCGCGGTCAGGCAGACGGTTGCGCCGCCACCGCTGCCGCAGCTTTGCGCATGTGCGAACGGCGCGGCGCATATCGCCATGCCGAACAGTGCCTTCGATAACAGTGATTTCATTGCTTGTTATACCTTTCGTGAAGGTGCCCGGCCTGGTATCTCCTCCTGTCCGGGCTGTTGAGAAATCGATTTCAACAATCGCCGGTTCTTTGCCTGCGAACGGTCGTTGTTGATATGTATGTCGTGCATTTGATGCGCTGGAAGACAAGATTGCAATAACAAAAACTGCCAAGTCAGGACATGAAATTTCGCATGGCTGCGCTGTGCCGCGGCTTGCGACAACGTGCCGGGCTCACCGGTCCGTGCATGTTGGATTGCGCCGAACAGCCTCCTGAATGTGTTGGATTCGACCCGTCAGGCCGCACGTGCCGCGCCGTGTGATGCGCGCCTCATCAATGCTGAGGTAGAACTAAATTCCCTTTGTATTTCAACGGCTTACATGATGTTCTCGGGATGGCGCGAAGACCTGGCACGCCTTTCGCAATAAGACCATCGAGCGCAGATAAATGCCTCGACCAACCAACCGAAATCTTAAGGAGCTTTGACCATGAAAACCCTGATCATCACCGACCTGGCCCGTACCGAGACCCTGGACAGCGCCACCATGACCACCGTGCGCGGCGGCCACAACCAATACATCGCACCGTCGTACACGTTCGGCGATTACACCTACGCCCCGACGTCCGACTCGTCGATCAACGCCAGCCAGAGCCTGAACCAGATCCAGAACGTGATGACCGCCACGGCCAACGGTTCGGCTTTCGTCGACGGCGTGAACGTCCACAACGACGTGGCGCAGAACGGCAAGAACGTGATCGTGCGTCATTGATCGACGCAACTTATTCCATCCATTTATCGAATTCAATCTGAGGAGAACACCATGAAAACCCTGACCATCAAAGACCTGGACCGCGCCGAACAACTGGACCGCACCGCCATGGCGGCAGTGCGCGGCGGCCACAACGAATACTACGCACCGTCGTTCAAGATGGGCGATTACACCTACGCCCCGTCGTCCGACTCGTCGATCAACGCGATGCAGAGCCTGGGCCAGGAGCAGAACGGCCTGACGGCGACGGCCAACGACTCGGCCTTCCTGTCCGGCGTGACCGTGACCAACAAGACGAACCAGAACGGCAAGAACGTCATCGTCGGCTGAGTTGCTGCCGCGCGGGACCGGTCCCGCTCCCGCGCGGCACTCCCACCACACACATACAGGAGAACATCATGTCATCCATTCAAATCCGCGATCTGGCGCACAGCGCCGCACTCGACAACCAGGCCATGGCCACCGTCCGCGGCGGCTTCGCCGGCGTGGGCGTCGGCAAGGACGTCAACGTCAACGTGAACGTCAACCAGCAACTCGGCCAGTTCCAGCAAATCAGCGTCAATGTCCTCAACAACAATGGCGTCGTCGGTGCGGGCTTTGTCGGCCCCGACGTGCGCCTGGCCGCCTCGCTGTGGGGCGAGAACCGCGCCGTGTTCTGACCGGAGACCGCCATGAAAACCGTGATCATCACCGACCTCGCCCGCAGCGAACGCCTCGACCGCCCGACCATGTCCGCCGTGCGCGGCGGCTGGAAAGTCAACGCCGCGTCCTACATGTTCGGCGACGTCAAATATGCCGGCAGCGACGACTCGTCGATCAATGCGATGCAGAACCTCGGCCAGGCGCAGAGCGCGCTCACCGCCACCGCCAACGGTTCGGCATTCGTGGACTGCGTCCACGTCGACAACGACGTCGCGCAGAACGGCAAGAACACCATCGTGCGCCGCTGAAGGAACGCACGACGGACCGCGACAAGCGGAAAATTTGGACTACACTGGGGAGACCGGCCTCCGGTCTCCCTTCTTCCCGTCTGGAGAGGCATATGGCTACCATTACCGTCAACGATCTTCCTGCCAGCATGGCGCTGGACCGCAAGGCCATGTCGGTCATCCACGGCGGTGGCGGGGCGCCATGGGTGTTCGGCTGGATCCTGCCGTACGTCGACGCGGCGCCGCGCCAGACGCCGGTGATCAATTTTTACCAGATCAATAATTACGCCGACCAGATGATCAACCAGTATCAGATGGTGTCGGTCAACAACACGGGCGCGAACGCCTCGCTGAACGTGGGCGTGGATGAAAGCAGTCTCAACAAAGCTGTACGCCCGACGACCTGAAGCCGAGCCGGCCATGAGCTGCGATCCCGTCTTCCACTGGATGTCCGCCGCGCAGACGGACGTAGGTCGGGTACGCAGCCGCAACGAAGATGCCTGCCTCGCGCAGCCGCAGCGCGGCCTGTGGGCCGTGGCGGACGGCATGGGCGGTCACGCATTCGGCGACGTGGCGAGCCGCACCGTCGTCGAAGCGCTCGACCGCTTGCCGCCGCCGGCCAGCCTGGCCCGCTTCGTCGACGCCGTGCGCACGACGCTCGTGCAGGTCAACGATGCCTTGCGCGCGGAGGCGCGCACGCGCCACGTGCCCGTGATGGGCAGCACGGTCGTCGTGCTGCTGTCCTGCGGGACGGACATGGCTTGCGTGTGGGCCGGCGACAGCCGCATCTACCTGTACCGCCAGGGCCGCCTGCAGCAGCTCACGCGCGATCACAGCCAGGCCGCGGCATTGCAGGCGCGCGGCATCGATGCGGCGGCGGCGGCCGTGGGCGCCAACATGATCACGCGTGCGGTGGGCGCGAGCGATACGCTGGAAGTCGAGGTGACGACCCTCGATGCGCGCGATGGCGACATCTTCCTGCTGTGCAGCGATGGTCTCAGCAATCCTGTGTCGGAGCAGGAAATCCGCGAGACGCTGGCCGATGGCGATTGCGCGCAGGCGGCGCAGACCCTCATCGGGCTGGCGCTCGCGAATGGCGGGCGCGACAACGTCACGGTGGTCGTTGCGCGGGCGGCTGATATGTCGGTCGACAAGACCTTGCTGAATCCTGCATTGTGATGTAGCTGTAGGGTGGGCACCCCGTGCCCACCAAGCGCATGCGGTCTGCGAACGTCTGGTGGGCACGGGGTGCCCACCCTACGGAAGTGCAGCAAACGTCGGCCGGTGTTGTAGGGTGGGCGGCCCCCGCCCACCAAACGTTCGCGTCGCGGTAACGTAGATCTCAATGGGTCTTGCGAAAATCCTTGGAATGCAAGCCATGCTTGCGCAACAGGATCTGCAGATGCGAGCGGTTCATGTCCCAGCGCCGCGCCAGTTCCGCCACCGTGCCGCCCACTTCCTGCAAGCCCCGCTCCAGACACAGCCGCTCCGCCTCGTCGCTGGCCACGCGCTTGGCTTCGGCCAGCGATACGTTCGCACCATCCGGCGCTGCGGGCGCGATGACCGTCGCCGGCCGGATGTCTTCCGGCAAATGCGCCAGGTCCGCCGTCTCCCCGGCCAGGCAGCTGATGCGGTACATGATGTTGCGCAGTTCGCGGATATTGCCGGGATACGCATAGCGCAGCAAGAAGTCGCGCAGGCGCGCCGTCAGCGCGACGGGCCGGCGTTTCAAGGCTTCCGCCGCCTCGTCGCCGTAGTAGGCAAGCAGCAGCGGGATCTCGTCCTTGCGTTCGCGCAGCGGCGGCAACGTGACGTGGATGACGCTGAGCCGATAAAACAAGTCTTCGCGAAACGTGCCCTGCTCGATCAGCTTGCGCAGATTCTTGTTTGTCGCCGCGACGATGCGGGCGTCGACGGCAATCGTCTCGTCCGAGCCGACGCGCTGGATCTCGTGCGACTGCAGCACGCGCAACAATTTGACCTGGCCGGGCAGCGGCAGTTCCCCGATCTCGTCGAGGAAGATCGTGCCCTTGTGCGCGCTTTCGAACTTGCCCTTGCGGTCGTTCGCGGCGCCCGTGAATGCGCCCTTCTTGTGGCCGAACAGTTCCGATTCGAGCAGGCTGTCGGGAATCGCGCCGCAGTTGACGGACACATACGGCTTGTCCGAGCGCGTGCCGTTGGCGTGGATCACTTTCGCCATGAGTTCCTTGCCCGTGCCGCTCTCGCCGTCGACGAGCACGGGCAGATCGGTGGGTGCCGCCTTTTCCGCGATCTCCAGCGCGTCGAGCAGTTTCGGATTGTCGCCGAACGTGCCTTCGAACACGAAGCTGCGCGCCAGCAGCGCGCGCCGGCGCTCCCCGGTCGGCGGCTCGGGCACGGGTTCCTCTCCCGTGCGGCGCTCGACGTCGCCGCTGACGGCCTGCACGAAACGCTCCTTGTGCGACAGCTGCATCACCTCGTCGCGCAAGGTGTTCGCCTGGCGCAGCAGCTTATCCACGTCCGGCCGCTCGAGCCGCGTCGCCCAGCGCAACGTGGAGCGCATGATCTCGATCTTTTCCAGCAGGGCCGCATACGACATCGCCGACCCACGCTCGCCGCCCGGATTGAACAGTTTCATGAGATCCCCGCGCCCAGCTGCTTCTGCACGAGCTCGTAGTACATGCCGCGCCGCGCGAGCAGCTCGTCGTGGCGGCCCTGTTCCGCGATCTTCCCTTCGTACAGCACGACGATCTTGTCCGCCCGCATGATCGTGCTGAGGCGGTGCGCGATGATGACGGCCGTGCGCCCCGTGAGGATCGCTTCCATGTTCGCCATGATGTTGCTCTCGGACTGCGTGTCGAGTGCGGACGTCGCTTCGTCGAACACGAGCAGGCGCGGGTCGTGGTACAGGGCGCGCGCGATGCACAGCCGCTGCACTTGGCCCCCGGACAAGCCCACGCCGCGCTCGCCCACCACTTGCTCGTAGCCGAGCGGCAGCTTGCTGATGAAGGCGTGCGCATCGGCCATCTTCGCCACGTCCTCGACGCGGCGGCGGTCCGGACTGTCGTCGCCGCTGGCAATGTTTTCCGCGATCGTGCCGGAGAACAGCAAATTGCTCTGCATGACATAGCCGACCTGCGCGCGGAAATAGCCGCGGTCGATGGCGGCCATGTCGTAACCGTCCACAACGATCTTGCCTTCGCTGGGCGGATAGAAGCCCACGAGCAGCTTGGCGAGTGTCGTCTTGCCGGAACCGCTGCGGCCGACGATGGCGACGAGCTGGCCGGGCCGGATGTCGATGTCGATGTCTTCGAGCACGTACGGCGTGTCCTCGCCGCCATAGCGGAAGAACACGTGTTCCAGCTTCACGTCGCCCTGCAGGTCGGGCAGCACGACGCGCGCGGCGACGTCGGACGGCTTCTGTTCCGGCTCGATGTCGAGCACGTCGCCCAGGCGCTCCATCGCGACGGTGGCGTCGCCCATGCGGCTCCACAGCCCCACGAGGCCCATCAGCGGCCCCAGCACGCTGCCCATCAACGCATTGAATGCCATCAGCTGGCCGATCGTCAGCTCGCGCGCCAGCACGAGGCTCGCGCCCGCCCACAGGATCACGATCGTCGTCGCGGAATTCAGGAGCTGGCTGGCGAGGCCCACGAGGATGCTGAACGATTGCGAGCGGTACTGCGTCTCCAGCGCCTTCACGTATTTCTTTTCCCATTTCAGGCGCACGGGACGCTCGCTGCCCATGCCCTTGATGGTCTCGATACCGCCCAGCGCTTCCATCAGGAACGACTGCGCATCGGTCGACGCGGTGAACACCTCGCGCGCGAACTCCTTGATGCGCGGCGTCGTGAACACGGTCAGCGCGACGATGGGAATCACGAAGCCGATCAGCAGCATCGTCAGCTTGACGTTGTAGAAGAACAGGATCGTGAAGTAGATGAACACCATCAGCAGGTTCAAGAGGGTGGTCACCGTCGATTCGGTGAGGAACGCGCGGATCGTCTGGTTTTCCGAGAAGCGCGCAAGGATGTCGCCTGTCTTGCGCTTGGCAAAGAACGAGTAAGGCAGCGACATCGTGTGCTTGAAGAACTGCGCCATCATCGAGAAGTCGAGATTGCGCACCATGTAGTTCGACAGGTAGGCGCGCAACGTCGACATGACTTGCGAGAACGCCGTGGAGATGACGAGGCCCAGGATCAGCAGGTGCAACAGCCCGAGGTTCTGGTGCACGAGCACGCCGTCGAGGATGTTCTGGATGATCAGCGGCGGCACGATGCCCAGCATCTGGATCACGAACGTGGCGAGGAACAGGTGCAGCAGGATTTTTTTATACGGCCGCAGATAGCCGACGAAGCGCAGCCACGGCGAGCGGCCCGCGGTCAGTTGCACGAGCTGCTCGCCCGGCGTGAACACGAGGCAGGTGCCGCTCCAGCCCCGCTCGAATTCTTCCACGGTGAGCTTCTTGAAGCCGACGGCCGGGTCGGCCACCCACACGTGCTGCGGCGACACGCCGTACACGATTACGTAGTGGTAGCCCTCCCAGTGCACGATGAACGGCAGCTCGAACCCCTGCAGCGCGTCGTACGTGCACTGCACGCCGCGCGCGCCGAACCCGAGCGCCTCGCCCGCGCGCGCGAGGCTGTCCAGGGTGGCACCCTGCGCCGTCACGTTGGCCAGCTCGCGCAATTTACCTAGCGTCATGTTGATGCCGTAATGGCGGCACAGCATCGCGAGACAGGCGGCGCCGCAATCCATTTCCTCGGCCTGCTCGACCCACGCGAAGCGCTTGATGACTTTTTCGCCCGACTTCGGCTGCGAAGCGAGGTCGACCACGACGGGCCGCTTTCTCCGCTCGGCCAGTTTCTTCTGGCGGTGCAGCTCGCGTTCGAGGAAGCGCACGCGTTCCTCGATGACGTCGCGGAATTTCGCATTGCGCTCGAGGATGAAATGCGCGGCCTTTTCCGGAATGACGAGCACGGTCGTATCCGTCGCGGCGACGACGGTGGCCGGCTGGTCCTGGCGCATCAGGCAGGCGCGCTCGCCGAAGATCTCGCCGGGGCCCAGGGTGGCCAGCACGAATTCGTCCGTGGTGTCGTTCACGATGACGCGCACTTCGCCCTGGCGCACGACGTACAGGCGGCGATCGTCGCGCGCGCCCTGCTTCAGGATCTCCTTGCCGCTGCCGATCCGTTTGACACCGACGCTGCGCACGAACTCGTCCAGCTCCGGCTTGCTGACCTTGCCGCGCAAGTCGAACAGTTTGGCGACGAGCCCGCCGGCCGAGCTGATCGCGACGTAGTTGTTGATGAAGTCGAGGGCGGCAGGGTTGCCGCGGATCACGGGCTCGATCGCCGCGCGCGGGATGAACCACAGCTCCGTCTTCAGCGCCGCGCGCGCGGACAATTCGTGGCGGGCGGCGCGCAGCATGGCGATCTCGGCGAGCACTTCGCCCGTCTTGCGCACCCCCAGACTCGTTTCCTTGCCGTGTTCCTCGCTGAACACGCGCACGGAACCGGCGTGGATCACGAACAGGCCGTCGGCGGCGTCGCCCGCGTTGCAGATGGTGTCGCCGAACGCGTACGTGCGGATCTCGATGGCGGCCGCCAGCCGTTCCAGTTCCTCCGCCGTGAAGACGGACAGCACCTCGACGGTAGCGAGGAATGCGGCGGGCGATTGCTGTTGTTGCGCCAATGAGTCCATGTCGGTATCCCGCGAACCCGTCCTTCACGTCGCGGCCACCGCCGGCTCAACGTGCGGGGCAGGCTTCGATGATGTGCTCCTGCGCCCGCGCCGCCAGCCATTCCTCGCGCAACAGGCGGCGGATTTCCACGGCCGTTTCCTCGTCCAGCGTGGCCGGATACCTGGCGTTGACGGCATAGATTTCAAACAGCGTCCGGTCGGGCGAGGGAAACGGCCCCAGCAAGTCGCCGGCCGCCGCGTTGAACACGCGCGCCTCGATGTCGGGTTTCAATGAGCCGCGCAACACCTTGCCGATGACGCCGCCGTTCTCGCGCGCGGCGCCGACCGAATGCTCGCTCACCATTTCCGCGAAGCTGTCCGGATCGTCGGTCAGCGCCGACATCATTTCCTTCGCCTTGCCTTCGGAATCGAGCACGATGTGGCTGATCTCGACGCTGTCGAACTTGGGAGAATTGAGCTTGAAATATTGCTCGACGGCTTGAGGACTGCAGACCTGCTCCATCATCGTTTCCTGGATGAGGCCGTCGACGATGAAGTCTTCGAACTCGTCCAGGCTGACGCCCATGACGTCGAGATAGTGATTCATGTCGGCCGCGCGGTGCAGGCCGAGGATGCGGCGGAACTGGTCGGCGCGTTCCTGCACGGCTTCCGGCTTCGGCTGCACGCCCTGCTTCTTCGCCGCGAGCACCGTGAGCTTGTCGCGCACGATCTGCTCGACGAGTCCTTCAAATTGCCCAGTCAGCTTGAGTGTACGGATGAAGTCATCCGTGTCGATGACGACGTCGTCGATGCGCACAATCCCGGTCATGGTCTCTCCCTCGGCATCCCGCAGTGCATGGCTGCTGGTCTTGTTTCCACCGGCGCACAAAGCTGCGATGCCGCGCCGGTCGACGCCCTCGTCCTATCCGTTGTAGCAGGCGGGCCGGCAAAGTCAATGTCCACGCGACGTGCATGACGGGCGGCCGCAGCCGCCCGTGACCCATGCCCGTTACTGCGGCAGACCGTTGTACCCTTCCGCCGCTTGCCGGAGCTGTGCGAAGACGACATCCGCCGGCAGCGTCTCCCCGGCCTTCAGCTGCGTGCGCGGATCGTCCATCACGGGCGTCAGCATGAGCCTGCCTTCGACACGGTCGGCGACGAAATAGGCTTTCAGCGCCGGCACGTGCACGACGAAGTCGCCGCTGCCGTGGCGGTAGCGGCTGACGAGCTGCGCGACGGCCGCGTTGCCCAGCTCGGCCGCACGCCAGCCGTCGCGCGACCCCAGCACGAAGATCGACGTGGCCACGCGGTCGCCCACCTTGACGGGATACAGGTTGCGGCGGATGTCGACGAGCAGCGTTTCCGGATCGGTCTTGTCGGTGAACGCGCGCAGCGCGTCGAGCCGGACCTGGAATACCTGCAGCGGTTCGCCGAGCGTGGCCTGGCGCACTTCGTCGGGCGAGGCGAACCCGAGTGCCGCGTAGTTGCTCGCGTTCACGACCTGCCTGAGCGTGGCGAGCCCGTGCTGCGCAGCCGTCGCCTGGCTGGTGCTGGGATGGGGTTGGCTCGTCTGGCATCCGCCCAGGAAGCAGGCCAGTGCAACGACGAGCGCGGAAGAAAGTGTGCGCATGTCATTCCCCTTTGTACGTGATGTTGTAGTAATCGTTCCAGTGCGTGTGGTCGCCGGGCGCGCTGACGTAGTCGGCGTACGTGATGATGCTTTCGGTGCCGCCCGTCAGCGTATTCAGGTTCGTGTAGGGCTCCGGGTCGTTGATATCCACGTACTGCACGCCGTTCACCGTGAGATAGCCTTTCACGACCATCATGTGGCCGCCGCCGCCCGGCCAATGCCAGCTGAACGCGACGGGTTTCTTCAGACAATAAATCTGCGACTTGATCTGACTGAACGTGAGCGCCGTATTCGACGTCTGGTCGGCCGAAAAACTGTATTTCTCGTATTCGGGCCAGCCGCCGTTATTGCAGCTGCCGGAATTGTTCACGCAGCACGTCGTGAGGCCGAATCGGTTATTCGCTTCGACGCATTGGGCGACGTCGTGACCGAGGAAACGCATGGTCATTTCGCCGCTCGCGGCCCAGCACCAGTTCGATGCCTGCTGGGGCAGTCTCGGGACGTCGATCGTCGATACGAGTGGTGGATTACAGCAGGCGGATAACGTTCCTAAAGCAAAAAGTCCGCAGATCATATGTGCGCTTTTCATTGCAGCGACCTCCAGCGAATCAATCATGTACGTCGAGAATCATCCAGTGCCGGGGCGGCATGGAATCGGCCCTCCCGCTATCGGTATAGGCGGAACGATGGCGAACCCAACCTTATTCCGGTGATCTATTGAGACTGCTCATTTGACGGATGGCCTCTTTCGTTAATCCGTTATCGCCTGGAATGTTCGCGCGGCCGGCGAGCATGCATGGCGTTCGCGCCGGGCCGCATGCGGTATCATGGCGGCCCGACAACGCCGACAACGCCATGCGCCGCCTCGTCATCATCATCCTGCTGCTGGTCTATCCATTCCAGGTCGCCCTGGCCGTGGCCGACAAGTGCTGCGCGATGACGACCGGCGGCGTGACGCACCACGCCGTCGCGGCAGAGTCCGACAGCATGTTCGTGGCCGATGACGGCGGCGCGTCCCTCGCCGATCCGCATTGCTCCGCGTGCACGTTCGCGCAGATGGCTTGCCTGCCCGCGCAGTGCGTCGTCGTCCCGGCCGAGCGGCGGCATGCGTCGGACATCGTGTTCTTCCCGCCTTTCCTCACCGCACCTCCCGCCAGCCGTCCCGAACGGCCCAAGTGGTCCGCCGCCGCCTGACCGCGCGCGGCATCGTCGTCCCCGCGAGCGCTGAACGCTCGCAACGCCCGCGCGCCTGAACCGACCATTTTCAGGAGCACGCATGAACACATCCAGGTATCTGGCGGTGTGCGTCGTCGCATCCGCACTGGCATGGCGCTGCGGCGCCGAGCCTGTGCGGGTCGCGGCGGACACCGCATCCATCGATTTATCCACGGCGATCCGGCTCGCCCTCGACCGGCCGGCCGCGCGCGCGGCCATGCACGAGGCGGCCGCCGCCAGTGCGCTGGTCGGCCAGGCCGATCGCCTCCCCAATCCCGAACTGTCCTACCTGCAGGAAGGCCGGCAGGCCGGCACGCGCACGACCACCGTGCAGATCAACCAGCCGATCGAGCTCGGCGGCAAGCGCCGGGCCCGCGTCGCCCTCGCGCGGGGCGCGGCCGGGCTCGCGCACGACGACTGGCTCGTCAGGCGCCAGGCCATCCGGGCCGACGTCATGACCGCCTACCACGACGTCGTCGTCGCCGGCCACCGGCTGGCACTGGCGCAGGCATCGGCCACGCTGGCGCGGCGGACCGTCGACGTGGCCGGCAAGCGCGTCGCGGCCGGCAAGATCTCGCCGATCGACGAGACGCGGGCCCGCCTCGCCGCCGTCGACGCGGCAGGTGCGCTGACCCAGGCGACGGCCGCGCTGGCCATCGCCCGCACGCGGCTGGGCGTGCTGATCGGCCGGCCGACCGACACGATCGCACTCGTGGACGACAGCGAACGGCTGCCCGCCGCGGCACCCCTGGCCGCGCTGCTGGACCGGGCCGACACCGCGCCCGCCGTGCGGCGCGCGCAGGGCCAGCTGGCGGTCCGGCAGGCACAGGTGGACGTCGAGCGGGCCGCGCGCGTGCCCGACGTCACGGTCTCCGTCGGCACGCAGCGCGACGACGAGGCGGGGCGGCGCCAGGCCGTCGTCGGCCTGTCCGTGCCGCTGCCGGTGTTCAACCGCAACGACGACGCCCTGCGCGCGGCCTTGCGCCGCACGGACCAGGCGGACGACGAGCTGGCCGCCGCCCGGGCCGACGCGGCGGCGGCGCTCACGGTGGCCCACACCCGCTACGAGACGGCCAGCAACGACGTCGCGCTGCTGCGCCGCGACGTCGTGCCCGGTGCGCGCACCGCCTACGAGCAGACGCTGACGGGATTCGAGTACGGCAAGTTCTCGTTCGTCGACGTCGAGGCCGCGCAGCGCATGTGGCTGCAGGCGCAGGCACGCCTGCTGGACAGCCTGGAGGGCGCATGGCGTGCCTGGGCCGACATCGAACGCCTCGCCGGCACCGCCGATCAACCGTGAAGAGAACATCATGACGAACAAACAGAAACGGGCGATCGCGCTGCTGTGCGCGCTTGCCATCCTCCTGGCCGGCCTGCTGCTCGCCACGCGCCGCGGCACGGCACCCTCCACCCCGCAGGACGCCCACGGCCACGACCGCGGCGCCGATGCGGCCGCCGCGCAGGACGACGCGGGTCCGCGCGGCATCGCGCTGACGGACGCGCAGATCAAGGCCAACGGCATCGCCCTCGAGACGGCGGGGCCGGCCATGCTGGGCCAGCGCCTGCACCTGCCCGCGCAGGTCAAGGCCGACGCGGAGCGGACCGTCGCGCTGGCCGCGCCCGCGCCGGGCCTCGTGCGGTCCGTGCACGTGGCGCCCGGCGCCCTCGTGCGCAAGGGCCAGGCGCTCGTGACGATCGACAGCCCGGCCGTCGCGCAGTGGCGCGCCGAGGCGCAGACGGCACGCCGGCGCCTGCAGCTCGCGCGCGCGACGCATGCGCGCGAACAAATGCTGTGGGAGGCGCGCATCTCCGCCCGCCAGGACCTCGAGGCCGCGGAGACGGCCATGCAGGAAGCGGCATTCGCCGCTGAGGCCGCGGCGCAGCGCCTGCGGGCGCTCGGCATCGATGCGGGCACCGGTGTCTCGGCCGCGGTGACCGTGCGCGCGCCGCTGGCGGGCGTCGTCGTCGAGAAGCCGGCCGTCGCGGGCCTGGCCGTTGCCGAGGCCACGCCTTTGCTGACGATCGCCGACCTGGCGCACGTGTGGATCGAAGCGGCCGTGCCCACGGACAGCCTGGGCCAGGTCGGCACGGGCATGGCCGCGACGGTCAGCGTGGCCACGCAGCCGGACGCGATCGACGGCACCGTGGCGTTCGTGGGCCCGGTCCTCGGCGAGACGACACGCATGGCGACGGCGCGCATCGTGCTGCCGAACGGCGCGGGCCGGCTGCGGCCGGGCATGCTGGCGAGCGTCGATCTGGCGGGGCCGCGCGCGAGCGTCCCCGTGACGGTGGCGCTGGATGCCATCCAGACGATCCACGAGCACGCCGTCGTGTTCGTCCGCACCAGGGCGGGCTTCGAGGCGCGCGACGTCGTGACGGGACGCTCGGACGGCCGGCGCACCGAGATCGTGCGCGGGCTCGCGGCCGGGGAGGCCGTCGCGGCGGCCGGCAGCTTCCTGCTGAAGGCCGAACTCGGCAAGAACGACGCCGGCCACGACGACTGACGAGGCGACCATGTTCCAGAAAATCATCGAAGGCGCCATCGCGCGCCGCTGGCTCGTGCTGCTCGCCGTCGTCGCCCTCGCGGGACTGGGCGTCCACAGCTACCGGCGCCTGCCCATCGACGCCGTGCCCGACATCACGAACGTGCAGGTGCAGGTCAACACGGCGGCGCCGGGTTATTCGCCGCTCGAAGTCGAGCAGCGCATCACCTTCCCCATCGAGACGGCGCTGAACGGCCTGCCGCGCCTCGAGCAGACCCGTTCGCTGTCGCGCTACGGCCTGTCGCAGGTCACCGTCGTTTTCAAGGACGGGACCGACATCTATTTCGCGCGCCAGCTCGTGAACGAACGGCTGCAACAGGCCCGGAGCCGGCTGCCGGCACGGGCCGAACCGGTGCTGGGCCCCATCGCGACGGGGCTCGGCGAAATTTTTTATTGGACGGTCGAGGCGCGCGACGGCGCCCGCAAGCCGGACGGCACGCCGTATTCCCCGGCCGACCTGCGCGAGATCCAGGACTGGATCGTGGCGCCGCAGCTGCGTGGCGTGGCGGGCGTGACGGAAGTGAACACGATCGGGGGCTACCTGAAGGAATACCAGGTCGCGCCCGACATGGACAAGCTCGCGGCGCACGGCCTGTCGCTGGCGACCCTCGTCGCCGCCATCGACCGCAACAATGCCAACGCGGGCGCCGGCTACATCGAGCGGGGCGGCGAACAGTTCGTCGTGCGTACGCCGGGGCAGGTGAAGTCACTGGAGGAGATCCGCGACATCGTGCTCGACGTCGTCGCCGGCGCCCCCGTGCGCGTGCGCGACGTGGCCGACGTCGAACCGGGGCGCGAGCTGCGCACTGGCGCCGCCACGGAAAACGGCAGGGAGGTCGTGCTGGGTGCCGTGTTCATGCTGATCGGCGAGAACAGCCGGGCCGTCGCCGATGCCGCGCGCCGCAAGCTGGCCGACGTCAACCGCTCGCTGCCGCCCGGCGTGCAGGCGCTGCCCGTGTACGACCGCTCGGTGCTCGTGAACAAGGCGATCGGGACCGTGCGCAAGAACCTCGTCGAAGGCGCCCTGCTCGTCGTCGCGATCCTGTTCGTCTTCCTGGGCAACCTGCGCGCGGCCCTCGTCACGGCCCTCGTCATTCCGCTCGTGATGCTGCTCGTGTTCTCGGGCATGGTGGAGGCTGGCGTCAGCGCCAACCTGATGAGTCTCGGCGCGCTCGATTTCGGCATCATCATCGACGGCGCCGTCGTCATCGTCGAGAACTGCATCCGCCGGCTCGGCCTCGCGCAGGCCGCGGCGGGGCGGCCGCTGACGCCGGCCGAGCGCCGGGCCGAAGTGGCGCGCGCGGCTGCGGAGGCGCGCCGTCCGCTGCTGTTCGGCCAGCTGATCATCATGACGGTGTACCTGCCGATCCTTGCGCTGTCCGGTGTCGAAGGCAAGATGTTCCATCCGATGGCGCTCACGGTCGTGATGGCGCTGGCGGCCGCGATGCTCCTGTCCGTGACGTTCGTGCCCGCGGCCGTCGCCCTGTTCGTGCGCGGGCACGTGGCGGAACACGACAGCCGCCTGATGAAAAAGGCGCACGACCTGTACCGGCCGCTGCTGGACCGGGTGCTGCGCAACCGCCAGGTGGCGCTGGCGTTCGCCGTGCTGAGCGTGCTGCTCACGGGCCTGCTGGCGACGCGCCTGGGCACCGAGTTCGCGCCGAACCTCGACGAAGGCGACCTCGCGGTGATGACCGTGCGCATTCCCGGCACGAGCCTGCAGCAGTCGGTGGCGATGCAGCAGAAGCTGGAAGCCACGCTGCTGCGCGAATTTCCCGAGGTCGAGCGCATGTTCGCGCGCATCGGCACGGCCGAGGTGGCGACGGACCCGATGCCGCCGAACGCCGCCGACAGCTACCTCATCCTGCGGCCGGAAAGCCAGTGGCCCGCGCCGCGCCGCACCCATGCGCAACTCGTGGCCGCGATCGCGGAGGCCGCCGGTCGCGTTCCCGGCAACAACTACGAGTTCTCGCAGCCGATCCAGCTGCGCTTCAACGAGCTGATCTCGGGCGTGCGCAGCGACGTCGCGGTAAAAGTGTTCGGCGACGACACGGCCGCGATGGCCGCGACGGCGCAACGCATCGCCCAGGTGCTGGAGCGCTTGCCCGGCGCGTCCGACGTGAAAGTCGAGCAGACGGCAGGCTTGCCCGCGCTGACCTTGACCGTCGACCGCGTGAAGGCGGCGCGCCATGGCTTGAACGTGGCCGACGTGCAGGAGGCGTTCGGCACGCTCGTCGGCGGGCGCGACGTGGGGATGGTGTTCGAGGGCGACCGCCGCTTCGCCATCACCGTGCGCCTGCCGGAAGAGGCGCGCAACGACGTCGAGACCTTGCGCCGGCTGCCGATCGCGCTGCCGGCGCGCGACGGCCGCGCCGTCAGCATCCCGCTGTCGGAGGTCGCCACGCTCGCGTTCGTGCCGGAAGCGAACCAGGTCAGCCGGGAAAACGGCAAGCGCCGCATCGTCGTCACGGCCAACGTGCGCGGGCGCGACCTGGGCTCGTTCGTCGCCGAACTGCAAACGGGCCTCGGCAAGGTGGCGCTGCCGGCCGGCGTGTGGCTGGGCCTGGGCGGCCAGTTCGAGAACCTGGAGGCGGCGGCCCGCCGGCTGCTGTTCGTCGTGCCGGCTGCGCTGGCGCTCGTGTTCACCCTGCTGTACCTGATGTTCGGCAGCGTGAAGGACGGCCTGCTCGTGTTCAGCGGCATCCCCTTCGCCGTCAGCGGCGGCGTGCTGGCGCTGTGGGTGCGCGGCCTGCCGTTGTCGATGCCGGCGGCCGTCGGCTTCATCGCGCTGTCCGGCGTTGCCGTGCTGAACGGGCTCGTGATGCTGGCGTTCGTGCGCTCGCTGCGCGACCAGGGCCACACGGCGGAGGACGCCATGCGCGAGGGGGCGCAGGTGCGCTTGCGGGCCGTGCTGATGACGGCGCTCGTCGCCTCGCTGGGCTTCCTGCCGATGGCGCTGGCGACGAGCACGGGCGCCGAGGTGCAGCGGCCGCTGGCGACCGTCGTCATCGGCGGCATCCTGTCGTCGACGGCGCTCACGCTGCTGATCCTGCCGGCCTTGTACACGTGGGCCCACGAAAGTTCCCGCGACCGGCGGCATCGTTGACCGGTCCCGCGTGCAGGCCGAAGCGTCATCCGCAAGGCCTGCGCGTGTGGCAGACTGCGTCATCGCTATGGACACGCACACGGACACGCACATGGACATCGGACGGATCGAAGCACTGGCCCTGCGCGCCAGCCTGGCCGCGCCTCCCGCGCGCGTGGAGCGCGTGCGCGCCATCGCGGGCGTGGGGCTCGACGGCGACGTGTATGCCGACCCGTTGTCGCCGCGCCAGTTGCTGCTCGCGGGCACGGATGCGTATGCCGCGTTCGCGCTGCCGCCGCACGCGCTGCGCGAGAACCTGCTGCTCGACGTCGACACGTCGCGGCTCGCCTCCGGCACGATCCTTCAGGTGGGCCGCGACGTGCGACTGCGGCTGATGTTCCAGTGCGAGGCGTGCGGGCATCTGGAGGCGCAGCGGCCCGGCTTGTCCGCGCGCATCGGCACGCGCCGCGGCATGCTGGCGCGCGTGCTGAGCGGCGGCGAAATGCATCCCGGCGATCCGGTCCGCGCCGTCGATCCGCCGCTGCCCGCATGGTCCGACGATTGGCGCGAACGCATCGCGCAAGTGCTCGACGCGTGTCCGCCCGCCACCGTGATCACGTATAAACGGCTGGCGCAGCTGGCCGGCGTGGCGTCGAGTTATTGCCGGGCGTTTCCGGGCACGATCGCCCGGCTGGGGCCCCGTTACGCGGGCAAGGCGGTGCCGTCGCAATCGAATGTGGCGTTGCCGCGCTGGGACGGGCGGGACTTGTTCACGCCGGACGACCGCGTGCTTGCCGCCGAGGCCGCGTCGTAGCGGCGCGGCCGGCCGGCATCACGGCGGCGTCAGCACCATGGAAAAGAAGGCCTGGTTGGGGCCGTTGGAGAGCTTGAAGAACAGCTTGTTGCGGCCCTTGCGGAAATGCACCCTCACCTTGCCTTCGTTGAGGTTATAGGTCTGCACGTAATCGTTGCTCGTGTCGTAGACGGCGTGGAAGAAGCTCAGCTTGTTGACGTTGCCGCCCTTCCACGCGAGGCGGTCGTTGATCCACACCTGGGCATCGTCGTCGGCGCCGATCCACATGTCGAGGTCGCGCTCGCTGTCCATCATGAGCTCCGTGTAGCCGTAATAGACGCTGTCTTCCTGCGTGTCCGGCGGGACGAGCGGATACTTGGCCGACTCCACGTGGCGCCACGTGAGGAAGCGGCCGTCCTTGCCCCGGTATGCGGCGTCCAGCACGACGGCCTGCTCGGGCGGGTAACTGTCCGTGGCGAACATGTCGCGGCCATGCTTGCCGGGGAACGGCCCGATCAGGTACCAGTTGTCGACGAACACCCGGTTGGCGAATTCGCCGCCCTGGCCCAGCTTGTGGCCTGCGCCCTTGCGCATGGCGGCCGTGTCCACGCTGGCGATCTGGCCCTGGCCATGGTCGAACATGTCGTCGTTGCCCCAGTAGCCGCGGGTGGCTTTCGACGTGACCTGTGGCATGTCGCGGTTGATGAAGGCGGCGATGCGTCCGGCCAGGTCGTGCGCGCCGGCCTCCTTGCCCTTCGCCGCGGTCGGGGTCGCGCCGCCGATCGGGGCGCCTTGCTGTGCCCGTTCCAGCTGGCGCTGGCGTTGCGTGAGCACGTCCCGTGCATGTTGTTCCAGCACCGCGATCCGCGCCGACGTGGCTTCGGACGTCGGGCCGGGCGTGGTGCCGCCGACTGCCGGGCCCGATCCCGGCGCCTGGGCCGATGCCGATACCGATGCCGACGCCTGTGCCGAAGCCAATGCCACGTCCGATGCCTGTGCCGACGCGGAAGCCGAAGCCGAAGCCGAAGCCGAAGCCGACGCGGAAGCCGAAGCCGCCTCGTCGTGCGTCTCGGTTCTCGCCTGCTTGTTTTCCGATGCCGCTGCGGGTGCGTCGTCCGCCTTGCGCGCCGTATCCTGCGGCGCCAGCTTGTCCAGCGCCAGCTGCCTGGCCGCTTCCTTGCGGTCCACGCCCGTGGCGCGGGCGTACTCGTCCACGCGCATGCGCTCGTTCATGGCGTCGATGTCGCGCGACAGCGTCTCGGCCCGTTTCAGCAAATCGTCCGGGGCCTCGGCCGTGGTGGCGTCGAAGCGCAGGTTGTCGGGCGTCGTGTCGTTCGCATCGCCCATGCTTTCGCGCATCAGGTCCTTGATGCGCTCCATGTCGGCGACGCGCTTGCGCATGGCCGCATGGCTGTTCATCAGCCTGCTGGCTTCCAGTTGCTTGTTCTGGACGGCGATCGTGGGCTGGTAAGCGCCGAAGTAATACAGCAGCACCAGCAGCACGGCATGCGCGGCCAGCGAGGCGGTCAGGTGGTTGCGGCCCATGGCGCGTGTCAATGGCGCGTGTGCAGCGCGATGTTCGTGAGGCCCTCGAACTGGCACAGGTCCACCACGTGCACGATGTGCTGGTACGACACCTGCTCGTCGCCGTCGATGCGGATGCGCCGCTGCGGGTCGCGCGCGGCTTCGCGTTTCAGCGCGTCGTGCAGTTCCTGCACCGAGACCCGCTTGCTGCCGACATAGACCCGGCCCTCTTTGTCCACGCCCAGCACGAGCGGCGCGGCGCCGGCCTGGGCCACGTCGAGGCTCGCCTGTGCGGCCGGCAGCACGACGGGCAGCTCCTTGTCGCGCTTGGCCGGGTCCTGCTGGCGGAACGTCGTCGCCACCATGAAGAACATCAACAGGAAGAAAATGCAGTCGATCAGGGCGATCAGGCCAATTTCTGGCGGGTCGTCGTGGCCGAGGTCAATGCGCATGGCGCACCATCTGCAGGTCGTGCGGGTTGGTGGCGCGCGGCGGGAAGCAGGCGCGCAGCACGCGGTTGACGTCGTGTTCCAGCGCCAGCGCCAGCTGCGTCGTGCGGTGCTTCAGGAAGTGGTGCATGCCGAGGGCGGGCAACGCCACGCTGAGACCGCCGGCGGTATTGACGAGGGCCTTGGAAATGCCGCCCGCCAGCAGGGCCGGGTTGCCCATGCCGTCCGCGAACGCGATCACGTGGAAAGCCTCGATCATGCCGAGCACGGTGCCCAGCAGGCCGACGATGGGCGCGACGGTGGCGACGATCGACAGCGCATAGAATTTGTGCTGGTGCCGGCGCAGCTCCAGCGACGCGATGTCGGCGGCGCCTGCGCTGACGCGGGCGTAGTCCAGCTGGCGATGTTCGACGATGAAGGCGATGATGCGCGCGAGCGTGCTGTCGTTGCCTTCGATGTGACGCTCGACCATGGCGACGTTGCCGGCCGCGCACAGCGGCAGCACTTCGTCCGCCAGCCCGGCCGGCACGACGTAGCGGGCGCGCAGGTGCGCCAGCCGCTCGAACGTCACGGCCAGGAACAGCACCGACAAGGCCAGGATGACGAGCAGCGCCGTACCGCCTTCCTTGGCCTGGGCGAGGACGTTGATCTCGTCGGCATGAACGGCGGGCGCCAACAGCAGGGCGGACAACAACGTGCAACGCGGCAGGTTCAAGGGCATGGCATAAGCAAAAAATTAACGTATGGCAATTTTGACACTGTCCATACGCCGCCAGCCAATAACTTTTTTCGCGTGACCAATATCAAATTCGATATCGGTCAGCCCGCGTTTCATCGCGCGTCTTGTCCCGCGGTCTGCCACGCGCCGGGCGGGGCATTGAAATTCTTGGCGGTCCAGCTCGACGCGATGCCGATGTCGTAGCCGTGCACGACGTTCACGGACAAGGTGTCCACCTCGCGTGCGCCCGGGTACGTGTCCAGTACGATCGCCGCCACGTTGTTTGCGAGCGCCCGTTCGTCGACGTCGCCGGTGCGGGTGACCACGTTGATGCTCATGACGGTTGTGTGCTGGCCGCCGTTCACGACAGTCACGCCCGAGAAGACGCCGGCCGTGCGCACGGCCGGCAGCCGGGTGACTTGTCGCTGTACTTGCAACAGAGGCCGGATGACGCTGTCGTTGAACGTCGAGTACAGGTAGGCGCCGACGCCGGCTGCAGCGACGAGCAACGCCGCCATGATCGCGACGTGGCCGCGCCAGACGGGTGCCAGCGGCGGCATGTCCTGCGTGCCGGCGCGCACGACGACGGCACCCACGAGCAGGTCGTGGACCGATTGCCGCGTTCGGCGGTTGAACACGCACAGGTAGGCGATGGCACCGCCGAGACCGAACACGATCAGCCCCTGCACGATCGGAAAGGTCAACCCGGCATTGCCGATGCTCGACATATCACTGTTCAGGCAATACGGGAGATGAAAGACGCCCGTGCGCAGCAGGGCGCGTCCCAGGCCGAGCGGCGCGCCTGCGGCCGTGACGACCTTGATGTCCAGCATGCGTTTGCCGATGGTGCGGCCCCCGAACAGGCCACTTTCCATGGTGCCGAAATAGGCCAGCTCGATCACGAAGCCGACCGCGCGGCCCCATGCGCCCAGCGACTCGAACCAATTCCCGAAGATCATGCCCAGACCGGCACCGACGATGGCAAGCAGCACGGCGTCGATCACGAACGCACCGGCACGCCGCCAGAAGCCTGCAATGCCGACCGGGACATCGGCGGGTCCGGGTTCGTCGACGGCCGGCCGGCTCAGGCGGTCGGCCTCGAATTGGGCCAGATGGGCATGGATTTCCTCGACACGGTCCGGGAAGCGCTCCTTGTCGATACGGGTGAGGATCTGGCGGAGCTGGGCTTCGGAGTATTTGGCGAAATCGGGTTTGTCCAAGCGGGCTCCGGAGGAAATCGATGTTGGCGTTCGTAAACTTCCAGTGTACGGCGTTTATTGTTGAGACGGCAAGCTTCAGCGCGCCGGGCGCCACACCTGACTACGTCCCAGCACATGGCTGTCCACGCTGCCCTTCCTGGCCAGCTGCCCGCCGATGCCGACATTCAGCAGGCACACGTCGTCGTCTTCCGTCTCGCGGCCCTGGAAGCGGCGTGCCCACGGGTCGCGTGTCGGCTGCTGTTGCGTCTCATGCTGCGTCGGCCCGTCCGAGGTCGTGGCCGGACGGGGCCGCGGCTGCGCCACCGGTTCGGCGATGACGGCGGCGCGCTGCCCGCTGGCGCTGCACGCCACGAGCGCACACACGTCCACGCGTTGCGCGCGCGCGGGCAGCGGCGCGAGGCTCGCGGCGGCGATCCAGGGGAGCAGGCGATGCGTCCAGTGCGAGGTCATGATGGGTATCCGGTCGACGACGATACGGTCACTGTAGCGGCGCGCGCGCGCCGGGCGATGTCGGATTGTGTCGAGGGCGCGCGCCGACACACGTGCTTGCAAAAATCCGGCGCGGGCCGCCAAAGAACGTCACCCGTTCGGCCGGCCCTGCGCTACGATGGACGGCCCGAAGAACGACGGAGACGACCCATGATCTACCAAGGCAGCTGCCATTGCGGCAACGTGGCGTACGAAGTGGAAGGCACGATCGACACCGCTCTCGCTTGCAATTGCTCGATGTGCCAGCGCAAGGGTTCCTTGCTCTGGTTCGTGCCGCGCGCGCAGTTCCGCCTGCGCACGCCCGAGGACGCGGCCGCCACGTACACGTTCAACAAGCACATCATCAAGCACCGCTTCTGCCCGACCTGCGGCATCCATCCGTATGCCGAGGGCGTCGACCCGAAAGGCAATCCGATGGCCGCCATCAACCTGCGCTGCATCGACGGCATCGATCTGGCCGCCCTGCCCGTGCACGAATTCAACGGCCGCGACGCCTAAGTCAGCCGGGGCGCGATCGCGAGTTCCGGCTGCGGCTGCGGCGCATGGGCCGACAGCTCCGCCGGTGCCATCTGCTGCGGCAGCGCCACGATGCTTTGCCATAGCGCGAAGCCGGCCGTGCGGTTCGCGTTGCTGAGGCGGTAGGCCGGCAGCGCATCCGCGCCCTGCGCCATCCACAGTGCCGCGTAAGACGGCGCCAGGCGCGCGTCGTGCCACGCCTCGGCGAGCGGCGCGAACGTTTCCTGCAGCACGGCCGCCGTGCTGCGCATGCGCACCCAGCGGTGGTTCAGCCAGCCGTTGTGCTCGCGGTCGGGATGGAGGAAGCGCTCGATCACCTGGCGCGCCGCCTCGTCGCCGCTCTGGCTCATCGTCGCGATGTCGTCCGGCTTCATGTTCAGGTTCAAGCCGCCTTCCTGCTTCGTGTGGCGGATCAGCACGACGCGGTCGCGGTAGCCCGGCGTGCGTTTCAGCGCCTCGTCGCGCCACGTGCGGATCGTGCGCAGGATGGCGCCGGCGAAGCGCGGCAGCGACGGCCGGCCATCAGCTTCGTCGACGGTCACGTAGGCCGCCGTCACGCCGGCGTTGTTGTTCGTCGGGAGCGAGACGCGTCCGGCCAGCGGATTGTCCGGGTCCAGCTTGGTTTTATCCAGGTCGCCCTGCAAGGTGACGCCGAACGTCGGGCGGGTCGGCAGGATGGCGTCGAAGAAGTGGATCGGAAAATTGCTCGTCAAACCGCCGTCGGAGAACCAGACGCGCATCAGCTCGACTTGCTCCCCATCCGCCGGCAGCACGCGCAGGCGGTACAGCGGCACGGCCTGCAGCAGCACGGGAAAACTCAGGCTCATGCGGGCGGCCACGACGACAGGCAGGTCGTCCGGATCGGGCATGAAAAAATAATCCTCGCCCGACGCGTTCATCGTCTTCATCAGCGCGGTCGTGGCCGGGCGGTGGCCCGCATGGCGCGCGTGCGCCTTCATCCACTCGACGACGTCGCTCGGGAACAGGGCTTCCATCTCGGACGCCCGGAACACGAGATCGCGACTCGAATGCGGCAGGCGGTGCGCGCGCAGTTCGGACAGGCCCGTCGTCATCAGCGCCAGTTCGATCGGCGGCTCGGACTTGCGCAAATGGCCGAACGTCAGCGGCGCATCGAGCGGCAGGCCGGCGATGTCCTGCACGAGCGCATGCAGCCATTCCGTCAGCGCGGGGTGGCTGCTGCCGCCCGTGCCCATGCCGGAGCAGATGCCGCAGCGATTGGCGCGCAAGCCGTGCCACGCCGACCACGTCGCCTGCAGCAGCGCCCCGCCCAGCGCGCCGACGGCCATGCACAGGCCGAACCACAGCACGCTGGCGACGCCGACGACGGGCAGGCGCGGCCAATGTCCGCCGAGCAGGCTGCTGCTGACGAGGAAACCCGCGAACCACAAGCCGGCGCCCACCACGGCGCCCAGCGGAAAATTCCACAGCATCGCGAGCCACAGGTAGCCCGCGGCCTTCGCCTTGTTCGTTTCGTTGAGGGCCGCGCCGATCACGCGGAAGTGCGGCCGCAATGCGCGGCAAGGCTGGAACAGCGAGAACAGCCGGGTGTGGGCGCCGACGGGCTCCTGCAGGCTGCCCGGCAGCCGCGCGAGGAGGTCGAAGCCGTCATCGGTGCCCTGCCCCGTCTTGCGCACGCGGTTGCGCTTGAACTGGGCCGCGGCCGCCGCGATCGCCGCCACCGCGCCGACGCTCGTGCCGCCGATCGAGCGCAGGATGAAGCGCTGCGCCAGCCGCGCCACGAACGCGGGGTAGACCACGCCGGAGGTCACCCCGCCTTCCATCACGATATCGCATTCCTTGGGCAGAAAATCGTCCATCGCTCGTCCATGCTGTCCATGACGTAACGATTATGCGCGATCGGCGCCGCCCGCGCCGAAAACGCTCAACCCGGCACGCCCACGATCACGCTGGACGCCTTGAACATCGCCGTCGCCGCCTTGCCCTCGGCCAGTTCGAGCGCGCGTGCGCTCTCGTTCGTGATGATGGCGGCGATGGTGCCACCGCCCGCGAGGTCGAGGACGACCTCCGTGTTGACGGCGCCCGGCGTCAGGCGGGATACCGTGCCCGCGAGGCGGTTGCGGGCCGAGAAGCGCGCGCCGTCGCCGTCCGTCATGACAATGATCGACGAGGCCTTGACCAGTGCGAACGCCTGCACGCCTGCAGCGAGGCCGAGACTCGCCGTGCTCTCGTGCGTGACGATGGCGACGATCTTGTGACCGCCGGCGATGTCGATGTCGATTTCGTCGTTGACGGCGCCCGGCTGGACGCGCGATACGGTGCCGAAGAACTGGTTGCGTGCGCTCGTTTTCATGTTCAGTCTGCCGATCAGGGTGAGGTCCGCCGCGAGGTCGCCCGCGTGCGCGTCGAGCTGGGCGACGAATTGCCGATGGAGCTGCTCGATCGCGCGGAAGTTCTTCACGAGCTGCTCGCCCCACGCCGTCAGGCGGGTGCCGCCGCCACCCTTGCCGCCGGTGGCGCGTTCCACCAGGGCTTCGCCGGCCAGGTTGTTCATCGCGTCGATGGCGTCCCACGCGCCCTTGTAGCTGACGCCGAGGGCTTTCGCGGCCTGGCTGATCGATCCTGTCGCGCCGATCGCCGCCAGCAGGTCGACCCGTCCCGGACCGCCGAACGTCTCGCCGCCGACCGTCATCCAGACCGAGCCCTGCAGCCCGAAGCTTGTGCCTTCACCGCTCACGATCTCTCCCGTTTCGATTCGTTATATACTCTACTACATAACGCTGACGACAGGAGTCGAGGATGAAGCAACTTGCCGGCCTGCTGGCGCTGGTGGCATGCGGTGTGACCCAGGCGAACGACGTGCAGGTGGCCGTGGCCGCCAACTTCACGGCGCCGATGCAGAAGATCGCGGCCGCGTTCGAGCAGGACACGGGCCACAAGGCCGTGCTCGCGTTCGGCGCCACTGGCAAGTTCTACGCGCAGATCGTCAACGGCGCGCCGTTCGAGGTGCTGCTCGCGGCCGACGACGAGACGCCGGCGAAACTGGAGGCGGAACACCGCACCGTGCCCGGCACGCGCTTCACGTACGCGACGGGCAAGCTCGTGCTGTGGTCCGCGCAGGACGGTTATGTCGACGGCCAGGGGCACGTGTTGAAAACGGGCGAGTTCGCGCACCTGGCGATCGCGAACCCGAAGACGGCCCCGTACGGCGCGGCCGCCGTCGAGACCTTGCACAAGCTGCACGTGTACGAGCGCGTGCAGGGCAGGCTCGTGCAGGGCGAGAACATCGCGCAGACGTACCAGTTCGTCGGCACGGGCAATGCGCCGCTCGGCTTCGTCGCGCTGTCGCAGGTCTATCGCGACGGCAAATTCACGTCGGGCTCGGGCTGGATCGTTCCGGAGCACCTGCACGCGCCGATCCACCAGGACGCCGCGATCCTCGCCAGGGGTAGCGCCAATCCGGCCGCGAAAGCGCTGGCAGACTACCTGAAGTCGGACAAGGCGAAGGACATCATCCGTTCGTACGGCTACGCGCTGTGACGCTCGACGCCGCCGACCTCGCGGCCGTCCGGCTGACGCTGGAACTGGCCATCGTCGTGACCGTGCTGCTGCTCGTCGTCGGCACCCCGATCGCGTGGTGGCTCGCGCGCACGCGCTCGCGCCTGCGCCACGCCGTCGGGGCCATCGTCGCCCTGCCCCTCGTGCTGCCGCCCACCGTCATCGGTTTTTATCTGCTGCTGCTGCTCGGGCCCCATGGTCCTGTCGGACGGCTCACGGAGGCGCTGGGCATCGGCCTGCTGCCGTTTTCGTTCGGCGGCCTCGTGCTGGCGTCCGTGTGCTATTCGCTGCCGTTCGTCGTGCAGCCGCTGCAGAACGCGTTCGAGGCGATCGGCCCGCGGCCGCTGGAAGTGGCGGCCACGTTGCGCGCGAGCCCGTGGGACGCGTTCTGGTCCGTCGCGGTGCCGCTCGCGCGGCCCGGTTTCCTGTCCGGCGCCGTGCTCGGGTTCGCGCACACGGTCGGCGAATTCGGTGTCGTGCTGATGATCGGCGGGAATATCCCGGACAAGACGCGGGTCGTGTCCGTGCAGATCTACGATCACGTGGAAGCGCTCGAATACGCGCAGGCGCACTGGCTCGCGGGCGGCATGCTGGCCTTCAGCTTCGTCGTGCTGCTCGCGCTGTACACCCTCAATCCGCAAGCGATGAAAGGACGGCGCCGATGACGGACGGACTGCGCGTGCGCCTGGCGCTGGACCGCGGCGCGTTTCGATTGGACGTCGACCTCGACCTGCCGCAGCGGGGCGTCACCGCGCTGTTCGGCCACTCCGGCTCGGGCAAGACGACGATCCTGCGCGCCATCGCCGGCCTGGAGCGGGCGCCCGGCGGCTACGTCGCGTTGGGCAGCGAGGTCTGGCAGGACGATGCGCGCGGCGTGTTCGTGCCCGTGCACGCGCGCGCGCTCGGGTACGTGTTCCAGGAAGCGAGCCTGTTCCCGCATTTGTCGGTGCGTGGCAACCTGGAGTTTGGCCGCAAGCGCGTGCCCGCGCAGGCGCGCCGCTTCGCGCTGGAACCGGTCGCCGCGTTGCTGGGCATCGACGGCTTGCTGGACCGGCGGCCGGACGGCCTGTCGGGCGGCGAGCGCCAGCGCGTGGCGATCGCGCGCGCCCTGCTCGCGTCGCCGCGCCTGCTGCTGATGGACGAACCGCTGGCCGCGCTGGACCTGCGCCGCAAGCAGGAGATCCTGCCGTACCTGGAACGGATGCACGAGGAATTGGCGGTCCCGATCGTCTACGTGAGCCACGCCCCGGACGAGGTCGCGCGCCTGGCCGACCATCTCGTGCTGCTGGACGACGGCAAGGCCGTGGCCAGCGGGCCGCTGACGTCAACGCTGGCGCGCGTTGACCTGCCGCCCGCCTTCGCCGACGATGCGGGTGTCGTGCTGGAGACGACGTTGGCCGGTCACGAGGAAGACGCCTTGTCGCGGCTGGAATTCGCGGGCGGGGCGCTGCTGGTGGGCCGGCGCCGCGAAGTCGTCGGCACGCGCCTGCGCTGCCGCATCCACGCGCGCGACGTCAGCCTGGCGCTGGAACGGCCGCACGGCAGCAGCATCGTGAACCGCCTGCCGGCCGTGGTGACGGCCGTCGCCGCCACCGACACGCCCGGTCATGTGCTCGTGCAACTGCGGATCGGCGAATCGCCGCTGCTGGCACGCATCACGGCCCGCTCGCGCCGCGAGTTGGACATCGCGCCGGGCCAGCAGCTGTGGGCCCAGATCAAGGGCGTGGCGCTGCTGACCTGACGCCGGGTCAGCGGACGCGGCGCATCGACGAGATGCGGTTGCTCATCCGCTGGAGGCCCTCGTAGCGGCCCGGGCCCAGGACGACGCATTCGCCGCGGAAGTCGGCGTGTTCGCAGAATTCCCAGCGGCCTTCGCGGATGATGATCGAGCTGGCGCGGTCGTTGAAGCCCACGTCGCTCATCGCGCGCACGTCTTGCGACAGCTGGACTTGCGGCCCTTCGAAGCCGGGGCCGGCGAACATCATCACGTCGGCGCCGCCGCGGTTGCCCCAGCCACCACCACCACCGCCACCGGGATAGCCGCCGCGGTCGTCGTCGCGCCGGCCGTCGTGGTCACGGTCGCGCCACTCGTCGCGGTCGTGGTCACGGTCGTGATCGCGCCAGCGACCCTGGCCGCGGTCGACCTGGCGGGCCGACGAGATGGCGTCGTTAAAACCCGGCAGCTCGCGGTACTCGCCCGGACCGAATTCGGCGCAGCGGCCGCCGAAGTTGGCGTGTTCGCACAGCATCCACGTGCCGGAGCGGACGACGACGCTCGACGCGCGGTCGTTGAAGTTGAGGCCACCGAGGTTCGGCGCGTCGCGGTCGATCGTGACGCGTTGACCGCGGAAATTACTGTCCGAGAACAGGGTCAGTTCGCCGGCAAAGGCGGCGTGGGTAAAAGTTGCCAACACAGCGGCGGCGGCAAGCAGGCGTTTCATGATTTCTCCATCGATGGTCGTGCGCCTTGCGTCGGCGCCTGTGCAGTTAACGTCCGCCCGCGCACCGTGGCTGACAGTTTCCTGTAACAAAATCCTACACGGAAGTGAGGACGGGGCAGCCAAATCCGGGCTGGCCCAACTCGCGGGCGAGGTCGGACCGCAGCGCGGACAGGGCGGCGATGCGTGCGTCGATGTCGTCCAGCTTGCGCAGCAGGGCGGCGCGCAGCTGCGGCGCGGCCGCGGCCGGGTCGTCCAGCAGCGGCAGACCCGTCTCGATCTCGGCCAGCGTGAAGCCGAGCGCCTGCGCCGCCCGCAGGTAGCACAGCCATTGCACGGCTTCCGGCGGATAGTCGCGGTAGCCGTTGGCCAGGCGGCGCGACAGCAGCAGGCCGCGTTTCTCGTAGAAGCGCAGGGTATCCCGGCTGAGGCCGGTGGCGGTGGCGAGTTCTCCGATCTGCATGCGATGTTGGCAACAATAAAGGGCTTGACCTTGGAGTGTACTCCAGCGTTCATGATTGCCGGAACACTAATACCAAGGAGTTCCGATGCGCCGTTCCGCCTTCCTGACCCTCGTGCGCGCCAGCGCCGCCTACGACCTGCTGCTGACGGCACCGTTCGCCACGCCCTGGACGTTCGCCGTCGCGCACGCCCAGCTGTCCGCAGTGAACGCATCCCTGGGCGGCGCCGCGCTCCCCGCGTTCGGTCCGTTCCACGTGCTGTTCGCCTGCCTGATGGGCAGCATCGTGCTCGTGTGGTCCGTGCTGCGCCTCGCCGCGCCCACCGTGGCGCTCGGCCGCTACGACGGCATCGCGCGGTTCCTGTTCTCGACCTGGATGGCGTGGGCGCTGGCTGCCACCGGTGCGCCGCTATTGTGGCTGTTCCTCGTGCCGGAATTCTGCTGGGGCGTGGCGCAGTGGCTGCCCGTCGCTCAGGACGGCGGCGGCAGCAGCACGGCGCGCGCGCCCTTCACGAGTGCCGCGCCCATGCGTTCCAGCCGCGGCGGCTGAATGCGCCACGCGTGCCAGTACAGCGCCACGTCCACGTGCAGGTGCGGCGTGAGGTCGATGAGGACGCCGCTGGCGAGCATGTCCGCGCACTGTTCCAGCGGCAGCAGGCCGTAGCCGACGCCCAGCCGGATCGCCTGCACGTACGGATCGCTGGACGGCACGTAATGAAACGGGTACGCGCCTTCCGGCAGGCCGAAGTGCTGCAGCAGGAACGCCGTCTGCAGCCGGTCGTTGCGGTCGAAGACCATCACGGGCGCCCGGCGGGCGGCCTCTCTCGTGATCCCGCCGGGGAACCAGCGCGCGGCGAACGACGGCGCCGCCACCATCCGGTAGCGCATCGTGCCGAGCGCGCTGACGGCGCAGCCGCGCATCGGCGTCGGTTCGCCGGACACGCACGCGAGCGCGAGCCCCTGTTCCAGCAGCGTGAACGTGTGCCGCTGGTCGCCCATGACGAACTCCACGAGCAGGCTTTCCGCGATCAGCACGGGCGCCAGCACCGGGAGCAGCCACGTCGCCAAGGTGTCGTGGTTGACGGCCAGCGCCACGCGCACGGGGCCCGGATCGCTGTGCTGCTCGGCGAAGAATTCGTCTTCCAGCAGCGTGCGCCGGCGCAGGAATTGCAGCAGCCGCATGCCCGGCGCCGTCGGCCGGCACGGGCGGGCGCGCACGAGCAGCGGCGTGCCCAGGTCGTGTTCCAGCGCGGCGATGCGCTGCGAGATGGCGGACGGCGTCACGTTCAGGCGCGCGGCCGCCTGCTCCAGGCTGCCGCTGTCGACGGCGGCGACGAACGCCTCGCTGCGGCGCGGATCGATGTTCATGGATTAGCCAGACTTAATGAACCTTAGAATTCATTAATATAATTGATGTGGCCGCACCCGGCAGGCATGCTGCTCCGCAATCACAACGGAGGCACCATGTTTTCACAACCCATCTTCCTGCAAGGCCTCGGCATGGGCGCGAGCCTGATCATGCCGATCGGCGCCCAGAACGCGCACGTGATCCGCACCGGCGTCGCCGGCCGGCACGTCGTGCTGACGGTCGCTTGCTGCGTCCTCATCGACGTCGCGCTGATCGCGCTGGGCATGTCCGGCTTCGGCGCGCTGATCGAGCATTCGCCCGCGTTGCTGCTCGCCGCGCGCTGGGGCGGCGCCGCGTTCCTGCTGTGGTACGGCGTGCGCTGCCTGGCGAGCAGCTGGCGCGGAGCGTCCGCGCCGCAGGCGGCCGCCGGCCAGGCCGCGTCGAGCGCGGCGCGCGCGCCGGGCATCGTGCTGGCGATGTCGCTGCTCAATCCTCACGTCTACCTGGACACGGTCGTGCTCCTGGGCGCCGTCGGCAGCAGCCTCGCGGCCGGCCACCGCGCGTCGTTCGCGGCGGGTGCGATGACGGCGTCGCTGCTGTGGTTTTCCGTGCTGGGCCTCGGTGCGCGCCGCTGCGCGTTCGTGCTGGCGCGGCCCGCCGTGTGGCGCGCCGTGGAAGCGTTCACGGGCACGACGATGCTCGTGCTGGCCGCGCTGCTGCTGGCCGAGGGCTAGGCCGCCAGTGCCTTGCCGTGTTCGACCGACATCTGCGCGGGCAGCGCGACGCCGTTCTTCACGGCCGTGAGTTCGGCGAGGATGGAGATCGCGATCTCGTACGGCGTCTTGCTGCCGATGTACAGGCCGATGGGGCCGTGCAGCCTGGCGATCTGGTCGTCCGTCAGGTCGAATTCGCGCAGGCGTTCGCGCCGCCGCGCGTTGTTGGCGCGCGAGCCGATGGCGCCGATGTAGAACGCGTCCGTCTTCAGCGCTTCCATCAGCGCGAGGTCGTCCAGCTTCGGGTCGTGGGTGAGGGCGACGACGGCGCTGCGGGAATCCAGCTTCATGTCCAGCACGACGTCGTCCGGCATCGCGTGCACGACGTCGACACCCGGCAGGTTCCAGCTGGCGCGGTATTCTTCGCGCGGGTCGCACACGGTCACCTGGTATTCGAGGCCGACGGCGATCTGCGCGAGGAATTGCGACAGCTGGCCGGCGCCGATGATCAGCAGCCGCAGGCGTGGGCCGTGGATGGTGACGAGCGTCGCGCCGTCCATGTGCAGCCGCTCGTCGGCCCGGCCTTGCGCCAGGTCGACGGCGCCGCTCGCAAGATCGAGCGTACGCCGCGTGAGCACGCGGCGCTGCGCCAGCGCGAGCAATTCCTCGATGCGGCTGTGCGGGCCCAGTGGCTCGACGACGAGCTGGATCGTGCCGCCGCACGGCAGGCCGAAGCGGTGCGCCTCGTCGGCCGAGATGCCGTAGGTGACGACTTCCGGCGCCGTACGTACGATGCCTTGTTCGCGCACGGCGGCGATCAGGTCGTCCTCGATGCAGCCGCCCGAGACCGAGCCCACGACGACGCCGTCCGCGCGGATCGCCATCGTGGCGCCTTCCGGTCGCGGACTCGAGCCCCACGTACGCACGACGGTCACGTACTCGCAGTGCCAGCCGGCGCGCAGCCACTGGTCGCAAGCGTGCAGCACTTCGAGGTCGATACTGTCCATGATGTCCTTTTTGTTTCCGAACGATAAATCAACGCCCGCCGGACGCGGGCAGGCAGCGTGCATGCTAACGCAAAACGGGGAAGGGCGACGACGCGGCCGCGCCCATAAACGATTTATACCGTTTCCGGGCGGGGCCGCAAGCGTGCCTGCGCAGGCGGCGCTATACTCACAGGAATCGCGACCGTCCTGGAGACCACCATGAAACCGGATTTGCTGTCCCTGCTGCGCATCGACCTCCCCATCATCCAGGCGCCGATGGCTGGCGTGTCGACGGCGGCGCTGGCCGCGGCCGTGTCGGAGGCGGGGGCGCTCGGCTCGATCTCGGTCGGCGCCGGCGATGCCGCACAAGGCCGCGCCGCCATCGCCGACGTGCGCCGCCTGACGGACCGGCCGTTCAACGTCAACGTGTTCTGCCACCGCCCCGCCACGGCCGACGCCGCGCGCGAAGCAGCCTGGCTCGACTACCTCGCGCCGCACTTCGCGGCGAACGGCGCCCAGCCGCCGGCCGCGCTGCGCGAAATCTACAAGAGCTTCGTCGACGACGACGACATGCTCGAGGTGATTTTGGAAGCCCGTCCGGCCGTCGTCAGCTTCCACTTCGGCCTGCCGGACGCGCACCGCATCGAGGCGCTGAAGGATGCCGGCATCGTGCTGCTGGCCAGCGCGACGTCGGTGGCAGAAGCGCGCCAGGTGGAAGCGGCCGGCATCGATGCCGTCGTCGCGCAGGGCTACGAGGCCGGCGGCCACCGCGGGCTGTTCGATCCGGACCGCGGCGACCCGGCCATCGGCACGTTCGCACTGACGGAGCTCGTCGCGAACGCCGTGCGCATTCCCGTGATCGCGGCCGGTGGCGTCATGAACGGCGCCGGCGTCGCCGCCGCGATGCGCCTGGGTGCCAGCGCCGCGCAGATGGGCACCGCGTTCATCCTGTGCCCGGAATCGTCGGCAACGAAGCACCACCGCGCACTGATGCAGGCGGGCGAGGGCGTCATGACGGCCGTGACGGACGTCGTCTCCGGTCGCCCCGCGCGCGGCCTCGTGAACCGCCTGTTCAGCGAGATCGGCGCTCCGGGCCATCCGCCGCTGCCCGATTATCCGATCGCCTACGATGCGGTGAAGGCGCTGAACGCAGCCGCCACGAAGGCAGGCAGCAGCGACTTCACGGTGAACTGGGCCGGCCAGGGTTTTCCGCTCGCGCGCGAGCTGCCGGCGGGGGAACTGGTGCGCCTGCTGGGCGAGGAATTGGCGCAGAACGGCGGAACGCCGCGCCAGGCCTGAACGCGTCAGGCGTCCGCGTACGCGGCCTCGATCGCTTCCTTGCGCGGCGCGTCCGCGACGTGCACGATGAGCACCGCGTCGAGCGGCAGCACGGGATGCGCGGCGCGGTGCTTGGCGAACCAGAACACCTCGTCGATGTCCTCGTCGTCGGGCGCGTGCGCCGTGACCAGCACGCGGCGCTCGTCCGGGGCATCCTCGTAGTCGACGGCTTCCAGCGCGGCGTCGTCGACGGCCTCCGTCCACGCGTCGGCATCCTTGCCCCACGCCTGCACGTAGCGGGCGCCGGAGGCGACGAGCCAGCGCGCCACGTCCCACAGCCACATCTCGGCCACGTCGTCCTCGGCGACCACGATGGCGAGGAACGGCGGGCGGTTGCCCAGGTCGGGCAGGTCGGCGTCGGGCGGCAGGTGTAAATAAGCGGCGGTCTGGCGGTGCATGGCGGCGGGTGCGGACGGTGAGGGCGCCAGCTTACCACCGGCGGGCGCCGGTCCGCGCAAAACTTGGGCGCGAGGTCAACCGGAGGCGCCCGGCTGCGTTACCATCTCGTACCGCCGGGGTCGCCCGGCCATCGATCCGTGGAGTCACATGAACATCTTCGCTTCCGTGGCGCTCGCCGCCGCTTCCGTCACAGTCGCGGGCGCCGCGCAGGCCGCCATTCCCGTGTACGGTTTCCTCGTCAAGCACACGTACCCGCACGACCCGCAAGCCTTCACGCAAGGCCTGTTCTTCAGGGATGGCCAGCTGTACGAGACCACCGGCCGGAAGGGGACGTCGTCGCTGCGCAAGGTCGACCTCAAGACGGGCAAGGTCATGCAGAAGAAGGACCTGGCGGACGAGTACTTCGGCGAAGGCTCGACGGCCGTGGGCGACACCATCGTCGGCCTGACGTGGCAGTCGAACGTCGGCTTCCTGTTCGACGCGAAGACGTTCGCGTTGAAGGGCCGCTTCAACTACAAGGGCGAAGGCTGGGGCCTGGCCAGCGATGCGCGCCACGTCTACATGAGCGACGGCTCGGCCGAGATCCGCGTGCTCGACCCCAAGACGCTCGACGAGGAGCGCCGCATCACGGTGACGGCCGAGGGCAAGCCGATCACCCGGCTCAACGAGCTGGAAGTCGTCGACGGCCAGATCTTCGCCAACGTGTGGGGCACGGACGTCATCGCGCGCATCGACCCGGACAGCGGCAACGTGGTCGGCTGGATCGACCTCACGGGCCTGCTGCCGGCGGGCCAGCGCGGCACGCCGGACCCGGATGCCGTGTTGAACGGCATCGCGTACGAACCCAAGCAGCATCGCCTGTACGTGACGGGGAAGCTGTGGCCGAAGCTGTTCGAGATCGAGCTGGTGCCGATCCAGAAACGTTGACGCGTTACGACGTCACGGCAATGACCACTTTGCCGAAATGCGACCCGGACGCCATGTACTGGTACGCCTCGCGCGCCTGGTCGAACGTAAACACGCGGTCGACGACGGGCTGCAGCCCGGTGATGTCGGCGAAGCGCACGACTTTTTCCAGCATCGCGCGGCTGCCGACGAAGATGCCCACGAGGCGCTTGGCGCTGGCCAGCAGGGTGGCCGGGTTCACCTCGCCGCCGAAGCCGCTCACGCCGCCGATGATGGCGATGCTGCCGCCCATCGCGGCGGACGCGATCGACCGGTTCACCGTCCCTTGGCCGCCCACTTCCAGCACGACGTGCGCGCCCGCGCCGCCTGTCGCGCGCAGCACTTCCTCCTGCCATTCCGGCGTCGTGCGGTAGTTGATGACGTGGCGCGCGCCGAGGTCTTTCGCGCGCTGCAGCTTGATGTCGCTGGACGACGTGATGATCGTGTCGAGGCCTGCGGCCCTGGCCAGCTGCAGGCCGAGGATGCTCACGCCCCCGGTCCCCAGCAGCAGCACCGTGTCGCCCGGGCGGATGGCGTTCGCGGATTCGAAGATGGCGTTCCACGCCGTGACGCCCGCGCAGGGCAGGGTGGCCGCGTCGACGTAGCTCATGCCGGCGGGGATGGGCACGAGCGCGTCCTCGTCCAGCACGACGTCCTCCGCCAGCATGCCGTCGATGTCGCCGCCGAGCGCGTGGCGGGTCTTGTCCGGACCCGTGGGGCCGTCGCGCCAGTAGGGGAAGAACGACGCGACGACGCGGTCGCCGGGCTGCACGCGCGTGACGCCGGGGCCCGTCGCGACGACCTCGCCGGCGCCGTCGGAGCAGGGGATGATGGGGTCGTCGACGGTGACGAGGTAGTTGCCGCCGGCGACCATCAGGTCGCGGTAGTTCAGCGAAACGGCGTGCACGCGCACGCGCACTTCGCCGGTGCCCAGCTCACGGTCGGGAAAATCCACGCATTGCAGCCCGTCGATACCCTCGCCGGGTAGGATCTGGTAAGCCCGCATTGCTCCTCCGTCGGTTGGTCGGCCGTCCGCGCGGGACGGGACGCCATTGTCGCCGCAACGCGCCCAGGGGCGGCGCACGGACGGCGTCAGGGATGGGCGGACGGCGCGTTGATGGCCAGTTGCGCCGCGAACGCGCGCTGGTACGCGGGACGCGCCTCGCCGCGCGCGACGTAGGCGGCCAGTGTCGGAAACTCGTCGAGGATGCCGGACGGCCTGGTCCGCAGCAGCACGGAGACCATCATGAGGTCGCCCGCGCTGAACGGGCCGTCGAGCCACTCCGCATCGCCCAGGCGCGCCGACAGCTGGCGCAGGCGGTCGCGCACGCGCTCTTCGACGAGCGGGAGGCGCTCCTTGCTCCACGGCTTGTCGCCTTCGAAGATGCGGGCCGTGACCAGTTCCAGGATGGGCGGCTCGACCGTGTTGACGGCGGCGAACATCCACGCGACGGCGCGCGCGCGGGCGTTGGCGTCTTCCGGCAGGAGGCCGCCGTGGCGCTGCGCGATGTACAGCACGATCGCACCCGTCTCGAACAGCACGAGGCCGTCCTCCTCGTACGTGGGGATCTGGCCGAACGGGTGCAGCGCGAGGTGCGCGGGTTCCTTCATCGCGCGGAACGACACGAGGCGAACGTCGTAGGGCAAGCCCGCTTCCTCCAGCGCCCAGCGCACGCGCGTGTCGCGCGCGAGACCCTTGCCGCCGTCGGGCGAGCGTTCGAATGCGGTGATCGTGATGGGCATGAGACAGACCTCCAAAAGAAAACGGCGTACCGTGAAGTGTCACGATACGCCGCTTTTCAGTCAAGCCCGATCAGAAGCTGTAGTTCGCCCGTGCATACACAAAGCGGCCATTGTTGCCGAACGGCGTGTAGTTGGAGAACGGCGTGTTGCTCGTCGTGTTGAGCGCCGGCGGCAGCGTTTCCGAGTACTTGTCGAACAGGTTGTCCGCGCCGAAGGCCAGGGTCATCTGGCGGCTCAGCGTATAGCGGGCTTCCAGGTCGACGACCGTCTGCGCGGCCAGCTCGAAGTCGGGGACCGGCGGCGTGTTCGGCGACAGGACCTTGCCGTAGCGCGTCGCGCGGGCCGTCACGCCCCATTGATCCAGCTTCCAGTTGGCGCTCGCCGTGATCTTGTTCTTCGGCTGGCCTTGTTCCATCGTCAGCACGTTCACGTGGTCGAACAGCACGGGCGCCGGGTTCAGCGCGGCCAGCTGGGCGGTGGTCGGCACCTTCGTCACTTCCGTGCGGTTGAAGTTACCGGCCAGCGTGAAGTCGAAGTGGCCCGCGGCGCCCGCGTTCCACGGCATGCTCGCCACGATGTCGACGCCCTTCGTGTTCGTGTCGACGCCGTTGATGAAGAAGCGGCCGCCGCCGATGCCCGTGAAGCCTTGCGACACGATGTAGTTGCGCACCGCGACCGACGTCAGGTTCTCCGACAGCACGATGCGGTCACGCACGTTGATGCGGTAGGCATCGATCGTCAGGCTGACCGGGGCGAAGCGCATCACGGCACCGAACGAGTAGTTGGTCGATTTCTCGGCCTTCAGCGGCTTGGCGCCCAGTGCGACGGCGACCGGGTCGGTCGGCGTGAAGGTCGTGATCTCGTACGGGACGCCGTTGATGAAGTTGGTCGACGTCGACGTGAAGCTCTGCTGCTGCAGCGACGGCGCACGGAAGCCGTTCTGCACGGCGCCACGCAGGGCGAAGTTCTTCGTGAAGTCGTAGCGGGCGGACAGCTTGCCCGACAGGTTGCTGCCGAAGTCGTTGTAGTGCTCTTCGCGGACGGCTGCCGATGCGAGCAGCTTGTCGGTGACGTTCGCCTCGACGTCGACGAACACGCCGATCGCGGTGCGCGACTTGTTCGACGCGTTGGCCGGACGGAAGCCCGGGAACACCTGCGCACCCGATGCCGCCGGCACGCCGCTCGGCAGGATCACGCCGCCGTTGCGATACGAATCCGGCTCGCCCGCGTGCAGCGCATAGCCTTCGCGGCGCGCCTCGGTGCCGACCGCCACGTTCAGCGGCGACGCGAGGCCGCCCACGTCGAACTTGCGCACGCCCGTCAGGTTGTACACGAGCTGGTTGTACGAATAGCCGCCCGCATCGAACGTCGTCTTGCTGGTCGGGCCGATCGACGCGTTCAGCGTGTTCTTGATGTCGTAGTTCATGCCGTTCTGGCCGTACACGAGCGACGTGTCCATGTCCCACTCGCCGATGCTCCAGGTCACGCCGCCGGCGGCGCTGAAGTCTTCCACGGTCGGCGCGATGATCGGCAGGAAGCCGTCCGGGTAGATGCTCTGCACGTTACGCGAGTCCTGCGGCGGGCGGAAGTAGCCGGCCGAGCGCGCGTCGCGCAGCTGGTAGCTGCTCCAGCCGTACACCTTGACGTCGGGCGTGATGTTGTCGCCGGCGTTGACGAACACGGTCTTCTGCTGCATCTCCGGGTCGCCGTACCAGGCGTCGAAGCGGTTGATGGTCAGCTCGCGCGGGTCGTACGCGCCGTTCACCTTCGCGTACTGCTGGCGCCAGTCCCAGCCGCTGCGCTCCGTGTGTTCCTGGTTCTTGTATTCGGCCGCGATGGTGATGAAGCCCGATTCGCCCAGCGGCAGGCCTTTCCAGGCGCTGACGGTGGTCGTCTGGCCGTCTGTGCGCTTGCGCGAGTTCGGACCGCTCCACGTGGCGCCGGCCGGCGGTGTCCCGTTCAGCAGGTCGTATTCGGTGACGTGGGCACCGTACGTGATCGTGCCTTCGCCGCCCGAGCGGTCGGTGCGCAGGCGCACGTTGACGACGCCCGAGATCGCGTCCGAGCCGTACTGCGCGGCCGCGCCGTCGCGCAGCACTTCGATGTTCTTGACGATCGCCGACGGGATCGTGTTCAGGTCGACGGCGGCCGAGCCGCGGCCGATCGAGCCGTTCAGGTTCACGAGCGACGACGCGTGGCGGCGCTTCGAGTTCACGAGCACGAGGCTCTGGTCCGGCGCCATGCCGCGCAAGGTGGCCGGGCGGATCGTGTCGGTGCCGTCCGTCAGCGCGGGACGCGGGAAGTTCAGCGACGGCAGTGCCACCGACAGGGCTTGGTTCAGTTCGGTCGAGCCCGTGGTCTTCAGGGTATCGGCCGAGATGATGTCGACCGGCGAAGCCGTGTCGAGCGCGGTGCGGTTCGCGACGCGGGTGCCGGTCACGACGACGGTCGCGGTGCCCGCGGCGTCCTGCGCGAGGGCCAGCGCGGGGCCGCCGGCGAACACGGCGGCGATGGAGAGGGCAAGTACGGTTTTTTCCGGCACAAATCGATGTTGCATGTCTTGATCCTTATTCTCGGTACACGTGGTCCTGATCCTGGTCGCTATGTGGTCCAGGTAGCATTGTCGTAAAGCAAGCTCGTCTTGATAGTGCGGGGTGCGTGTTATCGGTGTCAATTTAATCAGGGGGGCATAGATGTAAGGATGCAACAGTCGCGCATGCGCAGTGCATCGGTGCACCACAATGGACCGCTCGACTATTTGCCGCGCACCTTTTGCACGACGGTCACGACGAGCAGCACGGCGGCGCCGACGACGACACCGGCGACGGCGTCGACGATGCTGGGCGCGACGGCCGCCAGCAGCCGCCCCGCGACGGGGACGCCGGCCACGTGCGCGGCGGCGCTCGTTGCGAGGTGGTGCAGCGGTTCGAACGCGTGCCCGATGATGCCGCCGCCGACCATGAACATGGCCACCGTGCCGATCACGGACAGCGCCTTCATCAGCCGCGGCGCGGCCGCCAGCAGCAGGTTGCCGACGGCACGCGTGGCGCTGCCGCCACGGCGGCTCAGGTACAGCCCGAGGTCGTCGATCTTGACGATGCCTGCGACGATGCCGTACACGCCGACCGTCATCGCGATGGCCACGGCGACGAGGGCCGCCACCTGCGCACCGAACGAGGCGCCCCCTTCGTTGACGACGCCCAGCGCGATCACGATGATTTCCGCCGACAGGATGAAGTCGGTGCGGATGGCGCCCTTGATCTTGTCCTGCTCGACCGTGACCATGTCGGTATCGGTCGCGAGCGCCGTCGCCAACTCTTCTTCGTGCGCCGCATCCTCGGCGGCGCTGTGCAGCAGCTTGTGCGCCACTTTTTCGAAGCCTTCGAAGCACAGGTAGGCGCCGCCCAGCATCAGCATCGGCGTGATGGCTTGCGGCAGGAAGGCGGAGATGGCGAGCGCGGCCGGCACGAGGATCGCCTTGTTGCGCAGCGAGCCCAGCGCCACCGCCCACACGACGGGCAGTTCGCGGTCGGCGTTCACGCCCGTCACCTGCTGCGCGTTCAGGGCCAGGTCGTCGCCCAGCACGCCGGCCGTCTTCTTGGCGGCCACCTTGCTCATCAGGGCGACGTCGTCGAGCACGCTGGCGATGTCGTCGATGAGCGCCAATAAACTTCCTGCAGCCATAGTCCGTTCCTCGATATCAAGATGGCCACATCTTAACCGAGGCCGGCGGCGCGCCCCGGCACACGGTTCAGGCGCGTTTTCTGCGTTTCAATCCCGGAAATCTGCATCTCGTCGCTTTCCCGTACAGACGATGCCGTTCGATACGTATAGTGACAACATTGGCTGCGGTGCAGCAGCCTTGCCGACCTGAAGGAGATGCCCATGAATCCTAACCTCGACCTGCCGACCGTTCCGCGCCGCCGTGCCCGTCCGCCGAAGCGCAAGACCCGCATCACCATCTACCTCGACGACGAGGTGCTGGACGAATTCCGCTCGCGCGCGGAGCGCACCGGCACCGGTTACCAGACGCTGATCAATGCCGCATTGCGCCTGCGTCTGACCAGCGGCGACGCCAATCCGGCCGCGGCTTGAGTGGCAAAATCGCATAGACCCCGCCAGTACAGGGTGTATGACGTGTAAGAAGATTACACGGAGCAATTAATTATGCTAATCTTCCGGCTCTTTCAACCCGGAGGATTTATGAAAAAAGGCGAACTGATCGCTGAATTTGCGAAGCGTACCGAGATGTCGGGCGCCGCTGCGAACGACGCAGTGAACACCATCATCGACATCATCACCGAGCGTCTGAAAAAAGGCGACACGGTGGGTATCACCGGCTTCGGCACGTTCTCGGTCACCAAGCGCGCTGCCCGCAAGGGTCGCAACCCGGCAACCGGCGAAGTCATCAAGATCGCTGCATCGAAGACCCCGCGCTTCGCTGCCGGTGCGACCCTGAAGGCCGCCGTCAACCCGAAGAAGAAGTAAGCAGTACCCGCGGCTGGCCGCGGCCGTCCGGCAATCGCCGGGGCCGTGCGCCATGCCTGCGTTCATTCCCTCCGCCTGACCCATTTCCCCATGACCTTCGCCACCTGGATCGCCTTCGTCATCGCGGGCACGCTGATCGCCATTTCGCCCGGTTCCGGCGCCATCCTGTCGATGTCGCACGGCCTCGCGTACGGCGTCAGGAAGGCCAGCGCCACCGTGCTGGGGCTGCAGCTGGGCCTCGTGCTCGTGCTGGTGATCGCCGGTGCAGGCGTCGGCTCGCTGCTGCTGGCGTCCGAGACCGCATTCACCGTCGTCAAGGTCGTCGGCGCGCTGTACCTCATCTGGCTCGGCATCAGCCAGTGGCGCTCGAAAGCGCAGGCATCGAGCATCTCGACGGCAGGACTCGCCCCGCACCCGACGTTCGGCCGCCGCGTGCTGACCGGTTTTCTCACGAACGCGACGAATCCGAAAGGCATCATCTTCATGGTCGCCGTGCTGCCGCAATTCATCGCGCAGGACGCGCCCGTGCTGCCGCAGCTGGCGATCCTCGGCGTGACGATGGTCTCCATCGACACGACCGTCATGCACGGCTACGCGCTGCTGGCGTCGTCGATGCAGCGCTGGTTCCGCGATGCGCGCGCCGTGAAAATGCAGAACCGCTTCTTCGGTGCCGTGCTCATGGTCATCGGCACCTTGCTCTTCTTCGTCAAGCGCAGCCACGCCTGAGGCGGCGCGCGGCCATATTTGGCAACCATTTGTAATTCGTGTCGTCGTTTCGTACGTTCGTGCGTTGTAATGCAGGAGACGCAATCCGTCCGCGTCCACCGATAAAAAACATACGTTTTACTCCCGCCCTGGAGACATCATGTCGAACCGCGTCGCGAAAACCGCCGTCCTCCTCGCTTTTTCCACTTTGACGGCGCTCGCCGTGGCGGCCGATCCGCCCGCGCGCGTGGGCCGCGTCGCGCTCGCGCAGGGCCAGGTCGCCATCGGCAGCGACGTCGGCGCCGAGATGACGGCGGCCCAGGTCAATTGGCCCGTCACGTCCGGCAACACGATCAGCACGGCGGCCGGCAGCCGCACGGAATTGCGCGTCGGTTCGACGTCGATCCGCCTCGACGGCGATTCCTCGCTGGAAGTGCTGCAGATGGACGACGACGCGCTGCGCCTGCGCCTGCACTACGGCAGCGCCAGCGTGCGCGTGCTGAACCCGGACGTCGTGGCCGGCTTCGAACTGGAAACGCCGCAGGCCAGAGTGCGCCTGACGCAGCCGGGCCGCGTGCGCGTGGATGCCGAGCGCGTGCGCGACACGAGCGCCGTCACCGTGTTCGATGGCGCCGCGCTCGTCGAGGACGGCAGTTCGCAGCTGACCCTGCGTGCCGGCCGCCGAGCGGAACTGGGCGACGACGACGTACGCACGCTCGCCGCAGTGCGCGATGAGTTCGACGCCTGGTCCGCCACGCGCGACCGCTACGCCGACGACGCCGTGTCCGCGCGCTACGTGACGAGCGAGATGACGGGCTATGAAGACCTCGACCGCTACGGCAACTGGCGCGAAGACCCGGAATATGGCCCGCTGTGGTACCCGGCCGTGTCGTCGACGTGGGTGCCGTACCGCGACGGCAGCTGGACGTGGCTCGATCCGTGGGGCTGGACGTGGGTCGACAACGCGCCGTGGGGCTATGCGCCATTCCACTACGGCCGCTGGGTGCAGGTGCGTAACCGCTGGGCCTGGGTACCGGGCCGCCGGCACGAGCACCTCGTGTGGGCGCCGGCGCTCGTCGGCTGGGTCGGCGGCGACGGCTGGAACCTCGTGTTCCGCGACAGCGGCCGCCGGCCCGCCACCGGCTGGTATCCGCTGTCGCCGCACGACCGCTTCGTGCCGACCTGGCACGCATCGGACAACCACCGGCGCTGGCTGAACGAATACGCGCGCGACAATCCGCAGCACACGCACGGCTACCGTCCGCAAGGCTTGACGGTGGTCCCGCAGGACCGCTTCGGGCACCCGGGCCGCGTGCCCGTGGCGCACTCCGCGATCGTGACGGCGCCGCCCGTGCTGGCGCAGAACGTCGCAGCCGGTGCGCCGCCGGCGCGACCCGGTTGGATCAACCGTGATCGGGACGGCAACCGCGGCCCCGTCGGCATCGCCCGCCAGGATGGTCACGACCGCCGCATCGACACCGATCGCACCGACCGAGCGGACCGCGCCGACCGCGCCGACCACACACGCGACGGCTTCCCGCGCCAGCGTCAGCAGGCCCAGGTGCTGACGGCGCCGCCGGTGATGCAGGTGCAGGCGCAGGGCCTGCCCGTCACCAGCCCGACGCCGCGCCTGCCGCAGCAGCCGCTGAGCACGGTGACGAGCCCGACCCCGCACTTGCCGCAACAACCCTTGAGCACGGTGACGAGCCCCACGCCGCACCAGTCGCCGCAACCGCTGACCACGGCCAGCCCCGTGATCCAGCAACAGCAGGCGCAGCCGCCTGCGGGCGTGCCCGGCGGCTGGCGGCGCGACCGCACGGACCGCGACGACCGCCGCGACGAGCGCCGCGAGCAAATGGACGAATGGCGCCGCAACCGCCAGCCGGCGCAATCCGTGCAGCCGATCCAGGCCGCGCAGCCGGCCCAGCCGCAACCGATGATGACGGCGCCGGCGCCGCAGCAGGCGATGCCGCAACCGATGCCGCAGCCGCAGCAGCGCGTCGAGCGCCCGCGCTTCGAACGGCCGGAGCCCCGGATCGAACGGACGGAGGCGCGGATCGAGCGTCCGGCGCCGCCGCCCGTGCAGATGGCCGCGCCGCCCGTGGCGGTGGCGCCGCGTCCGGTGCCCGCCGCAACCCCGGCACCGGCGGCCAGGGCGCCGGAAGAGCGCCGCCAGCATGCGGACGAACGGGGACGCCGGCAGCAGCAGGATCGTTGAGCCCCGGCTACAATGCGGTTTTAGAAAAGGAGTGGCCATGGACCCGAAAGATTCCCTCATCGAATACCCGAGCGATTTCCCGATCAAGGTCATGGGCCCGACGCACGACGATTTCGCCGCGACCATCGTCGAAGTCGTCACGATCCACGATCCGACTTTCCATGAAGGCAAGATGGAAGTGCGGCCGTCCGCGAAGGGCGCCTACACGGGCCTGACGGTGATCGTGCGCGCCACCAGCCGAGAAATGCTCGACAACCTGTACCGCGAGCTGTCGTCGCATCCGATGGTCAAGATCGTTCTGTAAATTGGGGTTACAGCGCCGGCCATCAGGCTGGCTTATAATGACGGGGTATCCCTTCACAGACCCTATCCATGCAAGCGAACCAGCCGGCTATCCGTGAGCTTGGCCGCGCCGACTACGAACCCGTTTTTGCCGCGATGCGCGCCTTCACGGATGCGCGCACGCCCGACACGCCCGACGAGTTGTGGATCGTCGAGCACCCGCCCGTGTTCACGCTCGGCCTCGGTGCCGACCGCGGCCACCTGCTGAGCGTCGGCGCGCACGAGGTGCCCGTCGTCCAGACGGACCGCGGCGGCGAAGTCACGTACCACGGCCCCGGCCAGGTCGTGATCTACCTGCTGATGGACCTGCGCCGCAACAAGCCGGGCGGCAAGCTGTACGCCCGCCAGTTCGTCCACAAGATCGAGCAGGCCGTGATCGATGTGCTGGCGGCGTATAATCTCGCGGGTGAACGCGTCGAGGGCGCGCCCGGCATCTACATCGCCGACGGTCCGCGCAAGGGCGCAAAAATCGCCGCGCTGGGCCTGAAGGTGCGCGGCAACGGCTGCACGTACCACGGCGTCTCGCTGAACGTGGCGATGGATCTGTCGCCGTTCACCTGGATCAATCCGTGCGGCTATTCCGGCCTCGCCACGGTCGACATGAAAACGATGGGCGTCGATGTGCCGCTGGCCGACGTGCAGCAAGCCCTCGCCGCCGCGCTGATCGACCATCTGTCCACGGCACCCTCTTCAACCGCAGCGGTCGCGCAGGCCGCAACCAACTGACTACGCACATGACTTCCGAAATCGACACCGGCTCCGCAGCAGAATCCGCAGCAACGTACAACGCCAGCGCAAAGCAGAAAGGCGCAAGCAAGACGTCGCGCATCCCCATCAAGATCGTGCCGCTGGAGCAGCACGAGCGCCTGAAGAAGCCGGACTGGATCCGTGTGAAGGCCGCGAGCCCGTCGTCGCGCTTCTACGAGATCAAGGACATCCTGCGCGCCAACAACCTCGTCACCGTGTGCGAGGAAGCCAGCTGCCCGAACATCGGCGAATGCTTCGGCAAGGGCACCGCGACCTTCATGATCATGGGTGACAAGTGCACGCGCCGCTGCCCGTTCTGCGACGTCGGCCACGGCCGTCCGGACCCGCTCGACGTCAACGAGCCGGGTAACCTCGCGAAGACCATCGCCGACCTGCGCCTGTCGTACGTCGTGATCACCTCCGTCGACCGCGACGACCTGCGCGACGGCGGCGCCGGCCACTTCGTCGAGTGCATCCAGAAGACGCGTGCACTGTCGCCGAACACGAAGATCGAAGTGCTCGTGCCGGACTTCCGCGGCCGCCTGGAAAAGGCGTTGAACATCTTCGCGGACGGCCTGCCGGACGTGATGAACCACAACCTGGAAACCGTGCCGCGCCTGTACAAGGAAGCGCGCCCGGGCGCCGACTACGAGCACTCGCTGGTGCTGCTGCGCGACTTCAAGAAGATGTACCCGAACGCCGTGACGAAGTCCGGCCTGATGGTGGGCCTGGGCGAGACGGACGAGGAAATCCTGGAAGTCATGCGCGACATGCGCGCACACGACATCGACATGCTGACCATCGGCCAGTACCTGGCGCCGTCGAACTCGCACCTGCCGGTGCGCCGTTACGTGCACCCGGACACCTTCAAGATGTTTGAAGAGAAGGCGTACGAGATGGGCTTCGTGCACGCGGCCGTGGGCGCGATGGTGCGCTCGTCGTATCACGCCGACCAGCAGGCGCACGAAGCGGGCGTCGCAGCGTAATTCCCGGCAACGCAAGAAAGCGGTGGGCGGCTTCCGTCCACCGCTTTTTTCATTCGTGGCTCGCGGAACCGTGCGCCCGCACCGCCCGCGTTATATTGGACACATGAGCGAACACCACCACCGTTTCACCCCTTCCGACGACGACACCCAGGACGACGACGCCTTCCTCGAACGGGAACTGAACCTGTCCGCGCGTGGTGTCGAACTCGTCCGTATGGAAGGCCGCGTCTTCCTGCGCTTTTCCGGCGCCGTGCGCGTGGACGGCCTGCACGTCGAGTATCGCCTCGTACCGTCGCGCGGCGTGCTGGCCAAGCCGAGCAAGTGGCGCAAGATGGACCTGCAGGCGCGCCGTCAACTCGTCGAGGAACGGGCCACGCGCGATGCCGTCGACGACCTGAACCAGGACGTCGAGGAATTCGTCCGAGAAATTGCCGACCAGGCCGACGAGTTCGGCTTCGACCCCATGCTGTTCCTGCACGTACTGGACGAGCTGGAGACGTCCGAGCCGGCCGAGTTCGTGTTCGACCGCATCCGCCAACGCCTGCTGCACGCGGGCGAGCGCGAGCAGGAAGAGCGCCACGCCGCGCGCACGAAGGAAAGCATCAACCTGGCCGAGTACCCGGCATCGTTCGAGGTCGCGAGCAAGATGGCGCGCCGCTTCATCGCCCTGCTGGGCCCGACCAATTCCGGCAAGACGCACCGCGCGATGGAACACCTGGCGCAAGCCGACAGCGGCGTCTACCTTGCGCCGCTGCGCCTGCTGGCGCTGGAAAACTACGAGCGATTGCAGAACGCGGTCGGCGCGGACGGCGAGCCGATCAAGGTCAGTCTGATCACGGGCGAGGAACGCCGCCTGGCAGAAGGCGGCACGCACGTCGCCAGCACCGTCGAGATGCTCGACACGAAGACGCCCGTGCAAGTCGCCGTCATCGACGAGATCCAGATGCTGGCCGACCGCGACCGCGGCGCCGCGTGGACGGCCGCGGTGTGCGGCGCGCCCGCGGCGACCGTGTACCTCGTCGGCGCGCCGGAAGCGCGGCGCGCGATCGAAGCGCTGGCCGAGCGGCTGGAGTGTCCGCTCGAAGTGCACGTGCTGAAACGCAAGGCGCCGCTGTCGATGGAACCCAGCGCCGTGCGCAAGCTGCGCAACCTGAAGCGGGGCGATGCCGTCATCGCGTTCTCGCGCCGTGAGGTGCTGATGTGGCGCGACATGATCACGGAGATGGGGTTATCGGTGGCCACGGTCTACGGCAATTTGTCTCCGGAAGTGCGGCGTGCGCAGGCCGAGCGCTTCCGCGAAGGGCAGGCCGACATCGTCGTCGGCACGGACGCCCTCGCGATGGGCTTGAACATGCCGATCCAGCGCATCGTGATGACGACCGCGGTCAAGTACAACGGCGTCGAGGAAGAAGAAATCTCGGCCGCGCTCGCCAAGCAGATCGCGGGCCGCGCGGGCCGCTACGGCGTGCACGAGGAAGGCTTCGTTGCCGGCTACGACGACGACACGCACGACATCATGCGCTCCTTGATGAAGGAAAAGATCCCGCCCGTGCCGGCCAGCGGTTTTGCCGTGGCACCGTCGCTGGAACAATTGCACCGCATCTCGTCCGTGACGGGCGAGACGTCGCTGGTGAAATTGCTCAAACGCTTCGTGCACAACATCGACGTGCCGGACGGCTTTTTCTATCCGCGCATCACGGAAGAGCAGAACGAGCGCGCGGAATGGCTCGACACGCTCGACTTGAGCATCGCGGAAAAATTCACGATGTCGCTCGTCCCCATCTCGACCCGCGTGCCGACATTGGAAAGCGCGTGGTCGCACTGGGCGCAATCGCTGGCAAAGCGGAAAATCTGCAAGCTCCAGCCCCATCCGCAGGAATTGTTCTGGCAAAACTTGCAGGAAGTCGAGGACACGTGCCGCATGTATTCGGCGTATGCGTGGCTCGGCTACCGCATGCCGGAGTTCTTCCCCAGCATCGAGGAAGCGCAGACGCTCGCGCGCGAGGCATCCGAGCGCGTCGACGCATTGCTGCAGCAACAGAACGCCGCGGCACGCAAGCGCCAGTCGAAGAAGGAGCGGTCGCGCTGGTAACGATGCGTCAGCCGGGCTTGTCCGTGCTGACTTGCGCGACGGCCTGCATCCACTCGTCCCACAACGCCGGATCGCGGGGCTGGCCGTCGGCGTCCAGGCGGTAGCCGGCAAGCAGGTCGGCCAGGTCGCTGCATTCCGTCAGATCGACTTCGCGTTCGAGGAAGGCCAGCATGGCGCGGTAGGCCTGGTCGACGGTGAGGGTGTCGGTGTGTGCGTTCATGGTCATCTCCGTGTCGATGACGCCAGCTTACGCCAATGCGTGCGGCGTCAGTGCATGCGCCGGTCGGGACGGCTCTTCACGTCGACTTTCAATATGCCCGGGATCGTGCGCAGGCGGTCGAGCAGCACGGTAAATTCCGATTCGGACATGCGCGAGAATGCGATGATCACATCGTCGGTATGTGCAGCTTCCTCGTTCTGCTGGACGATGAAGGTGCCGATGCGGTTGGTCACCGGGCCGAGTTCCTTTTCCAGCACGTGCAGCGTGAGCCGGCCGCGTTCGGCCGACAGCACGATTTCGCGCCGTTGCCTGGACGAGAAATAGCGTTGTTCCAGCGGCTTCATGGCGGCCAGGATGAACAGCAGGATGCCTGTCGCTGCCGCGGCGGCCACGTACAGCCCGCCGCCGACCGCCAGGCCGACGGCCGCGACGGACCACAGGCTGGCCGCCGTCGTGAGGCCGCGCACGACGTCGCCGCGCAGCAAAATCGATCCCGCGCCCAGGAAACCGATGCCCGACACGACCTGGGCCGCCACGCGTGACGGATCGAGCGAGATGTGCTCGCCGCCCAGCACGTCGTTGAAGCCGTAGGCCGAGACGATCATGATCAGGCAGGAACTGACGCAGACCAGCATGTGGGTCCGCAGTCCCGCGGCCCAGGACAGGCGTTCGCGTTCGAACCCGATGGCTCCGCCCAGCAGGGTCGCCAGGAACAGACGCGCGACAAGCTCGGCATTCGGCAGCATAGTGACGTTTTGATGAGCCCCAAAGGGCCATTCTAGCACCGGGCCCGGCTGGGCGGCGCGCCATCACGGCAGGCAGTGCGCCCCGATGCCGGCACCGTCCGGGCCCGCGATGGCGACGTCGGCCGGCGGATAGCCATTGCCCAGCGCCAGCGTCTTGGCGCCTTCGTAGCGCAGGCTCAGCTGCTCGCCCGCGTAGTCGGGCAGCGCGCGCGGGATGTAGATGGCGAAGCGGTAATCGAGGTTCCCGTAATAGCCGTGGCGGAAGACCTGGGTCGACGGTCCGCGCTGGAGCTCGGCCGCGATCGCGTCGGCGAGGGCCGGCGTGTCGAAGCGGCTGTTGACGTCGGCCGTGCCGTCGAGCACCACCGTGTAGGGGCGCAGCGGGCCGTAGCGACGTTCGCCGTACGCGACGCGCAGGCGGTCGGCGTCGAAATAGAAACCGGGCAGGTTGGCGCCCGTGACGTCCAGGCCGCACAGCACGAACACGGCCCAGAACCCGTGCGAATCGAGCGGCAGCACGGCGCGAACAGGCGCACGGTGCGGCAGCGCGACGGGCGTGCTGAAATCGATCCGGTGGACGTTGGCAACATGCTGGTAATGCAACACGACCGTGTTGCGCAGACCGGTATCGACGCTGGTACAGCCTGCCGCCGTCAGCAGGCTCGGTACGAGGGCAACCGTGATCAGCTTGCGCATCGCTTCCTCCTTTGCCGGCGTCAGTGTGAACAGCGTTGGCGGGCGCGTCAAGATTGGCCCGAACCGTAGCGCGGGTTTTGCGAGAGGTCAGCGGTGCGCGGGGATTACGACTTCAGCGATTTTTGCAGCAGCGCATGCAACGCCGCAAAATCCGGCTCGCCCAGATACCGCTTGAGGATCTTGCCATCCTTGCCGATGACAAAGGTGGTGGGCGTCATGTTGACGTCGCCAAATTGCTTGGCCAGGTCGCCGCCGGAATCGAGCGCCACCTTGAACGGCAGCTTGCGCGTCTCTGTGTAGTTCAAGACATAGTTCGGCGGATCGTAGCTCATCGCCACCGCGACGAATTCCAGGCCGTCCTGCTTGAACTTATTGTACGTCTCGACCATCTGCGGCATTTCCTTCACGCACGTAGCGCAAGAGGTTGCCCAGAAATTGACCATCACGACCTTGCCCCGCAAGTCGTGCGAGCTGATCTTCTGGCCATCGATGGAAATGAACGTGACGTCGGGCGCCTGCTGTTGCTGGCTGAACGTGGCGAAGCCGATGCCGGCGATCGCGAGCACGGCCGCGCCGATGATGGCCGGTTTGATCCAGGTACGTGAAGAGGAAGCGGTCATGATTCAACTCATCCTGCAATGCCCATCAGGCGATCTCACGATTATAGAACTGCCGCCGCTTTCCTGCCCGCGACGGCTTGCACGGCTCACGAACCCTGCGATTGCGGCTGCTGCATCGAGCGCGCGTCTTCTTCGCTGATGTATTCGAACATCTTGACCACACGCATGACACCGGAGACGCCCTGCGCGACGTCGGCCGCGATATTGCCTTCGCGCTGAGTCACAAGACCCATCAGGTACACGGTGCCGCGCTCGGTGACGACCTTGAACGACGTGGCCGAGACCGTCTTCTTGTCGGCCAGGCTCAGCTTGACCTTGCTGGTGATCAGCGCATCGCTGGAGCGCGACGTGTAGCTCGACGGGCCGGCGATTTCCAGTTCGTTCATGACGCCTTCGACGTTCGAGATGCCGCGCACCTCTTTCTCGACGGCGCGCTTCATCGCCTCGTCCTTCACTTCGCCCGTCAGCAGCACCTTGCGGTTATAGCTGTTGACGTTGACGTGGCCGGCGTCGCCGACGATGTCGCCCATGCGGGTCTCGGCTTTCAGCGCGATCGCCTTGTCTTCCGTCTGCGCGCCCAGCGTGCGGCGGTCGGCCGTCGCGACGGCACCGCCGACGGCACCGGCGGCCACGACAGCGACGCAACCTTGCAGCGAGGACAGCAAGGCCACGCACAGCACGGCCTTGGACAGGGGACGCAGCAGGGCGCCGGCGTTAATTTGCATCTTCTTCTCCGAACAGGGCGACGTCGAGGCCGTCGCAGATACTGTGGATCGCGACCAGATGCACTTCCTGGATGCGGGCGGTGCGCGAATGCGGTACGTTGATGTGGACGTCGGCGTCGGTCAGCATCTGTCCCAGCTTGCCGCCGTCCTTGCCGGTCATGGCGACGACGCGCATCTCGCGTTCCAGCGCGGCTTCGACGGCGGCCAGCACGTTAGCCGAGTTGCCGGACGTGGAAATCGCCAGCAGGATGTCGCCGGCCTGGCCGAACGCCTGCACCTGCTTGCTGAAGATTTCGTTGAAGCTGTAGTCGTTGCCGACGGCCGTGATGATCGACGTGTCCGTCGTCAGGGCGATGCCCGGCAGCGGGAAGCGCTCGCGCTCGAAGCGGCCGACCAGTTCGGCCGCGAAGTGCTGCGCGTCGCCGGCCGAGCCGCCGTTGCCGCAGGCGAGGACCTTGTTGCCATTGGAAAGCGCATTGAACATCAGTTCAATCGCTTGGGAAATCGGTTGTGCGAGGAGAGTCGCCGACTTCAGCTTGAGTTCGGCGCTTTCCTGGAAGTGGGCGAGGATGCGTTGAGTATTCATGGTCGAAGATTATAGTGCAGTGGCAATGCCCGGCGATCAAGCACGGCAAAAAATGCTTACACTTCAATGGCGTTCGTTAACCATTCGATATCATCCCCATCGATGGCGACGACGTCGATGCGGCAGGGCGGCAGGCGGCTGAAGCGCTGCAAATACACCTGGGCGGCGCGGATGACGCGGCGGATCTTGGCCGGGCCGATGCTGGCCGCGGCGCTCACCGGGGCTCCGGCCGCGCGCTGGCGCACTTCGACGAACACGAGCGTGGCGCCGTCGCGCAGGATCAAGTCGATCTCGCCGAGCTTGCAGCGGAAGTTCGCCTCCACCAGCACGAGGCCGCGGCGCTCGAGGTAGGCCAGCGCCATGTCTTCCCAGGCGCGGCCCTGCTCCTGCTTGCGCGACAGCCGGGTCGGCCACATGTCAGCGCGCCTTGTCCACGGGGTCGAACTGGCCGTCGCGCAGGATGACGGCCGCCTCCTGCCGGCGCAGCTGCAGCCGGCCGTCCGGGCCCGCCATCACGTCGAGCTGCCCCGTGACGCCGTCCACGCCGAACGGCGCACCTCCACGCAGCGCCAGTTCGCGCGCCACCCGGAAGGCGTCGATGCCGAGCGCGTACAGGCGGTCCATGTCGAGCGGTTGTTCTGCATCCAGCGGGCGCGGATACACCATCACGACGGGGTGGTCGGGCAGCACGATCCACGGCAGGTCGAGGATGCGCAGGCCGTCCAGGCCCCGGTCGCCCGCGTCGAGCGTCCTGCCGGGATTCGCCGCGCCGCCGCCGTAGCAGGGGATCGCCGTGCCGATCGTGCCCCGGACGGCGCGCAGGACGGTGCTGTCGAGAGTGGCGAACAGCAGGTCGGGCGGGTCGATGTCGAGTTTCTGCTTCAACTCGTCGATGGCGGCCTTGCCTGCCTCGCCGGCCGGCACCGCGTAGCGCTGGTTCGTGTGGCCCAGCTGGCGCCAGCGCGCCTCGAATGCGCCCGCCGCGCGCTGCGCCCACGCGGCGCCGCCCGTCAGGATCAGCGCGCGGCCGTGCGGATGGTCGCGCGCGGCCCATTCCGCCACCTGGCGCGCCTCGTCCTCGACGGACAGCCCCGCCACGAGCATCCTTGCCGGCGCGGCCGCGCGGCCTTCGGGCACGCTCAGCACGATGGTGGGCCGGGTGACGGCATCGCTGTCGGCCAGCGCCGCGACGGCGCTGCGGGCCAGGGGCCCGACGACGACGTCGCTGGCCGCCGCCGCGCGCGCGTACGCGTCGAGCACGTCGCGCGGCGCGTCGCCCGTCGGGACGACGTCGGCCTTGAAGCCGGTGCCGTCGCGCTCCATGCCGGCCAGGAAGCCGGCGCGCACGGCCTCCGCGGCCGTCGCCAACGTGGACGAACGCAGCGGCAGCAGCAGCGCGATGCGGATGGGGGCGGACGATGGCGGAGGCGGCGGCGACGGTTCGTTCGCCTGCGGTTTGGCGGGGCGCGGCTGGATGGCCGGGTCGGCGAGGGCGAGCAAAGGTGCCGCCGGCGGCGTGAAAGAAACGGAACGGGACGACGAGCGCGCACTTGTGTTTGCGTCCACGGACGCGCACAATCGCTGCGGTCCGTCGTACGGCGGCCCGTCGCACGGCGGTCCAGCCAGGGCGTGGCCGCCCGCGGCCAGCGCGAGCAGCATCGCCAAAAGCCGGACGCGTCCGGCGCAGCGCGCCTCGAGAATGTTCATCCGCATCCGATCCCCAACATGACAGAAACCCAGTCCAGCCAGATCGCCCAACTGCCCGTCATGGGCGAGGCCGCCCAGCAGTCCTATCCTACCGCAGCGCTTTACGTGGTGGCCACACCCATCGGCAACGTCACCGACATCACGCTGCGTGCCCTGCACGTGCTGCTGCTGGCCGACGTCGTCGCCTGCGAGGACACGCGCAAGACGGGCGCGCTGCTGACGCGTTTCGGCTTGAACAAGCCCATGATCGCCGCGCACCAGCACAACGAGCGCGAGGTCGCCGAAAAAATCGTCACGCGCCTGCGCGCGGGCGAGCGCGTGGCGCTCGTGTCGGACGCGGGCACGCCGGCCGTGTCGGACCCCGGCGCGCGCATCGTCGACGCCGTGCGCGACGCCGGCCTGCACGTCGTGCCGGTACCCGGTGCGTCGGCCGCGATCGCGGCGCTGTCCGCCAGCGGCCTCGTGAACGACCGCTTCTATTTTGTCGGCTTCCTGCCCGCGAAGGCGAAGCAGCGCGAAGGGGAACTGGCCGCGCTCAAGTCCGTGCCGGCGACGCTCGTGTTCTATGAGGCGCCGCATCGCATCACGGACTGTGTCGAATCTCTCGCGGCCGCATTCGAGCCCACGCGCCAGGTCGTGTTCGCGCGCGAGCTCACCAAGCTGTTCGAGGAAATCCACCGCTGTCCGCTCAGCGAGGCGCTGGCGTGGGTGAAGGCCGACGCCAACCGCGAGCGCGGCGAATTCGTCGTGCTCGTCGAAGGTGCGCGCGTGGATGACGACGAGGGCGACGTGGAAGCGGAGCGCGTGCTGCGCATCCTGCTCGAAGAATGTTCCGTGAAGCAGGCGGCGGCGCTGGCGGCGCAGATCACGGGCAGGAAGAAGAACGCGTTGTACGACCGCGCGCTGCAGATCAAGGGCGGCGAGTAGACAGACTCACCACTTGCAGCCGCTGTCCTTCTTGTCCATCGCGAGGAAGATCGGCGCCAGCAGCCCGCCCGGCACGCCGTCCTTGCAATCGGGCCGCTTGGCCGCCTTGATCGCCCGCTCGAACTTGCTTTCCGTCTGCAGCGGCGGCTTCGGCAGGCGTTCGAGTGCCGTGCCCACCTTGTCGGGATCGGGTTCCGCGAGCAGCTTCGTCGCCATCTTGCGCGCCATGCTGCGGGCGGCGTCGACGTCGAAGTGCGGGGCCGTGGTCGCGGGCGCGGCCGGTGTCTCGGGCGTTTCCGGTGCGGGTTTCACGGCATAGGTTTCTTCCGTCGACTGGCGCTTCTCCGGCGCGACGGCGATCACGGGGCGTGTCTTTTTCGCATGCTTTTCCGGCTGCGCGCGCGGGACCGGCGGCGCCGCGGCCGGTTTCACCTGCGCCGGCGGCGGCGCGGGCTGCAGGCGGATCGTGAGGCGTTCCGGTGGCGCGGCGGGCAACGTCGTCATCGGCTGGCGGTAGACCGCGAGCAGCAGCGCATGCGCGGCCAGCGACAGCACGATGCAGGCCGCGATGCGGTTGATTTGTCTGCGGTCGGGGAGGGCCGGGCGGAAGCCTCCATCGATGTGGTCGATTGCATACGTCACGTCGTCACCTGTGAGAAAACCACGGAGTCGAGTACTTTCCTTGACCGGGGTGGCACCTGGACGGTATGATGGCTGTCTTCGGAGTGTAGCGCAGCCCGGTAGCGCATCTGGTTTGGGACCAGAGGGTCCAAGGTTCGAATCCTTGTACTCCGACCAGTATAGCAAGAGGCCGACGAGAGATCGTCGGCCTTTTTCATTTCCGCACCGTATTTAGAACGTCAACTCGCTCGCTTTGCCAAGAGAGCGTTACCCGCCCGGCTCGCGCCCTTGCGCCCCAGCTGCTCCGAAATGAACGCACCCGCCTCCACGACGAGGTCGAGGTCGATCCCGGTCTCGATACCGAGCCCGTTCAGCATGTACACGACGTCTTCCGTCGCGACGTTCCCCGTCGCGCCCTTCGCGTAGGGGCAGCCGCCCAGGCCCGACACGGACGAGTGGAAGATCGACACACCGAGTTCCAGGCTGGCGTAGATGTTGGCGAGCGCCTGGCCGTACGTGTCGTGGAAGTGGCCGGAGATGCGCTCCAGCGCGAACGCGCTGGCCGCTGTCTCCATCACGGCCTGCGTCTTGCGCGGGGTCGCCACGCCGATCGTGTCGGCGATGTCGATCTCGTCGCACCCGAGGTCGCGCATGCGCGCGACGACGTCGGCGACGGCATCCAGCGGCACCTCGCCCTGGTACGGGCAGCCGAACGCGCAGCTGATGCTGCCGCGCAGCCGCAGGCCGTGGTCCTTCGCCGCCTTCGCCACGGGCTCGAAGCGGGCGATGGATTCCGCGATCGAACAGTTGATGTTCCGCTGCGAGAACGCTTCCGACGCGGAGCCGAAGATCACGACTTCATCGGCGCGCGCCGCCAGCGCCGCCTCGAAGCCCTGCATGTTCGGCGTCAGCGCGGAATACAGCGTGCCGGCGCGGCGTTCGATGCCGGCCATGACTTCCGCGCTCGTCGCCATCTGCGGCACCCACTTGGGCGACACGAATGACGCCGCCTCGATGTTGGCGAAACCGGCGCGCGACAGGCGGTCGACCAGCTCGATCTTGACCGCGGCGGACACCGCTTCCTTTTCGTTTTGCAGCCCGTCGCGCGGACCCACTTCGACGATCTTGACTTGTTTCGGCAGTTGAATGTGCATGATGGTTTCCTAGTAGCCGCGGGCGCGGTCGACGACGTCGTCGATGGCCTCGCCCCGTTCCAGCCGTTCGATCTTGGCGACGATCTGCTGCACCGCCTCCTCGCGCAAGGTGATGGCCGAGATGTGCGGCGTGATGGTGATGCGCGGCTCGCTCCAGAACGGATGCGGTGCCGGCAGCGGTTCGTTGCGGAACACGTCCAGCGTCGCGCCCGCGATGTGGCCGGCCCGGATCAGCGCCAGCAGGTCGGGCTCGGCCACCTGCGCGCCGCGTGCGACGTTGACGAGGTACGCGCCGCGCGGCAGCCGTGACAGCCGCGCGCGGTCGAGCAAATTCGTCGTCTCCGGCGTGAGCGGCAGCATGCAGACGAGGACCTGCGTGCCGGCCAGGAAGTCGTCGAGCGATTCCATGCCGGCGAAGCAGTCCACGCCCGGCAGGTCGCGGCCCGAGCGGCTCCAGCCGCGCACGGGAAAGCCGAGCTGGCGCACGGTGCGCAGCACGGGCATCCCGAGCCGGCCCAGCCCCAGCACGCCGACCGTGAAATCGGCTTTGTCGCGCCGCGGCAGCGGGTTCCAGATGCCCTGGCGCGCCTGCAGCTCGTAGTCGTCGAAGCGACGGAAGTAGCGCAACGTCGCATACGCCACATACTCCGCCATCTGCTCAGCCATGCCCGCATCGCCCAGGCGGACGATGGGCACCGGCGGCAAGGCGTCGCCGAATTTCATCAGCGCGTCGACGCCGGCACCCGTCAGGAAGATCGCCTTCACGTGCGCGAGCTGGTCGAGCAGTGCCGGTGTCGGCGCCCACGTCACCGCATAGTCGCAGCGCGGCTGCGCCGCCAGCGACATGCCTTCGCGCCACACGACGATCTCGGCGTGCGGCAGCGCATTGGAAAAATCACGGACCCACGGCTCGGTGATGCCGTCGCCTCTGTACAGCAGTATCCGCATGTTTCGTCTCCTAATAGTTTTTATGGATTGCGTTTGCTGTCTCGTTGTTTCGTCACGCCGCACCCTGGTTTGCGGCGTCGTGCGCGCGCCACCGCCTTCTGGGCGGGCGGCGCGGTGTCCATCGTGTGGCCGGATAGGGCCTGGCTACGCCGCTGCCTTGAATGCCAGCAGCGGCGCGCCGTCCGCGACCTGGTCGCCGACCTGGTACAGCACTTCCTCGACCAGGCCGTCGCTCGGCGCGGCAATCGTATGTTCCATCTTCATCGCTTCCATGATCACGAGCGGCTCGCCCTTGCGGACGTGCTGCCCGTTCGCCGCCATCACGGCGACGACCTTGCCCGGCATCGGTGCCGTCAGGCGGCCGTCGGCCGTTTCGTGCTCGCCCGCGTGCGCGAGCGGGTCGCTCCACGCGAGCACGTGATGCAGGCCGCCCGTGAACACGTGCAGCGTTTCGCCGTCGCGGCGCACGGTGCCCGCGATGGCCTGGCCGTCCAGGCGGATCGCGTAGCGCCCGTCGTGCTGCGCCACGAGCGCCAGCGGATGCGCCTTGCCGTTCGCTTCGAGCGTCCAGCCGTGCGCATGATAGGCAAGGTCGATCACATAGACCTTGGCGTCGGTCGTGGCCGCGTATTCGTCGCCGAACGCGAGGCGGCGGCGGTATGTGCCGTTCATGCGCCAGCCGTGGGTGCTGGTCCACGGGTCGGCAGGGTTGGTGCTCGTTGGCGTGTCTCCCGCGACGAGGGCGACGGCCGCCAGTGCCAGCGCAGGCAACGGCGCCGGGCCCGCCGGCGGGAACAGCGCCGCCGAGTTCCGCTCGATCAGGCCCGTGTCCAGGTCGGCCTGCGCGAAGGCACCGCCTTCGACGAGCCGCTTCAGGAACGCGATATTGGTCGCGAGGCCGACGATGTGGAATTCGGACAGCGCCTGCGCCATGCGCGCCAGCGCCTGCGCGCGGTCGGCGCCCCACACGATCAGCTTGGCGATCATCGGATCGTAGAACGGCGAGATCGCATCGCCCGCGCGCACGCCGGAATCGATGCGCACGCCGGCCGGATTGCCGTCGGCGCCGCCCAGTTCAAACGCGACGTGCGCCGGGGTGTCCATGTGCTGCAAGGTCCCGATCGACGGCAGGAAGCCTTTCTCCGGATTTTCCGCATACACGCGCGCCTCGATCGCGTGGCCGTGGATCGCCAGTTCGTGCTGCTGCTTCGGCAGCGGCTCGCCGGCCGCCACGCGCAGCTGCCATTCGACGAGGTCCGTCCCCGTGATCATCTCGGTGACGGGATGCTCGACCTGCAGCCGCGTGTTCATCTCCATGAAGTAGAACGAGCCGTCCTGGTTGGCGATGAATTCGACGGTGCCCGCGCCCACATAGCCGACGGCGCGCGCCGCGGCGACGGCCGCTTCGCCCATCGCGGCGCGGCGTTCGGGCGGCATGCCGGGCGCCGGCGCTTCTTCCAGCACTTTCTGGTGGCGGCGCTGCACGGAGCAGTCGCGCTCGTGCAGGTAGACGCAGTTGCCGTGCGTGTCCGCGAACACCTGGATCTCGATGTGGCGCGGCCGCGTGAGGTATTTTTCGACGAGCACCTTGTCGTCGCCGAACGACGAGATGGCTTCGCGCTTGCACGACGCGAGCGCGGCCTGGAAATCCTCCGACCGCTCCACCACGCGCATGCCCTTGCCGCCGCCGCCCGCGCTGGCCTTCAGCAGCACGGGATAGCCGATGCGGTTCGCTTCCGCCTGCAGCAGTTCCGGATCCTGCGCGTCGCCGTGGTAGCCCGGCACGAGCGGCACGTTCGCGCCTTCCATCAGCTGCTTGGCGGCGGACTTCGATCCCATCGCGCGCATCGAGGAGCCCGGCGGGCCGATGAACACGAGGCCCGCGGCCGCGCAGGCTTCCGCGAATTCCGCGTTCTCCGACAGGAAGCCGTAGCCCGGGTGGATCGCCTGCGCGCCCGTGGCCTTCGCTGCGGCGATGATCTTGTCGCCGCGCAGATAGCTGTCCTTGGCGGCGGCGGGGCCCAGCAGGACCGCCTCATCGCAGACCGCCACGTGCCTGGCGTTCGCGTCGGCTTCCGAATAGACGGCAACGGTCTTGATGCCGAGCCGGCGCGCGGTGGCCGCGACGCGGCAGGCGATTTCGCCACGGTTGGCGATGAGGATCTTCGTGAACATGGTGTCTCGTCTGTTTTATGTGTTGTGAAAATCGGCTTGTGGCCGGTGACTTCTATAAAACTGGCTTGTGGCCTGACAGCGTTTGCGACGCGTTACCGTATCGCATGCGTTTGGTGGGCACCCCGTGCCCACGCGGAAGCATCAGCAGCCGCAGCTTTCCTTCTGCACCGACTCCAGCATCGCCGAACGCGTTTTCAGGCCCAGCTTTTCCAGCAGCTTGCGGTCATCGTCCGCTTCCGGATTGTCCGTGGTGAGCAGCTTGTCGCCATAGAAGATCGAATTGGCGCCGGCCATGAAACACATCGCCTGCACGGCTTCCCCGAGCTCGCGGCGGCCGGCCGACAGGCGCACGCGCGCCTTCGGCATCGTGATGCGGGCGACGGCGATCGTGCGCACGAATTCGATCGGGTCCAGCGGCGGCAGGCCGTGCATGGGCGTGCCCTCGACCTGCACGAGGTGGTTGATGGGCACCGATTCCGGATACGGGTTCATGTTGGCCAGTTGCGCGATCAGGCCCGCACGCTGCTCGCGCGTCTCGCCCATGCCGACGATGCCGCCGCAGCAGATCTTCAGGCCGGCCGTGCGCACGCGGCCCAGCGTGTCCAGGCGGTCGCGGTATTCGCGCGTGGAAATCACGTCGCCGTAGAAATCCGGTGACGTGTCGATGTTGTGGTTGTAGTAGTCGAGGCCCGCCTGCTTCAGCTGCTCGGCCTGGCCTTCTTCCAGCATGCCCAGCGTGGCGCACGTTTCCATGCCCAGCGCCTTCACGCCGCGCACCATCGCTTCGACCTTTTCCATGTCGCGCTCTTTCGGGCTGCGCCAGGCGGCGCCCATGCAGAAGCGCGTGGCGCCCTTCGCCTTCGCTTCGCGCGCGGCGTCCAGCACCGTGTCGAGGTCGAGGATCTTCTTCGCTTCCACGCCCGTGTCGTAGCGCGCCGCTTGCGGGCAGTAGCCGCAGTCTTCCTCGCAGCCGCCCGTCTTGATCGACAGGAGGGTCGCGAGTTCCACGTCGCCGTCGGGGAATTCGGCGCGGTGCGCCTGGCTCGCGCGGAACATCAGCTCCGGCAGCGGCAACTCGAACAGCGCGAGCACGTCGGCCAGCGGCCAGGTGGCGTCCTTCGGCAGGGAGGCCGGCGTGACCGGCGGATGGAGAGTGACGACTTGGGTCATTTCGGATTCCTTGTTTTGGTTAGGCACGCTTGGCCGGCCATCCCGGCAGGCTCGCGAGCTCGAGGTAAGTGGAGGCCTTGGCGGCCGTGGGTTCGTCGAGGCGCGGCACGCGGCCGAGCAGCGGGGCGGGCAGGCGGCGGGCGAGTTCCGCGACGTTGTCGTCGGCGAAGCGCATGTCCGGGTCGACCTGGTTGGCGACCCAGCCCGCGAGCACGAGGCCGCGCGCGACGATCGCCTCGGCCGTGAGTAAAGCATGGTTGATGCAGCCGAGGCGCAAGCCGACGACGAGCACGACGGGCAGCCCCAATTGTACGGCCAGATCGGCGCTGTCGAAGTCCGGCGAGAACGGCACGCAGAAGCCGCCCACGCCTTCGACGACGGTCGCGTCGGACGCGCCCAGGATCTCGGCATACGCCGTCAAGATGGGCACGGGTTCGATGGTGACGCCTTCGAGCCGCGCCGCGATGTGCGGGGCGCATGGCTCGCGCAGCAGGTACGGCGTCGTGATCGACTGCGGCAGCTGCACGTTGCCGGCCGCGCGCAGCATGGCGGCGTCGTCGTTGTGCAGCATGCCGTCGCGCTCCTCGGCGCCGGCCGCGATGGGCTTCATGCCGCACGCCCGCACGCCCTGCTGCACGAGTTTATGGAGGATGGCGCTGGAGACCAGTGTCTTGCCGATCTCCGTGTCCGTGCCCGTCACGAAGCACGCGAAGCGCAGCGGCACGCCTTCCGCAGCCAGCGGCGCGGGGACGGCGAACGGCGCCGGCGCCGGCGCCGTGCCGACCGTCGTTGCCGGTTCCGCGGTACCGACGGAAGCGCCGCCACCTAATTGTTCGGGATCGTTGAGGGTCATGCCCGCGTCCTTTCCAGCTGGTTGAGCGCAGCCGTCAGCTGCGCGACGTCTTGTTCGGTATGCGCGGCGGACAACGTGACGCGCAGCCGCGCCGTGCCCGCGGCGACGGTCGGCGGCCGGATCGCCGGCACCCACAGGCCCTGCTCGTGCAGGCGCGCCGCCGCGGCCAGCGCTTCGTCGTTGGCGCCGATGATGATGGGCTGGATCGCCGTCGTCGATACGGGACGCTGCCAGCGTTCCAGCCGCAGGCCATCGTCCAGTTGCGCGATCAGCGCACGCAAATGGGCGCGGCGCGCGGCGCCTTCCGCACCCTCGATGATGTCGACGCTGGCGAGCAGCGCGTGCGCGAGTGCGGGCGCGGCGGCCGTCGTGTAGATGTACGGGCGCGCACGCTGGATCATCAGCTCGACCACGGCCTCGTGCGCGGCGACGAACGCGCCGCCCACGCCGGCCGCCTTGCCCAAGGTGCCGACGTAGACGAGGTTCGGCGAGCGCAGGCCGAAGTGTTCCAGCGCGCCGCGGCCCGTCTCGCCCAGCACGCCGAAGCCGTGCGCATCGTCGACGACGAGCCAGGCGCCATGCCGCTCGCACAGTGCGAGCAGGGCGGGCAACGGGGCGAGGTCGCCGTCCATGCTGAACACGCTGTCCGTGACGACGATGTTAACGGGCGCTTCGCTCGCCGCGAGTTGTGCTTCGAGCGCGGCCACGTCCCCGTGCGGGTACACGGTCACGCCCGCGCGCGCGAGGCGGGCGCCGTCGATCAACGAGGCGTGGTTCAGCGCTTCCGAAAAGATCATCGCGTCGGCCGTGGCGCCCAGCCCCGTCAGCACGGCGAGGTTCGCCATATAACCCGTGCAGAAATACAGCGCGCGGCTTGACTCCAGGTGCGGTGCCTCGAACGCGGCCAGCCTCTCTTCCAGCAGCGCGTGTGCGCGGCTGTGGCCCGACACGAGGTGCGACGCGCCGCTGCCGGCGCCGTACAGCGTCGCGCCTTCCCGCAGCGCCTCGACGACGCGCGGGTGCGCCGCGAGGCCCAGGTAATCGTTGCTGCAGAACGCGAGCAGCTCGCGGCCGTCGACGACCTGGCGCGGCGCGCAGGGCGTCTCGGCCGTGCGGCGGCGCCGGGTCAGGCTGCGGCTTTCCAGCGCGTCCAGCTGGGCGCGGACGTCGTCGATCAGATTCATCGTCATTCCGCGATCACCTTCTCGAACACCTTGCGCGTGCGCGCGGCCAGGCCCACGATCTCTTCCTCGTCCAGCACGTACGGCGGCATCAGGTACACGGTGCGGCCGATGGGGCGCAGCAGCAGCTCGTTTTCCACCGCGCTCGTGAAGAAGCGGCGCGCGAACGTGGACGCGCGCTGCGTGTCCGGCTCGACGGCGTCGAACGCGAGGATCATGCCGCGCTGGCGGAAGTGCGTCACGCACTTGTGGTCCAGCAGCGGCGCCAGTTCCAGCATCAGGCGCGTGGCCGTCTCGCGGTTCTTGTTCAACACGTCGTCGTCGCGGAAGATCTGCAACGTGGCGAGCGCGGCGCGGCAGGCCAGCGCATTGCCCGTGTACGAGTGCGAGTGCAGGAAGCCGCGCGTGATGTCCTCGCTGTAGAAACCTTCGTACACCTTGTCGGTCGTGAGCACGAGCGACAGCGGCAGGTAGCCGCCGCTGATGCCCTTCGACAGGCACATGAAGTCGGGCCAGATCGCCGCCTGCTCGCACGCGAAGAAGGTGCCCGTGCGGCCGCAGCCGACCGCGATCTCGTCGGCGATCAGGTGCACGTGATATTTGTCGCACAGCTCGCGCAGGCGCTGCAGGTACAGCGGGTCGTGCATCGCCATGCCCGTCGCGCACTGCACGAGCGGCTCGACGATGATGGCGGCGATCTTGTCGGCCCGTTCCGCGAACAGCGCCTCGACGTCTTTTGCCGCACGCAGCGCGACGTCCTGCGCGGACTCGCCGTCGACGGCATTGCGCGCATCGGGCGACGTCACCGTGCGAGCGGCGCGCAGCAGCGGGCCGTACGCATCCTTGAACAGGGCGACGTCCGTGACGCCGAGCGCACCCACGGTCTCGCCGTGGTAGGAGCCCTGCAGGCAGACGAATTCCTGCTTGTCCGCGTGGCCCGCGTTGCGCCAGTAATGAAAGCTCATCTTCAGCGCGATCTCGACGGCCGATGCGCCGTCGGACGCATAGAACGCATGGCCCAGCTGCTGGCCCGTCAGCGCGGCCAGCTGTTCCGACAGCTCGATCACGGGTTCGTGCGTGAAGCCCGCGAGCATCGCGTGTTCCAGCTTGTCCAGCTGGTCCTTCAGTGCCGCGTTGATGCGCGGGTTGGCGTGGCCGAACAGGTTCACCCACCACGAGCTGATGCCGTCCAGGTAGCGCTGGCCTTCATGGTCGTACAGCCACGGCCCCTTGGCGTGGCTGACGGCGATCAGCGGCACCTCTTCGTGGTGCTGCATTTGCGTGCATGGATGCCAGACGCTGCGCAGGCTGCGCGCGATCCAGTCGGCGGAAGTGGTGGTGGGTTTCAATCTACGTCCTGTTTCTTGTCACTAGTCCAGCCATGAAGGCCGGCGTTTTTCGAGAAAGGACGCGACCCCTTCGCGTCCTTCGAGCGATGCGCGGATGGCGGCGATGCGGTTTGCCGTGTCTTCCAGCAGCGCCTCCGTCACGGGCGCGCCCGCGATCTCGCGCACGAGTTTCTTTGCCGCGCACACCGCGTTCGGGCTGTTGTTCGCGAGCGCCTGCACGATGGCCGCGACCTTCGTGTCGAGGTCCGCGGCGTGCACGACCTCGTGCACGAAGCCGATGCGGTGGGCTTCCTGCGCGTCGAAGCGTTCGGCCGTGAGGAAGTAGCGGCGTGCGGCCTGCTCGCCCATCGCCTTGATCACGTACGGCGAGATCGTCGCCGGGATCAGCCCGAGTTTGACCTCGGACAGGCAGAAGTTCGCCGTGTCGACCGAGACGACGACGTCGCACGCCGCGACGAGGCCCATGCCACCGGCGTAGCAATCGCCTTGCACCTTCGCCACGACGGGCTTGGGACAGACGTAGATCGTGCGCAGCATGTCGGCGAGGCGCATGGCATCGGCGCGGTTCTCGCTGTCGGAGTAGCCGGCCATCTTCTTCATCCAGTTCAGGTCGGCGCCGGCGCAGAACGCGGGACCGTTCGCGGCCAGCACGATGGCGCGTACGAGCTCGTTGCGTCCCAGCTCGTCGAACGCGAGCGCGAGTTCCGCGATGCTTTGCTCGTTGAACGCGTTGCGCAGCTCCGGGCGGTTCAACGTGACGTGCGCGATGCGGTCGAGGATCGTGACGGTGAGGGTCTGGTAGTCCATATTCATCTCCTCATCGCCTCACATGCGGAACACGCCGAATTTCGTGTCCTCGATCGGCGCGTTCAGCGCGGCGGACAGCCCCAGGCCCAGCACCATGCGCGTATCGGCCGGATCGATCACGCCGTCGTCCCACAGGCGCGCGGTGGCGTAATACGGGTGGCCCTGGTGTTCGTACTGGTCCTTGATCGGCTGCTTGAACGCGGCTTCTTCGTCCGCACTCCACTGGCCGCCGCGCGCCTCGATGCCGTCGCGCTTGACGGTCGCGAGCACGGACGCCGCCTGGTCGCCGCCCATCACGGAGATGCGCGCATTGGGCCACATCCACAAGAAGCGCGGAGAAAACGCGCGGCCGCACATGCCGTAGTTGCCGGCGCCGAACGAGCCGCCGATGATGACGGTGAACTTCGGCACGGACGCCGTCGCGACGGCGGTGACCATCTTGGCGCCGTTGCGCGCGATGCCTTCGTTCTCGTACTTGCGGCCGACCATGAAGCCCGTGATGTTCTGCAGGAAGACGAGCGGGATCTTGCGCTGGCAGCACAGTTCGATGAAGTGCGTGCCCTTCAATGCGGATTCCGAGAACAGGATGCCGTTGTTGGCGATGATCCCGACCTTCATGCCGAAGATGTGGGCAAAGCCGCAGACGAGCGTCGTGCCGTAGCGCGCCTTGAACTCGTCGAAGGCGCTGCCGTCGACGATGCGGGCGATGACTTCGCGCACGTCGAACGGTTTCCTCGTGTCGACGGGAATGACGCCGTACAGTTCTTCCGGTGCGTACTTCGGTTCGACGCTCTCGCGCAGCGCGCCCTGCTGGGGCTTCACGCGGTTCAGGTTCGACACGATCGTGCGCGCGAGCGCCAGCGCGTGCATGTCGTCCTGCGCGAGGTGGTCGGCGACGCCGGACAGGCGCGTGTGGACATCGCCGCCGCCCAGGTCTTCGGCCGTGACGACTTCACCCGTCGCCGCTTTCACGAGCGGCGGGCCGCCCAGGAAGATCGTGCCTTGCTCCTTGACGATGATGGACTCGTCGCTCATCGCTGGCACGTACGCGCCGCCCGCCGTGCAGGAGCCCATCACGACGGCGATCTGCGGAATGCCTTTCGCGGACAGATTCGCCTGGTTATAGAAGATGCGGCCGAAGTGGTCGCGGTCGGGGAACACGTCGTCCTGGTTCGGCAGGTTGGCGCCGCCGGAATCGACGAGGTAGATGCAGGGCAGGTTGTTCTGCTCGGCGATCTCCTGCGCGCGCAAGTGCTTCTTGACCGTCATCGGGTAGTAGGTGCCGCCCTTGACGGTGGCGTCGTTACAGACGATCACGCATTCCTGGCCCGCGACGCGGCCGATGCCCGTGATGATGCCGGCGGCGGGCGCCGCATCGTCATACATCGCATAGGCGGCCATCTGGGAGAATTCGAGGAACGGGGTGCCCGGATCGAGCAGCATCTGCACGCGGTCGCGCGGCAGCAGCTTGCCGCGCGCGACGTGCTTGGCACACGCGGCTTCGCCGCCACCCTTCGCGACCTGCGCCACCTTGGCGCGCAAGTCGTCGACGAGGGTTTGCATGGCGGCGGCGTTGGCTTTGAAATCTTCGCTGCGCGGGTTGAGTTTCGTGTCGATCTGGGGCATCGGGTCCTGTCTCCTGCTGGTCGCGGCTTGTGGCGCGGTTTTATTCAGGGAAACTGCCGTCCACATAGAACCATCGCATCTTGCCGCCCACGGCCGGGTCCGGCTCGCGCACGAACCGGCTGACTTCATGCAAGCGGTGCGCGCGGCCATGGACCTTGAAGCGGGCGACGAATTCGACGGTATCCTCGTTGGGATTGTCCGGCAGGTCTGCTTTACGTTGACGTAAACGTAAAGCAGATTTTATCTCAAGTCCGAGCCACTGAACCTTTTGGTTCGGGTCGATGATTGGATCCGCCGGCAGGGTACTCGCATGCCAGGTCGCGCGCAGGTAAGCCTCGTCCCGCATCACGAAGGCCGTGTAGCGGGATCGCATCAGCGCTTCGGCCGTCGGCGGCAGCTCCGCGCCGGCGATGAAGGGGCCGCAGCAGCGCATGATCGACGGGCCGCCGCACGGACAGGGAAGAGGCTTCGCAGGAGTAGACATGCCGGCAATTATCCGCCATTTCGCGCCCCAAGGTGAGCGGCGCTGTCGTGCAGGATGACGGCAGATGGCGGAGCGTTAATGCATCTGCCCAGATCTTTTGCCGAAAATAAATGAACTGCCCATTAAATGGGCGGAGAAATTTTTTGTATCGTCGTGTCCGGGACGGCTGTTCCATAACATTTCCATGTCGTTGCGCCGAAAAGTGATGCAAGAATGGCACAACGCGTGTTCGAGATTATATAAAATGCCACATCGGCAATATATTCAGACCTGAAGGAGGCGTCATGTCAGCAATCCAGAGGATCGTCGTCGCAGCCGCCATGCTGGGCGCGATGGCGACGGCCGTGGCGGCCGAGGTCACCGTCGACAACAAGCCGCCACAAGGCGCGCAGCCGCGCTTCTTCGAGCGCGTGCAGGCGGGCGCGCTGGCCGACGCCGTCGCGCACCGCGGCCAGCCCGTCGACGTCAAAGCGGGCCAATACGTGCTTCGCGTGCCCTGCGACAGCATGAAGCCGGGCAGTTTCGTCGATATCACCGTCATCATCGACGACGGCAGCAAGACGCTGTTGCGGCTGGAGGAGTGCGGGGTACAGGTCGATAGTCATTGAGCTCAATGGCAGCGTTGAGGCGCCTTGAACCCCGTATGGGCAAGCTGCTGACGGCGACCATGATGTCCCTGGCTGCGCAGGCGTCGTTCGCCCACCCATGCAACGGCGTCGACCGGTCGCTCAGCGAACGACAGAAAGCGTCATTCGCGCCGGTGCTGGAAAAGCATATGCGGGCCGAATTCGATCCTGACCTGACCACGCATATCGTCGTGGGGCGGGACGATGTGCTGGGTCTGTTTCGCGCGCAAGGCTGGTACATCGTCTACGCGAACAACCATGCCACGGACGATCCTTATCTGTTCTATTCGACCGATCCGACCAAGGCAAGCCGTTATGTCGGTGCCTGGGCCGGCGGTGCCTCCGCCGATGAAGGCGCACAGATTCAGGCATGGGTAACGCAGGAGATGCCACGTATTCCCAAGGTACTGGCCGAATGTTTTGCCTGGTATGTCACGCGCGGCCTGAACGAATAACTCGCCTCATGTTTTTACACTAAGTTTACGCCGATCAGGCGTAGAGTTTGTTCGTCGAATGAATTAAATATGTCGCGATTTTCGATCCGATCCGGTCGGCGTCGCATCGTGCATGACCTGCATCTCAAATGAACGAACGCAAAATTCTATTCATCGGTTATGGCGCAATCGCGCAAGCATTGACGCCCGTGCTGTTCGAGCAGTTTCCCGACCTGGAACGGCGCAACGTCAGCGCGATCAGTGCGGACGCATGCGGTGCCGCGGTGGCCCGCGAATACGGCATCGACCTGACGATCTGCGCGCTCACGCCCGCGAACCTTGATGCCGTACTCGATCATCGCCTGGGTGCGGGCGACATCATGTTGAATCTGTCGGTCGACGTGTCGTCGCTCGCGCTGATCGATTGGTGCCAGGCGCGTGACGTCATGTACCTCGACACCTGCGTGGAACCCTGGGCGGGCGGATACGATGCCGACGACAGGCCGCTGATCGAAACGACCAATTACTGGCTGCGCAAGCAGGCATTGCGGCGCAAAGGGAAGGGACGGTCCACGTGCGTCATCGCACACGGCGCGAATCCGGGTCTCGTGTCGCATTTCGTCAAGATGGCACTGGCCCGGCTGGCCACCGCGCATGCGCTCAATGCGGATATGCCCAGCGCTGCACTGGCACGCGCGCTCGGCATCAAGACGGTCCATATCACAGAGCGCGATACCCAGGCCGACAATCTGCCATTGCAGTCGGGTGAATTCGCCAATACGTGGTCCGTCGATGGCCTGCTGGCGGAAGCCAGGCAGCATGCCGAATTATCGTGGGGAACCCATGAGGCGTATCTGCCTGCCGGTGCCCGGCGCCATGACGAGACCGCCGCTGCGGGCCTGATACTCGAGACCCCCGGCGCGAGGACGAAAGTCGTGTCGTGGACGCCATCGGTCGGGGAACAGGATGCGTATCTGATCACGCATCACGAGGCGCTGTCGATCGGCGATCTGTTGACCGAATATGCAGTCGACGGCACGGCCATCTATCGACCGACCGTGTACTACGCCTACCGTCCGACGCTCAAGACCTGCGAGAGCCTGTGCCGCTGGGCCCATCACGATTTCGCGCCGCCGGCCGTGCAGACGATCCTGCGCGACGAACTCGCCAGCGGCGCCGACGAACTCGGCGTCCTGCTCATTCACGAACGGGGCGCCGACTGGTTCGGGTCGGTGCTGTCGCTTGCGCAGGCGCGCCGTATCGCACCATTCAACAGCGCGACGACGCTGCAGGTCGTCGGCGGCATCGTCGGGGCGCTGCAGTGGATGACGCGTCATCCGCATGAAGGCGTGGTGGAAGCGGAGGACATGGATTCCGAATGCGTCATGCGGGCCGCGCTGCCCTTTCTCGGCGAGGTATTTGGAACGCACACGAACTGGAAGGCAAGCGGCGCGGACGGCTTGCAGACAGTCGATTTTTTGAGACCGGAATGAAACGATCACAACACGTACCCCTGATCCTGCTCGGGGCGCTCGCGTCGCTCGCGGGCTGCAGCAGATCCAGCAACATCCCCGACACCGCGCTGCAAAACTCCTATGCCAATGCGAATGACTGCCGCAAGGATTGGGGCGACGGCAACTGGTGCAATTCGACGTCGAGCGGCCATGCCGGTACCGTGTATGTCGGTCCGCGCTATTACTGGGATCGCGATGCCGGCCGTCCGATGGTCATCGAAAACGGTACGGCCCGTGCGTTGACGACCGGCGACGCCAGCCGCGGCGCGCCGTCGCACGCGACGTCCGTGGATTCGGTGTCCGTGGCGCGCGGCGGTTTCGGCTCGACCGCGCATGGGGGCGAAGGCGGTCATGGCGGTGGCGGCGAAGGCGGTCATGGCGGCGGATCGGGAGGCGGCTGATATGCAACGATTACTTGTCGAACCCCGCCCCGATCACGCGGCAAAGCTCGAGGCTATCGGATTGTCGTTCCACGGCTGGGACGATTACTGGTGCGAGGAGGTCTGCTATCGCTTTTCGGCTGCGGAAATCGACCTGCTCGAAGCGCGGACCGCCGAATTGCACGGGATGTGCATCGAGGCCGTGGCGCACGTCATCCGCAATCGCCGTTTGGGCGAACTGGGGATTCCCGCCGCGTATTGGCAAGCGATCGAGACATCGTTCGCCGAGCGTGAATTCAGCCTGTATGGGCGCTTCGACCTCGCCTACGACGGCAAGAGCGAGCCCAAGCTGCTCGAATATAACGCCGACACGCCCACGTCGCTGCTCGAATCGGCCGTGGCGCAATGGTATTGGATGACGGAGAAATTCCCGGGGCACGATCAATTCAATTCGCTGCACGAGCGGCTCGTCGCACGCTGGAAGCAGACGCGCAGCGAGGATGGCCGCATCTATTTCGCGTCGCTGGCCGGGAACGAGGAGGACTGGGTCTGCGTGCACTATCTGATGGACACGGCCAGGCAGGCGGGCTTCGACGTGCGGCATATCGACGTCGAAAAGCTCGGCTGGCACGCGGGCCTGGGCATGTTCGTGGACGAGGACGACCAGCCCATTCACACGCTCTTCAAGCTCTATCCGTGGGAATGGATGATGCGCGAGGAATTCGGTGCGATGACGGTCGGATGCCGTACGCGTTTCATCGAGCCGGTATGGAAATCCGTGCTGTCCTGCAAAGCGATCCTGCCGATTCTGTGGGAGCTGTATCCGGGCCATCCGAATCTGCTGCCCGCGTTTTTTGAACCGGGACGTCTAGCGTCGTATGCAAGGAAGCCGTTCTTTTCACGCGAAGGCGCCAACATCGTTCTCGTCGAGGAGGGCAAGGTCATCGCGGAAGACGACGGCCCCTACGGCCGCGAGCGGTGCATCTATCAGCAACTGCACAGGCTTCCCGACTTCGATGGCTGCTATCCCGTCATCGGATCGTGGATCGTCGGCGATCAACCGGCCGGTATCTGCCTGCGCGAAGATGCGCTGCTCGTGACCACCAATATGAGCCATTTCGTACCTCATTATTTCGATTGATGACGCCTTCGCACAGGTTGTTTTTCTATTTCGTGCCATTCGCCTATTTCATGTTCGGGAAAAAGCCGGTGTGACAGTCCGTGATTTTTTCGGCCGAACAAACTGCTATGCTGATTCGTTCACTTAAGTATTGACAACGACAAACCTGAAATCGACGACCCATTTCATGAAACGATCATTTATTCGCTGTGCATTATTCATCCTTTCATCCTTGATCGTGTGTTCCGGTGCGACGGCACGGGAACTTCCCGGCAAGCGCGACTCGCTGCAGTCGACCGTCCTGAAAGAAGATCGAGCGTTCCAGGTGCTGTTGCCGGAAAACTTCGACCCGGGACAAAAATACGACGTGCTGTACATCCTGGATGGCGACGGCAACTTGAACACCATCGCGGACATCCAGCAGTTTGCGCAGAACGAGACGTTCGTGCCTCCGGTCATCATGGTGGCCGTGTTCAACACCAATCGCGACCGCGACATGACGCCTACCCATCTCGATCACCTCCCCGGCTCGGGCGGGGCGGACAAGTTCCTGTCTTTTTTGAAGAATGAACTGGTCCCGTATATCAATAAAAAATACCCTGTCAGCGGCACGAATCTATTGTACGGGCACTCGCTGACCGGCCTGTTTTCCGTTTATGCGTTTCTCGCCGAGCCACAGCTCTTCAATTATTACCTGGCCGTCGACCCGAGCCTCTGGTGGGACAGCAATTACGTCGACAAACTTGCTGCTGACAAGTTGAACGCGTCGCTGGGTAAAGGCAAGGCCCTGTTCATCGGCGGGCGCGACGACGCGGGGCTCAAGCAGATGGGCATTACCGACATGGACGCCGTGTTGAAGAGCAAGGCGCCCAAGGATTTGAACTGGAAAATCGTCGGCTATCCGGATGAGCATCATGGCTCCCTGCGGCTGAAAAGTGTCTACGACGGATTGAAATTCTTCTACAAAGGCTATAGCTCAGCGCCCATCGTGTTTCACCCGATGAGCGGCATCGTCCTGAAGGATACGCCCTATAAAGTCTACTATTTTGGACAATCGCAGGTGCGTTACACGGTCGACGGCAGCGAACCTACCCCGTCATCGACGCAAATGTTACCTGTCAATAGCTTGATGAATAACGTCAAGTTGACCGTGAAAGATCTGAATCACACCGACCGGTTCAATAAGTCGACGGTGGGCGAATTCAAGATTGGAAATGCGTTCCCTGCAATCGAAAAGCCGAAAAACATCACGCCGGGTGGCCTCAACTACAATTATTACGAGGGACACTGGAATGCGTTACCGGATTTCAGCAAACTGAAGCCTGTCCATTCCGGAATCGCAGACAAGGAATTTAACATTGGTAAGTTTCCGCGCTTAAACGACTTCGGGCTGCTGATGGAAGGCTATATCGAGATTCAACAGGCGGGCCATTATATTCTCCTGCTGGACTCGGACGATGGCGCCAAATTGTACTTGGGAGACCATCTGCTGATCGATTACGACGGCCTCCACGGCAATGGCAAGCCGAAAACCTATCTGGTTCCCCTGGAAAAAGGTTTTTATCCGGTCCGACTGGAGTATTTCCAGCAAGGCGGTGGCTCTCAGCTGATGGTGATGTATGTGCCGCCCGGCGAGGAACAACCGCGGCCCGTCCCGCTCGAACTCCAATACAGCAAGCATTGATACGAGACGCATCGATCCGTGGACACCCAACTTCTCCTGATCTGCTTTTTGACGTTCGTGATCCACTTGATCGGTACGCTCGCGTACTCCGTACGTATCGCAGGCGTGCGGACGAAGCGGATCGCCGTTTCGCTGGCCCTGTTCAGCATCCTCATGCTGGTATCGCGGACGTCGAATTCGTTTCTGCAGCCGTTCCTGGCGAAGCGTGTCGAGAGCGGGCTGGGCGTTCTCGCAAGCGGCTCGCTGCTCGGCGATTTCCGTTGGCTGCTGATCTCGGCAAGTCTCGCGACGGTGGCCGGAGCACTGTTGATTCCGACGTTCCAGCGCGTGTTTTGCCGGGCCGTGCTCCATTTCCAAGTGCATCGTTCCATCCCCAAGCTGATCCTGCACGGCTTTTTCAAGGGCGGCCTGTCTTACATCCGGGACGTCGCCAGCGTGCCCGCCGCAAGCAACGTGACGGAAATCCGCTCGGGGCACGGTGTGTCGGGCCGGATCACGCTGCTCAACGTGGGCGCGACTGCACTCTGGACGGTCGGCGTGTTCGCGTCCCTGTATGCCGGGGTGCTCGACCCGTCGGTGCGGGTCACCTCGAGCTCGCTCTCGTCCATCATCAACGGCGGTGCCACGATCATGATGGCCGTGGTCATCGACCCGCACATGTCGGGAATGACGGACGATGTCATCGAAGGCAAGGTGACGGAAGGGCAGTTCAGGAAGGCGATCGTCTGGCTGGTCGGTAGCCGGCTGGCAGGCACGGTTGCGGCGCAGGCGCTGCTCGTGCCGGCTGCGGTCCTGATTGCGTCCGTTGCACGCGTCATTTGACGCTGCGCGCCCGCTTCACCCCAGCGTCAGCCCATCCAGCGCAAACGGCGGCGCCTTCCCGCGCATGAGATCGGCCAGCAGGCTCGCCGTCCCGCACGCGAACGTGAACCCGAGCGGCCCGTGGCCCACGTTCAGCCACAGGTTCGCGTACGGCGTCGCGCCGATGATGGGGGCGCTGTTCGGCGTCGCCGGGCGCAGGCCGGCCCATGGGGTGATGCGCGTGTAGTCGGCGGCGCGCGGCATCGCTTCCTTCACCTGGCGCGTCAGGCTGTCCAGGCGCTTGGCGTTCAGGCTCAGGTCTTCGCCGACCATGTCGACCATCGCCGCCACCCGCAGCTTGTCGCCGATGCGCGCGTACAGCACTTTCCGTTCAAAGTCGGTGACGCTGATCTCCGGCGCCACGTCGTCCTGACGGATGGGTGCCGTCAGGCTGTAGCCCTTCAGCGGGTAGATGGGCAGCGAGATACCGGCCGACTCGCCCAGCGCGCGGCTCTGCATGCCTGCCGCCAGCACGTACGCGTCGGCCGCGAGCGGACCGGCCGACGTCTGCAGCCCGATGACGCGTCCGCGGGCGGCCACGAAGCGCTGCGCCTCGCCGTGCACGAAGCCGTCGAAGCGGGGATGCGCGCCGATGCGTTCGGCCAGCGCCACGCAGAAGGCGTAGCAATCGGCCACGGCCTCGCCGCCGTTGTAGATGCCGCCGGCGAGCTTGCCTTCCAGCGCGGCCAGCGCGGGCTCGCGCGCGACGCACGTGGCCGCGTCCCACACCTGGCGCGTGCCCGCGGTGTCCGGCTTGGCCGTGGCCGCGTCGAATGCGGCGCGCGTGCGATAGACGACGAGCTTGCCCGCATCGCGCCATTGAAATGCGTCCAGCGGGACGGCCGGCGCCAGCGCCGCCATCGCGCGCCGTGACAGCTCGCCTAGCTCCAGCAGTTTATGGGTCGTCTTGCGGTTCAGGTCGGCGCGGCAGTTGGCGAGGAAGGCGGCGAGCCAGCGCCATTGGTGCGGATCGAGTTGCGGCTTGAACCGCAGCGGACCGTGCTCCTGGAACAGCCACGTCAACGCCTTCAGCGGCACGCCCGCATCGGCCAGCGGCGACACGTAGCGATAGCTCAGCTGCCCGCCATTGCCGTAGCTCGTGCCCGTGCCGACACCCGGTGCGCGTTCCAGCAGCGTGACCCGGTAGCCGGCCTCGAGCAGCCACCATGCCGAGGTCAGGCCGACCACGCCGCCGCCGATGACGATTACTTGTTGCATCCGTGCCCGCTCTTGATCATAGACATGCAGCGAAGCTTAAGGGGCCGGCCCTGCGCTCGGCCAATGAATGTAGCGCGGGCGGGCATAACCCGTGTTCATGTTACGGCGTGTTCGTACAGCGCCGTCAGGATGCGCTCCTGGAAGCGCGCCAGCGACGAGTACCTGCCCTTGTTCGCGGGCGCGAACGGATCCGTCGAGGTGCCGCCCACCAGCGCGATCATGCCGTTCTTCCGTTGCCGGTCGAGCACGAATACGGACATCAGCCCGTACGCGTCGCCCAAGTGCCCGACCGCGGGGAAGCCGCCCCGTTCCACCAGGCGCGTGCCCGGTTCGTCCGGGAATTGCTCGTTGCCGAGGCCCCAGCAGTGGAACAGGCCGTCGGCCGTGTCGCCGTTGCGGCCGTCATACGTCCATTGTCGGCTGAACATCAGGTCCAAGGTCGCCGGCTTCAGCAGATGCGGACCATCCCCCATCAGCATGCGCATCACGACGCCCATGTCGCGCGCGCTGATGCGCAGGCCGCCCGTCGGGCTGAACGGCGTGGCGTTCGTGCCGACGACATAGCGATCGATGGCAGACGGTCCTTTGACGCTGTAGTCGTCGGCCTGCGCGATCCACGGGCCGGCCGGGTCCCACACTTCCGTGTCCGCGGTGCGCTTGCGGTACAAGGTTGCCAGGTTGGCCAGCGCCGCCGGCGGCAGTTCCGCCGGCAGGTAGCCGGCCTGCAGGCCCAGCGGCTCGATGAGGAGGCGGTGCATCAGGCGGTCGAAGCGTTCGCCCGTGATTCTCTCCATCACGGTGCCGATCACGCCCCAGCCGAGGTTGCAGTAAGTGAAGTACGCGCCGGGGCGGGCGTTCGTTGCGTACATCTTCGCATCGATCACGTCCCGCAAGGCGACGTCTGCGCCCCACGAATAGCCGGCGTCGTCGCGCAGCGAAGACGTGTGCGTGAGCAGGTGGCGCAACGTGATCGCCTGGTCGGGGAAGTGAGGATTGCGCAGGGTGAAGCCGAGGTAGCCGGACACGTCGGCATCGAGTGCAGCCTTGCCATCCTCGACGAGGCGCAGCAGGCCCAGCGTCGTCATCAGCTTGGAGATCGACGCGATGCGGAACAGCGTACCCGGGCTGACGGGCTTGTCCGGCAACCCGTCGTGGCCGATGAAGCGGCGGCCGAACTGGCCGGCATAGCTGACCCGGCCGGCGCGGATCGCCAGCACCGACAGGCTCGCCAGCTCGCAGGCGGGGTCGGCCGCAATGGCGCGGAGTTCCGCATCCAGCGCGGGGATGCGCCGGCGCGACGGGGCGGCGAGCAGCGGCCCGGTGGCGCCCAGCAAGGCCATGCCCAGCAGATGGCGTCGGTGTCGGTTCATCGTCATCCCCCTGTCGTCGATATGCAGACGAGAATACGGACTCGGCGGTTGCCGCGCAAATGCATGGACGTCAACCCCGCATAACTTTTCGGAATGACAACGGCCGATCCTTTCATGACAGGCCCGGCGGCATTGGTATTACACTGGTCAGGTCCGCCGACTCGAACAACAACGCGATGCTGAACACCGAAACCCCCGACCCACAACACGCGTCCCTCGATCAATATCCCACGGCCGAGCTGGTCAACGTGCTCGTCGACGACCAGTTCAATGCCGTCGATGCCGTCCGCGCGGCCGGGCCCCGCATCGCCGCGGCCGTCGCCGCCGCGCTGCCGCGGATGGAGCAGGGCGGACGCCTCGTGTACGTGGGCGCGGGCACGTCGGGCCGGCTCGGCGTGCTGGACAGCGTCGAACTGTACCCGACGTTTTCCTGGCCGCACGAGCGCGCCGTCGCGCTGCTGGCGGGCGGCACGGACGCGATGTTCGTCGCCGTCGAAGGCGCCGAGGACGATGCGGAACAGGGCGCGGCGGACGTGCGCGGCGCGCACGTGGGCGCGAACGACGTCGTGCTCGCGCTCGCCGCCTCGGGCGCGACGCCGTACGTGCTGGGCGCCCTGCGCGCCGCGCGCGCGGCCGGGGCGCTGACGATCGGCTTCGCCAACAATCCGGATGCACCCGTCGCGAACGAAGCCGAGATCGGCATCACCCTGGACACGGGCCCGGAAGCCATTTCCGGCAGCACCCGGCTGAAGGCGGGCACGTCGCAGAAGATCGCACTGAACACATTCTCCAGCGCATTAATGGTGCGTCTGAACAAGGTTTATGGCAACCTGATGGTAGACTTGAAGGCGACCAACGCCAAGCTGGTCCGCCGCGCCATCCACCTGACGTCGTTCGCGACGGGTGCCGGCGAAGAGGCGGCCGAGGCGGTGCTGGCGCAGTGCGACTTCCACGTCAAGGTCGCGATCGTGGCCTTGTCCAAGAACATCCCTGTCGAGCAGGCGCGCGCCCTGCTGGAGAGCGCGCGCGGCAGCGTGCGCGCCGCCCTGGCCGGCTGACGCGGCCCGGGCCCTCCCGCAACGCCGCCGGGCCCGACGACGAAAGAACATGCAGACTACGCAATCCAAGACCCCGTGGCTGTGGGTGCCCTCGTTGTATTTCGGCCAGGCGCTTCCCTACATCGTCGCCAACTACCTGTCCGTCGTCATGTACAAGGACATGGGCCTGTCCAACGGCGACATCGCCTTCTACACGAGCCTGTTGTACCTGCCGTGGGTGATCAAGCCGCTGTGGTCGCCCATCGTGGACTTGTTCGGTACGAAGCGGGGCTGGACCGTGTCGCTGCAGCTCGTGCTGGCCGCATCGCTGGGCGCCGTCGGTGCCACGTTGCACCTGCCGTCGTTCTTCATGATCAGCCTGGGCGTCATGTGGATCATGGCGTTCGCGTCGGCCACGCACGACATCGCCGCCGACGGCTTCTACATGCTGGGCCTGCGCCAGAAGGAGCAGGCCGCGTTCGTCGGCGTGCGCTCGACCTTCTATCGACTCGCCACGTTGGCCGCGCAAGGCCCGCTCGTGATCGCGGCGGGCCATTTGTCGACGTCGCTGGGCGACGTGCACCAGGCCTGGGCCATCGTGCTGTTCGTGCTGTGTGCGCTGTTCTTCGCGTTCTTCGCCTGGCACCAGGCCGTGCTGCCGCGCCCGGACGCCGACCACAAGGCGGCGGAGGGCACCAATCCTGTCGCCAGCTTTTTCGCCACATTCGGCAGCTTCTTCCGCAAGCGCGACATCTGGCTGATCCTCGGTTTCATCCTGACCTTCCGCCTGGGCGAGGCGCAGTTGCTGAAACTCGTCGCGCCATTCCTCAAGGACCCCGTCAGCGCGGGCGGCCTGGGCCTCTCGACCGAGCAATACGGCACCGCGTACGGCACCATCGGCATCATCGCGTTGACGATCGGCGGCCTGTTCGGCGGCTGGCTGATCTCGCGCCTGGGCCTCAAGCGCTGCCTGTGGCTGATGGTGTTCGCCGTTCACCTGCCGGACCTCGTGTTCGTGTACCTGTCGTCCGCGCAGCCGCAGAGCCTGGGTGTCATCTCGGGCTTCATCGCCATCGAGCAGTTCGGCTATGGCTTCGGCTTCACCGCCATGATGATGTACATGATCATGGTCGCGGACGGCCCGTACAAGACGGCGCATTACGCGATCTGCACGGGCCTGATGGCGCTGGGGATGATGGTGCCGGGCATGTGGAGCGGCAAGCTGCAGGAGATGATCGGCTACCAGCATTTCTTCGTCTGGACGTTCCTGTCGACGATCCCCGCGTTCGCGATGGCCGCCTTGGTCAAAATCGATTCGGACTTCGGGAAGAAGTGAGCACACAGCCGGCCCGCCTCGTCTCGCTGGATGCCTTCCGCGGCTTTACCATCGCCGCGATGGTGCTGGTGAACAATCCCGGCGACTGGGGCCATTTGTACGGGCCGCTGGAGCACGCGAAGTGGAACGGCTGGACGTTCACCGACTGCATCTTCCCCTTTTTCCTGTTCATCGGCGGCGTGGCGATGGCGTTGTCGCTGGGGCGCCTCGCCGCGGCCGGCGCGGATAAACCGCGGCTGCTGGCCAAGCTCGCGAAGCGGGCGATGCTGATCTTCCTGATCGGCTTCCTGCTGAACTTCATGCCGTATTTCCATCTCGACAAAGTGCGCATTCCCGGCGTGCTGCAGCGGATCGCGCTGTGCACGTTGCTGGCCGCGCCCATCGTTGTGTACTGCGGCTGGCGCATGCAGCTGGTGGTCATCGCTGCGCTGCTCACGTTGTACAGCGTGCTGATACTGTACGTGCCCGTGCCGGGCATCGGCGCCGGCGTGCTGGAACCCGGCCAGGATTTCGGTGCGTGGGTCGATCGCACGCTGCTGGGCAAGCATCTGTGGGTGCAATCGAAGACGTGGGACCCGGAAGGCCTCGTGTCCACGTTGCCCGCGCTGTGCAGCCAGCTGTTCGGCGTGCTGGCCGGGCGCTGGCTTGCGTCAAGCGTCGATCGCGGCCGGCAGGTGGGCGGATTGATCGTCGCGGGCATCGCGTGCGTCGCGGTGGGCATGTTTCTCGATATCATCCTCATGCCGATCAATAAAAGCCTGTGGACGCCGTCGTACTGCTTCCTGATGACGGGCCTCGCGTGCCTGGCGTTTTCCGCGTTTTACTGGCCGCTCGACGTCAGCCCGTCTTTACGCGTGCGGTCGATTGCGGCGCGCTGGACACGTCCTTTCGTCATCTACGGCATGAACGCACTGTTCATCTTTGCGTTTTCCGGATTTGTGGCGAAAATGCTGGGCTATGTAAAATTCGCGCAGCCGGACGGCAGCCTGCGCACGCTGGGCCAGACGTTGTATGCACCGATCGCCGCGTTGCCGCTCGGTGCCGTCAATACGTCGCTGCTGCATGCCGTGTTGTTCGATGCGTGCATGTTCCTGATCGCGTGGGGCATGTGGCGCAAGAAGTGGTTCGTAAAAGTCTAGGAGTTGGTGTTGCAACCTGATCAGAAACGACGCGCGTTCGCGTTCGCGGGAGTCGCCGGTGCGCTGGCGGCGGGCGGCCTCATGTCGGGCTGCAGCTCGACGCCGCCGCTGGTGACCACCGTGCCGGCCGGCGACCAGCCGCCGCCGGCGCCGCGCGAATTCCGCGCCGCGTGGGTGTCGACCGTCGCCAACATCGACTGGCCCAGCAAGCCGAACCTCCCCGCCGAGAAGCAGCAAGCGGAAGCCATCGCCATCCTCGACCGCGCCAAGGCGCTGAACCTGAACGCGATCGTGCTGCAGGTGCGTCCCGCCGCGGACGCCATCTACCCGTCGAAGCTGGAGCCGTGGTCGGAATACCTGACGGGTGCGCAGGGCCAGCCGCCATCGCCGTGGTACGACCCGCTGAAATTCTGGGTCACGCAGGCGCACGCGCGCGGGCTCGAGCTGCATGCGTGGTTCAACCCGTACCGGGCCCGCCACAACGGCGCGAAGTCGCCGGCCGCGGCGAACCACATCACGCGCACGAACCCGGCGGCCGTCAAAACCTACGGCAAATACCTGTGGATGGACCCGGGCGAGGACGCCGCCGTCAAGCAGACGCTCGACGTCGTGCTGGACGTCGTGCGCCGCTACGACATCGACGGTGTCCACATCGACGATTATTTTTATCCGTACCCGATCGAAGCGCCCGTCATGACGGGCGCGGAAGGCGCGGCGCTGGAAGGGCGCACGGCGAAGACCGAGCTGGATTTCCCGGACGACGCGTCGTGGCAGCGCTACGTCGCGGGCGGCGGACGACTCGACCGCGCATCGTGGCGGCGCCAGAACGTCAACCGGCTGATCGAGGCGCTGTACGAAGGCATCCACCGCGAGAAGAGCTGGGTGCGCTTCGGCATCAGCCCGTTCGGCCTGGGCCGCCCGGACCGTCGCCCGGCCGGCATCGTCGGCTTTTCGCAGTACGACAAGCTGTACGCGGACGCCGAGACGTGGCTGCAGAACGGCTGGCTCGACTACTTCTCGCCGCAGCTGTACTGGGGCATCCGCCAGACTGGCCAGGCCTACGACGTGCTGCTCGATTACTGGCTGACGCAGAACGCGAAGTCCCGCCACGTGTGGCCGGGCCTGTTCACGAGTCGCATCGGCGCGCCGACGAAGGACTTTCCGCCGCAGGAAATCCTCGACCAGATCGACCACACGCGCACGCGTCCGCACGCGGGCGGGCACGTCCACTTCAGCATGGCCGCGCTGATGGAAAACCGCAAGGGGATCAGCGACCAGCTGCGCACCGTGTCGTATGCCGTCCCCGCGCTGGTGCCGGCCACGCCGTGGCTGGGCAACGAGACGCCCGGCGCGCCGTCCGTCACCGCGGTCCGCAAGGGCGCCGCCGTGTCGTTGAAGCTCGTCGCGGGCAACGCGAACGCGACGTATGCGATCTGGGCGCGCTTCGGCAACCAGTGGCGCTTCGCCGTCGCGCCCGCGTCGCGTGTGGACTGCACCGTGCCGGACGATGCGAAGCTGGGCGCGGCCGATGCCATCGTCGTCAGCGCCGTCGACCGCCTGGGCAACGAAAGCGCACGCGTGGAAGCGTGGCGGAAGGCATAACCTGTGGTCATGCATTGCATGTCAGCATTCATTCGCCCAAGGCCGGCCTGACGGCGTACACTGGCGGATGATCATGATCGATTCGCAACCCGAACCTGAACCGCAGAGCCCGCAACCCGCCGGGCTGGGCCTCGGCATCGACGCCGGCGGCACCGAAACGCGCTGGGCCCTCGCGGCGCCCGGCGGCGCCATCGTCGCGGAAGGCCGCGTCGCGGGCCTGTCCGCCCTGCAGATGGGCACGGCGCAAGGCCGGGATGCCGTCCGCGCCACCTTCGCGCAACTGGCCACCGACGCGCTCGTGCACGGCGTGCCGGGCCGCGTGCACGCCGGCCTGACGGGCTTCGGCGGCGACAGCGAACTGCTGCAGCGCTGGCTCGCCGACGACCTGCACGTCGACCCCGCACACATCCAGTTTTGCAGCGACATGGAAATCGCCTACCGCGCCAGCTTCCAGCCGGGCCAGGGCTATCTCGTGTACGCGGGCACGGGCTCCATCGGCGCGTTCGTCGACGCGGACGGCCAGTTCCATCGCGCGGGCGGACGCGGCGTCGTGCTGGACGATGGCGGCGGCGGCTTCTGGATCGCGAAGGAAGCGCTGCGCCACGTGTGGCGCAACGAGGACGAACGTCCGGGCAGCTGGCGCTCGTCGCCGATGGCGCGCGCCGTGCTCGACTACGTCGGCGGTGACGACTGGGCGTATTCGCGCCAGTTCATCTACGGCCACGAACGGGGCGCCGTCGGCAAGCTGGCGCTGGCCGTCGCGGCGACGGCCGACCGCGACCCCGTCGCGGCAAGCATCATGCGCGCGGCCGGCCGCGAGCTGGCACGCCTCGCGCTGGCGCTGACGCGGCGCTTCGGGCCGCGTCCCGTGGCCGTGTCGGGACGGGCGGCCGAGCTGCATCCGGTCATCGTCGACACGATGCGGGCTACCTTGCCCGGCATCACCTTGACCCAGGCCCCAGGCCAGGCTCATCATGCGGCGGCGCGCATGGCGCTCGCATCCGACTTACTTTACTTCACGACACCGACATGAAAATCTTCGTCGCGACCCTGCTCCTCGCCCTGCTGGCCGGCTGCGCCACGCCGCCGCCCAGCGGTCCGCAATACGACCACACGTACACGGCGAAAGGCCAGAGCAGCCGCGTGCGCTTCCTCGTGCTGCACTACACCGTCAGCAACCGCGCGGACTCCATCAAGATCCTCACGCAGCAGGAAGTCAGCGCGCATTACCTCGTGACGGACGATCCCGTCCCCGTCATCTACAACCTCGTCGACGAGAAGAACGCGGCCTGGCATGCGGGCAATTCGAGCTGGAAGAATTTCACGCAGCTGAACAACAGCTCGATCGGCATCGAGATCGTCAACCCGGGCTATACGGATACGCCGAACGGCCGCGTCTACGCGCCGTTCCCGCAATCGCAGATCGACGCGCTGATCCCGCTCGTGCGCGACATCGTCACGCGCCACCACATCGCGCCGGAAAACGTGCTGGGCCACTCCGACATCGCGCCGCAGCGCAAGCAGGACCCGGGCCCCATGTTCCCGTGGCGCCAGCTCGCGGCCGCCGGCCTCGTCGCCTGGCCCGACGCCAACCGCGTCGCGAGCATCGTGCCGATCTTCCAGATTCAACTGCCGGACGTCGCGTGGTACCAGAAGAAGCTGGCGACGTGGGGCTATGCGATCGTCCAGTCGGGCGTGCTCGACGCGCAGACGCGCACCGTGCTGTCGGCGTTCCAGATGAAATATCGTCCGGCGAATATCGACGGCCAGCCGGACGTCGAGACGGCCGCGCTGCTGGAAGCGTTGACGAATCCGAGCGGTCCGCTGCCGCAGCCGCTGCCGGCGCCCGTGACGACGTCGCCTGTCTTCATTCCGGGGGCGCCTTTGCCGCCACAGCCGCCGCAACCGCCGGTCCCGGCTCAGCCGCCGGTACCCCTGCAACCGCCGATGCCACCGCAGTCGCCGATGCCGCCCGAGCCGCCGGTTCAGGACGCCATTCCTGCGGCACCGCCCGTGCCCGTCCAGCAGTGAGGCGTTTGCCGCGGCACTCTTTGCGTACCAGGGATTGAACGATGCGTCTGCGCCATATCGAAGTGTTCCACGCCATCATGCAGGTCGGCACCATCAGCGGTGCCGCGCAGGTGCTGCACATCTCGCAGCCGGCCGTGACGAAAGTGCTGCAGCACGCCGAACTGCAACTCGGGATGCCGCTGTTCGAGCGCGTGCGCGGCAAGCTGTATCCGAAGCCGGAAGCGCATCGCCTGTTCGCCGAGACGGAAAAGCTGAACCGCGACCTGCAAGGCATCCGCCGCCTCGCGGCGAGCCTCAAGAACCGCGCGGAAGAAACCGTGCGGCTGATATCCACGCCGACCATCGCCGTCTCCGTGCTGCCCGCCGCGCTGACCGTGTGGCGGCGCGACTTCGCGCAGACGCGCTGCGAACTGGCCACGTTCCACACGAGCGAAATCGTGAACGCGCTGCGTCTCGGCGAGGCCGACCTCGCGCTGTCGCTGCAGGACCCGCGCCATCCGGGCATTGAGGCGGAGCCCATCGCGCAAGGTGCGCTGACCGTGATGGCGCCGGCCGGCACGTGGTCCGAGCAGGAATGCGCGCAGCCGATCACGCCGGCGGGCCTCAGCGGTGAATTGATCGGCCTGGCCGACCGCGACCCGCTGGGCGAAATGGTGCTGGCCGCGTGCGAAGCGCAGGACGTGCATCCGGTGTTCCACACCGTCGTGCAGACGTACCAGATCGCGCGTTCGCTCGTCGAGGCGGGCGCCGGCTCGGCCGTGCTCGACCCGTTCACGGCCGCATCGGCCGCGCCGGGCAGGGTGCAATGCCGCCAGTGGGCACCGACGATCCCCGTCCAGCTGTACCTGCTGACGGCGAGCCACGCCCCGCTGTCGCACGGCGCGCGCGAACTCGCGAATTGCATCGGCGCGACGGCGCGCCATCTGCTGGAAAAGGGATGCGCATGAGTACCATCGAGGGCATCGCCGGCGATCCCGCCTTCCGCCATCTCTCGACCATCGACGGCATCGCCGTCGACCTGCGTTACGCTAGCCCGGACAACTTCGTCGGCCGCGACCTGTATTCGCCCTACGACTGCGCCTGGCTGCACCGCGACGCGGCCGCGGCGCTGGAACGCGTCGTTGCGTGGCTGCAGACGGCGCGCCCCGATTGCACGCCGCTCGTGCTGGACGCCCTGCGCCCGCAGCGCGTGCAGCAGCAGTTATGGGACGCGCTGGCCGGCACGGACCTGCAGATGTATCTCGCGAATCCGCAGCGCGGCTCGATCCACTCGTTCGGGATGGCGCTGGACATCACCTTGCTCGATGCCGACGGCCGCGAACTCGATATGGGGACGGGCTTCGACGACATGACGGAGCTGTCGCACCCGGCGCTGGAAGCGCGCTTCCTCGCGAGCGGCGCGCTCACGGCGCAGCAGGCCGCCAACCGCCAACTGCTGCGCGACGCCATGTTTCAGGCGGGCTTCGTCGGCATCAACACTGAGTGGTGGCACTTCGATTGCGGCGACCGCAACCTCGTGCGCCAGACGTTCAGCCGCGTGCTCTGAACCCGGCTGCGCGCGCACCGCGCACGCTTGATCGAACTCATTCTCCAGTCTTTCGCTGTCGGGACAATCGGTCCACCGACTTATGCGAAGGAGATGAAGATGAAGCGTTCGTTGTTGTCCCGTTTTATCCTGCTCGCGCTGGGAGTGCTGGCCGTGCTGGCCGGTTGCAGCGCCGGTAGCGGCGGCCGGTTCGCCGCGCACGACACCACCGTCGAGTACTACCGCGTGTTCGACATCCGGACAGCCGCCGCGCCGCAAGCCGTCGCCACGGCCGCCACCGAGGGCATCGTCCGCAACGTGAAGGATGTCGTCGTCGCGACGCCGCCCGGCGTGGAGGCGACGGCCTTGCCGGGTCACTTCCGGATGGCCGACCCGGCGAGCGCCGCATCCGCCACCCTCACGTGCGAAGGCGCCGCCTGGACGGCGAAGGCCGCGCCGCACGTGCGCGGCAGCGACAACATGAACATGGTCGCCTGCCTGTTCCCGTACAGGGACGGCTACCACCTCGACATGTACGCCATCTTCACGAAGCCGGAAGGCGGCTGGCTGTCATGGCCGCGCCAGGTGGGCGGCATGATGATGGGTACGCCGGAAAAATTCACCGAGACCACGATGCTGGACATCGTCCGCGCGATCCGCACGAGCACGCGCGCGCAGGTGTCGCTCGTGGAGGCGAAGCCGAATCTGCCGGGGACGCCTTGGTTGGAAGGGGGTGACGTGCCGCTTGGGACGCAGGTCAGCAAGCCGTAGGGTGGACGGCTGCGCACGCGGCGGTGGCGGCGTCGTGACGTGGCCGCCTGCGCCTCATCCATGACTGCATCGTCCATGAATGAACCTGCGCAGGCGAATGTCGCGAACGGCTGATTTCTGCCGGCCGTGACACTGAGTGACTTTTTCAACGTGGCAAGATGATATGCTGAGTCGAGAGGTCAGGGCGGCCAGCATCGGTCAAGCACGAACAGTATCGACTGGAGACCGATGACGGATGGCCGCCAGTCGCGACCGAACACGTGCCCACTCTACAAGCAGAACCTTGCACGAAAGCAGGAAGATCTTTTAGAGCCTTCAACTGAACATGAACATCGAAATTTCTCGCGGTTTGGACAGGCTTTTGTTCGGCATGACCGAGAAAGAAGTTGTCACTCTTCTTGGTCCGCCAGACAAAATAATCGTGACTGAGTACGATAACCGCGATCTTTGTTACTACAATTTGCAAGTCATATTCAAGATCGAGCCTGCCAATGGCAGCAGGCTTGGATGGCTTTCCGTCTACGACCCAGCGACAACATTGGGCGACTTGTACCCATGGAGGATTTCTAAGGACGAGTTGCTGGCAACGTTAAGCGCGGCATTGAGTGAGTCTTTCGAGGTTGACGACTACGGTGAAATGGAAAGCTATTTTTTCCCGGAGCACCACGTCGAACTTCAATATCGACTCGGACGTCTCCATGCCTTCAACTTCGGCGTTCCTTACGGCGCAGATGATGAGCCGCTCTGGCCCGCATTGTGTCATTGATAGGGCTGGAATTCACCGAAATGCCGATGAGCCGTTACGAGCTAACGCTATTTGCCGATTACTATCAGTTCTATATTCAGGACGAGACCGCTGACGGCAACCTCTCCGACGCTTGGACTGACGACGCAATGGAGCGACTTTTGGCGGTCGCCCCGGGCACGGTAGGAATCGGCACAGTTCGTAGCGTGGACGTACCCGTCACGATCTCCATCTTGGAGCGGGAGCCGGCGTTCGATCCCGAACAGTTCGATCAGGTCGTTGAGTGTTCTGTCGCCGCAGAAAGCGGCTCGATTGTCGCCGCAGGATGCACCGATTATTTTCCTGACGCTGTGCGCATCAAGATTCCGCCCGGTCCCTATCGAGTTCGCGTCAGCTTCGAAGGACTTGGCTCCGTGTCACCGGACGGGCTGGAGGGGAACGATCAATACCATCTGCAACTTTGGCCAGCCCCGATGGGACCGGTCGACATACTGAAACAGCGCACCTGACCGGACCGGTCGCCGCGTACCACAGCTTGGGACGCTGGCCAGCAAGCCGTAGGGTGGACGGCTGCGCACGCGGCGGCAGCGGTGCCGCGTGCGCGCGGAACATCAGGCATACGTGTCGATGCGGTTGCCAAGTGGCGACATCGACGCCGCTACCGCCACGGCCTGGTCCTCGTTTTGCGACGCCGCCCGGCCCTCGCCATTCGACGTGCCGGCGATCGCCCGTTTCACTTCGTCGATCTTCGCGCTGATGGCGGCGATATCGGTCTTGCCCTCCGGGGTTTTGGCCGATGCGCAATTCACGCAATCCGACAGCTGTTTCTCGTAACGATCGAGTTTGGCGCGCAGGCCGACTGACGACGTCGCGTCAGGGACGTAGGTGCCGGGCCGGCCGCTCGCGCCGCTGAAAGAGACTGTTTGTGGCATGGTTCATTCTCCAATTCGCATGGCGTCCATCGAACACGCCGGCGAGGTCGAGCGGTCCGCGCCGCCAGCGTCTCACCAGGACAAGACTTTTGGGCCGATCAGCGCGCCGACGAGCGTCATTGCCGCGATGCCCAGCACGTACCAGACGCCCACAAAGGCCGGGCTCATTTCGGGGCAATGCAAGCAATACACCATCGCCGCCGTCGCTCCTGAAGCCAGGCCCGCCGCAGCACCGGCCGTGCGCAAGCGCGTCGGCGCGCGCCGCTTCATGGCGACGAGCGCGGCGATGAACACGGGGACGGCCAGCACGACGATCAATACCGTGCATACGCGCCACGTCTGCCCCCATACCAGCGCGGCGCGGGCCTCGGGCGGCGCCTGCCACAACACCCACACCGCCAGGCCCCACAATGCGACGATCGGCAGCCCGACCATCGGCGCCAGCCCGCCGAGCTTCGCGCCGGGCGCGGACACCTTCCGCACGGCCAGCGCGCCCACGACGCTCAGCACCAGGGCGAAGCAGAACTTGATCCAGAACGCGGGCAACAGCAGCGCGCGTCCGATGTCGTGGCGTGTCCCGAGCAGCAACTGCATCAGCAGTACGCACGCCGCCAGGCCGAGCAGGGCCGGCACCAGGAAGCGGCGCCACCGATGCGCGTCGACCCGCACGTCGGGGCCGCGCGCCAGCATGTCGATCAGATCGTCCGTCTTCATATCCATTCCTTCATTTTCGCGGCCAGGCCCTTGAGGCCGCGGTGCACGGATACCTTGACGTCCGCTTCCGACACCGCCATCGCGCCCGCCGCCTCGCGCACCGACATGCCTTCGATCTTGGTCAGCACGATCGCGGCGCGCTGCTTGTCGGGCAGGGCGTCCAGCAAGCGGGTCAGGTCGCGCCGTACCATGCCCGCTTCAGGATCAGGGCCGTCCCCGACAAGATCATCCGAGTCGTCCAGCGGGTCGTGCAGCGCCTCGTGGCGCGCATGACGGCGCAGCCAGTCGATCAGCTTGTAGCGCGCGATCGCATGCATCCACGCCGTCAGAGGCACGCCCGTATCGTAGCTCGCCCGCTGGTTGTGCAGCGCCAGCAGGCATTCCTGGACAAGGTCCTCGACGTCGTCCGGCCAGCGTTGCAGGCGTCGGCGCAGGTAGGCGCGCAACAGCACGGCGGCGCCAGCCAGGTAGCCGCGGTACGCGTCCGCGTCGCCGTTGCAGCCGCGCACGAACAACTGGTGCAGGCGCGACTCCGTCGCTTGCGCGCTCGATTCTCCAGTAGTTCGTTGGATCGACATGATTGGTGACAGCGTCGAGAAAAAATATTTTTGTTGTACGGCCTGTAACCGGATGCACGGGTGCCGCGAATTACACCATGTCACCCACAAACGAGAGAGCCGCCATGTCCTCACATCGTCTGTCCATTGCCTGCGCCGGCGCTGTCCTGCCCGCGCCGGCATCGTATGCCGCATCGGTCCGCGAAGTCAACAGCGGTCCTGCGACAGCAGCGCTGGTCGAACTCTATACCAGCGATGGGGTGCGGTGATGGCCGCCCACGACATCATCCATCCGGCCTGGCTGCGCATTGCCCACTGGCTGAACGCGGCCGCCGTGGTGGTGCTGGTGACCAGCGGCTGGCGCATCTACGACGCCACCAGCTTCCTTGGCTTCACGATACCCGCCGCCTGGACACTGGGCGGATGGCTCGGCGGCGCGCTGGCCTGGCATTTCGCCGCGATGTGGCTGCTGGTCGCCAACGGCGTTCTTTACCTGGCCATCAATCTGGTGTCCGGACGGCTGCGCCGCCAGTTCCTGCCCATCCCGCCGCGCCAGGTGCTGCGCGACCTCGCCGCCGCGTTGCGCGGACGGCTATCGCATGCGGACCCACGCCATTACAACAGCGTGCAGCGGCTGGCCTACGTGTTCGTGATGGTGGACATCATCCTCGTGGTCATGTCGGGTCTCGTGCTGTGGAAGTCGGTCCAGTTTCCGCTGCTGCGCACCCTGCTCGGCGGCTACGAGGGCGCGCGCCGCGTCCACTTTTTTTGTATGGCCGGCCTGTGCGGCTTCATCGTCGTGCACGTCGTGATGGTCGCCCTGGTGCCGCGCACCCTGGTCGCCATGCTGCGCGGCCGCTGACACCAAGGACATCGACATGAAACCGATCCGACCCCGCGATATCGTCATCCCCGAAGATGGCGCCGCCATGCTGGCCGACGCCATCAAGCGCGTCGAACAACCGTCGCGCCGTGCATTTTTGCAGCGCACGCTGACCCTCGGCGGTCTCGGCCTGCTGACCGGGTGCACGCCCACCAGCGAGGAAAGCATCGAGCGCGCCCTGGCCGCCGTCTCGCGCTTCAACGACCGTGCCCAGGCGTTGCTGTTCGACCCGACGCGCCTCGCGCCGACCTACCCGGACAGCATGATCACACGCCCCTTTCCGTTCAACGCGTATTACGGCGAAGACGAGGTGCGCGTCGTCGATGGCGACGCGTGGCGCCTTGAACTGTCCGGCCTGATCGCCGACCGCAAGCCGTGGACGCTGGATGCGTTACGCGCCTTGCCCCAGCAGTCCCAGGTCACGCGCCACATCTGCGTGGAAGGCTGGAGCGCCATCGGCAAATGGGGCGGCGTCCCTTTCTCGCACTTCCTGCGGCGCGTCGGGGCCGACCTCAGCGCCAAGTACGTGGGCTTCAAATGCGCCGACGACTATTTCACCAGCATCGACATGGCCACCGCACTGCATCCGCAAACGCTCATGGCGCTGACCTACGACGGCCAGACCCTGCCGCCGCGCTATGGCTATCCGATGAAGCTGCGCATGCCCACCAAGCTGGGTTACAAGAATCCGAAGCATATCCAGGCCATCTTCGTGACCAATACCTACCCGGGCGGTTACTGGGAAGACCAGGGTTATAACTGGTTTGGCGGCAGTTGACGCCCGACCCTCTCGCAGCACGCATGTTCACTCACCTGAAAGGACTTACCATGAAAGCACTCGCCACCACCCTGATTGCCGCCTGCCTGCTGTCGGGCGCTGCCTATGCGCAGGACAGCATGAAGAAGGACGACATGAGCCACGACGCCATGGCCAAGGACGCGATGAAAAAGCCCGCGATGAAGAAGGATGCAATGAACAAGGACGCCATGAAGAAAGACGCGATGGCCAAGGACGGCATGCACAAGGACGGCATGCACAAGGCCGATGCCAAGAAGTCCGCAATGGACAAGGACGCGATGGACAAGGACGCGATGAAGAAGGACGGCATGGCCAAGGACGCGATGGGCCATTGATGTGCGAGGCATGCTCGGCGACGCCATGCCGGGCATGCCGCGGGCGGCGCGCCGATTGCCACGAGTTCCAGGCCAATTGGCTGAAGCAGCGCAACTGACCGGACAGCCGGCGCGTATCACCGCGTGGACGGCGCACGCGGTGCGGTATCGTTACGGCGTAGTGGAGCCGTCCACCCTACCAGTCGCGGCCGATGGAGCCCCATTGAGCCGCGCCACCCAATCGACGAGCGCATCCAGCACGGCTCGTCCGCGCCCATTACCGACCCGGTCGCTGTTGACGATGGCCACGAGCACACACAGCCTGCCGTCCGCGTCCGGCACGTAGCCCGCCAGCGCGACGACGTCCGACATCGTGCCCGTCTTCAGGCGCGCGCGACCCGCGGCGGGGCTGTCGACGAGGCGGCGGCGCATCGTGCCGTCCATGGCCGCGATCGGCATGCTGGCCTGGAATTCCGGCGCCCAGTTGCTGCGCAGGCCGGCTTGCAGCAGGCCGCCCATCTGGATGGGCGTGACGCGTTCGATACGTGACAGCCCCGAACCGTTTTCCAGCACGAGGCCCGTGTCGTCGACGCCGTGCGCGCGCAGCCACGCGCGCACGACAGCCTCGCTGCGTGCGAGCGTCGGGACGGTCGTGTCCGCCTGCGGATGGCTGCCCAGCACAGGGTCGGGTTCGAGCGCGCCCAGGCTCAGGAACAGCACGCGCGCCAGCGTGTTGTCGGACGGCTTGTTGACGTCGCGGACGATCTCCGGCAGCGCGCGCGACACGTGCTCGGCCAGCAGGCGCGCGTCCGGCGGCGTCGGGCCTTCGACGGCCGTGCCGGCGAGGGTGCCGCCCAGCGACTTCCAGATGCGGCGCACGAGACGGGCGACGTATTCCTGGCGGTCGATCACGTTGATCGAATCGCTGGCCACGCAGTTCTTCGGGAAGGTCCCGTGCAGCACGACCTTCAGCCCACCGTTCGGGCGCGGCAGGACGTCCGGCCGTTTCCAGCCGTCTTCCCATTTGGCGCAGTCGGCGTCGATGAGCTTCATGTCCGATTCGATCGCCACGCCGTCGAGCTCCGGCTGCATCGCGACGCGCACGCGCGTGGCCGGCTTGCCGTCCGGGTGCGGCGTCGAGCGCAAGTCCAGCTGCAGCATGTTGCGGTTGACGAAGACGGCGTCCGGGATGACGTTGTAATAGGCGTCCGGCCATTCGTCGAACGGCGGAACGCCCACGTCGGCGCGGGCCGGGTTGAACAGACTGCGGTCGACGACGAGGTTGCCGGCTATGGTGCGGATGCCCTGGTAGCGCAGGCTGCGCAGCATCGTCGTCAATGTCTCGGTAGACAGGTCGACGTCCGCGCCGCCGCGCAGCACGAGGTCGCCGTGCAGCACGCCGTTCTTCAGCTCGCCCGTCGTGCGCAGTTCCGTGCGGCCGCGGAACACGGGGCCGAGGCGGTCGAGCGCGATCAGCGTCGTGACGAGTTTCATCGTGGAGGCCGGGTGCAAGGGACGGTCGGCCAGGTGGGACAGCACCGTCTTGTCGCCGCGTAGCACGAGGGCGCTGACGGCATCCTCGGGAATCGCCGCCGCGCGCAGTGCGTCCAGTACAGGAAGCGGCAACGCCGGGGCAGGCTGCAGCTGGGCCGCGGCCGGACTGCATACGCCCAGCAGCGCGGCGGCGAGGAGGGAAAGCGCGTGACGACGAAGCATGCTTGTCCTTAAGTCGAGAATGCGAAAAACGGTCAGCCGAAGAACACGTAAGCCACGGCGATGGCCGCGACGATGCCGGCCAGGTCGGCGATCAGCCCGCACGAAATCGCATAGCGGGTCTTGCGCACGCCGACCGAGCCGAAGTACAGCGCGACGATGTAGAACGTCGTATCGGCCGAACCCTGGAAGATGCACGCGAGCCGGCCGACGAACGAGTCCACGCCATACGTCTTCATGGCGTCGATCATCAGCGCGCGCGATCCGCTGCCGGACAGCGGCTTCATCAGCGCGGTGGGCAGGGCTGGTGTGAATGCCGTGTCGATGCCGGCCGTCCGGATCACCCACTCGAGGCCCTGCACGACGAAGCCGAGCACGCCCGCGTTGCGGATGACGGAGATGGCGACGAGCATGCCGACGAGGTAGGGGATGATCGTGATCGACGTCTGGATGCCGCCCTTTGCGCCTTCGATGAATGCTTCGTACACGTTCACGCGCTTGCGCAGGGCGGCGAGGATGAACGCGACGATGATGGAAAACAGGATCAGGTTGCTCGCGACCTTCGAGACGGTCTCGATCTCCGGCTTCGTGAGGTAGTGCGTGAAATACCAGATCAGCCCGGCGATCGCGGCCGTCATGCCGCCCAGCCAGCCCAGCACGACGCCGTTCAACAGGTTGATGCGCTGGCGGATCGCTACGGCGATGATGCCGGCGACCGTGGCCACATAGGTCGCGATCATGCAGGGGATGAAGATGTCGGACGGGTCCTTGGCGCCGAGGATCGCGCGCTGGGCCATGATCGCGAGCGGGATCAACGTGAGGCCCGACGTGTGCAGCACGAGGAACATGATCTGCGCGTTGCTGGCCGTGTCCTTGTCCGGGTTCAGCGTCTGCAGGCTTTCCATCGCCTTCAGGCCGAACGGCGTCGCCGCGTTGTCCAGGCCCAGCAGGTTGGCGGAAAAATTCATCACCATGTGGCCGGTGGCCGGGTGGTCTGGCGGGACGTCCGGGAAGATGCGCGAAAAGAAGGGCGCGATGAGTTTCGCCAGCCAGCCGACGACGCCGGCCCGCTCGCCGACGTTCATCAGGCCGAGCCACAACGTCATCACGCCGGCCAGCGGCAGGGCGATGTCCATCACGCCCATCTTGGCCGCGTCGAACGTGCCGTCGATGATGCGCTTGAAAATTTCGGTATCCCCGAGAAAGATCCATTGGGCCAAAGCCGCAATAAAGCCGACGAGGAAGAAGCCGGTCCAGATGTAATTTAACGCCATGGTGTCGTAGGTTCGGGCGGCAGCGCCCGAGCTCGATTGTGCAGCGGAGAGTATAGGCGCTGAGCAAGCTGCGCTGATGAAAGATTGGGCTGGGGATATGTAAAAAAGTTATGCACCAGGGCGAATCATAATGTTCTGCTATCGCTTCGGCCTGTTGCGCCCGACGCGATCGTGTTGCCTGCCTCTAACGCCTCGGCCTATGATACGCAACGCTTCCAGGACCCCGCCATGCCCACACGCCGCTCCCTCCTCGCCGCCCTGCTGCTCTCCGCGCTCGCCCCGTTCGCCGCCGCGCAAGGGGCAGGCAGTCCGCCCAAGGTCTTGCACATGTACCTGTCGACGAGCGAGACGGGCCTCGACCCGGCCGTCGCGTCGAATATCGAGACCTTGTCGCTGCTGGAAAACCTGTTCGACCCGCTGCTGCGCTACGACTACCTCGCGCGGCCCGTCAAACTGCAGGGCAATGGCGCGAAGGATTTACCCGAGATCTCGGCCGACGGCCTCACGTACACGTTCCACATCCGCCCCGGCATGCATTTCACGCCGGACCCCGCGTTCAAAGGGCCGCCGCGCGAGGTGACGGCGGCCGACTACGTCTACAGTCTCCAGCGCCTGTACGATCCCACCCTGAAATCGCCGTGGTCGTTCATGTTCGAGGGTAAATTGTTGGGCGACTCGGCCTGGACGAATCACTTCAGCTACGCGACAGCCATCCCGGGCCTGCAAGCCGTCGACCGCTACACCTTGCGCATCCGCCTCGCCGAGCCGGACAACAATTTCCTGTTCTACCTGGCCACGCCCGCCACGGGTGTCGTCGCGCGCGAGGTGATCGAGGCGTATCCGGACCAGGCCGGCAACCACCCCATCGGCACGGGGCCGTTCATGGTGGGCGAGTGGAAGCATAGCGACCGCATCGTCCTCGTCGCCAACCCCGCATCGACGGCCGTATTCCATTCCAGCGTCAGCGCCGACACGACTGCCGATCCGGCCGACCGGGCCATCGCGCGTGCGCTCGAAGGGCAGAAGCTGCCGCGCGTGGACAAGGTCGAGGTTAAGATCGCGGAGGAATTCCAGGCCCGCGTGCTGGGCTTCCTGAACGGCGAATACGATTACCTGGAGCAGGTGCCGGAGTCGATGACGGACCTCGTCATCACGAACGGCAAGCTGAAACCGGAACTCGCCGCGCGCGGCATGCAGCTGTACCGCTTCCCCGTGCTGCAGACCTACTACATGTGGATGAACATGGAAGACCCGGTGGTGGGCGGGTACACGAAGGAGAAGGTGGCGCTGCGGCGCGCGATCTCGCTCAGCTACAACAGCGCCGAGGACATCGCCCTGCTGAAACGAGGATTCGCGATCAAGGCCGAGTCGCCGCTGCCGCCGGGCGTGCTCGGCTATGACCCGAACTACCGCAGCCCCGTCCCGTACGACCCGGCCCTCGCGAACGCGCTGCTGGACCGCTTCGGCTACGACAAGCGCGACCCGGACGGGTTTCGACGCATGCCCAAGCCGGGTGGCGGCACCGAACCCCTGACCTTGCAGATGAGCAGCGAGGCGACGGTCAGCGGTCGCCTGCGCGACGAACTGTGGCGCAAATGCCTGAATTCTGTCGGCCTGCGCGTCGTGTTCAAGTCCGACAAGAAGACGGAGATCATCAAGGCGTCGCGCCTCGGCAAGGTGCAGATGTTCGAGAATAACTGGATCGCCGACTTCCCCGACGGCGATAACTTCTACCAGTTGCTGTACGGCCCGAACGCGGGCCGCGCCAACTATGCGCGCTTCAACCTGCCGGCCTATAACGAGCGCTACGAGAAGGCGCATGCACTGAAGGACGGTCCCGAGCGCCAGAAGCTGTACTTCGAGATGAACCAGCTGATCCACGCCTACAACCCGTGGGTGCCGCTGACGAACGTGTTGTCCGCGGATATCCGGCAACCGTGGCTCAAAAACTACAAACGGCACCCCGTCGAATTCACCCAATGGCGGTATCTGGACGTCGATGTTGCGGAAAGAGCACGTGCGGCAAGAGGAAAGTGACAGTTTTTGCTAGATTAACTAAGCGAAACATTCCTTGTAGTTATACGCGGCTCCGGAATTTTCATTGGCTGGGCGCGCGCGAGTGCGCTTACCTTTGAGATCAACATAACAACACGCATCGAAGGAGAGACCCGTGAAGTTAAAGAAGTTAGCGTCCATGATTGCCCTCATCGGCATCGCCGCACCGGCTTTTGCCCAGCAGGCCGAGGCGGGCAAGCCGATTCCACGCGTCGAGATCACGGGTTCCAGCATCAAGCGCATCGCCACCGAAGGCGCGCTGCCGGTGCAGACGATCACGCTGGACCAGCTCGACAAGCAGGGCATCACGAACGCCGAACAGCTGATGCGCCTGATTTCGGCAAACGGCACGGGCGCCGACAATATGACTTCAGGTAATAACGTGTTCGGCGCCGATGCCGACCGCGTCAGCGGCGGCGGCTCGTTCGCGTCGCTGCGCGGCCTGGGGCCGACGGGCACGCTCGTCCTGATCAACGGCCGCCGCATTTCCGGCTACGGCCTGTCGGGCAAGGCGGTCGACCTGAACACGATCCCGCTGGCGGCCGTCGCCCGCATCGAAATCCTGAAGGACGGCGCGTCCGCGATCTACGGCACGGATGCCGTGGGCGGTGTCATCAACTTCATCCTCAAGACGGATTTCGAAGGCGTGCAGGCGAATGCCTCCGGCAACTGGACGCAGCACGGCGGCGGCGCCACGCGCCGGCTGCAGGTCGTGGCCGGCTTCGGCAACCTGGACACCGACCGTTTCAACATGATGGCCGCCGTCGGCTACGACAGGGATAACGAACTGGACTCGCACCAGCGCTCGTTCGCGAACGGCTACCAGCCGGCGCGCGGCCTGTCGCCGGACACGACGGGCACCCCCGTCGCCAACCAGCTGACGGGCGCCGGCACGGCGCTGGGCTCGAACTTCCAGATGCCGGGCGACCCGAACAAATACCTGCAGGCGGGCCTGCTGAGCCTGCAGGGCAAGTGCAACAGCGTGACGGGCATGAACCAGTACGCCACCGCGCTGTGGAAGGACGTGACGTCGCCGCTGCGCACGACGTTTTCCTGCGCCTACGACTACGGCGGCGACTATGTGATGCAGTTGCCGACGGAGCGCACGAACGGCGTCGCGCGCGCCACGTTCCAGGTCACGCCGGACCACCGCGTGTTCGCCGAAGCCGTCGCCGCGCACACGAATTCGCTGGCGATCCTGACGCCGACGCAGATCTCCACGTCGCTCGCGAACGGCAACGCGTATCCGGTGGGCGGCCCGTACTACCAGGACCTGTCGCCGTACATCGCCTCGTTCGACAAGACGAAACCGATCATCTACAAATGGCGCGCCTGGCCGCTCGGTAACCGCACGCAGGCCTACACGACGGACACCGTGCGCCTGATGACGGGCGCGGAGGGCCAGCTTGCCGGCAAGTGGGACTACAAGATCGACCTGTCGCACAGCGAGAGCCACACGACGACGGACCTCGTCGACGGCTACGCCTACACCAGCGCGCTGTACCAGGTGCTGGGCAGCGGCGTCGTGAACCCGTTCGCCGCGCCGGCGCAGGGCCAGAGCGCGGCTGCGATGCAGGCGCTCGAGGGCGCCAAGTTCTACGGCCGCCTCCAGCACGGCAAGACGACGCTCACGCAGTTCAACGCGTCCGTCTCGGGCGAGATCTGGCAGCTGCCCGCGGGCCCGCTGCAGGGCGCGATCGGCACCGACCTGCGCCGCGAGGGTTATGGCTTCGCGCAGGACGTCGACGCCACCAAGATCCTGCTGGCGCCCGGTAACGCGAACCAGGACACGGTCAACCGCAACATCAAGGCGATCTACACGGAGCTCGTGGTCCCGGTCATGAAGAACCTGGAACTGCAGCTGGCGCTGCGCCGCGACGACTACAGCCTGATCGGCGCGACGACGAATCCGAAGATCGCGTTCAGCTACCGTCCCACGAACTGGCTGATGCTGCGCGGCTCGGCCAACAAGGGCTTCCTCGCGCCGAGCTTCGCCCAGCTGTATTCGGGCCGCCTGGACCAGGAGCTGCCGAACGGCGTGTCCGACCCGGTCGGTTGCGCGTCCCACCCGGGCGACCCGCGCTTCTGCGCCATCGAGCGCCTGCGCTACTTCAGCGGCGGCAATCCGGGGCTGCGTCCGGAGACGTCCAAGCAAGGCACCTTGGGCTTCATCGTCGAGCCGAGCGCGAACTTCTCGGCATCGGTGGACTATTGGGCGATCAACATCAAGGACCGCATCCTGAACCGCACGCCGCAAGTCGTGCTGGCCAACGAGCAGTATCTGTCGCAGTACGTGATCCGCAACCCGTCCGACGGCACCATCAGCTACGTCGACGCCGGCTGGATCAACGCCGCGGGCCTCAAGACGCGCGGCGCCGACGTCGGCCTGCGCGGCCGCGGCAACCTGCCGGACGGCTGGCGCTGGAACGCCACGTTGGACGGCACCTGGACCCAGAGCTACAAGTTCGCCGAGTTCGAAGGCCAGCCGTACGTCGAATACGTGGGCAACTTCTACACGCGCGACCTGTACCTGCGCTGGAAGCACAACGCCACCGTCAGCGTCGCCAAGGGACCGTGGAGCTTCCTGCTCAGTAACCTGTACCGCGACGGCTATGCGGACGAGCTGCCGAACGGCGGCAAGGGCACGCCGCCGGCCGGCTTCAACCCGCGCGTGGCCAGCTACACGACGTGGGGCTTGTCGACGACGTACACGGGCCTGAAGGGCACGACGATCACCGTCGGCATCCAGAACCTGTTCGACCGCGACCCGCCGTTCACGGCGCACAACGTGGACGAGGTCGTGGGCGCCGGCTGGGATCCGCGCGTGGCCGATCCGCGCGGCCGCTCGCTGAGCTTCGACATCAAATACCGCTTCTTTTAACCGGTATCGCCAGTATCCTTGGCATTACCTGCGGCCCGCGACCCTGGAAGCCACAAGCTTCCGCGGCGCGGGCCGTTTTACTTGACGACCACTCCATGAACGGCAGCAGACGCAGGTTCAACGCGACGATGGCGGCAGCGCTGCTGCTGGCCGTCGCGCCTGCGCGCGCGCGTCACGCATCCACCATGACACCACTGATCAAACCTCCGCGCCTTCGCCGCGGCGACGTCGTCGGCCTCGTCGCGCCGGGCGGCTGGACGAGCGACGCCGCCATCGAACAAGCCGTGCGGCACATCGAGGCGCTGGGCTTCCGCGCGAAACCCGGCACCTATCTGCGCGACGTGTGGGGCAACTACGGCGGCACCGTCGCCGCGCGCATCGCCGACCTGCACGCCATGTTCCGCGACCCCGACGTCAAGGCCATCTGGGCGATCCGCGGCGGCTCCGGCTGCATCTCGCTGCTGCGGCACCTGGACTACCGCCTGATCCGCACGCACCCGAAGACCCTGCTGGGGTATTCCGACATCACGGCGCTGCACCTCGCCATCCACCGCCACGCGGGCGTCGTGACGTTCCACGGCCCCGTCGCATCGAGCACGCCGTCGGACTATTCGACGGAGCACCTGCTCGCCGTGCTGACGGACCCACGGCCGTCGTACACGATCCCGATGTCGACCGAGAATGACAAGCGCGCGCTGGACGAACCCTGGTACGCGACGCGCGCCGTGCACGGCGGCGTGGCCGAGGGGCCGCTCATCGGCGGCAACCTGTCGCTGGTGAGCGCGCTGGCGGGCACGCCGTACGCGGCCGATTTCACGGGCGGCCTGCTGTTCCTGGAAGAAGTGAACGAGGAGCCGTACCGCATCGACCGCTGGATGACGCAGCTCGACCTGGCCATCGGCTTCGACAAGGCAGCCGCCATCATGGTCGGCATCTGCGAGAACTGCGGACCGCAGGGCGACGGCCCGTCGCTCACCTTGGACGAGACCCTCGACGTGCACCTGCAGCCGCTGCGCGTGCCCGCCGTGACCGGGTATTCGTTCGGGCATATCCGCAACCAGTTCACGCTGCCCGTCGGCGTGCATGCGCGGCTCGATACGGAAGCGCGCACGGTGACCTTGCTGGAGCCAGGCGTCAGCTGACGTTCAGCAGGCGCAACGCCTCCTCGTGCAGCCGGGACGTGGCCGACATCAGGACCGCGCCGCCCTGTTCCGCGCGCGAACCGTCCAGCCGCGTCACTACACCGCCCGCCTGCTCGACGATCGGGATGAGCGCGACGATATCGTAAGGCTGCAGTGCCGGCTCGAAGCACAGGTCGATGTGGCCCGCCGCGAGCATGGCGACGGCATACGATTCTCCGCCGTAGCGTGTCATGCGCACGGCCCCGGCCAGCCGGTCGAAACCTGGCGCGTGCTCCCGGCCATGCTGGGGCGACGTCGTGTGCAGGATCGCCTGGGACAGGCTGCCGACGTCGCGTGTGGCGAGCCGCCGCCGCCGGCCCGCGCGTGCCTCCCATGCGCCATCGCCGGCGGCCCAGAAGCGCTCGCCGGTGAACGGTTGGCTCATCAGTCCCGCCACCGCCCGGCCGTCGACGGTCAGGCCAATCAGCGTTGCCCATACAGGCAGGCCACAGATGAAGGGCCGGGTGCCATCGACGGGGTCGAGTACCCATTGGCAAGGCCCCGTGCCGCTGACACCGAATTCCTCGCCCAGGATCCCGTGGTCCGGATAGCGGGTCAGGATCGCGCTCCGTATCGCCAGCTCGGCTTGCCGGTCGGCCTCCGTCACCGGATCGAAACTCCAGCCTTCCTTGGGCTTGTTCTCGATGACCAGTGCGCTGCGATAGCGTGGCAGGGTCTCGGCATCGGCGATATCGCCCAGGCTGTGAAGAAAATCTTCATCCGGTAATACCATATTGCATTCCTTTTTGCATGTATTCGCACGTTTACGATAGCATTTGATGCACGAATGTGCAATAAGAAATAAAAACATGCATGAATGCAGGGGAGTGGCGATTCACCACCGCCATGCCTCTTGCAACCGCTCCTTCAAATACCCCACGAACAGGCGCACCCGCGGCGCCAGGTTCTTCTGGTGCGGATACACGGCATGCAGGGGCGCCGCCGCCATCGCGTGGTGCGGCAGCACGCGCACGAGCCGACCTGCCTCGAGGTCGTCGCCCACGTCCCAGATCGATTTCAGCGCGATGCCGCTGCCGGCCAGCGCCAGCTGCTGCGCGGCGCCGCCGTCGTTCGTGACGAAGGTGGCGTCCACGCGCACGGGCGCCGTCTCCGAGCCATCGAATGTCCAGTCGGTGCGGCGCTGGTCGCCGATCACGATGCAGCGGTGGCCCGCCAGTTCGCTTGGTGTGCGCGGTTCGCCGTGGCGCTGCAGGTAAGCGGGCGACGCGCACAGCACGCGGTAGTTCGGCGCCAGCGCACGCGCGACGAGCGAGGAGTCGGACAGCGCGCCGTACCGCACGCCGAGGTCGTGGCCGCCGTCCAGCAGGTCGACGACGGCATCCGTCAGCGCCAGCTGGATCGTCACCTGCGGATGCAGCTCCTGGAACGCGGCCGCGATGGGCGCCAGCCAGCGCCGCCCCAGCTCCCCCGGCGCCGTGATGCGCAGCAGGCCGTGCACACCGTCGCGACGCTGCGCGAGCAGGGCCTCGGCCTGCTCGACTTCGTCCAGGATGCGCAGCACGCGCGCGTGGAACAGGTGCCCTTCCTCCGTCAACGTCTGGCGCCGCGTCGTCCGCTGCAGCAGGCGCGTGCCGAGGTGCGCTTCCAGCAGCGACAGGCGCTTGCTGACGACGGACACGGGCACGTCGAGCTCGCGCGCGGCGGCGGACAGGCTGCCGGCCGCGACGATCCGGGCGAACGCCACGAGGGCAGGGAAGTGGTGGGCGAGCGTGTCCATCTTGCGCTTTTCGGAAACAATGATTTCGTATTCTGCCGCTATTTTTCGCGCGGCGTGAAACCTAAGATGGGCGCATCGACACAAGGAGCAAGATCATGAAAGCCATCCCCATCCTCGCCGCCATGCTGGTGGCGCTGCCGGCCAGCGCGGACGAACAACTCGTCAGCGCCCGGGAAGTCATCGCCGACGCGTCGCTGGCACCGGCCCAGCGCGATACGGAGATCCTGGCCGCGCGCCGCTACGCCACGTTCTGGCACACGGGCGACGCACGCTACGCCCGCGCGGCCCTCGCCGCCGATTTCACCGACCGCACCCTGCCGCCGGGCCGCGCGCAAGGCGTGCCGGGGCCGCTGGCGGCGTCCAGCTTCGTGCGCACGGCGATTCCGGACCTGCAGGCCGACCTGCTACAACTGATCGTTGCGGGCGACCGCGTCACCGTGCACTATCGCTTCCACGGCCATTTCACGGGACGGTGGGCGGACAGGCAGGGACAAGGGCAGGCGATCGACTTCATCGCCACCGACATCTACCGCATCGCGGACGGGAAGATCGCCGACAACTGGCACATCGAAGACAACCTCGCGCTGATGCGGCAACTGGGCCTCGTCGCCCGCTGAAAGGAGTCATCATGCACATCGATTTGACGGGCAAGACCGCCCTCGTTTCCGCTTCCACTGCCGGCATCGGCCTCGCGACGGCCATCGGCCTTGCCGACGCGGGCGCCACCGTCATCCTCAACGGGCGCACGAACGACGCCATCGAGCGTGCGCGCGAGGCCGTGCTGGCGCGCGTGCCGCACGCGATACTCCGCGGCGTCGCCGCCGACCTCGCGACGGCGGAGGGCGCGGCGACACTCGTCAACGCCGAGCCATCGGTCGACATCCTCGTCAACAACGCGGGCACGTACGGTCCGCAAGACTTTTTCGACGTCGACGACGCGACGTGGGAACACTTCTTCCAGCTGAACGTGATGTCGGGCGTGCGCCTGGCGCGGCACTACCTGAAGGGGATGCTGGAACGGGACTGGGGCCGCGTCGTGTTCATCTCGTCGGAATCGGGGCTGAACATCCCGCCCGACATGATCCATTACGGCATGACGAAGACGGCGCAGCTGGCGGTGTCGCGCGGGCTGGCAAAGCTGGCGGCCGGCAGCGGCGTCACCGTCAACGCGGTGCTGCCGGGGCCCACGTTGTCGGAAGGCGTGCGCGCCATGCTGGAAGATTCGGCCAGGGAGGCGGGGACGTCGGTCGAGCAGGCCGCGACCGACTTCGTGCGCACGCAGCGGCCCGGTTCCATCCTGCGCCGCGCGGCGAGCGTGGACGAAGTGGCGAACATGATCGTCTACGTGTGCTCGCCGCAGGCGTCGGCCACGACGGGCGCCGCGCTGCGGGTGGATGGCGGCGTCGTGGACACCATCGCGTAGGCGCTTGGGATCAGGCGACGATCTCGTCGATCTGCACGGCCACCTCGTCGAACGCGGCGCTGGCGCGTTCGGCCCCCATGTTGACGCCCTCGGCGTAGATGAACTCGACGTCCCCCATGCCCATCAGGCCCAGCACGCCCTTCAGGTAAGGCACTTGCGAATCGTTGGGCGTGTCGCGGTAGATGCCGCCGCGGGCGAGTCCGACGTACACCTTCTTGCCGGTGACGAGGCCTTCCGGACCGTTCGCCGTGTACCGGAACGTCTGGCCGGCGCGGGCGACGGCATCGATCCACGACTTGATCTGCACGGACACGCTGAAGTTATACATCGGCACACCCAGCACGATCACATCGGCGCGCTTCAGTTGCGCGATCAGGGCGTCGTCCAGCGCGGCGCGCGCGCTTTGCTCCGGCGTGCGCTGGTCGGCCGGCGTGAAGATGGCATTCAGCGCCGCTTCGTCCAGCACCGGATGCGGGTCGCGCGCCAGGTCGCGCAGCTCGACGGTCGCTTCCGGATGACGTGCGGTCAGGCGCGCCGTGATGGCGTCGGCGACGCGGGTGGAATTCGAGCCGTTGGCACGGGCGCTACCGTTGATCTGCAGGATGTTCATCGTTGTTCTCCACAAGTTGGGTCGATGGAAAACAGTCTATCCGTTGCTGCACGCGGGATTAAGCCGGTTTATCGGATTTCATTGTTCCATTGATGGGACAGTCGTAAAAAGCCCTTGACTTGTGTGCGTACACACATAATACTGGGTCCATGACTGCTTCCGAACGCCTGATCGCCTGTAACTGCTTCGCTTCCCGCAAGGCGGCGCGGCTGATCACGAAGATGTACGAAGACCATTTGTCGCGCGTGGACCTGACGAGCACGCAGTTCTCGATCCTCGTCTACGTCGACGAAGTGGAGGCGGCCTCGATGAAGGACCTCGTCGAGGCGCTGGTGATGGAGCGCACGAGCGTGATCCGCGCGCTGCAGCCGCTGGAACGCGACGGCCTCGTGGCCATCGGCCCGCACGAGGAGGATGCGCGCCGCAACGTCGTCCGCCTGACGGACGCGGGCCGCGCGAAGCTGGCGCAAGCCGTGCCCGTGTGGGGCGACGCGCAGGCGGAATTCGAAAGCAGGTTCGGCGCCGGGTTGGCCGAAGAGTTGCGCCAGTCGCTTCTTGCGCTGGCACCGTAGTCAAAAATTTTTTGCACTGATATGTGCGTACACACAGTTAACCGAAGGAGAATGACATGAGCAACTCGAATCTCGGCACGGCAGTCGTCACCGGCGCATCCACGGGCATCGGCGCCCTCTACGCGGACCGCCTCGCGCGGCGCGGCTACGACCTCGTGCTCGTCGCCCGCAACGGCGAGCGCCTGCGCGCCCAGGCCGAACGCTTGCAGGCCGCGTATGGCCGCGCGGTGCGCACGGTCGCGGCCGACCTCACCGTCGACGCCGACCTGCGCCGCGTGGAAGACCTGTTGCGCAGCGACGCCGGCATCACGCTGCTCGTGAATAACGCGGGCGTGGGCGACACGGGGCCGCTGCTCGGTTCGAGCGTCGACAGGATGCACGACATGATCGCGCTGAACGTCACCGCGCTGACGCGCCTGACGCATGCCGCAGCGCCGGGCTTCGTCGCGCGCGGACAGGGCGCCTTCATCAACATCGCGTCGGTCGTCGCCATCGCACCGGAAGTGCTGAACGGCGTGTACGGCGGCAGCAAGGCGTATGTGGTGGCGTTCAGCCAGTCGTTGCAGCACGAGCTGGCCGACAAGGGCGTGCGCGTGCAGGTCGTGCTGCCGGGCGCCACGGCGACGGACTTCTGGCAGATCGCGGGCACGCCCGTCGAGCACCTGCCCGGCGAGATCGTGATGCGCGCGGACGACCTCGTCGACGCGGCGCTGGCCGGGTTCGACCAGGGCGAGTTCGCGACGATCCCCGCGCTGGAGGATGGTGCGAAGTGGGACGCCTACGAGGCCGCACGCCGTGCGATGCAGCCCGAGTTGTCGCGCACGAAGCCGGCGAGCCGGTACGCCGTCGATGCGGTTACCGCGATCGTGTGAACGGTGGTGAACGCGTGGACGGCGTTACGGCCGTCGCGACACCTCGTGCACGGTGTAGCCGCCCACGCGTTCAACCAACGTTTAACGTCATCGCGCCTCGAACACGAGGCACGTCGTGGTCGCATGCGCATACAACCGTCCCTGCGCATCGACGATCTTGCCTTCGGCCGTCGCCAGCTGCCGGCCGCAGTGGAGCACCGTCCCGATCGCGCGCAGCGGCCCGCCATCGAGCCGCGCGCCGCGCACGAGGTTCACGCTCAGCTCCGCCGTCGTGTAGCCGAAGCCCGGTTCCAGCATCGTCTGCACGGCGCAGCCCACGGCCGAGTCGAGCAGGGTGGCGTACCAGCCGCCGTGCACCGTGCCCATCGGGTTCAGGTGCGTGGGCAGCGGTGTGCCCTGGAACGTGGCCGTGCCCTTGTCCACCTCGACGAGGAAGAAGTCCAGCGTCTCCGCGATGGGCGCGTACGGGAAGCGGCCTTCCAGCAGCGCCTGCATGATCGCCAGTCCCGTCATCCCGCGCGCCTCCTGCGCTGGCACGACGCCGGGCCGCCCGCCGCCCTGCAACACCCGCGCGCGCACGGTGCGCAGCTGTTCTTCCCATTGTTCCGCTACCGTCTGTGCTGCTGCCGTCATGCGTGCCTCCATCGTTTGTTCGCGACTCGTGTATTGAGTGTATATGCAACTATCTGCGCAGATTATGCCCGGGTTGCGGCGTCCCCGGGGTTATACTCGCTAGAGGGACGGCACTAACGCCGCCTCCGCACTCGACCACCGCACCATGACATCGCGCCCGCCATCGAACGACCCTCTCTGCAACTGCCTCGCGCTGCGCCAGGCGACGCGCTACGTCACCGGCATGTACGACCAGGTGCTGAGCGAAGCGGGCCTGCGCGTCACGCAGTTCTCGATCCTGTACAAGCTGCTGGGGCTCGGGCCGATGACGGTCAACCAGATGTCCGCGGAACTCGTCATGGACCGCACGACGCTCACCCGCAACCTTAAGCCGCTCGAGCGCGACGCCCTCGTCACGACGGGCCCCAGCGAGCATGACAAGCGCGAACGGGTGATCGGCCTCACGCCGGCCGGCCGCGCCAAGGTCAAGGCCGTGCTGCCGCTGTGGCGCCGCGCCCAGCAGGCGTTCGAGGACAACTTCGGCAGCGAGCGCGCGCTCGAACTGCGCATGCTGCTGCGCGCCGTCGTCGAGACGGGCGTCCACGACGTCGAGAACGAACCCACCTGATGCCACGCAGGCCGCGCGCATGCGCGCCATGCAATCGGCGAAATACGTGTATATACTCCTATTTGCATCGTCCCGCCATCCAACCCGAAAGGAATCATCATGACTGCCCGCGACATCGTCCTGTGTGCCCCCGTGCGTACCGCCATCGGCGCGTTCAACGGTTCCCTGAAATCCATCCCCGCCGTGGAGCTGGGCGCGGCGGCCGTGCGTGCCGCGGTCGCGCGCGCGGGGCTGTCTCCCGACGCCATCGATGCCGTCCTGATGGGCAACGTGATCCAGGCGGGCAACCGCATGAATCCGGCGCGCCAGGCCGCGGTCCACGGCGGCATCCCCGTCACGGTGCCGGCGATGACCCTGAACCGCGTGTGCGGCTCGGGCGCGCAAGCCATCGCGTCGGCCGCGCACGAGATCCTCGCGGGCGAATCGAACATTGTGCTGGCCGGCGGCATGGAGAACATGGACCAGGCGCCGTACCTGATGCCGCAGGCGCGCTGGGGCGCGCGCATGGGCCACGCGCAGATCTACGACAGCCTGCTGCACGACGGCTTGAACGACGCGTTCTCCGCGCAGCACTCGGGTTGGCACACGGAAGATCTCGTGAAGGAGGTCGACATCACCCGCGCCGCGCAGGACCGCTGGGCCGAGCGCTCGCAGCGCCGTTTCTCGGACGCGCAGGCCGCCGGTGCGTTCAAGGATGAAATCGTCGCGGTCGAGATCGCGGGCAAGCGCGGCGTGCAGGTCTTCGACACGGACGAGGCGAATCGTCCCGATACCACGTTGGAAGCGCTCGCGAAACTGAAGCCGGCATTCCGCCCGGACGGCACGATCACCGCGGGCAATGCGCCGGGCCTGAACAGCGGCGCGGCCGCCGTCATCGTGGCCGACCGCGCGACGGCCGAGCGCCTGGGCCTGCAGCCGTTCGCGCGCCTCGTCGCATCAAGCGTGGCGGGCGTGGAGCCGGGCATGTTCGGTCTCGGCCCGGTGCCGGCCGTGCAGAAAGCCCTCGCGCGCGCGGGCTGGAGCGTCGGGGACGTCGACCGCTACGAGATCAACGAGGCGTTCGCCGCCGTGCCGCTCGCGGTGGCGCGCAAGCTGTCGCTGGCGGAAGACGTCGTCAACGTCGACGGCGGCGCCGTCGCGCACGGCCACCCGATCGGCGCGACGGGCGCCGTGCTGACGGTGCGCCTGCTGCACGCGATGCGGCGCGGCCTCGCGCGGCGCGGCGTCGTCACGCTGTGCATCGGCGGCGGGCAGGGCATCGCGCTGGCGCTCGAGCAGGTGTGAGTCAGGCCATCATCGCCTTCATTTTCTCGACGAGGAATTCGCGCAGCGTGCGGACGGCCGGCGACACCTGGCGCCGGTTCGCCAGCACCATGTACAAGGGCTGGTTGTTGCCCTCCCAGTCCGCGCACACGGTGCGCAGCGCGCCGCGCGCGAGGTCGGCCTGCACGTCGATGCGCGAGCGGTAGCACAGGCCCAGGCCGTCCAGCGCCCAGCGCCGCACGATCTCGGAATCGTCGGCCACGCGGTCGCCGCGCACGGTCACTTCGATGGTCTCGTCGCCTTTTTTGAAGCGCCAGCGGTTGTTGACCGTCTCGTCGACCATGAAGCACAGGCAGTTGTGCGCCGCGAGGTCGCGCGGCGACGCGGGCACGCCGTGGCGCGCGAGATACGCGGGCGCCGCGCACAGCACGCGGTGATTGTGCTCCAGCAGCGGCAGCGCCACCATGCCGGACGCGCGCGGCTTGCCGAAGCGGAGCGCGATGTCGACGGGTTCGCGATAGATGTCGGCCACGCGGTCCGTCAGCTGCAGGCGCAACGTGACGCCCGGGTGGCGCGCCTGGAACGCGTTCAGCCACGGCAGCACGACGTGGCGGCCGAGGTCGGACGGCATCGAGATCTGCAGCTGGCCTTCGATCGCATCGCCACCGGCACGCACCTCGTCTTCCGCCGCGCGCAAGCCGTCCAGCAGCGGGCGGCAGCGCGCCAGCAGCCGTTCGCCGGCCACCGTCAGGCGCATGCTGCGCGTCGTGCGCACGAACAGCGCCGTGCCGAGGTCCGCCTCCAGCCGTTTCAGGCTCGCGCTGGCGACGGCGGGCGAGATCTCCAGCAGGCGCGCGGCCGCCGACAGGCCGCCTTGCTCGGCCGTGGCCACGAAAAGGTCGAGATCGCGTAGGTTCATTTTCAAGAAAAAATTGAAATTGATTTCGTTATGGCCCAGTTTATCAAAAAGATCGACGCGCCCAGAATGACGTCATCGATCACCAAGGAGCCCGCCATGAAAGCCATCGCCTACCAGAACAACCTCCCTATCGACCAGGTGGATGCCCTCGTCGACGTCACCCTGCCGGACCCCGTCGCGACGGGGCATGACCTGCTCGTGGCCGTGCATGCCGTGTCCGTCAACCCCGTCGACGTGAAGATCCGCGCCGGTGCGAAGCCGGCCGACGGCGAGCGGAAGGTGCTGGGCTGGGATGCGGCCGGCGTCGTGCAGGCCGTCGGGCCGGACGTCACCCTGTTCCGGCCGGGTGACCGCGTGTGGTACGCCGGATCGATTGCCCGCGCCGGCAGCAACAGCGAGTTGCAGCTCGTCGACGAACGCATCGTCGGCACCATGCCGCAATCGTTGGACTTCGCCGCCGCCGCCGCGCTGCCGCTGACGAGCCTTACGGCCTGGGAAATGCTGTTCGACCGCCTGGAGGTGCCGACGGACGAACGCGGCGAGGGCAAGACCTTGCTCGTGATCGGCGCGGCCGGCGGCGTCGGCTCGATCCTCGTGCAGCTGGCGCGCAAGCTCACGCGGCTGACGGTCGTCGGCACGGCGTCGCGCGCCGCCACGCGCGACTGGGTGCTGTCCAACGGCGCGCACCACGTGATCGACCACGGCAAGCCGCTCGCGGACGAGATCCGGCGGGCGGGCCTCGCCGCGCCCGATTACGTGATCAGCCTCACGCACACGGACGAGCACTTCGACCAGATCGCCGAGGTCATCGCGCCGCAAGGGAAATTCGGCCTGATCGACGACCCGGCACCCATCGACGTGCGCACATTAAAACGCAAGTCCGTGTCCCTGCACTGGGAACTGATGTTTACGCGCTCGCTGTTCGGCACGCCCGACATGATCCGCCAGCACGAGATCCTGAACCGCGTGGCGGACCTGATCGACGCGGGCACGCTGCGCTCGACGGCCAACGAGAACTACGGCCGCATCGATGCCGCGAACCTGAAGCGGGCGCACGCGCTGATCGAGTCGAACCGCGCGCAGGGCAAGATCGTGCTGGCCGGGTTCTGAACGGCAGGCTTGCTACAGGTGGTGCGTGATTTCCATCGAGATCGGATACAGCATCTCGCACGGCTGGCCGTGACAGACGGCCGGCTTGTAGCGCAGGGCCATGGCGGCGGCGGCGACGTAGCGCACCACCTCGTCGTCGAAATTGCCGATCCGGCGCACTTCCTTCGCGCGGCCGTCGGCGCCGACCAGCACGTTGATGCGCAGCAGCCCGCGCGCGTTGAACTTGCCGGCGGCGGCCAGGATGACCTTGTCGAATTCGGCCAGGCCATGCACCGGGTACGGCGGCTCGTCGCCCGGCTCCAGCGCCGGGTAGCGGTTGCTGAACTGCGCCTTCTGCTCGGGCGTGAGGCCGTCCCAGCCGACGTTGGTCGGCAGCGAGGACTTCACGATGGTCTTCTTCAGCAAGGTACCGACGTTGGCGTCGTCCTGGCGCTGCTTGAACGTCTTGTCCGGCTTCGGCCCCCTGCGCGCGGCGTCGCGTGCGGCGTCGAACGTGCCCGTGCGGCCGCTGCCCGCATACGTGATCTTGTCGCCGTCGACGGGACCGCCGTCGCGGAACTCGCCCTCGACCGTGCCGCCGAGGGCGAACGTGAGGACGCCCTTGCCGTTCGGATGGTCGGCGTGGAATTCGCCCTGGTAGGTATCGCCGTTCGGGTAGATCTGCGTGCCCTTGCCTTCGCGCTGCATCATCTTGATGCCGCCTTCGTAGCGCAGGTCGTTCGCGAAGTGGAGATAGCCTTCGCCGTCCGGCAGGCCGTCCTTGAGCGAGCCGACGTAGGTGAACTTGTCGCCCGCCTTCAGCTTCGCTTCGCCGTCGACGGCGCCGTGCGCGAACTTGCCTTCGATGCGGCGGGCGGTGCCGTCCGTCGCCGTCCATTCGAGCACGCCGGTGCCGTCCGCATACCCGTCCTTGCACGGGCCGTTCCAGTGTACGGACTTGTCGACGGGCGCCGGCAGCAGTGTGCCGACCTGGCAGTCTGGGGTGCCCTCCGCATGGGCCAGCGGGGCCAGGCAGCAGGCGAGCAACAGGGGCAGGGTGGTTTTCATCGCGCGAGAGTCCGGAAAAGAGATACCGGCAACTCTAGCAGCTTGATCCATCCGAATTTTCACCAATTGTCACGCCGAACATTACCGTTCGCGCAAGTGGATGGTCATATAGCTGAGGTCATGGCTGACACCTTCTATCCTGAGCATGTCCGCCACGCGCGCCACCGTCGTGAAGCCGGCGTGCGCATACAGTTCCACGGCCGGCAGGTTGGCGGACAGGACTTCGAGGTCGATCCACGCGATGCCCGTGTCGGCGCGCGCCCAGCCGGCGGCCGTCTCGAGCAGGCGTCGCCCGAGGCCGCGCCGGCGCCACACGCGGTGCACGCCCATGCCTAGCATGGCGCGGTGCGTGGCGGCCGGCTCGGGACGCGCGCGCAGATCGATGTGGCCGGCGATCTCGCCGCCCGCATCGATCGCGAGCCACAGGCGGCGCCAGCCCGGCTGCCCGATCGGGATGTCGAGGCCCTTGATGAACGCGATGCGCAGCCCGGCCGGCAGCCGCGGCTGGCCCGCCGCCATCGGCTGGAACAGCGGCGTACCGTCCGCGCCGTTGTCGCGCAGGTGGTCGTCCAGGTAGGCGAAGAACGGCGCGAGGTCGGCCTCGCCAGCCGCGCGGATCGTCAACGCCTGCACGTTGTCCATCAGTGTCGTCACAATGCCCTGGCGATCAGGATCTTCTGGATGTCGCTCGTGCCTTCGTAGATCTGGCACACGCGCACGTCGCGGTAGATGCGCTCGATGGGGAAGTCGGCCACGTAGCCGTAGCCGCCGAACACCTGCATCGCGGCCGACACGACGCGCTCGGCCATCTCGGACGCGAACAGCTTGGCCATCGCCGCTTCCTTCAGGCAGGGCAGGCCAGCGTCCTTCATCGACGCGGCGTGCAGGATCAGCTGGCGCGCGGCCTCGATCTGCATCGCCATCTCGGCCAGGCGGAATTGCACGGCCTGGTGGTCGAAGATCGGCGTTCCGAAACTCTCGCGTTCCTTCGCATACGCCAGCGCGGCCTCGAACGCGGCGCGCGCCATGCCCACCGATTGCGACGCGATGCCGATGCGGCCCCCCTCCAGCCCGGACAGCGCGATCTTGTAGCCTTGTCCCTCTTCGCCGATCAGGTTTTCTGCCGGTACGCGGCAGTTCTCGAACACGATTTGCGCCGTGTCCGACGAGTGCTGGCCCATCTTGTGCTCGATGCCGGCGACGATGTAGCCGGGCGTGTCGGTCGGCACCCAGAACGCGCTGATGCCCTTCTTGCCGGCCGCCTTGTCCGTGACGGCCATGACGATGGCGACGTCGCCGTTCTTGCCGCTCGTGATGAATTGCTTGGTGCCGTTCAGGACGTAGTGGTCGCCGTCGCGCACGGCCGTCGTGCGCAGGGCGGCGGCGTCGCTGCCCGTGTGCGGCTCCGTCAGCGCGAACGCGCCCAGCAGCTCGCCCTGCGCCAGCGGCCGCAGCCAGCGTTCTTTCTGCGCGGGGTTCGCGTACGTCATCGCGATGGAGCACACGGGGCAGTTGTTGACCGAGATGATGGTCGACGTGCCGCCGTCGCCCGCGGCGATTTCTTCCAGCACGAGTGCGAGCGCCACGTAGTCGAGGCCCGCACCGCCGTACTGCTCCGGCACCGCCACGCCGAACGCGCCCAGCTGGGCCAGTTCCTTCAGCTCGTCCTTCGGAAAATGGTGCTCGCGGTCCCAGCGCGCGGCGTTCGGCGCGAGGCGTTCCTGCGCGAAGGTGCGCAGGGCGTCGCGGATCATCTGGTGTTCTTCGTTGAGGATCATCGTGTCTCGTTGTCTGTTATCGTGGACGGCATCACCAGGGGATGGTCGTGCCGTCGTAATTGAGGAAGGCGCCGTTCTGCGCGGGCGTCGCTTGCGCCAGCGTGGCGCGCAGGCCGGCCGCGCTTTGCTCGACCGTGAGCGTGGCGCCGGCGCCGCCCATATCGGTCTGCACCCAGCCCGGATGGAACGTCAGGCACGTCGCGCCTTGCGGGCCATAGGTCAGCGCGGCGTCGGCCAGCACGGAATTCAGCGCGGCCTTGCTGGCGCGGTACAGCGAGCCCTGGTTGCTCGTGCGCGCACCGATGGACCCCATGCGCGACGAGATCACCGCGACCTTGCCGTGCGTGGCGGCGACGAGCGGCGCGACGATCGGCAATAGACGCATCGCGGCCAGCACGTTCGTGTGCATGACGTCGTCGAATTCCTTCTCGGTCGGGAAGCCCGCGTGATCGGGACCGTACACGCCCGCGACGAGCCAGGCCGCGTCGATCTTCTCGTCGTCCAGCTTCCAGCCCAGGCCACCGATCGACTCGGCGTTGGTGACGTCGACCTGGTGCGCTTCCGCGCCCAGCCGGCGCAGCGCGTCACAATCCGTGGCCTTGCGCGCGGTAGCGATCACGCGCCAGCCGTCGGCGCGGTATTGCCGGGCCAGTTCGTGGCCAATGCCGCGCGAGGCGCCGATGATGAGAACGGTGGACATGGAAGCTCCTTCACGGTATGGATGACAGTCCGTCACCATACCGTGTTTTAAAAACGCATGCGCGGCGTCACACCATCTCGATCGCCATCGCCGTGGCCTCGCCGCCGCCGATGCACAGCGACGCCACGCCGCGCTTGCCGCCCGTCTTCTTCAGCGCGCCCAGCAGGGTGACGATGATGCGTGCGCCCGATGCGCCGATCGGGTGGCCCAGCGCGCAGGCGCCGCCGTGGACGTTGACCTTCGCATGCGGGATGTCCAGCTCGTGCATCGCGGCCATCGGCACGGCGGCGAAGGCTTCGTTGATCTCGAAGAGGTCGACGTCCTTCGGCGACCAGCCCGTCTTCTTGAACAGCTTTTGCAGCGAGCCGATGGGCGCCGTCGAGAACTGGTCCGGTTCCTGCGCGTGCGTCGTGTGCGCGACGATGCGCGCGAGCGGCGTGAGGCCCAGTTCCTTGGCCGTCGATTCGCGCATCATGACGAGCGCGGCGGCGCCGTCGTTGATCGACGACGACGAGGCGGCCGTGATCGTGCCATCCTTCTTGAACGCGGGGCGCAACGTGGGGATCTTGTCGACCTTCGCCTTGACGGGGCCTTCGTCCTTCTCGATGACGGTCTCGCCCAGGCGGTTCGCGACGGTCACCGGTGCGATCTCCCATTGAAAATCGCCGGACTCGGTGGCGTTCTGCGCGCGCTTGACGGATTCGATCGCGAAAGCGTCCAGCTGCTCGCGCGTAAAGCCGTACTTGGCCACGCATTCCTCGGCGAACGTGCCCATCGAGCGGCCTTCGCCCGTCTTCTCGTTGCGCGAATACGCGTCTTCCAGGCCGTCCATCATCATGTGGTCGAACATGACGCCATGGCCGATGCGGTAGCCGCCGCGCGCCTTCGGGATCAGGTACGGCGCGTTGGTCATCGATTCCATGCCGCCCGCGACGACGACGTCGGCGCTGCCGGCCTTGAGCACGTCGTGCGCGAAGATCGCGGCCTGCATCGCGGAGCCGCACATCTTCGACAGGGTGACGGCGCCCGTCGACAGCGGCAGGCCCGCCTTGATCAGCGCCTGGCGCGCGGGCGCCTGGCCCTGGCCCGCCATCAGGCAGTTGCCGAAGTAGACGTGCTCGACGAGGCTCGCGTCGACGCCGGCGCGCTCGACGGCCGCCTTGATCGCCACGGCGCCCAGGTCGCTCGCGGACTTCGAGGAAAAGTCGCCCTGGAAGGCGCCCATCGGGGTGCGTGCGGCGCCGACGATAACGATAGGATCATTCATTGTGTAAGGTCTCCAAGTAATGGGATTGCGGCGTGGGTAACGCCGGGCTCGATGGGTCCGTGTGATGGAACCGGATGTGCTGCGGATACGGAAAAATGTCCTCGACTTCGCCCGCCAGGATGCGGTCCTTGTGGGACTGCCACCAGACGCGCGTCAATAGTGCGGCATGGTGTTTCATGAACGCCGCGCGTATCTTTGGATGGCCGAGCAGGAAGCGCGCGAACTGTTCCGGAAAGACGTCGTGCTTGCCGATGGGGTACCACGGCTCGGCGGCCATCTCGTCTTCCTCGTTGCGAGGCTGCGGGATGTCGCGGAAGTTGCAGTCGGTGAGGTACTCGATTTCGTCGTAGTCGTAGAACACGACGCGGCCATGTCGGGTCACGCCGAAGTTTTTGTACAGCATATCGCCTGGGAAGATATTCGCGGCGACGAGGTCGCGGATCGCGTTGCCGTATTCGAAGATCGCATGTTCGATGCGGTCGTCGTTGCTGCTGCGCTGGGCGTCGTCCAGGAAGATATTCAGCGGCACCATGCGGCGCTCGATGTACAGGTGCTTGATGATGATGCGGTCGCCCTCGATCTCGACGAGCGAAGGCGCGAACCGGTGCAGTTCGGCCAGCAGTTCCTCGTCGAAGCGGGACAGCGGGAACGCCACGTCCGAGTATTCCAGCGTGTCCGCCATGCGGCCCACGCGGTCGTGGTGTTTCACGAGCAGGTATTTTTCCTTGATGCGCGCGCGCGTCGTCTCCTTCGGCGCCGGATAGAAATCCTTGATCACCTTGAACACGTACGGAAAGGAGGGCAGTTCGAACACGAGCATCACGAGACCGCGGATGCCGGGCGCGCTGCGGAAAGAGTCGGAGCTGTGCTGCAGGTGCTGCAGGAAGTCGCGGTAGAACAGCGTCTTGCCCTGCTTTTGCAGGCCGAGCACCGTGTAGATCTCGCTGCGCGGCTTTTTCGGCATCAGGCTGCGCAGGAATTGCACGAAGGCCGACGGCACTTCCATGTCGACCATGAAATAGGCGCGCGTGAACGAGAACAGCAGCACCACCTGCTCAGGGTCCGTGAGCACGGCGTCCAGCACGAGCCGGCCGGCGCGGTCGTGCAGGATCGGTACGACGAACGGATACTCGCGCGCGCCGTTGATGGCGCGGCCGACGATGTACGCGGCCTTGTTCCGGAAGAACAGGCTCGACAGCACGTGCAATTGCTGGTTCGGCTCGCGCTCGTGCAGGCCGAAGTGCTCGGCCATGCGCGCCTCGACGAGCGCGATGTCGCGGTCGAGGTTGGCGAACGGGCAGTCGAGCTGGAAGTTCGTGACCATGCGCCGTAGCGAAAAGCGCAGGCCGTCCGCGGCCGGGTAGTAGACGCGGTACGTGGGCGCCGGCTCGTCCGTCTCGATATATTCCGTCGACACGGCCGGGCGCACGAAGATGAAATCGTTGCGGTAGTAACTGCGGTGCAGGATGTGGCAGCAGACGGAATTGAAGAAGCTTTCCGCCAATTCCGGGCGTTTGTGATCCGTCAGCAAGCCGATGAAGTGGAGCTTCGTCTCGCGCCACGTGTCGTCGTCGAGGTCTTCGGGAGCGTACTCGTCTTCCAGCGCGCGCACGCATTCCTGCACGCGCTTGTCGTAGAAATCGATGCGCGTCCGGGCGGCGTGCTGGGCCGTCATCCAGTCGGCGCGCTCGAAATAGGTCTTGGCCGTCTTGCTGGCCTGGCGGAACAGCGTGTAGTGGCGGTCGAAGCCGTCCAGGATGCTGCGGGCGATGTCGAAAGCGATTTGCGACGACAGCAGCTTGGGAAAGGTGGCCTGGGTCATCGGGCGTCTCGCGCGGTGGACGGGGCAGCGGTCATTGTAGCGGGGAACGATGTGCAACGCGGCGTTTCAGAAACGGAGCGTCAGCGTAAGAAACGTCATCCCCGCGCGAGCGGGAGGCGAGCCCCCCGGCACGTTATGCTTCATGCGGCTCGCGGCCACGCGGCAGTTGCGTGGCCGAAGACCGGACATGAAGCCCCGCCGTTGCGGGAATGACGTTCTTAACTGCGGGCGGCGTGGAGTGTTGTCTGTGCCGGTTTTACAACCGATCTTCTTGTTCGCCCGCGTCTCCCCTCTCTCCACAAACCTACATCGTTTCGCCGAACAGCTCGCGGCCGATCAGCATGCGGCGGATCTCGCTCGTGCCCGCGCCGATCTCGTACAGCTTGGCGTCGCGCCACAGGCGGCCCACCGGGTATTCATTGATATAGCCGTTGCCGCCCAGCGTCTGGATCGCCTCGCCGGCCATCCACGTCGCCTTTTCCGCGCTGTACAGGATGGCGCCGGCCGCGTCCTTGCGCAGCGCGCGCACCTGCTCGGGGTTCGATGCGCGGTCGCAGGCCTGGCCGACGGCGTACACATACGCGCGGCATGCCATCATCGTCGAATACATGTCGGCGATCTTGCCCTGCATCAGTTGGAACTCACCAATTGCCTGGCCAAATTGCTTGCGCTCGTGGATATACGGCACGACGGCGTCCATGCAGGCGGACATGATGCCCAGCGGGCCACCGGACAGGACGGTGCGCTCGAAGTCCAGGCCCGACATCAGCACGTTGACACCTTTGCCCACGCCGCCCAGCACGTTCTCGACGGGAACTTCGCAATCCTGGAACACGAGTTCGCCCGTGTGCGAACCGCGCATGCCGAGCTTGTCGAGCTTTTGCGCGATCGAGAAGCCCTTGAAGCCCTTTTCGATGAGGAACGCGGTCATGCCGCGCGGGCCGGCCTCGATGTCGGTCTTGGCGTAGACGACGAGCGTGTCGGCGTCCGGGCCGTTCGTGATCCACATCTTGGTGCCGTTCAGCACGTAGCGGTCGCCCTTCAGGTCGGCGCGCAGCTTCATGCTGACGACGTCGGACCCGGCATTCGGCTCGGACATGGCCAGGGCGCCGACGTGCTCGCCCGAGATCAGCTTGGGCAGGTATTTGCGCTTCTGCTCTTCGGTGCCGTTGCGCTTGATCTGGTTGACGCACAGGTTCGAGTGGGCGCCGTACGACAGGCCGACCGACGCCGACGCGCGCGAGATCTCTTCCATGGCGACGATGTGCGCCAGGTATCCCATGTTGGCGCCGCCGTATTCCTCGCCGACCGTGATGCCCAGCAGCCCCAGTTCGCCCATCTTTTTCCACAGGTCCATCGGAAACTGGTCGGTGCGGTCGATCTCGGCAGCACGGGGGGCGATTTCGCTCGCGGCGAACTGTTGTACAGCTTCGCGCAGCGCGGCGATGTCTTCGCCGTGGTCAAAGGTCAAGCCAGGGAGATGCAGCATGTCGTCCTCGTTCTCGTCTAGGTGATGGCGGGTAGGCCAGCCTGCATGATAGCGCGGAGTGACGTTAACGTAAACGTCAAGTAAGCGAGGACGATGTCGTCAGGCCGCGTCCTTTTCGCCGGCATCGTCGGCCAGTTGCTCGCCGGCGACGCCCGCCTCGCCCAGCAGACGTCGGCATTCTTCTTCATGGACGGAAATTTCCGCCAGCGACATCTCGATATCGGCCCGCTGCTGTTCCAGCGTCTCGCGCTGGTGCGCCAGCACGCCCAGGAAGCGGTTGATCTGGGCGACCGTGTCCTTGGGCGTCTCGTACATGTCGATGATGCTTTTGATCTCCGACAAGGTGAGACCCAGGCGCTTGCCGCGCAAGGTCAGTTTCAGGCGGGTGCGGTCGCGCGGCGTGTAGACGCGGTTGCGGCCGCCCTGGCCCTCGCGTTTCGGGCTGAGCAGTCCCTGGTCTTCGTAGAAGCGGATGGCGCGGGCGGTGATGTCGAATTCGCGTGCCAGTTCGGCGATGGTGTAGGTCGTGGCCATGGTGTCCTGAAGTGGCGAAGTCTGGAATCGCTTAGAATCACAGCCTGCGCCTTCCGTTTACGTTTACGTCAAAGCGTTTGCGGCATTGTAACGCGCTACGCCCCGCATCGACACGAAAGTTGACCCGCATGAACCCTCTCGAATCCCAGCTCGGCTATCCGTTCGGCGACCTCATCCCGCCGCCCGGCACGGTGACGGAGGTCGCACCCGGTCTGCACTGGCTGCGCATGCCGCTGCCGTTTGCGCTCGACCACATCAACTTGTGGCTGCTGGACGATGCCGACGGTGGGCGGCGCGGGTGGTCCCTCGTCGATTGCGGCGCCGGCACAGACGCGACGCGCGCAGCCTGGGAACAATTGTTCGTGGGCGCGATGGAGGGCGGGTCGCTGCTGCGCGTGTTTGCCACACATTGCCATCCTGACCACGTGGGCTTGTCCGGCTGGCTGTGCGACCGGTTCGGCGCGCCGTTCTGGACGAGCACGGGCGAGTTCGGTTTCGCGCGCATGATGGCCGCCGCGCTGCCGGGTGTCGACGGCCCATCCGCGATCCCCCATTTCCAGCGCCACGGCCTCGTCGACGCGGGGATGCTCGAGCAGATGCGAAGCCGCAAGAATTACTATCCGTCGCTCGTGCCGGCCGTCCCGCCCGCGTACACCCGGCTGCAGGACGGGCAGCGCGTCGCCATCGGCGCGCGCACGTGGCGCGTGATCACCGGGTTCGGCCATTCGCCGGAACACGTGTCGCTGTACGACGAACAGCACCGCATCCTGATCTCCGGCGACATGGTGCTGCCGCGCATTTCGACGAACGTGTCCGTGTTTGCCGTCGAACCAGAGGGCAATCCGCTGCAGCTGTACCTGGATTCGCTGGACAAATTCGCCGGGCTGCCCGACGACACCCTCGTCCTGCCCGCACACGGCAAACCGTTCCGCGGCCTGCACACGCGGATCGACCAGTTGCGCGCCCACCATGCGGCGCGGCTGGATGAAGTGCTGGCCGTTTGTGTCGAGCCGAGGTCGGCCGTCGACATCGTTCCGTTGATGTTCAAGCGACAACTCGACGCACACCAGCTCAGTTTCGCGATCGGCGAGGCACTCGCCCACCTTCATTATCTTTGGTACAACGGTAGTCTTGCGCGTGTAACCGCCGACGACGGTATCGTGCGGTTTGAGTTGACGTAAAACAACATATTTACGCATCGTGCATGTCGCAGAAATCGCGACACGCTAGCCGCTGTTCGCGCAATTTTGTTGACTCTTGGCATCATTTTCGATGCCTGTAGGAATGTTTGTTACCTTTCTTCACAGGAATTGTGTGGGCAAACGTTTTCTTTTTCCTGTAGGATATTTTTCACACATGGATCATGGTGCGCGGAAATCATTGGAATTGCTGGACAGCACTGTGAGAATTGGTCAATACTCACTTATTTGTTACCGATAGCCTCTCCTGCCGTCACAGACGGTTTGGTCAACGGAGCGACCTAATGACGGCTTTGCATGAACCCTTAGTGCCACCCATGAATTCGACAAACGAACGGGAGAGCTTCAGCGAGCGCCTGCAGCAAGCCCTGAAGAACGCCCATTATTCACCGGACAGCCCGACCCGCCTCGCACGCGAATTTAACATTCGCTTCGAAGGCCGTCCCATCACCGTCCACGCGGCGCGCAAATGGCTGGTCGGAGAAGCGATTCCGACGCAGGAAAAACTGCGCATGATCGCGCAATGGCTGGGCGTGCCGGCCGACTGGCTGCGCTTCGGCGGTTCGGAAAATGCCGCCGGCAATGGCGACAGCGTCGACGGCAGCACCCGCTTCGAATCGGCCGACGTCAAGCTGATCGCCGACCTGCAGCGCCTGGACGAACACCACAAGCAGCTGGCCCGCGAATTCATCCGCATGCTCGTGCGCATGAATCACCAGCAGCAGAAATAGCATTTTTTCAGCCTTCCGTACCGGCCGCCGCCCTGGCGGCCGCGTCTCTTGCGCCCCGTCCGGCGGCCTACCCAGCTTCCATACTGCAATTTTTTTTGCGGCAGGCCGCACAAATGGCCGAGTCTCGCGCATAATCGGTAACGCTAACGGAACGCCGACAACGGTCGAGTTCGCGTTCCTGCCTGGCGCTCCGCCAGTGTTATCGGTCAATAAGGATGCAGTCGCCTCATGATTAATAACTACAGTAACACCGCGCAGTTGAAGGATCTCATGACCACGCCGCCGATGACGGCGGCCCAGCACGCAGAAATCATGCGCAAGCGTAACGAGCAGCGCAGAAAAATCGAAGACGCAAGAGAACAGAGACAGGCCGAGAAAGACCTGTTCGGCGATCGCAGCTAGACGCTGCCGTCGTCTTTCGGCACATCGTTCCTCATGCCGCCCCAGCGCGGTGCGAGGTCATTCGCCACACCCAGCAGATCCATGACGCGCGCGACCGTGTGGTCGACCATCTCGGCGATCGTGGCGGGGCGGTTGTAAAAGCTCGGCAGCGGCGGGAACACGATGCCGCCCATTTCCGTCACGGCCGTCATATTGCGCAGGTGCGCCAGGTTGAACGGCGTCTCGCGCACCATCAGGATGAGTCGACGGCGTTCCTTCAGCATGACGTCGGCCGCGCGCGCGATCAGGTTGTCCGACAAGCCATGCGCGACGGCGGCCAGGGTCTTCATCGAACAGGGGGCGATCACCATGCCGTCCGTCGGGAACGAGCCGCTGGCGATCGATGCGCCGATCTCGCGGTTGCGGTGCACCACATGGGCGAGCGCTTCCACGTCGCGCCGTTGCAGGCCGACTTCCTGGTGCAGGGTGAGGGTGGCGGCGTCGGAAATGACGAGATGCGTCTCGACGCCCGGGGTGGCGGACAGCCGTGTCAACAGCTGCACGCCATAGATCGCGCCGGTCGCGCCCGTGATGGCGACGACGATCCGGCGCGGGCCGGCATCAGCCATTCTTCTTGAGCAGGGCTTGCAGTTCGCCGGACTCGTACATTTCCGTCATGATGTCGGAACCGCCGACGAATTCGCCGTTCACGTACAGCTGCGGGATGGTCGGCCAGTTCGAGTATTCCTTGATGCCCTGGCGGACATCCGCATCTTCCAGCACGTTCACGGTGGCGATGTTATCGACGCCGCAAGCCTTCAGGATTTGGATCGCGCGGCCGGAAAAACCGCATTGCGGGAACTGGGCCGTGCCCTTCATGAACAGCACGACGGGCGTGTTGGTCACGGTCTCTTTGATCCAGGTTTGTACGTCGCTCATTTGGTTCTGCCTTTGGTGAGAATGGGATAGATACCGGCATTTTATAAGAAAACCGGAGCGCGGGTATCAGGCCGTTTGCCGAGACAGACGGCTTCCGGCCGGCCGACATACTTGCCGAAGTTGTCGATGACGCGATACCCATGCTTCTCGTAAAACGCCACCGCACGGGCATTCACGCGCCGCGTTTCGAGCCAGACGTCGCGGTAGCCGAACGCCAGCGCCTGCCGTTCGAGCGCGGCCAGCAGTGCCGCGCCGGCGCCGCTGCCCGGCCGCGCATACATCCGTTTCAGTTCGGCCACGTCGTCCGTCAACGACCGCAGCGCGCCGCAACCGGCGAGGCTGCCGTCGGCGGCGCGTGCGACGAGGAAGCAGGCACGCGGACCGCGCACGTCGGCCGCGTCGAACGAGGCCGAGCCGTCGCTGCCCGTGATGCGCGCCAGTGCCGCGCCGAGTTCGGCCAGCAGCGCGCGCGCATCGGGCGAGTCCGGGTCCGCCGGCGCGATCGCGAACATGCGCGGGTCAGCGCTTCAGCTTCGCGAACGCCGCCGCCATCGCACCGCCGGCCGCCGGCGCCGCCGCACGTTCCTGCTTTTGATGCTGGCCCATGCGCTTGCGGTCATCGCGATCCGCGCGCTGGTTCGGCTGCGATCCGGCCACTGGCGCGCTGTCGGACAAACGCATCGTCAGCGCGATGCGCTTGCGTTTCACGTCCACTTCGAGCACCTTGACCTTCACGACCTGGCCCGCCTTGACCACCGTGTGCGGGTCCTTCACGAACGTGTTCGACAGCGCCGAGATGTGCACGAGGCCATCCTGGTGCACGCCGATGTCGACGAACGCACCGAACGCGGCGACGTTCGTGACGACGCCTTCCAGGATCATGTCCGGGCGCAGGTCCGCGATCTCCTCGACGCCTTCCTTGAACGTGGCCGTCGTGAATTCCGGACGCGGATCGCGGCCCGGCTTTTCCAGTTCCTTCAGGATGTCGGTCACGGTCGGCACACCGAATTTATCGTCCGCATACTTCGCCGGATTCAGCCGCTTCACGAGCGCGCTGTCGCCGATCACCGACTTGATATCTTTCTGGATGTCGGCCAGGATCTTCTCGACGACCGGGTACGATTCCGGGTGCACGGCCGACGCGTCGAGCGGATTGTCGCCGTTCACGATGCGCAAGAAGCCCGCGGCCAGTTCGAACGTTTTATCTCCCAGGCGCGGCACCTTCTTCAACGCGGCGCGCGAGGCGAACGCGCCTTGCTGGTCGCGGTAGTTGACGATGCTTTGCGCGACGCTGCTCGACAGGCCCGACACGCGCGCAAGCAGCGGCGCCGACGCCGTGTTGACGTCCACGCCGACCGCGTTCACGCAATCCTCGACGACGGCGTCGAGCTGGCGCGCGAGCTGCGTCTGCGACACGTCGTGCTGGTACTGGCCCACGCCGATCGACTTCGGATCGATTTTCACGAGTTCCGCCAGCGGGTCCTGCAGGCGGCGCGCGATGGAGACGGCGCCGCGCAGCGACACGTCCAGCTCCGGCAATTCGCGCGACGCGAATTCCGATGCCGAGTACACCGACGCGCCGGCTTCCGACACGACGATCTTCGTCAGCTTCAGTTCCGGGTGTTGTTTGATCAGGTCCTGCGCGAGTTTATCCGTCTCGCGCGACGCGGTGCCGTTGCCGATCGAGATCAAGGACACGTTGTGCTTCGCGGCGAGCTTCGCGAGCGCGTGCAGCGAACCGTCCCAGTCGTTGCGGGGCGCGTGCGGGTAGATGGTCGATGTGTCGACCACTTTGCCCGTCGCGTCGACGACGGCCACTTTCACGCCCGTGCGCAGGCCCGGGTCGAGGCCCATCGTCGCGCGCGGGCCCGCGGGCGCGGCGAGCAGCAGGTCCTTCAGGTTGCGTGCAAACACGTGGATCGCATCGCCCTCGGCCTTTTCGCGCAACGCGCCCATCAGCTCCGTCTCGATGTACATGAAGCTCTTCACGCGCCAGGTCCAGCGCGCCGTGTCGAGCAGCCATTTGTCGGCGGGGCGGCCCGCGCCCTTGATGCCGAAGCGCGCGGCGATGCGGCTTTCGCACGGGTTATGCGGCGCGTCCCACTTCGGCTTTTCCGGCTCGGAGTCGAGGCGCAACGTGACGTCCAGGATACCCTCGCGGCGGCCGCGCATCAGCGCCAGCGCGCGGTGCGACGGGATGGTGCCGAGCGTCTCGGAATAATCGAAGTAGTCGGCGAACTTCTCGCCTTCTTCCTGCTTGCCGTCGACGACCTTCGATTCGACGACGCCGTGCTCCTGCACGTATTCGCGCAGCGCTTGCAGCAGTTCCGCGTCTTCCGCGAAGCGCTCCATCAGGATCTGGCGCGCGCCGTCCAGCGCAGCCTTCGTGTCGACCACGCCGGGGTTCGCGACGCCATCTGCGTTCGTGAATGCGTCGCGCAGGTATTTCGCGGCCTCGGCTTCCGGATCGCGCGTGGGGTCGTCGAGCAGGTCTTCGGCCAGCGGTTTCAAGCCGGCCTCGATCGCGATCTGCGCTTTGGTGCGGCGCTTCTGCTTGTACGGCAGGTACAGGTCTTCCAGGCGGGTCTTGTCTTCCGCGAGCGAGATCGCCTGCAGCAGTTCCGGCGTCATCTTGTTCTGTTCCGTGATCGAGGCGATGACGGCGGCGCGGCGGTCTTCCAGTTCGCGCAGGTAGCGCAGGCGTTCTTCCAGCAGGCGCAGCTGGGTGTCGTCGAGGCCACCCGTCGCTTCCTTGCGGTAGCGGGCGATGAAGGGGACGGTCGCGCCTTCGTCGAGCAGGGCGATGGCGGCGGCCACCTGTGCCGGTTTGGCGGACAGTTCTTGGGCGAGGCGTTGTTCGATCGAAGGCAGCATGGGTTGGTTGCGAGTGTTCGGTGAATCGAACGGGCAATGATACGCAATCGCGCGCGATGCGCCAGTCTTGACAGGGCGCGCCATCTCGTGCGCGCCCGCCGCGACCCAGCCCGAAACGTCCCGCGTGCGCTACCTCTGTCGATGTGGAGTAGGCGCGGCTCGCCGGATGCCGTAACATGTCGGGTTCGGCGGCGCCTCCACGCCTTCGCACGACGGTCAGCGACATGTGGCGCGTGACCAACGCGCGCGGTAGCGCCGCCCGGCAGGCACTTGCGTCTTGACGCTGGATACCGAATAAAACGCAAAAATGCTTGATGGGGGGCTGGCAAAGCAGCCCGGCAAAGTGTAACTTCTACTCCTTTCGGCTCGTAAAGTTTTAGCTGCAACGTGCGATTCCTAACAAAACAGAACAGGACGCATGGCGGATAATGGATATTGTTGTTTTTTCAAATACAGACTCGTGAGACCCATGCACACAGTTGATTTCCCACGCGACGACACCAGCGACGCACCGCCCACTCGAGCGCCCGCGCGCTCTCCGGCCCTGCCCGCACCGGTGTTGAGCTGGCTGCAAAGGGTCGAGGCGGCAGCGCATCCCCAACCGAAGCTGACCGCGGAAGTCGCTGATCCCAAGGCAGTCCAGTATAAATTCGTTTATGTCATGGCCCCGACCAGCGGCGGCCGCCACGTCGCGATCTGCCTGTGCAAGGCGCGCCTGCGCCCGAACGGCGACGTGGCCGCGGCCAGCCCGGTGAGCGAGGTGTTCTCGCTGCTGTCGGCGCCGCCCGCCTACCTCGAAGGCGACGACGAAGACCTCGTGCGCTTCTTCATCGCCATGCGCAGTGGCTCCAACCAGAGCACGAGCGCGACGGAGCCCAAGGGCAAGGTCGGCGCCATCCTGCTGCAGCAATTGCTCGACCAGGGAAAACTGCTGTGGGCGAACTCGTGGTCCGACATGACCAACGGCTTGCTGTATCCGCTGCAGGCCGGCCCCGTGCGCAAGGCCAATCTCACGTGGCGCGACGAAGGCCGTGCGGCCAAGCTCGGGTGGTCCGTGGAGCCCGCGAAAGGCGCGACGCATGCCGGCGCCGACCTCGTCGACTACATGCTGCCGACCGATCCCCCGTGGTATATCGACAACCTGTCGTGCGGCCCGCTGGACTTGAACCGCGGCGGCATCGACATCTCGCTGGCCGACTTGCAGGCGCTCGTGTCGCAGGCACCGCCGCTCGCGGGCACCGACAAGAAACGCGTGTCGCAACTGCTGCTGGCGCACGGCCTGCAACAACTGATGCCGCTGCCGCAGCCCCTGACGCAGCGCTTGCGCACCGACGTGAAACCGCAGCCGCACCTGCTGCTCGACGCGATCCCGCAGGCCGAGGGCAACGGCCAGCGCTGGCAGGACTTTGCCGTGCTGTCGTTCGACTACGACGGCCAGCGCATCTCGTTCGACCCCGCGCAGCGCGTCGTGCGCCAGATCGGCGACGTCACGGAGATCATCCAGCGCGACGAAGCGCAGGAAGCGGCCGCGCTGGAAACGCTGCAGAAGCTGGGCTTCCGCAAGCCCGCGACGGCGCCATTGTCCGCACTGTCCGGCGCGCAGCTGCTCGATGGCCAGGCACACTGGCTGCGCTTCGCCGAGAACGACCTCGACGCGCTGTCCGACCTCGGCTGGCACGTGCAGAAGTCGCCGAAATACCGCTACGACGTCGTGCCGGTCGAAGACTGGTACGCCGACATCGACGAGCCGCCCGAAGCCGGCAACGCGTGGTTCGAGCTGGAGCTGGGCATCGTCGTCAACCGCAAGCGCGTGCCGTTGCTGCCCGTGCTCGTGCAATTGATCCGCACGGCCCCGCTGGACTTCAACCCGGACGTGCTGGCCGCGCACGCGGAGGCCGACCAGATGCTGGCCACGCTGCCCGACGGCGTGCGCGTGGCGCTGCCGTGGGGCCGCGTCAAGCCGATCCTGTCCACGCTGGGCGAGCTGTATTTCAACGACAAGATCAAGAACAAGGTCCGGCTGTCCACGCTGGATGCGGCGCGCCTGGAAGAACTGGCGAAAGGCACCGAGCTCAATTGGACGGGCGGCGAGCGCCTGCGTGAAACGGGGCGCAAGCTGTCGCAGTTCGGCAAGGTCAAGAAGGTCGATCCGCCGAAGGGCCTGCAAGCCACCTTGCGCGACTACCAGCTCGACGGCCTCGCGTGGATGCAGTTCCTGCGCGAGTACGACTTCGGCGGCATCCTCGCCGACGACATGGGTCTCGGCAAGACCGTGCAGACCATCGCGCACATCCTGACGGAAAAGGAAGCGGGCCGCCTCACGAATCCGGCGCTGGTCATCGCGCCGACGAGCCTCATGATGAACTGGATGGAGGAAGCCGCGCGCTTCGCGCCCGACCTGAAAGTCCTGCTGTTGCAGGGCAAGGAGCGCATGGACCTGTTCGACCAGATCGATGGCGCGGACATCGTGCTGACGACGTATGCACTGCTGCCGCGCGACGAGGAAAAGCTGCGCGAGCACCAGTACCATCTCGTGATCCTGGACGAATCGCACTACATCAAGAACACGCGCTCGAAGGCGGCGCAGACGGCCGGCTCGCTGAACGCGCGCCATCGCCTGTGCCTGTCCGGAACGCCGCTGGAAAACCACCTGGGTGAGCTGTGGTCGCAATTCCACTTCCTGCTGCCGGGCCTGCTCGGTGACGAGAAGACGTTCAACACGCAGTTCCGCCACCCGATCGAGCGCCAGGACGACCCCGTGCGCCGCATGCTGCTGAACCGCCGCATCAAGCCGTTCCTGCTGCGCCGGACGAAGGACCACGTGGCGAAGGAGCTGCCGGAAAAGACGGAGATGATCCGCCGCATCGAGATCAGCGGGCCGCAGCGCGACCTGTACGAGACGGTGCGTCTGGCGATGGACAAGAAGGTGCGCGAGGAGATCGACCGCAAGGGCGTCGCGCGCAGCCAGATCGTCATCCTGGAAGCACTGCTGAAGCTGCGCCAGGTCTGCTGCGACCCGCGCCTCGTGAAAGCGATGCCGGGCAAGAAGAACACGGCGGCCGTGTCGGCGAAGCTCGTCGACCTGATGCAGATGGTCGACGACCTGCTGGGCGAGGGCCGCAAGATCCTCGTGTTCTCGCAGTTCACGAGCATGCTGGCCCTGATCGAGGAAGAACTCGACGCGCGCAACATCCCGTACGCGCTGCTGACGGGCGAAACGCGCGACCGCTCCGCGCAGGTCGCCGCGTTCCAGCAGGGCGCCGTGCCGATCTTCCTGATCAGCCTGAAAGCCGGCGGCGTGGGCCTGAACCTGACGGCGGCCGACACCGTGATCCACTACGACCCGTGGTGGAACCCGGCGGCCGAGAACCAGGCGACGGACCGCGCCTGGCGCATCGGGCAGGACAAGCCCGTGTTCGTGTACAAGCTCATCGCGAAGGGCACGCTGGAAGAAAAGATCCAGCTGCTGCAGCAAAAGAAATCGGAGCTCGCGCAATCGATCCTGGCCGAAGGCGAATCGCAGAAGATGGCCCTCACGCAGGAAGACCTGCAGGCGATCTTCGCACCGCTGGATGACTGAACGGCTTAACGGCCTTCACGGTGCACTCACGAGGGCAAGCCGGGCGGCTTGCCCTTTTTATATGCATATACATATATGCCTTATGCGTGTTCGACGCAACGGTGGCCCTGATCGTCTAGGCACACCGTTGGTTCGGACACTATACTTATCTGCTGCATAACTTCCGGAAAGTTTCATGACCACCGTTCCCGCGCCCCGGGTGGACCAGGCGAACCTCGCCACGACCGAAGCGTTCCGTACGATCGCCGAACTCGGTGGTGACCTGGCCTTCGTATTCGATTGCGCCACGGGCATGCCGGCCTATGTCAGCCCCGGCATCGACGACATGCTCGGCTATTCGGTGGACGACATCCGCGCGCAGCTGGAGCAGGGCGGCGATGGTCCGCTGGCGCCGCTGGTCGCCGGCCTGCCGGAGCGCTTGCGCCGCTTTGCCGCCGGCGACGGCTCGCGCCTGCGCGTGATGCGCGAGTTCGACCTGCTGCGGCCGGATGGCAGCGAGGTCGCCGTCGAAGTGATCTCCGCGCTGTCGCTGGACGATGCGGGCCAGCCGCGCGCGCTGCTGGGCCTCGTGCGCGACGTGTCCGCGCGGCGCGAACGCGAGCGCGAGCGCAAGCGTTTCGCCAGCATGCTGAACCACGAATTTCGCACGCCGCTGTCGACGATCGACGGCGCGATCCAGCGGCTGGAAGCCCTGGGCACGAAGGCCGACGAGGCGACCCGCCAGCGCTACCGCAACATCGCCACGGCAACGGATCGCCTGATCGCGATGCTGGACGATTACCTGTCGCCCGAGCGCATGGCCGCGCTGGGCAGTCAGCGCCGGGAGAACGTGGTGGGGCCGCGCCTGCTGCTGGAAGAACTGGTGGCGCAGACGCGCGTGGCCGGGCGTCCCGTGACGATGACCGCGGGCGAGCTGCCGGCCGCGCTGCGCGGCGAACCGTCGGGCCTGCGCCTGGCACTGAAGGTCTTGCTGGACAATGCCTTGCGCTACACGCCGGCCGGGACGGCGCTGCACGTGACGGGACGGCGGGTCGACGGCGGCGTCGAAATGGCGCTGCGGGACGAAGGGCCGGGCGTGTCGCCGGACGACGTCGCGCGCATCTTCGACAAGGGCTATCGCGGCACGAACGCGACCGGCGTGGCGGGCAGCGGACTCGGGTTGTACATGGCGCGTTCCGTCGTCGAAGTGCATGGCGGCAGCCTGACATATGCACCTCCTGTCGAGGGCGGCGCCGAATTCAGGCTCTGGCTGCCAGTGCCGGCGGGCGGGGCAAAAGGCCTTGCTTCCGGAAAGAGCAACAGTGATAATCGGAATGGCAACCGGGGTTAGCCGCCCGACAACGGAAGGCAAGAAGACCTGCCCGAGGCCGGGAAATACGAAACAAGGAACATGGCAAACCCATGACGCAAATACTGATTGTTGAAGACAATGGCGAATACGCAGGCGACATGGCCGATTTCCTCAAGGAACTCGGTCACGAGGTCACGATCGCGACCACCGCCAGCGACATGTGGGCCGCGCTGACGCGCACGCCGGCGGCCGTGGTCGTCCTCGACCTGGGCCTGCCCGACGAGGATGGCTTCAACGTCATCCCGCGGATGCGCCAGCTGTACCCCGAGATCGGCCTGCTCGTGCTGACGGGCCGCGTGGCTTTCGACAACCGCATCCTCGGCCTGCGCCTGGGCGCCGACCACTATCTCACGAAGCCGATCAAGTTCCCGGAACTGGCCGCCCACATCGAGGCACTGGACCGCCGCGTGCGTCCGGCCGAGCCGGCGCCCGTGCCCAGCAAGTGGACCTTGCGCGTGTCCGCCCGCCAGCTCGAGCTGATGGGCAAGGTGATCGACCTGACGGAAAAAGAGTGCAATTTCCTGCACCTGTTGACCATCAACACCCGTCCCGTGCCGCGCCAGGTGATCGTGGCCGGCATGGGCGGCGACGATCCGGATGCGAGCCGCCGCGTCGACATGCTCGTGTACCGCCTGCGCAAGAAGGCCCGCACGGGCCTCGGCCAGGACCTGCCGCTGCGCAGCGCCTACGGCGAAGGCTACAGCCTGTCGGCCGGTTTCAACCTGGCGTAAATAATCGGGGACAGGGTCCCGTCGAAAAACGGGCCCTCGCAAATTAATCGGGGACAGGTTGCCTGCGCTGCGCTAGAATGCGGCCTGTCCGTCACCGATTTCTCGCTTTCACCCATCATGGCCCGCCAGCCCCGCCTCGTCCTGCCCGACCAGCCGCACCACGTTCTCCAGCGCGGCAACGACAACCAGCCCATCTTCCGCGACGACGACGATCATCGCCGCTTCCTGGAATTCCTGCGCGAGAGCGCGAAGTTTTACCGCGTCGCGATCCACGCCTACGTCCTGATGCCGAACCACGTCCACCTGTTGGCGACCCCGAGCGACGAGGACGGGCTGGCCGCGATGATGCAGAAGGTGGGGCGGCTATACGTCCCCTGGTTCAACAACAAGTATGGCCGCTCGGGCACCTTGTTCCAGGGCCGTTTCCGCACGTCCGTGATCGATGCGAGCGCTTACTTCCTTGCCTGTGTCCGCTACATCGAGCTGAACCCGCTGCGCAACCAGCTCACGTTCGACCCGCTGGCGTATCCGTGGTCGAGCTATGCACACCACGCGGGCGTGCGCCCCGACCCTTTGATCACCGACCACGCCAAGTACTGGGAACTCGGCAACACGCCGTTCCAGCGCGAGGCGGCATACATCGAGCTGGCGCAGCAGGGCATCTCCGGGCAGGAACTGGACGCGATCAACGCGGCCGTGCTGAAGGGCGCGCCGCTCGGGTCGCACGCGTTCATGCTGGAACTGGAGCGCAAGACGAAGCGGCAGATCCTGCCGGCCAAGCGGGGGAGACCGTTCAAGGTCAGGCCTGCCGAGTAGTCGGCGCGGCCGGCGTCGATGAACGATGTCGAACCAAAAGTTCTTGCGACATTTCGATATTTAGCTAATAATCGATCATGACTTCGATTTTCAAGGCGCTCGCCGATCCCACTCGTCGCCAGGTGCTGCAAATGTTGCGGGCCGGGCCGATGAGCGCCGGCGACCTGGCCGATGCCTTCGCGGTGTCGAAGCCGACGATGTCGGCGCACTTCGCCGTGCTGGTGGCGGCGGACCTGATCGAGGCCGAGAAGAGTGGGCGCACGATCATGTACCGGCTGAAGATGTCGGTGCTCGAGGAAGCGCTGATGGGTTTCGCACAGGCATTCGGATTGCAGGTTACGCCCGAGTCGCCGTCCACAATCGCCCCCGGGCAGACAAAGGAAAAAACATGATCCTGCACCACCGGCTTCGCCGCCTGTCGTTGATCGTTGCGGCCTACCTCGTGGCATCCATCGTCCTCAATACGTTGCGGCAGCATCATGTCGTCAGCGCCGAGACGGTCGTGCGACTGATGGGCATGGTGGTGGGCCTGGCGGTGCTCGTGTGCGCGAACGCGATCCCCAAACAGTTGGTGCCGCTGGCGCGTCTGTCCTGCCCGCCGTCACGCGAGCAAACCCTCCGTCGCGTCTGCGGCTGGGCAGGGGTGCTGGGCGGCCTGGGCTATACGCTCGCGTATGCGCTCGCGCCGTTCGCCAGCGCCGGCAAGCTGGCCAATTCCTTGCTGGCGCCGGCCGTCGCCGTCGTGGCAGCCATCGCGGTGCGCTGCGCCTGGGTGCGCATCAGCGCAAGACGGCGCATGACGTAGCCTTCGAAATGAATATGTTTGCATTACTGATGGGGCTCGGCAGCATTTCCCCTTCCGCGCTTCACGACTTGATGCGCGAAAAAAGCGTTACCGTCATCGACGTCAATGCGCCCCAAAGCTGGTTGCGAGCCCGCGTTCCGGGCGCTATCAACCTCGACCCGACGTCCTACGACGCCAACGACCTCCCGGCCGACAAGGCATCCACGATCGTTTTTTATTGTTCCAACCCGTTGTGTCGAAAAGCCCCGAGTGCTGCGCGCCGCGCAAGGAAACTGGGTTATGCCAATGCGATCGTCATGTCCGCCGGTATCAGCGGATGGGTCGGTGCCAATATGCCGACGGAAAGCGGCCATTAGCTCTCGAACTTCGCGGCAGTGCAACGTAGGAAAAATGGAGGCTGCGGCCTCCATTTTTTTGTCCCGGTTAGGCATGCAGCAAAGGAGCTGCCTCTATGCATGTCGGGTTGTCATGCCCTGGAGGCGCTTGTTGGGCGCCTGGCAAAGAGGAGCTAATGTATTGATTTTATAAGGGATTTGCAACGTAGCTAACGATCAAGTTACTATGTCCCCAATTAATTTGTGTCTCAAAAAGGTGCAATTTAATATGACTCCGACCCTAATTATTGTTGTTGATGTTTACTGAAGCCTGCTTTATTCTCGGCCTTCAATATCTTCAAAATGCTGCGGAGCCCCCATGATTGCCCAAGGTTTGTACGATCCCGCCAATGAACACGACGCCTGCGGCGTCGGTTTCGTCGCCCACATCAAGGGCAACAAGAGCCACTCCATCATCGAACAGGGTCTTCTCATCCTGAAGAACCTGGACCACCGGGGCGCCGTCGGTGCCGATGCCCTGATGGGCGACGGCGCGGGCATCCTGCTCCAGATCCCCGACCAGTTCTACCGCGACGAGATGGCCAAGCAGGGCATCGAACTGCCGCCGCCGGGCGAATATGGCGTCGGCATGATCTTCCTGCCGAAGGAACACGCATCGCGCATCGCCTGCGAACAGGAAATCGAGCGCGCCGTCCGCGCCGAAGGCCAGGTCGTGCTGGGCTGGCGCAACGTGCCGGTGGACGAATCGATGCCGATGTCGCCGACCGTCCGCGCCAAGGAACCGGTCATCCGCCAGATCTTCATCGGCCGCGGCCCGGACGTGATGGTCACCGACGCGCTCGAGCGCAAGCTGTACGTGATCCGCAAATCGTCGGGCCACGCGATCCAGGCGCTGAAACTCATCCACGGCAAGGAATTCTTCGTGCCGTCGATGTCGGCCCGTACCGTCGTCTACAAAGGCCTGCTGTTGGCGGACCAGGTCGGCGTGTACTACAAGGACCTGCAGGACCCGCGCTGCGTGTCGGCACTGGCCATGGTGCACCAGCGCTTCTCGACGAACACGTTCCCGGAGTGGCCGCTGGCCCACCCGTACCGCCTGCTGGCGCACAACGGCGAGATCAACACCGTCAAGGGCAACTTCAACTGGACCCGCGCCCGCGAAGGCGTCATGAAGTCGGCCGTGCTGGGCGACGACCTGCAGAAACTGTTCCCGCTGATCTATGAAGGCCAGTCGGACACCGCCTGCTTCGACAACGCGCTGGAACTGCTGGTCATGGCCGGCTACCCGATCGCCCAGGCGATGATGATGATGATCCCGGAAGCCTGGGAAAACCACGCGACGATGGACGAGAACCGTCGCGCGTTCTACGAATACCACGCCGCGATGATGGAACCGTGGGACGGCCCCGCCGCCATGGCCTTCACCGACGGCCGCCACATCGGCGGTACGCTGGACCGTAACGGCCTGCGTCCGGCCCGCTACATCGTCACGGACGACGACCTGGTCGTCATGGCTTCGGAATCGGGCACCTTGCCGATCCCCGAATCGCGCATCGTCAAGAAATGGCGTCTGCAGCCGGGCAAGATGTTCCTCATCGACCTGGAAGCCGGTCGCATCATCGACGACAAGGAACTGAAGGACACCTACTCGAACGCCAAGCCGTACAAGGCATGGATCAAGTCGGTGCGCATCAAGCTCAATGAGATCAAGCTGTCGGAAAGCCAGCTGGCGCAGAACCGTGCAAAAGACGCACAGGGCGAGAAGGCTGCCATTTCCCTGCTGGACCGCCAGCAGGCATTCGGCTACACCCAGGAAGACCTCAAGTTCCTGATGGCCCCGATGGCCGTGCTGGGCGAGGAAGCCACGGGCTCGATGGGTAACGACTCGCCGCTGGCCGTGATGTCGAACAAGCTGAAGCCGCTGTACTCGTACTTCAAGCAGCTGTTCGCCCAGGTCACGAACCCGCCGATCGACCCGATCCGCGAAGCGATGGTGATGTCGCTCGTGTCGTTCATCGGTCCGAAGCCGAACCTGCTGGACACGAACAACGTCAACCCGCCGATGCGCCTCGAAGTGTCGCAGCCGGTCATCGGTTTCGACGACATGGCCCGCCTGCGCAACATCAGCCTGCACACGGGCGGCAAGTTCAAGTCGTATGAACTGAACATCTGCTACCCGGTCTCGTGGGGCAAGGAAGGCATCGAAGCATCGCTGGCCTCGCTGTGCGCGGAAGCCGTCGATGCGGTCAAATCGGGCCACAATATCCTGATCGTCTCGGACCGCAACCTCAACGCCGACCAGGTCGCGATCCCCGCGCTGCTGGCGACGTCCGCGATCCACCAGCACCTCGTCCAGCGCGGCCTGCGCGCATCGACGGGCCTCGTCGTGGAAACGGGTTCGTGCCGCGAGACGCACCACTTCGCGCTGCTGGCCGGCTACGGCGCGGAAGCCGTGCACCCGTACCTGGCGCTGGAAACGCTGGTCGACCTGGCGCACACGCTGCCGCACGAGATGGCTGCCGACAAGGCGATCTACAACTACACGAAGGCAGTGGGCAAGGGCCTCATGAAGGTGATGTCGAAGATGGGCATCTCCACGTACATGTCGTACTGCGGCGCCCAGATCTTCGAAGCCATCGGCTTGAACAAGTCGCTGGTCGACAAATACTTCCGCGGCACGTCGTCGACGGTCGAAGGCATCGGCCTGTTCGAAGTGGCCGAGGAAGCGCTGCGCCTGCATTCGCTGGCCTTCGGCAAGGACCCGATCCTCGCCAACGCGCTGGACGTCGGCGGCGAGTACGCGTACCGCGTGCGCGGCGAAGACCACCTGTGGACGCCGGACGCCATCGCCAAGCTGCAGCACTCGACCCGTGCCAACAACTACAGCACGTATAAAGAGTACGCACAGATCATCAACGACCAGAGCCGCCGTCACCTCACGCTGCGCGGCCTGTTTGAATTCAAGATCGATCCGACCAAGGCCATCCCGCTGGACGAAGTGGAACCGGCAAAAGAGATCGTCAAGCGCTTCGCCACCGGCGCGATGTCGCTGGGCTCGATCTCGACCGAAGCCCACGCCACGCTGGCCATCGCGATGAACCGCATCGGCGGCAAGTCGAACACGGGCGAAGGCGGAGAAGACCCGGCACGCTACATGGGCGAGTTCAAGGGCATCAAGATCGCCAAGGGCGAGACCCTGGCCTCGATCCTCGGCAAGGACCGCGTCGTCGCGGACATCCCGCTGGTCGAAGGCGACTCGCTGCGCTCGAAGATCAAGCAGGTGGCATCGGGCCGCTTCGGTGTGACCGCCGAATACCTCGCGTCCGCCGACCAGATCCAGATCAAGATGGCGCAAGGCGCGAAGCCGGGCGAAGGCGGCCAGCTGCCGGGCCATAAAGTGTCCGAGTACATCGCATCGCTGCGCTTCTCGGTGCCGGGCGTGGGCCTCATCTCGCCGCCGCCGCACCACGACATCTACTCGATCGAAGACCTGGCGCAGCTGATCCACGACCTGAAGAACGCGAACCCGCGTGCGTCGATCTCCGTGAAGCTCGTGTCGGAAGTCGGTATCGGTACCGTGGCTGCCGGCGTGTCGAAGGCGAAGGCCGACCACGTCGTCGTCGCCGGCCACGATGGCGGCACGGGTGCATCGCCGCTGTCGTCCGTGAAGCATGCGGGCACGCCGTGGGAACTAGGCCTGGCCGAAACGCAGCAGACCCTCGTGCTGAACGGCCTGCGCAGCCGCATCCGCGTCCAGGCCGACGGCCAGATGCGTACCGGCCGCGACGTCGTCATCGCCGCCCTGCTGGGCGCGGACGAAATCGGCTTTGCGACGGCACCGCTCGTCGTCGAAGGCTGCATCATGATGCGCAAGTGCCACCTGAACACCTGCCCGGTGGGTGTCGCGACGCAGGATCCGGAACTGCGCGCCAAGTTCTCGGGCAAGCCGGAACACGTCGTGAACTACTTCTTCTTCGTCGCCGAGGAAGCGCGCCAGATCATGGCCCAGCTGGGCATCCGCTCGTTCGACGAACTGATCGGCCGTTCCGACCTGCTGGACAAGTCGAAGGCCGTCGGCCACTGGAAGGCGCAAGGCCTGGACTTCTCGAACATCTTCTATCAGCCGAAGGTCGACGACAAGCGCCAGCTGCTGCACTCGGACGAACAGGACCACGGCCTGGACAAAGCGCTGGACCACAAGCTGATCGCGCAGGCCAAGGCCGCGCTGGAGAAGGGCGAGCGCGTCTCGTTCATCTCGCCGGTGAAGAACGTCAACCGCACCGTCGGCACGATGCTGTCGGGCGAAGTCGCCAAGCGCTACGGCCATGCCGGCCTGCCGGACGACACGATCCACATCCAGCTGCAGGGCACGGCGGGCCAGTCGGCCGGCGCGTTCCTGGCGGCCGGCATCACGCTGGACCTGGTGGGCGAAGGTAACGACTACGTGGGTAAAGGCCTGTCGGGCGGCCGCATCATCGTGCGTCCGAACACGGAGTTCCGCGGCTGGGCCGTCGACAACATCATCGTCGGCAACACGGTGCTGTACGGCGCGATCTCGGGCGAAGCGTTCCTGAACGGCGTGGCCGGCGAGCGTTTCGCCGTGCGTAACTCGGGTGCGACCGCGATCGTCGAAGGCGTGGGCGACCACGGCTGCGAATACATGACGGGCGGTACGGTCGTCGTGCTGGGCGAGACGGGCCGCAACTTCGCGGCGGGCATGTCGGGTGGCGTGGCGTACGTCTACGATCCGAAGGGCGAGTTCGAGCAGAAGTGCAACACCGCGATGGTGGCACTGGAGCGCGTGCAGTCGACCAAGGAGCAAAGCGACAAGTCGAGCTGGCACAGCCAGACCCGTAACGGCGAGCGCGAGTCGGACGAAGCGATCCTGAAGCGCCTGATCGAGCGTCACTTCAAGCACACCGGCTCGACGCGCGCCCGCAACCTGCTGGACGACTGGGCCAACAGCCGCAGCAAGTTCGTCAAGGTCTTCCCGACCGAGTACAAGCGCGCGCTGGAAGAGATGCACAACAGCAGCATGGAAGAAGCCAACGACAAGATCGAACTGGCTGCCTGATGCTCCCGGCGGGCGCCGCGCCCGCCGCATCTCTCTAGACCGAACAGAACACGATAGGAATACAAATGGGTAAGATCACCGGCTTCATGGAATTTCAGCGCCAGGAAGAAGACCACCTGGAACCCGCTGCCCGTCTCAAGAACTACAAGGAATTTTCGATCACCCTGACCGACGCGCAAGCGAAGGTCCAAGGTGCGCGCTGCATGGATTGCGGCATCCCGTTCTGCAACACGGGCTGCCCCGTCAACAACCAGATCCCCGACTGGAACGACCTGGTCTACCACGGCAATTACCGCCACGCCGTCGACAACCTGCACTCGACGAACAACTTCCCGGAATTCACGGGCCGCATCTGCCCGGCACCGTGCGAAGCCGCCTGCACGCTGGGCATCAACAATGACCCGGTCGGCATCAAGTCGATCGAGCGCAAGATCGCCGACGCCGGCTGGGAACACGGCTGGATCGTCCCGCAACCGGCTGCCGTCAAGACCGGCAAGAAGGTCGCGATCATCGGTTCGGGCCCTGCGGGCCTGTCCGCCGCCCAGCAGCTGGCACGCGCCGGCCACGACGTGACGGTGTTCGAGAAGAACGACCGCGTCGGCGGCCTGCTGCGCTACGGCATCCCCGACTTCAAGATGGAGAAGGACCTGATCGACCGTCGCGTCGAGCAGATGAAGGCCGAAGGCGTCACCTTCCGTACGTCCACGCTGATCGGCAAGGACTTCCCGACGACCGTCAGCAACATGGCGCGCGACACGATCTTCCCGGAAGACCTGGTCAAGGATTACGACGCCGTCGTGATGGCCGGCGGCGCCGAGGCACCGCGCGACCTGCCGGTGCCGGGCCGCGACCTGAAGGGCGTGCACTTCGCGATGGACTTCCTGCCGCAGCAGAACCGCGTCAACGCCGGCGACAAAGTGAAAGACCAGATCAAGGCCACGGGCAAGCACGTGATCGTGATCGGCGGCGGCGACACGGGTTCCGACTGCGTGGGCACGTCGAACCGCCACGGCGCCGCGTCGGTGACGCAGTTCGAACTGATGCCGATGCCGCCGGAGCAGGAAAACAAGCCGCTCGTGTGGCCGTACTGGCCGACCAAGCTGCGCACGTCGTCGTCGCACGAAGAAGGCTGCGAGCGCGACTTCGCCGTCGCCACCAAGCGCTTTGAAGGCAAGGGCGGCAAAGTGGAGAAAATCATCGCCTGCCGCGTCGAGTGGAAAGACGGCAAGATGACGGAAGTGGCCGGCTCGGAATTCGAACTGAAGGCCGACCTCGTGCTGCTGGCGATGGGCTTCGTCTCGCCGGTGCAGCAGGTGCTGGACGCGTTCGGCGTGCAGAAGGATGCCCGCGGCAACGCGCGCGCCACGACGGACGGCGACGTGTGCTACCAGACGTCGGTGCCGAAAGTCTTCACGGCCGGCGACATGCGCCGTGGTCAGTCGCTCGTCGTGTGGGCGATCCGCGAAGGCCGCCAGTGCGCGCGCGCTGTGGATGAATTCCTGATGGGGGCGTCGGTGCTGCCGCGCTGATCAACGACTGTCCCGCCTGACCTCGACACCCTGCACCGCTTCGGCGTGCAGGGTGTTTTTATTTGGATGCACTCTTGATACTATTGTTCGGATAGCGAACGAATTCCTTGTGGAGTAGCCAGAATGGAGGTGTATGCATCTCATGGAGCAGACCACCCGTCCTGCCGAATCGCTGGATGACCCACCGCCGGGATGGTGGCGCCGGATCCGCCGCCGCGCATTGGCCCTCGCCCTCGTCGTTCACATCCTGCTGCTGTTCGCTTTCCTGAACCAGGGCGCCGCGCCGCCCGCACCGGCGCAGCCGGAGCATCGCAGCACGGTCGTCATGATCCGGTTGCCCAAGCCGCCTGTGAAGCCGACCCCTGAACCGACGACGTCCGGCATCAAGCTCGCGGCGCGCCCCAGCGTGGGGTTGCCGACCGCGAAGACGGTCGAGCGCCAGCTGATGACGCTGCCGAAGGTCGACGTCGAGCCCCAATTGACGCACGCCGCGGTCGTCGATCCGCTGCCGAACCTGGCGGCGATCGATGCCGTGGCGAGCACGGTCGGCACCGGCGGCACCGGCAGTTCCGGGTCCGGCGCCGGTGCCACCGGCAACGGCAGCGGCACCGGCAGCCGCGACAAGCTGTTCGAGGAATGCTCGGGCGCGCCCGACCGGCCGCTGGCGGCCGACGTGTACCGCCTGCCGCAAAATACGAATTCGGTGGATGCGATGCGCCAGCGCACGCCCATCATGCGCGTCTGCCTGTCCCAGCTCGACATCACGCCGCGCCCGTTCCGTCAGGGGTTTCCCGGCCTGGACGGGTTGATCGAATGGTTCGGCCTGGACATCCGCTTCACCGTCAATATCGCCAGCAGCGGCAGGTGGGACCTGGGGCTCGTCTCCGACGACGGCGCGATCCTGAGCATCGACGGCAGGGACGTCATCAACAACGATGGCGTGCATCGGGCGACGGCGCGCTGGACGCAGGTGAGGCTGGCCAGCGGCGTGCGGAATTTCCGGGTGCGCTATTTCCAGGGGCCGCGCGAACACATCGCGCTCATGCTCGTGTGGCGGAAAGAGGGCGATAAGGAATTCGACTACATTCCGGTCAGTTTGCTGGGAAGGGTCGCGGTGCCGTCAGCGCGCTGAATCCCGGACTTTGTGCGTGGCTTGTAAGGCCAAGGCCGATAAATCACGAGTTGAATAAATTGATTTCGTGATATTCGGAGAGAAATCTAATTTCTAATTGGTCTGGAAATGCACGTGAATTGTCCACGTTATGGAAATGTGCATCTGTCAGCCTTTATTCGTAGGTGGTCGCCATCTGGACAAAGGCCTGTGTGGCGATATCTAACTGCGCTGTTCGATTAATTTCATTGCATGTATTGATGTTTTTTGTAATGACGGCACATCAATTGCTGCGTATGCTTGGGCGCAATCTTGGCGTCTTACTCACCTGTGCGGTACGCGGTTTTCGATGCCGCTCGGTCGGGCTGTATGAATGCCGGATAAAAGGCTGTCGTTGCACTGACAATAGCGATTTCTCTCCGGCATTGCACGATCAATATCAGATGGTGCCCCTTCTTTCCGCTTGACGCCCGAGAATTCCGGTACTGCGGTCCTCAGCCGTTGTTTTTCCATAGGTGAAGTTTTTTGCCCTGCCCGACGCCAGGGCAAGGGACTGCTGCGCCGTTCCGATACGAGTGGCCGTAGCGCGTCCCCAGGAAAAGGCCATCATTCAGTCCGCAAGCAGGGTGACCGCGTGGCAGTCGCATCGCGGCGAGATCCAAACATGAATAATGAAAAATTAATGAAAAACTATCCAAGCAAGTGTCTCGTTGCAGTCGCCGCCGTTTTGCTTTGCTCGAATCTCGCTACGTCTGCTTATGCCCAGAATAAGCCCGAGAATCTGGAGGGGACCCGGGGGGGAAAACTGCGGCCCTAATGATCCTTGTACACAAGGACACAAAGAGGACCCGCCCATGAGTGACTGGGTGCAGCCGCTAACGGTGGATGTCCCCTGGTTCGGTGCTTATAGCCGTAGTTATGCTGTCAGCTACGCGCAAAACAATACGTCGCTGCAACCGCCAACGTCTTGTAAGGTCGTCCCCGACACCAATCCGGCAATGGCCAAGCCGGTGGTAATCGCCACCGGCGAAAAATTCAAGCTGGAGCAGGATTTCGTCGCGGCGAAGACGGGCGGTTTGTCGTTGGAGCGCACCTATCGAAGCAAGCCCAGTGGGGGAAGGCTGTTCGGAGCAAACTGGACGGCGGGCTTCGAGTACCCGGACCTGATCGTGGGTAATGACTCGGTGACGGTCACCGACTCGACAGGGGCGCAGTACATCCTGACCAAAGTGCCGCCTCCCCCCGGCGGCTTCCCTGCCGGAATCATCGTCTATAGTGGCAGCTACGGCGACCTGACCTGGCACGCCGATGGGGGAGGCTACTACGCCCTCTCCAAGGATAACCGCACCTACATCTATAACAGCCGTGGACAGCTTGTCAGCGTCTCCACGGCAGGCGGTGGATCGCTGATCAGTTTCGGTTACGATCCGACCGATCAGAGCAGGCAAATGATTGCGGCCAGCGGTGGTGGCGGGTCCATACGGTTCACCTGGACGAATGGCCGGGTGACGGAGGCGCTCGATCCGAATGGATTGGTATGGAAATACGAGTACAACGCCAACAACATGCTCTGGAAGGTCACCGCACCGAAGGATCCGGCGAGCGGCGCTCCCGGCGACTATCGGGAGTACTTCTATGAAGACACCGACCCGACGCTGCTCACTGGGATTGCGGTGAATGGCGTGCGCTACAGTACGTACCAGTACTATTCCGACAAACGGGTCAAGGAAAGCGCCCTGGCCGGTCGCAAGGAAATCGAATCTTTTGTCTATGGCACGAATTACACGGACGTTACCGACGCGCTCGGCCAAACGACGCGCTACACATTCAACGACGTCAATGGCACCAAGGTCCTCGCGTCGCGATCTCGCAACCAGACCGCCAGCTGTCCCGCGTCGGTGTCAAATATATTCTATGTGGGGGGTGGAACTGTTATCGACTATACCCTGGATTGGGAGGGCAACAAGACGCAGTACCAATTCAACAACAAGGGCGTGGTCAGCGTCACGACGGCGTCAGGCACGACCAACGCGCTGACGACTTACAACAACTGGAACGGCAACGAACTCACCTCGACGGATTACCGCGACGCCAATGGCACCACTTACCGACGCATCGGCTTCACCTATAAACATTCTGGCTGGGAGAACGGACTCGTCGACACCGTGACCGACACCGACATGGTCAACTCGACGCAGAGGAAGGTCGGTTACACCTATACTTTTTATGCCAACGGGGCGCCGGCGACGCGCACCACGACGTACTATTTGTCGACGGGCAACGAGACGGAAACGGAGTCCTATGACCAGCTTGGCAATCTGACGAGCCGCACCAACCGGCTGGGACAGTCTGTGACGTACAGCGGCCACGACATGCTGGGCTATCCCGGCCAGATTGTGGATAAGAACGGCATCATCCACCTCTACACGTACAACCCGAACAGGACACTAAAGTCGGTGACCGACAGGCTGCCGACGGGCGACCGGACCACGACCTACACCTACGATGGCGACCGCCGGGTCACGGACATTGTGTATGCCGACGGCACGGCCGTGCACTATCGCTACGACGCGAGCGGGCGGCTGGTACAAGTCGGCGACACACAGAACCACTTCCGGACCATAGACTACACGCCATCGACGCTCACCACGGTCGAGACGTCCGCCCGGTCCACGCCCGGCCTGAACGGCGGCACCCCGACGGCGCAGGCCGCCTCGGATTTCATCTCGACGTCGCAAACCGACACGCTCGGCCGCACGTACACGGTCACGGGCAATAATGGCCAAAGCACCAACCTGCGCTACGACAAGAATGGCAACCTGAAGTCGATCAGCGACGCCAACGGCAATTCGACCACGTTCGAGTACGACGCCCAGCAACGCCGCACGAAGGTGACGGCGCTGCCGGAGGGTAGCGTGACCCAGCGGCATTTCAATGCCGCTGGTAATCTCGACTGGGTGCGCGACGCACGCGGCTTGCAAACCAACTACACGTACAACGGCTACGGCGAGGTGACTAGCGTGACCAGCCCGGACACTGGCCTGACCTCGTACACGTATGATGGCAACGGCCGCCTGTCCACCGAGACGCGCGCGAACCGCGTCGTGATCACCTATACCTGGGATGGGCTTGGACGGATCAAGTCGCGCACGAGCGGTGCCATCACCCAGACGTTCACCTATGACGCGGGCACCTACGCCATCGGGCATCTGTCGGGCGTCACCGATGGCAGCGGCCAGACCAGTTACACCTACACCGCCGCCGGCGAGCTCGCCACCCAGACGACGGTGATCGCGGGCCAGACGTTCACGACAACATGGACCTATGATGCGGTCGGCCGTCCACAGACGATGACGTACCCGTCCGGCCTGACGCTGACCTACGGTTATGACGCGTACGGACAACTGAACACGGTGACCAGTAACCTGGCCGGCACCTGGAGTACGCTGGCCGACAGCTTTTTGTACCAGCCGGTATCGGGCATGCCGTACGCGTGGCGCTTCGGGAACAACCAGCCGCGCCTGCTGACCTACGACAACGATGGCCGGTTGGCGAGGATCGACAGCACGACGGCGGTGATGCAGATGGACATCGGCTACGACGCCGGCGACCGCATCCGGACGCGCTCAAACAATGTCGACACGAGCAAGTCGGCCACCTACGGCTACGACGGCACGTCGCGCCTGACCTCGGCTTCGCGCCCCGCCGGCAGCGAATCGTTCACCTGGGATCTGGTCGGTAACCGCACGTCGCACAACACCCCGAGCGGGAACTACAACCTGGTGATGGATACCCAGAGCAACCGGCTAAGCAGGTTTACCATCGTCGCAAGCGGCTCGTACCGAAATTTCTACTATGATGCGGTTGGCAACCTGTCATACGAAGACCGTACGAGCACTATCTTTAATTTTGGACATGACGCCTTCAACCGCCTGGTGAGACATACGATCCAGCCCCCCGGATATGGGACCATCACACAAGGCACGTACGCCTATAACGCATTCAACCAGCGCGTGCAGAAAGTGTCGTCGTCCGGCACGGCCCGATACGTGTACGGGCCGAATGGTGAACTGCTGGCCGAAACTGGCCCGTCCGCCACCGACTACGTCTGGCTGAACGGCCAATTGTTCGGCATCGTGCGCGCGGGGCAGTTCTATGCCAGCCACAACGACCAGATCGGGCGGCCGGAAGTGTTGACGGACAGCGGCGGCACGCCGGTATGGCGAGCCGACAATAAGGCGTTCGACCGGACGGTCACGTTGAACACGGTGCCGTTGAACATCGGCTTTCCGGGGCAGTACTACGATGGAGAGTCTGGACTCTGGTACAACTGGAATCGCTACTATGATCCGACCTTGGGGCGGTATATCGAGAGTGACCCTATTGGGCTAGCGGGTGGTGTCAACACGTATGCATATGTTTCTGGCAAACCAATATCTTACGTAGACCCAAGTGGGCTGGGGGAATGTTTTTATTACATCTCATCGGGAAGTATGAATTGTTATTCTACTTGGCCTAGAGAATCAGGTTTTTCTGGCAAATTTGCTTCTGGAAATAACAGCATTCCAGGATGCAAAAACAATCCAGATTGTATTGCCAAGAAATCTGTGGGGCCGATTCCGACAGGTTGGTGGATTTGGGATCAAGATGGAAAGACAACGAAGCCCGGTGGCCGCGTTCTTGTTCCGGTTGACGTCGATGCGGATAATCGAGATAGTATCAGAACGCATAGCTGCCAAAATCCTTTTGGTCCGTCGAAGTCAGCACCTTATTGTTCTGAAGGATGCGTAACTGGAACAAAGGAAACGATTGACGATCTAAACCAATTTCTTGATCGTGAGTGGAAAAGTGGTGTTACCAATGTGTTGCGGGTGTCGCCATGAGCGCTCTTAGCCGGTTCTTGGCGTACGTCCTGATAATTCTTTTCTCTTTGAAAGTCTCTGCGGAAGAAGTAACTCCTTCGGGGGAAAAATCGGCTTTTAATAATGCTGCTAACGTCTTAATTGATTTTCGGAAGAGCGGAACTTTGGATGATTCTGAATTGAGATGGAGTCAAAATCTGAAGGTACTCGCAATGTCTAGGTCAAAAGAGGCGGATATATTACTCGCGCAGCTCGGGCTTTTTAGCATGGATGGGGCTTTTTCCGAGGAGTTTTCCTGCGCGGCTACTAAGCGAGGAAAAGAACTTACGGTGCGGCTACGACGCCAACTTGAAAGTTTTTATTCTTCTAATGTATGCTTCAATATGGCCGACAAGGAAGGCTTGGCAAAAGACGAATTGTGCGCAACAAAAAAAGAATTTGCCAGACTAGTTAAACGATATCGCCGTCTTCCGCTTGAAGATAAGGCGGGGGTTTGTTCTTATTAATGACGGCTAAACATCTACGCATATGTGGGTGGGCACCCGGTCAGCAACAGAGATCCGACGAGCCCGAAGACTTTTGACCAGTGTGACACGGCGGAATTTTTTTGGTGAGGCACGGTTGCAATCGCTGGCGCAGACCATTAAGAATCTTGGTTTCAGGGCAAGTATGATTTTGCGTTCGGGCCGAATCGGGGTGATCGATGGACCATCGGAGGCCGGACATATAATGCTCCACGAATTCGGCAACGGTACTGACGGGGTGCACCGCTGGCTTCAAGCTTGGACAGTGGGTGGGCGGCGGACTCGTGATGGGCATAGGACTTCTTGCTAACGCCGGGGATAATGGCTGGTTGTCTGGCGATTTGGATGCAAGTAGTCGCCCATATATTTCGCCTTGGAGCCAAAGCTTGGAGTCGCTGATTCCAAAGCAAAATGAACCGGTGGATTGGATTAGCCTGCTGTGTGTGTGCTGGCTCGTTGTACTACACCTGTTTGCTAGGTACCGACTAGGGCGGCATTCTTTGGTGGCCCTTTTAGTGGGCCTTGCTGGAGCGCCGGTGTTGGTGGTCGCTGTACGTCTATTGACCCAGTAGTCGCAAAAGGACTCGCAGCGTATGCACGGGGTCCGCACGCACACGCACGGGGTCGTTGCAGACAAACGGACGCGAACGGAACAGTAATGCTCGAGTTGGCCGCGTCGGCGCTTGACGACGCGGTCGTACCCTGTTTGGCGCTGATCCGTATGCCGCTCGTAGCCCAACCGAGGCGCGGAAAATGCGCCTTGTTATCAAAACGCGGCAGGTAGCGATAACGGGCGGGTGCGCGAGACGCCGTGGGCTTTGTTGCATAGCTCGCGAAGGACCGCGGCGAGCTCGATTGGACAGTCGCCGCGCTGAACGGGTCGGAAGAGGCCGGCCTCAAACGCTGATCACTCGTGCGGCGTCGCGGCGTCCCTCTCGACGACGAGGACGTCGTCTTCCATCCGCGCCGTTGTCCCGAGATCGCGGCACAGCGCCTGCATGCGCGCATAGATCCAGGCACGCTGCGAATGATCCGCCGGTACCGCACGGCCCCGCCGTATGAAGACGGGGTGCAGCACAATGCGCCGCAGAACGGCCTCGCCCAGCTGCACCTCGAACAGCAACTGATGATCGTTGCGTAGCTCGGAATCGATGGCGTAGTCGTCCACGAGGTCGCCGCACGCGTACAGGATCGGGCAGTCGCGGTACAGCTCGACGCCGTGGAAGATGTGCGCGCTGTGGCCGTAGACGATTTTCCAGCCCATGTCGATGGCGGCATACGCGAGGCGGCGCAGGTGCGGGCTCGGTGCCGTCACCATGTTCGGCCCCCAGTGCAGCGACAGGATCGTCCAGCGCACGCCCGCCGCGCGCAGGGGCGCGAGGGCGCGCGCGAACGCGTCGATGGCGGCCGTCTCGTCGCGCAGGTCGAGCCAGGCGATGCCGGGCCGGTCGGCGGTGGCGGCGAAATCGTCCTGGTGGTCGCAGAACGCCGCCATGCCGACCAATACCTCGCCGCAGGGCACGATCGCCGGCGCCAGCGCTTGCCCGAGGTCGGCCCCGGCGCCCGTGTGGGCGATGCCGTGCGCGTCCAGGATGCGTACGGTGTCGGCCAGACCTTGCACGTCGTAGTCGAGGCTGTGATTGTTCGCCAAACTGACGAGGCGGATGCCGGCATCGGACAGCGCCTGTCCCCCGTCCGGCGGCCCCGCGAAATAATAGGCCTTGGGTGCGCCTTGCCAGCGCGTCATGCCGTCAGTGAGCGCGCACTCCAGGTTGGCGATGGTGAGATCGGCCAACTGCAGCAGCGGCGCCACACCCTCCAGCGGCGCGTGCATGCCTGAGCCCAGCATGACGTCGCGCACGTGCCGTCCCAGCATGACGTCGCCGCCGAACAGTAGGCGCAGCGGCGACCCCACGTCAGCCGCCCGCGCAATAGCCGGCGAACCAGTCGGCCGCGAGGCGCGCCACCTCGTCCAGCGTGCCCGGCTCCTCGAACAGGTGGGTGGCGCCGGGGACGATCGCCAGCCGCTTCACGCAACCGAGCTCCGCGTACGCCTGCTCGTTCAGCGCGATCACGGGCTCGTCGGCGCCGCCCACGATCAGCAACGTGGGCGCCTCGACGGCGCGCAAGGCGTCGACGCCGGCCAGGTCGGGCCGCCCGCCGCGCGACACCACGGCCGCGACGCGTACAGCCGGATCGGCCGCCAGTTGCAGCGCGGCGGCCGCGCCCGTGCTGGCGCCGAACAGGCCCAGCGGGAGCGCCAACGTGGCGTCCTGCGCGGCCAGCCAGGCGGCGGTCGCGCGCAGGCGGCGCGTCAGCAGGGAAATATCGAAGCGGTTGTGGAGCTGGCTGTCCTCGTGCGGCGTGAGCAGGTCCAGCAGGAAGGTGCCGATGCCTGCGTCGCGCAGCACGCGCGCCACGTGGTTGTTGCGCGGACTGAGCCGGCTGCTGCCGCTGCCGTGCGCGAACAGCACGACGCCTGCGGCATCATGGGGCAGTTCCAGCATGCCTTCCATCGTCGCCGTGCCGGCGGCCACGTGGACCAGGGCTGTCGTCGTCATCGTTGCCTCCCGTGCGGATTGGACCGACGCCGCCGGCGCGGGTTCGCCGGAATGCTTACGATACGCGCATGCGACGGTGTCCGGAAGGCCCGGATCGACGCGTGCCCGGCGCAGTCCGAAAGGTGGGTTTCCGCACGGCATTTGTTACGGTAATTTAATGATGCGCAACAATGTGCGTATGCATAAGTTAGTAAAAACAAGCACTTATGTCAGAAAATATCTGACCCGAAATTTAGTAATGTTGTAATATCACGTCGATAACTTGTCCGGAATTGGACCGTGTCCTGCAGGCCTTGCCGTTTCTGCACTACAATACGGGATTCTCCAAATACCAATATTCACTGTGTCCAACCTCGTCGAAATCCGCGACCTGCATTTTTCGTATGGCGATCGCCCGATCCTGCAGAACCTGAGCATGGACTTCCCGCGCGGCAAACTGATTGCCGTGATGGGCGGCTCGGGTTCGGGCAAGACGACGGTGCTGCGCCTGATCGGCGGGCAGATCAAGCCGCAGCGCGGTACCGTCGCGGTGAACGGCGAGATCGTGAACCAGCTCGACACGGACGGTTTGTACCGCCTGCGCCGCAAGATGGGCATGCTGTTCCAGTTCGGCGCCCTGTTCACCGACCTCACCGTATTCGAGAACGTGGCGTTCCCGCTGCGCGAACACACGTCGCTGCCGGAAGAACTGATCCGCGACCTCGTGCTGATGCGCCTCAATGCCGTCGGCCTGCGCAACGCGGCCGGGCTGAAGCCGAACGAGATCTCGGGCGGCATGGCGCGCCGCGTGGCCCTCGCGCGCGCCGTCGCGCTCGACCCCGCGCTGATCATGTACGACGAGCCGTTCGCCGGCCTCGACCCGATCTCGATGGGTGTCACGGCCAACCTGATCCGCAACCTGAACGACGCGCTCGGCTCGACGTCGATCGTGGTGTCCCACGACGTGAACGAAACCTTCATGATTGCCGACTATGTGTACTTCCTGTCCGCCGGCAAGATCGTCGCCGCGGGCACGCCGGACGAGATGCGCCGCTCGAGCGATCCGTACGTCAAGCAGTTCGTGAACGCGGAGCCGGACGGGCCCGTGCCGTTCCACTATCCCGGTAAATCGCTCGCCGAAGACCTGGGTCTGGGAGGCCAGCGATGACCAATGTCCTCGGCTTCATCGGCGGCTTCGTGCTCGACACCGTCGCGCGCGTGGGCGTCGTCACGCGCTCGTTCTTCGGCCTGGCCGCCAAGTCGCCCGGTGCGCTGCGCCGGCCCACGTTGATCTCGGAACAGATCCATTTCATCGGCAATTATTCGCTGCTGATCATTACCGTGTCGGGCCTGTTCGTCGGCATGGTGCTGGGCCTGCAGGGTTATTACACGCTGAGCCAGTTCGGTGCCGAGGAAAAGCTCGGCCAGCTGGTGGCGCTGTCGCTGCTGCGCGAGCTGGGGCCCGTCGTCACGGCATTGCTGTTCGCGGGCCGCGCCGGCACGTCGCTGACGGCGGAAATTGGCCTCATGAAGGCGGGCGAGCAATTGACCGCGATGGAAATGATGGCCGTCAATCCGATCCAGCGCGTGCTGGCGCCCCGTTTCTGGGCCGGTCTCATCGCCATGCCCGTGCTGGCCGCCGTGTTCTCCGCGATCGGCGTGATCGGCGGCTACCTGGTCGGCGTGCAGCTGATCGGCGTAGACGAAGGCGCGTTCTGGTCGCAGATGCAGGCGAACATCGATGTGCGCCGCGATATTTTGAATGGGGTGATCAAGAGCTTCGTGTTCGGCATGGCCGTGACGTTCACGGCGCTGTTCCAGGGCTATGAAGCCCAGCCGACGCCGGAAGGCGTGTCGCGCGCCACCACGCGGACCGTCGTCATCGCGTCGCTGATGGTGCTGGGGCTGGACTTCATCATGACCGCCTTGATGTTCAACAAGTAATCTGAAAAGTTGGGAAAAACTTATGCATCGTAAATCCATTGACGTCTGGGTCGGCCTTTTTGTCTTGTTGGGTGCGTTATCGCTCCTTTTCCTGGCGCTCAAAGCCGGTAACATGAGCTCGATCTCGTTCAGCAAGACGTATTCGATCACGGGCCGGTTCGACAACATCGGCGGCCTGAAGCCCCAGTCCCCCGTCAAGAGCGCGGGCGTGGTCGTGGGCCGCGTGGGCGAGATCTCGTTCGACGACAAGACCTTCCAGGCCCTCGTCCGCCTCGATCTGAATCCTGCTTACAAGTTCCCGAAGGACAGCTCCCTGAAGATCCTGACCTCGGGCCTGCTGGGCGAGCAATACATCGGCCTCGAGGCCGGTGGCGATACGAACAACCTTGTCGACGGCGACCGCATCACGCGGACGCAATCGGCAGCAGTGCTCGAAGACTTGATCAATCAATTTATTTACAGCAAAGCAGCCGACGGAAAGGACAGTAGCAAATGACGAACCGCAATGACACCGCCGCGCCGCGCACCCGCACTGGCCTGGCGCTGGCACTCGGTGCAGCCGTATTGCTGAGCGGCTGCGCGACGACCGCCAATCCCAAGGACCCGTTCGAGAAGTTCAACCGTGCCATGTTCAGCTTCAACGACACGGTCGACCGCGTCGCACTGAAGCCGGCCGCTACCGCCTACAAGAACGTCACGCCCGGCTTCGTGCAAACCGGTGTGAACAATTTCTTCGGTAACTTGACGGACCTGTGGAGCTCGCTGAACAATTTCGCCCAGTTGAAGGCGGAAGACGGTTTCAACGATTTCATGCGTTTTGCCGTGAACTCGACGCTGGGCATCGTCGGCGTGCTGGACATCGCCACCCCGGCCGGCCTGCGCAAGCATAACGAAGACCTCGGCCAGACCCTCGGTTATTGGGGCGTGCCGAGCGGTCCGTACTTGATGTTGCCGCTGCTGGGCCCATCTACAGTGCGCGACACCATGGCCTTGCCGGGGGACTGGTGGGGCGACTCGTGGACCCATGTGAACGACATTCCGTGGCGCAATGGTGGCGTCGCCCTGCGTGCGGTCGACCAGCGCGCCAGTGTGCTGGATGCATCGAATCTGCTCGAAGACGCCGCCCTCGACCGTTACGAATTCATCCGTGACGGCTATATGCAGCGCCGCACGAGCAAGGTCCTCGATACCGACAAGGCACAGGAACGTGCCGACAAAGTCCATGAAAAGCTGGAGAAGGTCCAGGAGAAAGTCGAAGCCAAGCTGGGCGTGAAGCTGGGACCGAAGGAAGTTCCGGAAGACAACGGTGACACGGCCGCACCGGCGCCCGCCGAAGGTTCGGCACCGAATAATCCGCCGACGCCGGCACCCGTGTCATCCGAACCGGCCCGGAAGTAGTTAACTACGGTACAGCCAGGTCGTCCGCGCATCCCGCGGGACCGCTTGGCCAGTCCAATCAGATAAAGGAAGCGTATGAAGCCCATCGCACAATTGATCGTGACCGCCGCCGCCGTGGCCTTTTCCACGAGCGTGATCGCTGCCCCGGCCGCAGCAACCAATGAAGCACCGGACGTCCTCGTCAAGCGCGTCAGCACCGACGTCATCGACAGCGTCAAGGCCGACAAGGACATCCAGGCCGGCAACACGAAGAAAATCATGGATCTGGTAAACAGCAAGATCCTGCCGTATGTCGATTCGGAAAAGATGACCTCGCAGGCCGCCGGCCGCTTCTGGCGCCAGGCGACGCCGGAGCAGCAGAAGCAACTGGCGGAAGAATTCCGCACGCTGCTCGTGTACACCTACGCCGGTGCGCTGTCGCAGATCAAGAACGAAACGATCGAGTTCAAGCCGTTCCGCGGCCAGCCGGGCGATTCGGAAGTCGAAGTGAAATCGCAGGTCAACCTGACCCGCGGCGAGCCGATCACCCTGAACTACCGCCTGTCCAAGGGCGCGCAGGGCTGGAAGATCTTCGACCTGAACGTCATGGGCGCCTGGCTGGTCGAGACCTACAAGAGCACCTTCGCTTCGGAAATCAGCAAGGGCGGCATCGACGGCCTGATCAAGAAGCTGCACGACCGCAACGAGCAGCTGGCCAACAAGCCGCTCAACAAGGCCCCGCAGAAGTAAGCATGGCGGAAGCGAACCCCATGCTCTCGCTCGAAGCCCTGACGTTCGACAACGCACAAGCGGCGTTGGCGCAGGGCTGCGCGGCTGTGACGGCCGGCGAAACCGTGTTCGACCTCGGCGGCGTCAAGGCCGCCGATTCTTCGGCCCTGGCCCTCATGCTGGCCTGGCAGCGCCGCGCGCAGGGGCAGGGGCGCAGCGTCAAGTTCATCAATGTGCCGGCCAACGTGGATGCGCTGGCCAAGTTGTACGGCGTCGACGGTCTCCTCGGCCGCGCATAACGCCCAAGCGAACCATCCTTGAAAACGCCACGGCCCGGAACGCCGTGGCGTTTTCTTCTATAATGGCCCGTTTCGTGCGACTCGCGTCGCAATCTCCGCCTTTGCGGAATTTGACTTAAAACTGTAGTCAAGCAAGCTGTACCTCCTGCAAGCCGAACGGTAAGTCATTGATTTGGTTCACTAAATCAAAATATGACTGGCACTAAAAACCGTGGGCTCCCTAATTGCGTCCGCAATTCGGGGATAAAAATCAAACAAATTCGTCGCTTATAAAAGCTTGGGCCAAGGGGTCTAAACCGCAGAAATTTTGTGGTTTTGACATTTTTGGCTCAAAAAATCCGCTCGCAAAACGAGTGGTTTGTTGCTTGGCGGCTACAAATTCCGAAAATATTTTTCTGGAAATTTGGGAGAGACTCTGCTTAAGGAATTCCAGAGCAGGTTTGTCAGACGTTTGAAGCAGGCTAGGAAAGCTCGATTGTGAAAGCTCGGTGATGCCTTGTCTCACTCTAACCCTGATCACCGGGAAGTTGGAGGCCGAGACCGGGTGTGCGACCGCCTGTCACCTAGTTGGACATGCGTCTCTGGTAACGGAGGGGTATGAAGCTCCAACGACAATGTACCCCCGTGCAAACGGCCCCATTCGCGCGAGTGGATGGGAGGAGGCTGCCAGCAGAACGGCGGCTGAGGGGCTAGGTGAGGCTGCATGGGTAATGTAATGTGAACTGACGTTTGAACCCTCGTAACCATTAACAGGCCCAATCTGCTGTTGGCCTGAACCAAAAGGTATGTGGACAGATATCTCCGTGAAACGTGGGGATACGTCGCTATAAGTCCACCGGGGGAGAGTCAGACCCTAAACAGTCATGTACGGCGCGGTAAGGCCGTGCGGGTATCTCCGGGAACGAGGTAAGCCCGACTCGCCGCCTACTCCAGAACATCGAAGTAGGCAAGCAACCCGCAAGGGAAGCCTATGGCGGAGCGGGTATAGGAGGATGGAAAAAGCGAAGGCCGCCCTGTAATGGGGCGGATAGGGATTCAAAATTTGTCCCGACGTGAAAGCGTGCAGACTTCCATCAGGTGTAATAGTCGCTAGCGACTTCATAGACAACAAGTAGTTCTTATTTTCAACAACCCCCGAAGGGATGCAGTTCTTCCCTTCGGGGAGAGCTGCGTCCTCGACGGATACAACTACGACGAGGCTCAGCAATGAAAGTAACCGAGTGCCATGCAATCGGTTCTGCGTCCTCGGACGTTCTCACTGAATGGGCCGCTATCGACTGGCGGCGGGTTCAGAAGAACGTAAGAGTCATGCAGATCCGTCTAACGAAGGCAACACAGGAAGGTAACTGGCGCAGGGTGAAATCCCTGCAACGGTGGCTGACCCGCTCGTTTAGTGCGAAAGCGCTGGCAGTTAAACGAGTGACAGAAAATCAAGGTAAACGTACCGCAGGCGTGGACCAGCAGTTATGGGACACGTCGTCGCAGAAGTTTGCGGCAATTGCGAAACTGGAAAAGCGCCGATATCGACCCCTGCCGTTACGGAGGGTCTATATTCCCAAGGCCAATGGGAAGGAACGTCCACTGGGCATTCCGACCATGAAAGATCGAGCCATGCAAGCGTTGCATCTGCTAGCGCTCGATCCGGTACTTGAGACGGTGAGTGACTCGAACTCGTATGGATTTCGGAAGAATCGCTCAACGGCGGATGCGATGTCCCAAATCTTCATCCTAATGAGCCGAGAGGTTTCGGCACGCTGGGTGTTAGACGCAGACATCGAAGGCTTTTTCGACAATATCAACCACGACTGGCTGATCGAACACGTTCACATGGACAGGACGATCCTTCGGAAGTGGCTGAAATCCGGCGTAGTCGACCGGGCGCAATTGATGGCAACCACAGCAGGAACGCCGCAGGGCGGCATTATTAGCCCTGCACTGGCAAATTGGACGCTGAACGGATTGGAGAAAGAACTGATCCAGCACCTCGGTGCAAAGTTCGGGACACTGTTGACCAAGAAAGCCAAAGTTGGTGTCGTACGATATGCGGACGATTTCATAGTGACCGGGGCCTCACAAGAGCTCCTGGAAACAGAAATCCGGCCATGGATCGAGGCGTTCCTTGCAGCGCGAGGATTGCAGCTATCTCTGGCTAAGACCAAGGTCGTACACATCAACGAAGGCTTTGACTTCCTTGGGTGGAATTTCCGAAAATATAAGGAAAAACTGCTTATTAAGCCGAGTAAGAAGAACGTGAACGCGTTCTATGAAAAGCTGAGGAAGGTCATCGGCGAACGTCAGACGGTAAAGCACGAGGATTTGATCCGAGCGCTGAACCCGATACTACGGGGCTGGGCGCAGTATCACAGTCCTGTCGTTGCCAAACAGGCTTTCTCGCGCATGGACTGGCTGCTGTTCTGGCGGCTCATGCGCTGGGCCAAACGCAGACACCCAAACAAGGACATCCAATGGATTCGCAAGAAGTATTGGCGATCTGTTGGTGAGAGAAACTGGGTATTTGCTACGGATGTAGTCACGAAGGAAGGCAAGAAGGAACTGAAGGAGTTGTACTCGCTTGCGGGGACAACCATCGAACGACACAGAAAGATCAAAGGGGAGTTCAATCCCTACGATCCGCAATGGGAGCTATACGGCGAAGACCTGCGACAGGAACGCATGTTGAAGAACATGCGCTACCGGAAGCGATTGGCAACGCTATATATGGAACAGGGCGGCCTGTGCGCGTTGTGCGGACACGCGATGGACATGGAGACCGGATGGCACGACCACCACATTGAGTACCGTGTGGCAGGAGGCAACGACACTCTTGAAAATCGCGTATTATTGCACCCAAATTGCCACACCCAAGTGCATCATCTTGGTTTAAAAGTTGTTAAGCCGGCTCCTGTATAGGAGCTTTTATTATGCTTGAGCCGTGTGCGGTGAAAGTCGCACGCACGGTTCTTAGGGGGGAGGGGCTCTGGTAACAGGCCCCTCCTACCCTCCCCCCGCATGGTCCCGGTCCGCCGGATCCCCAACGCATGACAGCAGCCATCCAGATCGACAGCGTCGAGAAAAGCTACAAGGGCTTCAAGGCCCTCAAGGGCGTTTCACTGAATATCGAGCAAGGCGAATTCTTCGGCCTCCTCGGCCCGAACGGCGCCGGCAAGACCACCCTGATTTCGACGATCGCCGGCCTCATTCGCCCGGACGTCGGCAGCGTGCGCATCCACGGCCACGACGTCGTCAAGGATTTCCGCGACGCGCGCATGAAGCTGGGCGTCGTGCCGCAGGAACTCGTGTTCGACCCGTTCTTCACCGTGCGCGAAACCTTGCGCCTGCAGTCCGGCTACTTCGGCCTGAAGAACAACGACAAGTGGATCGACGAGGTCATGGAAAACCTCGACCTCACCCCGAAGGCCGACGTCAACATGCGCGCGCTGTCCGGCGGGATGAAGCGCCGCGTGCTCGTCGCGCAGGCGCTCGTGCACAAGCCGCCCGTGATCGTGCTGGACGAACCGACGGCCGGCGTCGACGTCGAACTGCGCCAGACCCTGTGGAAGTTCATCTCGCGCCTGAACCGGGAAGGCCACACGGTCGTCCTCACGACGCACTACCTGGAAGAAGCGCAGGCCATGTGCCAGCGCGTCGCGATGCTCAAGACGGGCAACGTCGTCGCGCTGGATACCATGTCGCAGCTGCTGCGCCGCGTGTCCGGCTCGTCGCTCGTCGTGCACCTGAAGCATGGCGGCTTGCCGGAAGGCCTGCGCCACCTCGTCGCACACGATGAACACAACGACGGCAACAAATACACGTTGCGCGTGAACGAGTACAGCGAAGTGGAAGGCATCCTCGCGCGCCTGCGCGAATCGGGCGCGGAGATCGATGAGATGCAGTTGCAGCAGGCCGACCTGGAAGACATTTTCATCCAGATCATGGAAGGGAGCCCCGTACGATGAACTTGTTTTCCGTCGGGTTTCGCACCCTGTTTTTCAAAGAGATCCTGCGCTTCTGGAAGGTCGCGACGCAGACCATCGCGGCGCCCGTCGTCAGCGCGATGCTGTATCTGCTGATTTTCGGCCACGTGCTCGATGGCCGCGTGGAGATGCTGGATGGCGTCAGCTACACGTCGTTCCTCGTTCCCGGTCTCGTCATGATGAGCGTGCTGCAGAACGCGTTCGCCAACTCGTCGTCGTCGCTGATCCAGTCCAAGATCACGGGCAATCTCGTGTTCATCCTGCTGCCGCCGTTGTCCCACGTGGAGATTTTGTCCGCGTACGTGGTGGCGTCCGTCGTGCGCGGCCTTGCCGTCGGCTTCGGCGTGTTCGTCATCACGGCGTGGTTTGCCCACTTGTCGTTCGTGGCGCCGCTGTGGATCGTCGTGTTCGCGCTGCTGGGCGCCGGCATCCTGGGTACGCTCGGCGTCATCGCCGGCATCTGGGCGGAAAAATTCGACCAGCTCGCGGCATTCCAGAACTTTTTGATCACGCCTGCAACATTTTTGGCCGGTGTGTTCTATTCCATTAAGAAACTTCCGCCATTCTGGTTGGCAGTCTCGCATTTCAACCCGTTCTTTTATATGATTGACGGGTTCCGCTATGGTTTCTTTGGCCAGTCCGACGTGTCGCCCTGGACCAGCCTGGCCATCGTCGCCGTCTTCTTCGTGGCCTTGGCCGCTATCGCAATCAATCTGCTTCGCCGCGGCTACAAGCTGCGTCACTGACAAAACATGGTTACTACACCCGAACTGATCCACGGCTACATCCAGAAAGGCCTGGAGTGCACCCACCTCGAAGTGGAGGGCGACGGCCAGCATTTCAGCGCCGTCATCGTCTCGCCCGCGTTCGCCGGCAAGAGCCGCATCCAGCGCCACCAGATCGTCTATGCCGCCCTGGGTGACCGCATGCGCGAGGAAATCCACGCGTTGTCCATGAAGACGCTGACCCCTGAAGAGTACCAAGGATAATCGATGGACAAGCTCCAGATCGTCGGCGGCAAGCGCCTGAACGGTGACATCCCCATCTCGGGCGCGAAGAACGCGGCCCTTCCGATCCTGTGCGCGGGCCTGCTGACGGGCGGCGACCTCGCCCTGTCGAACGTGCCCCGCCTGCACGACGTGCGCACGATGCTGCGCCTGCTCGAGCAGACCGGCTTGAAAGTCACGCAGGACGACGAGAACGTCGTGCTGAACGGCTCCGCCATCAACACCCTCGTCGCACCGTACGAACTGGTGAAGACGATGCGCGCGTCGATCCTCGTGCTGGGCCCGATGCTGGCGCGCTTCGGCGAAGCCAAGGTGTCGCTGCCGGGCGGCTGCGCGATCGGTTCGCGTCCCGTCGACCAGCACATCAAGGGCCTGCGCCAGATGGGTGCCGACATCACGATCGAAGGCGGCTACATCCACGCGAAAGCGGCCCGCCTGAAGGGCGCCCGCATCCACACGGACATGATCACCGTGACCGGCACGGAGAATCTGCTGATGGCCGCCACCTTGGCCGACGGTGAGACGATCCTGGAAAACGCCGCGCGCGAGCCGGAAGTGACGGACCTCGCGAACATGCTGGTCGCGATGGGCGCGAAGATCGACGGCATCGGCACCGACCGCCTCGTCGTGCAGGGCGTCGACAGCCTGCACGGCACCGAGCACTCGGTCATTTCCGACCGCATCGAAGCGGCCACGTTCCTGTGCGCCGTCGCGGCGACGGGCGGCGACATCCGCATCACGCGCACCCGCACCGACATCTTCGACGTCGCCATCGACAAGCTGCGCGAGATGGGCGTCCAGCTGACCGTGGAAGGCGACAGCATCCGCGCGCGCATGGACGGCCGCCCGCAGCCCGTGTCGTTCCGCACGACGGAATACCCCGGCTTCCCGACCGACATGCAGGCCCAGTTCATGGCCGTGAACACGATCGCGAACGGGTCGAGCATGGTCACCGAGACCATCTTCGAAAACCGCTTCATGCACGTGCAGGAAATGAACCGCCTGGGCGCGCAGATCTCCACCGAGGGCAACACCGCGTTCATCAAGGGCATCGACCGCCTCGTGGGCGCGCCCGTGATGGCGACCGACCTGCGCGCATCCGCGTCGCTCGTGATCGCCGGCCTGGCCGCCGAGGGCACGACCCTCGTCGACCGCATCTATCACCTCGATCGCGGCTACGACCGGATGGAGGCGAAGTTGTCGGCGGTGGGCGCGGACATCATTCGCATCAAATAAAGCAGCGCGGGCCGGCCCGTGAACGGGGCCGGCCTGCCGGAACGACATTCTCATGAACGACACTACTCGGGACAGCTCGCAGCTGATCCTCGCCCTCTCGAAGGGCCGCATCTTCGACGACACGCTGCCGCTGCTGGCCGCGGCCGGCATCGAGGTCCTGGAAAATCCGGAAACCTCGCGCAAGCTGATCCTCGCCACCAACGACCCCGGCATCCGCGTGCTGATCGTCCGGGCCACCGACGTGCCGACGTACGTCCAGCATGGCGCCGCCGACTTCGGCGTCGCCGGCAAGGACGTGCTGCTGGAGCATGGCGGCGAGGGCCTGTACCAGCCGATCGATTTGAAGATCGCGTGCTGCCGCATGTCCGTGGCCGTCAACGCCGGCTTCGACTACGACAACGCCGTGCGCCAGGGCGCGCGCCTGCGCGTGGCCACGAAGTTCGTGCACACGGCGCGCGAGCACTTCGCGAAGAAGGGCGTGCACGTCGACCTCATCAAGCTGTATGGCTCGATGGAGCTGGCGCCGCTGGTCGGCCTGTCGGATGCCATCGTCGACGTCGTGTCGACCGGGGGCACGCTGCGCGCCAACAACCTGGTCGAAGTGGAAAAGATCATGGAGATCTCGTCGCGCCTCGTCGTCAACCAGGCCGCGCTGAAACTCAAGCGCGAGCGCCTGCAACCGATCCTCGACGCGTTCGAACGCGCGTCCAAGCAGCAGCAATGCTAACGATATGACCATCACGATCCGCAAACTCGATTCCACCGCCTTTGAGTTCCAGCAGACGCTGTCCGCGCTGCTCGCGTTCGAAGCCGAGACCGACGACGCCATCGAATCTGCCGTCGCGAAGATCCTCGCCGACGTGAAGGCGCGCGGCGACGCCGCCGTGCTGGAATACACGAACAAGTTCGATCGCCTGCCGAACGGCGGCGCCACGAGCATGGCTGCTCTCGACATCGGCCAGGCCGAGTTGGATGAAGCGCTGGCATCGCTGCCGGAAGCCCAGCGCGCCGCGCTGCAGACGGCGGCCGACCGCATCCGCGTCTTCCACGAACGCCAGAAGCAGGAACTGAACGGTTTTACCTACACGGAGCCCGACGGCACCGTGCTGGGCCAGCGCGTCACGCCGCTGGACCGCGTGGGCATCTACGTCCCCGGCGGCAAGGCCGCGTACCCGTCGTCCGTGCTGATGAACGCGATCCCTGCCCGGGTCGCGGGCGTGCAGGAAATCGTGATGGTCGTGCCGACGCCGGACGGCGTCAAGAACCGCATGGTGCTGGCGGCCGCCGCGATCGCGGGCGTCACGCGCGTGATCACGATCGGCGGCGCGCAAGCCGTCGGCGCGCTCGCGTACGGCACGGCGACCATTCCTCCGGTGGATAAAATCGTCGGCCCGGGCAATGCGTACGTCGCCGCCGCCAAGCGCCGCGTGTTCGGTGTCGTCGGCATCGACATGATCGCGGGCCCGTCGGAAATCCTCGTGCTGTGCGACGGCACGACGGACCCGGACTGGGTCGCGATGGACTTGTTCTCGCAGGCCGAGCACGACGAACTGGCGCAGGCGATCCTGCTGTGCCCCGACGCCGACTACATCGCGCAGGTCGAGGCAAGCATTCATAAACTGCTGCCGACGATGCCGCGCAAGGACACGATCGCCACGTCGATGACGGACCGCGGTGCCCTCATCAAGGTGCGCGACATGGATGAAGCGTGCGCCATCGCCAACGCCATCGCGGCGGAACACCTGGAAATCTCGGCCGAGGATCCGCTGAAGTGGGCGGACAAGATCCGTCACGCAGGCGCGATGTTCCTGGGCCGCTTCTCGTCCGAATCGCTGGGCGACTATTGCTGCGGCCCGAATCACGTGCTGCCGACGTCGCGCACGGCGCGTTTCTCGTCGCCGCTGGGCGTGTACGATTTCCAGAAGCGCTCGTCGATCCTGTTCGTGTCGGAGGCCGGCGCGCAAACGCTGGGCCGTGTCGCGGCCGAACTCGCGTACGGCGAGGGCTTGCAGGCCCACGCACGCAGCGCAGAACTCAGGATCGAATCGACATCATGACGGCCTGGCTCGATCAGGTCTTCTGCGAGGATGCGCTCGAAGGCATGGCGCGCATCCCCGATGGCAGCATCGACCTGATCCTGACGGACCCGCCGTATAATCTCGGCAAGGATTACGGCAACGGCTCGGACCAGCAGAGCAGCGAGGATTACCTCGCGTGGACCGAGCGCTGGATCGATGTCGCGCTGCCGAAACTGAAGGACAACGGCAGCCTGTACATCTTTCTCACCTGGCGGTTCGCGCCGGAGATCTTCGTCATGCTCAAGCGGCGCATGACGATGATGAACGAGATCATCTGGGACCGCCGCGTCCCCTCGATGGGGGGCAGCACTCGAAGCTTTACCTCGGTGCACGACACCATCGGCTTCTTCGTGAAGCGCAAGGATTATTATTTCGACTTGGACTCCGTGCGTATCCCGTACGACGCCGAGACGAAGAAGGCGCGATCGCGCTCGATCTTCGTGGGCGCCAAGTGGCTGGAAGTGGGTTACAACCCGAAGGACCTGTGGAGCGTGTCGCGGCTGCATCGCGAACATGCGGAACGGGTCGACCATCCGACCCAGAAGCCGCTCGAGATCATCGAGCGCATGGTCAAGGCGTCATGCCCGCCGGGCGGCGTCGTGCTCGACCCGTTCATGGGCAGCGGCACGACGGCACTGGCCGCGCAACGCCTCGGCCGGCATTTCACCGGCTTCGAACTGAACCCCGCCTACTGCGCGATCATCGCGGAACGCTTGTCCGCGCCCGCGCAGCCGGCTACCAGGAAACAACGCAAGAGCGTCCGTATCGACGCCGCCACCGAAGGAGTGAACCAGGAATGAGCAGGACCAACATCGACAATCTCATCGCCAACACGATCCGCGAAGACGTCCGGTCCGGCCATGGCTACACCGTCCCGGATTCGAGCGGCTACATCAAGCTGGACGCGATGGAAAACCCGTACCAGCTGCCGGAGCCGCTGCGCGCGGAACTGGCGCAGCGCCTGGCGGACGCCGTCCTGAACCGCTATCCGCTCGCCTCGTACGCGACGCTGAAGGAAAAGATCCGCGCCACCTTGGGCGTGCCGGCCGGCTACGACGTCATCCTCGGCAACGGCTCCGACGAGATCATCTCGATCTTGTGCATGGCCTGCTCGCGCCAGGACAAGAGGGCGGTCGTGATGGCACCGACGCCCGCGTTCGTGATGTTCCAGCGCTCCGCCCAGTTTGCGGGCATGGACTACGTCGGCGTCCCGCTGAAGAGCGATTTCTCGCTGGACGTCCCCGCCATGCTGGCCGCGATCGAGAAGCACAAGCCGTCGCTCGTGTTCCTCGCGTACCCGAACAACCCGACCGGCAACCTGTACGACGAGGCCGACATGGTCGCGATCATCGAGGCGCTGGGCGAGGACGGCATCGTCGTGTCGGACGAGGCATACCAGCCGTTTGCCCGTACCACGTTCATGGACAAGCTGCCGCAGTACCCGAACCTCGTCGTGATGCGCACGCTGTCCAAGCTGGGCCTGGCCGGCATCCGCCTCGGGTATATGTCCGCCGCGCCTGCGCTGCTGGACCAGTTCGACAAGGTGCGCCCGCCGTACAACGTCAACGTATTGACGCAGGTGGCGGCGGAATTCGCCCTCGACCACCTCGACGTGCTGGATGAGCAGGCCGCCCGCCTGAACGAGGCGCGTACGGCACTGGCCGCTGCCATGGCCGCGCTGCCGGGCGTGACGGTGTTCCCGTCCAGTGCCAATTTCATCACCGTGCGCGTGCCGGATGCCGACAAGACCTGCGCAAAACTGTTCGCAGAACGGGTGTTGATTAAAAATTTGAGTAGAATGCATGAATTGCTGGCCAATTGCATCCGTGTGACGGTCAGCACCCCGGAAGAAAACTCCGTATTCCTGAATGCCCTGAAGGCTTCGCTGCAAGCCTGATACCGCCGAGCACCTAGCAATGACCCGCACCGCAGAAATCACGCGCAACACGAGCGAGACGCAGATCCGCGTCGCGCTCAACCTGGACGGCACCGGCCGCCAGAAACTCAATACCGGGGTGCCGTTCCTCGACCACATGCTGGACCAGATTGCCCGCCACGGCCTGATCGACCTCGAAGTCGAGGCCGTCGGCGACCTGCACATCGACGACCACCACACCGTCGAGGACACCGGCATCACGCTGGGCATGGCCGTGGCCAAGGCCATCGGCGACAAGAAGGGCATCCGCCGCTACGGCCACGCGTACGTCCCGCTGGACGAGGCGCTGTCGCGCGTCGTCATCGATTTTTCCGGCCGTCCGGGCCTGGAATGGCATGTGCCGTTTACGCGCGCGACGATCGGCCGCTTCGACGTCGACCTGACGATCGAGTTCTTCCGCGGCTTCGTCAACCACGCCGGCGTTACGCTGCACGTGGATAACCTGCGCGGCGTGAACGCCCACCACCAGTGCGAGACCGTGTTCAAGGCATTCGGCCGCGCGCTGCGCATGGCGTCCGAGCTGGATGCGCGCGCCGCGGGCACGATCCCGTCGACCAAGGGCAGCCTGTAACGCGACGGAAGAAAGAATGACGAACAAGATTGTTGTGATCGATGGCGTGGGCAACCTGCGCTCGGTGGCGCAGGCGCTGCGCGCCGTGGCGCCGGAGGCCGACGTGCGGATCTCGAACGACCCGGCCGTGATCGACGCGGCCGACCGCGTCGTGCTGCCGGGCCAGGGCGCCATGCGCGACTGCATGCAGAGCCTGCGCGAGTCCGGCGCCGAGGAAGCGCTGCTGCGCGCCACGAGGACCAAGCCCGTGATGGGCGTGTGCGTGGGCGAGCAGATGCTGTTCGAGATGAGCGAAGAGGGCGACGCACCCGGGCTGGGGCTGTTGCCCGGCAAGGTGGTGCGCTTTCAGCTCGACGGCAAGCTGCAGGCCGACGGCTCGCGCTTCAAGGTGCCGCAGATGGGCTGGAACCGCGTGCGCCAGTCGCGCGCGCACCCGCTGTGGAACGGCGTGGCCGACAACAGCTACTTCTATTTCGTGCACAGCTATTTCGCGGTGCCCGAAAACGCCGGGCACACGATCGGGGAAACCGACTACGGCGCGCCGTACTGCTGTGCCGTCGCGAAGGACAACATCGTCGCGACCCAGTTCCACCCCGAGAAGAGCGCCACCGCTGGCTTGCAACTGTACAAGAACTTCGTTCACTGGAACCCGTAATTCCCGCCGTCAATCCGGCCCTTAACCTAATCGATACCGACCATGCTGCTGATCCCCGCCATCGACCTGAAAGACGGTCACTGCGTTCGCCTGAAACAAGGCGATATGGACCTCGCCACCGTGTTTTCCGAAGATCCCGCCGAGATGGCGCTGCACTGGCTGAAGAAGGGTGCGCGTCGCCTGCACCTGGTCGATCTGAACGGTGCGTTCGCGGGCAAACCGAAGAACGAAGAGGCGATCAAGTCGATCCTGCGCGTCGTGCAGGACTACGCCACCGAGAATGAGCTGGACGAGATCCCCGTCCAGCTGGGCGGCGGCATCCGCGACCTCGACACCATCGAGCGCTACCTGGACGACGGCATCACCTACATCATCGTCGGCACGGCCGCCGTGAAGAACCCGGGCTTCCTGCACGACGCGTGCGGCGCCTTCCCGGGCAGCATCATCGTCGGCCTGGACGCCAAGGACGGCAAGGTCGCAACGGACGGCTGGAGCAAGATGTCCGGCCACGAAGTCATCGACCTCGCGCAGAAATTCGAAGGCTATGGCGTCGAATCGATCGTCTACACCGACATCGGCCGCGACGGCATGATGGGCGGCGTGAACATCGAAGCGACGGTGCGCCTGGCGCAGGCCGTGCGCATCCCGATCATCGCCTCCGGCGGCCTGCACAACCTGGCCGACGTGGAAGCGCTGTGCGCCGTGCAGGACGAGGGCATCGAAGGCGTGATCTGCGGCCGCTCGATCTACGAAGGCACGCTCGACCTGGCCAGCGCGCAGGAACGCGCGGACGAACTGACCGAGGGCGCGCAGGCGTAATCGTTCGCCCGCGCCCACGCCGCCGTCACCGCTCGCGCCGTGGCGGCGGCAGAATATCGCAAAGACTCATATGCTCACAAAACGCATCATCCCCTGCCTGGACGTCACTGGCGGCCGCGTCGTCAAGGGCGTCAATTTCACCGAGCTGCGCGACGCCGGCGACCCGGTCGAGATCGCGCGCCGCTACAACGAGCAGGGCGCCGACGAAATCACCTTCCTCGACATCACCGCGTCCAGCGATGGCCGTGACCTGATCCTGCCGATCATCGAAGCCGTGGCATCGACCGTGTTCATCCCGCTGACCGTGGGCGGCGGCGTGCGCAAGGTCGAGGACGTGCGCCGTCTGCTGAACGCCGGCGCCGACAAGGTATCGATGAACACGTCGGCCGTGACCAACCCGCAGCTCGTGTACGACGCCTCGCAGAAGCACGGCTCGCAATGCATCGTCGTCGCCATCGACGCCAAGCAGGTCGCGCCCGGAAAATGGGAAGTCTTCACGCACGGCGGCCGCAACGCGACGGGCCTCGACGCCGTCGAATGGGCGCGCAAGATGGAAAGCCTGGGCGCCGGCGAACTGCTGCTGACCAGCATGGACCGCGACGGCACCAAGTCCGGCTTCGACCTGGGCCTGACGCGCGCCGTGTCGGATGCGGTGGGCATCTCGGTGATCGCATCGGGCGGCGTGGGCGGTTTGCAGGACCTGGCCGACGGCGTGCTGGAAGGCCATGCCGACGCCGTGCTGGCCGCGAGCATCTTCCACTACGGGCAGCACACGGTCGGCGAAGCGAAGCGCTTCATGGCCGAACGCGGCATCCCGATGCGCCTCGACTGATTGATGGAACCGACGACCATGGTGACCCCGACCACCCCTCCGATGATCCCTGCCCAGCCCTGGCTCAAGAAAATCCAGTGGGACGAGCACGGCCTCGTGCCGGTGATCGCCCAGGAAGCGGGCTCCGGCGACATCCTGATGTTCGCGTGGATGAACCGCGAAGCGCTGGCAAAGACCGTGGAACTGGGCGAGGCCGTGTACTGGAGCCGCTCGCGCAAGAAGCTGTGGCACAAGGGCGAAGAGTCCGGCCACGTGCAGAAAGTGCTGGAAATCCGCCTCGACTGCGATGAAGACGTCGTGCTGCTGAAGGTCGAGCAGGCCGGCGGCATCGCCTGCCACACGGGCCGCCATTCCTGCTTCTTCCAGAAATTCGAGGATGGCGACTGGAACAGCGTCGAGCCCGTCCTGCAGGACCCGGACACGATTTATACGAACCCAAAGAAGAAATAATGAGCACGCAACTGGAACGCCTCGCGGCCGTCATCGAATCCCGCAAGCCGGCCAACGGCGGCGATCCTGCCGCCTCGTACGTGGCCAAGCTGTTCGCCAAGGGCGACGACGCCATCCTGAAAAAGATCGGCGAGGAAGCCGTCGAGACCGTGATGGCCGCCAAGGACGTGCGCGCCGGCGCGGACGCCTCCAAGCTGCTGTACGAAACGGCCGACCTGTGGTTCCATTCGATCGTCCTGCTGGCGCAGTTCGGCCTCACGCCGCAGCAGGTGCTGGACGAACTGGCGCGGCGCGAAGGCATTTCCGGCATCGAAGAAAAAGCATCGCGCCCCAAAGACTGAGACCTGGAGAGTAGACATGGATAACTGCATCTTCTGCAAGATCGCCGCCAAGCAGATCCCGGCCAGCGTGGTCTACGAGGACGACGAGCTGCTCGCGTTCAAGGACATCAACCCGGCGGCGCCCGTGCACCTGCTGATCATCCCGAAATTCCACGTACCTACGCTGTCCGATTGCACGGAGGCGCACGCGCCGATTCTCGGCAAGATGCTGGCACTGGCGCCGAAGCTGGCGGCCGAACACGGCATCGCCGTGAAGACGGGCGCCGACGGCCAGCGCAGCGGCGGTTACAAGACGCTGTTCAACGTCGGGCCGGACGGCGGGCAGGAGGTGTATCACCTGCACCTGCACGTGTACGGCGGGCCGCGTCCGTGGCGTGGGTTGGGCACGTAATTCCCCAAAGGAAAGAGGGCATTCCTGCCCTGCATGGCTTATACTGGCGTGGCTTTAGCTTACGCTGATCGGGTTAGCGCCCGGCAAGGAGAATACAATGGGTTCGATGAGTATCTGGCACTGGCTGATCGTGCTGGTCGTGGTGGTGGTCGTGTTCGGTACGGGCAAGCTGCGCAATGCAGGCTCGGACCTGGGCAAGGCCGTCAAGGGTTTCAAGGATGGCGTGAAGGGCGAGGAAGACAAGGCCCCGTCCAGCCAGTCCACCGTGCAGCCGCCGCAACAGGTGGCCGACAAGTCGACCATCGACGTCGACGCGCGCGAAAAGACCCGTCACTAAGCCCGCCGCCGACCCCGCATGATCGACCTCGGTCTTACCAAACTCGCCATCATCGGCGCGGTGGCGCTGGTCGTGATTGGCCCCGAGAAATTGCCTAAGGTGGCGCGCATGGCCGGCACGTTGTACGGCCGTGCCCAGCGCTACCTGCACGAGGTGAAATCCGAGGTCTCGCGCGAGATCGAGATGGAAGAATTGCGCAATCTGCACAAGGACATCCAGGACAGCGCGCAAAGCTTCAAGTCCGAGGTCGAGACGTTCAAGTCCGATGTCGAGAACACGGTGTCGGGGCACATGAACGAGGTCGAATCCGCCTGGCGCGGCGACACGGCCGTCATGCCCGCGACGGCATCCACGGACGACATCGAGCGCAAGGCGCGCGACTTCCGCCGCAAGAAACTGGCGAAGACGTCGAACGTGCCGGCGTGGTTCAAGAATCGCCAGGGCACGCGCCAGCACGTGCTGTCGGGCGCCGCGCGCGTGCGCAAGTTCCGTCCCGGCGCCACTTCCACTACCAAATTTTTCTGATGATGGTCGCCCCCGGGCGCCACACCCTTGCGCCACATGACTGAAGAATCCGCGGGCGAAGAAACCTTCATCTCCCACCTGGTCGAGCTGCGCGATCGCCTGATCAAGGCGACGTACGGCATCGTCCTCGCGTGCATCGTGCTGTTGGTGTGGCCGGGCCCGGCGCGCATCTACGATTTCCTCGCCGCTCCGATGCTGGCCGCGCTGCCGGCCGGCTCCAAGATGATCGCCACGGGCGTCGTCTCGCCTTTCCTCGTGCCGATGAAGATCACCCTGCTGATCGCCTTCATCGTCGCGCTGCCGTGGGTGTTCTACCAGGTATGGGCGTTCGTCGCGCCCGGGCTGTACGCGCACGAAAAGCGCCTCGTGCTGCCGCTCGTGATTTCGTCGTCGGTCCTGTTCATCGCGGGCGTGGCGTTCTGCTACTTCTTCGTGTTCGGCCGCGTGTTCCACTTCATCGGCAACTTCTCGCCGAACTCCATCGCCGTCATGCCGGACATCGAGAACTACCTCGATTTCGTGATGTCGATGTGCCTCGCGTTCGGCGCCACGTTCGAGGTGCCCGTGGTCGTCGTGATCCTCGTGCGGATGGGCATCGTCAGCGTCGAGAAGCTGCGCTCGATCCGCCCGTACGCCATCGTCGGCGCGTTCGTGATCGCCGCCGTCGTCACGCCGCCGGACGCCGTCAGCCAGCTGGCGCTGGCCATTCCGATGTGCCTGCTGTTCGAGCTGGGCCTCATCATGGCGCCGATCTTCGTGCGCGTGTCGCAGGCGCCGGAAGAGCACGCCTGAGCCTGCATCGGCTTCCTGAACGACGGCGCCCGCGGGCGCCGTTTTCGTTATAAACAAGCGCGAATATCTTCGTGGCCCGGCCCGGTGTGCATCCCTATACTTTTTCCGAAGGGATGAGTTCCCGCGACATGCAACCCGGCAAGGATTTCGCAGATGGCATCACCGCAACCGATACCACGGCGCTCCGCCTACCTGGACGACACGCAGCGCCTCCACGTCGCCGCCGAACGCGCCCGCCCGCTGTGGCGCGGCGAATGGCCGACGTGGCTCCTCATCGCCGTCATCCACGGCGGCTGGTTCGGCACGCTCGCGTGCTGGCAGCACATCGGTCCCGTCATCGGCACGCCGCTGATGATCTGGTGGTGCGCGTGGTATATGTCGCTGCAACACGAGCTGATCCACGGCCACCCCACGCGCCGGCCGTGGCTCAATGCGCTGTTCGGCTACTTGCCGTTGGCGGTCTGGTATCCGTATGGCCTGTACCGCGACAGCCATTTGCGCCACCATGACGATGCCCAGCTGACGATGCCGGAGCGCGACACGGAAAGCTGGTACGTGTCGCCGGCCGCGTGGGGCGACATGGGCCCGCTGCGCCGTCGCCTGCACTGGTTCAACAAGACGTTCTGGGGCCGCCTGCTCGTGGGCCCGGCGCTCGCCGTCTCGGCCACGTGGGCGGACGCGGTGCGCCAGCCGCTGCGTGGAGAGGGGCGCCACGTGCCCATGTGGCTGACGCACCTCGCCTTGCTGGCTGCGCTGCTGTGGTGGGTACAACGCTGCGGCGTGAGCGCGCCGTACTTCCTGTTCGCGATCTCGTATCCGGCGCAGTCGCTGGCGATGGTGCGCTCGTACTACGAACACCGGCCGGCCGCGCGCCACAAGGAGCGCATCGTGCTGAACGAAGCGGACCCGCTGCTGCGGCTGCTCTTCCTGAACAACAACCTGCACCTCGTGCACCACGACCTGCCGTCGCTGCCGTGGTATCTGCTGCCGCGCGTGTACCGTGCCCGCCGCGCCGACTACCTCGCGCGCAACGGCCACTTCCACTTCGACGGCTACGGCGACCTCGCGCGCCGCCACGGCTGGCGCGCCATCGACGCACCCGTGCACCCGCATGTGCCGGAGGCCTCGTGAGCTGGAAGATCGCACTGCCGATGTACAACGTGTCGCCGCGCCTGCGCGACGGCTACGAGACCTTGCTGGCCGCGCTGATGGACCAGGCGGGATTGGAAGGCGTCGGCGACGTCGTGCGCGACGTGTCGCTGCCCGCGTTCTGGCAGCGGCCCGACCTGCTGTTCAGCCAGGCCTGCGGCTATCCGTACCTGAATGGATTGGCGGGCCGCACGGTGCTCGTTGCCACGCCGTGCTTCGACATGCCGGGATGCGCGGGCAGCGACTATGCGAGCGCATTCGTCGTCCGCGCGGACAGCGGCATCCGCACGCTCGCGGACGCGCGCGGGCGCGTGGCCGCCGCCAACGACCCGCACTCGAACAGCGGCATGAACGCGCTGCGCCATGCCGTGGCGCCCCTGGCGCGCGCCGGGCATTTTTTCAGACAGGTGACGTGGAGCGGCAGCCATGCGCGCAGCTTGCGCCTCGTGCGCGCGGGCGAGGCGGACATCGCTGCCATCGACTGCGTGACGTACGCCTACCTGGTCGACGAGGACCCGGCCCTCGTCGCGGGACTGACCGTGATCGGCTGGTCGGCGCCATCGCCCGGCCTGCCGCTGATCGCCGGCGGCGCCGTGCCGCCCACGTGGGTGCGGCGGTTGCGCGCCGCGCTGCTGGCGCCGGGGGAACGCCTGCAGGACGCGATGGCGCCGCTGCGGATCGCGGCCTTCCGCCACGTCGACGACGCGGCGTATGCGCGGATCGCGCGGCTGGAAGCGGCCGCGCGGGCGCTGGGCTATCCCGAGCTGGCGTGAGCCTGTCCCCGCCGCTTTCGGAACGCGGTCGGCGAAATGCGAGGCACGCGACGCAGCCGACCGCACCGGATGGCGCTGGCCGTGACACTCCGTGATTTTTCAACGCGGGCAAGCTGTTATGCTGGGCGACGTGCCTGCTCCGGGCACGTCCCTTCAACTGCCCTGGAATTATGCGCCTTCGTCTTGCCGCCACATTCACTGCCTTCGCCCTGACGTTCGCGGCACATGCGGCCGTCGCCGCCGCCGCGCCGCCGTCCACTGTCCAGAACGCGATTTGCCGCCCGGTCTACCAGGCCGACGGCAAGACGTTCTCGGCCGGCACCGCCTTCGCGCTGGACCTGACGCAGCCGGCGCCCCGCACGCTGCTCGTCACCGCCGTCCACGTGTTCGGCCCGGCGGGAGGACTCGACAAGGACATCCCTGCGGCCGAACTGGCGCGGCGGGTGTCGCTGGCCGGGTGCCAGGCGCTCGGCCTGGATGAAATCTGGTATGCAGGCCGTGCGCTGACCGTGCCCGGCGCACACGCCATGGACGACGTCCCGCACCGCGACGTGGCGGCGTTCCCGCTCGATACGGCAAAGGCGCCCATCCACCCGGTGCGCCTGAAGCTCGCAGCCGCGGCGCCGAAGGTCGGGGATTCCGTCTGGCTGCTCGCGCAGGTGCCGGAAGGCGCGCCGCCCAGCCAGCTCCTGCACCATGCCGTCGTCCGTTCGTCGACCGACCAGGCGCTGCAATACGCATTCGATAACGTCGGGTTGAATCTCCAGGGCACGAGCGGCGCGCCGGTCGTCAATGCGGCTGGTGACGTCGTCGGCACGAATCTCGGCGGCGGCACGCTGCCGGGCAAGCTGATTGGCGTGGGTAACAGCCTGGCCAGCCTGCGGGCCTTGTTGAACGCGGCGAAGTAGAGACGTCAGGCCGAGTCAAGTCGGCGGAAGATAGAACTTCCAACATTGCGACGGCTCGCTGACGTAACGCCACTCGACGATCTGCTCGTGTGGGTCGACCACAAAGGAATAAGAGCAACCTGGCGGGACGACCTCGAACACATATTCCTTCAAACCTTGCAGGTCGCGCACTGCCACGAGATGGCCGCACGCTTCGTATCTGCCTGGGGAGATAGAAAAATCGCAGGCAACATGCAGGTAGCTTCCAACGCGCGCGGAATGCTCGCGTTCGAACTGTCCTTTTCGATCTCGCATCAATTCCTGTGTGGTCGCGATCGCAGGGACAATGAGCACGGCGCCGCAGCCATGCAGGCAGAGGAGTAGACCGGTCAGCCAGAGACGTGCACGCGGCATGTGTCGACCTTACTGTTTAATTTTTACGTATTGAGCCCGTGTCCCAGCTGTTTCCGCCCAGCGCGGACACCGGCCGGTACATGGCCATCGTTTGCTTGTGGTGACATGCGGCGCTGGTTATTCATTGCAACGATCCCAGCACCTTGGAAAACGTTGGTAAGTGTAAGTCGACGTTTTTTCGCTGGAACTCGGCCGCGGTCAAAGGACCTATGACGATCTCGGTTTGATCGGCGGAGTCAGAATCGTTTCTTGAGTCAACGATGAAGTAGTGAGTCGTGCTCCGATCATTGTTTGGATGCTGTTTCGCTACCAGGTAGCGGCCGTCCCATCCCACAGCGAATACCGTACTGTCGACCCGTCCTATCCAACTCCCGCCCCGAGGTCACGGCAAAGCGAAATATTTTCAGCAGTGTTTATCCAGAGCAGTGCATACGGCCCGCCTCGCCACTCCACCCCGGAATCGAAGAGTCCGCATGAGCTCAGTAGGCTGGCCGCCACGAGCATTACGCAGTAACGAAATAGCGGAGCCATATGCATGGTTGTCAGACCCGGACTTTGCTTTCCAGCATAGCATCTTGCTCAGCTCGAAAAATCATGCATTGTCACAATCCCCCAGGAGCCGGGCGGATGGATTTGACGGAGGACGGGGCGCTATGCGCCACATCCGCCAGTAACGGGAATCCTCGCGCTCGAGCCAAGGCGCTTTACTTCGAGATATCCCTTGTATGCGACCGAGTCCTCGCCCCGTCCAGCTTCCACTAGATTAAGTTCGACAATTAAATCGTCTTGAGTGAGCACTTCGTGCCAACGCTTGCCAGCAAGTTGCTGCTCCATTTGGCGATCCGTTCTATGGCTCGCCAGTTCGATCATCTTGCCGTCGACCTTCATCCAGAACTTTCCAGCCCAGTCACTCGCAAGAACTGTATCTCGAGCCTTGCGATCGAAGGCGCAAGAGCTGCCGACTAAGTGAAGCTGGGCGGGATCAAAGTTCGCAACCTGCACGTCCTCGGCAAAAGCGCACAAAGTGGACATCATTCCCCATGCAAAAGCCCATGTTTTTTTCATGCATTGCTCTTTTTGCGAATAGCTGCGATTTTCGGCGACAAGGGAACATCGCGGAGTGACACAAGTGCTAACTGGTCAAGAATTTTCTAACACGAGCCACGGATGGCTTTCAGCTGTCTCGACACTGACGTTCGGCTTCAGTCTCGCCACCAGACGAGCTCCTGCGTTCAAAAGATTTTCATCTCTCGAAGTTAGGTAGCTTCTAATCAATGTATTCAGCTCGTGCTGGTCCGTGTCAGTCATCACGAAAAGGTCCAGATTTTTCGAGTAAGCGACCTCAAGCACCAAATTCCTGAGAACAAACCACTCTTGCAATTCCATCGCCTGCGGAGGATTTTCGATCATGATTCCTGTTGGTTACCGCAACTCATCTCTATAGTGCAACGGACGGCGGCTTGCGCCCGTGGACTCAAATGCGTTCAACCGTGTAGGCCTCGACTTCGCATCCCCATCGACCAAAATGGCCGCAGCCTGCTCCATCTTTCGGGACACGAACAACCCCAACGACCCGAACCCGCTTTCGCGTCCACCGTGTGAGCACTTCCTCGTTTGGTCGGATGCTTCCGGTACCAAAGGTAATCCATACACTGGACGGATAATATGGGGCGTCGATGGTCTCCGTGATCTCCCGGCGTTCTGCTTTGGGAGAGTGGCCAAGCGAGCAATCCTCGAATTCAAACGTCAGTATGCCGACAACGTCGACTGGCTGGCCGTCGAGCTCACTTGCGCGGTTGATCAGCTCATTGACAGACAGGACGTTGCTCATCACTCGATCGTCCTGCCTTATTCGACCGTAATCGCCAGATCCCGCCCCTCCAGCGCCACCTGCCCCGCAAAATCCGCGGCATGAATGCGCAGCAGATAATCCCCCGGCACCAGACTATCCACGCGCCACGAACCGGGCAACGCCACGCCATCCTTCAGCGTGTTGTTGACGGCATAGGCAAACACGGTGGACTTGCTGCCGTAGACCGTGATGCCGCTGCGTTCCGCGTACAGCAGCTTCACCGCTTCGCGCTCGCGCGGCAGGCGGTCGTAGACTTGCGTGATGCGCGGCGCCTCGAATCCCGCGACCGGGCTGCCGTCCGCATGCAGCAGTTGGTACCCCACTTTGTACAGGCCCAGGCGGCGCCGTGCCAGGTTGCCGTCGATCTGGTCGTAGCCGGCGGCGACGATGGCGACGGTCCCGAGCGTGCGCGCCACGTGCACGCGCCGGCCCTTCTTGCCCGGCAGGCGCTGGCCGTCCGCGTCGTACAGGGCGATGCTCTCGATGCGGGGCGGCACCGTGTCGCGCAGGCCGACGAACGGCAGCGTCAGCGGATTGACCGCCACGCCGCCGGGGTAGTATTCCATGTGCACGTGCGCCATCGGGTTGATGGTGCCGAGCGCGTCGCCGACGGCGAAGCGGGTGCCGCGCCGTACGCGCACGCGTTCCGGCTTGCCGTTCGCGCCGCGCAGCAGCTGGAAGCGCGGGTCGAGCGCCTTGCCCGATGCGTCGCGGCCCACGCGCATGTGGATGTACGCGAGCGGGCCGATGGTCATGCCTTCGCCCAGCTCGCCGAATGCCCAGTTCGGATAAGGGTCGCTGGCGGTCGCCGGCAGGATCGCGAGCACGCGCGCCCCCACGTCGGCGCGGATGTCGAGGCCTGCGTGGAAGTGGTCGCGGTTCTCGCCGTCGTAGCTGCCGCGCACTTCGCCCATCACGCCGACGACTTCGTGCACTTCCTGTTGCGGCGCCACGGGCCACGGCAGGGATGGCATTGTCGGCAGCGCCGGCGGCAGGTCGGGCGGCGCCGGCGTGCCGGCGCGCGGTGGCGCCAGTGCAAACACCCGCAGCGCGCGGCCATCCGTCGCCACGAGCGTACCGTCGCGCCGCACCGCGATGCCGCGCGGCGCGTACAGTCGCACGCTGCCGTCGCTCGCAAAGCTGCTGCCCGCGGGACGATCGGCGTCCGGCAGCGCGTGATACTGCCCGCCCGGATCGAACTGCAGGATGCGTCCACCCGCGCCACTCGCATACACATAGCCGTCGTGCGTCAGCGCCAGCGCGACGGGGCGGTGCAGCAGCGGGCGCCGTTCGTCCTCGGGCGCGCGTGCGAACGTCGTCACGGCGCCCGTCTTGTCGATGCGCCGGATCGCGTCGTTGCCCGTGTCGGCGACGAACAGCACGCCGCGCTTGTCGACGGCGATACCGGTCGGCGTGTCGAATGCGGCCGCGCTGCCCGTGCCGTCGAGGTCGTCGGGCACGCCGCTGCCGGCCACCGTCGTCACCGCGCCGTCCTTGCCGATGCGGCGGATGCGGTCGTTGTAGGTGTCGGCAACGTAGACGATGCCCGCGTGGTCGACGGCCACGCCGACCGGCCCGTCGAAGTGCGCGGCGCGGCCGATCGCGTCGACGTAGCCGGCGTCGCCGCCGCCCGCCAGCGTCGTCACGGCACCGTCAGGCGCCACCTTGCGCACCGCGTTGTTGTGCGTATCGGCGACGTAGAGATTACCGAGGCGGTCGATGGCCAGCGCCGATGGCGTGTCGAACGCGGCGGCCGCGCCCAGGCCGTCCGCGAAGCCCGCGTGGCCGCCGGCGAAGGTGGTCATGCCGCCATCGGGCCCGATGCGGCGGATGCAGCTGCAGTCACCGCCGTCCGCCACGAACACGTTGCCGTGGGCATCGACGACGGTCCCGAACGGATCGCCGAAGCGGCCCGCGAGCGGCGTCACGCGCGCGCGCCATGCGGCCTGCGTCGGTGGCTCGGCGGGCAGCCAGAAGGCATGGCCCGGCGTCGCGTTCTGGCGGGCGTTGAAGACGTACAGCGCGGCCCCGCCGGCGAGAACGGCGAGGCCCGCGAACGCCGCGACGATCGTCGTGCGTTTCACGTGTTACTGCATCAGCTGGCCGATGATCTTCACCGGCGCGTTCCCGTAGCTCAGGAACTGGTCGTGGAACTGCTTCAGGTCGAAGCGGTCGCCCAGCTGCTGCTTGCGGCGTTCGCGCAATTCCATGATGTCGCTGTAGCCGCTGAAATAGCTGGAGAGCTGCACGGACGACAGTTGCGCGCGCCGCCACTTGTCGGCCGCTTCCTGCGGGGTCTGAAAGGCCTGGCGCACGAGGAGGTCCATCGCCTGCTCGCGCGTCATGCCCAGCACGTGCACGCTGTAGTCGAGGATCGTGTTGGACACGCTGCGCAGGTTCCACTTGCACCACATGAGCCACAGCTCCGGCGCGTTGTCGCCGTAGCCCGATTCCAGCATCATGCGCTCGCCGTACACGGCCCAGCCCTCGACCATCGCGCCGTTGCCGAACAACGCTTTCACCAGCGATGGCGAGCGGTTTGCGTTCATCAGCTGCGTGTAGTGGCCGGGGATCGCCTCGTGGATGTTCAGGATTTGCAGCATCCAGTTGTTGTACTCGCGCAGGCTGCTCTCGGCCTGTTCTTGTGTGAGGCCGTCCAGCGGCGTCACGTTGTAATAGGTCTTGTCCTTCGGCCGGTACGGGCCCGGCGCGTCGATGCTCGCGCCCGCGACGCCGCGCTGGTACAGCGGCGTTTCGCGCACGACCAGTGGCTTGCTCGTGTCGATCGTCACGAGGTTGTGCGATACGACCCAGTCCTGCAATTGCGGGATCTGGCGGCGGATCTCGGGCAGGAAGTTCGCGGGTGTCGTGTGCTGCAGCGAGAGCTTGTCGATCACCATGCCGATCTTTTTATACCGGTCGGCGGGCTTCGCGGTGACGGCACCCATCGTCTTGTCCCACAGCTGGTCGGCGAGGCCGTCCATGCGGGTCAAGAGTTCGTCGCGCGCGGCCAGGGCCTTCCGGTACGTTTGCTCGCCCGTGTTAGCCGACTGGATCTCGAAGGCGAATTTTTGTTCGTACAAGTCTTTCCCGATGCGGAACGAGCGGGCGCGCTGCATCTGCATCTGCGACTTGTCGAGGTCCGTCAGGAAGTCGACCCAGCCCAGCACCGCCGTGCCGGCGTTCGCGATGCGCACGGCGAAGATCGCCTTTTCCTGCGTCGACAGGATCGATTCCTGCGCTGCCTTGCCGAGGTCCGCCAGCACGACGAGCGTGCCCGGCGCCTGCTGGATCGCGAGCTGCGTGTGCTCGTGCGTCGGGTTGACGAGCGACGCTTGCGCGGCCTGGTAGTAAGCCGGCACGTCGGCCAGGCGCTTCAGGATCGTGCGCAGGCGCTGCGCCTTCGCGGCGTATTCCGTATTCAGGATCAGGTCGAGCGGCTGCGCCACGTTGTACTCGGCGGGGTTCCACTCGAACTCGCGGAACGTCGTCAACTGCCAGCGTTCGTATTTCAGCTTGTTCAGCAGGACGGCGAGGTCGGTGCGCTGGTTCGGCGACAGCTTATCGGCGTTCAGCTTGCCGAACTTGTCGAGCCATTCGTCGATGAAGGCGAGCCTTTTCGCGCGCGAGGCGGCGTCGGGGATCGTCAGCTTGGCGGCCGCGTCGAACTTGCCGACGCTGATGCCGTCTTCCGGAGCGATGCGCCACAGCGCGGTGAGGAATTGCATGGACAGCGAGTCCATGAAGCGGTCGTTGCGGTTCTGCGGCGTGCTGGCGGCGACGGGCGCGGCGGCCTTTTGCACGGGCTTTTCGGTGGCCTTGGTCTTGCCTTTGCTTTTCGACGACGACGTGTGGGCGGCCTTGGTGCTGGCGGCGGCCTTGTGATGCGGCTTGGTGCGCGCACTCGCCGGCGCCAGCGCGACGCTGGTCAGCAGGATGGCCAGCGCGATTTTCGATTTCATCATGTTCTATCTGCCTGGGTGAATGAGGGGCCAGATGGGGGGCGCCAGATTAGCATCATTCGGCCTGCTTGCGGGCATTTGAAACAATACGTCACGAACGTTCCGGCGCCGCGAATCGCCGTCAACGTCCCCGCAACGGCGCTCATCGTCAGCCGGATCGTCACTCGGATCGCCACTCGGCGACCGATGGCGCCCGCGGTTCCGCGCCGCCGGACAGGCCGGCCTGCAGCATGGCGAGCATGTCTGACGGCGACATGCGCGCGGCCATGTCCGTCCCTTCCAGCAGGCTGTCCGCCAGGTCGCGCTTGTGGCGATGCAGGTCGACGATGCCTTCCTCGATCGTGTGGCGCGCCACGAGCCGGTAGATCGTGACGGGCCGCTGCTGCCCCATGCGGTGCGCGCGGTCGCTGGCCTGGTCTTCCACCGCGGGGTTCCACCACGGGTCCATGTGGATCACGTAGTCGGCCGCCGTCAGGTTGATGCCGACACCGCCCGCCTTCAGCGAAATGAGGAACAGGTCGCCGTCGCCGGCCTGGAACGCGTCCACGCGGCGCTTCCGCTCCTGCATGGGAGTGCCCCCGTCGAGGTATTGGTAGCGGATGCCGCGTTCATCGAGATGCTTGCGGATCAGGGTGAGGTGGTCGACGAACTGGCTGAACACGAGCGCCTTGTGGCGGTTCTCCAGCAGCTCGTCGGCGAGGCGCGCGAACGTCTCCAGCTTGCTGCTGCGGATGCCGCTGTCCGGCGCCACGAGCACCGGATTGCAGCAGGCGCGGCGCAGCTTCATCATCTCCGCGAGGATCTGGATCTGCTTCTGGGATTGCGGCGCCTCCAGCGAAGCGATGCGTTCCAGCGCTTCGCGCCGCAGCGATTCGTACAGCGCCGTCTCTTCTTCCGACAACTGCACGGGCAGCACGATCTCCGTGCGCGGCGGCAGCTCGGACAGCACCTGCGCCTTCGTCCTGCGCAGGATGAACGGCTGCGTGAGCCGGCGCAGCCGCGCGCGTGCCGCCAGCTCCGCGCGCTTGTCGGATGCTTTTTCGATCGGGCCGGCGAAGCGCAGCTGGAACTGGTCGCTCGTGCCGAGCAGGCCCGGATTGATGAAGCGGAACAGGTTCCATAATTCGCCCAGGTGGTTCTCCAGCGGCGTACCCGTGGCGACCATCCTGAAATCGCCTTGCAGCGCCATCACGGCCGCCGAGCGGCGCGTGTACGCGTTCTTGATGGCCTGCGCTTCGTCCAGCACGATCGTGTGCCAGCGGATGCCGTCGAACAGAGCAGATTCCAGCTGCAGCAGGCCATAGCTGGCAACGATCACGTCGAACGGTCCCGCTTCCTTCAGCATCGCGGCGCGGTCGCCGGGGCCGAACAATCGCACGTTCAACGTCGGCGCGAAGCGCTCCGCTTCCGCCAGCCAGTTCGTCGCGACGGACGTCGGCGCGACAACTAGCGTGGGCCCGCCGGGCGCGCGCGACAGGATCAGCGCGAGCGCCTGCAACGTCTTGCCGAGCCCCATGTCGTCCGCGAGGCACGCGCCGACGCCCCAGTGCGCGAGGCGCGACAGCCATTCGAAGCCTTCGACCTGGTAGTCGCGCAGCTCCGCCTGCAAGGTGCCCGGCAACTGCGGCCGGAACTCCGCATTCTCCTGCATGTGTTTTAAATGCGCGCGCCATGCCTTGTCCGCATCGACGCCGCCCGCCTCCAGCGCCATCTCTTCCAGCGCGAAGCTGGCGAGCGGATGGAAGCGCAGCGCTTCTTTATCGGCGTCGCTGTAGGCCGACAAATCCGTGAGGCGGCGGTGCAGTTCGTGCGTGAGCGCGAGGAACTGGTTGTCGCCCAGCGCGATGAAGCGGTCCTCGCGCACGCGCGCGAGCAGCTCGCGCAAGTCCATCACCTTGTTCTCGTCGACCTGCACTTCGCCATTGGCGGCGAACCAGTCCTTGTCGCGCCGGATCTGCAGGCGCACGGACTTCGACGTGATCTTCTTCGTCACGCGGAACGATTCGCCCTCGGGCCACGCGACGACGACCTTGGCTGCATCCAGTTCCTGCAGCTGGACGACGAGTTCCAGGCAGTGGATGGGCGCCGCGAGCAGCCATTCGCCATGCTCGTCTTCCGCGTGCTCCAGCGCGGGCAGGTCGGCCAGCAACTGGCGCTCGGCCTCGCGTTCGCCGTTCAGGCTGCGGCGCGCTTCCGTGCGCACGCCGGCCACGTCGGCGATGACGCTTTCCGCGCCGTCGCCCGGGCGGAAATAAGGCCCCGTATCGGGCAGCGGCCGCACCATCACCTGGATGCGCAAGCCCTGCTGGTACGGCAGCAGGTTCACGTGCAGGCGCGTGTCGGCCGTCACCTGCTCGATGTCGGCCGCGCTGCCGCCGATGTCGGACTGCACGGTGACGATCGACGAGATGGCGCTGATCGCCTGCAGGACGCGCTTTTCCGCTTCCAGCGGCACCTCGAGCCCGTCGCCGACGATGGCGCCGATGCGCCGATGTTCGTCCTTCACGCGCACGATGCGCAGGCGCGTCGGCGTCTCTTTCGTGACGACGACGTCGCCCTGCTGTTCCGCTAGCTTCGGCACGAGCGTGATCATGACCTTGCCGCCACCCGCACGCACGACGAGCTGCGGCTCGCCCGGCAGCAGTTCGACGCGCGTGCCGGGCGAATCCATCCAGAACAGCAGCGGATGGCCGACCAGCACGGCCACGGCCTTGTCCAGGTCGAATTCGTAGCGCGTACCCGTGCCGCTGTAGTAGCGGAAGGCGCCGATGCTGCTCGCCACCTGCACGTCCTGCGCGGTGAGGAAGTCCAGCTCCGCCGCGTCTTCCGCGAGGCGCTTCAGGCCGAGGGGCCGGCCGCGCGTCCAGCCGCCCTGCACGTCGCGCTTCTGCTCGCGCGGTTCGAGCGCGCGGATGCCCAGGTGCGCGTCCCACGCGACGAGCCACGCGAGGCGCGATTCCTTCACCACTTCCACGTTGACGGCCGGCTGCAGGTTGATGAGGGCGTTCAGCTGGCGCTCCCACGGCTGCTCGCGCTCGAACCACAGCGCGAGGTCGACGAAGCGGTGCTGCTGGCGCAGCGCGATCGCCTGCTTGTCGAGGCCCACCATCCCCAGCTGGCCCAGCACGGACGCGATCTGCGCCGCGATGAAGTCGAAGCCTGCACTTCTCGCCACGTCGAACTGCTGCTCCAGCATGGCGGTCTTGTCCATCAACTGCGGCATGCCGAGCCACCAGTGCAGCAGGGCACGGAACATCACGGGCTGCAGGCTCGTCTCCCAGTTGCGCGACGGGAGCACGTCGGCATCGACGGTGCCGCCGCGGATCTGGCGCAGCATCGACAGCTGCTGGTACACGGCCGTGTCGTGGCTTTGCACGGCGCGCGTGGCGCTGTCCAGGTAGGCCTCCGCCGCTTTCGCGTGCTTCGGATCGTCGCTGCGCAGGAGTGCCGTCACGTACAGATGGCCGCCGATGCCTTCGAAGACGGCCTTGCGCTTGCCCGTCTCGCGCCGCAGCGCTTTTAAGGCCTTGTCGAAGCCGGCGAGCGCGGGCTCCGTGTCGCCGCGCAGCAGTTGCAGCACGCTGCGGTAATACAAAGTCGCCGATTCGTCGAGGTCCACGAGCAGGTCGGCCGCCGCGTCGAGCCGCCCGCACAAGATCAGATGTTCAGCCAGCGCCGTGCGCAGCGCCATCGATGCGCCGCCTTGTGCCGCGTGTTCCTCGGCATACGCGCGGATCGCCGGCGCGCTGGCCGGTTCGCGCTGCACGTGGTTCACGAGCACCGCGAGCACGTCGTCGCGTACGAGGCCGTTGATGCGCTCCATCAGGTCCGGCTCGAACGGCCGCGCGCAGATGTCGACGAGCGGATGCAGGTACGCGGCTTCGTGGCAGCGCAGGCATGCCGCGAGCAGCGGCGCGATCGTCTTCGGGCCTTCGCCGGCCAGCAGGGCAAAGCGCAGCAGCGCGACGCCCTGGCGGTAGCTGCGCAGCATGGGCGTGCCCTGCCAGTCGACGCGCAGCGGCGTCACCTGGTGGTACACCTCGCGCAATTCGTTGAAGCGGCGCGCGCGCAGCGCCCACTGCGTCGCTGGCCAGGCCACGTCGGCCGCGATCGTGTAGCCGCGCGACGGCAGTTCGCCGATCAGGCCATCGGCGTGCAGGCGCGCCAGCGGTTCGGCCAGGTCTTCCTCGTTGGCGCTCGCTTCCAGCGGCGCCAGGTGGTCGTGGATGCGGCGCCGTCCCATCGGCTCGCCGGCCAGCGCCAGCAGCGCGAGGATCAGCTTTTGCTGCTCGCCGCACCCATCGACGACCGCATGCAACACCTCACTCATGCAGGGAGGTTCTCGATCTCGACGGCGGGCAAGCTGGTCGGGACGGGAATGCCGAACACGCGCAGGTAGAAATACAGCTCCGCTTCCAGCGTGCGCACGATGCTGTCGGCCTTGCGGAAGCCGTGGCCTTCGCCGTCCAGCGTGACGTAGGCGACGGGCACGCCGCGCGCGCGCAGGGCGCACACCATCACTTCCGACTGCGGCGGCGGCACGACCTTGTCGTCCAGGCCCTGGAAGAAGATCATTGGCCGGCGCAGTTTATCCGTGTGGTTGATCGGCGAGCGCTCGGCGTAGACGCGGTCGGCGCTGTCCTTCGGCGCGATCAGGTATTCGTTGTAATGCGATTCGAACTTGTGCGAGTCGGCGTCCAGGCCCTTCAGGTCGGACACGCCGTAATAACTGGCGCCGGCCTTGAACACGTCGTGGAAGGCGAGGGCGCACAACGTGGTCAGGCCGCCCGCGCTGCCGCCGCGGATCACGAGACGCTCGCGGTCGACGAGGTCCCGGTCGACGAGGTGCTGCGCGCCGGCGACGCAATCCTCGACGTCGATCACGCCCCACTGGCCTTTCAGCAGGTCGCGGTAGGCACGGCCGAAGCCGGTGCTGCCACCGTAGTTCACGTCCAGCACGGCGATGCCGCGGCTCGTCCAGAACTGCGTGGCCAGCTTCAAGGTGCTGGCCGCCATCCCCGTCGGGCCGCCGTGGCCGATCACCATCAGCGGCGGCAGCTCGCCCGGCTGCGGCGCGTAGTCCTTGTTCGTGGGCGGGTAGTAGAACGCGTAGGCCACCCGTCCGTTCTCGCTCGGATAGCGGATGCTCTCCGGGACGGACAGGTAGCCCACGTCGGGCAACTGCTCGATCGAGCGCGCCAGCACGTCGCGCCGGCCCGTGTCCAGGTCGATCTGTGCGACTTCCGCCGCCAGCGTGGGCGCGCCGCCCAGCAGCGCGACGGTGTCGCCGGCCACGCGCAGCTCGCGGATTTCCTGGTACGGCGTCTCGATCTCGGCCAGCTTGCCGCAGCCCGTGTCGATGCGCGCGAGGCGGCTGACGCCATCCTCGATGTACGTGCAGACGATCTCCGTGGCGGAGCGGAAGCCGTACATGCTGTTCCCGAAGGTCCAGTGCGGACCGCCGAATTCCGCCGCGCGCGGGCACATCCCGTGCACGACGCCATGCTCGTAGCGGTACAGGTTCCACCAGCCGCTGCGGTCGGACACGAAATACAACGTGCCGTCCGGCGACCATTCCGGCTGGACGATGGCTTCTTCTGCGCCGCCCGCGATGAGGCGCCCGTCCAGCAACGTACCGTCATCGCCGATCTCGGCCAGCCACAGTTCCGTGCCCTGCCACGGCATGCGCGGGTTGTCCCAGCAGAGCCAGGCGATGTGTTTGCCGTCCGGCGAGATGCGCGGCGACGAATAAAAGTCGTTGCCGTCGACGAGTACCGTCTCCGTGCCGTCCGCCCCCAGCGCGCACAGCGTATTGACGGGGTAGGTGCCGCCCTGTGAATGGTCTTCGCGTACGCCGATCAGGCGCCGATGCGCGCGATCCAGCACGAAGTCGGCCCAGCGCTTGTCGCCGCCTTCGCTGACGGGGACGGGCGCGCCGGCACCGTGCCGGTCGATGCGGTAGATGCGGTTGTCGGCGAAGTTCGAGAACCAGATGTGGCTGTCCGCGACGAGGGTCGCGCCGCCGCCGTACTCGTGCACGCGGGTGCGCACGTTGAACGGCGCCGGCGTCAGTTCCTCCGTCCGGCCGTCGCGCAGCCGCATCAGCGTGTTGCGGCCGCCCTCGCTGGCGCGGCCCGCCAGCCAGTAGACTTCGCCGCCATCCGAGAGCACTTGCGACAGTGGCGTGGCACCGGCCGCGACGATGGCGGCGGTGATGGGGGAAGTCCAGGCGCCGCAGGGCGCGGCCTGTTTGCGGGTGGTGTCGGTCATGATCATCCTGAAGATGGGGCACGGCTGGGGGAAGACAAGCATTATAAGTGGCTGCCGCCTGGCCGTATGTCCGCGTCGATGGGTGTGCGGGTGCCGGGAATGCGATAATAGAAGTTTGCCCTCCAATTCTTGAACGGATTGCCAGCCATGCCACAATTTGCCCCGCTGCAGAACGATACCTTCTTGCGTGCGCTGCTGCGCCAGCCGACGGACTACACGCCGGTGTGGCTGATGCGCCAGGCGGGGCGCTATCTGCCGGAGTACCGCGCCACGCGCGCAAAGGCGGGTTCGTTCATGGGGCTGGCCAAGAATCCGGACTTCGCCACCGAAGTCACCCTGCAGCCCATCGACCGCTACCCGCTGGATGCGTCGATCCTGTTCTCGGACATCCTGACTGTGCCGGACGCGATGGGCCTCGGCCTGTATTTCGAGGACGGCGAGGGTCCGAAATTCGAGCGTACCGTGCGCACGGAAGCCGAGGTGGCCGCGCTGCGCGTGCCCGACATGGCGTCGTTGCAGTACGTGTTCGATGCCGTGACGTCGATCCGCACGGCGCTGAACGGCCGCGTGCCGCTGATCGGCTTTTCCGGCAGCCCCTGGACCCTGGCCTGCTATATGGTCGAAGGCGGCGGCTCGCGCGAATTCCACACGATCAAGAAGATGCTGTATTCGCGCCCGGACCTGATGCACCGCATCCTGGACATCAACGCGGAAGCCGTCGCGCAATACCTGAACGCCCAGATCGACGCGGGCGCCCAGGCCGTCATGATCTTCGACTCCTGGGGCGGCGCGCTCGCGGATGGCGCCTACCAGGCGTTTTCCCTGGCGTACATGCAGAAGGTCGTCGCGAAGCTGCAGCGCGAAAAAGACGGCGTGCGCATTCCGTCCATCATGTTCACGAAGGGCGGCGGATTGTGGTTGGACGAGATGGCCGACGTCGGCGCCGACGCGCTGGGCCTCGACTGGACCGTCAACCTGGGCCGCGCGCGGGCGCAGGTCGGCGACCGCGTCGCCCTGCAGGGCAACCTCGACCCCGCGATCCTGTTCGCCGGCCCGGACCAGATCCGCGCCGAGGTGGAAAAGGCGCTGGCCAGCTACGGCACCCCGTCGGCCGGCCATGGCCACGTGTTCAACCTGGGGCACGGCATCTCGCAATTCACCCCGCCGGAGTCGGTGACGGCGATGGTCGACGCGGTGCACGACTTCAGCCGCCGCCAGCGCGGCGCCTGACGTCTCCGCGAGCGGTGCATTTTTTGCACCGCATCGAACGCAGGCAATCACACTTATTCACAAAAAATCGCACGCGGGCCGCGTGGACTGTGGAAATGTACAGTATCTCGCAGAATATGCTAAGTGGTTGATTTGATGGGGTTTATTGTCGGGTTCGCTGGGGGGCGCAGAGGGGCCTCGAGGGGAGTGACTACTTATCCACCGAGGCTTTCAGCCTATTGTTCACAAAGTTATGCACAGATTCTGTGAATAATCCGGAAAAGTTCTTGGTTTACCGGGGTTTACGTATTTTCTTCAAGTGTTGTATCAAGATTATGCTGCACTGCGCTCAAGTTTTGCACTGGAAATGCGCAGTTATGCACAGAAGTGCGCAAGCGATGGGATATTTCATGCGTTCAAGGTCGGAAATTCTAAGTCGTTGAATTTATAAGGTTATTTTCTTGATGAGCATAGAGAATTTCCTGGCGTTTTGATCTAGCGTAAACCTTCTTCACGGTCAACTTTTCCATTTTCCACAAAGTTTTCCACAGTTCTCCACAGTTTCTCGACAAGGTCACGGATTGTCCCACTGCATCCTGCAAATCGCGCTCGATACGCCGCTCGACAGCCTGTTCGATTACCGCTGGGAATGCGAGCCCGGCAGTGAGCCGCAGGTCGGGCAGCTGGCGCTCGTCAACTTCGGCCGGCGCGAGGCGGTCGGGCTGATCGTCGCCGTGAAGCACGAGACGGACGTCCCGGCCGACAAGCTGAAGGATGCCCTCGCCGTGCGCACGCAGCTGACGCCGCTGCCGGAGCGCTGGATCGCGCTGGCGCGCTTCGCCGCCGCCTACTACCACCGACCGCTGGGCGAGGTGGCGATGCCGGGCCTGCCGAAGAATCTGCGGCTGTCGACGACGGTCGCGCTGGACCGCGCGCTGAAGAAACTGGCCAAGCTGCCGGACGTGCACGACGCGACCCCGGCCGACATGCCCGTACTGAACGCGGCCCAGCAGCAGGCGGCGGACGCCATCGGCGGCGCGACGGGGTTCACCCCGCTGCTGCTGTACGGCGTGACGGGCAGCGGCAAGACCGAGGTGTATCTGCAGGCCTGCGCGCAAGTCCTGCAACGCGACGCCGACGCGCAGATCCTGATCCTCGTCCCCGAGATCAACCTGACGCCGCAGCTGGAAGCGAACATCCGCGCGCGCTTCCCGGGCGTGATGCTGGCCACCTTGCACAGCAGCCTGTCGGAAGGCGAACGCATGCTGCACTGGCTGGCCGCGCACACGGGCCGCGCGCGCATCGTGCTGGGCACGCGGCTGGCGATCCTGTCGTCGCTGCCGAACCTGAAAATGATCGTCATCGACGAGGAACACGACCCGTCGTACAAGCAGCAGGAAGGCCTGCGTTACTCAGCGCGTGACCTGGCCGTGTGGCGCGCGCGCCAGCTGGGCATTCCCATCGTGCTGGGCTCCGCGACGCCGTCGCTGGAAAGCTGGCACCACGCGCAGACGGGGCGCTACCGCAGGCTCGAACTGCGCGAGCGCGCCGTGCGCGACGCCGTGCTGCCGCGCGTAAAACTCATCGACATGGAGCGCGACAAGCCGAAGGAAGGCCTCACGTCCACGTTGATGCAGGCGCTGCGGCTGCGCATGGAGCGGGGAGAACAGTCGCTGCTGTTCCTGAACCGGCGCGGCTACGCGCCCGTGCTGTGCTGCGAGGCGTGCGGCTGGATCAGCAACTGCACGCGCTGCACGGCGTTCATGGTCCTGCACCGGCCGGAGCGGCGGCTGCGCTGCCACCACTGCTCGCTCGAGCTGCGCATCCCGCATGCGTGCCCGACTTGCGGCAACATCGATTTGCAGCCGCTGGGCCGCGGCACGCAGCGTGTCGAAGAAGGGTTGCAGGCGCTGTTCCCGCAGGCGCGCATCCTGCGCATCGACGCCGATTCCACGCGCAGGAAGGGCAGTGCCCAGGAAGCGTTCGACACCGTGCATCGGGGCGACGTCGACATCCTGATCGGCACGCAGATGGTCGCGAAGGGCCACGACTTCAAAAGGCTGACGCTCGTCGGCGTGCTCAATCCCGATACCGCCCTGTTCTCGCAGGACTACCGCGCCAGCGAGCGCCTGTTCGCGCAGCTGATGCAGGTGGCGGGGCGTGCCGGCCGCGCGGGGCTGGAATCGGAGGTGCTGATCCAGTCGCGCTACTGCCAGCACCCCCTGTACGGCGCCGTGATGCGGCACGACTACGACCGCTTCGCCGGCAGCCTGCTGGAAGAGCGCCACCAGGCCGCGCTGCCGCCCTACATGTACCAGGCGCTGCTGCGCGCCGAGGCGCCCGAGCTGGCGACGGCGATCGAATTCCTCGAGGCCGCGCGCGATGCGCTGCCGTCGGACACGGTCGTCATCAACGAGCCGATCCCGATGACGATGACCCGCGTGCACAACGTCGACCGTGCGCAGCTGCTCGTCGAATCGAATTCGCGGCCGGCGCTGCAGGCGTTCCTCACCGAGTGGGTGGATGCGCTGCGTGCCATGAAGTCGCGGGTGCGGTGGTCGCTCGAGGTCGATCCGCTCGACATTTAAAAACGTCTCGCTGCAAGCCGAGTTCTTGAAAAAAGCGTATCGTCACGCTCGTGAACGTCGCGGAGGTGAGGATGAAGAAACTGAAGGTCGATGTCGCCGTGATCGGCGCCGGTACGGCCGGGCTGGTCGCCTACCGCGCGGCCAGGGCGCAGGGCGCACGCACGGTGCTGATCGAGAGCGGCGTCTACGGCACCACGTGCGCGCGCGTGGGCTGCATGCCCAGCAAGCTCCTGATCGCCGCCGCCGAGGCCGCCCACATGATGCATGTTGCGCCCGAGTTCGGCGTCCATCCGGGCACCGTGCGCATCGACGGCCCGGCCGTGATGGCGCGCGTGCGGCGCGAGCGCGACCGCTTCGTCGGCTTCGTCGTCGAGGGCGTCGACGCGATGCCGGCCGACGACAAGGTGCGCGGCCATGCCCGCTTCGTCGATCCGCACACGCTGCGCGTGGACGACCACACGGAAATCGATGCGCGCCGCATCGTCATCGCGACGGGCTCCAGCCCGACCTTGCTCCCCACGTTGGCGAACGTGGGCCCCGGCGTGATCACGAGCGACGACGTGTTTTATTGGGACGACCTGCCGCGTTCCGTGGCGGTGATCGGCACGGGCGTCATCGGCCTGGAGATCGGCCAGGCGCTCGCCCGCCTGGGCGTGCGCACGCGCCTGTACGCGCGCGGGGGCAGCGTGGCCCAGCTGACGGACCCCGTCGTGCTGAAGACGGCAACGCGCGTGCTGTGCGAGGAACTCGACATCCACTTCCAGTCGCGCATCCTGCGCGCCGAGCAGGACGGCGACGAGGTCGTGCTGACGACGGGCCGCCACGACGAGGCGATCACGGAACGTTTTCAATACGTGCTGCAGGCCGCGGGTCGCACGCCGAACGTGCACGACCTGGACCTCGAGAACGCGGGCATCGCGCTGGACGGCAACGGCGTCCCGCTGTTCGATCCACGCACCATGCAGTGCGGGAACAGCCACATCTTCATCGCCGGCGACGCCAACCACGAGCGCCCCGTGCTGCCGGAAGCGGCCGACCACGGCAAGATCGCGGGCGACAACGCCGGCCGCTTCCCCGACATCCGCCCCGGCCTGCGCCGCGCGCCGCTGACGGCCGCGTTCACGGAGCCGAACATCGTCACGCTGGGCGCCAGCTACAAGGCGCTGTGCGCGCCGGGCAAGTCGAAGTTCGCGGTGGGGCAGGTGTCGTTCGAGAACCAGGGCCGCAGCCGCGTGATGTTGCAGAACAAGGGCCTGCTGCGCGTCTACGGCGAATACCGCACGGGCCGCTTCCTGGGCGCCGAGATGATCGCCCCGCGCGGCGAGCACATCGGCCACTTGCTGAGCTGGGCCGCGCAATCGCGGCTGACGGTCGACCAGATGCTGGAGATGCCGTTCTACCACCCCGTGGTCGAAGAGGGCGTGCGCACGGCCTTGCGCGACCTGGCGGCCAATCTCGCGAAGGGCGAAAGCGATATCGATCCGGACGAGGTCGAGCCGGGCACGTGACCCTTAATTCAGCCGCGACGCGTCCAGCTTCCCTTCCGCGGCCAGCTGGCGCACCACTTTGACCGTGTCGATATCGGACTCCTGGTACGCGGACTTCTTGAAATCCTCGTACATCTTGCCGATGTCGTCGGTGGCCGACACATTGCCGTCGTCGTAGCAGAAGCGGACGACGAGCGCGTTTTCCGTCGGCGTCTCGATGGTCATGGTCAGCAGCGACTGGGCGATGTCGCCCTGGGCCGGCACTTCGAAGCGCACTTCGTGCAGCGGGTGCAGGATCACCTTGTCGTCGATGACGAGGTCGCCATAACGCAGGCGGCGCGAGAAGCTGCCGCTCTCGCGCTCGCTGATCGTGCACTCGTCCAGGTGCGGCACGAACAGCTTCGGATCCTCGGCGCGCAGCACGAGGCCGCGCCACAGCTGTTCGCGGGTGATGGTGTCCATCAGCGGGTTCAGCGGATCGTTAATCTCAATCAGGTGTTCAAATTTCATGTGGTATCCCTCGTTGGCGTCGTCGCCGTGCCGACCATGTTAGCGCATGCGGACGGGGACTGATGTAAAAGCCACATGTGGTGACGATATGCGTTTTACGCAAGCACTCCGGTACGCATGCGCTGCCAGCTTCGTTACAATGCTGGGCTGTCCTCTCCAATATTTCCAATGTCCAACACCCCGAACTTCGGCCTGAACGGTCCGCAAAGCGAAGCCGTGCTCTATCTCGACGGCCCCTGCCTGGTGCTGGCCGGCGCCGGCTCGGGCAAGACGCGCGTCATTACGCAGAAGATCGCCTACATGATCGAGCACCGCGGCTACGATCCGCGCACGATCGCCGCGCTCACGTTCACGAACAAGGCCGCGCTCGAGATGCAGGAGCGCATCGGCAAGCTGCTGAAACAGCCCAAGCAGGCGAAGCAGCTGACCGTGTCGACGTTCCACTCGCTGGGCGTCAAGATCCTGCGCCAGGAAGCGGCCGGCGTCGGTTTGAAGGACAAGTTCTCCATCATGGACAGCGACGACTGCTACACGGTCGTCTCCGACCTGGCCGTCACGACGGATAAACAGGAAATCCGCCGCATCCAGAACGCGATTTCACTGTGGAAGAACGGCCTCGTCGACCCGGAAGATGCGATCCGCGACGCGCGCGACGAGGACGAAGCCCAGGCCGGCCGCATCTACCGCAGCTATGTCGCCACCTTGCAGGCCTACCAGGCCGTCGACTTCGACGACTTGATCCGCCTGCCGGTGGAACTGTTCCGCAACAACGAGCCGATCCGCGACCGCTGGCAACGCCGCCTGCGCTACCTGCTGATGGACGAATACCAGGATACCAACACCTGCCAATACGAACTGGTGAAGCTGCTGGTGACGGGCCTTGGCAAGAAGCCGATGTTCACGGCCGTCGGCGACGACGACCAGGCGATCTATGCATGGCGCGGCGCATCCGTGGAAAACCTGCGCACCCTGCAGACCGACTTCCCCGACCTGCGGGTGATCAAGCTGGAGCAGAACTACCGCTCCACGACGCGTATCCTTCAGGCGGCCAACGCCGTCATCGGCAACAATCCGAAACTGTTCGAGAAATCGCTGTGGTCCGAGCACGGCCTGGGCGAGCCGATCAAGGTGCTGGGCATGCCGAACGACGAGACGGAGGCCGACCAGGTCGCGATCATGATCTCGGCAGACCATTTCCAGCGCAAGAACAAATGGTCGGATTTCGCGATCCTGTACCGCGGCAACCACCAGGCGCGCGTCATCGAGCAGGCGCTGCGCAAGGAACGCATTCCGTACACGATCTCGGGCGGCCAGAGCTTTTTCGACAAGGCCGAGATCAAGGACATCATCGCCTACCTGCGCCTGATCGCGAACCAGGACGACGATCCGGCCTTCATCCGCGCCATCACGACGCCCAAACGCGGCGTCGGCATGACCACGCTCGAGAAGCTGGGCGAATTTTCCGGGCAGTGGAACTGCTCGCTGTTCGAGGCTGCGCAGAAGGGCGGGATCGAAGCGTTGCTGCAGGAGCGCCAGCTGTACCCGTTGCGCGAGTTCTGTCATTGGATCAACGAGCTGGAATCGCGCGCCACGCGGCCCGGCCCGTCCGGCAGCGGCGACAATGCCGCCGAGCTGATCGACGACATGATGAAGGAGATGAACTACGAGCACTACCTGTACGAGAACTTCGACGACAAGGCGGCGCAGGGCAAGTGGCAGAACGTGCTCGAGTTCCTCAACTGGCTGAAGGAACGGGGCCGCGGCGGGCGCGACCGTGACGGCGAAGAAAAAAACCTGCTCGAGCTGACGCAGATGGTCGCGCTGATGTCGATGCTCGATGGACAGGACGAGGAGCCGGACGCCGTGCGCATGTCGACCTTGCACGCGTCGAAGGGCTTGGAATATCCACACGTGTACCTCGTCGGCTGCGAGGAAGGCATCCTGCCGCACAAGGGCGACCCTGACGACCCCGTCGAGAAGATCGCCGCGCGCATCCAGGAAGAGCGCCGCCTCATGTATGTGGGCATCACGCGCGCCCAGCGCAGCCTGCACGTCACGTGGTGCAAGAAGCGCAAGCGGGCGGGCGAGCTCGTCCATTGCGACCCGTCGCGCTTCATCAAGGAAATGGCACTCGACGTAGGCGATGCGCCGCCGAAGGAAAACGAAGTGCTCACGCCCAAGGAGCGCCTCGCCAACCTGAAAGCGCTGCTGGCCACGCCGAAAGTCTGACGTCACCTTTACTTTACCGAAAGCCCGTATGAGCGACGAGAACCGTCTTATCGACATCGAAATCAAGCTGGCCGACCAGGAAAACCTCGTCGACACCCTCAACCGCACGATCTACGAGCAAGGCCGCCGCATCGACCAGCTCGAAGCCATGGTGGCCAAACTGGCCGAACACATCCGCACCTTGCGTGATGCAGGACAAGGTCCGGTCAACGAGCGGCCGCCCCATTATTGATCCTGGCGTTATGCGTTGACAATTTCACAATTCAAGAAACATTTGGTTTCTCGCGGAAATTATTTGAGGTGGATAACCGCCCTGGTTATGCTGGCCACAAGAAACAATATTGCACAAATGCATTTATTGTTTGATTTGTGCAACGTATACATTTGAGTAAATTGATTATCCGAACGGCGTTCGAGGCCGTTCGTCGATGGGCTGTTCCCACCTGGATTCGCTTATTTATTCTGCGTTTCAATTGATTGCAGGGAAAAACACTCCGTTTTTGATAAAACGCAGAACAATCGGCCTACATCGCCTCCCCAAGTCGATTTTCACAAAAAGTCACGTCCTTTTTACCTATCTAATCTGTAATCAAATTTAACTGTACGTTACGGCTGAGCTCCCGTTAGTATCGCGTAAATACACGCTGCTCAGCAGTGTGATATGTGGCCCGCGTAACATTTTGTCGCGGGCATTTCCTTCTCCACCCGAGGGCCGGCACAATGTTCACGCGTAACCTTGAGATCAGCGAATTCGCACCGTCGGCCCCGGCGTCACTGGGCGCGCGCGCACGGACGAGGCGTTACCCGGACAGATTCGAAATGAACGTCGCGACGGCCTATCACGACCGTCCGGACATCCTCGATGCGTGGAACCGCATGCTGGCCACGGCGACCGGACCGGAGACGCTGTACCAATCCCCGCAATTTTTTAATTACCTGACCGACATGGATCAGGGACAGGACGCGGCCCACGAACTTTTCGTCGTGCGTCGCCGCGTCGATTACGAGATCGTCGGATTCGTCCCCGTTCGCACCATCACTTGCGATCTCGCCTTCCGCTTGGGCCCGGTGTCCCTGTTCAAGCAAAAGGTCCGCGCCTGCCAGATTCTCGGCAGCGTGCCGCTGCTGGACGAGACGCAAGACGGCCTCGCCGATTTCGTCATCCAGCAATTGCTGGAACGTTATGCGGAGTGCCAGGTGCTGTACATGCAGGCGTATCCCGAAGACGCGGGCATCAAGCTGCAGGACATCGCGGGCGTGTCGGCATATGTCCGGCACGGCTGGCGTCCGTGCCACACGCAGCCGCTGCCGAAGGGCGTCGACGCCTATCTGCAAAAATTCAGTTCCAAGAAGCGCTACAACCTGGCGCGCCAGGTCCGCCTGCTGACGGAAGCCGCCGGTGCGTTGCAGGTGGTGCGCATCGAGCAGCCGGAACAGGTCGCGGCGATGCTCGACGCAACGGTCGCCGTCGACCCGTCCGAGGCCACGGACCGCGACACCGAGCAGCGCCGCCTGGAGGGTCTGGCGCGCAACGGCCTGCTGCTGTCGTATGTGATCCGTTGCGGTGACGAGGACGTCGCCGTCGTGTTCGGCTCGCGCTCGGCATCCGTCTGGCATGTGCACAGAATCTCTTGCCAGCAGAACTATCTCAACCTGTCCGTCGGCACCAGCGCGATTCATTTGGCCGTGCAGGACGTGCTGGCCAATTTCTCGTTCAACGACATCGACTACGGCTATGGCACGCCGAACGCGGAATTCCGTTCGACCCACGTGCTGAAGGCGCGCGGCCACGTCTTGCTGCACCGTGTGCACAGCCTGACGGCCCTGCTGCTGAAGATCCACGGCACGTACGACCGTATGAACGATGGCCTGATCCGCCAGTTCAAACGTCTGCAGAAATGGCAGGCGCAGCGCAAGCAGGCAGCGAAGAAGGTGCAATCCAAGGCCGACCAGGCGCCGGCTGCGTCCTGAGCGCATTCGTCGCGCATATTGTCGTGGCCGCTGCGTGCGGCCCTTTTTTTGCGCGCACGCAGAAGCTCGTTGTTATTGCGAGTCTGTTATGGGATTATTTTCCGTCGTATTGGAGAACCCCATGAGCGGTGTAACGAGTCCAGCCGTCGAGGCAGGACGCATCATGAAGGTCAATCACGCGGGCGAGCACGGCGCAGTGAACATCTACGCCGGGCAGATCGCGACCGCGCGATTGCGCGCGCGTGGATTGCTGCCCCAATTGGCGGAATTCAAAGCCCATGAAGAACGTCACCGATCTATCTTTGCCAAGGAATTGACGCGACGCGGACTGCCGCGCTGCCGCAGTTATTGGCTGTGCGGTGCCGGTGGTTATGTGCTGGGATTCGTCACCGGTTTGATGGGCGCCCGATTCATCGCGCTTGCAACCGTGGCCGTGGAGCGCGTGGTGCTTCGGCATTTGCAGCAGCAGCTCTCGCAGATCGGTATTGCCGATCCCGAGGCCACTGCCGCCATTTCGTCGATCGTCGGCGAAGAACAGCTGCATCACGACCAGTCAGCAGTTTGCCTTTGTCGTGCTGGAGTGCTCGACCGGGTGATCGGTTCGGTGATCTCTGCCGCGACGGAAAGCGTGATCTGGATCGGCATGCGCGCGTAAATGCGCTTGAACGGCGTCACGTTCCACGTGCCGCCGCCGCGGCTTTCAAATCGTCGGCACATGCAGCCGATTGTCGTCCTCCAGGACGAGGCCCTGCCAGGTTGCGGGCTTGCCCGTCATTTCCCATGCCAGGATTTGCTGGGGCGTACGTCCCATTCCGCCTACACATTCGGTCATCTCGTTTTTGCCGAGTTCCTTCGTAAGAGCCAGATCCTTGATCGTCAGCTTGTTCATGTCAATCTCCTCAATCGTTATCGAGCCAGGCGGGTGCCGGCCTCGATAAGAAGCGATTGCATGAAGCGTGCCAAATGATGGCAGCGCGTGTCGGGGCGAAATTGGGCAGTTGGCGTGCGATCTGTCGGTTTGTGCGTCACACATGTGCTGATTGTGTTGGATGCAGTCCAACATGGCAGGCGTAGAAGGACACGGTAACGCTTATGCTAGAGTAAGCCTATTGCCTATCGAGAACTATTAATGCCGCGCGTTCCCTCTGAGGACGCGCCGCGATCAGTTTCGTCATCATTGCCGTCACTAAGCCCCTATGAGAAAAAATTTTCTGTTGAACCTGTTCATTGCGGCGCTCGTTTTTGCTCATTGCGGCAGCAGCGCCGCCGCGACAGTCGAGCAGGAAACGCTGGCTCATGTGGCGAACCTGAAGGCGATAAAGTCGGGCCAGCCTCAAGCCACGATCCAAACGTATAACAAGCAAATGGACGCGGCATGGAAATTTTTTTATGCGAACAAGACTCAGGTCCTGCCTGTACTGCAGGCAGAACTCAAGGACGAGCTGACAAGCCCGCAACCAAGCGATCTGGTCCTACTTGATATCGGCATGTTCGTTTATAAAAACGGCGATGACGACGGCAAAAAGCTAGGCGGTGACGCACTTCTGAAATTGAATCCGCACTCGCCTCTGGTCCAGGAAAACTTCCAGGAGCTCTTCGATTTTACTTATAGCTTAGCCAGAGCTCATGACCCGCGTACTCTACCGATCATCGACACGGTCTTTCTGCCGTCGAACCAGGACGTATTCGTACCTCAGCATGCGCTTCGACTCGACGGGACGCTCGTCTGCGTATTTTTGTATGGTGTATCCGGCACCGACGTCGACAGCAGGCTGCGGGGAAAATTGGCCGACAAACCGCTCGACAAGCGGGTTCTGGAAATCTTGACTTGGCTCGGCTCCCCGGCATCGCTGCCGGACGTCCGAAACGCCGTCATGGCTTCGCCCGACTACGAGACGTTTTCACGTGCGACGACATACATGATGCGTAGCGCCGGACCTGAAGGGCGGAGCTACATGCTCGGTGTCGATGCACATCGACTGGATGCCCAGTCTCAGAAATATCTTGCCCAGATCCTGCCCGGGGTGCGAAAGAGCTCGTTCAAGGCGTTCAAGCAGGAGTTGGTGAATTTACCTGGCGATACGAAACTGAGCGACGCTGAAGTCGCGGCCCGGTTGCAGGCAATGGTCAAAAACGCCGGCAGGGACGACGAAACCAGTCCCTTGGCCATCTTGAATTCAAGTCTCCCTGCCGAGACGCTGATCAACGAACTCGTGAAAGTACGTAGCAGCACTTTGCAGCGCTTATCCAATGAGGCTTTAGGCGACGTCGAAGTCACGAACTATTTGATCAACGCGCTCCGCTACCGAATGGCTGGCGAGCGCTCTTCCGGCAAATAGACGCGGCCAGCGGTCACCCCGTACAAATCCAATAACAATACGATAGAAACATAACGATGAGATTCCTGATAGCCGCCTTCCTCGCCGCGCTCATTCATATCGCAAGTGCTGCTGATAATCCCGTCCTGCACGCCGATGCGCTGACGCTCATATTCGCACCGGGATGGAAGGTGACTCAGGGGCCGCATCGTGCCGAAGGACAGGGGCCCGAAGGTGAATTCCTCATCGTGAGTCACGTTACTCTGGTACCGGACGCCCCGGCGGATGCGGTCGAGCACCACTGGAAGACCGTCAACGGATTTGCCAACGACAAGATGCCCGGTATCGCAACATCGCACCAGAACACCGTTCGCCGTCCTCTGACCAAAACAGAGCTCCCCGACGGACGGGTGCAATTCTCGACTGTTTCGCAAGGCAAAAAACTGTTCAGGGATTACTACTTCCTCCAATATCTTCTCGGCTCCTCGCGATCGCTTGTGTACATGACGGTTGAAGGATATGGCAATGCTGAAGAGGCAGCGCAGAGATTCGAGCAGGTCCTGGCAACGCAGCAGTGGCATGAGCAAAAAAATCAAAGCGATTAAAGTACATGAAGACGTTCGTCAGGATCACCTTGCTCATCATGGTCGGCATCTCGATCGGCTTGCTCTGGATGTATTGCAGCGCGTTTGTCACATACGACCTCGCGCGCGGTGACGGAAGCTTGGTGCTTGCTGACCGCGCTGCGGGCATCCTGACGGTGCTCGTCATGACTGTCGCGCCAGCGATACCTGTTCAATCGCTGTTCCCCAGGCATGCGATGCTGGCAGCGGCTGCTGTCGGGTGGATACCACTTGCGTTAGCGCTGGCGTCAGCCTCTCCGGCCATCAAGGGCATCCCGAGCGCGCACCAGATTGAGTTCGCAATGATCGAAGGTTGTGTCGACTGGATGGCCGTGGTGTTGGGTGCCTGGATTGTTTCGCGTATCCGGTCGAGATACGCGTCAGAGCAAACGATCGGTACACGCGGGTAGCCATCCGAGCTGGTCATGAATAAGGGTCTTATGAAACGATCATGGCGGCTTGCGTACGTTTTCCTGGCTGTTTCGTGCCTCGTCAGAGTGGCCGCGGCGGCGGAGAGTTGCTCGGCAGAGGGCAAGCGTTCTGACGGCAAGCCTTACCATATTGCCCTCTCATCCGCGTGGACAGATAAAGAAATCCTCCACACCCTTGGGTTGGAAATACGCACGGCAAAACTCACCGTTTCACGAGGTCCAGACGGGGTAGGGCGCAGTTATCGATCGGGAAAGAAGAGTCTACGTATTGTACGATCGGCCTCCACCGGTATCTATGTGAGGTTGTCGGTGCACGGCGATGATGCATATGAGTGGTATCTATCGGATTGCCGATTTGGGAGTTCCATGGCGCGGTGATTCGAAGTCCTGCACGATCCGGATCAGGTTCAATCTCGTCGCCGGTTCTGTTCACGAGGTACGTACCGAGCTTCGTCCACGCAGGCGTCTATTGGAAGAAGCTCCAATATATCGATCACCCATCAGGCATCTAAAATCTTTGGGAGCCCAGCAATGCTACAGTTTGATTTCAAGCCAAGGTGGAAAGAAGAATTGGTTTGCTCATGCGCTCTCGGCGGTTTCGTGTTGGAGATGCCGATGGGTGTAATTTCTGTGTACTTGCCAACAAAAGAGTACTGGAAAGAAGTTGCTCCAACTTGGGCACTGGAATTATGGGACGCGTTATACCAGCAGTTGGAAGAATGGTGCGAGACGCAAAAAATACCGCTGTATCTTGACGGTACAGGCTACGCAGGCGTGCGTCTGGACACTCTCTGATCTCGAAAATCGAAAGCGTAATCGAACCGGCTCGATGCCTTCAGCGCAGCCGTCGTTTCCGCAGTAGTTTCTCGACCCTCGATCGACATGTGTTAGGCTGCCATTTTGCAAACTATTCCGGTACTGAGCCTCTACAGGCCCGCGTCCACCAAGGCAAATGAACGCTCTCGCTGCTCGCGATGCCATCTTTTCCGACCTGCACAGCACGGTGCTCAAGCCGCTCGGTTTCCGCAAGAAGGGGCACTGGTCGATACTGAATGAAGCGCCAATTTTTCGGAGTGTCTACCTGCGCGCCAGTCGCTGGTCTTCGGTTGAAGGGGCAACTTTCTGGCTTGACGTCCAAATATTCCACAGTGATTGGTTCTCACTACTATGGGGACCGAAGGCTTTCCCTAGACCTGCTGAGAGTACCCCAAGCTTGGTGTCGGAAGAACTCAACAAAATGCTGTCGCCACCAATGCATTCGCTAAAGATAGACGCAACCACTGATATCGACGGCTTAACGACAGTGCTGTCTGCCGGGATCAGAAACCATGCGTTGCCGCTACTTCAGCAGTGCTCGTCGTTAGAAGGCTTACTTTTGTATTATCGATCGCGCAGCCAGAACGACGATGCGCTGTCTGCGGCGGCGGTTTGTGTTTTGCTCGGTCACGAAGAGGAAGCAAAGCAATTCATGCAGATCGCCAAAGAAAACGCGCCGCACGAAAACTCTTTGAGGTGGCTTGAGATTCGCGAGAAAGCGATGTGGGCTAACGCTGCAATACGTCAAGCGACGGCGTAACGCGGACTATATTCATGGGAAAAAACTGCCTGGAAGCCTTCAGCGACGGCGTTATCAAAACATGACGACGCTTGTGCTCCTGCCGGGTATGGATGGTACGGGTGATCTGTTTCAACCTTTCCTTTCCGCGCTGAGCCCCCAATTTAACCCAACTGTCGTTCGGTATCCGTCATCGATCCCGCTCGGTTACGAGAATCTGATTGGTCTGGTTCGGGAAGAGCTGCCTCGGCAAGATGAGTTCTTTCTTCTTGGTGAGTCGTTCTCTGGTCCGCTGGCGGTTTCCTTGGCGGCGCAAGCTCCGTCCAACCTCCGCGGTCTGATTTTGTGTGCTTCCTTTATCCGTTGTCCACTCCCGTGGGCCGTGATGTGGAAACCGCTTGCCCATTTGTTACCCATTGGAGTTGTTCCGGCGGGTATCCTAAGCCTGCCGCTGCTCGGCCGGTTCGGAACCTCGCAGTCTCGGCGCCTACTCGCCGACGCGCTGGCAAAGGTTCATGCAGATGTTCTGCGCGCTCGTCTTCGTGCAGTGATGACGGTAGATGTTCACGAGAAGGTGGCTGCTATTAAGGTTCCTTTTCTTTACCTTCAGGCATCAGCGGACTGGGTTGTCCCCAAATCCGCGTCCGAGATGATTCAGCAAGCCGCACCAGCGCTTCAAGTGGTCGAGTTGGAGGGACCGCATATGCTGCTCCAGCTTTCGCCCACTACGGCTGCTCAAGCAGTCGAAACATTCGTAAATTCGGTGCTGCTTAGGGAACAGCACGGGGAATAACGATGGAATATCGATATCAAGTGACATCGGACAAGCTCCCGCTGTGGCCGGTGTTCATGAGCTACGTGCTCAGTTTCATTTACGTAGGAATCCACTGGGACAAGCTCCAGTATGCGAATTGCCCATCCTCGTTAGCTTCGATCTGTAAGTGTTATCGACGACATTAAGGACGACCTCCATGCAAAGCGTACCGATTTACCAAGTTGATGCTTTCACGAGCCGTGTTTTCGGGGGCAACCCGGCCGCGGTGATGTTGATGGAGCGCTTTCAAGATGATTTGGTAATGCAGAAGATCGCCGCCGAAAACGACTTGGCCGAGACTGCGTTTCTGGTTTCTGAAGGGGGACACTATCGCCTGCGCTGGTTCACGCCAACGACCGAGGTCCCGCTGTGCGGCCATGCAACGTTGGCGAGCGCGGCGGTGGTGATGGAGCGTTTGGAACCCGGCCGCACAGAAGTGGTGTTCGAATCTACAAGTGGCCCCCTGACGGTGCGACGGACACAGAGTGGTTATGTCATGAATTTCCCGCGTCGATATCCGGTCCCGACAACGTCGCCGTCGAATCTGGCTGAAGCACTCGGAACTGTTCCGGTCGAAGTGCTCAGCGATACGTTCAACTACATTGCATTATTAAAGGATGCACAGACAGTACGTGCCCTGTCACCGGACATTTTGGCGATTGCTCAAATGGACCACGCAGGCGTGGTGGTAACTGCCCCGGGAGACTCATCCTACGATTTCGTCAGCCGCTACTTTGCCCCGGCCAAGGGAATTCCGGAGGATCCTGTCACAGGCGGCGCACATTGTGCATTGACGCCGTATTGGGCCGCTCGCCTGAATAAAAAGACGCTTTTTGCCTTCCAGGCTTCTAAGCGCGGCGGCGAACTTGTTTGTCATATGTTGGAGGATCGTGTCGAGCTTGAGGGAACGTGCGTTTTCTATCTTGAAGGTGAAGTAAGGATTTGAAAAACGCCTGCGTGTTGACTGCGCAAGCTCCGCTATGGTCGGTCGATCTTTTCCGAGTCCAGCGGCAGCGGTCGCCACTATCGGCGCCTCTGCCAAAAGATGCGTGACTAAACTCGGCTGATCGACGAAGATCGATGGGTCATCCAATGGAGCCGCATGGGAAGACCCGGCTAGAAGCGACGGCGTCATCGCCATCATCATCGCGATCATGGTGCTGGAACTCAAAGTGCCACACGGCGCAGACTTCAGCGTGTTGCTGCCGTTGTGGTCGGTGTTCATGAGCTACGTGCTCAGTTTCATTTGTGTAGACATCTGCTGGAACAAGCTCCAGTATGCGAGTTACCCATCTACTACTAGCTTACGTAAATTCAGATCATGAGCATGTACAACCAGCGGCAACCTGATGTTGAAGCAGAGGTCACCTTCCTCTCCCCAGAAGCTGGCGGAAAAGCCAATGCGGTAAGGTCGGGCTATCACCCCAATCATCAGGTGCTGGAGAATTACCTGACCTCGGGGCGCCATGAATATATGGACAGGGATGAGGTGTGGCCGGGTGAGACCGCAACGGCACAGATCTGGTTTATCACCCCGGGAGCATATCCAGAATGCGTGTGGATTGGTCGTGAGGTGCGTGTACAAGAAGGGAGCCGACTCGTGGGTTATGCCAAGATCACCAAGATATTCAACAAGCTTCTCGAACGCTCAAGTTGACTTACCGAACACTATGCTAATGTCAAACCTTTAGCTTTGTAGGATGAGGGTACGGGAAAGACCTGACTAGAAGCCTTAAGCGACGGCGTCCTCGCCGTCATCATCACCACCGTCGTGCTGGAACTTAAAGTCCCGCACGGGGTACCTTCAACGTGCCGCTGCCGCTCTGGTCCGTCTTCATGAGCTACGTGCTCAGTTTCATTTACGTAGGAATTCATCGGGACACGCCCTAGTATGCGAATCACCCCAATATCTACTCATACCAAGTGCTGACATGACACAGAGGAATGGCGACCAGCCAGACAAGCGCGCGTTGAAAATTCTGCTGGGCCGTTACTTGTCACCCCAAGGCTGGGTTCCTGAGAATAAACGGACGGTGGTACCGGGAGACTTTGAATACGCGAAGTCGAAAGGACTGATGTTCGACCCGTTAGAGATCAGCCACAGCGGGGTGCTGAGCAAGCTGTTGTCAGCACTACGCAAAGCAGGGCCGCGCCTTACTGCGGACGCGTTTATCGCTAGTCTGTCAACCCGAAGACTCGATTGGCGCTCCGCACTTGGTAGCTATGCCGTTTTTCGGAACGTGCGAGAACACGAGCCGATGAGCGAGGACGGACGCAGCTGCGATGTCTGCGGTTTGTATCTGAAACGCAGTGTAGAGGATTTGAACGTGCTGAATTTCGAGCGCTTCAAGTGGGGTGGGGTCCGACATACGTCTCCGCTGTATGCGATGCTGGACCTTGAACTCTTCCTCGATTCAAGTGTGCCTAAGCCAAGCCCGTCCGATATACAAATTTTTCGTGACCTGGTGCGGGTGCTCGAGCAACTCCCTTCCGGTATATCTGGCGCTGCCTTGCTGGGACGGTTGGGGACTGTTTTCAAGTCGAACAAGGCTGAAAGGGATACCCTTGTCGCCATCCTCGGCTATTGTGGCGTGCTTTCTACACCAGGTCACGTCGGTTTTGCCGAAGAGTTCGTGCCAGCAAAGCAGCGCGCTCTTCCGCACCATCATTTTGTGGACATGTCTTATCCAGCTTGTTGGTGGCGCAGTGAGTATGGAATTGATCACGCCCGGCTGAATGACTACTTCGGTCATATTTTTTGACAAGGAAAATTGATGGGCAAAAACAGGCTAGAAGCCTTCAGCGACGGCGTCATCGCCGTCATCATCACCATCCTGGTGCTGGAACTTAAAGTCCCGCACGGGGGTACGTTCGATGCGCTGCTTCCCCTATGGCCCGTGTTCATGAGCTACGTGCTCAGTTTCATCTACGTAGGAATTTATTGGAACAACCACCACCACATGCTGCACGCCGTGAAGGAAGTCAGCGGCGGCGTGCTGTGGGCCAACCTGCACCTGCTGTTCTGGCTGTCGCTGATCCCGTTCGTGACGGCGTGGATGGGCGAGAACCATTTCGAGACGGGGCCGACCGCCGCATATGGCTTCGTCCTGTTCATGTGCTCCATCGCCTACCTGCTGCTGGCGCGGACGCTGGTCGCGAAGCATCCGAAGAACGCCACGTTGGCCGAAGCGCTCGGTGACGATCGCAAGGGGAAGTTGTCGTGCGTGCTGTACCTCGTCGGCGTCGCGCTGTCGTGGTTCGCGGCCTGGCTCGGGTTTATCGTCTATGCGGTCGTGGCCGTCGTGTGGCTGATTCCGGACCGGCGCATCGAGGACAAGGTCGCGGAAGAGACGGCGCAGCAACGTCAATCCGACCAGGGCTGAGCATCCCGCGAAGCCCTTTTTTCGGCCGTAAATATGTAACATGCGGCAATATCCCTGCTATTCTTCATGGGCACTCGCCGCCGGGTACGTCCCGGCGGTTTCCATTCCGGTGCCGGGATTCGATCGGTCAGCAGTCCAGCGGAGGCCCAGTAAAGGGATGGTTGGTGCGTACCAAAAAAGATCCCTCGTGGCACAAGCATGGGCGGATCGATAACCCTCGGAGAGCTCAAAGAATGAACCGTTCGCACTTCCTGGCCGTCGCTGTTACCGCAGCCGTCGCCAACCTGGCCCATGCCGCCCCCGCGTCGCTGCTGTCGGCGTCCAATCCGTTCGCCAAGCCCAGCACCCTGCCGTTCCAGTATCCGGCCTTCGACAAGATCAAGAACGAAGACTTCGCGCCCGCGTTCGAGGAAGGCATGCGCCAGCAGTCGCTGGAAATCGAGGCGATCGCCAATAACAAGGCGGCGCCCACCTTCGACAACACGATCGTCGCGATGGAGCGCTCGGGGCAGTTGCTGAATCGCGTCTCGACCGCGTTCTTCAACCTGGTCGGCTGCAATACCAATCCGACGCTCGATGCGCTCGACAAGGACCTCGCGCCGAAGCTCGCCGCCCACAGCGACAAGATCCGCCTGAACGACAAGCTCTTCAAGCGCATCCAGACGCTGTACGACAAGCGCGCCAAGCTGCATCTCGATCCGGAATCGGCGTACCTGCTCGAGCGTTACCACAAGGACTTCGTGCGCGCCGGCGCGCAGCTGTCCGCGGCCGACAAGGAAACGCTGAAGGCCTATAACGGCAAGATCGCCGCGCTGCAGACGGCGTTCAGCCAGAACGTGCTGAAGGAAGCGAACGCGTCGGCGCTCGTCGTCGATACGCGCGCGGAACTCGCCGGCATGTCGGACAAGGCGATCGACGCCGCCGCCGCGCTGGCAAAGAAAGACGGGCTCGACGGCAAGTTCAAGGTCCCGGTCGTGAACACGACGCAGCAGGCGCCGCTGTCCGAGCTGACCAATCGCGCCACGCGCCAGAAGCTGCTGGAGCTGTCGCTCGCGCGCGGCAGCCACGGCGGCGAATACGACAATCGCCAGGCCGTGCTGGATCTCGTCAAGGCCAGGGCCGAGCGGGCGAAGCTGCTGGGCTATCCGAGCCACGCCGCCTACATGCTGGAAGACCAGACGGCGAAGACGACGGACGCCGTCAACAGTCTGCTCGCGGACTTCGCCAAGCCGGCCGTGCGTAACGCGCACAAGGAAGCGGCCGAGATCCAGAAGGTCATCGATGCCGACGGCGGCAAGTTCCAGGCGACCGCGTATGACTGGAACTATTACACCGACAAGGTGCGCCAGGCCCGCTATGCGTTCGACGAGAACCAGCTGCGTCCCTATTTCGAATACAACAACGTGCTGCTGAACGGCGTGTTCTTCGCCGCGAACAAGGAATATGGCATCACGTTCAAGGAGCGCCACGACCTGCCCGTGTACAACCCGGACGTGCGCGTGTTCGACGTGTTCGACGCGGACGGCAAGCAGCTCGCGATCTTCCTGCACGATCCGTATGCGCGCTCGAACAAGCGGGGTGGCGCGTGGATGAATGCGTACGTTGCGCAGAACAAGCTGATGGGCACGCATCCCGTCATCGCGAACCACCTGAACATCCCGAAGCCGGCCGCGGGCGAGCCGACATTGCTGACGTACGACGAAGTGCGCACGATGTTCCACGAGTTCGGCCATGCGCTGCACGGCATGTTCTCGAACGTGAAATACCCGCGCTTCTCGGGCACGCGTGTGCCGCGCGACTACGTCGAGTTCCCGTCGCAGGTCAACGAGATGTGGGTCGCCTGGCCGGAGGTGCTGTCCAATTACGCCAAGCACTACCAGACGGGCGCGCCGATGCCGAAGGAGTTGCTGGACAAGGTGCAGGCATCGTCGAAGTTCAACGAGGGCTATCGGACGACCGAGTACCTGGCCGCGTCGATCCTCGACCAGAAATGGCATCAGCTGGGCACGGACCAGATCCCGACCGACGTCCTGGGCTTCGAGGCGACGGCGCTGCATGATGCCGGCGTCGACTTCCCGCTCGTCCCGCCGCGCTACCGCACGACCTATTTCTCGCACGTGTTCTCGGGCGGCTATTCGGCCGGCTACTATGGCTATTTGTGGGCCGAGAAGCTGGACGCCGACACGGTCGAGTGGTTCAAGGAGAACGGCGGCCTGCTGCGCAAGAACGGCGACCGCTTCCGCCAGATGCTGCTGTCGCGCGGCGGCACGATGGATGCGATGGACATGTACCGCAACTTCCGCGGCCGCGACGCGAAGATCGAGCCGCTGCTCGAGCGCCGCGGGCTGACGGGCGAGTAATCGCGCCTTACGCCGTTCCCGCGCCGCCGGGAACGGCGATTTATCGTGCGTAAACATCGCCGCGCGCCAATCGTCTCCCATCAGGTATAAACTTTCTCACAACATCATGACGTGAGAAAGCCATGCTGCCCGAAAACGAAGATACCCTGAAAGCGCACCTCAAGACGCTGCACCGCAGCCTCGAGGACACCGGCGAAGTCGACGACGAGCTGGAAATGCTGCTGCGCCAGCTCGACGGCGACATCAAGCACGTCCTCAACAAGCGCGCCCAGGATCCCGACGCGAACACCTACGGCCTCGCGTCGCGCGCGCAGGAGCTGACGGCCCGCTTCGCACTGCGTCATCCGACCCTGGAGCCGGCATTGCGCGAGCTCGGCAACATCCTGGCGAGCATGGGGATTTAACGACAAGCCATTGAAAATTAAGCCATTTTTGGAGGAGCCTGCAGCTTAAAAAGGCGTTTTCCGGTAAAATGCCGGCCAATGAACTCCCCTGCCAATCTTTTCGCGAACGTCGCCAAGCGTTCCAGCCGTGCCCCGGCCGCCCCGTTCCTGCCCATGTCCCGCGCGGAGATGGACAAGCTCGGGTGGGACTCGTGCGACATCATCCTGATCACCGGCGACGCCTACATCGACCATCCGAGTTTCGGCATGGCCCTCGTCGGCCGCCTGCTGGAGGCGCAGGGGTATCGCGTCGGCATCATCAGCCAGCCGGACTGGACCTCCGTGGAACCGTTCCGTGCGCTGGGCAAGCCGAATCTGTACTGGGGCATCACGGCCGGCAATATGGATTCGATGGTCAACCGCTACACGGCCGACCGCAAGATCCGCTCCGACGACGCCTACACGCCGAACGCCGAGCCGAATAAACGGCCGGACCGCGCCGTGACGGTGTACTGCCAGCGCGCGCGCGAAGCGTTCCCCGGCGTGCCCGTCATCGCCGGGTCGATCGAGGCATCGCTGCGCCGCATCGCGCACTACGATTACTGGTCGGACAAGGTGCGCCGCTCCGTGCTGTTCGAATCGAAGGCCGACCTCGTCATCTTCGGCAACGCCGAGCGCGCGCTCGTCGACGTCACGCGGCGCATCGCGGCGGGCGAGAACATCAAATCCATCCGCGACCTGCGCGGCACGGCGTTCCTCGTGCCGCACGGCTGGCTGCCGGATGAAGAGTGGACCGTGCACAATTCCACGCGCGTGGACGTGCCGGGCCGCATCGACGCACAGCCGAATCCGTACGCGATGGCGCTGGAAGACCCGAAGCAGTGCGCGCTCGACAACGCCGCGCCGGAGCCGGAAGTCAAACCCATCGTCATCATGACGCGCGAGCAGCGCCAGGCCGCCGCGCGCGAAAAGGCGCAGAAGACCGTCGTCCGGTTGCCGTCGTTCGAGACGGTGAGCGAAGACCCGGTGATGTATGCGCACGCGTCGCGTGTGTTCCACCTGGAGTCGAACCCGGGCAATGCGCGCGCGCTCGTGCAGCAGCACGGCGACCGCGACGTCTGGCTGAATCCGCCGCCGCTGCCGCTCGCGATGGACGAGATGGACGGCGTCTACGACCTGTCGTACGCGCGCGCGCCGCACCCGAGCTACGGCAAGGCGCATATCCCCGCGTGGGAAATGATCCGCTACTCCGTGAACATCATGCGCGGCTGCTTCGGCGGCTGCACGTTCTGTTCGATCACGGAGCACGAGGGCCGCATCATCCAGAGCCGCTCGGAGCCGTCGATCCTGCGCGAGATCGAGCTGATCCGCGACACGACGAAGAATTTCGCGGGCACCATCACGGATCTGGGCGGCCCGACGGCGAACATGTACCGCCTCGCGTGCAAGGACAAGAAGATCGAGGAGACGTGCCGCCGGTTGTCGTGCGTGTATCCGACCATCTGCAGCAACCTGGGCACCGATCACAGCAAGCTGATCTCGCTGTACCGCAAGGCGCGCGCGATCCCCGGCATCAAGAAGATCCTGATCGGGTCGGGCCTGCGCTACGACCTCGCCGTGCGTTCGCCCGAATACGTGAAGGAACTCGTCACGCACCACGTGGGCGGCCTCTTGAAGATCGCGCCGGAGCACACGGAAGAGGGCACGCTCTCCAAGATGATGAAGCCGGGTATCGGCGCGTATGACGAGTTCAAGGCGCTGTTCGACAAGTATTCGAAGGAAGCGGGCAAAAAGCAATACCTGATCCCGTACTTCATCGCGGCGCACCCGGGCTCGACGGACGAGGACATGCTGAACCTCGCGCTCTGGCTGAAGAAGAACAATTTCCACCTCGACCAGGTGCAGACGTTCACGCCGACGCCGATGGCGATGGCGACGACCATGTACCATTCGGGCAAGAATCCGCTGCACAAGGTCACGGAGGATTCGGAAGAAGTCCTCACGGCGAAGAGCGGCAAGACACGCAAGTTCCACAAGGCCCTGCTGCGCTACTACGATCCGGAAAACTGGCCGGTCCTGCGCGAGGGTTTGAAGCGCATGGGCCGCGGTGACCTGATCGGCAACGGCGAGCGCCACCTGGTGCCGCCGGCCGGCGCCGAGCAGGAGGTCGCGCCGCAGCGTGGCGGCGAGCGCCGTCCGCCGGTCGCACCGCGCGGCGACGCGCCGAAGGGCCGTGTGATCGAGGTGGCGCCGCGGCGCAACGGCCGCGGCAGCGAACGCCGCGCCGAGCCGGCACCGTTCACCGCACCGCCGACCAAGGCGAAGGCGGGCATCCTGTCGACCATCAAGTCGAAGCCGAGGGCAGGGCGCAAGTAAGCGCGGGGGCGTAACGAGAAACCGGGGCGAGCCCCGGTTTTTTTATACGCTCAGGTCAGCACTCGCCTGCTTCTCCCGCAAGCGGCGCGCGTAGCGGTGCCTTGCGCGCAGGCGCGGGTGGGTCATCAGTCGTCCCATCGTCTCCCCGATCACCATCACGACGCCCAGCAGCGGCAGCACGAGCATCAGCCCAGCCACGCCGGACAGGGCGCCGCCGATGAAGATCATCAGCACCGTCACCAGCGGATGGATGTGCAGGCTGCGGCCCAAGGTCAGCGGCATGAAGACGAAGTCGTCCAGCAGGCGCGCCAGGATGAAGACGACGATGGCGCCGTACGCGATCAGCGGATTCGTTGGCGCATCCGTGGCCGCCACGACCACCACCATCATGCAGCCCACGACGGAGCCGACGAACGGCACCCACGCGAGCAGCGCGGAGATAAAGCCGAGCAGCAGCGGCGACGAGACGCCGATCACCCACAGGCCGAAGCCGAGGACGATGGTGTCCAGCACGGTCAGCTTCAGCAAGCCTTCGAAATAGCGGCGCGCCGTCTGGTCGACTTGGTGCAGCAGGAACAGGGTGCGTTCGAAATAGGCGTTGGGCACGGCGCGCGCGAGGAATTTCTTGAAGCGCAGGCCGTCGCGCAGGAAGAAGAACGCGAGGAACGGTGCCAGCAGCAGCGACGGCAGCCAGCCCGCCACGCCCAGCAGGATGTCGGTCAGGTGGCGCTGGGCGAAGTTGTCCGTGTAGGCCTTGAAGCGCTTGTTGACGACCGAGGTCAGGTGCATCTCGGCCAGGATCGGGAATTTCGCTTCCAGCAATGTCATCGTGTTGCGCACGAAGGCGACGCCGCCGTCCAGGTACAGCGCACCCGTCTTGTGCCAGCTGTCGGCGTCGCCGGGGGCCGCGGTCCACGTCATCGCGGCCATCAGCAGCAGGGCGCTGGCGCCGAAGAACACGATACACACGAGCGTGGCCGAGACGTTGCGCGTGAAGCCGGCGCGCAGCAGGCGCTGCATCGGGCCCAGCAGGATGTAGTACATGACGGTACCGACGATGAACGGCAGCACGAGCCACAGCATGTGCTCGAGCAGCACCAGCAGCAGGCACGTGACGCCGATGATGCCGGTCCAGACGAACGGGCCGCTGCGCTCGTCGCGGAAGGCGTTGTGGATCACAAGGCCTCCACCTGCGCGTGGCCGTCGAGCCAGCCGCGCAGGCGCTGGCCGATGTGGCGCGCCAGCGCGAGCGAGATCTTGTAGCCGATCACGGCATCCGTCTCCATCAGCGCCAGGAAGTCGTCGCGGAAGAACACGGCCAGCTCGCAGGCGTCGATGGCGCGGACCTGGGCGCTGCGCGGTGAATTGTCCAGCAGCGCTAAGTCTCCGAAGAAACTGCCCGGGCCCAGCTCGCCTACGATCTGGCGCCCCCGGCTATGGGAACGGCTGATCTGCACGCGTCCGCTCATCACGAGGTACAGCGCCTGGCCTTCCTCGCCCTCGTCGAACACGATCTCGTCCGGCAAGTAGCGCCGTTCGTGCATGAGGCCGTCGACGAACTTGATTTCCAAGGGCTTGAGGGAACGGAACAACGGCGTGTTCTGCAGCCGGAGCTGGCGGGGCGACAACGTGGGCGATTTCAGGAAACCAAAGATCACGACAGCTCCAGGACGATGCGGCCGGGTGGCCGCCTGGTCATTATGAACGATTCAATTGTGTTTGCGCAGCAACGATCCGTGAAGACTATGCATGGCAAACAACGACGGTCAGCCACCGTGCATAACGGGCGGGATGCCGCACAAATCGTGCGTGCGCCGCCTTGAAAAACGTGTAATATAGTTCCTTTAGGCAATACTTGTTACCTACATGGCATCATTTCACCACTTCCGACCAGGAGGATACGCGTGATCGATATGCAGACCTTCATGCTGGCGCTCGGTGTCGGCAACACGGCGTTTGCGCTGCTGATGGCGGGTTATATGCGGGGCGCGGCGGGGAATCCGGCCTTGCGCACGTGGATGTGGGCACGGCTGTCGTCGGGCCTGGCGCAGATCTGCTGCTGGGCGGCGCCGCACCTGGGCCTGCCCCTCGCGGAAGAGCTCGCGGCGTTCGGCTGGGTGGGCGGCGTCGCGCTGGAGCTGGCGTCGTATTGCGTCTTCTTCGGGTTCAGCAACTGGCGCCGCATCCTCGCGCCGGCGACCGTCGCCGCGTTGCTCATCGTCGCAGCCGCCATCGTGGCGCGGGCGTCGCGCGCGCAGATGACGCAGGTGGTGGCCGTGATCGTCGCCCTGTTCGCGACCGGCGCCGCCACGATCCTGCTGCGGCCCCAGCCCGGCGCGCCGCTGCTGCAGCGTATCATCGGCGTCAACGACGCCCTGTTCGCCATCGCGATCTGGACCTGGATGGGCGTCGCCAACGGCGGACTCGGCACGTTCGATGCGAACCCGGTGTACGGCTTCGCCTACCTGGCCAGCTATCTGCTCATGATCGTCAACGGCTTCGGTTTCCTGTTGCTGTGCAAGCTGAAGGACGACCAGCGCATGCAGCGCCTCGCCACGATCGACGGCCTGACGGACATGCTGAACCGCCGCGCCTTCTTCGAGCGGGCCGAGCGCGCGCGCCAGTCTGCGCTGCGCCTGCGCAAGCCGATCGCGCTGATGATGCTCGACCTCGACCACTTCAAGCAGCTCAACGACAGCTTCGGCCATGCGTGCGGCGACGACGCGCTGCGCCTGTTCGCGGACACCGCCCGCGCCACCTTGCGCGAGAACGACGTGATGGGCCGGCTCGGCGGCGAGGAATTCGCGCTGGCGATGCCGGGCACGTCGCTGGCGGGCGCGCAGTTCGCGGCCGAACGCCTGCGCAACGCCGTCGCCGAGGCACCGGCACCGGCCTGCGCCGCCACCTACCGCATGACGGTCAGCATCGGCCTCGTGATGATCGATCCGCACGAGGAATTGACGGCCGCCCTCGCGCGTGCCGACCACGCCCTGTACGCGGCCAAGACGGGCGGCCGCAACCGCGTCGAGATCGGCGCGCCGCTGCTGCGCCGGGCCTGACATCGTCATAGAACGCCCGGCTGCGCATCCAGGTCGAGCGTGGTGGTCGGGGCGAGCTGCAGGTCGAGGTGGCTCGTCAGCACGATGCAGCTCGTGCCCGCGTGCGCGCGGCGCGCGAGCTCGTCTTCCAGCACGCCGACCGCCTGCGTGTCGAGGCCGTTGAACGGTTCGTCGACGAGCAGCAGGCGCGCCGGCAGCGCGAGCGCCAGCGCCAGTTGCAGCTTCTTGTACTGGCCCAGCGACAGGCCTGTGACGGGCTGCCCGCCGACGTTGGCGATGTGGAAGGCATCCAGGTGCCGGCCCAGCGTGTCGCGGTCGGCGTCGGGGTACAGCGCGAGGTGCAGTTCGAGCCATTCGCGCGCCGTCAGCCAATCGAGGGCCGGCGCTTCGCCGCCGCAATAAAAGCTCAGGCGCCGGTAGGCGAGGGCATCCTTGTCGCTGTCGAGGCCGTCCAGGCGGATGTGGCCGCGGCTCGGCGCCAGCGCACCGCCCAGCAGTTTCAGCAACGTCGTCTTGCCACGCCCGTTGCGGCCGCGCAGCCACGTGAGGCCGGGCCCGATCCGCAGGTTCAGGCCGAGGAAGACGCTGCGCGTCGCGAAGTGAAAGCCGAGGTTCTCGACGTCGACGGATGGATTCAATCCCATAGTTTGCTTCCGAAGGCGCACAGCAGCACGATGGCGAACGCGACGAGCGCCATGCGGCCGCGTGCCGTGAAGGGTGGCGTCAGCGTCAACACGGGAGGCACGCCCCAGGCCAGCGCAAGATACAGGTGGCCCGCCGTGCCATGCCACGCGCCGGCCGCCGTGCCGATCGCAGTGAGCGCTGCCGGCGCCGGTGCCATCGCCAGCAAGGTCATGACGCGGGCACGCCGGGCCAGCGCGGCGGCGTCGATCGGCCAGGCCGCCGCGAGCACGCGCACGCGCGCGAGCTGGGTGCGCAATGCCTGGTCGGCCTCGTACGCGAGCAGCACCAGCACGATGCTCGTGACGATGGCGCCCGCCACGCGCGGCAGCGATTGCGGGCCCATCATCCACAACGTGGCGGCGCCGACGGTCGCGGCCGCGAGGGCGCACTGGCGGACGCCGGCGGACGAACGGCGCCACAGCGGCAGCCAGAACAGCCGGTGCCAGAAATAGAACCAGCCAGCGCGGGACGTGGCCGGATGCGTGTCGGCGGCGGCTTCCTGCGGCGTCCGGCGTGCCCGTGCCGGCACGCCGGCGCCGTGCACGAGCAGTGCGGTGGCGCAGGCCCAGGTCAGCAGGAACGACAGCACGGTCCCGGCGACGGCGCGCGCGGGCATCAGCCAGTCGGGACGTTGATACAGCCAGATGGCCAGCGACGCCGCATACGCCAGGGCCAGCGGCGCGGCCAGCAACGCGGCCACGGCGGACGACGCGCGCAGCAGCAGCCCTTGCGGCACGGGCAGCGGATGCAGCCACGCGCGCACGTGCGCGGGCACGACACGGGGCCGCAGCAGCACGACGGGCAGGCTCATCGCGATGCCGTGCAGGCACAGCAGGGGCAGGGCGAGCAGCAGCGGTTCGGCGGCAGCGAGCATCGCGGGCAGGGCGGCGAACGCGATCAGGCCGACGATGAGCGGGCCCAGCACGAACATGGCGATCTCGGCGGCACCACGCAGGCGCGCGGCCAGTTCGGCCACGGCGTGGCGGGCGAGGAGGAGACGGAACCGGGTGTAGGGATGCGTCATCGATAGAGTGCGGGGCATGAAACGAAAAAAGGTCCGACGAATCGGACCTTTTTTCTTGATACTGGCGGAGCGGACGGGGCTCGAACCCGCGACCCCCGGCGTGACAGGCCGGTATTCTAACCAACTGAACTACCGCTCCGTTTACTCTGATCGGTGCTTCACCTGCAAGATACTTGAAACTTGGTGGGCGCTGAGAGGGTCGAACTCCCGACCTAATCCTTGTAAGGGATCCGCTCTACCAACTGAGCTAAGCGCCCGTCACTCTGTTTCAGAGGTTTCTTGCCTGACGTTTGTCATCACGTCCGAAGAGGCCCGAATCATAGCGTATCCGTTCAAATGCACGCAAGCGTTTTTCAGAAAAAAGTGAACAGCGAATGCAAAGTCCCACTTTCTCATATACAACAAACTGTTGTAAGGATGTGTAGGCAGGTTCGTATTCCTTGCATAAGGTTATACACATAATCGACAATTGCCGTTTTACAAGCCGGCAAGATTAGACATCCACAATCAGATGCGACCTTGCCGATGCCTCAGGAGAGACGGCGGAGACAACGCGGCAGTTTTTTTCACTCTTCCCAGCTAGGAAAAACTCAATGATCAAGATGTCCAAGATGCACAAGCGCGTCATCGCCGCGCATGGCGCAATGCTGGCGTTCGCTGCCGTACCCGGCGGCGTGGCCCTGGCCCAGACTGCGCAGCCGACCGAACTGCAGACCGTGACCGTGACGGCACAGCGCCGTACCGAGAACATCAAGGAAGTGCCGGTGTCCGTCACCGCCATCAAGGGCGAGAAGCTGGACGTGCTCGTGTCCGGTGGCCAGGACATCCGCGTGCTGGCCGGCAAGACCCCCAGCCTGAACGTTGAGTCCTCGAACGGTCGCACGTTCCCCCGTTTCTACATCCGCGGCTACGGCAACACGGACTTTTCCGAGTTCGCGTCGCAACCCGTGTCGCTGATCTATGACGACATCGTCCAGGAAAACCCGATCCTGAAGGGCTTCCCGATGTTCGACCTGGCCGGCGTCGAAGTGCTGCGCGGCCCGCAGGGTACGCTGTTCGGCCGCAACACCCCGGCCGGCGTCGTGAAATTCGAATCCGAGAAGCCGAACTTCAAGAAGGTCGAGGGTTACTACAACCTGTCGTACGGCACCCACGGCACCGCGAACGTCGAAGGCGCCGTCAACGTGCCGCTGTCGGACAAGTGGGCAATGCGCGTGTCCACGCTGCGCCAGCACCGCGACAACTACATCGACAACTACAGCGACGTCGCCAAGACGAACAAGACCGGCGAGCTGGACGGCTACAACGAACACGCCGAGCGCGTGCAATTCCTGTACAAGCCGGATACCACGTTCAGCGCCCTGTTCAACGTGCACCAGCGCATGACCACCGGCAGCGCGCGCCTGTTCCGCGCCAACCTGATCAAGAAGGGCACGAACGACTTCGCCGACGGTACCGACCTCGACAGCATCGTCACCAACGCGCAGAACTACCAGCACCTGAAGACCAACGGCGCCAACGCCCGCGTGACGTGGGACCTGGGTCCGGTCATCTTCCACTCGATCACCGGCTACGAGTCGGTCGGCAATTACTACAGCCGCGGCGACATCGACGGCGGCACGCCGGCGGGTCCGGGCTTCATCCCGTTCCAGTCGGAGACGGGCGGCTTCATCGACAAGCTGAAGCAGTACTCGCAGGAATTCCGCGTCGAGTCGAAAGATGCGGGCCCGCTGCACTGGCAGGCCGGCGTGTACTACTTCAAGGAAGACGTGATCGGCGGCAGCGACGGCTACAACAGCGCCACCGGTGCGCAGACGTCGCGCCAGTCCAGCGAGCAGAACAACAAGGCCTGGGCCGCGTTCGGTTCCGTGGCTTACAACATCAACGACGCCCTGTCGGTGCGCGGCGGTATCCGCTACACGGACGACAAGAAGGACTTCGCCACCGTCACCGCCGTCGGCTTCACGCCGGTGGGCCCGAACAGCGTCAGCGAAAGCAAGGACAAGGTCAACTGGGACCTGTCGACCACGTACAAGCTGAACCGTGACGTGAACCTGTACGCGCGCATCGCGACCGGCTTCCGCGCCCCGAGCATCGCGCCGGCCTCGACGTTCGCACCGGTGGGCATCACCGTCGCCGACGCCGAGACGATCACGTCGTACGAAGGCGGCATCAAGGCCGACCTGTTCGAGCGCCGCGCCCGCGCCGCGTTCTCGGTGTACGACTACACGGTCAAGAACCAGCAGCTGACCGTCGTCGGCGGCAACACGAACGTCACCAAGCTGATCAACGCGAACAAGACCGACGGCCGCGGCGCCGAGTTCGACTTCGAAGGCCTCGTGACGCCGGACCTGCGCGTCGGCGCCAGCGCGTCGTACAACTTCACGGAAATCCGCGACCCGAGCCTGTCGCTGGCGAAGTGCGCCGCCTGCACGGTCACCGACCCGCTGAACGCCGCGGGCCGCGTCGTCATCGACGGCAACCCGCTGCCGCAGGCACCGAAGTGGATCGTGAACCTGAACGCCCGCTACAGCATGCCGGTCGCCGATGGCGAACTGTATGTGTACACGGACTGGTCGTACCGTTCGCAGATCAACTTCTTCCTGTACGAAGCGACCGAGTTCACGGGCAAGGCGCTGACGGAAGGCGGCCTGCGCGTGGGTTACATCTGGGACGACGGCAAGTATGAAGTGGCCGCCTTCGGCCGCAACATCCTCGACCAGCGCCGCATCACGGGTGCCATCGACTTCAACAACCTGACGGGCTTCACGAACGAACCGCGCACGTACGGCGTCCAGTTCAAAGGCAATTTCTAAGCCCTACTGGAACCTGTCCCGGCGGACCGGGACAGGTTCTAATCGCGGCGCCCGCGGTAACTCTGCGGCGCCAGCGTATCCTTCGGCGCAATGGCCTGAAGGCGCTTGTACAGCACGCGCGTTTCCAGCAGATTCCACACCCGCAGCATCGCTTCCAGCGTATCGAAAGGCTTCGTCAGGAAGTCTTTCGCCCCCAGCGCGAGCGCGCGCCGCTTGGCTTCGGCCGTCGCGTCGGCCGTAATCACGAGGACCGGACGAAAGTCGTACGGGTCGCCGCGGCGCTTGAGCTGCTCCAGGACGGCATAACCATCGAGCTCGGGCATCATCAGGTCCAGTACGATCAAGTCCGGATCGAAGGCGTTGAACAGCCCCAGCGCGGTCCGCGCGTCGGTGGTGCCCACTACCTGTGTCAGTCCCTCGCCGATGAACAGGTCTTCGAGCAGGCGCAGGTTGGCCGGCTGATCGTCGACGATCAGCACGCGCGCGGCCAGCACTTCTTCTTCCATCATGTCGGTTGCTCCATCTGATCCAGCAAGGCAAAGAACTCCGGCACCTTGAGCGGTTTGGCCAGGTGCCGCCAGTGCGCAGTCGCAGGCCCCGCCGGCGCACCGAGCAGGACCGCATTCCCGACGGCGGACGCGTCGGCTTCGGCCAGTGGGGCGCCGACCAGCAGCAGGTGCGGCTGCAGCTGCCGTGCCTGCGCCATGCCGCGCTCGACGTCCTCGGCGACCGTCAATTCCCAGTGTGCCCGCCTCTGCAGCAGCGTGGCGATCAACAGGCGGGTGGCCGCGTCATCGTCGATGCACAGCATGCGATGGGTGATCCGATTCCCGGCATGGGATGGCGGCGCCTCGTGCACGGCGGGCGCGGCGGGGCCCGGGGCCGCTGCTGCGCGCGATGCCGGCAAGGCGAGCGTGAAGCGGCTGCCGCCGCCGGCACGTCCCGCATGGCCAATGTCGCCCTGCATCGCCTGCATCAACGCTTTCGATACGGCCAGTCCGAGGCCGGCGCCTTCCGTCTTGCCGCGTTCGGCACCGAGCCGGTCGAACGGCGTGAACAGCCGGGACCGGTGCGACGGCGCGATCCCCGGTCCGGCATCGTCGATGTCGATGCAGACCATGCCGCCGGCGCTGCGCCAGCTGATCCCGACCTGGCTGTCGGGCGCGCCGTATTTGATCGCATTCGACAGCACATTGAGCATCACTTGCAGCAGGCGCTGCCGATCCGCGATGGCGGTGCTGTCCGGCGCCGCGGCATCGACCCTCAGGTCGACTGCGCGCTGGCGTGCCAGCGGCCGCATCAGTGCCAGCGCTTCCGCCGCCAGCGGCGCGATCGCCACCGGCGCGCATTCCAGCGTCAGCTTGCCGGCCTCGATGCTGCCGATGTCGAGCACTTCGTTGATCAGGGAAAGTAAATGCTGGCCGGCGATGCGTATCTGCGCCGCATGGTCGCGGTTGCGCGGTGCGCGGACATCGGCTTCGAGCAGTTGCGCATAGCCGAGGATGGCGTTGAGCGGCGTGCGCAGCTCGTGGCTGGTGCGCGCCAGGAATTCCGTCTTCGCGAGGCTCGCAGCCTGTGCCGCCGACGCACGGCCGGCCAGCAGCAGGCTGGCCTGGTGCAGGCGCTGCGCCAGCTGGCCCAGTTCGTCGGTATTGTCCGGCGTGGGCTTGAGCGGCTGCTCGCGGGTCAGGCGTTCGGCATTCTCGGCCGCCAGGCGCACCCTGCGCACCAGCCCGACGGTGAACATCAGCGTGACCAGCGCTCCGGCCACGCTGGCGGGAATGATGGCGATCGTCGTCCAGAGATTCCAGTTCGTCGCCTGTTGCAGGTCCGCGGTGTGCTGCGCCACCAGTACCGCTTCGCGCCGGCTCATGGCGCGGATTTCGGCACGCAGCCGGTCGAGAATCTGCTTGCTGCTCAACAGGTGATCCTGCAGTTCGGCGGTGCTGGCGCTGCGCATGCGGCGCAACTGGTCCAGGCTGGCCAGCTTGTCCTGCACGAGCGGCAGTACGCGCAGCAGACGCTCGCGTTGTTCGGGATCGCGCACGTTGGCGCGCAGGTGGTCCAGCGTGGCGGGCAACCGTTCGCCGGCGGCACGATAGGGGGTGAGAAAATCGTCGCGCCCGGTCAGCAGGTAACCGCGGACGCCCGTGGCGGCCTCGGCGATGAGCGTATGCAGACGCTCGATGTCGCTCTGCACCTGCATGGTACGCAGTATGTCGGCGGTGACGGCCGCCGTGTTGCGCTCGAGCCGGTAGCTCGTGATCGTGGAGACCAGCAGCAGCAGCGTCGAGGCCGCGATGATCAGGCCGCCTTTCAGCGCCAGCGGCCAGTGGCGGGGATGTGAAAGGAGGATCCGTCCGGTCATGCCCCGAACCCGAAATCCGCTGCGCGCACGGCGGCCTGCGTGCGGTCGCCGAGATCCAGCTTGTGCAGGATGCGTTCCACGTGCACTTTGACGGTGCCGGTGGCGATCCCCAGCCGTTGTCCCATCTCCGCGTTCGTCATGCCGCTGGGCAGTAGCGCAAACACTTGCAGTTCACGCGGCGTCAGCAGGGTGCGCAGGGCGGCCGGATCCGGTGCCGCCGCCCGCGCCGCCTGCGACGACGCGGCCAGCACCGATGCCAGCAGGGTGGCCAGGGCTTGCAAGGTGACCAGGTCTTCCGCATTGGGCGGTAACGCCGCGGCGCCGCCGAGCAGTGCGAGGATGCCGCGGTTCTTGTCGTCGAAGCGCAGCGGGACCAGCACTTCCAGCCCGGCCTGCCGCTCGCGGCCGATGCGCAGCGCACTGACGACATCCTGCCGCACGAGCGCCGCTTGCTGGCTGTGCTGCATCGCCGCGAGCAGCGTGTGCGTGGGCGTGACGCGCGCGCCGGCCGGCGTCACCGGCCCCTGGGCAGCGCGGACGAACAATCCATCGTCTTGCGCCTGCAGCAGCACGCCGTCGTCGAGCGCCAGGAAAGCCAGTGCCTTGCCCAGCACGGTCGACAGCGCCGCAGGCCGGGCGCCACCGTCGGCCAGCATGGCGGCGGCGTCGATCAGCAGGCGCCATCGCGCCGTGCTGCTTTCGCCAAGGCGATAGCGGGTGCGGGTCACGCGCGCACTGTCGGAAGACGCAACGGGGGAGCCGGACGGGGTGGTCGGATGCATGGAAGTTGCCGAAGTCATCAGCCGATTATATGCCGACCAGCATATGTCATTGCCCCCGAGTGGCGGATTTTTTATCCGGACGGGCGCCGCATACTGGGTTCGTCGGCAGTTCGTACGAATGCCGCCTCCCCGGATATCAATGAAAGGACATCAACGTGAAATCTTTGCTGTTTATCGCTTCCCTGCTTGCCGCTTCCACCGTCTACGCCGCCACGGCATCGCCCGTCACCTACCACGAGGCGGCGCCTGCACCCGCGACGGCGGGGGAGAAGGAAATTGCCGCGCTGTTCGACCGTTGGAATGCGGCCCTGGCAACTGGCCACAGCAGCGAAGTCGTGAAGCTGTACGCGCCCGACGGCGTGTTGCAACCGACCGTGTCGAACAAGATTCGTGCGACGCCGGAAGAGATCACCGACTATTTCGATCACTTCCTGGCATTGAAGCCGCATGGCACGATCAACTATCGCCAGATTCGCCTCCTGGGCGACAACTCCGCCTTCGATAGCGGTGCCTACACCTTCGACGTCGTCAAGGACGGCAAGCCGGCCAAAGTGCGGGCACGCTACACGTATATCTATAAAAAAATCGACGGCGACTGGAAGATCGTGAATCACCACTCATCGGCGATGCCGGAATTTGTCAAAGACGAATAACGACAAACAAGGCCGCGAGCGATCGCGGCCTTGTTTTCGCGCCTGCCGTTTGCAACCCGGGGTCAGAGCACGCTCTGATCCCGGGTTGCGTGTCTAGGGACATAGGTAACACATGGTGCTCAAATCCCGTGACGATTGAGCGATATCAATAGCGTTAAATCCGATCTGTGCGCAACGCCAGACAGTCACGAAACATTGTTAATTCGAGGGTTCGAAAAATCCAATATCTTGTTCTGCTGAGTTCACATTTTTCCAAAGAATCTAGGTTTTAGCGCTATCAACCCCTAAAAGTGTTGTATAGACATCGAATTCAAATGTGAAATTTCTACACGTTTATTCCTTTCACGCTAATCTGGCTTCCCCGCTTTTCAGATGGGAAATCGAAGCCACAAAATGGCGTCGACACAACTAGATCTCAGGCATATACGTGCCTGCGGAAATCCAACTTTTGTGTTTTTCTAAAAAGGAATAAACATGAAGTCTCAGCAATCGAAGTATCCGGCAGTGTTGAAATTGTGCGCCGTGGCCATCCTGGGTCTCGGCGCCGGCGTTGCAACCGCGGGCACGAACGCGGACATGGCGGCCGCGCACGCCACGCAACGTACGGCCGTCTCGGACCTGACCGACCGCATCATCGTCAAGTACAAGGACGAGAGCGGGCCCGTCGTCGTCAAGGGCGCCAAGGGGATGCAGGCCGCCGTCGCCCGCACTGCCGCGCCGCTGTCGGCCTCGCGCAAGGCCGTGGTCGATCGCGCCGGCCAGCAGTTCGGCATGCTGCTGAAGGAATCGCATTCGATCGCCACCGGCGCCCGCATCTTCAAGCTGGACCGCAAGGTGTCCGTGGCCGACGCCGCGAAACTGGCGGCCGAGCTGAAGTCGCGCGATGCTTGGGTCGAGTACGCCGAGCCGGACCGCATGATGCACGCGCTGTTCACGCCGAACGACTCCATGTACAACCAGCAGTGGGATTACTTCGAAGCGACGGGCGGCCTGAACCTGCCGGCCGCCTGGGACAAGTCGACGGGCTCCGGCATCCGCGTGGCCGTCATCGACACGGGTTACCGCCCGCACGCCGACCTGTCGGGCCAGATCCTGGCCGGCTATGACTTCATTTCCGACACGGCCGTCTCGAACGACGGCAACGGCCGCGACAGCGACGCCAGCGATCCGGGCGACTGGGTCGCGGCAGGCGAGTGCGGCACCGGCCAGCCGGCTGAGAACTCGAGCTGGCACGGCACCCACGTGGCCGGCACCATCGCCGCGCTGACGAACAACGGCACCGGCGTTGCCGGCGTCGCCTACGGCGCCAAGATCGTGCCCGTGCGCGTGCTCGGCAAATGCGGCGGTTACACGTCCGACATCGCCGACGGCATCATCTGGGCATCGGGCGGCACCGTGTCCGGCGTGCCGACCATCGCGGCGCGCGCGCACGTGATCAACATGTCGCTGGGCGGCAGCGGCGCTTGCGACACGACGACGCAGAACGCCATCAACAGCGCCCGTTCGCGCGGCACCGTCGTCGTGGTCGCCGCCGGCAACGAGTCGCAGAACGCCAGCAACAGCAACCCCGCCAACTGCTCGGGCGTGATCGCGGTGGCGGCGACGAACCGTTCCGGCGGCCGCGCGTCGTACTCGAACTACGGCACCATCGTCGACGTCGCGGCACCGGGCGGCGACTCGGGTGCGGCCATCCTGTCCACGCTGAACGCCGGTACCACGTCGCCGGGCGCCGACAGCTACGCCTCGTACATGGGCACGTCGATGGCGACGCCGCACGTGGCGGGCGTCGTCGCGCTGATGCTGGCCAAGAACCCGAACCTGACGCCGGACGACGTCGAATCGCGCCTGAAATCGAGCACGCGGCCGTTCCCGGCCAGCTGCTCGGGCTGCGGCACCGGCATCGTCGACGCGTCGGCCGCGGTGGATGCCGCCGCCGGCACGGGTGGTGGCACCACGATGTCGGAAACGGAGTCGAACAACACGCTGGGCACGGCCAACAGCGTGACGACGTCGGGCACGACGGTCAACGGTACGATGGGCAGCTCGTCGGATACGGACTACTTCGTCGTCCAACTGCCGGCAGGTAAAACCCTGACGGCCACGATGACGCCGAATTCGACGTCCGACTACGACCTGTACATCTACAACAGCTCGGGCACGCAGCTGTCGTACAGCGAGAACGGCACGGGCAGCGCGGATACGGCGACGTCGTCGAACACCGGATCGACCACGGTGGCCCGCTATGTGCGCGTCGTCTACTACGCGGGCGGCACGGGCTCGACGAGCGGCAAGTACACGCTCAAGCTGACTTGGTAACCCAACCATTTCATCTTGGACAATTCTCGTTAAAATTCAAATACTTAACGTAAATTTTCCTGTGGTAAAAAACCCGAAAACGGCCCCAAGCGGGCCGTTTTTCGTTACGCTGCTCAGTCCAGTTAACGGAAAGGATGCAGCATGACGCAGCGCCACAAGCTTTCTCCCCTGTTGAAAATCTGTGCAGCGGCCCTGATCGCCGCCAGTCCGCTGGTTGCCAGCGCCGCCGGCCAGGACACCGGGCCGGTCACGCATTACGCCACCCAGACGGACCGCCTGATCGTCAAGTACAAGGACAACGGCGACACGTCGCGGACGGGCATCGCCGCCCGCGCCATCGACCGCACCCGCCAGGCCCTTGCCGACCGCGCCGGCCAGACGTACGGCGCCACCCTGCGCGCGCTGCGCGCGACGGCGAACGGCGCGAACGTGTTCCAGCTGAACCGCGCCATGTCGCTCGACGAGGCACGCCAGCTCGCGGCCGAACTGAAGTCGCGCGACGCCAACGTCGAGTACGCCGAGCCGGACCGCGTCATGGTCCCGCTGGCCACGCCGACCGACCCCAGCTACACGCAGCAGTGGGACCTGTTTGAAACGACCGGCGGCATCAACGCACCCGCCGCGTGGGACAAGTCGACCGGTGCCGGCGTCAACGTCGCCGTGATCGACACGGGCTACCGTCCGCACGCGGACCTGTCCGGCCAGATCGTGCAGGGCTTCGATTTCATCTCCACGACCACCATCGCCAACGACGGCGGCGGCCGCGACACGGACGCCAGCGATCCAGGTGACTGGACGCCGGCCGGCAGCTGCGGCACCGGCATCCCGGCCGCGGACCAGAACTCGAGCTGGCACGGCACCCACGTGTCCGGCACGATCGCCGCGAAAGCGAACAATGGCGTCGGCATCGCAGGCATCGCCTACAACGCGAAGATCGTCCCGGCCCGCGTGCTGGGCCGTTGCGGCGGCTACACATCGGACATCGCCGACGCCATGGTCTGGGCCTCGGGCGGCACCGTCACCGGCGTGCCGGCCAACGCCAACAAGGCGCGCGTGCTGAACCTGTCGCTGGGCGGCACCGGTGCCTGCGACGCCACGACGCAGAACGCGATCAACAGCGCCCGTTCGCGCGGCGCCGTCGTCATCGTCGCGGCCGGCAATGCGAACACGAACGCCATCAACACGAACCCGGCCAACTGCGCGGGCGTGATCACCGTCGCGGCGACGAACCGCTCGGGCGGCAAGGCGTCGTATTCGAACTACGGCACCAACGTCACCGTCGCGGCACCGGGCGGCGACAACGGCGCCGGCATCCTGTCCACGTTGAACTCGGGCACGACGACTCCTGTTGCTGACAATTACGCCTGGTATATGGGCACGTCGATGGCGACGCCGCACGTGGCCGGCGTCGTCGCGCTGATGCTGTCGGCGAATCCGAACCTGACGCCGGATGACGTCGCTGCCAAGCTCAAATCGACGGCACGTCCGTTCCCGGCCGCGTGCTCGGGTTGCGGCGCGGGCATCATCGACGCGGCCGCCGCCGTGAACGCGGCGCTGGCGTCGACGACCACGACGACCACCACGACGTCGCCGACCGAAACCTGGACCTTCTGCGCCTCGCAAAACGGCACCTGCACGTTCAGCGGCACGCGCGACGTGCGCTACGGCACGACGACGGTCTATGTGACGAAGACGTTCACCGGTTCCGTCGCCTGCACGAGCGCCGTGTTCGGCGATCCGGCACCGGGCCACGCCAAGTCGTGCCGCTACTCGAGCATCACTAAGTAATACTTGCCTCATCCGCCGCCGCGTCCTGCGGCGGCGTTCCCTCTTGCACTATTCCTAATTCCCAGCGATACTGTATGCAATTACAGTAGTCGCTCGGCGCGGGCGACCGTCACCGTGAACGACCCCGTCCGCAAGATCATCCACTGCGATTGCGATTGTTTCTACGCATCCGTCGAGATGCGCGATGACCCGTCCCTGCGCGGCCGACCGCTGGCCGTCGGTGGGCGGGCCGAGCAGCGCGGCGTGGTCGCCACCTGCAACTACGAGGCGCGCCGCTACGGCATCCATTCCGCGATGGCGACGGCGCAGGCCGTGAAACTCTGCCCTGACCTGATCCTCATTCCACCGAATATGGAAAAGTACCGGGTCGCGTCGCGCCAGATCATGGACATCTACCGCGACTACACCGAGCTCGTGGAACCGCTGTCGCTGGACGAAGCCTACCTCGACGTGACGAACTCGCCGCATTGCAAGGGCAGCGCCACCTTGATCGCGCAGGAAATCCGCCGCCGCATTTTTGACACCGTCGGCATCACGGCGTCGGCTGGCGTGGCGCCGAACAAGTTCGTCGCGAAAATCGCCAGCGACTGGAACAAGCCGGATGGGCTGTTCCTCGTGCGGCCGGATGAAGTCGACGCGTTCGTCGCTGCTCTGCCTGTGAAGAAATTGTTCGGGGTAGGGAAGGTGACGGCCGCGAAACTGCACCGCCTCGGCGCGCAGACGTGCGGCGACCTGCGCGACTGGAACATGGACAAGCTGCAGCAGCACTTCGGCTCGTTCGGCGCGCGCCTGTACGATTTGTGCCGCGGCATCGATTACCGCGACGTGAATCCCGTGCGCGAGCGCAAGTCGATCAGCACGGAAGAGACATACACGCCGGATGTGCCGGACCTGGCAGGCTGCCTCGCGCTGCTGCCCGACCTGTACGAGCATCTGCTCGGCCGGATCAAGCGCAACAATGCCGAAAAATTCATCAATAAATTGTTCGTAAAGATCAAGTTCGCCGACTTCCAGCGCACGACCGTCGAGTGCGTCGGCTACGCGCCGAACATGGAGACGTACCGCCACCTGATGGAGACAGGCTGGCTGCGTGCGAGCCGCCCCGTGCGGCTGCTGGGCGTCGGCGTGCGTCTCAGCGACACGGAATCCGTCGAGCAATTGAGCTTGTTTGACGAACGCGCAACACATTGAAAAACCGATCCGGACGACATGATTTTGCGCGTGATCAACGTGTAGAATGTCGTTCCTTTGCAATAAAGAGATAACCGAAAGCAACGTTATGTGGTTCAAGAATCTTCAGATCTACCGCCTGCCCGCACCGTGGAATTTCTCCCCTGAACAGATGGAAGAGGCCCTGCAATCGCAGGCGTTCACGCCCGCCAGCAGCAATGAGTTGCTGCGCCAGGGCTGGGATTCGCCACGTGGCAATGGCAAGCTCGTCCACGTCGTCAACAAGCAGATGCTGATGATGCTGGGCACCGAAAAGAAATTGCTGCCGAGCTCGGTCATCAACCAGGTCGCCAAGGCCAAGGCGGCCGAGCTGGAAGAGCAGCAGGGCTTCCCGCCGGGTAAGAAGGCGATGAAGGAACTCAAGGAACGCGTGGCCGACGAGCTGCTGCCGCGCGCCTTCTCGATCCGCGGCAACGTGTGGACGTGGATCGACCCCGTCAACGGCTGGCTCATCGTCGACGCCGCGAGCCCGAGCAAGGCCGACGACGTCATCAAGCTGCTGCTGAAGGCCGTCGACAAGCTGCCGCTGGAATCGCTGCGCGTGCAGCGTTCGCCGGTCGCCGTCATGACGGGCTGGCTGGAATCGGACGAAGCGCCGTACAACTTCACGATCGACCAGGACACGGAACTGCGCGCCACGGGCGAAAGCAAGGCCGCCGTGCGCTACGTGAAGCACTCGCTGGACCCGGAAGACATCCGCCGCCACATCGCCAACGGCAAGCAGTGCACGCGCCTGGCGATGACGTGGAACAGCCGCATCTCGTTCGTGCTGACCGAGCAGCTGGCCGTCAAGGGCGTCAAGCCGCTGGACGTCATCAAGGAAAACGAGACCATCACCTACAGCGATGATGAGCGTTTCGATAACGACGTCATGCTGATGACGGGTGAGCTGGCCAAGATGCTGGCGGACCTCGTCGAGGCGTTGGGCGGCGAAGCGAAAGCGTAATCGCAACGTCTGCTGGCCCAGATGCAGACGGATCTGGGCGGCGTAGGGTGGACGGCTCCATTCTGCTGCTTGCGCGACGATGACGCCGGCGCCGTCCACGCGTCCAACCAGCGAGTGAACGGACGATACGGCCGCGCATACGCTGGTTGAACGCATGGGCACGGGGTGCCCACCCTACCGCAATGCCACGTTCACGTGAAACGGCCCGGACATCCATCCGGGCCGTTTGCGTTTTATTTTGCGGACGCCACTTCTTCCGTGGTCGCCGGCTCCTTCTTGCCGCCGCCCATTTCGGGCTGCCCGCCCGTGTACGTCGGGCCCTCGCGATTTTCGCCCGGTGCTGGCTTGCCCGGCAGCGGTTGCAGCGCCTTCGCCTTCTCGAGGTCGATGCCGGCGACCTCGGCCACGCGGCGCCCGTAATCCTCGTCGCAATGCCACAGGTGCCACACCATGCGCAGCTGGATCACTTCCGGGCATTTCTTGAGGTCGCCGCCGACGTTGTTGACGAGGTCGTCGCGTTCCCAGTCCGCGAACGTGCGGTAGCGGTCGCCGGCTTGCCGGTAATCGTCGGCCGTGCGGCTCGTCTGGTAGCGGCCCAGATGGCCTTCGACGTGCTGGTGGTAATCCTTCTCGGGCTGCGGTGCTTCGCCCAGGCCGCCTAGCAGGCTCGGTTCGTAGTTGATGTGTTTTTCCTCGCCGCCGCCGTCGACGTAGAACGTCATCTGGCCGTCGCGCTGATTCGTGCGCGCGACGGCTTTTTCTTGCGGCGCATTGATCGGCAGTTGCAGGTAGTTCGGACCGACGCGGTAGCGCTGCGTGTCCGAGTACGATAAGGTGCGGCCCTGCAGCATCTTGTCGTCCGAAAAATCGACGCCGTCGACCAGGACGCCGGTGCCGAACGCGGATTGCTCGGTTTCGGCAAACACATTGTCCGGGTTCTTGTTCAGCACCATGCGGCCCACGGGCAGCAGCGGGAAGCGGTCTTCCGGCCAGCGCTTCGTGTCGTCCAGCGGATCGAAGTCGAGTTCCGGATGCTCGCCGTCGTGCATGACCTGCACGCAGAATTCCCACTCCGGAAAGTCGCCGCGCTCGATGGCGTCGTACAGGTCGCGCGTGGCGTGGCTCGTGTCGTGCCCCTGGATCTCGGCGGCTTGCTGGCTCGTCAGGTTGCGCACGCCCTGTTTCGGCTGCCAGTGGAATTTGACGAGGTGCGCGATGCCCTGGTCGTTCACGAGCTTGTACGTGTTGACGCCGGAGCCTTCCATCTCGCGGTAATTGGCGGGAATACCCCACGGGCTCTTGACCCACGTAACCATGTGCAGCGCTTCCGGATGGCTGCAGATGAAATCGTAGAAGCGCCACGGCTCCTGCTGGTTCGTGACGGGGTCGGGTTTGAACGCATGGATCATGTCCGGGAACTTGATCGCGTCGCGGATGAAGAAGACCTTCAGGTTATTGCCCACGAGGTCCCAGTTGCCGTCGACGGTTTTCAGCTTGACGGCGAAGCCGCGCGGATCGCGTGCCGTTTCCGGCGATTCCTTGCCACCGATGACGGTCGAGAAGCGCACGAACACGGGCGTCTGCACGCCGGTCTCGTTGAGCACGCGGGCGCGCGTGTACTTGCTGGCGGGTTCGTCACCGATCTTGCCGTAGGCTTCGAAATAGCCGTGCGCGCCCGTGCCGCGCGCATGCACCACGCGCTCGGGGATGCGCTCGCGGTCGAAGTGGGTGATCTTTTCGATGAACTGGTAGTTCTCGAGGGTGGCCGGGCCGCGTTCGCCGACGGAACGCATGGCCTGGTTGTCGCGGACGGGATGGCCCTGGCGCGTGGTCAGGGTGGGGCGCTGCTCGCTCATCGCTGGATCCTCCTGGCTCGTGGGAGGTTCATTATAGGAAGCGACGCCGATGCGCAGCGCCCGACAGGCGTCCTACAGTGCCTGGAACACGCCCGCTGCGCGGTTCTTCGTGACGTTATCCCACGTGAACACCTTGCCGTTCATCGCGACGTAGACGCCGGGCGGCAGCATCTGCGCGGCGGCGCACGCGAAGCCGAAGTTGAACAGCGCGTCCGAGTTCGCGATTTCGTAGGGGATCATGGCGCCCGTGAACACGATCGTCTTGTCCGACAGCGCGGCGCCCAGCACCTCGGCCGTTTCCCGCATCGTGTCGGTGCCGTGCACGATCACGATCTGCTTCTCGCTTGCGGTCTGGCAGGCGGCCAGCACGTTCTGGCGGTCGGCGTCCTGCATGTCCAGCGAATCGAGCATGGAAACGACTTGCAACTCGACGGGAATCGTCATGCGCGAGCGCGCGATGACCTCCGGCAAGTGGCTTTCGGCAAAGCCCAGAACGCCGTTGAGTTCGTTGTAGTGTTTGTCGAAGGTGCCGCCCGTGGCGATGATCCGCAAAGTCATGATGATTTGAAAACTCTGTAAAAAAAGGTGGGTAATGATAGCCGCAAACGGTAGTGTATCCGTATGTGTCTGCGCTAGAATCGTTCGGATCGGATGAGTATCCTTTCTCCTTTTTGGGCCGAGCCCGCCATCCCATGAAACCCGTCGCACCCGGCACCGTCATCTTCCACCGCCATCGCGGCTATGGCGTCATCACGCACGTCAACCTGCTGACGGGCTGGATTTCCGCGCGCTTCGGCAGCGAGACGCGCACGCTCGACCTGAACCTGTCGACCGACGAAGTGCAGCATGCCGACGGCGAAGCGATCCTGTTCCGCCGCTCCCCGCCCGACCGCATGCCGCATGCGCGCCTGATGGCAATGGTGCGCGAGCTGCACAAGGCCGGCTACGAAAAACTGTACCTGTATTCCTGGCCCAAGCCGTCCGGCCTGCACTGGCGCTGGCACTTGTTCGCGGGGCAGCGCGACTGGATGCAGCGGCCTTGGCGCGAAGGCTGGTACGGCTCCGGCGCCGACTACAACAACAATCCCGTGATGGGCTGGGGCGATGCGCCCGGCGCCAGCACGGACGAACTCGTCCACGCGCTGGCGATGTTCGACCCGGAAGGCCTCGCGCGCGCGCTCGGGCGCGACGAGGACCACACGGCGTGGTTCGCGAGCGTGTGCGATGCGCTGCTGCCGGGTTACATGTATTCCTTCGATATGGCGCCGATGCAAAAGAACGCGGACGGCAGCCTGATCGAGATGCCGCCCGTGCCCGTCGTGCCCGTGCGGGCGGGGTTGCCGGCGTATGCGGGGCCCGCGATCGAGTGGCCGCCCGGCTGGGCCGGCTTGTGGACGCGCCGGCATGCGATGCCGATGCGCAAGCCCAATCTCACGGGCGAGCCGGAATTGCGGTAGGGACGGCCCCGTTCACGCATGACGTTCGCGGTGGTTGAAGTGACCCCCAAGAGCCGTTTGCCTCGACCACGTCCAGGCGCAGCATCATCCCGGTAGCGCCGGTCCTCCCGCGAGGAAGGACGGCACCTCTTCTGTTTGCCATTGATTATTCCATGCCCGGGCCGTCGGCGCCGCTGGGTTCGGCACGGCCGCTCGTTTGTCAAACGCGAATTAAACAAATTTACCGACATTAAAACATTTATTTCCCTGCAGCAAATGTGAATTTTGCCGACTCGACTCAGAATCTCCACGAACTTGATGCGACCCCTTGACGGGCGCCATCGCGATCATTGATCGATGATCGTGCCGGCCATCCGTAAAGGCGGCGCGACATTATAAAAAGATGGAGGAGGCACGATGTCACAAAAGCAACTTCACATTTTACGGAAAGAGCATGAGGAATAAACAAGCGTTTGCACATCCGGTACGACGTCTGCCGGCCAAATCCAAAACCTCGATCGCCGTCGCGATCAGCGCGGCCATGGTCGCTTTTGCGGCATCTGCGCCGGCCCGTGCCGATTACGCGGTGAACGGGACGACCACCAAGACGATTGCATTCTGTGACGGCAACGTTGCGATTTCGGGCAGCGGCACCTATACGGCCGCGGCGAACGGCTGCGACAATATTGCAATCGGCGCTTCGGCGACCGCGAACGCGAGTACGCCGGCTTCTTACAGCGATGCCATCGCGATCGGGCGCATGACCTCGTCGACGGGCCTCCAGGCGACGGCGGTGGGCGGTAATTCCACCGCGAGCGGGGACCACGCGACGGCAATCGGCTCCGGTTCCAGCGCCATCGGCGTGCAGGCAACGGCAATCGGCGATGGCGCGGTCGCGAACGGGGGAACGGCTTCCGCGTTCGGCCAGGGCGCGTCCGCAGTCGACCAGTCGACGGCGGTCGGACAAGGTGCAAAGGCGACGACTGCCAATTCCATCGCGCTGGGTTCCAACTCGACCACGCGTGCCGCGACCACCGCCAGCAACGTGACGGTCGGCGGCGTGACTTACAGTGGATTTGCGGGAACCCCGGTCGGCGTGGCGAGCGTGGGCAGTGCCGGCGCGGAACGCCAGGTTGTCAACGTCGCGGCCGGCGCGGTCAGCGCAACCAGCACGGATGCCGTGAACGGTTCGCAGCTCTACTCGGTTGCCAACCAGGTGTCGTCGGTGACCAATCAGGTTGCCACGGTCGCGACCCAGGTTACCGCGGTTTCCAACAAGGTCGATGCGGTTGCGACCCAGGTCAACACGGTCTCCGACAAGGTTGACGCGGTCGCGACCCAGGTCAACACGGTTTCCAACAAGGTCGACACGGTTGCGACCCAGGTCAACGCGGTTTCGGACAAGGTCGACACGGTTGCGACCCAGGTCAACACGGTTTCCGACAAGGTCAACACGGTTTCCGACAAGGTCGACACGGTCGCGACCCAGGTCACTTCGGTTTCCGGTCAGGTGTCGACGTTGACGACGGCCTTCGACAAGATGGCTGCGAGCGCCCCGGTCGGCACGGTCGCGGACCAGACCGGAACGGCAATCGGCCGCAACTCGGTCGTGAGCGCCTCGAACGGTACTGCGATGGGCGCAGGCGCCAACGTTTCCGGCACGAACTCCACCGCCATCGGTACGAACAGCCAGGCCACGGCGAACAATGCCGTCGCCTTGGGTGCGAATTCGGTTGCCGATCGCGATAACACGGTGTCGATCGGCTCGGCCGGCGCCGAACGTCAACTGGCGAACATGGCCGACGGCACGGCGCCGACGGACGGCGTGAACGTGCGCCAGCTGAACGGTGCAATCGGTTCGGTTCGCGATGAAATGTCGCAGTATCGCAAGGATGCGAATGCGGGTACGGCGAGCGCGATCGCGGTAGCCAGCCTGCCGCAAGCGGTCCTGCCGGGCGAGAGGGTTGCCACGATGGGCGCGGGCACGTACGGCGGCCAGAGCGCGATCGCCGTCGGTATCTCGGCCGCATCGGAGAAATGGCTGGTCAAGGGCTCGATGACGAAACCCGTGTCGCGCCATGGCGCGTTCGGTGCGGGTGTGGGCGTCGGTTATCGCTGGTGACATGGAAGCTGGCGTTGCAGGCAAGTGCCCGCAATGCCGGCGTTGCGAACGGTGAAATCGATTTCCGGTAAATACGAAGGGTGCTTTATAATGTTTGCATTCTTTACAAAGCTTGTGCCGTCGGTAACATTTACCGCCTCACCGTTCGCAGTTCCATGCCGTCCCGCCTTTCCAGCCCGACGCTGCCACATACCGCCCAGGATGTCGCTGGCGCTCATATCCTTGTCGTCGACGACCGCCCCGACGAACTTCAGTTACTGATCGAAATCCTGCGCGCATCGCGCTGCCGGATCAGCGTCGCGTTCGATGGGGCGCAGGCGTACAACCGTGCGCAACTGATTGCGCCCGACCTGATCCTGATGGACGTGCGCATGCCACGCATGGACGGCTTTACCGCATGCCGCTTGCTGGCCGCGACTCCCGCCACACAGGCCATTCCGATTCTCATCCTGACCGCCGTCGACAAACTCGACGATCGCATTCACGGACTCGAACTCGGCGCGATGGACTATATCGTCAAGCCGTTCGAACCGGCCGAGGTGATTGCACGAATCCGGAACCATTTAAAGAAAATCATCCGTACGCGCCTGGACGAGCTCCTGCCCGACCTGCCTGACGGACCCGACGCGGCCCTGGTGCGCGCGGCGGCCGCGGTGCTGGTGCGCGACTTGCGCAAGGCGCCGACGGTCGAGGAGCTCGCCAGGCTCGTCGGCACGCACGAAAAACGCCTGTCCCGCGCGTTTCGCGACAATCTTGGCCAGACTGCCGGCGAATACATTCGCGACACGCGCTTGAAGACTGCCCGGCGCTTCCTCCTGAATACCTCGATGACCATCAGCGATATCGCGGAAGAAATCGGCTTTTCTACTGCAGGGAATTTCGCCACCGCATTTCGTGAACGCTTCGGCATGACGCCATCCGACTGGCGCCAGCAAGGCCGGGTGGAGGACGTCCACGCGGCAGTGGAACAAGAGTCCGATGCATAGGCTGTGGGATGTACCCGTGCTGGCCTGTCGTGCGCTTCTTCTTTGCCTGCTGTTCACATGCCTCTTCCTGTGTGATGCCCGCGCCGCCGGGGCGGCCGGTATGCGGGCGCTGCCGGACGGCGTGTCGGTCTTCGAAGATCCCACGTCCGCGTTGACGGTCAGCCAGGTCGCCGCGCGGCTCGGCCGTTCGCAAGACGGCTTCCTGCCGGCCACCAAGGAACGGCTGAACCCTGGATTTTCGCGGTCCGCATGGTGGCTGCATGTCACCGTGACGAATCGCGACGACAGCGCGCGCGCGCTCGTGCTCGCCTTGAAGGATCCACGGATCGAGAGCGCTGAATTCTACGTTTTTCAAAACGGCAAATGGACCGCCGACGGCGTGTTTCCTCCCGCCAGCGCTGCCGCCAATGCGGCGCGCCCGCGTTATCCGTTGCTCGACTTGAGTCTCAAGCCGCACGACGAATTTCCCGTGCTGGTTCGCTTCGCGTCCCGCAAGCCGATGCGCCTGCAACCTGCGGTCGTCACGTGGGCGAGCTGGCATGCCGACGAAGTGCGTGCGGCACTGTGGGATGCCGTACTTCTCGGAGGGTTCCTGGCGCTGACGTGGTGCGCGTTGCTGATCGGGCTGTTTTCGCGCAGCGCCACCTTTCTCTTGCTGGCCATGGTGTCGCTCGGCACCGCCGTGTACGAAGCCGGCATCCGCGGATACCTGCGGACGTTTCTGTTGCCATCCGCGCCCGAATGGGCGGCCCGCGGCGAAACCATGGCCGTCTATTTTGCGATCGCCTGTTTCATCCTGTTCGTCCTGAGAATTTCGAACGGCGAGAAGATCCGCATACCCGTGCGCGTCGCCTATCTGACGATATTCGCACTCGAATGGGTTGGCATGGCCGGTGCGGCGTTTGGCGACCTGCACGTCTTCGTCCGGTTTTGTGCCGGCTTGAACGTCACATTCGGGCTGTTGAATATCTGTCTTGCGCTGTTGCTTGCCCGACGCCGGACGCCGACCGGCCGCCTGATGCTCGTCACAGTGGTTTTTTCCTTATTCAATTACGTGATACGAACCCTGGACGGACACGATGCGCTGCCACCGGCCTTGCTTTGGCTGCACTCCGATATCGTCCCCAACCCCGTCATCGCGATCATCGGACTTGCGACGAATCTCGTGGTGTTGGCGGCCTGGATCCATCACGTGGGCCGGCAACGCAATGAAGCGAAACGGCACCTGGAAGATCAACAGCGCACGGAACAGGAACGGCTGCGGGCGGAAGTGGCGAAGCGCACGCTCGAGCTCAACGACGCCCTGCACCAGGCGCAGGTCAACGTGCGGCAAAAGGTCGAAATCCTCGGCTATGTGAGCCACGACCTGCGCGCGCCCCTGTCCACGATCAATGGTTACGCAAAACTCCTGCTGGAGGGCGCGACGCGGCATCAGGCCAGGCACATCCAGTTCATCGACCGCAGCATTCGTTACCAGCTCGCCCTGATCGACGAATTGCTCGAGTTCACGAAAGCCGAACTGCAACCGCTCGATCTCGACCCTGGGGAACTCGATCTGCCCGCCTTCCTGGACGACATCGGCGGCTTTGCCGTTGCACTGTGCGCGCAGCAGAGCAACCAGTTCGCCTGTCGCGCGCTGACGCCGCTGCCGCGCACGGTGATCATCGACGGGACCCGTCTCCAGCAAGTGCTGCTGAACCTGCTGTCCAATGCGTCGAAATTCACGCGCGACGGCCAGGTCACGCTGTCCGTCGAGGCGCACGAGGAAGCCGGCGAATACCATATCGGCATCGAAGTCGCGGATACCGGCATCGGTTTCGACGCCGGCCGAAAGACCGGACTCTTCCAGGCGTTCCGGGAGGTGCACCCGACCGACGGCGGGACCGGGCTGGGCCTGTTCATCGCCGATCGCATCATCCGCTCGATGGGCGGCACGTTGTGCGTGTCCAGCCTGCCGGGCGCCGGCTCGTCGTTCTGGTTCCGGATCGCCGTGCGTACCGTCGGGGCCATGTTCGTGCCGCCCTCGCATGTCGACCGGCCTGCGGTGCCGGTTGACGCGGCCTCGGCGACAACGATCCGCGTGCCCGGCGTCCCGTCTCGTCCAGACTTCGCAGCCCTCGACAGGCTGGCCGGATTCGCACGCAACGGCCGTTTGACCGACATCGAACAATGGATCGACGTGCAGTCGGCAAATCCCGATTACACGGACTTCCTCAAGGAAGTGCGGCGCCGTACGGATGCATTGGACTTCCATGCCATCGACAAGCTGGTCGAGGTATTGAAAGCCCGCGCCGCCGCCCACGCCACAGTCGAGGACAATGGTTCCTAAGTATTCAGGATATTGGTCGGATTCCCGTTCGCGAAATTCACGACGTTCTCGAACGCGGCCCGGAAATACAGCTCGTAACTGTCCCGCTCGACATACCCCAGGTGCGGTGTCGCCAGCACGGTCGGGATTTTCAGGATCGGCGCATCGGCACCCAGCGGCTCGCTCGTGAACACATCCAGCGCCGCATACCCCGGCCGCCCCTTGCGCAGCGCCGCCTCCAGCGCGCCTTCCTCGACCAGTTCCGCCCGGCTCGTGTTCACGAACAAGGCGTCGCGCTTCATCCGGGCCAGGTCGTCGGCCGTGACGATGCCGCGTGTTGCATCGTTCAGCCGCAGGTGCAGGCTGACGACGTCGGCCTGCTCGAAGAACGCCTCGCGCGTCGGCGCGGCGGACAAGCCGTCGGCCGCGGCGGCGGCCCGGCTCTTGTCGCTGCCCCACACCATCACCTGCATGCCGAACGCCCGCGCATAACCGGCGATCATCTGCCCGATCTTGCCGTAGCCCCAGATACCCAACGTCCGGCCCTTCAGCACGCGGCCCAGCCCGTTGAGCTCGGGATTGATGGACGCGGTCTGCCACAGTCCATCCTTCAGGTTATTGGCGTAAGGCACGATCTTGCGGCTGGCCGCCATGATCAGTGCCCACGTGAGCTCGGCCGGCGCGACGGGGGAGCCGACGCCTTCCGCGATCGCGATGCCGTGCTCCGTCGCGGCCGCCACGTCGATGTGACCGGCCACCTTGCCCGTCTGCGACAGCAGTTTCAAGTTGGGCAACTTGGCCAGCAGCGCGCGCGAAAATGCCGTGCGTTCGCGGATCAGCACGAGGGCGTCGAACGGCGCCAGGCGGATCGCCAGCTGGCCGAGGCCGCGGGTCGAATTCGTGAACACCTTGACCTCGTGCCCATCCAGCAAACGGAAGCAGTCGAGGCCGCGGACGGCGTCCTGGTAATCGTCAAGAATCGCAATTTTCATGGAGTTGGCAGATTTTATGAGCAAGAAAGTAATGAAATAACAGAATATGAACGGGAGAAAATAACCTACTACATTACTCAACCAAAATTCCTACATTTTTGTTATTGAAGCATTTAAAACGTGTTTGTGCAGGTGTAGAATCGACCAGAAATAAGAGTCCGGGATGTCAGACTGACATCACTTGCGGCCAGTAGCACACGTTCCAACCAGCCCTCCGGCAGCGCGCATACGCGCCCCCGGGCTGGCGACATGACCGCCGTAGTGCCGAGCCGTGAACCGCACGGAGTTTCCGGTGCGGGCCCACGAGGCCTTCCTTCACGACGATCCTGCCGGGACAAGATAAACGGGATTCCGACCGCCGCGCGCATTGCAGGCCGCCGCCTCTGCCGCAGAACAGGCCGTTGGAATCGCCAGGAATTCTTAATTGGCATTGGAGGTATGTATGAACCAGCCCGTGATGGGCGGCGTCGCCGCACTGAACGTCCCAGCTTACATCAAGCACAACAAACTCATCAATTGGGTGGCCGAGATCGCGGCCCTCACGAAGCCCGACGCCATCTACTGGTGCGACGGCTCCGAAGAAGAGTACGACCGCCTGTGCGCACAGATGGTCGAGGCCGGCACGATGAAGCGCCTGAACCCGGCCAAGCGCCCGAACTCGTATCTGGCCTGCTCCGATCCGAGCGACGTGGCGCGTGTCGAAGACCGCACCTTCATCTGCTCGGCAACCAAGGAGCAGGCGGGTCCGACCAATAACTGGACCGACCCGAACGAAATGCGCCAGACGCTGAACGGCCTGTTCGACGGCTGCATGGCCGGCCGCACGATGTACGTCGTGCCGTTCTCGATGGGCCCGCTGGGCTCGCCGATCGCTCATATCGGCGTGGAACTGTCCGACTCGCCGTATGTCGCGGTCAATATGCGGATTATGACTCGCATGGGCAAGGCCGTGTACGACGTGCTGGGGACCAATGGCGACTTCGTGCCGTGCGTGCACACGGTCGGCATGCCGCTGCAGCCGGGCCAGCAGGACGTGCGCTGGCCGTGCAATGCCACCAAGTACATCGTGCACTATCCGGAAACGCGCGAAATCTGGTCGTTCGGTTCGGGCTACGGCGGCAACGCGCTGCTGGGCAAGAAGTGCTTCGCGCTGCGCATCGCCTCGAACATGGGCTACCAGGACGCGCAGCAGGGCGGTCCGGGCTGGCTGGCCGAACACATGCTGATCCTCGGCGTGGAATCGCCGCAGGGCGACAAGAAATACGTCGCGGCCGCATTCCCGTCGGCTTGCGGCAAGACGAACTTCGCGATGCTGATCCCTCCCGCAGGCTTCGAAGGCTGGAAGGTCACCACGATCGGCGACGACATCGCCTGGATCAAGCCGGGCGCGGACGGCAAGCTGTACGCCATCAACCCGGAAGCGGGCTATTTCGGCGTCGCCCCGGGCACGAACGACAAGACGAATTCGAACTGCATGGCCTCACTGCGCGAAAACGTCATCTTCACGAACGTGGCGCTGACGGACGACGGCGACGTGTGGTGGGAAGGCATGACGAAAGAAGCCCCGGCGCACCTGATCGACTGGCAAGGCAAGGACTGGACGCCAGCGTCCGGCACGAAGGCCGCGCACCCGAACGCGCGCTTCACCGTGGCCGCCACGCAGAACCCCGTCATCGACGCGGCCTGGGACGATCCGGCCGGCGTGCCGATCTCCGCGTTCATCTTCGGCGGCCGCCGCTCGACGACGGTGCCGCTGGTGACGGAAGCCCGCAACTGGACGGAAGGCGTCTATATGGCGGCCACGATGGGCTCGGAAACGACGGCCGCGGCCGCCGGCCAGATGGGCGTCGTGCGCCGCGACCCGTACGCCATGCTGCCGTTCATCGGCTACAACATGAGCGATTACTTCCAGCACTGGCTCGACCTCGGTCGCAAAGTGGCCGACAAGAACCCGCAGGCGCTGCCGAAGATCTTCTGCGTCAACTGGTTCCGCACCGATGACAACGGCAAGTTCGTGTGGCCGGGCTACGGCGACAACATGCGCGTGCTGAAGTGGATCCTCGACCGCACGCAGGGCCAGGCCGGCGGCGTCGAACACATGTTCGGCACCACGCCCACGTACGGCGACCTGAACTGGACCGGCATCGAGTTCACGACCGAGCAGTTCACGCAGATCACGTCGATCGACAAGGATGCGTGGCGCGAGGAACTGAAATTGCACAGCGAGCTGTTCGACAAGCTGGCCTACCGCCTGCCGCAGGAACTGGTGGCCACCAAGGCACAGCTGGAGAAGCGCCTGGCCGAGTAAGCACGGCTGGAGAAGGACAAGCGAGGAGACGACGGCGGTCCCAAGAGGCCGCCGCGAAACGAGAGAAGGGACAGGCTGCGCCTGTCCCTTTTTTCATGAAGCCCGCGCACGCCTCGCACGTTTCACGGGCTCGTCATATTGCACGGGAATAATCCGGCGCTCCACATTGTCTTTGGAGCAACCATGCCACGTTCCCACGCCGTCCTGTCCCGCCACGCGATCGCCGCCGCCGTCCTCGTCCTGTTGGCCGCCTGCGGCAGCAGCGATTACGTCGATGTCGCACCGGTCTCGACCGCCCCCGCTGCGCCGGCCGATCCGGCCTTCGTCGACAACGTGCCGGCGCCCGTGCTCGCCGCCTTCGTCGACAACGCCGCCACGAACCAGCAGAGCCAGACGACGGTCGACGTCAACGCGGGCGTGCGCGTGCTGGCGCCGTTCCTGGACCTGTGGCGGCCCGTCACGCAGACGATCGACGTCAGCACGTGGGACGGGCTGCAGGGCACCGTGCTGAACCAGGCCGTACACGACAAGAACATCCAGTACGTCGTCGACGCGACCACGCAACGCACGGCCGCACAGGCAACGAACGCCTACCTGGACGACCGCCAGAACCAGGCCTACAGCATCGTCGACGGCTTGGGGCCGTTGACGGCCGCGTGGCGTGCGGGCTCGAAGGCGACGACGACGATCACCGCGGTGGCGCCGGATGCGACGACCGTCAAATACGACGACGGCGGCAATGGCGCCGGCGATGCGACCACGGCCGAGTTCGGCTCTGTCGTGTCGTTCATCAACGCGATGCGCAGCAACGGTTCGACGGAGCCCTCGAAGCGCTTCTACAAATACCCGCGGCCCTGGCGCTGGAGCAGCAGCGTCAAGGTCGTGCCGTCGCTGGAGCCGGCCAAGAGCCCGACGCCGGCGACGGACGGCGGCTTCCCGAGCGGTCACACGAATGCCGCCATGCTGAATTCGCTGGCGATGGCGTACGCGATGCCGGAACGCTTCCAGGAAATGATCTCGCGCGGCCTGGAGCTGGGCGAGAACCGCATCCTCGCCGGCATGCACTCGCCGCTGGACGTGATGGGCGGCCGCATGCTGGCGCAGGCCATCTTCACGGGCAACATCAACGCCCCCGCCAACGCGGCCCTGAAGCAGAAGGCGTATGCCGACGCGCACGCCTACGTGCAGGCGCAGACGGGCACGACGGCCGACACCATGTACGCGTACGCCCACGGCGGCACGGCCGCGACGGACCGCTTTGCCGACCACGACACGAACAAGGCCAACTACCTGCGCCGCCTGACGTTCGGTTTCGCGCCGATCAAGGCGACGGATGCGCCGGCCGTCGTGCCGAAGGGCGCCGAAGCGATCCTGGAGACCCGGCTGCCTTATCTCGACGCCATGCAACGCCGCGCCGTCCTGCGCAGCACGGCGCTGCCGTCGGGGTATCCGCTGCTGGACGACGCGGAAGGTTGGGGCCGCTTGAACCTGTTCGCGGCGGCGGACGGCTATGGCGCGTTCAACGGCAGCGTCGTCGTGACGATGGATGCGTCGCGCGGCGGCTTCTGGGCGATGGATGCGTGGCGCAACGATATCTCGGGCAGCGGCAAGCTGACGTTGAAAGGCACGGGTCGTCTGGTCCTGACCGGCAAGAACAGCTGGACGGGCGGCACCGAGATCGCCGGCGGCACGCTGGAAACGGATTCGAACGACGCGCTCGGCACGGGCGACGTGTACGTCGGCAGCGCGGGCACGCTCGCGAGCGCGGCGCCGGGCCGGCTGGCCATCGGCGGCGCCTACGTCCAGCTGGACAAGGGCACGCTGAACATCGCCCTCGGCGCCAATCAAGCGGGCACGGTGGCCGTGAAGGGGACGGCCACGATCGTCGGCGGCACCTTGCACCTGACGTTCGCTGGCGGCTTCAAGCCCACCGTCGGCAGCACGTACCAGGTGCTCTCGGCCGGCAGCCGCAAGGGCGTGTTCGCGAACGTCGTCGCGGATGGCTACAAGGCGACGGTCGTCTACAGCAACACGGGCGTTGCCGTGCACATCGATGGCTGATGATTTCCCGCATCAAGTTGCGGGAAATCATTTGGTTTTTTGATTTTACTAAAATAAGGTAATCATTTATCCTGTCGTCAACTCGCACTGTTAGCGCAAACATTTTTTCGTCAGCGAGTCCCGACGTGATAAGGACAACAAGCATGAGACACCGCCGCACCGTGCTGCGCGCCGCCCTGGCGCTGGCATTCGCTTCCCCATTCGCCCTGCCCGCGACCGCATCGGCCGCAGGCGCCACGCGCCAGATCGTCGTCGACGCGAACGCGCCGACCGTCGCACGCGACCATTTCGCCGACCTGTCGGTGGGTTCCGACTACCCGGGCACCTTGATCCGCGACGACAGCCTGGCCCAGCTGAAGATCGCGAAAGACGAACTGGGCTTCCGCTACATCCGCTTCCACGCGATCTTCCACGACATCCTCGGCACGTATAAAGTCGTGGACGGCAAGCCCGTGTACGACTGGACGAAGATCGACTACCTCTACGACAAGCTGCTGGGCATGGGCATCAAGCCGTTCGTCGAGCTGGGCTTCACGCCGGACGCGATGAAGACGTCGGACCTGACGATTTTCTACTGGAAGGGCAATACGTCGCACCCGAAACCGGACCAGTGGGCCGGTCTCGTCGACGCCTTCGTGCGCCACATGCAGCAGCGCTACGGCAAGGAAGAAGTGCGCTCGTGGTTCTTCGAAGTGTGGAACGAGCCGAACCTGGACGGCTTCTGGGAAAAGGCCGACCAGAAGGCCTACTTTGAACTGTTCGACCTGACGTCGAAGACCTTGAAGGCGATCGATCCGGACCTGCGCGTGGGCGGTCCGTCGACGGCGGGTGCGGCATGGGTGCCGGAATTCCTCGCACACACGAAGCAGAGCGGCGCGGCGGTCGACTTCATCACGACGCACACGTACGGCGTGGACGGCGGCTTCCTGGACGAGAACGGCAAGGGCGACCAGAAGCTGTCGCCGAAGCCGGACGGCATCGTCGGCGACGTGGTCAAGGTCCGCAAGGAGATCGAGGCGTCGTACCTGCCCAAGCTGCCGCTGTATTTCACGGAGTGGAGCACGAGCTACAACCCGCGCGACAACGTGCACGATTCGTACATGAGCGCCGCGTACATCCTGTCGAAGCTGAAGGCGACCGAGGGCATCGCGCAAGGCATGAGCTACTGGACGTACACGGACCTGTTCGAGGAACCGGGTCCGCCGACGGCGCCGTTCGAAGGCGGCTTCGGCCTGATGAACCCGCAGGGCATCCGCAAGGCGGCGTGGTTCGCGTACAAGTACATGCACGAGCTGGGCGACCAGCAGGTGCAGACCGCCGACAAGCAAAGCTGGGTGACGAAGGACGCGAACGGCGTGCAAGTGCTGGCCTGGGACTTCCAGACGCCGAACATGGGCAAACAGACGAACCGCCCGTTCTTCGGCGCCGTCCAGCCGACGAAGAAGGCCACGCCGCTGAAGATCCAGCTGAAGGGCATGAAGCCGGGCACGTACGCGGTGCAGATCTACCGCACGGGCTTCAAGGCCAACGATGCGGACACGGCCTACATCGAGATGGGCAAGCCGAAGACGCTGACCAGCGAGCAGCTGGCGCAGCTGCAGGCGCTGACCGTCGACAAGCCGGAGACGAAGTCCGTGAAGGTCGGCGCGAACGGCGCGGCGAGCGTGCAGGTGCCGATGCGCGCCAACGACGTCGTGCTGGTGAAGATCGCGCAGTGATGTACGACGGATGTCGTTCCGCGCGCACGCGGAACGACTTCTGGAACCTTCAGGGGGCGCTCAGCCCCACTGCATCAGGCAAGGCGGTACCAGCAGCACGAGGGCCAGCGCGAGATAGATCAGCTGCAGCGGGATCATCCACCTGGCCCACGTGATCCACGGCACGCGCGCGAGCGCGAGCACGCCCACCGTGATGCCGGACGTCGGGATCATCGGCGTGGAGAGCTCGCCGAGCTGGAACGCGAGGATCGCCGTCTGGCGCGTCACGCCCACGAGGTCCGCGAGCGGCGCCATGATCGGCATCGTCAGCGCGGCCTGGCCCGTGCCCGAGTGGATGAAGAAGTTGATCACCGACTGGATCAGGTACATCTTCTGCGCCGCGAACACGGGGTGACTCGACTGCACGAACGGCATCAGGCCGTGCAGCATCGTGTCGATGATCTGGGCATCGCGCGCGAGGATCATCGTGCCGCGGGCGACCGCGATCACGAGCGCCGTCGGCGCGAGGTCTTTTGCCCCCTGCATGAACGCCCCCACCCAGTCGTCGGCCCCGAGCCTGCCGACGATGCCCACGACGATCGCCATCGACAGGAAGAGCGCCGCGATCTCGTCGATGTACCACTCGAATTTCACGACGCCGATCACCATCGAGCCGAGCGCCAACGCGAAGATCGCGAGCACCGCCGTGTGACGCCCCGTCATGCGGTCGCCGTGCATGACGGGCGGATGCTCCTTGCGCCTCGCCTGGTCCAGCACATAGGTCGGGCTCAGCGCCGGGTTGCTCTTGACGCGCGCCGCGTACCACATGAGGAACAGGATCGTGACGACGGTCGCCGCCGCCCACACGATCAGCCGGTAGCCGATGCCCGAAAACACGTCGATGCCCGCGATGCCTTGCGCGATGCCGACGTTGAACGGATTCAGGAACGCGGCGCCGAAGCCCACCTGCGAACCGAGGAACGGGATCGACACGCCGACAATGGTGTCGTAGCCCAGTGCCAGCGCGAGCGGCACGAAGATCAGGATGAACGGAATCACTTCCTCGTTCATGCCGAACGTGGCACCGCCCAGCGAGAACAGGGCAACGAATACGGGGATCAGCGCGGCGCGCACGACGCTCGACGTCTCGTGCGCGCGGGCGATGGAGCGGATCGCCGTGTCGATTGCCTCCGTCCTCTGCACGACGGCGAACGCGCCGCCGACGACAAGCACGAAGCCGATGATCTTCGCCGCCTCCACGAAGCCGTTGATGGGCGCCTTCATCAACGCGACGAGGCCTTGCGGGCTGCTGGCGACGTAGTGGAACGAGGCCGGATCGACGAGCTGCTTGCCGTTCACGAGATGGGTGTCGTACTTACCGCCGGGGACGAGCCACGTGGCGAGCGCGATCAGCGCGAGGATCGCGAACAGCAGCACGAAGGTGTTGGGCATACGCAGGCGCATGGTCTGTGGCCTCATTGACTCAGCAGGGAACCGGAACGGAAGGGCGTCGTGCCCGCGATTTTACAGATGTGCATGCCGCGCTGCAGGTAGCGGTGCGCGGTGCTGGCGAACAGCAGCCCGTCGCGGCTCGCGCGCACGGTGGCCGTTGCTCCCGTCATCGGGTTGACGACGTCGGCCACCGCATCGCCGGCCTTCACCGCATCGCCCAGCGCCTTCAGGAACACGAGCACGCCGGACTGCGGCGCATGCAGCGGCTCGACGGCTTCCAGCGGCGACGCTGCGCACAGCGGTGCGGGCACCGCGGTTTGCGGGACGTCGACGACGCCTTCGCGCGCGAGCCATTGCAGCAGCGCGTGCGCGTCCTGTTCCGCGTAGTCGTAGCGCACGTCCATCTCGCCGCGCAGTTCCACGGTAACGGCCACGCAGGCCGGCGGGATCGGTGTCGCCGCACCGGCGTGTTCGGCCAGGTCCCACCACAGCCGGCTGCACGCCTCGTCGAACGGCTCGCCGCCGGAACCGGCGGACACCAGGTAGGCGCGCGCGCCGAGCAGCGCCGCCAGCGGTGCGACGCGTTGCGCCAGCACGGGGCCCGTATACACGTGCAGCAGCGCTTCGTTGTCGCTGTGCAGATCGAGCACGATGTCGGCGTCGATCGCGAGCGCCAGCAGCGTTTTTTTGAGCGTGTCCGTGTGGCCGGCCGGTTCCCACCGTGCGACGGCGGCGCGCGCTTCCTCCCGGATCGTCGCGACGTTCGCGGTCGCGTCAGGCCCGAGCCGGCCCGCCAGCGCATCTTTCAATTCGTCGGCGACGTGGCGGAAGCCCCGGTTGAAATTGATGCCCGTCGCGAGGTCGAAGCGGCCGAGGGGCGTCCCGTGCACGACCTGCGACAGCCCGATGGGATTCGCGGCCGGCACGAGGATCACTTCGCCGTGGATGCGGCCCTCGGCGTCGAGCCGTTCGAGTTCGCGCCGCAGCACGTGCGCGACGAGCATCGCGGGCACCTCGTCCGCGTGCAGCGAAGCCTGGATGTAGACCTTCCTGCCGCTGCCGGCGGTGCCGTAGTGGTGCGACGCGAGCTGGTAGGCGGCGCTCCCGGTTTCGGTCGCGATCGGATGGGTCGTCGTATGCATATGCCGTGTCTCCTGGCGTCGCTGGCTGCGGCCGATTATGTATGAATTTTTACACAACGTAAATCGATGAAAGAAAATTTTCAAAATCTTGTTGAGTTGTGCCGCCGACCTGTTTTACATTTAAAAATATTAATGTAATGACATGCATACGCGATGCCTCTTCGTCCTCCGCCCAGCGCTTCGCCCGACGTCGGTTTCGCCGAGTCGTCGCTCGGCCAGTCCCTGCTGCGCGTGCTGGCCGAGGGCTCGGCGTCGAACCGGGCGATCGCCGACTACCTGCTGCGCAACCAGGTGCGCGTGACGGCGCTGGGCATCGAGGAGCTGGCGGAAGCGTGCGCCGTGTCGACGGCGACCATCAGCCGCTTCGCGCGCGATCTCGGTTTCAGGAATTACGCGGCGATGCGCGGCGCGGTGGCGGAGACGCTGCAATCGCTGCTGCAGCCCGTCGAAAAGCTGCGCAGCACGATCGCGCGGCGCAGCGCGAAGGCGTCGCCCGCGCTGGAAAGCCTGGGGTATGCGGAGGCCGCGCTGACGGCCACGCGCGGCGCCCTGGCCGGCACGCAGATCGACCGCGTGGGCGCGGTGCTCACGAAGGCCCGCACCGTGTACGTGCTGGGGTTCGGCCTGTCGTCGTTCCTCGCGGGCGCGCTCGCGATGCATTTGCAGCCGTTCTGCCACCACGTCGTCGAAGTCGCGGCGAGCGGCGGCACGGAGGTCGCGGCCGGCCACCTCGCGACGGTCTGCGCGAAGGACGTGCTGGTCGTGATCTCGCTGCCGCGCTACACGCTCGACGTCGTCCCGCTGACGCGGTTCGCGCGCGACGCCGGCGCGGCCATCGTCTCCATCACCGATTCGCCCGCGTCGCCGCTCGCCGAGCTGGGACACCACGTGCTGTACGCGCACAGCGCGCATCCCGTGCTGCCCAGCAGTTCGAGCGCGGCGCTGGCCGTCATCGAAGCGCTGGCCGTGTCGCTGATGACGTCCAACAAGGCCAACGTCGCCAAGGCGGCGCGCCACACCGAAGCCATCGCCGCCTACCTGTACGGCGAACACCAAGTCCGCAGCACGCAGAAAAAAGAGGGCGCAAAAAAGCGCCCCGCCGCGAAGACATCCTGAGTCACCCACCAAGATACCCAAGGGAGAGCACTGCATGACCAAGCACATATCGAGTACGTTGCGGCCCGTCGTCCTGGCATCCTGCGTTGCCGCGGCGCTGGCCCTGATGGCGCAGCACGCGCAGGCGCAGGCGCAGGCGGACGAGCCCAAGATGCACCGCGTGGAGATCACCGGCTCGTCGATCAAGCGCATCGACACGGAGACGGCGCTGCCCGTGCAGCTGATCTCGCGCGAGGACATCGAGAAGATGGGCGCGACGACCGCGGCGGAACTCGTGAAGAACATCAGCGCGAACACGGCGCCGCTGACGGATGGCCCCAGCATCTCGGACGGCACGTCCGGCCAGCGGGGCCTGAATGGCGCCAACCTGCGCGGCCTCGGGGTGTCGTCCACGCTGATCCTGCTGAACGGCCGCCGCCTCGCCAACTTCGCGTCGCCCGGCGACAACTCGGGCGTCGACCTCAATAACATCCCGGCCGGCGCGATCCAGCGCGTCGAAGTGCTGAAGGACGGTGCGTCCGCCATCTACGGCACGGATGCCATCGGCGGCGTGATCAACTTCATCACGCGCAAGGATTACACGGGCATCGACCTGGCCGCGTCGGCCGCGGGCACGCAGCAGGGCGGGGCGGGCAAGAAGACGCTGAGCCTCAGCGGCGGCACGGGCGATTTGAATACCGACCGCTTCAACGTGTTCGGCGTGCTGGACATCCAGCAGCTCGACCGCATGCGTTCCGGCCAGCGCCGCTTCATCCGCGACCATCCGCTCGCGACGACCCTGCCGGCGCAGATGTCCAGCAATACCTTCCCGGCGAATATCGACATCTCGGCCGCGCAGCGTGACGCCCTGATCGGCGCAGGCCTGCTGCCGGCGGGCACCACCGCGCGGCGCGTCAACCCGAGCGCGCCGAACTGCAATCCACCGGCCACCGTGTATGCGCCGAAAGGCCCGGGCGGCGTGGCCGGCTGCAGCTACGACTACATGGAAGACACGGAGATTTATCCGGACTCGCGCAAGATCGGCTTCATCGGCCGCGCGACCTTCCAGCTCGATCCGGACAACCAGCTGTTCGCGGAGTTGGTGCAGACGCAGGCCAAGACCAAATACGTGCTGTCGCCGAACCCGGTGTCGAGCCTGCGCAACCTGCCCGTCAGCATCCTGCCGGACGCGTACCGCAACGCGCTGTCGGCGTCCGGCCTGCCGGCCACGGTCAGCCGGCTCCGCTACCGGATGGCGGAAGCGGGCAACCGCTCCAACGACGTGACGAGTACCGGCCAGCGCCTGCTGCTGGGTGCCACGGGTACGATCAAAGGCTGGGACTACGACGTGGCGCTGGGCCGCGCCGAGAACAAGGCCATCGACTCTTACGTCGACGGCTACTTCTTGTACGACAAATTCGAAGCCGGTGTGCGCGCGGGATTGATCAATCCGTTCGGGCCGTCGTCGCAGGCCGGCCGGGACCTCGTCAACAGCATCCGGATCAACGACGACGCACGCAATGCCAAGGGCGTGTCGACGTCCCTCGACGGCAAGATGTCGCGCTCCTTGACGACGCTGGCCGGCGGCGACCTGGCGCTGGCCATCGGTGGCGAACTGCGGCACGAGCACCAGACGTTCAGGCCGTCGGACCTGCTGCGCTCGAATAACATCCAGGGTGACCGCGACAGCACGATCCCGGCCGGCGAGCTGGCCGACGTGGAGACCGCGGACAATACGAGGAAGGTGGCCTCCGTGTTCACCGAGGTGGTCGCGCCGTTCACCAAGGAACTGGAGATGCAGTTCGCGGTGCGCTACGACCACTACAGCGAAGTGGGCAACACGACCAATCCAAAGCTCGGCCTGCGCTGGCAGCCGATGCAATCGCTGCTGCTGCGCGCGTCGGCCGGCACGGGCTTCCGCGCGCCGTCGCTGTCGGACCTGAAGCGCCCGACGATCTTCGGCACGACGGCCGGCATCCTCACCGATCCGCAATGCGTGGCGCAGGAAGGCAGCATCGACACGTGTACCGACCAGTGGAACGTCGAACGTCGCTCGAACCCGAACCTGAAGCCGGAAAAATCGCGCGAGTTCTCGCTGGGCGCCGTGTTCGAACCGGTCAAGCGCACGAGCCTCTCGATCGACTACTGGAACATCGAGAAGCGCGACGTGATCAGCACCCTGGGCGAACAGGTCATCATCGAAAACCCGGCCGCCTACAACGGCAAGTACATCCAGCGCGACGAGGACGGCTTCATTTCGAACATCCTCCTGATGAAGGAAAACCAGGGCAAGCTCAGGACGTCCGGCTTCGACATCGCCGGCGATTGGCGCTCGGAGCGCGGACCGTGGGGCCGCTTCGGCGTGAACCTGTCCGGCACGCTGATCCTGCACTACGACCGCCAGTTCGGTCCGCAGGAGCCGTTCCGCACGAACCTGGGCGTGTTCCTGAACGACCAGGCGATCCAGAAATGGCGCCATCGCGTGAACTTCGAATGGGACAACGGCCCCATCGCCCTCACGCTGGCGAACCAGTACTCGATGGGCTACACGGACCAGAACACGACCTACGACCCGTACACCGACACCCTGCTGCCGCCGAACCACGTGAAGTACTACTCGCTGTGGGACCTGACGGGCAGCTGGACGGTCAGCAAGCAGCTCAAGGTGCGCGCGGGCGTCCTGAACCTGTTCAACGCGGATCCGCCGTTCTCGAACCAGGCCTGGTTCTTCCTGGCCGGGTACGACCCGAGCTACACGGACCCGCGCGGCCGCAGCGCGTTCGTGAGCGTGAACTACTCGTTCCGCTGACATGCTGAAACGCGTGTGCGTCGCGCTGGCGCTGGCCGTCGCGTGTGCCGGCGCGCTCGCGGCGCGCGATGCTCCGCAAGGCTCGCTCGTCATCATCGGCGGCGGCCTGCGCGCGAACAATGCGGAGGTGTGGGAACGCATCGTCGCGCTGGCGGGCGGCAAGGGCGCGCGCATCGCCGTGCTGCCGACGGCGGCGGAGAATCCCGCGAAGGAGGCGGAACTCACCGTCGCCGCTTTGAAGCGCTACGGCGCGCGCACGTTCGTCATCCCCGTCGCGCCGCGGCTGGCCGGCAAGGACGACGTGGCGTCCGCCCGCAACGCGGCGGACGATCCGGCACTGGCAACTGCCGTGCGCAAGGCCGGCGGTGTGTTCTTCACGGGCGGAGATCAAGCCCGCATCACGGCGTCGCTGCGGCGCACGGATGGCAGCAACACGGCCGTGCTGGACGCCGTGTGGACGCTGTACCGGCGCGGCGGTGTCGTCGCGGGCACGAGCGCGGGTGCCGCCGTCATGAGCGCGACGATGTTCTACGATCCGCCGCTCGAGGTGATGCCCGTGCTGAAGAACGGTGTGGTAGACGGCAAGGACATCGCGCCGGGCCTGGGGTTCATCGGCACCGACGTCTTCGTCGACCAGCACCTGCTCGCACGCGGGCGCTTTGCGCGCATGCTGCCCGCGATGCTGGCCAAGGGTTATACGCTGGGATTGGGAATCGACGAGAACACGGCGGCCATCGTGGGGCCGGGGCGCGACGTAAGCGTGATCGGGTATCGGGGCGCGCTCGTGCTCGACCTTGCGGAGGCCACGACGGACAAGACGCAGCCGCGCTTCAACGTGTCGAATGCGCGCATCAGCTACGTGGACAGCGGCGATCGGTTCAACCTCGCCAGCCGCACCTACGTGCCCGGCCCCGGCAAGGAGCCCGTGGACAGGCGGTACGTGGAGCACCGCGCGCCGATTTTTTACACGGACATCCTCGGCAACACGGCGGTGGCGGATCTGCTGGAAAAACTGGCGGACAGCGATTTGCAGCGCGCCGTCGGCGTCGCGTTCGAAGGGCCGGACAGCGCAACGCCGGACCGCGGCTTCGAGTTCACGTTCACGCGCGTGCCGGACAGCGCCGAATACGTGACGAACCGCGAGGATGCGTATTCAGTCTACCGGATCCGGATGGACGTACGGCCGGTGCGGGTGCACCAGCCGTTTTATACGCCGGAGTAAGCCGCGCTTACTGCTTCAACAGCGGCTTGAGGTACTTGCCGGTGACGCTGGCCGGATTGTTGGCCACGTCCTCCGGCGTGCCATGCGCGACGATCGTGCCGCCGCCCGCGCCGCCTTCGGGACCGAGGTCGACGATCCAGTCCGCCGTCTTGATGACGTCCAGGTTGTGCTCGATGATGACGAGCGTGTTGCCCTGGTCGCGCAGGCGGTGGATCACCTTCAGCAGCAGGTCGATGTCGGCGAAGTGCAGGCCCGTCGTCGGCTCGTCGAGGATATAGAGTGTCCGGCCCGTGTCGCGCTTGGACAGTTCCAGCGACAATTTGACGCGCTGCGCTTCGCCGCCCGACAGCGTGGTCGCGCTTTGTCCCAGCTTGATGTAGCCGAGGCCCACGTCCAGCAATGTGTGGAGCTTGCGCGCGATGACCGGCACGGCCTTGAAGAACTCGTGCGCATCCTCGACCGTCATCTCCAGCACTTGCGTGATGTTCTTGCCCTTGTACTCGACTTCCAGCGTCTCGCGGTTGTAGCGCTTGCCGTGGCAGACGTCGCAGGGCACGTACACGTCCGGCAGGAAGTGCATCTCGACCTTGATCACGCCATCGCCCTGGCACGCCTCGCAGCGGCCGCCCTTCACGTTGAACGAGAAGCGGCCCGCGGAATAACCTCGTTCCTTCGCCGTCGGCACGGTCGCGAACAGGTCGCGGATCGGCGTGAACACGCCCGTGTACGTGGCCGGGTTCGAGCGCGGCGTGCGGCCGATCGGGGCCTGGTCGACGGAAATCACCTTGTCGAAGTGTTCCAGGCCGTGGATGGCGTCGTGGGGCGCCGGCTCCGTCTGCGAACCGTACAGGTGGCGCGACAGCGCGGGGTACAGCGTGTCGTTGACCAACGTCGATTTACCGGAGCCCGACACGCCCGTCACGCACGTGAGCAGGCCCACCGGCAGCTCCAGCGACACGTTTTTCAGGTTGTTGCCGGTCGCGCCCGTGATGACGAGCTGGCGGTCCGGGTCGGCCTGCGTGCGCTTCTTCGGCACGTGGATCTTCTTCTTGCCCGAGAGGTAGGCCGCGGTCAGCGACTCCTTGCTCTTCATGATGTCCTTCAGCGAACCCTCGGCGATCACGGCGCCGCCGTGCACGCCCGCGCCCGGGCCCATGTCGACGATGTAGTCCGCCGTGCGGATCGCATCCTCGTCGTGTTCGACCACGAGCACGCTATTGCCGATGTCGCGCAGGTGCTTCAAGGTGCCGATCAGGCGGTCGTTGTCGCGCTGGTGCAGGCCGATCGACGGCTCGTCCAGCACGTACATCACGCCCGTCAGGCCCGAGCCGATCTGCGACGCGAGACGGATGCGCTGCGCTTCGCCGCCCGACAAGGTGTCGGCGCTGCGGTCCAGCGACAGGTAGTCGAGGCCCACGTCGTTCAGGAATTTCAGGCGCGCGACGATCTCCTTGATGACGCGTTCCGCGATGTCGCGCTTGGCGCCCGTCAGTTCCAGGCCGTCGAAGTAGCTCAGGCAGTCGCGCAGCGGCGTCTTCGCCACTTCATAGATGGCGCGCTGCTGCGGTCCGTTGCCGATCTTGACGTAGCGCGCTTCCGTGCGCAGGCGCGCGCCGCCGCACGACGGGCACTCCTTCTCGTTGATGAACTTCGCCAGCTCTTCCTTCACGGCCATCGAATCCGTCTCGCGGTAGCGGCGCTGCAGGTTGTTCACGACGCCCTCGAACGTGTGCTCGCGGATCACGGTGCGGCCACGCTCGTTCACGTACGCGAACGGCACCGACGTCTTGCCGGAGCCGAACATGACGACGTCCTGCGCGGACTTCGGCAGCTGCTCGAACGGCTTGTCGAGGTCGAAGCCGTAGTGGGCCGCGAGGCTCGTCAGCATCTGGTAGTAGAACTGGTTGCGGCGGTCCCACCCTTTCACGGCGCCGGACGCCAGCGACAGGTTCGGGAACGCGACGATGCGCTTCGGATCGAAGAACTCGATGTGGCCCAGGCCATCGCATTCCTGGCAGGCGCCCATCGGGTTATTGAAGGAGAACAGGCGCGGCTCCAGCTCCTGCAGCGAATAGCCGCAGACGTTGCACGCGAACTTGTTCGAGTAGATGTGCTCCTTCTCCGTGTCCATCTCGTACGCGACGGCGCGGCCGTCCGCGATGCGCAGCGCCGTCTCGAAGCTTTCGGCCAGGCGCTGCTTGATCTCGGCATTCACCTTCACGCGGTCGATGACGACGTCGATCGTGTGCTTTTCCGTCTTCTTCAGCTTCGGCAGGTCGTCCACGTCGTAGATCTTGGCCGCGTGCGTGCCGCTCTGGACGCGGAAGCGGACAAAGCCCTGCGCCTGCATCGCCTCGAACAGGTCGCTGTGCTCGCCCTTGCGGTTCGCCACGACGGGCGCCAGGATCATCAGCTTGGTCCCTTCCGGCATGGACAGCACGGCATCGACCATCTGCGACACGGTCTGCGCCGCCAGCGGCTCTTCCGGGTGGTCCGGGCAGTACGGCGTGCCGACGCGCGCGTACAGCAAGCGCAGGTAGTCGTGGATTTCGGTGACGGTGCCGACGGTCGAGCGCGGGTTGTGCGACGTGGCCTTCTGCTCGATGGAGATGGCGGGCGACAGGCCCTCGATCATGTCGACGTCCGGCTTTTCCATCAGCTGCAGGAACTGGCGCGCGTACGCGGACAGCGACTCGACGTAGCGGCGCTGGCCCTCGGCGTACAGAGTGTCGAAAGCGAGCGACGACTTGCCGGAACCCGACAGGCCGGTGATGACGATCAGCTTATTGCGCGGCAGGTCAAGATTGATGTTCTTGAGATTGTGCGTGCGGGCGCCGCGGATACGGATTTCTTCCATTGTTGTTTGAAGGCTTTCGAATGGTTGCGGGGCCGGCGCACGGGATGCTCATGAGCGGGCCGAACGGGAAAGCGCACTAGTTTAACTGTTTTTATTTACAGTGGTATGCCGGTGCTCGAAAAAGTCTGCGGGGCTTGGCAGCATGATATGACGACTTGTCAAGACGTGCCGCGCGGACGACGCCGCGCGTGTCCCGTATGTGGTCCGCGGACGGGGCAATTCAATGGCAGACGTACCAGAAACCCGAAATTTTTTGTCGGCCGTATTGATGCGTATCTCTTCCAATCCGGGCACTTCGCCCCCATCTTCAGAGTCTGATCGGGTGCAGTAAAACCGACTGTCCGCTCGGTGCGGAATCAGTTGCTTTCTGGTGCAACTGGCCAGCATAATAGCGGATGAATTTTCAACAGTTCCCTCACGCTTAGTCAGTACGCAGAGTCAGGGATTATCCAAAGGAGCTTTACAAAATGGCATCAGTCAACAAGGTCATCATCGTCGGCAACCTCGGCCGCGATCCGGAAATCCGCTACATGCCGAGCGGCGACGCCATCGCCAACATCGCCGTGGCGACGTCCTACAAATCGAAGGACCGCAACACGGGCGAGCAGAAAGAGCTGACCGAGTGGCACCGCATCTCGTTCTTCGGCCGCCTGGCCGAGATCGTGGGCCAGTACCTGAAGAAGGGTTCGTCGGTCTACGTGGAAGGTCGCCTGCAGACCCGCAAATACACGGACAAGGACGGCATCGAGCGCTACGCCACCGACATCATCGCTGAAAACATGCAGATGCTGGGCGGCCGCCAGGGCATGGGCGGCGGCGACAGCTACGGTGGCGGCGACGACATGGGCGGCTACGACGCCCCGCCGAGCCGCCCGGCCCCGCGCCAGGCCCCGCCGGCACCGGCCGCACGTCCGCAGCCGAAACCGGCGCCGAACTTCTCGGACATGGATGACGACATTCCGTTCTGATCCGGGATCCGTTGTCCACTGATGAAAGCCCGCTCTTCGCAAGAACAGCGGGCTTTTTCTTTACCCAAGCCGATGGGTTACAAATTTGTGCCTTATTGCACCGCGATGACCACCCGGTTACTCTTGAACGCACGATGAGCACACGCCGCACGACCCAGGATTATTTTTGCAGCATTGAGGTTGCCGTCGACTGCATCAGCGGCAAGTGGAAGCCGACGATCATCTACTACCTGAAGAACGGGCCGCTCCGTTTTACCGAAGTGGTGCGGTTGATTCCACGCGCATCGCGCAAGGTGCTCACCGCCCAGTTACGGGAGCTGGAAGCGGACGGCCTCGTGCGCAGGGAAGCGCTGGATGACGAAGTGCCGAAAGGCGTCGAATACAGTTTGACGGAGGCGTCGCGCACGTTGCTTCCCGTTCTGCAATCGCTGCACGACTGGGGCGTCGACCATGCCCGGCGCAATGGGATCGATTTATGTTTGCCTGAACAGGATCGGAGCACATGATGGTGATCGAGTATGTCCGCTACAAGATTCCGGCCGAGCAGGCCGACCAGTTCGTGTCCGCTTACGCGACGGCGGCCGATGCGCTGCACACATCCAGCCACTGCCTGGGCTTCGAGCTGAGCCGCTGCACGGAAGATCCGACGTCGTTCATCCTGCGGATCGAATGGGATTCCATCGAAGGCCATATGGAGGGCTTCCGCAAGAGCCCCGAATTCCGCACGTTCTTCGCCAGCGTCAGGCCGTTCGTCCGCAACCTCGAGGAGATGCGGCATTACGAACGGACGGCGGTGCTGTCGCGGGGCTGATTGCCCCCATTTGGACTGGGCTCACGGCTTGGGTGCACGACCCCGCAACGATGTGACTCAAGTTAGTGCGCACGCGCGCGGCAAGCATGGACTGGGCTGGCACAGAACCTGCATTGGATGCAGTGTCAGCCGCCGTCGGCGGTCACACCGATCGGAGCCCAGCATGTCGTACGCAGAAGTTCTACCCGTCAAAGCCACCGCCCAGTCCGAACCCAAGCTGTCCGGCGACGTGTTCGGCGCGCTGATCAACCTGTCGGGCCGGCGGCGCTTCACGTCCCAGCGGGTCGTGCTGTATTCCGTGCTGGCATCGCTCGGCCACGACGGCGCCGACAAGACCGCGCGCGACACGCTGGCGTCGTTCAAGGATGCGCACATCACGCTCGTGCAGGGCAAGCAGGGCTTGCCGGGCATCTTCTGCCCGCAATTGCAGGACGCTTACTTCGGTAACCTGCAGGGCGACAAGGTCGTGCGCGACTTCATCGCCCTGGCCGAGAACACGCTGGATGCCATCGCAGGGCTGTCGCCCCGCGCGCCGGCGCTGCTCGACGAACTGGTGCGCTGCGCGACGCCGCTGCTCAGCGTGCTCAACGCCCTGACGCTCGTGTACGAAGAACAGTCCAAGCGCCATGCCCAGCTGCAGCGCAGGCAGATGCAGGATCTGATGGGCGACATCAAGACCATCGCCCGGCAGGCACGCATGGTCGCCTTCAATGCGCAGGTCGTCGCCGCGCGCGCGGGGCCGGTGGGCAAGGAGTTTGCCGTCGTGGCGAGCACGATGACGAACGTTACCGGCGAGATCGACGAGCTGGTGCAGACGGCGTTGGCGGGATCGTTGACGTACTGATGCGGGGCGGTGCGGTTACGGCGCCGTCGCCCGAAGACCGAGTGCGAACTGGTCCAGCAACCTGGCTGCCGTATCCGATTCCGCACCGCCGTAGCGCGTCGCGTGGACGACGAGCCGGTCGCGCTTGCGTGGATCGGCCTGGATGGCGAGCAGGGCGCGCAACGAGTCGTCGTGCAGGATGACGCGGGCATCCCGGCCGAGCAGGGCGGCGCCGGCCAGGGACAGATCAAATGCGGCGGCTTGCAGCAAGTCGATCGCGTCGTCGTACAGCCGGACTTCATTGCCTGCTTCGTGATAATGCTGGAGAAGGAAAAGAAGGTCCTGGGCATCCTTGTTGTCCAGCAGGCCCCGTTCGTCCCATGCCAGCAGCTTGAGCGCCGCAAGCGCCGGAATCGATACGACCCGGACGATCAGGCCGTTTCCGGCATCGACCTCGAGAGCCGATGCCAGCGCTTCGGCATATCCTGCGACGCTCATGACGACGTTCATGTCGGGCGGCCAGGCAATGCGATGTGCTTCCTGTTCCACGCCGCCGAAAGGGATCAGATCCACCGGAAACGCGTGACCATATTCGGCGGGCCTGTAATGCAATAGGTGGACTCGGTCGGCAGCCGGCGCGAAGCTGCCGGTCGCCACGAGCGCTGCTTTCAATGCGTCGAAACGCGGCCAGTCGTCGAGCGCGATGGCGAAGTCGACGTCATGTGTCGCACGCCGGGATTCGAGGCCGAATACGTGGGTCATCAGCATGTCGCGTGCCGTCGCGCCGACCAGAAGATATGCGTAGCCGAGCGCTCCCGCCACCGCCTGAATTCCGGACAGGATGTCCAGAAGTACCGGATTGACGGGTTTATCGGGTCGTATCGTGTACATGTTGAATGATCCCGGTCGCGATCTGGCGTGCCACGGTAATGTTGCGTGAGTCGTGGGTTGCCATCAAGTCCGCGTAGATGAGGTGCGGAGGAACCGTCGGGAACCACTCGACGAAGTGTTCCGGGTTCCAGAACATCTCGACGATGTCGATGCGTCCCTGTGGATCCGCGCGCAAGCGACAATGTTTGACGATGTCTCGCAGTGCCCTCGGGTCATCCATGTCGGCATAGATCGTGTGCGCTTCGGGCTTGAGGTGGCCGGTCAAGTGCATGGCAGCTCGTTCTCCGCCATATGCCGATATGCCGCGTTCGGGTACCCAGTCGCGGAAGCGATCGACATCATCGGTTGCGAAGCGATATGTCCTGAGCTTGGGTTTGATCCTTCCGGCGTAGCCGCTGGCCCATTCGTTCAGGAATAACTCTGGCGTACGGATCATGCGTTTGCCGCTGGTCGCCGTGCCGATCAATTCGCGCGACGCCAATGTGTCGAACGCCTTGGTGATGGCGCCGGTCGATATCCTTGCTCGAATCGAAATGTCACGATAGGGCGCATTGAGCAATGCGGGTTCGGCGAGGGCGGCGAACATCATTTTGAGTGCCGCCGGCGTCATCGTGTTGTCGGCCTGGAGTTGGCGGCCAGCGTTACCGCGCCTGCCGGTCACGTGGACATAAATCCCCGCGCCGTCGTTGATGTAGGCGTTTCCTGCCGTATCGATGAACTGCAGGCCGATGTCACGGCAGCGATCCGCCATCTCGGGGCTCAGCGACGAACTGACCAGCAAGGTGTGCTGCGCATTGCCGAGCTTGTTCAGCAGACCGAGCGGCAGAGCATATCGATCGACCGTCTTCTTGACTTCGCAGTCGTACCGTAACTTCCGCCCATTGATCGTAAGTAAGACCGTGGCGTCCGCCCCCACGTCCGGATGGTCAAGAATCTCACCCTCAATACCCGTCGCATCGTGCAACGCATCGAGGGCACGGGCCACCAGTTCGACATCGCGGCTTAAAACGAACGGATTGTTCATGAGTTGCTGGTTTTTACGTTACGTAAACAACACAAAAAGATGAACAAGCATACCGGATTTTTCATGCCGGATGTTCGTTCACGTTACGTGAACAAGTAAAAAACGTGAACAAGCTCCCCATCCCGAGCGGCGGCAACACCCGCCCCGGCAGCGTCACGCCTCTACTTGTCCCCCCAGCGGCACCCGATTCAACCGCACATACGCATCCAGCACGTCCGTCTTGTGCACGGCCCCGAGCAACTCGGGGTCATCGACGCTGCGCACGGCGGGCAGCCGCTCGCCGAAATGGCGCATGAACTGGCGCAGCGCCTCGTCCAGGCCCATGTCGGCCGTGACGACGGGTAGCGCGTCGGGCCGGGCTATGTCGGCGCAGGTGCGGTCCGTGGCCTCGTCCTGCTGGTACAGCGCGGCGACGTCGTGCAGGGCCACCGCGCCGCGATAGCGCATGGCGGCGTCGACGAGGTACACGTATTTCACGGGATGTTCGCGGAACAGCGCGGCGGCTTGCGCGACGGGCGCGTACTGCGGCAGGAAGGTGTCGGCGGGGCGGATCAGTTCCTGCATGCGGATCGCGCGCAGGCGCTCGCGTTCCTGCTCGTCGGCCGCGCGGCGCGCGGTGATCTCGTACATCGACGGCCCGTTCACGGCGCGCGCGACGCCGAACGCGACGACGCATGCGAGCATCAGCGGCAGCATCAATGAGTAACTGAGGGTCATCTCGAAAATCATCAGGATGGCCATCAGCGGCGCGCTCGTCGCGGCGGCCAGCACGGCGCCCATGCCGACGGCGACGAAGGCGGCCGGCGCCGCGGCCGTCTCGGGCGACAGGGCCTGCGGCACGAGCGCGAACAAGTGGCCCACCGCGGCGCCGACGAACAGCGTGGGCGTGAAGATGCCGCCGATGGCGCCGGAGCCGCTCGTGAGCAGCGTGGCCGCGATCTTGCAGACGAGGACCACGAGCACGGCCTGCCACAGCCAGGACTGATGCAGCAGCGCGTTCACGACGCTGTAGCCGTTGCCCCAGACCTGCGGCACCCAGATCGAGATCGCGCCCACACCCAGGCCGCCCAGCGCGAGCCGCAGCGGCAGCGGCACCTGGCTCGCCGCGAACAGGCGGCGCGTGCGCTGCAGCGCGTACAGGAAGGCCGGCGCGATCAGGCCCGCGAGCACGCCGAGGGCAACGAACCACACGACTTCCAGGTTGGCGATCGGCGCGAAGGCCGGCATCTCGTACGTGGGATGGTAGCCGGGCAGGCGGCGCATCGTGATGTTGGCGACGACGGACGCCACCATGATCGGGCCGAGGCTGTTCATCGTGATGGCGCCGAGGATGATCTCGGTGACGAAGAACGCGCTCGCGATCGGCGCGTTGTAGGCGGCGGCGATGCCGGCCGCCGCGCCGCAGGCCACGAGCAGGCGCAGGCGCACCGTGTTGAAGCGGGCGATGCGGCCGACGACGGACGCGGTCATCGCCGCCAGCTGGATCATCGAGCCTTCGCGGCCGATCGAGCCGCCGGACGCGATCGACAGCAGCGACGACACGCTGTTGACGAGCGTGAGCTGCACCGGCACCTTGCCGTCGCCCACGGCCACCACTTCCATGTAGTCGGCCCGGGCGCCGGCCGCGTGGCGGCGCGCCAGCACGAGCACGCAGCCGGCGCACAGGCCGCCGGCGCACGGCGTCAGGAGGCGCGCCTGCCACGACAGCGAGGTCGCGATCTCGACGAACGAGCCGCTGCGGCCGAATATCAGCGCCTGCAGCAGCGTGAGGCCGTCGCGGAAGACGAGTGTCGCCAGCGCGCCCACGAAGCCGACCAGCGCCGCCCACAGCAGGATGGCGTTGGCGCGCAGCAGTTGCGAGAGCCGCGTGCGCAGGCGGTCGGGTGGAGACGTGTTCATGGTGTGATGTGCGGCCCGGCGCGGCGTCCAGGCCGGTCACTATAGCATGCAGGTCGGGCAATCGAGCAACCGTTACCAGAGCGCGTTCCCCATCCGGCCCTGACCGGTAGCGCCGCTGAATTCGACCCGCACGACGGGTTCCCGAGTGCGCCGGGCGCCTCTAGAATGGCGGCATCCCAACGACAGGAGCCCTCATGCGCCGCCTTGCCCTGCTGCTCGCCTTCCTCGGTACCACATCGTCCGCCGCCGACTGGCCCATGTTCATGGGCGACTCCGCGCACACGGGCCGCGTCGTCGGCGAGACGCACGCGATCCAGGGTTTCAAACTGGCGGGGCGCTTCGACGTGCACGCGGCGGTCCACGCGTCGCCCGTGGCGGCGCAGGGGCGGGTGTTCATCGGCGCGGAGAACGGCAACCTGTACGCGCTCGATGCGAAGACGCACGGTTTGCTGTGGCTGTATCACGCGCGCGGCGGCATCGCGTCGACGCCCGCGGTGGCCGACGGCATCGTCTATTTCCTCGACCGCGCGGGCGACGTGCATGCGCTGAAGGCGGCCGACGGGTCGCCCCTGTGGGCCTTCCGCACGCAGGGCGAGGCCCTGTTCGCCGCGCACGGCATGTTCGGCCTGCCGCGCGACGGCCAGCCCGTGCCGGACCCGTGGGACCTTTACCTGTCGTCGCCGCTGGTCCATGACGGCACGGTCTATGTGGGCAGCAGCGACGGGCATCTGTACGCCCTCGATGCGAAGGACGGCAAACTGGCCTGGGCATGGCGCACGGGCGGCATGGTGCACTCGTCGCCCGCGCTGGCGGGTAACAACATCGTCGTCGGCAGCTGGGATGGCGCTGTGTATGCGCTCGATGCGAAAACGGGAGAGCAGCGCTGGCGCCACCAGACGGGCGTCGAGCAGAGGGTCAGCGTCAACCTGGGCATCCAGGCGTCACCGGCCGCCGACGGCGACACGGTCTACGTCGGCTCGCGCGACGGCTTTTTGTATGCGCTCGATGCGGCCAGCGGCCAGCCGAAGTGGCGCTACGATGGCCATGGCAGCTGGATCGTGGGCACGCCGGCCGTGGATGGCGACAGCGTGTACGTGGGCACGTCGGACACGGGCCTCCTGCTGGCGCTGGACAAGCGCACGGGCCGCGAACGCTACCGCTTCGAGACGAAGGTGTGGACGTTCGCGTCGCCGCTGCGCGTGGCCGACGTCGTCGTGGCGGCGTCGATGAAGGGCGAATTGCACGCGCTCGACGCGGCGACCGGACGCGCGCGCTGGTCGTGGCGCAGCGACGCGCTCGCCGTCAACGACGGCCGCGTGATCGACACGGCCACGGGCAAGCTGGACACGGACAACATGTACAAGGGCGGGCCGCATGCGCTGTACTCGGCCGTCGAATACGTCAAGCGCCTGGGCGCCTTCGTCGGCTCGCCGGCGTGGTACGACGGCCAGCTGATCGCGACCACCGCAACAGGCGACGTGCTGTTCTTCGTACCGCAGCGCTGACGGAGTGAGCTCTGGACATGAAAGCGATTTCATGTCGCAATTCCGCCGCGCTAGTTTAGTAAACCGACTAAACAACGTGTGATTTTTGAAAGCTTGTTGAAGTAGCTCCGCTTCCTTTGTATAAATTTTCCTGGGTGGAACGCAGTGCCCATCGGATCCAGGCGGCATCTCCTCGTTTAGTAAATCGTCACGAGGCGATGCCGATGGGCACCGGAACGTTCCACACGTGATGAGAGACCTGCCACCACCACAACAACAAGCCCTTGGCAGGACACAACCAGGAGACCTACATGACGTTAAGAACCCCTCTCGCCGCACGGCAGCGCACCTGCCGCGCGACACCCATCGCCATCGCGGTGGCCACCGCATTGCTGACGGTCGCGCACGCGCAAGCGCAGGACGCCGCGCCGCAAGCCGACAAATCCGCCGGCGCGGCCGCGCCGGAGCAAGTCGTCGTCACCGGCTACCGCTACTCGATCGAAAAAAGCCTCGACCAGAAGCGCGATGCGAACTCGATCGTCGAAGTGATCACGGCCGAGGACATCGGCAAGTTCCCCGACAAGAACGTGGCAGACGCGCTGCAGCGCGTGCCGGGCGTGATCATCGACCGCAGCGGCGGCGAGGGCAAGAACGTCAGCGTGCGCGGCCTCTCGTCCGAGCTGACCCTGACTGAGCTGAACGGCAACTACATCGCGACGGCCGAATCGAACGGCGATCCGACCCGTTCGTTCAACTACACCTTGATGCCGTCGAACATGCTGTCCAGCGCGGAGCTGTTCAAGACGCCGGAAGCGCGCATCGACGAAGGCGGCATCGGCGGCACCGTCATCCTGCACACGCGCCGTCCGCTGGACGTGAAGTCGGGCTCCGGCTTCGTCAATGCCGAGGGCACCTGGGCCGACACGACCAAGAAGACGGACGGCCAATTCTCCGGCCAGTACGCGTGGCACGATGCATCGAACCGCTTCGGCGTCCTGGTGGGCTACACCCAGCAGAAACGCACGACGCGCACCATGGGCACGAGCACGGAAAACTGGCAGTGGTACGGCGACGACTACGACGCGCATCCCGCGACGGACGTCAACGGCAAGCCGTCCAAGATGGACAGCTACTGGTGGGGCCAGTCCGGCTTCTACGACCAGGGCGGCCACTACTACACGAACTTCATGATGCCGACGTCGGTCAACTTCGACGTCAAGACCGAGGAGCGCGAGCGCAAGGGCGGCCAGCTCACGCTGCAGTTCAAGCCGGTGCGCAACCTGAACCTCGTCGCCAACTACTTCCGCTTCGACCTGTCGCAGAACTCGCAGACGAACACGCTGAAGATCCCCGAGTGGAACCTGGCGCGCTACTCCGGCGACGGCAACTGGCCGGGCGGGCGCATGCTCGACGGCCTCACGTTCGACCCGAGCCACACGATCGTCACCGGCGCGCAGTACAGCGCCCATCCGGGCAAGACGTATTACTGCAGCGGCGACGCGGCCGCGGCCGGCGGCGTGACGAATACCGGCGGCTTCGGTCCGGACGACTGCACGATCCCGACCCCGCAGATCACGGGCAGCTTCAATCGCGAGAAGGCGCTGTCGCAGACGTTCGACCTCGAAGCGGACTGGCACGGCCAGTCGCTGGACGCCAGCTTCAAGGCCGGCCGCACGTGGGCGGGCGGCGGCCCGTCGCTGCAGTTCTCCATGCCGATCAAGCCGCGCGTGCAGAATGCGGACGGCAGCTGGACGCTCGGTAACTACGCCAGCGCGTGGAGCCTCGCCGGCACGCCGACGATGACGTTCTCGCCGCAGCTGATGGACAACCTGATGAAGGGTATCGGCGAGATCGACCTCGGTTCGACGTCGTCGTCCTGGACCCGCAACAGCAATCAGCAGAAGTACGCGCAGGGCGACTTCACGTGGCACACGGACATGAACTGGATCGACTCGCTGCAGTTCGGCGCGAAGTACCGCGACGGCGGCATCCACCGCAACACGGGCAACAACTACTGGGTGTGCCAGGGCGCGGATCCGACCAACTACGACAAGCGTTACCAGGCCGGCTGCGATCCGACGGCGAACAAGTTCCAGCCGTCGTACCTGTATAGCCAGTCGCTGCCGAACATCGCCGGCGGCATCAAGGCCAGCGCCTTCCCGGCGATTAACTACCCGGCCTATATCTCGTACCTGAACCAGACGTACGGCCAGATGCAGACGCGGAACGAAGACAACTTCGTGTACAACGTCAGCGAGAAGATCTCGTCGGCCTACGTGCAGGCCAACATCAAGACGGACCGCCTGCGCGGCAACGTCGGCCTCCGCTTCGTGCGCACGAAACAGCATGCCGATTCGACGGACCGTGTCGACAACTACAGCGACTACTTCTTCAATGGCCCGAACGGCAGCCCGGCACCGTGCCAGGCGGGCGGCGCACCGGCCGCCGGTGCACCCGCGGGCTCGGGTTGCGTGAGCGGCTTCACGACGCTGCCGGACAGCACGGCGCACACGCAGTCGTTCGTCGTCAGCGCCCTCGACCGCACGTACAACGACGTGCTGCCGAGCCTGAACCTCGCGTACGACCTGACGGACACCCTGCTGCTGCGCGCCGCGGCATCGAAGGCGATCTCGCGTCCGAGCTACTCGGACATCGCATCGCCGGGCGGCCTGCAGTACTACAGCCAGGAATACGTCAACGACCGCCGCCTGATCGGCGGTGGCGACCGGGTGGGCTGGTTCGGCAGCGGCAGCAACAAGAACCTCGAGCCGTACAAGGCGACCCAGTACGACCTGGGCCTGGAATGGTACTTCCATCGCGGTTCCGTGCTCGGCGTCGACTTCTTCCGCAAGAACGTCAGCAATTTCGCCGTGCCCGTCGTGCAGAGCGTGAACATGTCCGTGGGCGGCCAGAACGTGACGGTGCAGAACTACTCGACGAGCGCCGGCGGCCGTGACGGCGTGTCGAAAGGCGTCGAGCTGTACGCGCAGCACACGTTCACCTCGGGCTTTGGCTTCCAGGTCAACTACACGTACAACAAGACGAACGAGGCGGCCATCACGCTCGAAGACGGCACCAACATCGGCACGTCGCCGCTCGTCGGCAGCGCGAAGAACCAGGCCAACGTCACCCTGTTCTACGAGACGGACAAGCTGCTCGCGCGCGTGTCGTACAACCGCCGCGGCGAAGTGGTGGACGGCCTCGAGAACGGCTTGAACGTGTACGAGGACCCGTACAGCCAGGTCGACGTGAACGTCGCGTACAACATCACCAAGGAGCTGAGCCTGACGGCATCTGTGCTGAACCTGACCCGCCAGGAGTCGCGTTCGCACCTGGGCAACGACACCCAGGACCGTTTCTACTCGAACGGTTACGCCGGCCGCATCGCGTACGTGGGCCTGAACTACAAGTTCTAAGCCCGCAGCAACCTGCCTCCCCGCGCCCCATCCGGCCCGGGGAGGCGTCTTCTTTTGTGGAGACCGTCATGAGTACGCACAACCGAATCAGCAGCATCATCATCGTCGGCGGAGGCAGCGCGGGCTGGATGGCCGCGGCGGCCCTCGCGACTTACCTCGGCAAGGGCGCGACGATCCGCCTCGTCGAGTCCGAGGAAATCGGCATCGTCGGCGTGGGCGAGGCTAGCGTCCCGCACATGAAGCTGTTCAACGGCCAGTGGCTGGGCATCGACGAAGCGGACTTCGTCAAGCGCACGCAGGCCACGGCAAAACTGGGCATCCAGTTCAACGACTGGGCACGTATCGGCGACCGTTATTTCCACGGCTTCGGCGCCATCGGCCGCTCGATCGGGCCGCTGCCGTTCCACCAGTTCTGGCTGAAGCTGCACCTGGCCGGGCGCGCGGGACCGATCGGGGACTATTCGCCGCAGACCGTGATGGCGCCGCGCGGCCGGTTCGCGCCCGGCGACCGGAACGCGGCGCCGCAGTCGCCGCTGGCCGACATCGCCTATGCTTACCACTTCGACGCCGGCCTGTACGCGCGCTACCTGCGCGAGCTGGCGGAACGGCGCGGCGTGCGCCGCATCGAAGGCAAGATCGTCCACGTGAACCAGCGTGCGGACGATGGCTTCATCGAATCGGTGACGCTGGAAAGCGGTGAATCCATCGGCGGTGAACTGTTCATCGATTGCTCCGGCTTCCGCGGCCTCTTGATCGAGCAGACTTTACAGACCGGCTACGTGGACTGGTCGCATTGGCTGCCGTGCGACCGCGCGCTGGCCGTGCCCAGTGCGAGTACCGCGCCGCTCACGCCGTACACGCGCGCGACGGCGCACGCCGCGGGCTGGCAATGGCGCATCCCGCTGCAGCACCGCGTTGGCAACGGCCACGTGTATTCGAGCCGGCACATCAGCGACGACGAAGCCGCCGCCACCTTGCTGGCAAACCTGGACGGCGAGGCGCTGGCCGAACCGCGCCTGCTGCGCTTCACGACGGGCATGCGCAGGAAATTCTGGAACAAGAACGTCGTCGCGCTGGGCCTCGCCAGCGGCTTCCTCGAACCGCTCGAATCCACCAGCATTTATCTCGCCCAGTCGGGCATCACGCGCTTGCTGAGCCTCTTCCCCACGCGCGATCCGAACCCGCTGCTGGCGGAACGCTACAACAGCGAATCCATCTTCGAATACGAGCGCGTGCGCGATTTCCTCATCCTGCACTACCACGCCACGCAGCGCGACGACACGCCGTTCTGGAACCACTGCCGCACGATGGCCGTTCCGGACACCTTGCGCGACGCGATGGACCTGTTCCGCACGGACGGCCGCTACTTCCGCAACGGCGAGGATTTCTTCGCGCTGCCCAGCTGGGTGCAGGTGATGCTGGGCCAGCGTATCATCCCGCGCGGCTACCACCCCATCGTCGACGAGATGCCCGAAGGGAAGCTGGTCGATCACGTCGAGGGCGTGCGCGCCGTGCTGGCGCAGGCTGTCGGCACGATGCCCACGCACGAGGAATGGATCGACCGGTACTGGAAGGCGTCATGAGCGGACTCGCACAATGGCTCTTCGGCGCCGTCCTTGCTGGCACGGCGGCGTCGGCGTTCGCAGGCAATGTCGTCATCGACCGGGGCTGGACGTTCCGCCTCGCGCCGGGCAATGCGCAACTGGCCGCGCATCCGGAAGCCGCTTCCTGGCACGCGGCGACGGTGCCCGGCACGGTGCACACGGACCTGCTCGCGAACAACGCGATCCCCGATCCTTACGTGGGTGCGGCGGAAGCGGGCCTGCAATGGATCGGCCTCGCCGACTGGGAATACCGCACGACGTTCGACGTTCCGCGCAACACACTGACGGCCGCGCGCAGCGACCTCGCATTCGACGGCCTCGACACCATCGCCGAGGTCTGGCTGAACGGTGCCAAGGTGCTCGATGCGGACAACGCCTTCCGCACATGGCGCGTTCCCGTGCAGGGCAAGCTGCGCGCGCACGGCAATGAACTGCGCATCGTGCTGCATTCGCCGATCGCAACACTGCTGCCGCACGTGCAGGCGATGCCGCACAAGTTGGCCGGCAATTACCCGTCTCCGTATGGCGATGAACCGCCGGACGCGATGACCGGCAATTTCGTGCGCAAGCCCGGCTACCACTATGGCTGGGATTGGGGACCGCGCTACGTCACCGCGGGCGTCAATAAACTCGTCGTGCTGCAAAGCTGGGACACGGTCCGCATCGATAACCTGCAGCTGCGCCAGGACCACGTCGATGCGGCGCGCGCCGACATCGCCGCCGTCGCGTCCGTCGACGCCGTGCGCGCAGGCGCCGTCGACGTGCGCCTGTGGCAGACGGCGCCCGGCGGCAAGCGCACGTTGGCGGTGACACGGCGCGTCGACCTGCAGGCCGGCGCCAACCGCATCGAACTGCCCGTGCACGTGGACCGCCCGCAGCGCTGGTTCCCGAACGGTTACGGCGCACAGCCGCTGTACCGCTACGAGCTGGCGGTCGGCGACGCGCGCACGAGTGCGCGCACGGGCCTGCGCAGCATCGCATTGCGCCGCGACCCCGACGACAAGGGGCGCAGCTTTTACTTCGTCGTCAACGGCATCCCCGTGTTCGCGAAGGGCGCGAACACGATCCCGTTCGACATGTTCCAGCCACGCGTGACGAAGGCGCAGTTGCGGCGCGTGCTCCAATCGGCGCGCGACGCCAACATGAATTTCCTGCGCAGCTGGGGCGGCGGCTACTACGAGAGCGACGACTTCTTCGACCTCGCCGACGAACTGGGCCTGCTCGTCTGGCAGGACTTCATGTTCGGCGGCGGCATGCCGCCGGCCTATGACGACGCATTCCGCGCGAACGTCATCACGGAGGCCCGCGACAACGTACGCCGTCTGCGCAACCACCCGAGCCTCGCGCTCTGGTGCGGCAACAACGAGGAAGAGATCGCGTGGAAGTACTGGGGGCATGGCAAGACGCTGAAGGACGCCGATCCTGTCTTCGCCGACAAGGTATGGAAAGGCTATGTGCAGTTGTTCGGCACGGACCTGCGCAAGGCGGTCGCGGACGAGGGCGGCGGCATCGCCTACTGGGCCAGCTCGCCCAGCGACGACCTGGCCGACGTCGCCAACACCCCAGCCAGCGGCGACATGCACTACTGGGAAGTGTGGGGCAACCCGGCTTACCCGCCCGTGAAGTACCTGGAGATCACGCCGCGCTTCATGTCCGAATACGGGCTGCAGGCCTGGCCGGTGCAGCGCACGATCGACGCCTTCGCCAGGCGTGACGAGCAGGGCATCGCCACGCCGGTGATCGAGGCACACCAGAAGTTCATGGCCGGCAAAGGCAACGAGCGCCTGATGAAGTACGTCGACTACGAATTCGGTGCGACGGCGGACTTCGACCGGTTCGTCTACCTGAGCCAGGCCGCCCAGGCCGAAGGCATCGAATTGGCGGCGCTGCACCACCGCGCCAGCCGGCCGTACACGATGGGGTCGTTGTACTGGCAGCTCAACGATGTGTGGCCGGGCGCGTCGTGGTCCAGCGTCGACTGGTTCGGCCGCTGGAAGGCGCTGCATTTTCATGCGCGCCGCTTCTATGCGCCCGTCGCCGTGGCCGCGCTGCGGGGCGCCGACGGCAAGACGTCGGTCAGCCTGCTCAACGATCGCCCGCACGCCGTGCACGGCGAGTTGCGCCTGCGCGTGCTGACCCTCGACGGCACCGTGTTGCGCGACGAGCGCAAGCCGGTCGACCTCGCGCCGCTGGCGGCGACGCAGGCGGCCGACTACGCCGATGCGGATTTACTCGGCGGCGCCGATCCCGCAGCCACCGTCGCCGTGTGGGACTTGCGCGCCGACGGCGAGCCGGCATCGCGCGGCGTCGTGTACTTCAAGCCTGCGAAGGAGATGCGCTGGCCCGACCCCGGCCTGCATGTGGACGTGCGCCGCGCCGGCGCGGGCTATGCGCTCGACCTGCAAGCGACCCGGTTCGCACGGGCCGTGTGGATCGACGCGGGCGACGCCGCGCTGTCCGACAACGCGCTCACGCTGCTGCCGGGCGAACGCGTGACGGTGAACGCGGCGTCGGCGGCTGGGCTCGCGGCGCTGCGCGCGTCGGTGCGCGTTCGTTCGCTGGCGGACGCGTTGGCGTTTACTAAATCGCGCTAAAAACCGCGCTGTTTCGTGGATGTCGATTGACGCTGCAGGCGGTTGCTATAAAAGTGATGAAGACAAGATTTCAAGGAGACATATCGTGACCCGTTTTTCCCCATTCAAGGCGGCCCAGCGCGGCCTGTGCATCACCCTGGTCGCGCTGCTGCCCGCGATGTCGCAAGCGGCCGCACCCGCGCCCGCGCTGCGCCCCGTCAGCACCACCGAATCCGCCGCGCTCGCGCAGCGCGTGAAGGACGAGATGCGCCATGCCTGGCAAGGGTATAAACAGTATGCCTGGGGCCACGATGCGCTGAGCCCCTTGAGCAAGAAGCCGCGCGACTGGTACGCGCACTCCCTGCTGATGACGCCCGTCGATGCGCTGGACACGCTCGTCATCATGGGCCTGAAGACGGAAGCGGATGAAGCGCGCGAGCTGATCGCGACGCAGCTGTCGTTCGACCAGGACATGGAAGTGCAAAACTTCGAGATCACGATCCGCCTGCTGGGTGGCCTGATCTCGGCTTACCAGCTGACGGGCGACGACCGCCTGCTTGCGAAGGCGGATGACCTGGGCCGGCGCCTGCTGCCCGTGTTCGAGTCGCCCACCGGCATGCCGTACACGCACGTCAACCTGCGGACGGGGAAGGTGAGCGGCAAGGTGAGCAACCCGGCGGAGACGGGCACGCTGGTCCTCGAATTCGGCATGTTGAGCAAGCTGACGGGCAAGCCCGTCTACCTGGAGAAGGCCAAGCGCGCGCTCGTCGAAACGTACCAACGCGCATCGAAGGATGGCCTCGTGGGCTCGGCGATCGACGTGGAGACCGGCAAGTGGGTCAACACGGACGCCCACATCGGCGGCGGCATCGACTCCTATTACGAATACCTGTACAAGTGCTACCGGCTGTTCGGCGACGCCGAATGCAAGGCGATGTGGGACCACAGCATCGCGGGCGTGAACAAGTCGCTGGCCGACAAGCGCGACGGCGCCCTGTGGTACGGCCACGCCGACATGAACACGGGCCGCCGCACCGCCACGCAATACGGTGCGCTGGACGCGTTCATGCCCGCGCTGCTGGCGCTCGGCGGCGACGTGCCGCGCGCGCAGGCGCTGCAGGAATCCGGCTTGCGCATGTGGCGCGTCGCCGGCGTCGAGCCGGAAGCGCTGGACTATGCGCGCATGAAGATCACGTCGCCGGGCTATGCGCTGCGTCCGGAGATCATCGAATCGGCGTACTACCTGAACCACTACACGGGCGACGCGCGCTACCGCGCCATGGGCCGCGAATTCTTCGAGGCGTTCGTACGCTACTGCCGCACGGACGCCGGCTACGCGGCGCTGAAGGACGTGCGCACCAAGGTCCAGGAAGATTCGATGGAGAGTTTCGTCTTCGCCGAGACCTTCAAGTATTTCTACCTGCTGTTCGCACCGAAGGACGCGCTGGACTTCGATGCCGTCACGTTCAACACGGAGGCGCATCCGCTGCGCCTGCCGGCCGCGCATTGAAGGGGAACGCGCATGACAGGTTTCCCAACCCCGCGCCTGGCCGCGCTGCTTGCGGCGCTCGTGCTGCCGCTGGCGGCGCAGTCCGCGCCCAAGCTCGATGCCACGCCCGTCAACACGTTCATCGGCACGCAGGATGAAGGCAATACGTTCCCCGGCGCGTCAGCACCGTTCGGCATGATCCAGGTCGGCCCCACGGGCGAGCATTACGCGGGCTGGCGCTACAGCGACACGCGCATCCGCGGCTTCGGCCACGCGTACCTGTCCGGCGCGGGCTGCTGGGAGCAGGGCGGGCAGTTGCAGGTGCTGCCGGTCACGGGGCGCATCGGCCCCGGCGGCGATTTCGACACCGCGAAGGCGGACAGCTTCGACTACAAGCGCTACGCGGCCGGTTACACGCACGACGGCGAAGTCGGGCAGGCCGGCTATTACAAGGTCCGGTTGACGAGCTACGGCGGCATCACGGCCGAGACGACGGCGCTGACCCGCGCCGCGGCGGAGCGCTACACGTTCGCGGCCGGTACCGACACGGGCCATGTGCTGCTCAACGTGGGGCAGGCCAACGAGCGCCACTCGGTCGTCGGCAGCGAGCTGCGGATCGTGGACGACCGCAGCGTGGAAGGCCGCATCACGACGAAAAGCTTTTGCGGCGGCGCGCAGTACACGACGTGGTTCCGCATCGTGTTCGACCAGCCGTTCGTCGCCCACGGCATCTGGGACGACCGCGGCGGCTGGCCCAATGCGCAAGGCCCCAGCCAGCAGGGCGACAGCCGCCCGCACGGCGCGTGGCTGACGTTCGACTTGAAGCGCGGACGGGCCGTCACGGCCGTCAGCGCGATCTCGCATGTGGATGCCGACGGCGCGCGCGCCAACCTGCAGGCGGAAGGCATGGCGGGCGGCCGGCCGCTCGCGTTCGATGCGATGCGCGAGCAGGCGCAGGCGGCGTGGCAGCGCGAACTGGCGAGCGTGCGCATCGACGGCGGCAGCCAGGACGACCGCACGGTGTTCTACACGGCACTGTACCACGCGCTGCTGCAGCCGCTGACGGGCAATGACGCGGATGGCCGCTACCGCGGCTACGACGACGCGATCCACACGGCGAAGGACTGGACGTATTACGAATTCTTCTCGCTGTGGGACACGTACCGCGCGCAGAACCAGCTCCTTGCGCTGCTGCGCCCGCAGCGCGCGCGCGACATCGCGAACTCCGTGTTGAAGATCCGCGAACAGGGCGGCTGGCTGCCGCGCTGGGGCTATGCGAACTTCGAGACGAATGTGATGACGGGCGATCCCGTCACGCCGTTCCTCGTCGACCTGTGGCGCTATGGCGCGCTGAAGGGGCGCGAGCGCGAGGCGTATGCCGCGTTGCGCGAGAACGCGTTCGGCGTGCCGCCGCAGCGCATCCGCGCCCAGGGCCGCGCGGGGAACCCGAGCTATCTGCGCCAGGGCTTCGTGCAGTACGACCGCGCGTTCGTCGCGAAAGGCATGGACATCGATCCGCACCATGGCGCGTCGGCCACGCTGGAATACTCGTTGTCCGACAGCGCGCTGGCCGTGATGGCGAAGGCGCTGGGCCACGCCGACGATGCCCGCGTGCTGAACCAGCGCGCCCTCAACTGGCGCAACGTGTGGGACGCGAGCGTCGTCGACACGGCGACCGGCCTGCGCGGCTTCCCGCGCCCGCGCGTGCAGGACGGCAGCTGGTTCGCCGACGTCGGCGGCGGCTACGATCCGCGCAGCGAGCGTGGCTTCCACGAAGGCACGGCGTGGCAATACCAGTGGCTCGTGCGCCAGGACATCCCGGGCCTCGCCGCCGCGATGGGCGGCCCCGCGCAGGCGCTGCATCGCCTCGACCTGTTCTTCGACTACGATGCGCTCGCAAGCGACCCGCAGGCCGTGCGCAAGTCGTGGGTCGTGGGACCGTACAGCTATTACAGCCAGTTCCGCTACAACCCGAACAACGAGCCGGACCTGCACGCGCCGTGGGTCTACACGTTGCTGGGCCAGCCGTGGAAAACGACGACCGTGCTGCGCGCGGCGGAAACGCTGTTCGGCAACGGTCCCAGCGGCGTCACGGGGAACGACGACCTGGGCACGATGTCGGCCTGGTATCTGTTCAGCGCATTGGGCCTGTATCCGGACACGCCGGGCAGCGGCCGCTTCCTGCTGCACGCGCCCCGTTTCGCGCATGCGGAAATCGATCTGCCGCAGGGCCGCGTGCTGCGCATCGACGCACCCCAGGCCAAGCCCGGCGAGCGCCGTTTCGTGCACGCGGTGAACTGGGCGGGCAAGCCCCTGTCGCGCGTGTGGCTCGACTGGGAACAGCTGCAGGCGGGCGGCACACTCGGCTACACGCTTGCGCCGCAGCCGGACGCGGCGGGCTGGGGCACGCATGCGCGCGACTTGCCGACGCGCTGAGCCGTTTCACAGGCGCGCCCGCCCGCATGGTTGGGCACGCTGTCGACAAAATTTACGGAACAGCGAGCGACCGCGTGCGTAGCCAGCACGCATGAGGGGCTACGAGCACCGATGGCACGAACGATGCTTGAAAAAGAGGCACACTTTTTCAGCCCGAACGAAAGGAGTCGATGATGAATATCGGAACGAAAGCTCTGAAACTCATTGGTGCCGGCCTGGTGTTTCACTGCGCCGTCGCGCACGCCGGCCCGTACGTCTTTTCCACCGGTGTCGTGGACGGCCGCATGGCCGCGTTGTCCCGGCCGGGGGCGTCGGAAACGGAGACGGCCGACGACTTCATCATTGCGCAGCACACGAACATCACGCACGCGACGTTCACCGGCCTGCTCACCAACGACGTGCCGCTGTCGTCCGTCACCGACGTCCAGGTCGAAATCTATCGCGTGTTCCCGAAGGATTCCAGCACGCCGCCGTCGGGTCACGTCCCGACCCGTACCAACTCGCCGTCGGACGTCGCCTTCGATTCGCGCGCGCTCAGTGCATCGGGCCTGACCTTTACGACCAGTGTGCTGGCGACGGGCTTCACCGCCCTGAACTCCGTCGTGAACGGCATCAACCCAGTGCCCGGCCAGACCACGGGCGGGGAGGGCCCCGTGACCGGCACCGAGGTCCAGTTCACCGTCGATTTCGCCACGCCGTTCGATCTCGCGCCCGACCACTATTTCTTCGTGCCGCAGGTCGCGGTCACGGGCGGGAATTTCCTCTGGCTGTCCACCGCGCGCCCGATCGTCCCACCGGGCACGCCGTTTTCCCCCGACCTGCAATCGTGGATCAGGAACGGGAACATCGCGCCCGACTGGCTGCGGGTCGGCACCGACATCGTGGGCGGCACCCCGGCACCCACGTTCAACCAGGCGTTCACGTTGACCGGCGCGACGGTACCGATCCCCGAGCCGCTGTCGGCGGGCCTCGTCGCGATCGGCCTGCTGGCGCTGGTGCACCGCAGGGCGCGGCGCTAGTCAGCGCTGCCCCTTGCCCGTCGCCGCCCACCAGATGCCTCCCATCAGGTGGGCCAGGTACTGCGGGTCGCGGTACATCTCGACGTTGTGACCGAGCAGCGTGACGAACACGCGGCCTTGCTCGTACTTGTGATACCACGAGACGGGATGGTCGCGGCCCATGCCCGTCGCGACCTGGCCCGGCCAGATGCGCGTGGGGTCGTAGCTCGACTCGTCCACGTTCAGCACGGGGTGGATGGCGACGTTGTACGGATTCGTCGTCTCGTACCACTCGTCGCTCCAGATCCAGCGCGGCGGGATGCCGAACGTCGCGGGAAAACCCTTGTCGACGACGTCGACGGCGGCCGTCTGCAGGAACGGATGGATCTTGAAGGAGCGGCCCACGAGCTTCTCGTACCACACCCACCCGTTCGGCGGCGTGATCGCGGCGCGGTGCACGATGACGGCGTTGCCGCCGCCGCGCATATACGTTTCGAAGTGCGCGCGCTGCGCCGCGTTCAGCTCTTCGCCCGGCGTGTTGAGGAAGACGACGGCCGCGTACTGCGCCAGGTCGCCGTCGAACGCCTCGGTCTTGTTCGTGTACGTGAACTCGAACGCGTGCAGCTTGGCCAGCTTTTCCAGGCTGTCGCGCGCGACGGGGATGTATTCGTAGTGATATTTGTTGGGGATGGCCAGCACGAGCAGCTTGTACTGGCTGTCGGCGTGGGCAGATGGCGCGGCCAGCACGGCTGCTGCCGCCAGCGCCGGCACGATGCGGTGTCCTGTCATGGTGCGGGCACCCCTTCCGGTTTGCGGCCGTTGCGCGGCACGAGCCAGCCGCCGTCGGACAGCCAGTCGGACAGGCGATCGGGCCAGTGCTGCAGCGAGATGCGTTCGCCGCGCTGCCCCATGTTGAACGCGTGGTCCGTGTCGGCGTACAGGTGCAGCTCGGCCGAGACACCGGCCTTCTGGAGCTGCTGGTACAAGGTGAGGCTCGGCGTGAGGCAGCACGCGTCGCGCGAACCGGCGACGAGGAACGCGGGCGGCGCCTTGTCCACGGCCTGCGCGGGCGTGCCCGCGTCGCCCGGATACACGAGCACCTGGAAGTCCGGGCGCGCGCTCAGGCGATCCAGCGCATCGGTTGTCCCGCGCGGTGGCGGTTCGGGATTGTCGGCGACGAGCGACACGAGCTCGCCGCCGGCCGAGAAGCCCATGACGCCCACGCGCAGCGGATCGACGCCATATTCGGCCGCATGCGCGCGCACCCAGCGCACGGCGCGGCGCAGGTCGGCCGCACCGTCGCGGGCGACGGAGTACCCAGCGGAATCCGGTCCGTGCGCGAGCCGGTACTTCAGCACGAACGCCGTGACGCCGATGCGGTTCAACATCCTGGCCGGCAGCAGGCCTTCGTTCTCCATGACGAGCAGGTAGTGCCCGCCGCCGGGCGCGATGACGATCGCGGCACCGTTCGCGTGGCGCGGGTCGGCCCGCAAGACGGTCAGCGACGGGTCGTGCACGTTGGTGGGATACGCGCCGTCGACGAGCCGTTCGGGTTCGTTGCGGTGCTGTTCCGAGCCCGGCGCGCCGTCGGGCCACAGCTTGACGACGGGCGGCGCGGGCTTCGCCGGTTCGGCGGAGTGTGCAGGGACGACGCAGGCCAGCGCCATAGCGGCGGAGAGGATCAGGCGTTCAATCGACATGGCTCGTGTACAGGCTGTGGTGGGTGAGGATGAAGAGTGTACGTCCGTCGGCGCCGCCGAAGACGAGTTGCAGCGGGCGTTCCGGCACGTCGATGCGGCTGCGCGCCTTGCCATCCGGGCCGTACACGAACACCTGGCCGTTCGCCACGTAGACGTTGCCGTCCGGGCCGAGCGCTGCGCTCTCGCCGCCGCGGTCGGCCACGGGTTTCAAGTCCATGATCGCGCCGCCTTGGCCCATCAAGCCGCTGAACGTGCGGTTCTCGGAACCGTTCGTGAAGACCACACGCTCGCCCACGCGCGCGCTGGTGAAACCGTGCGTGTCGAGCGTGTCGGACCAGCGGTACCCCAGGTGGTCCGTCGGCCCCTGGCGCGTGACGCGGTACGCGGGCAGCACGAGACTGCCGTCCGGCGACACGTATTCCTGCGCCTTCGGCTTGGCCACGTCGCGCGCGAACATCTCGGCCAACGTGGTGAACTCGTAGGTCTTCGGATCGATCTGGTCCTGGAATTCGCCGTTCTGCCAGAAGTTGACGGGCACCGCGACGCGCGCATCCGCACGCGCTGCGACGGGCGTCGGCCTGATCATCGTGACACCGTCCGGCGTCGGCGGCGCGTCCGGCTTGAACGCGTACATGGTGGCGCCCTGGCCGTAGTGCGACAGCACCATCACGTTGCCACTGCGGTCGACGGCGAGGTTGATGGGGTCGAGCGGTGCGTCGCGCACGATCTCCAGGCCGCGGTCTTGGCTCCACGCGTGGATGCGCTTGAAGTGGCGGTCGATGAAGTACAGCTTGCCCTTCGCGTCGACGGCGCCGCCGGCGATCGAATAAAAGCCGTCCGCGACCTTCTCGACCTTGCCCATCGGCGCGGGCGCGCTGGCCTGCCTGCCCGTGTAGTCGAGGATGGCGAACTCGCGCTCGCGCACCTGGATATTGTGCGTGACGTCGACGATGGCGTTCTCGTACGGGTATTTCGACGCGCGCGCATACGTCGTGCAGCCGTTCTCGTCGCAGGTGGCGAAGCCGCTTTCGCCGTTCACGTGCACGTTCCTGAACCGGATGTCGCTGGAGTTCGCGATGCGCACTGCCGTCAGCGCAGGCTTGATGGAGCGGGTGACGCGGTAGCCGTGGTAGTTCGCGAACAGGACGTTCTTCGAGTTGCGGATGTCGAGCGATGTCGAGTCCATGCCGTCGCGGACTTCCTCTTCCGTCTGCGGCGCGTAGAACGACCAGTTCTCGACACCGTCCAGCACGATCTCGTTGCGGATGTGGTGTTCGGCCGAGAGTTCGTACACGCGGCCCGGCGTCTTCGTGTTCGTCACGTAGAAACCCGCCTGCGCATAGCCGCTGGGCGACCAGATGCCCGTGAACGTGCCGCCGCCGCCGTCCGTCACCCAGACGCTCGGGTATTGGCGGTCCCACCACAGGGTCGTGTCCCATCGATCGGTCTTCTTGTACGGATCGGCGCGCGTGCCATCGTACAGGCGCGTGCCGTGGCCGCCCTGGATGCGCACGTCGTCCACGAGGGATTGTTCGCCCGCGCGCCACAGCAGCGCGACGGCGCGGTTGTTGACTTCACCCGTCGCGAGGCCGATGCCGGACACGATGCCCGCGCCGCCGCGCGCGCTTTCGAGCAGCGCCTTCGGCGTGTCGACGCCCTGGAACAAGGGCGAACCGTTCGGCAGCACGAGCTGCGTCAGGCCCGGATGCAGGCCGACGATCACGGTGTCCGGCTTCATGCGGATCGTGTCGTTGACCATGTAGAAGCCCTGCGGCAGGTACACGACGCGGCGGCTGTCGATGGCCTTCTGGATGGCGGCCGTGTCGTCCGCGCGGCCGTCGCCCAGGGCGCCGAAGCTGCGCACATTGGCCCATTCCTTCGTCGGCGGCAGCGGCTTCAACACGCGCCGCGGCGTCGCCTTCGCGTTCGCGGGCACCGTCTTGTACACGGTCGTGAAGCGGCCCGGCACGCCCAGCTGATCGAGCTTCATGCCGTAGTTCAGTTCCGTGACCTCGTACGCGCGGCCCGCGCCCGCGAGGGTCTTGCCGCTGTCGCGAAAGCGCGCGAACGTCGGCACGTTCTGCGCGGACGCGTGCTCGAACGCGACCTGCGTGTAGACGTTGTCCTCGTTGCTGATGACGACGGCAGCCTTGGCCACGTTCTCGAAGCGGACGTTCTTCGCGTACAGCCAGTCGCCGTAGCCGCGGTCGATGTCGATGCCGATGGGTGTGTCGCGGATGTCGACGTTGTCCAGGGTGAGCCCGGCCTCGTGCTCGCGGATGGCGGCGTCGCGCTGGCCGTCGAATGCGGCATCGACGAGCGTGAACTGCCACGCGGGCGACGTCTTCTCGGCGAGGATGCCGTAGCGGCCGCCGTGGAATTTGAGGTCGTACGCGATATTCCCCACGTGGTAGACGCCCGCGAGGCCGCTGCCGATATGGAAATCGATGTGCGACAGATTCGAGTGCTGCGCCGTGTGCATGCGCACGCCGGTGGCGGCCGGGTTGCCGTCGCCGATCTCGAAGTCCACGTTCGACAGCACGGAATAGAACGTGGCGGAGTTCGCGTCGCGCACGTCGTGCTGCGCGCCGACAGCGCCCGCGACGGGCATCGGCACCTTGCCCACCGTGTACTGGTCGCCGCCCGTGAAGATCACCATGTTCGCGACGCCCTGCTGGAAGCCCGGCGTCTTCGGCGCCAGCACGAACACGGGCCGCGTCGCACCCACGCCGTACACGCGCACGGCGAGCGGGATCAGGATGCTCTTCGTGATGCGGTAGCGGCCGGATGGCAGGAACACGACGCCGCCTTCGCCCTTGTTGGCGGCGGCATCGATGGCTTGCTGGATGGCGGCGCTGTCGTCCGTCCTGCCGTCACCTTGCGCATGCACGACGATGGCGTGCGGGTCGTCGGGCATGGTCTGGAAGGCGGACACGGACGCCGCCTGGCCGGGCGCGACGCATGCAAGCAGGGCCGCGGCCGCGAGTGCGCGCGGCAGCGGGAAATGCGTAGTCTTCATGATTGTTATCCTTATTGTCAGGCGACGAACAGCGACAGCAACAGCACGAACAGCAGTCCGAACACGCCGACGAGGGTCTCCATCATCGTCCACGAGCGGAACGTATCCCTCAGCGAGAGGCCGAAGTATTCCTTGAACATCCAGAAGCCCGAATCGTTCACGTGACTGAACATCAGGCTCCCCGCGCCGACCGCAAGCACCATCAGGTTCGGATTGACGCCGGAGCTTTGCACGAGCGGCCCGACGACGCCGGCCGCCGTGATGCCGGCCACCGTCGCGGAGCCCAGGCAGACGCGGATCAACGTGGCGACGGCCCAGCCGAGCACCAGCGGCGGCACCGGCATGTGCGCCAGCTGCGTGCCCAGTTCCGCGCTGACGCCGGACTGCGTCAGCACTTCCTTCAGGCCGCCGGCGCCCGCGATGATCATCAGGATCGGCGAGATCTCGCGCAGCGCGCCCGCGGCGCTGTCCGTCACGCGAGAAAACGGCAGACCGCGGCCGATGCCCAGCGTGACGGCCGCGACGCCGTACGACAGCAGCATCACGACGAGCGGGCTCGCAAGAAAGCCGAGCGGCTTCGCCAGGTCCGGGCGGGCGAGGGTGACGAGCGTGAGGGCGCCCAGCAGCACGACGGGCAGCAGCGCCGTCGCGAAGCTGTTGAAGGTGCCGGGCAGGTCGCTGTCCGGCACGTCCTGCCGCGCCTGGCGGAACATCGGCGCGGGCTCGCCGCGGATGTGCTTCAGCGACATCGCGAAGATCGGCCCCGCGATGATGAGTGTGGGGATCGCGACGACGAGGCCGTACAACAAGGTCGTGCCCATGTCCGCGTGGACGGCGACGACGAGCGCCGTCGCGGACGGATGCGGCGGCAGGAAGCCGTGCGCGATCGACAGGCCCGCTAGCAGCGGCATGCCGAGCGCCACGGCCGGCCGGCCCGACTGGTACACGAGCGAGAAGATCAGCGGGATCATCAGCACGAAGCCGACGTTGTAGTACAGCGGCAGGCCGACGACGAAACCGGTGACGGTCATCGCCACCGGGAGACGGTGCATGCCGAGTTTATCGACGAGGCTCGTGGCGATGCGACGGGCTGCGCCGGTGTCGGCGATCAGCTTGCCGAAGATGGCGCCCAGGCAGATGACGACGACCAGTGACCCGAGCAGGTCACCGATCCCTTTTTCGATGGCGCCCGGGATCTTCGCGGCGGGCATCCCGAGCATCAAGGCGGCGACGATGGCCGCGACGACGAACGCGATCAGAGGCTGGATCTTGCCCCACGCGATCATCACCGTCAGCAGGCCGACGGCCAGCAGTACGGACAGCAGATTCCACATGGCGGCCTCCGTCAGGCGTTGTCGCGCAGGCCGCTTTGCGGGGCGGCCGGCATGCCGCATGCGCTGGCGAGGTCGATCAGAGTCCGTTCTGGTGGTGTAGGCATGGTGTCTCCATTATTGGTGTGGATGGCTTGCCGTCTCGATGGTGGACGGCTGGGCCGGGATGCGACGACGCTTTGCTGCGGTGATGCCGTGTGTTCAGTCCTTGCTGAAAGTCGATGCGATGATGCTGGCCACCAGCGCATCCGGTGGCTGGGTCGTGTCCAGGGTGAGGCCGGCCTCGCCGGGCTGCAGCGGCTCGAGATCGCGCAACTGGCTGTCCAGCAGCGAGATCGGCATGTAGTGGCCGATGCGCGTCTGCATGCGCGCGGCGATCATGCCGCGCGGACCTTGCAAGTGGGCGAAGCGCAGGTCCGGATCGGCCTGGCGCAGCAGGTCGCGGTAGCGCCGCTTGAGCGCCGAGCATGACACGACGATGCCTTCGCCCCGTGCGCGTGCCGCGGCGATCTCGCGCGCCAGCGCCTGCAGCCAGCCGGCGCGGTCGTCGTCCGTCAGCGGCTCGCCGGCCGACATCTTGATCACGTTCGGCGCCGGGTGGTAGGCGTCGCCCTCGATGAAGGCGACGTCGAACGCGCGGGCGAGAGCGGCGCCGACGGTGCTCTTGCCGCATCCGCAGACGCCCATGATGACCCAGCGGCGCCCGTTGCCCGGCTGGTCGGCTATATCGATTGGTGATGCCATGCTGTCTCTCTTTCCGTCAATTCAAAGCGACCGTTAGCGCTATCATTTGCGCTAAGTCTTCAATATGGCGGCGGATTTGTAAAGCGTTATTCGTGTTGCATAGCGAAACGGGTGCAGGCGCCGGTCGGATGATTGGCCTGACATGCGACGCGGATGCATGCCGTCTCAGAGAGGCGCAACTGTTCCGCGTTGGTAGCGCTATCAATGATGCATAGCGGCACGGATGGGTAAGGTGTGGCGTTTACGACACCATTGCACGGGCGCGTCGCGATGGCTGGACGAGTCCCCGCTCTCGCAGCGAACCGGCCGATAAACGGCTCATCAGTTGCAACTAACCGACTTCATGACGTGCGGTCTGGGACCCGTGAAGCGCGCTCAGCCGGGCGGGGCCGCGGGCGTGGCCGGGCTCGTGATCTTGGCCCGGTGCAGCCGTATCTGCATGGCGACCATCCTCACTGCAGCCAGGAAAGGTACCGACAGGAAAATGCCCGAGACGCCGGCCAACTCCTCGCCGGCAAGCAGGCCAAAGACGACGAGGATCGGCGGCACGTCCACGCCTTCGCTCATCAGGTAGGGGTTCAGCATGTAGTCCTGGAAGATCCGGTACGCCGTGATAAAAGCGACGACCCAGCCGACGTGCTCGTAGCCGCTGAACAGGGCCACGCCCACGATGGCCACCGCCGCGACGAGCGGACCCAGCACGGGGATCACTTCCAGCACGGCCGCGACCCCGGCCAGCAGCAGCGCGAACGGCACGCCCATCAACGACAGCACGAGTCCATAGGCGACCAACGTCGCGAGCGACAGCAGGGCCAGCGCCCGCACATAGCTCGACAGCACCGTATTCAAACCGTGCAGCACGTCGGTCCAGAAGGCGCCGTTGCGGCGCTGGTTCATCGTCACGAGCAGTTCGTCGAAGACGGGTGCTTGCAGGATCATCAGGAAGCTCAGGATCGGCACGACGACGACGTAGATCAGGTTGCCGGCCAGGTGCACGAGTCCTGCGCCGACATTGCGCACGAACGGCATCGCCTGCGACGAGCCGCCCTGGAGCAGTTCGCGCAGGAACCCGGCGAGGCGCGCGCGCAAGGGTTCGAGCACGCCGGGCAGCGGGAGCCGCCGTTCCAGGGTCGCGGGGTCGAGCAGCGTCGGCAACTGGTGTGCCAGCGTCGTCGCCTGCTCGGCCACCTGGCTGCCGAACAGCCCGCCGGCCAGCGCAACGAGCGCCACGACGACGAGGTACACGAGGCACAGCAAGGGCGTGCGCGGCACGCGGCCACCCACGACGCGCTGGGCCAGCACGAACAGCGGGTAGATGAGGTAGCTGAACAGCACGGCGATCAGCATGACCAGCAGCGTCGTCCGCACGAGGAAGACGCCATACAGACCTGCCACCACCAGCGCGGCCGTCCACACCACGCGGGCCGTACGCGCATCGATACCGAACACGGTGCCTCCTGGCAATGGGCCGTCGTCGCGGCCGTTGTTGGCATGATACGGCGACGGCCGCATCGCTGGCGCGCAGCTCGGCAGCACGGTGCGTCCCGTGCCGGTTCGGGCGCCGGCATGGTGCTACAGTGGATGTGCATGGAAAACGAAAGGAGGCGACGTGAATCGCAGCTATCGTTGGGCAACGGAAAAGAGCGGCGGCCTCGAGCATGTCGAGTTGGCGATCGGCGACACCGGCGTGACGGCGGAGAGTGTCCTCATCGGCCCCGCGGGCGGCAGCTTGTTCGCGTGCAGTTATGCATTGCAGTGCGACGAGCATTGGCGGGTGCGCAGCCTCGACGTGCACGTCACCGGCCGTGGCACGGTACGCCTGCGTGCCGATGGTGCCGGCAACTGGACCGACGCCGACGGCACACCGTTGCCTGCACTGCAAGGATGCATCGACGTCGACGTGTCGTGCAGCCCTTTCACGAACACGCTGCCGATCCGCCGCCTGGGCGACAGCCTGCGCCAGCGCCAGGAAATCCGTGTCGCGTACGTCGACCTGCCGAAGCTCGACGTCCAGCCCATGTCGCAGGCGTACACGGCGCGGCCCTACACGGGCGCGGCGCCGGACAAGGTGCTGTTCGAAAGCCTGTCCCGCCCGTTCTCCGCGGAGCTCGAGGTCGACGGCGAAGGCCTCGTGCTGCGCTACGAGGACATGTTCACGCGCGTTGCGGGCTGAGCGGCTTGCGCCGTCTGGCCTGCCTCAGCCGGCCTGATGCGCGGCCGGCAGGCGGGCCGTGCCGATCCACGTCAGGCGATGCCACAGCGCTTCCAGCGGCCCCTGTTTGTGGTGCTTGAGCCACCACGCACTGAAGACGCCTTGCGCAACGGCCAGCGTGATGCCGATCAGCAGCGCCGCCACGGGGCCCGTCACCGCGTACAGGCCGAAGCCGAAGCCATAGTACAAGGTCGTGCCGACCACCGATTGCATCATATAGCTCGTCAGGCTCATCCGGCCGAGCCAGCGGAAGGTACCCAGTACGCGCGCACCGGCAGGGCGTCGGAACAGCAGCGCGAAGCCGGTCACGAGCAGGAGCATGATGTCGAGGTTGAGCAGCGGCGTGCAGATGGCGTCCAGCGGCCGGCGCAACGCTTCGGCCGCGATCCACGCCTCCAGGTGGAAGTGGACGAACAGCAGCGGTCCGAGCAGCAACGCTGCCACGAGGAAGATACGGCGCCAGATCGTGCGGTTCGCGTCGTTGACGGCAAACAGCCCGACGCGCCCGGCCAGCATGCCGAACATGAACAGCGCGGGAATCTGGAAGATGCGGCCCATTTCCCAGCTCCACAGCAGCACGGCGTGCTTGCCGTTCGTGAGGTTGCCGATCCAGACGTCGAGGAGCGAGCCGTGCGCCTGGTAGGCACTGGCGCGCCCGAAGAGTCCCCACGATTCCGGGTTCGGCAGCTTGCCGGGCGCGCTGTCCAGCGCCGCCAGCGCCTGGACCCAGGCGGCGGGTTGCAGGCTGAGGAAGCAGGCCAGCAGGAAGACGGTCCGCGTGCGCAGGCGCGCGACGGGGATCAGGACGAGGCCGAGCACGGCATACATCGCCAGGATGTCGCCTTCGTAGAACGCGCCGTTGACCAGCCCGAACCCGAGCAGCAGGAGCATGCGCCAGGCGAAGCGCGGCCGGAAATCGTCGCCGCGGCGCGCACGCGCATCGAACTGCAGGTGGAACGTCAGGCCGAACAGCAGCGCGAAGATGGCGTATGACTTGCCACCGAACAGGGCGAACATCGTGTCCCAGATGCCCTGGCCCAGCGCTTTCAGCCAGGCCGGGTCACCCGGCGGCGAGAAGTACAGGTCGAAATGCTCGAGGTTATGCAGCAGCATGATCGACACGATCGCGAAGCCGCGCAGGGCGTCGACGAGGTCGAGGCGGGATGTGGTCGTCATGGGCGCAGCATTCGTGGAAGATGGCGTCATGGGAGGTCCGGTCGGTGGGAGCCCGGCCATTCTAGTTTGAAAACGTTTTCAGTTCTAATAGCTTTTTTCGTAAGCAGCGGTTTGATCGCGCACGTGTTTGGCATCGCTGGGGTATGACAAATCACGTTTCGTTGCTCAACCATAAATAGGCCACGGCCACGTGGTTTCCACATTTAGTTACAAATCGCGACCGATTGACGGCGGTTGTCGTCAATTCGATGAATATCCTGTTCAATTTGTCGGCGGCATGCAACGGTTCCATATCACCCTGTAAATGCGCCGGAAATTTTTTCCGAGTGGCAAAGCGAAGCGCCCTGAAAATGCGTAAAATTGCCCCTCGTCAGCTTTCTATGCGCCAACCAATGGGTTGGCGTTTGCTTTTTTAGACCCCTGTTAGCAGTCAGTCATACTCATCCGACATCGCTGCACGAAGCGTCGACGCTGTCAGACAGGCTTTCAAAAACAGTCATCTACTCAATGCAAAATAGTCGCTCCCTCAGCACCACCCGTTCCCATCACCCTGCATTCACGCAATCCCAGTCGTTTGCGTTGCCCCTGCTGTTCACGGTGTTCGGCGTGATCATGGGCTCCTGGGCGGGCCGTATCCCGGCCATGGCCGAACGCATCCACGTGTCGCATGCTGCGTTGTCGATGGTCCTGCTGTGCGGCGGCCTCGGTGCCGTCCTGTCGTACCCGATCTCGTCGCGCATGATGCATTCGCTCGGCGCGCGCACGACCATGCTCGCGTCCGGCATGGCCCTGCTGGCCGTGCTGGTGGCCATCGGCGCCGCGCCGACCGTGCCCTTGCTGATGGTGGCCGTGCTGAGCCTCGGTATCACGGCCAGCACGTTCGACGTCGCCGTCAACTCGGCCGCCACCCGTCGTGAAAAGCAGACGGGCAAGTCGGAACTGTCGAAGCTGCACGGCCTCGGTTGCGCCGGCGGCCTGGCGGGCGCGACCCTGGGTAGCGTGATGGCAGGCCTGCATATCGCGCCCGTCACCCATTTCGTGATGCTGGCCGGGCCGCTGGCCCTGGCGCTCCACTTCGGCTGTTCGCTGCTGGACGCGGACCGCGCAGGCGAAGCCGTCGAGAAAAAATCGTTCACGCTGCCGCGTGGCCCGCTGCTGTTCCTGGGCGTGCTCGGCTTCCTGGGCTCGATGGCGGAAGGCAGCATCGCCGACTGGAGCGGCGTGTTCCTGAAGGAGCATTTCGGGGCATCGGATGGTCTGGCGCCGCTGGCCCTGTCCGCGTTCTCCGTGATGATGCTGCTGGCCCGCCTCGTCGGCGACAAGCTCAAGGCCCGCTACGGCGCCCGCCACCTCGTCACCAGCGGCTCGATGGTGAGTGCTGCGGGCCTGTTCTTCGCCGTGCTGTCGCCGAACGCCTATCTCGCCTTGTTCGGCTTTGCCGTCGCGGGCATGGGCATGGCGCTCGTGTTTCCGTTCGTGTTCAGCGCCGCGGGCGCGCAAGGTCCCGCGGCATTGGCCGGCGTCGCCAGCATGGCCTATAGCGGCAGCCTGATGGGCCTGCCGGTCATCGGCGCCATCGCACAAGGCATGGGCATGCAGGTGGCTATCGCCTACATCGGCGGCCTCGCGTCCCTGATCGCGTTCGTGGCCAGCCGTTCGTGCCTGCTGAAGTAATCCTGTTTTTAGCTTCATTGTTCTTCCTTGTTGGGGCGGTTGCCGATGGCGCCGCCCTTTTTTCGTCCGGTTCCTGATCCTTAGTGGGCGGCGGGGGCGAAGGGTTCGCGTCGTCGCCTCGTCGTTTGCGCTGAGCCAAACTCTCATCCATTGCACAGAACTCCAGTACGCCCGCGTGCTCCAAGCAACATCTGTCGGCTGCCCAGGATCGGAGTCTCCATGCAAACCGAAATCGATGCCGTGTCCGTCGTCTGGTTCCACGACCGCCAACTGCGCGAACGCGACTGGCCGGTGATGTCCCGCGGTGGCGGCGCGTCCGGCGCGTGGGAAGCGATCGATGCCAACCACCGTTACAACGGCCTGCTGTGGCGCGAGGCCGATCGGGCGCGGCGGCTCGACGTGCCGCCTGCCGAGATCGCGGCCGGTCAACGCCTGATCGACCGCTACGACCGCAAGCGCAACGACGCGGTCGAGTCCATCGACAAGGTATTGTTGGCCGGCCTGCACCATGTCGCTCGCCGGCCCGGTGCGCGGCTGTCGAGCGACACGGCGGGCGCCATGATCGACCGCCTGTCGGGCCTGGCGCTGCACATCCACCACGTACGCGCGGGCGCGGACGCGGACGAGGCACACATCGGAGCTTGCGCTGCCAAGCTCGAACGTCTTCTCGCGCAGCGCCACGACCTGATGTGCTGCCTCGACCGCCTGCTCGCGGAGACACGCGCCGGACTTGCGTATTTCACGCCCGTTCGCCAGGCCAGGATGGACAGCGATCTCGCGCTCGGCACTTGCCTCGACGGCCAGGTACGAGAGAACACGAGGGCCGTGCCGTGAGCGCGACCATCGATGCGCCGGACGCCATCCGACGCCGGCACGCTGCCCGGACGATGCGCGCCGCCGCTACCAGTACGGCCACATGCCGACAGTGCGCTGGCGGCTCGGCGCCGTACCGGACAATAAGGCACGCGCGTGTCGCAGCACGACGTGGACACGCTCCGCGGCCGGATCCCAGATGCAGCGATGCGTGTGGCGGTCGAGCGGCGCCCAGCGAGCGATGTCCGCCGTGCCGAACACGACGATGCTCTTGAGCCCGAGGCCGGCCGCGATATGGGACACGTCGGTGTCGTTGCAAAGCAGGAGCCTTGCATCGCGCAACAGCACGGCCAGCGCGCCGGTGGAGAGCGCCGCGGTCGCATCGAGCGGCGTGTGACGCATGCGATTCGCCACGTCGGCAGTCAGGTCGGCATCGTCGGCGGCGCCTGTCAACACGACCTGGAGCCCGAATTCGCTCGCGAGGCAATCGCCGACTTGCGCAAACAGATGTGCCGGCCAGCAGGTGTCCCGCTTGCGTGCGCCCGGATGGATGCAGAGGTATTCACCGGGCACGAGCGTTTTGCCAAGACCGCTGTCGCGCCACTCGTCTTCGTCGTCGCGCGACAGCGGGAATTCCAGGTGCGCCCCTGCCGATGGGGCGCCCAGTTGTGCCAGCAGGGAGAGCAGGCGTTCCGGCTCTGCGCCGACGTCCGGATAGGGAAACAGGACGGTCCCGTTGCGGACGACCGGTGCGCCGCGACGGAACCCGGCCATTGCTTGCGCGCCGAAGCCGCCGACGATGTCGTTGCTCACGTCGCCGCTCCCGTGCAACTGCAACGCCAACGCGAACTGGCGGAGACAGACGGTCGTATAGAAATGCGTGAGCGCCTCCTGTGGCGCCGGCTGTTCGGACAGCGAAGGATGGCCTGGGAAGGCGATGAATTCATCCACGTACGCATCGAACCGGTCCGCGAATTGCCGCGCCCAGGGCTGGCCCACCAGTGCGATGCGCGCGCGAGGTACGGCGGCGCGCAGGGCGCGCAGCGCAGGGACGGCGCAGAGCATGTCGCCCAGTTGGCGCGCGCGGAACACGACAACCGAAGGCAGGTCGAGGCGCTGCAGAAATGGTCGGCGGTACACGTTTCCTCCTTTGGCGCATCCCGACGGGGACGTGCCGGCATCCACACGCAACGTTGCAGCGAGGACCGCCGTACGACAGGATTCGTCGGCGTGGCCCGAGCCGGGCATGGCGGGACCAGCGGTGATCGTCCGGGCGTCGTCGGGTTGCCCCGCAACGGTCCAGCCCAACCTTGGAGCGCGATACGCCGGATTAGTTCAGCCATCCATATGCCTGTCGCCAGTCGCGGCGGGCGGTGTCCTGAACGGTATGGCGAAAGACGGTATCATCGAAGACAGTCCCATCGATGACCGGATACCCCATGCTCCAGACGCCCGCTTCGTTCACGCCCCTGATGGCTCCGCAGCAGGATGCCGCACCGCTGTCCTTCGTCTTCCACGGTACGCGGCTCCTCGTGCGCGAAGCCGACCTCGGCCTGCCCGACGAGGTCGCGGTGCGCAGCCTCGCGCTCGACCCGCAGCGCCTGCAGGCCGTCGGCGTGCTGGGCGGTCAGTACTGCCAGGCCGCGTGGATCGATGACGAAGGACTTGTCCCGCCCGGCTATGCCCTGCGCGGATTGCGCTCGCTGTTCGGCGAGTTCGACGACGCCCGGCTCGGCGTGGCGGCGCGCGCCTGCCAGATCGCCGAATGGGCGCGCACGCACCGGTTCTGCGGTGCGTGCGGCAGCGGCACCGTACTGGCGACGGGCGAACGCTGCTTCAAATGCGTGAACTGCGGCCACATGGCGTATCCGCGCATTTCTCCGGCGATGATGGTCTTGATCCGCAACGGTGACAAGGTGCTGCTGGCACTGCACACGCAGTCCGCCGTGAAGCGCTTCGTGCCGCTGGCCGGCTTCCTGGAAGCGGGAGAATCGGTCGAGGAAGCGGTGCACCGCGAAGTGTTCGAGGAAGTCGGCCTGCGTGTGCACAACCTGCGTTATTTCGGCAGCCAGTCGTGGCCGTTTCCCCATTCACTGATGATCGCGTTCACGGCCGATTACCTCGATGGCGACATCCGTACCGATCCGAACGAGATCGCCGAGGCGCGCTGGTTCGGACCGGGCGACACGTGGCCGGAGCGCGTGCCGCACGTGTCGATCTCGAGCATGCTGGTCGACAGCCACCGTCCGCCCGGGCACTGAGGCCGCACGGCAGCGTCGGGCCGTTCACGGCAGCGGCGCGGCCGCAACCTTGCTTTCCACGCGCAGTGTCAGCGGCAGGTCTCCCGGCCGCACGCCCGTGCTGCGCATGCGTATGACGCGCTGCATCAGGTCGAACCAGAACGGGGCGCCGAACAGCGCGGTGGAGGCCGTCACGATCCATCCCGCGACCTGCAGCGCGAAGTCGGCGCCGGCCATCGGCGGGAAGCGGGTCCAGCCGATCGGCAGCGCCATCATGGCGTCGAACAGGGCAGGATTTAAGGCACCCTGCGTCCCACCGTCCTGCATGTCCTGCAGGTGCGCCACCAGCGTGGGTTGCTGCCACAGCGTTCGGAACAAGTGAATGCTGTCGATGTTGAACAGGATCGCCAGCAGCAGCGCCAGTAACAGCGAGACGAGCAGCTGTCGCCGCTTGTAGGCGCCCGACATGCGCGCCATCGCGTTGTCGAACCAGCCGGCCAGCATGTCCTGGAAATGCTGCAGGTCGCGCGCGCGCCCGTACAGCCCGCGCATGACCTGCTTGACTTGTGGATCGGGGATCGCCTCGATGGCGCCGGCCAGCTGGACGAAGTCGCCCGGCACGCGCCACAGGCTGTCGACCAGCGCAATCGCAAAATGCGCCGGATCGATGTACGATGGCCTGGTACGCACGGCCCGTTCTTGCGGCCCGATGCCGTCCGCGTGCGGATTGACGAGCGGATGCAGGTAGACGGCACGTGCCAGCCCATCGAAGGACGGGTCGTTGAGCATGCTCTTGACGCCCGCCAGCAGCGTGTTGGCGCGCAGCCGGAATGCCGCGGCCAGCGCTTCCTGCAGGGTGCTGACGATCAGGGCGACCGTGCCATAACAAAATGTCAGGCCGATCGCGACTTCCAGGACAGTGCTTCCGAGCATGGTGTTCTCCCGCGCAGTGACAAGGACGTCGACTACGCTAGCGCATCCGTGAACGCGCCCAGTCCGATTTGCGCAAATGCCGTTGCCGTCTGTGGATCCGCTTCATTTTCTATATACTCTCGGCAATCGAAAATTTTAGGGTTAACCATGTCTGACAAAGAAGTCTTCACCGAGAACGACTGGCGGCGCCTGTTGTCCAGCCTTGGCGAAGATCCCAACCGCTCCGGCCTGCACGAGACGCCCGCGCGTGTCGCCAAGGCCTGGAAACACTGGACTTCCGGCTACGACCAGGATCCGGTCGAGATCCTCAAGGCGTTCGAGGATGGTGCCGAGGAATACAACGAATTGATCGTGGTGCGCGGCATCCCCGTCTACAGCCATTGCGAGCACCACCTGGCGCCGTTCTTCGGCAAGGCGACGGTGGGCTATCTGCCGAACGGAAAGATCGTCGGACTGTCGAAGCTGACCCGTCTCGTCGACGTGTTTTCCAAGCGCCTGCAGGTGCAGGAACGCCTGACGGTGCAGATCGCCAATACCTTGATGGAAGTGCTGGAACCGAAAGCCGTCGGTGTCGTCATCAAGTGCCGTCACATGTGCATGGAAAGCCGCGGCATCCGCACGCCCGGCGAGGAAACCATCACGTCGGCGTTGCTGGGCGAACTGCAGCCCAACCTGGCGCTGCGCACGGAATTCCTGTCGCTGGCGCGCGACTGATCTCCGGGGCGGCGCACCGCCCCGCGTTTCTTCTCTGCCACGCTGTGCCGGTGGCGCGATGCGGCGCGCATGCCGCTTCAAAAAAAAGTGCCAGGATTCCGAACACGCTGCTAGACTGTATTTACTGGGCGCTCGTGTTCGATTCTGTCGCGACAATGCGCTACGCCCGTCGATGATCGGGAACCTGTTCCGGATCACGTGTCTCCAAGCGAATTTGAGGCGATCGACATGGCCAGGCCTACCTTTCCAAGCGATGTACCGCGTGAGCAATTCGAGACCGTGCGTGAAATGCTGGAGGCGGCGCGCCGCAAGACCCGGCCCCGCAAGCACGATCTGTACGATGTCTTCTGCGCCGTCCTCTACTTCCTCCACACGGGCAGCGCCTGGCGCAGCATGCCGCCCGAATTCCCGCCCTGGCGTACCGTGCACGAATACTTCACGCAATGGACGATGTTGCGCGAGGGCGACCGTACACTGCTCGAGCAGGCGCTCGAGCGGCTCGGGCGCACGGCCGAAATCGCGCGCCTGCGCCAGCTGACGGGGCAGGGCTGAAGCGAGGCGTGGGACGGATCAGCGGGTGTTCGCGACCGACCCTTCGGCCGGCTCGAATACGAGTTTCTTTTTCGCGTCCATGTGGAACACGCCGATCGGCTGGGCCTGGACATTGTCCGACGGCTCCGGCAATTGCCTGCAATCGCGCGTCTCTACCTGCCACATCTCGTCGCCCGAGCGCAGCAGGAACGTTTCGTCACCCGTCGAGAACAGCTCCACGTTCAGGTCGGCCAGCGGCGTCTTGCCGAGATCGAACTGGCGCTGGCAGTCCGGCAGACGCGACGCGATCACTCTCAGCCCCACTTGCTTGCTCCAGAAATAGTCCTGCGTAACGACCACCGTCAGGGCGTGGTCGTTGCCGTCGATCGTATAGCTGGCCGATTCGTTGACGCAGCCGGCCAGCAGCAATAGCGGTGTCAACAGGAGCAAGGTGGAGCGCATGGTCGTTTCCGGGTTGGCGATGCTTTCATGCATCACTGCCGAGTATAGAGCCCTTCAAACACCGGCCGCAACGCGCGTGCCGGCTTCACCGCCGCGAAAATTCCCTAAGTAATTGATTTCTTTAAGGGAATTGATTCTGGCGCGCTCCCCGATTTTTTGATTTCGGAGATGATGCACCGGCATTCGCCCATGATCGCGCCGGTTGCGCTGCGCCTTGCGCACCGCTGGCCTGGATCAAGGATCGAACAGCGGCCTCATTCCTTATCAGCCTGCGCAGGAACCCGTGCGAACCGGAACCGGTCTGACGGTTGCCTGCCATTTCGGAAGCGAGTACAGCAATGCCAGACGATGACCAAAGCCTATTGGAACAGCGTGCGCAGGACGCGCCGCCGTCCTATGCGCCGCCGTCCTATGCGCCGCCGCAACCGCTTACCTTGCGGATCAATGGCGCCGACCACGATCTCATGATCGAGCCGCGCGTGACGTTGCTGGACGCGCTGCGCGAAGTGCTGGGCCTCACGGGCACCAAGAAGGGGTGCGACCGCGGCCAGTGCGGCGCGTGCACGGTCCTCGTGGACGGCCAGCGCATCAATGCCTGCCTGACGCTGGCGGTCATGCACGACGGCCGCGACATCACGACGGTCGAAGGCCTGGGCCAGGAAGGGCAGCCGCACCCGATGCAGCAGGCGTTCATGGATTGCGACGGGTTCCAGTGCGGCTATTGCACGCCCGGCCAGATCTGTTCGGCGGTGGCCTTGCTGGACGAAGTGAAGGCCAGGCAGGCCAGCATGCTGACGGACGGTGAGCAACTGGCGCCGGGCGCGCTGTCGGAAGACGAGATCCGCGAACGCATGAGCGGCAACCTGTGCCGCTGCGGCGCCTATCCCAATATCGTCAAGGCCATCCACAGCGTGGTCTTGCGCCAGGCCTAGGAGACCATGCATGCAATCGATCTTCTACGACCGGGCGCGCGACGTGAACCATGCGCTCGAGCTGGCACGCCAGCCGGGGGCCAAGTTCATCGGCGGCGGTACGAACCTGCTCGACCTGTACAAGAGCGGCATCGAAAAGCCGGTGCGCCTCGTGGACGTGAGCCGGCTCGCGCTGGGCGGCATCGACGAGTTGCCGGGCGGCGGCCTGCGCATCGGCGCCATGGCCAGCAACACGGCGGCCGCGAATCACCCACTCGTGCGCCAGCGCTACCGCCTGTTGTCGGAGGCATTGCTGAACGGCGCGTCGACCCAGCTACGCAATATGGCCACCGTCGGCGGCAACCTGCTGCAGCGCACGCGGTGCTATTACTTCACCGACCCGACCTTCGCTCACTGTAACAAGCGCGATCCGGGCTCGGGCTGCGACGCCATCGACGGCCACAACCGCATCCACGCGATCCTGGGCGCGAGTCCACATTGCATCGCCACCAATCCGTCCGACATGAGCGTCGCCCTCGTCGCGCTCGACGCCATCGTGCACCTGCACGGGCCGGATGGCGAGCGGCAAGTCCCGGTCGCCGATTTCCATCGCCTGCCGGAAGACCGGCCGCAGGACGACACGGTGATCCGCCCCGGCGAACTGATCACGGCGGTGGAACTGCCGCCGTCGCCGTTCGCGCAGCACGCGCACTACCTGAAGGTACGCGACCGCGCGAGCTATGCGTTCGCGCTCGTGTCGGTGGCGGCCGCCGTCGACCTGGACGGCGATACCGTCCGCGATCTGCGCATCGTGCTGGGCGGCGTCGCCCATAAACCGTGGCGCGCGCTCGGTGCGGAACAAAGGCTGCGCGGCCACGCGCTGGGCGCACTGAGCGACGACGTGCTGGGCAAGGCCGGCGCGGACGCCATCGCCGGGGCGCAGCCGCACGCGCACAACGCGTTCAAGGTCGAACTTGCACAGCGCGCGGTCGCGCGCGCGCTGCGCGTCGCCATCGGCGGCCACGCCACCGACATTGCAGGAGACACGGCATGAGCATCACGGGCGCACCCATCAATCGCGTCGACGCCTGGGCGAAAGTCAGCGGCGCGGCGCGCTATTCGGCCGAGCATCCGGTCGCCAACGTGGTCCATGCCGTCCTCGTGACGAGTACGATTCCCAGTGGACGCGTGCTCGCCATCGACGACAGCGCGGCGCGGGAGGTCCCGGGCGTGCTGCTCGTGATGACGCACGAGAACGCCTTCCGGCTGCCGCCAAAGACGAAGGACGGCAAGATTCAGCCACCCGTCGGCCGCCGCCTGACCTTGCTGCAGGAAGACGAGGTCCATTACAACAACCAGCCCATCGCCGTCGTCGTGGCCGACACGGTCGAGCGCGCGCGCGAGGCGGGCGCGCGGCTGCGCATCGAGTACGAACGCAAGCCGGCCGTGCTCGACTTCGAGCAGGCGAAGCAGGCGGTGCACCCACCGGACAAGGTGTTGGCCGAAGAAACCGACACGAAGCGCGGCGACTTGCACGCCGGCCTGTTGTCCGGCAGCGCGCGGATCGATGTCACGTACACGACGCCGATCGAACACCACAACCCGCTCGAGACGCATGCGACGATCGCCGAGTGGCAGGGCGACCGCCTCATCCTGCACGACTCGACGCAATACATGAAAGGCGTGCAGCGCATCGTCGCGAGCATCTTCGACATCCCGCCGGAGAACGTCACGGCGATCTGCCCGTATGTGGGCGGCGGCTTCGGCTGTAAAGGCTCCGCGTGGTCGCACGTCGTACTGGCGGCGATGGCGGCTAAGCAGGTCGGGCGTCCGGTCAAATTGTCGCTGGACCGCAGCCAGATGTTCGGCCCGGTCGGCTGCCGACCCAACACGGAGCAGCGCATGCGCATGGCGGCGTTACTGGATGGACGCATGACGGCGTCCGCCCACGACACGATCGCCTACACGTCGATGTTCGAAGACTGGATCGAGCCGTGCGGCCTCGTCACGCGCATGATGTACGAGAGTCCGAACCAGGAAACGTCGCACCGGCTCGCGCGCATGCACCTGGGCACGCCCACGTTCATGCGCGCGCCCGGGGAAGCGACGGGTTCGTACGCCCAGGATTGCGCGATCGACGAGCTCGCCTACGAGCTGCATATGGACCCGCTCGAACTGCGCCTGAAAAACTACACGGAACGGGATCCCGCCAAGGAGTTGCCGTTCTCCAGTAAATCGCTGCGCCAGTGCTACGAGATCGGTGCCGAGCGCTTCGGCTGGCGCGACCGCAACCTGCAACCGCGCTCGATGCGGCAGGGGAACAAGCTGGTCGGTTGGGGCATGGCGACGGCCAGCTATCCGACCAACCGCATGCCGGCGGAATGTGCCGCGACCCTGCTGCCGGAGGGCACCGCGCTGTTCCGCTCCGGCACGCAAGACCTCGGCACCGGCACCTATACCGTGATGACGCAGGTCGCGGCGGATGCGCTCGGCGTGCCGGTCGACCGCGTGCGTTTCGAACTGGGTGATTCGCAGATGCCGGAGGCGCCCGTGTCCGGCGGATCGATGACGGTGGCCAGCGTGGCACCGGCCGTGCAGGCAGCGGGGACGGCGCTGCGCCTGAAACTGCTCGGCATCGCTGCGGCGGACGAGCGCTCGCCGTTGTTCGGCGCGACGGCCGACGAGGTCGGCGTGGACGGGACGTCAGATGGTGGCGAGCTCTACCTGCTGGACGAGCCGGCACGGCGCGAGAGCATGCAGGCCATCGCCGCGCGCCATGGCGGTCCGGTGGAAGTGACCGCCAGGGCGGAGCCGGGCGACGAGAAACAGAAGTATTCGATGCATGCGTTCGGTGCCGTGTTCGTCGAGGTGACGGTCGACGAAGACCTCGGCGAGATCCGCGTGCCGCGCGTGGTTGGCGTCTACGGTGTCGGCAAGCTGATGAACGAAAAGACGGGCTACAGCCAGCTGATGGGTGGCATCGTCTGGGGCCTCAGCCTGGCGCTCTTCGAAGAAACGATGATCGACAAGCGCGCAGGCCGCGCGGTGAACGGCAACCTCGCCGAATACCACGTGCCGACGAATGCCGACATCCAGTCCATCGACGTGCAGATCGTCGACGAAGACGACCCATACGTGAACCCGTTGGGCGCCAAGGGCATCGGCGAGATCGGCATCACGGGCGTGGGCGCCGCGATCGCGAACGCCGTGTTTCATGCGACGGGCAAGCGCGTGCGCGACCTGCCCATTACGCTCGACAAACTGCTTTGACGCGTCGTTTGGACGGCGGCAATGAGCCACAAGGTGACCACCGTCCATGCGATGATACGCGGCGCCAGATCGAACCGTCATGGCATCGAAGAGGCCAGTTGAACGCGAACGTAGGGTGGACGGCTCCGCCGCCGGCGGCAATGCAGCCGCAAGGTGACCGCCGTCCACGCGGTGTTACGTGGCGCCGGATTGAACGGTCATGGCATCGAAGAGGCCAGTTGAACGCGAACGTAGGGTGGACGGCTCCGCCGCCGGCGGCAATGCAGCCGCAAGGTGACCGCCGTCCACACGGTGATACGCGAACCAGGATCAAACAGGGCCGCGATCGAAGCAGGGCCGGTTGAACGCGTGGAGTCATTGAGTCCGGGGGACTCAATGACACGCCGTCCACCCGACCACTGCACCGCCGGCCGCGATGGGGCCCGACGGTGCGTCATTCGCCGTGCGTCACCTGCGCAACGTGCCCATCCTTGCCTTCCTTGAGCGCCGCATGCTCGCCCCCATGCGCCGCACGTGCATGTTCCCACCCGCCCCCAAGTGCGAGGAAAAGCTGCACCTGATCCGCCGCCAGCTGCGCATCCGACGCGGCCAGCATGCTCTCGGCACTGGCCAGCGTGCGCTCCGCGTCCAGTTGGGACAGGAAGTCCGTGCGGCCGAACTGGTACAGCTTGGCCGACTGGCGCGACGCCAGTGCGCTCTGGTCGCGGGCGGCGCGCAGTGCGGCGTTGCGGTCGAGCTCGCGAGCATAGACCGTCAGCGCGCTTTCCGTTTCGCGCAGCGCGTTCAGTACGACGCCGTCGAAGCGGGCCAGCGCACCAGCCGTGCCAGCCTTGGCTTGCGCGATGTGGGACCGGGCCGAACTGGTCGCCGGCAGGTTCCACGAGATTAGCGGGCCCAGGCTGAATTTCCACGTGTTCGCATCGTTGAACTGGCTCATCATGCCGACCGCGCCGACCGATGCGCCCAACGTGATGTTCGGGTACAGCTCGGCCGTCGCGACGCCGATGCGTGCGGTCGCGCCCGCGAGCAGGCGCTCGGCCTGGCGCACGTCCGGGCGGCGGCGCAGCAGGGCGGCGCCGTCGCCGACCGGGATCGTCGATGCGACGCGCGGCGGTGTGGCGCATTGCGCGACCTCGGCCGGGAACTTGCTCGGCACTTCGCCGGTCAAAACGGCAAGACGGTACAGTGCCGTGCGACGGCGGGCTTCCAGCGGCGGCAGGTTCGCGCGCAGCTGGTCGAGTTGAGCCTGGGCACGGGAATTATCGATGGCGATGCCGCGGCCGCGCAGGACGCGTTCGGCCGTGAGCTTGGCAAATTTTGCCTGCAGGTCCACCGATTGCTGTGCCACCTTGAGTTGGAAACCCGCCGAACACGCTTCCGCATAGGCGCGGGTCGTGTCGGCGGCGACGATCACGTGGGTCAGGTCGCTGGCGGCTTGTGCGGCTTCCACGTCCGCTTCCGACGCTTCGACGGCGCGGCGGATGCGGCCCCACAGGTCGAGTGTGTAGCCGATCTTGATGTCGCCGTCGTACAAGCCGTCGGTGGGTAGTTGTTCGGGGATGCCCAGTTGGGCGCCCGCAATGCGGCCGTACAGCGGGGCGATGCTGGCTTCGACTTCGGGGCGTTTCTTTTCCTCGACCTCTTCCAGCACGCCGTGCGCGCGCTGCAGGTTGGCGGCGGCCATGCGCAGGTCGGTGTTGTTGGCAAAGGCCTTGGCGATCAGCTGGTCGAGCAGCGGGTCCTGGTACAGATGCCACCAGTCGGGTGGCAGTGGCTCGGACTTGAACGGCGTCTCGGCTGCGCCCATGAACGGGGCGTTGGCCGCGTCGCGCTGGATCACGGCCTCTTTCGGCACGTGGTAGTCGGGGCCGACGGTGGTGCAGGCGGCCAGCGTGGCCGCCATCAGCGTCAGCGCGAAGGCTGTCCTGGCGGTGGAACGGTACGGTGTCATGATCGTTGCGTCGATGCGTGGGGACGGTTGTCGGATGCGGTCGCGGCCCGCGCCGGTGCAGCAGGTGCACCGCTCGCAGCATGGGCCGGCAAGACCTTGACGGTCGCCGTCTGCCCGGCCACGAGCCGCACGTTGGCCGGCACCGGGTCGAGGGCGATGCGCACGGGCACGCGCTGGGCCAGGCGCACCCAGTTGAAGGTCGGGTTCACGTTCGGCAGCATGTTGGCGCCCGTGCTGCGGTCGCGGTCGGCGATGCCTTCGGCGACGCTCTCGACGTGGCCGTGGATCGGTTGGCGCGTGCCCATCAACGTGACGTCGACGGCGTCGCCGAGCTGGATGCCGGGCAGCTTCGTTTCTTCGAAATAGCCTTCGACGTAGAACGAGCCGCTGTCGACGACGGCCATCACGGGATGCGCGGCCGTGGCGTACGCGCCTTCGCGCAGGTCGAGGTTCGTCACGATGCCGTCCACGCTCGCCACGACGTGCGTGCGTTCGAGGTTCAGCTTTGCCGTGTCGCGGTTGACGATCGCTTGCGCCAGCGCGGCTCTCGCCTGATCGGTGCGGGTCTGGCCCTGTTCGCGCGTTTCCTGCGAGACGAGGTCGTCGAGCTGCGTGTTGCGCTTGTTTTCGCGCTGTGCCTGCGCCAGCGCCGCCTCGGCCGCCGCCACTTGCGCTTCCGCCTGGCGCAGCGCGAGTTCGAAGCGGGCGCGGTCGATCTCGAACAGCGGTTCGCCCGCCTTCACCTGCTCGTTGTCGTGCACGTGGACCTTCGTCACCTGGCCCGTCACGTCCGGCGCCACCTGCACGACGTACGCTTTCACGCGGCCGTCGCGCGTCCACGGTTCGAGTTCGTAGTGGTGCCACAGCTGCCAGCCCGCGTAGGCCGCGCCCGCGGTCACCACCGCCGTGAGACTTACCCGGCCAATCGCCGACAAAATAGTTTTCATAGCCATCTCAAGACCAATTGCGTGTGTAATACGTCAGTGCGCCGAGCACGATGACGAACAGGGAAAAATCGAACAGGGCCGGATGCCAGACGATGCGGTAGACGCCCGTCTTCGCGAGGACCAGGTTGATGAGCCGCGATACCACCAGCGCCGCCAGGGTGAGCAGCAGGAGCGGGGGCACGTACAGGCCGTAGATGCTGACTTCGCCGATCATCGGATTGCCTTTCAGAGTGCGGGCGCGTACGGCGCCGCCTTGGGAAACAGGTCGCGACGCATGCCGGTGAGCGCCGCCAACGCCTCGCGCTGGGCGACGTCGCGCTCGCCGGCGCAGATGGCGCGCAGGGCGTTGTCGAGCGTGTCCAGCAGGCTGCGTTCGCACTGGGCGTCGACCGTCGGGCGCAACGCGAAATGCCGCGACAGCTGCCGCATCAGCGGGCTGACGGCCGCGTCGCCGCGACCCAGCCGGGCGCGGACGCTTTGCAGCAAGGTCATGTTCAAGCCGATGCGCAGGTCGCGCAGCGCGTCGACGGCTTGCAGGTCCTGGTCCTTGCCGGCCAGCGCCAGGCGCGGCGTCAGCATGCCGACGCGGTCGACCATCCGCGCCGAGAATTCCGGCAGCGACGGCACGCGCTCCCCGCTGCCGAGGCGCGCCAGCTCGCGCCAGCCCGCTTTCAGCAGGCGGCGCGCCGTCCAGCCGGCGCCGACGCGGCGGAACACACTCGTCGTGACGGCGGCCGCGACATAACCGACGACCTGCGCCAGGGTGCTGTTCAGGAACGACACCATATCGGCATTGTGCGTGTCGATCATGGCCAAGGTGCCGCAGATGCCGAACAGGAATGGCATCGCGCGGCCGAACGTGGACGGCCGCGCCAGCAGCACGCCCAGCACGAGGAAGGTGGGGGCGCAGACGAGGATGAACGTCTCGAAGCCGTGCACGGCCGGCAGGATGCCCAGCAAATACAGGGCCGACAGCGGGATCGAATAGATCGAGTACCACATGAAGCTCTTGATGAACGGCACCGGATCGTCCTGTGTCGAGAAGAAGCAGCACAGCACGGCCGTCATCATCGGGGCGGCGGCGCCGGACGGCCAGCCGGTCACGATCCAGAATGCGCAGCACACGAGCACGGCGACCGCGGCCGCGAACGCGGACAGCAGCGCCATGCCACGGTCCTGGTGGAGCGCGCTGACGGGCACGCCCGGCAGGTGGCGCACGGCGTCGGGCAGGCTGCCGTGCACGCCGGCGTCGATGTGCTGGCGCAAGGTGCGCGTCTCGACGCAGATCTCGATCAGGCGGCGCAGGCGCGCGGCCAAGTTCACTTCGATCATGCCGGTCCAGTCGAGTTCCCGGTCGACCGCCGGTTCAAGCGCTTCGATGCGCTGGCGCAAAGCGGCGCCCTGGTTGTCGATCGCGACGGTCTTCGGCGTCTCGACGAGGGCGACGACATCCTTCAGCAGCGCGTCCCAGCGGGCGGACACGTCCGCGGCGCCCAGGTCGCGCAGCGCGGCCAGGCGGTCTTCGATGCCGGAGACGATCGGCACGAACGCGGCCAGGCGTTCCTGCAGCGCGTTGACGGCCTGCTCCGTCCAGCGCAGGTGCGACGTGTCGAACGGCAGGTGCGTCGTCATCAGGCGCATCTCCGTGATGTCGCCCGCGAGCTTGCGGCGGTCGGACGCGGAGCGCGCGTCGCCGGCGGGGTTCAGCGCGTCGCGGATCCAGTGGTGCGCGTCGCGCACGGCATTGTCCAGGCGCGCCAACAGCATCGGGCCGAACGGCTGCGGCAGCACGAGGCTGTGCACGAGCGTGGCGCACGTGATGCCGAGCAGGATTTCCTCGACGCGCGCGAGGGCGATGTCGAAGATGGCGCCCGGCTCGTTGACGGCGGGGAAGGCGATGAGGCCGGCCGTGTAGCCGCCCAGCATCAGCATGTACGAGCGCGGCGTGCGGTCGAGCAGCGACACGTAGAGACAGCCGCCGATCCACAACGCGAGCGCCAGCGACAGCAGCTCAGGCGAGTTGATCAGGCGCGGGACGACGAACGTGACGGCGATCGCGCCGAGCACGGTGCCGCCCGCCCGGTACAGGCCCTTGGAGCGGGTCGGTCCGGCGAACGGCGCGGCGCAGATGTACGCGGTCATCATCGCCCAAAACGGTCGCGGCAGTCCGATGCGCATCGATACATAGACCGAGAGCATCGCTGCCGCGAATGACTTGACGGAGAACAGGATCTCCGACCGGGTAGGTGTATTCATGCGCCCTGGACGGCCGCGATGGCCGTGGGCAGGCCGGACAGCACGCGCAAGGTCGCCTCGACGTCGGCCGGATTGAACGCGCCGAACAGCTTGCGGCGGAACGGCGTGAGCGCCTGGTCCATCAGGGCGGCCGTCTTGAGGCCTTCGTCGGTCAGGCGCAGGATCTTGGCGCGGCGGTCCTGCGGGTCTTCATGGCGCGCGACGAGACCCGATTCGATCAGGTGGTCGACGATGCGCACGAGCGACGACGCTTCCAGGCTCAACGTCTCGGCCAGGATGCCCGGCCGCACGCCGGCGTCGCCGAAGCGGCTGATGACGAGCACGGGCAACCCCGTCGCCTGCGACAGGCCGAAGTCGGACGCCACCTTGTCCGCGGCGGCACGGTAGGCGCGCGACGCGTGGGTCAGCGCGGCGGTGAGACTGCTCAGGGTCTGGTCGGTCAGGTGCATGTTGTCTCGCGTAAATACTTTTGTTGTTCACTGTTGATATGCGAAAGTTTAGCATGCGAAGTATTTTCCCGCAACGTACCCATCGATGCGTAGGGTGGACGGGTTTCCCGTCCACGCGTTCAACACGCCTTTGAACTCCGCAGCAATTCATCGGGAAGTTGAACGCGTGGACGGCACAGCCGTCGACCCTACAAAGCTTGCCGATGACGCTTTACGCAGCCGCTGCAATCCGGCGCAGATCCGCCGGCGTCACGAACTCCGTCGCGCACGCCTGCGCGCGCAACGCGTCGATGGTTGCATAGCCCCAGTGCACGGCGCCGAACGCGACGCCGGCCTTGCGCGCCGCTTCGGCATCCGTCGCCTGGTCGCCGATGTACAGCGCCTCCGCGGGCGCCGCGCCGCAGGCTTTCAGGACGGCGCGGATGCGGCTCGCCTTGCCGAAGACGGACATGCCGCAGTCGAAGCGCGTCACGAGCGCCGTCAGCTCCGGCCCCAGCACGGCGCGCACGTTATGCTCGGAGTTCGACGACACGACCGCGAGCTTCACACCGCAGCCGTGCAGGTGCCGCAGCGCGTCGGCGATGCCGTCGAACAGGGGGATCTCGTGGGCACTGTCCTGCATCATCGCCATGAACGTCTTCGACGCGAGCGGCAGCTTCCACGCGGGCAGGCCGACGTGGTCCATCATCTGGCGCACGCCGAGGTGGCGCAGCTCGCCGGCGCGCGCGACGTCGATGCGGCGGAACGCGTGGCGGTCGGCGACGGTGTTGAAGACGCTGAGGAAGAACGGAAACGAGTCGGCGAGCGTGCCGTCGAAGTCGAACATCGCGAGGCGGTAGGTCATGCGCACATCTTACACGCCGCGCCTTGCCCGTTATTGGCGACCGTCGATCGCGATGCGTGCCAGCGCCGAGTCGTCCGAGAACAGGCCGTCGATGCCCGTCTCGAGATAGCGCCGGATCTCCGCTACGGAGCCCGCATCGTTGCGTGCGTTCGGTCCCGCGTCGTTGCGGAAGTCGGCCGCGAGGAAGGCATTCTCCGGACGGAAGGTCCACACGACGACTTGCAGCCCGGCCTTGTGCGCGTCCGCGACGAGCGCCGTCGGCGCGGCCAGCCGTTCGTCCTTCCCGAGCGGGATCACGGCGCGCGTGTTCGGCGCGACGATGTCGGCATACGCGGCGATGTCGCGCAGGCCGCGTGCGGTGACCATCTCGCCATACGTCAGCTTGCCGCCGCTCGCGACGACGTCGGCCGGCTGCTCCTTGTCGTATGCACCGCCTGCGATGACCAGCTGGGCCAGCGTGACGTTGGCCGGCCGGCCCAGGCCCGCCTTGCGCAGCGCCTTCAGGTTGACCACTTCGAACGACTGCACGACGACGGGCGCGCGCCGCGTGTACTCGTGCGCCTTCAACGTCGCGACGAAGCGGTCTTCCAGCGGCAGGCCTTGTTGCGCGAACCACGTCGAGTGCTTCAGTTCCGGAATGAGGCCGATCGTGCGCCCGCGCGCGGCCGCTTCCGCCGCGACGAAGTCGATGATCTCGTCGAAGCTCACGACCTGGAACTGGCCGTCGTACGCGGTGCCGCGCATCTTGGGCAGGCGTTCCACGGCGCGCAAGGTCTTCAATTCCGCGAACGTGAAGTCGGAGACGAACCAGCCGTCGTGCGCTTCGCCGTCGATGGTCTTGCGCGTCTTGCGCGCTGCGAATTCGGGCCGCGCGGCGACGTCGGTCGTCTCCGTGATCGCATTCTCGTGGCGCGCGACGAGGACACCGTCCTTCGTGGCGACGAGGTCCGGCTCGACGAAGTCCGCACCGTCCTCGATCGCTTTCGCGTACGAACCGAGCGTGTGCTCGGGCCGCAGGGCGCTGGCGCCGCGGTGCGCGTACAGGGTCGGCTTCGCGCGCGGGTCCAGGCGCGCAGCCTGCGCCGATGCGAGGTGCGGCAGCGCGACCAGCGCGGCGCCGGCGGCGGAGGCTTGCAGGAAGCGACGGCGCGGCGGGAAGATCGTATGCGTCATCAGATATCGGCCTTCAAGGTGAAGAAGCCCATGCGGGGCGGGATCGGGTAGGTGGCGTAGCTGCCGCTCGCCTGGCCCACGACCGGCTGCAGCGGGCCCGCGCGATTCAGCAGATTCGTCACGCTGAGCGACCACCGCAGATGTTTCGCGAACGTGGCCGACAGCGGCACTTTACCCGAGACGGTCAGGCCCATGAGGAAGTAGCCGGGCACGTCGAGGTCGTTCGTGTAGGTGGCGTAGCGCCTGCCGACATAGTCTCCCATCAGCTGCGCCTCGACGTCGGCCGGGCCGCCGAACTTGGCGGTGGCGACGAACTTGTTCATCCACTTCGGCGTGTTCGGCACGGTCTTGCCGGCCGTCGGCACGACCGTCGTGCCGGACAAATAGCTGTCTTCGTAGGTCGAGCGGTTGTACGAGACGCCGTCGTAGAACGAGAACGCGCGGCCGAAGTGGAACGTGCCCGCGAGGTCGGCGCCATCCGTCTTGACGGTGCCGACGTTCGACAGGATCGTCGTGCCTCCGGCGAACGACGTGATGATCGGATTCGAGCTGATGGCCAGCTGGCGGTCGCGGAAGGTCACGTGGTACAGCGCGACCTGGCCGTCGAATGCGGTGAGCGGCCCGAGGTCGAGGTTGCGCGAATCGCGCAGGCCCGCCTCGTAGGTGACGGACGTCTCGGGCTTTGCGGTCGCCTTGAAATAATCGAACGCGGCCTGCGACGACAGGCTCCACGGCGAATTCCCGCCGCCGCCATACGTCACGTACTGACGCATGTTCTTCTGGATGTTGGCGAACAGCTGGTCGGACGACGAAACGTCCCAGCGCGCGCCGATCTGCGGCAGGAACCATTTTTTCGTATCGATCTTCCCTTCCGGAAGACCGCCCGTCGCCTTGCTGCTGATCGCGGCCGGCAGCTCGTTCACGGGGAAGCGTCCGTCGGCGAACTGCAGGCTCGATTTGAAGCCGCCCTGCACGGCGAAGTCCGGACTCACCTTCCACTCGTCCTGCAGGTACAGCTGCACGACCTTGTTGTCGATGTCGCTGCCGTACTGCGTGATCAGGGGATTGCTCGGGCGTTGGTACGGCGTGCTCGGATTGTTCACGTCGAGCGCGTACCAGCGGCGGTACGCGCCCGAGTTGTTGTGCTCGAACCAGAGACCGCCCTGCACGAGGTGCGCGCCGAGATCCCAGCGCACGTTCGACAGCCAGCCCTGGCGGTTGATTTTGTACTCCGTCGTGCGCGTGGCATAGCCCGAATTGCCGAACACGGATTTCAGGTCCTGGTTCGGGAAGTAGACCGCGAACAGCCCGGGCAGGCCGGCCTGGTTGATCGGACCCGCGACGACGCCGACGCCGTCGTTGTGGTGGAAGTAGTACTGGTTCGACCACGTCACGCTGTCGGTGAGGTAGGCGTCGTACTTCGCGTACGCCAGCTTGTCGGTGCGCTGCGCGTCGCTGTAGTAGTTGCGGAAGTTCGCGCCGACGGACGCGGGGGGCGCGCCGTTCTTGTCCAGGTAGGCGAGGGCGGCGGCGAAGTCCGGGTACAGGAACGGTCGCGTGTATGGCGAGTCCAGGCCGGCCTTGTGCAGGGTGGAGTCCTCGTTCGGCTCCGTCTTGTCGGACCAGTCGACGAATACCGTCAGCTTGCCGGCATCGCCCTGGTGCACGAATTTCGCATTGAACTGGTCGTTGCTCTGACGTCCATCGAAATCCCACGCTTTCGCTTCGTGGTGCAGACCGGACAGGTAAACGCTGTTGCCGCCGCCGATGTCGCCCGAATCGAAGCGGACGAAGGTGCGCGTCGTGCCGTGGCTGCCCAGCGTCTGCTGCACGTTGACGTTGCGGCTGGCGGAGGGATCGCGCGAATACGTCTCGATCGTGCCGCCCAGGTTGCTCGTCGATGGCGTGCCGAGGTCGCCCGCGCCCGTCGCCAGCACGACGCTCTTCACGTTCTCGCTGGTGAGCGCACGCTGCGGCGCGAGGCCGTTGTAGTTGCCGTATTGCTGGTCGCCCAGCGGTACGCCATCCATCGTGTAGCCCAGCTGCTGGCCGTTGAAGCCATGGATGAACAGCGACAGGTTTTGTTCGTTGTTGCCCCATGGGTCGGCCGTCTGGAAGCTGACACCGGGCAGCGTCTGCAACGCCTTCAGCGGATTCACGCCGGGCAGCACCTTCTGCATTTCCGCGCCGGACAGGGCGACCGACGAGCGCGTCTTGCGCGTCGAGATCTCGACCGTGGCGATGGCGCCGGGGGGCGTCGTGTCCTGAATGCCGGGAGCCGCCGCGGCATCGGCCGGTGCGGTCGCTGGGATGTCTTCGGCCGGGGCCGCGTGGGCCAGCGACGCGCACAGCGTGGCGGCGGCAATGGCGATCAGGGAGGGGGCAAGGCGGGCGGTACGCGTCGGGGTCATCAGTCAAGCTGCCGGAGGGTTGAAGTGGTCGGCAGATTAACTTTATGACATGACTGCGCGATGACTGCTGCATGACCGATTGATGACGCATTTCTGCACAGCCGCCTGATCGGCCGCGCACACTGCTTTGCGCTTGCACATCGGTCTACCTCAACTAATCTGATTCGGGTCAATCCCACCACAACAAACAATCGGAGACAGCATGACGATCCTGACCAGGGCAAGACATCTTGCCTGCATCCTCATTGGTTTTCTCGGCACGAGCGCCTTCGCGGCCGTCGTCGCGCTGCCGAAGTACAACGTCAGCGTGAACGATGTGTCCGTGTCCGGATTTTCGTCCGGCGCCGACATGGCCGTGCAGATGCATTTTGCGTATTCGAAAACGGTGAAAAAGGGCGCGGGCATCATCGCCGGCGGTCCGTATTACTGCTCGCAAGGCAATGCCGCGATATCGGTCGGCCCGTGCATGGCGAATACCGGCTCGCGCAACGTGCCGTATCTGAATTCGGTGGTGAACACGTGGTCGGGCAATGGCTATATCGACCCGACCAGCAATATGGCCGCATCGAAGGTGTATCTGTTGTCGGGGACGATCGATTCCACGGTGCGCCAGCCCGTCATGGACGACCTCAAAACCATGTACGGTTCGTACCTCCCGGCCGCCAATATCTATTACAAGAACAACCTCGCCGTGGAGCACGCGGTCCCGACGGATTTCTTCGGCAATGGTTGTGCCGTCAACGGCAGCCCCTACGTCGACAACTGCAACTTCGATACGGCAGGCGAAATCCTGAAGTGGATTTACGGGCCATTGAATTCCAAGAACACGGGAACATTGAGCGGCAGCTTCATCAACTTCGACCAGTCTGTTTTCTGGGGTAACTTCAATCCGAACGTGTACAGCATGGCGAGCAGCGGCTACGCCTACGTGCCCGCGAATTGCGCGGCGGGGCAGTCGTGCCGGCTGCACGTGGCGTTCCACGGTTGCCTGCAAAGCGCGTCCGTCGTCGGCACGGCCTTTTATCAAAACGCCGGCTATAACCGCTGGGCCGATACGAACAACATCATCGTGCTGTATCCGCAGACGATCGTCACGGCAAACAATCCGGGCGGATGCTGGGATTGGTGGGGCTACGAGGACGTGAATTTCCCGGCCAAGAGCGGCGGACAGATGGTCGCGATCAAGACCATGATCGATAAAATCGTCAGCGGCAATGCGGCGGCGCCGTTCACGTGCAGCCATTGGTATGCCAGTAACGTGTCGCACGTCTCGGCCGGCCGCGCGTATATCGGCGCCGATGGGCAGGTCTATGCGAAGAATTCGAATCAATACCTGGGGTATTACATGGTGACGGCTTATACGGACGTGCGGCAGACGTCGGCCGGGTATTACGCCTATGGCAGTTGTTCATGATAGTCGGATGGCCTGAATCGTCCGCAAAACGCACATCAGGCCATTCATTGCAAAACAATTTTGCAACCTCATGTAACAAATTTTACGAGTTGTAAAGCGTGGTCCCGCACGATTCAGCTCGGCTATGATGGCCCCCCGCTCAGCTGTATCGACAACTTTGTTGCTCGATTAATGTTGGGCAACATTGAATGGCGGGGCTCACACATGAAAGATACGGGAGTGTCCGGACCGAACGCAGCGGTCCAACTTGGCTTGATCAATCTGTTGAAGGCTGGTGCAGCGCAATTGATCGTGTTGCATCACCTGGCGTTCTACGGCCCGATGGCCGACGCCGCGCGGCCGCTGATGCCGTCGATCGTCGACTGGCTCGACCACAACGGCCGCATCGCCGTCCAGGCGTTCCTCGTCATCAGCGGCTTCCTCGTCGCGAAATCCCTGGCGCCGTCCGGCCTGCCCGGCATCCGTAATCCGTTGGGAACGATCTGGCGGCGCTACGTGAAGCTGGCCCCGCCTTTCATCGTGGCCATGTTCCTGGCGATCGGCGCGTCCGCGCTCGCGCGCACGTGGATGGTCCACGATTCGATCTCGGCGCCGCCCAATCTTTCGCAGCTGGCCGCCCACGTCCTGTTGCTGCACGGCGTGCTCGGCTATGAATCGCTGTCGGCCGGCGCGTGGTACGTCGCCATCGATTTCCAGCTGTACGCGCTCATCACCGGCCTGCTGTGGCTGGGCGGGCGCATCGCCGGCGACCGTCGCAGCGCCTGGCTGATGCCGCTCCTCGTTACGCTGGGGCTGAGCGTCTCGTTGTTCTACTTCAATCGCGACGCCGAATTCGACGTATGGGCGCCTTATTTCTTTGGCAGCTACGCGCTCGGCATCCTCGCCTGGTGGGCGAGCGACCCGCGCCGATCGTCCGGAACGCAACTGACGTTGTTACTGATGATGGCCGTGCCGACCCTGCTGGCGCTGGCGCTCGATTTCCGGATCCGCATTGCGGTGGCGGCCGTCGTTGCGTGCGTCCTATTCCGGTTCGGACGCACGCGGCTGAGCACGTATGCAAGTTCCGGCTGGGCTGTCGTCAACTATCTCGGCAAGATTTCGTATTCGATTTTCCTCGTGCATTTCCCCGTGTGCCTCGTCGTGAACGCGGCGTTCACGCGCTTCGTGCCGGACGACGCGTACCTGCAGGGCGCCGGCGTGATCTGGGCATGGGCGGCCAGCGTGGCGGCCGGCGCGGCGTTCTTTCACTGGGTCGAAACCCCGTTGGGACGGTTCCTGGCGGGGCTGGCGAAGCCGGTCGCGGTGCCTTCATTCGCCGCAAAGCCGGTTGGATTGCGCGGCCAGGCGAATACGTGAAACACGGGTCAGCATTAAGTTGCTGACTTTCGTCCTTATTGACGTTACCCTGTCACCATAGAGGAAGGTGACATGATGAACACCCAGATCCTGGCACTCGATATCGCAGGCAACCCATTCGACTGGATCCCGCCGGAAGACGCGATCCTGTATTACGCGACCGGCAAAGTGGCGTGGGAATTGGGCGCCCGCGAGTTTATTTTCCGCGGCGGTTATTCCCGTTCGGGCGTGCAGTCGAAGATCGCGGTCAAGCCGATCATCGCCATCGCCGGCAGCGAGATCATGACGCGCCTGTTCAAATCCGGCCTGCCGCTGACCCACCAGAACGACTTGCTGTTCAAGCGAGACCGCTACATCTGTGCCTATTGCGGCAACCAATTCCCCCACAAGGACCTGTCGCGCGACCATATCCTGCCGAGGTCGCGCGGCGGCCAGGACACGTGGATGAATTGCGTGACGGCCTGCAAGCGCTGCAACCAGGAGAAAGGCAATCTGCTGGTCGAGCAATTCCGGCCGCTGATCTATGTGCCGTATGTGCCGTGCCGCGCGGAGCATTATCTGCTGAGAGGGCGGAATATCCTGGCCGACCAGCATGAGTACCTGGCGGCGCAGCTGCCCAAGCATAGCCGGTTGTTGAATTGACGGCGCTGTGCAAAAAACACAACACCCGCTTAAATGATCGTTTGACAAGAAAGATCGAGGTGGCTCAGAATCGCACCTCAGATTTTGATCCACCCATTTTTAGAGAAAGGAACGGCTATGCCACGTACGGCTATCGACAACTCGCAAGACAGATAGCCCCGAGCATCCGCGCTCGGGGCCAGGCACACATGCCTCCTCGAGCCGGCCGTTCTTCAGAACCCCGGTGAGGAAACTCGCCGGGGTTTTTGCTTTTTCGGAAGTCCATTTCTTCCGCCGCAGGAACGCCGGCATAACGAACCTTTTATGGACAAGTTATGCCCATCGTACAAACACTGCACAAGGGACGCGTCCCGGTGCACATCTACACGGACGACATCGACCACGCGGCGTTGCAGCAACTGCTGAACATCGCCAGCCTTCCGGTCGTCCATCCGCACGTTGCCGCGATGCCCGACGTGCACGCCGGCATCGGCGCCACCGTCGGCAGCGTGATTCCGACGCGGTCCGCGATCATCCCGGCCGCCGTCGGCGTCGACATCGGCTGCGGCATGAATGCCGTGCGCACGACCCTGACCGCGAGCCAATTGCCCGACAGCCTGGCCCGCCTGCGCAGCGCGATCGAGGCGGCCGTGCCGGTCGGCTTCGAGCAGCACGCCTGGGACAAGGTGCGTGGCTCGGCCCACGCGCGCGTCGGGCGGCCGCTGAACGACCGGCTGGACGTCATCGTCGGCAAGCATGGCGGCATCATGAAGATGCAGCAGAAATTCACGCAGACGTGGATCTGCCAGCTGGGCACGCTCGGCGGTGGCAATCACTTCATCGAGATCTGTCTCGACGAGGAAGAACGCGTCTGGATCATGCTGCATTCCGGTTCGCGCGGCATCGGCAACGTCATCGGCCGCTATTTCATCGCGGCCGCGCGCAAGGACATGCAGCGTCACCAGATCCATTTGCCGGACAAGGACCTGTCCTATTTCAGCGAGGGATCGACGCTGTTCGACGACTACATCGACGCGGTGGAGTGGGGGCAGGATTACGCGCTCATCAACCGCCGCGAGATGATGCGCCGCGTCGTCGACGTGCTGGCGCAGCACGCGCCGCCGTTCAAGCTCGATGGCGAAGCGATCAACTGCCACCACAACTACGTGGCGCGCGAATCGCATGGCGGCGAGCGCCTGTTCGTCACGCGCAAGGGCGCGATCTCCGCGCGCGAAGGTGAGCTCGGCATCATCCCCGGCAGCATGGGCGCGAAGAGCTACATCGTGCGCGGCAAGGGAAATCCGGAATCGTTCTGCTCATGCTCGCATGGCGCGGGACGCCATATGAGCCGCAGCGAAGCGAAACGCAAATTCGACCGCTTCGACCTGGCGGCGCAGACGGCCGGCATCGAATGTCGTAAGGACGGCGGCGTGGTCGACGAGATTCCGGCCGCGTACAAGGACATCGACAAGGTGATGGCGCATCAGACGGATCTGGTCGAGGTCGTGCACACGCTGCGCCAGGTCGTTTGCATCAAGGGGTAAGACATGAAGATCAAAACCATCAAACCGCGCAATCCGCATGCGGTCGCGGCCAGGCAGCGCAATGCGGGTGCGCACGGGGCGTATCGGGCGGAGCGCAAGGAGCGTCGCTCGGAAAAACAGGCGTTGCGCTCATGGGCCATTGGACAGGATAGGGAGGGAAAGATCATGCGTGAAGATCACGGTTGAAGTGGGCATTGCGGAGAAGCGAGGGTATCTCGTCACATGACAACAACATATAACGAACTAAGGACTCAGAATGGAAAACGACACCGTCACACTATACCGGCCGACCGGCCCGCAGGAACTCGAACTGGTTAAACAGAGCGGCTTCAAACGCTGGCCGCCTCGCCTGCCTGAACAACCGATCTTTTATCCCGTGACGAACGAAGCCTACGCAAGGCAGATCGCCACTGAATGGAACGTCCCGGACAGCGGCGTCGGCTACGTCACGCTCTTCAAGGTGCGCAAGGCGTTCATGGACCGCTACGCAATCCAGAAAGTCGGCGGCGAAAGCCATACGGAATGGTGGATTCCTGCGGAGGACCTCGAGGAACTCAACGACAACATCGTGGGTGAGATCGAAGTCATCGGTGAGTACAGGGAAAAACAGTGATCCCCTCGATAGCACTTACGTCATCAGAGCAATGGACGATACTCGATGTCTTGCATTGGCGCCGTTCGACAATCACGGCGAAGGCAAAACCGCCGTAGACCACGGCGCCAGCATGTGCCACCCGAGGCGCGAATACAGTGCGCGCCCGTTGTCCGTCGCCACCAACAGCCGTTCGCTCGCACCGGCACGGATCGCAATCGAATCGAGTGCCTGCATGACGACCGTCCCGAGGCCGCGTCGGCGGTGGTCCTCTGCCGTTTCAATCTGATCGAAGATGGCGCAACCGCCGTGCACCACCAGGCGCCCCGATGCTGCCTGTTCGTCGCTGGCGTGGATCACACGAACGACGTGAGCGTCGTTTTGCACGTCGACAGCCAGACGATATTCCGGGGGCAACGTGACTTGGCTGATCATGGGGGCAGGGCATGCCATCAGATGGCCTGGCGGCTCGATGCGCCAGCGCGCGGGGAGGGCGCGGCGCAATGCATCGGGTGCGACGGCCGCTTTGAGGAAGATGTGGGGATCTTGGATGCGGTCGGCACAGGCTTGCAGTGCCTGTCCCACATCGAGGAACACGTGGCGTCGCAGTTGGTCCGGTTTGCCGACTTCGACGACGAGGCCACCGTCCTGGTGAACAGGAAGTGGCAGGCCGCGCGAGAGGCTCCATCCCGTCAGCCAGCGTTCGATGAGCGAAAGGTCGACCAATTTGGAACCGGTGCCTCACATGAAGAAGGTGGACGTCCGCCAGAACATCGAACGGCTCTGGCGGACGACGGGACGGGAGCGCGACTTAGACGTCGATATTCCCCGCCTGCAGCGCATTCGACTCAATGAAGTTCCGTCGCGGCTCCACTTCATCGCCCATCAAGGTGGTAAAGATCTGGTCCGCCGCAATGGCATCCTCGATCTGCACCTTCAACAGGCGGCGCACGGTTGGATCCATGGTGGTTTCCCACAGCTGCTCGGGATTCATCTCGCCCAGACCTTTATAACGCTGCTTGGACACGCCACGCTCCGCTTCTTCGCGCAGCCATTCCATGGCTTGCTGGAAGTCGCGCACGGCGAATTCCTTCATCTTGTCGCCTTCGCCGCGGCGGATGATGGCGCCTTCGCCCATCAGGCCCTGGAACGTCTCGGCCGAGTTTTCCAGGGTCTTGTAGTCGGCGCCGGCGACGAAGTCGGCGTCGATCGACGTCACTTGCACGTTGCCGTAGTGGATGCGTTCGATTCGCAGGCTGTGCTTGTCCGACAGCTCGTCGGAACGCACGCCCACCTTCACGCTCGATTCGTGGATCGCGTCGGCCAGCGCCTGCGCCGATTTCTCGGCCGCTTCCTGGCTCGACAGGTCCAGCTTCACGCCCGTCATGATGGCGGACAGCGCAGCGCGGTCGATCACGCGCGACAGGCGCATCATGATCGCGTTGGCCCGGTTGTACTTGTCGACGAGGTCGCCCAGCGCGCCGTCCGTGATCGTCTCCGCGCCTTCTTTCGGCATCAGCGCGGCGCCGTTCAGCGCGAAGCGCATCATGTAGCTCGCTTCCTCGACGTCGTCCTTCAGGTAGCGCTCGTCGCGGCCGGCTTTCACCTTGTACAGCGGCGGCTGCGCGATGTAGATGTGGCCGCGCTCCACCAGCTGCGGCATCTGGCGGTAGAACAAGGTCAGCAGCAGCGTGCGGATGTGGGCGCCGTCGACGTCCGCGTCGGTCATGATGATGATGCGGTGGTAGCGCAGCTTGTCGACGTTGAACTCGTCCGGGCCGATCGACGTACCGAGCGTCGCGATCAACGTGGTGATCTGTTCCGACGACAGCATCTTCTCGAAGCGCGCCTTTTCCACGTTCAGCACCTTGCCGCGCAGCGGCAGGATCGCCTGGAATTTACGGTCGCGACCCTGTTTGGCCGAACCGCCTGCGGAGTCACCCTCGACAATGTACAGTTCGGCCAGCGCCGGGTCGCGTTCCTGGCAGTCCGCCAGCTTCGACGACAGGCCCAGGCCGTCCATCACGCCCTTGCGGCGCGTCAGGTCGCGGGCCTTGCGCGCCGCTTCGCGCGCGCGCGCCGCTTCCACGATCTTGCCGCAGATGATCTTGGCGTCGTTCGGCTTTTCCATCAGGAAGTCGGTGAGCGTCTTCGCCACGATTTCCTCGACGGGGCCGCGCACTTCCGACGACACGAGCTTGTCTTTCGTTTGCGACGAGAACTTCGGCTCAGGCACTTTCACCGACAGCACGCAAGTGAGACCTTCGCGCATGTCGTCGCCCGAGATTTCGACCTTGGCCTTCTTGGCGAAGTCGTTCTCGTCGATGTATTTGTTGATCACGCGCGTCATCGCAGCGCGCAGGCCCGTCAGGTGGGTGCCGCCGTCGCGCTGCGGGATGTTGTTCGTGAAGCAGAGCACTTGCTCGTTGTACGCGTCGTTCCACTGCATCGACACGTCCACCGAGATATTGGTGCCGTTTTCCGACACGCGCTCGCCCGTCGCCTGGAACACGGTCGGGTGCAGGACGGTCTTGGCCTTGTTGATGTACTCGACGAAGCCACGCGTGCCGCCCTCGAAGGCGAAGATTTCTTCCTTGCCCGTGCGCTGGTCGGTCAGCTTGATGTTGACGCCGTTGTTCAGGAACGAGAGTTCGCGGATGCGCTTCGACAGGATCTCGTAGTGGAATTCGACGTGCGTGAAGATCTCTTCGTCGGCCCAGAAATGGACTTCCGTGCCGCGTTTGTCGGTATCGCCGAGAATCTTCATCGGCGACACTTCCACGCCGTCCACGACTTCGATGATGCGGTCGATCGGGACGCCGCGCGAGAATTCCAGCTGGTGCACTTTGCCGTTCTGGCGCACGGTCACGCGCAGCAGTTTCGACAGCGCGTTCACGCACGACACACCCACGCCGTGCAGGCCGCCGGACACTTTATACGCGTTCTGGTTGAATTTGCCGCCGGCGTGCAATTCCGTCAGGGCGATCTCGGTCGCCGAGCGCTTCGGCTCGTGCTTGTCGTCCATCTTGATGCCGGTCGGGATGCCGCGGCCGTTGTCGGTGATCGAGATCGAGTTGTCGGAATGGATCGTGACGTGGATTTCGGAGCAGAAACCGGCCAATGCCTCGTCGATCGAGTTATCGAGCACCTCGAACACCAGGTGATGCAGGCCGGTGCCGTCCGACGTGTCGCCGATGTACATGCCCGGACGCTTGCGTACGGCTTCCAGGCCTTCCAGGATCTGGATCGACGAGGCGCCGTACTCTTCCGCCTTGGCAGGGGAGGATTCCATAACTGCTTGAGTGTTCTCGGACATGACTGCTTTCTCAAATAACGTGTGAATCAGACGGCGGGCGCGTAGGCCTGCGGTCTCGATCGTCGATCAGCCGGGCAGGGAATCGCCATGGAATCCTGCACCGGCCGTTGCCGCACGAAGGACGGCAAACAACGAATATATGGGCGCTTTGCCCGAATTAAATACGCATCGGCATGACGACGTACTTGAAGTCGCCATTTTCCGGGATCGACATCAGCGCCGACGAATTCGAGTCGCCCAGCGAAATATTCACCTGGTCGCACTTCAGGTTGTTCAGCACGTCCAGCAGGTACGTGACGTTGAAACCGATGTCGATCGTGTCGCCGCCGTAGTCGATTTCCAGTTCTTCCACCGCTTCTTCCTGGTCGGCGTTGGTCGAGCTGATCTTCATCGAGCCGGGGGAGATCATGCAGCGGACACCCTTGAACTTGTCGCTCGTCATGATCGCGGCGCGCTGCAGCGAACGCAGCAGTTCATCGCGGCTGATCGTGAAGTCGTTCTTGTAGCCTTTCGGGATCACGCGGGTGTAATCCGGGAACTTGCCTTCGACCAGTTTCGACACGAGTTCGATGTCGGCGAACGTCAGCTTGACCTGCGAGGCGGCGATGTCCAGGCGGACTTCGTCATCGCTTTCTTCCAGCAGGCGCTGCAGTTCCAGGATGGTCTTGCGTGGGATGATCACTTCCTGGCGCTCGAACGTCTGCTCGGCCGTCACTTGCGCGAACGCGAGGCGGTGGCCGTCGGTGGCGACGGCGATCACGTTGTTTCCGTCCAGCACCAGCAACAGGCCGTTCAGGTAGTAGCGGATGTCTTGCTGGGCCATCGCGAAGTGCACCATGTTGAACAGGTGCTTCAGCGTTTTCTGCGGCAGCGTGACGGTCGCGTTATAAGTGTCCGCGACGGACACGGTCGGGAATTCCTCGGCCGCCAGGGTCTGCAGCGCGAAGCGCGACTTGCCGCTCTGGACGGTCAGGCGCTTGTTCAGCAGGGTCATCGTGACGTCGCCGGATTCCGGCAGCGCGCGCAGGATGTCCAGCAGCTTGCGCGCGGCGACGGTCGTGCCCGCTTCTTCAGGGCCCGAACCGATGTTGGCCAGGGTCGTGATCTGCACCTCGGTGTCGGTCGACAGGAACGAGACGCTCTCGCCATTCTTGCGGATGAGGATATTGGCCAGAATCGGCATGGTGTGCCGACGCTCGACAATACCACTCACGATCTGCAGTGGCCGGAGAAGCGTGTCTCGGGTGGATTTGACCAGTTGCATAGATATCCTCGGTTATGGGTGGGGTAAAAATGTTGTTCGCGCAATATTTTGCCAGAAATCATCGGGGGCACTGCCTTTTCCCCCGGTGCTCACGCATCAGCCTTTCAGGGTCTGTTCCAGCACGTGCAATTCGTGGTTGCATTCGGCGTTCTTGGCCCGGTCCTGCGCGATCTTGCGCACCGCGTGCAGCACCGTCGTATGGTCGCGGCCGCCGAACAGTTCGCCGATTTCCGGCAGACTCTTCTGCGTCAGCTCTTTCGCCAGGTACATCGCGATCTGGCGCGGGCGCGCGATGTTGGCCGGGCGGCGTTTCGAGTACATGTCGGCGACCTTGATGTTGAAGAAGTCAGCCACCGTCTTCTGGATGTTTTCCACGGAGATCTGGCGGTTCTGCACCGACAGCAAATCCTTCAGCGCTTCCTTGACGACGTCGATCGTGATGTCCTTGCCGTGGAAGCGCGAGTACGCGAGGATTTTCCTCAGCGCGCCTTCCAGTTCGCGCACGTTCGAGCGCAGGTGCTTCGCGACGAAGAAGGCGACGTCGTCGTTCAGCATGACGCCTTCCGATTCCGCCTTTTTCATCAGGATCGCCACGCGCATTTCCAGTTCCGGCGGTTCGATCGCGACCGTCAGGCCGGAGTCGAAGCGCGAGATCAGGCGGTCGTCCATGCCCGTGATCTCTTTCGGATACGTGTCCGACGTGATGATGATCTGCTTCTTGGCCGCGATCAGCGCTTCGAACGCATAGAAGAATTCTTCCTGCGTGCGGCTCTTGCCACCGAAGAATTGAATATCGTCGATGAGCAGCATGTCCAGCGAGTGGTAGTAATGCTTGAAGTCGTCGAAGCCCTTGCGTTGATACGCGGTCACGACGTCGCGCACATACTGTTCCGCGTGGATGTAGCGGATGCGCGCGCCCGGCTGGTCGGCCATCACCTGGTTGCCGATCGCATGAATCAAGTGCGTCTTACCGAGGCCCACGCCGCCGTAGAAGAACAGCGGGTTGTACGAGACGCCAGGGTTGTTCGCGACCTGGATCGCGGCGGCGCGCGCCAGCTGGTTCGCCTTACCGGTCACGAAGTTCTCGAACGTGAGATCCGGATTGACGCGGCTCTGTTCGCGGCGCGGATTGTTCGCGATGACGTTGTCCGGCGTGACGACCGGCATCTCCGGCACCGTCTTGTCGGCCGCGGCGTTGATGCCGATCGCGCCGCCGCTGGAGGCCATCGGGGATGGCGCAGGGGCGGTCGATGCCGGTTTCTTCGGCAGGCTGTTCTTCGGGTCGAGCACGAACTGCACGTCGACCGGCCGCTGATAATGCTCGGACGCCAGCGCCGTGATGCGGTTCGCGAATTGCGACTTCACCCAGTCGAGCTTGAAGCGGTTCGGTGCTGCAATGCGCAGCTTGCCGTCCTCGTAGTCGAGGGCAACAAGTGGTTTGATCCACGCGGTATATTGCTGCGGTGTCAGCTCGAGCTCCAACTGGTTGGAACAGGTCTGCCAAAAGTTATCCATACATCGACTAAGTTAAGCGTAACACTCTATTTTACCTGTGTTCTCGCAAGTTATCCACAGGCGATACGCGATTTTTCCACCGAATCGGCGCGTCGGCTGTGATGCCTTTGTATACGGCCGCAACCGTTTGCGGCACGCCGCAGCGCGGTCTTGACACAACGGTTGCCTTGACAGTTGATCTTGAAATGCTGTCTAATTCAGGGTTCCCCGCCCGTACGCTTTGTTGGGCACCTCGCAAACCTACTGCGCGTTGCATTTCCGGCCTGCGATGCTCGCTGTACTTTCGTACAGCTGCGCTTCTCTGCCAGAACTGCTGCCGCTCGCGACGGTTTTCGAGATGCCCACTAAAATGAGCACACAGGCGACAAGCTTTGCTGTGGCGTGACGCTGGCTTAACAACTGCGAAATGTCATTGGCGCAATGCTGACTCATCGTGAGCTCAGCCCCGATTTTTTGCATTCTATTTTGCTTTAAGCGAGACCACCATGAAACGTACTTACCAACCTTCCGTCGTTCGTCGCAAGCGCACGCACGGCTTCCGCGCACGTATGGCTACCCGTGGCGGCCGCGATGTCCTGAACGCTCGCCGCGCCAAGGGCCGCAAGCGCCTGGCTGTCTAAGCCCGGGAAGCTGCATCGACCGCGCCTACGTCAATGACAGGCGAAGGTTCGCACGACTTCGCGCGCGTTCGGCGTATCGTAAAAACGGATGAGTTTTCATCCGTTTTTCGTTTGCGCCCGGCACAAAAAACCGCGCATTTCGTGCTCTATACCCGACCGAATGCCCTGCCTCATGCGCGGCTGGGCGTCGTCGCGGCCAAACGTTTTGCCCCGCGCGCGGTGACGCGCAACACCATCAAGCGCGTCACGCGTGAACTGTTCCGCACCACGCCGCTGCCGGCGCTCGACTGCATCGTCCGCCTGTCCCGTCCGGTCAACGGCAAGGACGGTCCGGCGACGACGTCCGCGTTGAAGGCGCAGCTGCGCGCCGAGCTGGCGCGCCTGTTCGCGTCGCAAGCGCCGCGCGGCCGCAAGGCCAATGCCGCTCCACAGGCGGCAAACGTCGCGCCTTCGGCTTCGGAACCGGGATTATCATGAACCGGTTGCTTGTCTGGCTGTTGCGCGGTTACCAGTTGCTGGTGTCTCCGATGCTCGGACAGAACTGCCGTTTCTATCCGAGCTGTTCCAGTTATGCGATCGAGGCCGTCCAGGTGCATGGCGCCGCACGCGGCAGCTGGCTGACGCTGCGCCGCGTCTGCCGTTGCCATCCGTGGAACGAGGGCGGCGTCGACCCGGTGCCGCCTCGCGTAGATCCGCATTCCTCACCAACCGCTTGCGGTTGCAAGCATTCCTGAATAAGACCAATGGAAATCAATAAACGTACCATCCTGTGGATCGTGTTCGCCGTCTCGCTGGTCGTCCTGTGGAACGACTGGATGGTGGCCAACGGCAAGCAGTCGATGTTCTCGGCGCAGCCGCCGGCCAAGGTCGCGCAGGCGCCGAACCCGGCCAAGCCGAATGACGTGCCGACGGCCGCAACCCCGGCCCCGGACGCAACCGTGCCCGGCACGCCGGCAGCACCCGCACCGGTCAAAACCCAGATCGTCACGGTGACGACCGACGTCTACAAGGTCGACATCGACACGGCCGGCGGCATCATCCGCCGCCTGGAACTGCTGAAGTACCGCGACAAGGTCGATCCGACCAAGAACCAGGTTCTGTTCCAGAGCAATGGCCCGCGCGTCTACCAGGCCGAGACCGGTCTCACGGGCGCCACGTCGGCCGGCGCCCCGCCGAGCCACAACACCCCGTTCACGGTCCGTCCGGGCCCGCGTACGCTGGATGGCAACAACCAGGTGCAGGTCGTGCTGGACGCGGAGCAGGGTGGCGTGCACCTGACCAAGACCTACACGTTCAAGCGCAACGACTACGTGATCGACGTGCGCCACGACGTGACGAACCTCACGCAGGCCCCGATCACGCCGTCACTGTACCTCCAGCTGGAGCACGACGGCATGAAGCCGGAAGGCGACACGTACTTCAACAGCAGCTACACGGGCCCCACGTTGTGGACGCCGGAAGAGCACTACCAGAAGCTCACGTTCGACAAGGTCGCCAAGGGCTCGGCCGAGTACGCGAAGACCGCGAAGGATGGCTGGGTCGCGATCTCGCAGCACTTCTTCGTCTCGGCGTTCATCCCGACCGCGAACACGGCGCGCACGATCGAAGTGAAGCCGGTGGGTAACGACCTGTTCGCCATCCGCACGATCCAATCGCTGGGCACCATCGCACCGGGTGCGACCGTCTCGAACGCTGCGCGCCTGTACTCGGGCCCGCAGGTGCAGTCGCTGCTGGAAAAAGTGACGCCGGGCCTCGACCTCGTGCGCGACTATGCGTGGGCCGCGATCATCGCCAAGCCGATCTTCGCCACGATGAACTGGCTGCACTCGATGATCGGCAACTGGGGCTGGACCATCATGGCCTTCACCATCCTGATCAAGCTGCTGTTCTTCCCGCTGTCGGCGGCAGGCTACCGCAGCATGGCCAAGATGAAGACGGTGACGCCGAAGATGCAGGCGATCCGCGAGCGCTTCAAGAACGACCCGGCCAAGATGCAGCAGGCCACGATGGAGCTGTACAAGGCCGAGAAGATCAACCCGCTGGGCGGCTGCCTGCCGATCCTCGTGCAGATGCCGGTGTTCCTGGCCCTGTACTGGGTGCTGCAGGCCGCCGTCGAGATGCGCGGCGCGACCTGGCTGTGGATTCCCGACCTGACCGTGAAGGATCCGTTCTTCATCCTGCCGGTCCTGTACGCGATCTCGATGTTCATCACGCAGAAGCTGAACCCGCAGCCGGCCGATCCGGTGCAGGCCAAGATGATGATGTTCATGCCGCTGGCGTTCTCCGTCATGTTCCTGTTCTTCCCGTCCGGCCTCGTGCTGTACTGGGTCGTGAACAACCTGATCTCGATGGCGCAGCAGTACGTCATCACCAAGAAGTTCGCGCCCAAGGCGTAGCTGGACGGCCCTCCGGCCGCCATGTGAAGAGCCCGTGTCCGCACGGGCTTTTTTATTCGCACTACAATCCGACCATGAAACTCGATACTTCCCCCATCGCCGCCATCGCCACCGCCCCCGGCCGCGGCGGCATCGGCGTCGTGCGCGCGTCCGGCAAGGACCTGTCAGCCCTCGTGGCCGCGCTGTTCCCCGGCACGAAGCTGGCCCCGCGCCACGCCACCTACCTGCCGTTCAAGGACGCCGCGGGCTCCGTCATCGACGAGGGCCTCGCGCTGTACTTCAAGGCCCCGCATTCGTACACGGGCGAGGACGTGCTGGAACTGCAGGGCCACGGCGGCCCCGTCGTGCTGCGCATGCTGCTCGCGCGCGTGCTGGAAGCTGGCCGCGATGCGGGCCTGCGTCTCGCGGAGCCGGGCGAATTCACGCGCCGCGCCTTCCTCAACGACAAGCTCGACCTCGCCCAGGCGGAGGCCGTGGCCGACCTGATCGACGCGTCGACGGAGGCGGCCGCGAAGTCGGCGTCGCAATCGCTGTCCGGCGCGTTCTCGAAGGTCGTCCATGAACTGGTCGAGAAGACGATCAACCTGCGCATGCTCGTCGAAGCCACGCTGGATTTTCCGGAAGAGGAGATCGACTTCCTCGAGAAATCCAATGCGCGCGGCCAGTTGAAAGGCATCGTCGATGCGCTGGAAGCCGTGTTCCGCCAGGCCGCCCAGGGCGCGCTGCTGCGCGAGGGCTTGAACGTCGTGCTGGTGGGCCAGCCGAACGTCGGTAAATCGTCGCTGCTGAACGCGCTGGCCGGATCGGACGTGGCGATCGTCACGCCGATCGCGGGCACGACGCGCGACAAGGTCAGCGAGACGATCCAGGTCGAGGGCATCCCGCTGAACATCGTCGACACGGCCGGCATCCGCACCATCGACGACGGCATCGACGTCGTCGAGCGCATCGGCATCGAACGCACGTGGGGCGAGGTGGGCAAGGCGGACGTGATCCTGCACCTGCTCGACGCGAGCATGGGCCCGGCCAAGGCCGACGAGGACATCGTCGCCGCGTTCCCGGCCGGCGTTCCCGTCGTGCGCATCTGGAACAAGATCGACCTGTCCGGCCATCAGCCGGGCGTAACGCCGTGCGCCGATGCCGTCCACATCTACCTGTCGGCGCACGAGAAGATCGGCATTGACCTGCTGCGCGCGGAGCTGCTGCGCATCGCGGGCTGGCAGCAGACGGGCGAATCGCTGTACCTCGCGCGCGAACGCCACCTCGTCGCCCTGCGCCAGGCGCGCGAGCACTTGCGGTACGCCGCCGAGCATGCGGCGCAGGACGACCAGTCGCTCGACCTGTTCGCCGAGGAGCTGCGGCTCGCGCAGGACCAGCTGTCGAGCATTACCGGCCAGTTCACGCCGGACGATTTGCTGGGCGTGATCTTCAGCCGTTTTTGTATCGGCAAGTAAGCGTCGGACGATCCCCACCGCGCTTATGCTAGCCTTGCCCCATCCATCGACGAACGGAGCAGGCATGAAGACGACGCAGGACGGGATCTCGAGACGGCGGCTGGGCAAGGCCGCGCTGGCGCTGGCGGCGACCGGCTTGCTGGCGTCGTGCGCGGGCATGATCGGGCCGCGCCGCGTCGAGCTGTCGCAGGCGCGCCTGCAGGCCGGCCTGGAGCGCCGGTTCCCGCTGCGCAATCGCATGCTCCAGCTGTTCGACGTGCAGCTGACCCGGCCCCGCCTCGCGATCCTGTCCGACACCGACCGCGTGGGCCTCACGCTGGACGTGCACGTGGCGCCACCATTCGTGCGCCAGTCGTGGGACGGCACGCTGGCGCTGTCCGGCCACCTCGTATTGGACAATGCGCGCAACGCCGTCGTCCTGTCGGCGACCCACGTCGACCGCTTCGACGTCGACGGCATGGACAACGACCGCATGGACAACGACCGCGTACGCGAACTGGGCCGTGCCGCCGACGTGCTCGTGAACCAGCTGCTGCGCGACATGCCGGTCTACAGTTTTCATCCCGAAGACCTGCGCTACGCGGGCGTGCAATTCGTGCCGACCCGCCTGGAGACGGCGCCCGGCGCCCTGTTCGTCACGCTGGAACCGGCGCGCTGACGGTCGCCACACTGCGCGTCGCGAATCCGACACGGCAGCCACGCACGATTGAATGGCGAATCGCATGCGTTGCCGATACTGCTATTATTTCCGGCAGTTGGAGGGCGCGGCATCGGCGACGATGACGTCGGGGCCTTTTGACTGTTGTTTCTTGAAAACTAGTTCGCCGGAGGCGTTGCAGAGGTAGCACAAACGGCGCAAACTGGTTTGAACGACCAGAACGGCACGTACCGCAGAAGCGAGCACTAGCGTACTTGCGCTTTCTCATGCACACGGTGTTCCACTAAAGTAATCTCTGCGTTACTGACGTGCTGCCGGTAAGGGGGTAACCTTGGAAACGATACAGGAAAGTGTTCCGGACCAGAGCGTGCCTGCCGAGCCGATCGTCGCCGCGTCTCTGGGCGCGGCGGCGGTGCCGGCCCGTCTGAGCCTGCCGCCCAAGGGCGCGTGCTGGTATTGCGAGAAACCGCTCGACAGTGTGCGCCGCTTCTGCGGCAAATCGTGCGCCGATTCGTTCGACGAAGAAGCGGAATACAACCGCTGAGCACCCGCTGAGCCGTACCGCCGGCGGCCGCGCTCCGGTCGCCAGGGTGTCAGCCGCCCGCCACCCGTTCCCGCAGCAGTTCCAGCGCACCGTCGAAGTCGAAACCTTCGACCAGGTCCGCCACCCGGCGGTAATCGTCTTCCCCGAGTTCTGCGGCAAGCGCGTCTCCCGCTTCGCGCACGATGTCGACCGCATCCCCGTTACCCTCGTCGAGCAACGTCATCAACGTGCGCAGTGCGTCCGGATGGGACCGGGCCGGGCGCGCCGCCGTGCGTGCGGGCAGGGTGCTGGCGAGGGTGTCGAGCTCGCACAGCACCCGCTCCAGTTCCGCCTGCAGGCGCGCGAGGCTGCCGTGGACGTCGCCCGTGCCGTCGTGCAGCGCCCGTTCCACGGCATCGGCCTGGCGCCGCAGGGGGACCGCCTCGATCATGGCGGCGGCACCCTTCAGCGTGTGCACGAGGCGCAGCGCCAGCTGGGTATTGCCATCCTGGTGCGCGGCGAGGATGCCCGCCGCCGCCTGCCGGTACTCGTTGCGGAAGCGCGCGAGGACGCGCCCGAACAGGGCATCGTCGCCCATCAGGCGCGCGACGCCGCCCGCGTGGTTCACCGCGGGGCCGTCGGCTGCATCGAGGGGGAGGCGGTCGTCGGGACTGTGCATGCGGATGGGTTGGCGCTTACTTCGTCGTGAACGACCACGTGCGGGTGATCGGCGTCCCGTCGATGGCGCCCGAGAACGTGACGTCGTAGGTGGTGGTGGCGGCAAGGGGCGACAGCGGGACGATCGCCGCCGCCGACTGGTTGGTGGCCATCTGGGGATCCTGGCCTTGCACCAGCAGGCGCGTCGACAGGTCGGCGCTCGCGCCGTGCTGGCGGATCGTGAAGGCCTGGACCGTCAGCTTGCGCGTCAGGTTCGTGTGCACGCTGACCGGGTAGCCCACTTCGTTGATGTTCGGTACCGGATCTGGTTCCTCGTTATCGCTGAAGAAGTTCGGGGGCACTTTCGTCTGGCCGTTGATTGGCCACGTGACGATCGTGCCGGCCGCGATGCCGTTGCCGTAGCCGTTGTTGGTCACGAAATCGGCGGTGAAATAGTTATAGCCGGCCGCGGTCGTCGCCGCGCCCGTGCCGATTTCCTGGAACACGGGTTCGAAGATCACGAAGCGGTGGTAGATCGCCGTGATCAACTCCTCGGCCATGTAGAAACCGGAACCGTTGTTGGTCGCCGAGATCACCTCGCCGATCGCATTGGGGAAGCCGAACGTGTAGCCGGCCGCGCGCAGGCGGTCCGCCAGTGTCTCGCCCGTGAAGCCCGTCTTCCCGGCCGTCTGGACGTGCGTCACGGTGTTGTTGATGCGCTGGTAATCGGAATGGCCTTGGGCCGCGATGTCGATGACGCCGCTGTGCGTCATCGCCGGCATCCCGATCTGGCTGCGCCGGTAGTTAATCCAGTTCAGGCCATCGGTCGCGATATTGTTGGTGGCGACGGGTGCCGAGGCGTCCTGCCCCGAGAACCCCGTCGATGGCGACCCGCCGGACGTCCCGTTGCCGGTATTGCTGCCGACACCCGCAGTGCTGCTGCCGCTGCCACCGCCACCGCAGGCGACGAGCGCCCACGCCGCGGTGATGGCGAGGGCGATCTGCCGCGCGCGATGCATTCTGCTCATCATATGAAACCCCCAAGGTCCGTCATGCCGGGTAAATAGAGCCTCCATTCTAGGCCAAAATTGCACTGCGTGACCGGATTGCGGACATTCCCGGCCCCGGCGTAAGCCCATGTAAAATAAGCCATTCTTCAGCCTTCAACGAATCTCAGTGAACCCGACCCGCCACCGCCTCGCGCGCGCCAAGTTTGCCCTGCCCAGTTTCGTCACCCTGTTGTCGATCGCGTGCGGTTTCGGCAGCATCGTGATCTCGGTCGACAACGCCCCCGTGGGCGACCCGTCCGACTATCGCCTGGCCGCGATCCTGCTGGTGCTGGCCGGCGTATTCGACGCCCTCGACGGCTTCGTCGCGCGTGCCACCAACACGCAATCCGCGTTCGGCGTGCAGCTCGATTCGATCGCCGACGTGATGAATTTCGGCTGCGCCCCGGGCCTGCTGCTGTACTGCTACGGCTTCGCGCAGATGGGCGCCGCGCACCCGACCCTCGTGCGCATGGGCGGCCTCGCGTGCTTCGTGTTCGTGGCGTGCGGCGCGCTGCGCCTGGCGCGCTTCAACGTGATGGTCGGCAAGACGGACCCCCGCTACTTCGTCGGCATGCCGATCACCGCCGGCGCCGCGTGCGTGGCCTCCGTCGTCGTTGCCTGGCCCGACCCCGTGGCCGACATGGCCGGCGCGTTCCTCGTCATGCTGCTGATGGTGGCGGTGGGCTCGCTGATGGTGTCGACGATCCGCTTCCCCAGTTCCAAGCAGCCGAAATCGAAGGCGGTATTCGTGGCGCTGGCCGTCTGCGTGCTGTTGCTGGCGGTGCTGCGCACGCGCTTCTTCGCGCTGTTCTTCGTGTTTTATATCGGCGCGACGCTGCTCTTGAACATCGCGTGGCGGGGCGGGTGGACGAAGGTCGCGCCGCCGAAGGTGTACGACGACGGCGAGTGACCGGCTGGTCAGGCGAACTTGTCGAGCAGCGCAGCCAGATGCGCCGCCGCCGCTTTCGCTTCCTCGGGATCGGCCGCATTGCCCGTGTGCGTGACGATGCTCGCCGTGAGCAGCTGCACGAACGAGCGGTCCAGCGCCTTGCGCGCGGCCGCCATCTGCTGGGCGACGGCGTCGCAGTCGGACGGCGCGTCGGCCAGCGCGATCAGCTTCTGCACGCCGCGCAGCTGGCCCTCCACGCGCGCGAGGCGGTTCAGCAAATCCTTCTTCTGCTGAGCCGTGAGGGCGCGGCCTTCGACGATCTTCAGGGGTTCGGCCATGGCGGCGGAAAGGCCTACGCGACCTCGTGCCCGCGCGCGGCGCGCAGGATCGTGAACCAGTCCGCCCGCGACAGCTGGAACGTCGTGCCCGCGACGGCGACGGCGATCGCTTCAATACGGCCGCTGCCCGTCAACGGAATGGGGCGCGACGGCAGCTGCATGATCCACGCGAAGACGACGCTCGCAAACGGCTGGTGCAGGCGGTCGGCGATGTCCTTGATCACGAGGCGCAGGTTCTCCGCATTCGCGTCGTTCGACGTGAACAAACGGCCGCCGGCCAGCGGCGACCAGATCATCGGCGCGACGCCGACGTCCTGCAGGCCGTCGAAGGTCTCGTCGAACATCGGCGCCACGTGCAGCGGCGAGAATTCCACCTGGTTCGTCGACAGTTCGATGCGGCGGTTCAGCGTCTCGAACTGGTGGCGGCTGAAGTTCGACACGCCGAAGTGCAGCACCTTGCCGTCCTGCTTCAGGCGCGTGAAGGCTTGCGCGATCTCGTCGAAGTCCATCAGCGGGTCCGGACGGTGGATCAGCAGCAGGTCCAGATGGTCCGTGTGGAGCTGGCGCAGCGATTCCTCGGTCGACGCGATAATGTGCGCGGCGCTCGTGTCGTAGTGCTGGATGGTGTGCTGCGGACGCTTGTTGGACAGCAGCTTGATGCCGCATTTGCTGATCAGCTGGATGCGGTCGCGCAGCGAAGGTTGCGCGCGCAGGGCTTCGCCGAACAGGCCTTCGACGCCGTAGTTGCCGTAGATGTCGGCATGGTCGAACGACGTGACGCCCAGCGCGATGCACTGCTCGATGAAGGCGATGCGCTGCTCCACCGTCATGTCCCAATCGGCCATGCGCCACATGCCGGCAACGATGCGGGACAGTTCGAGACCGCCGCCCTTGCGGGTGGCGATGCGCGGGCAGGACAGGTCGCGGGGCAGGGCAGGGGTCATCGTTCTTCTTTCAATGGCATGGGTTGATTGCGGTAGGGTGGACGGCTTTGCCGTCCACGCGTTCAAGAGACATGCGAATCTCCGGAGCGCATGTTTCGTCCATGTATAAGCTGGTTGAACGCGTGGACGGACGAGCCGTCCACCCTACGAGCTTACTTGATCCAGAGCCGCATCGAGTCCCACGCACGCCCGAAGATCGACGCCTCGCGCACCTCTTCCAGCGTCACGACCGGCAGCGCCAGCAGCGGCTTCCCGTCGACCGTCATCTTCAGCGTGCCCACCTGGGTGTTCAGGGCCAGCGGCGCGACCAGCGGGTCCTTACGTTCCAGGACCGGCTTCATCTTCTGCGCCACGCCCTTCGGCACGGTCACCCACACGTCGTTCGGGAAGCCGATCTTCACGGTGGACTGCGAACCCTTCCAGATCTGCGGCGTCAGGATCGCCTGACCCTTCGCGTACAGCTTGACGGTATCGAAGTTCTGGAAGCCCCAGTTCAGGAGCTTCTGGCTTTCCGCCGTGCGGTTGCCGTCCGACGTGGCGCCGGACAGCACGGAGATCAGGCGGCGTTCGCCGGCAGGACCGTTCGGACGATGCGCCGACGCGATCATCGAATAGCCGGAGGCTTCCGTGTGACCCGTCTTCAGGCCGTCGACGGTCGGGTCGAGCCACAGCAGGCGGTTGCGGTTCTGCTGCTTGATCTTGTTGTACGTGAATTCCTTGATCGAGTCGATCTTGTAGAACTGCGGGAAGTCCTGGATTTCGTGCGACGCCAGGATCGCCAGGTCGCGCGCGGTCGAGTAATTCTCCGGCGACGGCAGGCCGTGCGGATTGGCGAAGTGCGTGTTCTTCATGCCCATGCGCTGGGCGGCGCGGTTCATCAAGGTGACGAAGGTCGCTTCGTCGCCGCCCACGGCTTCGGCCAGGGCCACCGCGGCGTCATTGCCGGACTGGATCATCAGGCCATACAGCAGGTCCTGGATTTTCACGGGAGTGGCCGGGTCGATGAACATCTTCGAGCTGCTGTTGTCGACCTTCCACGCATGCACCGACACGTTGACCATCTGGTCCAGCGTGATCTTCTTGTCGCGCAGCGCCTCGAAGACGACGTAGGCCGTCATGACCTTGGTGAGCGACGCCGGCTCGATGCGGGCGTCCGGGTCCTGCGACGCGATGACCTGGCCGCTGGTCGCATCCAGCAGGAGCCACGAACGGGCGGCGATTTGCGGGGCCGGCACCTGCTGCGCATGGGCGGCCGACATCAGGAGGGCACTGGCGGCGAAGGCCGCGATTAGCTTTTTCATGGAAGACAATTCAGAAGTGAACAGTGAACGATGCTGCGATGGCAATGCTCGCAAGCATTGCCTTGAAAGAAGATCGCATCATTATAGGCCAGCGTTCGGCTCAAATGTCACGCCGCCACAATTGCGCGACAAGATTTTTAATGTGGACGAGCTTGCGATGGAAAAAGTGGTCGGCGCCGGGGATCACGGTCACGGGGATGTCGAGCGGACGCGCCCAGTCGAACACGTGCGCGAGCGGTATCGTATCGTCAAGTTCGCCGTGGATCAGGATCGTGTCGGCCGGGACCTCCGGCATCGGCCACTTGCCGGCAGCCGTGCCGACGAGGGCGAGGCGCTCGGCCGGACGGCCCTGGGCGATGAGGCGCTGCTGCAGCTGGGCCTGGACGAACGTACCGAACGAGAAGCCGGACAGCGCGTACGGCAGGCCCGGATACTGCGCGATCATGTGGTCGAGCATGACCTGCATGTCGTCCACTTCGCCGCGGCCTTCGTCGTGTACGCCTTCCGACTCGCCCACGCCGCGGAAGTTGAAGCGCGCGGTCACGTAGCCGAGGCCGACGAAGGCTCTGGCCAGCGTCTGCGCGACCTTGTTGTCCATTGTGCCGCCGTACAGCGGGTGCGGGTGCGCGACGAGCGCGATGCCGCGCGGGGTGCCTTCCGGTTCGTCCAGCAGGCATTCCATCTTGCCGGCGGGGCCGGTCAGGTAAAACTTGTGCGAATTCTTGTTCATTGCTGCGTCGTTCAGATCTTCAGGCGTTCGACCACTTCGCCCTTCACGATGTGATGGTCGATGATGTCGTCGATGTCGGCGTTGTCAACGTAGGTGTACCACGTGCCCTGCGGGTAGATGACCACCACGGGGCCTTCCTCGCAGCGGTCCAGGCAACCGGCCTTGTTGATGCGCACCTGGCCCGGCCCGTTCAGGCCCAGTTCCTTGATGCGCTTCTTGGCGTGCTGCTGCGCGGCCTCGGCGCCGCTCTTGCCGCAGCTGGGGCGGCAGTCCTTGCCTTCGCGTTCGTTCAGGCAGAAGAACACGTGGTGTTGATAAAAGGGTTTGTCGTCGTTCATGTCGATTCCGGATGAATGGGCGGCCGTGCCGCCGCGTCGGTCGTAATGATACGCCCTAATCAGGGCCGGTTCAGCCGGTGCGACGGCAGCAGCAGGAACCACAGGGCGATGAAGGGCCAGGCCATGCCGAGGAACTGGGCGGCGCCGTTGAAATTCAGGAATTTACCCTGCTGCCAGGCCTGCAGGGTGGAGACGAAATACGGGTTCGCGGGGATCGTATTGACGACGATGAGCGACAGCACGAGCGTGGCGATGGCCAGCCGGCGCTGCGCCACCTGCGGCGCGAACGCGAGGCCAGCCAGCATGATCAACCCGATCAGGAAGCCGCCCTCGGCACCCGGCGTGATCCAGACGAGGGCATTCGCGGGCGCGAAGAACAGCGAGCTTGCGAGCGTCTTGACGACAAGGCCGACGGCCGCGAGGGTCAGCATCAGCGGCAGCCGGGGCGCGTCGCGGCGCGTCAGGCACAGCAGGGTGAGCGCGGCGCCCGTCATGCCGCACGCGGTGATGATCGTTTCGGACAGCCAGTACTGCTCGACGCTCATCGGCGCGTCGCCGCGCAGCATGGTCACGAGGTCGATGTCCGTGTCGAGCCATTCGGACAGCCATTCCGACAGCAGCGGCAGCACCTGGCCGTTGCCGAACAGGTAGTTCTGCGGATAGACCTGCGCCAGCGGCCACAAGGCGACGAGGACCAATCCCTGGCTCGCATGCGACGCGAACCAGCGCTGGCGCAGCTCGTACAGGCGGCCGCGGTCCAGCAGCATGGGCGCGAACCACGCGCCGAGCAGCGCGCCGGCCAGGCAGCCGCCCGCGTTGGTCAAGAGGTCGAGGTTCGACGGCACGCGCGTGGGCAGGTAGTTCTGCACGGTCTCCATCGTCCCCGACACGAGCAGGCCCGCGACCGCGGCCACGACGACGGCCCACATGCCGCGCACGGCCGGATGCAGCGCCAGCACGAGCAGCACGCCGAACGGCATGTAGCCGACGATGTTGACCATGACGTCGAAACCGGTCCACCAGCGCGGCATGTGCTGGGTGAGGAAGGCGAACGGCGACAGCCCGCTGCTGCGCCAGCCGGAGAACGGATACCAGCTGGCGTAGACGATCAGCAGCAGATAGGCCAGCAGCGCGGCGCGCGCGACGGGCGACGCGCGCGGGCCGGCCGCGTCTTCCGTATCGGTCATCGGCGCGCGGTGTCGACGGTGGCGGGCATGCCGGCCAGCCAGGCCACGATGTCGGCCGCGACGGCATCGGTGCCGGCGGCGAGGGCGCGCGCGCCGCCGGCCGCGTCGGCGCTGGCCGCGGGGATCGCGCGGCGGAAGCTGCGCTGGTCCACGAGCGCATGGCCGCGGAACACGGACGCGCGCACGGCGACGACGCCCGTACTCTGGCTCACGCCGCCGAAGTCCTGCATGAATTCGTCGACGTCGATGCGCAGCAGCGGAATGCCGGTGGAGGCGTCCGTTTCCGACAGCACGCGCGCGCCCGCCTGCGCGAGCCGCGTCTTGAAGCGCTGGGTCAGGAGCTGCAGCGGATTCGCCGTCCAGCGGCTGTTGGCATAGGTGCGGGCCTGCAGCGGGTCGGCATAGCTCAGGCGGTAGAACATGCGCTCGTTGTCCAGGGCGCTCGAACCGGTGACGTCGGTGACGACGACGGGGCCGAGCGCGCCGGGTGTCGGTGCCTGCGCCGTCGCGGGCGCGGCCGGGCCGAAGTCGAATTGCGTGGTCGGCTGGCCCTTCTGCGAGGCGCAGCCGGACAGGATCAGCGCGCAGGCGGCGGCGATGATGAAGCGGGTCGGATGCATGATCGCTGGGTTCCTCATTTGGTCGGGGGGACGAAACCGGGTTCGCCCGGTCCGGGTTCGGCGGCCGGGGCGCCGAACAGGATGCTTTGCGGGCGGTCGCCCAGGTTCGTCACGGTGCGGCGCACGGCGCGCAGCGACGTCTTCGCCTCGTCCGCCATCTCGACGACGTGCGGCAAGGTTTGCAGCTCGAGGTCGGACGTCACGCCGCCCAGCGAATCGATGGCGGTGCCTGCGCGCTCGATCGGACCGCCCGGCGCCTGCAGCGTGGTGGCGAGGCGGTCGTAGTTGCGCACGGCGGCGGTGGCGCTGGTGGACAGGTCGTTCACGGAGCCCATCGTGCGGTCCAGTCTATCGGTCAGCGCGGGCAGGCGCGCCAGCGTGGGCTGCAGCTGGCCCGGGATCTCGGCGTACGCGGCGGCGGCCTTGTTGATGCTGTCGAAGGCACCCGTGATCTTGTCCTGGTTTTCCTTGCTGAGGACATTGTTCAGGCTATCCGTGATGCGCTCCGTCTTTTCCAGGATCGCGAGGCCGCGCTTCTCGAGCTGGTCGAGCAGGCCGGGACGCAGCGGGATGCGCGCCACGTGGCCTTTGTCGCTCTTGAGCAGCGGCGAGCCGGTGCGGTCGTCGTCCAGCTGGATGAAGGCGATGCCCGTCACGCCCTGGTAGCCGAGCGAGGCGAACGTCGTCGTCGTGACGGGCGCGCCTTCCTCGATCGAGAGCTTGATGAGGATCTGCCCCGTCACGCGCGGGTCGAACACGATGTCGTCCACGCGCCCCACTTCCAGGCCGCGGTAGCGCACGGCGGCCTGCGGGTTCAGGCCGGGGATGGTCTGCGTGGTGGCGATCTCGTACGGGTGCGTCGTCGTGCGGTCGCGGTTCAGCCACAGGCCGATCAGGACGGCGGCCACCAGCAGCGCGACCGTGAAGAAGCCCGTCATGAGGGCATACGATCTGTTTTCCATGTCAGTCTTCCGACTCCTTTCTTGCGATGCGCTCCTCCAGCACTTCCAGCGCCCGCTGGCCGCGGGGCCCCAGGAAAAAGTGTTTGATAAAGGGGTGCGGCACGCGCAGCACGTCGCACGACGGCCCCACCGCGATCACGTGCTTTTCCGCCAGCACGGCGATGCGCGAGGACAGGGCGAACAACGTGTCCAGGTCGTGCGTGACCATGACCACGGTCAGGTGCAGTTCGCTGTGCAGCGTCTGGATCAGCGCGACGAAGGAATCCGACAGGTCCGGGTCGAGGCCCGCCGTCGGCTCGTCGAGGAACAGCAGTTGCGGTTCGAGCGCGAGCGCGCGAGCGAGGGCCGCGCGCTTGATCATCCCGCCGGACAGGTCGGACGGCATCTTGTTCGCGTCGCCGGGCCCGAGGCCCACCATGTCCATCTTCAGCAGCACAGCGTCGCGGATGACGTCCTCGGGCAGGGCGCGCAGCTCGCGCAGCGGCAGTGCGATGTTGTCGAACACCGTCAGCGCCGAATACAGCGCGCCCTGCTGGAACAGCATGCCCCAGTGGTTGCGCATGCGCTGCAGCTGTTCCGGGCTGGCGCTGCTGACGTCCTCGCCGAACACGCGCACGCAGCCGCTGGACGGCCGCTCCAGCCCGAGCATCTGGCGCAGCAGCACGGTCTTGCCCGTGCCCGAGCCGCCGACGATGGACAGGATCTCGCCCGCATAGATGTCGAGGTTCAGGTCCTGGTGGACGACGGTGCGGCCGAAGCGCGTCCACAGGTTGCGGATCTGGACGACGGGCGGGCCGACGTCTTCTTCCGGCTTGCGGTTCAATTGCTGCGGCGGGCGCTGGGGCTTCGGCACGGGCGGCGGCAGCGGGGGCGGCGTGTCCTGTTTGGGGTCGTGGTCTTCCATCATCAGAATCCCACTCCCGAAAAGACGATCGCGAACACGGCGTCGGCCAGGATCACGACGGTGATCGCCGTGACGACCGACGTCGTCGTGCCGCGCCCGAGGCTTTCCGTGTTCGGCTTGATGCGCAGGCCGAAGTGGCACGACACGAGCGCGATCAGCATGCCGAACGCGACGCCCTTGCCCAGGCCGATGGTGTAGTTCACGATCGGCACGGCCGACGGCAGCTTCTGCACGAAGTAGCGCATCGTCAGGTTCAATTCGATCTTCGCGGAGACCATGCCGCCGATCAGGGCCATCGCATCCGTCCACACGACGAGCAGCGGCATCGCCAGCGCGAGCGCGATCACCTTTGGCATGATCAGGCGGTAGCCGTGCGAGATGCCCATCACGAGCATCGCATCGAGTTCCTCCGTCACGCGCATCACGCCCAGCTGCGCCGTGATCGACGAACCGGAGCGGCCCGCGACGAGGATCGCCGCCAGCAGCGGACCCAGTTCGCGGATGATGCTCATGCCGAGGATGTTGACGAGGTAGATGTCGCCGCCGAACATGCGCAGCTGCTGCGCCGACAGGTACGACAGCACGACTCCGATCAGGAAGCCCACCAGCGCCGTGATGCCGAGCGCCTGGAAGCCGGAGTGATAGACGTTCGCGGAGATCTCGCGCCACGGCCCGGACAGCGGATGGCGGAGGAAGCGGCCGATGTCCTGCACGACTTGGCCGATCAGGATGATCACGCTTTTCAGGTGCTCGAAAAACTTCAGCACGCCGGCGCCCAAGGTGATCACCCATTGCAGGCGGCTCTGGCGGGTGCGCGGCAGCGCGATCTGGCCGGATTTCTCGATGCGCTGGAACAGCTCTTCCTGGCGCGGATCGAGCTTCAGCTGTTCGGGGCGGCGCTTGCCCCAGGAACTCCAGAACAACTGGGCGCCGATGTGATCGAGGCTGGCGATGCCGGACAGGTCCCACGCGACCCGCTTGCCGGCGAGGGACTTCATCGTCTTTTCGATGTCCTTGAAGCCTTGCCGGGAGAACGCATGCACCTGCCATACGCCGCGTGCCACCACGGACTGCTCCGCGCCGGTCGGCTCGATGGTTAATGTTGGCGCATTTTCAATCCGCATTGCGGCAGTGTAAAAGAGATTCGCGACCGCCGCCACCAACGTTACGCTAGCGTGCCGCAGAGCGTACGGTGGCGCACATTGTCGTGCTCATTGTCGTCTTTACGCGGCCAGGTGACGCACTTGGCGTTCGGGTGCGGCGGCCTTGGCGGGCGTCTTCTCGGCCGGCTTGTGCGTGCTGCCCGCGTAATCGCTGGCGACGAGGGCCGCGGCGGCATCGGCCGGCATCCCTTGCCGCTGCAGCCACGCCTGCACCAGTTTGGCGAGGCGGTCGAGCGCGATGCGGTGGGTGGCATCGAGCTGCGTGTACATCCAGTCCGAGAAGGCCATGAAGTTGGCGAAGGGGCTGTCGCCCAGCAGCACCTTGACCGTGTGGGCGAAGCGGCCCGAGTTCGCGACCAGGTCCCAGTAGCGGGCAAAGCGCACGAGGCGCTGCATGGTGGCGAAGTCGATGCGGTCGGTGGCGAGCACGGTGTAGGGCGGGTACGGGTCGTACACCATCTTGTACGGCTCCGTGTGGCGGATGATGGGCGTGCCGCGCAGGCGCTTGAGGATGCCGAACTGGATTTCGTGAGGGCCGAGGGCCACGAGCTGGTCGAAGCCGCGCGCGAAGGACTCCACGTCTTCGCCCGGCAGGCCGGCGATCAGGTCCACGTGCAGGTGCGCGTGCGATTGCGTCGTCAGCCAGCGGATGTTGTCGGCGGCCTTCGCATTGTCCTGGCGCCGGCTAACGAGGGTCTGCACCTCGGGATTGAAGCTCTGGATGCCGATCTCGAACTGCAGCGCGCCGGGCGGGAATTGCGCGATCGTCGCTTTCAGCGCTTCCGGCAGGTGGTCGGGCACGAGCTCGAAGTGGGCGTAGACCGGGTCGTCCGGATTGGCCGCGATCTTATCGAGGAAGAACTGCATGATGCGCCGGCTCGTCTTGACGTTCAGGTTGAACGTGCGGTCGACGAACTTGAACAGGCGCGCGCCCCGCAGGTACAGCGCGTCCATCTCCGCGAGGAAGGCGTCGATCCCGAACGGCCACGCCGTCTTGTCCAGCGACGACAGGCAGAACTCGCATTTGAAGGGGCAGCCGCGCGAGGCTTCCACATAGATGGTGCGGTGCGCGATGTCCTCGTCCGTGTAGAGCGCGTAGGGCAGGGCGATGTCGGCCATCGGGGGCTGGACGCCAGCGTGCACCTTCATGATCGGCTTCGGTCCATTGAGGATCTCGCCGCACAGCTTGGGGAAGGTGACGTCGCCCCAGCCGGTGACGACGTAGTCGGCCAGGCGCACGATCTCCTGCTCGGTCGTCTCGTACGAGACTTCCGGCCCGCCCAGCACGACCGTCACCTCGGGCGCCACGCGCTTGAGCATCGCGACGACCCTGGTCGTCTCCTCGACGTTCCATATATAGATGCCGAAGCCGACGATGCGCGGCTGCTTGGCCAGCAACCGTTCGACGACTTCCGTGGTCTTCGCGCCGATCACGAATTCCATCAGGCTCGTCTGCGGCTGCAGGTCGCCCATATTGGCCAGCAGGTAGCGCAGCCCGAGCGAAGCGTGGGCGTAGCGGGCGTTGAGGGTGGCGAGCAGGACGGTCATGACGGTGCGGGGAGGACGGCAAAGCGCTCATTGTATACGCTGGCGCCGTTCGTCAGGCGTGCGGCCCTTGCGGTTCGTTTTCGGCGCTGGTATCATTCGGTCCCTCGTCGAAAAAGACAGGCCGCCAAACGGTTCTGAACGCTTCGATAGGGAACAAAAAGAAGTTGACGATGACCGCGAAACACTGCATAATCTCGTTTCTCTGCTGCTGACGAACACAACGCTTCGCAGCGCAGCAAGGCAGTACCGAATACTCGAGTTCTTTAACAATAAACAGTCGATAAGTGTGGGCGTTTGATGAGGTGCCAGCATCGCTTCGGTGATGCTGAATACTTAAATTATCAAATGTTCACACAAAAGAAATACGTTGCTCAGCAATGAGTAACGGTCAGTATTTTGAGTGAGCGACATGCTACGAAAGTAGCAAAAACAGGAATTAAACTGAAGAGTTTGATCCTGGCTCAGATTGAACGCTGGCGGCATGCTTTACACATGCAAGTCGAACGGCAGCGCGGGGCAACCTGGCGGCGAGTGGCGAACGGGTGAGTAATATATCGGAACG